>Ga0209282_1000002_pt1 | contig 1067825 bp, 975 predicted proteins | sample Mtrugardesep15_FD_187529 | JGI IMG/M metagenome (GOLD analysis project Ga0209282, IMG submission 187529) | Root nodule microbial communities of legume samples collected from California, USA - M. trunc garden sep15 (SPAdes) (version 2) | ecosystem: Host-associated > Plants > Roots > Nodule...
GCTACATCCACTACTACAATAACGAACGTATCAAGCTCAAACTAAAAGGGCTGAGTCCTGTGCAATACAGAACCCAGCCCTTGGCCGTCTAGGCAAACTAACAGTCCAACTTTACGGGGTCAGTTCACTGATGCCCGGTTTTTTGTTGGTCCAGCCTGTATTGAAGCTTAGTCGCGGCCTGCGATATTGCGCAGTTCAGCCGCCTGGCTTGGCGACAGCGTGTCGAAATCGCGCGCCAGCTTCCACAGCGAATCGCGGTCGCGCACAATGCTGCGCTGCGATGCCATGCCGTGCGAAACGGAGGCGGTTACGGGCGCCACAGCGAACAGCGCGCGCAGAAAAGTCTTTGCTGCTTTGGCCAGATTGCCCAGATAGTCACGTTCGGTGTAGCTGTTCAGCGTTGCGGTCGTCATGATGGTGCTCCTGAAAAATGTACTGTTGCAGTGCAGTATAGGACTCGCATCGTCATAAAGAAACTTTCCGTTCATGATGTTCGGTATACGCAAACCGTATGACTGAAACATTCTGTTGCCTGATAAATAGTTACTTAAGATATTATTCATATATTATCGGCAATTGATTTTTCGACAGGTCATCGTATGTCTCTCAGGCTCAAGCTCATGGCAGCACTGCTCGCGACAGGGCTCGCTACCGTGGCTATCGTAGGTGGCCTGTCGTATATGGGGCTGACGCACCGTGTGGATGAAATCCGCCGTGAGCAGGCGTCGGAACACTTCCGCAGCGCGATGACGGCCTACTTCGGCAAATACGGCGACTGGGCCAGCGCCAACCGCGCCGAGCCCTTTGACCACTTCGTGCAGCGCCTGAACGGCGGACCGGGAGATGGCGGGCCGCCCCGGCCCCGGCCGGCACTGCATGATGCGGGTCCGCGGCCCGGCCATCCGCCACCGCCGCCGCCACCGCCTGGCAGCGAACCGCCGTTCCGCTTCGTGCTGGCCGACGCCGATTTCCGCGTGCTGCTCGGCGCGGGCGTCTTCGAACCCGGCGAGGCGCTGCCGGCCGATATCCGCAACACCACGCACCCGATTACCGTCTCCGGCCGCACCGTGGCACATGTGGTCTCGGAAGGGCTCTTCATTCCCAGTTCACAGGATCGCGCCTACCTGAATGCCATGCGCTCTTCGCTGCTGGCCGGCGGTCTGGCTGCCGTTATCGTTGCCATGGGTCTCGGCCTGCTGCTGAGCGGAGGCCTGAGCCGCAGGCTGCAGGGGCTTACCGGTGCAATCCGCGCCATGCATGGCAGCGCTTTGCAGCAGCAGGTGCCGGCCGAGGGCAAGGACGAGGTGGCGCTGCTGGCCAGGGCCTTCAACGACATGAGCACGCGGCTTGCCGCCAGCCATGCGGAGCTGCAGGAATCGAACCGCAAGGTGCTGGAACAGGCTGCCCAGTTGCGGGAACTGAGCGTGCGCGACGCGCTCACCCAGCTTTACAACCGGCGCCACTTCGACGAGCAGGCCTCCACGCTGTTCAAACAGGCCATGCGGCACAAACGTCCGCTGAGCCTTGTCATCGCAGACATCGACTACTTCAAGCGCATCAACGACCAGTACACGCACGCCGTGGGCGACGCCGTGCTGCGCCAGATCGGCGAGATCCTGCGCACGCATATGCGGCTCAGCGACCTGGTGGCGCGCTATGGCGGCGAAGAGTTCGTGCTGGCGCTGCCGGAAACCGGCGGTCCGCAGGCGCGCGCCCTATGCGACAAGCTGCGCGGCCTGATCGAAAACTATCCCTGGCATACCCTGCATACGGAGCTGCGCGTGACGATGAGCATGGGCGTCTGCTCCGACCTCGCCGCAGGCAGTGCGGACGCCATGCTGCGCAAGGCGGATGTGCTGCTGTACCGCGCCAAAGAGGCGGGCCGCAACCGCGTCTGTCATATCTGAACGGCCAGCGGTTCCAGGCCATAGGCGGCGCGCGCCTTGTCGCATTCCGGCGTGCCTGCCGTGAACTCGCGGCAGGTCGATGAACGCTGCAGATAAATGGAGCAGCCCACCTGCATGCCCACTTCCCCTTCCAGCGCCACGCAGCGCACCGGTGAACGCTCGGTGCCGCGCATGGCAATGCGCACCGGTGTGACGGGAATGGTCAGCTGCTGCGGCACACTACCGCCGGGGTGAGCGTCGCTCTCGCCCCAGTAGAAGGACACACGGTAATGCGCGCAACAGGCGCCGCAGTTCTGGCAGGATTCGGACATCGCTTATGCAGAGTTACGGTGAGCGGAATATGATAGCAAAGCTACCGATACGGAGACCGCATGACTCAAATGCTGAATGCCGCCCAGACCGCAGCCCTGCTGCCATATCCCCAGCTGGTGCGCACGCTGCGTACTGCCGTGGCCGGGCTGGCCGCTGGCGCCATCCTGTGCCCGGCGCGGCAGGTAGAGCCGCTGCAGGAAGGCGCGCTGCTGCTGTCGATGATCGCCACAGCGCAAGACATTGCCGTGCACAAGCTGATTTCAGTGGTACCGGATAATCCGGCGCGCGGCCTGCCCACTATTTCAGGCCGCGTCAGCGTGGTCGACGCCGTGGACGGCACGGTGCGGCTGGTGCTCGACGGCGCCACCGTTACCGGCCGCCGCACTGCCGCGCTGTCGATGCTGGGTATCGAAGTGCTGCTCGGCCGGGCGCCGCGCCATGTGCTGCTGGCAGGCACCGGCACGCAGGCCCTGAATCACGCGCAGGCGCTGGCCGAACTGTACCCGGAGGCGCGCATCAGCGTCGCCTCGCGCAGCGCCGCTTCCGTCACCGCGTTCTGCGCCCAGCTGCCCGGCGCGCGCGCCGGCTCGCTGGCCGATCCCGGCGACGATGTGGACCTTGTGATCACCTGTACCACCAGCAAGCAGCCGGTCTATCAGCACGCGGCGCGCGCAGGCCGCCTGCTGATCGCAGTGGGCGCTTTCAAGCCAGATGCTGCCGAGATTACGCCGCAGGCCGTGCGCGCCAGCCGCATCTTCGTGGACGACCCGCTGGGCGCGCAACACGAAGCGGGCGACCTGCTGCAGGCAGGCGTCGATTGGGCACAGGTGAAAGGCATCGCCGCTGCGCTTGATGCCGGGCCGATGGCTGACGGCGAGCCGGTGCTGTTCAAGACCGTCGGCTGCGCAGCGTGGGACCTGGCGGCAGCACGCGTGGCGCTGGCGAACAGCGCTTAAATGGTGTTGACGTTGCGCTCGATGGCTTCGCTGTGAATGATGATTTTATCGGCATCCGCCTGCAGCAGGCGGATGCGGCGCTGAACGAGCGGCCAGCCTGACCAGGGAACGGATGCCAGCGCCGGAACTTCGGCTGCGGGCGCGGAGGCAAGTGTGGCGCCAATTCCATGGCGCGCAAGCGCCTCCTTCAGCGTGCGGCACACTTGCGTGTGGCTCTGCGCCAGCATCGCATTTACCTCGTCCGCCGGAATATCCTTCACGTGCCGCCGCAGGATGGCGCGCAGGGCGGCAACGTGCGCCACCAGCAGGTAGTTCTGCACGACGAACAGATTGATATCCTCCATCGCACGCTGCTTGCTCGCCGGTTCATCGAGCATGCGCACCATGGCGGCGCTCAGGTCGGCGAGGCTGTCCATCAGTCCCTTGCGCTGGATGCGGTAGGGGAAATCGTTCCTGCAGTCGCCGCGCAGCAGCTCGAAGCTGGCCTGCATATAGCGCAGGTTAGCCTCCAGCACGCGCCGCACCAGGCGCGGCAGCGACTGGTACTCCCAGTTCGCCAGCACGAAGCTGAACACCGTGGCGACGGCCGCGCCGATGAATGTGTCCGTGAGCCGTTCGGACACGGCGCTCAGCGCGCTGCCTGCCGCGAGGTTCATCTGCAGCAGAATCATGACGCTGACAGCAACCGCTGCGTAGCGGTAGCGCAGGTAGACGAAGGTCGGCGTGGCAACGGTCGCCAGCACGAGGGCAGTGAGAATCACGGCCGGGTAGTTGAACCAGGTGAGGATGATGGCCGTGATAACGCAGCCGATCACGGTGCCCACAATGCGGTCGGTGCGGCGCTGCTTGGTCATGCTGAAGCTCGGCTTCAGGATAATCACGATGGTCAGCACGATCCAGTAGCTGTGCGCCGTGTAAGGCAGCGATGCGCCGATCAGCAGGCCGGTGGCAATCGCCAGCGACACCCGCAGCGAGAAGCGGAAGATCGGGGAATCCATGCGGAAGTGCGACAGCATCACCTGCAGCTCGTACTTCTGCTGCGACAGGAAGGGCTGCATGTCCGCATCCTTCCAGAACGGCGTGTTGTCATACACGCGCTGGCTGGCCACATGCAGCTCGCCGATCATATTGATAATCGCGCGCACCTTGTTGCGCTGGGCGCGCAGCACGGCCAGCGCTTCCTGCGCCGGCTTGCCTGCATCCACGGCAGCCTGCAGCTGCACGAGCTGCTCTTCGATGGCCTTCAACTCCGGTTCGTAGCTGATGGACTGGAAGGAGGCACGTTTTCGCGTGACCGCATAGGCCACCGACTCGATATCACGCGCCGCCTTGTAAGCCAGGCCGTGCAGGCTGGCCAGCGCAGGCGAATCGGCGAGGTGGGTGCGCAGCTGCGCATAGTCCGTGTGCGTGGACAGCACCTGCTCGTACAGGTCCAGCATGCAGACGTGGATCTGCACCACGATGGCGTCCTTGCGGTTATTGTGGGCGCGCAGGATCAGGTCGCGCGAGGCCTGCTGGCGGTCCGCCAGCAAAGCCTGGTGGCGCACCAGCTTGTTGAACTGTTCGTTCAGGTTGTAGCGCGTGTCGTAGAAATCGGCCTTGATATCGATGTAGGCGGCCAGTTCGAACAGCGCCTCCGCCAGCACCTGCTGCTTGATGCGGTGGCGCAGCACCCAGGACACGCCCATTGCGTAGGCAAGGTAGGCCAGCGCGCCCACCGTGAACAGGCCAGCATGCAGGAAGGACTGCGCTGGCGTCAGCTGGTGCTCCATCGACATCGTCATGATGAAGAGTGTGGCCAGCTGCAGCGGCATCGACTTTTTGCCGTAGACGACCATCATGCTGGCGAAGAAGCTGATCAGCACCAGCATCGTCATCAGCAGCCAGTAATACGGTCCGCACAGGCTGATGAGCAGCGTGACGACGCCGCATAGCAGCACCGAGGCCGTCATCTCGTTGAGTTTGTGGCGCAGGGGACTGGGTAGGTCCATCAGCGCCGTGCACAGCGCGCCGATACCCACCGCCATGGCGGTGTGCATATCGGACAGCTGAAGGGTGAACCAGATGATGCCCACCAGGCCCGCGCCGAAGCGCAGGCCGAGGTGGAAGTAGTGGCTGTAGAAGAAGGTGCGCGGACTTAGTGCGTAGTGCATGGAATCGACAGCACCGGATAGCGGCGCCATTCAGGTTCCGCGTGGCGCGCGCAATTGTGGAGGATGAAGTGCAGCACCGCATCCTGGTTCGACACCAGCTCGGGATGCGCGGTCTTCCATGCTTCGAACTTCGCCTTCAGCTCAGGCTCGGTGCGCAGCATTTCCACGGCCAGGTCTTCAAACACATAATCCGAGATCGCTTCCTTCTTTTCCAGCACGGAGTTGAAGAAGCCCCAGCGGAAGAAACTGTCATGCGCCTGCGGTTCCAGCGTTTCCACCACATAGCGTGCATTGTCCTGGTCCAGCGGGATATACCAGTCGCCCGCGTTGACGGTGAAGCTGGCTTCGCGCTGTTCCACTTCCACCACGTCGTGGAACATGTGGCCTTCGTAGGCATGGCCGCGGGTGCTCAGTTCACCGATCTGGTAATAGCGCGCCGTCAGCGTTTCCGGCTTTTCGAAACGCGTCATCTGCACGCCGTTCCATTGCAGGCGTTCCACTACTTCGCGCCATTGCTGCGGCACGATGTAGGCCTTGGGCGCCTGCACCTTCACGTCCGGCAGGTAGTTGGTGTACCAGGCGATATCGCGTTCCCACGGCTTGCTGCGGTCATAGGAGAGGCGGGTGTAGTTGCCCAGCACCGAAGGATGGCGCTTCGCCTCGTAGCCCTTGAAGCGGAAGGTGGCGGGATTGGCTACGTCCATCGTCCAGCTGATGGCCCATTCCTTCTGCTTGCGCTGCGCAGCCTTCGCTTCGGCGCGCAGCTGCCTGATCTGCTCACCGTGCGAGGCCGTGAAGGCCATCGTCACTTCCACCAGCGCGCGCATGGACTCGTAGCGGTCCTTGAAGGGCTTCAGCATATGCGTTTCCGGCATGAAGCCGATGATGTTGTGCAGGGCCGTGAAGCCGGTCGAGAAGCGCGGCACTTCCAGGAAATCGGCGATGCCGTCGTCCGGCGTGTCCTTCACCGGATTCACGTAGGGGCAGGTCGGCCAGCCGCGCGCATCCATGTCCTTGTAGAGCTGCGGCAGCATGGTCTCGCGCAGGAAGGGGCCAAGGCCGGAGCCCAGCTTGTCCGCCTGCGTGTGGATCAGCGTCATCGTGTAGGTGTAGTCGGCACCGTTGGAAGTATGGGTGTCGACCATCACGTCCGGATCCCAGGCCGTAATCAGCTTGTTGAAGAACTGCGCGTTCAGCGTGTCGCACTTGATGAAGTCGCGGTTCAGGTCCAGGTGGCGGCTGTTGCCGCGGAAGCCGAACTGCTCCGGGCCTTCCTGGTTCGGGCGCGAAGTATTGGCGCGGTTCCAGCAGCCGTCCACGTTATACACCGGCACGAACAGCAGCACCGTCTTGCCCAGTGCCGCCAGGCGCGCAGGCTCGAAGCAGAGGTCGCGCACCATCGCCATGCAGGCGTCGATGCCCTCCGGTTCGCCCGGATGGATGCCGTTATTGTTGAAGAAGACTGTGCGGCCTTCGCGCTTGATCTGTTCGCGGTCAAACACCCCGTCCGCGCTTACCACGCCCACGTGCAGCGGAATGCCCATGTCGGACACGCCGGCCTGCTCGAAGCGCAGCACCTGCGGGAAGCGGCGCGCCAGCTCTTCATAGAAAGCGATGCAGTCGCTCCAGAGAGTGGTCTGGTTCTGGTTGCCCTTCTCGTAGGGCGTGAGCATATCGTGTGGCATGGCAGGGAAGTTTAGGAAGACGAGCCGGAATTGTAGCACTCACGCATCTTGAGAAAATTCAGATTCTGATGCCGCCGGGCGTGCTATCTATGGCGTTTTGCACGGGAGACCGCCATGAAAGCCATGATTGGCCTGCTTGCCATGCTGTGTTGTTCGGAAGGATGGACGCGGCACTGCGAGCTGCAGTTCAACGGACCGCTGGCGGTGGTGGTGCGTTACGGCGGTTTCACGGTGCTGGCCGATGCCGAGGGGGCGCAGGCGCAGCACGCCGCCGATGTGGCCCTGCGCATGCCCTTCCAGGACGGCGCGCCGCTGCACGCGGGCGGAAAGGCCTTGCAGGTCTGGGAAGCAGTGCAGCTGCACAAAGGCCGCTCATCGCTGCGCCTGACCGCCTTGCCGGAGCAGGCTGCGATGCTGGACTTTTCCGGCAGCACGGGCAGCTGCCGCATTTATATCGGCGGCCGTGCGATGCGGGACGAGGAGATTGGCCTTATCCCGCAGCGTTTTCCCGGCGCCGATGCCGCCTTGCCGCGGCGTGCCGGCCAGCGCATATTTGGCGTGGTAACGCGTACCGGCGCGCTCAGGCTCGCGGTGCCGGTACCGGGGCAGGTCTACCGTATCAGGCCTGTGCGGCGTTAGCCTCGATCCATTTCGCGAAGGCGGCACCGAACTTGCCGAGCGTTTCACGCGTGCGTTCGTTAACCACCTTGCCCTGTTCGTCCAGATAGGTGGCCGAGCTGCCGATATACGGATCCGGCGAAGGCATCACAGCCACATTGACGCCGACCAGGGTCTGGCGCACATGGTGGTTGGCAGCGAAACCGCCGATAGCCCCTGGCGACTGCGACACCACACCAGCCGGCTTGCCGTTCCACACGCTCTGGCCGGCGGGGCGCGATGCGATGTCGATGGCGTTCTTCAGCGCGGCCGGAATTGAGCGGTTATGTTCCGGCGTGACGATCAGCACTGCATCCGCCGCCTTGATCTTGCTGCGCAGCGTGGTCCAGCTGGCGGGCGGCGCGCCGCCGTCATCCAGGTCCTGGTTATAGAGCGGCAGGTCGCCCAGTTCCAGGAACTCGAATTCCAGGGAGGCGGGGGCCAGTTCGGCGACGGCGTGGGCGTATTTGCGGGTCAGCGATTCCTTGCGCAGGCTGCCGATGAGGACCAGGACTTTGCGGTTGGCCATAAAAGAACTCCGTGAGTTGAACAATCCGCAGATCGTAAACGAAAAAAGCCGCGCATGTGCGCGGCTTTCAGTGAGCGGCCGTGATTATTCGGCGCCCATTTCCTTCAGCAGGTTATCTGCCTTGTCCACATACTTCATATTCCACAGGATGTAGCGCAGGTCGACCTGGATATCGCGGGTGTTGGCCTTGTTGAAGTCCCAGTCCGAGATGATGGAATCCAGCGTGCCGTCGAAGGCCAGGCCTACCAGCTCGCCCTTGGCGTTCAGCGCAGCGGAACCGGAGTTGCCGCCCGTGATGTCCAGCGTCGCCAGGAAGTTCACCGGCACGGTCTTCAGCTTCGGATCGACATACTTGCCGAATTCCTTGCGCTTGATGGCGTCCAGCTGCGCCTGCGGCGCATTGAACTCGCCCTTGCCGGTGTGCTTGGCGGTCACGCCGTTCACGGTGGTGAAGGCGGTCCAGGTGGTGCCGTCGGCGCCGTGGTCACGGCCGGCGATATTGCCGTAGGTGACGCGCAGCGTGCTGTTGGCATCCGGGTACACGGCCTGGCCCTTAGTCTTCATGTAAGCGATCTTCGCCTTCATGTAGCTGGCGTAAGCCTGCTGGATGTTACCGGCCAGTTCTTCCTCTTCCGCTTCCGATTTCATGGAAGCGTCGAACATCGCCACGGCAGCCTTGATGAAGCTGTCGTTCGATGCCTGGAAGTCGGCCGGCTTCTTGTCCAGCCACGCGCTGCGTGCGGCGGCGTCGCCCAGCTGGGTGCCTGCGTACAGCTTGTCCAGTGCTGCGGACAGCTCGGCGTCGCTCATGCCCTGGCGAATGCCCAGCGCATTATTGAACGATGCCTTCTGCTCGGCAGCCGGCTGCGCCAGGTAGTTCTTCATGTGGTGCATGGCGATGGCCTTGTCCACTTTCGGATCGTAGGTGCGCGCCACGGAGGCAACGCTGGCCTGGAAGCGCTTCAGGTCGCGCGTCTGGAAGCCCGCCTTGCGGTCAGCGTCGGGCTTCTGCGATTCCACGGACAGGCGGTACAGCGCGCGCGCCAGCTCCAGCAGGCGTGGCTGCGAATAGCTGTAGTTGAAATCGGCCTTGGTGTCGGCATCGCGCTCGGCGATCAGCTTCTCGACCTTCTCGATATCGGCAGCGTATTCGGCCTTGCGCTTGGCGTCGGCATTCACCCACTTCTTCAGCTCTTCATGCTGGGCGGTTTTGCGCGCCAGGAAATCGCTGCCCGCGTAGGAGTCGATCATGCCCTGGCGGTTCTTGTAGTAGTTGTTGATGCTGGCCACACGGCTGGCGTATTTCAGCGCGGTGTCCTTGTTGTCCTTCGTTTCGCGGTCGATGATCGCCAGCGTTTCGCCGGAGGCCTTCACGAATGCCGGATAGCTCCAGTCAAAGGTGAATGCCACTTCCGACGGCAGGCGGTGGCGGTTGGTGCGGCCCGGATAGCCCATTGCCATCACGAAGTCGCCCTCCTTCACGCCTTCCTTGGCCAGCTTGAGCACGTGCTTCGGCACGTAAGGCACGTTGTCCTTGCTGTAGTCGGCCGCCTTGCCATCCTTGCTCACATAGGCGCGGTAGAAGCCATAGTCGCCGGTGTGGCGCGGCCACATCCAGTTGTCGGTATCGCCGCCGAATTTGCCCACGCCTTCAGCCGGTGCGTGCACCAGGCGCACGTCGCGGATTTCCAGCTGCTTGATCTGGTAGAACTCCAGGCTGCCGTAGAAAGCGGACACGGTGCAGCGGTGGCCTTCGTCTTTCTCGCATTGGGCAACCAGCGCTTTCTGGTTTTTCTCGATTGCGTCACTGCGCGCCTTGCCGCTCAGCTTCGCCACTTCCGGCGTGATGACCTTGTCGGTCACGTTCAGCACTTCCTTGGTCACGAAGATGCGGCTGCCCGGAGCGGCCGGCACTTCTTCGGCGAAGCTGTGCGCCACAAAGCCATTGGCCAGCAGGTTGCGCTCAGGCGTGGAGTTGGCGGCAATGCTGCCATACACGCAGTGGTGGTTGGTGATGACCAGGCCTTGCGGCGACACGAAGGAAGCCGAGCAGCCGCCCAGGCTCACAATCGCGCCGGCCGGGAATTCGGTCAGCTTGGTCAGGGAATTCGGATCCAGTTTCAGGCCGGCTGCTTTCAGTTGTTTTGCAATCTGCGGCAGCTGCTGCGGCATCCACATGCCTTCGTCGGCATAGGCTGCGCTGGCGCTCAGGATGGCGAGCGCAAGGAGTGACTTTTTCATTATGGGTTGTCCCGGTGGTTGAGGCGTCTGAGAGTATCCCCACCACGTTTCGATTCGTCAACCTGAAATCGCTGCCATACGGGATTGGTGCGGCGCACCATGTTGTGTTCCGCGCAAATAAAAAAGCCAGCACCGCGAAGTGCTGGCTTTGTTGGGTACGAGGCCGGGCTTAGCGCGCTCGTCCGCGGAACACCAGGTTCACGATCGCCAGCAGGATCACGGCGCCGAGGAAGGAGACCACCAGCGACATCACGCTGAAGTCATCCGAGTTGATGGTTCCGGTGCCGAACAGCGGCGACAGCAGCCAGCCACCCAGCAGGGCGCCGACGATACCCACGACGACATTCAGGAAAAGGCCTTGTTGTGCGTCTGTTTTCATAACGAGGCTGGCGAGCCAGCCGATGATGCCGCCGATTACGATCCAGATAATAAAGTTCATATTCATTCCCCTCTTTATCGTTGACGAAATGACCGGGACGAATGCCCTGCCGTGGAGAAAAGTGTAGGCAGCGTCCGGTGTGTGGTCGGTGCGCCAGCGAACCTACGCAGCGACATGCGGATAGGCAATCCCCTTGCCGGCTCAGCGTGCGGGAACGTACAGATGTGGCGCTGTGTGCAGCCTATCGTGTGCTGGTTGCTCTCTCTCGTAACCTGACAACGCGAAAGGAAATACCATGAATCAATACGACAAGAATTCCCGTCTGGTCACCGGCCTGTTCACTGATCGTGCGAGCGCGGAACGCGCCTACCAGCATGCCACCGCACGTGGCTACGGCAAGGATGACATCAACGTGATGATGTCGGACGATACCCGCAAAACCCATTTCAGCGGCGACACCGAAACCGAGCTCGGCAGCAAAGCGGCTGAAGGCGCGGGCATTGGCGCCGGCGTGGGCGGCGCCGTGGGTGCTGCACTGGCGGCCGTTGCAGCCGTGGGCACCACGCTGGTGCTGCCAGGCCTGGGCGTAGTGGTGGCCGGTCCGCTGGCTGCCGCACTGGCCGGCGCAGGCGCGGGCGGCCTGACGGGCGGCCTGCTGGGCGCACTGGTGGGCGCAGGCATTCCGGAAGAGCGCGTGAAGCACTATGAAGAAGGCCTGAAAAACGGCGGCATCGTCATGGGCGTGAACACCCGTTCGGATGAAGATACCGCGCACATCGAACAAAGCTGGAAAGACAGCGCAGGCCAGCACGTGATCGGCACCGGCCTTGGTGCTGCAGGCGGCGCAGCGGCAGGCGCGGCAGCCGGTATTCCGGGCGGCCCGGTTGGCATGGCGGCCGGCGCTGTTGTCGGCGGCATTGCGGGCGGCCTGGCAGGCAAGGGCGCAGCCGAAGTGGTGAATCCGAAATCGGGCGATGACCTGAGCGACCACCACATGGCGACCGGCGTAGGCGCAGGCGGCGGCGCCATGGCCGGCATGGCGCTGGGCGCTGCGGCAGGCCCGGTAGGCATGGCAGCAGGCGGCGCGATTGGCGCACTGGCCGGCGGCATGGCGGGCAAGGGCGTGGGCGGCCTGGTGAATCCGGCGGACGAAAAAGTCTACTGGCAGGACAACTACCGCAATGAGTCCTACTACAACCCGGCCTATACTTACGACGACTACGATCCAGCCTACTCGCTGGGCTACACGAGCCGCGGCCGTTATGCAGGCACCTGGGACGAAAGCGAAAACAACCTGCGCAACGACTGGGACAGCGTGAAAGGCCAGTCGCGCCTGAGCTGGGAACAAGCCAAGAGCGCTACCCGTGCCGCGTGGGACAAAGTGGAACGCGCCATTCCCGGTGATTCCGACCGTGACGGCAAGTAATCGTCGGACGTAGAATCAGAAGTGCCAGCGCAGCGCCACCGTGGCGCTGTGCTCATCCTGCAGGGGCGCCTGGCCGATCTGGCTGCGCGCCCCGCGCTCGCTGCGGATGCGCAGCAGTTCTGCCACCAATTCCATCGAATCCCGCAGCGGCATGCTGTAAGCCAACGCGATGCCATGGCCGCGTTCATCGTTCGGATCCTGCGGCAGCGCGTCGTGGCCCGTGGTGCTGAAACGGTCGTAGCGCACGGCCAGTTTGCCTTTACCTAAAGGGTGCGCCGCCAGCGCATACCAGGAGCGGAAATCGAGGGCCACGCCGTTCTTGCCCATCAGCGTATCGCCGCGCATCGCCTGCATCATCAGCTCCCACTGGCCTGCCGGACGCAGCACCGCGCTCACATGGTCGAAGCGCGTGCGCCAGCCATACTGGCCATCCACCACCACCAGCGGATCGGCGCGGTTATCGTAATGCAGCGCCGCCAGTTCCAGGCGCGTGCCATAGCGGTATTGCGCGCCCGCGTAATAGCCCAGGCGTCCATCCAGTTCGCGGAAAGGATGGATGTTGCGGGTCTGGCGCGGAATAGCGCCATCGCTGCGGTAGACCGGCAGGTCCGGCAGCTGCACGGATTCGTTCAGGCCCGCAATACGGTCGCTGATGCTCCAGCCGCGCCAGGCGAGCAGGGTGCCGGTGGGATCGTTGCCGCGATAGAGGGCGGCGGTAAAGCCGAAATCATGCGGCGATCCTTCGAACTTGCCGCTCCTGGACAGCTGCACTTCGAGGCTCTTGGTGCGCAGTTCCTCGCCGATCCAGCTGTTGATGGCGGAAGAAGAGATGGTGCGCACCGGCGTCCAGCCGATATCGTCGTAGTCGATTTCCACGCTGGTCTGCGGGAAGAAGGCGCCCAGCTTCGCCTTCACCTTCCATGCGCCCGATGGCAGCGGGCTCCATGCCAGCCAGGCTTCGCGCACATCCACCACGCCGTGATGCCGGTCGTCTGCGCTCAGCGCCACGGAAGCTGTCAGCGATGCGGGCAGGTCGATATCGCCGCGCAGCACGGCCTGGCCGATGCTGATGCGGTCGGAACCGCGGTCGTAGCGGCCCTTGTCCATGCCGGCATCCAGCCAGCTGCGGTCTGCATTCGAATATCCGGCGCGCACATCGACCAGGCCGCGCCATTCGGCAGCGCCTGCAGCGGCAGGCAGGAGGGCGGCGAGTAGTAAGAGTCTGACCATGGGGAGGCATGATACACATGAAAAAGCCCCTGCGCGCAGCGGCGGGCAGGGGCCTGGGGCAGAGCAGTTTTACTGCGCGGCGATCGCTTCCACCTGGATGCGCAGTGTTACTTCCGGTGCGAAGGCAGGAATCGCGTAGTTGATACCGAAATCGCTGCGCTTGAATTCAGCGGTGGCGTCGGCGCCGCACACTTCGCGTTTCAGCTGCTCATTCATCACGCATTTGAACTTGTTGATCTTCAGCGACAGCGGCTTGGTCACGCCGTGCAGCGTCAGTTCGCCTTCCACGGCCACCGGGGTATCGCCCTGGAACTTGAAGGACTTGCCCTTGTAGACGGCGGTGGGATATTTCGCGGTGTCGAAGATGTCCGGCGAGTTCGCGTGCGCGTTCATCTTCTCGTGGCCGAAGTCGATCGACGTGGCGTCGATGGTCACTTCCATGCTGCCGGTTTTCTTGGCGCGATCCAGCTCGATGGTGCCGCTGGTCTTGTTGAATTTGCCGCGCCACACGGACAGGCCCTTGTGATCCGCTTCAAAGCTTGGATAGGTGTGGTTAGGGTCGATGTTGTAAGTCGTTGCAAAAGCGGAGCTTGCAGCAGCGGCAGCCAGCACAGCGATCATCAGCTTCAGTTTCATACGGTCTCCAGTCAAAAAAAGGAAGTGTTATTGGCCTACTACGTGGAACTTGATCGTTACTTCATCAGCAACCATGCTGGTGTCTTTCCATTCCCCATCACCGACATTGAAAGCCAGGCGTTTGATCGGCAGCGCCCCATCGAAGACCTGCTTGCCGCCTTCGGTTTTCACGGTGATGGGGAAAGTCACATCGGCGGCCTTGCCCTTGATGGTCAGCTTGCCGGTGACATTCAGCTTGCCTGCGCCTGCGCTCTTGATCGCGCTGGAAACGAAGCTCGCTTTCGGGAACTGGGCGGAGTTGAACCACTCCTTCTTCGCCACTTCCTTGTTCATTTCCGCATCGCCCACATCGAGGCTCGCGGTCTCGATTTCCACCGTGGCCTTCGAAGCATCCGGCGCTGCGGCGTTATAGTCGATCACGATATTGTGCTTTTTGAACTTGGCCTCGACCGGCACATTCATCTGCTTGAACACGGCCGACACAGTGGTCTTGGCCGGATCGGTTTTCAGAACGGCGGCGCTGGCCGCCAGCGACAGGCCAAGCAGGCCGAGTAACAGGGTGTTCTTCATTGGGACTCCATCTGGAAAGGGTTAAGGCAACATGCGTTTCAGCACGTCGTCGCGGTCAATGAAGTGATGTTTCAGGGCCGCGCCCACGTGCGCCAGCACGGTGAAGAGCAGCAGCATGTTCAGCCAGTAATGCACGGGCTTGAACAGCTCCTTCAGTTCCGCTGAGCCCTCGAACAAGGCGGGAATCTGGAACAGGCCGAGATAGACCACGGGCACATTAGCCGCAGTGGTGTACAGATAACCCGAAATCGGCACGGCAAAGATCAGCACATAAAGCAGCGCGTGCGTAGCGTCGGCCGCCTTCACCTGCCAGGCAGGCATGCCCAGCGGATGCGGCGGCGGTGTATTCGCCTTGCGCCACAGCAGGCGGACGGCCGCCAGCACGAGCACGGTCACGCCCATCCACTTATGCCAGGAGTAATACTTGAGTTTGGTCGGCGTAATACCGGGAATATCGACCATCACCAGGCCCATGGAAAAGGCGGCAACGATCAGTCCGGCGCTCAGCCAGTGCAGCAGCATGGCGGTCTTCGTATAGCGTTGCATCGGCGATTGCATCGGCGTCTTTCAGGAAAATAGTACGTGTTAGGACTAAATATACCAAAGAAACGCAAACTGCGCAGAACGCCGACTCTACCCCAACTTTTCCATCCCCGCATAACACACGAGCCACTGACACCATGGGGTCAGGCACCCTGGTGTCAGTGGCTCATGCAGCAACAGTTGGCGCGGGGTACTGACATTGGTGCCTGACCCCAGGGTGTCAGATGGCTTTGGCGAGCTGGGCGGCGATGCCGGTGTAGTTGGAGGGGGTCATCGCCAGCAGCAGGTCCTTGGCGTCCTGCGGGATCGCCAGGCCGGTGATGAACTCGCGCAGGGCGTCCTTCGAGATGCCTTTGCCGCGGGTCAGTTCTTTCAGCTGCTCGTACGGGTTTTCGATGCCGTAGCGGCGCATCACCGTCTGCACCGGCTCGGCCAGCACTTCCCAGTTGGCGTCGAGGTCGGCTTCCAGGCGGGCCGGGTTCACTTCCAGCTTGTTCAGGCCGCGCAGGCAGCTGTCGTAGGCCAGCAGCGTGTAGCCGAGGCCGACGCCGATATTGCGTAGCACCGTCGAGTCGGTCAGGTCGCGCTGCATGCGCGAGACCGGCAGCTTCTCCGACAGGTGCTTCAGCACGGCATTGGCCAGGCCCAGGTTACCTTCCGAGTTTTCGAAGTCGATCGGGTTGACCTTGTGCGGCATCGTGGACGAGCCGATTTCGCCCGCCTTCAGCTTCTGCTTGAAGTAGCCCAGCGACACATAGGTCCAGATGTCGCGGTTCAGGTCCAGCAGGATGGTGTTGGCGCGCGCAAAGGCGTCGAACAGCTCAGCCATGTAGTCGTGCGGCTCGATCTGGATGGTGTAGGGGTTGAACACCAGGCCCAGGCGCTCTTCGATCACCTTCTTCGAGAAGGCCGGCCAGTCGAACGATGGGTAGGCTGACAGGTGGGCATTGTAGTTGCCGACCGCGCCGTTCATCTTGCCCAGGATTTCCACCTTGCTGATGCGCTCGATGGCGCGCTGCAGGCGGGCGATTACGTTGGCGAATTCCTTGCCCAGCGTGGTCGGGCTGGCGGTCTGGCCGTGGGTGCGCGACAGCATCGGCAGTTCGGCGTTCGCATGGGCGATGTCCGTCAGTTTGGCCACCAGGCCCTGCAGCGCGGGCACCATCACGCCGTCGCGCGCTGCCTTCAGCATCATGCCGTGCGAGGTGTTGTTGATGTCTTCCGAGGTGCACGCGAAGTGGATGAACTCGGAGGCGGCCACCAGTTCCGGCACGTCCTTCACCTTCTCCTTGAGCCAGTATTCCACGGCCTTCACGTCGTGGTTGGTGACGGCTTCGATTTCCTTGATGCGGGCGGCATCGGCTTCGGTGAACCCGGCGGCCAGCTTGTCCAGCAGTGCGCTGGCGGCGGCAGGGAAGGGCTTGATCTCGGCGAAACCGGCCAGCGACAGGGCCTGCAGCCAGGCGATTTCGACTTTCACGCGGTGGTGCATGAAGCCGGCTTCGGACAGGATGGGACGCAGCTTGTCAGTTTTGGAAGCATAACGGCCGTCCAGCGGGGACAGGGCCGACAAGGTCGAATAGGGGGTAGTCATGGCGGGAGGAGAGGCAGGAAAAAAGACGATTTTACCATCCTGTGCGCCCGCCAGCCTCGCCAGCGCTGCGCCTGCGGCCAGGGCCCGAATGGTATACTGGGGCCCAATCTTTCACTCATCTCGTCTATGAAACTCATTGGTTCACTCGCCAGTCCTTATGTGCGCAAGGTGCGCGTGGTGCTGGCGGAAAAAAAGCTCGACTATGCGATTGAACTGGAAAATGTGTGGGTGCCGGAAACCAGGATTCATGAGCTGAACCCGCTTGGCAAGGTCCCTTGCCTGGTGCTGGAAGACGGCTATGTGATGTATGACTCGCGCGTGATCGTGGAATACCTCGATACCCTCACGCCGGTCTGCAAGCTGCTGCCGCCGAACGGCCGCGAGCGCGTGGATATCAAGAACTGGGAGGCCCTGGCTGATGGCGTGATCGACGCCGGTGTGGCCATGCGCCTGGAGCGCACCCAGCGCCCGCCCGAACTGCAGAGCGAAGACCAGATTGCCCGCCAGATGGGCAAGGTGCAGCGCGGCATGGCCTCCATCGCGGACCGCCTGGGCGACTCGCCCTGGTGCGCGGGCAATCACTATTCGCTTGCCGACGTGGCGGTGGGCTGCGCGCTGGGCTGGTTCTCCTTCCGTTTCCCGGAAATCGACTGGCGCAGCGCCCATCCCAACCTCGGCAAGCTGTTCGACAAACTGGCCGAACGTCCTTCCTTCCGCGACACCCTGCCGCAAAATTAAATTCTTGTAAGGAATCGGCGGGCTTCGCCGACAAAGGCTCATCAATAATTTCCAACGGGAAAGGTGAGCCATGGGACTCCGCAACCTCAAGATCAGCCGCAGGCTGGCGCTGGGCTTCGGCATGCTGATCGTCATCATGGCCGTGCTGGCCGTGACGGGGGCCTCGCGGCTGATGGCGATCGAGCGCAAGAACGCCACGATCGTGGACAAGAACTGGCTGGGCGCCTCTGCCGCCCAGGAGATTGAAGCGCTCACCCAGCAGAACCGTGGCCGCACGCTGGCGCTGTTCATCAACGAGGACCGCGAGGTGCGCGTGGCCCAATACAAGGCGATCGACACCAATCAGCGCCGTATCGCGGAGTTGATGAAAGTGCTGGACCGGCTGGCCGCCGCGCCGGAGGAACGCGAGGCGCTGGCCCGCCTCACTGCCGCTTACTCGGACTTCCAGAAAGCCTATACCGCTGCCGCCGACCTGGTGGAAGAGGGCGAGCAGCAGCGCGCCGTGGCCACCATGAACAGCAAGGTGGAACCCGCACTGGACCGTGTGCTGCGCATCGTGGCCGAGATCGTCGCCACGCAAAAGCGCGATATGGAAGCCAACGGCAGCGATATCAAGCAGAACATCGTGCAATCGCGCGCCGTTGCCATTGGCCTTGGCCTGTTTGCGGTGGTCATCGGCATGCTGGCCGCGCTGCTGATCACGCGCTCCATCACCGCGCCACTGGATGCAGCGGTGGCCGTTGCGCGCCGCGTTGCCCAGGGCGACCTCAGCGCCCATATTACCGCCCGCAGCCGCGACGAAACCGGTCAGCTGCTGTCGGCGCTGGCCGACATGAATGGCAGCCTCGTCAAGGCCATCACCCAGGTGCATGCCAGCACCGAAAACCTTGCGGCGGCCTCGGACGAAATCGCCGACGGCAATGCCGACCTGGCCGCCCGCAGCGTTGAACAGTCGGCCTCCCTGCGTAGCGCCTCGGCCATGATGAACGAGCTCACGGCCACCGTGCGCCAGACCGCAGGCAGCGCCGAGCAGGCCAACCGCCTCGTCAACGACGCGGCCGGCGTGGCCTCGCGCAGCGGCCAGGCCTTCAGCGATGCGGTCAGTACCATGGGCGCCATTCGCGACAGTTCGCGCAAGATCGTGGAGATCATCAGCGTGATCGACCAGATTGCCTTCCAGACCAATATCCTTGCCCTGAACGCTGCGGTCGAGGCCGCCAGGGCAGGGGAGCAGGGGCGCGGCTTTGCCGTGGTGGCGGGTGAAGTGCGCAACCTGGCGCAGCGCAGCGGCGTGGCGGCGCGCGAAATCAAGCAGCTGATCGACAGCTCGGTGGAACGTATCGGCCACGGCACCGAAATGGTGGACAACGCGGGCCGCACCATGCATGAGCTGATCGCTTCCGTAACGCAGGTGGCAGGCATCATGGACGGCATTGCGGCCGCCAGCCGCCAGCAGGCAGCAGGCATCGAACAGGTGCACCGCAGCCTGGGCGAAGTGGATGACATGACCCAGCAGAATGCCGCCCTCGTCAGCCAGACGGCGGCTGCCGCCGAAAGCATGCGCGAGCAGACGGGCGCGCTGGGCCGCGCCGTGAGCCTCTTCCGTCTCGCCTGACGCTCCGGTCGGGCGAGCTTCGGTTACACTGTATCCCATCGCGGCTAAGGGGATGGGACAGTCATGGAACATGCGGTACTGGTCTTCGGCGAAGCGCTGGTGGATGACTTCGGAAGCCATCAGGTGGTGGGCGGCGCCCCTTTCAATGTGGCGCGCAACCTGTCCGCCCTCGGTGTGCGCACCACCATGCTCACCCGCGTGGGCAACGACGCGAACGGCGCCCTGATCCAGTCCGATTTCGAACGTTTCGGCATGAGCCTTGCCGGGCTGCAGCGCGATCCGGCGCACCCAACGGGGCGTGTCGCCGTCGCCATGCAGGACGATGGCTCGCACCGCTTCACCATCCTGCCGGAACAGGCCTACGACCACATCGCGGCCGGCCCCGCGCTGGCCGCGCTGCAGTCGGCCCAGCCGGACATCATCGTGTTCGGCACCCTGGCCCAGCGCAGCGAAGAAAGCCGCGCCACCCTGCACACCCTGCTGGCCGCCACCCAGGCCACGCGCTTCCTCGATCTCAACCTGCGCGAAGGCCAGGTGGACGAAGCCATCGTCTTCGACTCGCTGCAGCAGGCCGATATTCTTAAGGTCAACGAAGACGAGCTGCAGGTGCTGTTCGGCTGGTACTGCCACACCTGCCCCGAAACGGGCGATATGGATTGCGTGGCGGTAGAAGCCGAATGCCGTGCGCTGATGCACAATTTTTCCCTGTCGGGCCTGATCGTCACGCTCGGCGAGCGCGGCGCTACCTGGTACAGCGCCGATGGCGTGCGTGTATCGAACCATGAGGTGAAGCCTCCGGCGCAATTTGCCGATACGGTGGGAGCGGGGGATGCCTTTGTGTCCGTGTTCCTGCTGGGACGGATGCGCGGCTGGAGCATCGAACAGACGCTGGCGCGGGCGAATGCCTTTGCGGCGGCAAGCTGCGGTGTGGCGGGCGCCGTGCCGCAGCCTGCGGAATACGCGCCCTGGCTCGAAAGCTGGGCGCGCTGAAGCGGTCTTACTCGGCGTCTTCCGCCATCTGGCTTTGCAGGTAGTTCTGGATGCCGATCTTGCCGATCAGGTCGATCTGCGTTTCCAGCCAGTCGATATGCTCTTCGGTGTCTTCCAGGATCATCAGCAGCAGATCGCGCGACACGTAGTCGCCCACCTTTTCTGCCTGCGCAATGCCTTCCTTGATGGTCACATGCGCGCCGCGTTCCAGTTTCAGGTCGCACTCCAGCATCTCCTGGGTCGATTCGCCGATCATGATCTTGTGCAGCGCCTGCAGGTTGGGCAGGCCGTCCAGCATCAGGATGCGGTCGATCAGCTTGTCGGCGTGCTTCATCTCGCCGATCGATTCTTCGTATTCCTTCTTCGCGATTTTTTCAAAGCCCCAGTGGCGGTACATGCGCGAGTGCAGGAAATACTGGTTGATGGCCGTCAGTTCATTGGTCAGCTGTGCATTCAGCAGACGGATGACGTCTTTATCGCCCTTCATGGGAGTGCTTTCTATAAGGTGGTGAATACGGGCATTTTGCCACGTTAGCAAGGCCCGCGTAAGGGCGCGCAAGGCAGAAGGCCCAATCAGGATTGCTAACGTAAATGAAAACCATTATCATTTAGGACCTGTTTTCTATCCACGAAAGTTCCCATCATGATGCTCCACGTTCCCGGCGTCCTCACACCCGAGCAGGTCCGGCAGTTCCGCCAGCAGCTGGCCGCAGCGGATTGGATCGACGGGCGGGCCAGCGTGGGACCGCAGGGCGCCGCGGTGAAGCGCAACCGCCAGCTGGCGGAAGGCTCGCCGTTGTGCGTGGAGCTGGGGAATATCATCGTGCGCGCGCTGACGGCGAATCCGCTGTTCTTTTCCGGCGCGCTGCCGCTGCGCATTCTGCCGCCGTACTTCAACAGCTATACGGGCGGCGAGCATTACGGCCTGCACATCGACGGCGCCATCCGCGCCCGCAACGACGGCAGCCAGACCTTGCGCGCCGACATCTCCACCACGGTCTTCCTCAGCGACCCGGACGAATACGAAGGCGGCGAGCTGACAGTGATGGATTCGTACGGCGCGCACGAAGTGAAGCTGCCGGCGGGCGACGCCATTGTCTACCCATCCAGCAGCGTCCACCGCGTGAACCCCGTCACGAAAGGTGAACGCATCGCCTCCTTCCTCTGGACCCAGAGCATGGTGCGCGACGACTGGCAGCGCTCGATGCTGTTCGACCTTGACCAGAACATCCAGAAGCTGCGCGCCCAGCACGGCGACAACGAAGCCACCGTCGGCCTCGCGGGCCACTATCACAACCTGCTGCGCATGTGGGCTGAGATGTAAATGCGGTAGCATTGGCATTCCTTCTCTTTGTGGAGCTGCCAATGAAGATCAGCATCGAAACGACTGTCCGTGCCCCTGTCGCCGAGGTGTGGCGCGCCTGGACCTCGCCGGAAGATATCAAGCAGTGGAATGCGGCCTCGGATGACTGGCATACCGTCAGCTCCTCGGTCGATCTGCGCGAAGGCGGCGAATTCTCTTCGCGCATGGAAGCGAAGGATGGCAGCATGGGCTTCGATTTCGCCGGCACGTATACGAAGATCGTTCCGCACAAGCTGATCGAATGTACCTTCGGCGACCGCGGCCTGCAGGTGGAGTTCATCGAGATTCCCGGCGGCGTCACCGTGCGCGAAACCTTCGATGCGGAGTCCACGCATTCCATCGACCAGCAGCGCGAGGGATGGCAGGCGATCCTGGACAAGTTCGCGCACCACGTAGAACACCAGCGCTGAAAGGAGTTGCGCGATGCCGCTGAATCCACGCGACACTTATGTTCACCTGGCCGAAAACGGCGCCGCCACCAAGATGCCGGGCGGCGATGCGTTCTGGAGCCTGCCCGAATCCGAATTCGAACGCATCGCCCAGGGCTGGCTGGTATCCGAATTTGAGTTCACCGAAGACTGGCCGAACTGGGAGATGCACCCGCACGGCGACGAGTTCGTGTATCTGCTGTCCGGCGCACTGGAACTGCTGCTGGAGCAGCCGGACGGCATCCAGCGCATCGCGCTGAACGGCAGCGGTGCCGTCGTGATTCCCCGCGGCGTCTGGCACACCGCTAAGGTGCAGGCGCCCAGCCGCATGCTCCACATCACCCGCGGCGAAGGCACCCAGCACCGCGACGCCGCGCGCGACTGACTTACCGCATAAGGCATGGCTGGAAACGGCGTACACTGAAAGGTCCGAACTGCTTGCAGGAGGACGTATGGCGCAGCCCAACTCCCAGGATGCGACGGATCCCAATCCCATCGAACCCCGGCTGAGAAAGCTGGAGGAAGATGTCGCCGTAATCCGGTCCAATTACGTCACCAAAGAGGACCTTTACAAGGCCATCTACCGCCAGACTTGGCGGCTGGTGACGTTTGTCTGCGGGTTTAACATAGCCCTGGTCGGAGCAACTTATTATTTAGCCCGTCATGGTGGCTGAGCGAGGGGCGGAATAATGGAAACATCAGACATTCAGCTCCTGCCAGAACCCGTCGGCATAGAACTGCACCTGCGGAGGCTGGAAAAAGAAGTTGCCGTCATTCTTTCCAACTACGTCACGAAGGGTGATCTCCACGAGGCAATGGAGGATCTGTACAAAGCCATGAACAGCCAGGCCTGGCACCTCATGACCTTTGTGTGCTGCTTCAATGCCGCCTTAATGGGGGCTACCTATCTCATAGCTATTCACGTCCGCTGAAGCGCTTGACCAGGAGGATTTATGTCATCGAACCCAAGCCCTGAGCCTGCAGAACGGAATACCCTTGAGTCGCGAATAACCCGGCTGGAAGATGATGTTACGGTCATCAAAACCGACGTAGCTATCATCCGCTCGAACTACGCCAGCAAGGAATATCTTCAGAAGGAGCTGCGCGCGCAAACGTGGCAGTTGACCACGTTTGTGTGCGGCTTTGGCACCGTATTGGCCGGCGCTATCTACTTCATCGTCGCCAACGTCCGCTGAGCGTGGGCGAAAAAACAGCCCGCGCTGGGGAGACAGGCGGGCCTAAGGGCTCATAAATGCAGGTTACGAAAGCTGGAAGTTGATGGGCACCAGCACGTATACCGGAATGGGCTTGCCATCCTCGACATAGGGTTTGAACAGGGTGCGCATGGCCGCCTGACGGCCCGCTTCGTCAAGGTTGGACGAACCCGAAGACTTCTGCACGATGGCCTGCTCCGGCAGGCCCTTCTCGCTGATCAGCACACGCAGCGTCACCACACCGCTCTCGCCCATGCGGCGCGAAATCGACGGATACACCGGTTGCGGCGGACGGATATATTCAACAGCAGACACGATGCGCGGACCCGGCGGCGCGGCCTTCACGGGCGGCGCCACCGGCGCCGGGGTGCTGACGGCCGCAGGCGCGGCTTCAGCCTGCTTCTGCGGCTGCGGTTCGTGCTGCACAGTGATCGTGTTTTCGATCTGCACCGGCAGCATCGGAATAATCGGGGTAATCACAACAGGCGGCTTCGGCGCCACTTCCACTAGTTTCGGCGGGGCAGGCGGCTGCTCGGGCGGCGCCACGAAGCTCACATTCACGACCTGCGGCAGTTTCTTGACCACCTCGTGCACCATCGAGCTTTGCAGCCCGTAGAACAGCGCAGCGTGAATGCCGAGGATGACCGCGAACTTGCCGATCTGGCCGCGCTTTTCTTGCCAGAGTTCAGACAGGAAGGCGCCGGCGTCGCCGGTAGGGACGGTCATCGTACTCATAACAGGATTTATTCGGTGAAGACGGGGCGTTTCAGAACGGTCTCATTAACCTGCACGGCCAGGTGCTCGGTCAGCACTTCCTTGGCGCAGGGCGCGCATTTGCCGCAGCAGGTCGCCACGCCGAGGTCGCGGCGCAGTTCAGCCATCGTGCTCAGGCCCATATCCACAGCCTGGCGGATTTCGCGGTCGGAGATGTTATTGCAGACACAGACAATCATTGCTTACCTTTCAGCCATCATTGCATGTAACTTAATGAGAATCATTATCATTACGTTTCCTATTCTGCCAAAAGAGCGCGTACAATGCAAGCAGTTCATGCAAATACAAACCATTCGCATTCACCATATAATGAGTACGTTGACTTTCCACACAGAATCCATCGGACCCGCCATGACACTCGCTCCCACCCTCATCAAGCTGGACGCCCTGGCGGCCGGGAAAAGCGGCACCGTGGTGCACGTGGCGCCGGGCAATCCGGCCGATACGGAGGACGGCGCCGACCTGGCCCGCCGCCTGATGGAACTGGGCTTCGTACCCGGCGAGCGCATTCGCATGCTGAAACGCGGCATGCCGGGCGGCGAGCCGCTCGCCATCAAGGTGGGTAACGCCACCTTCGCACTGCGCCGCTTCGAAGCCGCGCTGATCGCCATTCAACCGGAACAATAAGTAATGGATGTAGTTGAGAAGGCCGCGCCTGCCGTGGTGCAGATGCCGATGGTCGCCCTGCTGGGCAATCCGAATTGCGGCAAGACCGCCCTGTTTAACCGTCTCACCGGCGCGCGCCAGAAAGTGGCCAACTACGCCGGTGTGACCATCGAGCGCAAGGAAGGGCAGTTCACTTCCCCCGCCGGTAATCCATACCGCGTGCTGGACCTGCCGGGCGCCTACAGCCTGTCCGCCCACACGCCGGACGAAGAAATCACGCGCGACGTGGTGGCCGGCCTGCGCGCCGGCGAAGCTGCGCCGGAGGTGGTGGTGTGCGTGGTCGATGCCACCAACCTGCGCCTGAACCTGCGCCTCGTCCTCGAAATCAAGCGCCTCGGCCTGCCGATGATCCTGTGCCTGAACATGGTGGACGTGGCCAAGAAGCGCGGCATCGAGATCAATGCCGACAAGCTGGCCCAGGAACTGGGCATGACGGTGGTGGAAACCGTGGCCGTGCAGAGCGGCGGCGAAAAGTCCCTGCTGCGCGCACTGGACCAGATGTGGCCCTTGCATGAAACGGCGGCGCGTCCGCTGGCGGCCATCGATGCGGTATCGGTCGAGGATACCCAGCGCGAAGTGCGCCGCATCCTCTCCATCGTATCGAACGATGCCCGTGATACCGGCAATCTCTCCGAGAAAATCGACAGCGTGGTGCTGCATCCGGTGGCCGGTCCGCTGATCCTCGCGGTACTGATGTTCCTGATCTTCCAGGCCGTGTTCAGCTGGGCCGAAACGCCGATGGACATGATTACGGCGGGTGTGGAAAGCATCGGCGAACTGGTGAAAACCCATATGGCGGAAGGCGTGTTGCGCAGCCTGATCGTCGAAGGCATCCTGGGTGGCGTGGGCAGCGTGCTCGTATTCCTGCCACAGATCCTGATTCTGTTCTTCTTCATCCTTGTGCTGGAAGACTGCGGTTACCTGCCGCGCGCGGCCTTCCTGCTGGACCGCCTGATGGGCGGCGTGGGCCTGTCCGGCCGCGCCTTCATCCCGCTGCTGTCCAGCTTTGCCTGCGCCATTCCAGGCGTGATGGCGGCGCGCACCATCCAGAACCCGCGCGACCGTCTCGTCACCATCATGATCGCGCCGCTGATGACCTGCTCCGCGCGCCTGCCAGTGTATGCGCTGGTGATCGCCGCCTTCATTCCGGAACGCGATGTGTGGGGCGGCATGAGCCTGCAAGGCCTGGTGCTGTTCTGTCTCTACTTCGCGGGCATTTTCTCGGCGATGGGTGTGGCCTACTTCATGAAGCGCACCATGGGCGCCAAGCGCAACCAGCCGCTGATGCTGGAACTGCCAAGCTACCACTGGCCGCACCTGCGTAACCTCGGCCTCGGCCTGTGGGAACGCGCCAAGATCTTCCTGAGCCGCGTAGGTACCATCATCCTCACGCTGATGGTGCTGCTGTGGGCACTGAGCAGCTTCCCCGGCGCACCGGAAGGCGCGATTCATCCGCCTATCTATTACAGCATTGCGGGCATGCTGGGCCGCGCGCTGGAAGTGGTGTTCGCGCCGATCGGCTTCGGCTGGCAGATCTGCATCGCGCTGGTGCCGGGCATGGCGGCGCGTGAAGTGGCCGTGGGCGCGCTGGGCACCGTGTATGCGCTGTCCCAGACCGGCGACGAGCTGGCCACCTCGCTCACGCCGGTGATTGCGCAGACCTGGTCGATGGCCACGGCGCTGTCGCTGCTCGCCTGGTATGTGTTTGCGCCGCAGTGCCTGTCCACGCTGTCGGTGGTGCGCCGCGAAACCAACAGCATGCGCTATCCGCTGCTGATGGCGGGCTATATGTTCGCGCTGGCCTATACGGCCTCCTTCCTCACCTACCGCATTGCCTTGATGCTGGGGAGCTGACCATGTGGCAGGAGATTCTCGTCGGCGTTATCGTGGCACTCGCCGTGCTGCACGCCTGCACGAAGTATCTGCCTGCCGCGTGGCGCCAGCGCATCGTGTTCTTCCTCACGCAGCGGGGCCTGAACCAGGACCGGCTGGCCAAAATCTTCAAGACCCAGTCCAGCTGCGGCGACGGCTGCGGTTCCTGCGGCTCCTGCGAGAGCGACGCACCGCCGCCGCCTGAAGACGGCCGCAAAGTCATCAAAATCCACAGAAAATAAGCTGCAGCTGTCACAAACTGCGGGGCTGACACGTCTGTTGTCCATTGACCTACAATGGACAAACCATGAGTACTGATCTGTTTACACGGCTGCGCCCACGTCTCTTCAATATCGCCTACCGCATGCTGGGCATCCGCGCCGACGCGGAGGACGTAGTGCAGGATGCGTGGCTGCGCTGGAACGAATCCGACCAGAAGGCGGTGCAGTCGGCGGAAGCCTGGCTTGTCACCATCACCACCCGCCTCGCCATCGACCGCCTGCGCACGCGCAAGGTGGAGCGCGAAGCCTATATCGGCTGGTGGCTGCCGGAACCCATCGTGGAGCTGGATGAACGCACGCCGGAAACGGCGGCGGAACTGGCGAGCGACGTGTCCATGGCCGTGATGTGGGTGCTGGAAAGGCTGGCGCCGGAGGAGCGTGCCGCCTTCCTGCTGCGCCAGGTCTTCGACCAGGACTACGGCGATATCGCGGGCATGCTGGGCAAAACCGAAGCGAGCTGCCGCCAGATGGTGAGCCGCGCCCAGACCCGCGTGCAGCAGGAAACGCCGCGCTTCGAAGTACCGAAGGACGCGCACCGCGAACTGCTGGGGAAATTCATGGTGGCTGCGCAGGCGGCCGACCGGGCAGCCATGAAGGAACTGCTGTCCGCGAACGCCCAGCTGGTGGCGGATGGCGGCGGCAAGGTCACTGCTTACATGCACACTTTGCACGGCGCGGGGCGTGTGGCAGGCGTTTTCTGGTCGCTCGAACACAAATTCCCGGGTCAGGTTTCCTACCGCATGGCCACCATCAACGGTGTGCCGGGACTGCTGCGCTATGTGGACGGAAAAATCGAATCCGCCCAGTCCTTCATCATGGACGATAACAAGATCGTGGCGGTCTATATCGTGCGCAATCCGGACAAACTGGCCGGCGTGCCGCAAAATATTTGAAAAAAGCTGTCACAAAGCGGACGAGCCTCCCGTCTTAAGGTTATGAAGAGGGCGCACAGGGCGCCCTCACAACCTGAGAGGCCTAAATGACTCATACTGCACGTCTCCCTTCCTTCTTCCAGCTGGCGCCCGCCAACCTGCGCGCGATGATCGACCTGTCGCAAAGCGTGAAGAAAAGCTCGCTGGGCATCCGCCTGGTAGAACTGGTCAACCTGCGCGTATCGCAGATCAACGGCTGCGGCGTGTGCATCGACATGCACTGGCGCGATCTGATCAAGCAGGGCGCCGATGCGCGCCACCTGAATTCCATCGCCGGCTGGCGTGAATCGCCGTTCTTCACCGAACGCGAACGCGCCGCGCTGGAATGGGCCGAAGCCGTGAACGCGCTGCCGGGCCAGGACCACACCGATGCTGCCTACGCCAAGGTGAAGGACTTCTTCAACGAAACCGAGATCGCCGAACTTTGCTACAACGTGGCCGTGATCCGCGGTTGGAACGCGATTAATCTCAGCCTGCGCAACCAGATTCCAGAGAATCCACCGCCAGGCTTCTAAGCAAACTGATAAGCTTCCTTTCTTCGCCGAGAAAGGAAGCGCATGATCACCGTCCACCACCTGAACAACTCCCGCTCGCAGCGCGTGCTCTGGCTGCTGGAAGAACTGGGGCTTGAATATGAGATCGTGCGCTACGAGCGCAATCCGAAGACCATGCTGGCGCCGCCGGAGCTGAAGGCGATTCATCCGCTCGGCAAGTCCCCGGTAGTAGTGGATGGCGACGCGGTGCTGGCGGAATCCGGCGCCGTGATCGAATACCTGCTTGAAAAATACGGCGACGGCCGCCTGAAGCCCGCCGCCGGCACGCAGGACAAGCTGCGCTGGACCTATTTCCTGCACTACGCCGAAGGCTCGATGATGGCGCCGCTGCTGATGAAGCTCGTGTTCGACCGGGTAGAAACCAGCCCCGCCCCCTTCTTCGTCAAGCCGATCGCACGCGGCATTGCAAAGAAGGTCAAAGGCAGCTACATCCAGCCGCAAATCGACCAGCACCTGAAATTCCTCGAAGCCGAACTGGTCCAGCGCGACTGGTTCGCGGGCGCCGACTTCAGCGCCGCCGACATCCAGATGAGTTTCCCCCTCGAAGCCGCCGCCGCCCGTGGCGGCCTCGACAGCGCCTATCCCCGCCTGACGGCCTTCCTCACCCGCATCCACGCCCGCCCCGCCTACCAGCGCGCCCTCGACCGCGGCGGCCCGTACCAGCTCCTCCGCTAACATGACACCATGGGGTCAGGCACTGCGTGTCAGGTTCTCATGCGCAATGTGACAGCGGGTGCCTGACCCCATGGTGTCAGTTGCTCTGCGGTAGAATGGCGGGATGGGGAGACTGCTTGCCATCGATGGCTTGAATATCGTGCGGCGCGTGTATGAGGCCAGCCCGGAGCCGGATTCGGATCTGAAGGCTGACATCGCACTGCGCCACGCCCTGTCTTCTTTCCGCACCCTCGTCAACGACCACGATCCCAGCCACGTGCTGCCTGCCTTCGATTTCGGCGGCACGACCTGGCGCCACTCCCTTTATCAGGGCTACCGCGAGGCGCGCGATCCCATGCCCGCGCCGCTGCGCGCTGCATTGCCAGCCTTCTATCAGACGCTGGAGAAGCTGGGCCTCAAGCCCGTCTCCCTGCCCGAAGTGGAGGCCGACGATGTGATCGGTACGGTCGTCATGCGCTGGCTGAACGAGGGCCGCGGCGAAGCCGTCGTGGCCAGCACCGACAAGGACCTGCATTGCCTCATCGCGCACGGCGCCCTGGTGTGGGACCACTTCAAGAGCGAATGGCACGACCACGCCTGGGTGGAAAGCAAATGGGGCGTGCCGCCGGACCAGCTGCCCGACCTGCTGGCGCTGATGGGCGATGCCACCGACTCCATTCCCGGCGTGTCCAAAGTCGGCGCCAAGACCGCCGCGAAGCTGCTGCGCACCTACGGCACGCTGGACGGCATCATGGACGGGGCAGGCATCCTGAAGGACAAGCTGGGCGAAACACTACGAAAAGAGCGCGAGATGCTGTATCTTTCTCGTCAGCTGGTTCAGTTAAAAACAGATGTGCGGGTCGGGGTAAGCTGGAACATGCTTGCCTGGCACCGCGCCGAATAGGGCTCAAAGAAGATGTTAAAGGCAGTGATTATCGATAGCAGCGCCGTCGCGCGCGGCCTGCTGCAGACGGTGCTGACGGATGGCGGCTACGAGGTGGCGGGCCAGGCCCACACCTGTCCTTCCGCCACCGTCCTGCTGATCAAGCATCAGCCGCAGATCATCTGCATTTCGCGCGATGTGGCGGAAGCTGATATGGCGGGCGCCAAGGCCATGCGCACCGATTACCCCAAGGCGATGATGTTCATGGTGTCCAGCGAGTTTGATCCCGCCACCGTGCAATGGGCGCACGCACTCGGCATCAATGGCCTGATCGTGAAGCCATTCAATGCCGGAACGGTGCTGAAGACGATCCGCAATACCGTGATTACGATGGTGCGGCGGCAGCAAAAAGCCCAGGCGGAAGCGGCCGGGCCGGCTCAGGGTTCAGACGGCGACGAAGCTTGAGCTGTCGATAATCCCGCCGCCGAGGCACACGTCGCCGTCATACAGCACGGCCGACTGGCCCGGCGTCACCGCCCACTGGGCATCCACGAAATTCAAGGCAAAATTGCCGTCTTCGCGCGGCGCCACGTCGCAGGCCACGTCCGACTGGCGGTAGCGCGTCTTCGCGGCGATGCGGCCCGCTTGCGGCGGCACGCCCGCGATCCAGCTGGACTGCGCTGCATCCAGCGTTTGCGACAGCAGCCAAGGATGGTCATGTCCCTGCACCACCCACAGCGTATTGTTGGCGATGTCCTTGCGCGCCACATACCAGGCGTCGCTGCTGCCATCCGCGTTCTGGTAGGTCTTCACGCCGCCGATGCCGATGCCCTTGCGCTGTCCCAGCGTGTAGAAGCTCAGGCCAACGTGCTCGCCCACCACCTTGCCGTCAGGCGTTTTCATCGGGCCCGGTTTATACGAAAGATAGCGGTTCAGGAAGTCGCGGAAAGGGCGCTCGCCGATAAAGCAGATGCCCGTGGAGTCCTTCTTGGCCGCATTCGGCAGGCCGAGTTTTTCCGCGATCTGGCGCACTTCGGTTTTTGGAATCTCACCCAGCGGGAACAAGGTCTTCGACAACTGCGCCTGGTTCAGGCGGTGCAGGAAGTAGCTCTGGTCCTTGGTGTGGTCGAAGGCTTTCAGCAGCTCGAAGCGGCCGTTGTCCGTGTTCTGGCGCACGCGCGCATAGTGGCCGGTGGCGATCAGGTCCGCGCCAAGGTGCATGGCATGGTCGAGGAAGGCCTTGAACTTGATCTCTGCGTTGCACAGCACGTCCGGATTCGGCGTGCGGCCTGCCTGGTACTCGCGCAGGAATTCCGCGAACACGCGATCCTTGTATTCGGCGGCGAAGTTGACGGCCTCGATGTCCACGCCGATCACGTCGGCCACGCTGGCCGCGTCAATCCAGTCCTGGCGCGTGGAGCAGTATTCGGAATCGTCGTCGTCTTCCCAGTTTTTCATGAACAGGCCGATGACTTCATAGCCCTGTTCCTTCAGCATCCACGCCGCGACCGAGGAGTCAACGCCTCCGGACATGCCGATCACGACTTTTTTCTTGCTCATTGCAGTATTCCGATATCGATTACACCTCTTCGAACACCGAAGAGTGCGTATGCAGGATTTCCAGCGGCGCGCGCTTGCCCGCCAGGTATTCGTCCACGCAGGTCAGCAGCAGCGGGCTGCGGTGCCGTTCGCGGCAGGCGGCGATTTCGTCGCGCGTAAGCCACAGTGTGCGCAGAATGCCTTCGTCCAGCGGGCGGTCCTTGTGCTCCTTGCCCACTTCGCCGCAGAAGGCAAAGCGCAGGTAGGTCACCGCCTCGCCCGTGCGCGCGGAGCGGTAGCGCGACATATACATGCCCACCAGCGCTGTCGGCGTGAAGTCATATGCCGTTTCTTCCAGGGTTTCGCGCACCACCGCCTGTTCCAGCGATTCGTGCGGGTCCAGGTGGCCAGCCGGCTGGTTCAGGCGAACCCCGTCGCTGGTCTCTTCTTCGATCAGCAAAAACTTCCCATCCCGCTCAATTACAGCGGCAACGGTCACGTTAGGTCTCCAGGTAAGCGGCATGTTTCATCCTTGAAAGAGGCGCTATTTTAGCCTGTTCCGCCATTGCGCATCCGCCGGGCAACTGATGGGTGTCGGATTCTTCCAAAAGTTGCAAACTCTAAATGTTGACGAATATGAATCCGTGTTAGATTTTAGCCAGTTTATCCACAATTTGGAGGCAGAAAATGAGAATAGGCATTCCGGCCGAGACTCGGCCGGGGGAGACCCGGGTTGCAGCCACGCCCGAAACCGTCAAGAAGCTTGCAGCGAAACACCAGATCGTCGTGCAGTCCGGGGCGGGAACATCGGCCTCCATTACGGATGAAGCCTATGCCGCAGCCGGCGCCACCATAGGCAGCGCCGCCGACGCACTGGGCGCCGAAATCGTGCTGAAGGTGCGTGCGCCGGATGCAGCGGAACGCGGCCAGATGAAACCCGGCAGCGTGGTGATTGGTATGCTCAATCCCTTCGATGCCGAAACCGTGGCCGCGCTGGGCGCCGCCGGCTTGTCCGCCTTTGCGCTGGAGGCCGTGCCCCGCATCACGCGCGCCCAGTCGATGGACGTGCTGTCCTCCCAGGCCAATATTGCGGGCTACAAGGCCGTGATGGTGGCTGCGAATACCTACCAGCGCTTCATGCCGATGCTGATGACGGCAGCAGGCACCGTGAAAGCGGCCCGCGTTCTGATCATGGGCGTGGGCGTGGCCGGCCTGCAGGCGATTGCCACCGCCAAGCGCCTCGGCGCAGTGATCGAAGCGTCGGACGTGCGCCCGCCTGTGAAAGAGCAGGTGGAATCGCTGGGCGCCAAATTCATCGATGTGCCTTTCCTTACCGACGAAGAGAAGGAAATCGCACAGGGCGTGGGCGGCTACGCGCGCCCCATGCCGGCGGACTGGATGCGCCGCCAGGGTGAGCTGGTGCACGAGCGCGCCAAACAGGCCGACATCATTATTACCACCGCGCTGATTCCCGGCCGTCCCGCGCCGGTGCTGATTTCCGAAGAAACCGTGAAGGCCATGAAGCCCGGCTCCGTGATCGTGGACCTGGCGGTGGAGCAGGGCGGCAACTGCCCGCTGTCCGAACTGGGGAAAACGGTGGTGAAGCATGGCGTTTTCATCGTCGGCGAACCAAACCTGGCCTGCCAGGTGGCGGCCGATGCCTCCGCTCTCTATTCGCGCAATGTGCTGGACTTCCTGAAGCTGATCATCGACAAGGAAGACAAGTTACTGATCGACCGCGAAGACGAAATCATCAAAGCCACGCTCGTCGCCCACGCCGGCGAAGTGCTGCGCAAATAGGAGAGAGACATGGAAGTCAGCCACACCATCATCAACCTGATCATCTTCGTGCTGGCCATTTACGTCGGCTACCACGTGGTCTGGACCGTTACGCCCGCACTGCATACGCCGCTGATGGCGGTGACGAATGCGGTTTCGGCCATCATTATCGTCGGCGCCATGCTGGCCGCGGGCCTCACGGAAGGCATCGTCGGCCAGGTAGCGGGCACGGTGGCCGTTGCGCTGGCAGCGGTGAACGTCTTCGGCGGATTCCTCGTCACCCAGCGCATGCTGGAGATGTTCAAGAAAAAAGAAGGCAAGGGCGCCAAGGAAGGAGGCAAGCAATGAGCTTTATCTCCATGAACCTGGTGACCATGCTCTATCTGGTCGCCTCCGTGTGCTTCATCCAGGCGCTGAAAGGGCTTTCTTCGCCCGCCACGGCGCGCAAGGGTAATGCCTTCGGCATGACCGGCATGGCCATCGCCTTCGTGACCACGCTGGCGCTGATCCTCAAGCTGAAGGCCGAAGCGCCTGCAGGCGGCATGGGCTTCGGCCTGGTGGCGCTGGGCGTGATCGTGGGCGGCAGCATCGGCGCCTACCTGGCGAAAAAGGTCGAAATGACCAAGATGCCGGAGCTGGTAGCGGCCATGCACTCGCTGATCGGTCTCGCGGCAGTGTGTATCGCGGTGGCCGCCGTGTCGGAACCGCACGCCTTCGGCATCGCCGCCGTGGGCGAGGCGCTGCCGATGGGGAACCGCATCGAGCTGTTCATCGGCACCTTCGTCGGCGCCATTACCTTCAGCGGCTCGGTGATCGCCTTCGGCAAGCTGGCGGGCAAATACAAATTCCGCCTGTTCCAGGGCGCGCCGGTGGTATTCGGCGGCCAGCATATCCTGAACCTGCTGCTGGCGCTGGTGATGGTTGCGCTGGGCCTCGTGTTTGTGTTCGCCGGGGGCACGGAGCCTGCATGGACACCATTCCTGATCATGACGGCCATCGCCTTCGTGCTGGGTGTGCTGATCATCATTCCGATTGGCGGCGCCGACATGCCGGTGGTGGTGTCCATGCTGAACAGCTATTCCGGCTGGGCGGCGGCGGGCATCGGCTTCTCGCTGAATAACTCCATGCTCATCATCGCAGGCTCGCTGGTCGGCTCATCGGGCGCCATCCTGAGCTACATCATGTGCAAGGCGATGAACCGCTCCTTCTTCAACGTGATCCTGGGCGGCTTCGGCGGCGATGCGGCGGCGGCCACCAGCGGCGGCGCGCAGGTGCAGCGTCCGGTGAAATCCGGTTCCGCGGACGATGCGGCCTTCCTGATGAGCAATGCGGAAACCGTCATCATCGTGCCCGGCTACGGCCTGGCCGTGGCGCGCGCCCAGCACGCGCTGAAAGAGCTGGTGGAAAAGCTCACGGAGCATGGAGTCACGGTCAAGTACGCGATCCACCCCGTCGCGGGCCGGATGCCGGGACATATGAACGTTTTGCTGGCGGAGGCTGAAGTGCCTTACGATCAGGTGTTCGAGATGGAAGACATTAACAGCGAATTCGGCCAGGCAGACGTGGTGCTGGTGCTGGGCGCGAACGATGTGGTGAATCCGGCGGCCAAGGATCCGAAATCGCCGATTGCCGGCATGCCGATCCTGGAGGCCTACAAAGCCAAAACCGTCATCGTCAACAAGCGTTCAATGGCAGCCGGTTATGCAGGCCTGGACAATGAACTGTTCTATATGGATAAGACCATGATGGTCTTCGGCGACGCCAAGAAAGTCATCGAAGACATGGTCAAGGCAGTGGAGTAAGCTCAATGGCAAAGAAAGTGCGCATCGTTCGTGTTCTGGCGGTGGTGGCGGTACTCGGCACCTGGTTCTATGGCGCCGGTTATCTGGAAGCGAAGCGCATTGCGGAGCCGATGCCGTCGGCAAAGCAGGAGGCGGAAGCCATGCCTGCCGCCGCACGTGCAGCGCTGCTGGACGATGTGCGCACTTTGTCATCGCCTGAATTCGAGGGCCGCAAGACGGGTACGCCCGGCAACAAGAAGGCGCAGGCGCTGATCGAACAGCGCTTCGCCGCCCTCGGCTTGCAGCCTTTCGGCGGCAGCTACAAGCAACCCTTCAGCTTCAAGCACCACAGTGTGAAAGGCCTCGTCACGCCGGGCAAGCCGTATGAAACGGCCTATCCGGACGCCACCAACATCATCGGCTACCAGCGCGGCAGCGAAAAGCCGGACCGCTACCTGGTGATCTCGGCGCACTACGACCACCTGGGCATCCGCGACGGCAAAATCTACCATGGCGCGGACGACAATGCTTCCGGCGTGGCCGCCATGCTGGCCATGGCCGCCTGGTTCAAGGCGAACCCACCGAAGCATTCCGTGATCTTTGCCGCGTTCGACGCGGAGGAGCAGGGCCTGGAAGGCGCGAAAGCATTTGTCGCCAAGCTGCCGGTACCGAAGGAACAGATGGCGCTGAACCTGAACATGGACATGATTTCGCATAATGACCAGAACCAGATCTTCGTCGCCGGCACCCACCACTACCCCTGGCTGAAGCCACTGGTGGAGCAGGCCGCCGCGAAGTCCACCGTGCGGGTAACCGCCGGCCATGATGTGCCGCAGGCGCTGGCCGGCAAGGTGGAGGACTGGACCAGCAGCTCCGACCATGGCGCCTTCCACAAGCTTGGCATCCCCTTCCTCTACTTCGGGGTGGAGGACCATGCCGACTACCACGCGCCGACCGATACCTTCGACCGCATCAACGCCGACTTCTTCGTGCGCGTGACGCAGATGCTGACTGGCCTCTCCGCGCTGCTGGACGGCCAGCTGGACGCCATTCCCCCCGCGCGCTGAACGCTTGCATCGCCCAGCGGTTGTGCTATAGTCAGCGCCATCCTTGTGGTAACGTTTCCACAGGCTGCAGATTGCGACCGGCAGGTAGCCCGGAAGCAGCGCTTTGCAGTATCCTTGCGGGATGACAGACTGTATAAGGCACTAGAACCTTGGCAACCATCAAAGATGTGGCTCGGCTGGCAGGCGTAGGCCTGGGCACCGCTTCGCGCGTTGTAAGTGGCAAGGGCGCCGTGTCGCCGGCCACTTTGGCCAAGGTCCGCAAGGCCATCGAAGAACTCGATTTCCGTCCTTCGCACGCGGCGCGCTCCCTCCTTTCCGGCACCACGCAGATGATCGGCGTGTATATCCCCGTGCTGAAGGGCACCTTCTATACGCCCATTCTGCAGCTGATCGACACCGAACTGCGCGACAACGGCCTGCACATGGTGGTGGCCTTCGGCTACGGCCTGGCCGACGCGCGCGGACAGGCCATCGAAGGCATCGAATTCCTCATGCAGCGCGGCTGCGACGGCATCATCAGCATGGATACGGCGCTGCACGACGCCGATATCGAAGCCTTTACGGCGCGTGGCTGGAAGATGGTGGCCGTGAACCACAACTTCAAAGGCCCGAGCGAACAGTGCTTTTATGTCGATCACCGGCAGGGCGGCGCGCTGGCTGCCGCCACGCTGCTGGCGCAGAAGCACAAGCACATTGCCGTCATCGCCGGCCCGTCCACCGCGCCGGACAACGTAGACCGTATCGGCGGCTTCATGGCGGAGCTGGAACGCTGCGGCATCGACACCAAGAAGCTGTGGGTGGCGGAGAGCGACTTCTCGCCGGAAGGCGGCTGGTCCTGCGCCGAGGAGCTGCTAAAGTCCGGCTATCACTTCACGGCCGTCTGGTGCGCCAACGACGAGATGGCGGTGGGTGCGCTGTCCTTCTTCCAGCAGGCCGGCATCCAGGTGCCGGAGCAGGTGTCCGTGCTGGGTTACGATGACACGCCAAGCGCCGAATTCACTGCGCCCCGCCTTACCTCGGTCCACGTGCCGTGGCGCGACGTGACGCTGAGCGGCCTGAATTCGCTGATGAACCGTTGTTATGGCGGCGAGCGTCCGGTGTCGCGCCAGTATCCCGTCAGCGTGACGTACCGCGCCTCGCTGGCTGCAGCATCTGAAGGATCACGCACCCGCAAATAAAGGCGGCGAGGCATGCGTTTATTGCATGCCTTTATAAGTGCGGTATATGGAAAGCTTTCCACCATAAGGAGACATGATGGAGTTACTGAAGAAGCTTCTGCTCTGTTCCACCCTGGCCGTGCTGGCCGGCTGCGCCACCGTGCGCGAGCCCGCGCCGCAGTTGCCCATGGTGCATACCGAAGGCACGCGCTGGCTGGATTCGAACAAGCAGCAGGTCACGCTGCGCGGGGTTAACCTGGGCAACTGGCTGCTGAACGAATTCTGGATGATGGAGCAGGGCTCGGCCGGCATCGACGACCAGTGCAAGCTGGAAGGAGTGCTGGACAAGCGCTTCGGTCACGCGGAGCGCGAGCGCCTGATGAAGCTTTTCCGCGACAACTGGATCACCACCCGCGACTGGGACCTGATCAAGCAGCATGGCCTGAACGTGGTGCGTCTGCCCTTCATCTACAGCGTGGTGGAAGACGAACACAAGCCGCGCACCCTGCGTCCGGATGCCTGGCATTACCTGGACTGGGCCATCGAACAGGCCGAAGCGCGCGGCATCTACGTGATTCTCGACCTGCACGGCGCCGTGGGCAGCCAGGGCACGGAGCACCACAGCGGCTGCGCCAACAAGAACGAATACTGGAGCAATCCCGAATACCAGGCGCGCACCGAGTGGCTGTGGCAGCAGGTGGCAAGCCGCTACAAGGACCGCACATCGGTGGCGGGCTACAGCATCCTGAACGAGCCATGGGGCACCACGCCGGAGAATATGGCGGCGGTGATGCGCAAGCTGTATACGGCAGTGCGCGCGGCCGATCCGAACCACGTCATTATCCTGCCGGGCCATGTGAAGGGCATCGACGCCTATGGCAAGCCGTCCGACTACGGCATGCGCAATGTGGCTTTCGAAATGCACCCGTATCCGGGCCACTTTGGCTGGGACAAACCGGGCATCGACGTGCACCGCAAATGGCTCACCTGCGACAAGAGCGGCGGCGATACCGTGTGCGCCTGGGATGAGCGCCTGAAGAAGCTCGATACCGCGTTCTATGTCGGCGAGATTCAGCCCTATGCCTTCCTCGGCCTGGAACGCGGCGGGCAGGTGGCGCGCGCTTCCTTCGACACCTATGCGAAATACGGCTGGGCCGCTACAGCATGGTCCTGGAAAATCGTCACCCGCAACGGCGGCCACGGTGAAGGCATCTGGGGCATGATCACTAACGCCAAAGGCGCCACCGTTCCCGAAACGGACTTCAATACCGCATCGCTGGCTGACATCGAAGCGCTGTTCCGTTCCTTCGGTACCCAGCCATATGAAATTCACGAGCCGCTGCAGCGCTGGCTCACCAGCACCTCTCCACGGAACATCAATGACATCCAATAACGACAACGCGCCCAAGCGCAGTGATTTCGCAGGCGACTTCCTCTGGGGCTTCGCCACCTCTTCGTACCAGATTGAAGGCGCCATCAATGAAGGCGGCCGCGTCAAGTCGATCTGGGATACCTTCTGCGAACAGCCGGGCAAGATCCGTGACGGCTCCAGCGGCGCCGTGGCCTGCGACCACTACCACCGCTGGGAAGAGGATCTGGACCTGCTGCGCGACACCGGCGCCGGCGTCTACCGCTTCTCGATCGCGTGGCCGCGCATCTACGGCGACGGCAAAACGCCGAACGAGGAAGGCCTGGCCTTCTACGACAAGCTGGTGGACGGCATGCTGGCGCGCGGCATCCAGCCCTGGGTAACGCTGTATCACTGGGACCTGCCGCAAGTGCTGCAGGACCAGGGCGGCTGGGCCGTGCGCGAAACCGTGAACGCCTTCCTGCACTACGCCGATATCGTCAGCAAGCGCCTGGGCAACCGTGTCAAGCACTGGATCACGCACAACGAGCCCTGGTGCACGGCCATGCACGGCCACTGGGATGGCATGCACGCACCCGGCATGAAGGACTTTGCCACTGCCGTGCAGTGCAGCCACAACGTACTGGTATCGCACGGGCTGGCGCTGCCCATCATCCGCCGCAATGTGCCGGATGCGCAGGTCGGCATCGCACTGAGCCTGCACCCGACGCGCGCCGCATCCAACAGTGCGGAAGACCTGGCAGCAGCGCACCGCCACGACGGCCTGCGCAACCGCTGGTATCTGGACCCGCTGTATGGCAAGGGCTACCCGCAGGATGTGCTGGACCTGATGGGCGAGGCCGCGCCGCGCATGGAGCCGGGCGACGTGGAAGCCATCGCGCGCAAGACCGACTTCGTGGGCCTGAACTACTACTTCCCGGAAGTGATTGCACACGCGCCGGGCAACGGCCCGCTGGAAGGCAAGGTAGTGCATACCGAAGGCGTGGAACGCACCGCATTTGGCTGGGAAGTGTCGCCCGAAGGACTGACCGAACTGCTGGTTCGCATGAGCAAGGACTACGGCGTGCAGAACGTCTACGTCACCGAAAACGGCAGCAGTTATGAAGACGTGCCGGGCCCGGACGGCACGGTGGACGATCCGCAGCGCGTGTCATACCTGGTGCGCCACCTGAATGCGATCCGCGATGCGATCGGCCAAGGCGTGCCGGTGCGCGGCTACTTCGCCTGGAGCCTGCTGGACAACTTCGAATGGGCCGAAGGCTATATCCGCCGTTTCGGCCTGGGCTATGTGGATTTCACGACGCAGAAGCGCTCCCTGAAGCAGAGCGGCCGCTGGTATCGCGACTTCCTGAAAGGAATTCGTTGACAAAAAAATCGGCGAGCCGAATAATTGCGGGATGATTGGTAACGTTTCCAACGGACGTTGCCAGCAATGACAACAACCAGGAGACCTGCCTTGAATCGTCCACTTACCGCCCTCGCTGCCGCGGTGCAGCTGCTCTGCGCCGCTACCGCGTTTGCAGCCACGCCGGCCGCTGCCCCTGCCAAAGCGCCCCTGAAAGACTGGCCGCACATCACCAGTGCAGTGAAGCAGGATGCCGCTATCGAAGCGCGCGTGAAGGAAATCGTCGCCAGCATGACGCTGGAGCAGAAGATCGGGCAGATGACCCAGCCCGAAATCAAGACCGCCACGCCGGACGACGTGCGCAAATACTACCTGGGCTCCATCCTGAACGGCGGCGGCAGCTGGCCGAACAACAACAAGAACGCTTCGCCTGCCGACTGGGTCAAGCTGGCGGACGCCTACTACGAAGCGTCGCTGTCCACCGACATGAAGCACAAAGTGCCGGTCATCTGGGGCATCGACGCCATGCACGGCAACAGCAATGTGCTGGGCGCTACCCTGTTCCCGCACAATATCGGCCTTGGCGCTGCGCGCGACCGCGCCGGTATCGGCCAGATGGCGGAAGCGGTGGCAAAAGCGGTGCGCGCCACCGGCATCAACTGGGTATTTGCGCCAACGCTGGCTGTGGTGCGCGACGACCGCTGGGGACGCACCTATGAAAGCTTCTCCGAAGATCCGCGCATCGTCGCCGACTACGCCGACGTGTATGTGAAAGGCCTGCAGGGCGACCTGAAAGGCGACGCCACCGTGGTGGCCACCGCCAAGCACTGGCTGGGCGACGGCGGCACGGCGGAAGGCAAGGACCGCGGCGCCACCCAAGGTCCGCTGTCGGAGCTGATCAACGTTCACGGCGCCGGCTACTACCCGGCGCTGGAAGCGGGCGCGCAGACGGTGATGGCATCGTTCAGCAGCGTCACCGACCCTCAGCACGGCACCAACTTCGGCAAGATGCACGGCAGCGAAGAGCTGCTGACCAATGTGCTGAAAAAGAAAATTGGCTTTGACGGCTTCGTGGTCTCGGACTGGAACGCGCTGGAAGAAGTGCCGGGCTGCGCCAAGGACCACTGCGCGCAGGCGATCAACGCCGGTATCGACATGGTCATGGTGCCGGACGACTGGAAATCCTTCATCGCCAAGACCATCGAGCAGGTGAAGAAGGGCGAGATTCCGATGGCGCGCATCGATGATGCGGTGAGCCGCATCATCCGCGTGAAGCTGCGCGCGAACATGAAGAAGCCATCTGCATCGGTCCACGCAGGCAAGATGGAATCGATGCAGGCCCGCCCGCTGGCGCGCAAGCTGGTGCAGGAATCGCTGGTGCTGCTGAAGAACGACGCCAGCACGCTGCCGCTGGCACGCGGCAAGAAAGTGCTGGTGGTCGGCAAGAGCGCGGACAGCATGACCGACCAGACGGGCGGCTGGACGCTGACCTGGCAGGGCACCGGCAATACCAATAAGGATTTCCCGTACGGCGACACCATCCTGGCCGGCCTGCGCGATGCGCTGGGCGAAGCGAACGTGAGCTACAGCATCGATGGCGCGGGCGTGGACGTCAGCAAGTTCGACGCAGTGGTTGCGGTCATCGGCGAGCACCCATATGCGGAAGGCGATGGCGACATCGGCCCGGCGGGCAACCTGCGCCACAGCGCGCGCTTCCCGCAGGACCTGGAAGTACTGCAGGCGGTGGCAGGCAAGGGCAAGCCGGTGGTGACGGTGTTCCTGTCCGGCCGTCCGCTGTATGCCAACGACCTGCTCAATCTGTCGGACAGCTTCGTGGCCGCATGGCTGCCGGGTTCCGAAGGCAAGGGCGTGGCCGACGTGCTGGTGCGCGCTGCCAACGGCAAGGTAAATGCGCCGTTCACCGGCAAACTGTCCTTCTCCTGGCCGAAAGAACCGTGCCAGACCCCGCTCAACGTCGGCGACAAGAACTACGCGCCGCTGTTCGCCTACGGCTACGGCCTCACTTACGGCAAGGCCGGCAAGGTTGGCAAGCTGCCGGTGGACAGCACCACCGCAGGCTGCGGCAATACCACCGCCTTCCCCGTGTTCAGCCAGGCCGACCGCGCCACCTTCCCGCTGTACGTGACGAGCGGCGGCGAGCGCCAGCCGCTGGGCACCGACCTGAATGCCGTGTACACGCTGCCGACGATGAAAATCGAAACCGCGCAGGTGAATACCCAGCAGGACGCCAAGAAAATCAGCTGGACCGGCGCAGGCAGCGTGGAAGCGCACGGCAAGAAGGCCTATAAGATTCCTGAATATGCGGCGAAAGACGGCGTGCTATCCTTCGACACCATCGTGAGCGCCGCGCCGCAAGGCAAGGCCGAGGTCTCGATGGGCAATGCCGCGGTCGACGTGACGCAAGCGCTGGCGGGCCGCGTCGGCAAGCCCAAGAGCACCGTCAAGATCCCGCTGTCCTGCTTCACTGCGAAGGGTGTGGACCTGAAGAAGGTGGATACGCCGTTCAAGATCAGCGCAGAAGGCGGGCTGGTGGCAGCCATCACCAACATCCAGATCGTTGGCGGTGCGGCAAGCGACAAAGATGCGCTGAGCTGCAATAACTAAAGAAGAGGAACAGGAGACATGGAAAATTATTCGCAAGCGGCCGCAGTGCCGCAGGGGGCATCCAGCCAGTCCAATACCGGGCCGCTGGTCATCATCACCATCCTGTTCTTCATGTGGGGCGCGCTGACGGCACTGAACGACGTGCTGATTCCGCACCTGAAGGCAATTTACACGCTGACGTACGTGCAGGCGATGCTGGTGCAGTTCTGCTTCTTCGGCGCCTACTTCATCGTGTCGCTGCCGGCGGGGATGCTGATCCGCCGTATCGGCTATCAAATGGGCGCGGTAACGGGCCTGGTGATCGCGGCCCTCGGTTGCGCCATGTTCTATCCGGCAGCGCAGGCGGGTTACGGCGTGTTCCTGTTTGCCTTCTTCGTGCTGGCATCGGGCATCACGATCCTGCAGGTGGCGGCCAATCCTTATGTGACTGTGCTGGGCGACCCGCGCACCGCATCGAGCCGCCTCACGCTGACCCAGGCCTTCAATTCGCTGGGCACCACGCTGGCGCCGCTGGTTGGCGGCATGCTGATCCTGAACGGCGCAGCATTCAGCGCAGACCAGCTGGCGGAAATGACGGCTTCGCAGCAGGCAGCGCATCGCGCGCAGGAAGCCGCCAGCGTGCAAGGACCCTACCTGGCGCTGGCCGGTTCGCTGCTGCTGCTGGCAGTGCTGTTTGCCATCGCACGCCTGCCGAAACTGAGCGGCGCCAGTGAAGCCGATGCAGGCAGCGCGCAGCCTTTCAGCGCCCTGTTCAAGCACAAGCACCTGGTACTGGGCACCATCGGCATCTTCCTGTACGTGGGCGGTGAAGTCAGCATCGGCAGCTTCCTGATCAACTACCTGGGCGAGGCGCACATCGCGGGCCTGTCGCATGCCGACGCTGCGGTCTATGTGAGCTATTACTGGGGTGGCGCGATGGTAGGCCGCTTCATCGGCTTTGCTGTGATGCGCACGGTCAGTCCGGGCAAGGCGCTGGCGTTCAACGCGCTGTGCAGCGTGCTGCTGATCCTGACCGCGATCTTCGGCAGCGGGCATCTGGCGATGTGGGCGATTATCGCGGTTGGACTGTGCAACTCCATCATGTTCCCGACCATCTTCAGCATGGCCTTGCACAAGCTGGGCTCGCAGACCGGCCAGGCATCGGGGCTGCTGTGCATGGCGATTGTGGGCGGCGCGCTGGTGCCGTTCGTGCAGGGCGCGGTGGCCGACTCGTCGGGCCTGCAGGTATCGTTCTTCGTCCCAGTTGCCTGCTACGCCTTCATCCTCTACTTCGGCCTGAAATACGCCAACCTCCACAAGCAGTAAAAAGTTGCAAATAAAATGGGGTCTGACGGGGGCGCCGAGCCCCCGATTAGGAAATATTTCTTAATCGGTGCTCGGCGCCCCCGTCAGACCCCGATTATTTTGCAACTTTAGCGGCGGCCGTACATCATGAGCTCGGCCAGTACGCTGCGGGCGGGGCTGGCGAGGTCGATGGCGGCCAGGCTGAGGCCGAGCAGGCCCTGGGCGGGGGAGTTGTTGGCGAAGATGCGCGCCATGGTGTCCGTCAGGCGCACCGTGGTGTCGCGGTCGCGGCGGCGCAGCGCGCCGTATTCAGCCAGCCGTTCCGGCGACGCGTCCTGCACCAGCAGGCGTGCCAGCACGGCAGCGTCGCGCAGGCCCAGGTTCAGGCCTTGCCCAGCAACCGGATGCAGCGTCTGCGCGGCATTGCCGATGGCCGCGATACGCTGCGTGTTCGAGACGCCGGCGTTCAGGCCAAGCGGGAAGGCGAGCCGGCGTGTGATGGTGCTGAAGCGGCCAAGACGCTGGCCGAACATCTCGCCCAGTTTGTTCAGAAATGCTTCGTCGTCCAGTGCAAGCAGCACTTTCGCCGTGTCGGGATGCACACACCACACCATCGAATATTCCTCGCCCTGCGGCAGCAGCGCCAGCGGGCCTTCATGCGTGAAGCGCTCGTAGGCACGGTGCGCGATGGGCACCGTGCTCTGTACCTGCGCGATGATCGCCGTCTGCCCGTAATCGCGCTGCACGGCCTTGGCGCTCTGTTCGCCGAACAGGCCGCCCTCGGCCTGCACCACGATCGCGGCGCGCAAGCTGCGGCCGTCTTCCAGCGTGAGGGCGACATGGTCCTGCTGTTCGTCCATGGCCGCCACGCGGGCAGGGCGCAGCGCGCCGATGCCGAGTTGGGTGCAGACGCCTCCCAGCACCGTCACAATGTCGCCGTAGCGGGCCACGTGGCCGAGCGCGGCCACGCCTTCGTCCTCGCGCGTGATCATGCTGCGGCCGAACTGGCCACGGCGTGATACATGGATCTCGTGAATGTCCGTAGCCGGAATGGGCCAGGCGCCGATCTGCTCCAGAATCTGCTGGCTGCCATGCGACAGCGCCAGTGTGCGCGGATCGGTGCTGGCCTGTTCCAGCGTCTTGGCGTCGATCAGTGCGATGCGCGCACCCGGCATGCCGCGCCTTGCCAGCATGGCGGCGAAGGCCATGCCTGCCGGACCCGCGCCGCAAATGGCAATGTCGTAATCGAGGCTCATGCTGTGTCCCGCATCAGCGCTTCGATGTCGGCAATAGCCTTCGGCGCGCTGCCGCTCAGCAGCGTGTAGCCGCTGTCGCTGACGATCACGTCGTCCTCGATGCGGATGCCGATATTCCAGTAGGCCTCCGGCACGCCCTGCGCCGGACGCACATAGATGCCCGGCTCCACCGTCACCGCCATGCCTGCCTGCAGCGGGCGCGATGGCTTGTCGGCCTGCGTCACGTCGCGGTAGGCGCCGCTGTCGTGCACGTCCATGCCGAGCCAGTGGCCGGTGCCGTGCATATAGAAGGGCAGGTGCAGCTTGTTCGTGATCACGTCGTCCACGCTGGCGGCACGGTCGCGCGCGATCAGGCCGAGGTCCAGCATGCCTTGCGCCAGCACGCGCACGGCCGCTTCATGCATCGCCGAATACGGCTTGCCAACTTCGATGGCGCCGAAGGCCGCCTGCTGCGCAGCCAGCACCAGCTCATACAGGGTGCGCTGCGGGCCACTGAATTTTCCATTCACGGGCCAGGTACGCGTGATGTCGGAGGCATAGCCATCCAGCTCGCAGCCCGCGTCGATCAGCACCAGGTCGCCATCCTGCATCTGGCGGTTGTTGATGTTGTAGTGCAGGATGCAGCTGTTTTCGCCCGATGCAACGATGGGCGTATAGGCCGGGTACTGCGCGCCGCGGCGGCGGAACTCGTACAGCAATTCCGCTTCCAGCTCGTATTCGTGCATGCCGGGCTTCGCGGCGCGCATGGCGCGGGCGTGCGCGCCGCCGGAGATCTCGCCTGCGCGCAGCATGATGGCTTGTTCGTGCGCATCCTTCAGCAGGCGCATTTCATCGATCAGCGGAACGAGATCGCGCAGGGACGACGGCGCCATCACGCCGCTGCGCGACTGTGCGCGCACGCTGTCCAGCCATTTGCGGACCTGCGCGTCGTGCTTCTCGCTGCGGCCACTGGCGCTGTACAGGGCTGGCACATTGGCCAGCAGTTTCGCCATCTGCTCATCGAGGGCGGAAATGGGATACGCCGCATCGAAGCCGAAGGCCTCGCGCGCCGCCTCCGGCCCGTAACGCCGGCCTTCCCAGATTTCGCGTTCTTCATTCTTCTCGCGGCAGAACAGGATGCTCTGCGCAGGCGCCACCAGTACCAGCACCGCTTCGGGTTCGCCGAAGCCGGTCAGGTAGTGGAAGCTGCTGTCGTAGCGGTAAAGATAGTCGCTGTCCCCGTTGCGCAGCACTTCCGGCGCGGTGGACAGCACGGCCACGCTGCCGGGCTCCATCTGCGCCAGCAAACGGGCACGGCGCGCGGCGTGGGGACTCATGCGTTCAGCGCCGCGTTCAGCTGTTCGAGCTGCTGCACGGTGCCCACGTTGACCCATTCGCCTTCATACATCTCGCCGCCGATCTGGCCCTTGTCGGCGTATTCGAACAGCAGCTTGCCCAGGCCCGCTTTCTGGCCCGGTGCAATCCCTGCGAACATCTCCGGACGGTACACGCCGATATTCGAGAAGTTCCATTTCGGCTCGCCCTGGCCGGACACCGTGTACATCGTCAGCGCGAAGTCGCCCTTCGGGTTATGCCAGGGATTCGGCGTGAGCCAGATCCACGCGATATCGCGCTGCTCCGCCGTGTACAGGTCGCCGCGCGCATCGCGGTCGTGCAGCACGCCCACGCATTCGCTGAAATCGAAATGCGGGCAGTAGATATCGCCGGACAGCACCAGAAAAGGCTCGTCGCCCAGCAGGTGCATGGCGTTGGCGATGCCGCCCGCCGTCTCCAGCGCTTCCTTCTCCGCCGAATAGGCAATGCGGGCGCCGAAGCGGCTGCCGTCGCCCAGGTATTCCTCAATCATGTGGCCAAGGTGGGCGTGGTTGATGACGATGTCCTTCAGGCCTGCGCGCACCAGGTTCAGCACATGCCACTCGATCAGCGGCCGGCCGCGCACCTTGAGCAGAGGCTTCGGGCTGGTGTCCGTCAATGGACGCATCCGTTCGCCGCGGCCTGCGGCGAGAATCATGGCTTTCATGCGTGCGTCCTCAGAAGGTGTAGCCGACCTGGGGCTGGACGTTTTCCAGCGTATCGAGCAGTTTCAGGAGAGGCTTGAGGTCGCGGTAGCGGCCGGCCGTCTTGCGCACGTATTCCATCACCGTCGGCAGGTCGCCCAGGTACATCGGCTTGCCGTCGCGGTAGTTCAGGCGGCAGAAGATGCCGAGGATTTTCAGGTGGCGCTGCAGCGCCATGTATTCGAAGTCCTTGTAGAAGTCGTCGAAGTCCTTGTGCACCGGCAGGCCCACCGATTTGGCGTGCTGCCAGTAGCGGATCACCCAGTCCAGCACCAGTTCCTCATCCCAGGACACATAGGCGTCGCGCAGCAGCGAGGCGGCGTCGTAGGTGATCGGGCCCCACACCGCATCCTGGAAGTCGAGGATGCCCGGATTGTTCTCGTCCATCCACATCAGGTTGCGCGAATGGTAGTCGCGGTGCATGGTGACCCGCGGCTGCGCCAGGCAGTTGCCGATGATGGTGTCGAATACCTTGCTCAGGTCCGCGCTCTGGGCTTCCGTCAGCGTGGTATTCAGGTGCTTCGCGATATACCACTCGGGGAAGATATTCAGCTCGCGCAGCATGAAGGCGCGGTCGAATTCGGGCAGCAGGCCGGGCTGGCTATGCTGCTGGATTTTCACCAGCGCCGACAGCGCTTCGGCATACAGCGCGGAGGCGTTATCGTGGTTCAGCGCCTGCAGATAGGTGGTGGTCCCCAGGTCGGACAGCAGCAGGAAGCCGCGCGGCACGTCGTCCGCCACAATTTTCGGCACCGACACGCCGGCTTCCGCCAGAATGCCGTCCACCTTGACGAAGGCGGGCACGTTCTCGCGTTCCGGCGGCGCATCCATCGCTATCAGGGTGGCGCCGTGGGCGGCCCGGTGTTCGGGCAGCACGTCGATCCGGAAATAGCGGCGGAAACTGGCGTCGGCGGAGGCTGGGCGGGCGGAATCGGCGTGCACCAGACCGGTGCTATGCAGCCATTCTTTCAACTGGACGAGGCGATCATCGGCGGCGCCGGATGGTGAATTAGACAATAAAGACATGAAAACGGCCTGCGAAATCCGGTTGGTGGAGACAATTCTCATATAATAAGGGATTCCAATCAAAAATTCGCCTTCAATGGTGTTTCACGCGTTCTTTTCATGAGCTGGTTTTTGGCCCCCCAACACAAGCAACGCTGGGCATATGCCTTGACCGCACTGGCCGCCGCTTCGGCGCTGCCTTCCCACGCCCAGACCGTGCCGGCCGGCCAGCAGAAACCGGGACCGCGCGTGGAAGATCCGAACGCCCCCGTCACCATCCAGGCCGAGGAAATCAGCGGCCGCCCGGAACGCGAGCTGATTCTGAAGCGCGATGTGGAAATTGTGCGCGACAAGATGCGCGTGACCGCCGATGCCGCCTGCTACCGCAATGTGGAAGCGGAGATCGAGGCGAACAACAATGTGCGCATCTGGCGCTTCGGCGACTACTACACGGCCGACGAATTCAAGCTGAACACGGAAACCGGCGTGGGCTACATGCTGCGCCCCACCTACAAGCTGGAACTGAACAATGCCCAGGGCAAGGCGCAACGCATCGACTTCGTGAACCAGGAAGAAGCGGTGGTGGTGGACGGCACCTACAGCACCTGCGAAGGCCCGAACCCGGACTGGTACCTGCGTTCCAGCACCCTGAACCTGGATACGGCCCGCGACCTGGGCACGGCCGGCGGCACCATCGTCTATTTCAAGGATGTGCCGATCATCGGCACGCCCGCGCTGTCCTTCTCCCTGTCCGGCGCGCGGCGCTCCGGCTGGCTGCCGCCGGTGCCGGGCTTCAGCTCGCGCGGCGCGGCCGAACTGACGGTGCCTTACTACTTCAATATCGCGCCCAACCGCGACCTCACGCTGTATCCGCGCTATATCTCGCGGCGCGGCCTGCAGCTGGGCGCCGTGGGCCGCTATATCGGCGAGACGGACGAAGGCAACTACTATGAAGGCCGCACCTTCATCGAGTACCTGCCGCACGACCGCAAAACGGACTCGGACCGGTGGCAGGTCACCTCCACGCACTCGCAGGCCCTGACCAAGGAATGGTCCTACGGCTGGAATGTGCGCGCCGCCTCGGACGACAACTATCCGAACGACTTCTCGAAGACGGTGGCCAGCAGCGCCGAGCGCCAGCTGCTGCGCGAACTGCGCAGCGACTACCGTGGCGAGTACTGGAGCCTGACCGCCCGCGTGCAGAAATACCAGGTGCTGCAGGACCCGGATTCGGTCACCGATCCGAGCCTGTTCGTTACCCGTCCCTATGACCGCCTGCCTGCGATTAACTTCCACGCGGCGCGCTACGACGTGGGCGGTTTCGACTGGCAGGTGGACAGTGAGCTGACCCGCTTCTGGCATCCGGACCTGATCCGCGGCAACCGCCTGGTAGTGCAGCCCCAGGTCAGCTATCCGATCATCGGCCCCAGTTTCTTCATCACGCCCAAGCTGATGATGAACGCCAGCGCCTACCAGCTGGAGGACGACCCGGCCACGCCCAACGAGCACGACGCGAAATCGCTGCGCCGCGCCGTGCCCACCTTCTCGCTCGATTCCGGCCTGGAGTTCGAGCGCGAGACCACGCTGTTCAGCCGCAGCGTCACGCAGACGCTGGAGCCGCGCCTGTTCTACGTCTACACGCCTTACCGCGACCAGACCGCATTCCCGAACTTCGACACGGCCGAATCCACCTTCAACTTCTCGCAGATCTTCAACGAGAACCGTTTCGTGGGCTCGGACCGCATCAGCGATGCGAACCAGCTGACGGCGGCCCTGGTGTCGCGCTTCCTGGAGCCCTCCGGCGCCGAGCGCCTGCGCCTTGCCTTCGGCCAGCGCTTCTACTTCAACGACCAGCGCGTGCAGCTGGACCCGACGGTGAAGCGCAACATCAGCCGCTCCGACTACCTGCTGGCCGCCAGCGGCCGCATTTCGGATACCTGGGCCGTGGACAGCGCCGTGCAGTACAATCCGGGCGACAGCCGCATCATCAGCTCGAACTTTAACGTGCAGTTCCAGCCGGGGCCGAAGAAGGTGTTCAATGCCGGCTACCGCTACCTGCGCGACAGCTTCCGCAATGCCGATTTTTCCACCCAGTGGCCGCTGTCGCAGAAGTGGTACGGCGTGAGCCGCCTCAGTTACTCGCTGCAGGACCACCGCGTGCTGGAAAGCCTGATCGGCCTGGAATACAACTGCGACTGCTGGGTGTTCCGCATGGGCGCCCAGCGTTTCGTCACCACCGCGAACAAGACCTCGACCCAGGTCTTCTTCCAGCTCGAACTGAATGGCCTGTCCAAGTTCGGCATCGGCAACCCGCTGGAAGTGCTGAAGAACAGCATTCCCGGCTATCAGCGGCTGAATGAGGGCTACCGCCGCTGATTCCGCGCTACACTACCCCTTTCACCGACACATGAGCGTCTCCGATATGCGTAATGCCAGTATGCACCCGATCAAACTTGCCGTAGTCCTGCTGTGCGCCCTGGGCGCGGGCAGCGCCGCTTTCGCGCAGAGCACCACGCCGGCCGTGGGCGGTTTTACGCCGCCCGGCCAGTCGTCCAACCAGGAAATCGACTCCATCGCCGTGGTGGTCAATGACGATGTGATCACGCAGCGCGAACTGCGCGAACGGGTACAGACCGTCATCAAGCGCATGCAGCAGCAGCAGGTGCAGCTGCCGTCCGCCGCCGACCTGCAGCGCCAGATCCTGGAGCGCATGATCGTGGAACGCGCCCAGATGCAGCTGGCCAAGGAAATGGGCATCCGCGCCGACGACGCCATCGTCGACCGCGCCATCGCCCGTATCGCCGAGCAGCAGAAGATGAACCTGCAGCAGATGCGCAACCAGCTGGAGAAAGAGGGCACCTCCTTCGCCGCCTTCCGCGAAGAGATTCGCGAAGAGATCATCATGCAGCGCCTGCGCGAGAGCCAGGTGGACAGCAAGATCCAGATTTCTGAAGCGGAAGTGGACAGCTTCCTCGCCACCCAGGAAGCGGCGGCCCAGGAGCAGTTCGAACTCAATATTTCGCAGATCTTCGTGCGGATTCCGGAGAACGCCACGCCGGAAGTGATCGCGCAGCGCCAGGCGCGGGCCGATGAAGTGATGCGCCAGCTGCGCACCGGCGCCGATTTCGCCAAGATGGCCGCCACCTATTCCGACGCGGCCGACGCGCTGCAGGGCGGCGCCGTGGGCTGGCGTCCGAGCGACCGCCTGCCGCCGCTGTTCGCCGACGCGCTGGGCAAGCTGAAACCGGGCCAGGTCACGCCGGCCATGAAGACCGTCAACGGCTTCTACATCCTGAAGCTGGTGGACAAGCGCAGCCTGGCCGAAGCGCAGGCCACGGCCGCCGTGCAGCAGACGCACGCGCGCCACATCCTGCTGCGCGTATCGCCGACCCAGACTGCAGCCGACGCCAAGCGCCGCCTGACGGACCTGAAGGAACGCCTCGACAACAAGGCCGCGACCTTCGAGGAACTGGCGCGCCTGAATTCGCAGGACGGCTCGGCCGGCAAGGGCGGTGACCTGGGCTGGCTGTATCCCGGCGATACGCTGCCGGAATTCGAACAGGCCATGAATGCGCTGCAGCCGGGCGAAGTCAGTGGCATCGTCGAAACCAGCTTCGGCTACCACCTGATCCAGGTGCTGGAGCGCAAGAGCGACGATATGTCGAAAGAGAAGAAGCGCAACGAAGCCCGCCTGGCCCTGCGCGAACGCAAGATGGTGGAGGCGGCCGACGAGTTCCAGCGCGAGACGCGCGACCGCGCCTACGTCGAGTACCGCAGCGAAGACCTCAAGTAAAGGCAGGCCGGCTTCATGAGCGCCACTTTGCAAGCACGGCGCCCTGGAGCGCGCCCCGCCGTTGCCGTCACCACCGGCGAGCCGGCCGGCATCGGCCCCGAGATCTCGCTGCGCGCAGCCTGGGCGCTGCGCCATGAAGCCAACGCCGTGCTGCTGGGAGACGCCGCCTTCCTTGCGATGACGGCGCAGCAGATCGATCCTGACATCCGCGTCAGCGCCCTGTCGCTGCAGGCTGTGCGCAACAGCGGCCTGCCGCACTTCGGGCCGGAGCGCCTGTGCGTGATCGATATTCCCCTCAGTGCCCATGTACTGCCCGGCCATCTCGACAAGGAGAACGGCCGCGCCGTGCTGGCCACGCTGGATGCCGCGATCGAAGGCATCGGCGCCGGCTGGTTCGAGGCTGTGGCCACCGCGCCGCTGCAGAAGAGCACCATCAACGACGCCGGCGTTGCCTTCTCCGGCCACACCGAGTATTTCGCCGGCCGCACCGGCACCCCCCGCGTGGTGATGATGCTGGCCGGCCAGCCGCACGCGCCGCAGGACGCGCCGCCGCTGCGCGTGGCGCTGGCCACCACGCATCTGCCGCTGAAGGACGTTTCCGCCGCCATCACGCAGGACAGCCTGGCGCAGATCCTGGACATCATCCACGCCGACCTGCGCGCCAAATTCGGCATCGCCGCGCCGCGCATCCTGGTGGCAGGCCTGAACCCGCACGCGGGCGAGAATGGCTACCTGGGGCGCGAGGAGATCGACGTGATCGAACCGGCGCTGAAAGCGGCGCAGGCGCGCGGCATCGATGCGCGCGGCCCTTATCCGGCCGATACCCTGTTCCAGCCCAAATACCTGCAGGACGCCGACTGCGTGCTGGCCATGTACCACGACCAGGGCCTGCCGGTGCTGAAGCACGCCACCTTCGGGCGCGGCGTCAACATCACGCTCGGCCTGCCGCTGATCCGCAGCTCGGTGGACCATGGCACGGCGCTCGACCTGGCCGCGCGCGGCCTGGGCCTGGCCGACAGCAGCAGCATGGAAGAAGCCATCCGCAGCGCCCTGCGCATGGCAGATGCCGTCCGCAACCAACCATAGAACACAGCATGAAACACATTGCCCGCAAACGCTTCGGCCAGAACTTCCTGCACGACGACAGCATCCTGAACGACATCATCGCCTCCATCAGCCCGGCGCCGGACGACGCCATGGTGGAAATCGGCCCCGGCCTGGCGGCCATGACCGACCTGCTGCTGCAGACCGTAAAGCAGATGCACGTGGTGGAACTGGACCGCGACCTGGTGGCGCGGCTGGAAAAGCGCTATCCGCGCGAGCGCCTGGTGATTCATTCGGCCGATGCGCTGAAGTTCGATTTCGCCAGCATTCCGGTACCGGCAGGGAAGAAGCTGCGCGTAGTGGGCAACCTGCCCTACAACATTTCCAGTCCCCTGCTGTTCCACCTGGCGGAGATTGCGCCGCTGGTGCAGGACCAGCATTTCATGCTGCAGAAGGAAGTGGTGGAGCGTATGGTGGCCGAACCGGGCACCAAGGCCTACGGCCGCCTGTCGGTGATGCTGCAATGGCGCTACCGCATGGCGCTGATGTTCATCGTGCCGCCGGAAGCCTTCGACCCGCCGCCCAAGGTCGATTCGGCGATCGTGCGCATGATCCCGATCGAGCAGCCGCTGGAATGCGACGGCGCAGTGCTGGAAAAAGTGGTGCAGCAGGCCTTCTCCCAGCGCCGCAAGGTCCTGCGCAACACCCTGGGCGGCATGTTCACGGAAGCCCAGCTGATCGAAGCCGGCATCGACCCCACCGCCCGCGCCGAAACCATCCCCCTCGAAGCCTACGTCTCCCTCGCCCGCAAAGTTTCTTAATCGGGGTCAGACCCCAATTAAAAAGCAATCTTTCCTTTTAATTGGGGTCTGACCCCGATTAAGAAATATTGGCCAAAAAAAAGCCGGCTCTGGGAGCCGGCTAAATCCAATTCTCAGAAAGAAGTGGAGGAGACGGGAGTGAGTATGCGGCACTGCCGCATATTGATCCAATTTATTTTATGGATGCCCGTCATTTCCACCGTGAATATCAGGCGGGCACGCAAGTGATCACGATATTGGCGCGGTCGGCGTCGCCCATCACGTCGGTGCCGTTGGCGATCGTGCAGCGCAGGCCGGTAGGCTGGGTCAGCACCGACAGGCCGTAGGCCACGCCCACCGGAATCGCTTCCGGATACTTGAAGGTGGTGGCGTCCTTGACCAGCGTCAGGCCGGTGCCGTTGCTGCCGTTGATGATGGACAGGCCGTCCGCCGTCAGGCCGCTGATGGTGCCGCTCAGCGTGTAGCTGTTCTGCGAGCAGCTCATCAGCACATTGATCGCGGTGGTGCGGCCGGCCGAACCGATATTGCTGCCGCCGACCGGGCCGCAGGTCATGTGCGCCGGCTGGGTCTTGACCGTGACGTTGTATTCGGTGCCGTAGTCGATGGTGTTGGGGAAGGTGAAGCGGCTGGCGCCGGCCGGCACGCTGACCGTGTCGCTGCCGTTCTGCAGCACCAGGCCGCTGTTCGGCACCCCGACTTCGGCGCCGGCGCCGTTGATGAACACGCCGTTGATGGCGAAACTGGCTTTGCCGCCGCAGGCAGCGAGCGCCAGCACGGCGCCCAGGGCGCCGGCAGCGAGGAAGTACTTGGCTTTCATTCAGGTCTCCAGGTCAGGGGCGGGTTCAGGCGGCAGGCTGGCAGCTCACGGCCACCGTCAGCACGTCGCCCGAGGGCATGGTGCCGGTGGCATTGGCCACGGTGCAGACCTGGCCGGCCGGCTGGGCCAGCACGGTGACGCCGTAGTTGGCGCCGTCAAATACCTTGCCGGTGAACAGGAAGCTGGTGCTGCCCTTGACCACGCCGGCCGTGCTGGCGCCATTGGCCAGCACCAGGCCGTCGGCCGTGAGGCCGCTGACGGTGCCGCCCAACTGGTAGCTGTCGGTGGTGCAGCGCACCACCACCTGCTGGGTGTTGTAGTAATTGGCCTTGCCGCTGCCATTTACTACTTCGCACTTGCTGGCGGTGGCGTCGGTCTTGATCTTGACGTCGAAGCTGGCGTCCGGCGCAATCAGGTTGGGGAAATAGAAGGAGCTGGCGCCCGCGCCCACTTCGGTGGTCTGGTCGCCGTTCTGCAGCACCAGGCCGGGTTTGCTCAGGCCCGTGATCGAGCCGCCCAGCAGCAGATTGCCATTGCCATCGCCGCCGCCACAGGCGCTCAGCACGGCGGCGCACAGCAGGCCGCTGCCCGCACGCACAAACATACTCTTCATATTGAACTCTATCTCCACAATCAGGGCCATTGCCGCCGCGCGGCACGGAATCGGCGCCTATTTTAGTGCATTTGGCAAGCATCAGGACGATTAATCCTTGTAACAGCTTGTGACCGCCCGCCATGCGACAATGGCGCCATGCGCCGCCCCCAAGCCATTCTGTTCGATCTGGACGACACCCTGTGGCCGATTGCGCCCGTGATCGCCGCCGCCGAAACCAGCCTGCACGCATGGCTGGCCACCCATGCGCCCAAGGTGGCGGCGGCTTTCGACATCGCGGCCCTGCGCGCGCGCCGCCTGGCCCTGCTGCAGGGCGCGCCCGAGCTGGCGCATGACCTGGCCACCCTGCGCCGGCGCGGGCTGGAGGAGGCCTTCGCCCACGCCGGCGAGGATGCGGCCCATATCGAGGGCGCGATGCGCCATTTCCTGGCCGCGCGCAATGCCGTGCAGCCTTACGACGATGTGCTGCCCGGCCTGCTGCACCTGGGCCAGCGCCTGACCCTGGGCACCATCACCAACGGCAATGCGGACCTTGAAGTCGTGGGCCTGGCCCACCATTTCAAGGTATCGCTGGCCGCCGCCCGCTTCGGGCGCGGCAAGCCGGATCCCGCCATCTTCCGCGCCGCCTGCGAGGCGCTGGGCGTGGCCCCGGCCGCCGCCGTCTACGTGGGCGACGACCTGGAGCTGGATGTGCGGGGCGCCCAGCAGGCCGGCCTGCGCGCCGTGTGGATGAACCGCGGCGGCAGCGCGGCCCACCTGGCGGCCGGGGTGCAGCCGGATGCGATTGTGGGCAGTTTTACCGAACTCATTGCGTGGATGGAACAACAATTGGCCAATTGAGGCCCCGGCCCGGCGCGGGCCGTGCATAATAGGCGGAAAGAGCTTGATCTGATTATGCAACTCGATACACGTGCCCAAACCCTACTGAAAGCGCTGGTGGAGCGCTACATTGCCGACGGCCAGCCGGTCGGCTCGCGTGCGCTGTCCAAGATCTCCGGCCTCGACCTGTCGCCGGCCACCATCCGCAACATCATGGCCGACCTGGAAGAGCTGGGCTATGTGGCCAGCCCCCATACCTCAGCCGGCCGGGTGCCCACGCCGCGCGGCTACCGCATCTTCGTCGATACCCTGCTGACGGTGCAGCCGCTGGACGAGCGCGCCGTGGAGTCGCGCCTGCAGGCGCCCTCCCAGCCGCCGCAGAAGCTGATCGCCAATGCGGCGCAGATGCTGTCCTCCCTGTCCCAGTTCGCCGGCGTGGTGATGACGCCGCGCCATGAATCGGCGTTCCAGCAGATTGAATTCCTGCGCCTGGGCGAGAAGCGCATCCTGCTGGTCATTGTGGCGCCGGGCGGCGATGTGCAGAACCGCCTGCTGCTGACCGATGTCGACTACTCGCCGTCCCAGCTGCAGCAGTCGGCCAATTTCATCAACCAGCATTACAGCGGCCTGTCCTTCGAGCAAGTGCGCGGCCGCCTGCAGCAGGAGGTGGCGGCATTGCGCGACGATATGGGGCGCCTGATGCAGGCCGCGGTGGAGGCGGGCAGTGCCGCCATGGCCGAGAGCAGCGAAGAGGTGGTGATTGCCGGCGAGCGCAACCTGCTGTCGGTCAATGAGCTGTCCTCGAATATGAGCTCGCTGCGTGCGATGTTCGACCTGTTCGAGCAGAAGACCGGGCTGATGCAGCTATTGGACGTGTCGAGCAAGGCCTCCGGCGTGCAGATCTACATCGGTGGCGAATCGACCCTGGTGCCGCTGGACGACATGAGCGTGGTCACCGCGCCGTACATGCAGAACGGCCGCATCGTGGGCACCCTGGGCGTGATCGGGCCCACCCGCATGGCCTACGAGCGGGTGATCCCGATTGTCGATATTACATCGCGGCTGCTGTCGAACGCCCTGAGCCAAAGCTAGAGGAGCTAGAGGGGTCTGACCCTGATTAAGAAACTTTTTCGGGAAAAAGTTTCTTAATCAGGGTCAGACCCCGAAGGTTAGCGGTGCGGGCAGTTGGTCTTGACGCAGTTGCCGTAGATCGCCAGCGCGTGCTCGGCGATCTTGAAGCCGCGCTCGTGGGCGATGCGCTGCTGGCGCTGCTCGATGTCTTCGTCGATGAATTCTTCCACCCGGCCGCAGTCCAGGCACACCAGATGGTCGTGGTGCGAGCCTTCGTTCAGCTCGAAAATCGCCTTGCCGCTCTCGAAATGATTGCGGTTCAGCAGGCCGGCCTGCTCGAACTGGGTCAGCACGCGGTAGACGGTGGCCAGGCCCACGTCCATATTGTCGGCCAGCAGGATCTTGTAGACGTCTTCCGCCGTCAGGTGGCGCACTGGGCTGCTCTGGAAAATGTCGAGGATTTTCAGGCGCGGCAGGGTCGCCTTCAGGCCGCTTGCCTTCAGGTCGGTAGGGCTGTTACTCATGTTTGGTGTCGTTTGGGGCTGGAGTGCTTTATGATATAGCGTTTTGGCACTTCTGCTCAATCCGAATTGAGGTCTTTTATGCGCTTCACCCCATTGTTGTCTTTGAAACGGGTCCCGGCCCTCGGTCTGCTGGGCCTGGCCCTGGCCACCGCCGGCTGCGCCGGCCGCTCCGTGCTCGGCTCCCAGGACGGCTCCAAGGCCGATGTGGCCACGGTCGATCCGTCCAAAGGCGCCCAGACCAGCACCGTGACCCAGCTGCAGAAGTTCATGTGGTTCTTCTCGCCCTACCGTCCGGACATCCAGCAGGGCAACTTCGTGTCCCAGGAAATGCTGGCCAAGCTAAAAGAGGGCATGACGCGCGAACAGGTCAGCTTCATCCTCGGCACCCCGCTGCTGGCCGATATCTTCCACGCCGAGCGCTGGGACTATCCCTTCCGCATGGCCAAGGGCAATGGCGAGCTGACCGTCTCTACCGTCGTCGTCTACTTCGACAAGGACGGCAAGGTGGCGCGCTGGGAAGGCGGCAACCTGCCTACCGAACAGGAATACATCGCCCGCATCGCCGGCCCGGTCAAGCAGTTCGCCAAGGAACAGAAGCGCGCCGCCGAGAACACCATGGGCGACAGCAAGGCGCCGCTGCCGGCCGGCACCGACAGCTCGGCCGCGCGCCCGGTGGACGTGACGCCGCCGATCAAGCAGTAGGGCAGCCATGGCACTGAATATTGCAATCGCCGGCGCCAGCGGGCGCATGGGCCGCATGCTGATCGAAGCCGTGCTGCAGGCCGACGGCCTGCGCCTGTCCGGCGCCCTGGACCGCGCGGGCTCGCCCGCGCTGGGCAGCGATCCGGCCGCCTTCCTCGGCCAGGCCTCCGGTGTGGCCATCGTGTCCGATTTCGCCGCAGGCCTGCAAGGCGCCGACGTGCTGATCGACTTCACCCGGCCGGAAGGCACGCTGGAGCACCTGGCCTGGTGCGCGCAGCATGGCATCAAGATGGTGATCGGCACCACCGGCTTCGACGCGGCCGGCAAGGCCGCCATCGGCGCCGCTGCCCAGAAAACCGCCATCATGTTCGCGCCGAATATGAGCGTGGGCGTGAACGTCACGCTCAAGCTGCTGGAATTCGCGGCGAAAAGCCTGGCCACCGGCTACGACATCGAAATCATCGAGGCCCACCACCGCCACAAGGTGGATGCGCCGTCCGGCACCGCGCTCAAGATGGGCGAAGTGATCGCGGGCGCGCTGGGCCGCAATCTCGACGACTGCGCCGTGTATGCGCGCGAAGGCGTGACCGGCGAACGCGATCCGTCTTCGATCGGCTTTGCCACCATCCGCGGCGGCGATATCGTGGGCGACCACACCGTGCTGTTTGCCGGCACCGGCGAACGCATTGAAATCAGCCACAAATCCAGCAGCCGCGTGACCTATGCCCACGGCTCGCTGCGCGCGGCGCGCTTCCTGGCCGACAAGCCGAACGGCTTGTACGATATGTACGACGTGCTGGGGCTGAACGACTGATGGAGCACTTCAGCTTCGCCAGCTACTGGGAACGGGGCGACGCGATCAGCCATGCCGTGGCCTGGCTGCTGCTGGCGATGTCGCTGGCGAGCTGGTTCTTCATCCTGGCCAAGGGTTACGCTGCCTGGCGCGTGCGCCGCGCGGCGCGCGTGGTGCAGGCCTTCTGGGATGCGCCGGCGCTGCAGGACGGCGTGGCCGTGGTCACGGCGGGCGATGCCGAAGGGATTTACGCGGAACTGGTGCGCGCTGCGGCGCGGCACGCCGCGGCCCACGGCACTGCTAGCGGCGCCGGCGATGGCGTTGCGGGTGCCGCCAGCGCCGCTGCGGCGGGCCGCATCACGCTGGGCGCCGACGTGGGCCGCGCGGAACAGGCCACGCGCCTGCTGCGCGACGCCATCCATCGCTCCACCACGCGGCTGGAAACCGGCCTGACCCTGCTGGCCTCCATCGCGTCGACGGCGCCCTTCGTCGGCCTGCTGGGCACCGTCTGGGGTATCTACCATGCGCTGGCGGCGGTATCGTCCAGCGGCACGGTGCAGATCGACAAGGTGGCCGGCCCGGTCGGCGAAGCGCTGATCATGACGGGTGTGGGCCTGCTGGTGGCGATTCCCGCCGTGCTGGCCTACAACGGCTTCAACCGCATCAACCGCCTCACGCTGAGCGAGCTCGATGCCTTTGCCCACGACCTGCACGCCTGGCTGACGCGCGGAGACTGAGATGGCTTTCGGCGCCTTCAACCACCACCGGCAGAAAGAGGCGATGGCCGACATCAACGTGACGCCGATGGTGGACGTGATGCTGGTGCTGCTGGTGATCTTCATCATCAGCGCGCCCATGTTCACCAATGCCGTGCAGCTGGACCTGCCGAAAGCGCAGGCCGCCGCCGCGCCGCAGCAGCCGGACAGCATCGCCATTGCGATCGACGCCGGCGGCACCATTTACTGGAACAACAGCCCGCTGCAGGCGGGTGAACTGGACGAACGGCTGGCCGCAGCGGCGCAACGCGAGCCGCAGCCGGAACTGCAGCTGCGCGCCGACCGGAACACGCGCTACGAAGTGGTGGCGCAGCTGATGGCGGCGGCGCAGGCGCAGGGCCTGAACCGCCTGGTGTTCGTTACCGACCCGAAGGAAAACAAATAATGGCCACTGCCACCATCAATGGCGCGGCAATCCGCGACGAGGCCACCTTCTTCGCCGCCAGCCGCGCGGCGCTTGGCCTGCCCGAATACGTGACCAGCATCGACACGTGGATCGATGCCCTCAGCTACCTGCGCGATACCGAGGGCATGACGAAATTCCACCTCAAGCCCAGCGAAGTGCTGGAACTGGTGATCGAACAGGCCGACGCCATGCGCGCCGCCGTGCCCGAACTGCTGGAAGAAATCATCTTCTGCGTGGGCGGCATCAACGAGCGCTACGAGGACTACGGCGAAAAGCCGGCCCTCAAGCTGGTGCTGCGCTAAGCGGCTTGCTCGCCCGGCGCCAGGGTCAGCACCTCGAAGCCGGTCTCGGTCACCGTCACCATATGCTCCCATTGCGCGGACAGTGAACGGTCCTGCGTCACCACGGTCCAGCCGTCCGGCAGCGCGCGCGTGTGGTGCTTGCCGGCGTTGATCATCGGCTCGATGGTGAAGATCATGCCCGGCTGCAGCGTCATGCCCTGGCCGGGACGGCCATAGTGCAGCACCTGCGGATCTTCGTGGTACACCATGCCGATGCCGTGGCCGCAGTAGTCGCGCACCACGCTGTAGCCCGCGTTCTCGGCCAGCATCTGGATCGCATGGCCCACATCGCCCAGCGTGGCGCCCGGCTTTACGGCGCGGATGCCGGCCCACATGGCGTCATACGTCACTTCGCACAGGCGTTTCGCCGCCTTGCCGGGATTGCCCACGTAGTACATGCGGCTGGTGTCGCCGAACCAGCCATCCTTGATCACGGCCACGTCGATGTTGATAATATCGCCGTCCTTCAGCACCTTCTTCGGCGTGGGAATGCCGTGGCATACCACCTCGTTGACCGAGGTGCAGATGGTTTTCGTGAAGCCGCCATAGCCCACATTGGCCGGAATGACCTGCAGCTCCTTGACGATGAAGTCGTGGCAGATCTTGTCCAGGTCCTCGGTGCTCACGCCCGGCTTCACGTGCGGGCCGATCATGTCCAGCACGCGCGAGGCCAGCTGCGCCGCCACGCGCGACTGCGCCACCTGCTCCGGCGATTTGATCAGGATGGCGTTGCTGTTTTTCTTACGCATTCTGCAGCGCCTCCACTTCCACGCTGCCCAGCCTGAGCGGCCCGCCGCCGCCGCCGATCTCGCCGCGCAGCAGCAACTGGCAGAGCTCGCTGTACCGCAGGTCGGGATTGGTTTCGGCCAGCAGGCCAATGCGCAGCCAGTGCTCGGCCTGGGCATTGATCGAGCGGCTCAGCGCCCCGCTCGCAATGCGCAGGTTTTCATGCATCTGGTCGGAAATTTTTACGATACCCATTTTCATGTGCCTTTATACGGTTTGTATATGAACCGTATATTAGCACGAGTCAGCGTACGGCTTGCAAGTCGAAGTGGGGATTCTGGATCAGGCCCAGCACATTGCCGAAGGGATCGGCCAGTTCGGCCACGCGGATGCCGTCGCCGACGTCCTGGATGGCAGTGTGAGTACTTGCTCCCAGCGCGAGAATGCGCTGGACTTCGCTTTCAATATCATCCACGCCCCAGTAGACCTGGGTGCCGGTCTTGCCCGGCACGCCGTCCGGCACCAGGCCCAGCTCGAAACCGCCGACCGCGAAGCCCACGTAAAAAGGCTGGTCGAAATAGGGCTGGACGCCCGCCACCTCGGCATACCAGGCCTTGCCGGCCGCCAGGTCGTTGACAGGATAGAGCGCAGTGCGCAGGCCTTTGATCATGGTCTTCCTCCTTGTTTTCGTGAAGGCTGCATCTTCGCATGGCGCACGCGGCGCCGATTGGAAAAATGGAAAGCGTGTTCTCAGTGGTCGAGGAATACCTGCTCGGGCATGCAGTCCGTTTCGCGCCGGCCGGGCAGGTTCCAGGTGCGGCGCTCGCCCCACAGTTTTTGTGTTGCCTGTTTTGGGCGCGGGGCGGGCGGGAGTTTGATTGCGGGTTCCGCTGGAGGCTGTATTGCGGGCGCGGTTGGCGGCGCGGCGCCGGCCTGGCGCCTTAGTACCGTTGCCGGGAGCCATTTGGGCGCACCGGGTAGCAGAATGCTTACCAGCTCCCAGGCGTTGCGGTTCGGCCCGGCGCAGTAGCGCACGTATTCGTTCGGCGATACCGGGCGGCCATCGTAAATCAATTCGTCGCCGATGACTTCGGCGTGGCCGTGTTCGTGGCGCAGCCAGACGCGCAGCCTGCTGCCCTCGGGGAGAAAAAGCGTCTTCCAGCGATAGCCGTGGATGAGGGCGCCGTCTTTTCCGCGCTTCTCGCGGGCCTTGGACAACCAGTCGCGCAGGGCCTGATTGGCGGCCTCGGCCGCGTTGAGGGGGCTGCCGGATTCGCGCAGATGGTCCAGCAACTGGTACAGGGTGTCGGGGTGTATCGACAGGCAGGTTCCGTAAACCATGCTCAAATCTCCTCTATTTTTCTCTCAAATGGGCCACTTTTCTCTCAAAATGGGCCGTTTTATTAGAGTTAGACAATTTGAGAGAAAAAAGGTTCAAAAGAGAGAAAAAGAGAGCCGGTTTGAGAGGATTTAAGAGCGGACTGAACAGGAGATGCCGTGCCAAACGCGGAAATGGCGATTGCGGCCCTCTCAAATCCTCTCAAATCCGCTCTCAAATCCTCTCAAATCGCCCTTTTTTCTCTCAAATTGCTCATGGTTATGAAAAACGGTCAGTTTGAGAGAAAAACAGCCCATTTGAGAGAAAAAGAGAGCGGATTTGAGAGCATTTGAGCGAAGGGTGTGGCAGGGCTTACCCCACCCTCAATAGCCCGGCGGGGCCAAGAATTGTTTCGGCGTGGTGGCGGCGAAGTCATGGAAATCGCGGATCAGGTGGGCCTGGTCGAAATAGCCGCAGTCGAGGGCGAGGGCGGCCCAATCGACGGCTTGCTGGCCGCGCGCTTTTTCGGTAGCGCGGCGGAAGCGGGTGATGCGGGCGAACAGTTTGGGCGACAGGCCGACCTGTTCGCGGAACTGCGCGGCGAGGTGCTGGCGCGAGACGCGCAGGTCGTCAGCGAGCGACTCCACGCGCAGCGCGCCGCCGCAAGCCTCGATACGCGCCACGGCAGCCCGCGCCAACTGCGAACCCTCCGCCGCGGCGAGCCGCAGCACCGGCGAACCATTGGTCAGCGCAACCGGCGCCACCGGCGAACAAGGACCCGCCGCGGATTGCGCCACCGGCGAGCCGGGGCCTGCCGCGGCCCGCGCCACCGGCGAACCGGGAACCAATGCGGCGCGCGCTGGCAGCGCGCCGGGCAAACGCGCCATGTACCGTTCGATCAGCGCCCGCTCAATCAGGCCGAGCCGCTCCCGGTCGGACAGCGTGCGCTCCCACAAACCATCCTGCAAGCGCTCAGCGCATGAGCGGCCCCACAAATCCGCCAGATCCGCGCGGCCATCGGTCAACGCGGCGAGCGGCACGCCGAAAAAGGCACGCGCCGCGCCCGGAAGAAAGCGCACGGCCACCGTCTGCACCGGCCCCGAACTGGCCACGAAGATGGCGCTGCTCATCATGCCGACGGCAAAGGCAGAAGACCCGCTGTCCTGCCACAGGATATCGACGCAGTTATCGGGCAGCACGCGATGCATAAATGGCAAGGCTCCCGGCGCCGGCCGGACGTGGGAAGTCCAGAGGCAGGCCACATGCGGGGCCAAGGCGGGGCAGGGGGGATATTCGCGATAGAGCATCATGGCGTGAACCAGTATAATGATCGGTTCATATCCATTCCACTCTTATACCCACATCCGCATCCCATCATGCAAGACAAATATAGTCACGCCGACGTAGAAAAAGCAGCCCAGGCCCATTGGAAGGCCATCGACGCCTACAAAGCCGTTGAGAACGACCCGCGTTTCCCGAAAGGGAAGTACTACGCCTGCTCGATGCTGCCTTACCCGTCGGGCAAGCTGCACATGGGCCACGTGCGCAACTATACGATCAACGACGTGATGTACCGCTACCTGCGGATGAACGGCTACAACGTGCTGATGCCGATGGGCTGGGACGCGTTCGGCATGCCGGCCGAGAACGCGGCGATGGCGAACAATGTGCCGCCGGCGCAGTGGACCTATTCGAACATCGCCCACATGCGCCAGCAGATGGAGATGATGGGCCTGGCCATCGACTGGTCGCGCGAAATGACGGCCTGCAAGCCGGAATACTACAAGTGGAACCAGTGGATGTTCCTGAAGATGCTGGAAAAAGGCGTCATCTACAAGAAGACCGGCACCGTGAACTGGGACCCGGTGGACCAGACGGTGCTCGCGAACGAGCAGGTGGTCGATGGGCGCGGCTGGCGTTCGGGCGCGGTGATCGAGAAGCGCGAGATCCCGATGTATTACGCGCGCATCACCGATTACGCGGAAGACCTGCTGGATTACGTGGACAACAAGCTGCCCGGCTGGCCTGAGCGCGTGCGCATCATGCAGTCGAACTGGATCGGCAAATCGACCGGCGTGCGCTTCGCCTTCCCGCATACCATTGCGGGCGCGGACGGCCAGCTGATCGGCGACGGCAAGATGTATGTGTTCACCACCCGTCCGGACACCATCATGGGCGTGACCTTCTGCGCGGTGGCGGCCGAGCATCCGCTGGCCACGCACGCGGCGCAGAACAATCCCGCGCTGCAGGCCTTCATCGCCGAGTGCAAGCAGGGTTCCGTGATCGAGGCCGATATGGCGACGATGGAGAAGAAGGGCATGCCGACCGGCCTGTTCGTCACCCATCCGCTGACCGGCGCGCAGGTGGAAGTCTGGGTCGGCAACTATGTGCTGATCACTTACGGCGACGGCGCCGTGATGGGCGTGCCGGCGCATGACGAGCGCGATTTCGCGTTCGCCAAAAAATACCATCTGCCGATCCAGCAGGTGATCACGGCCGAAGGCAAGGAATACAGCACGGACGCATGGCAGGAATGGTATGGCGACAAGGATATCTCCGTGGTCGCCAATTCCGGCAAGTACGACGGCCTGCGCTACGCCGCGGCCGTGGATGCGGTAGCGGCCGACCTGGCGGCCAAGGGCCTGGGCGAGAAGAAGATCACCTTCCGCCTGCGCGACTGGGGCATTTCGCGCCAGCGCTACTGGGGCACGCCGATCCCGATGATCAATTGCGCCGACTGCGGCTCGGTGCCGGTGCCGGAAAAAGATTTGCCGGTGGTGCTGCCGGAAGACTGCGTGCCGGACGGCTCGGGCAACCCGCTGAACAAGCATGAGGCCTTCCTCAAGTGCGACTGCCCGCAGTGCGGCAAGCCGGCGCGCCGCGAAACCGACACGATGGACACCTTCGTCGATTCGTCCTGGTACTACATGCGCTATACCTCGCCGGGCGCGGACACCATGGTGGACCAGCGCAACGACTACTGGATGCCGATGGACCAGTATATCGGCGGCATCGAGCACGCCGTGCTGCACCTGCTGTACGCCCGCTTCTGGACGCGCGTGATGCGCGACTTCGGCCTGGTCGATTTCAAGGAGCCTTTCGTCAATCTGCTGACGCAGGGCATGGTGCTGAACGAAACCTATTACCGCGAAGACGCTTCCGGCAAGAAGATCTGGTACAACCCGGCCGACGTGGAACTGACCACGGACGACAAGGGCCGCCCGGTGTCGGCGCTGCTGAAGGAAGACGGCCAGCCGGTGCTGATCGGCGGCACCGAGAAGATGTCGAAGTCGAAGAACAACGGCATCGACCCGCAGGCGCAGATCGAACAGTACGGCGCCGATACCGCGCGCCTGTTCACCATGTTCGCCTCGCCGCCGGAACAGACGCTGGAATGGTCGGGCAGCGGCGTGGAAGGGGCCAACCGCTTCCTGCGCCGCGTGTGGGCCTTCGGCTACGCGCAGCGCGAGCGCATTGCCGCCGCCGGCGGCGCGCTGACGGCATCCGCCAGCGCCGATGCGGCCAAGACGCTGCGCCGCGAGCTGCACAAGGTGCTGCAGCAGGCCGACTATGACCTGAAGCGCATCCAGTACAACACCGTGGTCTCGGCCTGCATGAAGATGCTGAACACGCTGGAATCGGCCAAGCTGGATGACAGCGCCGAGGCGTCCGCCGTGATTTCGGAAGGCTTCGCGATCTTCCTGCGCCTGCTGAATCCCGTTGCGCCGCACATCACGCATGTGCTGTGGCAGGAGCTGGGCTATGGCGGCGACATCCTGGACGCGGCCTGGCCGCAGGTCGATCCGGCCGCGCTGGAGCAGAGCGAGATCGAGATGATGATCCAGGTGAACGGCAAGCTGCGCGGCTCGGTGAAAGTGGCCAAGGGCGCCGACAAGGCCGCCATCGAAGCCGCTGCGCTGGCCGAAGAAAGTGTGCAGAAGTTCATGGAAGGTCCGGCCAAGAAGATCATCGTAGTGCCGGGCAAGCTGGTTAATATCGTCGTATAAAGGGTCCTCGCATGGCGCTCACTTCCTTCCTCAGCCGCGCAGTGCTGTGCGCCGCGCTCGCCGCCAGCGTGACGGCCTGCGGCTTCCACCTGCGCGGCTCGGGCGGCAACTACACGCTGCCGTTCCGCGCCATGTATATCGGGCTGCCGGAATCGTCGCCGCTGGCGATCGACCTGAAACGCAATATCCGCGTCAATGGCCACACCGCCGTGGTCAACGAAATGAAATATGCGGACGGCGTGGTGGAAGTGATCACCGATCCGGAAAAAACGCGCAGCAAGACCATCCTCTCGCTGAACAGCAATGGCCGGGTGCGCGAGTACCTGCTCAGCTATAACATCGTGTTCCGGGTCAAGGACAAGGCGGGCAACGAGCTGCTGGCGCCGACCCAGATCACGCTGACGCGGCCGATCACCTTCAACGAAACGCAGCTGCTGGCGAAGGAACAGGAAGAGGCGCTGCTGTACAAGGACATGCAGACCGACCTGGTGCAGCAGATGATGCGGCGCATGGCGGCCATCAAGCTGACAGCCACGCCGGCGGCCAACGCCGCGCCGGTGGCGCCGGCGATGCCGCCCGCACCCGGCGTGCCGGTGATGCCGTCGGCCGCGCCGACGACGCAGTCCACCGAGCCTGTGCGCTAAGGACGGCCATGCAACTGCGGGCCGAAGCGCTGGACGGCCACCTGGCCAAACCCCTGTCGCCGCTGTATGTGATTACCAGCGACGAGCACCTGCTCGCGCTGGAAGCGGCCGACAAAATCCGGCGCGCCGCGCGCGCGCAAGGCTATACGGAACGCGATGTGCTGAGCGTGGAGCGCAGCTTCAAATGGGGCGAGCTGCTGGCGGCGAACCAGGCGCTGTCCCTGTTCGGCGACAAGAAGCTGATCGAGCTGCGCATCCCGACCGGCAAGCCGGGCAAGGACGGCGGCGCCGCGCTGCAAAGCTATGTGAAGGACCTGAGCCCGGACAATCTGACCTTGATCACCCTGCCCAAGCTGGACTGGCAGACCGCCAAGGCGGCCTGGGTGGGCGCGCTGCAGCAGGCCGCCGTGTATATCGAGATTCCGAATGTGGAACGGGCGCAGCTGCCGAACTGGATTGCGATGCGGCTGGCGCAGCAGGAGCAGAGCGCTGACCGGCAAAGCCTGGACTTTATCGCCGACCGCGTGGAAGGCAACCTGCTGGCGGCGCACCAGGAGATCCAGAAACTGGGCCTGCTGCATCCGCCCGGCAAACTGACGTATGAGCAGGTGCACGACGCCGTGCTGAACGTGGCGCGCTATGACGTGTTCAAGCTGAGCGAGGCGATGCTGGCCGGCGATCCGGCGCGCCTGGTGCGCATGCTGGAAGGCCTGAAGGGCGAGGGCGAAGCGCTGCCGCTGGTGCTGTGGGCGGTGTCCGAAGAATTGCGCACGCTGCTAAAATTAAAGGCAGGCATGGCGCAGGGCCGGCCGCTGGGCGCGCTGCTCAAAGAACACCGCATCTGGGGCCCGCGCGAGCGGATGATGGAACCGGCGCTGCGGCGCCTGACGCAGGGCGCGCTGGAAGCGGCGCTGCAGCAGGCCGCGCAGGTCGACAAGATGGTCAAGGGCTTGCGCGCCAAAGCCTTTGCCGGCGATGCATGGGACGCCATGCTGCACCTGGCGCTGAACGTGGCAAGAGGATAAACATGAACACCCCGACCGACAAAACGCCCGATGTGGCGCACTACATGCAGCAGCTGGGCCAGCGCGCCCGCGCCGCCTCGCGCGCCATGGCGCGTGCCGACAGCGCCACGCGCAACCGCGCGCTGCTCTTGATCGCCGACGCCATCGAGCGCGACGCCGCGCAGTTGCGCGCCGCCAACCAGCGCGATCTGGACGCGGCGCGCGCCAACGGCCTGGCGCCGGCCATGCTGGACCGTCTGGCGCTGAGCGACAAGGCGATTGGCACCATGGTCGAAGGCCTGCGCCAGATTGTGGCGCTGGCGGACCCGATCGGCGAAATCAGCGGCCTCAAATTCCGTCCCACCGGCATTCAGGTCGGGCAGATGCGGGTGCCGCTGGGCGTGATCGGCATCATCTATGAAGCGCGTCCCAATGTGACGGTGGACGCGGCGGGCCTGTGCATCAAGAGCGGCAATGCCACCATCCTGCGCGGCGGTTCGGAAGCGATCCACTGCAACCGCGCGCTGGCGCAGATCGTGAAAGCGGGACTGGCCGCCGCGGGGCTGCCGGAAGACGGCGTGCAGGTGGTGGACACCACCGACCGCGCTGCCGTGGGCGCGCTGATCACGATGCCGGAGTATGTGGACGTGATCGTGCCGCGCGGCGGCAAGAGCCTGATCGCGCGCCTGATGGCCGAAGCCACGGTGCCGATGATCAAGCACCTGGACGGCATCTGCCATGTGTACATCGACGCCAAGGCCGACCCGCAAAAGGCGCTGGACATCGCCTTCAACGCCAAATGCCACCGCTACGGCACCTGCAATACGATGGAAACGCTGCTGGTGGCGCGCGCCATAGCGCCGTCCATCCTGCCGCCGCTGGCAAAGCTGTACGCCACGCAGCAGGTCGAGCTGCGCTGCGACGATGCGGCCTACGGCATCCTGGCGGCCGAAGGCTATGCGCACCTGGCACATGCGATCGAAGAAGACTGGGCCACGGAATACCTGGCGCCCGTGCTCGCCGTGCGCGTGGTGGACGATATGGACGCGGCGATGGACCACATCAGCCAGTGGTCGTCCAAGCATACGGAAGCCATCGTCACCGAAGACCACAGTGCGGCCATGCGCTTCCTGCGTGAAGTCGATTCGGCCAGCGTGATGGTGAATGCCTCCACCCGTTTTGCGGACGGTTTCGAGTACGGGCTGGGCGCCGAAATCGGCATCAGCAACGACAAGCTGCACGCGCGCGGCCCGGTGGGACTGGAAGGCCTGACCTCCCTCAAATATGTGGTGTTCGGCCACGGTGAAGTACGCCAATAAGGACTATCGATGCTCTGGATTAAAGCGCTGCATATTGTGTTCGTCATCAGCTGGTTTGCCGGCCTGTTCTACCTGCCGCGCATCTTCGTCAACCTGGCGATGGAAAAGTCGGCGCCGGCCACCGAGCGCCTGCTGCTGATGGCGCGCAAGCTGTACCGCTTCACCACCATGCTGGCGGTGCCGGCGCTGCTGTTTGGCGGCTGGCTGATGTGGATCCAGTACATCGACGCGGGCGGCAAGCCGCCCGGCTGGCTGCATGCCAAGCTGACGCTGGTGATCGCCGTGATCGGCTACCACCACGCCTGCGGCTCGCTGCTGAAAAAATTCGAGCGTGGCGTGAATGCGCGCGGCCATGTGTTCTACCGCTGGTTCAATGAAGTGCCGGTGCTGCTGCTGCTGGGCATCGTGGTGCTGGTGACGGTCAAGCCGTTCTGAGGTCGAGATGAGCAAGGTTTGCCAATACTATTTCGCGCCCCATTCGCCGTGGTCCTACCTGGGCCATGCGCGCTTCGTGGCGCTGTGCAAGGCCAACAAGGTGACGATTGAACTGAAGCCGCTGGACCTGGGCAAGGTGTTCGGCGTGTCGGGCGGCCTGCCGCTAGCCAAGCGCGCGCCGCAGCGCCAGGCCTACCGGCTGGTGGAGCTGGCGCGCTGGTCGGAATTTCTTGGCGTGCCGCTGAACCTGCAGCCGAAATTCTTCCCCGTGTCGCCGGATGCGGCCGCGAAACTGATCATCGCCGCCCGCCTGAGCAACGGCCTGGACGCCGCGCTGACGCTGAGCGAAGCCGTGATGCGCGGCCTGTGGGCGGAAGAAAAGAATATCGCCGACGAGGCCACGCTGGTGGCGATCGCCAATGGTTGTGAGCTGGATGGTGCGGCCTTGCTGAAAGCGTCGCAGACGGCGAGCGTGCAGGCCGAATACGACAGCAACACGGAAGCGGGCACGGCAGCGAACGTGTTCGGCTCGCCCTGGTACATCCTGGACGGCGAAAGCTTCTGGGGCCAGGACCGCCTCAACTTCCTCGAGCGCGCTCTAAAAGTTTCTTAATCGGGGTCAGACCCCAATTAAAAAGAAACATTGCAAATCAATTGGGGTCTGACCCCGATTAAGAATTATTTCTACGGATAAAGGGTACACCGATGACTTCTTATTTTTGTCCATGCCCGCGTGGCATGGAGGGCCCGCTGGCCGATGAGCTGGCCGAGATTGCGCTGAACAGCCCCACACTCAAGGTGCATAACCAGGTGCCCGGCGGCGTGCATTGCTCGGGCGACCTGTTCGATGCCTACCGCATCAACCTGCACAGCCGTATTGCGTCGCGCGTGCTGATGCGCATGGGTGTCTGCCATTACCAGAACGAGAACGATATCTACGACCTGGTGCTGGCCCAGCCCTGGGAGGAGTGGTTCGGCGTGGAGCATACGATCCGGGTTGATGTCACCGCCATCAAGTCGCCGCTCAAGAGCCTGGAGTTCACCACGCTGAAGATCAAGGACGCCGTGTGCGACCGCTTCCGCGATATGTATAACAAGCGGCCATCGGTCAATACCAAGGAGCCGGATATGCGCATCGCCGGTTTCCTGGACCAGCGCCAGTTCATCATCTATCTGGATACATCCGGCGAGGCGCTGTTCAAGCGCGGCTGGCGCAATGAGACGGGCGACGCGCCGCTGCGCGAGAACCTGGCGGCCGGCCTGCTGCGCGTGTCCGGCTGGAAGCCGGGCATGCCGCTGTTCGACCCGATGTGCGGCTCCGGCACCATCCTGTGCGAAGCGGCGCAGATGGTGCAGGGCGTGCCGCCCGGTGCGCGCCGCAAGTTCGCTTTCGAGAAATTCCATGACTTCGATCCGGCCCCGTGGCAGGAAATGAAGGCGGCCATCAAGGCCAATCCGCTGCCGGCCGAGCCGACCATCTTCGGCTCCGATATTTCGGGCGATATGGTGGCAATGACGCGACACAACCTCAAGAGTGCAGGTATCCTGTTCGAGGTGCCGCTGAAGCAGATCGAGGCGCAGCAGGTGCAGGCGCCGACGGCGCAGCCGGGCATTTTGCTGACCAACCCGCCATATGGCGAGCGGATCGGCGTGCGCGGCGACGGCAGCCTGGGCGATGATGAGCTGGCCAAGTCCTTCTATGCGGACCTGAGCAGCACGCTGAAGCAGCGGTTCGCGGGCTGGACGGCCTATCTGTTCACCGCCGACCTGGGCCTGCCCAAGCTGCTGCGCCTGAAGGAATCGCGCAAGACGCCGTTCTTCAATGGCGCGCTGGAATGCCGCCTGTTCCGCTTCGATATGGTAGCGGGCTTTAACCGGCGCGAAGAAGCCAAACCGAAAACCGAGTAAATGTTCCCAGAATCACCTGCCAACCTGCCGCCCGACCCTGTTCCGCCCCCCGCCCCGCAGCTGAAGCCGGGGCCGCGGCCCCTTGGACGGCGCGGCCTGGCGGTGGTGCTGGCGGCGCTGTCGATGTTCGGGCCGTTCTGCATCGACGCCTACCTGCCGGCCTTCCCGCAGATTGAAGCGGACCTGCGTGCCACGCCGCTGCAGCTGCAGCAGAGCCTGACCGCCTACCTGCTGGCCTTTGCCGGCATGGTGCTGTGGCATGGGGCGCTGTCCGATGCCTTCGGGCGGCGCAATGTGATCCTGGTGTCGCTGGTGGCCTTCGCCATCGGCACCGTGGGCTGCGCCGCCGCGCACAGCGTGGAATACCTGTGGGTGTTCCGCGTGCTGCAGGGCGTCTCGGCCGGGGCCGGGCTGGTGGTGGGGCGGGCGATCATCCGCGACCTGTATCACGATGCGGAAGCGGCGCGCCTGCTGTCCCTGGTGACCATGATTTTCTCGATCGCACCCGCGCTGGCGCCGATCCTGGGCGGCGCCATCGTGCAGGTGGCCGACTGGCGCACCATTTTCCTGTCGCTGCTCGGCTTTAGCGTGGTGCTGTTCGTGGTGTGCTGGCTGCGGCTGCCGGAGACGCTGCCGCCGCACAAGCGGCAGCCTTTCAATCCGCGCCACCTGTGGCACAACTACCGCATGATCCTGGCGTCGCCGCTGTTCCACCTGAAATCCGGGGTGGTGGCCTTCAATTTCGCGGGCCTGTTCGTGTTCATCACGGCGGCGCCGGTGATGCTGCCGCAGCAGCTGCACCTGGGGCCGGGCGAGTTCGGCTGGCTGTTCATTCCTTCGGTGGCCGGCATCTTCCTCGGCGCGCTGGCGGCGAACCGGATGGCGGGCAAGATGAGTTTTGCGCGCCAGATCGGCTACGGCTACTGCTTCCTGCTGGCGGCGGCCGTCATCAATGTGGCCTTCCACCTGCTGCACGCCCCGGCGCTGCCGTGGACCGTGCTGCCGCTGTTCGTCTACACCTTCGGCATGTCGATGGTGGCGCCGGCCGCCACGCTGCTGACGCTGGACCTGTTCCCCCAGATCCGCGGCACGGTGGCCTCCTGCCAGAGCTTCGCCACCACCCTGATGGCGGCGCTGATTGCCGGTATCGTTGCCCCGGCTTTGTCCCATTCGGTGCTGGCGCTGGCCGTCGGCCAGCTGCTTTTTGCGGGCGCCGGCCTGGGACTATGGCTGCTGGCACGCCAGTATCGGCGCCGACTTGCGGCGAAACAACATTAACGGCGGTAAAATCGAAAAAGTTTAGGGGGAAATTTGTGTTTCCCTTAAGCCAGCGTACCTTTATGCTAAGATCCCCTTTGGTCCCGCGCCCCCGCCTGGCGTGCGGCCCGCACCGGGGAAACGTCCACTGACGGCACAGCGCACATGCACCAACCTGACCACGACATCCGCAATCGACTGCTGATCGCCCGGCTGCCGGCCATGCCGCAGATCCTGATCAAGCTGATCGAGCTGCTGCAGGCGGACGACGCCGGCATGCCGGAGCTGGCCGCGCTGATCGCCCAAGATGCGGGCATGGCCAGCAAGATTCTCGGCGTAGCCAACAGCTCGGCCTACCACCGCGCGGGGCGCCAGGTCAGCCTGGAGCAGTCGCTGGTGTCGCTGGGCACGGACATGATCAAGACCCTGGTCATCAGCGAATCGGTGTACCAGACCTTCAGCAGCTTCCCCCATTCCGGCGGCACCGATTTGCGCAGCTTCTGGCAACATTCGCTGGCCACGGCCGTCATCGCGCGCGATGTGGCGCGGCTGATCGCCTATCCGCAGCCGGAAGAAGCCTACCTGGCCGGCCTGCTGCACAATGTCGGCCGCCTGGCCCTGCTGGCCACGGCGCCGAAGGAATACGCGGCCAATTTCCAGGCGCGCGACGACGAGGCGCTGTGCGCCGTCGAGCAGCGCACGCTGCAGATCACCCATACCGAAGCAGGCGCCTGGCTGGTGGAGCGCTGGCGCCTGGACTCCTTCCTGGCCGACTCCGTGCTGTACCACCACGAGGCCACCGAGCGCCTGAGCACTGCGCATCCGCTGATTCGCCTGGTGCGCCTGGCGCACCTGCTGGCCTATCACCGCGACGATGCGGATGCGCTGGACGAAGCGGCCGGCCTGTGCGGGCTGGCGCCGGAACAGCTGCAAAGCGTGGTGCAGCATGCGGCGCGCCAGGTGCAGCAGTCGGCCGACTACCTCGGCATCGACCTGGAAGGCGCGGACGATATCGTGCCGCCGCCCGCCCAGCTGGCCGTGCAGGCCGACCCGGTGCAGCAGCGCTTGCAGCAGGAAGTGCGCGATATGGTGCTGGTGTCCGAAATGGGCCAGACCTTCAGCCGCCAGCAGGGCGACGGCGCCATGCTGGACGCGATGACGCGCTCGGCGCGCATCCTGTTCGATTTTGACAGTGCACTGCTGTTGCTGGAACATCCGGCCGGACAGGCGCTGGTGGGCGCCAGCGGCAGCGAGCAGCCGCAGCGCCTGGCCGAATTCAGCCTGGCGCTGAACGACAGCAGCCATGCGGCGCAGGCCGCGGCCGAACGGCGGCCGGTGCTGGCCGCGAGCAGCGCCACCCCGGCCTCGCTGGCCGAGGAACAGCTGTTCCGCATGCTGGGCAGCGAAGGCATGGTGTGCGTGCCGCTGGTGGCGGGGCAGCGCTGCCTCGGGGTGCTGGTGGGCGGCGTGGCAAGCTGGCAGCTGCCGGCCGTGCAGCAGCGCCTGCGCTTCCTGCAGGCCTTCGGCAACCAGGCCGGGGCCGCGCTGGAAACGGCGCTGTCGGAACGCGGCCACGCCAAGCGCCAGCTGGCGCATGTGGCGGATGAATACCGCGACGCCACGCGGCGCGTGGTGCATGAAGTGAACAACCCGCTGTCCATCATCAAGAACTACCTGTCGGTACTGGACAGCAAGCTGTCGCGGCGCGAGCCGGTGGTGGGCGAGCTGTCGGTGCTGAACGAAGAGATCGACCGCGTGGGCCAGTTGATCCAGGGCCTGGCTGAGGCGCCTGCTGCCGAAGGCGCGCGTACCGCGCATATCGGGCGCGTGGTGGACGACGTGCTGCGCTTCTTCCGCAGCACTAGCTTCGTGCCGCCCTCGGTGCAGCTGCTGGTGCGCATGCAGGACGAGCACAATGAGATCGACGGCGAAGCGGACCTGCTGAAGCAGATCCTGCTCAATCTCGTGAAGAACGCGGTCGAAGCGCTGCCCGAGGGCGGCCGCATCGAGATTGCCCACCGCGGCCTGGTGAACCGCGAGCGTCAGCTGTACGCCGAAGTGGCGGTAGCCGACAACGGCCCCGGCCTGCCGGCCGACGTGCTGGCCAACCTGTTCGCACCGGTCGCCAGCAGCAAGGGCGGCACGCACCGCGGCCTGGGCCTGTCCATCGTGCACGGCCTGGTGCACAAGCTGGGCGGCATGATCAGCTGCCGCAGCGGCAAGGGCGGCACCACTTTCGAACTGCTGCTGCCGGTGCGCAGCGCCAGTCCGGCGCCCGGCGCCACCGCCCGCCTGCTCGATTCCGTATAAGCGACCATGATCCTGACCCCGAACGACGCCTCCGCCTTCTATCCGCGCCTGCTGCTGGTCGATGACGAGCCGCGCCTGCTGGACTCGCTGCATGCGCTGCTGTCCGGGCGCGGCTACCACCTTGAAACGGCCGCCACCGGCGCCGAAGCGCTGGCCCAGCTGGACAAGCTGCAGTTCGACCTGGTGCTGCTGGACCTGCGCTTGCCGGACATGAGCGGGCATGACATCATGGACGTGATCAATGCACGCGAGATGGACTGCGACGTGGTGGTGATGTCCGGCGAAGTGGGCATCGATTCCGCGATCGGCGCGCTGAAGCGCGGCGCCTACGATTACCTGCGCAAGCCTTACAGCCCGGAAGAGCTGATCAAGACCGTCGACAATGCGCTGCAGAAGCGCCGCCTGAAAGTCGACAACCACACGATCACGCAGCGCCTGGAAAACTCGGAGAAGATGTACCGCTACCTGGTGGACAGCTCGCCCGACATCATCTACACCCTGAACCACGCCGGCGAATTCACCTTCGTCAACGACCGCGCCGCCACCTTGCTGGGCTATGAGCGCGACGAGCTGCTGGGCAAGCACTACTCGCTGGTGGTGCATGACGAAGACCAGGAGAAAGCACGCTACGCCTTCAACGAGCGGCGCGTGGACCAGCGCGCCTCGCGCAATGTGGAACTGCGCCTGAAGTGCAAGACCGCCGTGGGCAGCGCCGAGCGCACCTTCAACAACACGCTGATGACGATCTCGCTGAACGCGATCGGCATGCACGTGCCGGACAACGCGGTGCGCAAGCACGAGTTCTTCGGCACCTATGGCGTGGCGCGCGATATCACGGACCGTAAGCGCGCCGAGGAAACCATCTCCTACCAGGCCTACCACGATATCCTGACCGATCTGCCGAACCGCGTGCTGTTCAAGGACCGCCTTGGCCTGGCCGTGATCCAGGCCAAGCGCAAGCTGTCCGAGCTGGCCGTGATGTTCATCGACCTGGACCGCTTCAAGCTGGTGAACGACACGCTGGGCCACGTGAAGGGCGACGAGCTGCTGAAGCAGGCCGCCGCGCGCCTGAAGGACTGCCTGCGCAAGGGCGACACGCTGGCGCGCCAGGGCGGCGACGAATTCACCATCGTGCTGCCCGAGCTGCGCGACCGCAACGACGCCAAGATCATCGCGGAAAAGTTCCTGGAAACGCTGCAGAAGCCGTTCGACCTGGATGGCCATGTGGTGCATATCTCGGCCTCGATCGGTATTGCCGTGTATCCGAGCGACGGCGAAAGCATCGACGAGCTGCTGCGCCATGCCGACATCGCCATGTACCAGGTGAAGGCGCTGGGCAAGAATGGCCACAGCTTCTATCACGCCTCGATGCAGGACGTGTCGCACCAGAAGATCGCGCTGGAGCAGGCGCTGCGCAAGGCGCTGGAGCACGGCGAACTGGAAATGTATTACCAGCCGCAGCTCGATGTGGCGAGCGGCCGCATTATCGGCGCCGAAGGCCTGATGCGCTGGAACCATCCGCAGCGCGGCCTGCTGTCGGCCGGCGAGTTCCTGCCCTTCGCCGAAGAGAACGGCCTGATGCTGCCGATTTCGGACTGGATGATCGGCGCCCTGTGCCGCGACCTGCTGCACTGGCAGCAGGCGGGCGCGGACACCATCCGCCTGTCGCTGAACCTGTCGCCGCAATACCTGGACCGGGGCGACTTCTTCGAGAAGATGCGCGGCGCGCTCACGCGCTACAACATTTCGCCGGCGCAGATCGAAGTGGAGATTACCGAGAACATCTGCATCCGTAATCCGCAGTATGCGATCGAGCAGCTGAACAAGCTGTGCCAGCTGGGCGTGTCCGTCGCCATCGACGATTTCGGCACCGGCTATTCCTCGCTCAGCTACCTGCACCGCTTCCCCATCCACACCATCAAGATCGACCAGAGCTTCGTCAAGGAGATCCACGACGAAAGCGGGCATTACCCGGTGATCCTGGCGATCATCTCGATCGCGCGCGGCCTCGGCCTGCATCTGGTGGCGGAAGGCGTGGAGACCGAAGTGCAGGCGCGCTACCTGCAGGCCAATGGCTGCAGCACCATGCAGGGCTATCTGTTCCACCGTCCGATTTCGCTGAGCGCCTTCATGGACGTGCTGGCCGCGCAGGAGCGCATCGCACCACAGGCGGCCGCGCCGCGCGCCCTGCAGGCCTAAGCCCATGATCGTTACCGAAGCCCTCGTCGCCAAAACCGCTGCCGCAGCCGATAACGGCGCCTATACCGCGGAATTCCTGCGCGTGAAAGGACTGGCTGAACGCGGCAATGCGAGCGCGCAGCACAGCCTAGGCTATATGTACTTCCACGGCAAGGGCGTGGCGCGCAATGAGGAACTGGCCGTGGCCTGGTACCGCCAGGCCGCCAACGCGGGCCTGGAACACGCGCAATACAACCTGGGCGTGATGTACCAGAAGGGCCAGGGCGTGGACGCCGACCTGTGCGAAGCAGCGCGCTGGTACCAGATGGCCGCCGAAAAAGGCTATGCCGCGGCACAGTACAACCTGGGCTGGCTGTACGCCAAGGGCCAGGGCGTGGCGCAGGACACCGAGCAGGCGCGCTTCTGGTTCAGCAAGGCCGCGGAACAGGGCGACGCCGGTGCGCAGAACAACCTCGCCATGATGTACGACACCGGCAAGGGCGTGCCGCAGGATTATGCGCAGGCCCTGTACTGGTACCAGAAGGCCGCCACCCAGGGCTATGCCCGTGCGCAGTTCAATCTCGCGCTGCGCTACGAGAATGGGCACGGCATCGAGCCCGATCCGGAGCAGGCCATCCAGTGGTACCGCAAGGCCGCCGAGCAGGGGTATGGGCCGGCGCAGTTCAACCTCGCGCTGCGCTATGACAAGGGCGACGGTGTGCCGCAGGATACGCGCCAGGCCATCCACTGGTACCGCCGCGCCGCCGCGCAGGACCACGCGAGCTCGCACTTCAACCTGGCGCTGATCTACGATAACGGCACGGGCATCGCGCGCAATGCCGAACGCGCCATCGACTGCTACCGCGCCGCCGCACAGCTGGGCCATGCCGCCGCGCAGAACAACCTGGGCCAGCGCTACCAGCACGGGCAGGACGTGGCAGCCGATGTCACGCGCGCCGCGCACTGGTACCGCCAGGCGGCAGAGCAGCGCTTCCCTGCCGCGCAATACCACCTGGGCCTGATGTACGAGGCGGGCGAAGGCGTGCCGCAGGATACGCAGGAAGCCATCCGCTGGTGCCGCGAGGCGGCCGAGCAGGGCCACGCGCGCGCGCAGTTCGATCTCGGCCTGCGCTACGAGAACGGCCAGGGCCTGCCGCGCGACCTGCGCAAGGCGCTGAGCTGGTATTCGCGCGCCGCCGAACAGGATTACGCGGCCGCCCAATACATGCTGGGCCAGCTCTACGACCGCGACGACGGCCCGGCGCCGAACACCGTGCGCGCCAACCACTGGTACCGCAAGGCGGCCGAGAACGGCCACACGCTGTCACAATTCACGCTGGCGCTACGCTGCGACAGCGGGCAGGGCATGGCGCGTGACTTCGTCCAGGCCTTCCACTGGTATCTGCGTGCCGCCGAGCAGGGACATGGCCGTGCCCAGCTGAATACGGGCCTCATGTTCCTGGCGGGACAAGGCGTGGCGACGGATGCGGCCCAAGCCTGGCACTGGCTGGCGCAAGCCGAGCGCCAGGGCATGCCCGGCGCCGTGCGCTATCTGGCGCAGGCTGCGGCCCGCCTTGCGCCTTCGCAGCTGGCGGCTGCTCAAGCAGGCCAGGAACTGGCCGCCGCCTGAGTCCCCGCTGTGACAATTGGTGATTAAGTTCCGTACTTTCCTGTCGTTAACAGGGTAGAGCGGCGTTTTGTCCGCCAGCCACGGACCCGCCATGCAGCTCAATACCAATACGCCAGCGCTTTTCGCCCAGCGCGCCCTTGAGCGCCATGGGATGGATATCGCCGACAGCTTGCGCAGGCTGTCCAGTGGCTTGCGCATCAGTTCCGCGCGTGACGATGCGGCGGGGCTGGCGATCAGCGACCGCATGAGCGCCCAGCTGCGCGGCATGCAGCAGGCCAACCGCAATATCAATGACGGCATTTCGCTGCTGCAGACGGGTGAAGGCGCGCTAGGCACCATTACCGATATCTTCCAGCGCGTGCGTGAGCTGGCCGTGCAAGCGGCGAGCGATACCAATAACGCGCAAGACCGCATGGCCATGCAGCTGGAGGCTTCAGCGCTGCTATTGGAAGCGAAGCGCATGGTGGCGGACACAAACTATAACGGCATTACGCTGCTGGACGGGAGTTTCAGTTCTCACCTGCAGATAGGGTCGAATGCAGGGGACCTGCTGCAACTGGGGATACCGTCGATCTTCCATGTGAATGCGGATGGCTACAACCCGACCTCCATCGACCTGACCTCGCATGCCGACGCCACCAAGGCGCTGACCTTCCTCGATGAGCAGATCCTGCATATCGACATGGTGCGGGCGCGCATGGGCGCGATGCAGAACCGGCTCGGTTACGCCAGCAGCAATAATTCAACGATGGCCGAAAACCTGGCCGCCTCCCGCTCCGCGATTCTCGACACGGATTTCGCGGCGGAGACGGCGCGGCTTACGCGCAGCCAGATCCTGCAGCAGGCCGCGATGGCCATGCTGGCCCAGGCCAATTCGCAGCCGCGGCTGATTCTCAACCTGCTGCGCAGTATCTAGTAGGGCTGGCGCTCCAGCCAGTCGAAGGCGACGTCCTGCACCTCGCGCGGGAACACGTGCCCGCCGGGCAGCACGCGCGCATCGAACCTTGCTTCTGCATCCCAGGCCTGCCACACGCGGCGCATCTTTGCGAAAGCCTGCTTGGCTGACTCCAGCGGAAACAGTTTGTCCTGCGCCCCGGTGAAGAACAGGGCGGGTTTCGGCGCGGCCAGGCTGGCCACGTCCGGGAAGTCCATGTAGCGCAGCAGGCCGGGATGCAGCATCTGCCAGGCGGAAGAACCGCGCAGCTGGTTATTCCCCGGCACCATCAGGCCTTCGGTGGTCGCCATCCAGTTCACTGCAATGACGGCCTTGATATCGTCCGATAGCGCAGCCACCTGCCATGCGCGGAAAGCGCCCATCGAAAAGCCGATGGCGGCAACGCGGCGCGTATCCACTTCCGGCAGCGATGCGAGGAAGGCGGCCGCGCGCACGTCCTCCGCCGCCATGGCGCCCGCCATCGAGCTGCCCAGGTTGAACATGTTTGCTGCCAGCGCCTGCTGCGCATCCGGCGCCATCGGGCCACGGTCGCCCCAGCCCAGCGCATCAACGGCCAGCACCACATAGCCGCGCTGCGCCAGCGCATCGCCCGGCAGGCGGCCGGAAAAGCTCTTCGCGGCCCAGGCCTGCGACGAGGCCTCGCGCGCCGGATCGTTCCAGGTCGTGATCAGCTTCTCCTTGCCGATATCGAATTTGGCGCCATGATCATGCAGCATGAGCGCAGCGGGATGCTTGCCTGGCGCTTTCGGCACCAGCAGCAGCGCGCGCACGCGGCTCTCCGCCGTGAGGTTGAACACCACCTGGCGCGCGACATAGCTGCCCCGGTCCTGCTCCGCAATCACCTGCGGCACGAAGGGCGAGCGGTCGCGCGGCTGCAGCGTGAGCTCCCACAGCTTCGCGCGGCCGGCGGCGCGCCAGGCCGGCAGGTCATGCACATCCTGCGACCACGCCATGGGAAAGGTGAGCCGCCGCTTCAGTGCCTGCTGGTAGACCGGCAGCGCATCGCGCACGCCTTCCTGCTGGTAGTCCTGGGCCGGCGAAGCGGCGGCAGCACTGGTGGCCAAGACAGCGATTAGGTAGCGCATCATCATCGGAACTCTGGCTGGAAAATTCCATGATCGCACAAGCGGCGGCCAAGGTAGAATTTGTACATGAAAATCTTCGCCGCCATTGCCCTGTACCTCGCTGCCGCCTGCGCCTTCGCGCAAGATGTCGAGCCCGAAATCATCCCGGAACAGATTGTGGTGGTCGGCCAGAAGCCGGGGCCCGGCTTGTGGAAAGTGAGCAAGGGCGATCATGTGCTGTGGGTGTTCGGCAGCTATGCGCCGCTGCCCAGGAAGATGGAGTGGCGTTCGCGCGAGGTAGAAAAGATACTCGCGGAATCGCAGGAATATCTGCTGCCGCCGAATGCGCGCGCCGATGTCGGGTTCTTCAAGGGACTGACCCTGCTGCCGCAGATGATCGGCCTGAAGAAAAATCCGGACGACGCTGAACTGAAAGACGTGCTGCCGGCGGACGTTTACGCGCGCTGGCTGGAACTCAAACACAAATATATCGGCGAAGACAGCGGCATCGAACGGGAACGGCCGCTATTTGCGGCGGGCGAGCTGCATCGCCGTGCGCTTGGAAAAATCGGGCTCGGCTCCGGCAATGAGGTGCGCGAGCGGATCGACAAGATCGCAAAGCAAAACAAGGTGCCGGCCACGAAAACAACCATCACCCTGGCGCTCGATGATCCTTCGCGCATGCTCAAGGAATTCAAGAAATCGCCACTGGAAGACGTGGCGTGCTTCCGCAAGACGCTGGACCAGCTCGAAGGCGAGCTCGATACGCTGCGCACGCGTGCCAACGCCTGGGCGGTCGGCGATATCGGCGAAATCCTCAAGCTGAATTTTGCAGAGCGCGAAAATTCCTGCCGCGATGCCATGTACAACAGCCAGTTCATGCAAGAGCAGGCCAGCTTCCGCTCCATGGAGGAGCGCATGCGCGAATCCTGGCTAAGCGCCGCCGAGCGCGCGCTGGCCGCCAACCGCTCCACCTTTGCCGTGCTCCAGCTGCGCGATATCGTGGATCCCAAGGGCTATATCGCTGCGCTGGAGGCCAGGGGCTATTCCGTTCATAAGCCCGAGTAAGCCGGGCTTCATTGCCAGCTATCGCGGCGATTGGCGCAGCAACTGGGCATCCCCCCAAGTGGCAACAACAAGCGGAGCGTTGCTTGATTTCGCCCCTCGCACCACCAGCTCAATGACTTTCCTGCCCCGAATGTCGGCCTTCAGCAGATGCGCCTTGCTGCCGAATGCCAGGGGCGGGCTTTCGGCCAGCAGCTTCCCATCGCCATAAACGTAGAAGCGCACAGGCTGGCCAGTGTTCTCGGTCGAATCGTCCACGCCGACGGAGGCCGTCAACACCGCGTAGGCGGCATCGTTCTTCACCTGGAGCCGGGAGTTGGACAGTACGCCAATGCCCGAATCGAACGACTGCCCTGCTACCTGCAGCGTCTGGCCGAAAGGCGTTGCATCCGCTTGCGCCCCTCCCCAGCCTGCATATTGCGGACGCGAGCCGCCGGAGCGGGTGTTCGACCATGGGTCGATCATGCGGTGAATGCCGGGATCGAGTTGTGGCTGCCGGGTGCCGTCGATGGCAACGTTGACCGCGCCGGGAATCTCGGACAGGTAGACGCCGTTTTCCAATTGCCGCTTGCCAGTTGCTTCGAATACGAGCGTCTCATGTGGCGCCAGCGTGAAAGCCTTTTCGCCGGTGAACGTGGAGCTTTGCTTCGTCCACAGGTCGCGCAGTGTGACCGGGGCATCGCCAGACAGTTTGATGTGCCTGGCGAGCAGCGTCACTGGCGCCGGCGATGCGCCGCGGTTGAACAGCGCCACGGCCTTGCGCTGGCCCTCGCCCAGCGTCTTGACGATGATCTGCGCATCGTCGGAATCATAGGCCACCACGCCCTGGTGCCCCGCCTTGTCCTGATTCAGGCCTACCACGTCCGCGTTGCCCAGCACATCGAGCAGCGATGCCGGACCATTGCGCAAGTCGTAGCTCACCAGCAGCGGGGCATTGATCATCGCCCATAGCGAAAAGTGCGAACGCACTTCCACCGGATGCGCGGCGTCGAATTCTCCATGGCCGATGTGCAGGATGTCGGGATCGTTCCAGTGGCCGGGGCCTGCATACAGCGGGCGTTTCGCAGCGCTGTCGAAGTTGTGCAGCATGCTGGTCCAGCTTGGCGTGATGTCACTGCTGGTGCGCCACAGGTTGCCCACATCTTTGCCCCAGCTGCGCACGTTGGCCATGCCCCAGGCGCAGATCGACAGCACATAGTCGTTGCCCGGCCGGGCTGCCTTCAGCGCGGCGGCGACGGCTTCGTAGCGGCCCCTGACCGCGGCGATATCGGTTCGGTTAATCGAGTTGCGTTCGATCAGCGGCGCGAGGGCGCGGTAGTTCTGTTTTTTCACCAGCTCGGAATCCGGCACGAAATCGGCCAGCCCGCAGGCATCGATCTTGATGTAGTCGAAGCCCCATTCCTTGAAATACAGCTTGATGTCCTGTTCGACGTGGCCGTCCAGCCCGACCTCGCGCTCGGCGGTGCTGCCTTCCGGCAGGTTGGGCGAATGCAGGTCGTAGGCTTGCGAACAGGCGTTGCGGCCAATGTCCGTGTAGATGCCCACTTTCAGCCCCATGGCGTGCAGCTTGTCGGTAAATGGCTTGAAGCTGGTGCCGTCCGCGCCACCGGTGGCGGCCGAGGGGAAGATTCCGGTGCGGATCTGCAGGCGGCCATCGCTGCTGCGGCGCTTGAGCCACCAGCCGTCGTCGAGGTTGACGTAGGTGTAGCCGAGCTTCGCCAGCCCACTGTCGGCCAGCACGCGCGCGGCGCCCAGCACCTTTTCCTCGTCGACTTCCGTGCGGAACGCATTCCAGCTGTTCCAGCCCATCGGCGGAACGCTGGCGCTGCCGCTGGTATTGCCTTGCCACCGGCCAGCCGGCGCCAGGGGATCGCGCGTCGTCCCGGCATGTGCCTGGGTGAGCGATAAAGCGATCAGGGCGGCGAAAGCGCCACCAAGGACTTTCAATTTCGGGGTGCCACTCATTCCAGGCCAGCGGTTTCGCATGCAAATCTCCGATGTGTAATTGTGACTCAGATAGTAAACGAGAGCGTTCGAAAAGAAAAGTAAGGCTGCGTAAACGAAAAAAATACAACTAAAACGAAAATATTTAGAAAGATTTGTACATTTCGTTCGATAATTTCGTTACTATCGACAGTACTGCAGCAAGAACCAACGATGAGGAGCGAAATTCGCAATGAAGGCAGATACCACCATGCAGTATGAGGGAGCCGCCACCGGCGCCCGCCGGCCGCGCTGGCTCGGCTACGCGCTGGCCACCACGCTGCTGTGGGGCGTATGGGGCGCGTTCGCCGGCCTGCCCACCCAGTACGGCTTCCCGGAAACGCTGGTCTACGTCGTCTGGGCCCTCACCATGGTGCCGCCGGCCCTGTTCGTGCTGGCACGCTCGGGCTGGCGTGTGCGCCGCGACTCCCGCGCCGTCGCTTACGGAATGGCGATCGGCCTGCTGGGCGCGGGCGGGCAGATGGTGCTGTTCTACGCGGTAAAGGCCGGCCCGACCTATCTGATCTTCCCCCTGATTTCGCTGTCGCCCGTTATCACGATTGCGCTGTCCTTCCTGTTCCTGCGCGAGCGCACCGGTGCGATGGGAATCGCCGGCATTGTGCTGGCGATCTGCGCGCTGCCGCTGTTCGACTACACGCCGGGCGCCGCCCCGCAGCAGTACGGCTTGTGGTTCGTGCTGGCGCTGGCCGTGCTGGTGGCTTGGGGCCTGCAGGCCTACTTCATCAAGCTGGCGAATACCAGCATGGACGCCGAAAGCATCTTCTTCTACATGACCGCCAGTGCGCTGCTGTGCATACCGGTGGCGCTGGCGATGACTGACTTCTCGCAGCCGATCAATTACGGTCCGAGCGGGCCGCTGCTGGCGGCTGCCACGCAGGTGCTGAATGCGATCGGTGCACTGACGCTGGTGTACGCCTTCCGGCACGGCAAGGCGCTGACGGTGTCGCCGCTGGTGAACGCGGGCGCGCCGCTGCTGACCACCGTGATCGCCATGGCGATGGCCGCCTCCGTGCCGAGCGGCTACCGGCTGGCCGGCATCGGCCTGGCCCTGGCGGCGGCCCTGGTTCTCTCGCTGAACCCGGATGACGGCGCGGCCGGCGGAAACGAAACTAATCAAGGAAGCTGACAATGGACTATTTACTGAACCTGGTGCGCCGGCACAAGGCGGGGGAACCGGCCGGGATTTTTGCCGTGTGCTCGGCCCACCCGCTGGTGATTGAGGCGGCCATGGAGGTCGCGTTGGCGGCGGGGCCCGAACAGCCCCTGCTCATTGAGGCCACGTCGAACCAGGTCAACCAGGACGGCGGCTACACCGGCATGACGCCGGCAGCCTTCCGCGATTTCGTCTATGGCATCGCTGACCGCGCCGGCCTGGCGCGCGGGCGTGTCCTGCTGGGCGGCGACCACCTGGGGCCGAATACCTGGCAAGGCGAGACCGCCGATGCGGCCATGGCCAAGGCCGAAGTGCTGATCGACCAGTACGTGGCGGCGGGCTTCCGCAAGATTCACCTCGATTGTTCGATGTCCTGCGCCGGCGATCCGGTCCCACTGTCGGACGAGGTAGTGGCCGGGCGTGCCGCCCGCCTGTGCGCGGTGGCCGAACAGGCCTGGCGTGCCGCAGGCGGCGAGGCGCCGGTCTACGTGGTGGGCACCGAAGTGCCGGTGCCCGGCGGCGCCCACGAAGACCTGGGCGAGCTGGCCGTCACCACGCCCGAGGCAGCGGCCAAGACGATCGCGTCGCACCAGAGGGCGTTCGCCGCCGCCGGACTGGAAGCGGCATGGCCGCGCGTGATCGGGATTGTGGTGCAGCCCGGCGTGGAATTCGACCACCACAAGGTGATCGACTTCCAGCCTGCGAAAGCTGTGGCGCTGAGCCGCCTGATCGAGGACGAGCCCACGCTGCTCTACGAAGCCCATTCGACGGATTACCAGACGCCTGCCAACCTGGCCGCGCTGGTGGAGGGCCACTTCGCCATTCTGAAGGTGGGACCCGGCGCCACGTTCGCGCTGCGCGAAACGCTGTGGGCGCTGGCCGATATCGAAGCGGCCATGGTGGGCGATGGCGAGGGCTCGGATTTCAAGAACAAGGTGCTGGAAGTGATGCGCGCCGAACCGGAATACTGGCGCAAATACTACAGCGGCGATGCGCGCCGTGCGCGCTTCGACCAGCAATACAGCCTGAGTGACCGGATCCGCTACTACTGGCCGCATCCGGCCATCCAGGCGGCCCAGGCGCAGTTGCTGCAGAACCTGGAACGCCACGCGCCGCCACTCACCTTGCTGAGCCAGTACCTGCCCGCGCAGTACGAAGCGGTGCGCGAGGGGCGGGTGCGCAACCGGCCGGTCGATTTACTGAAAGAAGGCGTAGCCCGGGTGCTGCGCCAGTACATGGACGCCTGCACAGCAGGCGCCGCAATCAAGGAGCTGGAAGCATGTTAGTAGCACAGAGAGACATTCTTGGCATCAGCGCCGAACGGCTGCATGCCGCCGGCGCCGGCCTGACCGCGCGTGAAATCGCGCAGCAACCGGCCGTCTGGCCCGAGATCGAGGCGCTGCTCGCGCAGCAGCGCGCGGCGCTCGACGCGTTTCTCGGGCCGCTGCTGGCCCGCCCCGGGCTGCGCATTGTACTGACTGGCGCCGGTACTTCGGCCTTCATCGGCGAATGCCTGGTACCGGCCCTGCTGGGTGCGGGCCTGCGCGCCGAAGCCGTGCCGACCACCGACCTGGTCTCCGGCCCCCGTCAATTCCTGCAGCCGCAGGTGCCCACGCTGCTGGTGTCGTTCGGACGCTCGGGCAGCAGCCCGGAAAGCGTGGCTGCGGTGGCCCTGGCCGACCAGCTGGTGGACGATGTCTATCACCTTGTGATCACCTGCAACGCCGACGGCGAGTTGTGCCAGATGGCGCGCGGCCGCGGCAATGCCCATGTGGTCCTGCTGCCCGATGCCACGCATGACCGCGGCTTCGCCATGACCACCAGCTTCACCTCGATGCTGCTGGCCGCGGCAGGCGCCTTCGGCGTGCTGGCGCCAGGCGCCGTCGCAGCACCTTCGGCGGCTGCGGACGGCGTGCTGCAAACGGCGTCGCCGCTGCTGGACGCACTCGTGGCGCGCCGTTTCCAGCGCGTGGTCTACCTCGGCAGCAATGAGTTGCGCGGGCTGGCCCGCGAAGCCGCGCTGAAGCTGCTGGAACTGACCGATGGCCAGGTAGTGGCACTGTTCGATTCGCCGCTGGGCTTCCGCCACGGCCCCAAGACCATCGTGGATTCAGACACCCTGATCGTGGTGCTGCTGTCGAATGACCCGCAGGCCCGCCGCTACGACCTGGACCTGCTGCGCGAGCTGCGCAACGACGGCCGCGCAGGCCGCGTGCTGGCGCTGAGCGGCCAGGCCGAACAGGAACTGGACGGCGATTGCCTGACGCTGCAGGGCGCGGCGCAAGCCACCGACCTCGCGCTGGCACTGCCGTACATCGTGTTCTGCCAGGCCTTCGCACTGCTGCAGTCGCTGGCGCTGGGCCTGCGCCCGGATACGCCGAGCGTGTCCGGCACCGTGAACCGGGTGGTGCGCGGTGTTACCATTTATCCTTTGCAAGGAGAGAGCAGTGTTCCTCGGGGTTGACGGCGGCGGCACCAAGACCGCGTTCGCGCTGGTCGACCGGGAAGGACACATCCTCGCGCGCCACGATGAAAGCAGCGCCTATTACCTCGAAGTGGGCATGGAGGGCGCCGCTACCGTGCTGGCGCGCGGTTGTGCCGTCCTGTTCGCCATGGCTGGCATCACCGCAGACCAGGTCGAATTCGCCTTCTTCGGCTTGCCGGCCTATGGTGAAGACCGCGTTGTGCAGCCGCAGCTGGATGCGCTGCCGCTCGCCGTGCTGGGGCACCGTCGCTACCTGTGCGGCAACGACATGGTGTGCAGCTGGGCTGGCTCGCTGGCTTGCGCCGATGGCATCAGCGTCATCGCGGGCACCGGTTCAATGGCCTATGGCGAAATCGGCGGCAAGCGTGCGCGCGCCGGCGGCTGGGGTGAGCTGTTCAGCGACGAAGGCTCGGCTTACTGGATCGCCCGCGCCGGGCTGGCGCTGTTCTCGCGCATGAGCGATGGGCGCACGGCGCGCGGGCCCTTGCATGCGCTGGTGCGCTCGCGCCTAGCGCTGGATGACGATCTCGATCTGTGCCAAGTTGTCTACGGCGAGCTGAAAGGGGAACGCAGCAAGGTCGCGGCCCTGTCGCGCCTCGTCACCGAGGCAGCGGCGCAGGGCGATCTGGAGGCGGCAGCGATCATCGAGTCGGCCGCCGCCGAGGTGGCCGCCCTGGTGGATGCGGTGCGCGGCACGCTCGGCGCCGATCCGGGTACGGAAGTGGCGGTGTCCTATTCCGGCGGCCTGTTCGGCGTGGAAGGACCCTTGCGCGCGCCGTTCGCGCGCGCACTGGCGGCTAGCAGCGCAGGGGCATATCGCCTGCTGCCACCGCGCTTGCCACCCGTGCTGGGCGCAGCGCTGTATGCAGCGTTGAATGCCGGTGCGCCGCTCAGCCCTGATGCGCTCGAACGCCTTACCGGAACGGCCTGAAACATAGTGCCGGGCCCGCTGCAATCTGGTAAGCTGCTACTTTACTTTAACTACTCGTCCGACCATGGGACAAACCGGTCAGCGCCGCGCTACCATCCTAAAAGTACTTACTGAAAACGCTTCGGTACAGGTCAGCGAACTTGTGCAACAGCTGAACGTTTCAGCGGTGACGATCCGCAGCGATCTGAGTGCACTTGAGGCCCAGGGCCTTGCCATCCGCAGCCACGGCGGCGCCATGCTGGCGCGCATGCCGCCGACGGAACATACCGTGTCGCAGAAGGATGCGCTGAATCATGAGCAGAAGGAGCGCATCGGCGAACTCGCTGCAAGCCTGGTGAAACCGGGCGAGAACATCATCATCGATTCGGGAACGACCACGCTCTCCCTGGCGCGCCACCTGCGCGATGCCCAGAATGTGACCGTGATGACCAATGGCCTGAATATCGCCTGGGAGCTGGCCGACGCGCCAGGTGTGGACCTGATTCTGACGGGCGGCCTGCTGCGCAAGCAGTCGCTGTCGATTCAGGGGCTGCAGGCCGAGGCTTGCCTGCAGGCCTACGGTTTCGATAAGCTGTTCCTCGGCGTGGACGGCCTCGATCTGCAGTTCGGCCTGACGACCCACCATGAGGCCGAAGCGAGCCTGAACCACAAGATGGTGGAGCGCGCCAGGAAAGTGATCGTTCTCGCCGATGCCTCAAAGTTTGGCGTCATCAGCCTGCACCGCATTGTGCAGCTCGACCGCATTCATACGATCATCACGGACGGAAGCCTCAGCGAGCAATACCGCGATGGTCTGCGTGACGCCGGCATTGAACTGCTGATTGCCGACTAAAGAACGTTCAGCGCCGTTCCGGTACGGAACGCGCCCAGTTTTTCATCCCATCCCTGTGACCTGGCAGCGTCTTCCGCATTGGCGGGACGCACGCTGTAGCGTACATCGCCCGCAAGAGAGGGCGCCCCATCCGGTAAGGCGAGCAGCATGTCGTAGGCGCCCGCAGGTGTGCCGCCCGGTACGGCAAAAGCTGCAGTGACCGTGCTGGCGCTTCCCGGCAGCCAATTTCGTGGATCGACAGACGCAAGGGCGATACGCACGATGGCGCCGGTAACGCGGTGTTTCAACAGAATGCTGACGCCGCGCGGATTGAAGGCGCGCGCCCAGCCGCTGTTGCGCACTGTCAGCGCGAGCTCGCCTGACTGGCCGGCAGCGACTTCAGGGCTGTGCCGCAGCGTCATCAGCTCGAAGCGGTAGCCCATGCTGCGCTTCACCTCGGCCATGCAGCCCTGCGCTTGCCAGCGCGTGTGAAAGAGACCTCGGTAGTAGCTGTCGTTAAGGTAGGTCAGGCTGAACTGCCGCCCTTCTCGGAGGATGTCTTCGCAGTTCGTGCGCGGCGTGGGATTGACCGCGTCCGCAGGGTTGCAGGTTTCACCGCCGAACGGTGCTACTGCCGACAGGGCCGCCACGTAGTTGTGTTCTCGCTTGCGGATCGCCGCGTTTTCGCTGTAGGTGCCCACGTCCGTGGCCGACGCCATGAAACAGTCATTGTGCACGCCGATGCGCGCGGCGGCCGATCCGTCGCCCCATCGCGGCGCTTGCGGCGACCATTCCATCAGATAGCCCGGATAGCGCAATTGCAGGAACCTGCCGGCAGGGAGCGCGCCGAGCAGCGCATCGCGAATCTGCGTGCGCGCTGCAGGTGCAGTGAGCTTGTTGGACGAAGTGTGCCACTCGCCCCATGCGCCAACGAAGCCTGCCTGCAGATACGCGATGACATCGGCATTGGCCGCCAGCACCGGCTTGAGCTGCCCGATGTGTCCGAGAACGCGGCCGAGAGGCGCATCCTGCGCCGCCCGGTACTCGGTCTCGCCGGCAGGGTAGTTGTACAGAAAACGCGGAATGACCTTCAGGCCCGCGCGGCGCGCCGTGGCGAAGACCTGGCTCAAGTCCGCGAGCACATTCACGGGCAGCGCCTTGCCGGCATAGGCGTCCAGCCGCACCGGCGCATAGACGATGCGATAGCCGGCCTTGAACTGTGCATCCGCCTGCGCCGGCGTCCACGCGGCCAGATTGTCCGCCGCCCACACGTACATGCCGCGCTCCGGATTGGCGATTTCCTCGTCCGTGGCGCGGAACGTTGTTTCAAGCGTTCCGTCCTTCGCTGGCCAGCCCATCGGCGACGCGGGTGGCGTGCCGATGGGCTGCTGTGCCAGCGCCGGGAACGTGACGAGTGCGGCGAGCGGCAGCAGGCGTTTCAGCTTCATGCGGCCGTCAGCAGGCGGCCGAAGGCAGCCGGAACGTGGAAGTTGGGTGTGCCGGTGCCGGTCGGGCTCCACGCGGAATGAACGCGGGGCTTGCCGGAGCCTGCCTGGCCTTCCACACGGAACAGGTTCAGGCGCCAGCCATCCTCGGCACCACGCATCGGTACCACCAGCTCCGCCGTCCAGACCTTGTGCTCCGTATCGATGTGCGCCTTGGCGCGGCTCTCGCCCACGATGCGGCGCTTGCCAGACACTTCGACAGCGATATCCAGCACCAGTCCATTGGGCGCCACTTCCACTTCCCGGTAGCTCTTCAGCCCCGCGCGGTCCGGCGCCTGCAGGAAGATCTCAACCACGTCGCGCTCCCACAGTGGCCAGATATCGGTCTCCGAGCTGGCGCGGTCGTAGGTGCTCAGCGTATCGTACTTGCAGATGAAGAGCAGGTAGAGCTGGTTTGCGCCGCGCAGCAGCTGCACGCGTGTCGATTGCGGGCCTGCCAGCGGCTTGCCTTGCCAGTCGTGGCGGAAGAAGGTCGTGGGCGCATCGGCCCATTGCGAGGCACGCGGGAAGCCGTCCGCTGCCACCTCGGTAATCTTGCCGGCGAATGCGACCGGCAGCGCGTCCGGGACTTCGGGGTGCGCTTCGATCAGCAGGCTGTGCGTGAAGCGCAGGGGCAGTGTGGGCTTGTCGGACGTTACCTTGCCGATGGCCGCGCCGGTGAGCGCGTCGCGCAGCGTCCAGACGCCCGGGCCGAGGCCACGGAATGCGACCGGTCCATCCCAGCGCTCCGCATAGAAGGCGTAGTGCAAGGCCCCGCCTTGTTCCACCACGTGGGTCTCCGGCTTATCAAAGCCCAGGTCGTAGAGCTCGCCGCGGTAACGGCCTTCGGCGAGGCGCTGTTTGTTATAAAGGTCCACCCACTTGCGCCAGTGCGCCTCGCGCTCGGGCGTCAGCAGGAAGGAGTCCTTGGGTTTGGGGTCCACCGGCCATGTGAACTTGGTGGCCACCACGGCGCCGATACCCACGCTGGATGCGAAGTCCTGCCCACCGGTGCTCAGCTCCACATGGTCGCCCGCGTAGGCGGACCATGGACCCATCAGCGCCTTCAACGTCTTGCCCTTGTGGCGCACCTGCCAGCTCGACAGCGGGTCGGACGACGGCGCCTGGTCCATGTACGGCATATTGTGGAAGGCATAGCTGGTGCCGCAGGGGCACACTTCCAGCACCGCTTCCGGCTTGATCGCATGCACGGTGTCATGCATGACCTTGTAGAAGGCCGACACCGCTTCGACCGATTCCTCCGGCCGTTTGTGATTGTGTTTGGGGTTGAAGCACGGCGCCACGCCGTTGAGGTGCTGGCCATCGACCTTGAGGCCGTCGAAGCCCCAGTCGGCGATGATCATGCGGATGGTCTCGGCCAGGCGCGCCTGCGTTTTCGCGTAGGCGGGGCAGAGGTAGAAGCTGTTCCACCATGTGACGTCCTGCGGCGCGCCATTCTGGTCGAGCAGCAGCAGGTCGGTATGGTCGTGCAGCTCGTCGCTGCCGGGAGCCACGGCCAGCGGCGCGATCCACAGCCGCGCCTTCATGCCGCGCGCGTGAATGTCGTCCACCAGCGCCTTCATGTCGGCGCCGCCGCGCGGGAACTTGGCCAGGTCGGGCGTCCAGTCGCCGGTCTTCACCTGCCAGCCGTCGTCCAGCACGGCCCACTTGAAGCCCAGCTCCTGCACCTTGGGCAGCGTGGCGCGCACGTAGTCGAGCGAGAAGTCGCGTTCGTAGCCCCAGGCGCACCACTGTGCCTCGTAGGCGCTTTGCGGCGGCTCGGGGGCCATCAGGCCCTGCGCCGCCATCAGGCGGCGGTAGCGGTCCAGCGGCACGTAGAAGTCGCCACGGTGCACGGCAATGAAGCTGGGTGGCGTGCTGAAGGTGGCGCCGGGCGCCAGCGTCTGCGGCTCGTCGCCGCGCAGCGAGATGTCGACCTGGTCGCCGGCCGCCTTCACCGGCAGTGAGACGAGCAGCGGTTGCAGGGCGAGGTGGCCTACGGCCAGGCCCACGTCGCGGCGCCAGACATCGGCGACCGGGGTGCCGCCGCCGTAGTCGGACGCGTTCATGCCCATGAAGTTGCGCTGCTCGAAACCGCGCTTGACGGGTTGTACCCAGTCGCGCCGATCGGCGTGGCTGGCGCCGGAATAAGTCCAGTAACCGCCCGCGTAGCGCGGGGCTGCGGCGAGGCGGTGCGCGCCGTTCACCCACGCGTCAATGGCCAGTGGCTGGCTGCCCGTGTTCACGTAGCTCACTTCCAGCAATGCAAGGCCGGGGTGCTCGTCCAGCAATGTCACGGTGACGCGCTTCTCAACGCCCTCCACCGAGCGGCCGGAGAGGCGCAGCGCCTGGCCGGTACCGAACGGCGTTACGGCACGTGCTGGATCGGCCTTCAGCAGCGTGAAGCGGCTGAGCGGCTTGCCTTTGACGACCAGGTGCTCGCTGTTATCGAAGCCGGTCAGCGCAATGGGCTGCTTGCCCGCCAGGCTGACGACGCGGCAGCGCATCTGCTGGTCGAACTGCAGCGACACGGCGGCGTCCTGCACGCGCACATGGCCCTTGCCTTCGGCGGCGTGGGCGAATGGGAGCTGCGTGGCCAGCGGGGCCGCGCCCAGCCACTGGAGGAAGGCACGGCGCGCGGTCATCGCTTGCCTCCCCAGGCGCTGGGGAAGGCGCGTTGGGCATTGATGCGATAGAGTTTGTCCACCACCTGGCGCGGCAGCGCGAGGCCTTGCACCGGCCGGTCGAGATCAGACACCTTGAACGACTCCGCCGTGTTGAAGTAGCGCCAGTGCATGCGCCATACCGCTTCGGCCTCGCGGCCCATCGCAGCGCCGTCCTGATCCGGGGTCTGCGCCATGTCGCTACCGTAGAGGATGCGGTCCTGGTACTTGATGAAGAAGCGGCGCACACGCTCGCGGTCTTTCTGGCTCTGGTATTGCACCTGGCCGATGCGCGCGGCGATGTCCACGACGGCGTTCGGGAACTTGTCGAGAAAAGCGGCCAGTTCGTCCACGTCGCGTTCCAGCGAGGCCAGGTGCACACCGATGAAGTGGAGTTTCGGGTGCGCCGCCACCATGCGGTCGCGCGCGGCCATCTGCGTTTCCCAGCTCGGCATTTCGGGATGCAGGTGCATGTGGTACTGCGGGTGGACCTTGAAGTATTCGCGGTCGTTGTTGACCGTCATCTTCTCCAGCGGCAGCCAGCAGTTGTGCGGCTCGCCCTGGTGGCCCAGCAGGGGAATGCCCTGGCGGGCAAAGTCCTCGAACAGCGGTGCGAAGCGGGCGTCGTCGATCATGACCAGGCGCTTGTCGCTGCCGCGCAGGCTCATGCCGATGTTCTTCCACACCTTCACGCCCACGGCGCCGGCCTTCATCGACTCGGCGATGCGGCGGCGCGTTGCGGGCAGCCACTCAGGCTTGTCCGAGCCGTCGACGGAGAAGCTGGCGGCCCACGCGACATCTTTCGGGAACTGCTTCCGCAGTGCGATGGCCACGCGCTGCTGGTCATCGAGCGGCGGGAAGTCGGGGTAGTCGACGTTGATCGTCAATACCTTGAAATTCTGGCGCTTCGCGGCCTCCATGAAAGCGGGCGCAGGATTATGCAGGTGCAGGTGCACATCAATTTTTCCGACGCGGGCGTAGTCGGCCATCGTGTAGCTGGGCTGCTCCGCGGCGTGAGCAGAGAAAAATACCGCCCCGGACAGCAGGGCGGCGAAGGAGATAACTAAAGGTCGCATCAGGACTCCATTTTTTTGGTCTTTACCGCATCAGAACTTCAGGCTTGCACCCAGGGTGATGGAGCGGCCATAGCGATAATAGCCATTTGGCAGGCTGATGGTGCCGTTACCGAGCTTGGGCGCCTGCACTGCATCGGTCAGGTTGTTGCCTTCGATGCTGAGGCGCAGCGACTTGTTCACCTGGTAGGCCAGTTGTGCGGTTACCCACGTCATGGAGTTGGCCGTCTCGTTCCAGCCTGCGCCGAGCACGTTGGTGGCGGTGACGAAGGAGTCGGTGTAGTCGGCCGTGGTGCTCATGCTCCATGGGCCCCGCTCATACAGTACGCCCACCGATGCGGTGGCCGGTGCGATGCCTTCGAGCGGACGCTCGGTGCCGTTCACCCAGCTGTGCGACTGGTTGCGGGTGTACTGCGCGCGCACGCCGAAGCCATTGTCGAACAGATGCTGCAGGCCGAGCTCCACGCCGCGCGCCTTGGCGCTGTCGCCGTTGATGGGGCGCTGCACGTTGAACAGGCGGCCGCCAGGCGCACCGATGTCCTGGCCGGACAGCCAGAGATTGGTGATCTGGTTCTTGATGTTCTTCTGGTAGACGGCCAGGGTCAGGGCGGAATCCTTGGCGTAGTACCACTCCAGCGAAACGTCGGCCTGGCGTGCGCTGTACGGCTTCAGTTCGGCATTGCCGCCGAAGATCTGGGTAAAGTCGCCCCAGGAGATGCTGGCGGTGGTGCTGGACGGCGCCAGCTTGTCCACCGATGGACGTGCCATCGTCTTGGCGGCGCCGAGGCGCAGTTGCAGCGTGTCGGTGAACAGGTAAGTGAAGTTGAACGACGGCAGGCCGAAGGTGTAGTCGGATTTCTGCTGCACCACGGATGGTGCGGCGTAGACGGCTGTGTAGTTGAAGGCGCCGTTCTCGATGATGTCATTGATTTTGGCGTCCCAGGCTTGCGAGGTGGTCCGGGTCTTCACCAGGCGCACGCCGACGTCCGCATTCCAGGTCTCGCCGGCCAGGTCGGCCTGCACGAAGGCGGTCGTGGTCTTCTCGGTCACGCGATAGCTTTCCAGCGGGTTCCAGGCCGGCGCCGACAGGGTCGAGCTGTACACGCCGCCGCCCGGCCTTGGCTTGCCGTCGTAGGCTTTCAGGGCTTCCGCGTAGTTGGCGACATCAAAACCGAGGAAGCTGCGCGGGAAATTGCCGCTCACGTCCGACAGGAAGCCGTTCGGGCTCAGGGTCTGGTTGATGACGTTGCCGCCCAGTGCCCCCAGGTTGATCGCATTCTGGCCGGAGTAGTGATCCTGGCCCGCATTGAAAGCGTTGTTGATCATGTCACGCTTCTTCTTGCGGTTGGTCTGGCTCAGGCCGAATCGCAGCGTTTCGACGTAGGCACGATCCAGCTTCCAGTCGGCATTCACCGTGGCGCCGCCAATGCGGTCGTCGATGTTGTCGCCGGCCCGGCTGTAGTAGTGGGTGTTGAAGTCGCTGGGCTTGAAGAGGCCCTGGGCCAGGCCGGTCTGCAGGTCGCGGCCGTCGGCGAAGGTGGTCTTCACGTCAGGCACGGCGGCGCCGGTGAGCTGGATACGCGTTACGTTCGGCTGGTTCATGCGCAGCACCACGTAGCTGTCGTTGCCGCCGGAGTGGCGCTTCGAGGTGGACTCGTAGATATCGCCGGTTACTTTCAGGTCCGGCGAAACCTTCCACTCCGCTTTGGCGCCGTACATCGCGGTATCCACCACGCGATACTCGGTCTTGTTCAGGATCTCGGGATTGAGGCCCATCTCCGGGTCGGTGCTGGACAAGGTCAGGTCGGTGACGACGCCGTTGTTGACCTTCATATTGGACCAGCGGCCCGGTGCGAACAGGGGATAGAACGACAGCTGGTAACCAACCTGCGGCGAGTCCAGCCGGGTCTTGAACCCGTCGACGATGACTTTCAGGTTGGAGCTTGGGCGCCATTCCACCTTGCCCGAGACGGCCAGTCGTTCCTTCTTCTCCATGATGGAGCCGAAGCGGAACTGGCCCGGCCCGACCAGGCCTTCTTCGTCGCGGTCGAGTATGCCGTTGCCGTTGGGATCGATGGCGCCGCCCCAGGTATTGCCCCACTCCCAGAACTGGCTTGGGTCGCTTGGCACGGCGTTGCGCGACCAGCCGCCGTCGTTGCCGGCCGTGTCGGTGCGCACATCGCGCTTGGCGTAGACGACGCCCAGCAGCACGCCGAGCTGGTCACTGAAGGTCTTGCTGTAGGTGCCGGACAGTTTCTTGCCGTTCAAGTCGCTCATCTGGTTACGGTCGCCCTCCACGCGCAGCAGGCCGTGCTGGCCTTTCTGGTCGAAGGGGCTGGCGGAGCGCAGGTTCACCAGGCCGCCGATAGCGCCTTCGATCAGCTGCGCCTGGGTCGACTTGACCACGTCGGCGCCGCTGATAACGTCGGCCGGCAGCACGTCATAAGCGAAGTAGCGGCCCGCGCTGTCGGTGCCCAGCAGGCGGCCGTTAAAGGTAGTGATCGTGTAATCCGGGCCCAGGCCGCGGATGCTGACCTTCTGGCCTTCGCCGCCGGCCGTGCGGGAGATCGAAACGCCGGTGATGTGGCTGAGCGAGTCGGCCACGTTGTTGTCGGGGAAGCGGCCGAGCTCGGTTGCGCTGATGCTGTCCTGCACGACAGAGGAGTTGCGCTTGAGCGCGAGCGACTGTTGCAGGCTGGCGCGGGTACCGGTCACGACGACCTGTGCCATCTTGTCGGCATCGGCTGTGGCGGTTTCTTCCTGGGCGTGCGCCGGCGCCAGGGTGGCCAGCGCAAGCAGGCAGGCAGCAGTCAAGGGATTCAGGACGAAGTGGGGGTGACTGTCTCCGCGGGAGCGGTGTTTCAGGTGAGAACTCATCAAACGGTTCCTTTTATAAGTTGTTGAAGCAGCGCGGCAAATGCTGATAAACGGAAGGGCTGTCCGTTTGCGCTCACCAGTCCTGCATCGTGTCTCCGGGCTGGCTGCTATGAGCTTACTGGCGCTTTCGTTTTTATTTCGTATTGCGTAAACTTCAAACCGAAAATGTTTCGATTAGAAGGTTTCGAAATCTCTCTCTGAGGTGCTATGGGGTACTGCGAAATTCAGTCTATAGCGAAACTGAAAGCAACACAAAGGTTCTTACGTTTTTTCGAGTTGCATGTTGTATTTTTGCGCTTTCGCTATTCTTCTTTCGTTCGAAAGTATTCCAAAGAACTATACCGCAACCACTGTTCCTTCGGGAAGCCTGATAAAATGCCGGCAACGCGGGTGTAGTTCAATGGTAGAACGGCAGCTTCCCAAGCTTCATACGAGGGTTCGATTCCCTTCACCCGCTCCATCGCCGCAGCGACCTTTCACCCGGAGGGCACATGCCGGAACTTCATAAAACCATCCTGATCGCAGCAAACGCAGCAATTTCTGCTGGCGACCATGAAGGGTTTCTCGCTTTTTGCGACGAAAACATCGAGTGGTCTACCGTGGGCGGCGAAACGCTGCATGGCAAGGACGCCGTGCGTTCCTGGATGAAGAAGGAATACAGCCAGCCCCCCGAGTTCAATCTTCAGGAGCTGATCGCCGATGGCGAGCTCCTTGCCGCCCTTGGCGAAATCGTCGTTCAGGACGAAGCTGGCCAGCGCGCGCTCCATGCTTACTGCGATGTCTGGCGGTTCAGGGACGGGAAGATGGTTGAGTTAAGGGCGTTCGTCATTAAGAAGTGACGGGGCGCCATCCGTGAGCGACTTAACCGACAGCGGCGCCGTCTGGCGCGATGCTCCCTGTACGGCATGTGCCGTGCATCAAGGAGCCTGTCATGTCCGACAACTTGCAGAACCGCGGCCCGCAGGACCGCAGCCGCATCAACGTTCACGAAGAATGGGAAGTGGCCTACTGGACCAAGGAATTGGGCCTGAGCAAGGAAGAACTGGAGGCCGCGGTGAAGGCTGCCGGACCCAGCGTGAGCGCTGTGCGCGAGCATCTCGGCAAGTAAAACTGCAGCAGGGAAATCGCTAAAAGTTTCCGGAGGCAAGCGTGCGCACCGCGCGCGAACCCCCGTGCTAGCATGCGGCCTTTTGCAAGGCTGTATGACTGAAGATATCTGGGTTAAAGGGTATGTGTATTGCGTGTCCGTCGTTCAGCAGGACGAGGGACGCTTTCGTGGTCAGATTCTGGTGAAGTCCCACCGCTATTCCGGCCGCAGCTTCATGCCGCCGGTGCTGATTGAAACGCCCGCGCTATTCAAGCGCGAACATGCCGCCGAGATTGAAGCCCGTGCGCTCGCGCGCGAGCTGATTGATGGCGGAGCCATCGAGCAGTATCTGCCGCCGCTGCCGGGCGCCGCGCTTGCTCAGGATGGATCGAGGTCCAGCCACACCGAATAAGCGAGCTGCTTGCCTTCCCAGCTGCCGCCGCCGCGCACGGCGGCGTCGCACGACGTCAGTTTGCCGTCGAGCTCTTCGCGCTTGAGCAGCGCACGGAAGGCCAGCGCATCTTTCGGCGCCAGGTAGCCCACCATTTCGCCGCTGAGGAAGACGGCGACTGCCTTGTCTTCATAAGGATTGTCATCGTCCGGCAGCAGCAAGGCGCGGTGGCGGGCATCGGCCTTGCCCTCGCCATGGTCGCCGGCCAGCGCACGCACCGTGTCGCGGTAGCGCGATTCGCCCACCACTTCCAGGTTGAAGCGGCCGCCATCGCTCCAGTGGCGCACCGGTTCGCCTTCCGGCACCGGGGTGTAGGAACCGCCCGCCGGGTGTTCGAGCGCCACAGGCTTGGCCTTGGGCGCGCCCTTGAGCAGGTAATACAGCGCCAGCAGGGCGACGACGATGATTGCGATATTGAGTGCTTGGGCCATGCCAGTCCGGGAAGATGCGCGAAAACCGCTATTATCGCAGGTGCCGCCCGGCTGGTATAATCGTTCCCTTTTGCCGCAAGCTTTCCATGTCTTCCGATACGCCTTCGAACGGTCCTGCGCGGACCATGTTGTATGACCCGACCGAGCACCGCATCCGCAGTTTTGTGACGCGTGCGGGTCGTCTGTCGACTGCGCAGGAACGCGCGCTGAACGACCTGGGGCCGAAGTTCATGATCCCTTACGAGAAGGCGCCGCTCGATTTCGAGGCGGCCTTCGGACGCAAGGCGCCCGTCATCCTGGAAATCGGCTTCGGCATGGGCGGCACCACCGCATTCATTGCCAAGAACGCGCCGGAGCAGGATTTCATCGGCGTGGAAGTGCATACGCCTGGCGTGGGCAGCCTGCTCAAGCTGATCGGCGAACAGGAGCTGGGCAATCTGCGCGTGATCCAGCATGATGCGGTGGAGGTGCTGGACCATATGATTCCGGCCAACTCACTGGCCGGTGTGCATATCTATTTCCCGGACCCGTGGCACAAGGCGCGCCACAACAAGCGCCGCCTGATCCAGGCGCCGTTCGTCAAGAAGCTGGTGGACCACCTGGCGCCCGGCGGCTACCTGCATTGTGCAACCGACTGGGAAGATTACGCCGTGCAGATGCTGGAAGTGCTGGGCGCCGAGCCGGGCCTGCAGAATACTGCTGAAGGCTATGCGGAGAAGCCGGCCTACCGTCCACTGACCAAGTTCGAGAACCGCGGCCTGAAGCTGGGCCACGGCGTGTGGGACCTGGTCTTCACGAAGAAGTAAGCTACTTCGCTTCGTACACTGTTTTACCGCCCACGATCGTTTGCAGCACCCTGGTCTGGGCGATCTCCTCTGGCGGAATGTCGAACACATTCCGGTCCAGCACAATCATGTCGGCCAGCTTGCCTTTCTCCAGCGAGCCGATGTCCTGCTCCTGCCGCAGCACATAAGCCGCTTCGATCGTCATTGCCCTTAGCGCGGCGGCGCGCGGCAGGCCGGGCTGCGAGCCAAGGCGGCCCGCGTATTCGGGGCCTGCATCCGGCGCGGCCGTGCGGGTGACGGCCACCTTCAGCGCAAACCATTCATCGAGCGGATCTACCGGCCAGTCGCTGCCGAAGGCGATGCGGGCACCGGCGGTGCGCAGCATGGATTGCGGTTCCACGAAATCGTAGCGGATCGGGCCCATATAGGGTTTCAGCGCTTCCACGGTATCGGGCGCCGGTTTCGCCCATTGGAAGGACAGCACGGCCGTGGCGTCCAGCTGCGCGAAGCGGTTGAAGTCCTGCGGGTCCACGATCTCATTGTGGGCCAGCGCCGGGCGCATGGCGGCGCCTTCGGGCGTGGTGCGCACGGCTTCGATCGCGTCCAGCGCTTCGCGCACGGCACGGTCGCCGTCCACGTGGATGTGCGGGTCGATATGCGCCTGCGCCAGCGCGCGCAGCATGGCTTGCAGCGCGGGCGGTGTGAAGTAGGGATCGGGGCCGGCGCTGGTACCGGGTTCGCCTTTCTCCGTGAAGTAGGGGGTGAGCATGGAGCCCGTCAGTGCGGGCGCGGCGATCACGCCGTCCATGAAGAGCTTCGCGTGCCGTACCTGCATCGATGGTTCGGCACGCGCCGGTCCCTGGTCGAACCGCCCGGCGAGCTTGCGGATTTCGCTGACGGCTTTCCCGGGCGCGTGTTCCGGTTCCACCAGCACGGCGAAATGGGCACGGGCGGTGAGCTTCTTCTGACGTTGCAGGGCGGCGAAGGCGGTCAGCGTTTCGGGATCGGTATAAGCGTCAAGGAAAGTGGTCACGCCCTGCTTGCGCATTGCCTCCAGCGCGCGAGTGGAGGCGGCGAGGTTCTGCGCCGGCGTGAGGGGCGGCAGCAGGTTCATTGCCATGTCCTGCGCGGCATCTTCCAGCAGGCCGGTGGCTTTGCCTTGTGCATCGCGCGCGATCTTGCCGCCGTGGGGATCGGGCGTGCCATCCTTCACCCCGGCCAGCTGCAGGCCGCGCGTATTCAGCAGCACTGAGTGGCCGAAGGATGAACGCACGAGAATGGGGCGTTTGCTGCGCAGCGCATCCAGCGTGGCATGGTTGACGGCGGCGCCGGCCGGCTGCATGCCTTGCTGGAACCAGTTCACCACCACCAGCCAGCGTTTCGTGTTGCGGTCCTTATCGAGGCAGGCCTGAATGCGCGACTGGAACTGAGGCACCGTGAGCTTCTCGTAATTGAGATTGCAGTTCAGCAGGCGCGCACCGCCTGATTGCGGATGCATGTGGGCGTCCACCAGGCCGGGCATCAGCAGGCGGCCCTGCAGGTCGATGACGCGCGTGCGCGGACCGATGTAGTCTTGTGCTGCTTCATTGCTGCCGACGAAGGCGATGCGGCCATCATTCACGGCCAAGGCCTGTAGCACCGTGTTCTGCGCATCCATGGTAGCGACGATGCCGTTGCGGTAGACAGTCTGCGCGCCCGGTCCGGCAGCCTGCACGCTGCCCGTGGCGCACAGCAGCGCCATTACATGCCAGAGTTTTATGTTCATCTCATCCCCCCGAGTTCGGGGAGATGATACCCCGCCTTCAGCCCGCTTTGCCTTGCGTTGCGCCTGGATTGTGCGCACCCAGTCCGGGCAGGCGTGGCAGGAAGGCCAGCAGGTTCCCTGCCAGAACAAGGGCCAGTCCTGCGAACGCTGCCGGCGTCCACCGGTAGCCCTCGAAGAAGGTCGATACTGTCAGCGCTACGATGGGGAACAGCACCGTGCTATAGGCGGCGCGGTCCGGGCCAATGCGGCCCACCAGCATGAGATAGGCGGTAAAGCCGATCACCGAACCCGGAACGGCGAGATAAAGCAGGGCGCCGATATAGCGCGCGCTAGGTTCGAAGCTGAAGCTCATGCCGCAGGCGAGTGCGCCGATGGTGAGCACGCAGGAGCCGATCAGCATGGCCCAGGTGTTGGTCATCCACGGTGACAGCCCCAGCGCCTGCATGCGGCTGGACAGCAGGTTGCCTGCCGAGAAGCACAGCGTGCCCGTCAGCGCGAGGCCGAGGCCCAGCAGCATGCTGCTGTCGCCCCAATGGCCGCGCATCTGCGGCAGGAACAGCATGCCGATACCGGCCAGGCCCATCAGCGCGCCAGCCAGCACTTGCGGACGGATCGTGCGCTTGAGGAAGAGGCGGCCATTGATGGCGTTCCAGATGGGCGCGGTGGAGAACACCACGGCGACCAGGCCGCTCGGCATCCACTGGCTTGCATAATAGAAACAGATGAAGTTCAGGCAGAACAGGGCAATGCCTTGGGCGGCCAGGTAGCGCCAGGCTGCGCGCGGCGGCTTCAGTGGTTTACGCAACATGAACATCAGGGCGAACATCACCGCGGTCGCCAGCCAGAAGCGGATGGCAATCGACACCGGCGCGGCGGCCTCGCCCAGCTGGAATTTGATGGCGATCCAGGTGGTGCCCCAGATCAGGACGGTAAGCAGGTAGAGAAAAGTATTCATGGTGCCAGTGTCCACCTCCCGCCTGGCGTCCGCTTGTCTCACCTTGCGCATTTGCTACGGCTGAGCTCTGCCATGGTGCCTGACCCCATGGTGTCAGTCGGTTGTCTGGGTTTGCGCAATTTTTGGGGGGCGCCGGCGCGGGATTGGGGGGGCGTGATAGACTTTTTGGCATGGGTTCTTGCGCGCCGTCACTTGCTGAGCTGTTTCCTGCTGCCGAAGGCCGCGTGGCGCCGGCTGCGCGCGTGGCGCTCGATGCGGCACCGCGCGATGCCATATCGCATGCGGTGTTCGGCACCATGTCGAATACCGACGCCGTGCTGGAACGCTTCGCCTGGCTGGGCGACGGGCTGGCCGCTGCGGTCTGGCAGCGGCAGACCGACGAACAGCTGACCGAATATAAACAGCCCGGCCATCACACGCTGTCCTGCTATCTGGGTGGCGGCTACCGTGTGGAACGGGGCGGGGCGCCGGGGCAGTATGGCGCGCCGGGCCGCCTGTGTTCCTTGCCGGACTGGCATGAATCGGAGTGGGTGGTTCGTGATAGCCTGCGCCTGCTGCATGTCTATTTCATGCCGGAGCATTTCACGCGCCGCGCCGTGACGGAGCTGGACCGCGAGCCGCGCGAGCTCACGCTGCAGGACCGTACTTATTTTGAGGATCCGCGCATTGTGCATCTGCTGGAGGACCTGCTGTCCACGCCGTGGCAGGACCCGGATCAGCTGCTGCGCGCGAACGAGATCACGCACGAGACGCTCAGCGCGCTGCTGCACTCGCAGTCCATGACCAGGCCTGCGCTGCGCCTGCGCGGCGGCCTTGCGCCGCATACGCGCCGCCATCTGGCGGACTATGTCGAGGCGCACCTGGAGCGCCCGATCACGCTCGGCATGCTGGCGGAGCAGGCAAACCTGTCGGAGTTCCACCTGGCGCGCATGTTCCGCATCAGTTTCGGCATGCCGCCGTCGGCGTGGATAGCGGCTCGCCGCGTGGAGCGCGCGCGCCAGCTATTGAAGGTGTCCAAGCTGCCCTTGCAGCAGATTGCAGATGCCTGCGGCTACGCGGACCTGAGCCACTTCGGCCATCGCTTCCGCGATGCGCTGGGCACTTCGCCCACGCGCTTCCGTCAGATCATGTCGGCCAGCAGCCGCACAATCTCCTCGCCGTAGGAAGCGAGCTTTTTCTCGCCCACGCCCGATACGCCGCGCAGGTCGTCCAGCGAGCGTGGCTTGGCCTTGGCGATCTCGCGCAGGGTGGCATCAACAAAGATCACATACGCGGGCACATTGTGCGCACGCGCCGTCTCCACACGCCACCAGCGCAACTTGTCGAAGATTTTCTGCTCGTCCGTGGACAGGTCGGTCTCCACATAACCTTTCGGCGCCGCCGTGCGTTTCTGCTTGACCGGCTTCTGGTACTGGCGCAGCTGCACTTTCTGGCCGCCCTTCAGCACGGGCCGCGCGGCGTCCGTCAGTTTGAGGGAGCTGTATTGTTCATGATCGACCGTGACCAGGCCAAGCGCAATCACCTGCCGCAGGATCGCGCGCCATTCCTGCTCGCTGCGGTCGGCGCCAATGCCGAATACCGACAGGGAATTGTGGTGCCAGGTCTGGATGCGGTCCGTCTCGATCCCGCGCAGCACTTCGATCACGTGGCCGGCTGCAAAGCGCTGGTCCACGCGGTAGATGGCGGACAGCAGTTTCTGCACCGGCACTGTGCCGTCGAAGGACACAGGAGGAATCAGGCAGGTATCGCAATTGCCGCAGGGCGTGGCGGGTTCGCCGAAATAATCCAGCAGCCGCACGCGGCGGCAGCTCAGGGTTTCGCACAGGCCCAGCATGGCATCGAGCTTGGTGCCCAGCACGCGCTTGAAGCCTTCGTCCGCCTCCGATTCGTCGATCATGCGGCGCTGGAGCACCACGTCCTGCAGGCCGTAGGCCATCCAGGCGCTGGCAGGCAGGCCGTCGCGGCCTGCACGGCCCGTCTCCTGGTAGTAGCCCTCGATACTCTTGGGCAGGTCGAGGTGGGCCACGAAGCGCACGTCCGGCTTGTCGATGCCCATGCCGAAGGCGATGGTCGCCACCATCACCAGGTTTTCTTCGCGCAGGAAGCGGGACTGGTTGGCAGCGCGTTTCGTGTGCTCCATGCCCGCGTGGTAGGGCAGGGCACGGATGCCGTTCTCGTTCAGGAATTCGGCTGTCTCTTCCACCTTCTTGCGCGACAGGCAGTACACAATGCCGGAATCGCCCGCATGCTCGGTGGTGATGAAGTCCAGCAGCTGCTTGCGTCCATTGCCCTTCTCCACGATGGCATAGCGGATGTTCGGGCGGTCGAAGGAGGATACGAACTGCGCCGCATCTTCCAGCTTGAGGCGGTGCACGATCTCGGCGCGGGTCTGCTGGTCGGCTGTCGCCGTGAGCGCGATGCGCGGCACGTTCGGGAAGTTCTCGTGCAGCACCGAGAGCTTGATGTATTCCGGCCGGAAGTCATGGCCCCATTGCGACACGCAGTGCGCCTCGTCGATGGCGAACAGCGCAATCTTCGAATCCTGGAACAGGTCGAAGCAGCGCTGCGTCATCAGGCGTTCCGGCGCCACGTACACCAGGTCGAGCTGGCCGGTGCGCACCAGGCGCTCGATGCGGGCCGCTTCTTCCCAGGTCTGCGTGGAGTTGAGGAACGCTGCGCGCACGCCCACTTCGGCCAGCGCATCCACCTGGTCCTGCATCAGCGCGATCAGCGGCGAGACCACCACGCCCACTCCGTCGCGCAGCAGCGCGGGAATCTGATAGCACAGGGACTTGCCACCGCCGGTGGGCATCAGCACCAGCGCGTCGCCGCCGTTGCCCACATGGTCAACGATCTCGCCCTGGTTGCCGCGGAAGGCAGGGTAGCCGAAGATCGTTTGCAGCAGGTGGAGGGCGCGTTCGCTGGTGTCGTTCATTATGTCTATTCGGCCCACACTACCAGGCCAGAGTAGGCGGTTGCCAGCACCACCAGTCCGAAGACGATGCGGTACCAGGCAAACACCGTGAAATCATGCGTGCTGATATAGCGCAGCAGCCAGCGCACGCAGAGAAAGGCCGACACGAAGGCCGATATTGTACCAATCCCGAACAGCGGCAGGTCGGCCACCGACAGCAGCGCGCGCTCTTTATAGAGCGAATAGAAGGTGGCGCCCAGCAGCGTTGGAATCGCGAGGAAGAAGGAGAATTCCGTCGCAGCCTTGCGCGAAAGCCCGAACAGCATGCCACCGATAATAGTGGCGCCGGAACGGCTGGTGCCGGGAATCAGCGCAAAAGCCTGGGCGCAGCCCACTTTGATGGCGTCCAGCGCCGTCATGTCGTCCACCGAGTGCACGCGCACCGACACGGGATTGAGCCTGGCGCGGCGTTCCACCCACAGGATGACGAAGCCGCCGATGATGAAGGCCAGTGCCACCGGCACCGGCGCGAACAGGCTGGCCTTGATGGCATTGGCGAAGATGAAGCCCAGTAAAGCGGCAGGCAGGAATGCGATAACGATATTCATCAGGAAGCGCTGCGCCTTGCGCTCGGTGAATACGCCCGCCAGCACGCTGCCGATTTTCACGCGGTATTCCCAGATCACCGCAAGCATGGCGCCCGCCTGAATCGCAATCTCGAACACTTTGACCTTCTCGCCGGTGAAGTTGAGCAGGCTGCCGGCCAGAATCAGGTGGCCGGTAGAAGAAATGGGCAGGAATTCGGTAAAGCCTTCAACCAGGCCCATAATCAGGGCCTTCAGTGCAAGAACGATATCCATTGCGATTTTGATAAAAGCGGTTCGGGAAGGGGTGACACTACGCGGGCACGAAGCTTACCACGCCCGCTATTCCGAAGGCACGCTGCTCAAGCGTAGCGTAGCCCGGTGCGCGCTGTTTTGACGCAGTCCGGGTGGGAAGGCGAAAAAAAACGCCGCCACGGGGGCTAACCGTGGACGGCGCAAGAGAGACCGGCATGCGCTGCCGGGGTTCAGAACGTCATATCGAGCCGGGCGCCGAAGTAGCGTGCGAAGTCGCGTGGCGGCAGCCAGGCAGTCGTGTTGACGGCAAGCGGTACGTTCGGGGCCTTCGGACTCCAGTTGCTGTTGGCGATGCTGTTGTTCAGGCCCGCGGCATAGCGCTTGTCGAACAGGTTGTTGACGAAGAAGGAAGCTTTGTAGCGGCCTTTCTTGTCATTGATGCCAAAGCTCAGGTTCGTGATGCTGTAGGCACCCTGAATCGTCATCGGGTCCTGGTTCAGCGAGAACTGCGTGCGGCTCTGGAAGCGGGTGGTGCCCGATACAAAGGCGTTGAAGTTCTGCGATGCCAGCGGAATGTCGTACTGGCCGCCCAGGTTCACTTTCACCTTCGGCGCATTCGGCAGCGTTTTGCCTGCCAAATCCTGCACGTTGGTGTTGTTGAATTCCGGGCTGCGCACGCAGCCCGGGCCTGGCGTGGAGCCCGTTCCGGTGGCATTCAGCACGTTGTAGCAGGGGCCATTCCGGAATTCGCGGATGGTCGCTTCCGTGTAGGCCAGGCTGCCGTTCAGCTGCAGCTGCGGCGTAACGCGCACACTGCCTTCCACTTCGAAGCCCTGCGTACGCAGGCCGCCAAGGCTGTTCAGTGCCGTGCGGAAGATGCCGTCGTAGTCGAAGAATCCCGCCGACTGCTGGAAGTTGCGGAAGTTGGTCTGGAATATGGCCATGCTGAACATGGCGCGGTTATCCCACAGGCTCTGTTTCCAGCCTAGCTCATAGCTGCGCGCCGATTCGGCCGGTACCGCATCCTTCTTCGCCAGCGCCGCCGTGAAGCCGGAGGTCAGGTCGTAGGCAACGCCCTTGTGGCCGGTGGAGATGGTGCCGTAGACCATGGCGTCGCGGTTCAGGCGGTGCTCCAGGCCCAGCTTCCAGGTGTGGCTCGTATTGCTGTCGGCCTTGGTGTAGAACTCCGTGGTCACAATCGCTTGCGGCGGCACCGTGTAGCGGCGGAAGTTGTAGCCGGTGTCTTCGTCGTTGAAGCGCGCGCCCACAATCAGGCTGGTGTCCGGACGGAAGTCCCAGTTGCCCTGGCCGTAGATTGCCTTGTTCACGTTCCATGCATCGGCGCCGTAGTTGGTGCCGTAGTTGAAGATCAGCGGCGCCTTCGCCAGTTCGCGGTTCAGGTAGTTCTTGCCGTACCACAGGCCGACCACGTAGCGCAGCGTGCCCTTGTCCGGGGACGTGAGGCGGAATTCCTGCGTGGTGGACTTCACATTGAACTGGCCATACTGATACAGGCCGCCGTGCATCTTGGTCGGCGAGCCGTCCTGCAGGGTGAGGAACTGCAGGATGTCGATATCGGTATCGTCGTTGTCCTGGTAGTCGTCCATGTGGTACTTGCTGTAGGACGAGATGGAGCTCAGCGTGTGATCGCCCCAGGCATAGTCCACTTTCAGGCCGGTGCCCCAGTCATGGAACTTGCCGCCGGTGGGATAGTCGTTGCGGATATCGCGGTTGTCCGGATTGATGTTGATACCCGCGAGGACTACGGACTGCGGCAGCTGCGGCGCATTGCGGTAGATACCGCCCGGCGTCATCGAGCTGAAGGCATTGGTGCAGCAGAATTTCTCGGTGCGGTTGTAGCGCGGCGTGAGCGTGAAGGTCAGGTCGTCGGTCGGCTTCCACTCGAACTTGGCGTTAATGTTCTCGCCCTTGCTGCCATTAAGCTTGCCGCCGGTGGTGAGGTTGTTCAGCGTGCCCTTGTAGCTGGTTTTGCTGGCTGCCACGCGCATGCGCAGGGTGTCCGATACGGCGCCGGAGACACTCACACCGGCACGCCATTCGTCATCTTCCGTGATCAGCAAGGTGGTGTTGGTCTTGACCGGGCCGCCGATAGGCTTGGTGGTGATGTTCAGGGCGCCGGCGATGGAGCTCTTGCCGAACAGGGTACTCTGCGGGCCTTTCAGCACTTCGATGCGGTTCACATCGGCCAGGTCCTTGAAGGCGTTGGCCTGCATGCCGAGCGGGATATCGTCAACGATCACCGCCACGTCGGCTTCCACGCCGATGCCGAGCGAGAAGGTGCCCACGCCGCGCATATTGATGCTGAAGTTGCCCGGCTGCGTGCCGTAGGACAGCGTCAGCGCGGGCGACAGGCTTGGCACGTCTTCCAGCTCGCGCACATTGGAGCGCTGCAGGATGGCGTCGCCCAGCACCGTAATGGATGCGGGAACGTCCTGCAGGTTCTGAGCGCGTTTGTTGGCCGTAACCACGACCGATTCGAGTTTGCCGCTATCGGCCCCATCCTGAGTCTGGGCATGGCTTGCGCCACTGGCCAGCAGTGCGGCGGCTACAGCGAGGGGCAACGGACGAAAGGTCCGCCGCTGTTTCACAGATTGCATATAAGTCTCCTGATTATTATTGGAGGCCGCGGCTGCGGCCCGGTGCGTCAGGTGATGCCTGGTAAAACAGATCCTCCTTTCTTAAGGTTTCACAACGAGGGGAGTCTTCACACGCTGGGCGAAGTTGCTGACGCCTGCTTCCCAGGAGGCCGCGTCGGCGTAGTCGCCGCTCTTGCTCCAGCCAGCGCCGAAGTAGTACACAAAGGGTTTGCCCGGCGTGGCGTTGCCGAGTGCGAGGTAGTGCTTTTCCGCGTTGGCGAAGCCGGTGGCGCCGCCGGGAATCAATACGGCGCAGGCGGTGTTGCCGTCATCGCCGTGCTGTGGTTCCCAGTAGCTCATCCAGCCCGCGCTGTCGTCGCTGCGGTACCGGCCTTCGCCTTCACGCTGCACGAAGCCCACGCCAACGGGTACCGGCTGCTTGCCACCGGCGGTGAAGCGGCTCTCCACGCGGCTGAAATTGGAGCCCGCATCGATGGAGATGCGTTTCACTTCGCTGACCTTGCGGCCTGCTGCATCCCACGCAGGGAAGCGCAGTTCGAAGACGGCGCGCAGCGGGCCGTCGGCCAGTACTTTCCAGCTTTCGAAGTTGCGCGAGTTGTGGAATTTTCCATCCACGTAGACGGTACTGCCGCCGCAGCCGCGCGTGCTGCCGACATGGTAGTAGTCCATGCCGTCGCCATTGTCCTTGTGGTAGTTGCCTGCCTTGTACCACTTGTCCAGCACCGGCGCGCGGGTGCGCTTCACCCATACGTCGATGCCGCTGCTCACCAGCTGTTCCTTCGGGTCCTTGATGATGGCCGGGCCGTAAGTGCGGTGCGCGATGCGGTCGCTCTCCCACGCGAAATCATCGAGCCGTTCAGGTACGAAGCGCGCATGGGTTTTCACGTCAGCCGGTGGCACGGTGGCCAGGCGGTCTTTCGACAGCAGGAAATAGCGGTGCGTTTCGCCGGCCGCCAGATTCACCGGGAACAGGATGCGGTCGCCGACGAGCTGCGAGTTCACGATGGCCGAAGTATGTGCGTCCATCACCACCGGATTGCGCAGGCCTTTCGGCAGTTTTGCCTCGGCCAGTTCGTCGCCGCGTACCGTGGCGCCGGGATTCGTCACGCTCACCTGGTGCGGCTTTGTTTTATCCAGTGCCGCCATGCGGTACATCTCACTGCCCGCCAGCAGGAAAGCGCCCACGCCATAGACTTCGGTGAGGTTGCTGTCGAAGTACTTCGGCGCCAGGCCGATAGGCTGTACGTGGGTCAGTTTGCCGTCCGGCGCTACATTGCCGACCAGCGCGGCCCAGGCCTTGCGCACCGCCGGTTCATACTTCGCGCGGTCCAGGATGCCCTGGTTGACGCCATAGGCCAGCGCGTAGGTGTAGAGGCCGGAACCGCTGGATTCCTTCATCGGATAGGTGGCCGGGTCCAGCAGGCTGGCGCGCCACAGGCCATCGTCCTGCTGCAGCCCCAGTACGCGGGCCGACATTTCCCTGAACTGCTGCTCGAAACGGGCACGTGCCGGATGGCCTTCGGGGATGTATTGCAGCATGCGTACCAGGCCGCCCATCACCCAGCCGTTGCCCCGGCTCCAGAACACCTTCTGGCCATTGGCCTCGCGCTTGTTGAAGTAGTTGCTGTCGCGGTAGTAGAGGTGCTCTTCCTTGTCGTACAGGTAGTCCGAGGTACGCCACCAGTGGTTGACGGCGAGGTCGAAGTAGCGCTGGTCGCCGGTGATGGCCCACAAGCGGATCCACGCGGGTGGCGCCATGAACAGCGCATCGCACCAGGACCAGCGGTCCTGGTTGCCTTTGACCGTGAAGTCCAGCGTGCCTTCGCGCGGATTGGCGAGAATGTCGTCGAAGTGGGCGCGCAGGCCCTCGATCATCTTCGGCTCGCGCAGTTGCAGATACAGCTCGGCATAGGTCTGGCCGACGATATGATCGTCCGCATGATAGTGATTGGGACCGAGCTTCCAGCCATTGTTCTCGCCCATGGTGACCATGGCATCGCGGTACTTGCGGTCGCCAGAGATGTTCGCCAGCGCCATGATGCCGTTGTAGCCCACGGCCTGCGTCCAGTCCGTGGTGCGGTGGCGGCTCGGATTCGCCAGCTGCCAGTCGGCTACGCGCTCCATGGCGGCCAGCACCGCCTTCGGCGCCACAGCGGCGGACAGCTGGACCTCGGCCTGCGCAGGCTGCGGCGCAGGGCTTTGTGCGAAAGCGGCGGCGCTGCAGGCCAGTGCGGCAGCGACGGCAAGAGTAGCAAGGCGTGGATGCTTCATTTCGGTCTCCTTTGTGCCGGAAAGTCTGGAAAGCTTTCCATTTATAATTGCGGTAAAAAATGACACCGCTACCATTTTGATAGAAACAAGAACCCTGACACCATGGGGTCAGGCCCCATGGTGTCAGGGTGGGGTACTGCTATTCGTACATCGGGCCGGCGGTGACGAAGGGGCCGCCCTGGTAGATGGTGGGCAGGTCGTCGGCTGCCGGACGTTCGGCCGTGTCGGGGAAGTTGGCGGCGTAGCGGCGGGAGCTGGACTTCGGCTTGTAGCCGAGGTGCGAGGCCTTGCGGTTGTCCCACCAGCGGGTGTCGTTGTCCGAGGTGCCGAAGGTGATGGTGTGGCCGACGCGCGGCGTGAACAGCGAGCAGCGCAGCAGTTCCACCAGGTCGTCGTAGTCGAGGTAGGTGACCATCATGCGCGGATTGCGCGGCTCGGGGAAGGAGGAGCCGATGCGGATGCACACGGTCTCGGTGCCGAAGCGGTCGTAGTAGTAGCGGGACAGCGCTTCGCCGAAGCATTTGCTCAGGCCATAAAAGCCGTCCGGGCGCAGCGGCATCTCGGCGTCCACGATGTCGGTGGTTTTGTAGAAGCCCACGGTGTGGCTGGAGCTGGCATACACCACGCGCTTCACGCCGAACTTGTGCACGGCTTCGTACAGGTAGTGCAGGCCGAGGATGTTGGCGTTCATGATCGGCTCAAAGCGGTCTTCAACCGAGATGCCGCCGAAATGGAGGATCGCATCGCAGCCTTCAACCAGCTTCATGACAGCCGCGCGGTCGGACAGGTCGCATTGCATGACCTCTTCACCTTCGCGAGCAGGGCCGAGGTCCTTGATGTCGCTGATGCGCACCACGTCCGCCCATTGCTTGATGCGGTCGCGCAGCACCTGGCCCAGGCCACCGCCGGCGCCGGTCAGCAGCAGGCGCTTGAAGGGTTTGTTTGTCGTTGTCGTGGTCATAGTGTGTTCTTATAGGTTCGGAAGAAAAACGTTTAACTCAGTATATCGAAAATTCTGCCCGAGTCAATTGGCAGTGCAGGCACGCGATTTTGCGGCGCACCAGCGCGCATGTCTGTCGCCGATCTTCCACAAGGCGTGCTTTTTTACGACAAGCAGCTTGTTCTGTGTTGAGAAATGATCTACCATCCAGTTAAACGTTTTCCAAATACTGAGAAAGCGTGCAGCATTAAATAGACGAAGTGAACAAGGAGACCTTGATGCAACAAGTGAAACATGGGATGAATAGCCGCCTTACGCCGATGGCGTTTGCCGTGGCACTGGCGCTGCCTGCGCTGGCATGGGGCCAGGACGCAGCACAATCGGGCGGCCTGGAAACCGTGGTCGTGACCGCGAACAAGCGCGTTGAAAAACTCGAACACGTGCCAATGGCGATTTCGGTGCTGAGCGAGAGCGTCATTCAGAACAACAATGTGCGCGACATCGAAGACGTGATCAATCTGTCGCCCGCACTGAGCGTGACCTACGGCACCACGCCGCAGAACAACGGTATCAACCTGCGCGGCGTGGGCACCACCTCGATCGGTATCGGTGTGGAAGCCGACGTGTCCGTGATCCTGGACGATATTCCGATGGGCATGCAGGTGAAGGCCTTCCAGAATCTGGCCGAGCTGCAGCGCGTGGAAATCCTGAAAGGCCCGCAGAGCACCCTGTTCGGCAAGGCCGCCATTGCAGGCGCCATCAATATCACCACCAAGCCGATCTCCGGTCCCCTGGCCGGCAAGGCAAGCACCATGTACACGGAAGATGGCGAATGGCGCCTGAGCGGCAGCTACGGTGGCATGCTGACCGACCGCTTCGGTTTCCGCATCTCCGCCAGCAACGAGCGCTTCCCCGGCCTGCTGCGCAACCTGACCACGGGCCACCGTGCCAACGGCAGCGGCGACAAATCGCTGATGGTGAAGCTGAGCTACCGCCTGACCGACGATATCGATATCGACTTCTCGCCACGTATCAACCGTTCCGAACGTACCTGCTGCGCCATCGCGCTGACCAGCATGACCCCGGCCACCGGCGGGCTGCTGAGCAATATCCCGCAACTGCCCGCGAGCCAGCTGCTGGCCGGTATCACGCCGAGCGCCGATAACGTCAATATCCGCAACAACGACCGCACCGGCCAGGATTCCACCGACCGTGGCGCAGGCCTGAAAGTCACCTGGTCCATGCCGAACGGCGGCACGCTGGCTTCGATCACCTCCGTATCGCACTACACGGCGGACGACACGCGCGACCAGGACTTCGTGGATGCGCCAACCCTGCTTTACTACCCGCTGGGTAATGGCAAGCCGGCTGGCGCCAACGCAGGCTACGTGCAGTACGGCGTGACCGAAGTGGATAGCCGCAGCCAGGAACTGCGCCTGATTTCGCCGGACAGCGGCACGGTGCGCTACGTGGCAGGCCTTTGGTATGCGCGAAACAGCATCGCCCGCGAATTCACCCGCGGCTACCGCGATGTGGCGCTGTCCACCCCCGCGCGCTACGACACCAGCACCACCAACTCGAACCGTGCCGTTTATGGCCAGCTGACCTGGGACTTCGCGCCGACCTACAGCCTGCTGGCCGGCCTGCGCTTCAACCGCGAGACCTCGGGCTACATCTTCTCGAAAGGCCTGCCGCCGCCAGGCGCATTCGTACCGACCGAAGTGTTCTCCAGCACGGATAACAACGAAAACGCCGTTACCGGTAAACTGAGCCTGCAGAAGCAGTTCACGCCGGGTGTGATGGGTTATGTGATGGGCGCCACCGGCTACAAGGGCATGGCCTATGACCTGACCTCCAGCCTGAACGCGGCCACCGCTGCCGAACAGCCGGTGCCTTCCGAAACGGCAAAGACGGTGGAAGCCGGTATGAAGGGTAACTTCTTCAACAACCGCCTGACCGTGAACCTGGCCACCTTCTTCAGCAAATTCAAGGACTACCAGCAGAACTCCGGCAGCTACCTGCCGGGCACCACCACCTACGTCACGCGCCTGAACAGCGTCGGCGGCGTGGAGACCAAGGGTGTGGAGCTGGATGTGTCGGCGCTGGTGGTGGAAGACCTGGTGCTGAATGCAGGCATCGCTTATACCCGCGCTTCGATCTCCGACTTCAAGAATGCGCCTTGCTACAACGTGACCGGCAGCACCAATGGCGGCTTCAATGCAGCTTGCGTGCTGAAGAATCCACTATACGGCAACCAGAATACGCAGGACATCTCGGGTGGCCAGATGCCGAATGCGCCGAAGTGGAAGATCAACATCGGCGGCCAGTACGACCTGCGCCTGCCGAACTACAGCTTTAACGGCTTCATGACCTTCAACACGCGCTATACCTCGGAAGTCATCACCAACCTGAACCAGGACCCGGGCAACCGCGTCCCTGGCTATGCGCTGACCAACGTGGGTGTGGGTGTGCGCGACAAGAAGGACAAATACAAGTTCACCTTCTTCGTGAACAACCTGTTCGACCATCGCTACGCGAATGCTGGCCTGGGTGGCGGCGGCAGCTGGAGCTCGCGTGCCCCGAACCCTGTGGTCAACGTAACGACCACCAGCTGGGTGCCTGCGCGTGACGCCTTCCGCTACGTCGGTGCGCGTCTGGATGTGAAGTTCTGATTTCTCTGCCTTGTGCCGTGACGTGTTTTCTGCGTCACGGCAGTTTTTTTAGGTAGAATTGGTAGCGGTACCAAAAACAACAGGAGATGGCGGTGACAAAGACTCTGAAATGGCTGGCAGCCTGCCTCTGGCTGGCGAGCGGACTGGCAAATGCCCAGGAACAAACGCTGCAGAATATCTATGGACGTGAGCACCAGAGCCTGAACGGGCGCTGGCACTACATCATCGACCCGTATGAGACGGGCTACTACGATTACCGCCGCAAGCCGCACGACCAGTCGGCAACCGGCAGCGGCGGCTTCTACGACGACCGCAAACAGAAGGACAAGGGCGAAACCATCGAATACAGTTTCGACCTGGCGCAGACCATGGCCGTGCCGGGCGACTGGAATTCGCAGAATACGAAGCTGGAGTTCTACGAAGGCACGGTATGGCTGCGCCAGCGCTTCAACGCCGCGCCAAAGGAAGGCAAGCGCTACTTCCTCTACTTCGGCGCCGTGAACTACGAATCGCACGTGTACCTGAACGGCAAGAAGCTGGGCAGCCATAAAGGCGGCTTCACGCCCTTCCAGTTCGAGGTGACCGGCAAGCTGAATGCGGGCGAGAACACGGTCGTGGTCAAGGCAGACAACACGCGCCACCAGGACGAAATTCCGACTGTGAGCACCGACTGGTGGAACTACGGCGGCATTACGCGCGACGTGCTGCTGGCCGAGGTGCCTGCCACCTATATTTCGGACTACAAGGTGCAGCTGGCGAAGGGTGACCTGAAACGCATCGAAGGCTATGTGCAGCTGGCTGGCGCGCAGGGCGAACAGTCCGTGACCATCGATATTCCTGAAGCGGGCCTGCGCACTTCCGTGCGCACCGACGCCAATGGCCGCGCCGCCATCAGCATTCCCGTGAAGTCGCTGCGCTACTGGTCGCCGGAAGATCCGAAGCTGTACAAGGTGAATATCAGCGCCACCACCGACAAGATCAGCGACAGCATCGGCTTCCGCACCATCGAAACACGCGGCCGCGACATTCTGCTGAACGGCAAATCGGTATTCTTCCGCGGCGTCTCCGTGCATGACGAGAATCCGCTGATTCCCGGCCGCCTGCGCGGCTCCGGCGATATGCGCATGATCCTGCAGTGGGCCAAGGACATGAACTGCAACTACGTACGTCTGGCGCACTACCCGCACAGCGAGGAAATGATTCGCCTGGCCGATGAAATGGGCCTGATGGTATGGGCCGAAGTGCCCGTGTACTGGACCATCTCCTGGCAGAACGCCGATACCTACGCCAACGCCAGCAAGCAGCTGACGGACCTGATCGTGCGCGACAAGAACCGCGCCAGTGTGGTGGTCTGGTCCATCGGTAACGAAACGCCAGTGAGCGAGCCGCGCAACGTCTTCATGGGCAAGCTGGCCGACGCTGCGCGTGGCCTGGATACCACTCGCCTGATTGCCGCCGCGCTGGAAGTGCACCGCAAGGGCTCCGAAGTAACGGTGGAAGACCCGCTGGCGGACAAGCTCGACCTCGCCAGCTTCAATGAGTATGCGGGCTGGTACTGGGCCAGCAACAAGGACATGCTGAACTTCCACTTCAACATCCCTTACAACAAGCCGGTGATGATTACCGAGTTCGGCGCCGATGCGCTGGGCGGCTTCCACGGCGACAGCGATACGCGCTGGAGCGAGGAATACCAGGACCAGCTCTACAAGAACCAGTTCAAGATGCTGGAGGCGATTCCGGGCCTGCGCGGCATGACGCCGTGGGTGCTGGTGGACTTCCGCTCGCCGCGCCGTCCGCATCCCTACTATCAGGACTTCTGGAACCGCAAGGGCCTGATTTCCGAAACCGGCAAACGCAAGCAGGCCTTCCACACGCTGAAGTCCTACTACGATAAAAAAGAACAGCAGTACAAGAAATAAGGAGACATGATGAAACTTCGCCACCTCCTGGCCGCCGCATTGCTGCCGTCCTTCGCCTTCGCGCAGGACGCACAGATCGACCGCAAGGTGAATAAGCTGCTGAAGAAGATGACGCTGGAAGAGAAGGTCGGCCAGCTGCACCAGCTTTCCGGCCGCCAGTTCACCGGACCGGAAAGCAGCAAGTTTGCGGACAAGCTGGCCGATATCCGCGCCGGCAAGGTCGGCTCCATGCTGAACGTGAAGGGCGTGGCGGAGACGCGTGAAATCCAGGCGCTGGCGCTGCAGTCGCGCCTGCGCATTCCGCTGCTGTTCAGTCTCGACGTGATCCACGGCTACAAGACCACTTTCCCCGTGCCACTGGGCGAGGCTGCCTCCTGGGATCTGGACGCGATCGAGCAGGGCGCACGCGTGGCCGCCATCGAGGCCGCGGCTTCCGGCATCCACTGGACCTTCGCGCCCATGGTCGATGTTGCGCGCGACCCGCGCTGGGGCCGCGTGATGGAAGGCGCAGGCGAAGACACCTACCTGGGCTCGCAGATCGCGCGCGCCCGTGTCAAAGGCTTCCAGACCTCGAAGCTGGGCGGTACGGACGCCATCATGGCCACTGCAAAACACTTCGCTGCTTACGGCGCCGCAATCGCAGGCCGCGATTACAACGCGGTCGACATGAGCGAGCAGCAGCTGCACGAAGTCTACCTGCCGCCGTTCAAGGCCGCGCTGGACGCCGGCGCAGCCACCTTCATGAACTCCTTTAATACCCTGAACGGCATTCCGGCCACGGGCAGCGCGCACCTGCAGCGCGATATCTTGAAAGGCGAATGGAAGTTCAGGGGCCTGGTGGTCAGCGACTGGGCTTCCATCAAGGAGATGGTGCCGCACGGTTATGCCGCCGACCTCGCGGACGCCGCCGCCAAGGCGCTCAACGCCGGCAGCGATATCGACATGGAAGGCTATGCCTACACAAAGCACCTGGCCGATGCCGTGAAGTCCGGCAAGGTGCAGGCGAAGCTGCTGGACGATGCGGTGCGCCGCGTGCTGGTGAAGAAGTTCGAGCTGGGCCTGTTCGACGATCCCTACAAGTTCTCGGACGAGGCGCGCGAGAAGGCCGCGCTGAACGATCCGAAGCATCGCGAGATTGCGCGCGATGTGGCGCGCAAGTCCATGGTGCTGCTGAAGAACGAAAACAATGCACTGCCGCTGGCTGCCAGTGCGAAGCGCATCGCCGTTATCGGCCCGCTGGCCGATTCGAAGCGCGATCTCGAAGGCGGCTGGGTGGTGCAGGGCGAGCGCGCGGAAGTCGTCAGCATCCTCGATGGCATCCGCCGCCGTGCCGGCAACGCAACGGTAACGCATGCTGCCGCCTGCGCGCCGGGCTGCGCCACGATGGACGGACTGGATGCGGCGGTTGCCGCAGCGAAGGACGCAGACGTAGTGGTGCTGGCCATCGGCGAAACCTGGGATATGAGCGGCGAGGCGAAATCGCGCACCGATATCGGCGTGCCGGGCCTGCAGAACAAGCTGTTCGAAGCCATCAAGGCAACCGGCAAGCCGGTGGTAGTGGTCATGCTGGCGGGCCGTCCGCTGATCTTCAACGAGATTGCCGACCAGGCGGACGCCATCCTCTACGCATGGTTCCCCGGCACCGAAGGCGGCAACGCTGTTGCGGATGTGCTGTTCGGTGACTACAACCCCTCCGGCAAGCTGCCCGTCACCTTCCCGCGCAACGTGGGCCAGCTGCCGCTGTCCTACGCGCAGTACTCAACGGGCCGCCCTGTGCTGGATGAGAAGAACATCGTCTACAAATCGGCCTATATCGATTCGGTGAACACGCCTCGCTATGCCTTCGGCCATGGTCTGAGCTACACCAGCTTCAAATACTCAGCTGCGAGCCTGAGCAGCGCAACGATGCAGCCGGGCAGCAGCGTTACGCTGTCGCTCGATATCGCCAACAGCGGCAAGGCGGCGGGCACGGAGACGGTGCAGCTGTACATCCGCGACCTGGTTTCCTCCGTAGTGCGTCCGCTCAAGGAGCTCAAGGGCTTCCAGCAGGTGCGCCTGCAGCCGGGCGAACAGCGCCGCATCAGTTTCACGATTGACCGCAATACCCTTTCCTTCTTTAATACTCAACTGAAATGGGGCGCCGAGCCCGGTGATTTCAAGCTGATGGTCGGCAGCGCGTCTGACGATATCCGCGCCGAACTGCCACTCCGCCTTCTCGAAAAATGAACACACCAACCATCACTTCCCTTCGCGTTATTCCTGTAGCGGGCCGCGACAGCATGCTGCTCAACCTGAGCGGCGCGCATGCACCATATTTCACGCGTAACCTGCTGATCCTGACGGACAGCTCCGGCAATCAGGGCGTTGGCGAAGTGCCGGGCGGCGAAGCAATTCGCCAGACCTTGCAGGACGCCGAACCGCTGCTCGTGGGCCAGCCCATCGGCCAGTACAACGCTATGCTGAACAGCGTGCGCAGCGCCTTCGCCAACCGCGATGCGGGCGGCCGCGGCCAGCAGACCTTCGACCTGCGCATTGCCATTCACGCCGTGACGGCGATTGAATGCGCGCTGCTCGACCTGGTGGGCCAGTTCATGAATGTGCCGCTGGCCGCGCTGCTGGGCGACGGCCAGCAGCGCGACAAGGTGCCGATGCTGGGCTACCTGTTCTACATCGGCGACCGCCGCCGCACCGACCTGCCCTACGACAGCGACGAGCAGGCAGAAGATGACTGGTTCCGCCTGCGCCATGAAGAAGCAATGGATGCGAAGTCGGTGGTGGCGCTGGCCGAAGCGGCCTACAAGCGCTACGGCTTCAAGGACTTCAAGCTGAAAGGCGGCGTGCTGTGCGGCGAGGAAGAGATGGAAGCTGTGACCGCGCTCGCCAAGCGCTTCCCCGACGCCCGCATCACGCTGGACCCGAACGGCGGCTGGCTGCTGAAGGACGCCATCCGCCTGTGCCGCGACAAGGCCGATGTGCTGGCCTACGCGGAAGACCCATGCGGTCCCGAGAACGGCTACTCCGGCCGCGAAGTGATGGCCGAATTCCGCCGCGCCACCGGCCTGCCGACCGCCACCAATATGATCGCCACCGACTGGCGCGAGCTTGGCCACGCCATCCAGCTGCAGTCGGTAACGATTCCGCTGGCCGACCCGCACTTCTGGACCATGCAGGGCTCCGTGCGCGTGGCGCAGCTGTGCCACGAATGGGGCCTGACCTGGGGCTCGCACTCGAACAATCACTTCGACGTGTCGCTGGCGATGTTCACCCACGTTGCCGCCGCTGCGCCGGGCCAGATCACTGCCATCGATACGCACTGGATCTGGCAGGACGGCCAGCGCCTGACGAAAGCGCCACTGCAGATCGTGGACGGCATGGTGGACGTGCCGAAGAAGCCCGGCCTTGGCGTGGAACTGGACATGGCCGAAGTGGAAGCGGCGCACCAGCGCTACCTGAACATGGGCCTCGGTGCGCGCAACGATGCAGTCGCCATGCAGTTCCTCATTCCCGGCTGGACCTTCGACAGCAAACGCCCTTGCCTGGTGCGCTGATAGAATCCGCCCCATGAGTGAAGACAAGAAGCCCGCCGAACCCGTAAAACGCAAGCGCAACAAGGGCCAGAGCCTGACCCTGCGCGACGTGGCGAAGATGGCGGGCGTGGCGCCGATTACCGCTTCCCGCGCGCTGAATACGCCGGAAGCGGTATCGGACAAGATCCTGGCCCGCGTGCGCGATGCAGTCGAGCGCACCGGCTATGTGCCCAACCTGCTGGCCGGCGGCCTTGCATCGCGCAAGAGCCGCCTGGTGGCGGCGCTGGTGCCCACCATTACCGGTTCCGTTTTTCTCGAAACGGTGCAGGCGCTGACGGCAACACTGGCCGCTTCCGGCTACCAGATGATGCTGGGCCAGTCCGGCTATGCCGAGTCGCGCGAGGATGCACTACTGGAGGCGATCATCGGACGCCGTCCGGATGGCGTCATCCTCACCGGCATCATGCGCTCGCCGCTCGCGCGGCGGCGCCTGATCGCCAGCGGCATTCCTGTCGTTGAAACCTGGGACCTCACGCCAACGCCGGTCGATATGCTGGTCGGCTTTTCGCACGAGAGGCTGGGCGCGGCGGTGGCGGAATACCTGCACCGCCGGGGCAAGCGGCACCTCGCCGCCATCAGCGCGGATGACGAACGCGCCGTGCGCCGCAACAAGGCCTACTCCGATACCGCCTGCGCGCTTGGCATCGCGGGCGGCGGCGCCGAAGTGCCGACCCATATTGTGCCGGCGCCAAGCGCTGTTGTCAGCGGCAGGGAAGGGCTGCGCACCCTGCTGGCGCAGCATCCCGGTATTGACGCCATCTTCTGCAGCTCGGACATGGTGGCGCTGGGCGTGATGATCGAAGCGCAGGCGCAGGGCATCGCCATTCCGCAGCAGCTGGCGGTGGTCGGCCTGGGCGACCTGGCGCTGTCGAAGGACCTGCACCCGGCACTGACCACGGTGCGGGTCGATGGCACCCTGATCGGGCAAACGGCAGCGCGCTACATCATCCAGCGCACAGAGGGAAAACCGGTGGCAGACCCGGTCTGCGATGTGGGATTCACCATCATCGAGCGCCATAGCGCCTGAACATTTATTTCCCCGGCAGTGAGAAAGGGTGACTATTCCGTCGCCATCGTTCGCTATACTTGAGCAAAACGATAAGTAAATAACACTTCCTCACATGCTGAAAAAAATTCTCACCTCGCTCGGCGGCGGGGCGGGGGCTGCGCCTGCGCGGCCTTCTGCCAGCCCGATCGAAGAAGTCCTGCTGCGGCAGATCGTCGAGATGCGGGCGCAGGACCCGCTGATCGGCGCCCGCATTGCCAGCAAGGAGATCCTGCGCCGGCTTGGCAATATGCTCGCGACCGACACCGGCGTGCACGCCGAATCGCTGTTCTGCGCACTGGGCGCCCTGGCGGGATATGCCTGCCAGACCGCAGTGCGTGCCCAGGCCACGGCACGCGGCGTAGCACCCGCCACCTTGCTGCCACCATCGCAGGGCGCGGACGGCCACACCTACTACCGCAGCGGCAACGTGGACGCCATGCTGGCGGAATCTCAAAGCGCTGTCTGGGGCCTGCTGATGGATGGCGCGCGCCAGGCCGGTTTCGAAACGCTGCCGGACGTAGGTGAACTGTTCCACCATGTCGCCGGCAGCATCGGCACGCCGGAATTCGGCAAGCCGCGCCAGCGCGGCCCGCGTGCGCCGCGCGACCTGCCCTTCCTGTACCTGCGTTCGCAGTGGCCCGCCTTCCAGCCAATGGTGATGAAGTTCTGTTCCGCGCCGGACCAATGGCCGGTAGCTTATGCCTACGCCATCCACGAAGCGCTGCAGCGCTACCGCCAGCAGTTCGAGCCCGGCGCCGCCGCCGCCCTTGCGATGGAATGCGCCATCGCGATGTCACGCATCGATTTCGCCACCCATGGCCAGGCCAGCACGCCGCTGCAATCGCGCAGCAAGGCTGCTACACTGGCCACACCATGAAAATCATCCGCGCCACACTCGAACAGCTGGAGGAAACGCATGCCCTCCTTAACGAATACTTCGAAGCGATCAACGTCGTCGTCCGCGACACGCCGGACGGCGTAAAGGCCTTCCTCAGCGCGCAGGACTCGGCGCTGTGGCTGGCCTATGTGGGCGATGCACCGGCAGGCTGCGTTGCGCTGCGCCCCCTGCCGCAGATTCGCGGCGCTGTGGAATGCAAGCGGCTTTACGTCCGCCCTCAGCACCGTGGCCTCGGCGTCGCTGAAGCCTTGCTGGATGCGATGGAAGCCCACGCGGCCGCCGATGGCCGCGACTGGATTTACCTCGACAGCAAGGCCGGACTGGATGCAGCCATCCGCCTGTACCGCAAACGCGGCTACCAGGACTGCGAGCGCTATAACGACAATCCTGAAGCCACCGTTTTCCAGCGCAAGGCACTGCGATGAGCAGCTATAAAATCACCCTTGAAGCCGAACCGGATGGCGGCGACATCGCCGCGCTGGAGCAAGGACTCACTGCCTTCAATGCGGCGCATCTGGACGGCGAGGTGCCGGACTACCTGCTAATCACGATTCGCAATGCCGAAGGCAAGCTGCTCGGCGGCCTGCTCGGCGCGACCTACGTGAAATGGCTGCAGGTACAGGTGGTATGGATGGAGGACGCGCTGCGCGGCGGCGGCTACGGCAGCCAGCTGATGGCGCTGGCCGAACAGGAAGCGCTGCGCCGTGGTTGCAGTAATGCCTTTGTTGAAACCTTCAGCTTCCAGGCCTTGCCCTTCTACGAACGCTGCGGCTACAAAATCTTCAGCGGCCTGCCGGACTTTCCGCCCGGCGGCACGCGCTACGCCCTGACCAAAGAACTGGGCTGATTCTCCGGCGCCGTGGCGTCTTCCAGGTGGCCGAGCCAGCGCAAGGCCTGTTCGCGCGTGTCGCCGCACAGTTCTCCGCTCGGCTGCAGCGAGCCGCACACCTGCGGACGGTCGGGATGGCCGAAGATCTTGCAGCGCATGTCCTCGTCGAGCTGAATGCACTTTACCCCGGCCGGTTTACCGTTCGGCATACCCGGGATAGGGCTTGAAATGGAAGGGGCAATGCAGCAGGCCCCGCAGTGATCACGGCAGTTCATCCCCGTATTTTACCGCTACGCCGCTGCCAGCCCTGCCAGCACTGTCTCCAGCGTGGCGCCGCCATGGCGGCGTTCTCCTTCTCCATCGAAGGCGATCCAGCCCTCATTGAAGCCGTCCAGCATCTGGATGCGGGGCACGGGATGCCGCATGCCCTGCGCCACAAACAGCGCCTGCCAGCTTTCGCGCGGCACGGCCTGCGCCCGCACATCGCGCGCAAGAATGCTGCCGAGGGTTTGTGCAGCAAGGGCAGGACTGACAGGCTGGCGCGCTTCCAGTTCCACAATGCGCTTGCCTTGCCAGTTTTCCTGCATCAAGGCTGCGGCGGTGCTGCCTACATCGCCGGTCGCGATCATCGGTATGGCACGGTTCAGCGGCTGGAGGTAGCTGTGCAGGGCTCCGGTGTCGCGCGCCGTGGCGATATCCCAGGCAAAGTTCTCCATGAACCAGGCGGCGCGCAGGAAGGCTACCGGCATGGGCAGCTCACGCAGCGCGCTTTCGAGCATGCCAAGCTGGTTGAGCAGGTTCGGCTGCTGCGCGGCTGCACCGATGGTCGAGAGTGCAACCACTTTTGCGGGGCGTGCTACCTCCAGCGCGGAGCGCAGCGAACGGATCATGGCCGCAGCTTCCGGATAGCCCGGCGCCGGGTCGAACAGCGGCGGCAGCATGGCAAACACTGCCTGCGCGCCCGAAAAGGCGTCCCGCAGCGCGTAAGGATTGCCGATGTCCGCCACCGCGATTTCACATCCCAGTGTGCGCCACGCAGCGCCCTTTGCTTCATCGCGCACGACGGCGCGGACTTTCTGGCCTGCTGCCAGCAGTGCGCGCGCTGTTGCGCCGCCGACCTGCCCGGTAATACCCATTACTGCGTACATGATATTCCCCTTGAATAATTGCGATGGGGAGCATTTTCTTTTCACAGCATTGATTTCGCGATAGCATGGATGTCATCAGGTTAATGATAATTAGTCACGAATGCTGAATCTTGACGAAAAGGTAGTGAATGGCCTGCGTGTGCTGCTGGCCATTGTTGATAGCGGTAGCTTCGCCCGTGCCGCCGATGCGCTGGACATGACCCCTTCAGGCGTGAGCCGCGCGGTGGCACGGCTGGAACAGCGGCTGGGCGTACGCCTGTTCGAACGCACTACGCGCAATGTGGCATTGAGCGATGAGGGCAGGCGTTTCCACGAGCAGGTACTGCCGCTGCTGGAGCAGCTGGAAGAAGCCACCGGTGCGGCAACGCTGGGCCGCAGCACGGTGCGCGGCAGGTTACGCGTGAATATCGATCCCTTCTTTTCGCGGCTGATGCTGGGACCGCGCCTTGGCGCATTCCTGCGTGCGCATCCCGAGTTGCAGCTGGAGATGGTCAATCGTGACCAGCTGGGCGACCTGGTGGGGGAAGGATTCGATCTTGCAGTGCGGTTTGGTTTCCCGCGTTCCTCCAGCCTGGTGGCGCGAAAGCTGCTGGAAAGCCGTATCGTTACCGTCGCCGCGCCGGCCTACCTGAAGCAGTACGGCAGACCGGCATCGCCCCAGGAACTGGAAGAAGGCAGGCATGTGTGCATCCTGTTCCGCGACCCGCAATCTGGCCGTCCCTTCAGCTGGGAATTTCACAAGGGCCGACGCAAGCTGGAACTGGAGCCGCCGGGGCAACTGGTGCTGAACGATGCCGGCACGCTGCACAGCGTATGCCTGGCTGGCCATGGCATCGCGCAGATGATGATACTGGGCGCGGAAAAAATGCTGGAGGATGGCAGGCTGGTGGACCTGTTCCCCGACTGGCCGGACGAACGCTTTCCCCTGTATGCACTGTACCCTTCGCGCCAGCACATTCCGGCGAAGACAGCGGCCTTCCTCGACTTCGTCAGCTCGCTCAGCGGGTGAGCGGCAGGGACACGCAATACAGCAGCAGGCCCACGATGCCGCCCACCAGCGTGCCGTTAATGCGGATAAATTGCAGGTCGCTGCCCAGGTAGAGTTCCACCTTTTCCGAAATGGTCTGCGCATCCCATTTGTCGATCACGCGCTGCACCACAGCCACGATCAGGCCGCGCCTTTCCACTACCGCATCCGCCGTGAAGCCGCGCAGCCAGCCGTTCAGGCGCTCGCGCGCAGCTTCATCCTCCATCAGCGTGCGTCCAAATGCGGCCAGCGCACGCTGCACGTGCGCGGTGATGCGCGATGCCGGATCCGTGGCTTCCCCATGCAGGCGCTCGCGGATGTCTTCCCACACATCGCGCACATAGTCACGGAATACCGGATGCGCGAGGCCGGTGGCAAGCCAGCCGCGCAGCTTCTGCTCGTATTCGGGAGAGTGCGCCAGCTGTTCGATCAGTTCATCCAGCGCCAGCTGGAAGCGGGCGCGCCATTCGCTGTCCTCGTCGCCCAGGTCGTCCAGAATGCTTTGCAGGCCGTTCATCAGGCGCTCGAAGAATTTGTCATCGATGGCGCGCGGCATCCAGCGCGGGCTGTGTTCATGCACCTTCTGGCGCAGGTAGTCGCGGTTCTCGTCCAGCGTGCGCGCGACGATGCCGAGCACACGCTGCAGCATGCGCACATGCTGGCGGCCCGCCACCAGCACGGACAGGATGTTGGCCGCCACCGGCGCCAGCTTCACGTCGCGCAGCGCGGACGACATGGCTTTGCGCACAAACTCGCCTGCATCGCGGTCCTCCACCATGCGCAGCAGCAGGGGCACCGTGCCCGCCAGCCGTTCGGCCACGGCGCGGCTGTTCTGCTCCTGCGCCAGCCAGCGTGCGGCGGCGCCCGCGAAATCCACCTGCGCCAGTTCGCTGCGCAGCACTTCGTGCGTGATGAAATTATGTTCGAGGAAGTCGGCGATATTGGCGCCGATGCGGTCCTTGTTGCGCGGAATGATGGCCGTGTGCGGAATCGGCAGGCCGAGTGGATGGCGGAATAGCGCGGTCACCGCAAACCAGTCCGCCAGCGCCCCCACCATGGCGGCTTCGGCAAACGCCGCCACAAAGGCGAGCCAGGGGTGGCGCTGCTCCTGCGAGCGCGCAGCGAGAAACAGCATTGTCATCAACGCCAGCAGGCCTGTCGCCAGCTGCCGGTTCCGGCGCAGGCGCCGGGCGGGATCTCGATCGGGCATGGTGATCAACGATGGCTTCGATGGGACATTGTCGCCCCGGCCATGCCCGGCTGTCTGCTCCTCAGCTCACATAAGGCCCATCACTTATGGGCGCTCGAAAATACGTCTCCGCCCACATAGCTGAGATAAACCTTCTCCTGACTGACGGAGATCAGGATGCGGTGCGCCATCAGGAAGTCCAGCCCCAGGATCATGTCGTAGGCGCTGTCACGGTCGCGCGTGCGCGAGCTCACCGTCAGCTCCGGCTGGCGGATAACTTCGTTGTCGATAGCAAATTCCGCGAAATCGCCTTTCCAGACCTTCACGTCCTCCGGCTGGAAGGCATCGAAATATTTCCTGTCTTCCTTGGCCTTGTACCGATCGAAACCTGCCAGCTGCGCGAAATGCAGCAGCACCGTCGAACGTGCGGCTCCCGTGTCCAGCAAGGCGCGGCCTTTCACGCCATTGATCGTCACGTTGATGAGCGGACGGGCGTCCCGGTCCTTCCTCAGCAGGGGCACGACGATGGCATCCGGGTCCCAATACGACAAACCTCGGTCAGCGCAGTCTGCCGACTGGAAGAATTTGACCTGTCCTTTGCTCAGGAACAGCTCCACATCCGTCTGCAGCAGGAAGTCGGCGCCGAGCACGGCAGCGAAAGGCGTGTGATGCGCCGGTTTGATGACCGGGAAGCGCCGGTTCTGCGTGTGCAGCGGCCCGATGGAAACGTCGCGCAGCAGCGCTTCGTAGACCCACTGCCGGCCCTGGGTATTGCGCACCCTGTCCGTGGTTTCTTCCATGGGCACGTTCTGCTTCTCCATCTCCTGCCGCATGATGAAAGTCCGGAAGGTTCCCGTACTCAGGCCCATGCTGACAGGCTTGCCGTTGATCTCCCCTGCACCCTGCAGTGCCGCCGAGTTCTTCAGCTTGGACACCGGCAGATTCAGGAGCTCCGCGAATTTGCAGCTGTTTTGGGCATGCGCGAGACCGGGCAAGGCAATGGCTGCGGCGAGCACGATGGAGGAGAGCCGTTTCATGGTGTTTAGATGAGTTATGGAAACGGCATTATGCGCTGCCGCGCCCGTCAAAAGCTCTCACATTCTCACTTTGCACGCGGTGCTTGTCTAACTGGCCTAGCCGGTTTAGGATTGGCCTGACCAAACTTCCCCGCACCAGTCATGAATTCTGCACGAGCCCTCATTGCCTGCCTGCTGGCCACCCTGGCCGCCTCCGCCCATGCCGCGCCACAGGCAGTCTGGAATCCAGACCTTGGTGACGGCCGCTATCAGAACCCCATCCTGCATGCTGACTACTCCGACCCGGACGTGATCCGTGTGGGCGACACCTACTACATGACGGCCTCCAGCTTCAACAGCGTGCCTGGCCTGCCGCTGCTGAGCTCGAAGGATATGGTGAACTGGTCCCTCGTCGGCCACGCCCTGCCGCGGCTGGTGCCAGACGCCCATTTCTCCCAGCCGCGCTATGGCGAAGGTGTATGGGCGCCTTGCCTGCGCTATCACGGCGGCAAGTTCTGGATCTTCTACCCCGACCCGGACTTCGGCGTTTACGTGATCACGGCGGAAAACTTCGCCGGTCCATGGACGGCGCCGCGCCTGCTGCTGCCCGGCAAAGGCATCATCGATCCCACGCCGCTGTGGGACGAAGACGGCAAGGCCTGGCTGCTGCACGCCTGGGCCAAGAGCCGCGCGGGCTTCAACAACGTGCTCACGCTGCGCGCCATGGCGCCGGACGGCAGCCGCCTGCTCGACGAACAAGGCAAAATCGTCATCGACGGCAATCAGCTGAAAGGCTACCGCACCCTGGAAGGCCCCAAGCTCTACAAGCAGAACGGCTGGTACTACGTGTTCGCTCCGGCCGGCGGCGTGGAGGAGGGCTGGCAGAGCGTATTCCGCTCGCGCAACATCGAAGGGCCGTACGAGGTACGCATCGTGCTGGAACAGGGCGCAACGCCAGTCAACGGCCCGCATCAGGGCGCGTGGGTAAGGGCGCAGGACGGCAGCGACTGGTTCTTCCACTTCCAGGACAAGCAGGCCTACGGCCGCATCGTCCACCTTCAGCCCATGCAGTGGAAGGATGACTGGCCGCTGATGGGGCAGGGCGGTAATCCGGTGCTGCAATGGCGCAAGCCCATCAGCGGCCAGCCCGCGACGGCGCCAGCCAGCGGCGATGAATTCGACGGGAACAAACTGGGCCTGCAATGGCAGTGGAATGCCAATCCCCGGCCGGAGCAGTATTCGCTGTCCGCCCGGCCCGGCTGGCTGCGCCTGAACACGCAGGCCGGTGCTGCCGATGCCGTGCGCCGCGCCGCCAGCATCCTCACGCAAAAGCTGCCCGCTCCAGCCTTCACGGTGGACACCCGCATCGAGATGAAAGCGGCGGCCGAAGGCGACCGCGCCGGCCTCATCATGAACGCCCTCAGCGCCGCCTGGCTCGGCCTGCGGCAGCAGGCCGGGCGCAGCCAGCTGGTGCTGGTCAACTGTATTGTCCAGCCCGTGTCCACCAAGGTGCCCGACCCCAAGGTGGGTACAGGCTCGGCTGCACCATCTTGCAAGGAGGAAGCCACCACGGTGCTGGAAGACGCGCCGTCCTCCATTTTCCTGCGCATGCGCGTGGAGGCGGGCCAGGCCAGCTTCTTCTACAGCACGGACGGCAAGCGCTACAGCCCGGCCGGTGCGGCGCTCACGCTCACGCGCGGGCGCTGGGTGGGAGCGCAGATGGGCCTGTTCAGCGTGGGCGCCAAGGCGGGCAGCGGCTACGCCGATATCGACTATTTCCGCGTCACTCCCTGAGGCCGTTGTGCGGACGGGCTTCCGCAGGTATCCTGCCCATATGAAAGCGGAGACCCCGTCCCTGTCCACCTTGCGCGCCGAGCTGGCTTCGCTGCGCGTGCTGCCCTGCCGGCTGGTGCATGAACGGGTGCTGGTGGACGCCAACGGCATCCGCCGCCGCGGCGGGGCGGTTGAGAACGATCCCGGCATGGTGCGCGTTGGCCTGTGTTCAAAAACGCTGCGGGACAAACAGCTTTCCTGCGCTCACACCCGGGCGCGCATCGTGCTGGACAAGGCCATCGTGCAGTCCGCTGCGCAAGGCCCGCTGCCGGCGCAGGAGGCGGCCCGGCTGCGCGCGGAGCTGCAGCGCATCGACCATGCCATCCACATGACCGACTGGGACAAGAGCCAGGCCGAGGTGCGCTACGCCCTGCTGGCCGAGCAGGGCCAGGAGGACGCACTGCGGGACGAACAGCAGCGCCTGAACGGGCTCGTCGCCCGGCATGAGCAACTGAGCGCCGAGCTGGCCCATATTCATGGCCTCATGCTCGAACGGCTCGCCAAACACACGGAGGAATGATGCAGGAAGAATCTGAACTGGAATATGCCGGCTTCTGGCTGCGTTTCGGCGCCACGCTGATCGATTCCGTGCTGCTCGTCATCGTGACCATACCCATGCTGATGGCCGTGTACGGCACCAGCTACTGGACGGCGAGCACCTTCGTCATGGGCCCAGCCGATGTGCTGATTTCCTACGTGCTGCCTGCCGTGCTCATCATCGTGCTCTGGATCCGCTTCTCGAAAACGCCCGGCAAAATGGCGATTGGCGCCACCATTGTCGATGCCCGCACCGGCGGCAAGCCGGGCACGGGGCAGTTCCTGATTCGCTATGTCGGCTATTTTGTGTCTGCGCTGCCGCTGTGCCTGGGCTATGTCTGGGCCGGTTTCGATCCCCGCAAGCAGGCCTGGCATGACAAGCTGGCACGCACGGTTGTGGTGCGCCGCAAGACGGGCGCCGCAGAGGCCGTACGCTTCGCGCCGCCACCGGGGCCGCCGCCGGCCTGATGCGGCCCGTGCATAATCCCGCCGAATGCGGTTAGAATATCCGCACTTTCACTCCCCGCCGTCCATGTTACGTCGCCTGTTGCCACTGCTGATTGCGTTCTCGCTGCTGATGTCCCAGCTGGCGACGCAGTCGCACGTGTATTCGCACTGGGTGCGCATCAAGGACATTCCGGCCGCCACCCAGTCGCTTGCGTCGGCGGCCAGCGACGACCCGGTGCTCAGCGATGTGCTGTGCGAACTATGCCTGGTCGGCTCGCAACTGGCTTCTGCCATCAACGGCAGCATGCACCGGCTTCAGGTGCTTGCCGCCCCGGCCTTCTACCTCGGCTTTGAACTCTATCAGCGCGTCGAACGGCTCACCACGGTCGTCTTCCGTTCGCGCGCCCCTCCCGCACTCTGAAAAAACCACGCAGCTAATCCAGCCGGCACTTGCGTAGCGCCGGCTGCCGCATGTATTTTTTCAAGAGTCAGAGGTTTATATGATCATCAAGCGTTCCCTGCTTGCTACCGCAGTCCTGTCCACGTTCTCCACGCTGTCCCTGGCGCAAGCTACGGATCCCGTCCTGCCCAAGGTCGTTGTGACCGCCAACCCCTTCCGCAGCACGGAAGCCGACCAGATTCTCACCCCGGCCAAAGTGCTGTCCGGCGATGAGCTGCGCGACAAGGTCGGCAGCTCGCTGGGCGAGACCCTGTCCGAAGAGCTGGGCGTGTCCGCTTCCGCCTTCGGCGCGGGCGCCTCGCGCCCCATCATCCGTGGCCTGGAAGGCTCACGGGTGAAGATGCTCGAGAACGGCATGGCCGTGTCCGACGTGTCCGGCCTGTCCAACGACCACGCGGTATCGGCCGAAGGCGCCGTGGCGCGCCAGATCGAAATCCTGCGCGGCCCGGCTGCGCTGCTGTATGGCTCGGGCGCGATCGGCGGTCTGGTGAATGTGGTGAACGAGCGCATTCCCACTGCGCTGGAAAAGGAAGTTACCGGCCAGGTCGAAACCCGCTACAGCACCGTGGACAGCGGCAAGAATGCCTCGGGCACCATCGACGGCTCCATCGGCCAGTTCGGCCTGCACGCGGACGGCAATATCCGCAACACGGATGACTACAAGATTCCCGGCAGCCGCGTGCTGGATGATCCGGAATCCGGCAGCGGCCGCCTGTCGCACTCGGCCACCAAGGAGCGCAACGTGGGCATCGGCGGCTCCTATATTGCCGACTGGGGTTTTGCCGGCATCTCCGCCTCGCACCTGAGCAATCTGTACGGCATTCCAAGCGAAGAAGGCTCGCGCATCGACCAGAAACAGACGCGCTACGACTTCGACAGCCTGGTGCGCAACCCATTCGAGGGCATCGAGTCCTTCAAGTTCAAGGCGGGCTATACCAGCTATGAGCACGCGGAATTGAATGAAGAAAACGATCCCGAAGTAATCTTCAAGAACCGCTCGCTCGAAACGCGTGCGGAAATGACGCACAAGCCGATTGCCGGCATGCGCGGCTCCTTCGGCATCCAGACCGAGAACACGCACTTCTCCGGCCTGAGCCCGGATGGCGTGGCCGAGACGGTGCCGGTTACGCACTCGAAATCGGCAGCGGGCTTCCTGGTCGAGGAGAAGACCATTGGCCCGGTGGTGCTGAGCGCGGGCGTGCGCCTGGAATCGGTGGAGCGCACCCCGGAAGGCGGCCTGCGCCGCTCCTTCAGTCTCAAGTCCGGCTCGGTGGGCGGGCAGTGGATGTTCACGCCCGGCTATGCCGCCGGCCTGACCCTGTCCTACGCCGAGCGCGCACCGGCAACGGAAGAGCTGTACTCGAACGGCCCGCACGATGCCACCGTAACCTTCGACGTGGGCAACCCCAACTTCAAGAAAGAAGCCTCTCGCAATGCCGAGCTGAGCGTGCAGAAAACGCGCGGCCTGGTGCGCTGGAAAGCGAACATCTTCGAGAACAAGGTGCGCGACTTCATCTTCGGCCACATCACCGGCAACCTGCTGGACGATGAAGGCAATCCGGGCGACGAACTGCGCGAACGCATCTATCAGCAGGCCGATGCCACCATCCATGGCGCGGAAGGCGAAATCACGTACAACGCGCAGGGCGCAGGCTGGTCCGGCCGCCTGTTCGCCGATGGTTCGCAAGGCAAGCTGGATGCAGGCGGCAGCCTGCCGCTGCAGCCGGCCAAGCGCGTGGGCGCCAGCATCGGCTATCGCGAGGGCGCATGGCGCGGCGGCCTGTCGCTGGTGCATGCCGACGGCCAGAACCGCCTGGCTTCCTTCGAAACCACGACTACGCCTTCCTACAACCAGGTCAACGCCAACCTCTCCTATACGCAGATGCTGGGCAAGCAGGAACTCACCTGGTTCGTGCTGGCGAAGAACCTGACCAACGAAGACATCCGTCTCTCGACTTCGGTGCTGAAAGACATCTCGCCGCTGCCGGGCCGTAACTTCGTGATCGGCGTGCGCTCGCACTTCTGACCGGGCAGGCTGGCGCTGCCGTTCTGGCGCGCCAGGCCTTGCATGCTGTTAAGATGGCAGCGGTCCATCAGACAGCTGAGGTAGCCATGGCAAGCCCCAAAACACGAGTAAGCTTTGCCGCGTTCAAGGAGAAGCTTGCGCAGTCGCGCACAGGGACTGAGCGCATGGCGGATATGAAGGCGCTGCATACGGAGCTGGGCCGCAGTAGTCCCGACGAGGTGCTTGCATTTGGCAAGGAACTCGACGAGGCGATCCAGGTCCATGAAGCGAACGACAACCTCGCCAAAGCACATAGCGAAGGCCGCGCCATTTTCCGCAGCTGGCATCGCCCAGGCGCTGTCGATGCGGTGGACTATGTCGACAAGACCGACAACAGCACGAAGACAAGTCAGCCCCGCCTGGGGTTCGATACCTTCAATGTCACGCTGGATAGAAACGAATTCCGGAAGCACAAGGATGCTTATAAGGCCGGCAAGACAGCCATCGGCCCCATGATCGAAACGCCGTCATCGCTGCTCCAGCCTAACCAGATGCAGCCACCCGTTTTCAATGATGAGAACGCCACCGTGACGGCCTTGCTGCCGGAAGAACACTACGCGGCCTTCTTCGCCTTCAACGAAGTCGCCAAAGGCAAGGCGCGCGCGGAGCGGGCCTCTGCCTCAGAACATGTATGGGGCGAAGTCGAAAGCCATGCGAAATCGATGCGGTCCAACGTGACCCGCCCGGTCTTCTTTGCGTACCAGGATATCGGGTCATACAGCGACGCTCTTCCTGATCCGGACCCGAAGAACCCGCCGCATTTACGCAAGGGCTATGCGATCGACAAAGACAAAGACAAACAGAGCGTACAGAAGCTCGGTGCAAGCTTCGATGAAAAGATGGCGGACCCGGTGCGCGCCAACGCCGTGTTTTACCAGACGTTCGATAAGTCCGTGCCAGCGGAGCAAAAGAAGCGCACGAACGCGTGGAACGAGATGGTGGTGAAGTTCCGCGCGACCGGTCATACGGCGCCGCTGGCGAACGACAGGGCGATGGAGAAAGTCGTACCCGCATTCCACGGCCGGGCGCCCCTGGAAATTGCCCCGGTCATGACCGCCGCCCGCCCGGACCGGTCAAGCACCGATGCGATCGAGCCGATTCCGGCACCTGCGCAACCGGTCCCGACCGGGAAAAACAAGTCTTCGCGGAAGAAGTAGGACTTCAGCTTAAGGAAGACCAGGAAGTGCGGCAGCGCATCCTCGGAGCACTCTCTGCCCCGCTCACTTCTTGTACAATCAGTTAACTTTTTTCGGCGACAGACTGTTATGGTCTGGCCAGGCGCATTTCGGGCAAAGGAGCGGGGAATGACGCAAGTGCTGAATGTACTCGTAGTCGACGACGTGGAAACCATGCGCAAGGTCACTGCGAGCCAGTTGGGTGGCCTGGGATATGGGCCGGTGGACATGGCTGGTGATGGTGCCGAAGCCTGGCGCCTGATGGAACGCAAACGCTACGACCTGATCATCTCTGACTGGAACATGCCGGCCCTGTCTGGCATCGACCTGCTGCAGATGATGCGCGCCAGTTCCCGGCATGCGCATATCCCGTTCGTGATGATTACCGCCGAAGCAGAACGCAGCCGCATCGAGAAGGCCATCAGCTGCGGCGTGAGCGATCTGCTGGTCAAACCTTACACGGCGGGCCGCCTGGCCGCCAGCATCACCCGTGCATTGGCGCACCAGCTTACGCCGCCGGCAGTGGCGGCAAGCGCTTCCCTTGCCGATCCCGAGGTGGTACCGGAGGCCGTTGCCAGTGCGCCGCTTCCTGAAGCGCAGCCGCCAGTTCTGCTGCTGGTCGACGACACGGCCGATAACCTGCATCTGCTCGCGAACGTGTTCAAGGGCAAATACCGCATCAAGGCCGCCCACAATGGCGAGAAGGCGCTGGCCTTATGCTGCAGCGAGACGCCGCCGGACCTGGTGCTGCTCGACGTGATGATGCCCGGCATGGACGGCTTCGAGGTGGCGCGCCGCATGCGGGAGCATCCAAACGGCGAGGGCGTGCCGATTATCTTCGTTACCGCGCTGAGCGAGGACAGTGCGCGCCTGAAGGGCATGGAACTGGGCGCTGTCGATTTCGTCACCAAGCCGGTCGATCCGGTTCAGCTCAAGCTACGGGTCGACAACTTCATGCGTTACGTGGAGCTGCGCCGGCAGCTGCAGGCCGACTACGACAATATGCTGGCCATCGCACGCCTGCGTGACGAGGTCGACGCCATGACGCGCCACGACCTGAAAGGTCCGCTGGCGGGTGCCATCGGGATTGTGCAGTCGCTGATCGATGCCGGTGACCTGGAACGGCGCCAGTCGGAACAGCTGCGGCTCGCCGAGCAGGCCATGCTGCAGGTGACCGACCTCGTCAATCTGTCCACCGAGCTCTACAAGATTGAAGCGGGCAAGTATGTGCTGCATGCGGCGCCCATCGCCATCAGCCCTATGCTGCGGCGGGTAGTAGAGACGGCACGCGCCGCCTACACCGGCAAGCAACTGGTGATAGCGGTCGATACGGATGTGGATGTGGGAAACGACCCGCCGACGGCGCTGGGTGATTCGCTGCTGACGTATTCGTTGCTCAATAATCTCATCAAGAATGCCTGTGAAGCAGCGCCGGAAGGCAGCCGCGTCAGCGTCACGCTGCATGTCGGCACACCTTTACGCATCGAGATCGTCAACAAGGGTGTTATCCCGCTCGCCATACGGCCACGCTTCTTTGACAAGTTCGTTACCGGAAAAACTGACGGTACCGGCCTGGGTACCTATTCCGCACGCATGCTGGCGCGCGCCCAGCATGGTGACGTAAGCTTTGCCGTGGACGACGCGGCGGAACTCACGACGGTGAGCGTCACCTTGCCCGCGAAGTAACGCTCACGTAGTGCGGCATCTCAGACTGGCGACAAGGCATCCAGTGCGGTCAGCGCCGCATCAAAGTCAAAGCGCTCCACTTCCAGGCTGATGCGCCGCAGCTGCTGCGCAAGCGGGTGGCCCTGTGCCAGGTCTTCCAGTTCGCCAAGCGCATCCAGGGCAGCCGTGTCACTGTCGGCCAGCAAAGTGCGCAGCCGCAGCAGCAGGCTTGCAGCCTGCGGCGGTATGGCTGTGGAAGCAGGTGTGTCCATGCTGCTGGCGCTGGACGGTGCCGTGTTCAAGGCGGCCAGGCCAAGCAGCACGGGCCCCAGTTCCTGCTCGACTTCCATCAAGCATTGCGCCACCATGGCTTCGTTGGTGCCCGCTTTGCAGGCAAGTTCCAGCGCGGCGGCGGCGGCGGCGAGGCTTCGTGCGCCAATATTGCCTGCGCTGCCGCGCAGCGAGTGCGCAACACGCGTTGCGGCGCTGGCGTCGGTGCTGCGCTGCGCCTCCTTGAAGTCGGTGCGGAATTGCTGCTGCCCAGCCCGGAAACGCTCTAGCAATCGGCGATAGAGCTCTACGCGTCCCATGCTGGTCGCCAGTCCGGCGTCCAGGTCGATGCCGGGCAGCGATGCGGGCAGCGGCTGCACAGCGGTGCTGCCGGGGACGGGCCCTGGCGTAACGCTTCCCTGATGCGCAGGCCGTATCCATTTGGCCAGCGTGGCGAACATGGCGTTCACGTTCAGCGGCTTGGAGATGTGATCGTTCATGCCCGAAGCCACCGCCAGCTCACGGTCGCCAGCCATTGCGTTGGCGGTCATCGCGATCACCGGCAATTGCGCAAAGCGCGGCTGTTCGCGCAGCCGGCGCGTGGCGGTGTAGCCGTCCATGACCGGCATCTGGCAATCCATCAGCACGCCATCGAAATCGCCGGTGGCGAGTGTGTCGAGTGCCTGCTGGCCATCCGCTACCACGGTCAGTTCAATGCCGGCACTCTCCAGCAGTTCGCGTGCCAGTTCCTGGTTCAGGTCATTGTCTTCGGCCAGCAGGATGCGCGCGCCGGCCAGGCTCGCCTGGTCCACCATGCTGCGATCGCGGCGCTCTGCCTGGCGGGTGTCGGCAATGACGCCTTTGCCGAGTACCTCGCCAATGGCCTCAAGCAGGGTCGAAGGCGTGACCGGTTTGGTGAGCACGGCCGGCAGCGCCACCTGCTGGCGCAGTGCGGCATCCTGCACTTCATCGCGGCCGAAAGCGGTGACCATAATCACTGACGGGATATGCGTTACTGTACCGGCCTGCATGCGCTGCAGTGTTTCAACGCCATCCATGCCGGGCATGCGCCAGTCGAGCAGGACCAGATCGTAGGGGAGGGCCTTGCGCTCGGCCTGCACCATCGACTGCAGCGCGGCATTCCCGCTTTCCGCTACATCCACTTCCAGCCCGAAGCTGCGCGCCATCGTGGACAGGATCTCGCGTGCACTGGCATTGTCATCCACCACCAGCACGCGCAGTCCAAGCAGTTCGTCGGCGTGGAACATGCGGCGTGGCTGCACATCCGACTGGCGGCCGAACCGTGCCTGGAAATGGAAAGTAGATCCTTGGCCGGGAACGCTGTCGACCCAGATGCGGCCGGACATTAATTCCACCAGCTTCTTCGAAATCGCCAGGCCGAGCCCGGTGCCGCCATACTTGCGGGTGGTGGAGCTGTCGGCCTGGCTGAACGACTGGAACAGCCGCTCGCATTGTTCCGCTGTCATGCCGATGCCGCTGTCCTTGACCCAGAAATGCAGCTCGGCCACATCATCCGTCTGGTCCAGCACGGCGACGCCGACCACGATCTCGCCGTGTTCGGTGAACTTGGCGGCATTGTTGCCAAGATTGATCAGTATCTGGCCCAGCCGCAGCGGGTCACCGATCAGGGCGGTAGGCAGGTCGGCGGGTGCAGAGAACAGCAGCTCAAGTCCCTTGTCTTCCGCCTTCAGGCCTATCATGCTGGAGAAATTCTCCAGCACATCTTCCAGGCGGAAAGGCACCTGCTCGACACTCATCTTGCCCGCCTCGATCTTGGAGAAATCAAGGATGTCGTTGATGATGCCGAGCAGGTTCTCGGCGGAACGGTGAACCTTCTCCACGTAGTTGCGCTGCTTCTTGTCCAGATCCGTTCTCAGCGCCAGGTGGCTCATGCCGATGATGGCGTTCATCGGCGTGCGGATTTCATGGCTCATATTGGCCAGGAACTCGCTCTTGGCGCGCGTTGCGTCCTCGGCGATTTCCTTGGCGCGCAACACCTCCGCCTCGGCAAGCTTGCGCTCGCTGATGTTGAAGTACCATTCGATGCGCATCGGCCGTTCGCCTTGCGTCAGACTGATCGACGACAGGAGCAGGGTCAGCCGGCTACCGTCGGCACGCCGGAATTCGGCTTCGTAGTTGAGCACGTTGCCGCCTGCGATCGCGCTCCGGAACTGCCGCTGCGCGGCCTGGTCGCACCAGTAGCTGGCATCGCCGCCGAAGGCCTCCTTGCTGGTCCCAAACAGGGTTTCCAGCTGATGATTGGCGTAGACCAGCTGTCCATCCGCATCCTCGATCGCCATGGCCACTGGGCTGCTGTCGAGCACACTGCGCAGCTGCGCCTCGCTGGCTTCGACAGCGTCCTGCATGGCGCGCCGCTCGGTAATATCCCGCACCGAAGCGCAGACGCAGACGCCGCGCCCTTCGATCGCCGGCAGCCGTGACAAGCCGATTTCGATCGAAAACTCGCTGCCATCCTTGCGTACCCCATGCAGGTCGGCGCCGGCGTTGCCCATTTGCCGCGCGCTGCCATGGGCGATGAATCCATCGCGTTCGCCAACATGGCGGCCGCGCGCCGCTTCCGGTACCAGGGTCTCGATCGCTTTTCCCGGCAGTTCGTTCGCGTCGTAGCCGAACAGCTTTTCCAGCTGGGGATTGGTCATCAGGATGAGGCCCTGCGCATCGACCACCAGCATGCCGTCCGGAGCTGCTTCGATGATGCCGCGGTACCAGGCTTCGGTCGCCTTCAGCGCAGTCTGCTGCTTCACCAGCTCGGCAGATTGCTGTTCGGTTTGCTCAAGCAAGGCCTGTACCGCTTCGTTGCGGTTCTTGATCTCTATCGTCATTGCCAGCTTCGGCAGCAGCTCGTCCAGCAGAGCATTTTCGGTGCTGCCGGGTTCATCGAAGCTGGCCAGTTCCAGCACACCCATCAGGCGGCCGGCATGCAGCAAAGGCATGATCAGCAGGCGCTGCGCCTGGGCCTGCCCCAGTTGCGACTGGATCATTGCATACTGTTCCGGCAGCGCGGCCAGATGGCGCGGCTGTCGGTCCAGGGCGCATTGGCCCAGCAAGCCGCTGCCGAGCTGCACCACCGCGGCCGGCGGCTGCCCCGCATCGGCCGCGTAAGCGCCCTGTAAATGCAGCTCGCCGCGCGCCTCATCCAGCGTGTACAGAACTCCGCGCCCCACCTTCAGCAGCGGCGCCACCAGCACCAGAAACTGTTGCGCTACCTGGCCCAGCGTATCGGCCAGTTGCAGTTCGGCCTGGATCGCAGCTTCCTGCGATTTGATCCAGCGCTGCGTTTCCAGCTGGCGCGCTTCAACCTGGAGCAGGGCGATAGCGCGCGCCAGGTCGCCGGTTTCGTTGCGGTAGTCCGTGTGGGGAATATACGTGTCGAGCTGCCCGGCCGCCAGCCGGTCCACTGCCTGGCGCAGCCGGTCGACGGGGCGGCGGATGGAGATGCTGATGCCCCAGGCACAGAGCAGGGCCAGGGCCGAGCCACCCACCAGCAGTGCGTAGGTCAGCGTGTTGCTGGTGACAGCGAACTGGCGGATGTTGAAAATCGTGCTCCGGACATTGGAATCCTTGACGGCAGCGATTTCGGCCATCTGGAGATCGGCGCCTTGTAGCGCTTCCTGGAAGCGCGTGCTGTCGAGCATCGCCTTCGCTTCGCCGTGGCGATTCTGCCGCAACAGTTCCAGCGCCTCATCGCTGATCCGCTCGGCACGCGCCAGCATGGCTTCGAACTTCGCCAGGCGCTGCTGGTTATCGGTGAGCAGCAGCGTGGCGCGCGCTTCGCCCGCCGCGAAGTGCAGCCGCTCGCGCGCGGCGTCCAGCAGCTGCAAGGCTTCCTCGCTGGCGACCGGGTCCGGCGCACTGGCCAGTTTATGCAGTGCCAGTTCAAAGCGGGTCAACTGGATGCGCGCCTCCTTGACCTGCACGATGCCTATCATGCCTTCGCTGAGCAGGCGTTGCATATCGCGGCTCAGCTGGTTCTGCGTGCTGAGGCTTTGCCAGCCCAGGGCGAGCGCCAGTAGCAGCACCACGCAGAAACCAGTGATCAGCTTCTGACGCAGGCGCAGGCGTTCCAGGTAGCTCAGTAGTGATTTCATGGCAGCAGCCCGCTCACTGCGCCGGCGTGATGAATGCAATGGCCGCGGCCTGCTGCGCTATATCGTGGTCGCTGTCGGCGAAGCGGGCCGCCACTTCCTGGAACTGCGGCAGGCAGGCTTCGAAGGCGTCGCAGATGTCCGGGTCAAAATGTGCACCGCGGCCATCGAGAATGATCTGCACCGCCTGCGCGTGGGGCATGCCGTCTTTATAAACACGGCGGCTGATCAGTGCGTCATACACGTCGGCCACGGCCATCAGCCGTGCTGAGATGGGGATGGCGTCGCCAGCCAGGCCCAGTGGATAGCCGCTGCCGTCCCACTTCTCCTGGTGGCTGTAAGCGATCTCTTTCGCCAGGCGCAGGAAATCGACATCCATGCCCAGCTGCTGCTCCGCATGCGCAATAGCGTCGCGGCCCAGCGTGGTGTGCGTCTTCATGATCTCGAATTCTTCCGGCGTGAAACGGCCGGGTTTCAGCAAAATGCGGTCCGGAATACCGATTTTGCCGATATCGTGCAGGGGAGCGGACTTGAACAGCAGTTTGATGGTGTCAGCATCCAGAAACTGGCGAAAGCGCGGATGATCGCGCAGGTGTTCGGCAAGCACCCTCACGTAGTGCTGGGTGCGGCGGATGTGATTCCCCGTTTCATTGTCGCGCGTTTCCGCCAGCGAAGCCATGGCGTGGATGGTCACGTCCTGAATCGCGCCAAGTTCGCGCGTGCGGCGCTGCACCTCCTGCTCCAGATAGTCGTTCTTGTCGCGCAAAAACTCCGCAGCATCCTTGACCTTGAGCTGGGTGCGCACGCGCGCCAGCACGACGGGAGGGCTGATTGGTTTGCTGATGTAGTCAGCGGCCCCCAGTTCAAGGCCGCGCGTCTCGTCTTCGCTGGACGCCATCGCGGTCAGGAAGATAATCGGGATGCGGGCGGTTGCCGGTTCCGCTTGCAGCAAAGCGGCTACCTCGTAGCCCGTCATGCCGGGCATCATGATGTCGAGCAGAATCAGGTCGGGTGGCGGGGCATCCCTGGCGATGCGCAGGGCTTTTTCACCATTGTTCGCGGCTTTGACAGTGTAGCTGTCCTTCAGCAGGCTGGTCATCAGCAGCAGATTGTCGGGCGTATCGTCAACCACGAGGATAACGGGTCTTGCGATGAGTTCCGAGGGCAGATTCATTACCGGACGCTCCTGTATATACTGACAATTAGTTTCTCAACTATACAGTAGATAAGCGTCCGAATCTCCTATGACAATTGGATAGGTTTTCCTAGTCAACAACAGCATATTATGTCTCATTAAATAGTGCTGTGGTCATGCCGGTGCAACTTGCGGGAGCGAATAATGGGAAAATCATCAAAGTTTCTTGCCGCGATGGACGCCTACGACGCTGACGATGCGGCGCTGTCAAGGCATCTCATGGAAGAGTGTGCGCTGTCAGGGGAGCCAGACGCCTGCTTTCTCATGGCGCTCTGGTGTTCGGAAGCGATGCCCCCGGACCAGGTCAACGCCCACCTCTGGCTCAGCATGTTTGTGGAACTTGCTGAGAATGGCAACCTCGACGCGGCCTGGAATCTTGGGCAAAGCCATAGATTCGGCGATCTAGTGCAGCAGGATATTGCGCTGGCGAACTATTGGCTTGAGCGCGCAGCCAAAGGAGGGCACGCCGAAGCGCAGCATCATTTGGCATGGTTTTACGAAACCGGCCAGTATGATTACCCGCTGAATCAGTCGTTGGCGGAAGATTGGTATCGAAAAGCGTTTGAGCAGGGGCATCCCGAGACGCTGTATGAGTTCGCGATGCGACAGTACGAGGATGGAAAGCCGAACCAGACTGGATTGGAGTTGCTGATTGCGGCCGCCAACAAAGGGTTCAAGCAAGCCGAGCATGTTCTTCGCGCCCTGTCCCCTGGCTGGGACAATAAAAAGACATGAGCGCCTTATGCCGGCTTTTTTGCTGGCGCTGTTGCCGGATCAGGGGGCGAGGCCCTTGGTCAGAACCTCCGCAACCGTGGCGTTCATATCAAGTCCGCGCTCCGTCGCGAGCGCATGCAGACGCTTCACCAGTTCGCCATCGAGTTTGACTGCGAACGGAACCAGGCCGAGCGCCTGGTCACGCTTGCGTTGTTCGCGCTTGTCGGCCGCAGGGGGGATGGCGTTGCCGAAGCCCGCCGCGCCCGGCGCGTGCATTTTACCCATGAGCTTTTTGGCATCGCTCTTTGCCAGGTCGGTTTTTTTCACTTCTATATTCCTTCACAAAAGCGCCATCTTACGCCGTGATGACACTTTAACCCGCCTTCCATACTCTCGCGAATGACAGTTCTTAGTGGGATGCCAGCAACCGCCAAGCGGTGCCAGATACTGTATGCTGCAAATCCGGCCAGGAAGCTTTCCCGCACCACCCGCTGAAAGAGGCAATGCTAAGAAAGCTCGTACTGAACGTTGACGACAATGATGCTGCTCGTTATGCAAAGACCCGGACGCTGATCAATGCAGGGTTCAGCGTCGAGGAGGCGGCCAGTGGCGGTGCAGCGCTGGAGAAAGCAATACGTCTCAAACCGGCACTGCTACTGCTGGATGTCAAAATGCCCGATCTGGACGGTTACGAGGTGTGCCGGCGCTTGAAGGCTGATCCGCTGACATCCGGGATCCCGGTAGTCCATATCAGCGCAGCGTGGTTGACTGATGACGATGAGCGGAAAGCGCTACTTTGCGGCGCCGACCGGTACCTGCGTGTTCCGTTGGAGCCGAGCGACCTCGTCGCGCACATTCGACACTTCATCAAGGCATAAACAACTCAACAACCGCTCCCTCCCGTGCCGTCCGCACTGAGCGGCTGGTTCGTTGATTCCCCATGACGGTGCTTGACGTTGCTGTGCCCCACGCCTATCATTACTGACTGGCAAGTAAGTTACCCGAATCCCCTTTTTATGCAATCTGAAACCAAGCCCCGCTGGGAGCGGCGCAAGGACGCCCGGCCGCAGGAGCTGCTGGCGGCGGCGCTCGACCTGTTCGTGGACCGCGGCTTTGCCGCCACCCGGCTGGAAGACGTGGCGCGCAAGGCCGGCGTCTCCAAGGGCACGCTGTATCTGTATTTCGAGAACAAGCAGGAGCTGTTCAAGGCCGTGGTGCGCGAGAACATCGTGCAGATCATCGGCGATGCCGAAGTCGAGTTCGCCGCGGCGACCGAAGTCAGCAGCGCCGAGCTGCTGCGCACCCTGCTGAGCCGCTGGTGGACCGAGTTCGGCGCCACGCGGGCCGCCGGGCTGGACAAGCTGATCATGGCCGAATCGGGCAATTTCCCCGAGCTGGCGCAGTTCTATAATGAGGAGGTGGTGTCGCGGGCCCAGAACCTGATCACCGTGGTGCTGGAGCGCGGCATCGAGCGGGGCGAGTTCATCCCGCACCATGCGCCCACCATGACCATGGTGCTGTGCGCCCCGGTGCTGATGCTCACCATGTGGACCCACAGCTTCTTCCCCTGCGATACCCACGAAATCGACCCGGACGTGTTCATGGACACCTTCCTGGCCATGATCCAGCGCGGCCTGAAGGCGCCCGCTTAGCCCCTTTTTACGTCGTTCAGCCCCTTTAAACTGCAGACTGTCGCAATTTTCCTCGATCCCCAGTCATTATCGTTAATATGCCGTCCTGACCAGTTCAACGATAAAATGACGGATTCCTAATCCTTCACTGAGTCTTAAAAGATGAATATCGAACAAGCCCGTTTCAACATGATCGAACAGCAGATCCGTCCCTGGGACGTGCTGGACAAGGATATCCTCGATCTGTTGCTGGTCGTGAAACGTGAGAATTTTGTACCTGCCGCGTACAAGAATCTGGCCTTCGTGGATACGGAAATCCCGCTGGCCGGTGGTGAATCGATGCTGACGCCGAAAATCGAAGCGCGCATCGTGCAGGACGCGCAGGTGAAGAAGCATGAGAACGTGCTGCTGGTGGGCGCCGGCACCGGCTACCTGGCGGCACTGCTGGCGCACCGCGCCCGCCACGTGACCGCTGTGGAAATCTCGCCGGAGCTCAAGGCCGCGGCGGAAGCGAACCTGGCGGCCAGCGGCGTGAGCAATGTGACGGTGGAACTGGGCAATGGCGCGCAAGGCTGGACCAATGGCGCACCGTTCGACGCCATCGTGTTTGCCGGCAGCCTGCCCGTGCTGCCGGAAGGCGTGCTGCAGCAGGTAAAGACCGGCGGCCGCATCCTGGCCATCATCGGCGAATCGCCGGCGATGTCCGCGCACCTGATTACCCGCACCGGCGACAACGGCTACGACACGAAGAAGCTGTTTGAAACCGATGTGAAGCCGCTGAGCGCTGCGGTCACCCCGTCGCACTTCACCTTCTGAGGCAAGACGATGCAGCATCTGAGCGCACCGGAACTGGCCGCATGGCTGACCGAAGAAGGCCGCAGCAAGCCTTTCCTGCTGGACGTGCGCGAGCCGTGGGAGTTCGACACCTGCCGCATTCCGGGCGCCCAGCTGATGCCGATGCAGACCATTCCGGCCCGCATCGACGACCTGGATGAAGATGCGGAGATTGTCTGCATCTGCCATCACGGCGCGCGCAGCCTGCAGGTGGCGGCCTTTCTGGAGCGGCATGGCTTCGAGAAGGTGAGCAACCTGACCGGCGGCGTGCATGCCTGGGCAACGCAGGTGGATGACACCATGCCGCGCTACTAGGCGGAACAAGTTTCAAGCAGTAAGAACAACAAGATCCTGAAAACTTTTTGACGACTCCAACGGAGATAGCAATGCAGAGACCCCTCATCGCCGTGCTGATTGCCAGCGCACTGTTCACGCTCAACGCACAGGCGGCCGACCTGATCCAGGTGTACCAGCAAGCGCAGGCCAACGACGCCACCTTCGCCAGCGCGCGCAACTCGCTGACCGCCGGCCAGGAGCGCATCACCCAGGGCCGTTCTCTGCTGCTGCCGACCGTCACGCTGACCGGCCAGAACCTGCGCAACTACGGCGACCGCACGCCGGGCAATATCGGCGCGGTCGATGTGGTGGATGGCCAGCTGGTCGAGGTCACCAAGGTGAACCAGGATAACCACAACAACAACTACACGCTGCAGCTCACGCAGCCGCTGTTCCGCTGGTCGAACTACCAGCAGTACGAGCAGAGCAAGCTGTCGCAAGCCCAGGCCGAAGCGCAGTTCGCGGCGGCCCAGCAGGACCTGATCCTGCGCGTGGCGCAGGCCTACTTCGACGTGCTGACCGCGCAGGACAACCTGACCGCAACCCAGGCGCAGAAGTCGGCCACCACCGAGCAGCTGGCATCGGCCAAGCGCAACTTCGAAGTGGGCACCCAGACCATCACCGATACGCACGAAGCGCAAGCCGCGTATGACCTGGTGGTGGCGCAGGAATTCGCCGCCATCAATGACCTGGAAGTGAAGCGCAATGCGCTGCGCCAGATCATTGGCCAGGCGCCAGGCGATCTGGCGGGCCTGCGTACCGGCGTGGCCATCGCGCCGCCGGAACCGGCCAGCATCGATCCATGGATTTCGGCCGCCGAAGGCCAGAACTACACCGTGACGGTGCAGGAACTGGCGGTGGAAATCGCCAAGCGCCAGATCTCGCTGCAGCGCGCGGGCCATATGCCAACGCTGGACCTGGTGGCGCAGAAGCAGCGCAACTCCTTCAACAATATCCAGGGCACCACCAAGAACAACGCCATCGGCGTGCAGTGGAGCGTGCCGATCTTCAACGGCTTTGCCGTCACCAGCCGGGTGCGTGAAGCGATCGCGCTGGAAGAAAAGGCGCGTAACGACCTGGAAGCGAGCAAGCGTGCCGCAGCCCAGAATGCCCGCACCGCCTTCCTCGGCGTGAACACCGGCCTGTCGCAGGTGAAGGCGCTGGAAGCGGCGGAAGTGTCGAGCAAGTCGGCGCTGGATTCGAACAAGCTGGGTTACCAGGTTGGCGTGCGTATCAACATCGACGTGCTGAACGCGCAGCGCCAGCTGTACGCAACCCAGAAAGACCTGTCGAAAGCGCGCTACGACACCATCATGAACGGCCTTCGCCTGAAAGCCGCCGCCGGCACGCTGAAGGAAGCGGACCTGCAGCCGGTGAACGCGCTGCTGGTAAACTAAGCAGCTGCGCTTCGTATCGTCGCAGTAGAAAGCCGGCTTGAAGCCGGCTTTTTTACGTCCTGTTTTCCCCATGGGCGGCATGCCAGGCCGCCAGCGCCGGCCCGGCGCTGTGCAGGTCCAGCACCTGCAGCCAGGGCGGTGTATGGCGACGCAAGGCCAGATTGCTGCCGCCGGCCCATAGCGCTACATGCGGCGGCAGACCGGCGCGCAATGCTTCGGTCCCTTTCCTCACCTGGTAAGCGCTGCACACGCTGGAGAAGGACAGCGCCACGATATCGGCCCGCTGTGCCGCGGCCGCCGCCAGGATGTCGGGCACCGGGGTCTGCACACCCAGCGAGATGCAGCGCGCGCCATGCAGGGTGAACAGGGCCTGTGCCATCAGCAGGCCCAGGCCGTGCTTCTCGTCCGGCAGGGTCGTCAGCAGGATGCGCGGCCCGGATGGCTTGCCCTGCGCCTGCGGCAGCCCGTAGATCGCGATGCGCAGCGTCTGCTGCAGTCCCTCGCTCAGCAGGTGCTCCTCGAACACGCCGATCTGGCCCGTGCTCCAAGCTTTGCCTATCAGTGTGCTGAGTGGTGAAGCCAGCTCCATCACGAAGCGTTCCAGGCCGAGCTTGTACAGGGCTTGCCGCAGCTTGTCGTTGAACTGGGCGGCGTCCTCGGTTCGGAAGTGCTGGAGGTAGGCCTGCAGGTCGGGCTGCATGGGCGGCGGCGGCAGGCGCGGATCGCAGTGCGCTTCCAGACGGGCCAGCTCTTCGGCACTGCAGCGCATCAGCTTGCCCGGCCGGTGCCCCCGGTCGATCAGGCGTTTTACAACCCTTAGTTTGGCCAGCTGCTCAGGCGGATACACGCGCTCCCCCAGCGCATCGCGTTCGGGCACGGGAAAGGCATAGCGCTGTTCCCATTTGCGCAGGGTTTCCTTGGCGACGCCGGTGTCGCGCTCCACATCGCTGATCGTAATGACGGGCTGGCTGTACATGCTTTTGTAGAGGTCTTTGTTGCGAACCTGGGAATGCTGTTCCCACCTATTTTACGCAGTTAAGCTGTTGACAGCAAACGTATTGTTGACTTTTACCCGCCTTTGTCTCAGCATAGACAAAAATTTTATTTGTCCAAGACAAAACGGAGATTGTCATGAAAATTGCTGTGGTGGGCGCTGGAATTTCCGGGCTCGGCTGTGCCTGGCGCCTGGCGAGGGCGGGGCTGGATGTGACCTTGTTCGAGGCCGATACCAGGTTCGGCGGCCATAGCAATACGGTGGAAGTCAGCCTTGAGGGGCAAAGCGCTGGGGTAGACACCGGCTTCCTGGTGTTCAACCAGCGCACCTATCCCCGCCTGTGCAGCCTGTTCGAGGAACTTGGCGTGGAAACGGCAGACAGTGATATGAGCTTCTCGGTGCAGATGCCGCGCGCCGGCCGCAGGCTGGAATGGTCCGGCAGCAGCGTGGATACGGTCTTCGCCCAGCGCCGCAACCTGTTCGACCGGCGGTTCATCGGCATGCTGGCCGACATCGCCCGTTTCAACCGGCTCGCCACCGCAGCGGTGCAGCATGACGCAGGCCCCCTCTCGCTGGGAGATTTTCTCGACCTGCACGGATTCGGCGCGCCGTTTCGCGACTGGTACCTGCTGCCGATGGCGGCCTGCATCTGGTCCTGCCCGACGGCGCAGATGCTGGCCTTCCCGCTGTCGACGTTCGCCCGCTTCTGCCACAACCACGGGCTGCTGCAGGTGACGGACCGGCCGCAATGGCGCACTGTGCGCGGCGGCTCGCGGCACTACGTGCAACGCATGCTGGCGCAGATTCCGCAGCGTTCGGCCGGCACCCCCGTGCTGTCGGTACAGCGGATGGCCATGGGCGGCCCGCATCCGGTGCGGGTGCGCACCGCCGTGGCGGAGCAGTTTTTCGATGAGGTGGTGCTGGCCTGCCATAGCGACCAGGCGCTGGCGCTGCTGGGCGACGCCGACTTCATGCAGCGCCGCGTACTGGAATCGGTCGGCTACCAGCAGAACCGCGCCGTGCTGCATACGGACGCTTCCTGCCTGCCCCGCATGCGCAAAGCCTGGGCTGCCTGGAACTACGAAGGCGCTGGTCCCGGCGATCCGCGGGTATGTGTGCACTACCTGCTGAACCGCCTGCAGCCGCTGCCGTTCCGCGAGCCGGTGCTGCTGTCGCTGAACCCCTTGCGTGAACCGGAGGGCGCCACGGTGCTGGCGCAGTTCGACTATGCGCATCCGGTGTTCGACCAGCGCGCGGTGGACGCCCAGCGCTGGCTGCCCCAGGCGCAGGGCAGGGGGCATGTGTGGCTGGCCGGCGCCTGGACGGGCTACGGCTTCCACGAAGACGGGCTGCGTTCCGGCCTCGATGTGGCGGATGCGCTGATTGCGAAAGCGCAGGTGCGGCATGCGGCCTGAGCGCATCGAACTGTGCCGGGGCGAGGTGCGCCATGCGCGGCGGCGTCCGGTGCAGCATGCCTTCCGCTATCCCGCCTTCTTCATCCGGGTGCCGCTGCGCAGTGGCGTGCCGGGCCAGGGCCTGCGCTGGTTTTCCTACAACCGCCTGAATGTGCTGTCCTTGCTGGACCGCGACCATGGCGACGGCAGGACCGCGCTGCTGCCCTGGATCGAAGCCTTGCTGCGCGAGCAGGGCATCCACGATGCGGATGGCCAGGTGTGGCTGCAGACGATGCCGCGCCTGTTCGGCTTCGTATTCAATCCGGTGTCGTTCTGGTTCTGCCACCGCGCGGACGGCACGCTGCGCGCGGTGCTGTGCGAGGTAAACAACACCTTCGGCGAGCGCCATTGCTACCTCCTTGAAGACGGCGCTGCCGAGGCGGAAAAGGTGTTCCATGTCTCGCCGTTCTGCCGTGTGGAAGGGCACTACCGCTTCCGCTTCGCCCAGCGCTCGGGGCGGCACCTGGCTGCCATCGACTACCACGACCGCGACGGCATCCTGTTGCGCACCAGCCTGACCGGCCTTGCGCAGGCGATGACGGATAGCGCCATTGTGCGGCTGGCCGCCGCCGCCCCGCTGGCGACACTGGCAGTGGTGTTCCGCATCCATGTGCAGGCGCTGCGGCTCGGGCTGCGGCGCGTGCCTTTCTTCAGCAAACCCGCCAACCACATTCCACAGGTGACCCGATGACCGCCCACACCCTGCCCACTTGCCCGATCACCGGCCGCGCCGCGCCGCGCCTGCCATGGACCGCGCGTCCCGTACTGCGGCTGCTTGGCGGCCTGCGCCACGGTACGCTGCACCTGCGCACGCCGGACGGCGCCACGCTGGTCTTCGGCGACGGCAGCGCGCCGGCCACGCTGGTGCTGCACCGCTGGTCGGTGTTCGGTGCGCTGCTGCGCCGCGGCGATATCGGTTTTGCCGAAAGCTATATCGCGGGCGACTGGGAGACCGACGACCTTGCGCATCTGCTGCATACGCTGGCGCGCAACCGCCATGTGCTCGGCGGCGCGCTGCATGGCAGCCGCTGGGGCACCTGGCTGTACCGACTGCGCCACCTGCTGCGCCGTAATTCCCGTGCGGGCAGCCGGCGTAACATCCATGCGCATTACGACATCGGCAATGACTTCTACAAGCTGTGGCTCGATGCCTCGATGACCTATTCCAGCGCCCTGTTCAAGGACGCCGCCAGCCTGGAAGAGGCGCAGTGGGCCAAGTACGACCGCGTGCTGGACGAGCTGGCGCTGCAGCCCGGCCAGCGTGTGCTGGAAATCGGCTGCGGCTGGGGCGGGCTGGCTGAGCGCGCGGCGCGACGCGGCCTCCGCGTGGATGGTCTTACGCTCTCGGTCGAACAGCTCGACTACGCCGCAGTGCGCATGGCGCGCACCGGGCTCTCCGGCCGCACACAGCTGCGCCTGCAGGACTACCGCGACTGGCATGGCGAGGTCGATGGCGTGGCCTCGATCGAAATGTTCGAGGCGGTGGGCGAAGACTACTGGCCGGCTTACTTCGCGGCGGTGGCGCGTGCGCTGAAACCGGGCGCGCGCGCCTGCATCCAGACCATCACCATCGCCGACGAGGAGTTCGAACGCTACCGGCGCGGCACGGACTTCATCCAGCAGTACATATTCCCCGGCGGGATGTTGCCGTCGCCGTCGAAGTTCCGCGAGCAGGCGCAGCGCGCTGGTTTGCGGGTGGCGAACGCGCTCCATTTCGGCCATGACTACGCGCGCACCCTGCAGCTGTGGCGCGAGCGCTTCGAAGCCTGCCTGCCGCAAGTGCATGCGCAAGGCTTCGACCAGCGTTTCGAGCGCATCTGGCGCTTCTACCTTGCCTACTGTGAGGCCGCCTTCCTGAGCGGCAGCACCGACGTGGTGCAGTTCACGCTGGTGAAGGACGCCTGAGATGCGCCGCCGCGGCTTTCTGCTGCTGATGCTGGCCGCGGCCTGCGGCGCGGAGGCTGCCGTGCCCGCCGCCGTGCCTGCATACATCGCGCAGGAGCTGCCGGACGCGCGCGAGAGCGGGCGCGGTGTGTTCAGGTGGTTCGGGCTCGCCGTGTACGAAGCGGTGCTGTGGACCGGCCCGTCAGGCTACCAGCCGGGCCAGCCCTTCGTGCTCGACCTGCGCTATGCCATGCGCCTGAAAGGCGGCAAGATCGCTGAGGCCAGTGCCGAACAGATGGAACATATCGGCGCAGGCAATGCGCAGCAGCGCGCCGCGTGGCTGCGCGACATGCGCGCGTTGTTCCCCGATGTGGCGGCGGGCCAGCACCTGAGCGGCAGCTTCATTCCCGGCATGGGCGCGCGTTTCCATTCGGATGGCAGGCTGATTGGCGAAGTGCGCGATGCCGAGTTTGCGGCGGCCTTCTTCGGCATCTGGCTGTCGCCGTCCACCAGTGCGCCGGAGCTGCGCCGCGCCCTGCTGGGAAATACGCGCGGACCGGCACGATGAGTGCGGACGCAATGCGGCTCGGCAGCTATGCCGCCTTCGGCCTGCCGCTGGCAATGGTGGCGTTGCCGGTATACCTGCTGGTACCGGCCGCCTATGCGGCGCGCACCGGCCTCTCGCTGGCCGATATCGGCCTGGCGCTGCTGGCCGCACGGCTCCTCGCGGCCTTTGCCGATCCGTGGTTCGGCCGCCAGCTGGCGCGCCGCGCCGTTCGCGCCCCGGCGCGATTCGCCGCTGCTCGCGCGCCATATGCCGCTGCGATTCTGCTCGCGCTTCCGCCGCTGCTGGCGGGCTTCGGCCTGCTGCTTGCGCCGGCCGGGGCGGTGCATCCCGGCCTGTGGCTGTTCGGTTGCCTGCTGGCGGTCAATCTCGGCCACGGGCTGGCCAGTGTTGCTTACCAGAGCTGGGGTGCGGCGCTCGGCGGCGATGCCGGGCTGCGGACGAAAGTCACGGCGAGCCGCGAAGCGTGCGGCCTGGCGGGCGTCCTGCTGGCCTGCCTGTTCACCGACCCTGCCGACACGGGCGCGCTCTTCCTCACCTTTGCCATACTGGCCTGCGCCGCTGCGGCCCTGTTGCTGGTGCGCGCCCCGGGGCCTGCCGCCGCTACTGCGCTGGCCGGGCACGCAGCGCCGCCCATGAGCACCCGCGCGCAGTTGCGGCAGGTGCTGCGGCGCCCCGGCGTGCGCAGGCTACTGGGCGCCTTCACACTGAATGGACTGGCGGCGGGCGTGGCGTCCTCGCTCTTTCTTTTCTACGTGCGGGACCACTTGCGGCAGCCCGCCAGCGCCGGCCCCCTGCTGCTGCTTTACTTCCTGAGCGCCGCCATTGCTGCGCCCTTGTGGGCGCGGGCCGCGGCGCGCCATGGCGAGCTGCGCTTGTGGTCGATCGCTTTGCTGGCCGGTGGTGCGGTGTTCGCCAGCGCTGCGCTGCTTCCGGCGGAAGGCCAGGTGCTGCCGCTTTTCGCGCTGGTCTGCTGCCTGTGCGGCATCGCCCTGGGCGCCGACCTCACGCTGCCGTCGGCCGCGCTGGCCGCGCAGATCGCACAAGCGGGCGACAGCGGACAGGAAGGCAGTTACTTCGGCATCTGGCACCTTGCCGCGCAGCTCACGCTTGCCGTGGCTTCCGGCCTCGTGCTGCCGCTGCTGGCATGGACGGGCTATGTACCGGGCGCCGGCGGTCCAAGCCTTGCGCTGGCGCTGTGCTACGCCGGCATTCCGGCAGCGCTGCGTATCCTGGCGGCCGCCGTCCTGGCTGGCGCTCAAACCAATATTGAAAGGAGAATGCCATGAACATCCTGCGCCGATGCGCACTCACCGCGGCCGCCACGCTGCTGCTGGCCTCTTGCGGCGGTGTGCAGGTAGCCGATTATGCGGGCCAGTCGCCGCAGCTTGACATCGAAAGCTACTTCAACGGTCCGCTGGAAGTGCACGGCATGTTCCAGAAGCGCGGCGGCGAAGTGGCGAAGCGCTTCACGGTGGACATGCGCGGCAGCTGGAGCGGCGGCACCGGAACGCTGGACGAGACCTTCCACTATTCCGACGGCACGCAGCAGCGCCGCACCTGGACCCTGCGCCGCGTGGCGCCCGGGCGCTATGAAGGCACGGCCCACGATGTGGTCGGGAAGGCCGATGTCGAAGTCGCAGGCAATGCAATGCGCCTGCGCTATGTGCTGTCGCTGCCGGTCGATGGCAAAACCTACGACATCCGCTTCGATGACTGGCTCTACCTCATCGATGACAAGGTCATGCTGAACCGCGCTTCGATGAGCAAATTCGGATTCGAAGTCGGCACCCTGACCGTGGCCTTCCGCAAGCTCGGAGCCGCCGATGCCCCTTAACCGCCCGTTCGGCTCCTGGCAGGGGCGCTACGTCTGGATCATCGGCGCCTCCAGCGGTATCGGCGCCGCGCTCGCGCGTGAGCTGATCGCATCGGGCGCGCATGTCGCCGTCTCGGCGCGCCGTCCTGAAGCGCTGCAGGAAGTGGCGGGCGGCAGCCCGGATGCGCTGGTGCTGCCGCTGGACGTCACCGAGCCGGCCAGTGTGCTCGCCGCGCATGGCATGCTGCGCCAGCAATGGCCATGGCTGCATATGGTGCTGCTGGTGGCGGGCAGCTACCAGCCGATGCGCGCCGACCAGCTGGACATCACTGCCGCCGAACAGCTCATCGACCTGAACCTGCGCAGCGTCTATCGCTGCCTGGACGTGGTGCTGCCCGGGATGCTGCGGCAGGGCAGCGGCGGCATCGGCATCGTGTCCTCGGTGGCGGGCTACAGCGGACTGCCGCGCGCCCTGGTCTATGGCCCGACCAAGGCGGCGCTGATCAACCTGTGCGAATCGCTGTACTGCTACCTGCACCAGAAAGGGCTCGACGTCTACATGATCAACCCGGGATTCGTCGCCACGCCGCTTACCGCGCGCAACGACTTCCCGATGCCCGCGCTGATGCAGCCCGAGGCCGCCGCGCACCGTATTGCCCGCGCCATGGAGAAGGGCCGCTTCCACATTCACTTCCCGAAGCGGTTCACCAACCTGCTGCGCTTTGCGCGCCTGCTGCCATACGGGCTGTACTTCCGCCTCATCAGAAAGGTTACCGGACTATGAACACCACCGACCCCGTGCTGCTGCGGGTAGTGAACGCCTATGAATCGCTGACCCCGGCCAGCCTGCCCGGGCTGCTGCAGCTCTACGCACCTGAAGCGCGCTTCAAGGATCCGTTCAACGACGTGCGCGGCCGCCAGCATATCGGCGATGTGTTCACGCACATGTTCGAACAGCTGGAGGCCCCGCGTTTCATGGTGCTGACGGCGATACGGCAGGGAGATGAGGCGGTGCTGGTGTGGCGCATGGCCTTCGCGCTGCCGCGCTATATGAAGGGCGGACAGTTCATCTGCGGCGCCAGCCACCTGCGCTTCGACAGCGCTGACCTGGTGACGGACCACCGCGACTATTGGGATGCGGCCGAGGAGCTGTATGAAAAGCTGCCCGTCATCGGCGGCATGGTGCGCGCATTGAAGCGCACCATTGCCGGATGATCAGCGCAGGCCGCCGCCTTCGGAATTGAAAGCGCGCTCGATCAGCTCCACCTTGTAGCCGTCCGGATCGGTGATGAAGGCGATCACCGTGGTGCCGCCTTTCACCGGGCCCGGTTCGCGCGTCACGTTGCCGCCGTTGGCTTTCACGCGTTCGCAGGCTTCCACGATATTGTCGGCCGAGATGGCGATATGGCCGTAGGCGGTGCCGAGATCGTAGCTGTCCACGCCGTAGTTATAGGTCAGCTCCAGCTCCGCATGGTCCGGATTGTTGCCGTAGCCGACGAAGGCCAGCGTGTACTTGTACTCGGGGTTGTCCGAGGTGCGCAGCAGCTTCATGCCGAGCACCTTGGTGTAAAAGTCGATCGAGCGCTGCAGGTTACCGACCCGCAGCATGGTATGCAGAATGCGCATGGCGTATCTCTCGCAATGGTGAAAAGCGCGATTGTATGCGACTTACTGCCGGTTTGCCGGTACCACGCGCCAGATCACGTTCGCCACGTCGTCCGCCACCAGCAGCGCGCCGTCCTTCGCCACCGCGACGCCCACCGGGCGGCCCTTCGCCTTTTCATCCTTGCTGAGGAAACCGGTCAGGATATCCTGCGGCGGACCGGACGGCTTGCCGTTCGCAAAGGGCACGAACACCACCTTGTAGCCGCTGTGCGGCTTGCGGTTCCAGGAGCCGTGCTGCCCGATAAAGGCGCCGCCCTGATAGGCCGACGGGAACAGCTTGCCGTCATAGAAGGTGAGGCCGAGCGAAGCCGTGTGGCCGCCCAGCGCGTAGTCGGGCACAATGGCTTTCGCCACCAGGTCCGGCCGCGGCGACTTCACGCGCTCATCCACGTGCTGGCCGAAGTAGCTGTAGGGCCAGCCATAGAAGCCGCCGTCCTTCACCGAGGTGAGATAGTCCGGCACCAGGTCGTTGCCCAGCTCATCGCGTTCGTTCACCACGGTCCACAGGGTTTTGGTCTGTGGCTCCCAGGCCATGCCGTTCGGGTTGCGCAGGCCGGTGGCGAACAGGCGCGACTTGCCGGTGGCGCGTTCCAGTTCCCAGATCGCGGCACGGCCTTCTTCTTTTTCCATGCCGTTCTCGGCCACGTTGCTGTTCGAGCCCACCGTCATGTAGAGGAACTTGCCATCCGGGCTGGCGGTGATGTTCTTGGTCCAGTGGTGGTTCAGCGGGCCGGCCGGCAGGTCCATCACCTTCACGCCGGGCGCGGTAATCGCGGTCTGGCCTTCCTGGTAGGGGAAGCGCATGACTGAGTCCGTGTTCGCGATATAGAGGTCGCGGTCCACCAGCACCATGCCGAAGGGCGAGTTCAGGTTCTTCAGGAAGACGGTCTTCGTTTTCGCCACGCCGTTCGCGTCGAAATCGCGCAGCAGCGTGATGCGGTTGGCCGACGGCGTGACGGCGCCGGCCTTCTTCATCTGGTGCTTCATGATGGCGCCCTTGATGCCCTTGCTGTCCTCCGGCTTGGGCGGCGCATTGGTTTCCGCCACCAGCACATCGCCATTCGGCAGCACGTAGAGCCAGCGTGGATGGTCGAGGCCGCGCGCTGCGGCCTGTACCACGAAGCCCGCCGCCGCCACCGGCTTTTCCTCGCCCTTGAACACGTCGGTGGGCGCCACGTTCACGGTGGGAATGAGCTTCTTGTTCGGCTCGGGCAGCGTGGGGTTGGGGCCAAAGCCCACCGCATAGGGCGAGGTGGCAGTCTGGGCCAGCGCGGCGCCGCCGGCGCACATCAGGGCGAGAATGGCGATGCGTTTCATGGTGCTCCTCAGTCGCGTTTGGTGTTCGGCAGGGGATTGGCTTCCGCGCCGTTGCCGGGCGGCGCTTTCTGGATGCCGCGCGTGGCGCGCAGATCCGTGTCCACCATGCCCTGTTCGATATCTTCCGCAGCCTGCCGGATCACGCTGCGCGGCTTCTGGTGCCGCACGCCTTCCGGCGACTCGTCGCGCTCATGCGGCAGGCGCTTGCCGCCGGTCTTCCCGACCGGTACATCCGTGTTGACCTGGCGGTCCTTGGTATTGGTAGCCATGATGCGGTCCTCCAAAAACTTATCTGAAACACATCATAGCCAAGGGTGCCGTGCGCAGTCGCCCGCTTGAACTGTTGGTTTGCCGCCATTGTCATAGTGCATTTTTGGCATGGAGTGGTTAGCATGGCGGGTGCACCCACTTGAAAGCGACGCCATCTTGAAACCTGCCATCATCGATGCGGCCGCAGAGCCGCTTGTAGTTGTCTGCCGTAACTGCAATGCCACCGCCACCGGCAACTATTGCCATAACTGCGGACAGGAGACGCGCCTGCACGCGCCGAGCTTCGGCGAGTTCCTGCATGAATTCGTGGGGCACTACGTGGCGCTGGAGGGCCGGCTGTGGGGCACCATCGGGCGCCTGCTGTTCCGTCCGGGCGCGCTGACCAAGGAGTACCTGGCGGGCCGCCGCCGCCGCTTCGTCGAACCGCTGCGGCTTTACCTCACCTTGAGCATTATTTTCTTTGCCCTGCTGAAGTTCAGCGGCATGGAGCCGGTTCAAATGGACAAGGCCAAGATGGACAAGGAGAGTGTGGTCGCCCTGCACGGCGACGCCACGCCGGAAGACGTGTCAGTCGGCAAGGCGCTTCAGCTGCGTAAGCCGGGGGAGGAGCCGGGCAGGATCGCCCAGATTGTCGAGCGCTTCGACCATATGCCGAATGACCAGAAAGTCACGGTGCTGAAAGACAGTTTCTACCGCTATGCGCCCTACGGCATGTTCCTGCTGATGCCGGTGTTTGCCTTCTACCTGAAGCTGCTATACCTGGGCAGCGGCCGGCGCTACGGCGAACACCTGCTGTTTGCACTGCACACGAATTCCTTCGCCTTCTTCGTATTCGCCGTCCTGCTCTACCTGCCGGAAGGCTTCATGAAGGGCATTCTGTGGCTATGGGTGATTGGCTACCTGCCATGGGCTATGCGCCGCGTGTATAACAAGGGCCGCTTCGGTACGTTCTGGCGCTGGGTGGTGCTGGCCTTCCTGCACAGCCTATCGCTGGCTTTTGCCGTCATGGGCGCGATGGCCATGGGGGTAGCGCTGGCGCATTAATCCATCGGCTTCGGCTGCCACAACTCGATCTTGTTGCCGTCCGGGTCGATGAACCAGCCGAAGCTGCCGTTCGGGTGCGATTCGGGTTCGCCCACCAGCGTGCCGCCGCCGCTCGCCACCTGTTTCAGGGCGGCATCCAGGTCGTCCACCATCAGGTTCAGCATGAAGCTCTGCTCGGATGGCGCGAAATACGTGGTGTCGGCCTTGAAGGCGCTGAACACGGTAGCGCCGCCGGGCGGCACCGTGTCCGTCTTGAACACGGCATAACCCGCGTCGCCGGGAATGCCCAGGTGCTCCTGGTACCAGCGCATCAGCGCCTTCGGGTCCTTCGATTTGAAGAAGATGCCGCCAACGCCCAATACCTTTGCCATGTTTGTCTCCTGTTATTGCCGCCCTTGCACAGTTGCCGGGGCGGTACTATACTGTGTAAACATACAGTGATTGCGGCGTGCCGCCAAGTGGCGAGCGCGTAGCAATACGCCGCATTATGGGTTACCCTTCGGCGTGTCGCTACCCCCATCACCAGACGAGAGTTTTATGCCCGCCACGCATGCCATGTACAACACGATCGCACTGGTTGTCCGGCCAAACACCACGGGCATTGAAGAGTCTGTTTTAAGTGTACTGAACTTCCTGCGCGAAGCGGGCTACAGCGTGGTCTTCGAGACCGAAACGGCGGCCCACCTGGGCATGGCGGATGTGCCGGCCATGAGCGCGGCCGGCATCGGCGAGAAATGCGATGTGGCCATCGTGATGGGCGGCGACGGCACCATGCTCGGCATCGCGCGCCAGCTGGCGCCCTTCGATGTGCCGCTGATCGGCATCAACCAGGGCCGCCTCGGCTTCATGACCGATATTCCGCTGGAAGGCATGCTGCCGGTGCTGGACAAGATTTTGCGCGGCACCCACAAGGCCGAGCGCCGCACCCTGCTGGAAGGGCGCGTGCTGCGCGAGGGCAAACCGATTCACTTCGGCCTGGCTGTGAACGATGTGGTGGTGGCGCGCGGCGCCGGCGCCGGCATGGTGGAACTGCGGGTGGACGTGGACGAGCACTTCATGTACAACCAGCGTTCGGACGGCCTCATTGTGGCCACGCCCACCGGTTCCACGGCCTATGCGCTGTCGGCCGGCGGCCCGCTGCTGCATCCCACGCTGGGCGGCATTGTGCTGGTGCCGATTGCGCCGCATGCGCTGTCCAACCGCCCCATCGTGCTGCCGGATTCGAGCGAGATCGTGATCGAAGTGAACCGCGGGCGCGACATCACGCTCAACTTCGACATGCAGACCTTTGCCAGCCTGATGCCGCAGGACCGCATCCACATCCGCCGCTCGCCGCACGCCATCACCTTCCTGCATCCGGAAGACTGGAGCTACTACAACACCCTGCGCGAAAAGCTGCACTGGAACGAATATCCCTCCGGCGACGGAAAAATCTGACCATCACCTATGCTGAGAACACTGTCCATCCGCGACTTCGTCATTGTCGATTCCATTGAACTCGAATTCTCTGCAGGCTTTACGGTATTCACCGGCGAGACCGGCGCCGGCAAATCCATCCTGATCGACGCGCTCACGCTGGCGCTGGGCGGCCGTGGCGACGCCTCCGTGGTGCGTGAAGGTGCAGCCAAGGCCGACATTACGGCCGACTTCGCGGTCACGCCGCAGGCCCAGGACTGGCTGGCCGAAAACGAATTCGCCAACGAGGAAGGCGGCGCGCTGCTGCGCCGCGTGATCGACAACGCGGGCCGTTCGAAAGCCTTCATCAACGGCATCGCCGCCACGGCCGGGCAGTTGCGCGAGCTGGGTGACCTGCTGGTCGATATCCATGGCCAGCACGCCCACCAGTCGCTGCTGAAAACGGACGCGCAACGCGAGCTGCTGGACAACCAGGCGGGCGCCGACGTGAAGGAAGTGAGCGCGGCGTACAAGGCCTGGCGCGCGCTGGCGAAGCAGCTGGAAGAATTCGAAACCAACGCGGCCAATGTGCTGCTGGAACGCGAGCGTCTGGAGTGGCAGGTGGGCGAGCTGGACAAGCTGGCGCCGAAAGCCGGGGAGTGGACCGAGATCGGCAACGAGCACAGCCGCCTGTCGCACGCGGCCAGCTTGCTGGAAGGCGCGCAGGAAGCGCTGGGCGTGATCTCCGAGTCGGACGACCATCCTATTGTGTCCCAGCTGTCCTCGCTGAACCTCAAGCTGGGCAAGCTGGTCTCGGTAGACGCCGAGCTGCAGCCGGTGGTGGACCTGATCGAATCCGCACGCATCCAGCTGCAGGAATCGGCCTATGCGCTGAACACCTACCTCGACAAGGTGGAGCTCGACCCCGAGCGCCTGCGCCAGGTGGACGCGCGCATGGAAGCGCTGCACTCCACGGCCCGCAAGTTCCGCGTCGATCCGGAAGAGCTGCCCGCCGAGCACGCGAAGCTGGCCGAAAAGCTCAGCCAGCTGGCCGACGCCACGGACATTGAAGGCCTGCGCAAGCAGGAAGAAAAGCTGAAGGCCGACTACATGAAGGTCGCGGGCAAGCTGAGCAAGGTGCGCGCGGCCGCTGCGAAATCGCTGGGCGACGCCGTCACCCAGGCCATGCAGGACCTGAGCATGACGGGCGGCCGTTTCGAGATCGCGCTGAACGCGGGCGAACCCGGCGCCAAAGGCCTGGAGCAGGTGGAATTCATGGTGGCAGGGCATGCGGGCGTGGCCCCGCGGCCGCTGGCAAAGGTGGCATCGGGCGGCGAGCTGGCCCGCATCTCGCTGGCGATCTCGGTCATCACCTCGCATGCCACCACGGTGCCCACGCTGATCTTCGACGAAGTGGACAGCGGCATTGGTGGCGGCGTGGCCGAAGTGGTCGGCCGCCTGCTGAAGCGGCTGGGGCAGGAGCGGCAAGTGCTGTGCGTGACCCACCTGCCCCAGGTAGCGAGCCAGGCCAACAGCCACTTCCAGGTAGCCAAGGGCACGCTGGACAGCGGCAAAACGGCATCGCGCATCGACATCCTCGACCCCAAAACGCGCATCGAAGAAATCGCCCGCATGCTGGGCGGCCTCGAAATCACCGCCACCACCCGCAAACACGCCCGCGAACTGCTCGCCTCGTAACATGACACCATGGGGTCAGGCACCGTGTGTCACATGACAGCGGGTGCCTGACCCCACGGTGTCACAGCTATAATTGCCGGTCTCTCTCAGATCCGATACGAAGAATATGGCTTTTGCTAAGGAACCGCAGTACCAGCACGGCACGCCGAGCCGCAGCGCCGTGGTGCTGGTGAACCTGGGAACGCCGGATGCGCCGACCCGCGGCGCCGTGCGCCGTTACCTGAAACAGTTCCTGTCCGACCCGCGCGTGGTGGAGATTCCGCGCGCTATCTGGTGGTTTATCCTGCACGGCATTATCCTGCCCTTCCGCTCCGGCCAGTCGGCGAAAAAATACCAGTCGATCTGGACCAAGGACGGCTCGCCGCTCAAGGTCCACACCCAGGCCCAGGCCATGCTGCTGCGCGGTGCGCTCGGCGAACGGGGCCACTCCGAGATCATCGTCGCCATGGCCATGCGCTACGGCTCGCCTGCGCTGCCCGATGTGCTGGCCCGCCTCAAGGAGGATGGCTGCGACCGCATCGCCATCCTGCCCGCCTATCCGCAATACTCCGGCACCACCACCGGCTCGATCTGGGACGCCGTCTTCGCCCACTTCAAACGTATCCGTAACGTGCCGGAACTGCGCCTGGTCCGCAGCTACCACGATCACGAGGCCTATATCGATGCCCTGCGCGATTCCGTGCTGGCGCACTGGGACGCCAACGGCCGCCCCGAAAAACTGGTGATGAGCTTCCACGGCGTGCCCAAGCGTACCCTGCTGCTGGGCGATCCCTATCACTGCGAGTGCCTGAAAACAGCCCGCCTGCTGGCCGCCAGGCTGAAACTGAGCGAGGACCAGTACCTGGTGACCTTCCAGTCCCGCTTCGGCAAGGCCGAATGGCTGCAGCCCTATACCGCGCCCACCGTGCAGCAGCTGGCGCAAAGCGGCCTGCGCCGTATCGACCTGATCTGCCCCGGCTTCACCAGCGACTGCCTGGAGACACTGGAGGAAATCAATATGGAGGTCCGCCATGACTTCATGGCAGCAGGCGGCAAGGAATTCCATTACATCCCCTGCCTGAATGAAAACCCGGCCTGGATCGCCGCCCTGGCGGAAATTGCCGAGCAGAACATGATCGGCTGGCCCACCCTCATGACCGCCTCTCAGCGCGAATTGCTTAAAAAAGATGCAGCAGCGCAGCGCGAACGTGCGCTCGCCCAAGGCGCGCAGCAGTAATCTTGCACATTCAGCAGGCAGTAGCGATAATCAGCACTTGCCGCTGGCGAGTGCTAATTTGCTAAAATAGCCGGTCAGCGCAGGTATTCGCTATAGCAGATCCACGCTGTTGCCACGATTACCCAGGCGACGACGGTGGCTGTGAGAAATGGCAACTTCATAGAAGCGCTCCCGGAGTGGGTTCACTTTCAGTGTAGTCCCTGGCTTTCGCGCGCGTATCTTCGTAAAGGTAAATTTTGTAGCGAGTTTGTTACGCCTTGTATCAGGCGGGCTGGCGGGTGGTGGCGAAAGACCCTTGAAAAGATAGGGGCAAGTCCCATATTCGGCCAGTGCCGCAGTTTCACCCATCACAACAGTTATTAGTAGGAGTCATTTAGATGCAAGATCAGGAAAATCAGGCAGCACCTAATCCAGAGGAGGACCTGGCGTCCGCCCAGCCTTCGACTCCCGCCGACCCCGCCACTCCCAGCCTCGAAGAACAGCTGAGCGCCACCGAGGCGAAACTCGCTGAAATGCACGACGCCTTCATGCGCGCCAAGGCCGAAGCGGACAATATCCGCCGCCGCGCCCAGGAAGATGTGGCCAAGGCCCACAAATTTGCCGTCGAGAGCTTTGCCGAGGCCATGGTGCCTGTGAAGGACAGCCTGGAAATGGCGCTGAAGGTGGAAACCCCAACCATCGAGAACCTGAAGGAAGGCGTGGAAATGACGCTGAAACAGCTCAGCTCCGCCTTCGAGAAGAACCGGCTGATAGAAGTCATGCCTGCTCCGGGCGAAAAACTCGACCCCAACAAGCACCAGGCCGTGGCCGTGGTGCCGTCCGAGCAGGAAGCGAATACCGTTGTTGCAGTATTGCAAAAGGGGTACATGATTGCGGACCGCCTGTTGCGTCCCGCCATCGTGACGGCTGCCCAGCCGAAATAAAGCCGGTCTTGAAAACACACCAGCTTTTCACCATATAAAAGAAATAGTTAAACCTACTTAAAGATTGAGGAAGAAAAAATCATGGGCAAAATGATCGGTATTGACCTGGGCACGACCAACTCCTGCGTCGCCATTATGGAAAATGGCCAGCCGAAGGTCATCGAGAACGCGGAAGGCGCGCGCACCACGCCATCCATCATCGCTTACCAGGACGACGGCGAGATCCTCGTCGGCGCGCCGGCCAAGCGCCAGGCCGTTACCAATCCGAAGAACACGCTGTTCGCCGTGAAGCGCCTGATCGGCCGCAAGTTCCAGGAAAAGGAAGTGCAGAAGGACATCTCCCTGATGCCTTATGAAATCACGCAAGCCGACAACGGCGACGCGTGGATCGGCGTGCGCGACAAAAAACTGGCGCCGCCACAGATCTCCGCGGAAGTGCTGCGCAAGATGAAGAAAACCGCTGAGGACTACCTCGGCGAAGAAGTGACCGAGGCCGTGATCACCGTGCCTGCCTACTTCAACGACTCGCAGCGCCAGGCCACCAAGGACGCCGGCCGTATCGCCGGCCTGGACGTGAAGCGCATCATCAACGAGCCTACCGCAGCCGCGCTGGCCTTCGGCCTGGACAAGACCGACAAGGGCGACCGCAAAATCGCCGTGTATGACCTGGGCGGCGGCACCTTCGACGTGTCGATCATTGAAATCGCGGACGTGGACGGCGAGAAGCAGTTCGAAGTGCTGTCGACCAACGGCGACACCTTCCTGGGCGGCGAAGACTTCGACCAGCGCGTGATCGACTACATCATCGACGAATTCAAGAAGATCAATGGCCTGGACCTGAAGAAGGACCCGATCGCGCTGCAGCGTATCAAGGCATCGGCCGAGCGCGCGAAGATCGAACTGTCGTCCTCGCAGCAGACCGAAATCAACGAGCCGTACATCGCCATGGCGAACGGCGCACCGGTCCACCTGAACCTGAAGATCACCCGCGCCAAGCTGGAATCGCTGGTTGAGGAACTGATCGCGAAAACCATCGAGCCATGCCGCACCGCCATCAAGGATGCAGGCGTGAAGGTCTCCGACATCGACGACATCATCCTGGTCGGCGGTATGACCCGTATGCCGAAGGTGCAGGAAAAAGTGAAGGAGTTCTTCGGCAAGGATCCACGCAAGGACGTGAACCCGGACGAAGCCGTGGCCGTGGGCGCCGCGATCCAGGGCGCCGTGCTGTCGGGCGACCGCAAGGACCTGCTGCTGCTGGACGTCACCCCTCTGTCGCTGGGTATCGAAACCCTGGGCGGCGTGATGACCAAGATGATTCAGAAGAACACCACGATCCCGACCAAGTTCTCGCAGGTGTTCTCCACTGCGGATGACAACCAGCCTGCCGTGACCATCAAGGTCTACCAGGGCGAGCGCGAAATCGCCGCCGGTAACAAGGCGCTGGGCGAGTTCAACCTGGAAGGCATCCCGCCTGCAGCGCGCGGCACGCCGCAGATCGAAGTGACCTTCGACATCGACGCCAACGGCATCCTGCACGTGGGCGCGAAGGACAAGGCCACCGGCAAGGAAAACAAGATCACCATCAAGGCGAACTCCGGCCTGTCCGAGGACGAGATTCAGAAGATGGTGAAGGACGCCGAGCTGAATGCCGAAGAAGACAAGAAGCTGAAGGAATTGGCCGAGTCGCGCAACCAGGCCGACGCGCTGGTGCACAGCACCCGCAAGTCCCTGACCGAATACGGCGACAAGCTGGAAGGCGGCGAGAAGGAAAAGATCGAAGCAGCCATCAACGATCTGGAAGCTTCGCTGAAAACCGGCGACAAGGCGGAAATCGACGCGAAAGTGGCGGCCCTGTCCACCGCTTCCCAGAAGCTGGGCGAGAAGATGTATGCTGACATGCAGGCGCAGCAAGCCGGTGCAGCCGGCGGCGCGGAAGCAGGCGGCCAGCAGCAAGGCGGTGCTTCGGAAGCGCGTCCGCAGCAGGACGACGTGGTCGATGCCGACTTCAAGGAAGTCAAGGACAGCAAGTAATCGGTCCACACCGGTCGGTTAAACTCTGACCTGCCGAGCGGGCGGCCGTACTTACGGAGCTCGCTCGGCTTTTTCGCATAATCGGACACACAAGATGGCAAAGCGTGATTATTACGAGATCCTTGGGGTCGCCAAGAATTCGTCGGAAGACGAGCTGAAAAAGGCGTACCGCAAGCTCGCGATGAAATACCACCCGGACCGCAACCCGGACAACAAAGAGGCGGAAGAGAAGTTCAAGGAGGTCAAAGAGGCCTACGAGATGCTCACCAATCCGGAAAAGCGCGAAGCGTATGACCGTTACGGTCACGCCGGCGTGGATCCGAATATGGGCGGCGGCGGTTTCGGCGGCGGCGCCGGCGGCTTCGGCGATGCATTCGGCGACATCTTCGGCGACATCTTCGGCGGCGGCCGTGGCCGCAGCTCCGGCCCGCAGGTGTACCGCGGCGCGGACCTGCGCTACAACCTGGAGATCACCCTCGAACAGGCGGCCAACGGCTTCGACACCACGATCCGCGTGCCGTCCTGGGACAAGTGCGACACCTGCCACGGTTCGGGCGCCAAGCCGGGCACCTCGCCGGTCACCTGCTCCACCTGCGGCGGCCATGGCCAGGTGCGCATGCAGCAGGGCTTCTTCAGCATCCAGCAGACCTGCCCGAAATGCCACGGCACCGGCAAGATCATTCCCGAGCCATGCCCATCGTGCTCCGGCCAGGGCCGCATCAAGCGCAACAAGACGCTGGAAGTGAAGATCCCGGTCGGCATCGACAACGGCATGCGCATCCGCTCGTCCGGCAACGGCGAGCCGGGCACCAACGGCGGACCGCCGGGCGACCTCTATGTGGAGATCCACATCAAGCCGCACGCGGTGTTCCAGCGCGAAGGCGACGACCTGCATTGCGAAATGCCGATCTCCTTCGCCAAGGCAGCGCTGGGCGGCGAGATCGAAGTGCCTACGCTGTCCGGTAAAGTCTCGTTCACGGTGCCGGAAGGCACCCAGTCGGGCAAGACCTTCCGCCTGAAAGGCAAGGGCATCAAAGGCGTGCGTTCCGGTTATCCGGGCGACCTGTTCTGCCACGTGGCCGTTGAAACGCCGGTCAAGCTGACCGACAAGCAAAAGGAACTGCTGCGTGAATTCGACCGCTCCACGGTGGAAGGCGGCTCCAAGCACAGCCCGCAGTCCAAGAGCTGGATGGATAAGGTGAAGGACTTCTTCGAGTAATCAGGTAAACTATCGCCTGATTTCAATCGGCCGCCGCTCTGCGGAATGCAGACCGGCGGCCTCGCCACGTATGACGGGAGCATCATGAGCGACACCAAACTGCAGCACCTCCTCGACAACAACAAACGCTGGGCAGCTTCGATGACCCAGAAAGATCCGGACTATTTCAACCGCCTTGCGCAGCAGGCGTCGCCGGACTACCTGTGGATCGGCTGTTCCGACAGCCGCGTTCCAGCAAACGAACTGCTTGGCCTGCCGCCGGGCGAAGTCTTCGTTCACCGTAACATCGCCAACGTGGTGGTGCACTCGGATCTGAACTGCCTCTCCGTGCTGCAGTTCGCGATTGAAGTGCTGAAGGTAAAGCACGTCATCATCGTGGGCCACTACGGCTGCAAGGGCGTGCACGCCGCGCTCACCAATACCCGCGTGGGCCTGGTCGACAACTGGCTGCGCCACGTGCAGGACGTGAGCCAGAAGCACGAACGTTACCTCGGTTCGGTGCTGGAAGAGCGCGTGCGCAGCGAGAAGCTGTGCGAACTGAATGTGGTGGAGCAGGTAGTGAACGTGTGCTCGACCACCATCGTGCAGGACGCCTGGGACCGCGGCCAGGAAGTCACGGTGCACGGCTGGGTGTACGGTCTGCGTGACGGCCAGCTGCAGGACCTGAACATGAACGTCAGCGCAGCGGCAGAACTGCAGCCGCTGCTGGCCAAACGCCTCGAAACTTACTCGGAGGCCTGAGTCTTCTTGCCGTCCAGCTGCTCAATCGTGGCAATGGACGGGGCGCGCGTCTTCTGGATGCGCGCCGCCTGCTTCTCCGCCTCGCGGAACACCCGAATCAGGTTGGTGCCGGCCAGTTTCTTCAGGTCGGCATCGTTCCAGCCGCGGTCCATCAGTTCCGCAAACAGCGTCGGATACATCGACACATCCTCCAGGCCCGCCGGCATTGGCGCGCCGCCGTAGTCTGCGGCGAGGCCGACATAGTCCTTGCCCGCGATCTTCGCCACATGGTCGATATGGTCGGCCACCTGCTTCACGGTCGCCTTCGGCGCCTCGCCGTGGACACGCACATATTCATCCCGCGCCACCTTGCGCGCTGCCAGGTCGCTGCCTGCAGGTTTGGTCGCCGCAATCAGCCCATCCGCCCACTTCATCGTCTCGGTCGAAACGAAGGAAGGCACATAGGTCACCATCACGATGCCGCCGTTCTTCGGCATGCTGGCAAGCACGTCGTCCGGCACATTGCGCGGATGGTCGGTCAACGCCCGCGCCGACGAGTGCGAGAAGATCACCGGCGCTTCCGAGGTAGCGATGGCATCGCGCATCACATCGGCGCTCACGTGGCTCAGGTCCACCAGCATGCCGAGGCGGTTCATCTCGCGCACCACTTCCTTGCCGAAGGGCGTGAGGCCCTTGTGCTTGGGCGCGTCCATGGCGGCATCGGCCCAGTCCAGGGTTACGTTGTGGGTCAGCGTGAGATAGCGCGCGCCGAGCATGTAGTAGGCGCGCAGGGCGCCGAGGCTGTTCTCGATCATATGCCCGCCTTCCAGGCCGATCAGCGACGCCACACGCTTCTGTTTGAACGCGCGCTCGATGTCGGCGGCGGAGTAGGCCGGCTGCAGCGCCTTCGGATACTTCGCAATCATGCGGCGCGTGAGCTCCAGCTGCTCCAGCCCCACCTTGGCCCAGCCCGACTTCAGCTCGCCCGGCACATACACGGCCCAGAACTGGCCGGTGAGATGGCCCTGGTGCATGCGCGCGATATCCGTCTCATGCGGCATTTTGTGGTTCAGGTCATACGCATCGATATCGTACGGCGGCTTGCCGTAGCTGGCGATAATGTAAGGCAGGTCATTATGCCCATCGATCAGCGGCGTGGAAGCCAGCAGCTTGTTCGCGCGCTGCAGCGACGGCGATTCGGCGTGGGCGGAGAGGGCAAGAAGTGCTGCAAGGGCAGGGATGAGTAGTATGGTGCGAGCGGACATGAACGTAATGGGCAAGTTGATGGCGCAGCCATTGTAACGTGCTCCGTTCGCTTGCATAGGAAATCAACCTGGGCAGCTTTTCGCCCATTCGTCGCCGCTTTTTTCAGGACCGGTCAGACATTAAGGACTTTCGGTTTGTAGACCATAACGACGACCGGCCCTTCGCCTGACTCGACAAACGAGTCAACTTCAAAGCCGGCATTCTGGTATGCACGTCGAGCCCGATGATTGGCTAAGTCAGGATCAATTGCGACTGCGGATGCACCGGCAGCGATCAGCGCATCGGCAAATTGCTTTAGCAGCGCGCTGCCATGGCCACGCCCGAGCAAATCCGGAACGCCGATACACATGTCTACCGCCTCCGTCCCGTCGGGAAGATGAAGGAGGTGAGACTGCGGCCATTCATGGGCGGGAAAAGCCTGGAGATAAGCGAAGGGCTGATCTTCGATGTTCGCAATCCACTGTCTCATGCGCGCATCGTGAAGATCTGCCATCAGCACCTGCAGTTGTTGCTGCGGGTCGCCCCACCAGCGCATGACTTCGGGAGTACGAAGCCAGCCTCGCAGTAAGTGCGCGTCGTTCGCGTCAAACGGTCTGAGTATGTAGCGAGGCTGGGCCATCTTTTCGCTCTCGGTTGAAGGGTCTTTTTTTACGATAACCTTGCCATTAATGCCCGGCCTTGGAGAACACGTTCATCACAATGACGCCAGCGATGATGAGGGCGATGCCGATCAGCGCGGGGGCGTCCAGCTTCTGGCCGTAGACGAGCCAGCCGACCAGCGTGATCAGGGCGATGCCGATGCCGGACCAGACGGCGTAGGTGACGCCCATGGGAATAACGCGCAAGGTGAGCGACAGGCAGTAGAAAGCGATGCCGTAGCCCGCTACAACCAGCGCCGATGGCCAAAGCTTCGAGAAGCCTTCGCTCGACTTGAGTGCGGAGGTCGCGATGGTTTCAGCCACGATCGCAATGCCGAGAATGAGCCACTTATTCATTCGAATCCTTTCGCCGGGAAATCGGTGTACGGAATTGCCGCAGGTACCAGCAAACGCCAGCCACTACCAGCGCCGGCAGGATAAATTTCAGAAGTGCAGCTGGCCCACCATGAGGCTTGAGCCGTTCTGCGCCGTTGGCTGCGATCAGCAAGCCAGCACCGAGCGGCCCTGCGGAAAAGATGAAATTGGTGGCGAGGTTCCAGCCCAGATGAAGCCCGATTGGCAGGGCCAGTGAGCCCGTACGGCTGAATGCCATTGCGAACATCAGTCCGAACAGGCCGGTGTTCAGCAGCACATAGGCCATTGCGACGGGGTTGCCGATAACGCCGTAGCTGAACCAGTGGTAGATGCCGAAGACGCAGGCATCCAGCAGAATGGCGCGGCGTTCGCCAAGGATGCGAATCGCCTGGTAGAGCAGGTACCCGCGGAACAGGAGCTCTTCGTAAATGACAGAGTTAGCATTCCAACGCAGTCTGTCGAGGACCAGCGAGCCGGAAAGCGAGGGGTTCTGTATCCATTCCGTGCCGGACACGTAAGCGTAGCCGACCTGCTGGGCGCTTGCGGCAAGGCCTGCTACTGCCAGTCCCGCTGCAAACTGCCGCGCCCGCGGCAGCGGAGCATTGAATCCCAGCTCGCTCAATCCTTTGCCTTCGGCGCGCATCAGCAACAATGAGGCGAGAAGCAATGCCAGTCCGATCATCGTGGCGTCCTGTGTTCAGTCTTGCCGGGTGCGTGATTTCCACTCGTTCCAGTAAGCCTGGTTCGCAGCGCTGAGTTCGGAGAAGGAAATCAGTGCACCCGAATCGAGAAAGATGTGGGCCTGGGCGTAGCAGGCGGTGAGTTTGCCGGTGATGAAATTGACGGTAACCGGTTCCTGCGCGTAGTCAAGCAGCACCGATTCCGGACTGCTTGCTGTGATGGGAAAGAAGTCCTTGCGCGGCGAGTCTTCGTTCTCGCGGTATTCGAATGCCGAGCAATGCGACAGGTCCACACGAAAACCGCTGCCGTCGCTGGGAAATTGCTGGCGCAGGTAGGAGAGGGAAATCTCGACGGAGATTGTTCCCGGCAATTTCCCCTTTACCGAGTCGACCTGGCCATTCTGGAGAATCTCCCAAATGTCTTTCATGCTCCCATCCCTGATTATTTTGCATTGCTTATCAGTGGAAGTATGCAATGAACTGAGCGAATTAACCAGACTGGCGGCGGGCGGAAGATGTAAATGTTTGAAAGTGCCTGTCAGGGCCAATCGAGCTCGATCCAGGTTGGCGCGTGGTCGCTTGGCTTCTCCCTGCCGCGCACATCGCGGTCAACGCCGGCGGCCTTGAGCTTCGGCGCAATGGCTGGGCTGAGCAGCAGATGGTCGATGCGCAGGCCGGCATCGCGGCCGTAGGCGTTGCGGAAGTAGTCCCAGAAAGTGTAGATCTTCTCGCCCGGGTGCATGGTGCGCAGCGCATCGGTCCAGCCCTGGGCCACCAGGCGGTGGAAGGCTTCGCGCGTCTCCGGCCGGAAAAGGGCGTCGTCAACCCAGCGTTCCGGTTTGTAGACATCGAGCTCCGTCGGCATCACGTTATAGTCGCCTGCCATCACGACGGGAACGCCGCTCTCGATCAGTTCCTGCGCGCGAATGATCAGGCGCTCGAACCATTTGAGCTTGTAGTCGAACTTGGGGCCGGGCGCGGGATTCCCGTTGGGCAGGTACAGGCAGCAGACCACTACGCCATTCACCACCGCCTCGATATAGCGGCTTTGCAGGTCTTCCGGATCGCCCGCCAGGCCGCGCCCCACCTCTTGCGGTTCCACGCCGCGCGCCAGGATGGCTACGCCGTTCCAGCTTTTCTGGCCGTGCCAGATGGGGTAGTAGCCCGCATCGCGGATGGCCTGCTCGGGGAACTTCTCCTGCGGCGCCTTCAGCTCCTGCAGGCAGGCCACGTCGGGCTGCTTTTCTTCGAGCCATTGGAGGAGGGCGGGCAGGCGGCTGGAAATGCCGTTGACGTTGAAGGTGGCGATCAGCATGGGGTCTCGCTATGTTGAAGTTTTCGCTATTGTGCCCTGAGCGCGACACGTTTGCTGCACGGCTGCCTGTCATGGACAAATTGCGATATACTGTGTATTTATACAGTATAGCGTGTAACAATGGAGACAATCGACAAGCTGGAGATACTGGCGGATGCCGCCAAGTACGATGCCTCCTGCGCCAGCAGCGGTGCGCCCAAACGTTCATCGGAGGGCAAGAACGGCCTGGGCGCCAGCACCGGCATGGGCATCTGCCACAGCTACACGCCGGACGGCCGCTGCGTCTCGCTGCTGAAGATCTTGCTCACCAACTTCTGCATCTACGACTGCCAGTACTGCGTGAACCGCCGCACCTCCAACGTGCCGCGCGCCCGCTTCACGGTGCAGGAAGTGGTGAAGCTCACCATCGATTTCTACCTGCGCAACTACATCGATGGCCTCTTCCTCAGCTCCGGCATCATCCAGTCGGCCGATTACACGATGGAGCAGCTGGTCGCCATCGCACGCGAGCTGCGCGAAGTGCACCAGTTCCGCGGCTACATTCACCTCAAGACGATTCCGGATGCCGATCCGGCCCTGATCGAAGCGGCAGGCCGCTATGCCGACCGCTTGAGCGTGAATATCGAACTGCCAACGCAGAACAGCATCGAGCGCCTGGCGCCGGAAAAGAGCGTCCACACCATCAAGCTCGCGATGGGCAATATCCGCCTGAAGCTGGACGAGAAGGCAGCGGAACCGAAAGCGCCGGCCTTCGCGCCCGCAGGCCAGAGCACGCAGATGATCGTGGGCGCCGATGCCAGCGATGACCAGCGCATCCTCAGCACCGCCGAAACACTGTACGGCAGCTACAAGCTGAAACGCGTGTACTACTCGGCCTTCAGCCCCATCCCGCAAAGCCCGAAAAGCGTGCCGCTGGCGCCGCCGCCCATGCTGCGCGAACACCGGCTGTACCAGGCCGACTTCCTGCTGCGCAGTTACGGCTTCCAGGTGAAGGAGCTGCTGCCCGCATCGGGTAACCTGGCGCTGGATATTGACCCCAAGCTGGCGTGGGCGCTGGCCCACCGTGAGCATTTTCCGATCGACCTGAACCGCGCCGATGTGAGCATGATTGCGCGCGTGCCCGGCATCGGCCTGCGCAACGCCACGCGCATTGTGGAGCTGCGCCGCATGCGGCAGGTGCGCTACGCCGACCTGTCGCGCATGCGCTGCAGCATGAAGAAGATTGCACCCTTCATCGTCACAGCCGACTATTCCCCGGCACGCGATACCACGCCATCCGAAACGCTGCGCCGCGCCATGGCCGATGTGCCGGAGCAGATGCCCTTGTGGCCTGAATTGCAGGCGGCATGAGCGGGGTACTCGTCCGTTCCTTCGATGAGTGGCGCGCGGCGGCGCGCGGCCTGATCGTGCGCCGTGTGCCACCTGAATCCGTACAATGGATTTCAGAGGAAGGCGGCGACCTGCTGAGCGGCACGGCGGACGAATTGCCGCAAACGCAGCCAGGCGCGGCGCCACGCGTTCCGCGCAAGCTGATGGACATGCTGGAAAGCGCCGCCTGCTACCGCGCCACGGACCGCTGGGCCTTCCTGTATCGCGTGCTGTGGCGCTGGCACCATGGCGAACAGGAGATTCTTTCGATGGCCGATGAAGACGGCGCACGCCTGCAGCAGATGGTGAAAGCCGTGCACCATGAAATCCACGACATGCATGCTTACCTGCGCTTCCGCGAACGCCCGGAGGCTGAAGGCGCGCCGCGTTTCGTTGCCTGGTTTGAACCGGCGCATGATGTGCTGCTGCAGGTGGCGCAGCATTTCACGCAGCGCATGGGCCGTGTCAGCTGGATGATCGCCACGCCGGAAGCCTCGGTATTGTGGGACGGCGCAACCATGCACCACACCGGCCCGCTGATGCGCAGCGCGGCCGACATTGACGACGCGGGTGAAAAGCTCTGGCTTACCTACTACCGCAGCATCTTCAATCCCGCGCGCCTGAATGCGGACATCATGCACGGCCATATCCGTTCGCGGTTTTTGAAGAACCTGCCGGAAGCCGCGGTGGTGCCGCAAATGGTGTCGCAGGCAGCGGCAGGCGCGCGCAAGGTGGGGCAACTCGACACGGTGGGCAAGCGCAAGGGCACCACGATCCCGATTGCAGCGGAAGACGCGCAGCCGGAACGCCAGCAGCCGAGCACCCTCGATGAATGCCGCCGCTGCGACCTGTGGCAGAACGCCACGCAAGCCGTGGGCGGGCAGGGCGCGCGCCGCGCGAAAGTGATGCTGCTGGGCGAACAGCCCGGCGACCAGGAGGACCTGGCCGGCAAACCCTTCGTCGGCCCGGCCGGGGAACTGCTGGACAAGGCGATGGACCAGGCGGGCATGGACCGCCGCAAGGTCTATATCACCAACGCGGTGAAGCACTTCAAATGGGAGCCGCGCGGCAAGCGCCGCATGCACAAGACGCCGGGCCAGCGCGAAGTGATGGCCTGCCACTACTGGCTCGAAACGGAGCTGGAAACCATCGCGCCGGACGTGATTGTGGCGCTGGGCAGCACCGCCCTCAAGTCTATCCTGCAAAGCGGCAGCGTGAGCCTGAAGGACTATATGGGCGAGCCATTCCAGCATGAGGGCCGCTGGGTGGTAGTCACCTATCACCCGGCCTATGCGCTGCGCGTGCCCAGCTCCGAAGCGCGGGCGGAAGCGCTGGCGGCTATGGTGGAGGCCCTGCGTACGGCGCAGCGCCTGGCCGAAGGCGGCCCGCCGAACGCTACGCCCGCGTAAGCCGGACGATCTGGTGTTTCTGCCAACGTGTGAAAGGGTGAATATTGAGTAGTGATCGTAGTGCGCAGGGGATACCGGGTTCAGTTCTGATTGCGCACGTCCAAACCAACACGCTTCAAGCCGTCGACAATGTCTTGAAGACGGCGAGGCCCGTGCCATCCGATCTGCTGTTCGACTAACACACCATCACGATAAAAGTAAAACGTCGGCGTTGCCCAATCTGTTATCTCGGGCCATTGTTTTTCCAGGTGTACGACGCTCATTCTGAATGGCTCATGCGCAGAGTTCCACTGTGTGAGTAGACTCATAGTCAGGCCCCGGACTTGAGGAATTACCCACTTGCTGCGGGTATTTAGCATTTTGCTTAACTCAGGGTCTTTTCCGAACTCTTCTGCTGCGCTAACGGTGAAATGGCACCTGGGGTCGCCGACCACAATCAGAAAGCCGCCCGGAGGAAAACGAAATTTTTCGGTCCAAATCGCCTGAGATTTCTCCGTGTGCAGCGCTCGCTCGATGTGATCTGCATCGGGAACACTTAAGATATCGGAACGAGAAGGATGTTTAGCTGCGAACTCTTCCAGCCGATCATTCAGCCTTGCGCTCGCCAGTGCCTCCGCTACGCGCAAGTTCTGCCAGGGTTTCAGTTCTTTTCGGCGTGCGAGTTCCTCGGCCACACTCTTCAGCTTCGTAGTAGCATCTCTGTCATTGGTATAAAACGATACAATATCAAGCGCGCGAAACAACTTGTTAAGCTGTATATCATCCAGTGCGGTAGGAGTGATCGTCAGAAAACTTTGCAGATAAAGCCTGGACAATGCAGGCCCAGTCTGATCGTTTTCGTTCGCGCTTTTTGCGTATTGGCTCAGGAAAGTCTGAACACTTTCCATATTTGCAGCAGAGACATGACTCGAAAATGAGCACCAAATGCAGAACGTAAGCAATAGATACCGTTTCATAGCGTAGACGCCATAGGTAACACAACGGCCACCTATGGCTTCCTCATTAGCAGCTGCTCATACAGATGTAGTCGACGGCAGGGACGCATCTCGCAGACGAGCATCGCCGTTCCTTTTGGTCTACCGGAGCCATAGGCGCCATTGCGTCGAGGATCATGCGATCCTTTGCACTGGACGCCTTGGTCTCCAATAAAGGCACCGCGTCTTGCACACCGAAAAGCGACAGCACTTGGAACGCCTCCAGGGTATTCATTCCACGGAGCGGCGCGTAGTTCATACCAGATAGGCCTCTCTCGTTAAATGTCAGCCCAGCCAAGAAGTCATTCCGGTCTTCTGCCGGGATCTTGTCCAGTGGAGATGATCTTCCCTGGACCTGTATCAGATAATCGTTAAGCGTATCCGAGCTAGTAATCATTGCTGCTAGACGATTTAGTTCACGCTGCTGCTTCGCCTGAGCTTCATCGGGGCTTGTGTTGGCGGCCAAGAGATCCGTGCCGAAACACATTATTAACGCACTGAGTATTCCTCTTAGAACGGTTCGCATGTCAGTCCCTGAGCTTCTACTTGTAGTTAGCAGCCATTCATGCAGATTCGATCATATGATTTGGTGCATGTTGCACGCTCAGTGCACTTATAGTCATAGTGATCAGCCACCACCATCGGCGAAACATTATCGACAACGGTCTTGTCGGCCGCGGTGCGCACTTTGGAGCCGATGCGGGCAGTAGTGTGCTGAACGCCAAAAAGCGCCAGGATCTGATAGGTATCGGCGGCGTTTAGATTGCGAAATGGCGAGTACAGGAAGCTGGTGACTCCAGTTTCGTTGAAGGTCAAGCTCTCCAGAAATGCTTCCCGATCAGATGCGGGCAGTTTATCGAGTGGGGACGACCGACGATATGTCATATCAAGGTATGTATTTAGATCCTCACGTGTCTTGATAGGCGCGGCTAAAAAGGCCAGCTCGCGTTGCTGACTTGCTTTCAGTTTTTCCGCGTCACTGGCTGCATCGGACGCTGTCGCCAAGTTTGACAATAGCGCCGAACCGACAGCAACAAGCAGCACGACGTTTCTGAAAAATGATTTCATAGATGTCTCTCCTAGGGCTATTAATCCCACAGATTTCGTTGGCTAGCTGATTCTTCGCTAAGCTAGGAGTCTACATACAAAAACTCCGTGGAAATTCACGGATTGTCACCGCTGTTCATAAAAATATCGAGCCTTCAGAAGCTTTCATTTAGGGAGGAGGTCTGCAAAAAAGGGCGTTATCGCGACTCGCTCTTAATAGAGATTCTCAGCAGAACCAACCGTCATCGTGCATGCATTCGCGCAGGGCGCATCGGCTGACTGGCAGCGAGTCGCGCGACGCTAGGCCCGAGTAAGCTGCGCGATCTGCCCGTCCTGCCGGCGTGACAGCAGGAGCAGCGCGCAGGCGCCGCCGATCAGGGCCATAAACATGTCCGACTGCGTGTCCCACTGGTCGCCTTGCGTGCCGAGGAATTCATCCGCACCCTGGCCCAGCGCCACGGCCGCGCCCCATTCAATCAGCTCATAACAGGCGCTGATCGCCATCACCACGCAGATGCACAGGAAGGCCAGCATGCGCCGTCCCGTCACATAGCCGCCGCGCAGCAGGATCTCGCGCGCCGCCATCGCAGGCACAAAGCCCTGGAAGAAGTGGCCGATGCGGTCATAAGGATTGCGCGCGAGGCCCAGCATGTCCTGCAGCTGGAAGCCGAAGGGCACGCGCGCGTAGGTATAAGCGCCGCCCACCATCAGCACAATGGCGTGCAGCAGAATCAGCACATACAGCAGGTCGGTCAGCCGCAGGCGATGGTAGCTCGCCGCCAGCAGGGGGAAGGCAATCAGCACAGGCGCCACCTCCATCCACCACGTTGCCCGGTCATAGGGCGCAGTGCCCGACCACGCCAGCACAGCGAACATGATGGCTGCCAGCAGCAGGTGAAATGGTTTGATCCGGTCTTGCATGCGTGCTCCAACAAACGAAAACCGCATATTAATATCAAAATGAATTCGTTCCGTATCGAAGAGGACGCGCCTAGACTGGCCTCTCAACCTGCCATCGGGCTCAGTCATGAACGCCATCCTCTCCGAAATCTCCGCACCGTTTGCCATCCGTCCCTTCGATGCGCCGCTGGGAGCGGAAGTACTGGGGCTGGACCTGTCGCAGCCTGTTGGCAACCGCGCCTTCCTGCGCGTGCACGATGCGCACCTGAAGCACCACGTGCTCGTATTCCGCGACCAGCACATCACGCCGCAGCAGCAGGTCGATTTCAGCCGCCTGTTCGGCAAGCTCCAGATTCATGTGCTGCGCAACTTCCAGCTCGCAGGCCATCCCGAGGTGCTCGTTATCTCCAACATCATCGAAGACGGCAAGCCGACCGGTCTTGGCGACGCGGGCCACTTCTGGCACTCCGACCTCTCATACAAGGAAACGCCCAGCCTCGGCTCCATGCTGCATGCACAGGAACTGCCGGCGGAAGGCGGCGATACGCTCTTCGCCAATATGCACCTGGCCTACGACACGCTGCCATCCGCGCTGCGCAGCGCCATCAAAGGCAAGTATGCGGAGCACAGCTACCTTGCCCAGTATGCGGAGCTGCAGCGCCGCAGCCCCTTCCGCCCGAATCTCACGCAGCAGCAGATCGACGAGGTGAAGCCCGTCACGCATCCCGTGGTGCGCACGCATCCTGAAACGGGCCGCCCTGCGCTCTTCGTGAGCGAACACTTCACCACGGAGATCGCCGGCCTGCCGGAAGACGAAAGCCGCGCGCTGCTCGATGAACTGTTTGCGCACAGCGTGCGCCCCGAGCACATCTACCGCCACCAGTGGCAGCCGGGAGATCTCGTGTTCTGGGATAACCGCTCGCTGATGCACCTGGCCGCAGGCTGTCCGCCGGACCAGCGCCGCAAGCTCTATCGCACCACCATCGAGGGCGATGTCCCTTTCTGATCCAGGAGAACGCATGAAGTACAAAACCATCATCGCCGCGCTGGCGCTGGCAGCGGCAGGCGCCGCACAAGCCGAAGGCAGCATCCGCATCGCTGAACAGTATGGCGTAACGTATCTTCTGCTGAACATCGCGCAGGAGCAGAAGCTGATCGAAAAGCACGGCAAGCAGCAGGGCATCGATGTGAAAGTGGAATGGACGCAGTTCTCCGGTGGTGCGGCGATCAATGACGCTTTGCTGTCCGGCGCTATCGATATCGCGGGTGCAGGCGTCGGCCCCCTGCTGACGATCTGGGACCGCACCAAGGACCGCCAGAACGTCAAGGGCGTGGCTTCGCTTGGCAGCTTCCCCTACTACCTGATCAGCAACAACCCCAAGGTGAAGTCCATCGCCGACTTCACGGAGAAAGACAAGATCGCGCTGCCTGCCGTCACGGTGTCCGTGCAGGCGCGCGTGCTGCAGATGGCGGTGGCCAAGCAGTGGGGCGAAAAGGAATTCAACCGCCTCGACAAATACACGCAAACCCTGCCGCATCCCGATGCCGCCAAGGCCATCATCGCGGGCGGCACGGAAATCACCGGCCACTTTGCCACGCCGCCTTTCCAGGAGCAGGAGCTGGCCCAGAACCCGAATGCGCGCGTGGTGCTGAGCTCATATGATGTGCTGGGCGGCCCGTCCTCTTCCACCCTGCTGTATGCGACGGAGAAGTACCGCAAGGAGAATCCGAAAACCTACCGCGCCTTCGTGAGCGCGCTGGCCGAAGCAGCGGATTACGCATCGAAGAATCCCGAAGGCGCTGCCGATATCTACCTGCGCGTGAACAAGAGCAAGGTGGACCGCGCGCTGCTCGTAAAGATTTTCAGGAGTCCGGATTCGCAGTTCAAGACCTATCCGCAGAATACCCTCGGCATCGCCCAGTTCATGCACCGCGTTGGCGCCATCAAGAACAAGCCGGAGAACTGGAAGGACTATTTCTTTGACGACGCGGTAGTGAACGGAGGAAGCTGACCATGGCGCAGCCCTTCCAGGTGGTGCGGCCACCGGCCGCCGTCGAACCGTTGCTGCGCGCGCAGGACGTAACGCTGGAATACCGCAGCGGCGCCCGCACCGTGCGCGCCACGGACAGCGTGAGCTTCGATGTCTATAAGGGCGACCGCTTCGTCCTGCTTGGCCCATCCGGATGCGGCAAGTCTTCTCTGCTGAAGGCCGCAGGCGGTTTCCTCGCTCCCGCTGCGGGCAGCATCACCTTGAACGGGGCGCGCGTTACCGAGCCTGGGCCGGACCGTGTGGCCGTGTTCCAGGAATTCGACCAGCTGCCGCCCTGGAAGACGGTGCGCCAGAACGTATTGTTCCCCCTGCTGGCATCGAAGCGCCTGAAACGCAAGGACGCCGAAGAGCGCGCCGCGCACTGGATCGGCAAGGTGGGCCTGTCGCGCTTTGCGGACGCCTATCCGCACACGCTCTCCGGCGGCATGAAACAGCGCGTGGCCATCGCGCGCACTCGCCATGCAGCCGGACATCCTGCTGATGGATGAACCCTTCGCCGCGCTGGACGCGCTCACGCGCCGCAATATGCAGGAGGAACTCGGCCAGCTGTGGGAGGAAACCCGCTTCACGCTGCTGTTCGTCACCCATTCGATTGAGGAAGCGCTGGTGCTCGGCAACCGCATCCTGCTGCTGTCGCCGCATCCGGGCCGCGTGCGCGCGGAGATCAACAGTCACCAGTTTGGCCTGCACAGCGGCGGCAGCGCGGAATTCCAGGCCACGGCGCAGCGCATCCATGGCCTGCTGTTCGGTAGCAGCGAGCCGCAGGCGGAGCCGGAAAGGATCGCCCTGTGAGCCTCACGCTGGAACCGCCTATCCGCCAGGAATTTGAATACGCCGCCCCGGCGCAGACCGGCGCAGTACTGGACCGGCCCTTGCCGCTGGCGCAGCGCCTGTGGCAGCACGGCGTGCTGCGCAAGTCACTGCTGCTCGCCGTGCTGGCGCTGGTATGGGAGCTCGCCGCGCGCTGGACCAACAACGACCTGCTGCTGCCCGGCTTCCTGCAGACGGCGCGCGCTTTCGTGGACGGCATCGCGAGCGGTGAGCTGATCGAGAAGGTAGGCCTGTCGCTCGCCGTGCTGGTGCAGGGCTATGCGGCAGGCATCGCCGCGGCCTTCGTGCTCACCACGCTCGCCGTTTCCACCCGCATCGGCCGCGACCTGCTCGAAACGCTGGTGGCCATGCTGAATCCCTTGCCCGCCATCGCGCTGCTGCCGCTGGCCATGCTGTGGTTTGGCCTCGGCAAGGCCAGCCTGGTCTTCGTGATCGTGCATGCGGTTTTGTGGCCGCTGGCGCTGGGCGCCTATGCGGGATTCCAGTCGGTGCCCGAGACGCTGCGCATGGCGGGCCGTAATTACGGCTTGCGCGAGCTGCGCTTCGTATTGCAGATCCTGATTCCCGCCGCGCTGCCCTCCATCGTCGCGGGCCTGAAGATCGGCTGGGCCTTCGCCTGGCGCACCCTGATCGCCGCGGAGCTCGTATTTGGTGCATCGTCCGGCAAGGGAGGGCTGGGCTGGTACATCTTCCAGAACCGGAACGAACTGTATACGGACAAGGTTTTCGCCGGCCTGGCCGCCGTTATCCTGATCGGGCTGCTCGTAGACAACGTGGTGTTCAGCGTTCTGGAGCGAACGACCGTACGGCGCTGGGGCATGGCAAAATAAAGTTGTTTCTGGTGCGATTCTTGCTTGCATATGGGGCATGACCTGCTTTTTTGCCCCAAATTATGCGTAAGCTGCGCATTGTTGTTGTCAATCCGACCATCCACGACGGTTCCGAGGATGATGAGTCCCTGCACGCCCAGACCGAACGGGCGCGCATCCTCCGTATCGGCCTGCTGGAAGCGGGTTTCGATATCGTGGCCTCCCTGCCATCGGACATGTACCTCCCCGAGCGCATCGCCCAACTGCAGCCCGACATGATCATCGTGGATGCGGAATCGGACGCGCGCGACGTGCTGGAGCACATCGTCATCGCCACCCGTGACGAGCGCCGCCCCATCGTCATGTTCACCGAAAGCGACGATACCGAGAGCATGGAGGCTGCCGTGGCGGCGGGCGTATCGGCCTATATCGTGGCCGGCCTGAAGAGCGAGCGTATCAAACCGGTGCTGAATGTGGCGCTGGCGCGCTTCCGGCGCGAGCAGAAGCTGCTGGACGAGCTGTCTGACACGAAGAGCAAGCTGGCGGAGCGCAAGGTCATCGAGCGCGCCAAGGGACTGCTGATGCAGCGCCAGGGCTTCAGCGAGGAACAGGCTTTCCAGAAGCTGCGCGGCATGGCCATGAGCAAAAACCTCAAGCTGTCCGAAGTGGCGCAGCGCATTCTCGACGTGGAAGACCTGCTGGGCTGATCCGGCCCAAAATGATGCGGCGCACAAACCCAGTGCGTTTCCTGCTCCACGGCGTTGCGCCGTATCCCCGTTCCCCTCCCTTCTTCCCCAGTGAAACGCCATTGGCATGGCGATTGCTAACAGGTACTGATGTGTCCTGCCAACGGCGGCAGGGCACATAGACAACGACGTCTGCCAAACGTGGATTTATCCACGGTGGGTAGGCTTTTTTTTTGCCGGTCAAACGGGGAATGCCATGGAAAGCAAAGAGCACGTCGATACCACGCGCAGGAAGATTCTGCATGGCGCTGGACTTGTAGCGGGAGGGAGCATGTTGGGCTTGTCGACGCAGGGTGTGTGGGCAGCGGGATCGGATAAACCGGAAAAGGAAGAAATAAAGATCGGCTTCATTCCGCTGACTGACTGCGCATCAGTGGTGATGGCATCGGTGCTGGGATTGGACAAGAAGTACGGCGTGAAATTCGTATTGAGCAAAGAGGCCTCCTGGGCCGGCGTGCGCGACAAGCTGTCGAACGGCGACCTGGATGCGGCCCACGTGCTGTATGGCCTGCTCTACGGCGTGCAGATGGGCGTGGGCGGCCAGAAGAAGGACATGGCAGTGCTCATGAGCCTCAACAACAACGGCCAGGCCATCACGCTGTCGAAGAAGCTGGCCGACAAGGGGGCGGTCGATGGTGCGTCGCTGGCAAAGCTGATGCAGGCCGATAAGCGCGAGTACACCTTCGCGCAGACCTTCCCGACCGGCACACACGCCATGTGGCTCTACTACTGGCTGGCGGCCAACGGTATCAATCCGCTCAAGGATGCAAAGGTGATCACCGTGCCGCCGCCGCAGATGGTGGCCAATATGCGGGTCGGGAACATGGACGGCTTCTGCGTGGGCGAACCCTGGGGCCACCGCGCCATCATGGACGGCGTGGGCATTACCGCCATCACCACCCAGGACATCTGGCGCGACCATCCGGAGAAGGTGCTGGGCTGCACGAAGGAGTTCGCAACGAAATACCCGAACACGTGCCGCGCCATGATGGCCGCCATCCTCGAAGCGGGTAAATGGATCGATTCCTCGCTGACGAACAAGAACAAGATGGCCGAGGTCATCGCCGACAAGTCCTATGTCAACACCAGCAAGGATGCGATCGACCAGCGCATCATGGGCCGCTACCAGAATGGCCTGGGCAAAACCTGGGACGACCCGAACTACATGAAGTTCTATAACGACGGCGCGGTCAACTTCCCATACCTCTCCGACGGCATGTGGTTCCTGACGCAGCACCGCCGCTGGGGCCTGCTGAAAGAGGACCCGGACTATCTGGCCGTGGCGCAGTCCGTGAATCAGGTCGCGCTGTACAAGGACGCCGCCACGCTGAGCAAGACGCCCGTGCCGAAAAGCCCGATGCGCACGTCGAAGCTCATGGACGGTTCCGTTTGGGATGGCAAGAACCCGAAAGCGTTTGCCGCCTCGTTCAAGATCAAGGCCTGATGCGGGCCGCTGAAAGGAGTCACCATGACCGCAATGCTGAAACCTGAAAGCCTGGAACCGCCTCCGGCCGTGGCGCCTGTGCCGCGCGCCGCACGCAGGTCCGCACCGTCCGCGCCGCGCATCCGCCGGCCGGCTTCCGCAGCCTTCATGCTGGTGGTGCCGCCGCTGCTCGGTATCGCACTGGTGGTGTTGGTCTGGCATCTCATCTCGGTAGGCAACAGCACCTTCCCTTCGCCGCTCGTAACGCTGCAGGAAGCGTTGAAAATGTTCGCCGATCCCTTTTACCGCAACAGCCCGAACGACCAGGGCATAGGCTGGAACGTGCTGGCATCGCTGCAGCGCGTGGGCATTGGTTTCGGCATGGCGGCGCTGGTCGGCATTCCGCTGGGTTTCCTGATCGGCCGCGTGCAGTTCTTCGGCGCCATGTTCGGGCCGATCATCAGCCTGCTCAAGCCGGTGTCGCCGCTGGCCTGGCTGCCGATTGGCCTGCTGGTGTTCAAGTCCGCCAACCCTGCCGCCATCTGGTCCATCTTCATCTGCTCCATCTGGCCGATGATCATCAACACGGCCGTCGGCGTGCAGCGCGTGCCGCAGGACTATATGAATGTGGCCCGCGTGCTGAACCTCTCCGAGTGGAAGGTGATGACGAAGATCCTGCTGCCGTCCGCGCTGCCCTACATCCTCACCGGCGTGCGCCTGTCCATCGGCACTGCCTGGCTGGTGATCGTTGCGGCGGAAATGCTGACCGGCGGCGTAGGCATCGGCTTCTGGCTATGGGACGAGTGGAACAACCTGAACGTGCCGCACATCCTGATTGCGATTGTGGCCATTGGCGTGGTCGGCCTGCTGCTGGAACAGGCGCTGATGGCGCTGGCCCGCGCATTCAGCTACGAACAAGTGCAGAACTGAGGGAGAGCATCATGAGCGCAAAGTTTATCGATATCGCCGGCGTGGAAATGGTCTTCCATACGAAGAAGGGCGTGTTTCATGCGCTTCACGGCATCGACCTGAAAGTGGCGAAGGGTGAATTCGTCACGCTGATCGGGCACTCCGGCTGCGGCAAGTCCACGCTGCTGAACCTCATTGCCGGCCTGCTGAAGCCGACCGAAGGCACCCTGCTGTGTGCGAACCGGGAAATCGCCGGGCCGTCGCCGGAGCGGTCGGTGGTGTTCCAGAACCACTCGCTGCTGCCCTGGCTAACCTGCGCCGAGAATATTCACCTTGGCGTGGAGCGCGTGTTCGGCCGCGCGGAAACGCGCAGCCAGCTGCGCGAGCGCACGATGAATGCGCTGGCGCTGGTGGGCCTCACGTCCGCAGAGGGCAAACGCCCGCACGAAATCTCCGGCGGCATGAAGCAGCGTGTCGGCATTGCGCGGGCGCTGGCGATGGAACCAAAGGTGCTGCTGATGGACGAACCCTTCGGTGCACTGGATGCGCTGACGCGTGCGCATCTGCAGGATGAGCTGCTGAAGATTGTCGCCGCCACGCAGTCCACGGTGGTAATGGTGACTCACGACGTGGACGAAGCCGTGCTGCTGTCCGACCGCATCGTGATGCTGACCAACGGCCCGGCTGCTACCATTGGCGAAATCGTGGACGTGCAGCTGGAGCGTCCGCGCGACCGCGTCGCCCTGGCGCAGGATGCGCGCTATATCGCCTACCGCAGCGCCGTACTCGAATTCCTGTACCGCAAACAAGCCCACCCGGCAAAGGAAGCAGCATAGATGGTGAACCATACCGGCAAGCCGATCGCAGGCGAAACCTTCAGTGCCCTGATCAACCTTTCCGGGCGCCGCCGCTTCACTTCGCAAAGACTGGTGCTGTACGCGGTGCTCGCCTCACAAGGGCAGCAGGACGCTATCGGCATCTCGCGCGAGGCGCTTGGCCTGTTCCGCAACGCGCATGCGGCGCTGCTGAGCGACGCTGACGGCCTGCCCGGCGTGTTCTGCGCCGAGCTGCAGGAAGCGTATTTCGGCAAGCTGGAAGGCGACCGTCAGATCGTGAATTTCATCGAGCTGGCGGAACGCACGCTGGACGCGATCGGGCAGGGCAGGGCGGCAGCGGAGACGGAACTGGCCGAGCTGGTGCGCATCACCACGCCCACGCTGGCCATTCTGCACCAGATCACCGGCATCTATGAAGAGCAGGCCAAACTGCACGCCACGCTGATGAAGAAGCAGCTGCGCGGCGTTATCACCGACATCGAAGCGATTGCCAAGCAGGCGCGCATGGTGGCCTTCAACGCGCGCATTGTGGCGGCACGCGCAGGCTATGCGGGGCGCGAGTTCGCGGTGGTGGCCGGCGTGCTGTCGAATATCACCACCGAAATCGACGACATGGTGAGCGCCGCCCTCAGTTCTTCGGTTTAAGCGCTGAACCGCTCGAAGACCTCGCGCACGGCCAGGCCGCCGCCGGTAACGAGCACCCCGAAATACACGATGGTGGCGGCGTTGCTGATATAGCCGAGCAGCACACAAACGCCATCGCGCTGCAGCAGCCCGATCGCCAGGAACAGCAGCGCGAGCGCTGGGAAGGTATTACTGAACGGGATCATCCCGAAGGGCATCATCAGCAGCACCGCGCCCAGGATGAGGGAAGCGTTGTTCATGCGCTCCACCAGCCCCTCGGCCACCAGCCAGCGGATGCGGTTCGGCCGGCTCACCCGCTCGATTTTTTCCAGCCATGGCAGCGCCTTGCGCAGTACCGGGCGCAGTTTGCCGGTCCGGATGGTCTTGTGCTTGATACGCGCCGGAATCCACAGCTCGCGGCCCAGCATGCGGCTGACGCCGATGAGCAGGATGGCGGCGCCGAACACGGTGCTGACGCCCGGTATCGACACCGGGATCAGGAACACAAGTGTGAGCAGTGCAGTCAGCAGCAGCAGGCCGTCGCTACCGACACGGTGTATCAGCTCGCTGAGGGTGATGCCGGTGGGCGGCAGGGAGCGCACCAGGCGGCGGATGGTTTGGGATATGGGTTGGCCGTGCATAAGCGCCAGTATAAGTGGACAGCACCACCGCACGATTTAGGCAGGACTTAAGAGCGGCTCCGCACCATTTTTGTGCAGTGCCGCACCGCCGTATGGCAGTTCCGGTCTCCGCACAGGGCTTCTTCCTCTGGCGGGCGGCTGGCATGGCTCTTGCAAAGCATAAGGCGAGGGTCAACGGCGATCTTCCCAAACATTCGATGCCGGTCCAACGACGGACCGGCAAACAGGACAAAGGCGTCCGCACAGTCTGGCCAGCACTGGCCGGTCACGTGCGGGCGCCTTTTTGCTTACTACGGGATACGGAAATGGCCAGCAAAGCAGAAAGCATCAAGATCTTTTCCTTCAGCACGCCGCAGATGCGCGCCTTCCATATGGCATGGCTCGCATTCTTCGCCTGCTTCTTCGCATGGTTCGCCTGCGCGCCCCTGATGCCGGTCATCAAAGGCGAATTTGGCCTCACCGTCGGCCAGATCGCCAACATCAACATCGCCGCCGTGGCAATCACCATCGCCGTGCGCATGGTGATTGGCCCGCTGTGCGACCGTATCGGCCCGCGCAAGGCGCATACCGGCCTGCTGCTGCTGGGGGCCATTCCCGTGTTCGGCGTGGCTGCATCGCAGAGCTACGAAAGCTTCCTGTTCTTCCGCCTGCTGATCGGCGCCATCGGCGCCAGCTTCGTGGTCACGCAGTACCACACCACCGTGATGTTCGCGCCGCGCGTGGTGGGCACCGCCAACGCCGCTGCCGCAGGCTGGGGCAATGCAGGCGGCGGCGCCACCCAGGCCACCATGCCGCTGCTGCTGTCCGCACTGCTGATGCTGGGCGTGAGCGAAACCATGGGCTGGCGCGTGGCGCTGGTGGTGCCGGGTGTGCTGATGATCATCATCGGCCTGCTGTACTACCGATATACCCAGGACTGCCCGCAAGGTAACTACGCCGAGCTGCGCGCAGCGGGCGTGGAAATCGAAGGCGGCAAGAAGGGCGGCTGGGACAGTTTCAAGCTCGCCGCCTCCAACTACCGCGTGTGGCTGCTTTTCATCACCTACGGCGCCTGCTTCGGTATTGAACTCTTCATCCACAACGTCGCCGCCATCCACTACGTCGACAAATTCCAGCTCTCGCTGGCGCAGGCCGGCATGGCGGCGGGCAGCTTCGGCCTGCTGGCGCTGTTCGCCCGGGCCCTGGGCGGCTGGATCTCGGACAAGGCTGCCCGCCGCGGCACCCTGAACAGCCGCGTCAACCTGCTGTTCGTGCTGATGCTGGGCGAAGGCGCGGGCCTGATCCTGTTTTCCCATGCGGACAACGTGACGTTCGCCCTCATCGCCATGCTGGCATTCGGCCTGTGCACCCACATGGCATGCGGCGCCACCTATGCGCTGGTGCCCTTTATCGACAAGCGCGCGCTGGGCGGCGTTACCGGCATCATCGGCGCCGGCGGCAATGTGGGCGCTGTGGCGGCAGGCTTCCTGATGAAAGGCATGGGCAGCATCGAACAGACCCTGTCCATCCTCGGTTTCTTTGTGGCCGCATCGGCGCTGTGCGCGATTGCGGTGCGTTTCAGCGCGTCCACGGCCGCGGAACATGCGCTGCCGCCTGCAGCAACGGTTTAAAAGGAGTATTGCAATGAAAATTCTGGTGATCGGCCACGGCATGGTGGGCCACAAATTCCTGGAAGCGCTGTCCGACAGCGGTGCGGCGAACCTGCAGGTGACGGTGCTGTGCGAAGAACCGCGCGCCGCCTACGACCGTGTGCACCTGTCCGAATTCTTCTCCGGGAAAAGCGCAGACCAGCTCTCGCTGGTGAAAGAGGGCTTCTTCGAGCAGAGCGGCTATGCGCTCAAGCTGAATGCACGCGCTACCGCCATTGACCTTGCCGCGCGCGAAGTCACCGTGAGCACCGGCGAGGTACTGGGCTACGACAAGCTCGTGCTGGCCACCGGTTCCTTCCCCTTCGTGCCCCAGCTGGAAGGCAAGGACCGCAAGGACTGCTTCGTCTACCGCACCATCGAAGACCTGGAAGCGATGCTCGAATGCGGCTCCCGCTCGCGCAGCGGCGTGGTGGTGGGCGGCGGCCTGCTGGGCCTCGAATGCGCGAAAGCCCTGCGTGACATGAACCTGGACACCCATGTGGTGGAATTCTCGCCGCGCCTGATGGCGGTGCAGGTGGATGACGGCGGCGGCCGCGTGCTGCGCAACAAGATCGAAAACCTCGGCGTAATGGTCCACACGGGCAAGAACACCGTCGCCATCGTCGATGGCGAAGACGGCACGCACCGCATGCAGTTCGCCGACGGCACCCATCTCGATACCGACATGATCGTGTTCTCGGCCGGTATCCGCCCGCGTGACCAGCTGGCGCGCGACAGCGGCTTGGCCATTGGCCCGCGCGGCGGCATCGCCATCGATAACCAGTGCCTGACGTCGGACCCGAACGTGTACGCCATCGGCGAATGCGCGCTGTGGAACGGCCAGATATTCGGCCTGGTGGCGCCGGGCTACGATATGGCGCGCGTGGCGGCGAAGCACATGGTCGGCCAGGAGGCGGAATTCACCGGCGCCGACATGAGCACCAAGCTGAAACTGATGGGCGTGGATGTGGCCAGCATCGGCGACCCGCATGCCAAGGCCGAGGGCAGCCGCAGCTACCAGTTCATGGACGAGCGCAAGCAGATCTACAAGAAGATCGTGGTCTCCGACTGCGGCAAGTATCTGCTGGGCGGCGTAATGATCGGCGACGCCTCGGAATACGGCACGCTGCTGCAGATGATGCTGAACCGGATCGAGCTGCCGGAAGCGCCGGAGTTCCTGATCCTGCCGCAGTCCGAAGGCGGCGCGAAGCCCGGCATCGGCGTGGAAGCACTGCCTGCTGGCGCCCAGATCTGCTCCTGCAACGACGTGAGCAAGGGCTCCATCTGCGAAGCGGTGGGCGGCGGCGCCACCAGCATCGGCGCGCTGAAGAAGTGCACCGGTGCGGGCACCAGCTGTGGCGGCTGCGTGCCGCTGGTCACCCAGATCATGAAGGCCGAGATGAAGAAGCTCGGCATGGACGTGAACAACCACGTGTGCGAACACTTTGCGCATTCGCGCCAGGAACTGTTCCACCTGGTCCGCGTGGGCCAGATCAAGACCTTCGATGCGCTGATCGCGCAGCATGGCAAGGGCCTGGGCTGCGACGTGTGCAAGCCTCTGGCGGCAAGCATCTTCGCCACCTGCTGGAACGACTTCGTGCTGAAGAAGGAGCATGCGAGCCTGCAGGATACCAACGACTACTACCTCGGCAATATCCAGAAAGACGGCACCTATTCGGTGGTGCCGCGCATGCCGGGTGGGGAAGTGACGCCGGAAGGCCTGATCGCAGTCGGCATGGTGGCCAAGAAATACGGCCTGTACACCAAGATCACCGGCGGCCAGCGCGTTGACCTGTTCGGCGCGCGTGTGGAACAGCTGCCGGATATCTGGGAAGAGCTGATTGAGGCGGGCTTCGAAACCGGCCACGCCTACGGCAAATCGCTGCGTACCGTGAAGTCCTGCGTTGGCTCCACCTGGTGCCGCTATGGTGTGGACGACAGCGTGGGCCTCGCCATCGAACTGGAGAACCGCTACAAGGGCCTGCGCACGCCGCACAAGATCAAGTTTGGCGTGTCCGGCTGCACCCGCGAGTGCGCCGAAGCACAAGGCAAGGATGTGGGCATCATCGCCACCGAAAAGGGCTGGAACCTCTACGTGTGCGGCAATGGCGGCATGAAGCCGCGCCACGCGGAACTGCTGGCCTCCGACCTGGACAAGGCCACGCTGGTGCGCTACATCGACCGCTTCCTCATGTTCTACAGCCGCACGGCGGACCGCCTGCAGCGCACCAGCACCTGGCGCGAGAACCTGGAAGGCGGGCTGGATTACCTGAAGCAGGTTGTCATCAGCGACAAGCTGGGCGTGGCAGCGGAACTGGAAGCCGATATGCAGCGCGTGGTCGATACCTATGCCTGCGAGTGGAAGGAAGCTGTCAGCAACCCCGAAACCCGCAAGCGCTTCCGCCATTTCGTCAACAGCGAAGCGAAGGACAACAACGTAGTGTTCATGGAAGAGCGTGGCCAGATCCGTCCGGCCACGGTTGAAGAGCGCAAGCGTATTCCCATCAAGGTAGCGTGAGGAGACAACGATGAAACGAGAAAACGAAGCAGGCAGCTGGACCGCCATCTGCGAACTGGAAGACATCGTGCCGAATACCGGCGTGTGCGCCCTCTTGGGGGAGGACCAGGTGGCTGTGTTCCGCCTGAACGACGGCGCCGAGCAGCGCGTGTTCGCCATCGCCAATTTCGATCCGAATGCGCAGGCCGCGGTGCTGTCGCGCGGGCTGGTCGGCAACCTGGGCGAACGCATCGTGGTGGCATCACCGCTGTACAAGCACCACTTCGACCTGCAGACGGGCGAATGCGTGGAGGCGCCGGAGAACTCAGTGGCGACCTGGCCTGCGCGCATCGATGGCGGAAAGGTCTGGGTCGGCGCATGAAACCCCGGCTGGTGGTCGTCGGCAATGGCATGGCGGGCATGCGCACCGTCGAGGAGCTGCTGAAGCTCGCGCCGGACATGTACGACATCACCGTGTTCGGCGCCGAGCCGCACGGGAACTACAACCGCATCCTGCTGTCGCCGGTGCTGGCGGGCGAGAAGACCGTGGACGACATCATGCTCAATACGCGAGAGTGGTATGAGCAGAACGGCATCACTCTGCATGCGGGCGACCCGGTGCAGAAGGTCGACCGCAAGCGCCGCGTGGTGCGGGCCCGCTCGGGCTGCGAAGTACCGTACGACCGTCTGCTGCTGGCCACCGGTTCGGTGCCCTTTATCATTCCGGTGCCGGGCCATACGTTGCCGGGCGTGGTCGCCTTCCGCGACATCAAGGACGTGGAATCGATGTTGGAAGCGGCACGCACGCACCGCCGCGCCGTGGTTATCGGCGGCGGCCTGCTGGGCCTTGAAGCCGCCAACGGCCTGTCGAAGCAGGGCATGGAAGTTACCGTGCTGCACGTGACCGATTCGCTGATGAACCAGCAGCTCGACAAACCGGCCGCACAGCTGCTGCAGACCGCACTGGAGCGCCAGGGCCTGCGCTTCATGCTGGAGGCGCATACCAGCGAAATCGTGGGCGAAGGCCGTGTTACGGCAGTGCGCCTGAAGGATGGTACCGAGATCCCGGCCGACCTTGTGGTGATGACTGCCGGTGTACGCCCCAATATCGCGCTGGCGCAGGCTGCAGGCCTGCACTGCGAGCGCGCCATCGTGGTGGACGACACGCTGCAGACCTACGATCCCCGCATCTACGCCGTGGGCGAATGCGTGCAGCACCGCCGCGCCACGTTCGGCCTCGTTGCACCGATATGGGAGCAGGCGCGCGTGTGCGCAGCCCACCTGTCCGGCGCAGGCCACCGCCGCTATGTGCAGCAGGCCACGCCAACCCGCCTCAAGGTGACGGGCATTGAACTCTATTCCGTCGGCGACATCATCGGCGACGCGGAAACCGAAGACCTCGTGCTGCGCGACGCGCGCCGTGGCGTCTATAAGCGCCTGGTGCTGGACGGCGGCCGCATCGCGGGCGCCGTGCTGTATGGCGACGTGCAGGACGGCCCGTGGTACTTCGACATGATCCAGAAAGGCGCCGATATTTCGGCGATCCGCCACCATCTGCTGTTCGGGAAAGCCGCATGAATCTGAATCAGGAACATATTCCGATCCGCAGTACCTGTCCTTACTGTGGCGTTGGCTGCGGCGTGAAGGCCACGCCGCAGGGCAAGTCCGCCGCGCAAATCGTGGGCGACCCTGAGCACCCGGCGAATGCAGGGCGCCTGTGCGTGAAAGGCTCGGCGCTCAATGAAACGCTGTCGCTGGACGGCCGCCTGCTGTATCCGCAGCTGCGTGAAAACGGCGCCTTGCGCCAGGCAAGCTGGGATGAAGCGCTTGGCCGCGTGGCCGATAAATGGCAGGCCATCATCGATGAGCATGGCCCGGATGCGGTGGCGTTCTACGTCTCCGGCCAGCTGCTCACGGAAGACTACTACGTTGCCAACAAGCTGATGAAAGGCTATGTGGGCAGCGCCAATATCGACACCAATTCGCGCCTGTGCATGTCCTCCGCCGTAGCGGGCCACAAGCGCGCCTTCGGTGAAGACCTGGTGCCGGTCGATTACGACGACCTGGAACTGGCCGACATGATCGTGCTGGTCGGCTCGAATATGGCGTGGTGCCACCCAATCCTGTTCCAGCGCATCACGCGCGCAAAGGAGCAGCGGCCGGACATGAAGATTGTGGTGATCGACCCGCGCCACACGGCCACCTGCGAACTGGCCGACCTGCACTTGCCCATCAAGCCCGGCACCGATGTGTGGCTGTTCAACGGCCTGCTGACTTATCTGCTCAGCATCGGTGCGGTGGACGAAGACTTCGTCGCACGGCACACCCATGGCCTGAACGACGCCGCGGCGGCAGCCGCCATCTCACCGGAAGACGTGGCCACCGCCTGCCGCCTGAAGCTTGCGGACGTGCTGGCCTTCTACGAATCCTTCGCGGCCACGGCAAAGGTTATCACCGCCTTCTCGCAGGGCGTGAACCAGTCTTCCGCCGGCACGGACAAAGTCAACAGCATCATCAACTGCCATCTGGTCGGCGGCCGTATCGGCAAGACCGGCATGGGGCCGTTCTCGATTACCGGCCAGCCGAACGCCATGGGCGGGCGCGAGGTCGGCGGCCTGGCCAATATGCTGGCCGCGCACATGGATCTGGACAAGGCCGAACACCGCAATGCCGTGCAGGCCTTCTGGAACTCGCCGCGCATTGCGGACAAACCCGGCCTGAAAGCCGTGGACCTGTTCCAGGCCATCGAAGCCGGCAAGGTGAAGGCGGTATGGGTGATCGCCACCAACCCGGTGGTGAGCCTGCCGGAAGCCGACCAGGTGCGCCGCGCGCTGCAGGCCTGCGAACTGGTGGTGTCTTCCGACATCATGCAGGGCACCGACACCAACGATTACGCGCATGTGCTGTTGCCCGCACTGGGCTGGGGCGAGAAAGACGGCACGGTAACGAACTCCGAGCGCCGCATTTCGCGCCAGCGCGCCTTCCTGCCCGCACCGGGCGAAGCGCGCGCCGACTGGCAGATTCTTGCCCAGTTCGCGCAGCGCATGGGCTATGAAGGTTTCGATTACACCGGCCCCGAACAGATCTTCGACGAACACGCGCGCCTGAGCGCATGGCGCAACAAGCCGGATGAGCTGCCGCGCATGTTTGATATCGGCGCACTGGCAGGCCTGGACCGCAGCCGCTACGACGGGCTGGCGCCGCTGCAATGGCCCGCAGCTGTTGGCGGCTCGCGCGGCAGGCTGTTCGCCGACGGCCGGTTCGCCCACTTGGACGGCCGCGCGCGCTTTGTGCCTACTGTGCCGCGCGCGCCGATGCACAAGACCGACAGCGAATATCCGCTGGTGCTGAACACCGGCCGCGTGCGCGACCAGTGGCATACGATGACGCGCACCGGCAAGGCCCCCAAGCTGGCCGAACACACTGCTGAATCCTTCGTGGACGTGCACCCGCAGGATGCGCTGCTGTGCGGTATCAAGGAAGGCGAACTGGCGCGCATCGGTTCGCGCTGGGGCTCGATGGTGGCGCGCGTGCGCCATGGCGGCGGCATTGCGCGCGGCAGCGTCTTCATCCCCATCCACTGGAACGCGCAGAATGCATCGGACGGCCGCGTTGGCGCGGTGGTGAATCCCGTTGTCGATCCGGTATCGGGCGAGCCTGAGTTCAAGCACACGCCCGTGAGCGTGGACCGCTTCCCCGTGAACTGGTATGGCTTTGTGCTGAGCCGCAGCGCGCTCGATCTCGACAGCCTGGCCTATTGGACCAAAGTACAGGGCCGCGACTTCGCGCGCTACGAGCTGGCGGGCCGCAACAAGATTACGGACTTCGGCGGCTGGGCGCGCGAGCTGCTCGGCATGGACGATGCGGATGCCGACTGGCTCGAATACACGGACCGCGGCGCAGGCGTATACCGCGCCGTGCACCTGGTGGACGACCGCATCGAGCAATGCATTTTCGTTTCGCGCACGCCGGACCTGCCGGCGCGCGCATGGCTGGCAGGCTTGTTCGCACTGGATAAGTTGGGAGATGCAGACCGCGCAGGCGTGCTGGCAGGCCGCCCCTTGCAGCAGGCGGTAGACGTGGGGCCAACGGTGTGCTCCTGCTTCGGTGTGGGCCGCAATACCATCTGCGACGCCATCCGTGAGCACAAGCTGAAAACTGCTGCCGAGGTCACCGCCTGCGTCAAGGCGGGCGGCAACTGCGGCTCTTGCGTGCCCGAGATCCACCAGCTATTGGCGACTGCGAGCAGCGCCGCCTGATCAGCGGCGGTTCTGGTAGTTCTGTGGGGGAGGTGCGCCGCGTTTCTCGATGTGGCGGAAAACGATACGGCCCTTGTTCAGGTCATACGGCGAGAGCTCAAGGGTGACCTTGTCGCCGGCGAGAATGCGGATGTGATTCTTTTTCATGCGGCCGGCTGTGTAGGCAATCAGCTTGTGGCCATTGTCCAGATCAACGCGGAAGCGCGAATCAGGGAGGATTTCGGTCACTTGACCGTTCATTTCAATCAGTTCTTCCTTAGCCATTCAGTCTCCAGGCAGGGTTGAAGAAAAAAAAGCCCGCACAACCGCGGGCTTCGTTTCAAATGTATAACCAATGCTTTGGCTGGAGCGGTCGCCCATGCTATCTGCATGGTGCTAACGCGGCGGGCGCCTATGCTATCTGCAAAGTGCCTCCGCTGTGTAACCGGCCAATGTATCCGGAACTACAAACCGCCGGAACCGGATCTCGTGTCGCATTACACAGGCGTTGTGCGAGGGTCCGTGGCGGGAGGGAGGAGGTACAAAACCTCAACCACAGAACGCAGTATATCACAGTTTTGTGCGGCGCACAAAACGAACTGTGCAGGGCATTCCGATTGCGCGTGCGCGCAAAGATGACAAATGGGAATTGTGCTAAATTGAGTCATCAGTCATCTGGACACCCTGTCGCAGGGTTAGACCATCATGCGCCGACCAATCGTACTCGTTCCAGCCTGTACGCGGCAGATTGGCCTGTTTCCCAATCACGCTGCGCAAGTGAAGTATGTGAATGCCGTCGTCCTCGGCGCGCATTGCATGCCGCTGGTGCTGCCTGCGCTGGGCGAAATGACGGACATGGAAGCGGTGCTCGAGGTGGCGGACGGCATCATGCTGACCGGTTCCGCATCGAATGTGCATGCGGACCTGTACGGACAGGCCATCCATAACCCCGCGCTGCCGCTCGATGCGGCGCGCGACGCCACTACGCTGCCGCTGATCCGCGCCGCTATCAAGCGTGGGATTCCTGTGCTGGGCATCTGCCGCGGCTTCCAGGAAATGAACGTGGCGCTGGGCGGCACGCTGCACCAGGCGGTGCAGGAAGTGCCTGGCATGATGGATCACCGCGACAAGGAAGATGACTCGCTCGAAGTGCAGTATGGTCCCGCGCATCGCGTGCTGCTTACCGCTGGCGGCAAGTTCGCGCAGATGCTGGGCAACCCGGCCGAGATCATGGTCAATTCACTGCACGGACAGGGCGTGGACAAGCTCGCACCCGGCCTTACGGTGGAAGCCGTGGCCGATGATGGCCTCGTGGAGGCCTATACCGTCAGTACTGCGCCCGGCTTCACGCTGGCGGTGCAGTGGCATCCTGAGTGGCTTATCACTCAGAACCAGGATTCACTGAAGATGTTCGACGCCTTCGGCAAGGCATGCCGCGAATACCGCGACAGCAAACAGGAGCGCGCATGATGGACACTTACGAAACCTGGGCCGGGGGCATCCCGTAGCTGTTCTCGCCAAGTCTGTGCAAGGCTGCGCCGCTTTTTTTGCGGCGGCGCTATCGAAGACTTACAGGAGAGAGAAATGGCTATCCGAGAAAATTTCAGCTATACCGATATGGAAGAGTGGCTCAATGAAAAACGGGTCACGGAAATTGAATGCCTGGTGCCCGACCTGACCGGCGTGGCACGCGGCAAAATCCTCCCGCGCGGGAAGTTCACGCAGGAGCGCGGCATGCGCATCCCGGAAGCAGTGCTGGGCATGACGGTGACCGGCAACTCGCCGACCGACGATCCAGCCTACGACCGCGCCATTTCGGCGACGGACCGCGACATGATCCTGAAGGCCGACCCCACCACCATCACCATGGTGCCCTGGGCCACCGACCCTACCGCGCAGGTGATTCACGACTGCTATTTCGCCGATGGCCGCCTGGTCGATTTCGCGCCGCGCTCCGTGCTGCGCCGTGTGCTCAAGCTGTATGAGGAAAAAGGCTGGAACCCGGTGGTGGCGCCGGAACTGGAGTTCTACCTGACGGACAAGATCTCCGATCCCGACCTGCCGCTGAAGGCGCCGATCGGCCGCAGCGGGCGCGCCGAAACTTCGCGCCAGGTCTACAGCATCGATGCGGTGAACGAATTCGACCCGCTGTTTGAGGATATCTACGACTACTGCGACATGATGGGCCTGGACGTGGACACGCTGATCCACGAAATCGGCGCCGGCCAGATGGAAATCAACTTCCTGCACGGCGAGCCGCTCGGCTTGGCGGACAAGGTGTTTTTCTTCAAGCGCACCCTGCGCGAAGCGGCGCTGAAGCACCATATGTATGCCACCTTCATGGCCAAGCCCATGGCGGGCGAGCCGGGATCGGCGATGCATATCCACCAGAGCGTGGTGGATGCGAGATCGGGCCGCAATATCTTCAGCAATGAGGACGGCTCGCCATCGCAGGCCTTCAAATACTATATCGGCGGCCTGCAGCGCTATATGCCTTCGGCCATGGCCATCGTTGCACCCTACGTGAACTCCTACCGCCGCCTGGTGAAGCACACGGCCGCGCCCATCAATATCCAGTGGGGCATCGACAACCGCACCGTGGGCTTCCGCGTACCGGAATCCGGCGTGCAGGACCGGCGTGTGGAAAACCGCATCATCGGCTCGGATGCGAACCCCTACCTGGCGCTGGCGGTCACGCTGGCCTGCGGCTACCTCGGCATGACCGAGCAGCTGGAACCCTCGCCCATCACCACCGGCAGCGCGTATGATATGAAATACGAGCTGCCGCAAGGACTCCCTGAAGCCCTCGCCGCGCTGCGCGCCGAAGAAAAGCTGCGCACTGTGCTGGGCGAACGCTTCATCGACGTTTATGCCGCGATCAAGGACCTGGAACACCAGGAGTTCATGACCGTGATCAGCCCGTGGGAACGCGAGCATCTGCTGCTGCACGTATGAGAGGAGTCCATCATGACCACCAATCCCGTGACGCCGGACCTGCCGGACACGCAGGCCTTGCAGCGCCTCGACTCGGCGCACTATCTGCATCCCTTTACCGACCATAAGGCGCTGGCTGAAAAGGGCGCGCGCGTGGTGGTGCGCGGCGACGGGATTTATTTGTGGGACTCCGAAGGGCGCAAGATGCTGGACGGGATGTCCGGCCTGTGGTGCGTGAACGTGGGCTATGGCCGCAGCAGCATCACGCAGGCGGTGGCGAAGCAGATGGACACGCTGCCCTTCTATAACAGCTTCTTCAACACGACCAATATTCCGGCCATCCAGCTCGCAACGAAGCTGGCGGAGCTGGCGCCGCCGGGCTTCAATCACGTGTTCTACGCGGGCTCCGGTTCGGAAGCGAACGACACCAATGTGCGCATGGTGCGCCGCTACTGGGACCTGATGGGGCACCCGGAGCGCACCGTCATCATCAGCCGCCGCAATGCGTATCACGGCAGCACCATGGCGGGCGCCTCGCTGGGCGGCATGAGCGGCATGCATGTGCAGGGCGGCCTGCCGATACCCGGCATCGTGCACATCGAGCAGCCTTATTATGCGGAGCATGGCGAAGGCATGACGCCGGAAGAATTCGGCGTGTTCGCCGCCTCCTGGCTGGAAGAGCGCATCAAGGAACTGGGGCCGGACAAGGTGGCGGCCTTCATCGGCGAACCGGTGCAGGGCGCGGGCGGCGTGATTATTCCGCCTTCTACCTACTGGCCCGAGATCCGCCGCATCTGCGATAAATACGATGTGCTGCTGATTGCCGATGAAGTGATTACCGGTTTCGGCCGCCTCGGCAGCTGGTTTGCGTCTGAAGGCTTTGGCATGCGGCCGGACCTTATCACCTTCGCCAAGGGCGTGACCTCAGGCTATGTGCCGATGGGCGGCGTGCTGGTGAGCGACCGCATCGCGGAAACGCTGATGACGGGCGGCGATTTCAATCACGGCTTCACTTATTCGGGCCATCCGGTGGCCTGCGCGGCGGCGCTGGAGAATATCCGCATCATCGAAGAGGAAGGGCTGGTCGGGCGCGTGGCCAACGATACCGGGCCTTACCTCAAGCAGCGCTTCGCCAGCCTGGCCGCGCATCCGCTGGTGGGCACGGCCGAGAGCTGCGGCTTTGTGGCAGGGCTGGACCTGGTGCGGCGCAAGGCGGCGCGCGTGCACCATCAGGTGCGCTTCGATGCCTCGCTGGCGGTGGGCATGATCTGCCGCGCGCACATGTTCAACAACGGCATGGTGATGCGGGCCGTGGCCGACCGCATGATCATTGCGCCGCCACTGATCATGACGCGCGCGCAAATCGACGAGATGATAGGACTGATCCGGCTCTGCCTGGACCGCACGCTGGAAGACCTCGAAGCGCGCGGCTGGCTGGGCTGATCAGGCAGCGGCGTTGTGATGCGGTTCCTGACGGTTCTTCAGGAACTGCGGCGCCAGCGAACCGATGAACATGCCCGCGAAGGCGGCTAGCAGGCCGGCCAGCTGGCCCGGGAAGGCTTCGCCCAGCTTGGTAATCTGCGGGAAGAACAGAATCCATACGAAGATGCCGGCGCCGATGGACAGGATGGCGCCTTGCGTGGTGGCGCGCTTCCAGTACAGGCCCATCACCAGCGGCACAAAGGCGCCCACCAGCGTGACCTGGTAGGCGCTCGATACCAGTTCGTAGATCGACGTGCCCTGCATCGCAATCGCGTACGCCAGCACCAGCGCGGCGAAGATCACAATGGTGACGCGCATGGCAAACAGCTGCTGGCGGTCGCTCATGTGCGGGCGCAGGTTCTTCAGGATGTTCTCCACGAAGCTGGTGGACGGCGCCAGCAGCGTTGCCGACGAGGTGCTCTTGATGGCGGACAGCAGCGCGCCGAAGAACAGGATCTGCATCACCAGCGGCATCTTCGTCATCACGAAGGTAGGCAGCAGCTGCTGGTAGTCGTTGCGCGCGATATCCATGGCATGGTCGCCCATCACCACCACAGCCGCGGCCACGATAAACATGGGCACGAAGCCGAACAGGATGTAGCTGGCGCCGCCGATCACCGCGCCGCTGCGGGCGGTCGGCATGTCCTTGGCAGACATCACGCGCTGGAACACGTCCTGCTGCGGAATGCTGCCGAACATCATGGTGATGGCGGCGGCTATGAAGAAGATGATATCGGTGAAGGTCGGCTCGGGCCACAGGCGCCACAGGTCGGCCTGCTGCGCCATATTCAGCACCTTGTCCGCGCCGCCCGCCAGGTCGGCCGCGAAGAAGGCAATGATGGTCATGCCCACCACCAGCACGATCATCTGGATAAAGTCGGTAATGGCCACGGCGAGGAAGCCGCCCACCACCACATAAATCAGCACGGCCAGCGTGCCCACGATCATGCCGGTGGCAGGCGCCATGGCGCCGTTGGTCAGCACGGAGAACACGAGGCCCAGCGCCGTGATCTGGGCGGCCACCCAGCCCAGGTAGCTGAGGATAATGGCGACGGAGCAGAACACCTCGATGCCCTTGCCGTAGCGCTGGCGGTAGTAGTCGCCGATGGTCAGCAGGTTCAGTTTATACAGCTTGGAGGCGAAGAACAGGCCGACCAGGATCAGGCAGGTGCCCGCGCCGAAGGGATCTTCGATCACCGCATTCAGGCCGCCCTGCACGAATTTGGCCGGCACGCCCATCACGGTTTCGGCGCCGAACCAGGTGGCGAAGGTGGTGGTAATGACCATGATCAGCGGCAGGCTGCGGCCTGCAACCGCGAAGTCGGCGGTGTTCTTGATCCGGGTGCCCGCCCACATGCCGAGGCCCAGGGTACCGAGAAGATACAGCGCGACGAAAACGATCAGGGTGGTGTTCATGCAGGGGCGCTCCGGGGCGGCGAAAAATTATCGGGCAGAAAATTCGCGATTATAAATGCAGAACCGGGCAGCTGGATCAAGTTTGCTAGTATCTGGCATCAGAAGTTGTATAAATGAGAAGGAAATTGGACATGACAACAACATCGTGGCACGAACGCGCCGCCGCACTGGCTATTGACGGCCGTGCCCTGATCAATGGCCAGCGCCTGGGCGCCCGCAGCGGCCAGACCTTCGACAACCACTCGCCCATCGATGGCCGCCTGCTGGGCCAGGTGGCCCGTTGCGATGCGCAGGACGTGGACGCTGCCGTTGCCGCCGCCCGCACCGCCTTCGAGGACGGCCGCTGGGCCAACTTCGCCCCGGCCAAACGCAAACGCATCCTCATCAAGTTCGCGGACCTGATGCAGAAGAACGCCGCCGAGCTGGCGCTGCTGGAAACGCTGGATATGGGCAAGCCGATCAAATATAGCCAGTCGGTGGACGTGGCGGGGGCGGCGAACTGCATCCGCTGGTACGGCGAGGCCATCGACAAGATTTACGACGAGATTGCGCCGGCTCCTTCGCACAGCCTGGCGCTGATCACGCGCGAACCGGTGGGCGTGGTGGGCGCGATCGTGCCATGGAATTACCCGATGCTGATGGCGTCCTGGAAGATTGCGCCGGCGCTGGCGGCAGGGAATTCGGTGGTGCTGAAACCATCCGAGAAATCGCCGCTGACGGCGCTGCGGCTGGCCGACCTCGCGCTGGAAGCGGGCATTCCGCCGGGCGTGTTCAACGTGCTGCCGGGTTACGGCAATGAGGCCGGCAGCGCGCTGGCGCTGCACATGGACGTGGACTGCATCGCCTTCACCGGCTCAACACGTGTCGGCAAGCAGATCATGCAGATGGCGGGGCAGTCGAACCTGAAGCGGGCCTGGACGGAGCTGGGCGGGAAGTCGGCCAATATCGTGTGTGGGGACTGTCCGGATATCGATGCGGCGGTATCGGCGGCGATTGGGTCCATCTTCTTCAACCAGGGCGAGAGCTGCAACGCGCCATCGCGGCTGTTTGTGGAAGAATCGATCCGCGAGCAGTTCATCGAGAAGGCGCTGGCCATGGTGCCCGACTTCACGCCGGGCGACCCGCTGGACGAGAACACGGTGATGGGTGCGATTGTGGACGACATCCAGCTGCGCACGGTGCTGGGCTACATCGAGCAGGGCAAAAGCGGCGGCGCGCGACTGCTAGCGGGCGGGGAGCGCGTGCGCACCGAGAGCGGCGGCTATTTCGTGGCGCCCACCATCTTCGACCGCGTAGACAGCAGCATGGCGATCGCACGCGAAGAGATTTTCGGCCCGGTGCTGTCGGTTCTGAGCTTCACGGACCTGAACGACGCGATCCGGCAGGCCAACGCCACGCAGTACGGCCTGCACGCGGCGGTGTGGACATCGGACCTGAGCAAGGCTATCAAAACCTCGCGCGCTTTGCGGGCAGGCACCGTGCACGTCAACCAGTACGACAACGACGACATCACGGTGCCCTTCGGCGGCTACAAACAGTCCGGCAACGGCAGGGACAAATCCCTGCACGCCTTCGACAAATACACCGAACTCAAAACCACCTGGATCCAGCTCTAAAAGTTTCTTAATCGGGGTCAGACCCTAATTAAAAAGTAACTATTTCTTTTTAATTAGGGTCTGACCCCGATTAAGAAATATTTCTTAGAAGCAGTGTTCGAGCGCGGGGAAGGAGCCGTCCTTGACGGCGGTGACGTAGGCGGTGACGGCGGCGTCGATGCTGGTCTGGCCTTCCATGAAGTTCTTCACGAAGCGTGCCTTGCGGCCAGGGAAAACACCCAGCAGGTCGTGCATGACCAGCACCTGGCCCGAGCAGTCCGGGCCCGCGCCGATGCCGATCGTCGGCATGGTAAGCAGATCGGTTACTTCCTTGCCAAGCGCCGTTGGAATTGCTTCGAGCACCACCATCGCAGCGCCAGCGGCCTGCAGCTTCAGCGCATCCGCCTTCAGCTGCTCGGCGCTTTCCGTGGTCTTGCCCTGCACCTTGTAGCCGCCCAGCTGGTGCACCGACTGCGGCGTCAGGCCCAGGTGGGCGCACACCGGCACCGCGCGATCAACCAGGAAGCGGATGGTGTCGGCCACCCAGGCGCCGCCTTCGATTTTCACCATATGCGCGCCAGCCTGAATCAGCTGCACGGCATTGTTGAAGGCCGCTTCGGGCGTGCCATAGCTCCCGAAGGGCATATCGGCCACGATCATCGCGGACTTGGCGCCGCGCGCCACTGCAGCCGTGTGATAGGCCACTTCCTGCACCGTCACCGGCAGCGTCGAGGTATGGCCGTTGCACACCATGCCCAGCGAATCACCGATCAGCAGCACTTCCACGCCGTTACGCTCCATCAGGGAGGCAAAGCTCGCGTCGTAGCAGGTGAGCATGGCGATCTTTTCGCCAGCCGCACGCAGCGCGTTCAGCGAGGGAATCGTGACAGCTTTAGTCATCACGGATTTGGCAGGCGCAGGCGCTTGTGGCGCCCCACCCATTTCTTTTCCTTGCAGGTATCCAGACATGGCAGTCCTCGAATAAAGATGTTTCGGCGCGTATTTTAACTGCGGAGCGCTTTATTTGCCGACGAAGAGGAAGGCCACCGCCGCCATGATGCAGACGAAGGCGCCCAGGTGGCGCCAGCTCAAAGGTTCCCCCAGTACCGCCACGGCGAACACGCCGAACACGATCAGGGCAATGGCTTCCTGCGCCACCTTCAGCTGGCCGGCGCTCCAGCCGCTGGAGAAGCCGATGCGGTTCGCCGGCACCGCGAGGCAGTATTCCACAAAAGCGATGGCCCAGCTGATCAGGATCACGTAGAACAGCGGCTTGTTCATGCCGCCCTTCAGGTGCCAGTACCAGGCGATGGTCATGAAGATGTTGGAGGCGGAGAGCAGGAGAAGGGTTTGCATAGGGTGGTGCTCAGTCGAGTTTTTCGATGCCCTGATTCTGCACCATCGGCGCGAACGATGCTGCCGGGCCTTTGCCGGGAACGATAAGGTCCGGCTGCAGTTCGAGCAGGGGGACCAGCACGAAGGCGCGTTCCGTCATGCGCGGGTGCGGCACCGTCAGCGTTGGGCTGGCGATGGTCTCTTCGCCGTAGAGCAGCAGGTCCAGGTCCAGCGTGCGCGGCGCGTTGCGGTAGGGACGCTCGCGGCCGTGGGCAAGTTCGATGGCCTGCAGGGTTTGCAGCAGCGCTTCAGCGTTCAGCGTGGTGTGGATGCGGGCGACGGCGTTGAGGTAGTCGTCGCCGCTGGAATCGATGGGGGCGGTGCAGTAGAGGCTTGAGACGGCGTCCAGCGTGCAGCCATCGGCGCGGCGCAGGCGCTCGATGGCATCGAGCACGTTGGCACGCGCGTCGCCGAGGTTGGCGCCGATGCCGATGTAGGCGTCAGGCATCGCTGCCGGATGGCGCGCCGCCTTCGCCGCCACCACCGCCACGGCGGTTGCGGCGCGGGCCACGGCGGCGGCGGCGCTTGGCCGGGGCACCTTCGCGGGCTTCGCCTTCAGCCGGTGCGCTGTCGAAATCGTCATCGTCGTGCGCGTCTTCGTGCTCGTCGTCGCTGCCTGCTTCGACGGTTTCCGCATCATCCTTATGGCGCTGGCCACGGCGCGGCGGACGTTTGCGCTTTGCACCGCCGCCGCCACTGCCGATGGCGGATACCATCTCGGCGCGGATCACTTCATCCGCTTCGTAGAAGGCCGACCACCAGTCACCCAACTCCTTGTCGATCTCGCCGGATTCGCAGCGCAGCAGCAGGAAGTCGTAGCCCGCGCGGAAGCGCAGGTGCTCCAGCAGCTTGTAGGGATTCTTGCCGTTGCGGCGCTCGAAGCGCGGCTGCATGGCCCAGATGTCGCGCATGTCGGAACCGATCTTGCGCTGCAGGGCCAGTTTTTCGGTCTGCGATTCGAGCACTTCGTCCGCCGCCAAGTGCAGCGCCGGAATCGGGAACTCGCCCGCCGCCTGGTAGGCATTCCACTTCTCCAGCACCTGGTGCCACAGCAGCGAAGCAAACAGGAAGCCCGGCGACACCGTCTTGCCCGCCATGATGCGGCGGTCCGTCGCATCCAGCGCCAGCGTCACGAATTTGATGCCCAGCGGCTGCTCCAGCACCACGTCCAGCAGCGGCAGCAGGCCGTGGTGCAGGCCTTCCTTGCGCAGCTGCTGCAGGCAGGCCAGCGCCTGGCCGCTCATCAGCAGCTTGAGCATTTCGTCGAACACGCGCGCCGCAGGCACGTTGTTGATCAGCGGCGCCATCACCTTGATCGGTGCGGCGGTTGATGGCTCGATGCCGAATTTCAGCTTGGCCGCAAAGCGCACCACGCGCAGCATGCGCACCGGATCTTCGCGGTAGCGCGCTTCCGGCTGGCCGATGATGCGCAGCGTCTTGGCGCGGATATCGCCGATGCCGCCGTGGTAGTCCAGCACCTGCTGCGTGGCAGGGTTGTAGTACATGGCGTTGATGGTGAAGTCGCGGCGCTCCGCATCCTCTGCCTGGCTGCCGAAGGTGTTATCGCGCAGCACGCGGCCATGTTCGTCCTTCGGCGCGTTGTCAAGCGTCGTGCCGCGGAAGGTGGTCACTTCCAGCAGGTCCTGGCCGAACATCACGTGCACGATCTGGAAGCGGCGGCCGATGATGAAGGCGCGGCGGAACAGGCGTTTCACCTGTTCCGGCGTGGCGTTGGTGGCGATGTCGAAATCCTTGGGCTTCACGCCCAGCAGCAGGTCGCGCACCGCGCCGCCCACCACGAAGGCCTCGAAGCCTGCTTCCTGCAAGGTGCTCGTCACGCGCACGGCGTTGGACGACACCATCTTCGGGTCGATGCCATGCTGGTCCGGGCCGAGGATATCAGGCTCGTTGCTATTGCGTCCCTTGACGCCAAGGATCTTGCGGATGAATTTCTTAATCATTGAACAGATGGAGTAAAGGCCAGCCTTGCGCGGAAGCGTGAGTGGTGAGCTTGGCGTTGGGATTGGTCGCTACCGGATGGCTGACGATGGACATCAGCGGCAGGTCGTTGTGCGAATCGCTGTAGAAGTACACATGCTCGAAGTGGTCGAGCGTTTTGCCCATCTTTTCCAGCCACGCCTTGGTGTGCACGATCTTGCCCGGCCCCTGCGTCGGCGTGCCGAGCAGCTTGCCGGTAATGCGGCCGTCATCGGCCACTTCCGGCATTGCTGCGATCAGGTGCTCGACGCCGAAGGCTTTTGCAATCGGCGCGGTCACGAAGTGGTTGGTGGCGGTAACGATGGCCACCAGGTCGCCCGCATCCACGTGCTTCTGCAGCAGCGCGCGTGCCGCAGGGCGGATATTCGGAATCACTACTTCGTCCATGAACTGCTGCTGCATCGCCGCCAGCTTCACCGGGTCGAAACCGGACAGGGTGCCCAGCGAGAATTCCAGATACTCGACCGGGTCCAGCGTGCCCGCCTGGTACTGGGCGAAGAAGGCGTCGTTGCGGCGGGCGAATTCGACCGGATCGACTGCGCCGATACGGCACAGGAATTGGCCCCACTCGTAATCGGAGTCGATGGGCAGCAGCGTGTGGTCGAGGTCAAACAGGGCGAGATTCATTATTCTTTCGCTTCCGCCTGCAGCCACTCGCGCAAGAGCGGCAGCGTGATCGGGCGTTGGGTTTCAAGGGAATATTGGTCGAGCGAGTCCAGCATGGCGGACAGCGAACGCATGTCACGCTGAAAATGGGACAGCAAATAGGGTAACACGCCGGGCGACAGCGTCAAACCGCGCGCCGCGGCCGCCTGGCCCAGTGCGGCGACCTTTTCGTCGTCCGACAGCCCATGCAGCTGGTAGATCAGGCCCCAGCCCATGCGCGTGCGCAGGTCTTCGCGCACCGGCAGTACGGCAGGCGCCACGGCGCCGCTGGACACCATGAAGGCATTGTTGGCGCGGATCTCGTTGAACAGCGCGAAGGCGTCGATCTGGGCCACCGGCGACAGCTTCTCGCAGTCGTCCAGCAGGTACAGGTCCACGTCCGGCGAATACACGAATTCGGACTCGATGGAGAAGGGCGAGATATAGCGCGCCCGCTCGGTCGTCGCCAGCGCCTTCAGCAGATGCGACTTCCCCGAGCCCATTTCGCCCCACAGGTAGGCAAAATGCTCGCGCGAGCTGCGGTCGGCGAACTGGCGCATCAGCGCCGCCGCTTCCGCATTGCGGCCCACCTCGAAGGATTCGAGGGTGTGCACCGGTTCCGCGCCGAGGTCCAGCACCAGCTGCTTCATGCCTGCCTCGATGTCATTTGCTTAACTTTCTGTCCATTGCGTTACGTATTATAGAAGCTGCTACGCAGGTAATGGCGGCGCAGATGGCGGAAAGCGACCATCAGCAGGGCGGAAGCGGGCAGGGCGAGCAGCACGCCCACGAAGCCGAACAGCTGGCCGAAGGCCAGGAGGGCGAAGATCACGGCCAGCGGATCGAGGCCGATGCGCTCGCCCACCAGGCGCGGTGTGAGCACGAAACCTTCCAGCACCTGGCCCAGGCCGTAGATGATGGCCACGGCAATGATGCCGCTCCAGTCGGCAAACTGCAGCACGGCGCCGATCAGCGCCAGGAACAGGCCGAGGCCAAAGCCGAGATAGGGGATGAAGACCAGCAGGCCGCTCAGGATGCCGACCGGCAGCGCCACGTCAAAACCGGCAATCGCCAGCGCGGCCGAGTAGTAGATGGCCAGCACCAGCATCACCAGCAGCTGGCCGCGCAGGTACTGGGCCAGCAGGGCGTCGCACTCGTGCGCCATCTCCATGGTGTAGCCGATATAGCGACGCGGCACGGCGCCGGCGATGCGCGCCATCAGCTGCGGCCAGTCCAGCAGCAGGTAGAACAGCACCACCGGAATCAGGGTCAGCGTGGCGATCCAGCCCAGGACGGCGGTGCCGCCCACGCGTGCCGAATTCAGCACGGCAGCCCAGATTTCGTCGCCGGAAGCGGCCATTTTCTCGTAGGCGAGCTGGCGGATGCTGGCCGAATCGAAGCTGACGTCCACGCCCAGCTCGCGCAGGCGCGGCGCCAGGGTATCGTTGAGCTTTGCCAGGAAGGCCGGAATGGCGGCCTGCAGCAGCGGAATTTCCTTCTGCAGCACAGGAATCACGATCAGCACCAGCGCCAGGATGGCCGCGAAAAAGAGCAGCATGACGATGGTGACGGACACGGAACGCGGCATCGGGTAGCGGCCGATGCGCACCCGGTCCAGCCGGTCCACGCCCGGATTCAGCACGTAGGCGAAGATGGCGGCGGCCAGGAAGGGCGTCAGTATAGGGCCGAGCAGGATCAGGAGAAAGAGAAAACCCAGCCAGACCGCCAACCAGAATGCCGTTTGTTTTTGTTCTGCGCTCAGGTTAAATGGCATGTGAAGGGCGGTTTTCAGCGAAAAAGGGCAGGTTGACGAGGCATTTTGATAAAATAGCGGACTTGCCGGGATTTGCGACTATCCGTTGCAACAATACGGCGTCCGCCTTCTATTTTACCGCCTCTGCTGCGAAATACACCATGAGCCAACCTTCGAATGTTTCCCTGTCCTACCGTGACGCCGGCGTTGATATCGACGCAGGCGACGCTCTAGTTGAAGCGATCAAGCCATTCGCCAAGCGCACCATGCGCGAAGGCGTGATGGGCGGCATCGGCGGCTTTGGCGCGCTGTTCGAAATTAGCAAAAAATACAAGGAACCAGTGCTGGTCTCCGGCACCGACGGCGTGGGCACCAAGCTGAAACTGGCGTTTGAGCTGAACCGCCACGACACCGTGGGCATCGACCTGGTGGCCATGAGCGTCAACGACATCCTGGTGCAGGGCGCCGAGCCGCTGTTCTTCCTCGACTATTTCGCCTGCGGCAAACTGGACGTGGCCATCGCCACCGACGTGATCAAGGGCATCGCCAAGGGCTGCGAAACCTCCGGCTGCGCGCTGATCGGCGGCGAAACCGCTGAAATGCCGAGCATGTACCCGGCCGGCGAATACGATCTGGCCGGCTTCGCCGTGGGCGCGGTCGAAAAATCGAAGCTGATCGACGGTTCGAAGATCGCTCCCGGCGATGTGATTCTGGGCCTGGCCTCCTCGGGCGCGCACTCCAACGGCTATTCGCTGGTGCGCAAGATCATCGAAGTGGCCAAGCCTGACCTGAACGCCGACTTCCACGGCCGCAAACTGGCCGACGTGCTGATGGAGCCAACCCGCATCTACGTGAAGCCGCTGCTGGCGCTGATGGACGCGATGGAAGTCAAAGGCATGGTGCACATCACCGGTGGCGGCCTGGTCGAAAATATCCCGCGCGTGCTGGCCGACAACCTGACCGCCGAACTGGATGGCAGCTCCTGGACCATGCCGCCGCTGTTCAAGTGGCTGCAGCAGCACGGCGGCGTGGCTGACGCCGAAATGCACCGCGTATTCAACTGCGGCATCGGCATGACGGTCATCGTATCGGCTGAAAACGCCGATGCAGCATTCGCCCAGCTGACCGCCGCTGGCGAAACCGTCTCCCGCATTGGCACCATCCGCGCCCGCAAAGACGGCGAGCACCAGACCATCGTCATCTAACGCTCCAGCCCGCCTGTGACACCCTGGGGTCAGGCACCGCTGTCATGCTGACAGCCGGTGCCTGACCCCAGGGTGTCATGTTCAGCGGTGCAGGATTTTGGGGACGGGGGCGGGGCGCAGGCGGTAGGCGTCGGGCATGCCGGATCCTAAGAGGGGGCGCAGGTACATGCGGAAGGCGTCCGTCACGTCGGTGCCGCTGGCCGTGATGAATTCGTCCTCCATCGTCCGCGTTTTGCCCGCCACCGCTTCCAGCGGCAGCAGTTCGTAGTCGGCCGAATAGAAGCCGGTACGCTTGATGGCTACCGAGCCGTTCTGCTTCCCCCACATGGCGAATTGCACCGCCTTCTCTCCCACTTCGCGCGCCTCGCGCTGGTCCACATCCGATACGCAGCCGATGAAGCTGCGCTGCAGGTAGCCGAAGGTGTCGCCGCGCACGCGCTTGATGCCCAGCCTGGACTTGATTTCGTCGCAGAGCTGGTCGGCCAGCGCGCCGGTGCCCGAGAGCTGCACGTTGCCATGCGCATCGCGTTCCACTTCCTTGGCCAGCAGCGTGGCGATCGGCTCGCCGCTGGCGTCGTGGATGCCTTCGGAGACGGCGATCACGCAGCGGCCATAACGGTCATAGACCGCTTTCACGTCCGCCAGGAACTGGTCGAGCGAGAACACGCGCTCCGGCAGGTAGATGAGGTGCGGGCCGTCGTCCGGGAACTTCTTGCCCAGCGCCGCGGCGGCTGTGAGGAAACCGGCGTGGCGGCCCATCACCACGCCCACGTACACGCCCGGCAGCGAGGCGTTATCCAGATTGGCGCCCGCAAAGGCCTGCGCCACGAAGCGGGCAGCCGACGGGAAGCCGGGTGTGTGGTCGTTTCCAACGAGGTCGTTGTCGATAGTCTTGGGCACGTGGATGGCGCGCAGCGGGTAGCCCGCCGCCTGCGCCTGTTCGCTCACGATGCGCACCGTGTCCGAGGAGTCGTTGCCGCCGATGTAGAAGAAGTGCTCGATCTCGTGCGCGCGCAGCACGTTGAAGATCTCTGCGCAGTATTTCAGGTCCGGCTTGTCGCGCGTGGAGCCCAGCGCGGAGGAGGGCGTGGCGGCCACCAGTTCCAGGTTGTGCGAGGTTTCCTGCGTGAGGTCGACAAAGTCTTCGTTGATGATGCCGCGCACGCCGTGCAGCGCGCCGTAGACCTTTGTCACTTCATGGAAGCGCCGCGCTTCCAGCGCCACGCCCACCAGCGACTGATTGATCACGGCGGTCGGTCCGCCTCCCTGCGCCACCAGAATCTTGCCAGAACCCATAGCCAGCCTCCCCGTCGTGAAAGGAATCAGAGCCGCCAGCTTACTCCGTTTTCGCGCCCGCGCCGATATTCTGGTCAAGGAATTTTTCGACCCGCGTCCAGAAGTCGAAGCGGTTCTTCGGGAGCACCCAGCCGTGGCCTTCTTCCGTGTATTCCAGCCACTCCACACGGCTGTTATACGGCCGGACCGCGTCGTAGAAGCGCTGCCCGTGGAAGATGGGCACGCGCTGATCCGCGCCGCCGTAGGCCAGCAGCAGCGGTTGGCGGATCTTCGCCGCCTGCAGCAGGGGCGAGGTGCGCTTCAGCTGTTCCGCGTCCTTCTGCTGGTCGCCGATCAGTGCCGGCATGCCGTATTTTTTCCATGCCGCACTCAGGTCGGAATCGCGATACCAGGCACCCGAGTACATCAGGTCGATGTCGGTGACGCCGGCCCAGTTGATGCCGCACTTGTAAAGGTCCGGGTCATTGACAAGGCCCATCAGCGTCGCATAGCCGCCGTAGCTGGCGCCGGCGATGCAGATGCGTTTTGGGTCGGCATGGCCCTGGGCGATGGCCCAGCGGGCGCCGTCCGCAATGTCGTCCTGCATTTTCAGGCCCCACTGCTTCCAGCCTGCCTTGAACAGCGCATTGCCGTAGCCGGTGCTGCCGCGGAACTCCGGCTGCAGGACAAAGTAGCCGCGCGAGGCGAGGAACTGCGCCTCGGCGTTGAATGCCCAGGTGTCGCCGCGCACCCACGGGCCGCCATGCACCAGCACCACCATCGGCGCGTTCTTCTTGCCGTTGGCGGGCAGTGTGACCCACGCCGGAATCGTGAGGCCGTCGCGCGCCTTGTAGCGCACCAGGTCGCGCTTGCCCATGGCCGCAGGCTTGATCTGCGGATGCATGGACCCGACGAGCACCAGCTTCTTCACATCGCCGCGGTAGACGTAGTAGATGGGCGGCTGCCGGTCCGAGTACGATTTCACGAGCATGTTATGCGTGGAGGGATGCCTGGGCGGCATCAGGACATTGACGGTGGCGGGCAGCACGCGGTCGATATAGGCCTGCGCGGCTTGCAGATCCTTGTCCACCCACTGCGTGGCTTCGGTATCGCCGATGGAGCGGATGCCCAGCATGCCTTTTTCCGAGAACACCAGTTCGCCGCTGAAATCGAAGTCTTCCTGCACCACCACCGGCTTGTCGCTGATCCTGGCGGTATCCAGGTCCAGGCTGTACACCGCAGTCTTGTCGCCACGGCTGGTGAGCACATAGAGTTTGCCGTCAGGGCCGAAAGCCAAGGGGGAGAACGAACCGTCGGTGCCGATATAGCGCCCGAATTCGCCCAGCGAGCGCCATTCATTGTTCTTTTTGGGGTCGCGGTAGTAGACCGTGGACGTGCCTTCGGCCGCCGTCACCGCAATGCGCGGCTCGCCCGCATAATCGGTCAGCCAGCGCTTCACATTGCCCGGTCCCTGATATTCCGTAGTGCGCCCGTTGAGGGTATTCAGGCGCAGCAGCGTCCTGTGCACCACTTCACTCAGGCCACTGAACTCGATGCTCTCCACGTAGACGAATTCCGAGTCCTGCTTGCCCACCTGGGGCAGCATATAGGTATGCCAGGGCAGGATCTTCTGCATGCTGCCATCCGAGATGACCACGTGTTCGCGCTCGGCGAGGCGGCGGAACTGGCTGGCGTCGCGGTTCACGGCAAACAGGCCGGGCGCATAGCGGCGTTGACCCTGGCCCTGGTCGCGGTCCGCCAGGTCGTAGATCAGGCGCTCATCGCTGACCCACTGGAAGTCGTCGACATCGGCGTCGGCAAACACGGCGACTATCTGTGCCTTGCCGGTTTCGATGTCATAGACTGCCAGCCGTTCGCGCGAGCCATTGCCGCTGACACGGGCGGCCAGGTATTTGCCGCTGGGTGACAGCACTGCGGCGCTGAAGGCCGGGTTGTCGAAGAATGCTTCCACCGGCGGTGGCGCGAAGGTCTGCGCATGCAGCGCAGGCAGTGCCAGCACGCCAAGCGCGGCGATGGAGCAGTGCAAGAGAAAAGCACGCATCATTCGCCTTTTGCGCCGGCACCGATATTCCGGTCCAGGAATTTCTCGACACGCGTCCAGAAGTCGAAGCGGTTCTTCGGCAGCAGCCAGCCATGGCCTTCTTCCGGATATTCGACCCATTCGACCTTGCTGTTGGTCCTGGTGACCGCGTCATAAAAGCGCTTGCCGTGATGGATGGGCACGCGCACGTCCGCGCCGCCGTAGGCCAGGAACACCGGCTGCCTGATGCGGGCCGCCTGCAGCAGCGGCGAGGTGCGCTGGAGCTGCTCGGCATCCTTCTCGCGGTCGCCGATCATCACCGGCATGCCGTACTGCTTGTAGGACTCGGACAGGTCGTTGCCGGCATACCAGGTGCCTGTGTACATCAAGTCGATGTCGGTAACGCCCGCCCAGCTCAGGCCGCAGCGGTACAGATCGGGATCGTTTACAAGTCCCATCAGCGCCGCGTAGCCGCCGTAGCTGCCGCCCGCGATGCAAACGCGCTTGCTGTCGGCATAGCCTTGTGCGACTGCCCATTTCACCCCGTCGGCCAGGTCGTCCTGCATTTTCAGGCCCCATTGCTTCCAGCCCGCGCGGAACAGCGCCGCGCCGAATCCCGTGCTGCCGCGGAACTCGGGCTCCAGCACCACATAGCCGCGCGAGGCAAGGAACTGGGCCTCCTCATCGAACTCCCAGCTGCCGCCGCGCACCCATGGGCCGCCGTGCACCAGCATGACCATCGGCATATCCTTGCCCGGCTTGTTCGGCAGCGTGAGCCAGGCTGGAATGCTGAGGCCATCGCGTGCGACATAGTGCACCAGTGCGCGGCTGCCCATTTGCGATGCCTTGAGCTGCGGGCGTTTGTCGCCAACCCGTATCAGCTTGTTGCGCGTGCTGTCATAGACGAAGTACACGGCGGGCTGCGCATCCGAGAACGCCTTCACGGTGTAGTTGGTGGCCTGAGCGTCGTGCGCGGGCGTTACCACATTGGATGTGTTGGGCAGCAGCTTGTCGACCGCATCCTGCACCGCCTGCATCTCCTTGTCCAGCCATTGCGTGCCTTCCGCATCGGTGATGAAGCGTACGCCGCGCAAGCCTTTGTCGCCGAAAATCAGGCGGCCGCTGAAATCGAAATCGAGTACGCGCACCACAGGCTTGTCGCTGAGCTTACCGGTATCGAGGTTGAAGGTGTACACGGCTTCCTTGTCCTGCCCTGCGCCAGTGCGGACATACAGCGTTCCATCGGGACCGAAGGCCAGCGGATCGAAGGCATTCTGCCCGCCGAGATAGCGCGGGTATTCGGACAGCTTGCGCCAGGCATTGTTCTGCTTCGGATCACGGTAGTGAACGGAGGCCGTGCCTTCGTGGCGCACCACGGCCAGCCGTGGTTCACCTTCGTAATCCATGACCCATTGCTGCACGTGGCGCGGTCCCTCATAGGTGGTATAGCGCCCGGTCAGCGTGTTGAGGCGCAGCAGGGTCACATGCGCGATCTCGCTCACGCCGCGGTACTCGCGGCTGGCGACATAGGTATATTCGGAATCCAGCTTGCCAGCCTGGGGCATCATATAGGTATGCCACGGCAGCAGTTTTTCCCCGCCGGCAGCGCGGATGAAAGGGTTGCTGCGCTCCGCTAGCCGCTTGAATTTGCTGCCGTCGCGGTTGACGGCGTACAGGCCGGGCGCGTAGCGCATCTGGCCGTAGCCCACATCCGGTTCCATGGAATTGAACAGCAGCCGGTCGTCGCTGATCCATTGCACCTGGTTGATGTCTGCGTCGTCGAACTGCGCAACGGCGTTCGCTTTTCCAGTGGCGATCTCGTAGACCGCGAGCCGGACGCGGTGGCCCTTGCCGCCGACGCGCGCGGCGATATATTTCCCGCTCGGGGAGAGATGAGCCGATCCGAATTCAGGATTGTCGAAGAATGCTTCAACCGGCGGCGGGACCAGGGCTTGCGCGGTGGCTTGCGGGAGGATGGCGGCCGTGCTGATTGCCAGTGCAAGAAGTACATTTTTTATCATGCCAGAAACATATCACATGGCACATCTCCGCAATATCGCAGATTGTCACAACGTTGTTTTCAGGCGGCAGCCAGTTTGACCGGCAGTTCCCTTACCCGCTGGCCGGTGGCCGCGAACAGTGCATTGCACAGGGCAGGCGCAATCAGCGGCGGAGCGATTTCTCCCAGCCCGCATGGCGCAGCATCCGGTTCCTCTATGAAGTGCACCTCGATCTTGCGCGGCGTTTCGCTGTGGCGTGCGAAGGGCGTGTCGTGGAAGTTCGTGTTTACAACTGCACCGTCTGCAAGTCGGATGCCGCCGTGCAGCGCCGCCGACAGGCCCCACATGATGCCGCCTTCCACCTGCTGGCGCGCGCCATCGGGATTGATCACCAGGCCGCAGTCGACCACGGCCACCACACGCGTAATGGTGAACTGGTTCCTGCGCACTTCCACGTCGGCCACCATGGCGCAGTAGCTGTTGCCGTGCATGTAGGGATAGGCGGCGATGCCGCGCCCGCGCTGCACGCCCGGCTCCGATGCCACCGGCTGGTCCCAGCCGGACAAGGCCGCCGCCGTTTCGAGCACTTTCCGCATCCGTTTCTGGCTGACCTTGTAGCGCTCGCCGGACGGCTTGTCTTCCCCGCTGCGCATCACGCCGAGGCGGAACTGCACCGGGTCCTTGCGAGCCGCATGCGCCAGTTCGTCCACAAAGCACTCCTGCGAGAAGGCCCAGTGGTTGGCGACCACCGAGCGCCAGGCGCCGCCCTGCAGCGGGCTCGCACCCTGCAGATTGGCAAAGGCGTAGCGCATATGCGCCGCGTCGTAAGCGAACCACGGATGCTCGCCGCGCGGATTGCCGAAGTAGGAGCGTGCTTCGTCATGCTGCCAGGAGGCGAGGGCGCCATCCGGCGTGAGCGCCGCGCGCAGGCGGCTGCGGGTATAGGGATGGAAGTGGTCATGCCGCAGGTCGTCCTCGCGCGTCCACACAATCTTGACTGGAACGTTGCCCGCGGCCTGTGACACGCGCAGCGCTTCGATGGCGGTGTCCATATAGAAGCGGCGGCCGAACGCGCCGCCTGAGAACTGCGGGCTCACCACGACATCGCTTTCCGGTAGGCCGAAGATGCGGGCCAGCTGGTTGCGCCAGCCGATGGCGCTCTGCGTGCCTACCCAGACCTCGGCGCGCTTGCCCTGATGGTGGGCCACGCAGTTCATGGGCTCCATGCAGGCATGCGCCTGGAAGGGGTAGATGTATTCGGCCGCCAGCATATTGGAACGCTCCGCTGGAGCGCTGCCCGTTTCCTGCACTAAGCTGAGATCACGGTCCAGCGCTTGCGCAGCGAAAGCGTTCCACGATTCATCGGAATGGCTTGCACCGGCCGGCTTCTCCCATTCCACCACCAGCGCCTTGCGGCCCTGCATGGCCGCCCAGGTGGAGGTGGCCACCACTGCCACCGCTTCCTTGGAGGAGAAGAATGTGGCGGGCGCAGGCAGGTTGTTTGCGGCTTCCTCATGGGCTGCGATTTTGACGACGGCGCGCACGCCGGGCACTTTCAGCGCCGCGCTGGCATCGAAGCGCGCCACGCGGCCGCGCAACTGCGGCGAGCGTTCCAGGCTCGCGAACAGCATGCCGGGCAAGGTGAAGTCGATGCCGTAGTTCTGCTGGCCGCGCACGATGGCGTCAGCATACACATTGGGCTGGCCTTTGCCCACCACATCACCTGCCACACGTTCGCCCAGCGCGGGTTGCAGCTTGCGGAACTCGTCGCGGTTGTCGGGGCCGCCCAGTGCAGCGGCATCGGCTGCCAGCGCGCCGAAGCCCAGGCGCTGTTTCTTCGGTCCGGTGACAAAGCCATGGGCCGTGCTGCATTCTTCCGGCTTGCACTTCCAGCGCGCGGCTGCCGCCTGCAGCAAGGCCTGTCGTGCCAGCGCTGCGCCTCGGCGCAGGTGCAGGTAGTTGTCCTTGATGCAGTTGCTGCCGCCGGTGCCGCTCAGCACATAGCGCTTGCTGGCCGTATCCGGAATGGGCAGCACGCGGAATTGCGCCATGTCCGCGCCCAGCTCCTGGGCGAAGACCATCGCCATGCTGGTGGCCACGCCCTGGCCCATTTCGTGGTGCGTGAGCGAGAACTCCAGCACATTCGAAGTCAGGATGCGCACGAAGTAGCCGACGTCGCTGCCATCGGGCGGCGCTGCCAGCACAGGGAAGGCGCCCTGCAGCAGCAGGCCGCCGCCGGCAAGGGCCGAGAACTTGAGGAAGTCGCGGCGTCCGGTGCTCATGCTTTACCTTTCGCGGCTGCCTGCTGGATGGCCTGCTGTATGCGCGGATAGGTGCCGCAGCGGCACAGATTACCCTCCATGCCCTCGGCAATTTGCGTTTCGCTGGGACGGGGATGTTTTTCGAGCAGCGCCACGGCGCTCATGATCTGGCCGGACTGGCAGTAGCCGCATTGCGCCACATTGCAGTCCTTCCAGGCCTGCTGCACCGGATGCAGCTTGTGCGTGCGCGCATCAGCCAGGCCCTCGATAGTGCGAATCGGCTTACCGGCTACCGAACCCACGGTAGTACTGCAGGACCGAACCGCTTCGCCGCCCACGATCACGGTGCAGGCGCCGCACAGGCCAGCGCCGCAACCGAATTTGGTGCCGGTCATGCCGAGCGTATCGCGCAGCACCCACAGCAGGGGCATCTCAGGATCGGCTTCGACCGGTACGTTTTTGCGGTTGATTGTCAGTTGCAGTCGCATGGCAGGCAGGCTCCGGAAAGCGCCATTATGCAAGCGGCCTGCGCGGCGTCTGTCGCAAATTTGTAGCGCTTCAGGCCTGTTCTTCCGGCGCGCGGATCTGGTCGATCAGCGCCTCCGTTTCGCCGTCCGGCGGCGCCGTGAGCAGGCTGACCACCACCAGCGTGAGCAGCCCTGCGGGCACGCCGAAAATGCCGGCGGAGATGGGTGCGATATTGAACCACTGCCCCGCGGCGTTGCCGCCCAGGATAGGGTTGGTGGCCAGCATATAGAACAGGCAGACGAAGAAGCCGACGACCATGCCGGCCAGCGCCCCGTAGCGGTTGGCCCGCTTCCAGAATACACCCAGCACCAGCGCCGGGAACATGGTGGATGCGGCGAGCGAGAAGGCGGCGCCGACCAGCGAGAGAATGTCGCCCGGCTTGGTGGATGCCGCGTAGGCCGCGATGAAGGCCACGCCGAGCAGCAGCAGCTTGGAGATGGTGACGCGCTTCTGCGTGGAGGCCTTGGGGTCCACCAGCTTGTAGTAAATGTCGTGCGACAGTGCATTGGAGATGGCGAGCAGCAGCCCGTCCGCCGTGGACAGCGCCGCCGCCAGGCCGCCCGCCGCAACGAGACCGGAGATCACATAGGGCAGGCCCGCAATCTCCGGCGTGGCCAGCACCAGCACGTCGCCGTCGATGGCGATTTCCGCCAGTTGCACGATGCCGTCGCCATTGATGTCGGCAATGCTGATCAGCGGATTCGCCTTGTCCACATTGGCCCAGTAGGACACCCAGGTGGGCAGGCGCGAGAAATCGGTGCCCACCAGCGCGCTGTAGATATCGTATTTCACCAGCACGGCCAGCGCGGGAATGGTGAGGTAGATCAGCAGGATGAAGAACAGGGTCCAGAACACGGACACCCGGCTGTCATGCACGGACGGCGTGGTGTAGGAGCGCATCAGGATGTGCGGCAGCGCGGCGGTGCCCAGCATCAGGCAGAACACCAGCGCCAGGAAATTATTGCGCTTGATGTCCGACTGCGCGGCGTCGCGGCCCGGGAAGGGGACAGCATGCGGCGTGAGCGGCCGTGAACGCGCAAGGTTGAAGTCGCGCTGCTCGGTCCACAGCGCTTCCGCGTCTTCCGGATTCTTGGGGTAGGCGATCAGCGCGCGCTCCGCATTGCGGATGTCGAGCAGCGACGCGTTGCGCTGGCGCACCCGTTCCACCGCGTGCTGCGTCTGCGAGCGGCCCGATTCCCACGAAGCGGGCAGGGCGTCGAGCCGGGTCTGGTATTCCGCTGCGCGTTCGCGGTAGATGTCGCGCACCTCCTGTTCCTTGCTGTCCGCCAGCAGCGCCGCTTCGCGTTCGCTGAGCTTGGGCAGCAGCTTGCCGTAGGCGACTTGCGGCACCGGATTGTCGCTATGCTTCGCCGACAGCCACATGGCCGGAATCAGGAAGGCGACCAGGATGATGATGTACTGCGCTACCTGGGTCCAGGTAATCGCGCGCATGCCGCCGAGGAAGGAGCACACCAGAATGCTGGCCAGGCCGAGGAAGATGCCGACCGAAAAATCCACGCCCGTAAAGCGCGAGGCAATCAGGCCTACCGCGTAGATCTGCGCCACCACATAGGTGAACGACACGATGATGGTGGCGGCCACGGCCAGCAGCCGCACCGGCCTGCCATGGTGCCTGCCGCCATAGCGCGCCGCGAGGAAGTCGGGAATCGTGTACTGGGCGAAGCGCCGCAGGTAGGGGCCGATCAGCAGCGCCACCAGCACATAGCCCCCGGTCCAGCCCATGATGTAGGCCAGGCCGTCGAAGCCGTGCAGGTAAAGGCCGCCCGCGAGGCTGATGAAGCTCGCTGCGGAGATCCAGTCCGCTGCCGTCGCCATGCCGTTGTACAGCGCGGGCACGCGCCGCCCCGCCACGTAGTATTCGGCCACATTCGAGGTGCGGCTGATCACGCCGATCGATGCATACAGCACGATGGTGGCGAACATAAACATATAGCCGATCCACACGCGCGGCATGCCTTCCTTCTCCAGCACCGCCAGCGCGACGAGGAAGCAGGCAAAGCCCAGCGAGAACAGCAGGTAGTAGCGCGACAGGCGCCGGAACAGGCTGCGTTTCAAGGCTGCTCCTTCCGCGTGGCTTCGCGGTCGATGCGGCGCATGCGCCATGCATACACGCCGATGATGGCGAGATAGACCAGCGAGGCGCCCTGCGCCGCGAGGTAGAAGGAGAGCGGCCAGCCGAACACCGTGAGCCCGGTCAGTTCGCGCGCAAAGAACACGGCGCAGAAGCTGGCCACCAGCCAGAGCGCAAGCAGCAGCGCCGTCATCTTGCGGGTGCGTTCCCAGTGGCGCTGGCGCGGGTCGGCATCAGCCATAGTGCGGCGGCTCCTCGTCAGACGGTTCCGGTTCTGCCGCGTGCAGCGGGAAGGACAGGCGGAACAGGCAGCCCGGATATTTGGGGTTCTGCGCGCGTGGATTGCTGAACAGGTCCACTTCCGCGCCGTGCTGCTGCGCGATCTCGCGCACGATGGCGAGACCGAGCCCGCTGCCTTCGGCACTGCTGCCAAGAATGCGGTAGAAGCGCTCGAACACGTGCTGGCGCTCGGCGGGCGGAATGCCCGGCCCCGTATCTTCCACTTCCAGCACCGCCTCATTGGTATTGCGGCGCACGCGCACGGTCACGCTGCCGCCTACCGGCGCGTAGCGCAGCGCGTTGTCGATCAGGTTGGACAGCATCTCGCGCAGCATCACGGCATTGCCGTCGATGATGGTGTCTTCCTTCTGTTCCTCGAAACCGAGATCGATGCGGTAGTTGAAGGAGGCCTGCACCCAGTCGCGCACCACATTGCGCGCCAGGCCGGTGAGGTCCAGCGGTTCATGCGCGGCGCCAGCCTGCGGCTGGTTCTCGGCGCGGGCCAGCGCAAGCAGCTGGTTCACCAGGCGGGTGGCGGCCTCTGAACTTTTCGCCAGCTGCTCCAGCGAGCGGTGGATTTCATCATGGTCCGTTTGCCGCAGCGCGAGCTCGGACTGCATGCGCATGCCCGCCAGCGGGGTTTTCATCTGGTGCGCGGCGTCGGCGATAAAGCGCTTCTGCATCTCGATGGACAGCGACAGCCGCCCCAGCATCTCGTTCAGCGAGCGCACCAGCGGCGTAATCTCTTCCGGCACCTGGTTCGGCGCGATGGGGCTCAGGTCATCCGAACTGCGGGCGCGGATGCGCTCCTGCAGTTCCGCCAGCGGCAGCAGCCCGCGCGAGAGCGCGAACCACACCAGCGCCAGCACCACCGGCAGGATGATGAACTGCGGCAGGATCACGCCCTTGATGATTTCATTGGCCAGCTTGGCGCGCTTCTCCAGCGTTTCGGCCACCTGCACGACGGCGAGGCGCGGTTCGCGCTTGCTGTCCTCCTCCAGGTTCACCCAGGAATAGGCGATGCGGATCGGGGTGCCGTGCAGGCTGTCGTTACGGAAGTGCACATCGCCGGCGCGGAAGTCGTCGTCCTCGCTGCGCGCTTCCGGCTGCGGCAGGTCGCGGTCGCCGTCCACATAGTGGCCCTGCGGCCCCATGATCTGGAAGTAGACGTTGTCGATATCGTCGGCGCGCAGGATATCGCGCGCGGAGCCGGGCAGGCGCTGTACCAGCTTGCCGTTCACTTCGCGCACCTGCTGCGCGAGCACGGTCACGCTGTCTTCCAGCGCGTGGTCGAAAGGCTGGTTGGCGATGGACTTCGCGACCAGGTAGGTGATCGCAATACTCATGGGCCACAGCAGCAGCAGGGGGGCCAGCATCCAGTCCAGGATTTCGCCGAACAGCGAATGCTGGATCTCGACTTCTTCCTCGGCGGCGGGATTCACTTGGTTTCGGCAGCGCTGGCGCTTGAATACTTTTCGAGGCAGTAGCCCAGCCCGCGCACGGTGGCGATGCGCACGCCGCCCACTTCAATCTTCTTGCGCAGGCGGTGCACATACACTTCGATGGCGTTGTTGCTCACTTCCTCGCCCCATTCGCACAGGTGGTCCACCAGCTGTTCCTTCGACACCAGGCGGCCGGTGCGCGCCAGCAGAATCTCCAGCAGGCCCAGTTCGCGCGCCGACAGGTCCAGCATCTGCTCATTGATATAGGCGCTGCGGCCCACCTGGTCATAACTGAGCGGACCGTGCTTGATGACGGTGGAGCCGCCGCCCTGGCCGCGCCGTGTGAGAGCACGCACGCGCGCCTCCAGCTCGGACAGCGCAAAGGGCTTGGCCATATAGTCGTCGGCGCCCAGGTCGAGGCCGTTCACGCGCTGCTCCACCGAGTCGGCCGCGGTCAGGATCAGCACCGGCAGCAGCGAGGAGCGCGAACGCAGGCGGCGCAGCACCTCCAGCCCGGACATTTTGGGCAGGCCCAGGTCCAGAATGAGCAGGTCGAACTCCTGGGTGGAGAGGGCGGTATCGGCTTCCTGGCCATTTTTTACGCAGTCGATCGCATAGCCGGACTGGCGCAGCGAGCGCGTGAGTCCGTCGGCCAGAACGCTGTCATCTTCGGCAAGTAAAATACGCATCCCTGATTTATATCACGAACATCCTTCATATAGTGCTTGCAAAAAGTACTGGATGCTTATACAGTATCACCTGTACCGAATAACTTTGCCCGAAAGACCACTATGGACGACAAAAAAGCTGTAGTACCGGCCTCCGAAAAAGCCAAAGCCCTGGCTGCCGCCCTGGCCCAGATCGAGAAGCAGTTCGGCAAAGGCTCCGTGATGCGCATGGATGCCAGCGCCCCGATCGAGGAAGTGCAGACGGTGTCCACAGGCTCGCTGGGCCTGGACATTGCGCTCGGCGTCGGCGGCCTGCCGCGCGGCCGCGTGGTCGAAATCTACGGTCCGGAGTCGTCGGGTAAAACTACGCTGACCCTGCAAACCATCGCGGAAATGCAGAAACTGGGCGGCACCTGCGCCTTCATCGACGCGGAACACGCGCTGGACGTGACCTATGCCCAGAAACTGGGCGTGAACCTGCACGAACTGCTGATCTCGCAGCCGGACACCGGCGAACAGGCCCTGGAAATCTGCGATGCGCTGGTGCGCTCCGGTTCCGTGGACATGATCGTGGTTGACTCCGTGGCTGCGCTGACGCCGCGCGCCGAGATCGAAGGCGATATGGGCGACTCGCTGCCAGGCCTGCAGGCCCGCCTGATGTCCCAGGCGCTGCGCAAGCTGACCGGCACCATCAACCGCACCAATACCCTGGTCATCTTCATTAACCAGATCCGTATGAAGATCGGTGTGATGTTCGGTTCGCCGGAAACCACGACCGGCGGTAACGCGCTAAAGTTCTACGCCTCCGTGCGCCTGGACATCCGCCGCACCGGCTCCATCAAGTCGGGCGACGAGGTGATCGGTAACGAAACTAAGGTCAAAGTGGTCAAGAACAAGATCGCGCCGCCGTTCAAGGAAGCCCACTTCGACATTCTGTATGGCGAAGGCACTTCCCGCGAAGGCGAAATCATCGACCTGGGCGTGGAAGCCAAGATCGTTGAGAAGTCGGGCTCGTGGTACTCCTACAACGGCGACCGCATCGGCCAGGGCAAGGACAATGCCCGTACCTTCCTGAAAGAGCGTCCGGAACTGGCGCGCGAGATCGAGAACAAGGTCCGTGCCTCGCTGGGTGTGCGTGAACTGCCGCCATCGGCGGGCGACGCACCGGCGCCCAAGCTGAAAGCTGTGGAGTAATCTTTACCGGTAAGAAGATCGCCACCGTCCCGCACTGCGGCACGGTGGCGATTGCTTTAAGGTCCCGACTTTATGCCCCGTCCAACCCTCAGCCTGAAAGCCCGCGCCCTGCGCCTGCTGTCCACACGCGAGCACAGCCGCGTGGACCTGCGCCGCAAGCTGGAGCGCCATGCGGAAGAGGGCGACGATGTGGAGGCGCTGCTGGACTTCCTCGAAAAGAACAACTGGCTGTCCGACCCGCGCTTTTCGGAGTCGCTGGTGCACCGGCGCTCGGCGCGCTACGGCAACAGCCGCATCCTGGCCGAGCTGCAAAGCCACGGCATTACCGGCGAGGCCCTGCAGGAAGCGAAGGCAGGGCTGGTGGAAGACGAAACGGCGCGCTGCGTGGACGTGTGGCAGCGCAAATTCGGCGAAGTGGCGCCCGATGCCGAAGGCCGCGGCAAGCAGATGCGCTTCCTGATGCAGCGCGGCTTCTCCCAAAAAGCCATCCGCACCGCCATGCAGGGCACCGCCCCGGACGAGGAATACTGAGCCTGACCCCTCCCTCTGGTCAGGCCGCATTTTTCCAAAGCACCTGCCGGTGTGCTACACTTTTGTAGTTTGATGCAGCACCGCGGGTGCGGTGGTTGTCCGTAGAAGCTGCGGCAACGTACTTTTCTGTACATGGCTGCTTACTAATTTGGCCACATTATGTGGCATCGGTCTTATGTCCCTGTCAACTCCAGTCTCCCGCCGCGCGCTGCGACACACGCGTGCCATAGACATCCAGGCGTTCGCGCGCGAGGATGGCTTGTGGGATCTTGACGCGCATATCACCGACATCAAAGTCCACGACACCCTGCTGGCTTCCGGCCTACGCCAAGGCGGCCAACCCCTGCACGATCTCTGGCTCCGCATCACGGTCGACAAGCAACTGACCATCGTCGATGCCGAAGCTGTTTCAGACGCTGTACCTTACCCCGGCTTTTGCAACACCATTGGCCCAGCCTACAAGGCATTGATCGGCCTGAACCTGATGAAGGGCTTTCGCCAGGAGCTGAAAGCACGCCTGGCCGGTATCGCCGGCTGCACCCATCTGACGGAACTGGCCCAGATTCTGCCCACGGCTGCTGTCCAGGCCTACGCCAACGACGTTTGGCCTACCTACGACAAAGCCAGTGCCGCACAAAGCAAAGAAAAGCCATTCCAGCTCGACAAGTGCCACGCCCTCCGCACCGACGGCGGCGCAGTTCTCGAGTTCTACCCGAGCTGGGTAGCGGAAAAAGCCGATGCAATTTAGGTGCTGTATCACCTGTCACTTTTAGCAGTATTAACCCGATTTTTATAAATCAGTATCAGAAGGGAAGCCAGCATGAAAATCCATGAGTATCAAGGCAAAGAGATCCTCCGAAAGTTCGGAGTGACGGTACCGCGCGGCATTCCGTGCATGTCCGTTGAAGAAGCAGTGAAAGCTGCCGAGACCCTGGGCGGCCCGGTGTGGGTCGTGAAGGCGCAGATCCATGCTGGCGGCCGCGGCAAAGGCGGCGGCGTGAAAGTGGCAAAGTCCCTGGAACAGGTCAAAGAATTCTCCGACCAGATCATGGGCATGCAGCTGGTAACCCACCAGACCGGCCCTGAAGGCCAGAAAGTACGCCGCCTGCTGATCGAAGAAGGCGCGGACATCAAGAAAGAACTCTACGTTTCCCTGGTGACCGACCGTGTTACCCAGCGCGTGGTGCTGATGGCCTCCTCCGAAGGCGGCATGGACATCGAAGAAGTCGCTGAATCGCATCCGGAAAAAATCCACTCGATCGCGATCGACCCGGCTGTCGGCCTGACCGACGCCGAAGCCGCAGGCATCGCCGCCAAGATCGGCGTGCCGGAAGGTTCCATCGCCGACGCTGTCACCAACCTGCAAGGCCTGTACAAAGCCTACTGGGAAACCGACGCATCGCTGGCCGAAATCAACCCGCTGATCCTGACTGGTTCCGGCAAGGTCATCGCCCTGGACGCCAAATTCAACTTCGACGCCAACGCCCTGTTCCGCCAGCCGGAAATCCTGGCTTACCGCGACCTGGACGAAGAAGATCCAGCTGAAGTGGAAGCTTCGAAATTCGACCTGGCCTACATCTCCCTGGACGGCAACATCGGCTGCCTGGTGAACGGCGCCGGCCTGGCCATGGCCACCATGGACACCATCAAGCTGTTCGGCGGCGAGCCTGCCAACTTCCTGGACGTGGGCGGTGGTGCTACGGCCGAGAAAGTGACCGAAGCGTTCAAGATCATGCTGAAGAACCCAGGCCTGAAAGCCATCCTGGTGAACATCTTCGGCGGCATCATGCGCTGCGACGTGATCGCCGAAGGCGTGATCACTGCCTCCAAGGCCGTGTCGCTGCAAGTGCCGCTGGTGGTCCGCATGAAGGGCACCAACGAAGATCTGGGCAAGAAGATGCTGGCTGACTCCGGTCTGCCGATCATTGCCGCCGACACCATGGAAGATGCAGCCAAGAGCGTTGTCGCCGCTGCCGCAGGTAAATAATTAAGGAACCAACATGTCTATTCTGATCAACAAAGACACCAAAGTCATCACCCAGGGCATCACCGGCAAGACCGGCCAGTTCCACACCCGCATGTGCCGCGACTACGCGAACGGCAAGAACGCCTTCGTAGCAGGCGTGAACCCGAAGAAAGCCGGCGAAGATTTCGAAGGCATCCCAATTTTCGGTTCGGTGAAAGAAGCCGCATCGCAAACCGGCGCGACCGTTTCCGTGATCTACGTGCCGCCAGCAGGCGCAGCCGCTGCGATCTGGGAAGCCGTGGAAGCTGAACTGGACCTGGCCATCTGCATCACCGAAGGCATTCCAGTCCGCGACATGATGGAAGTGAAAGACCGCATGGCCAAAGCCGGTTCCAAGACCCTGCTGCTGGGCCCGAACTGCCCAGGCCTGATCACCCCTGACGAAATCAAGATCGGCATCATGCCAGGCCATATCCACAAGAAAGGCCGTATCGGCGTGGTGTCCCGTTCGGGCACGCTGACCTATGAAGCAGTGGGTCAGCTGACCGCACTGGGCCTGGGCCAGTCCTCGGCAGTTGGTATCGGCGGCGACCCGATCAACGGCCTGAAGCACATCGACGTGATGCGCATGTTCAACGAAGATCCTGACACCGACGCTGTGATCATGATCGGCGAAATCGGCGGTCCGGACGAAGCCAACGCCGCCCGCTGGATCAAGGACAACATGAAGAAGCCGGTGGTTGGCTTCATCGCCGGCGTGACCGCGCCTCCAGGCAAACGTATGGGCCACGCTGGCGCGCTGATCTCCGGCGGCGCTGACACCGCCCAGGCAAAACTGGAAATCATGGAAGCCTGCGGCATCACCGTGACCAAGAACCCGTCCGAAATGGCGCGTCTGCTGAAAGCAATGCTGTAATCCAGTCTGGCTTTGGTCATAATAGCGGGGGGCTTCGGCCTCCCGTTTTTATTTGGAGGATGGGTTTGGCGAAGCTGATTATCTCGTTCGACGGCGAAGTGCAGCAGAGCGTGCCGCTCACGAAGGAGCGCATGACCATCGGCCGCCGCCGGCGCAACGACATCGTGCTGGACCACGTGACCGTCAGCGGCGAGCACGCCGCCATCGTCACCATCCTGGACGATTCCTTCCTGGAAGACCTGCACAGCACCAACGGCTGCTACGTCAACGGCCAGCGCGTGGCCAAGCACCACCTGCAGCACAAGGACGTGATCAAGCTGGCCAGATATACGATCGCTTTCGTGGCGGACGGCGTCCGTCCGGCGCCGCCGCCGCCCGCATCCGGCGCGCGCATCGAAGTCCTGAACGGCAGCAATGCCGGCAAACAGCTCCTGCTCACCAAGACCCTGACCAGCCTCGGCCGCCCCGGCGTGCAGGTTGTTGTCATTGCCCGCGCCGGGGAGGGCTATTCGGCCGTCCACGCCGAAGGCGCCCAGCAGGCCCTGCTGAACGGCATCGCCCTCAGCCGCGAGCCGCGCATGCTGGCTGATGGCGATGTGCTGGACCTGGCCGGAACCCGGATGAGCTTCCGTGTCGGCTGACAAATTTCGTCAACTGCCAAAAACTGCGTCGTCGTTTTAACAATCTTGTCCCGGCTTCTGACAAATTCTGTCAACACTTCTTGTCGGCAAGGCCATTTTCTGCACGCTTTTTGACAAAAATCAGGCTGGCACGGCGATTGCTGTATATCCGGTGTCCCACCCCCAACATGAAACAACCCTGAAGGAGTAGAAAAATGAAATCGATGAAAATGATGAAACAACAGGCACAAGCCGGCTTCACCCTGATCGAACTGATGATCGTCGTGGCCATCATCGGCATCCTGGCCGCCGTGGCGATCCCTGCCTACTCCGACTACACCGTAAAAGCCAAAGTGAGCGAAGTGAGCTCGATCACTGCGCCAGCGCGCAATGCAGTTGCACAAGCCTTCAACGAAGGCACGCTGGCAGCTGGCGTTACCAACGATTCCACCCCAGTTAGTTTTAACCTGCCAGCGGCAACGGATATCAAGAGCAAGTATGTCGTGTCGGTCGCCGCTGCCGGCACCAGCACCACCGTTGGTACTGTTACCGCGACTCTGCAAGGTTTCAACAATGCAGCGATTGACGGCAAAACGGTAATTTACACGATCACCTGCGCGACGGGTGCTCAATGCCGCACCACCATCGAAGATGCAGCGGCAGGCGGCACCTTGGACGCTAAGTATCGTCCTAAGGTCTAAAGATCTGATCGTATGATGTGAAACAGGCCGCGAAAGCGGCCTGTTTTGTTTTGTACCTCGCTGCCGGGACGGCCTACTCTAGCGCGCGGCAGTGCTCAAGCAGACCAGTCGCCGGATTTGCCGCCGTGCTTCTCGCGCACGCGGATATCCGTCATCACCATGCCGCGGTCAACGGCCTTGCACATGTCGTACACGGTCAGCAGGCCGACTTGCACGGCAGTCAGCGCTTCCATCTCCACGCCGGTCTTGCCGTAGGTTTCGACTTGCGCGCGGCAGTGGACCGAAGAAGCGGCTTCATCGGTCTCGAAATCGACGGTCACGCGCGTCAGGGCCAGCGGGTGGCACAGCGGCACCAGGTCGCTGGTGCGCTTGGCGCCCATGATGGCGGCAATCCGCGCAATGCCCAGCACATCCCCTTTCTTCGCCGTCCCGGATAGAATAATCGCCAGCGTTTCCGGCTTCATGCGGATGCTGCCCGTCGCCACGGCGATGCGGTGGGTCTCCGCCTTGGCGCCGACATCAACCATATGGGCCTGTCCGGTGGCGTCGAAATGGGTCAGCTGCTCGTTGTTGGTGTCGCTCATGGGATAAGCCAAATTTCAGAAATGACAGGTATGATAGCACCGTGAATGCCACCCGTTTTCCCCGCCGTTTGCTGATTGCCGCTGCCGTGTCGCTGGCGTGCGCCGCCCCGCTTGGGCAGGCGCAAACGGCGCTGAGCGCCACCAATGTGCCAAACCTGCCGTCGCTGGGCGATACCTCGCGCGAGGCGCTGTCGCCGGTCACCGAGCGCAAGCTGGGCGAGGAAATCATGCGCGATATCCGCTTCGACCGCGATTATCTCGACGACCCGCCCATCATTGAATACCTGAATAACCTGGGCACCAACCTCGTGCTGTCGCGCCCCGATGCGCGCGGCGAGGCGAATTACGATTACTTCTTCTTCGTGGTGCGCGACCCGATGCTGAATGCGTTCGCGCTGCCGGGTGGCTTTATCGGCGTGCACTCGGCGCTGCTGCTGGCGGCGCAGAGCGAATCCGAACTGGCCTCCGTGCTGTCGCACGAGATCGGCCACGTGTCGCAGCGCCATATCGCACGCCAGCTGGGCGAGCAGAAGACGGATGCGCTGATTCCGCTGGCCGCCATGATACTGGCAGCGCTGGTGGCGAAATCGAGTCCCGATGCGGCGATGGGCGTGATGCTGGGCGGCCAGGGCGTGGCCATCCAGCGCCAGCTGAATTTCGGGCGCGACGCGGAACGCGAAGCGGACCGTATCGGTTTCCAGATCATGGGCTCGGCCGGCTACGACACCAGCGGCATGGTTGCCTTCTTCCAGCGCATGCAGGCCGCCACCCGTAACTACAGCGACGCGGTGCCATCCTATCTGCTGACGCACCCGCTGACCACGGAACGTATCGCCGATATCCAGGCCCGCATCCGCGAAGCGCCTTACCGCCAGCGCGTAGATGCGCTGGACTTCTACCTGGCCCGCGCCCGTGCCCGCGTGCTGCAGGACCAGACCAGCAAGGGCCAGGCGGAGGCGGAGCAGTTCTTCAAGCTGCAGATGGAGCAGCAAAGCCGGCAGGCGATCGCGGCGGCGCAGTACGGCATGTCCATGCTGTCGCAGAAGCGCAAGAACTATGTGGCAGCCGAGGACTGGCTGAAGAAGGCGCGCGCCACCATCGATGCGCCGGCCGCGAAAGGCGCTTTCAGCTCGCCGCTGCCGAAGGGACTCACTGAAACCATGATGGCTTTCCAGTCCATCGACATCAAGCTCGATCAGGAAGACAAGCCGGAAGTGCTGGCGAAAGCCATCGCGGAAGCGGATGAAGCGCACAAACGCTTCCCGCTGTCGCGCGGCCTGGTATGGCAGTATGCCGATGGCCTGATCAAGGGCGGGCGCGCGGCCGATGCGGAGCGCTTCCTGCGCGACCAGATCCAGCTCTATCGCAGCGAGCCCGAGCTGCAGGACCTGCTGGCGCAGGCCTATTCGAAGCTGGGCAAGATCGCGCTGCAGCACATTGCGCTGGCCGAATCGTATTCACTTCTGGGCGGCACCATGGCGGCGCTCGACCAGCTCACGCTGGCGCGCAAGGCGCCGGATGCTTCCTACTACGATCAATCCGTGATCGATGCGCGCGAACGCGAATGGCAGGCACGCCGCCGCGAAGCGATGGGCGAGAAGAAGAAGGACTTTGCTACGCAGCAGGCTGGCGATGGAAGCCGAAGCGCTCCGGCACAGTATCGCGCGCAAGGCGTGTCACCGGCGTGCCGTCCAGCGTCAGTTGCGCCGGATTGCCAGTATCCTCCAGCCACGCCAGCAGGGCTTCGTCGCTGACGGTGGTGCCGTCCAGCTGCAACTGCGCCAGCACCTGCGCCACATCGCGGTCGTCGAGCTGCGCCACCACCGCTCCGCTTTGCAGAATCAGCTCGCCCGCTTCGGTGATGAAGGCGTGTTCGACCGCGCCCAGCGCGGCGCCGGTGTGCAGCACAAAGCCTTGTGCCGGATCGGTGCGCGCAATGAAGGGCGTGGTTTCGAGATTCAGGTAGACGCGCTGCGGGCCATTCTGGAAGTACCAGTTGCCGCGTTCGTCGCGCAGGTAATTGCGCACGATGAAGCCCACCAGCGCCGGATTGGTCAGCTTGTCGCCGGGAAGATTCAGGTGCTGGGCGCGCTCGTCGCGCATGCGCCAGTTGCCGCGCGCATCGAGCAGCAGCCAGCCGTAGCAATGCGGCACGTTCGGCCACTTGGCCATGGCCTGTTTAACGATATCGTCCATGGCTCAAGCTTCGCACAGTTGCGGTGATTCCGGCGCGCTGATCGGGCGGCCGCCTTCGAGGAAATGGATCATGCGGCGCGGCAGCCAGCGCAGGCTGCCTTCGCGGCTGCCGGCGGCAAAGCCGACATGGCCGCCATGTTCGGGGTAGTCCAGCACCACATGCGGGGAGGCGCGTTGCGGCAGGTAGCGGCCCGGCAGGAAGGGATCGTTCTGCGCATTCAGCACCAGCGTGGACACGGTGATATCGCCCAGCACATGCTTGGCGCTGGCGCGGTCCCAGTAGTCTTCCGTGTTGCGGTAGCCGTGCAGCGGCGCGGTGACCACGTTATCGAAGGTGTAGAGATCGCGCGCGGCCATCATGGCCTCGAAGTCGAACAGGCCGGGGAACTGCTTGTGCTTGGCGACGCACTTCGGTTTCAGCGTTTGCAGGAACATGCGCTGGTACAGGCGGTTGAAGCCGCGCGACAGTGCCTCGCCACCGCGCGCCAGGTCCAGCGGTGCGGAGACCGAGACGGCAGCATCCACGATCTCGGCCTGGTGCTGCGACTCGCCCAGCCAGCGCAGCAGCACATTGCCGCCCAGGGATACGCCGCAGGCATAGAACTTTCCGCCGGCGCGCGGGCGCAGCTTGCGGATGATCCAGTCGGCTTCGGCGGCATCGCCGGAATGGTAGAAGCGGGGCGCCAGGTTTTCCACGCCGGAGCAGCTGCGGAAATGCGGCACGGCGCCGGACCAGCCGCGCGCCCGCAGTTCCGCCATCATGGCGCGGCAGTAGTGGCTGTTGGAGGAGCCTTCCAGGCCGTGGAACAACACCACGAAAGGCTGGCCGGACTCGCCGTCCACGAAATCGACATCGATGAAATCGCCGTCCGGCGTATCCCAGCGTTCGCGGCGGAACTGCACCGCCGGCTTCGCCAACAGCGTCGCCGGAACGATGGTCTGGAAATGGCCATTCGGCAGCCAGAGCGGAGCGGTGTAGTCCATAAATATTTCTTAATCGGGGTCAGACCCCAATTAAAAAGAAATTAATGCAGGATGGTGGCGCGCGGGTCGGCGGGGGCGGGGCCGGCGGCTACTGAGGCATGATGCAGCACAATGCGCCAGCCTTTCGGCGTTTTTACATAGACATTGCTCGCGATCAAATGCGCGGGCTCGCCGGCAGCGGCGGCCACACCTTCAATCACCGTGTGCACGGAGCTCATCAGGTTGTGCGTTTCGTGCAACTGGGTTGGAACGATGTGCAGCCCGCCATGTTCCAGAATCGTGCTCCAGGAGGCGCGGATGGCGGCGTGGCCGATCAGCCTGCCGCCGCCCGGGTGGATGCAGACGATTTCGTCATCGTCTGCCCACAGGGCCATCAGCGCATCGACATCAGCGCGGTTCAGGGCGTCGTAAAACGCCGCTTCGCATTCCGCGGCGCTGCCGTTGAGCTGTTTTTTGGCCATTAGTGGTGGGAGGCAGCGGTGCCCGGTTTCAGGCGGTACTGGGTGCCGCAATAAGGGCATTTCGCGTCGCCGTGTGCGTTGAAGTCCAGGAACACGCGCGGGTGCGAGGACCACAGCGGCATGGCCGGGTTCGGGCAGTGGGCCGGCAGGTCTTTACCGTCGAGTTCGACTGGGGCGGTGGCGTTGCTCATTCTTTAATGCTCCGGGGGTCAAAAAGCACGATTTTAACGGATTCGGGCAGGCAAAAGGATTCGTCGGTAAAATGTCGATCTCCCAATACCAAGGCCGCCGTCGATCGATTTCAATGTGTGGCAATCAAACCACATGACCGACCCCGCCGCCCAGCCCGATCTCGCCGCCCATAATCAGGCCTCATGGCGCGAAGGCGTGAAGACCGGCGTGCCAACCCTGTTCGGCATCGGCGCCTGGGGCCTGGTAGTCGGCGTGGCCATGATCAAGTCCGGCCTCACGGTGCCGCAGGCGCTGGGCATGACCCTGTTCGTGTTTGCCGGTTCCGCGCAGCTGGCCTCGCTGCCGCTGATCGCCGCCGCCGCGCCGGTCTGGGTGATCTTTGCGACCGCCGTCGTCGTCAATCTCCGTTTCGTGATTTTCTCCGCGCTGCTGGCGCCGCATTTCGCCAGCCTGCCATGGCACAAGCGCCTGATGCTGGGCTATGTGACGGGCGATATGACCGTGGCCATCTACCTCCAGCGCTATCCCGAGAACCGCCCGGAACCGGGCAAGCTGTCCTACCTCAAAGGCCTGCTGTACCCGAACTGGGCGGCGTGGCAGGTCGGTTCCATCGCCGGTATTTTCCTGGGCAATATGGTGCCGACGGAGTGGGGCCTGGGCTTCGCGGGCACGCTGGCCATCGTCTGCATCCTGGTGCCCATGGTCGCCAGCAAGCCTGCCCTGTGCGGCGTGCTGGTGGCGGCTGCCGTGTCGGTGCTGGCGGCGGGGCTGCCCTACAAGCTTGGCCTGCTGGCCGCCGTGGTGGTGGGCATGGTGACGGCAATGGCCGTTGAAGAAATCGGCTTCAAGAAAGCGAACAAGCATGTCTGACCTCGAAATCTGGATCACCATCGGCGCCCTGATCATTGCGACGGCGATCACGCGCAGCTCCTTCTGGGTGATCGGCCATCACGTGAATATTCCAACCCGCGTGAACGAGATGCTGCGCTATGCGCCGTCCTGCGCGCTGGCCGCCATCGTCGGGCCGGATCTGCTGATGAACCCCGGTTCGCTCGCCATTGATGTCATGAATCCGAAGCTGGTCGCAGGCCTCGCTTCCATCGGCTGGTATCTGTTCCGCCGCAATATGCTGGAAACCATCGTTTTCGGCATGCTGCTGTTCACGGCACTTCGTTTGTTGCATTTATTTTAATTAGCGAAAATCCAAACTGAGCTTGCGGTAAAATACTGGTCTTTCTGTCACCCATCCCATTTGGAAGGCCATGCTGAATTTCATTCGTCTGCAGGATCTGGTCGCGCAAAATGCGCTGCAAGGGAAGCGCGTCTTCATTCGCGCCGATTTGAACGTACCGCAGGATGACGCGGGCAATATCACGGAAGATACGCGTATCCGCGCTTCGATTCCGGCGATCAAGGCCGCTATCGGTGCTGGCGCCAAGGTCATGGTGACTTCCCACCTCGGCCGTCCAACCGAAGGCGAGTTCAAGGCGGAAGACAGCCTGGCGCCAATCGCCAAACGCATGGCCGAGCTGCTGGGCCAGCCGGTGGAACTGAAACAGAACTGGGTGGAAGGCGCCGGCCTGGAAAACCTGCAGAACGGCCAGGTCGTGCTGCTGGAGAACGTGCGCGTCAACAAGGGCGAAAAGAAGAACGCCGACGAGCTGGCCCAGAAGATGGCCAAGCTGTGCGACGTGTACGTGAACGATGCTTTCGGCACCGCACACCGCGCCGAAGCTTCCACCCACGGGATCGCCAAGTTTGCGCCGGTCGCTGCCGCCGGTCCGCTGCTGGCCGCTGAACTGGATGCGCTGGGCAAGGCGCTGGGCGCCCCGGCCCGTCCGCTGCTGGCCATCGTGGCCGGTTCCAAGGTTTCCACCAAGCTGTCCATTCTCGAATCGCTGGCCGACAAGGTCGATAACCTGATCGTGGGCGGCGGCATTGCCAATACCTTCATGCTGGCTGCCGGCCTGAAGATCGGCAAATCGCTGGCCGAGCCGGACCTGGTGGCCAATGCCAAGTCCATCATCGACAAAATGGCCAAGCGCGGCGCGCAGGTGCCGATTCCGGTCGATGTGGTGTGCGCGAAGGAGTTCTCCCCAACTGCCGCCGCTACCGTCAAGGACGTGGCCGATGTGGCGGATGACGACATGATTCTTGATATTGGTCCAAAAACCGCCAAACAGCTGGCCGATCAGATTGCCGCTGCCGGTACCATCGTGTGGAACGGCCCGGTGGGCGTGTTCGAGTTCGACCAGTTCGGCGAAGGTACCAAAACCCTGGCGCTGGCCATTGCCAACTCCAAAGGCTTCTCGATCGCCGGCGGCGGCGATACGCTGGCCGCGATTGCAAAATACGCTATTACCGATAAAATTGGCTATATCTCCACCGGCGGTGGCGCCTTCCTTGAGTTCCTTGAAGGAAAGACCCTGCCAGCAGTCGACATCCTGGTGCAACGCAGCCAGCAGTAAGCCCAAGGCGCCGCGCAAGCTGCGCCTTTTTCGTCATCCTCAACACGTCTCAAGGAATTCTCAATGTCCCGTGGCACCAAAATCGTCGCAACCATCGGCCCAGCTTCTACCGACCTGAACGTTCTGATCAAAATGATCCGCGCAGGCGTGGACGTGGTGCGCCTGAACTTCTCGCATGGCAAGGCCCAGGATCATATCGATCGCGCGAAGCTGGTGCGGCAGGCGGCGGCGGAATGCGGGCGTGAAGTGGCCATCATGGCCGACATGCAGGGTCCCAAGATCCGCGTCGGCAAATTCGAAGGCAACAAGATCGACCTGGCCAACGGCGACAAGTTCATCCTGGACGCGAAGTGGGGCGAGAACGGCGAACTGGGCAACCAGGAGCGCGTGGGCCTGGACTACAAGAACCTGCCGAACGACCTGCGCGCAGGCGACCACCTGCTGCTGAATGACGGCCTGATCGTGCTGGTAGTGGACAAGATCGTCAACAGCGAGATCTTCACTACCGTGAAAATCGGCGGCGAACTGTCCAACAACAAGGGCATCAACCGCCAGGGCGGCGGCCTGACTGCGCCGGCCCTGACCGCGAAGGACATGGAAGACATCAAGGTCGCCATGAGCTTCCAGGCCGACTACCTGGCCATCTCCTTCCCGAAAAACGCCACCGACATGGAAATGGCGCGCCAGCTGGCCAATATCGCGGGCGAGCCCTTCGGCCATAAGCCGATGATGATCGCGAAAATCGAGCGCGCCGAGGCGATTCCATGCTTGCAAGAAATTCTGAACGCCTCCGACGGCATCATGGTGGCCCGCGGCGACCTGGCGGTGGAAGTGGGCAATGCCGCCGTGCCTGCGCTGCAGAAGCGCATGATCCGCATGGCGCGCGAATCGAACAAGATTGCGATCACCGCGACCCAGATGATGGAGTCGATGATCTTCAACGCCGTGCCAACCCGCGCCGAAGTGTCGGACGTGGCGAATGCCGTGCTGGACGGCACCGATGCCGTGATGGCCTCGGCTGAAACCGCCTCCGGCCGCTATCCGGTGGAAACCGTGGAAATGATGGCCGCGGTCTGCGTGGAAGCGGAACAGTCCGAATACAACAAGCTGGATGCCGACTTCCTCAACGTGCGCTTCACCCGCATCGACCAGTCCATCGCCTACGGCGCGCTGTTCACCGCGCACCACCTGAGCGTGAAGGCCATCGTGGCCCTGACCGAGTCCGGTTCCACTGCGCTGTGGATGAGCCGCCACAATATCGACACCCCGATCTTCGCGCTGACGCCAAGCGTCACCACCCAGCGCAAGGCTTCGTTGTACCGTAACGTACGTGCGCATTACCTGGTGCAGAAAGGCAGCAGCAGCGAGGTACTGAAACAGGCCGAAGACCTGCTGGTGAAGTACGGCGTCGCCAAGAAGGGCGACATGATCGTCGTGACCTGGGGCGAGCCGATGGGCCAGGTCGGTGGCACCAATGCGCTGAAGATCGTGAAGGTAGGCGAGTTCGCGTAAGCGGCCGCAAGGATTCAGGCTGCCCGCTGCGCCATAAGCGCGGCAGGGCGGCCGCACAGGTTTTCATTTGATTGGAGTACTACCATGTCTCTCGTATCCATGCGTCAATTGCTGGACCATGCCGCCGAACACGGCTATGGCCTGCCGGCTTTCAACGTCAACAACCTGGAACAGGTGCAGGCCATCATGGCTGCGGCCGACGCCGTCAACAGCCCGGTGATCATGCAGGCTTCCGCCGGCGCGCGTAAATACGCGGGCGAGGCCTTCCTGCGCCACCTGATCGACGCCGCCATCGAAGCCTATCCGCACATTCCGGTCGTCATGCACCAGGACCACGGCCAGTCGCCTGCAGTCTGCATGGCTGCGATCCGCTCCGGTTTCAGCTCGGTGATGATGGACGGTTCGCTGATGGCCGACGGCAAGTCTGTCGCTTCCTATGACTACAACGTGGAAGTGTCGCGCGAAGTGGTCAAGTTCTCGCACGCCATCGGCGTGACGGTGGAAGCGGAACTGGGCGTGCTCGGTTCCCTGGAAACCATGAAGGGCGACAAGGAAGACGGCCACGGCGCGGAAGGCACCATGACCCGCGAGCAGCTGCTGACCGACGTGGCGCAGGCTGCCGACTTCGTTGAGCGCACCCAGTGCGACGCGCTGGCGATTGCCATCGGCACCTCGCACGGCGCCTACAAGTTCACCCGCAAGCCGACCGGCGATATCCTGGCGATTGACCGCATCAAGGAAATCCATGCGCGCATTCCGAACACCCACCTGGTGATGCACGGTTCTTCCTCGGTGCCGCAGGAACTGCTGGCCATCATCCGCGAATTCGGCGGCGACATGAAGGAAACCTACGGCGTGCCGGTGGAAGAGATCCAGGAAGGCATCCGCCACGGCGTCCGCAAGATCAATATCGACACCGATATCCGCCTGGCGATGACGGCAGCGGTGCGCAAATACATGTTCCAGAACCCGTCCAAGTTCGACCCGCGCGACTTCCTCAAGCCGGCCCGCCTGGCAGCGGAAGAAGTGGTGAAGGCACGCTTCCTGTCCTTCGGCTGCGAAGGCCGCGCCAGCCAGATCAAGCCGATCCCGCTGGAGAAAATGGCCGAGCGCTACAAGGCCGGCGAACTGGCGCAGATCGTCAAATAAGATGCTGCAAGGCCGCTGCCTCTGCGAAGGTGTGCAATACCGGGTCGACGGCCCGGTGAAGTACGCCAGCCACTGCTACTGCTCGATGTGCCAGCGGCAGCATGGGGCGGCGGCCGGTTCCTATGCCAATGTGGCCAGTGCCGACTTCCGCTATACAAAGGGAGAAGAGCTGGTTGCCGAATTCGCGTCGTCGGAACAGGGACGGCGCGGCTTCTGCCGGGTATGCGGCTCCACGCTGACCTGGCGCAGTACCGAACGCCCCGACCGCATTGCGGTCGCGCTGGGCACCATGAACCCGCCGTATGACGGGCCGGTCCAGCATGAGTTGTACCCTGAGAACAAGCCTGGCTGGGTGCCGGGCAAATAGTCATTATTAAACTAGGAAATATGATGTCCGGAGTTCTGCAAACCTCGATTAAATCGCTGCCTTTCCTGCACCGCGGCAAAGTGCGCGACATCTACGCCGTGGGAGACGACAAGCTGCTCGTGATCCAGACCGACCGCCTGTCGGCCTTCGACGTGATCCTCGACGACCCGATCCCGAACAAAGGCAAGATCCTGACCGAGATGTCGAACTTCTGGTTCCGCAAATACGGCAGCCTGATGCCGAACCACGAAACCGGCATCGACCCGCTGAGCGTGGTGGCGCCGGAAGAGCGCGCCGAAGTGGAAGGCCGCGCCATCGTGGTCAAGAAGTTCAAGCCGCTGGGCATTGAAGCGATTGTGCGCGGCTACCTGATCGGCTCCGGCTGGAAGGACTACCAGAAGACCGGCGCCGTGTGCGGCATTCCGCTGCCGCCCGGCCTGCAGGAAGCGCAGAAGCTGCCGGAAGTGCTGTTCACGCCCTCCACCAAGGCCCCGGCCGGTGCGCACGACGAAAACATCTCCTTCGAAGAAGCCGAGAAAATCGTTGGCGCCGACATCGCGCGCCAGGTGAAAGAGATGGCCATCAAGCTGTACACGCAGGCGGCGGAATACGCGGCCACGCGCGGCATCATCATCGCCGACACCAAGTTTGAATTCGGCCTGGACGACAACAATGTCGTGCACCTGATCGACGAAATCCTGACGCCGGACTCCTCGCGCTTCTGGCCGACCGCCACCTACAAGGTGGGCGGCTCGCCGGAATCCTTCGACAAGCAGTTTGTGCGCGACTGGCTGGAAGCGCAGCCATGGAACAAGAAAGCGCCAGCCCCGCGCGTGCCGCAGGACGTGCTGGACCGCACCTCCGCCAAGTACGCCGAAGCGCTGCGCCTGCTGACCCAGTAAGCGTATGACGCAGAGCGCGAACGCCGCCTCCGCAGCGGACATCGCCCGCGCCGCCGCGATTCTCGAATCCGGCGGCCTGGTGGCCTTTCCGACCGAGACCGTGTACGGCCTGGGGGCGGACGCGGAAAACCCCGACGCCGTCGCGCGCATCTATACGGCCAAAGGGCGGCCGAACGACCACCCGGTGATCGTGCACGTCGCTCCCGGCGCCGGCATCGACTACTGGGTGACGGAGGTGCCGGAAGAAGCGCGCAAGCTGGTCGCCGCCTTTTGGCCGGGACCGCTGACCTTGATCCTGAAACGCCACGCGCACATTCCGAATGCCGTTTCCGGCGGCCAGGACACGATGGGCATCCGCTGCCCCTCGCACCCGGTGGCCATGGCGCTGCTGAACGCGTTCAAGGGCGGCAAGGGCGGCCTCGCCGCACCATCCGCCAACAAGTTCGGCAATGTCAGCCCGACCACCGCACAGCACGTGCGTGACGAATTCGGCGACGAAGCGCTGCTGGGCGCCGTGCTCGATGGCGGCTCCAGCAAAGTCGGTATTGAATCCACGATTCTCGACCTGTCGCGGCTGGCGACGCATGGCCCCGTGCTGCTGCGTCCCGGTCACATCACGGCGAAGCAGATTGCCGACGTCATCGGCGTCACGCCCGCGCAGCCCGACGCCGCCGCACCGCGCGCCTCCGGCACGCTCGAATCGCACTACGCGCCGAAAGCGCCGGTCGCACTGCTGGCCGGCGACAAGGTGGTTGCCACGCTGGCGGCACTGGCCGCCAAAGGCCGCCGGGTCGCCCTGATCCGCCATTCGGACGCGTCCGCCGGCGCCTTGCTGGCCGCTGCTGCGGCTGCTGGCCCTGCGGCCAGCGCGCGCACGGCGCCGCACGTAGCACTGCCGCCGAACCCGGAAGGCTACGCCTACGGCCTGTACGCCGCTCTGCGCGCCATGGACCGCGCCGACGTCGACCTGATCGTCGTCGAAGCTCCGCCGACAACGGAGCCCTGGCACGGCATCAACGACCGCCTGCGCCGCGCCGCCCACGGCACCGCCGGCATCCTCGACCGCCTCCTCGCCTGACACCTTGGGGTCAGGCCCCCACTGTCATGCTTCGCTGGAAACTGACACCAGGGTGCCTGACCCCATGGTGTCAGGCCGGGGCAATGTTGGCGGGCTTGCCAGGGTTTGTGGGGCGGGCGCGACAGAGCGGTATGCGGCGCTGCAAAATGGATGAGGCCGGTGTACGGCGCTGATATGATCGGCCGGTTGCCGCACAGCGTTTGTGCTGCCGCCTCTGTCCGGAGTTGTCAAAGTGCGTCGCCCGTCCTACCTCGCTTTTCTTGCTTCCCTTGTTCTTTCCGCTTGCGGCGGAGGTACCGGGGGCAGCGGCCCTGGCGGCGTCAGCCTGCCGTCCGGCCCCGTCGCCTCGCCAGCGCCCACGCGCGGCAGCATCGTCAGCGCGGCCAGCAGGCTCGCCACCATCGAGCCCGCCGTCATGAAGGCCGCCCTCGATGGCGTGCAGGATGGCTTGACGAAGATCACCAGCGATCCGCGCTGCACCGTCACCAGCTATGCGGTGCAGTACAAGACCGCCGCGCCGCAGAACGCGCTGAGCGATGCCAGCGCCGCCATCATGGTGCCCAGCGGCAGCGACCCCAACTGCAGCGGCGCGCGGCCCGTGCTGCTATATGCCCATGGCACCAGCCTCGACAAAACTTACAGCATGGCGAAGCTGAGCGGCGAGTCGCAGCTGGTCGCCGCCATGTTCGCGGCCCAGGGCTTCATCGTCGTTGCGCCCAGCTATCAGGGCTACGCCGGTTCCACGCTGGGCTACCATCCTTATCTGGATGGCGAACTGCAGGCCGCCGATATGATCGATGCGCTGCGCGCCGCGCGCGGCTCCTTCGCAGCCATCGGCGCCAACCAGTCCAACCGCCTGTTTATCGCGGGCTACTCGCAGGGCGGCTATGTGGCGCTGGCCACGCAGAAGGCGATGCAGGGGAGTAGTGAGTTCAATGTAACTGCCGTGGCGGGCCTGTCCGGCCCATATGCGCTGGCGCAGTTTTCGGACAATGTCTTCGGCGGCAATCCCGGCCAGGGCATCACGGCCTTCCTGCCGATGATCACCACTGCCGCCCAGAGGAATGGCGGCAGCGTGTATACCGTTCCCGGCGATATGTATGAGGCCGAATACGCGGCCGGCGTGGAGAACCTGCTGCCCGGCACCCTGAGCAGCAGCGAACTGGTGAAGCAGGGCAAGCTGCCAGAGTTCGCCCTGTTCGCCTATAACTCGCTGCCGCAATCCGGCGCCGCGGCCGCTTATTTCGGCCAGCACCAGCTGGTGCGCTCGGCCTACCGCGAGGCTTACTTGGCCGATATGCTGGGCAATCCCTGCAACACGAGCGCCGCCGCGCCGCTGGCCTGCGCGCCGCAGAACGGCTTGCGCAAGTGGATGGTGAAGAACGACCTGCGCAGCTATAAGCCGGCCCAGCCGCTACTCCTGTGCGGCGGCAATGAAGATCCGACCGTGCCCTTCAGCAATACGCAGACCAGCGCCGCCTACTTCAAAGCCTCCGGCGCCAGCGTCACCGTGCTCGATCTCGATACCGGCGATGGGCTGCATGACCCTTGGCTGGTAGAGCGCACCGGCTTCGCCGCCGCCAAGCTGGCGCTGAAAGCCGATGCCATATCGAAAGGAAAACCGGTCTCTGCGGCAATGGCTGATAATTATCATGCCGGGCTGGTTGCCCCCTTCTGCCTGATGGCGGCGCGCGATTTTTTTAAAGCTTCTTTGCCCTGAATCAAATTTGCTGCGTTGCAACTAACGCCACTTGTTGTTTTTGACAAAATTCGCTTGTGTAAGACATGAGATCGCTGGCATATTAGTTGTGTTGCGAATAGCACGCCCGTTCGTTTAGAACAAGAAAATATTTTAAGGAGACACAATGCGTTATATGAAACTTGCTTTGGCGGCGATGTCCGCAGCTGTCCTGGCCGCTTGCGGCGGCAGCAGCGGCAGCCCGCAACCGGGCGACCAGACGATCCGCGTCAAATTCGCTTCCCAGGTATCGTTCGGCGACAGCCTGTCCGACGTTGGCACGTATAACGTCGGCACCGTGAAAGCCCTCGGCGGCGGCAAGTGGACCATCAACGGCAATAACACTGCAATCAATCCTGAGTTGACCGGCAAGAACTGGACCGAGCTAATGGCCGCCCAGTTTGGCCTGGCAGCGCCTTGCCCAGCCGTTACCGGCCTGGAAGGCGATGCCACCAAGGGCTTTAACGTGCCCGTGGTCGCTGCCGCCAATTGCACCGGCTACGCACAGGGCGGCGCCCGTGTGAGCAACCCGGCCGGCACCGGCAGCAAGCTCACCGGCAGCCCGCTGGGCGCGCTGACCTACCCGGTCTCCAAACAGATCGCCAACCACTTGGCCAAGGTGGGCGGCAAGTTCAAGGGCGACGAGGTCGTCTTCGTAATGGCCGGCGCGAATGACATCCTGGGCCTGCTGGGCGCGCTGCAAGTTGCCGCGACCAACGCCGGCACCGCCGCAGGCAAGCAAGCCTTCGCAGTCAGCCTGGCAGGCCAGCTGGCCGCCGGCGCAACCAATCCAGCCACCGCGGCGCAGGCCATTGGCCTGGCCATGGCGACCGAGGCCGCCAAGCCAGGCAGCACCGACACCACCGTCATCACCGCCGGTGTGACCGCCGCCGTAATGGCCGGCAATGCCGCCGCCGCCAGCCAGACGGTGTGGGGTCCGATGGTTGTGAAAGCTCAGGCTGCTGCCGCAACCGCAGGCGCCAAAGCCGGTGCTGACTACGCCACGGCCCAGGGCCCTGCCCAGGTTGCCGCGATGGGCGCCCTTGGTGCCGAAATGGTGGGCTTGGTGAAGAACCAGCTGGTTGCCAACGGCGCAAACTATGTTGTGGTGAACAATATCCCTGACGTGGCTACCACGCCATCCGCGATGGCCAAGGACTCCACCACCCGCACCCTGATCGACGCCATGGTGAAAGCCTTCAATGCAGCGCTGGCATCGGGCCTGGGCAGCGAAAGCAAAGTGCTGCTGGTCGATGTCTACACCGTCAGCCACGACCAGATCGTCAATCCTGGCCCATACGGCCTGACCAATGTGACCGAAACCGCCTGCGACCTCGCTTCGCCGAAGAACCCGCTGGGCGCGGCCCTGACCTGCAACGCTGGCAATCTGCGCTCGGGCGATGTGAGCCACTATTCCTTCGCTGACGACCTGCACCCAACCCCGTTCAACAACCTGTTGCTGGCGCGTTACGTGTCCAAAGCCATGGTGACCCGCGGCTGGCTGTAATTGGCGCACTTGATAACAGAAACAGGAGATAAGATGAAAAAAAATATGAACACTGCAGTCAAGTTGCTGGCGCTGGCCGCTGCGCTGACCGTTTCCGGCGGCGCCATGGCGCAAGCCCAGGGCGACTGGGTTGTGAAATTCGGCGTCAACAAGATCACCCCGAAAGTCGAGAGCGGCAATGTGAGCGCACCGGCCATGCCGAACACCAAGGCAGACGTCGGCCCGGACACCAAGCCCATCTTCAACATCAACTACTTCCTCACCAATAACTGGGTAGCGGAACTGGATCTGGGCGTGCCTTACCGCCACGAGCTGTTCGGTGCAGGCGCCATTGAAGGCACCGGCAAGCTGGGTACCGCCGACGTGCTGCCGCCAACGGCCTTCCTGCAGTACCGCTTCGGCGAGCCGAATTCGGTGTTCCGTCCGTACGCCGGCCTGGGCCTGACCTATGCCTTCTTCCGCCGCGAGCGCGGTTCGGGCCAGCTGACTGCCGTGCTGAACACCGGCGGCCCTGGCGCGACCTTCTCGCTGGATGCGAAGCTGGCCGTCAGCGCACAGCTGGGCGCCAGCGTGCGCATCAACGACAAGTGGTCGGTGGATGGCGGCGTGATCAAGACCAAGCTGAAAACCACGGCACACTACTCCACCGGCCAGACCCAGAAGATGACCCTGGACCCAGTGGCAGTGAACATCGGCCTCAGCTACAAGTTCTGATTCCGGTCCAGCCAATAAAAAACCCCGCAGCCGCGGGGTTTTTTTATGCATGGAAGCTTTTTACTGGAAGGCCTGGATGCCGGTTTGCGCGCGGCCCAGGATCAGGGCGTGGATGTCGTGCGTGCCTTCGTAGGTGTTCACCACTTCCAGGTTCACCATATGGCGGATGATGCCGAATTCGTCCGAGATGCCATTGCCGCCCAGCATATCGCGTGCGGTGCGGGCGATGTCCAGCGATTTGCCGCAGGAATTGCGTTTCATCATCGAGGTGATTTCCACCGCCGCCGTGCCCGCATCCTTCATGCGGCCCAGCTGCAGGCAGCCCTGCAGGCCCAGCGTGATTTCGGTCTGCATATCGGCCAGCTTCTTCTGCACCAGCTGGTTGGCGGCCAGCGGACGGCCGAACTGGTGGCGGTCCAGCACGTACTGGCGTGCTGTGTGCCAGCAGTCTTCGGCCGCGCCCAGCGCGCCCCAGGCGATGCCGTAGCGTGCCGAGTTCAGGCAGGTGAACGGGCCTTTCAGGCCGCGCACATCCGGGAAGGCGTTCTCTTCCGGCACGAACACATTGTCCATCACGATTTCGCCGGTCACCGACGCGCGCAGGCCGAACTTGCCGTGGATGGCCGGCGCGCTCAGGCCCTGCATGCCTTTTTCCAGGATAAAGCCGCGGATCGCGCCTTCGTCGTCCTTGGCCCACACCACGAACACATCGGCCACAGGGGAATTGGTGATCCACATCTTGGAACCGGTCAGGGCATAGCCGCCCGCCACTTTCTTGGCGCGGGTGATCATGGAGCCGGGATCGGAGCCGTGGTTCGGCTCGGTCAGGCCGAAGCAGCCGATCCATTCGCCGGTGGCCAGTTTCGGCAGGTATTTCTGGCGCTGTTCTTCGGTGCCGAATTCATAGATCGGCACCATTACCAGCGAGGACTGCACGCTCATCATGGAGCGGTAGCCGGAGTCGATGCGCTCCACTTCGCGCGCGATCAGGCCGTAAGCCACATAGTTCAGGCCGGGGCCGCCGTACTGTTCCGGAATGGTGGGGCCCAGCAGGCCCAGCTCGCCCATTTCGCGGAAGATCGAGGTATCCATGCGCTCGTGGCGGAAAGCTTCCAGGATGCGCGGCGCCAGCTTGTCCTGGCAATAGGCGGCAGCGGCATCGCGCACCATGCGCTCCTCGTCGGTCAGCTGGTCGTTCAGCAGCAGGGGATCGTCCCAGTGGAATGCGGCACGGGCTTGGCTCATGGTGTTTCGTCTCCGGATGGATTATGCAATCCTGCCATTCTATGCCGCGCCCCCTGCGCCCGGCTTTCCAAATGGCGACACCAATTTGCTTTTTTAGCGCAGGCTGCCGAACTGTCCGCCGTGGAACACGAGGGGAGGCTGGGGCGAGAACTCGCAGTGCTCTACCTCGCCGACGAAGATGACATGGTCGCCTTCCGGATAGCGGCTGCGGTTATGGCATTCGAACCAGGCCGTAGCGCCTTTCAGCACCGGCTGGCCGGTGCGCGACAGTTCATACTCCACCGTGCCCCAGGGGTCGGCGGTGCGGGTGGAAAACAGCTTGGCCAGATGGGCCTGGTCGGCGCTCAGCACATTGATGACGTAATGCGAGTTGCCGCTGAAGATGGGCAGGCTGTTGGCCCCGCTGCCCAGGCTCCACAGCACCAGCGGCGGGTCCAGCGACACCGAATTGAAGGAGCTGGCGGTCAGGCCGCGGAAATTGCCGTCCGCCAGACGCGTCGTGATGACGGTAACGCCGGTAGCGAACTGCGAGAGGGCTTGGCGGAAGTGGCGGCTGTCAAAGCCGGGCGCTTCCGCGCGGGGAGAGCTGGTATTCATGGGGGACCTTGTTTTCCCCCATTATGCCAAAGATCGGCGGCGCTAAGCCAATGAAGACGGGTCAGCGCTTGCCTGCCAGTTGCGCCAGCATTTCCACCAGGCGATGCAGCACGGCCGCCGCGAAGTCGGCCTTGATGGCCCGCGTGGTGGTGGGAATCGATTTTCTGAGGGCGGTGCTGGTCATGGCAGTGCTCCTTGGCTGGTGAAGAATTTCTTGTGCTGACTCTATTGTCATCGTGTATTCTTGCGTTAGCAAACGAGAAATATTGGGGTTCAGCGCAAGGAAAACTTATGCATGACATGTCAAACCGGCCATTGCGTTCGCTATCCGGCCTGATGGATTTCGACGCCACCGCGCGCTGGGGCAGTTTCAAGCTGGCGGCCCAGGAGCTCAGCAAAACGCCGGCCGCCGTCAGCCTGCAAGTGAAACAGCTGGAGGAGGCGCTGGGCTTTGCCCTCTTCGTACGCCATCCGCGCCACATCGAGCTCACCGAACGGGGCCAGTCGCTCTCCATCGCGGTGGCGCGCATGCTGCGCGAACTGCGGGTGCAGGTCTCCAGCCTGCAGGACAGCAATGAAGAGCGCGTGCTGCGCGTGACCACCTCGCACTCGCTGGCCTTCAAATGGCTGGCACCGCGCATCGGCCGCTTTACCAAGCTGTATCCGGAACTGGACCTGCAGATCGATGCCAGCGACCGCCTGATCGACGTGGAAGACGGCAGCGTGGACGTGGCGCTGCGCGCCTGTCCCGTCACCGCCGGCGCGCCGGGTGTGGTGTTCGTGGACCGGCCGCTGATCGTCTACAGCCCCATCTTGCTGGAGCCGGGCCAGCAGGAGCTTGGCCTGGCCGACCTGCAGCGCTTTCCCTTGCTGTTCGACGACAGTCCGGATGCCTGGATTGCCCTGCTGCGCGAAAACGATGCGCTGGACGGGCGCTACGACTTTTCGCGCGGCTTCAGCCACCAGGGCGTGCTGGCCCAGGCGGCGCTGGCGGGGCATGGCATCGCGCTGCTCAGCTATCCGGTGGCGCACGACGATATCCGCAGCGGCGCCCTGAAGATGATGCGCTGCCGCCGCAGCCGCAACGGGCGCGGCTACCGATTCCTTTCCGCGCGCAGCAAGGAGTGTCTGCCCAAAGTAATGCGCTTCCGGGACTGGATTACGACCGAAATGCAGGACATGCAGCTCGCGCTTGAGGCCACACACTCTGGCACCATATAGGGAAAGGAAAAAGTGCTACAGTAGGCACTATCCATTGACAGGAGGCAGTATGACGACGAATGCGGCTACCGAAGTCGCCGTACTGGGCGGCGGATGCTTCTGGTGCACGGAGGCGGTGTACCTGGAGGTGAAGGGCGTGACGAAAGTGGAATCCGGCTATACAGGCGGCGCCCGGCCTGACCCGACTTACGAGCAAGTGTGCTCCGGCACTACGGGCCATGCGGAAGTGGTGCGGCTGGAGTTCGATCCCGCGCTCATCAGCTACCGCGACATCCTGGAAATCTTCTTCACCATCCACGACCCCACCACACTGAACCGCCAGGGCAACGACGTGGGCACGCAATACCGCTCGGTGATCTACTACCAGTCGCCGGAACAGGAAGCCACGGCGCGCCAGGTCATCGCCGAGATGGCCCATGTGTGGGATGCGCCCATCGTGACGGAAGTGTCCCCGGCGCAGGCCTACTACAAGGCCGAGGACTATCACCAGAACTACTTCGCCCAGCATCCGCTGCAGGGCTACTGCGCCTTTGTGGTGGAACCGAAAGTGGCCAAGTTCCGCAAAACGCAGACCAAATTCCTGAAGTAGTTCAGCGGTACATATAGTTGCGCGACCAGGGCAGGGCGCGCGGATGGCGGCCGGCCTTGCCGCACACAATCTGGTACAGGCTGATCCAGTCCTGGTCGAAGGCATAGCTGCAGCCGGCCAGGTAGACGTGCCAGATCCGGAAACGTTTCTCGCCGCCCAGTTCCTTCACCTTGTCGGCCTGCGCTTCGAAATTGTCGGTCCAGATCGCGCAGGTCTTCGCGTAATGGCGGCGCAGGTTCTCCACGTCGAAAGCTTCCAGGTTGCCCTGCTGCATGGCCTTCAGTACCTGGCCGATATGGGCCAGCTCGCCGTGCGGGAACACATATTTCTCGATGAACTCGCCGCCGCCGTAAGGCGTTTCGCCATTGTCCGGATCGGTGGAAGTGATGCCGTGGTTCATGCACACGCCATCTTCCGCCAGCAGGCGGTTGATGATGGCGAAGTAGTCGGGCAGGTGGCGCAGGCCCACGTGTTCGAACATGCCCACGCTGGTAATGCGGTCGAAGGTTCCACGCACATCGCGGTAGTCCTGCAGGCGGATCTCGATGCGGTCTTGCAGCCCCGCCGCCTTCACGCGTTCAGTCGCCAGCGCATACTGGTTTTCGGACAGCGTGATGCCCACGCACTTCGCGCCGAACTTCTGCGCCGCGCGGATCACCAGCGCGCCCCAGCCGCAGCCGATATCGAGCAGGGTCTGGCCCGGCTGCAGGCGGATCTTGTTCAGGATATGGTCGATCTTCTTGAGCTGCGCCGTTTCCAGGTCCTCGTCGCCGTTCTCGAAGTAGGCGCAGGAATACACCATGTTCGGGTCCAGGAACTGCTGGTAGAACTCGTTGGACACATCGTAGTGATAGCGGATGGCCTCCGCATCCTTCTTGCGGTCGTGGCGGAAGGTGCGCGCAATGCGCGCCAGCTTGCCATCGGTCTTGAGCGTGGACCGCGCCAGCGCATTGACCACATTGATCATGTCGCGCGCCGCGCCGCGCACCTCGATCGCGCCTTCCACATAGGCCGTGCCCAGGTTGGACAGCGAAGGCGTGAGCAGGTAGCGCGCGGCCGAGGCCTGGGGCAGGCGGATCGTGACGCGCGGCGCTTCATTCGAGAAGTCGAACTTCTGGCCGTTCCACAATTCCACCCGCAAGGGCAGCTTCATCTGGCTGGTGACGCCTGCCATCCAGGCGCTGAGTCGGTTTTGTACGAACAAGATAGCCTCCGGTAAGTACTGCGGTAAAACGACTGCGCTGCATGGCTGGCGAGGATGTCAGGGCTGGATGCGTTCCTTGCGCCAGCTGCCGTCCGCTTGCAGCGTATACACGATCCGGTCATGGAAGCGCGACTGGCGCCCCTGCCAGAACTCCACCCGTTCCGGCGTGAGGCGGTAACCGCCCCAGTGCGCCGGACGTTGCGGCTTGCCGCCGCTGGCCGCTTCCACGGCCGCATAATTCGCTTCCATTTCGTCGCGGCTGGCGATGGGCTGGCTCTGGCGCGAGGCAATCGCGGCCAGCTGGCTTTTCACCGGACGGCTGTAGTAGTACGTGTCGCTGTCCTCGGACGATGTCCGCTCCACACGGCCCTCGATGCGAACCTGGCGCTCCAGCTCCGGCCAGAAAAACAGCAGGGCTGCATGAGGGTTTTGCGCGAGCTGTTGGCCTTTCTGGCTCTCGTAGTTGGTGTACCAGGTGAAGCCGCGTTCATCGTACTGCTTGATCAGCACGATGCGGGAGCTGGGGCGGCCGTCATCGCCGACGGTGGCCACGCTCATCGCGTTCGGTTCATTCACCTGCGCCTTCATGGCTTCGCTGAACCACTTGGCAAATTGTGCGACCGGGCCGGCCAGCGTGTCCTCCTCGGACAGGCTGGCGCGGCCGTAATCCAGGCGCAGGTCGGCCAGCGCGATGCCGCCTGCCTGCGCTGCAGCCGGGCCGATATTGCGCCGCCGCTGCATGGCCTCTCCCAGCAGCTGCATCTGGGCGGGGCTGAAGATCCGCTTTGCCATCGGGGCGATATGGCCCTCTTCGCGCTCCATGTGGGACGTGTACGCCGCCACGAAGCGCGCCACGTCGTCAGGCGACAGGGCCGCGCCGGAGCCGTTGGCTATTTTGTCCAGTTGTGAATTAAGTATATGCCAATCTTTCTCCATCTGCTCGTGCTGGGCCAGAATCTCCGGTTTCATGGTGCGCAGCAGCTCGGCATCGATGCCTTCCGCAGTCGCTTCCAGCATGGGCAGCAGGTCTTGTTCCTCGTCCTGGTGGTGCAGGTGGGCCGCCTTGTTGAAATACTTCTGCACTGCCTGCGCGGCCTGCTGGGCGGCCACGTCGGCGCCGTGGCTGGGCAGGTGGGTAAGCAGGTTCTGCAGGGTGGCGAGCTGCTTGCGGATCTTGTCGTGGCAGTGCTTGAGCACGGCGATCGGCTGGTCGAAGGGCGGCGCGGAATCGGGCAGGAGAGAAGTCATGGCGGTCAACATTGATGGCTTGCTAAGTAAACCATTGTAGATGAAAGCTTCGGGCGGCGTCCGGTAGAATGACGGGATGACTGAACACGATATCGACTTCGAGCGCCGCTTCGGCGGCATTGCACGGCTGTATGGCGACGCGGCGCTGGCCCGCTTCCGCAGCGCCCACATCTGCGTGATCGGCGTTGGCGGCGTGGGCTCCTGGATCGTGGAAGCGCTGGCCCGCAGCGCCATCGGCCGCCTCACGCTGATTGACCTGGACAATGTGGCCGAATCGAATATCAACCGCCAGATTCAGGCGCTCAGCAGCACCGTCGGCATGGCCAAGATCACGGCCCTGGCCGAGCGCATCGCGCAGATCAACCCCTACTGCGAAGTGGTCCAGGTCGAAGACTTCATCACGCCAGATAACCTGGACGAGATGATCGGCGCCCACCATTATGACTACGTGATCGACGCCATCGACAGCGCCAAATCGAAGACGGCGCTGGTGCACTACTGCCGCACGAAGGGCATTCCACTGATCGTGATCGGCAGCGCGGGCGGCCAGACCGACCCTACGCGCATTGAAGTGCGCGACCTGGCGAAAACGGAACAGGAGCCGCTGCTGAAGAAGGTGCGCCGCCGCCTGCGCAGCCAGTACAACTATCCGCCGAACTCGAAGAACAAGCTGAATGTGGATGCCGTGTTTTCCATGGAACCGCTGAAGTTCCCCGCCACGGGCGAGGTCTGCTCGGTGGACGGCGACGACCGCGGCGCCGCGCCGCAGCAGGGCGTTACCGGCATCAACTGCGCGGGCTTCGGCTCGGCCATGGTGGTGACGGCCACCTTCGGCATGGTGGCCGCAGGCCACCTGCTGCGCAAGCTGGCGGCTGAAGTGGCGCCAGCCGAAGAAGACGCCGGGCAGCTCAGCGCTGCAGCGCAATAGGGCGGTATTCGCCGCCCGGCATCGACTCCACCAGCGCCACTTCGCGCACATTCCATATCACCGCTTCGAACTGCGCCGGTGGCGGCGCCGTCTTCGCTTCGCGCGCCAGCGTGATGTGGGGCCGGAAGGCCTCATGCGCAGCGGCTTCAATGCCGGCCTGCGCGAGGCGCGCGGCCAGCCCGGCGTGCAGTGCCGCGAGTTCCGGCGGCGGCTGCGTCATGCCGGCCCAGGCGATGCGCGGGCGCGCGAAGTAGCCATAGCAGTCAATCTCCAGCCGCATCGGCGGAACCGGCAGCGCATGCAGGATCTCCAGCAGTAGCGGCAGGCGTTCGGCAGGCTGCTGGCCGAGGAAGGCCAGCGTGAGATGCAGCTTGCCGCGCGGCGTGAGGCGGCCGCTCACGTCATCCTGCAGCCGGGCCAGCGCGTTACGTTCAGCATCACCCGGCCATAAGGCAAAAAATAGTTTGTGTCCGTGATTTGTTATCATGGCGCCGCCTCGGAAAACCAAGAAAGAGACATCATGACCCGAATTCCCGTTTTGCTCGCATTAGTTTGCCTCGCCGGCGCCGCGCAGGCGCAGACCCCCGCTGCCGCACCGGCCCCCGCGCCTGTCGTCGTTGGTTCCGCCGCGCCCGGCCCTGCCGCCGACAAGCTGATTATCACGGATATGCAGGAAGGCACGGGCACTGCCGCCATCACCGGCAATACCGTGCGCGTCAACTATACCGGTTGGCTGTATCGTCCACTGGCGCGCAATTCGCGCGGCATGCAGTTCGACTCGTCGATTCCGCGCGGCGAGCCGCTGGAATTCAAGATCGGCCGCGGCCAGGTCATCAAGGGCTGGGACCAGGGTGTCGTCGGCATGAAGGTGGGCGGCAAGCGCACGCTGATCATTCCTTCCGACCTCGCCTATGGCAAGAATGGACAGGGCAATATTCCGCCGAACTCCGCGCTGATCTTCGAAGTGGAAATGGTCGAAATCAAATAAGGAAGATACGATGAAACGACTGTCCGTACTGGGCGCGCTGCTGGTCGCGGCGTTCGCCTGCCAGGCGCAGACACAGACCGCGCCTGAAGCTCAGCAGCCTCCCGCACAGGCTGCGGCGGCGGAAGCCCCAGCCGCACCGGCACCGCCTGCACCACCGCAGGAGCCGGAAGCTGCGCCGGAGCCGGAAGGCGCCAGGCTGGTCATCAAGGACACCCGCGCCGGCAAGGGCGCGGAAGCCGCCAATGGCAAGCTGGTGCGCGTGCACTACACCGGCTGGCTGTACAACTTCAATGCCCGGGACGGCAAGGGCCGCAAGTTCGACTCCTCGCGCGACCGCAGCGAGCCGCTGGAATTCACGCTGGGCGCCGGCAAGGTCATCAAAGGCTGGGAGCAGGGCGTGGTGGGTATGAAGGTCGGCTCCCGCCGCACGCTGGTCATTCCGCCGGAGCTCGGCTACGGCGCGCGCAATATGGGGAACGGCCTCATTCCGCCGAACTCCACCCTGCTGTTCGAGGTTGAACTGCTCGGGGTCAGATAGGCGTACACTGGTCTTCCCACTCACCGTGTGGAGACCACGCCATGAATATTGCAAACGACGTCACCGGACTGGTCGGCAATACGCCACTGGTCCGCATCAACCGGCTACTGGCAGGCGCGAAGGCGCAGGTGCTGGCCAAGCTGGAATTCTACAATCCGGCCCATAGCGTGAAAGACCGCATCGGCCTGTCCATGATCGAAGCCGCCGAACAGGCGGGGCAGATCCGCAGCGACACCATCATCATCGAACCCACCAGCGGCAACACCGGCATCGCATTGGCGATGGTGTGCGCCGCGCGCGGCTACAAATGTACGCTGGTGATGCCGGAAACGATGAGCCGCGAACGGCGGATGCTGCTGCGCGCTTACGGCGCTGAGCTCATCCTCACGCCGGGCAGCGAAGGCATGGTGGGCGCCATCCGCAAGGCCGAGGAAATGGTGGAGTCGGACAAGCGCTACCTGATGCCGCAGCAGTTCAACAATCCCGCCAATCCGGAAGTGCACCGCCGCACCACGGCCGAAGAGATCTGGCGCGATACGGACGGCCAGGTGGACATGCTCGTCTCCGGGGTTGGCACCGGCGGCACCATTACCGGCGTGGGCGAAGTGATCAAAGCGCGCAAGCCGGGCTTCCGCTGTGTGGCGGTGGAGCCGGATGCTTCGCCGGTGCTCTCGGGCGGCGCGAAAGGGCCGCACCCGATCCAGGGCATAGGCGCCGGTTTCGTGCCCCAGGTGCTGAACACGCAGATCTACGACGAAATCATCCGCGTGAAGAACGACGACGCCTTCGACTATGCCCGCCGTGCCGCGCGCGAGGAAGGGCTGCTGGTGGGCATATCGTCCGGCGCCGCGCTGTGGGCGGCGGGGCAGGTGGCGCAGCGGCCGGAAAACGAAGGGAAGATCATCGTCGTCATCATTCCCTCCTTCGGCGAACGCTATCTGTCTACGCCGCTGTTTGCAGGGCTGGCGGATCAGTGAGCGTGGTGGTGATGATCGTGGCCATGATCATCATGGTCATGGTCATCATGCGTGTGCGCAGGGTGCAGGCAGCAGGCATGCTCGGTAGTGCCCTGTTCCGTCTGCAGCGTGGTGTGATGGATTGAGAACTTCTCCTTGAGCTGCCGCGTGATCTCGTCGAGCGCCGCATCGCCGGGATAACCTGAAGGCATCACGAGATGGGCGGTGAGCGCAGTTTCGGTCGTGCTCATCGACCAGATATGCAGGTCGTGCACCTCCGTCACGCCGGTGCAGCGGCGCAGGAAGTCTTCCACCTCGCGCGCATTCACGTTTTCCGGCACGGCCGCCATGACCATGCGCAGCGACTCCTTCAGCAGCGACCAGGTGCTGGCCATGATCAGCACCACGATGGCGATACTGACGACCGGGTCCAGCCAGGACCAGCTGGTGAACATCACGATGACGCCCGATATCAGCACCCCCAGCGAAATCGCCGCATCCGCAGCGAGGTGCAGGTAGGCGCCGCGGATATTGATATCGTCCTTGCTGCCTGCCATGAACAGCCAGGCCGAGAAGCCGTTCACCGCAATGCCGATGGCGGCCACGATAGACACGGTAGACCCCTGCACCGGCGTTGGCTGCAGCAGCTGCTGCACGGCTTCCCACGCAATCGCGCCGCAGGCCAGCATCAGCAGCATGGCGTTGAACAGGGCGGCCAGCATGGAGCTGCCGCGCAGGCCGTAGGTATAGCGTCCCGAGGGCTCGCGCTTGCCGAGGATGGCGGCGCCCCAGGCCAGCATCAGGCCCAGCACATCCGACAGATTGTGTCCCGCATCGGCCATCAGCGCGGTCGAATTCGCGACGAAGCCATAGCCGAATTCCACGGCCACGAAGACGGCGTTCAGCGCGATGGCGATGGCAAAGGCGCGGCCGTGGCCGGCCGGGCCGCCGTGATGGTGATGATGGTGGCCATGATCGTGGCCGTGGTGATGGTGATGGCCGCTCATGGCTCGGTTCCGGTAGAAGGTTCAGCGATATGTTCCAGCATATCCCGCAGTACGCCGCTGATATGCGCATCGGCGGCGGAATAGAACACCTGCTTGCCCTGGCGCTCGGACTTCACGATACGGGCGGCGCGCAGCAGGCGCAGGTGGTGGCTGACGAGGGAAGGGCTCAGCTCCAGCGACGCCGCGATCTCGCTCACGGCAATCGGCGCCGGCACGCAGGCCAGCACGATACGCAGGCGGGTCGGGTCGCCCAGCAAATGAAACAAATCCGCCAGCTGCGCCACCGAAGCGTCGTTATCAGGATAAATGCTCATCTCATCAACATATGAATAGGTATTCATATGTTAGCAGAAATATTTCTTAATCGGGGTCAGACCCTAATTAAATTGAAATCTTTCTTTTTAATTGGGGTCTGACCCCGATTAAGAAATTTTTAGGGTTTGGCGAGCTCGGCCTGGAGGGTGGCGCGGGTTTTGGGGTCGAGGCGGGGCAGCACTTTGTTCAGCTTTTCGCCGGTGGCGATGGCGGCGATCTGCTCGCTGCTCAGCGCCGTGGTCTGTACGACCGGGGCAGGCGCCGGTTTGCTGAACAGGGCTTGCGCGCCCACCACCACCAGCGCGGCCAGCACCGACAGGCCGGCCGATACGGCCAGCAGACGCAGTTCGCGCGGCGTGAACAGGGGATGCTGGGTGGCGATAGGGCGAACACCTGCCGGCGCGGCCTGGTGCGGCGCAGGTGCCGGCGCAACGCCGCCCGCAGCACGCGCCAGCTGCGTCAGTTCCTGCGAGGCGGCGTCGATCTGGGCGATATGGCGTTCCACCGCTTCCGCCAGCACCGCTTCGTTCAGCGCCACCAGCGCGAAAATGGGATCGTCAACGTCTACCTTGACGCCGGTTTTTTCGAAAACGAGGCTGCGCAGCTTTTGCTGGTCCATGGCGCTTACCAGTCCACGCGGTCAAGCTGCTCGAACAGGTCCTTGAAGATGACCTTCACGCGCTGCTTTTCCATCACATTGAATTTGTCGCTGGCCTTCACTTCGTCCAGCGTGAGGCGGCCGGTGTTCATCTTTTTCAGGTCGGCGCCGAAGGTGTCCGCATTGCGCTGCGCCAGCACCACGCGGCCTTTCACGCGGCTGGAATTCTCGGCATAGGTCTGCGATTCGAGGAAGGATTTGCCGGAGGCCGATTGCAGCATGCCGAAATGCTCGTTCTCCCACAGCACCAGCGGCACATTGGTGGACTTGGCAGTGGAGACGAAGCCCATCGCCGTATCGTGCAGCGTGTCGCCGCCGCCCACGATGGTGTGGATGTAGACCTTGCGGCCCGATTCTTCCAGCAGCGAGAAGCAGTCGTTTTCAATCAGGTAGGCCACCAGCGGCGAGAAGGTGTTGGCGCCGTTGTCGATCACGCAGTTGCCGTCTTCTTCCAGGATGTCGATCATCAGCGAGTCGAAACGCTTGGGATCGATGGTGCGCGATTCGGTCATCACCGGCACATGCTTCACATTCAGTGATTTGTAGCGCGAGAAGGTGGGGTTCTCCTGGTCGGTGTCGTAGCAGCGCAACGGTGTCTCGTCTTTGGATTTGAGCCATTGCGCGAGAATGGTGGAAACCAGCGTCTTGCCGATGCCGCCCTTGCCTTGCAGGATGAAGTGAACCGTGTTTTGCATCAAAAACTCCCGAATCGCTTTTGTCATTGACAGGAGGCCGAGCCGCGATCGCCCGCTTCCTGTTCGGGAAACTCCGGCGAGACCGCGTTCGCAGCCGCCAGAAATTCCCAGTCATACCCGCCTTCCCGCAGCGCCAGCCGCAGCACACCGTTGTGCGTGTTATTGCGCGCCTCGCTGTTCGGCTGCACGAAGCGGAAAGGCGTGAGGAAGGCGCCGCCGGAACCCACCACGAACTGCCGCAGGCCTTGCGCATCGCGCCGGCCCTCGGCATCCATCGGCGCAAAGCGCTCGTAGCCGTGATCGTGCCCGGACAACACCAGTTCCGCCCCCGCCTGCCGCAGCAGGCGCCAGGCTTCGCGCATATGCGGGTTTGCCGAGTGCCCGCCGGAACTATACAGCGGCGCGTGCCAATAGGCGAGCGTGCAGCGGGCGGGATGCCGCGCCAGGTCGTCTTTTAGCCACAGGAGCTGGCGCTGGTGTTCTTCGCCCTGCATATGACTGTTGAGGGAGACGATATGCCAGCCGCCCGCATCGAAGCTGTAGTAGCCGCGCCCGCGCGGTCCTGCTGCTTCGCCGAAATAGCCATAGTAGCCGTCCGCGCTGCCGCCATAGTATTCGTGGTTGCCGGGCGCGGGCCGGGTGATGGCCTTGAAACGCCCCCAGGTGGGATGGTAGCAGTCCGTGAATTCGGCGATAAGGCCCTTGGGATAGGTGGTATCGCCGAGCGTCAGCACCAGCTGCGCATCGGCGCCGATCAGCGCCGCTGTCGCAGCCGCGCCACTATAGGCGGGACGGCTGAAGCGGCAGTCGGCAATGTCGCCCGCCGCATACACCACCAGTGGGGCGGCAAACGCCTCGCCGGCCAGCGCCGCCAGGACGCCGGCCGCCAGCTGGCAATGCGCAAGTTTCAGTTGAGGAAGCGCAGCAGGCCTTGCAGCGCGTGGATCACGGTCTGCTCACGGACCGCGTGGCGGTCGCCGCTGAACACCAGCCGCTCGGTGTGCACCGTGTCGTCATTGGCCCAGCCGAAGCATACCGTGCCAACCGGCTTGCCCGGCACCGCGCCGGTCGGTCCCGCAATGCCTGTCGTGGACACGGCGATATGGCCATTGCTGTTGCCCAGCGCGCCCTGCGCCATGGCGGCAGCCACTTCCTCGCTCACGCTGCCGAATTGGGCCACCAAGGCCGCCGGCACCTCGAGCAATTCGGTCTTGGAGGCATTAGAATAGGTGATAAAGCCACAGTCGAACCAGCCCGTCGACCCGGCAATCTCGGTAATCGCCTGCCCCACGCCACCGCCAGTGCACGATTCCGCGGTGACCAGCAGCAGACCTTTTTCCTGGAGCGCGCGGCCGACCTGGGCCGCCAGTTCGTTAATATTCGTACTCACGTGTGGCTCCTTGTGCGAAGATTCCGATGGAACCATTCTAGCGCGCCTGTCCGCCATTCGGGCACGCGGATGGTAAAAAATGCGGCGCCCCGCGAAAGCGGCGCGCACAATGCAGGCTGGACGGTACAATTCTGAAAACGCCGGAGGGGGATTCCGGCCGCTGACAACGCGAGGTGTTGTGCGATTGAACCGATGCTTAATCCCCACGGGCTGGGGGCGCTGGCTTCTGCTGGTCTTCGCGATCATGCCTGCGCTCGTCCTCGCCCAGAACGAGACTGCGCTGGAGCGCCAGGTCAAGGCGGCCTATCTCTATAAATTCAGCACCTTCGTTGAATGGCCCGGGGCCAGCTTCGCGCGCCCCGACAGCCCGCTGGTCATCGGCGTGGCCGATGGCGAAGCCTTCGCCGTGGAACTGGAACGCACCGTGAATGGCCGCACCGTGAACGGCCACCCGCTGCAGGTGAAGCGCCTGAAGAAAGGCGATGCGCTGGCGGCGGTTCATATTCTTTTTATCGGCGACCGCAGTATCGCGCAGGACCTGCTCGCGCAAGTGCGCGGACAGCCCGTGCTGACGGTGTCCGACCGTGACGATGTATTTGGCATGGGCAGCGTGATCAACTTCGTGGTGGCCAATGAACGCGTGCGCTTCGAGGTGTCGCTGAAGGCCGCCGCCAGTGCGGGCCTGCACATCAGCGCGCGCATGCTGTCCGCCGCTTACCGTGTACAACAGGGGGGCGCATGATACGTATGCGATCCGTGCGTTCCAAGCTGTTCGCGATCGTGATGATCGTGACGCTGGCTGCGCTGTTCGTCTCCATCGGCATCACCATCGCCTACGACCTGCACGCCTACGACCAGAGCATCCGTGCCGATATGGAAACCCAGGCCGAGCTGCTGGGGCACATGAGTTCTCCCGCGCTGGCCTTCGACGACCAGCGCCTGGCGCGCGAAAACCTGGCCCTGCTGCGGCTGCGGCCCAAGGTGCAGGCAGGGGCGCTGTATAACGCCCGCGGCGCGCTGTTTGCCAGCTACACGGCGCAAGGCCGGGCGGCCGCCATTCCGCCTCAGCCGCAGGCGGAAGGCTTCAGCTTCGCCGACCGCAACCTGGTGATGTTCAAACGGATTTACGACAACGGCGAGCTGCTGGGCACCGTCTACCTGCGCGCCGAATACGAGATGCTGGCGCGCTTCCTCGACTACCTGTTGATCGGCATCGTCGGCGCCATCCTGGCCGTGGCCATGGCCTACCTTGTATTGCGGGGTCTGAGCCGCGTGATCACGCAGCCGCTGATGAGCGTATCGGGCGTGGCGCGCGAGGTAGTGGCCACCGGCGACTATTCGCGCCGCGCGCAGCGCATCGGCAATGACGAACTGGCGGAACTGGCCGAAGCCTTCAACCGCATGCTGAGCGAAATCGAAACCCGCACCAGCGAACTGCAGGCATCGAACGCGGAGCAGCTGCGCACGCAGCAGGAAGTGCTGCGCCTGAATTCGGAACTGGAGCAGCGTGTGCACGAGCGCACCATGCAGCTGGAGCTGGCCAACAGCGAGCTGGGACTTGCGATGGAAGAGGCGCGCAGCGCCAACCAGGCCAAGTCGGCCTTCCTGTCCTCGATGAGCCATGAGCTGCGCACGCCGCTCAATGCCATCCTGGGCTTCGCCCAGATCCTCACTTCGGACAAGCTGCCTTCCACCTTGGCGCAGAAGAAGGAGTTCGCCGGCCATATCCTGAAGTCCGGCCGCCACCTGCTCACGCTCATTAACGAGATCCTGGACCTGGCCAAGATCGAATCCGGCACCGTGGCGCTGTCCATGGAGCCGGTGGAGATGCACGAGATGCTGGCCGAGTGCCGCACCATGATGGAGCCGCTGGCGGAGCAGCGCGGCATTCGCGCCCTGTTCCCGGAGCGCTGCCATGTGAGCGTGATGGCGGACCGCACTCGCCTCAAACAGATCCTGCTGAATCTTCTTTCGAACGCCATCAAGTACAACCGCGAAGGCGGCGCCGTGGTGGTGGACTGCAGCGAGCCCTCGCCCGAGATCCTGCGCATCTCGGTGCAGGATACGGGCATGGGCCTGAAGCAGGAGCAGCTGGATATGCTGTTCCAGCCTTTCAACCGCCTGGGCCAGGAGTCGGGCGTGGAGGAGGGCACGGGTATCGGCCTGGTTGTCACGCGGCGCCTGGTGGAGCTGATGGGCGGCACCATCTCCGTGAGCAGCAGCCCCGGTGTGGGCAGCGTGTTTTCAGTGGACCTGCGCAGCACCGCGCCGGTGCAGGCGCCCGCAATGAGCGAGACGGAGGCTGCGGCAAACCACAGCGAGCTGCATGAGGAAGTCACGCTGCTGTATGTGGAAGACAATCCTGCCAACCTCAAGCTGGTGCAGGAGATTATCCGCTTCCGCCCCGGCATGCGCCTGCTGACGGCACCCGACGCGCAGCTCGGGCTGGAGATGGCGCGCGCCCACCTGCCCGACATCATCCTGATGGATGTGAACCTGCCCGGCATGAGCGGCCTGGAAGCCGTGCGCGTGCTGCGTGCCGATGCGCGCACCGGGAAAATTCCGGTGATTGCGCTGACGGCAAACGCCATGCCGCGCGATGTGGAACGCGGTATGGCGGCAGGTTTCTTCCGCTACCTGATCAAGCCGATCAACATCGATGAGTTCACGGAGGCCATCAACAGCACCCTGAGCTGGCTGGCCTCGCGTTCACCGAAGGACGACGCATGATTTCACGGGCCGATATCCTGAATGCACGGATCCTGATTGTCGACGACCAGCCGGTCAATGTGCAATTGCTGGAATACCTGCTGCAGTCCACAGGATACCGGCAGGTCAGCTTCACCTACGATCCCCGGACGGTGGCGCCCTCGCATGAAGAATGCAGCTACGACATCATCATCCTCGACCTGCACATGCCGGGCATGAGCGGCTTCGAGGTCATGAAGGCGCTGCGGCCGCTGGAGCCGGAAGGCTATCTGCCGGTGCTGGTGGTCACGGCGCAGCCGGACCAGAAACAGGCGGCGCTGGACGCGGGCGCGCGCGATTTCGTCAGCAAGCCGTTCGACCCGCTGGAAGTGCTGACCCGCATCCGCAACCTGCTGGAGGTGCGCCTGATGCAGCGCGAGGCGAGCCGCTATAACGCCATCCTGGAGCAGACAGTGCGCGAACGCACGGCGGAGCTGCAGCGCTTCCGCAGCGCGATGGACGCCACGGCCGACGCCATCTTCCTGTTCGATTCAGCCGATATGCGCGTGATGGACATCAGTGAAGGCGCCTGCCGCATGCTGGGCTACAGCCGGCATGATCTGCTGGGCCAGGAGCCTGAATACCTGGGCCTGGCCGGCAAGGAGGCGTTGCGGGAGTATGCGCTGGCGCACGCCAACGATATGCGCCAGGCGCGCACGCCGGAGCTGATCGAAACCGAGCTGCTGCGGCAGGACCGCAACAGCGTTCCCGTGGAGCTGTACTGGCAGTTGCAGCAGGACGGCGACCCGCGCCACCGCACCCTGATCTGCGTGGCGCGCGACATCACGGAACGGCGCCAGGCCGAGGAGCGCCTGCTGCATATGGCGCACTACGACAGCCTGACCGGCCTGCCGAACCGCACGCTGTTCTACCGCACCCTGGGCGAATCCATCGAACTGGCGCAGGACAAGGACTGGAGCATCGTCGTGCTGTTCATCGGCCTGGACCGTTTCAAGAGCATCAACGACTCGCTGGGCGGCGCCATGGGCGACGCGCTGCTGCGCGAGTTCAGCAACCGGCTGGTGCAGTGCGTGCGCATCCGCGATACCGTGGGGCGCCTGGGCGGCGACGAATTCGGTCTGATCCTGTCCATGACGCGCGACCAGCAGGATGCCGTGCTGGTGGCGGCCGAGATCCGCGAGGCTTTGCGTGAGCCCTTCCAGCTGGATGGCCATCCCGCCACACTCACCGCCAGTATCGGCATTGCGATGTATCCGGAAGACGCCAGCGATCCCGAAACGCTGGTGAAGTATGCCGATACCGCCATGGGCCGCGCAAAAGAGGCGGGGCGCGACTGCTACCGCTTCTTCACGGCCGGCATGAACGCCCAGGTGCTGGCACGCATGGACCTGGAAATCGCCTTGCGCAAGGCCCTGGACGAAGAGGAGCTGGAGCTGTTCTTCCAGCCCAAGGTCAACCTGCATACGGGCCACCTGAGCGGAGCGGAAGCGCTGCTGCGCTGGAACCGGCCGGGCCATGGCGTCGTCACGCCGGCGGAATTTGTGGGGGTGCTGGAAGACACAGGGCTGATCGTGCGTGTCGGCTCATGGATTCTGAATGCGGCCTGCCGCCAGATCGCGGCGTGGATCGCTTCCTCCGTCGGCCGTGTGTGCGTGGCGGTGAACGTGGCGAGCCGCCAGTTCATGGAAGGCGACCTGGTGCAGGAAGTGCGCAGCCTGCTGGAGCAGTACAGCATTCCGCCCGAACTGCTGGAACTGGAGATGACGGAAAGCGCGCTGATGTCGAATGCCGAGCGCACCATCGGCATCCTCACCACGCTGAAGGAAATGGGCATCAAGATTGCGATCGACGATTTCGGCACCGGCTATTCGTCGCTGGCCTACCTGCAGCGCTTCCCCATCGACAAGCTGAAAATCGATATCGCCTTCGTGCGCGACATCACCACCAATCCGAACGATGCGGCCATTGCGCTGGCCATCATCAGCATGGCGCACAGCCTGAAGCTGCGCGTGATCGCGGAGGGAGTGGAGTCGCGGCCGCAGCTGGAATACCTGCGCCGCAACCGTTGCGACGAAATCCAGGGCTACTACTTCAGCCGTCCGCTCAATGCGGCCGATATGGGGGAGCTGGTGGAAGCGGGCAAGAGCCTGCCGCCGGACCCCAACCTGGCCGATCCCGATGTGCAGACCCTGCTGATCGTGGACGATGACGTAAACGTGCTGTCCTCGCTGCACCGCCTGCTGCGGCGCGACGGCTACCGCATTCTCACGGCTGTGTCGCCGCAGGAAGGCTTCGACTTATTGGCCCTGCACCCGGTGCAGGTGGTGGTGTGCGACCAGCGCATGCCGCTGATGAGCGGCACTGAATTCCTGAGCAAGGTGAAGGAGATGTATCCGGACACCATACGCATCATCCTGTCCGGCTATACCAGCCTGGCGGCGATGCTGGACTCCATCAACCGCGGCGCCATCTACCGTTTCTATACCAAGCCCTGGGACGATGCCGAGCTGCGCGACAATATCCGGCTCGCCTTCCACCATTACTGGCTGCTGCACGGCGGCGGCCACCGTGGCGCGGAGCTGGCGGCTATGCCGGGTCCGTGAAGTGGTCGAAGCTGCTCAGTGACAGGCCGAGCGCGGCGCCTTGCGCATCAGTGAAGCGCAGCCCTGCCGCCGCCTCGATGCGGCCCACGCGCGTTACTGCCGTGCCGCTCGCTGCAGCCGCTGCCAGCACCGCAGCGCGCGCGGCCGCCGGCGCCGTAAAGCACAGTTCATAATCGTCGCCGCCCGCCGCGGTAAAGGCGCGGCGCTGCGCGGTTTCGCGCGTGGCCAGCACGGGACCGGCCGGCAGCGCGTCCACATCGAGCGTGGCGCCGACGCCGGAACGTTCGAGAATGTGGCGAAGGTCGCCCGCCAGTCCGTCGGAGATATCGATGGCTGCATGGGCGATGCCGGCCAGCGCAAGGCCCAGTTGCACACGCGGCGTGGGCAGGTGCATGCGTACCGCGGCGGCGCGCTGCTGTTCCGCACCGAGCGCGCATTCATGCCGGTAGCCGGCCAGCGCAAGGCGCGCATCGCCCAGGGTGCCGGAAATCCAGATATCGTCGCCGTCGCGCGCGGCATCGCGGCGCAGTGCGCGGCCCGGCGCCAGTTCGCCGAAGACGGTGATGCAGATGTTCAGCGGGCCTTTGGTGGTGTCGCCGCCTATCAGTTCGCAGCCGTGTTCATCGGCCAGTGCGAACAGGCCTTCCGAGAACGCGGCAAGCCAGTCGCGCCGCGCCTCCGGCAGCGCCAGGGCCAGCGTGAAGGCGACCGGTTTCGCGCCCATCGCGGCCAGGTCGGAGAGATTGACGGCCAGCGATTTGTGGCCCAGCCGGCGCGCATCTTCACCGGCGAAGAAATGGCGGCCTTCCACCAGCATGTCCGACGAAATGGCCATCTGCATGCCAGGCGCGGGCGCCAGCAGCGCGCAGTCATCGCCGATGCCCAGCACCGCGCGCGAAGGGCGCGGACGCTTGAAGTATTCCTTGATCAGGTCGAATTCGGACAGCACGGTCAATCCCCGTCGATATCAAGGAAGTCCAGCACGTCGGCCGCTTCGGCGTTGTCGCCATTGCGCGCGTGACGGCGCCGCTTGCGCCATGCGATGAAGGCCAGCACCAGGACCGCGCCCAGGAGCACCAGGAGCCACACGGACATCAGATTTCCACCATGTCGAAATCGCGCTTGGCCACGCCGCAGTCCGGGCAGGCCCAGTCGTCCGGCACATCTTCCCAGCGCGTCCCGGGTGCAATGCCATGCTCCGGCGCACCGGCTTCTTCGCTGTAAATGAAACCGCATACCACGCACTGATAGGTTTTCATGTCAGTCTCCGGACAGTTGCGCCAGCGCCTTGCGGTAAGCATTTGCGTGGCGTTCTTCAACATTGGCCAGCGCGCCGAAGCGCTTGGCCGCTACTTCCAGCATGCGCTTGAAGGCTGCTGCATGGTCCTGCGATTCACCGATCTGTTCCGCAAACTCCTGCGCCGCTGCGCTATTGCCTTCTTCCAGCGCCAGGTTGCGGAAAGCCGGATACATCTCGGTGTATTCGTGCGTTTCGTTCTCGATGGCCAGCTGCAGGGCCTTGTCCGGCGTGGTGCGGTCGCGCGGGTAGAGCAGGTCCAGGTGGCCGAAGGCGTGCAGCACTTCCTGTTCGGCGGTTTCTTCGAACAGTTTGGCGATCTCCGGCGCGCCGTGGGCGCGGGCCAGTTTGGCGAAATAGCGGTACTTGATATGCGCCATGGCTTCGCCGGCAAAGGCGGCTTCGAGGTTTTTCAGGGTTGGCGAGGACATCGGCTACTCCGTGGTTCAGGACTTATTGCAACTATTAATCATCTTATTGATTTTAATAGAAATTTCCCCAGTTCACAGGCCCTTGGTGAAAATACCTAGTTTGCCGAAAACGGGGGTCTGCTAAAATCAAACGATTTCAGACAGCACACGGAAGGCAGTACCGCAATGGATTCGTCCCCCGAGAAGAAAGAAGAACTGAGACAGCAACTGCGCCTTGCCGCGCTGGAATACCATGAGTGTCCGCGCCCCGGCAAGATCAGCGTAACCCCTACCAAGCAGTTGACCAACCAGCGCGACCTGGCGCTGGCTTACTCTCCCGGTGTGGCTGCTCCCTGTGAAGAGATTGTTGCCGATCCGGCAAACGCCTACAAATATACCGCACGCGGCAACCTGGTTGCGGTGATCTCCAACGGCACCGCCGTGCTGGGCCTGGGCAATATCGGCGCGCTGGCGTCGAAGCCGGTCATGGAAGGCAAGGGCGTGCTGTTCAAGAAGTTCGCCGGCATCGACGTGTTCGACATCGAGATCAACGAGCAGGATCCGGACAAGCTGATCGACATCATCGCTGCGCTGGAGCCGACCTTCGGCGGCGTAAACCTGGAAGACATCAAGGCGCCTGAGTGCTTCTACATCGAGCGCAAGCTGCGCGAAAAGATGAAGATCCCGGTCTTCCACGACGACCAGCACGGCACCGCCATCATCGTGGGCGCCGCCATCCTGAACGGCATCCAGCTGGTGGGCAAGAACATCAAGGAATGCAAGCTGGTGGTATCGGGCGCGGGCGCTGCGGCGCTGGCCTGCCTGGACCTGATCGTGGACCTGGGCTTCCCGCTTGAGAATATCTATGTGACCGACCTGGCCGGCGTGGTCTACAAGGGCCGCACCGAACTGATGGACCCGGACAAGGAACGCTTCGCGCGCGACACCCCGGCCCGCACCCTGGCCGAAGTGATTGCCGATGCGGATATCTTCCTCGGCCTGTCCGCCGGCGGTGTGCTGAAGCAGGACATGGTCAAGCAGATGGCGCCGAACCCGCTGATCCTGGCACTGGCGAACCCGAACCCGGAGATCCTGCCGGAAGACGTGCAGGCAGTGCGCGGCGATGCCATCATCTGCACCGGCCGTTCGGACTTCCCGAACCAGGTCAACAATGTGCTGTGCTTCCCCTACATCTTCCGTGGCGCGCTGGATTGCGGCGCCACCACCATCACGCGCGAAATGGAAATCGCCGTGGTGCACGCGATTGCGGAACTGGCGCACGCCGAACAGTCGGACATCGTGGCCACCACCTATGGCTTCACCAACCTGGCCTTCGGTCCCGAGTACCTGATTCCGATGCCATTCGATCCGCGCCTGCTGATCAAGATCGCACCGGCCGTGGCCAAAGCCGCCGAAGACTCCGGCGTGGCCACCCGTCCGATCAAGGACCTGGAAGCCTATGCCGACAGCCTGCAGGAATTCGTGTACCGCTCCGGCTCCTTCATGAAGCCGCTGTTCTCGGTGGCGAAGGCCCAGCATCCGGAACTGAAGCGCATCGTGTATGCGGAAGGCGAAGAAGAGCGCGTGCTGCGCGCGGTGCAGGTGATCGTGGACGAACGCCTGGCGCGCCCTATCCTGGTGGGCCGTCCGGCCGTGCTGGAGAGCCGCATCCAGAAATTCGGCCTGCGCCTGAAGCAGGGCGTGGACTTCGACGTCATCAATCCTGACTACGACGACCGCTACCGCGACTACTGGACCGCCTACTACGAGCTCACCAAGCGCAAGGGCGTGACGGTGGAATACGCGAAGCTGGAAATGCGCCGCCGCCACTCGCTGATCGGCGCCATGATGATCAAAAAGGGCGATGCCGACGGCATGATCTGCGGCACCTTCGGCACCACCGAACTGCACCTGAAATACATCGACCAGGTGCTGGGCAAGCGCGCCGGCGCCAATGTGTATGCGGCGATGAATGTGCTGGTGCTGCCGGAGCGCCAGCTGGCGATGGTGGACACCCACGTCAACGAAAACCCGACCGCCGACCAGCTGGCCGAAATCACCATCCTGGCAGCGGAAGAGATGCGCCGCTTCGGCCTGCACCCAAGCGCCGCGCTGCTGTCGCACTCGAACTTCGGTTCCTCCAACAGCGAGTCGGCGCAGAAGATGCGCGCCGCGCTGGCGCTGGTGCGCGAACGCGCGCCGGACCTGGAAGTGGACGGCGAAATGCACGGCGACACGGCGCTTGATTCCAAGCTGCGCCGCAAGCTGATGCCGGATTCCACGCTGGAGCGCGACGCCAACCTGCTGGTGATGCCGAACATCGAATCGGCCAACATCGCCTACAACCTGGTGAAGACGGCAGCCGGCAACGGCATCGCCGTGGGTCCGATCCTGCTGGGCTGCGCGGCGCCGGTGCACATCCTCACGCCATCGGCCACCGTGCGCCGCATCGTCAACATGACGGCGCTTTGCGTGGTGGACATTGTGGCGCAACGCAAAGGCTAAAGGAGAAGGACGATGGCTGACCTGGTGCTTGCAATCGTCCACCACCTGCTGGCCTTCGGCCTGTTCGCGGTGCTCACCGCGGAACTGATGCTGGTGCGCTATGCAGTCAACCCGGTCGCCATGCGCCGCCTAGGTATGCTCGATGCGATGTATGGCGTGGTTGCCATCTCCCTCATCATCGTCGGCTTCGCGCGCGTGTTCCATGGCGCGAAGGGTTCTGATTTCTATTTGCAGAACCCCGTGTTCTGGACCAAGGTCGTGCTGTTCGCCGCAGTCGGCCTGCTGTCCATCGTGCCGACGGTGCGCATTCTCGCCTGGCAGAAGCAGCTCAAGGCCGACGGCGCCTGGCAGCCGCCCGCCGCCGAACTGCAGCGCGTACGCCGCTTCGTGATGGCCGAAATCCACATCGCCGCCTTCATCCCCATCGCCGCCGCCATGATGGCGCGCGGTATCGGGCACTAAACACCTCCTCTGTTTGCGCCATCCCGGGGTAGCCTGCCGCTGCTCCGGGTATAACTCTTTCTGTCAGCACAGCAAGGGGCAACCATGCTTGAACACACCGCACTTACCTGGATGCTTTGGGAGGGCCTGATGCCGCTCTTTGGGGCGAGTGGGGTTTATCTAGCATCAGGGTTTTATAAACGGCTGGCTAGTCCGGGAAGCGCTTTCGCGTGGGGCGAGGCGGCGGATGCGATGGGGTGGCTGTATGGCGCCTTGATCATTGCCGTGCAATCGGCAGTGCGCCTGTTCTCGGCGGGAGCCCCGTATTTGTATGCGGGCATAGGGTGTACTATTTGTATTCTTGCTTGTGGATTGCAGCTATTGGCGGGAATGAATGAACGCGGTGCGAACCGTAATTGGCGCCCATCGCGGCAGTTCAGGATTGCTGCACTTGTCACAATTGCGATCGTGCTGGTGTCGGGGTATCTGGCGCGCTCGGTGACGAACGCTGGCTCTTCAGCAAGCTCATGCAATGTGTTGGGTGAGGTGTCGCATGAAAAAGAGATCTGAAGTGATCAAGACGCAAGGCTTTACCAAATTTGCGCTTGCGTTTTCCGCCGGAGCCGATGCCGGAATGATTGTCCTGATGTTGAATCACATGGCGATCGTGCTTGCTACCGTCGCGTTTACGGTAGCTGCGCTGGTGTGCGGGGCGTGGCTGGTCTGGGCGGAACGGGAGGCGGTGTAAGAGGGGTGAAAAAGTTGCCCTGTAACAAGGTGTAACTGTTGTAATCCTCGTATTCTGGCGGGCAAGCGGCAGGAGCGCTCTGTTACAATGTTGGGCTACATTGTCAAAAGTTCTACTGGATACCGAATCTATGCAAACGACCAAGCGCGCCCTTATTACGGGCATTACCGGCCAGGATGGCGCCTACCTCGCCCAGCTGCTGCTCGAAAAAGGCTATGAAGTCAGCGGCACCTTCCGCCGTACCAGCTCCGTCAATTTCTGGCGTATCGAAGAGCTGGGCATCCAGAATCATCCGAAGCTGAAGCTGGTCGAGTTCGACCTGACCGACCTCGGTACCTCCATCCGCCTGCTGCAGCAGGGGAACTTCGACGAAATCTATAACCTGGCCGCCCAAAGCTTTGTCGGCGTGTCCTTCGAACAGCCCGTGACCACCGCCGAAATTACCGGCGTGGGCGTGGTGAACCTGCTGGAAGCGATCCGCATCGTCAATCCGAAGATCCGCTTCTATCAAGCCTCGACTTCTGAAATGTTCGGCAAGGTGCAGGCCATTCCGCAGAAGGAGGACACGCCTTTCTATCCGCGCAGCCCTTACGGTGTGGCCAAGCTGTATGCGCACTGGATGACGGTGAACTACCGCGAGTCCTACGGCATCTTCGGCTCCTCGGGCATCCTGTTCAACCACGAATCCCCGCTGCGCGGCCGCGAATTCGTGACCCGCAAGATCACCGACTCCGTCGCCAAGATCAAGCTGGGCAAGCTGGACGTGCTGGAACTGGGCAACCTGGATGCCAAGCGCGACTGGGGCTTCGCCAAGGAATACGTGGAAGGCATGTGGCGCATCCTGCAGGCCGACAAGCCTGACACCTATGTGCTGGCCACCAACCGCACCGAGACCGTGCGCGATTTCGTCACCATGGCCTTCAAGGCCGCCGGCATTGCGATCGAATGGCAGGGCAGCGGCGAAAACGAAACCGGCCATGACGCGCAGAGCGGCAAGGTGCTGGTGCGCATCAGCCCGAAATTCTACCGTCCGGCCGAAGTGGAACTGCTGATCGGCGATCCTGCCAAAGCCATGAAGGAACTGGGCTGGAAGCCGCAGACCACGCTGGAAGAGCTGTGCCAGATGATGGTGGATGCCGATATCCGCCGCAACACCGCAGGCTTCTCCTTCTGATATGGCAGGCCGCCTGGAGCTGCTGTCGCCAGCGCGTGAAGGCGACGGCAAGCGCGCACTGGTAACCGGTCTGTCCGGTTTCACCGGCAAGTATGTGGAGCAGGAGCTGCGCCACGCGGGCTACGAAGTGGCCGGCATCAGCGCCGACCTGACCGACCGCGCGGCCCTCGCCGCCGAAGTGCAGGCGCTGCAGCCGGACGTGGTGGTGCACCTGGCCGCCATCGCATTTGTGGCGCATTCGGATATCGAACAGATCTACCGCGTCAACGTGGTCGGCACGCGCAACCTGCTGGAAGCGCTGGCCGCATCGCCGAAGAAGCCCTCGGCCGTGCTGCTCGCATCGAGCGCCAATATCTACGGCAATACCGACGTGGCAGTGATCCATGAGGACGTGCCGGCCGCACCGGCCAACGACTACGCCGTCAGCAAGCTGTCCATGGAATACATGGCGCGGCTGTGGATGGACAAGCTGCCCATCATCATGGTGCGCCCCTTCAACTACACGGGCGTGGGCCAGCACGAGAACTTTCTGCTGCCGAAAATCGTGTCGCACTTCCGCCGCAAGGAAGCGCGCATCGAGCTGGGCAACCTGAACGTGTGGCGCGATTTCTCCGACGTGCGGGTGGTGGCTGCCGCCTACCGCCAGCTGCTGGCGAAGGCGCCTGCGGGCCAGGTGTTCAACATCAGCTCCGGCAAGGCTTACTCGCTGGGCGAGGCGCTGGAAATGATGGCGCAGATCGCAGGCTACAAGATCGACGTGCACGTCAATCCGGCCTTCGTGCGCGCCAATGAGGTGGCACGCCTGACGGGCGATAACCGCCGCCTCGCATCCGCGGTGGGCGAGATCGATCCGCCGCCGCTGGAACAAACCCTGCGCTGGATGTACGAGGCTCCGTGACTTCGGGCGCAAGCATCCCGCAGATCGGCCTTTCCACGACGACGACTGAACCCGGACTGACCGGCGGCCGCCTCGATGGAATCGGCGTCTACAGCCGCGCGCTGCTGCGCTACCTGCCGCAGGCGGGATGCGATGTGAAACCGCTGTCCTTCGGCCCGGCCGCCAGCCTTTCGGTGGGGCGGCCCATGCCGTCTTCCTTCCCGCTGGCCACGCTGCGCGACCTGGCCACGCCGCTGCGCCAGCAGATGGACGTGGACCTCTACCACGCCACCGACTACCGCATCGTGCGCATGGACCGGCCCATCGTGGCCACCCTGCACGACGCGCTGCCCATCGTGCATCCCGAATGGTGCAATCCGCGCCTGCGCGGCCTGAAGAACTGGCTGCAGGCAAAGGCCGCGCGCAAGGCCGACCGCGTGATCGCGCACACCCATTACACGATTCCCGAGCTGGTGCAGTCCTTCGGCGTGGATGAGCGCCGCATCAGCGTGGTGCCCTGCGGCGTGGATGAAGAATGGCTGGATGCGCCCGCGCCGGAAGCGGTGCAGGCCACGCTGGCGGAATACGGGCTGCGGCCCGGCTACTACTTCTTCGTCGGCACCATCCAGCCGCGCAAGAATGTGGACCGCCTGCTGGAAGCTTACCTGGCGCTGCCTGCCAGCGTACGGGCGCAGCGCCAGCTGCTGATCGTGGGCGCGCCCGGCGCGCGCTCGAACGAAACGCTGGCGCGCATCAAGGCCGCCCGGCAGAACGGCGAGAACGTGCTGTGGCTGGACCGCCTGACCAGTGATGAGCAGCTGCGCCATCTGTATGCGGGGGCGGGCGTGTTCGTGTTCCCCTCGCTGTACGAAGGCTTCGGCATTCCGGTGGTGGAAGCCTTTGCTTCCGGCGTGCCCGTCATTGCATCGAATACGACCTCGCTGCCCGAAGTATCGCAGGGCGCCGCGCTGGAAATCGACCCGCTGTCAACGCAGGCGCTTGGCGCTGCCATGCTGGAAATGGCGCGCGATGAAGCGCTGCGCAAACGCTGCATCGCGGCGGGCACGGTGCGCGCGGTGGAACTCACCTGGCGCGAAACGGCCCGCAAGACGGCAGCCGTCTACAAGAATCTCCTGAAGTAAGCATCATGCGCGTTCTCCATTTCTACAAGACCTACTATCCCGATTCCTGGGGCGGCGTTGAGCAGGTAATCCGCCAGATGTGCGTGGGCACCTCCGCGCTCGGCGTGCACAACGAAGTGCTCACGCTCACGCGCAACAGCGGCCCGGAAGAAATCGTGATCGAAGGCCACACGGTGCACCGCGCGCCGCTGAACTTCGAGCTGGCGTCGAATTCGGTGTCGCTGGCCTCCATCGGCAAGCTGGCAAAGCTGGCGAAGGAGGCGGACGTGATTCACTACCACTTCCCCTGGCCCTTCATGGACATGGCCCACTTCATGGCGCGCGTGAAGAAACCGAGCGTGGTGACCTACCACTCGGACATCGTGCGCCAGAAAAAGCTGATGAAGTTCTACGCGCCACTGATGCACCGCTTCCTCGGCAACGTGGATGCGATCGTGGCCACCTCACCCAACTACTTCGCCTCGTCGGAAGTGCTGAAGCGCTATAACGGCAAGGTGCGCTCGATTCCGATCGGCCTCGACAAGACTACCTATCCGGTGGCGCGGCCCGAGCTGATGGTGCAGTGGCGCGAGCGCTGCGGCGAACGCTTCTTCCTTTTCGTGGGCGTACTGCGCTACTACAAGGGCCTGCACATCCTGCTGGACGCGATGGCGCAGCTGGATTATCCGGTAGTGATCGTGGGCGCAGGCCCGATCGAAACGGAGCTCAAGGAGCACGCGCAGCGGCTTGGCCTGACGCACGTGCAGTTCGTGGGCGCCGTGGACGAGCACGACAAGGTGGCGCTGCTGGAGCTGTGCTATGCGATGGTCTTCCCTTCGCACCTGCGCTCGGAAGCCTTCGGCATCTCGCTGCTGGAAGGCGCCATGTATGGCAAGCCGATGATCTCCAGCGAGATAGGCACCGGCACCACCTACATCAATGTGGATGGCGAAACGGGCCTGGTGGTACCGCCGGATGATCCGGAAGCCTTTCGCACCGCGATGCGGCAGCTGTGGGAAAACCCGGAGATGGCGGCAGAGATGGGCCGCCGTGCGGAAGCGCGCTACTGGGAGCTGTTCACGGCGCGCCAGATGGCGCAGAGCTACGCGGAACTCTACCGCGAAATCGTCAAGGCCTAGCGTTCGGCCCAGCGTTCCATGATGTCGAGAATGAGCGGCATCTGGGTCAGGAACAGGTCCACCAGCGCAGGGTCGAAGTGCTTGCCGCGCTGCTCTTCCAGGTAGGCCACCGCCTGTTCCAGCGGCCAGGCCGGCTTGTAGGGCCGCGCCGAGGTCAGTGCATCGAATACGTCCGCAATCGCCACGATGCGGCCTTCCAGCGGAATTTGCTCGCCGGCCAGCCCGTTCGGGTAGCCGCCGCCGTCATACTTCTCATGGTGGGTGAGCGCGATATTGCGCGCCAGCTTCAGCATGCCGTGCGAATGCTCGCCGATGATGTCGCCGCCGATGATGGCATGGCGCTGCATGATGGTCCACTCTTCCGCATTCAGCTTGCCCGGCTTCTGCAGGATGCGGTCCGGAATGCCGATCTTGCCCACGTCATGCATGGGCGCGGCGTGCAGCAGGTCGTCCGCTTCCATGGGGTTCAGGCCAGCGGCCACGCCCAGCAGGTGGGCGTAGTGGCTCATGCGGATCACGTGCATGCCGGTTTCATTGTCCTTGTACTCGGAGGCGAGGCCGAGGCGCTGCACGATCTGCAGGCGCGTCTCTTTCAATTCGTCCATGCGCACCAACGACAGGTGGGTGCGCACGCGCGCCCGCACGATGGGCGGACTGACCGGCTTGGTGATGTAGTCCACCGCGCCGGCCTCGAAGCCGCGTACTTCGTCTTCCGGATCGCTGAGCGCCGTCACAAAGATCACGGGAATGCGCGCCGTGGCCGGCTCCGCCTTCAGCACGCGGCAGGCTTCATGGCCGCTCATGCCCGGCATCATCACGTCCAGCAGGATCAGGCTGGGCTGTTCCTGGCGCGCCAGTTCGAGGGCGCGCGCGGCGTCCTTGGCAAACAGCAGGCGGTAATGGTCCTGCAGGATCTGGCGCAGCAGTTGCAGATTGCTTGCTTCGTCGTCTACCGCCAGGATCAGCGGCAGCGGGGAGTTGTTCTTCATCAGAGGGTTTCCTGATCGGTTGCCAGCAGCGGCGCGGCAAGCGCCTGCAGGCGCTGGCGGGCCAGCGCAAAATCAAAGTCGTCAATCGCCATATGCAGCTGGGCCATGGTGGCCGGCGCCACATGGCCTTGCAGCAGTGTGGACAGGCGGGCCAGCGCCGCGTCATCCAGTGCACCGCGCGCCAGCGACTGATCCAGCGCGGCGGTGGTGCTGCGCAGTGCGGCAATATCGAGCGCCTGCTGCGGCGCCGGTGGCGGCGGCAGCTGTTCGGTGCAGTCCAGTGCAGCAACGGCCTTGCCCGCCTCCTCCACCTGTGCGCGCAGGCGCAGCAGTGCGGCGGGCAGCGCATCGGACGTGTGCAAGTTATCCGCTTCCGCGCCCAGCTGCTCCAGTTCGGACAGCGTGAGCGACAGCTGCTCGAAACCCAGGTTGGATGCCACGCCGCGGATGCGGTGCGCCAGCGCCTGCAGGGCCTTGAACTCGGCACGGCGGTACTGGTCCTCCAGCTGAGCGGCACAGCCGCCGTATTCTTCTTCAAAGCGGCACAGCGCGTGGTTGTAGGCGGACTCGTTGCCGCTCCAGCGCAGCAGGCCAAGCTGCTGGTTCAGCACCAGCGGGCCGCCCGCAGGACGCGGCGCGCCAACCGGGCCCACGGTGGCCAGGCCCAGCACGCGCGCAATCTCGTGCGACAGCGTGTACCAGTCCACCGGCTTGGACACGAAACCGTCCATGCCCGCAGCAGCGCTGGCGCGGCGGTGTGCTTCCAGCACGCTGGCCGTCATGGCGACGATAGGCACGCGCGCGCGGCCATTCTGTTCGGCCTCGGCGCGAATCATGCGTGTGGCAGCCAGGCCGTCTACGTGCGGCATCTGCACGTCCATCAGGATCACGTCGAAACTCTGCTGCGCGGCCAGTTCGGCGGCATGCGCGCCATCGTGCGCCATCACCATCGTATGTCCCCGTTTGCCGAACAGCAGGGACAGCAGCTCCAGGTTCTGCGCCACGTCGTCCGCCGCCAGCACGCGCAGCGTAGGCAGCTCGAAGGCGATGCGCTGGCGCGGACGCGGCACGTGCGGCTGGTGCGGTTCCAGTGCAGGCTTCAGCGGCAGCATGATGTGGAAAGTGGTGCCCTGGCCCGGTGCGCTCTCGGCCCAGATGCGGCCGCCCATCAGCTCCACCAGCTGCTTGCTGATGGTAGTGCCAAGGCCGGTGCCGCCGAAGCGGCGCGTCATCGAAGCGTCGGCCTGGGTGAAGGGTTCGAAGATGGCGGCCAGGCGGTCTGGCGCAATGCCGATGCCGGTATCCGTCACCTGCATGTGCAGGCCGTTGCCTTCCTGCTGCACGCGCAGCGTGACGCTGCCCGCCGCCGTGAACTTGATGGCGTTGTCCAGCAGGTTGGTCAGCACCTGGCGCACGCGCAGTTCGTCGCCGTGCAGCCATGGCGGCAGGTCAGGGGCGTATACGATCTGCAGCGCCAGGCCCTTGCTGCGCGCCGTGGCGTTATAGGTCGAAGACAGTTCGTCGATCAGGGCCAGCAGGTTGAAGTCGGCCAGTTCCAGTTCCACTGCGCCCTTGTCCAGCTTGGCCGTATCCAGGATCTCGTTCAGCAGCCGCAGCAGCGAGCGGCCTGCATTGCGCACTGTATCGAGGTGGGTGCGCTGTTCCGGACGCAGGTCGGTATCCAGCAGCACATCGGTGAAGCCGAGGATGGAGTTCATCGGCGTGCGGATCTCGTGGCTCATATTGGCCACGAAGGTGGCGCGCGACGCCGCTGCCTGCTCCGCCTTCTCCTTGGCATGGCGCAGGTCTTCTTCCATCTGACGCCGTTCCGTGATGTCGAGGATCACGCCGTCCAGCCAGCGCGCGGTGCCGTCGTCGCCGCGCACCAGCGCGCCGTGCTCCCACATCCAGCGCATGCTGCCGTCGGCATGCTTCAGGCGGTATTCCACCGTGTAGGCCTGGCCGCTGGCCACGCACTGGTCGATGGTGCCGTGCACGCGCGGCAAATCCGCCGCGAAAGTGAGGGCATCGAAGGTGCGGGAGCGCACCGGGCCCACGAAATCGGTCACAGGATAGCCGAGAATGCGCTCCACGCCGTCGCTCAGGAACACCAGTGCCCGGTCGTCCTCCACACGGCAGCGGAAGGAAATGCCGGGAATATTGCGGATCAGCGAACGGAATTGCAGTTCGCTGTCGCGCAGGGCCTGCATGATGGCGCGGCGTTCGCTGATGTCGGTAATGAAGAGCACATACAGGTCCTTGTCGCCCAGCCTGGCCTGGCCCATGGCGCGCCGGATCGGCAGGGTACTGCCGTCCTTGCGCAGGGCCATGACCTCGGTGCCGGTACGGGCCTTGGTATCGTCGCCGGTGGCGAGGAAGTGCAGGAAGCCGTCCTGCTGCGAGCGGGCCGGATCGGCCATCAGCGTCCTGATCGGCTTGCCGCTGATTTCGTCGCGGGTCCAGCCGAAAATGCGCTCGGCCGACTTGTTGAATTCATGGATGATGCCTGCGCTGTCCACCGTGATCACGCCGTCCACCGTGGTGGTGAGCAGCGCGCGCATCCAGCTCTCGCTCTGCTGCAGATGGCGGTACATTTCGCGGTAGCGCAGCAGGCCGTTGGCCGCCATCACGAACACCGTGAACAGCACGGTGGTTATGCCGATGGCGAAGGCGAGGAAGGTAGAATCGGTGGGCGCCGAGCCGGGCGGCGGCACGCCGATGAAGCGCGCGGCGGCCATGCCCGTGTAGTGCATGCCCGAGATGGCGCAGCCCATCACGACGGCGCTGATCATCAGGCGCATGGCGGGACTGAGCTGCCAGCGCATATCGCGCAGGCCGAAGCGCACGCCCAGCGCCACCGTGGCCAGCACCACCGCCACCACAATCGACAGCGCAAACATATAGGGATCGTAATGCAGGGCCAGGCCCACGCGCATGGCCGCCATGCCGCTGTAGTGCATGGCGCCGATGCCTGCGCCGACCAGCATGCCGCCCAGCAGCAGGGTGCTTGCCGTCAGCTGCTCGCGGCGCGTAATGGACAGCGCCACCATCGAGGCGGCCAGGCTGGGCAGCATTGACAGCAGGGTGAGCGTGGGGTCGTAGCTGGTGTAGGTGCAGAGGTCGAAGGCCAGCATGCCGATGAAGTGCATGGCCCACACACCCGCGCCCAGCGCCAGGCTGCCGGTCATCAGGGTGGCCACGCGCAGCAGGCGCGACGGCGCCTTGCGGGTCTGGCCTGCCATTTGCAGGCCCATCCACGAGGCGAAGATAGCCACCAGCACCGACAGCACAACCAGCCGGGTGTTGTACAGGCCGTAGTTGAGCAGTGACGGGTCTGCTGACGGCGAGAACAGGTTCTGCAGTGAAGCGAAATCCATAGGAAATGGGTAAGGGCGAGAGCGTAGCAGGCTAAGCGACAGTAACACATTTCCCCTCGGAAAGTGAAAGCCCTGCGGCAGCTCTTTGTGCTGGCGCAGGGCTTCGCGGGGCGCGGCGGGTGACTGTTGCTATTTTGTCGTCGCGCTTTTGCGACGCAGAGTTGTCAGGTCGACCAGCATGCAGAGCAGGAGGGCGGTAGCGGCCACCATGAACAGCAGGCGGTGGTTGCCGCCGCTGGCGCTGAGCAGCCAGGAGCTCGCATAGCCGGCCAGTGCCTGGACCAGGGCAAAGATCATGGTGGCGCGGCTGAACGCGGCGGTGTGCGCTGCCGGGTTGCCGTGCACCGCCTGGTGGATCTTGCTCAGGTAGAGCGGCACGATGCCCGGCGGGTAGGTGCCGAGCACGAAGGTGGCGAGGGCAATGGCCGCGTGGTGCTCAGCACTGACCAGCAGCGCCACGGCCGCCAGCTGTCCCAGTATTGAAGCGATGCTGGTGAAGCGCACGCCCAGCTTGTCCGCCATGGCGCCGTACAGCATGGGGCCGAGCATGGCGCCCACGCCGTACAGGATCCAGAACAGCGCCGCATTATGGGCGCCCCAGCCCAGGCCGCGGGCAATGAAGTCCACGATAAACACCATCATCGGCACGAAGCCGATGCCGTTGATGGCGTATTGCGCATAGATCAGGCGCAGCGTGCTGCGGTGGCCGTTCGGCGCGGGGGCAGGCGCCGGCGTGCCGGGCGCAGCCTGCAGCGGCTGCGGCCACCAGGTCCAGCTGAGTGCCGTGAGCACGGCTGCCATCAGGCCGAGGCCAAGCCAGGTCTGCGCCAGGCCCAGTGCCAGCAAGGACGGCAGCACCGTGCCGGAGCCGGCAATGCCGAGCCCCACCCCCAGGAAGATCATGCCGCTTGCCAGGCCGCGCCGTTCCGGCGGCACGTGGGGCAGGATGGAGGTTGCCGCCAGCACCATGATGATGCCGCCCGCCAGTCCGGACAGGAAGCGCCAGAGGAAGAACCACGGCACCGACACCGGCACGGCGCAGGCGAAAAAGGTCAGCGTGGCCAGCGCCATCATCAGCAGCAGCGCCGGGCGCGAGCCGATGCGCGCAGCCAGCGGCCGGCCCGCCAGCGCGCCCGCCAGGTAGCCGATCAGGTTGGCAGCGCTGAGGAAGAGCACGTCATCCGCCGCGAACCAGTTTGCTTCGATCAGGGGTGGAATCAGCGGCGTGTAGGCGAAACGTGCGAGGCCGATGCCAACCAGGCTCGCGCACAGCCCGGCAAGTACGGCGCGCAGGGAAGAGGGGGACATACAAAGCTTTCTCGATCATTGATGTTTGACAGAGTAGTCAAACTTGACGGGTGTGTCAAGGAAGGATTAAAATCGCCCCATGGCCGGCACCCGTCAATTCAATGAAGAAGAAGCGCTGGATAGCGCAATGCTCCTGTTCTGGCGGAGAGGCTACGGCGCAACCTCCATGCAGGACCTGGCGGAAGCCACCGGCGTGCTGCGCGGCTCCCTCTACAACGCCTACGGCGACAAGCAGTCGATCTTCCTGCTGGCCTTCGCCCGCTACCGCCGCAACTTCATGGCGCAGGTGCGCGACGCACTGGAGCAGCCCACGCTGGCCGAAGCGCTGCGCGCCTATCTCGCCGTGTCGATCCGGGCCATGACCCTGCCGGAGGAAGAGCGCAGCGGCACGCGCGGCTGCATGTCCACCAAGATCGCGGTCGATGAAACGGCGCGCAGCGAGCCCATCCGCGAAGCCCTGCGCGGCCTGCTGGATGAACTGGCCCGCCTGCTGGAAGCCCGCTTCGCCGCCGCCCCCGAAGAAGTCGCCCTGGCGCCCGCCGCAGCGGCCCGCCTGCTGGTTACTGCCACGCGCGGCATGGTGGTGGTGGAGCGCGTGTACCAGGACGAGGAGCGCCTGCGCGAAGCGGCGGAATCGCTGGTCACGCTACTGCTCGCCAAGTAAACTGGCCTGGTCGTCATACAACTGGCGGATTTCCGCTTGCTTATGCCCCATTTAGGTTGTACGATGACATACAACTAGCAGCTGATCTCGCTGGAGACCGAGAGATCGAACGACAACCACTCTAAAAGTGATCCTATGAAGCTGAATGAGCCTGTAAGCCAGCAAGTCGTTGGCAAGTACAGATGGACCATCTGTGCCCTTCTGTTTTTTGCCACCACCGTCAACTATCTCGATCGCCAGGTTCTGAGCCTGCTGGCACCCCAGCTGTCGAAGGAATTCAACTGGTCCAACACGGACTACGCAAACATCACCGCCGCCTTCCAGTTCGTGTATGCGGTGTCGATGCTGTTCGCCGGCCGCGTGGTGGATGCCATCGGTACCAAGAAAGCCTATATCCTCGCGATTGTGATCTGGTCGATTGGCGCCGTCATGCATGCCTACTCGGTGCAGATGGGGTCGGTGGTCGGCAGCGCCATGGGAGCGCTCGGCCTGGCCGTGGTCCCGGCGTCGATCCTCGGCTTCATGCTGTCGCGTGCCGTGCTGGCAGTGGGCGAGGCGGGCAACTTCCCTGCGGCGATCAAGGCCACGGCGGAATATTTCCCGAAAAAGGAGCGTTCCTTCGCTACCGGCATCTTCAATTCGGGCGCCAATGTCGGCGCGATTCTGGCGCCGCTGACGGTGCCGCCGATTGCCCTGATCTGGGGCTGGCAGGCAACCTTCATCATCATCGGCGCCATCGGCTTCCTGTGGATGGTGGCGTGGCAGCTCATGTATGAAGCGCCGGAGAAGCAGAAACGCCTCAGCGCGGCAGAACTGGCTTACATCCGCAGCGACGCTCCGGCCGCAGCCGCGGCACCAACCGGCGCCAAAGTGCCTTGGTTCCGCCTGCTGAACTACCGCCAGACCTGGGCGTTCGCAGTCGGCAAATTCCTGACTGACGGCGTGTGGTGGTTCTTCCTGTTCTGGCTGCCGAAATACCTGTCGGTGCAGTACGGCATGGGCGCGGCCGACATCGTGTTCCCGCTGGCCGTGTTGTACAGCATGACGATGGTAGGCAGTATCGGCGGCGGCTACTTCCCGGCCTATTTCATGAACCGTGGCCAGTCGCCGTATGACGGCCGCATGAAAGCGATGCTGGTGATTGCACTGTTCCCGCTGGTGGTGCTGCTGGCGCAGCCTTTCGGCAGCATCAGCTACTGGGTGCCGGTACTGCTGATCGGCATTGGCGCCTCGGCGCACCAGGCATGGTCGGCCAACCTGTTCACCACCGTGTCCGACATGTTCCCGCAGCGTTCCGTCGCCTCGGTCGTGGGTATCGGCGGCATGGCGGGCGGCATCGGCGGCGTGGCGCTTTCCAAGCTGGGCGGCTGGCTGTTCGACTACTACGGCGCGCTGGGCCAGATCGGCACCGGCTACATGATCATGTTCACGATCTGCGCCGTGGCCTACCTGGTGGCATGGGCGATCATGAAAACGCTGGTGCCGCGCCATAAGGAAATCACGGACCTGTAATGCGCCTCCTTCTGGCAATCGCCCTGCTCGGCGCAGCAGGGCAGGGCGGCTGTACCGGCATCTCGGTGCAGCCGTTTGGCTTTATGCCGTCCGGCGAGCGCGTGGAGAAAGTCACGCTCACGAACGACCGCGGCATGCAGCTCTCGTATATCGATTACGGCGCCACGCTGACCTCCGCCATGGTGGCCGGCCGGAACGGCGAACGCCGCAACGTCATCCTCAACCTGCCGGACCTGCCGTCCTACCTGCGCACCACGCGGCGCTACGCTGCCGTGATCGGACGCTATGCGGGCCGTATCGGCAACGGCAGCTACGAGCTGGATGGCCGCACCGTCAGGCTCCCGGTCAATGCGCGCGGCACGGCGCTGCACAGCGACCCGAATGGATTCGACAAGCGCCTGTGGCAGCGGCGCGATTTTGCGGATGCCGCCTCCATCGGCTCGGTCTACACGCTGGTGAGCGCCGATGGCGAACAGGGACATCCGGGCCGTCTCGAAGTGAGCGTCACCTACCGCCTGCTGCGCAAGAGCGACGAATTCCGCATCGAGTATGCAGCAGTGACGGATGCGCCCACGGTCATCAACCTCACCAGTCATGCCTACTTCAACCTGGCCGGCGCGGGCAGCACGGGGCTCGATACCCATCTGTTCCGGATCAACGCGCCGCAGTATGCGGTGCTGGATGCGAAGAAGGTACCCACCGGCGAACTGGCGCCGGTTGACGGCACGCCGCTGGACTTTCGCCGGCCGGCCAGCGCCATCGCGCGGCTGAAGCCATCGGCCCTGCTGGGCGACCCGGCAGCGTACGACCACGCCCTCGTGTTCGCAAAACCGGGCCTGGTGGGCGTGATCGAAGAAACGCGCAGCGGACGCCGCATGGAGGTGCGCACCACCGAGCCCTCGCTGGTCTTCAATACCGGCGGCGGCTTCGACGGCAGCGAACAGGGCGGCGAAGGCTACGCCTACCAGCGCCACGACGGCTTCGCCTTCGAAACCCAGCATCTGCCGGACAGCCCGAACCGGCCGAACTTCCCCTCCACCGTGCTGCGGCCCGGCCAGCGCTTCACATCTGAAACCAGTTTCCGCTTCACGCCGTAGACTTGAAGTAAAACGTTTAACTTGCTGTTGCTGGCGGTTTCCTTGGCTCGGCAGCGTGTTACTATGCACTTCGCCCGTTAAGCGATTACCGTTTCCGATAACAATATGAAGAAAAATGTACCCACCATCCGCGACGTCGCTGCAGCAGCAGGCGTCTCAACGGCCACCGTCTCCAAGTTCATGAATGGCACGCAGCGCTTCTCGCCGGCGGTGGAGGCGAAGGTGAGCAAGGTGATCGCGGAGCTGGGGTACAAATCGAACCCGCTGGCGCAGTCCATGATTACCGGCCGCACGCGCACGGTGGGTCTGTCGGTGCTGGACGTATCCAATCCCCACTTCACCAGCATCGTCAAGGGCGCCAACCGCGTGGCGCTGCAGCACGGCTATACGCTGCTGCTGGTGGACACGGAAGAAAACCCCGGCCGTGAACGCCCGCTGCTGGAAGCGCTGAGCCGCCGCGTGGACGGCATGATTGTGTTCTCGCGCATGCAGGAAAAGGAAATGGACTGGATGGTGGAGCTGGACAAGCCCCTGGTCTTCTTCGGCCGCCTCAGCCAGCTCGCCCTGCCGCACGTGGCCAGCGACGACCATCGCGGCGCCTATATGGTCACGCGCCACCTGGTCACGCTGGGCCACAAACGCATAGCCTATCTGGGGTTCTCCAAATCGCGGCGCGATGAGGAACGCATGGGCGGCATCAAGGAATGCCTGGCGGCGCACGGCATGTCGCTGCAAGTGTATGACGGCAGCGCGCCTTCCGCGCTGGAAGGGGAGCGCATCTGCTCCTCCATCATGCTGGGCTCCGAACATCCCGATGCCCTGATCTGCTACAACGACCTGATGGCGCTTGGATTCATGAAGGCGGCGCAGATCCTCGGCTTCAAGCTGCCGGCCGATATTTCGGTGGCGGGCTTCGACAATATCCAGTTCGGGAACTACACCTCGCCGCCCTTGACGACGGTGGACCTGCAAAGTGAACGCATGGGCGTGGCCGCCATGGAAAAACTGCTGGACACCATTGAGGGCAAGCCGACGGCGCCGTTCACGATGATCGAGCCGCAGCTGATCCTGCGTTCATCCACCATCAACCGGAACTAGTTACGACATTTCGCTTTACCTCTGCGGCAAAATCTTCTACCATCAAGTTAAACGTTTAACTAACAATGATGAGACGATGAACATTTCCCGCACAATCCTGCCCTCCGCCGTCCTCGGCGCCCTGTTCGCCTTCGGCGCCGCACCTGCCGCTATCGCCGCCAATCCTTATGCCGACTACGTTCCGCCGCTGTCCAAGCAGCCGATGAACCGCATCGTGCAGGACAACGCCTATCAGCAGCTGAACTACTTCTTCCAGAAGCTGGCGGTGGAGAAGGAAGCCATCATGATCGATGACTACGCTCCCTTCAAGTCCGGCGACAAGTTCCTGCCCGGGAAAGTGGCGGCAGGCCTCGGCCACGTGCTGCTGAATACCGCGAAGGACGACCCGCGCCTGCCGCAGCTGCTGCAGCAGTACAGCGACATCGCCGATATGACCGTGGGCATGGACAACCACACCTGGGGCATCTACTACTACATGCTCATGCTGCGCAAGCTGAAGGACGCGGGCCTGCTGGAGCGTGCCATCAAGCCCGCCACGCTGGAAAAGCTGAAGCAGAAGCTGGACTGGCGCACCTTCGTCACCCAGCCCGGCTATGAGCTGATGGACCTGCCCACCAACTACTTCGGCGTGGCCTTCAGCATTGCGCGCCTGCGCGTGCTGATGGGATGGGAAGACGACAGCGGCGCCCAGGTCCTGCTGAACAAGATGATGGAGCACTACGCCGCCTATTCCGGCAAATACGGCTTCTCGGACGAGACCTCGGGCGAAGGGCGCTTCGACCGCTACAGCATCCTGCTGATCGCCGAGATCTGCGAGCGCTTCATCGAGACCGGCGTGCCGGTCACGCCGGAGCTGAAAACCATGCTGCGCAAGGCCGCCGTGGTGGCGCTGAATGCCGCCAACCCGTCCGGCAACGGCTTCAGCTTCGGCCGCAGCCTGGGCCCGTACGGCGAAACGGCGATGCTGGAAATCCTGTCGATTTCCGCCTACCTCGGCGTGCTCACGCCGGAAGAGAAGGAGTACGCCTACAGCTACTCCTCGCGCATCGCCGCGCGCTACATGGGCTTCTGGTACAACCCGGCCATGAACTCGGTCGACATGTGGAACCAGGGCCGCCGCACCGATACTTATCGCGGCAAGCACCGCATCCTGGGCGAAAACTTCTCGCTGCTGCACCAGCTCATCTTCACCAACGAGCAATGGAATATGGCGGGCATGAAGGACAAGGCGTCGCGCCAGGACCTGGCAGCATGGCTGGATAAAACGCAGCCCGAATTCAGCATGACCTGGTTTGCGCAGGGCGCGTATGACCGCGCGCTGGCCATCTTCCGCGACCAGAACAACGTCTTCAGCCTGCTGATGATCAACGGTGGCCAGAGCCAGCACAGCAACAGCCCCTACTACCCGCTGCCCTTTGCGCCCGGCATCATCAGCGGTATCGCCGACAGCGGCTCGAAGCATCCGCAGCTGCTGCCGAAGTTCACGATGGCGGACGGCAGCCAGCTGCTGCCGACTTCCTATATCAGGAACATCAAGGACAGCCGCAAGGGCCCGCAATACGTGGTGAGCTACCATCAGGACGAGCTGTCGAAGCAGGGCGGCCGCCTGCCGGTGAAGGACGCGCGGATCAAGCTCGACACCGTGTACACGCTGGAGAAGGGCGTGATCACGCGTACCGACACCTATACCCCGGTGGGTGTGCAGGACGTGGCAGGCATCGCACTGGAATTCGCCAGCTTCTCGGACGGCGCGAAGCTGGACGGCAAGCGCGTGAGCTTTGCGGAAGGCGCGGTTTATGAGTACAGTGTGAATGGGCTCGACAGCTGCAAGGCCGAGCCCACGAACGGCAGTGACCTGTACAAGGCGCCATATGGCCCGATGAAGACGCTGGTCAGCTGCAGCAGCGGCAAGTTTACGATGGACAAACCGCTGGTCATCCAATGGACAATGAAATACCGCTGAAAGCCTTATGCCCCACCTGAGAATCGAATACACGTCGAATCTGGACGAGCACCTCGACATGCAATCCCTGTGCGTGGTGCTCGCCCGCACGCTGGCGCAATTTGAAGACGACACCGGCGCCCCGGTCTTCCCGCTGACGGGAACCCGGGTGCTGGCCTACCCCGCACCGTATTTCGCAGTGGCAGACGGCGCGCCCGACCGCGCCTTCCTCTACCTGAATTTACGCATCGCTCCGGGCCGCGACAAAAAGTTATTGGAATCCATCAGCAAAACCCTGCTGGCCCAATGCGACAGCCTGCTTGCGCGCATCACGGCGCTCCGCTCCATCCGCGCCACCCTCCACATCGACGAAGGCCACCCCGTCGCCGAAACCAAATGGGCCTCCGCCTGAAATAAAAAACTGCGACACCATGGGGTCAGGCACCGCCTGTCACATGACAGCAGGTGCCTGACCCCATGGTGTCGCGGGCTCGGCTGTGGTTAGCCGAGGAAGGGGGAGTCGGCCAGGCCTTGCACGCCGGGGCGCAGCAGGATGACGGCGCCGCCCCATTCGGCGTCTTCGGCTTTGCCGGAGACGATCGACGTGACCAGCAAGGTCTTCAGGTCGGCACCGCCGAAGGTGCACATCGAGGGCTTGGCGAAGGGAACATCCACGCGACGGTCGAGCTTGCCTTCCGGCGTAAAGCGCAGCAGGCAGCCGGCGTCGTTCGCGCAGATCCAGTAGCAGCCATCGGCATCCACTACCGCACCATCCGGACGGCCCACGTGGTCGCCAAGGTTGGCGAAGGCGCGGCGGTTCGTCGGCACACCGTCGCCGGTGTCGTAGTCGAAAGCCCAGATCTGGCGGCTGCTCGGATGCGAATCTGATAAATACATCGTCTTCCCATCCGGCGACCACGACAGGCCGTTCTGCGTAACCAGCCCTTCCACCACGGGCTCGGACAGGCCGCGCGCATCGTAGCGGTACAGCTGGCCGACGGCCTTGGCTGCACTCATGTCCATGAACATGGTGCCGCTCCAGAAACGGCCCTGGCGGTCGGTGCGGCCGTCGTTGAAGCGCATGCCTGCGCCCAGCGCGCCTTCCGCCGGCTTCGCCAGCAGTTCGGTCTTGGCCACCGGACCATCGCTCAGCGTGACGCTGAACATGCCGGTTTCCATGCCTGCAATCAGGCCGCCGCCCGGACGGGGAGCGACGCATGCGGCCATTTCCGGAACTTCCCAGTAGCGCGAGTTACCGGAGGCGTCCAGCCTCCAGATGCGCTTTGCCGGAATGTCTACCCAGAACCAGGCCTGGTGCGCTGCATCCCACGCCGGGCTTTCGCCCACCGTGCATTGAACGCCGCTTACGCGTTCCATGCCAGGTCGCCGTTGACAACGCGCGCGATTTTCAGCGGGTTGTCCGTGGCCAGTTCGGCCGGCAGCAGTTCAGCAGGCACGTCCTGGTAGCTGACCGGACGCAGGAAGCGGTCGATGGCCGATGCGCCTACCGAGGTCGAACGGCTGTCCGAGGTCGATGGGAACGGGCCGCCGTGCACCATGGCGTGCGCAACTTCCACGCCGGTGCCGAAGCCGTTGAACAGGATACGGCCGGCCTTGCGTTCCAGCGTCGGCAGCAGCTTGCGTGCGGTCGCGATGTCGGCGCTGGTGGCGTGAACGGCAGCGGTCAGCTGGCCTTCCACATGTTCGGCAACCTGGATCAGTTCCGCTTCATTGCGGCAGCGGATCAGCAGCGAGCATGGGCCGAAGATTTCGCCTTCCAGTTCCGGCTTGGCCAGGAAATTGGCCGCGTCGGTGGCATACAGCGCAGCGACGGCACCGCAGGTCATGCCGGTGGTCGCGCCCTGCGCAACCAGCGATACGCCGTCGATGGCAGCCAGCTTGGCCACGCCCGAGGTGTAAGCCTGGTGGATGCCAGGGGTCAGCATCGTTGCAGGGTTCTTCGCTTCCAGAGCGGCTTTTGCGCCGGCCAGGAACTTGTCCAGCGCCGGGCTTTCAATCGCCAGCAGCAGGCCGGGATTGGTGCAGAACTGGCCCGCGCCCAGGGTCAGCGAATCGGCGAACTGCTGCGGCAGTTTTTCGTTCGAGGACAGTGCGCCTTCCAACATGAACACCGGGTTGATGCTGCTCATCTCTGCGTAGACAGGGATTGGTTCTTTGCGTTCCGAGGCAGTCTTCATCAGCGCCAGGCCGCCGTTGCGCGAACCGGTGAAGCCAACGGCCTTGATGCGTGCATCCGCCACCAGGTTCTGGCCGATGCTCTGGCCTGCGCCAACCAGCATCGAGAACACGCCTTCCGGCATATCGCATTCGATGGCGGCTTTCTGCACGGCCTTCGCCACCAGCTCGGAGGTGCCGAGGTGGGCGGAGTGCGCTTTCACGATGACCGGACAGCCGGCTGCCAGTGCGGAGGCGGTGTCGCCGCCCGCCACCGAGAAGGCCAGCGGGAAGTTCGATGCGCCGAACACGGCCACCGGACCCAGGCCGATCTTGCGCAGGCGCAGGTCAGGACGCGGGGCAGGGGCGCGGTCCGGCATTGCCGAATCCAGCGTTGCGGTCAGGAAGCGGCCGTCGCGCACCACTTTCGCGAACAGGCGCAGCTGGTTGCAGGTGCGGCCGCGCTCGCCTTCCAGGCGGGCTTGCGGCAGACCGGTTTCCTGCATCGCACGCTCGATCAGGGCCGGGCCGAGATCCATGATGCGGGCAGCGATGGTTTCCAGGAATTTGGCGCGGGTTTCCAGCGGCAGGTTGCGGTAGACGTCGAAGGCGTCCCACGCCAGGGCGGCAGCGCGCTCCAGCTCCGCAGCGCTCGCCAGCCCGAAGGCTGGTTCGATCTGCTCGTTGCGCGAAGGATCGATCGCTTTGACCGTGCCTTCCTTGCCTTGCACGGCCGAGCGGCCGATGATCATTTCGCCTTTGATTTGCATTTGCTATTGCTCCTTATTGAGGGCCTTGTGCCTTCATCAGTTTTGCGAGCATCGCGACTTCCTCTTCAGTGAGGTCGGTCAGCGGTGCGCGGACAGGACCTGCATCGTAACCTGCAATCTTCGCGCCTGCTTTAACGATGCTGACTGCGTAGCCAGCCTTGCGGTTGCGGATCTCCAGGTACGGCAGGAAGAATTCGTCCAGCATCTTGTTCTGCGCAGCGTAGTCGTTGGCAGCGATGGCGTGGTAGAAGTCCATTGCCAGCTTCGGCATGAAGTTGAATACGGCGGAGGAGTAGACCGGAACGCCCAGCGCCTTGTAGGCAGCGGCGTAAACTTCCGCGGTCGGCAGGCCGCCCAGGTAGCTGAAGCGGTCGCCCATGCGGCGCCAGATGGACACCATCAGTTCGATGTCGCCAATACCGTCCTTGAAACCGATCAGGTTCGGGTTACGGTCAGCCAGCTTCTCCAGCGAATCCGCGGTCAGGCGGCAGGCGCCACGATTGTATACCACCACGCCGAAGTCCACCGACTTGCAAACCTCTTCCACATGGCGGATCAGGCCGTCCTGGCTCGCTTCGGTCAGGTAGTGCGGCAGCAGCAGGATGCCGTGGGCGCCCACGCGCTCGGCTTCCTGGGCGTAGGCGATGGCCTGGCGGGTCGGGCCGCCGGCGCCGGCCAGGATCGGCACCTTGCCGCGGCAGGTGTCCACAGCGGTCTTGATGATGCCGGTGTATTCGTTCGGGGTGATCGAGAAGAACTCGCCGGTGCCGCCGGCGGCGAACAGCGCGGTCGCGCCGTAGGGCGCCAGCCATTCCAGGCGCTTGATGTAGCCGGCCTGGTTGAAGTTGCCTTCAGCGTCGAAGTCGGTGACCGGGAAGGACAGCAGGCCGGACGACAGGATAGTTTGGAGTTCTTTAGGTTGCATGTCTTCTCGCTCTCGATAAGGAAATGGAAAGAAATCGGTCTGATTACCGATGTTGTATGACATCGTACAACTAGATTCAAGACCGCGCAAGCGCTTTGTGTAAAACGCTCAGGCCGTTGATTCGGTTTCGATGTTTTCCTGTGCCCGGCGTAGGCGTTCGCGCGAGTTGGAGAGGTGGGTGCGCATGGCGGCGCGGGCGCCTTCCGCGTCCTGGCGCAGGATCGCCTGGTAAATATCCTCGTGCTCGTGCTGCACCCGCTGCAGGTACACGGCCGGGTCGTCATGCGCCAGCTGCGCCGAGTTTACGCGGGCGCGCGGAATGATGGTGTTGCCCAGGTGGCTCAGGATGTCGACGAAATAGGGATTGCCCGTGGCCTGCGCAATCAGCAGGTGGAATTTCACATCCGAGCTCACGGTCAGGCCCTGCTTCATCTCGGCCAGCACGGCGCCCATCTGCTCGATCTGCTGCTCGCTGCGGCGCGAGGCCGCCAGCCAGGCCGCTTCCGTTTCCAGACTGATACGCAGTTCCAGAATCGCCAGCACATCGCCGATGGTACGGATGGTGTCGGCCGCAATGCGCAGCTGGGTCGGCGGTTCGAGCACGAAAGTGCCGATGCCGTGGCGGGTCTCCACCATGCCCGAGGCCTGCAGCCGCGAGATCGCTTCACGCACCACGGTGCGGCTTACGCCGTGCAGTTCCATGATGACGGATTCGGTCGGCAGCTTCTCGCCCGGCTTCAGCACGCCTTCGCGGATGCTGTTGGTGAAGGTCTCTACCACGCCCTCGGCGAGGTTGCGGTAACGCTTCTTCGGTGCTGCGAGGGCAATGGTGTCGTTCATCAGCCCATTATACCAGTGTGCCTTAGTTGTACGACAACGTGGGCTTATGCATGACTGTAGTGGTACAGGCGCGCGCAGGACTCAATACTGGCGTGCCGGGCCTGCACTGCTGACCAGCGCGCCGCGCCATCGGCGTCAGGCCTCAGACGCTTGCATGCAGCAAGTTGACGCGCACGCCAGACGGTACGCCGGCGCAGTATGCGAGGAATCGCTACGATGTCATTTTGCTCACGCTCCAGCCTCGGGAAGGACTCACCATGCGAAATGCATTGCTCTCATTGGCCTTTGTATCTGCTGCAAGCGGCCTGCCCGCCGCGCAAGCGCAGCAGGTCCACACTTTCCAGTTCGAGGGGTTTTTCTATTATGTAGGGGTAGCCAAGCTGATGCCCGCCACGCTGGAGGGATATTTCAGCGGCGATGACCTGGATGGCGACGGCGTCGTCGAACTCCAGGAATTGACATCGTTTGGCTGGGAAGGCGTGGACTATCTCAGCAATGGACAGCCGGCCTGCGGCGCGCTCGAGTGCGAACTGACGGCCTTCAGTTACCGCGGCGGCAAGCACAGCCCCTACTTCCATACTGAATGGAGTGATCCGGGGCGGCCAGGTTCCTATGGCTATACCGAAGCCAGTGCCTATGTGCACATCTGGGACCCCGGCCAGAGCTATCCGGGCGGCTATCAATGGACCTGGTACGTGGACTATTATTTTGATGGCCAGCCCGTGCTGGTGCCGGAGCCGGGGCCGGGTGCCATGACGCTGGGCGGATTGCTGCTGCTGGGCGCTCTCGCCAGAAGGCGTGCATCGCGCGTTTGATGGTGCCCCGGGCCGGAATCGAACCGGCACGCCTTGCGGCGGCGGATTTTGAGTCCGCTGCGTCTACCAATTTCACCACCGAGGCAGGTGTTGAGCGACCCGCATTATCACTGATTTAGCCTGAACCGGCAACTCCGCAGCCCGCCGTCCATCCGGGACGGCGCGCATTCTATCCCGCGTTTTCAGCGTTTTGTCGCTTTCCGCGCGCCGGCCGGATTCCCCTTTGCTACCTTGTCACTGTCGCCGCACATTATGAGAGGCGGGGACAAACAGGCAACCACTTGGAGAATCCCATCATGAAAAAGACTTTTATCGCTGCCCTGGCAGCCCTGTCCCTGACTGGCATGACCGTCGCTATCGCCGGTCCGCAATCGGCCGATGACCCAGCCCGCGCAGGCAGCGTGCAGATCAGCAAAGGCGCCGGCAAATACCAGCTCGGCGTGGCTGAATTCAAAGACTACGCTTACACCTACAAGATGGACAACGGCCAGGTGCTGCGCTTCTCGGAAAGCGGCAACCGCTACTACGTGGAAGTGAAGGGCGAACCACGCACCCGCCTGCTGCCTACCGCGGCCGGTAAGTTCACCACGGCCCAGGGTGTCGATTTCGACTTCACCGAATATGGTGAAACGGTCGCCATCACCAACATCCACCGTCTGTCGGATTCGGTAGCCGCGCTGGCGGTGGAAGGCACTGTGATCGCACGCCGCTAAGCTGATGCTTACGGGACGTGAATGAAAAAGGCCCGCATGGGCAGCGGGCCTTCCTTACTTATGCTGCCAACCGCAGCGGTTCGGGGTCGAGGCGTTCTTCCAACAGTGCGAAGATCTGGTCCTTGGACAGCACATACTGTTCCATCAACACGTCCTTCAGTCCGTCCATCACTTCGCGGTAGTCGCCGATTGCCTTCAGCGTGTCGCTGTACAGCTCATCGGCTTTCGCTTCCACCTGCACCAGGGTGTGCTCGCCGCTCATCTCGTTCTTGAACTGGCTGTAGTCCAGCTTCGAGCGCGAGTACATGGAGAGGCGGTTCACCATCATGTCCAGCATGGAGGTGGCTTTCTGGATGTCGTTCTGCGAACCGACGGAAATGCCGCGCGCGCCGTAGAACAGTTCTTCCGCCGCCACGCCGCCGTACAGCTGCATCACGTCGCGTTCCATTTCTTCCAGCGTGCGCAGCGACATGTCGTCGCCCGCCGACAGCACATAGCCCAGCGCATTCAGCTTCGACACGGACTCGGTCGAAATCTTCAGCAGGTGCGACTTCTCCTTCACTTCCGCCAGCGACAGGCCTTCGCGCAGGTAGGGGTCGATCTGCATGAAGAAGTGGCCCAGCTCGTGCAACGCAATGCGTTCGCGCTGGCGCGTTTTCTCGGCCGTGGTAGCGCGGTCGGTCAGGCCGATGGTGGCGCGCTCGAAGGCGCGGAACATCAGGTCCGTATTGATCACGGTCTTTTCCTGGATCGACAGCAGCGAGGCGCGGTCCACCACGGTTTCCAGCAGCGCGGGGCTGAGGTTGTTCGTGATTTCGGCTACCTGCGCCAGGTCCATATCGTTCCAGTCCACCAGGCCTTCTTCCTTACGCTGCAGGAAGGAGCGCAGCAGTTCTTCGCGCTCGCCCTTGTTCGGCAGGCGGAAGTTGATCTTCACCGAGAAGCGGCGCAGCATCGCTTCGTCCATCTGCGAATTCGCATCGTCGAAGTTGGAGGCCACCACCCAGATCACGCCCTTGCCGTCGTCGCTCTTCACGCCGTCCAGCAGGCCGAGCAGGGTGTTGGCGGTATCGTCTTCCCACTTCTTCTCGCCGCGGCCGCGCGGCATGAACAGGGCCTGCGCCTCATCCAGGAAGATGATGCAGTTGCCGCGCGCCGCCGCCTTGCGGTACAGGGAGTTCAGCGCCTTCGAGCCGCCGCCGATATAGCCCGATTCGAGCGCCGAGCCGGAGGCCTGAATCAGTGGATAGCCCAGGCGCTTCGCCAGGTAGCCCGCCAGCTTGGTCTTGCCGGTGCCCGCAGGGCCGGTCAGCATCACGTTGAAAGGCTTGTCGATATTGTGCTGCTTGTACACGGCGCGGTTGCGGATCATGTCTTCCAGGTGCAGCACTTCCTGCTTGATGTCTTCCATGCCGATCAGGTCGTCCATCGAGCCCTTCAGCTTGTCCGGCGAAATCACGGAAGCCGACAGGCCCATGCCGGGAATGCCGAACTTCAGCACGAACAGCAGCAGTACCACGAGGAAGATGTCGAAAGCATGGCGCTGTACGAAGGAGCTCACGCCCGCCATGGCGCCGCCTTCATCCTGCAGCACGGCCTTGTGCGATGCCAGGTAGTCGTCCTTGGCAATCGCATACGGCAGGCCGTTGCGCAGCAGCACCTCACGTTCCAGGTTGATGTGGGAAGTGCTTGGCACTTTCACCACGTGCAGCTGGGCCGAGTCCTTGAACTTGTAGATGTAGCGCGGCGCGTCCGACAGCGGACGGGCAATCAGCAGGTAGTCCAGCTTGTCGCGCTTCGCGACCAGGCCGGTGATCTCGGAGATATCCTGCGAGCGCACGATGGGGCTGCTGTCCTGGCTGGCTTGCGAGCCGAGCGCAATCCAGGCCACCAGCGAAGCGGTGAGCAGGAGCAGGCCAATACGGACCCAGGTGTTTTTGAGCGCAAGCTGAAGTTTGTAAAAATTGAACATGGCGCAGACTCAATAAGGCCAAACAGTGTCTTGAAGGTGGCGGATTGCAGCGCGTTTGTGTGGCGCAACAGATCGGAGCCGAAGAACCGGGGGCGCGGAGTGAGGCGCTGCCGGGAGAATATTATTGTCGATGCCGAACGGCAACGTAGCGTATATGTGGACTATAACGGCGTCCGCAAGCTTTGTGTTTAGTGTGCTGAAGAAAAATCGCTGTCACGCAACAGCGCAAAAATACAAGCTTTTATTTTTGATCAGACCAGTGCTCGTACTTGCGTTCGATGCGTGCAAAACTTCCGTCACGCCGCATTGTATCAAGGCTCGCATTCATGCGCTCGACCATCGCATCCGGCACCGAAGGGTTGCAGGCAAGATAGACCTTCACCTTGAGGAAGGTGAGCAGCGGGGCAATCTTTCCATCGAGTCCGAACTGTTCGAGCGCCGTGCTGCCGGGCGGCAGTGCCGTGACCCATACGTCGATGCGGTTGAGCATCAGCTTTTTCGGATTCGAATGGTCGTTCTGCACCGGATCCACATTGAAGCCGCGCGCGCGCAGGTATTCATCGCGGGCATCGCCGTTGTAGGTGCCGATGCGCAGCGGGCGCGCATCTTCCAGCGTGCGCAGATTGAGCTGGCGGTCGGTGCGGCCGACCAGCGACCAGTCCGCTTCGTAGGTGGGGCCTATCCACTTGAACAGCTTCTCGCGCTCGGGGGTGCGGGTGGTGGAATAGATGCAGGTGTTGGCGTCGCGCTGGGCCATGGTGAAACCGCGCTTCCAGGGCAGGATGTCGAGCTTGTAGGAAATGCCGGTGCGCCTGAGCATCTCCACCATCTTCTCGGTCTCGTGGCCGATGATCTTGCCCTCCAGTTGCATGCTGGCCGGCGGCGACTGTTCAGTCAGCACAATCAGCGGCGGGAACACCGGAGGCGAAGGTGCAGCGTGGCCCGGCAGCGCAGCCGCCGCCAGCAGAGCCATCGATACCGCCATCCGTAATGCCATGCCATCCCCACCGAATCCGCCAGCAATCTTCGCTGACGGAAACTAGCATAACAGTATTAACTTTGAGGGGGAATAGACGAGGCCGTTCGTTTATGGTGCGCTGCGGAACAGGCGGAAGCGTTCATTGCGGTCGGACGCGCGGCGGCCCTCCCACAGCAGCGTCCATTGCGGGCCGGGCAGGGGCAGCGCGCCATTGCCGCGGATACTGTCTTGCAGCAGCAACAGATCGCACTTGCCGCCATTCACGCCATCGAAGCGCAGCTTGCCGTAGTAGGCGAAGGACGCGCGCTGAGCCGGACCCACATTGCTGGTGATGCAATGCGCGTCGGGCGGCACGGCAATGGCGATCTGGTGTGCCACCGCCGCATAGCTCTTGCTGTAATTAATGTTCGGCAGGAACAAGGTCATCAGCAGAATCCAGATCAGGATCAGGCCGCCGGACGACAGCACGACCGCGCGCCACAGTACGGACGGACGGCGCGACACGCGCCAGTGCACCAGCAGGAACCAGCCGATGGTGGCGGCCAGTGCCACCACAAAGGCCAGCGGGCGGAACTCCGGCGTGAAGCCGGGAATCAGCTTCAGCACATTGTGCGCGGGTTTCGCGGGCCAGCCGGTGAGCTGGGCGTACCAGAAGATCCACAGCACGGCCGCGCCCAGGGTCAGCACCATCACGGAGAACCAGTCGATGGCATTGATGGCGCCGCGCTGCACGGTGAGCAGGCCGAAGGCGGCCATGATGGCCAGCGGCGGCAGCAGCATCAGCAGTTGGGCGTGTTCCGGTGCCGGGTGCAGCAGCAGCAGCAGGGTGGCAATGGCCACGAAGGTCATCGGCACCACGATGTGCAGCAGATTGCTCTGGCGGCGCCAGGCGTACACGGCCCACAGCGCGAAAGGCCAGGCCGGCCAGAAGAACCATACGCCGTCCTTCAGGAAGGTGGACAGGGCCTTCAGGTTCGGCAGCGCGAGCTGGGCCAGGTTCCAGCTGCTCCAGGCCGCCAGCGGCTCCTGGCCATAAGGGCGCAGCAGGAAGGCGGGCAGCAGCCAGGGCAGGGTGACGATGAAGGCGACCAGCAGTGCCAGCGCCAGTTCGCGCAGCACACGGGCGGCCGGCATGGCGAGGAAACGGGTGCAGATGAACAGGGCGGCCAGCAGGAAGGCGGGCGTGACCCAGCCGCGCGTCAAGGTCATCAGGCCGAGCGCCAGGCCGATCAGCGTGGCATTGCGCACGCAGGGCTTTTCCATGTAGCGCACCGAACGGTACAGCGTGAGCGCCAGCAGCGCCGTCTGCAGCGGTTCCGAGGTCGATTCATGGCTGTGGGTGAGCAGGCCCAGGCAGCCGAGATAGATCAGCAGGGCGGCGTCGGCCAGGGTGCGGCCGAAATCGTTCGGCTCGGGCTGGCCGCCGAAGGCCAGGCGCAGCGGCTGGGCTTCCGGGCGGCGGCCCAGGTTGTAGGTGGTGTACCACAGCGCCAGGGCGCCCAGCAGGAACACGGCCATGGTGGACAGGTGGCTGGCGAACACATCGCCGGTGAGCCAGCCCAGCAGCTTGATGCACAGGGCGCCGAACCAGAAGGCCAGCGGCCCTTCCTCCGGCTGCGACAGGCCGGCGATATTCGGCCACAGCCAGTCCTGCCACGTGCCATGCGCCATGGTCCACATGATGCCGAAGCTGGCGGCGTCATCGTTCTTCCACGGTTCGCGTCCGATCAGGCCTGGCAGGATGTAAAGCAGGCCCAGGGCAAACAGGGCCCAGCGCGGCAGGGCGAGGACGGCGGCGGCGGGAAGACGGACTGGCTTCATGCGGTCAGGAATGCTTATTATTGGAAAGTGGGAGTATCAGGCAAAACAATAAAAAAAGGCAGCCGCAGCTGCCTTTTTTTCATAGCCGGGCTGATTAGCCTGCAGCGATGGCGGTCTTGGAACCGACTTTGCCGAATTTCTGGCGGAATTTTTCCACGCGGCCGGCGGTGTCGACGATCTTGTGCTGGCCCGTGAAGAACGGGTGCGATTCCGACGAAACCTCGATCTTCACCAGTGGGTAGTCTTTACCTTCGTGGTTGATCGTTTCGCGGGTCTGGATCGTGGAACGGGTGATGAATTTGAAGTCGCACGACAGGTCGTGGAACACAACTTCACGGTAATCTGGATGGGTATCAGCTTTCATGCTTTTCTCTCAAAGTTTGGTAGCCAGACAGCACTTCGTCGGTCAGTACAGCTTCGCGACCCGATTGCCGACCACTTGCCGGGGTTTAAACAGCCGGGCAGTATAACATAAAAAAAGCCCCCGGAACCGGGGGCTTTGGGCGGGGCTGCTTAGCCGCCGCGGCGCATCATGTCGAAGAACTCGTTGTTGGTCTTCGTGGCGCGCATCTTGTCGAGGATGAACTCCATCGCCTCGATCTCGTCCATCGAGTACAGCAGCTTGCGCAGGATCCAGATCTTCTGCAGCTGGTCCGGCTTGATCAGCAGCTCTTCGCGGCGGGTGCCGGACTTGTTCAGGTTGATCGACGGGTACACGCGTTTCTCGGCCAGGCGGCGCTCCAGGTGCACCTCCATATTGCCGGTGCCCTTGAATTCTTCGTAAATCACGTCGTCCATGCGCGAACCGGTTTCGATCAGCGCGGTGGCAACGATGGTCAGCGAGCCGCCTTCTTCCACATTACGGGCCGCGCCGAAGAAGCGCTTCGGACGCTGCAGTGCATTCGCGTCCACACCGCCGGTCAGCACCTTGCCCGACGCCGGGATCACGGTGTTGTAGGCGCGCGCCAGGCGGGTGATCGAGTCCAGCAGGATCACCACGTCCTTTTTCATTTCCACCAGGCGCTTGGCCTTTTCCATGACCATCTCGGCAACCTGCACGTGGCGGGTGGCCGGTTCGTCGAAGGTGGAAGCCACCACTTCGCCGCGCACCGAGCGCTGCATCTCCGTCACCTCTTCCGGACGTTCGTCGATCAGCAGCACGATCAGCGTTACATCCGGGTGGTTGGCGGTAATTGCGTGCGCAATATGCTGCAGCATCACGGATTTACCGGATTTCGGCGAGGCCACCAGCAGGCCGCGCTGGCCTTTGCCGATCGGCGCGATCAGGTCGATGATGCGGCCGGTAATGTTCTCGGCGCCGTTCATCTCGCGCTCCAGGCGCAGCGGCTCGTTCGGGTGCAGCGGCGTCAGGTTCTCAAACAGGATGCGGTGTTTCGAGGCTTCCGGCGATTCGCCGTTGACCTTGTCTACCTTCACCAGGGCGAAATAGCGTTCGCCGTCCTTCGGGGTGCGCACCTCGCCCTCGATCGAATCGCCGGTGTGCAGGTTGAAGCGGCGGATCTGGGACGGGGAGATATAGATATCGTCGGTGGAGGCCATATAGCTGGCGTCCGGCGAGCGCAGGAAGCCGAAGCCGTCCGGCAGCACTTCGAGGGCGCCGTCGCCGAAGATCTGCTCGCCCGATTTGGCGCGCTTCTTCAGGATGGCGAACATCAGTTCCTGCTTGCGCAGGCGCGCCGCATTGTCGATATCGAGCCCGATGGCCATTTCCAGCAATGCGGAAACGTGCATGGCTTTTAGTTCAGATAGATGCATAGGTGTTTGAGTGTCCCGAGACGGGAAAGTAAGGTAGGGGAGGGGACTGCGTGGACTAAATTGTCAAAAGGGAAAGGGCTGGAGCCTCAATTCCCGGCCAGGCAGGCAGTGCTGCGAGCGCAGCGCTGCCTATATTAACTCAAATATTGCTGTCGATGAAGGAAGTCAGCTGGCCTTTTGCCATGGCGCCGACTTTTTGTGCCGCCGGAACACCATTTTTGAACAGGATCAGGGTCGGAATGCCACGGATGCCGAATTTGCCCGGCACCGCCTGGTTCGAATCCACGTCCAGCTTGGCAATGGTCAGCTTGCCATCGTATTCCTTGGCCACTTCTTCCAGGATCGGGGCAATGCTCTTGCAGGGACCGCACCATTCGGCCCAGAAATCGACCAGCACCGGACGGTCGGCCTTGAGCACGTCGGCTTCAAAGGAGGCGTCGGTGATGTGTTTGATGTTTTCGCTCATATCATTTCCTCTTTCAGAGGGTAAGGTTTAATGTTGCCTGGCACATGCCATGTGCAGCACATGGAGGCGCCACTGCGTCTTTCAATGCAACAATCATAACCTATTTTTTCCCGATGCGTCCCGCGTGTGCCAGCAGGTCCCCCAGCTCGCTTTCCGAGACCGGCTTGGCGCAGCTGCCCAGCATGGTCAGCCCCAGCGCCATGCCCAGGGTTTCCGCCGCCCGCACAATGGCCGCGTCCATGCCGGACAGCAGCAGCACCATGCCGTCGAAGCGGCGCTCCGCCGCCAGGCGCAGGAATTCGATGCCGTCCGTCTCGGGCATCGAAAGGTCGCAGATCATCAGTTCGGGCCGGAACTCCTCCAGCTGCACCAGGCCGGCGCGCGCATCGGGCACGCGCAGCACTTCATGCGCGCCCAGGCCGGCGATCATGTCGCCCAGCATATTGAGCTGGAACATATCATCATCCAGCAGCAGGATCTTCATCGTGTCAGTCCTCGCTGGCGAAAGTGGTATTGGCCATAATCTGTTCGGTAATGCGCGCCAGCAGGGGCCACAGGCGGGCGATCAGGGCGCGCGCCATGGCTGCCTCTTGTTCCGGCTCGGCGGCTGGCAGGCGCTCCAGCCGCTGGCACAGCTCACCCAGTCCCAGCGCGCCCACGGTGCGGGCGGCCGCCTTCACCCGGTGGCCCAGCTCGCGGATCTGCTGGATATCGCCTTGCCGCAGGGCCGTTTCCATCTCGCTGAAGGCCTGCTCGGTGCTCTGCAGGAACTTGAAGGCGAATTTGCGTATCTTGTCCGGATGGTAGCCCAGAAGCTGGGCCAGCACTGTTAAATCGATCACTTCCGGGTCGCCCGCCAGCGTCGGGAAGGCGGCGGCGGTGCGCGGCAGCGGCGTTTCCTGCACCGCCGGGTTTTCCGGCAGCCAGCGCGCAATGGTTTGCACCATCAGCGCCGGCTGGATCGGTTTGGAGATAAAGTCATCCATCCCGGCCTCGATGCAGCGCGCCCGGTCCTCGCTGGTGGCGGTGGCCGTCATCGCCAGCACGCGGGTATGGGCCAGGCGCGCATCGGCGCGGATATGGCGGGTGGCTTCCAGGCCGTCCATCAGCGGCATCTGCACATCCATCAGCACGCAGTCGAAAGAGGCCTGGCGCAGCAGGTCGAGCGCCTCGACGCCGTTGTTGGCGAGGCAGACCACGCAGCCTGCTTCTTCCAGCATCTCCAGCGCGATCTGCTGGTTGAAGGTATTGTCTTCCACCAGCAGGATGCGCGCGCCCCTGAGCGAGGCCAGGGCTGCGCTGTTGCGGGCGCTGTCCGCCAGCTGGGCGGCGGCATCGCCCACCTGCTTGATGATGTCCGGCACGCTGCGCGTCGACACGCCCAGCTGGGCCGTGAACCAGAAGGTGCTGCCGGCGCCCGGCGCGCTGTGCACGCCCACTTCGCCGCCCATCAGCTGCGCCAGCTGCTTGCAGATGGCGAGGCCCAGGCCGGTGCCGCCGTATTCGCGGGTGGTAGAGGTGTCCGCCTGCTGGAAGGACTGGAACAGTTTGCCGATTTCGTGTTCGGACAGGCCGATGCCATGGTCGCTCACCTCGAAGCGCACCACGCAGTGCTGCTCGTCGCTGACTACATTGATCACGCGCACGATGATGCTGCCTTCCTCGCTGAACTTGATGGCGTTGTTGGCATAGTTGATGAGCACCTGGCCGATGCGCAGCGGGTCTCCGCGCAGCACCGGCGGCAGTGCCGGATCGACTTCGAACTCCATCAGCAGGCCCTTGCCGGCCGCCTTGGGCGCCACCACCGTGGTCAGCGTCTGCAGCACATGGTCCATCGAGAAGTCCAGCTGCTCGATCTGCAGCTTGCCCGCCTCGATCTTCGAGATATCGAGAATATCGTCGATGATGCGCAGCAGGTGCTCGCCCGCGAAGCGGATTTTTTCCAGGTAGTCGCGCTGGCGCGGATCGAGCTCGGTCTTCAGCGCCAGGTAGGCCATGCCGATCACGCCATTCATCGGCGTGCGGATTTCGTGGCTCATATTGGCCAGGAACTGGCCCTTGGCCAGGCTGGCTTCTTCGGCAATCTGCTTGGCCTGGTCGAGCTGGCGCGTGCGCTGGGCCACGCGTTCTTCCAGGTGTTCGTTCAGGTCGCGCAGGTCGCGCTCCACCTTCTTGCTGTCGGTGATGTCGATCGACATGCAGATGAGATAGGCCGGATTGCCCTGTTCGTTGTACACCGGCTTCTTGAAGGTGCGCAGGTGGCGCTGCAGGCCGGCCTTGGGATTGAAGATGGTTTCTTCATAGTCGATCAGCTCGCCGCGCTCGAAGGCCTGCAGGTCGCGTTCGCGGAAGCGCGCCGCCTCTTCCTCCGAGTGCATGGGGCGGTAGTCGCCTGCGCGCAGCTGCGCCAGCGAGTAGCCGAATTGCTGCTCGCTGGCGGGATTCATCAGGATCATATGGCTGTCCGGCGCCTTCAGGAACAGGCCGATCGGCATCATCTTGATGATCTCCTGCAGCCGCTGCTCGCCGCGCCGCACCGCATCCTCGCTGCGCTTGCGGTAGGTGATGTCGGTGAGGCTGGCCACGGCCATGGAGGCGGAGCCGAATTCATCGCGCATCGGCTCTGCGTTGACGGAGAGCCAGACCGTGCCGCCCGCAGCGCCCACGCCCATCACCACATCGCGCACGGATTCGCCCGAGAGCAGGGCGCGCCGCACCGGATGGTCATCGGCCTCGTACTGGCGGCCGTCTTCGTGCACGCCCGGCCACAGCGGCGACCCGCTGGCGGAGAAATCGCCCAGCATGCGCGCGGCGGCGGCATTGCATTCGAGGACGGTGCCTTCGCCATTCAGCACCACCAGGCCGTTGGTGACGGCATTGAACACGGAGGCCATGCGCTGGCTGGAATTGCGCAGCGCCACTTCGGCCAGGCGGCGGTCCGTGATATCGGTAATCATGGCCAGTGTGCCGGCGTAGGCGCCGTCGTCCGCATGCACCAGGGTGGTGGACAGCAGGCACCAGAGCGAGGAACGGTCGCGCCGGTAGAAGCGCGCGTCGCCCTGTTCGGCCTGGCCCGGCCGGCGCTGCTGGTGCTGGCGCTTGAGCAGGGCGCGGCTTTCCTCGTCCATGAAGTCGCTCATCGGGCGGCCCAGCATGGCTTCCGTTTCATAGCCCAGCATGCGCGCCATGGTCGGGTTGACGAAGGTGGTGTGGTCGTCCGCATCCGTCATCCAGATGCCCTCGGCGGCCGTCTGCACGATCAGGCGGTAGCGCTCGGAACTCGTATGCAGCGCTTCGTCGCTGCGCTGGCGCTGCGTCATGTCGCGCAGCGACACCACGGACAGGTTCTGGCCCGGCAGCTGGATCGGCGCGATATGCACCATGGCCGGGAAATGGCTGCCGTCCTGGCGCCGCGCCGTGAGCACCCGGCCCGGCAGGCGGGGGCGCGAGAACAGCTCGCGCAGGCCGCCCGGCACGCTGCGCATCAGGTCCGGCACCAGCAGCTCCATCGACAGGCTGGTCATCTCGCCGCCTTCGTAGCCGAAGCATTCGGTGCAGGCGGCATTGGCATAGCGCACGCGGCCCGCGCTGTCGGCCGCCAGCATCGCGCCCGGCATGGCGTCGAGAATGGCGGCAACGCGCACTTCCTCGGCCTCGGCACGGTCGCCGATATCGGCCATGGTGCCGCTGATGCGCAAGGGACGGCCTCCGGCATCGCGCGCCACCACCATGCCGCGCGACAGCACCCAGCGCCAGCTGCCGTCCTTGCAGCGCATGCGGAACTCCCACAGGAAGCGCTCCTTCTTCGCGTCGGGCGCTTCCACGCGCGCCATCTCCTGCAGCAGGCGCGGACGGTCATCCGGATGCACCAGGTCCAGCCACTGCTCTAGCGTATGCGGCAGCAGCTCGCCGGGCCGGTAGCCCAGAATCTCGCAATAGCGCGCCGACAGCTGCAGCTCGGGTTCCTGCGGCTGCCAGTCCCACAGGCCTTCGCCGGACCCTTCCAGCGCAAAGCTGGCCATGCGTTCGGCGTCGTCGGCCCGCTGTTCGGCGCCGCGCAGCACCACGGACACGCGGCGCTGGCGCCACGCCACAAAGCCCAGCAGCAAGGCGGCCAGCGCCGCGCCACTGAGATACATCCAGAGCATGCTGCGTTCCGGCTCCTCGTACAGGAAGCCGTCGAGCGCGAAGCCGCGCGGCATCATGCCGAGCGAGGCATAGCTGTCCGCAATCGCTTGCCAGCGCGCCGGATTGCTGTAGCCCAGGTCAATCAGGTTCTGCTCCAGCAGCGGCGCGGTCTGCTGCGCCTCGTACATCAGGTGCTCGCGCTGGTTGCGGTTCGGGTAGCGCGCGCGGATCAGGTCCACGATCTCCACCGGATGCGCCATTGCATAGCGCCAGCCGCGCAGGGTGGCTTCCCGCATGGCGCGCGCCCGCTCCGGGTGCTCGCGCAGCTCGGCCTCGGTGGTGTACAGCACGTCGCCATAGAAATCGATGCCTGCGTCGCGCGGCGAGATGGTGTCGTAGTCGAAGCCTGCGCGTTCAAGTTCGAAGGGCGCTTCGGTGATATAGCCCGTCATCGCATCGAGGCGGCCCTGCAGCAGGTCGATGTGGCGGTGCGTGTGCGGCACCAGGGTGAGATCCTGAAGGCGCAGCCCCTGCTTGCGCAGCAGGGCGCGGATTTCATCATCGGCCAGCGCCATCATGACGCGGTTGCCGGCACGGGGAATCTTCAGCCCCTGCGGGTCCTTGCGCGCAAACAGCGCCAGCGGCGAATGCTGGAAGATGGAGGCCAGCACCACCACGGGTTTGCCCTGGGCGCGCACCAGCAGCAGGCTGCTGTTGCCGGTGCCGTACTGCGCTTGCCCGTCCAGCACCGCCTGGGTGGGATTGCGGCCCGGTTCCGCTTCTACCAGCGTGACGTCGAGGCCCGCCTCTTTATAGAAGCCTTTGTCCTGCGCGGCGTAGAAGCCGGCAAACTGGAACTGGTGCGTCCATTTCAGCTGCACCGTTACCTTTTCCTGCGCCATGGCATGTACCTGCCAGGCGAGCAGGGTCAGCACGGCAAGGCGCTTCAGGAGAGGTTTGCGGAACGGCGGCATCAGCACAAAGGCTCAGGAAACCGTGCCGGTGAACTGGTAGCGGTGGCCCGGATGCCACATGGTGACAAGGGAAGCAATCTGGCCGGCGGAGCGGGTCTGGCGTTTGAGCACCAGGCAGGGCTGGCGCGCTTCCATGGCCAGCATGTCGGCGATATCGCGCGGCGCCGCCAGCGCTTCCAGGCTGTAGCTAGCGCCCTGCAGCGGCGCGGCGGCCACCAGGTATTCGTTCGGCGTCTGCTGCGTGAAGTCCTGCAGGATATAGTCCGGCGCGCAAAGCGGATTGACCCAGCGGTCCTCCACCTGGATCGGCACCCCGTTCTCATAGTGCACCAGCACCGAGTGATACAGTACGTGGCCAGCCGGCAGGTCGAACTGCTTGGCCAGCAGCTCGTTGGCCTTGGCGCGCTCCAGCAGCTGCAGGCTGCTGCGGTGGGCGTGGCCGCGCGAACGCACCTCGTCCGCAATGCTGCGGATTTCGAGCAGGGTAGCCTGGTATTTTTGCGGAGCCACGAAGGTGCCGGAACCCTGGCGGCGCGTGAGCACGGCTTCGGCCGTCAGCTCGCGCACGGCACGGTTGACCGTCATGCGCGACACGCCAAATTGCTTGACCAGCGCCTGTTCAGACGGAATGACGTCACCTTCCTTCCAGTGACCGGCTGCGATCTGCGCGGTCAGGAAATCTTTGATGCGCTGGAAGATGGGGGTGCCATCCTGTACTTGCTGTGCGTCCAATCAATTCTCCGCGGGCGAGGGTATTGCGATTCTAGCATCGCTTACTCCGAATTCAAAAGCAAGAGCCGGAGTGTAGGATGTGGTCTGGCTCCGTACCATGTAGCTATCGACACTCAATCCGGAGTAAGAAATGAGCAACACCAAATTCCTGACCGACGAGGAGCGCTGGGCCGCGGTGCAGCAGCGCGACCACGACGCCGATGGCGAGTTCTATTATTCGGTACGCACCACCGGCGTTTATTGCCGCCCTTCCTGCGGCGCGCGGCCTGCGCTGCGCGGCAACGTGGCCTTCCACACCAGCACGGAAGCCGCCGAAGCGGCAGGTTTCCGCGCCTGCATGCGCTGCAAGCCGGACCAGCCGCCGCTGGCCGAGCGCCACGCCGCCATGGTGGCGGAAATGTGCCGCCTGATCGACGCGGCGGAAGAGGAGCCGGACCTGGGCGCGCTGGCCGAAGCCAGCGGCATGAGCCGCTTCCATTTCCACCGCATCTTCAAATCCGTTACCGGCATCACGCCGAAGGCCTATGCGGTAGCCCAGCGCAAGGCGCGCATGCAGCAGGGGCTTGCCAAAGAGGCCACAGTGACCGACGCCATCTACGCGGCCGGCTTCAACTCCAGCGGCCGTTTCTACGCCGCCTCGCCGCAGGCGCTGGGCATGACGCCCTCCGCCTACCGTTCCGGCGGCACCGGCTCGGTGATCCGCTTCGCGATCGCGGAATGTTCGCTGGGACCGATTCTGGTGGCGAGCACGGAGGTGGGCATCTGCGCCATCCTGATGGGCGACGACCCCGAAGCGCTTGCGCGCGACCTGCAGGACCGTTTCCCGAAAGCGGAACTGATCGGCGCCGATCCGGGCTTTGACAAGGTGGTGGCCAAAGTGATCGGCCTGGTGGAAGCGCCCGAAATCGGCCTCGACCTGCCGCTGGACGTGCGCGGCACGGCCTTCCAGCAGCGCGTCTGGCAGGCATTGCGTGAAATTCCGGCCGGGCGCACGGTGAGCTATGCCGAGCTGGCCGAAATGATCGGCGCCCCGAAAGGCGCGCGCGCGGTTGCAGGTGCTTGCGCGGCGAACGCTATCGCCGTCGCCATCCCATGCCACCGCGTAGTGCGCAACGACGGCTCGATTTCCGGCTACCGCTGGGGCGTCGACCGCAAAGCCGCCCTGCTCGAACGCGAGGGCAGCAAATGAGCGCCGCCCACAGTCCAGCCCGTCGGCCATCCGGCGAGCTCGACCATCGCTTGCCGTTCAATTGGGCGGAGATTGCGGCTGAGCTCGATGAATTCGGCTGTGCCGTGGTACGCGGCGTTCTGAGCCAGGAAGCGTGCGCTGCGCTGGCAGCCTGCTATGCCGAACCCGGCCATTTCCGCAGCCGCGTCGTCATGGAGCGCCACGGCTTCGGCCGCGGCGAGTACCAGTACTTCCGCTATCCGCTATCCGGCATCGTGGCCGCGCTGAGGGAGGAGATGTACGCCCCGCTGGCCGCCATCGCCAACCGCTGGTATGAAGCGATGCAGATCGACATCCGCTTCCCGCCGACACACGCAGAATTCCTCGAACGCTGCCACGCCGCCGGACAGCTGCGCCCCACGCCGCTGCTGCTGCAGTACAAGGCAGGCGACTACAACTGCCTGCACCAGGACCTGTACGGCGACCACGTCTTCCCGCTGCAGGCGGCATTCCTGCTGTCGCAGCCGGGCAAGGATTTCGAAGGGGGAGAATTCGTGCTCACCGAGCAGCGCCCACGAATGCAGTCACGCGCCGAAGTGGTGCCGCTGCAGCAGGGCGACTGCGTGATCTTCCCGGTCTTTCACCGCCCGGTGAACGGCACGCGAGGCATCTACCGCGTCAATATGCGGCACGGCGTCAGCCGCCTGCGCAGCGGCCGGCGCCATACGCTCGGCATCATCTTCCACGACGCCACGTAAAGCGCTGTTGTCAACCGGCATCATCCGGTAGCCGTTCTGGAACGACATTGTCAACTCCGGAACGGAATTCCCATGAAGCGCCTGTCAATCGTATCGGCCCTGCTGCTGCTCCCCGCCTTCGCCTGTGCTGCGACGGTGTCGGTAACGGTGAAAAACGTCAGCAATCAGAATGGCGCGGTGCGGGGCGTGATCTGCGACAAGGAGCACTTCCTGAAATCTTGCGCGTACAAGGCGAGCGAGCGTGCCGCCGGCGGGAATGTGGTGCTGGTGTTCAGGGACGTTCCGCCGGGACGCTATGCGTTCAATGCCTACCACGACGAGAACGACAACAACAAGCTTGACCGCAATTTCATCGGCATCCCCTCCGAAGGCTACGGCTTCTCGCGCGACGCCCGGGGACGCCGCGGGTCACCGGAGTTCGATGATGCAGCCGTTGACGTCAGGGACGGCGCCAACGAGCTCGCCGTCACGCTGAACTACTGAACCATCAGGGCAGTTCGCGGCCCGAATGCGGGTCGACCGAGTAAGGGAAGTGCTGATCGAGGAAGCCCGGCTGCGCCTTCACGCGGCCGATCCACGCGCACACGGCAGGGAAGTCCGATAGCGGCAGCCCTGCTTCATCCGCGCGGTGCATATAGGCGAACAGCGACATGTCGGCGATCGTATACAGTTCGCCGGTAATGAAGGGCCGCACCGCCAGCTCGCGTTCCAGGATCTCCAGCGCCTTCATGCCGCCTGCGCGCCGCATATTCACCAGCGCCTCCGGCCGCCGTTCCAGCTTGCCCGTCATGCGCCAGTAGCGCAGCGAGGCAATCGCCAGCACATAGTCCTGCTCGAAAGACATCCACTGCTGCACCTTGGCCGCGCCGAAGGCATCCGCAGGCAGGTAGGGCGTGCCATGCGCCAGATAGGTCAGGATCGCATTGGACTCGGCCAGCACGCGGCCGTCGTCCAGCTGGATGGCAGGCACGGCACCCCCAGGATTCACGGCAAGGAATGCCGGGGTCTGTGCTTCCCCCTCGAAAATGCTCACCAGCTGCTGCCGGTAAGGCATTTGCAGATGATTGAGCAGCAGCCGCACCTTGTAGGCGTTCTGCGAGGGAAGGTAGTCAAATAAAGTCAGCATTGCGGTCTCCAGTCCAAAACCAGATTGGACCAGCCAGCGAAATTCGCTACACTCTGATTCTTGCTTTTGAATTCGACAATAGTGAAAGGCCGACCATGTCCCCACGCCGCACCCTGCTCGCCGCAGCCATCCTCAGCATTGCCTCGCAGGCGATTGCGGGCACCCTGATTGAAAACGCCAATGGCTACACGCTGAACGCACAGGGCCAGCTGGTCAAGTTCTCCACGCTGGCATTCGACGACGCGGGCCGCATCATCGCCGTGGGCACCGCGCGCGAGGTGGCCGCCAAGGCTAAGGACTTCAAGCGCGTGGACGTGCAGGGCCGCACCGTGCTGCCCGGCCTGATCGACGCGCACGGCCACGTGTTCCGCCTGGGCGCCATCGCCACCGAGGCCGACCTGTATACGCCGCCCACGCTGGCCGAAGCGCTGAAGTCCGTCGCTGATTTCGCGAAGAAGAACCCGCAGCGCAGCTGGGTGCTGGGCAATGGCTGGAACCAGGAAATCTGGAAACTGGGCCGCTTCCCGACGGCCGCCGAACTGGATAGCGTGGTATCCGACCGTCCGGCCATGATGCAGCGCATCGACGGCCACGCCATGTGGGTCAACAGCAAGGCGCTGGCGCTGGCCGGCATTACGAAGGATACCAAGGACCCGGCGGGCGGCAAGATCGAGCGCGATACGAACGGCAACGCCACCGGCATCCTGGTGGACGGCGCCATGGACCTGGTGCGCGCCGTGATTCCGGCGCCGACTGAGGCCGAAGCGCGCGCCTCGCTGGACGGTGCGCTGGCCGAAATGGCACGCATCGGCCTCACCGGCGCGCACGATGCAGGCATCGACGTGGGCACCGACCGCCTCTACCGCGACTACGCCGACCACGGCAAGCTGACCGCCCGCGTCTACGCCATGATCGGCGATACCGAGAAAGACTTCGACCAGCTGGCGAAAAACGGTCCGCTGCAATCCTACGCCAACGACCTGTACGCGCTGAGCTCCGTCAAGCTCTATTCGGACGGCGCGCTGGGCAGCCGTGGCGCCGCGCTGATGAAGCCTTACAGCGACGATCCGCACACCCACGGCCTGCTGTTCTACAAGAACAGTGAAATGCTGGCCAAGATGGAAAAGGCCATCAAGGCAGGCTACCAGGTGAACGTGCATGCCATCGGCGATGCGGGCAACCGCCAGATCCTGGACGCTTACGCCAAACTGCTGAAGAAGTATCCTGCATCGGCCGCCAAACGCCACCGCATCGAGCACGCGCAGGTGGTGGCGCTGGCCGACATCCCGCGCTTCAAGAAGCTCGGCATCATCCCATCGATGCAGCCCACCCACGCCACCTCCGACCAGAACATGGCCGAGCAGCGTGTGGGCCCGCAGCGCATCAAGGGCGCCTACGCCTGGCACACCTTCCTGAAGCAGGGTTCGCGCATCGCCTGCGGTTCGGACTTCCCGATCGAGTCGCCGAATCCCTTCCAGGGCATCCACGCCGCCGTCACCCGCCAGGACATGGCCAATGTGCCCGCCAACGGCTGGTACAAGGAACAGGCGATGACGCTGCAGCAGGCCTTCCGCTGCTTCACGCTGGACGCCGCCTACGCCGCGCGCCAGGAAAAAGTGCTTGGCACCCTGGAAGAGGGCAAGTGGGCCGACTTCGTGGTGACGGACCGCGACCTGTTCACCATTCCCGCCGCCGATATCGGCAAAATCGGCGTGCTGGAAACCTGGGTTGGCGGCAAACAGGTGTACAAAAAATAAGGTTGACTCGGTTGTATAGACAACTTATCCTGTGAAGATGCGCGGGTGCTTTTTCCGCCCGCCCCCTTCATTCAAGGAGACGAGATGAGCACCCAACCGACCAACGATCCCCGCTACGACGCCAGCCGCGATATCCGCGCGCCGCGCGGCGCCGAGCGCGTGTGCAAGACCTGGGGCGCCGAAGCCGCCTATCGCATGATCCAGAATAATCTGGACAAGGAAGTGGCCGAGAACCCGAAACATCTCGTCGTCTATGGCGGCATCGGCCGCGCGGCTCGCAACTGGGAATGCTTCGACCAGATTCTCGCATCGCTGAAGACGCTGGAGGCAGACCAGACCTTGCTGATCCAGTCCGGCAAACCGGTAGGCGTATTCCAGACCCACGAAGACGCGCCGCGCGTGCTGCTCGCGAATTCCAACCTGGTGCCGAAGTGGGCCAACTGGGAACACTTCAATGAACTGGACCGCCAGGGCCTGTTCATGTATGGCCAGATGACGGCCGGCAGCTGGATCTACATCGGCACGCAGGGCATCGTGCAGGGCACCTACGAAACCTTCGCCGAAGCAGGCCGCCAGCACTTCGGCGGCGACCTGAAAGGCCGCTGGATTCTCACCGCTGGCCTGGGCGGCATGGGCGGCGCGCAGCCGCTGGCCGCAACGATGGCGGGCGCCGTGTCGCTCACCGTTGAATGCCAGCAGAGCAGCATCGACTTCCGCCTGCGCACCCGCTACCTGGACAAGCAGGCCGCCAGCATCGACGAAGCGCTGGCCATGGTGCGCGAACACAAGGAGCGTGGCGAAGCCATCTCCATCGGCCTGCTGGGCAATGCCGCCGACGTGCTGCCGGAGCTGGTGAAGCGCGCCAAAGCAGGTGGGCTGGTTCCCGATATGGTCACCGACCAGACCTCTGCGCATGACCTGATCAACGGCTACCTGCCGCAAGGCTGGCAGGTGGCGGACTGGAAGGCCGCGCAGCACGACGATGCGCGCCACGCCGAACTGAAAGCCGCCGCATCGCAGTCCTGCGCCGTGCACGTGCAGGCGATGCTGGACTTCCAGCAGCTGGGCGCGAAGGTAGTCGACTATGGCAACAACATCCGCCAGGTCGCTTTCGACCAGGGCGTGAAGAACGCCTTCGATTTCCCGGGCTTTGTTCCGGCTTATATCCGCCCGCAGTTCTGCGAAGGCCGTGGCCCCTTCCGCTGGGTGGCGCTGTCCGGTGATCCGGAAGACATCTACAAGACCGATGCCAAGATCAAGGAACTGTTCCCGCACCACGCGCAGGTGCACCGCTGGCTGGACATGGCGCGCGAGCGCATCGCCTTCCAGGGCCTGCCCGCGCGTATCTGCTGGCTGGGCCTGGGCGAGCGCCACATCGCGGGCCTGGCCTTCAACGAGATGGTGCGTAAGGGTGAATTGAAAGCGCCAATCGTGATCGGCCGCGACCACCTGGACACGGGCTCGGTCGCCAGCCCGAACCGCGAAACCGAAAGCATGAAGGACGGCACGGATGCCGTCTCCGACTGGCCCCTGCTGAACGCGCTGCTGAACACCGCAGGCGGCGCCACCTGGGTGTCGCTGCACCATGGCGGCGGCGTGGGCATGGGCTACTCGCAGCACTCCGGCGTGGTGATCGTGGCCGACGGAACCGACGCTGCCGCCAAGCGCCTGGCGCGCGTGCTGGTCAACGACAGCGGCTCCGGCGTGATGCGCCATGCCGATGCCGGTTATGAGACCGCCGTGGCCTGCGCCAAGCGCAATGGCCTGAACCTTCCAATGATCAAGTGAACCTATGAAGAACAATAGCTGGACTCTCAAACCGGGCAAGATCACGCTGGCCGAACTGCGCGCCGCCTGGGCTGCGCCCGGCAGCGTAACGCTCGCCGCTGAAGCGTGGCCCGTTATCGAAGCCTCCGCGCAGGCAGTGCAGGCCATTGTGGCCAAGGGCGATGCCGCGTACGGCATCAACACCGGTTTCGGCCTGCTGGCCAAAACCCGCATCCCGGACGACAAGCTGGAACAGCTGCAGCGCAACCTGATCCTGTCGCACTCGGTGGGCACCGGCGAGCTGATGGCCGATCACGTGGTGCGCCTGCTGATGCTGATGAAGATCGGCAGTCTGGCGCGCGGCTACTCCGGCATTCGCCCGGTCGTAATCGAGTCGCTGATCGCGCTGTACAACGCTGGCATCATGCCGGCGATTCCGGTTAAAGGATCGGTTGGCGCTTCCGGCGACCTGGCGCCGCTGTCGCATATGACGCTGGCGCTGCTGGGCGTAGGCGAAGTGCGCATGAACGGTGAGCTGATGCAGGCCGCCGATGCATTGAAGGCCGCAGGTATCGCACCCGTAGTGCTGGCCGCGAAGGAAGGCCTGGCGCTGATCAACGGCACCCAGGCCTCAGCCGCCCTGGCGCTGCACGGCCTGTTTATGGCCGAGCGCCTGCTGGAAGCGGGCATGGTTACGGGCTCGCTGTCGATCGATGCCGCCAAGGGCAGCGATTCACCGTTCGACGCACGTGTGCACGAAGTGCGCGGCCAGCCGGGCCAGATCGCCGCTGCATATATCTACCGCGAGCTGGTGAGCGGCAGCGCTATCCGCGCCTCGCACCTGGTGGGCGACGAGCGCGTGCAGGACCCATACTGCCTGCGCTGCCAGCCGCAGGTGATGGGCGCCTGCTGGGACATCATCGGCAACGCAGCGCGCACGCTGCTGATCGAAGCCAATGCAGTCACCGATAATCCGCTGCTGTTTAACGACGGCGAAGTACAGATCGTCTCCGGTGGCAACTTCCACGCCGAGCCGGTGGCCTTCGCAGCGGACACGCTGGCGCTGGCCATCGCCGAAATCGGCAGCATTTCCGAACGCCGCATCGCGCTGCTGATCGACGCCACGCTGTCCGGCTTGCCGCCGTTCCTGGTGCGCGATCCTGGCGTGAATTCGGGCTTCATGATCGCCCACGTTACTGCCGCCGCGCTGGCATCGGAAAACAAGGCCCTGGCGCATCCTGCCAGCGTGGACACGATTCCCACTTCCGCAAACCAGGAAGACCATGTGAGCATGGCCACCTTCGCGGCGCGCCGTCTCAACGATATGGCGCACAATACGGCAACCATCGTCGGTATTGAGCTGCTGGCCGCTGCGCAGGGCATCGATTTCCACCGTCCGCTGCGCACTGCCGCGCACCTGGAGCACGTGCACGCGCAACTGCGCCAGAAAGTGCCGTTCTTCGACGCCGACCGCTACTTCGCGCCGGACATCGAGGCAGCAAAGCAGATGGTGCTGAAAGGCGAATTGAGCGCGAGCTGCAAGAGCCTGTTCACGCCGCTGCATCCGTAAGGAGAGGCCATGGAATATCAATTCAGTGCAGGCAGTATTCCGCTGCTGGTATCGATGCCCCATGCGGGCACCGATATTCCCGACGATGTCTTCGCCTCCATGGAAGCCTGCGCGCAGGCCAAAGCCGATACCGACTGGCACCTGCCGGAGCTGTATGGCTTCCTGAAGGAGATAGGCGCCTCCACGCTGGCCGCGCGCTGGTCGCGCTATGTGATCGACCTGAACCGCCCGCCGGAAGACACCAACCTGTATCCGGGGCAGGACACCACGGGCTTGTGCCCGGTCGATACCTTCGGCCGCGAGCGCCTTTACAAGCCGGGCATGGCGCCGGACAGCGCTGAAGTCGCGCACCGCCTTGCCGCCTACTGGCAGCCCTACCACCAGCAGTTGCGCGTGGAACTGGACCGCCTGCTGGCGCGGCATGGCCGCGTGGTGCTGTGGGAAGCCCACTCGATTGCCTCCGTGGTGCCGCGCTTCTTCGAAGGCAAGCTGCCGGACCTGAACTTCGGAACCGCCAGCGGTGCCAGCTGCGATCCGGCCATGAGCGACACCGTCACCGGCATCGCCAAAGAGGATGGGCACTACACGATGGCCATCAACGGCCGCTTCAAGGGTGGCCATATCACGCGCTTCTACGGCAGGCCGGAGCAGGGCGTGCATGCAATCCAGCTGGAGATGTGCCAGTCCACCTATATGGACGAGACGCCGCCCTTCGCCTACCGCCCCGACCTCGCTGCGCAAGTGCAGCCGCTGCTGCGCCGCATGACGCAGGCCGCCGCCGACTGGGCACGCGGATGAACCGCCTGTTCGCCCATCACGCACTGCTGCCGGAAGGCTGGCGCAACAACGTGCTGCTGGAATGGAGTGCGGACGGCACCCTGCACGCGGCGCGCGCCGATGTGGAAGCGCCAACCGGCGTGCAGCGCGCGCACCATGTGCTGCCGGGGATGATCAACCTGCACTCGCACAGCTTCCAGCGTGCACTGGGCGGCATGACGGAAGTGGCGGGCGATACGCCGGACAGTTTCTGGACCTGGCGTGACCTGATGTACCGCTTCGCGCGCCAGATCACGCCGGAGCAGATGGGCGCCATCGCCGCGCAGCTGTTCAGCGAATGCCTGCGCCACGGCTACACCTCGATCTGCGAATTCCATTATGTGCACCGCCAGCCGGATGGCAGCATGTATGCGCAGCCGGCTGAAACGGCGCAGCATATCGCCGAGGCAGCACACCTGAGCGGCATCGGCCTCACCATGCTGCCGGTGTTGTACAGCTATTCCGGTTTTGGCGAAGCGCCGCTCAAGCCCGAGCAGAACCGCTTCCGTACCGATGCGCAGGATATTCTCCGCATCATCGAGGCGTTGTCCGCACAGCGCGGGCCGCAGCTGGAAGTGGGCGTTGCCCCGCACTCATTGCGTGCGGCGTCCGTGGCGCAGATAAGGGAAGTGCTGGCGGCACTGCCGGCTCCGCGCCCGGTGCATATTCACATCGCCGAGCAGCAGGGCGAGGTGCAGCAGTCCCTCGATTTCAGCGGACGACGCCCGGTGCAGTACCTGTACGATCAGCTGCCGGTGGACCAGCGCTGGTGCCTGGTGCACGCTACGCATCTGGTAGATGAAGAGATAAAGCAGATCGCGCGCAGCGGCGCCGTCGCGGGCCTGTGCCCGACCACCGAAGCCAATCTGGGCGATGGCCCGTTCCCGCTGGAAGCTTTTTTGGCCGAAGGCGGCAGAATCGGCATCGGCAGCGACAGCCACGTATCCCAGAGCCCGATAGAAGAGCTGCGCTGGCTGGAATACGGCCAGCGCCTTGCTCATCAGCGGCGCAATATCGCGGTCTCGCGCACCCAGCGCAAGGTAGGCGATTTCCTGTGGCAGGCCGCGCTGGCAGGCGGTGCGCAGGCGGCGGGGCGCCCCGTAGGCGCGCTGGAAGCCGGCAAGCGAGCCGACCTGCTGGTGCTGGATGAGCAGCATCCCAATCTGGATGGTTTGAAGGCGGATGACCTACTGGGCACCCTTATCTTCAACGGAAATGATAATCTAGTAAAAGATGTAATGGTTGGCGGCCACTGGGTGGTGCGCAACCGGGAGCATGTGGCGCAACCGGCCATCGCCGCTCGCTTCAGACAGACGCTGGCCGAACTGCGCGAGCTACGATCATGACCCGATTGATTCAGTACGCAAGCCTGCATGCCCAGCCCTGGAAAAACGGCGGCGGCTCCACCACGGAGCTGATCGTCTCACCTCCCGGCGCCACCTTCGACAACTTCGAGTGGCGCATCAGCATCGCCACTATCGCGCAAAGCGGCCCTTTCTCGCAATTTCCCGGTATCGACCGCACACTGACCCTGATCGACGGCCCAGGCGTGGTGCTCGACGTGGGCAATGAGCGCCGCGTGGCGCTCAGCGAACGTGAGCCGGTGGTGGCCTTTCCCGGCGAGACGGCGGTGATGGCCACCGTGGATGGCGGCGCCACCACCGATTTCAATGTGATGACGCGCCGCGACTGCTGCGAACACCAGCTGGAGCGCCGAGTGGTGCGCGATTTCTCCACACTGGAGCGGCGCAGCGAAGTGACGGTGCTGTTCCTGGCGGAAGGCGAGAGCCTGACGGTGCACAGCGGCAGTGAACGCATCGCCATGGTGCGCTATGATGCGCTGGTGCTGGACAAGGAAGAGACCTGGACGCTGGAAGCAGGCCTCGCGACGGTATTCATCGTCGATATCATGGCGACGGAAAAAGAGGAAGCATGAGGCAAGGCTGGGATCTGCTGATCCGCAATGTTCACCTGGCGACGATGCGCGAAGGCTATGGCGAGATCCGCCATGGCGCGATTGCCGTCAAGGACGGCCGCATCGCCTGGCTCGGCCCGGAAAACGAAGCGGCACAACACGGCAGCGCGGCCGAAACGCGCGATGGCGGCGGCTGCTGGCTCACCCCGGGCCTGATCGACTGCCATACCCACATCATCCACGCGGGCAACCGCAGCGACGAATTCGAAGCGCGCCTGAACGGCGCCACTTATGAAGATATTGCGAAGGCGGGCGGCGGCATCATGTCCACCGTGCGCGCCACGCGTGCGGCCAGCGAAGGTGAACTGCTGCGCCAGAGCCTTCCGCGTATCGCCAGCCTGCTGGCGGAAGGCGTGACCACGCTGGAAATCAAGTCCGGCTATGGCCTGTCGCTGGAAGCGGAAGCGAAGATGCTGCGCGCTGCGCGCCGCGCCGGTGAGCTGCTGCCCGTGCGCGTTGCCACCACCTTCCTCGGCGCACATGCGCTGCCGCCGGAATTCGCTGGCCGCGCAGACGACTATGTGGCCGAAGTCTGCGCCATGATTCCCGCGCTGGCACGCGAAGGACTGGCCGATGCGGTGGACGCTTTCTGCGAGCGTATCGGCTTCACGCGCGAGCAGACGGAGCGCGTCTTCCTCGCAGCGCAGCAGGGCGGCCTGCCCGTCAAGCTGCATGCTGAACAGCTGTCGGACCAGCAGGGCGCGGAACTGGTGGCGCGCTTCGATGGTCTCTCCGCTGACCACCTTGAACACCTCAGCGCCAATGGCATCGACGCCATGCGCCGCGCGGGCACCGTGGCGGTGCTGCTGCCGGGCGCCTACTACTTCCTGCGCGACACCACGCCGCCGCCGGTAGCGGCGCTGCGCGAAGCCGGCGTGCCCATGGCTGTCGCCACGGACAACAACCCCGGTACCTCGCCAATGACCTCGCTGCTGCTGGCGATGAATATGGTCTGCACCTTGTGGCGGCTCACTCCGCTGGAAGCGCTGGCCGGCTGCACGGTTCACGCGGCGCGCGCCCTGGGCCTGCAAAACGAAGCCGGCACCCTGGAACCCGGCAAGCGCGCCGACTTCGCGTTGTGGCAGATTGCACGGCCTGCCGACCTTTCCTACGCCTTCGGCTTCAACCCCTGCAAGGCTGTGGTGAACGGCGGCGTTTGGCGCGAGCCTACAGTGGCGCTTCCGGAACTGGGCGCCTGAGTGCGGCGCTGGTGGCTATGGCTGTTGTGCCTCGCCTCCGCCAGCGCGCTGGCGGAGGAGGGTGTGCTGCGCGTTGGTTCCAAGCGCTTTACGGAATCCTATATCCTTGGCGAACTGATTGTGCAGACTGCCGCGCCGCATGTGCGCACCGAGCACCGGCAAGGACTGGGCAACACGGCCATCGTACTGGAAGCGCTGAAGGCGGGCAGCATCGATGTGTATGCGGAGTATGTTGGCACGATCAGCCAGGAGATCCTGAAGAATCCTGCGCCGGTGCCGCTTGAGGAAATGCAGCGCACGCTGGCGCCGATGGGGCTGGGCGTCGCCGTGCCGCTGGGCTTCAACAACACCTATGCATTGGCGGTGCGCGGCGACGCGGCCGGCCTGCGTACCCTGAGCGACCTTGCCGCGCATCCTGAACTGCGCTTCGGCCTCTCGCATGAATTCATTGGCCGCGCGGATGGCTGGCCGGGGCTGGCGCGCAGCTACAAGCTTCAGCAGCGCCCACGCGGGCTGGATCACGGCATCGCCTACGAGGCCCTGAAGCAGAAGCAGGTGGATGTGATCGACATCTACTCAACCGACGCGAAGATCAGCGAGTATGGCCTGCGCGTGCTGGCGGACGACCGCAACTACTTTCCGCGCTACGACGCCGTGCTGCTGTACCGGCTGGATGCTGCGCAGCGCTTTCCGGCTGCCTGGAAGGCGCTGCAAGGACTTGCGGGCCGCATCAGCGAAGTGGACATGATCGCCATGAACGCCGCCGCCGAACTGCGCGGCCAGCCCTTCGCCGCCATCGCCCGCGACTGGCTCGCGCGCCAACGGTCCGCTGCACCGGGCTCCGCACGTGCCCCCGCAACAGCCCCCGTTCCGGGCAGCGCGACCGCCGCCGGCCGCACTGCATCCGGCCCGACGCCTGGCGCCGCTGCCCACGGCGCGGCCGACCCGGCATCAAACGCCACGTCCAGCACGGGGACCAGCGCCGCTGCCCACGCCACGCCCGGCACTGCTACCGGTACTGCCGCCAGCGCTGCGTCTAACGCTGCATCAGGCGCCGGCATCGCGCTGCCTCAGCATCCTGTTTCGCTGGCCGACCGCCTGTTTGCGGACGACCTCTGGCCGCTGACCCGGCAGCACATCACCCTGGTCGCGCTGTCGGTCGCCATCGCCTGTGCCATTGGCATTCCCCTCGGCATCCTGGCCGCCTTCACGCCCGCGCTGCGCCAGCCGGTGCTGGCTGCAACAGGCGTGCTGCAGACCATTCCCTCGCTCGCACTGCTCGCGATATTGATTCCACTACTGGGCGTCATCGGCACCATCCCTGCGTTGGTGGCATTGACGGTGTACGCACTGCTCCCTATCGTCCGCAACACCTGCACCGGCATCACAGGCGTGCCGAACGGACTGCGCCAGGCCGCGCTGGCATTGGGGCTGACGAAACCGCAGCGCCTGCGCCACGTCGATCTGCCGCTGGCGATGCCGGTGATTCTTGCAGGAATCAAAACCGCCGCAATCATGTCTGTCGGCACAGCAACAATCGCCGCCTTCATCGGCGCGGGAGGATACGGAGAAAGGATTACCACCGGACTGGCCCTGAACGATAACGGCCTGCTGCTGGCCGGAGCGATTCCGGCAGCGGTACTGGCCTTGCTGACGCAGGCCCTGTTCGAGTTAATCGAGCGCAGCTTTTGTAAGCAACCCTCACTATCCGGTAAGATTTTGTAAGTTACGGTTGCTTCGGCAATCGGGAGGGCTATAGTGAAATCGTTGATTCATCTCCCCTCCCAACTGACAACTGGGTTCGAGCCCACGCAGAGACAATTCTTGCGTGGGATTTTTTTTTGCCGCTTCAGGTGGCGGCGAGCGCGCCTAAGGCATCGCCCGTCACGCGGCAGATGCGCCAGTCCGGCATCACCACGGCGCCCATCTTCTCGTAGAAGTTGATCGCGTTCTCATTCCAGTCCAGCACGGACCATTCGAAACGGCCGCAGTCGCGTTCCACTGCCAGTTGCGCCAGCGCTACCAGCATCTGCTTGCCATAACCATGGCCGCGGCGGTTCTGCTTCACATACAGATCCTCCAGGTACAGGCCCTTCTTGCACAGGAAGGTGGAGAAGTTATGGAAGAAGAGCGCAAAGGTCACCACTTCGCCATTTGCTTCTTCGCCCACAATGGCTTCGCACGGCGGTTTCGGACCGAACAGCGACTCATGCAGCATGGCTTCATTCGCCACCACCATGTGTTCCAGTTTTTCGAAGACGGCCAGCTCGTAGATCATGCCAAAGATGTGCGGCACGTCGTCCGGGCGCGCAGGGCGGATGTTCAGATTGCTCATGAGGCTCTTTTCAATGGTTCAGAGAGGGATTCTTCTATCGGCGCAGGTTTCGCCTCGGCCGGCGCGCGCAAGGCCCAGGCCACGCTGGCCAGGCACAGCACCATGCCCAGGCACTCCACCAGGCCGGGACGGAAGTTTTCGAGGCGGATCGACAGCAGCACGGAAATCACGGGCGTGACCACGCCGATATACACGGCCTTCTGGCCGCCGATGCGGTCGATCAGCGTGAAGTAGCAGGCAAAGGCAATCACGGAGCCGAACAGCGCCAGATACAGCAGCCCCGCCCAGTACTTCGGCGTGGAAGGCAGCGTGAAGCTTTGGCCGCTGACGAGCACCCAGACCGTCACCAGCAGCGTGCCCCACAGCATGCCCCAGGCCATGGTCAGCAGCACATTCGGCGCATGCTCGCGCACCTTCACCACCAGCACATTGCCGAGGGAGCTGGAGATGGTCGCCGTCAGCGCGAGCATCAGGCCCAGCAGGAAGTGGCCTTCGCCGCCGAGACTGATATCGTGCAGTGCAATAGAAATTGACTTGTAGAACAGCAGAATCACGCCGCCCACGGCCACGCCGCCCGCCGCCCAGGTGCGCCAGGTCAGCGGCGTGCCGAAGGCCACGCGCGACATAAGCGGAATCCAGAACACCATCAGCGCGAACAGCACGCCTACCAGTGCCGACACCAGATACTGCTCGGACGAATAGGTGCAGATATAGCTCACGCCGAAGCTGGCGCAGCCTTGCAGGATGGTCCAGCGCTGCGCCTTCCATGGCAGGCGCAGCTTGTCGCCGCGCAGCCAGCACCAGGCAAACAGCACGGCGGACGACAGCGCAAAGCGGTACACCACGGACACCGACGGTGCAACTTCACCCAACTGCAGAGTAATAGCCCAGAAGGTGGAACCCCAGATCAGGCAGGCGGTAATAAAGAGAAGAGGAGAGGGCATCGGACAAGTATAAGCGTTTCCCCTAGCTCTTGCTTAGGGGATAGTCCGTGTTGTTGCGGCGCAGCGGAAAACATGGGGCCGCGAGCAGACCGGCGCGCGAAGGCGTATGATAAAGACAAACTTGGCGTTCAGGGAAACGGCAATGCAAAGGTCGCTGCGAAACAAAGTCTTGACGGTGATGGGCTACATCGCCGCCGTTCTGGGTCTGCTGGTATCGGTGGCCGACGTGCTGCCGCCCAGCGTATTGATCCGGGGCGCCAGCCTGAGCTGATCAGTAAGCCCAGTGCAGGCGGCGGTACAGGAAGCTCAGCACGAACAGCGGGCCGATCAGGAGGAAGCGCAGGTCGTCGAAGAAAGACGGCTTCTTGCCTTCAATCTGGTGCCCGATGAACTGGCCTACCCAGGCCAGCACAAAGATCGCGATACTCAGGGGCAGTACCGTAATCGGCGGCAGCGCGGCCAGCACGCCCAGCATGATCAGCGCCATGATCAGCATGCCCTTCGCGAAGGGCACCGACAGCTTGAAGTAATATACCATTGCCGCCGCCGCCGCGATCGCGGCCACCAGCGGATGCAGCGCCCACAGCAGGCCCAGCAGCGAAAACACGATCAGCGGCACGCAGACCATATGAATCAGTTCATTCACGGGGTTGCGGTGGCTGTCGCTGTATTGCTCCAGCAGTTCATGGATCGAGCGGCTATCGGACATGGCGTACTCCGGCTTGTTATTGTTGGCAAAGCGCTACCGTTTGATTCTACACCTGAACATCGGGCTACAATGCACGAATGGCAGATTCCCTCACCGGCCTGGCGCCAGTTCTCGATTCCCGTACCCGCATCCTGGTCCTCGGCAGCTTCCCCGGCGCCGCCTCGCTGGCCGTGCAGCAGTATTACGCGCACCCGCGCAACGCGCTGTGGCCTATCCTGTCGGCACTCACCGGCGAAGACCTGGCCGGCATGCCATACGCCGAACGCTTGCCGCGCCTGCTGGCGCACGGCATCGGCCTGTGGGACGTGCTGGGCGCCTGCGAGCGCGAGGGCAGCCTCGATTCCGCCATTCGCAAACCCGCCGCCAACGACTTCGCCCGCCTGCGCCAGCTCTGTCCCGAGCTGCACACGGTCGGCTTCAACGGCCAGACCTCCGGCAAGTTTGCGCCACAGTTCGCTGAAGCGGGATATCGCGCTATCGTCCTCCCGTCAACTTCTCCGGCCTATGCAGCGTTGTCGTTCGATGCCAAGCTGATTGCTTGGCGTCAACTACTTTTGGAGGAGTGTTATGGGCGCAATTGATGATGTAGTAAACGCACTTGATGAAGACGAAATTGAAAAGGTTCGGAGAATCGTTATCGAGGCGACAGAAGCTCGCAGACCGCAGGAGAAGTCGAAGCTTGAATACAGGCTTGACGGCTTAAGTTCCTGGATGATGTCGCATGGGACGGCAGGTTTCGTGATTTCCTTACTGATGGCATTTATAGCAGGCTACACCCAATCGAGGCCGCTGGGACGCTCGGCGATGGTTTTGGCTTTGCTTGTGCAGGTGTTCGGGCTTGGCCTGTTGTTCGTCCCTATCATTGGTGGCGCCGTATTCTTCTGGCAGCTTCGCAAATCGCCATACAAGCCTTTCTACTCGTTGGTAAAGAGCTCTGCTGAGATGGATGTCTTATTTGTGAATAGGCTCTGTCAATGTGACAAGCGCGCAATTCAATACGTCCTTGCGTACTACAAATATGAGCGTAATGGGCTGGAAAAACGATCGTCGCTGTTCTGTGGATCGGTGGAGCGGATTGGTTTACTTCCTGCTATAGCAGCGCTGATCGTGCTGATGTCAAGTTTGGCAAAAATATCGGAAGTCGCGACTTGGGCCGTCATGCTCGGCCCGCTGATTTTTATCTTTTATCTGATGAATATCGGGATTTTTCAAATGACCCAAAGGATGGATCGCGTGATAGCAATGCTGGAATACTGCATACAGTCGCGCAAATAGTTCGCATGCTGGTGGCGGGATTGTCTTCATGCATAATGATCCCACCACCGGTACCTCATCTCATTTCGTTTTCTTCTTTTTAGCGCGTTCCTTCTCGTCGAGCTGCCATTCTTCGAACTGCGGTTCCTGGCGCAGCACGCGGGAGTGGGGATCGACGGTGTAGAGCACCTTCGCTGGCACGGTCACTTCACCTTTGCCGTCGGCCATGGCCAGGCGCTCGATGCGGTCGCCAACGCGCACTTCGAGCGGCATCGGGAAGGCGCCGCCGTCTTTCAGCTTCCAGCTCAGTTGCAGCTTGTCGCCGGTGCGCGTCGCCACCAGTTCCGGCAGCGCAGCGTGATAGAGGTAGGCATCGAAGAACCAGTTCAGGTCGCGGCCAGTGATCTGGTTGACGATGGCGATGAACTCCTTGGTCGAGGCGTAGCGTGGCTGGAAGTTGCCGGGCTTCGGCGTTTCGGTGCCGTAGACCAGGCGGCGCGTGGCGCGGAAGAAGGCGTCGTCGCCGATCAGGTTACGCAGGGTATGCAGGATCAGCGAACCTTTGGCGTAGATGTCGTTGGCCGGGCCGCCACGGTCATCGTTGTACACATCCTCGATCACCTTGGACTTGCCGCTCACCACCGGAACCTTGTTCATGATGCGCTTGCGCTGGTCGAACAGCGCTGCATGATAGGCCAGGTCGCCGCGCAGCCACTCAAGGTAGAGCGGCTGCATATAGCTGCCGAAGCCTTCGTGCAGCCACATATCGTCCCAGTCCGCATTGGTCATCTGGTTGCCGAACCATTCGTGCGACAGCTCATGGTGCAGCAGCCAGTCGTAGCCGCTCGGCGCTTTGGCGTAGCCGTTGCCGTAGGCGTTGATTGTCTGGTGTTCCATGCCCAGGTGCGGGGTTTCGACCACGCCCATCTTCTCGTCGCCGAAGGGATAAGGGCCAATGCGGTCTTCGAAGAAGGTCAGCATTGGCGTGAATTCGGAGAACAGGCCTGCCGCCTGCTTGTCATGGCCTTTCAGGTACCACATGCGCAGCGGAATCTTGTTGCCGAAGGCGCTGTCGAATTCACCGGACAGCATCTCGTAAGGACCGATATTGAGGGCGATGCCGTAGGTGCTGGGGTTCTTCGCGCGCCAGTGGTAGGTGCGCCAGCCGTCCTTTTCATCCATGCCCATGGCGATGCCGTTCCCAGCCGCCACCAACGGCGAAGGCACGGTGATGTGCATGTCGATCAGCTTCGGTTTGCCTTGCGGGTGATCGATGCAGGGCCAGAACAGGTCGCAGCCTTCGCCTTCCACGGTGGTGGAAATCCATGGCTGGCCATCGGCCGTTTTGCTCCACATGAACGCGCCGTCCCACGGCGCGCGCTTGGCCACGTGCGGCACGCCGCTGTAGCGGATGCGCACCGTGGTGTCGACACCGGCAGCCAGCGGCGAAGGCAGCGTGAGGTACAGGCGGCCATCGGCGTTGCTGATGGCCGATGGCGCCAGCGTCACGCCATCCACGCTGGCGAAGCTGACCGGCAGGTTGCGGTCCAGTTCCACGGCCATGCGAGTCAGCGGGGCGGTGGTGCGGAAGGTCAGCGCCGCGTCGCCCGCAATGCTTTGCGTGGCAGGGTCAACGCGCAGCGCGAGGACCACTTTTTCGAAGCTTACCGCCATCTGTTCCGGCGCGCGCGCGTTGCCGGAGTCGGAGGTGAACGTGGTGAGGGTAGTTGGAGCAGGTGTAGTGGCGCAGCCGGCCAGCAGGGCGCTGGCGGCCAGGAAGAGAGGAAGGCGTGTCATCGGTAGTCCCGTAGTTAATTTTTGTATGCGCAATATATAGCAGTTTCGACCCTGACACCATGGTGCCTGACCCCATGGTGTCACAGGTGCTGCGCTCAGGCGAGGTGCGGGGCGAGGGCAGGGGAGGCGGCCCAGCGGGTGGTGAGGAAGTCGAGGAAGGCGCGGGCGGCGGGGCCGAGGGGATGGGCGGGGCGGACAGCGTAGACGCCGGTTTCGCGGCCGGTCCAGGCGGGCATCAGCTGCATCAGCTCGCCGCTGCGGATCGATTCGGCCATGGTGACCGCGGAGTGGAAGGCGATGCCGTGGCCGTCCAGGCAGAAGCGGTGCACGGCGTCGCCGTTGTCCGCGCGCAGGTGGCGCTGGGAACGGAAGCTGCGCTCGCCCTCGGGACCGAACAGGCGCCAGCTTTCGCCGTCATGGCTGGCGGTGGAGACCAGGCAGCGGTGCCCATGCAGCTCTTCTACCGTGGCCGGCGTGCCGTGGCGCTGCAGATAGGCCGGCGCGGCGACCAGAATGCGGCGGTTGCGCAGGAGCTTGCGGGCGATCAGGCTGGAGTCATCCATCTGGCCGATGCGGATCGCCAGTGTGACGCCTTCGCCCACAATGTCCACATAGCGGTCGCTCATCACGAGGTCGAGCTGCACCCCGGGATGCTCGTGCATGAAGGCGGACAGGTGCGGCACCACATGCGTGCGGCCGAAGGCGAGCGGGATGCTGAGCTTGAGGATGCCGCGCGGGAGTTCCTGTTCATCGCGCAGCCTTTCCCACGCGCCGCGCAGCTGGTCCAGCGCGGCACTGCATTCGGCGAAGTAGCGCTGCCCGGTGTCGGTCAGCGACATGGCGCGCGTGGTGCGGTGGATAAGCGTAACGCCCAGATGCTGCTCCAGCGTCTTGACCAGGCGGCTGATCGAGGACGCCGTCAAGCCGAGGTCTTCGGCCGCGCGCGCAAAACTGCGGCGCTCGGCGACGGCGACAAAGGCGCGGACCAGGTGCAGGGGCGGTGCTTCCATTGCTTCCTCATGCAAAAGAATGTGTGCTGATTCTGGCTATTATCATCGTAAATGGCGATGATTAGAATGGATTTTTTATCCGGAGAGTCCATGGCCAGCACCTTTCATGCGCTGCATCAGCAAGCCCAGCCCCTCATCCTGCCAAACGCCTGGGACGCCGGCAGCGCGCGCCTGATCGCCAGTTGCGGCGCGCAGGCGATCGCCACCACCAGCGCCGGTGTAGCGTGGTCGCTGGGCTACCGCGATGGCGATGTGCTGCCGGTAGACGAGCACCTGGCGGCCGTGCGCCGCATCCGCCGCGTGATCGACCTGCCGCTCAGCGTGGATATCGAAGGCGGCTATTCGGATGATGCGGCCACCGTGGGCGAGCACGTGGCGCGCTTTATCGAGGCCGGCGCCGTGGGCATCAACCTGCAGGATGGCAGCGGCGATCCGCTTCTGCTGTGCCGCAAGATCGAGGCGGCGCGCAAGGCGGCGCAACGTAGTGGTGTGCCGCTGTATATCAATGTGCGCACCGATGTGTATGCACGCAAGCTGGCGCCGCCGGGCGAGTATGTGGGGGAAGTGCTGCGCCGCGCGCGCGGCTATCAGGACGCCGGGGCGGACGGGCTGTTTGCGCTGGGTGCCGCTGATGTGGAAGAGATTCGCGCCATTGCAGCAGGCACGCCGTTGCTGCTGAATGTGGTGGCATGGCCGGGGCTTCCGCCAGTGCAGGAGCTCGCGCAGCTCGGCGTGCGGCGCCTGAGCGCAGGTTCCTGGCTGCCGCAGGCGCTATGGACCCATACGTCGACGCTGGCGCGCGGCTTCCTTGACAACGGACGTTCGGAGCCGCTGATCGCGCATGCGGCGCCGTACGGCGAGATCAACGCGAGCCTGCCCGCCTAGCGCGCGGCAATGTCGTCGAAGGCGCCGGAGTTCTGGAGCGCCGCAACCAGATGGTCGAATACCAGCCGCACGCGCGCGGACACGGGCCCGCGCTGCGGCCGGTACACATAAATATCCCACGGTGGTGGCGCGTATTCATCCAGCACCGTTACCAGCTGCCCGCTGGCCAGGTAGTCGGCGTAAAGAAATCCGGATAGCTGGCCATAGCCGAGGCCTGCCAGCACAGCATCGCGTTCGGTTTCCGGGTCATCGGCCACAAAGGCCGGTGCGGTGGGCATGAACTGCTGGCCGTCGGCGAAATACCAGTGCCACAAGCGGCCCGTATTCGGAACGTTCAGCGCCGTCACCGGCATCTGCCCCAGGTCGCGCAGTGTGGCAGGCCGCATGCGTGCGGCAAGTTCGGGAGTGCCCACCACGGCAAACGCCACCTTGCCAACCGGCCGCACTACCAGCCGCGAGTCGCGCATCTGGCCGATGCGCACCCCGATATCGATCTTCTCGTCCACCACATCGGCCAGCGCTTCGGTAAGGTTCAGCTCCAGCTTGATACCCGGATGGGCGCGCGCCAGTTCCAGCAAGGGCTGTGTGAGATAGAAGCGCGCGATACTGCGCGGCGCTGTAATGCGCACTGTGCCCGCCAGCTCGCCTTCCGCCGTATGCACCGGTTCAAACAGGCGGTCCACCTGCCCCACCATCTCGCGCGCCTGCGCCGTGAAACGCGCGCCGAATTCGGTGATCTGCACGCCGCGCGTGTTCCGGTGGAACAGCAGCTCGCCCAGTTCGTCCTCCAGGTCCTTGACGGCGCGCGTAATGGCCTGCGGCGAGGTGCCGAGTTTCGCCGCCGCTTCCTTGAAGCTGCTGGCATCGGCCGCCGCGCAGACGAGGCGCAGCATTTCAAGTCGGTTCAGCATGGATCAGTGTTCCGTTTTTTGGAATTGTCAAATCGTAACATTTTCATTTATTCGGTGTGCGCGGCTTGCAATACTCAAAGATGCTCGACCTTTCATAACCAGGGAGAAAATATGGCGACCACACTCACTATCAATGGCAAACAGACCCGCATCGACCTTCCGGGAGATACTCCGCTGCTCTGGGCCTTGCGCGATGAGCTGGGCATGACCGGCACCAAATTCGGCTGCGGCATGGCGCTGTGCGGCGCCTGCACCGTGCACCTGGATGGCGAGGCGATCCGCGCCTGCATTACGCCGATCTCCAGTGTGGCCGGCAAGCGTATCACCACCATCGAAGCCATGGAGAAGGACAAGGTCGGCAAAGTGGTGCAGGAAGCCTGGATGGCGCTGGGCGTGCCGCAATGCGGCTACTGCCAGGCGGGCCAGATCATGACGGCCACCGCTTTCCTCAAGAGCAAACCGAACCCCACGGACGAAGAGATCGATGGCGCGATGTCCGGCAATATCTGCCGCTGCGGCACCTATACCCGCATCCGTGCGGCCGTGAAGCAGGCTTCGGAAAAGATCGGAGGCGGCAAATGAATGCAATGACTGAACTGAATACCATCAGCCGTCGCAGCTGGCTGAAAAGCGCGGCCGCCCTGACCGGCCTGGCACTGACCGTGGGCACGAATGGCCTGGTGCGCGCCGAAGAAGCGAAGAAGTTCGGCGGCGACGGCATGCCGGGCGGCCTGGTGGATGACCCGCTGGCCTTCGTGTCGATTGGCGCGGACGGCATCGTCAGCATCGTCTGCCACCGTTCCGAAATGGGCCAGGGCATCCGCACCAGCCTGCCGATGGTGGTGGCCGATGAGCTGGACGCCGACTGGAGCAAGGTGCGCGTGGTGCAGGCGCCGGCCGCCGAGAAGCGCGTAGGCAACCAGAACACGGATGGCTCGCGCAGCATGCGCCATTCCTTCCAGCCGATGCGCCATGTGGGCGCCTGCGCCCGCCGCATGCTGGAACTGGCGGCCGCGCAGCAGTGGAATGTGCCGTTGGACGAAGTGCGCGCGGCGAACCACGAGATCGTGCATGCGAAGAGCGGCCGCAAGCTGGGTTACGGGGCGGTGGCGGTAGCGGCATCGAAGCTGCAGGTACCGCAGGAGAAAGAGCTGCGCTACAAGACGCCGGCCGAATTCCGCTACATCCGCAAGGAAGGCGTGCGCGGCATCGACGCGAAGAAAATCGTCACGGGCAATACGCAGTACGGCATTGATACGCGCCTGCCGGGCATGACTTACGCCGTGGTGGCGCGGCCTCCCGTCATGGGCGGCAAGGTGAAGAGTTTCGACGCCAGCGCTGCGATGAAGGTGCCGGGCGTGGTGAAGGTGGTGGAGATCAAGACCAGCCCCGCGCCTGCCATGTTCAATCCGCTGGGCGGCGTGGCCGTCATCGCGCGCAATACCTGGGCCGCCATCAAGGGCCGTGAGGCGCTGAAGATCGAGTGGGACAACGGCAAGCACGCGGGCTACGAGTCGGCAGCTTACAAGAAGACCTTGCAGGAAGCGGCGCGCAAGCCCGGCAAGGTGGTGCGCAATGACGGCGATGCGATGAAGGTGCTGGGCGAATCGCAGCGCCGCATCGAGGCCGAGTACTATCTGCCGCACATCGCGCACGCCACCATGGAGGCGCCGGCTGCTGCCGCGCGCATCGAGAAAGGCAAGGTTGAGGTATGGGCGCCGGTGCAGGCGCCGCAGGCAACCGTGGAAACCGTGGCCGCGCATCTTGGCGTGAAGCAGGAAGACGTTACCGTCAATGTGACCCTGCTGGGCGGCGGCTTTGGCCGCAAGTCCAAGCCGGACTTCGCTGCCGAGGCGGCGCTGCTGTCGAAGGCAATGAATGGCAAACCGGTGAAAGTGACCTGGACCCGCGAGGACGATCTGCGTCACGATTACTTCCATACCGTTTCGGTGGAACGCATGGAAGCGGCGCTGGATGCCAATGGCAAGCCGAGCGCATGGCTGCACCGTTCCGCTGCGCCGACCATCATCGCGCTGTTCGCGGAAGGCGCGAAGGGCGGCGCGGACTTCGAGCTGGGCATGTCGGCCACGAATATTCCGTTTGCGATTCCGAACTTCCGCGTTGAATCACCCGAGGTGGAAGCACATACGCGGGTGGGCTGGTTCCGTTCCGTGTCGAATATTCCGCACGCCTTTGCTGTGCAATCCTTCGTGGCCGAAATGGCGGCAGCGGCGGGCCGCGACCATCGCGACTATTTGCTGGAACTGATCGGCCCTGCGCGCAAGGTCGATCCCAAGACCATGTCCGACGGCTGGAACTATGGCGAGTCGCCGGAACGCTATCCGCTGGATACGGGCCGCCTGCGCAAGGTGGTGGAGCTGGCTACCGAAAAGGCGGGCTGGGGACGCCAGTTTCCGAAAGGGCAGGGCCTGGGCCTCGCAGTGGCCTACAGCTTCGTGACCTATGTGGCGGCCGTGGTGGAAGTGAAGATCAGCGACAGCGGCGAGCTCAGTGTGGTGCAGGTGGATATGGCCGTGGACTGCGGCCCAGCCATCCATCCGGACCGCGTGCGCTCGCAGATGGAAGGCGCGGCCGTTATGGGCCTGAGCCTGGCCATGAGCGGCGAGATCACCTTCAAGGACGGCGCGGCCCAGCAGGGCAATTTCCACGAGTATGAAGTGCTGCGTTCGAACCAGGCGCCGCGCGCCATCAACGTCCATATCGTGGAGCAGGGGCTGGATGTGCCGCTGGGCGGTGTGGGCGAACCGGGCACGCCGCCGATCGCGCCAGCCCTGTGCAACGCCATCTTTGCAGCCACCGGAAAGCGCATCCGCGAGCTGCCGATCCGCGAGCAGTTCAAGACATAGAGCCGTCAGGCGGCGCTGGGGGCCATTTCTTCCAGCGCTGCCGGTGCAAATTGCGCTGTCAGGAAGCGTGCAATGCGCTGCTGGGTGTCCGGCAGATAAGGAATATCCATATGGTCGGAATCGGGAATGGTTTCGTCCAGGCGCACGCTGGGCAGCTGGGACACCAGCTGGTCCGTATGCGAATGCGGCACGATGTCGTCGCTGGCCGCGCGCAGGATATAGGTTGGCGCCTTCAGCAGCGAAGCGTACTTCACCGATTCGAAGCGGTGCTTCAATACGAAGCTCACCGGCACGCCGCGGAAGCGGCGCTGCGCGATCGCGAGAATCGAATCATAAGGCGTGACCAGCACCATCGCGCCGGCCGGACGCTCCTTCGCCACCTGCACCGCCACGCCTGAACCCAGGCTGCGGCCCACCACGGCGATGCGCTTTGCGTCTACATTGCGGCGGCTGGCCAGCCAGTCGTACAGCATGCAGCCGTCTTCCACCATATGCTCTTCGCCGGGAATGCCGCGTGAATCGCCATAACCGCGGTAATTCATGGCCAGCACGGTCATGCCGGGGAACAGGGTGCCCGCATCGCGCACCACCCACGACACTTCTTCCGAACGCCCGCCGAAATACAGCACGGCCGGATGCGGGCCAGGTTCCTTCGGCGTCATCAGCCAGCCGGCCAGCCGCGTGCCATCGTGCGCGCGCAGCACGATGGCACGCGTACGGTGGCCGCTGCTGCGCGGGCTTTGCACTTCACGGATCAGGGTAGGGTTGAACAGCAGCTTGCGCTGCCCGGCTGCCATGGCGGATACGACGCTGGCCCACAGGAAGCCCGCCACGCCCGCCACAATCGCCATTTTTTTAGAGTTGTTCATGCTGCCCAGTCTAACGGCAAACGCGGCAAGGCAGCGCCCGATGGACGCGCCTTGTTGCTTTTTCGCAGATTACTGCTGCGGGAGTACCAGAAGTTGCAGGCCGGACGCCATGTCCGGTGCGTGGTACACGCGCTGCGTGGCCTTTTTGAAGTCCTCAGGCTTCGCTTTCGGAATGCTGACGAAGGTTTGCGGATTCAGGTCCACCAGCGGGAACCAGGAGCTCTGCACCTGCACCATGATGCGGTGGCCGCGGCGGAAGGTATGGTTCACATCCCCCAGGTGGTAGCTGATGGCTTCCACTTTGCCCGGCGTGAAAGGCTCCGGCTTCTCGAAGCTGTTGCGGAACTTGCCGCGCAGCGGATTGCCGCGCACCAGCATCTGGTAGCCCGCCATAGTGGGTTGTGGCGCCTGCACATCCTTCGCCGGCTTGCGCTCCTCTCCCTGTGGATACTCCTGCGGATAAACGTCGATCAGCTTCACCACCCAGTCGGCATCGGTGCCGGTGGTGGAGACGAAGAGCTTGGGCGTGACCGGCCCGGCAATCGTCACATCCTCTTCCAGCACATCGCTCTGGTACACCAGCACGTCCGGACGGCTGGCGGCGAAGCGCTGGTCGGACACCATGTATTCCTGCGGCACGCCGGTGGCTGGATAGCCGATATACGGCACCGGTTTGCGCGGATCGGCCACGTACTCGTCGAACGCCGCGCCTCCGGCAGCCGGCTGCTGCCAGCTCAGTTTTCCGTCCGCGCCGAAGTACAGGGTGCGGGTCTTGGCCGGCGCCGGCGGCCATGCCGTGTACTGGCGCCACACATTGCTGCCGGTCTCGAAGGCAGTGACTTCTGCAATCGGCCTCGAAGGCTTCACGCCTTTCAGGTGCTGCTCGAAGAAGGGGAACTGGATCTGCGAGCGGAAGTATTCGCTGGTCTTGCTGTCGAACTGCACGCGGCCCAGGCTCTTGCCCTCGGCGCGCGCCCAGCCGCCATGCACCCACGGCCCCATCACCAGGTTGTTGACGATGCCCGGGTTCTGGCGCTCGATGGCGTGATAGGTGCTGAACGGGCCTTGCGGATCTTCCGCATCGAACCAGCCGCCCACGGTCAGCACTGCGGCCTTCACGTTCTTCAGGTGCGGGGTGATATTGCGGGTTTTCCAGAACTCGTCGTAGGTATCGTGTTCGATGGTGGGCTGCAGCAGCGCGCGCTGCTTGTCCGTCAGCGTGCCGAGAATATTCGACAGCGTCAGCTTACCGAGGAAGAAGTCATAGCCGTCCGCCATATCGTAGTCAAAGCGCGACCAGGTCTTCGGCAGTGGTGTGGGATTCGGGGCTTCCGTGAAGGCTGAATAGAAATCGAAGTTCGCCGCCAGCATGAAGGCGCCGCCGTGATACGAATCGTCGCCCTTGAACAGGTCGGCGATCGGCGCCTGGGGGGAGGCGGCCTTGATCGACGGGTGCGAATCAATGATGCTGGCCGAAGTGTAGAAGCCAGGATAGCTGATGCCGTAGATGCCGGCCTTGCCGTTATTGTTCGGCACATTCTTCAGCAGCCACTCCATGGTGTCGTACATATCGCGGCTCTCATTGCCTTCGCCCTTGGCGGCAGACGCATTGACGTGCGGCGTCATTTCCACCCACTTGCCTTCGGACATATAGCGGCCGCGCACGTCCTGCTTCACGAAGATATAGCCTGCGTCCTCGAACTCCTTGGAAGGGCCGATCGCGTTCGGCACGTAGTCCACGCCGTAATGCAGTTCGCCGTCCGCCTGCACGCCTGCGCTGTAAGGCGTGCGCTGGATCAGGAAGGGCCAGGTTTTGGAGCTGTCCTTCGGCACATAAACCGTGGTGAACAGGCGCACGCCGTCGCGCATGGGAATGCGGAACTCGTACTTGGTATAGGTCTCGCGCAGGGAACGCTTGGCGGCGGCCGGCGCATCATCGGCGGCGGCGTTCTCCAGCGCTGCCGCATGGGCAGCGCCGAAGGCCAGGGAAAGGGACAGGGCTAAGGCAGTGAGCTGGCGGGGCATGATTTCCTTCAAACAGTGAATACATGGGCCCGCCAGTGTAATCCAGTTTGAAGGACAAAAAATGTCACTGACGCAATTTTGTCCGGTAGGCGCGCAAGCGGTCCAGCTTGGCGGCATACAGCTGGTGGTCGCCCGGCGTGGTGCTGCTGGTCATGGCCTCCTTCATCTGCTCGTTCGCCGTTTTCACATCGCCGAGCTGGAAGGCCGCGGCGGCAAGCCAGAAGTGGAATTCGTGATAGGTGTTGTCGCGCGCCAGCTCGCGCTCGAACATCTTGCGCGCGCGCAGATAGTCGCCGTCCTTCATGGCCTGCTGGCCCAGGTTGAAGTAGTAGAAGGGAGGACGCGGCTGCAGTTCGGCGAGGCGGGTTTTCAGCACCGCAGCTTCCGCATAGGCGCCGCCGGCGTTCAGCACATGCATCAGGTTCGCCATCACCATGGTGTTTTCCGGCTCGCGCAGCATGGCGTAGCGCAGCGCGGTTTCTGCCTGCGGCAGGTCGCCATGGCGCTGGTAGACGATGGCCAGGGTGTTATAGGCATGCAGCAGCCCAGGATCATTCTCGATGGCGCCGCGCGCCCACCAGTAGGCGTTATCGATTTCGCCAGCCACCATGGCTTCCGCCGCGCGGTTATTCATGAACATGGCGATGACGGTGTTGCGCTTGATGGCGCGCGTGCGCAGGCTCTCGCCCCCGGTGGGCGGCATGAAATCGACCAGGGCGAAGCGCGACTCGCCGTACAGGAAGTCTTCCCGCTTGTCAGTACCCAGCCTCAGGTTGACATGGCCGCTGTTGAAATAGAGGCTGCCGCTGCGGGTCCAGCTTTCTTCCGTATTGACCTGCTGCAGGATGACGGGTATTTCCAGTTCTTCGGCCAGCGCCGCCGTCATGATGACCAGCGACAGGCAGTTGCCGCGGCGGGCAGCAAACGCTTCGGCGGCCGTGCGCGTGCTGGAGGAATCGTACTCCAGCTGCAACTGGTCGCGGCGGTACAGCGCGTCGAACAGGGCCTTGCGCGCTTCCTTGCTGCGCTTGGTGCGGCGGACTTCATCCACATACTGCACCATCTGCGGCGTGAGGGCGAAAATCTGCTGCGGCGCAATGATGTCGGTCGACGGCTGGAACAGATGATCGGCAAAGAGCTGGGGCGGCGGAGGCGGCACTGGCTGGGTGGCGCATGCGGACAGCAGCAGGGGGAATAACAGGAGAAGAAGCGAACGCAAGTGTCTCATGATATGACTCCGTTTTATGAAGTCAGTATCCTCTTGAGAAATTTGCTTGTCAAAGCAAAACTTACGTTGCGGCCGGCTGTTTCACTTCGATGCTGGTGATGCCCAAGGTACCGAGGGCGTCGCGCAGATCGTCCACCGCTACTTGCAGGTCGTCGCCCAGGTCGAAAAGCCGGTCGCTGCTGGCCAGCAGCGCATCGCCGCCAAACAGCTGCACGCGCAGCACCATCTCGCCGCCGGTATCCGCCGGCGTAATGGTGGCGCTGACGGGACCGCCATGGGCACGCGCCGCCGCGCCCAGTTCGGTCATCGTGGCCAGCATGGCGCGCTCGGCGAGACCCTGCTGGCGGGCGCTGAAGAAATGGTCCTGGTACAGGAAATTCAGCTCCAGCGTACGGCCTGCTTTGGCCAGGCAGCGCTGTACCAGCGGGGCGGCTTTGATGGTCCACTCGCGGTAGCGTTCCATGCGGGCGGCAAACCAGGCGTCGGCGGCGGCCTCATCCTGCGGCACCTGGTAGAACTTGTCATCGGCCCGCTTCAGCGAAAAGCCGAGCAGGAAGCGCAGCTCCACGGCCTCATCCTCGGGACCGAAGGCCGATGCCGTCCAGCCCGCAATGCTGCGCTGCAGCGCGGGTGCTTCGCTCATTTTCTTTTCGGTCAGCGAGGCAGCGGCTTCACGCGCCATGGCGGTCATCTGGCCATAGCTGATGCGCTCCGCTTCGGCCGCATCGTAGGCGTGCTGCACCAGCACCAGCCTGGCGTGGGGGCTCTCCAGGCCGCAGTCGCGGAAGCTGGCCAGCAGCGCCTCGTACGCTGCCTCGTCCTGGAAGGTTTCCGCCTGCACCAGGCCGCCCTGGCTGTGCACGAACACGGGCACGGCGAAGGCATCGATTTCCATCAGGGGCGCATTGTCGCGGCGCAGCTGCTGGGTGCAGGCGGCTTCCTCGATGGCGCTGCGCAGCAGCTGGTAGGCGCCCACGTCCTCGTAGCGTGCCTGTTCGATGGCGCCGTACAGGATCTCGTCCTTGTTCTGGTTCAGGTAGCGGCGGATCTGGCGCTGGAACTCCAGCTCCTGGTCCTGCAGGGCGGCGCCCTGTTGCTCGCCGTCCTCCTGCTCGGCGAGCTCCAGCGCCAGGCTGCACAGGGCCTGGCTCAGGAATTCTTCCTTCTCTTCCGGCGGGGTGGCGGACTTGCGGGGGGCGGGGCGCTTATTCTTGGGCATGTGTGGCTTGCCCGGCTGGCGGGCTCAGTGTTCGGTGTGGAAAGTCTCGTGCAATTCTTCGAGCAGGTCGTCGGCTTCGTCTTCTTCCACACCCAGGTGCTGGCAGGCAACGGCGCCGCCTTTTTCCCACTCCAGCGAATCGCGGTTGCCATGGTAGCGCTGAATGCCGCGTTCGGCCAGCACCGATGCCGCCACCAGCGAGCGAATTGCATCGTCGGTGTTTTCGTCGTCCAGCACTTCATAGTCGTGATGGTGCAGGATGGCCCACGACACGTCCGGCGACAGGCCCCAGTTGCGCGCCAGCAGGCAACCGATTGCTGCATGGTTGGTATTGTGGCGCGCGTCTTCGATATCGGTGAACTTGCGCTCGGCCGCCTTCATGGCGCGGTCGAAAGTGTCGCGGTAATCGGGAAAACGGTCCATCAGCAGGGGCACGCCGATATCGCAGAACAGGCCGAAGGTGTGGGCGATGTCCGGCGGGGCGATGCGCAGCTTGCGCGAGATGAAAACCAGGGCCTGGGCTCGGCGCGCCGAGGTTTCCCAGAACTGGTTCAGGGAGCCGTCCTTGCCGTCGATGGCCTGGCGCGCCAGCAGGCCGGTGAGCAGGGCCGCGCAATGGTTAATGCCGAGGAAATTGATGGCCTGTTCCACCGACTTGGCCTTGCGCGCCGCACCGAAGAAGGGCGAATTGGCCAGCTTCAGCAGGGCGCCGGACATGCCGACGTCATTGCCGATGATGCGGGCAATGCGGCGCGGCGACGGGTCCGCTTCGGCCAGTTCCTGCTGCAGGTCCACCAGCAGGCTGGGACGCGGCGGAATGCGAATGGAACGCAGCAGGGCGTCTTCGACGGAAGTATCCATTACCAGGGCATGGGCTGCTGCTGATGTCATCTTTATCAAAACGAGTCTGCTGAAGTGCGTTCGGTATTATCGCCTGTTTCGGTAAAGCAATTGCATTTCGTGGCCGGTTTTTCTTCACTTTTTGTCGCTATTTGGCTGGTTTAATAGCGTTTTGTCAGTGTTGAGGACGTTTTCCGGGACAGGCTAGAATAGACGGCATGACAATACTTGCCGGAATCGACTTCAGCCAGCCATCCCACGAGGTGGCCCGCCGCCTGATCGGGGTGACGGTGCTGGTGGACGGCGTGGGCGGCCGCATTGTGGAAACCGAAGCCTACGACCGGGAAGATCCGGCCTCGCACAGTTTCTCGGGGCCGACCGAGCGCAACCAGGCAATGTTCGGGCCGCCTGCCCATGCCTACGTCTACCGCTCCTACGGCATCCACTGGTGCCTGAACTTCGTGTGCCGGGAAGACGGGCATGGGGCCGGGGTGCTGATCCGCGCCATCGAGCCGGTGCTGGGGCTGGACTCGATGCGCGAGCGGCGCGGGCTGGAACCGGAGCACCTGCTGTGCTCCGGCCCGGGCCGATTGTGCCAGGCGCTGGGCATTACGCGCGCCAATAACGGCATGCCGCTGTCGCTGCCGCCCTTCGAGCTGCAGCCGCGCAAGGGGCGGGTCACGATCGTGCAAGGCCCCCGCATCGGCATCTCGAAAGCGATGGACGTCCCCTGGCGCTTCGGCCTCGCCGGCTCCCCCCACCTCAGTAAACCCTTCCGCTAAAAATTTCTTAATCGGGGTCAGACCCCCATTAAAAAGAAATATTGCTTAGGGTCAGGCGGCGTGGGCGCGGCGCATGGGGCTGTTGGCGGCGCGACGCTCGGCCGGCGGCTGGCGCGGCGGAACCAGGGCGGGCGGCGGCGCTGCCGCTGCGGGGCGCTCGTCCAGCTCGAACAGGGCCACCGCCCGGCTCAGGTTAATGGTCTGTTCCTGCAGGCTTTCGGCCGCCGCCGCTGCCTGTTCCACCAGCGCCGCATTCTGCTGCGTGACATCGTCGATCTGCCCCACCGCCTGATTCACCTCTGCGATACCCTGCGCCTGCTCGGCGCTCGCGGCGCTGATGCGGTCGATGATGGTGTTGACCTGCGCCACCGAGGCCACGATGTCGCCCATGCTGTGGCCTGCTTGCCCAACCGAAGCGGCGCCGCTGTCGATGGTGGCAACGGATTCGGCAATCAGCTGCTTGATCTCCTTCGCCGCCGCCGCCGAGCGCTGCGCCAGCGTGCGCACTTCGGACGCCACCACCGCAAAGCCGCGCCCCTGCTCGCCGGCCCGCGCTGCCTCCACCGCCGCATTCAGCGCGAGGATATTGGTCTGGAAGGAGATGCTGTCGATCACGCCGATAATCTCCACGATCTTGCGCGAGCTGGCGCGTATCGAGTCCATGGTGCGCACTGCGTCGGCCACGGCGTCGCCGCCTTTCTGCGCCATGTTGCTGGCCGTTGCGGCGAGGCGGCAGGCTTCATGCGCATGCTCCGCGTTCTGCCGCACCGCCGCCGTCAGACTGTCGATGGCGCTGGCGGTTTCTTCCAGCGAACCGGCCTGCCTTTCGGTGCGCGTGGAGAGATCGTGATTGCCGCACGCGATTTCGTGCGATGCCGTATCGATGGACTGCACCGCGCCGCGTATCGTCGTCAGCGTGCGGTTCAGCTGCGCAATGCTGGAGTCGAGCACGCGCGCCGTTTCGGCGATTTCGTCCTTGCCCTCATTGGCCGCGCCGCGCGTGAGGCGTCCCGCCGCCAGGCTGCGCACCACATCGGCAATCGATGCAATATCGCGCAGCAGCGCCGCCCGCACGCGCATGGACACCAGCAGCGACAGCGCAATCGACAGCAGGCACAGGCCCCCCATCATGCCGCCCAGCGTGCGGAATTCCGCCTTGGCCGCCGCATGCGCTTCGCCGCTGAGGCGCTGCTCCAGCGCGGTCAGCAGCGACAGCTGCTCATTCAGCGTGACGAACTGCCGCTCCGCCTTGCTCATGGCATTGGTGGCGATGGACTGGTCCACCTGCGCCAGCTCGATGGTCTCCTGCACCCCCTTGCGGTAGGCCGCCAGCGCCCTGGACGAAGCCACAACCAGCTTTTCCTCTTGCGGCTCCGCCACCTTGGCCAGCGCGGCCAGTTCCTGCGCCAGCTGGTGGTGCCGCGTGCGGATCTGCTGGGTCAGCGCATCGAGCCTGTTCTGGGCGAAGCTGCCGTTCACCCAGGCCAGCAGCTGGTAGATATTGGCGTGCGCAAAGCGCGCCTGGCCCGCCATGTCGGCGGCAGCCTTCAGGCGCGCCGCGCGCACCTGCACCAGGTTCTCCATCGAAGTGTTCTGCCGCACCATGCCATACCAGCCGCTGGCCGCAATGGACAGCAGCAGGACCAGCACCACGGCGGGCGCCAGCAGCAGTTTGGGACCAATTCGTAGTTGTTTCAGCATGACGGGCTCCAGGGCTTATTTCTTGTAGATGCCGGCTTCGAGCACCACATCGCCAACGCGCAGGATGTAGGTGGTCTTCGGTTCGATCTTGCCGCTCTGCGGGTTCTTGTACATATAGTCCACCCAGCCCTTGCCCTTCTTCGCGGCCAGTTCGATGATCTCGCGGCGGTATTTTTTGCCGCCGGCATCCGGCACGTCGGTCAGGTCCTTGCCCACAATGGTGGGGTTGTAGGGATGGGCCAGCACGATGCCGGTGCTGATGTCGCGCATGTCCACATACAGCGAGCCCTGCACGAAGTCGGGATCCTTGGCCGTGATGCGCTTCATCATTTCGTCCTTGCCATGCTGCTTGATGAAACTGGCGCCCCGTTCCGCCATCGCAATCGCGTCCTTCTCGTTCGGCTCCGTCGATGCCCATGCGCCCGCCACCGCCACACCCAGTAGTGCTGCCGTCATCAGTCGTTTCATGATCGCGTCCTTTATTGAATGAGGGAAAAACCCACAGCTAATGTAGGACGCTGCTGCTTGCAGGCAATTGCGTTGACGCAAGGGAAGGGTTTTCTTTCCGGATGGATATTGAGGCCGGGCAACGGCTGCGGACCGGCGCTGGCTAGCATGGAATTCTCGCACCTCAACCGACAGGAGACCGACCATGATTGCCGCGCCAGCCAAGTTCAAGCCCTATACACGACAGAGCATCCGCCAGGCCCGCCAGTGGCAATGGCTGAGCGAGGACCTGCAGGAAGCGGTGCAGGTGGTGTCGCGCGTGCTGCCCTTTCGCACCAATGAATATGTGCTGGAACACCTGATCGACTGGAACCGCATACCGGACGACCCGATCTACCGCCTGGTCTTCCCGCACCGCGACATGCTGCGGCCGGAGGAATACACACGCCTGCGCGACCTGGTGCTGTCCGAAAACGAGCCTGCCATCCAGGCCTGCGCCAACGAGATCCGGCGCCGCATGAATCCCCATCCCGCCGGGCAGATGACGCACAATGTGCCGAGCATGAACGGCATTCCGCTGCGCGGCCTGCAGCATAAATACAAGGAGACCGTGCTGTTCTTCCCCAGCGCGGGCCAGACCTGCCACGCCTATTGCACCTTCTGCTTCCGCTGGCCGCAGTTCGTGGGCATGGATGATCTGAAGTTCGATGCCAGCGAAACGGCGGAGCTGGTGGCCTACCTCAAGCTGCATCCCGAAGTGACGGACGTGCTGATCACCGGCGGCGACCCGCTGATCATGAATACGCGTTCGCTGGCAGGGTTTATCGAACCGCTGCTGGCGCCGGAGCTGGCCCATATCCAGAATATCCGCATCGGCACCAAGTCGGTGTCCTACTGGCCGCAGCGCTTCGTCAGCGACCGCGATGCGGACGATCTGCTGCGGCTGTTCGAGACGGTGGTGGCCGCGGGGAAGAACCTGGCCCTGATGGGCCACTACAACCATGCGGTCGAGCTGCGGCAGGAGATCGCGCAGCATGCCGTAAAACGCATCGTGGGCACCGGCGCCACCCTGCGCATGCAAGGGCCGCTGATCCGCCACATCAACGAAGACCCGCACAGCTGGGCCGAGCTATGGCGCACCGGCGTGCGGCTGGGGGCCATTCCCTACTATATGTTCGTGGAGCGCGACACAGGCCCGCGCGAATACTTCCAGCTGCCGCTGGCGCGTGCGCATGAAATCTTCCAGCAGGCCTACCAGATGGTGTCCGGCCTGGCGCGCACGGTGCGCGGGCCTTCCATGAGCGCCTTCCCCGGCAAGGTGGTGATTGACGGCGTGGTGAGCATCGCGGGCGAGAAGCTGTTTGCACTGCAGTTCCTGCAGGCGCGCAATCCGGACTGGGTGCGCAAACCCTTCTACGCGCAGTACGACCCGGATGCACACTGGCTGGACCAGCTCAAACCCGCCTTCGGCAAGGAGCGCTTCTTCTTCGAGACGGCGCCCACCGCGGACGAAGGCATCGGGCGTGTGATCCCGATCACGCGCGCGCGCACTTTCGCCACGCACAGCGACGCTGCATAGGACGCCATCATGCAGCGCGGCTGGACGCGCATCCTGTGGGCCGGGCGGCAGCGCGTGCCCGGCGATTTGCCGCCACTGGCTGTGCTGTGCCTTGTCTTCCTGCCCTTCGCGCTGGGCCACTATCTGTCATGCCTGCTGCGCACCATCAACGCCGTGCTGGCGCCGCAGCTGGTAGCCGCTGCGGCGTTGACGCCCGCGCAGCTTGGCCTGCTCACCAGCGCCTATTTCTTTGCATTCGCGGCAGCCCAGCTGCCCGTAGGGCTGGCGCTGGACCGCCTCGGTCCGCGCCGCGTGCAGAGCGTGATGCTGCTGGTCGCCGCCACCGGTACGCTGGCCTTCGCGGGCAGCGGCACGTTTGCGCAGATGGTGTCCGCACGCACGGTAATGGGCCTTGGCCTCGCGGGCTGCTTCATGGCGGCCGTGAAAGCGGTATCGACCTGGATATCACCCGCACGCCTGCCATCGGTGCAGGGCTATATGATCGCGGCCGGCGGGCTGGGGGCTGCATCGTCCACCTTGCCGGTGCGGCTGGCGCTGCACCACATGGACTGGCGCTGGGTCTTCATCTGGCTGGCGGCGGCCTGCGTGCTGACTGCCGCTGCCATCCTGCTGCTGACGCCAACGCCGCCTGCCACGCAGCCCAAGCCCTTCCACCGCCGCATGCTGGCGGAGATCTCGGGCCATGCTGCCTTCCGCGAGGTGGCCGCGCTGGTGCTGGTGCCGCATATGGTGTTCTTCGGCGTGCAGGGCCTGTGGATAGGGCGCTGGCTGCATGATGTGGCGAAGCTTGACGAGCAGGCGGTGGCCTGGCTGCTGTATCTCAGCATGGCGGGTGTGATCTTCGGCGCCATCGCGGTAGGCATGCTGACCGAATGGGCGGCGCGGCACGGCGTGCCGCCGCTGACCCTCGCTTCGGTCGGCGTAGCCTTGTTCATCGTGGTGCAGAGCGGCTTCCTGTTCAGTTGGGCGCCCACCTTCCCGCTGCTGTCCGTGATGTTCACGCTGGTGGGCACCATCACCGGCATTGAGTACGCCATCGTGGCGCAATCCATGCCACGTAACCTCACAGGCCGTGCCTCCACCTTCCTCAACCTGCTGATTTTCCTGGGCGCCTCCGCCGTGCAGGCGGGCTTCGGTGTGGTGCTGAGCATGTGGCAGCCGGATGCCGCGAGCCGCTTTCCGGCCGCTGCCTACCAGGCCGCATTCGGGATACTGATCGCCGCCCAGCTGCCTGGCCTGGGCTGCTTCGTTTTGCGGCAAAGGAGGCTTGTGCGCGGAACGCTGTAGAATCTGCACTTTGAACATAGCAGCAGCGATAAGCGCGCGTAGGAGATAACATGAAATTGGTGCGATACGGCCGTCCCGGAAAAGAGAAACCGGGCCTGATCGATGAAGAAGGCAAGGTGCGCGACTTGTCCGGTGTGATCACCGACTTCCATGGTGAAAACCTGTCGGACAAAGTCTTGCGCAAGCTGGCCAAGATCCCGCATGACACGCTGCCGCTGGTGCGCGGCAATCCACGCTTCGGCGTGCCGGTAGCGAAAGTCGGCAAGTTCATCGGCATCGGCCTGAATTACGCCGACCACGCGAAGGAAGCGGGCATGCCGATTCCGACCGAACCGATTGTGTTCATGAAAGCCATCACCTGCCTGTCCGGCCCGGACGATCCAGTCATGCTGCCGAAAGGCTCGAAGAAGGCGGATTGGGAAGTGGAACTGGGCGTGATCATCGGCACCCGCGCGCGCTACGTGAGCGAGGCCGATGCGGAGAAATACATTGCAGGCTACTGCGTGGTGAACGACCTGTCCGAACGCGAGTTCCAGCTGGAACGCGGCGGCCAGTGGGATAAGGGCAAGGGCTGCGATACCTTCGGCCCGGTCGGCCCATGGCTGGTGACGCGCGACGAAGTGTGGAACCTGGATAAGCTCGACCTCTACCTGGAACTGAACGGCAAGCGCATGCAGACCGGCTGCACGGACACCATGATCTTCAAGGTGCCTTACATCGTGAGCTACCTGTCACAGTTCATGACGCTGGAACCGGGCGACATCATCTGCACCGGCACGCCGCCCGGCGTGGGCCAGGGCCGCGACCCGCAGCGCTTCCTCAAGAAGGGAGACTTTATGCGCCTTGGTATCGCCGGCCTTGGCGAACAGCAGCAGGACGTGATCGGCTTCCAGGAGTTCTGATTACGCCGGACGGATGCTGGACAGGGCGCGCGCCAGCGCGTCCTGCAGGCGCGAAACCACTTCGCCCAGGTCCGCCTCCGTTGCAATGAAGGGCGGCGCCAGCAGGATATGATCGCCGCGCCGTCCATCCGCCGTTCCACCCATTGGATACACCATCAGGCCGCAGCGCATGGCCTGCTCCTTGATGGCGGCGTGCAGCCGCAAATCAGGGTCGAAAGGCCGCTTCGAATCGCGGTCCTGCACCAGCTCCAGTCCCAGCATCATGCCGCGCCCGCGGATATCGCCCACATGCGGATGCGCGCCGAAGGCCGTGCGCAGCATGCGGCGGAAAGTCGCGCCGTGCACGGTGACTGCACCCAGCAGCCCATCGCGCCTGATAATCTTCTGCACCGCCAGCGCTGCCGCCGCCGCCACGGCGTGGCCGATATAGGTGTGGCCATGCTGGAAGGCGCCGCTGCCGGCACGAAGGCAGTCGACGATGTGGCTGCGCACCAGCACCGCGCCAATCGGCTGGTAGCCCGCGCCCAGCCCTTTGCCCAGGGCCACGATGTCCGGCACCACATCGTCCTGTTCGAAGGCATACAGCGTGCCGGTGCGGCCCATGCCGCACATCACCTCATCCTGCATCATCAGGATGCCGTAGCGGTCGCACATCGCGCGCACCGCCTTGAAGTAGCCGGGCGTGGGCGGCGCGGCGCCGAGTGTGGCGCCGGCCACTGTTTCGGCGCAGAAGCCGATGATGTTCTCTGCGCCGATCTCGTTGATCTTCGCCTCCAGCTCCGCAATCAGGCTGTCGGTATAGGCGTGCAGGTCCTGTCCCGCCGGCCGGTGACGGTACTCGTAGCAGGGCGCCACGCGCGCCACATCCATCAACAGCGGCTCGAACATGCGGCGCCGCGCCTCGTTGCCGCCAAGGGCCAGCGCGCCCAGCGTATTGCCATGAAAGCTCTGGCGCCGTGCGATGAAGACCTGGCGCGAAGGTTCGCCGCGTTCCACAAAATACTGGCGCGCCAGCTTCATGGCGGTTTCCATGGCCTCGGAGCCGCCGGAGACCAGGTACACATGATTCAGGTCGCCCGGCGCATCCGCTGCCAGCCGCGCGCCCAGTTCTTCGGCCACTTCGGTGGTGAAAAATCCGCTGTGGGCATACGCCGTGGTCTTGAGCTGCGCCTGCATTGCCGCCAGCACGTCCGGATGGCCGTGCCCCAGCGAGGACACGGCCGCACCGCCGCTTGCATCCAGATAGGTATTGCCTTCGCTGTCGCGCACATACATGCCGAAGGCGCAGGCGACGATGGGGGGCGTGGTATGCAGCTGGCGGTGAATCAGGCAGGTCATGGCATGCGCTCCTGTGAGTTGTGGACACATGACAGTAGCCCGCGCGTCGCGGCGGCTTTTTGATTTTTGCCGAGTCCTGTGCGAATATCATCTCACCATGACAGACCGCCTCGGCCCCATCCCGCCCGAACAGATGACGCCCCAGCAGCGGGCCGCCGCGCAATCCGTGATCGACGGCCCGCGCGGCGCGCTGTACGGCCCCTTCGTGCCGCTGCTGCGCAGTCCCGAGCTGATGGAATGTACGCAGCGCATGGGCGAATACCTGCGCTACCGCAGCGCCATCGGCACGCGCCTGTCCGAACTGGCGATTCTCGTGACAGCGCGCGCCTGGAACCAGGAAGTGGAATGGGCTATCCACGCCCCGATCGCAGCGCAGGCAGGCATCGCACAAGACGTGATCGATGCCATCGCCACCGGCCGCGATCCCTCAGCTCTGACGGTCGAAGAACAGGCGGTATTCGATTTCTGCACCGAGCTCCAGCGCGACAAGAAAGTCTCCGACGCGACCTATGCCGCCGCTGCCCACTGCTTCGGCCAGCACGGCGTGGTCGACCTGATGGGCCTCTGCGGCTACTACACGATGTTGGCGATGGTGATGAACGCCGCGCAGACAGCGATACCAGAATCACCGCAGCTAGCCCGATGATCCGCGTGCTGAGCACCTGACAACTGAGGGACGGTGACAATTCGTGGATTTTATCGATGAGCGAGATGGTATCCTGACCACGTCTAAACAGTTCGTCCAACCGCTAAAAGGCCGCGGTTTTGCGCACGGAAGCAGACAGGTGCGATTCGTGCCATACACAAAAATGGAGGCATCTTGATGAAGTTTGCTGTCAGTTTTTTTTGCGCGGCCATTGGAACCCTGCTATACACCAGATTCCTAAGTGAAGCCCAGCAGTTTGAATGGGGCCGCGCACTGTTCGTCGGACTGTTATTGGCCATCGTGGCCGCGGTCTTTTCGGCGGTTTTGGCGAAGAAAAAGCCGGCGCCTTAGGCAAGCTGCTACGTTGACCGTGATCGGCCGCGTTCGGCCAGAAGCGGCCCAACGCTTTTTCGTACATTAGAAACTATGGCACTTCCGATACCTCAAGATTACCTTGATTACGTTCGTACCCACGGCATATTCGAGGGCGAGACATCGGACGATGCCGAACCAGGATACATTGAACTCTGGTCGCCAGATACGATACGGGCGACTAATGATGACATTGAAATCGAATCACTCGCCCCTGGCTTTGTTGCCTTCGCGGGGAACGGTGGCGGCGAAGTCCTAGCATTTGATGCTGGTGGTGCTGTGTACATGCTGCCGCTGATTGGGATGGCACCTGAATGTGCGGAGTTGGTAGCAAAGAACTTCAATTCGCTGGCAGAGCGCTTTGTTCGCTGACGGCCAAAAGCAGCCGTTTGATAGACTACTTAGGATAAGATTTGGACGCGAAGCTTTTTACCCAAAGCGAAAGTAACGGATTGGAAATGCGTGATGTGCGCCTGTTCGATGACGCCTCGGGCGGTCGCTGCAATCTGCATGTCCAGTCACATCCATTTCGCGCGCAAGTGGAATTCTACTTTGATGACCCAAGCTTATCTGCATTCGTCGATCAGCTGAGAAGTCTTGAGAATAGCCTTAGGGGAAGCGCACGCTTAGGCAATGCGTACGAAGATCCGTACATTCAGCTCAAAGGAAATGGCATGGGGCATGTGATTGTGGAAGGAACGCTCCAGGTTTATGGTGACCACATGCAGCGGCTGGAGTTTGAATTTCGAACCGACCAGACGGCACTGGGTCCCTTTATCAAAGAGCTTGCGGACATAGTCTCAAGTAAACGTTAGGCTGGTACCGGCCAATAGCGGACGGTGGGAATGGCTTGGCGTGATCACTCGGTGCATTCGGGCTAACTGTATGCTTGGCGCGCCATCGAAAACTCTAACTTCCATTCTGAAAGCGTTGCGCACGACATACGGCAGTGGGAGGATATTTAACGCTGCGGTCGATGATAGAGGTCTTTCTCAACCGGAGAGACATCATGAAAGTGTTATTGCGCATCGTTATTTTCACCGCTGCCTGCTCCTCTTCGTTGGCTAGTTCAGCGCCTTATGAAACCTACCGGCTATCGACTGTTGGTGTCAGCGGCCGCACCGTCATCAACAATGTCGGCGAGTTTGCCTTCAAGGCGGATGCGCCATACAACTATCCATTCTATTATGACCACTTTGTACGGATGGGGCCGGGATGGGTCAAGCAGACCCTGGATGGCCCGGCATCTGACGTTGTCGCTCCCACGAAGCTGCTGGACAGCGGCGCCCTGCTCGGCGAAACCTATTATGGCAGCGGCTATGATAAGCCGGGCATCTGGGATCCGTATGGCCTGCTGACGGTAATCACCACGCCTGCCAACAATGGTGCGGCCCTCAATGGCAGGGACATGAATGGTGCGGGAACCGTGGTCGGCTCCGTGTTCCTGACCAATACGGGGAGCAGCAGCTACTCGTTGCCTGTTTTTTGGAAAAACACGCAATACACTGTGCTCGACACCGCGGGGATCAATAAGGGCAGCGCGAGCGCCATTAATACCGTCGGTCAGATTGTGGGTAATGTGGACCTCGCTGGCGGGAGCAAAGCCGTGATCTGGAATGAAGGACAGATGAGCTACCTGCCTTCAACCGCGAGCAGTACGTATGCCTATGCCATTAATGACCAGGGCTGGATTGCCGGCGGTCAGCTTGCTCTTGACGGCTATCATGTGGCGCTCTGGCGCGATGGCCTTGTAACCGACCTGGGCGTGGGTTCGGTTCGGGATATGAACGAAAGCGGCATGATCATTGGGGTTCGCTACACCGCCTCGGCTGGCGAGCGTGGCATGCTGTGGCACGATGGCGAGGCTATAGACCTGACTACTCTGCTGGATCCTGCACGCTTTGCCGGCTGGGTAGTGCGCGATGTCTACGACATCAATGACTTAGGCCAAATCACTGCCTCAATCTATAACCGTTCACTCTACAGGTACGAAACCGTGATGCTCAGCCCATTTGCTATTCCCGAGCCTGCCCAGTTCGCGCTTTTGTTAGCCGGACTGCCGGTATTGCTATTCCGAAAACGCTGTAGCGAGAACCGCACGTAAACGGGCGATAGAACGTCTGCTTGTGGCCGACACCGGCCGCCTTCATTCGGCTGACGCCTCAATGTTCTTCAGTTGTTCAACCAGGGTGGCGTACTTAACTTCGTTGAGCCTAGCGCCCCTCAAGAGCTTGTGACGCCAACTGATCCAGTTATTTTGAATTCCAGAGATAAGGGTACCACTCGCAAGCGGGTCGTCATCGTAACCAAACTCAAATCCACATACTCCACACATTTCGAAGGAGGCACCGCCCTCCTCATAGTATGGTCGGTCGTGAAGTTCAACACTTCCACAAACGGGACAACACCAAATGCCATTCGCATCCCGGTACAACGAAATTTCTGCGCCATCAGGCAGGGTGAAAGATATTCTTTCCATTTCCATCAAATCACTTTTTACAGTCCGTTTCCGGTCGGCTGCTGATGCCCCGAAGCAGCATTCAAACGGCTGGGCCCACTTCCACTGCGTTAAGCGGATAGCCGTCAGCCTCACCACTCCTTCCACCAAGGCTTATTCGCGCCATTTGGTTCGGAAGTGATGGGATAGAAACGCTCTGAAGGTAATGAGTCTGCCTCGTCGTCATGCCACCACCATCCAACGCGAAGCCCTGACCCGTCTGCCGTAAAAGTAAAAACAGTAGATGAGTCATATCGACTATATCCCGCATGTGTAAGGCGATATCGCTGCCCTGGAACGAAGTCTCCTGCGTGAGTACTGATCGGTTCCGGCACCATATAAAGCGCCCCAAGACGCAATGGGTGGGTACGCCAAGTCATATCAAGTCCTATTTTTCAATGGCACCTTCTGGCCGTTATAGGGCATCGTTCGCTGGCTTCAGCAAGTCTGCGTCGAACCATACGTCTTCATACCCCGGCGCAAGCAGTACTCTCCATCCAGGCGGCAGTCCCAAGTACGGAACAATGCTGGGACAATGTTCGCCTAAGTGAGCGACATGAAGTGGCTGATAGAAGTCTTCATGGGTGGAATATTCCCCGCCGTAAATATACCAGCCGCACGTCCCGTTCTCAGGGGCAAGGCGAGTCGCATGCAGCGGCGCAGTGCTAAGCGAACCAAGCGCAATTCCCACTTTCTGGCCAGGTTCAGGGGACATGCACTCGACGCCAAATCGCTGGCAAATGTCATGGTGTACGGCTTTCATGATTTCTGATCCGTTTTGCTTACTGCACAATGTCTGCTACTGGCCGATAGTGTCAGTTCCTTGAGCCACAGATAGGAAATCTGGCGACAATGGCCTGGCACGCGTTGATGATTGCTGGAAGGTACGATTGGTCGATCTCATCTTCATACTCATGAGTTTCCTTGATGTGATCCGGAGTAAGTGACAGATTGACGCGGATGTGACCATTCGCCGAAGCCGAGAATTCAACAGAGATGTAAGGCTCCATACAGTTTAGTTCGGCTTTACCACTTAATGTCGAATACATCCGTTCGAGGCCTGCTAGTAAACCCGCCAATTCATCAATACGAACACACGCATCATTCTGAATCCGGACTGCCGAGTGTGGATACACGCAATAAGCTGTGACGCGCAACCAGTTTCCATCCCAATAGTCGGTCGAATTCGGAAACTGTCGACCGTGAATCCAGATGCGCAGACCGCAGATCGATAGATCAGCCTCCCCCAGCTCTTCTAATTCTCGAAAATTCATTTCTCAGTGCTCAACGGTTTGAACTTAGCGGTGCTGCATGCGTCCGCTGAATGGGTAGCTAAAGGGGCCGCTATTGGCCGGATGCTGCCTGCGGCCTGTTGCGAAGCCGCCACTTTCCCTACCGTTGCGATTCTACGTATGTACTTTACTCAGTGATGACCTGCGGAATTAAGTAGCGATCTACAGCGAGTTTTGATACCAAAACTAAGACTGCCCCAATCCAAACAAAGATTCGTAGTCCGTCAATGCTGGAGGGGATATCCCAAAGGCTAGCAGTGCCGGACGAAACCACTCTATAGATCTCGACATATCGTTCGTACGGTAAAACGATAAGCCACACTAACGCAAGGTAGTTGAAAATACGATTCCTGGAGGAAAGGAAATAGATGTTCAACACAACCATTCCGATGTGCTTTAGGAAAGAGAACTGCTCCACACTACTGGCATCAGGAAGAGAAAGTAGGGAGATTAGCGTCAAAATAATATAAATCACCAGCAAAGCAACTGCAGTGTAATAGAAAGCTGGCTTCTCTCGAAAGATGCTCATTGGCGCCTCTTTAATAATTTGTACCCACCCACGCAATCAAGCCGATTAGACTGAAAAACGAGGCCTTTATTAAGTACACCTCAACGGTTTGAGGCCCCCCAAGATGCAAACTGAAAAGTTCAAAACTATTGAAAATAACAGCCCCAAAACCAGCGCAACTTGAGCCAATGAGAGCAACATCTTATTCATGTCCTACAGTTGAGTACTGAGCGTCCGCTTTTGTCCGAACGCGGCCGATGGCGGTCAGGATAGCAGCTTGCCCTGGTGAAAAGCTCACACTTTGTCACCGTTCGACAGGACACGCCCCAGAGCAGACATTACAAGCTCGGGTATGAGAGCGGCTCTTTACAAGAGAACGTGTCAAATGTTTGTTCGATCGAGATTCTCACTCCCTCAACACGTCACATTGATGGTCGCCTGTCCGCAAATTTCGGAGTGCAACTTAGCTGGGAAATGATGCGTGCTTGAACGGCAGGGTCTGGTTCTAGCCACCAATAGATTACCTGGTAGAGAGGGTGTACCCTGAGTAGGGCTGGGAGCTCGTCACGAAGATTAGTCACTGAAAAAGCAGCGGCGTTTTCACGAGCATGGTCGGTGAGGAGCACAATTCCTGGGTACGGGACCGCGCCAACTGGTGACGCTAGAATTACAAATGGATGCACGTAATCCTCGTCAGGGCTTTGCCACAGTTCGAATGCCGCACCTATCCGCAATGTCGGCGATCCATGCATCGTCGCACCTCGTCTTAAAGGGTGAGTAAAGAGTATAGTCTAGCTAACATAAATAGTAAATTTGCTACTCATTCAATTCTGTCGGCCTCTTGCTATGACAAAAGCCGAACTGCTCTACCTACTCCGTGATGTTGACGAACACCAACTCATTTTGGTTGAGAGCGGTACTGGTGGGGTTCGATGAGCCGAAGGGCTACGTTAAAGCGGCACGGGCAAGATTGGCTTCTGAGTATTCAAATCCATACGCCAGTGAATATGTGTCAGGGCAGCTTGGTGAGGTAAGAGGCGTGTTGTTCTGGGTACTGCAAGTGGCGTCGTTTCCCTTTGTTCAACGTCCAAGACGAATCGAAACGGTAACAAGGCATACTTGAGTTAATCGGACTAAGTGTTGGAGGTCAACGTCCTGATAATAGCTAAAATGCCGGAGAAATCTGCCGGTTTTTGTAAGTACGCAGAGAACCCGCTGTGCTGAAGCTGCTCACTTATCTCACGTTCGCTTCGTGCTGTCAGAGCAATTACAGGGAGTCGAGTGTAGGCGGGACAGGCACGTAGCGCATCTATAGTACCGAACCCATCTAAAAGTGGCATACCAATGTCTAGCACAACGCAGTGAGGTGGCCAGTTTGCCACGATGCCGAGAGCTTCCCATCCGTTGTTGGCGATTTTCACTACACGGCCAGATATCGAAAGAAGATCTGCAAACGAAGATGCAGCGTCGACATTGTCGTCAACGATCAGAATTTTTGTGGCGGTCAAGATAGGCTCCTGTAAGTCGCGTCGACTCAGGAACTCTGTAGAAGCAGGGCTTGAGGGGGGGCGGAAGGCCCACTGTAAATAATATCGTCGAACCTGTCCACTCGTTTATCAGCAAGAACGCTTCGCGATGGCCACGTGGTGCGGCGGCGGCGTCGCCTCCATAGCAAACGTTGACTACCAGAGCGCTGTTGTTGAGGTGGCGATTTACTTCGCTTCGGTTGCTTCTAGGCAGGCAGCTTGTTACCACCCAACATGACGGTGCCGTTTAACAATATGGAGCTATCTGCGAGTGCCCTTTCGTTTGTACGTGCCTTGAACCAGAGCTAGCTGAATCGCGCACTGGATAGTTATTGCTGTATCACTTCCTTGTGAAGTGCTCTTAACCAATCGTGTGGGTCCGAATATCAAATGGGCGCAGAATCTTGTGATGGAGCGCCGCTTAGACCCCAAAACAGCAGAGCTTGTCACGATGTTACTCTTGACCAGAAAAGCGTTTGGCAAGAAGCGCGCCTATCGATTTGCTGCGCAGGTCAATCTTCCAGCGCAACTCGTGAAATGCATATTTGAGAGATATCCGATTTTCCATCGGTCCACGGGCATGTCACCGAATGAGCACGCTGATAGAAGGCGACAGGTCAGGTCTGCCTAATGTCATCAACTCCCATTAGGGGGTAAGCTCCTACTCTGCTTTGACATTTAACTGCCTGTCGCTCCCATCGTAGTAAACTTCTATGTGACACTAATTACATGAAGAGAAGATGAAGCTAACGGATATTCTTATCACTGATGAGCTAAAGGCACGTGAACGTGATCCGCGAAGTAAGGAAGCTGAACACGCCGTTCTAAACGGCGTGGCCAGTAGCATGCATCTGGAACATGCACAGTTTCTGAGCGCGGTTGCACAAACCGCGCTTGACCTGTGCAATGCAGATTCAGCGGGCGTCAGCGTGCTTATGGATGTGCCAGAACAAGGCTTTACTTGGGACGCTTTAGTTGGCCGGTTCGGTCCTTTTTTGAATGGGACAGCTCCAAGGCATGGTAGCCCCTGCGGTGTGTCGATTGATAGCGGCGAGCCCCAACTCTTTTCGCATCCGGAGCGCCTGTTTGAATGGATGCGTGGCCCCGGCATTCCCATCGTCGAAGGCTTGGTGATTCCTATTTTTTCCTACCCGGGTATCCCTTATGGCTCCCTCTGGATCATGCTGCATGAGCCTGGACGGAAGTTCACGCGCAGTCACTTGGATATCATGGAGCTGCTTGGTGGTCATATATCAGCTGCTGTACAACTGCACGTCCAGCGACAACAGGAGATTACTCATCGTGCTGGACTTTGAGTCTGCCGAAACGCCTTAGCGGCCCATACCGGAGTCTCCTCTCAGCTTCGCGACCACGATAGGGAGCCGCCGTGACAAAAACACCCGGGGGGAAGGGGGCCATGCCTGCACCACGACGCACGCACCTCGAACCACTATGCATGCCTCTGCCCCCTCCTCGCAGCCCCCCTCCGTTACGCCGCAGCCGCCTCGTCCGACCTTACTCGCCGCCCGCCGTTCATCGCCATCGAAGCACCGTTGGCTGCCTCCTGTAATGTAGAAAGGCACAAGTGAGCATATCGCTCAGTCACCTTCGAATCAGAATGCCCCAGGACCTTCTGGACCTCATACAGCGAGCGTCCGCTCTTGGCCGTACTCGGCCTAAGAGGCAGGATACCATCTTGCCTATCTGAAATATTCACAGATTCTCACACCGCTGTGAAAAGCCGCCGTTCCAGCACTGGGGCATAGTGAACCTCCACACTTTGAAGGCCTACCATGAACAATCATCTGAAGAATGCCGGCTCGCCTGCACCATGGACCAAGGGCAAGCTGGGAGGGCAGCAAGCACCTCTAAGGATCAGCGAAATCTGGGCAATCCGAGTACCCTTGCAGATATATGTTCGGCTGCGCGACCTGGCACTTTTTAATCTAGCAATTGACGGTAAGCTGCGTAGGTGTGATCTGGTTCAGTTGCGCTTCAATGACGTATCACGGTGGGCATGTTAGCCAGACCCAGCGTGATGCAACAGAAAACAAAGCAGCCCGTGCAATTCGAGCTCAGCCCCGGCACCAGACGTAGCGTTAAAGACTGGATAGACGCAACGAAGCTACGTAGCGGAGACTTTCTTTTCCCAAGCCGAATCTCAGCGGCGCCGCACCTATCGACTCGACAGTACGCACGAATGGTCCCCTCAGTGGTTCAATGAAATCGGCCTGGACCCGACGGCATACAGCACACATACCATGCGTCGAACGAAACCACGAAAAATTTGCGGGCAATTCAGCTATTGTTGGGCCACACACGGCTGAGAGTACCGTACGATATCTCGGCATTGAAGTGGATGACGCACTTGAGATGGCCGAGCAGACCAATGCCTGATAACTTGGGCGACGTCTGCCGTCGGCCAGAAGCAGACGGTCATTGTATGCGGTTGCGCACAGCTACTCGCGCTCGCGAGGTTGTGGTCGAGTTTAATGCTCGCTTCATGGGGTAAAGCTCCTCTTAGGCACGGCGCCGCACCACAGGGCGAGAACCGCGAGCCCGGCCGCTAGCATGGCGTAACTTGATGGCTCCGGCACGGCAGAGATATTGCCGACGTGGGCCGCCTGGCGTATCGACAGCCAGCCTGACTGCAAGCTCGTCGTGCTATTGGCGATGGTTAGGGACACATCAAAGATACGTGAGCTTTCCGTTTCGCCCAACCCCAGCTTCGTCGAATATACTTTCAAATCGGACGACCTGGCGCCGTAAGAATAAGCGAAAGCCTGTAACACGCCACTCGCGGTATAGAGGCCGGTAATCGGGTCATCGCTTTCCGCTTCCGCTGTGAGTTGCGCGTGAAATGTGACCTCGGTGCCCGGAGCCATGTAGTACGTCAGCCGGGCCTCGCTCTCGGCACGCTGCCAGGTGCTCGGCGGGCTGTCTGCCTCATGTGGGCCGCTAGCTTGCAGCTGCGTGCCGAGAATCGTACCGAGGAAGGAGGCCGACACTTGGCGTGCGCCCAGCGTATAGCTGATGGTTTGGGGGGGCGGCGGCAAGCCAAATGAATTGAGACGATCTTCATACTCCCGGTAGGGACTCAATATGCCATCCTCAATCGCAAGATGTGACTCGAGGGTACCCAAGTAGAAGGCCGGGGCAACGCTGTCGTCAGGCCGTAAGTCCACCAGTGTCCAACCGAATCCTTGTAGCGTTGTGCTGGCGCGTACTTCGGCCCGCCCCGGCGCGGTTACCGAAGCAGCGAGTACAACGATTGCCAAGTAGGACGCAAGCTTCATATTGACCTCCATATGGTATTCATATCGGACGGGTTAGCCGGACCAGATTAGCATTTCTGAGGGAGGAAGCCGTTCGATACCTTTGGGCAAGGCGTGCTGCCGTGTACCTTGCAAATACCTGAAGTCGAGGTGCTTGCGAGCGGAAGGAATCGCGATTTCGAAGCCAGGGACCCGATGTTCCGGGCGTCTTTATCGCCGGCTTACGCTGCGCTGGCGCGCCAGCGCTCGGCGTCTCACGCGAGGAACTGGAGCGTGCAGTCAGAGCCCTGCGGTAATGGCCGCCGACGTGCGGCGCCACCTTGGCAAATAGAGGCTTGGTGCGGATGGCCATGCCGCGGCGGCCAGAGCCACCCGCGGCCGCGCCGTCTTTCAGCCGTAGCCAGAGTACTGTGACCGCTCTTTGCGCCCATCACGGTCACCCGCCGAGGCGTTCTTCTTGCTCCCTTTTTTGCCTAGGCGATGGTTCCTTTGAAAACAGCCTACATAATGGTACTCCAGTAATCAGGTCAGGCAGTCCGCGTGCTGGCGTAGCGTGCGGCGAGCGAATTAGGTAAAGGTGACAGCATTGCGCTTGTCGGTCGGGAAACGTCAAGGACCGCTATGGGGCGATAGCGGCCCTTGAACGTAATGCTGGTGACCAGTAACTGATGCGCATCCCGCACACAGTTCAGTCGGACAGCACTTTCTTCAACCACGCTGAGATGTGGTGCACTTCTTCCTGGCACAGCGAGTGCTGCATCATGTATTCGTGCCACTCCACCGGATAGCCCAGCGACACGAGCAGGTCGCGCGAGGCGGTGGCGCGCTGGATCGGGATGACGGGGTCCATGCGGCCGTGGACGAGGAAGATCGGCGTTTGCTGGTTTTCGGTGCTGCGTTCGGCTGCCACTTTGTCGGCCAGCGGCACGTAGCCGGAGAGGCAGAGCAGGCCTGCCAGCTTTTCGGGGTGGCGCAGGCCGGTTTGCAGGGTCATGGCGCAGCCTTGCGAGAAGCCGGCGAGGATGATGCGGTTGGCCGGAATGCCGCGCGACTTTTCGCGGGCGATCAGTGCTTCCACCAGCACTTGCGAATCGCGCAGGCCTTTCTCGTCTTCCTGGCGGCCCAGATCCGTGTGCACGATGTCGTACCACGAGCGCATTACGTAGCCGCCGTTGATCGTTACCGGCATGGTGTTCGCATGCGGGAACACGAATCGGATGCCCGGCAGGCCCGAAAGATCCAGCTCGTCCACGAGCGGCACGAAATCATTGCCATCGGCGCCCAGGCCGTGCATCCAGATGATGGCGACTTCGGGATTCTCCGAAGTCGTGATTTCGATGTTTTCGAGGATCTTGGTCACGAGCTTTTCCTTATCGCGGATTTGGGACGGAATGCCTTGCACACCGCCTCATTGGTTTCGATATACGGGCCGCCAATCAGGTCGATGCAGTAGGGGATGGCCGCGAAGATGCCGCCTGCAATCTGCTTGCCGTCGGCGTCCCTTAGGCCTTCCAGCGTCTCCTTGATGGATTTCGGCTGGCCCGGCAGGTTCATGATGAGGGCCGCATGGTCCGGCGTTTCGCGGATCACGGCCACCTGGCGCGACAGGATCGCGGTCGGCACGAAGTGAAGGCTGATCTGGCGCATCTGCTCGCCGAAGCCCGGCATCTCCTTGGTGGCCACGGCCAGCGTGGCTTCCGGCGTGACGTCGCGCCGTGAAGGGCCGGTGCCGCCCGTAGTCAGCACCAGGTCGCAGCGCACATTGTCCACCAGGTCCACCAGCGTGGACTCGATCTGCGCGCGTTCGTCGGGAATCAGCCGCGTTTCAACGCGGAAGGGCGTCGTCAGGGCCTGCGCCAGCCAGTCCTGCAAGGCCGGGATGCCCTGGTCCTGATAGACGCCGCCGCTGGCGCGGTCGGAGATCGATACCAGGCCGACGACCAGCTCATTCCTCATCGTCTTCGCCTTCTTCCTCTTCTTCAGCCGCTTTCTTCGCCGCGCCCTTGGCCTTGGTGTCGATATCCTTCAGGATCTGGAAGATTTCGCGGTAGGCCTTGGGAGGCTTGTTCTCGGCCTGTTCCTTGCGCGCATTGCGGATCAGCGTGCGCAGGTGCTGCACGTCCAGCTCGGGATTCTGTTCCAGCAGCGTGGTCAGGGCCTTGTCGTCGGTGAGCAGCTTCTCGCGGCGGCGTTCCAGCGCGTGCAGCGCGGCCGTATCGGCCTTGGAGGCGCCTTTCCAGCCTTCGATGGTCTGGCGGATCACGGCCACTTCCTCATCCGTCAGCGTGCGCATTTTCTTGCCCACGAACTGCAGCTGGCGGCGGCGGCCTTCGTGATTCTTGATATTCTGGCATTCCAGGATGGCGTCGCGCACGTCCTCAGGCATGGGCACCCGCTTCACGCGGTCGCGCGGCTGGTCTACCAGTTCGTGGCCCAGGTCCTGCAGGGCGTCCGAATGGCGTTTGAGTTCGGTTTTCGACGGGCGTTCGTACTTTTCTTCGAATTCGGAAGACTGGAAGCCGACGGCGCCCCGGTTTGCATTTGGCATGATGAGTAGGGCGCGATAGGGAAACCGCGCCTGTAAAAACTGTAAACGGCTGCTATGATACCCGTTTTGACGCCCTACCGAGCCAAACACCCCATGAGCGAATCCCATTTCACCCACAGCCAGGACCAGTTGAAACAGCTTGCGCGCGACGTTTTGCAGTATGCGCGCGAGGCCGGCGGCAGCGATGCGGCCGTTGAAATCAGCGAAGGCAGCGGTCTGTCGGTGTCGGTTCGCAAGGGCAAAATCGAGACCATCGAGCAAAATAAGGACAAGGGCATCGGCGTGACGGTGTTCGTGGGCCAGAAACGGGGCAATGCCAGCACCTCGGACTTTTCGAAGGCCTCGCTGAAGGCGACGGTGGACGCGGCCTATAACATCGCCCGTTTTACAGCGGATGACGACTGCGCCGGCCTGGCCGAGGAAGAGCTGCTGGAGAAGAACCCGCAGGACTTCAAACTGTTCTACCCTTGGGATATCACGACCGAAGAAGCGGTTGAGCTGGCGCGCCGCGCCGAGCAGGCGGCCTTCGATGTGGACCCGCGCATCACCAATAGCGAGGGCGCCGGCGTGCACGTGCAGCAGTCGCACTTCGTTTCCGCCAATTCGCGCGGCTTTATCGGCGGCTATCCGTATTCGCGCCACACGCTGTCGGCCACGCCGATCGCAGGCAAGGGCGCCCATATGCAGCGCGACGACTGGTACACCTCGGTGCGTGATCCGAAAAAAATGGCCTCGCCGGAAGCGGTGGGCCGCTACGCCGCGGAACGCGCGCTGGCCCGCCTGCATGCGCGCCAGATGACCACCCGCACCTGCCCGGTACTGTTTGAGGCGCCGCTGGCCGCAGGCCTGCTGGGCGCCTTTGTGCAGGCCACGTCCGGCGGTGCGCTGTACCGCAAGTCCAGCTTCCTGCTCGATACGCTGGGCCAGTCCGTATTCCCTTCGCATATCCAGATCGTGGAAGACCCGCACGTGATCGGCGCCATCGGCTCCGCGCCGTTCGACGAAGAGGGCGTGCGCACCAGCCGCCGCGACGTGGTGAAGGACGGCGTGCTGCAGGGCTACTTCCTGTCCACCTATTCGGCGCGCAAGCTGGGCATGCAGACCACCGGCAATGCGGGCGGTTCGCACAACCTGTCGCTGACTTCTTCGCTCACCCGTCCCGAAGACGATTTCGCGGGCATGCTGAAGAAGATGGGCACCGGCCTGCTGGTAACGGAGCTGATGGGACAGGGCACCAATTATGTGACCGGCGACTACTCGCGCGGCGCTTCCGGTTTCTGGGTGGAGAATGGCGTGATCCAGTATCCGGTAGAAGAAATTACCATCGCCGGCAACATGAAAGAGATGTTCCAGCAGATGATCGGAATCGGCACCGATGTACTGGTGCGCGGCACCAAGCAAACCGGCTCGATTCTGATTGAAAAGATGGTTATTGCAGGTAATTAAATATTTCCATACACTGTATTCTCCGTAGCGTAGAAAAACCAAGGAGACCACAGGTATGGAACGTCGTTCATTTATCAAGAAGGCGGCAGTTGGCGCCGGTGCTGCTGCAGTCGTGGCGCCGGCCATGGCACAAGCCCTGCCGACCATCAACTGGCGCCTCGCATCCAGCTTCCCCAAGTCGCTTGACACCATCTTCGGCGCAGCCGACACCTTCACCAAACGCGTATCCCAGCTCACCGGCGGCAAGTTCAATATCCGCTCGTTCGCAGCAGGCGAAATCGTTCCTGGCCTGCAGGTGATGGATGCGGTGCAGGCAGGCACCGTGGAGTGCGGTCACAGCGCTTCGTACTACTACTTCGGCAAGGATGCCACCTTCTCCTTCGACTGCGCAGTGCCATTCGGCCTGACCTCGCGCCAGCACACCGCCTGGTACGACCAGGGCGGCGGCCGCGAACTGACGCGCGCCTTCTTCAAGGACTACAACATCATCAATTTCCTCGGCGGGAATTCTGGCACCCAGATGGGCGGCTGGTTCCGCAAGGAGATCAAGTCGGTGGCAGACCTGAAAGGCACCAAAATGCGCGTGGCAGGTTTCGCAGGCCGCGTGCTGGAACGCCTGGGCGTGGTGCCGCAGCAGCTGGCAGGTGGCGATATTTATCCGGCGCTGGAAAAAGGCACCATCGATGCGGCGGAATGGGTGGGTCCATACGACGATGAGAAACTGGGCTTCTTCAAGGTGGCGCCGTTCTACTACGCGCCGGGCTGGTGGGAAGCTTCGGCATCCTTCTCCTTCTATGTGAACATCAAGGAATGGGAAAAACTGCCGAAGGAATACCAAGCAGCGATTGAAGCGGCGAGCTACGAGGCGCACGTGAGCATGCAGGCCGAGTACGACGTGAAGAATCCGGCTGCGCTGGCGCGCCTGCTGAAGAACGGCGTCAAGCTGCGCAACTATCCGAAGGACGTGATGGATGCCTGCTACAAGACCGCGCAGGCTGTGATGGACGAAGAGGCTGCGAAGAACGCCAAGTTCAAGCACATCTACGATCCATGGAAGAGGTTCCGCCAGGACCAGAACCAGTGGGCGTCGGTGGCCGAAGCCACGATGCAGAACTACCTGATCAACGCAGGCCGCGGCAAGTAAGCCGCAGCCTTGCAGCCAGACCCGCCCGCGTGGCGGGTTTTTTTATTTACAGAGCGCGCTTTTCGGCTCGCCGCAGCTGATCATGCGTCCGACGTCGGGATTCACCAGATAGTCGACGTGGGCGCGGTCCGGCATCTCGATCAGGCCGAACCAGGTAGGCGCATTCGATACCAGCACATTGTGGACGGCCACGCCCTCGGCTGCATAGCGCGCCTTCAGCAGCGTGTAGGTCAGCACATCGTTCGGATCGGTGAACGCCACGAGGGTGAGGCGTTGCGGCGCGCGCCGCTGCTTGTCGGACGGCGCACGCTTCTGCAGCAGCTTTTGCAGGCTGTCGCCCGAGGCGCTGGCGGCCAGCGTGCCGTCATACAGCGGCTGGTCCGCCAGCGACAATAACGGAATCTGGTTCGCACCCATGATGAGGTAGGCGATGCGGTTCACCGTCTGCATGGCGGTGCTCCGGGTATCGGGCTGCTCCGTCATCTCCAGCAGGGTATCGAACAGGATCTTGCTGCCCAGGCTCTCGGCGATAACGACCAGCGGCGCGGCGGGATCGGCATCGCTGGTGGCCTGCAGGATGGCGTCGCGCATGGCGGCGCGGATCTGGTCGCGTGCCACGCCCTGGTAGATCAGCGCATCGGGGAAGCAGTCATCCACCAGCCAGTCCTTCACGCGGGCGTTCAGCTTGGCGCGCTTCGGAGTGAAGGGCGGGGCGGCGGTGCAGATGCCGGACTTGCTGGTCTGGTCGTAGCACAGCTGCTGCTTGAGCGGTGTGGTGAGCGGGGACCAGAGCAGCGCCTTGAAACGCAGCTCGCCCGCGGGGGTCTTGACCGATTCCGGAATCACCTCAACGCCGCCCAGCGCAGCGCGCAGGCCGGGGCCCGGGGAAGTGCCGGCGTTGGCGCCCAGCTGCTGCGCCAGGATATCTACCGTTTCGGCAGCCCAGCTGGCGTCGTGCGTGCACATGCCGTGCACCACGATCACGTCCGCCCGCTTCGACGCGGATTGCGCCGCGAAGTCAATCAGGCCGGGGAACTGGCCAGGCTCGGTCAAGAGCGCTGGCCGGTACGGCATGGTGCAGCCGGCGACAAGGGCCAGCAGCGGGATCATCAGCTTGTTCATAGGCGCCTCCTGTACGCCTATCTTGCGACGCTAAGCGGCGGCGCGCTTGATGTTGCTCAATCCACGGAGATGGTGAGCACGCGCGTGGCGGGATCGGTCTGACGGATGAAGCGCGCCACGGCGCTGGTGGTGACGGTGTCGATCTGGCCCGCCATGCGGCGGTCGAAGGGATGATCGTCGAAGGCCACGTTGGCGCGGAACATGCGTGCACCGAGGCGTGTTGCGGCGTTGATCTCCACGGTGATGGGGCGGAAGCGCGCGCTGCGCAGCCACTTCTGCGCTTCCTCGCGCGACTCCACCTGTCCTTGCGGGCTCGCTGCGGCCGCATAGTTCTCCAGCACCCACTGGTTAGAATTCTGGTACTGGGTGGAGAAGGCATAGGACAGCATATTGTATTTGCGCTGGTGGAGACGCACAGGGGTACGGCTGGCCAGCAGCTGCGCCAGGCGCTGCTGCGTGGCTTCGCTCGGGATGACGATTTCCGCCTCGTAGCGGAACATATCGTTCAGGAAGAAGTTGCCGAGGCCTTCATTGAAGAGGCCCGATTCGGCGGAACCGCAGTCGTTCAGTTCATGCACCACGCTCCAGCGGCCTTCGGGATGGTCGCGCCACACAATGCCCATGTGCGAATAGCGCTGGCCATAGCGGCTCAGGTCCTGCCCTGCGCGCGAAATCATGGCGACCTGCGCGCCGCTTTCGTCCAGCGCCTGGAAGCTGCGGTGCGCCAGATTGAGCGCCTTCACCACATCGGCCACGGCCATCGGTTTTTCGTCGCAGGTTTGCCCGGCCTGGGCGTCCGGCGTCATGCAGGTGAGCAGGAGAACCCAGAATGCGATGGTGCGGATCATGACTGCACGCGGCTGTGATGGATCAGCGTCTTGCCGATTTCGTTGGGAATGAAGGCCAGCACCTTGCCGGAGGCAACCAGCAAGTGGCCGGTGGATACCGCCGTCACGCTGACCACGGTGCCTGCCGCAATCGACAGGCCCTTGGCAGCTTCACCGCTCAGGCGGATGGTGGCAGTGCTCGCGTCCGAAGCACCTTCCAGCACCACCTCCAGGCCCTCGCCGATGGCCTGCACGCTGATCACCACCATGCTGCCGCCGACAGCAACCGATGCCACCGAGCCCGCGACCACAGTGGCCGAAAGCTCGCCGAGCGCCCGCGAAGGATTCGAGCCTTGCGAGCCGTCGGCCGCGTGGCCGAAACCTGCGCTCAGGCTCAGAAGGGTGGCGATCAGCAGTCGTTTCATTTTGTTCTCCCTGTTGTTGGTGGCGCCATCTTGGCCGCAGTTCGCCGCACCTGCAACGGAAAACGATACCGTAGAGAAGTTTTGAATAATAAGTATTAAAAAGTGATACTATCAGACGATTATGTCCACCACTGCACAACTAATCGATGCCCTGAAACGCGAACTGAAGGCGAAAGGCATCACCTACGCCGAGCTGGCGCAGCGCCTCGGCATCTCGGAAGCGAGCGTGAAGCGCACCTTCGCGCTCCGAAGTTTTTCGCTGGAGCGGCTGGAGCAGGTACTGGCGGCGGTAGGCATGGACTTCATGGAGCTGGCGCAGGCGGCCACGGATGCGCCGCAGCTGATCACCCAGCTCACGCTGGCGCAGGAAGAAGAGCTCATCGGCGACAAGCGCCTGCTGGTAGTGGCGGTGGCGGCGCTGAACCTGATCCCACTGGAGCAGATCGTTGCCACCTACAAGCTGACGGAGGCGCAGGCGCTGGGCTACCTGCTGCGGCTGGACCGCATCGGCTTCCTGATCCTCAGGCCGAACAATAAATACCGCCTGCTGGTGGCGCGCACCTTCAGCTGGATTCCGAACGGCCCGATCCAGACCTACTTCCGTGCGGAGGCCTTCAGTGATTTTCTCGATAGTGAATTCAATGCGCAGCAAGAACTGCTGCAGCTGGTGAGTGTGATGCTGTCGCCGTCATCCACGCGGGCGCTGCTGGACAGGCTGCGCCAGGTGGCGGACGAATTCTCGCAACAGCATCAGGACGATGCGCGGCTGCCATACGACCAGCGCCACTCGCTGACCTTCCTGCTCGCCGCACGGCCCTGGATGCCGAAAGCCTTCCAGGGCCTGATGCGCTGATCAGCCGCGACGCAGTTTCTGCAGCACCGGCTGCAGGATGGCGGCCCCCAGCTTGGCGCTGCGCGCGCCGTTCCAGCCATTCACTTCATCCGGATCGTTCGCGTTGTCCTTGAATGGCATTTCCAGCGTCAGCGACAGGCAGCCGAAGAGATGGGTGATGTGCGGGGAGCCCATGGTCAGCACTTCCGGCGTAAATGGCGCGTCCGGATAACCGAATTCGTTCTGGAAGTCCGGGCTCGCGATCTTGAAGTCGGCGATGAACTGGTCCTGCTCCGCCTTCTGTTCCTTGCTGAAGTTCTCCAGCGAGTCGCTGCCCGCAACGAAGACATAAGGCAGGCCTTCATCGCCGTGGATATCGAGGAACAGGTCGCAGCCGATTTCCTTCATCTTCTCTTTCACGAGGAAGACTTCCGGGCTGCGCTCCATGGTCGGCGTATTCCACTCGCGGTTCAGGTTCGCACCGGCCGCATTGGTGCGCAGGTTGCCGCGCACCGAACCATCCGGATTCATGTTCGGCACCACATAGAACACAGCCTCTTTCAGGCACTGGCTGGCGAAAGGATCAGCTGGATCCAGCAGCGCTTCCAGCATGCCTTCCACGAACCACTCGGCCATCGTTTCGCCCGGGTGCTGGCGCGCGATGACCCATACCTTCTTCTCGGCTTCAGGATCGCCGACGATGAGCATATTCATATCGCGGCCGTCGATGGTGCTGCCCAGGTCAACGAGCTGGGTCAGTGGCGACAGCTGCGCGCTGCCCAGCAGTGACAGGTGGCGCTCCCAGGAATAGGGTTCGAAATAGGCGTAATACACGCTGTCGAATTCCGGCGCGTGCTCGATGGTCATCACTTCGCCATCGAAGCTGGTAGGAACGCGGAACCAGGTATCGCGGTCATAGCTGGCGACGGCCTGGTAATCCTTCCAGCCCTCGGCATAGGTGGCCTTGCCGGCGTTGAGGAAGCGGATGGTCAGCGGAACGGCCATCGCGCCCTGTACGCGGAAGTAGAACCACTGGAGGATATCGGCGGCGTTATCCTTGCGGAGATTGAGGTCGATATCGCCGGCGCTGGTGGCGCTGACCACATCGATGGCGCCAGCGTCGAACTGGCTGCTGATCTTGATAGACATTGTGTGTCCTGTAAATTGAACGGATGCGTCGTAGCGCAGAGGCGACATGATAACGGCTTTGCGTCCAAACCGCACTTTGCGCCGCACCAAAGCTACAATGCAGCAACAATTTCCTAATTGGGGTCAGACCCCAATTAAAAAGCAACAAATCACAAAGGAGACCCGCCGATGCAACGCCGTTCCTTCCTGAAGAAAACCGCTGTAAGCGCGGGCGCCGCCACGCTGGCCGCTCCCGCGCTGGCGCAAGCAAATCCCACCGTCAACTGGCGCTTGGCCAGCAGCTTCCCCAAAACGCTGGACACCATCTACGGCTCCGCCGAGCAGTTCGTCAAACGCGTGGCCCAGCTCACCGGCGGCAAATTCGTCATCCGCCAGTTCGCGGCAGGCGAAATTGTCCCCGGCCTGCAGGTGATGGACTCGGTGCAGAACGGCACTGTAGAAATCGGCCACACGCCCGCCTACTACTACTTCGGCAAGGACCCGACCTTCGCCTTCGACTGCGCGGTGCCCTTCGGCCTGACCTCGCGCCAGCAGACGGCTTGGTTTGACCAGGGCGGCGGCCGCGAGCTGCTGCGCGAGTTCTACAAAGGCTACGGCATCATCAACTTCTTCGGCGGGAACACGGGCACGCAGATGGGCGGCTGGTACCGCAAGGAGATCAAGTCCGTGAAGGACATGCAGGGCCTGAAGATGCGCGTCGCCGGCTTTGCGGGCCGCGTGATGGAGCGCATGGGCGTAGTGCCCCAGCAGATTCCCGCAGGCGATGTGTACGCAGCGCTAGAAAAAGGCACCATCGACGCCGCCGAATGGGTTGGCCCTTACGATGACGAAAAGCTCGGCCTCGCGCGCGTAGCGCCGCACTACTACTCGCCGGGCTGGTGGGAGGCGGGGCCGCAGCTGTCCTTCTACATCAACATCAAGGAATGGGAAAAGCTGCCCAAGGAATATCAGGCCGCGATTGAAGCGGCCAGCTATGAGTGCCACGTCGCCATGCAGGCCGACTACGACGCGAAGAATCCCGCCGCACTGGCCCGCCTGATCAAGAACGGCGCCAGGCTGCACAGCTTCTCCAAAGACGTAATGGACGCTGCGTACAAACACTCGCAGGCGGTGATGGAAGAGGAAGCCTCAAAGAACGCTAAATTCAAGAAGATCTACGAACCCTGGAAAAGGTTCCGCCAGGATCAGAACCAATGGGCCTCCGTCGCCGAAGCGACCATGCAGAACTACCTCATCTCCGTCAGCCGCCGCTAATGTTCAGCCCGTGTCCCACCTTGGGGTCTGACCCCAGGGTGGGACACGGGCTCGGCTGTTAGTGCAGCCCGCCGAAGCGGGTGAGGAAGCTGGCGCTGGCGGGCGGTGTGGAAGGGGCTTCGCGCTGCAGGGCGGCGAGGATGTGCTCCGACGAGGCACGGTGCGTGAGCTGATAGAGCTCGCGCGCCAGTTCATAGGCCGACGCGCCCGGCCACGGCGTCGGCAGCAGCTCGATCGGCAGTTGCGGATCGTGCAACTGCACGCGGCGGTAGGCGTGGATAACCAGCGTGCGCAGCATGAAAGCCTGCTCCGGACTCGGCGTCTCCGCCGCCAGTAGCGCGAGCAGCGGCGAGAACTGCGCCACGAAGCGCTCATAGCCCGCGATTACCTCCGACAGATCCCATCCCTCGGCAACCAGGTCCGCCAGCGGCTTGCTCTCCACGCCCGGCAGCTGCGCCGCCTGCACCACATACACCTTGCCGCGCATGCCCGTGCGGCCCAGCAGCGCATCCAGCGCTTCCGCATCGCCTGCCGGATGGGATGCGATGCCCGGGGCGATCATGCTGTATCCCTCCCACAGCAGCTCCTTGCGCAGCGCGGTGCGCTCGGCCGCCGTAAGGCTGTTCGCGCCCAGCACCAGCGTCCAGCTGCCGTCCCAGTGCAGGTTCAGCGGCGCATACACGCGGCGGAAGGCGCGCGTGAAGCGGCGCATGGCCTCCGGCGTAATTGCGTAAGAACTGCGGCGGCCATCGCGCTGCGATCCCAGCCAGCCCTCCTGCGCCAGCCGGAATACGGAAGTCCGCAGCAGCCGGTCATTCACGCCGAAGGGCTCCAGTAGCTCAATCAGGCTGCCCAGCCACGCTTCGCCACCGTGCGGCGCCACGGCGTCACCGAAGATCGTCATCACGAGCGACTTCGAACGGGGCGGTTCCGCAGCCAGGAAAGCGCTGATCCAGCCGTCAAGAGAGTTGATTTTCTGCATGGATAGTATTTTACCTAGCTCAAGGCATGAGATACGGATTTTTTATATGACACAAAAAAACCGTAGTCAAACCAGATTTTGTATCGTATGATGAATCCATACCAGATTGGAGACAAGCCATGTACGCACAAATGGTGGAAACCGGACTGAAAAACGTCCGTACCGTGGATGACATGAGCGAGGAAGAACGCGCCTTCCAGGAGCGGATCGACGCCGGCATCAAGATCGAAGCAAAAGACTGGATGCCCGAGGCTTACCGCAAGACGCTGATCCGCCAGATCTCGCAGCACGCCCACTCGGAAATTGTTGGTCAGTTGCCGGAAGGTAACTGGGTAACCCGCGCACCGACGCTCAAACGCAAATCCATCCTGCTCGCCAAGATCCAAGACGAAGCGGGCCATGGCCTCTACCTCTACAGCGCCGCCGAAACGCTGGGCGTCTCGCGCGACGAGCTGCTAGCCGCCCTCCATTCGGGCAAGGCCAAATATTCGAGCATCTTCAACTACCCAACCCTGAGCTGGGCCGACATGGGCGCCGTCGGCTGGCTGGTGGACGGCTCGGCCATCATCAACCAGATTCCGCTCTGCCGCTGCTCTTACGGTCCGTACTCGCGCGCCATGATCCGCGTCTGCAAGGAAGAGTCCTTCCACGCACGCCAGGGCTACGACATCATGATGGCGCTCGCCAAAGGCACGCCGGAACAGAAGGCGATGGCGCAGGATGCGCTGAACCGCTGGTGGTGGCCGTCGCTGATGATGTTCGGCCCATCCGATGCGGACTCGGTCAACAGCGCGCAATCCAGCAAATGGCGCATCAAGCTGTTCTCGAACGACGAACTGCGCCAGCGCATGGTGGACCAGACCGTGCCGCAAGCCGAATTCCTCGGCCTGACCATCCCCGACCCCGACCTGAAATGGAACGAGGAACGCGGAAGCTACGACTTCGGCGAAATCGACTGGTCCGAATTCCACAATGTCCTGAAGGGCAATGGCCCCTGCAACCGCGAGCGCCTGCGCACGCGCGTGAAAGCCTGGGATGACGGCGAATGGTTCCGCGACGCGCTGGTGGCGCACGCCGAGAAAAAACAAGCAAAGAAGGCTGCGGCCTGAGGAGACGATATGAGCAAGGAATGGCCACTGTGGGAAGTGTTCATCCGCAGCCAGCACGGCCTGGCCCACAAGCACGTGGGCAGCCTGCACGCGCCGGATGCGGAGATGGCGGTCAATAATGCGCGCGATGTTTACACGCGCCGCAACGAAGGCGTGAGCATCTGGGTGGTGCGCGCGGCCGATATAGTCGCCAGCAGCCCGGCAGACAAGGGCGCGCTGTTCGAGCCGTCCAACAGCAAGGTATACCGCCATCCGACCTTCTTCCCGATGCCGGAAGAAGTGAAGAACCTGTAAGGCGAACGCCATGGATCACAAAGTCAATTACCTGCTGCGCCTTGCGGACAACGCCGTGGTGCTGAGCCAGCGCCTGTCCGAACTGTGCGGCAAGGGCCCGGCGCTGGAAGAAGATATGGCGCTCACCAACGTGGCGCTGGACCTGCTCGGCCAGGCGCGCATGTGGTTCACCTATGCGGGTGAACTGGAAGGCAAGGGCCGCGACGAAGACCAGTTGGCCTACCTGCGCGATGCGCAGGACTTCCGCAACGTGCTGCTGGTGGAGCAGCCGAACGGGAACTACGCCGATACGATGATGCGCCAGTTCTTCTTCGATACCTGGCACTACTTCCAGATCGGCGCGCTCACCAAATCTTCCGATTCCCGCATTGCGGAGATCGCAGAGAAGTCGCTGAAGGAAGTGACTTATCACCTGCGCCGCAGCGGCGACCTGATTGTGCGCCTCGGCGACGGTACGGAGACCAGCCATGCCTACGCGCAGACGGCGGCTAACGAACTGTGGATGTACAGCGGTGAAGTGTTCAACTACGACGAAACGGATGAAGCCATGGTGGCGGCAGGCGTTGCACCCGCCGCTGCGCCGCTGCGCCAGCAATGGTTCGACCACGTTGCGGACATCTTCGCCGAAGCCACGCTGACCATGCCGCCGGTGGACGCCTGGATGCAGAAAGGCGGCAAGCAAGGGCGCCACAGCGAGCACCTGGGCTACCTGCTGGCCGAGATGCAGTTTTTGCAGCGCGCCTATCCCGGCGCGGCGTGGTAATCATGCAAGCCGCACCGTCGCCGTCGTTGCCGCGCGGGCGGCAAGCCAGGAGCGCCGACGAAATCTGGGCGCTGCTGGCTGAGGTCCCCGACCCCGAAATCCCCGTGATCTCGGTGGTGGACCTGGGCATCGTGCGCAACGTGGAAGTCGACGCCAGCGGCTGCACGGTCACCATCACGCCAACCTACTCGGGCTGCCCCGCCATGCAGGTCATCGCCGACGCGGTGAAGGATGCCCTGGCCGCGCAAGGCCTGCCGGAGGTACGCATCGTCACCCAGCTCTCGCCCGCATGGACTACCGACTGGATGAGTGAATCCGGCAAGGCCAAGCTGCAAGGCTACGGCATCGCGCCACCTGCGCAGAAGGTCATTGACATCAGCGGCTTGCGCGCCGGCGCAACGCAGCGCGGCCCCGGCAGGCTGGAAATGCCGGACGTCGCCTGCCCGAACTGCGGCTCGCACCACACGGAACTCACCAGCCAGTTCGGCTCCACACCTTGCAAGGCCCTGTACAAGTGCCTGGACTGCCGCGAGCCCTTCGACTACTTCAAGTGCCACTGAACACCATGAGCAAATTCTATCCACTGTCCGTCGCCAAAGTGCACAACGAAACGCGCGACTGCATCGCCGTTACCTTCGTCGTGCCGCCGGAACTGCAGGACAGCTTCAAGTACCAGCAAGGCCAGCACCTCACGCTGCGCGCCAATGTGAACGATGAAGACCTGCGCCGCTCATATTCGATCTGCTCCGCGGTGCAGGACGGCGCGCTGCGCGTGGCGATCAAGCGCACGCCGGGCGGCGCCTTTTCCACCTGGGCGAACGACACGCTGAAGCCTGGCGCCACCATCGAAGTCATGCCGCCTATGGGCCACTTCAATGTGCCACTGGCGGCCGACCAGCAGCGCAACTACCTGGCTTTCGCGGCAGGCAGCGGCATCACGCCGGTGCTGTCGATCATCAAGACCACGCTGCTCACCGAGCCGCACAGCAAATTCACGCTCTTCTACGGCAACCGCGCTTCATCATCGGTGATCTTCAAGAACGAGCTGATGGAGCTGAAGGACAGCTATCTTGAACGCCTGAACATCGTCTATGTGATGAGCCGCGAGCAGCAGGACATTGAGCTGTTCAACGGCCGCATCACCAAGGAAAAAACGCAGCAGCTGCTGCAGCACTGGGTCGATATCAAGGACTACGATGTCGCCTTCATCTGCGGCCCGGAAGACATGATGCACGGCGTATCGGAAGCGCTGCAGGAAGCAGGCATGCCGAAGTCGAACATCAAGATCGAACTGTTCGCCGCCAGCATTCCAAAGCACCAGCACAAACCGCGCCCGCAGGCCGAAGGCGCCTCGCAGCTGACCGAAGTCACGGTGATCCTGGACGGCAATGCCGCTACCTTCACGATGGACAAGGAAAAGGAATCCATCCTCGACGCAGGCCTGAAGGCCGGCCTGGAGATGCGTTATTCCTGCAAAGGCGGCGTGTGCTCTACCTGCCGCTGCAAGGTCATCGAAGGCAAAGTGGATATGGACGTGAACTACGCGCTGGAAGACTACGAAATCGCGCGCGGCTTTGTTTTGTCTTGCCAAAGCTTCCCCGCAACCGACAAAGTTGTGATCGACTTCGATCAAGCCGAATAAGATCAGGGTCAGACCCCAATTAAGAAATATTACGGAGACGAAAATGGCTTTCGAGAACATCCTGTTCGACATCAAGGACGGCGTGGCGCAGCTCACGCTGAACCGCCCGGATAAGCTGAACAGCTTTACGCAGGCCATGCACCTGGAAGTGCGCGAAGCGCTGGCGCAGCTGCGTGCCGAAAAAACGGTGCGCGTGCTGGTACTGACCGGTGCCGGCCGCGGCTTCTGCGCCGGGCAGGACCTGTCCGACCGTGCAGTGGAACCGGGCGCGAAAGGCGTGGACCTCGGCGACTCCGTCGAGAAGTTGTACGCGCCGCTGGTGCTGGCGCTGCGCGACCTGCCTATGCCCGTTATCTGCGCCGTGAACGGCGTGGCAGCCGGCGCGGGCGCCAACCTCGCGCTCGCAGCGGACATTGTGCTCGCGGCGAAATCGGCCAGTTTCGTGGAAGTGTTCTGCAAACTGGGCCTGATTCCCGACACCGGCGGCACCTGGATCCTGCCGCGCCTCATCGGCCACGCCCGCGCCACCGGCCTCGCCATGCTGGGCGAGAAGCTGAGCGCCGAACGCGCCGAACAGTGGGGCCTGATCTGGAGGGCGGTGCCGGATGAAGAGCTGATGACCGAAGCGATGGCCATGGCCCGCCATTTCGCCACCGCACCCACCAAGGGCCTCGCCTTCACCAAGAAAGCCTTCCAGCTCAGCTACGGTAACACCCTGGAAGACCAGCTGAAACTGGAAGGGCAGATGATGCGTGAGCTGGGCAACAGCCACGATTACCGTGAAGGCGTGGATGCCTTCATCGCCAAACGCGCACCTCAATTCAAAGGAGAGTAAAGCATGGCAGCTATCGCACAGGGAAGTGTTGTCGCCGTCATTGGCAGCGGCGCCATGGGTTCCGGTATCGCACAGGTGGCAGCGGTGGCCGGGTATCAGGTCAAACTGTTCGATATGCGCCCTGAAGCGGTAAGCAAGGCCATTGCCGATATTGGCGCGATGTTCGGCAAACTGGTAGAGAAGGGCAAAATGAGCGCCGCCGACGCGGACGCTGCGCGGGCAAGGCTGCGCGGCGTTTCCGGCCTGGGCGACGTTGCCGATGCGGCGCTGGTGGTGGAAGCCGTGGCCGAGAACCTCGATGTGAAGCGGTCCCTGTTCGGCGACCTCGAAGGCATTGTGGCGGACGACGCCATCCTCGCCACCAATACCTCATCCATTTCCGTAACGGCGATTGCCGCGAAGCTGCGCCGTCCGCAGCACCTGGTGGGCATGCACTTCTTCAACCCGGTGCCCTTGATGGCGCTGGTGGAAGTGGTAAGCGGCCTCGCCACCGATCCCGCCGTCGCGCAGACGGTCTACGACACAGCCGCTGCCTGGGGCAAAAGCCCGGTGCATGCGAAATCCACGCCGGGCTTCATCGTGAACCGCGTGGCGCGTCCCTATTATGCCGAGGCATGGCGCCTGCTGAACGAGCAGGCCGCCGATGCCGCCACCATCGACGCTGTGATGCGCGAAGCGGGCGGCTTCCGCATGGGGCCGTTCGAGCTGATGGACCTGATCGGCCATGATGTGAACTTCTCCGTCACCCAATCCGTCTTTAGCGCCTACTACAATGATCCGCGGTTCACGCCGTCCGTGCTGCAGCAGGAGATGGTGAATGCGGGCTTCCTCGGCCGCAAATCGGGCCGTGGCTTCTACCAGTATGGCGAAGGCGCGGCCGCACCGCAGCCCAAAGCGGAAGCGCCGCAGCCGAAGCCGGAATACATCGGTTACAGCATCGAGCCGGGCATGAGCGGCAAACTCACCGAGCCAATGGTGGAGCGCCTGCGCGCGCGCGGCATTGCCGTCACCAACCGCAAGTCCGCCGAAGGCCATTCGCATGCCGAGGAACCGGCATTCCACTGCAATGGGGCAGCAATCTATCTGACCGACGGCCGTACCGCCACGCAGCGCGCTGCCGACAACCGGCATGCGGACACCATCGTCTATGACCTGGTGTTCGATGCCGCGTCGTCGCCGCGCATCGCCATTGCGGCTGCGGAGCAATGCAATCCGCGCGCAGTGGATGCTGCCGTGGGCATGTTCCAGGCTGCGGGCTTCACTGTGACTCGGCTGGACGATGTGCCGGGCCTGGCCGTGATGCGCACCGTCGCCATGCTGGCCAATGAGGCAGCAGATGCAGTGCACCAGGGTGTATGCAGCGCTGCCGCCGCCGATATCGCCATGCAGAAGGGCGTCAACTACCCACGCGGACCGCTGGCATGGGCTGATATGGTTGGCATGAAGCATCTGGTGAAGGTGCTCGACAATATGGTGCGTGCTTACGGCGAGGACCGCTACCGTGTGTCGCCGCTGCTGCGCCGCAAGCAGGCCAGTGGGGCGAAGTTCCATGCATGATGCAGGCATGCCCATGACAGCGCAGGCATTGGCCGAAGCCGCAGGTGCCGCCATGTTCGCGCGTGACACGGCCAGCAAGGGCCTCGGCATGGAGCTGGTGGCGATCCGTCCCGGCTATGCGCGCATGACCATGCGGGTGCGCGCGGACATGCTGAACGGCCACCTGAGCTGCCACGGCGGCTTTATCTTCGCGCTGGCCGACAGCGCCTTCGCCTTTGCCTGCAACAGCCATAACCTGGTGACGGTAGGCGCAGGCTGCACCATCGATTATCTGGCGCCCGGACGCCAGGACGACCTGCTCACCGCGGAAGCGGTGGAGCGGGCACTCTCCGGCAAGACCGGCATTTACGACGTCAACGTCACGAACCAGGAGGGCCGCCTGATTGCCACCTTCCGGGGCAAATCGCACCGGATCGGCGGCGAAGTGGCGCCCCTCCAGAGCTGAGAGGAGACCTGTAATGGTCCAAAGAAGTCCTGCGCCATCGGACCTGGAACCGATCGAGCGCGCCAGCCGCGATGAGCTGCAGGCGCTGCAACTGGAGCGCCTCAGGAAGTCCCTGCAGCATGCGTACGACAATGTGCCGCACTACCGGGCGTCCTTCGATGCGAAGGGCGTGCACCCGGACGACCTGAAAACGCTGGCAGACCTGGCGAAGTTCCCCTTCACCGACAAGAAGACGCTGCGCGACAACTATCCCTTCGGCCTGTTCGCCGTGCCGCGCGAGAAGGTGGTTCGCATCCACGCCTCCAGCGGCACTACCGGCAAGGCCACCGTGGTCGGCTATACGCAGAACGACGTGAATATGTGGGCCGATATGGTGGCGCGTTCCATCCGCGCCGCAGGCGGGCGTGCCGGCGATATGGTGCACATCTCCTATGGCTATGGCCTGTTCACCGGAGGCCTTGGCGCGCACTATGGCGCGGAACGCCTGGGCTGCACGGTCATTCCAATGTCCGGCGGGCAGACGGAAAAGCAGGTGCAGCTGATTCAGGACTTCAAGCCATCCATCATCATGGTCACGCCGTCCTATATGCTGAACATCATCGAGGAGTTCCATCGCCAGGGCCTCGATGCGGCCGAATCGTCGCTCAAGGTCGGCATCTTCGGCGCCGAGCCGTGGACCGGAGCGATGCGCGGCGAGATAGAAAAACGCGCGGGCATCGATGCGGTGGACATCTACGGCCTTTCCGAAGTGATTGGCCCGGGCGTGGCCAGCGAATGCATCGAGAGCAAGGACGGCCCGGTGATCTGGGAAGACCATTTCTACCCGGAGATCATCGATCCTGAAACGGGCGAAGTGCTGCCGGACGGCTCGGAAGGCGAGCTGGTATTCACCTCGCTCACCAAGGAAGCGATGCCCGTCATCCGCTACCGCACGCGCGACCTCACACGCCTGCTGCCGCCGACTTCGCGCTCCATGCGCCGCATGGACAAGATCACCGGCCGTTCGGACGACATGCTCATCATCCGCGGGGTGAACGTCTTCCCCACCCAGATCGAAGAGCTGATCCTCAAAATGCCGAAGCTCGCGCCGCAATACCAGCTGATCGTGACGCGCGACGGCCACCTGGACAAGCTGGACGTGGTCGGCGAACTGCGGCCCGAGCTGACGGGCAAGCTCACGGAGAACGAAACCGAAGCGCTGGCGCGCGAGCTGGAACACCATATCAAAACCTATGTTGGCGTGACCACCAAAGTGCGGCTATTGGCCGCGAACAGTATCGAACGCACCATGACCGGCAAGGCAAAGCGCGTGCTGGACAAGCGCCCGAAATAAAAGGAAAAGAACTGATGAACGAAGCATTTATCTGCGACGCAGTGCGCACTCCCTTCGGCCGCTTCGGCGGCGCGCTGGCCCAGGTGCGGGCAGACGACCTGGCCGCCGTGCCGATCGCCGCGCTCATGCAGCGCAATCCGGGCGTGGACTGGTCGAAAGTCGATGACGTGTATTACGGCTGCGCCAATCAGGCGGGCGAGGATAACCGCAACGTGGGCCGCATGGCGGCGCTGCTGGCCGGCCTGCCGGTGGAGGTACCCGCCAACACCATCAACCGCCTGTGCGGCTCCAGCTTGGACGCCATCGGCATCGGCGCGCGCGCCATCAAGGCCGGCGAAGCGCATCTGGTGATTGCGGGCGGCGTGGAGAGCATGACGCGCGCGCCCTTCGTCATGGGCAAGGCGGACAGCGCCTTCTCCCGTTCCGCAAAAATCGAGGACACCACCATCGGCTGGCGCTTCGTGAACCCGCTGATGAAGGCGAAGTACGGCATCGACAGCATGCCGGAAACCGCCGAGAACGTGGCCGAAGAATTCAGGATCAGCCGCGCGGATCAGGATGCGTTTGCGCTGCGCAGCCAGCAGCGTTGGGCAGCCGCGCATGCAGGGGGCTACTTCAGCAGCGAGATTGTGCCGGTGACCATCGCCCAGAAAAAAGGCGATCCGAAGGTTGTGGACACCGACGAGCATCCGCGTCCGGATACTACGGCGGAACAGCTGGCCAAGCTGAAGGGCGTAGTGAAGCCCGACGGTACCGTCACCGCAGGCAATGCCTCCGGCGTGAACGACGGCGCCTGCGCCGTGCTGCTGGCCTCCGCTGCAGCAGTCGATCAGTACGGCCTTAAGCCGCGCGCCAAGGTGCTGGGGATGGCAACCGCCGGCCTCGCGCCGCGCATTATGGGCTTCGGCCCGTCGCCAGCCTCGAAGAAGGTGCTGGCCCAGCTGGGCCTGAACATCGAACAGATGGACGTGATTGAGCTGAACGAAGCCTTCGCCGCACAGGGCCTCGCGGTCACGCGCGACCTTGGCCTGCCGGACGACGCGCCGCATGTAAACCCGACCGGCGGCGCCATCGCCATCGGCCATCCGCTGGGGGCCTCCGGCGCGCGGCTCGTGACGGCGGCGGTGAACCAGCTGGAACGCACCGGCGGCCGCTATGCGCTGTGCACCATGTGCATCGGCGTCGGCCAGGGCATTGCGCTGGTGATCGAGCGGGTTTGAGTCATGGTCAAGGTATATGAAATCAATGGCGTGCGCCCGGTTGTGCACCCAACTGCCTATGTGCACCCAACGGCTGTACTGATCGGCGATGTGATTGTCGGCCCACGCTGTTACGTTGGTCCGCTGGCATCGCTGCGTGGCGACTTCGGCCGCCTGATCCTGGAAGAAGGCTGCAATGTGCAGGACAGTTGTGTGATGCACGGCTTTCCCGGCTCCGACACGGTGGTGGAGACCGACGGCCATATCGGCCACGGCGCAGTGCTGCACGGCTGCCGCATCGGCCGTAACGCGTTGGTCGGCATGAACGCGGTAGTGATGGACAACGCCGTGGTGGGCGCCGAGAGCATCATTGCCGCTATGAGCTTCGTCAAAGCCAACATGGAGATCCCGCCGCGTAGCATGGTGATGGGCACTCCGGCGCGTATCGTGCGCGAAGTGACGGACGGGGAGCTCAAATGGAAGAACTTCGGCACCTCGCAGTATCACGAGCTGGCGGTGCGCTCCCTGCAGACCATGCGCGAAGTGGAAGCGCACACCGAAGTAGAGCCGGATCGGCATCGCATGCAATGGGACAGCGCATTGCCGCTGCACCTGCACAAAAAAGCGTCCGAATAACGCAAGAACCCTGGAGACAACAATGTCCAACGTAGCAACCCTGCAAAGCTTCATAGGCGGCCGCTGGCACGGCAAGGAAGCCGCCACGCCGCTGCACAGCGCCCTCACGAACAGCCTGATTTATCACACGCACGCGGAATCCATCGACTTCGCCGAAGCGATCAGCTACGGCCGCAAGACCGGCATTCCATCGCTGATGGCGCTCGACTTCCAGCAGCGCGCCGCGCGCCTGAAAGCGCTCGCGCTCTACCTGATGGAGCGCAAGGAAGAGCTGTACAAGATTTCGCACCTCACCGGCGCCACCCGCGCCGACAGCTGGGTGGATGTGGAAGGCGGCATCGGCACCCTGTTTGCCTATGCGAGCATGGGCAGCCGCGAGTTGCCTTCATCGAATGTGCTGCACGAAGGTCCGGCCATGCCGCTGGGGAAACGCGGCGGCTTCTCAGGCACCCACATCCTGGTGCCACGGGGTGGCATCGCGGTGCACATCAACGCCTTCAACTTCCCGATCTGGGGCCTGCTGGAGAAGTTCGCACCGAGCTTCCTGGCCGCCATGCCGTGCATCGGCAAGCCCGCAACGGCAACCAGCTACCTCACTGAAGCGCTGATCCGCATGGTGCACGATTCCGGCCTGCTGCCGGACGGCGCGCTGCAACTGGTGATCGGCAGTACGGGCGACCTGCTGGACCGCCTGACGGGCACCGATGCTGTGACCTTTACCGGCTCCGCCGACACAGCCGCCAAGCTGCGCGCCAACCGCAACCTGATTGCCAATTCGGTTCCCTTCACCGCCGAAGCAGACTCGCTGAACTGCGCCATCCTCGCGCCCGACGTCACGCCGGAGGATCCCGAATTCGACCTGTTCGTGAAAGAGGTGGCACGCGAAATGACCGGCAAGGCCGGCCAGAAATGTACGGCCATCCGCCGCATCATCGTGCCGCGCCAGCAGGCGGACGCGGTGGCGGAGCGCCTGCGCGAGCGTCTTGCCAAGGTATCGGTGGGCGACCCATCGGTTGAAGGCGTGCGCATGGGCGCACTGGCGTCGAAAGACCAGCAGCGCGACGTGGCGGCGCAAGTGGAGCGGCTCGCCGCCGGCAATGAACTGATCTTCGGCGCCAAAGACGGCCTGAAACTGATCGGCGAAGGCGTGGCGGAAGGCGCCTTCTTCTCGCCGACCCTGCTCATGTGCCGCAACGCTATGGACAACGACGCCGTGCACGACGTGGAAGCCTTCGGCCCTGTCAGCACGATGATGACGTACGACGGCATCGATGAAGCACTGGCGCTGGCCGCGCGCGGCAAGGGCAGCCTGGTGTCGACGCTGGTAACGAAGGATCCAAAGACGGCGGCCTACGCGGTGCCGATGGCAGCGGCGCACCACGGCCGTGTTCTGGTGCTGGAGCGCGAAGCTTCGGTGGATTCCACGGGCCACGGCTCGCCGCTGCCGCAGCTCAAGCACGGCGGCCCGGGCCGCGCGGGCGGCGGTGAAGAACTGGGCGGCATCCGCGCAGTGAAGCACTTCCTGCAGCGCGCAGCGGTGCAGGGCTCGCCGACCATGCTCGCTGCCATCACCGGCGAATACGTGCGCGGTGCGGCGGTGAACGAAGGCGATATCCACCCCTTCCGCAAATATTTTGAAGACCTGCAGGTCGGCGACTCGCTGCTGACGCACCGCCGCACGGTGAGCGAAGCAGACATCGTCAACTTCGGCGGCGTATCCGGCGACTACTTCTACATGCACTTCGACGACATCGCCGCGAAGGACACCCAGTTTGGCAAGCGCATCGCGCACGGCTACTTCGTGCTGTCGGCCGCCGCCGGCCTGTTCGTCTCCCCGGCGCCCGGTCCGGTGCTGGCCAACTACGGCCTGGACAACCTGCGCTTCATCACCCCGGTCGGCATCGGCGACACCATCCGCGCCCGCCTGACCTGCAAGCGCAAGGTCGACCGCAACCGCAAGGACGACAAAGGCATCGGCCAAGGCGTAGTCGCCTGGGACGTACAGGTCACCAACCAGAACGACGAACTGGTGGCCAGCTACGACATCCTGACCCTGGTCTCCAAACGCAGCTGAACGCGATGGCGGGTGATTTTTGGTGACATTCTGATGGGGGCGGAGCAGCTACAATCCCCCCCATGCCAAAAATACCGAATGCCATTGTCCAGGCCTCAATCCTCAGTCTTGCCGTCCTCCTCGCCGCGTGCGCGGTCCAATACGCTCCCGCAGATCTGCGGGCAGCGCCTTCCGGAATATCTGGCCAGCGCTCGCTGGCCGTACCGCTCAGCGTTCAGCTGAGAACGGGCTATACCCGGGAGCTGAGGACCGGCAGCCAATGGCGGCCGGTCGGCGCCATTGCTGAGGGCACCGTTTACCGCCCGGTGAACGATGTCCTCACACTGGAAGGCGCTCATATCCATGAGGCCTACCTGGTCGTCCGCGATGATTCGCTGGTCGGCTTTTATCTTCCGGCTGAACGGGGATTCTCCCCGCTGACGCCATCTTTGCCACTTCAGTTCAAATAAAAAAAGGGATTGTCATGAAATTGCATCACCTGGGTATGATCGCCATCGTCGCCGCACTTACCGGCTGCGCCGCTACCGGACCTAAATTCGCCGCGCAGGAATCGCAAACGCCGAAGCTGACTGCGGACAAGGGCCGCGTGTATTTCTATCGCGTGGACAGCATGCTGGGCAAGGCCCTGCAGCCTGAAGTGCAGCTGGACGGCACGGTGGTTGGCAAGTCGCAGCCTGGCGGCTATTTCTATGTCGATGCACAGCCGGGCAGCCACGAGGCGCAGACCACCACCGAAGCAACCAACAAGGTCAGCTTCGTGCTCGATAAAGGCGAAGTGAAATACGTGCGCACCAAGGTATCCTTCGGCGTGATGGTTGGCCGCGTGATTCCTGAGCTGGTGAGCAGCGAGGAAGCCGCGAAAGAGCTGCAGGACCTGAGCTACACCGGCGGCCAGAAGTAAGACTGGAAGTGTGGAAAGAAAAACGCGGCCTGAAGGCCGCGTTTTTTATTTCTTTTCCGGTTCCGGTGGAGGTTCCGGTTTTTCGACGTCGGAGGAGAAGTTGAGCTGGGGTGCGGCGTCGTCGGCGGGGACATCCGCGCCGGCTGGCGGTGCGCCGTAGTCGGCCGGGGCTTCGATCTTCAGTTCCAGCTGTTCGTTCATATTCGTTTTCTGGTCGACCGAGACCAGGCTCGGGAAGGCGATGATCAGCGCGACCATGATGATCTGGATGCAGACGAACGGTATCGAGCCCCAGTAGATGTCCGAGGTCTTCACTTCCTTCGGCGCCACCGAACGTAAATAGAACAGCGCGAAACCGAACGGCGGGTGCATGAAGGAGGTCTGCATGTTCACGCCCAGCAGCACGCCGAACCAGATCAGGTCAATCCCCAGTTTCTCCGCCACCGGGCCTACCAGCGGCACCAGGATGAAGGCCAGCTCGAAGAAGTCGAGGAAGAAGGCCAGCAGGAAGAACATGATGTTCACCACGATCAGGAAGCCCGTGGTGCCGCCCGGCAGGCCGGAGAGCAGATGTTCTACCCACAGGTCGCCATTCACGCCGCGGAACACCAGCGCAAACACGGTGGAGCCGATCAGGATGAAAATCACGAAGCAGGACAGCCGCGTGGTGGACATCATGGCCTGCTTCAGCAGCCCGAAGTTCAGGCGGCGGTTCATCATGGCCAGCAGGATGGCGCCCATGGCGCCCATGCCGCCGCCCTCGGTCGGCGTGGCTACGCCGATGAAGATGGTGCCCAGCACCAGGAAGATCAGGGCCAACGGCGGAATCAGCACGAAGATCACGCGTTCGGCCATGCGCGACAGCAGGCCAAGCTTGAAGTAGCGGTTGGCCAGCGCGAACAGGAAGGCGCCGATAATGCCCAGCGCTGCGGAGAAGATGCCTACCTCGTCCTGGTGCGCTTCCGGATGCGTCGCGTCATAGAAGTGGGCGAAGGCGTAGGCGCCTGCGACGGCGGCCACCAGCAGCACGAACAGGGAACGCACGCCGCTGTCGCCGTTCGGCTCTCGCAGGTTGCGTGCTTCCAGCGGCAGTGCCGGCACATAGGCCGGCTTGAAGATGGAGATCGCCAGCACATAGCCCGCGTACATCGCCGTCAGCAGCAGGCCGGGTACGAAGGCGGCGCGGTACATGTCGCCCACGGAACGGCCCAGCTGGTCGGCCATCACGATCAGCACGAGCGATGGCGGAATAATCTGCGCCAGGGTGCCGGAGGCAGCGATGACGCCCGAGGCCAGCTTGCGGTCGTAGCCGTAGCGCAGCATCACAGGCAGCGAGATCAGGCCCATGGAAATCACGGAGGCCGCCACCACGCCGGTGGTTGCCGCCAGCAGGGCGCCGACAAAGATCACCGCGTAAGCCACGCCGCCGCGGATGGGGCCAAACAGCTGGCCGATGGTATCCAGCAGGTCTTCCGCCATGCCCGAGCGTTCCAGGATCAGGCCCATGAAGGTGAAGAAGGGAATCGCCAGCAGCGTGTCGTTGGCCATGATGCCGAAGATGCGGTTCGGCAGCGCCTGCAGCAGCTCAGGCTTGAGCAGGCCCAGTTCGATGCCCACCAGGCCGAAGAACAGGCCGTTGGCCGCCAGCGCAAACGCCACCGGGAAACCCGACAGCAGGAAGATGACCAGCGCGCCGAACATGATCGGCGCCAGGTTCGCAATGAGGAATGCTTCCATGTCTCTTGATCCGTTCTCTTTTTAGTTGATCTGGTTAGCGGATTTGATCGCCTCGATCTCTTCTTCGGGCGTGACGGCGTGCTTGGTGAAGGCGCTGGCATCGAGCTTGCCCTGCAGGTAGGCCACCCGTTTGATGAATTCGGAGATGCCCTGCAGGATCATCAGCGCGAAGCCGACGGCCACCAGGATCTTGGCCGGCCACACAATCAGGCCGCCCGCATTGCTGGACATTTCAGCGCTGCGCACCGATTCAAAGCCGAAGGGGATGCCGTAGTACAGGATGAGCAGGGAGATCGGGAACAGGAAGAAGGTCAGGCCGAACAGGTCGATCCAGACTTGCGTGCGGCGCGAGAAGCGGCCCGCGATCACGTCGATGCGCACATGCTCGTCGCGCCGCAGCGTGTGCGGCGAGGCGAGCATGAAGACCGCGGCAAACAGATACCACTGGATTTCGAGCCACGCATTCGAGCTCATATTCAGCGAGTAGCGGATGATGGCGTTGCCGGTGCAGATGACAACGGCAAGCAGCAGGGCCCATGAAACGACGGTTGCTATCCTGTCGTTCAGGGCATCGATTGCTCGTGAAAGTGGCATGAACATCTGAGGAGTCTCCTGTTATGAATTTTATGTCCCGGAAGTGCTGCTTGCCTGATGCTGCGTAGTTACGTTGTGAGCTGCTTCCTCACGCGTGCAATGGCGGCGCGAACCTGGTTCGGTGCTGTGCCGCCCACGTGGTCGCGCGCGGCAACCGACCCTTCCAGCGTCAGCACCTCGAATACGTCTTCACCGACCAGGGAAGAGAACTGGCGCAGCTGGTCGAGCGACAGGTCGGCCAGGTCGCAGTTCGCGTCCACACAGGAGCGCACGGCGTGGGCCACGGCTTCGTGCGCGTCACGGAAAGGCAGGCCCTTCTTCACCAGGTAGTCGGCCAGGTCGGTGGCGGTGGCGTAGCCCTGCAGCGCGGCGGCGCGCATCGCGTCCGGCTTCACGGTGATGCCGCCTGCCATGTCGGCGAAGATGCGCAGCGTGTCGACTACGGTGTCCACGGTGTCGAACAGCGGTTCCTTGTCTTCCTGGTTGTCCTTGTTATAGGCCAGCGGCTGGCCTTTCATCAGGGTCAGAAGGCCCATCAGGTGCCCGTACACACGGCCCGTTTTGCCGCGCGCCAGTTCCGGCACGTCCGGGTTTTTCTTCTGCGGCATGATGGAGGAGCCGGTGCAGAAGCGGTCGGCAATGTCGATGAAGCCAACGCGTGGGCTCATCCAGATCACCAGTTCTTCGGACATGCGCGACACGTGCGTCATGATCAGCGAGGCGGCGGCCGTGAATTCGATGGCGAAGTCGCGGTCCGACACGGCGTCCAGCGAGTTGTGGCACACATCGTCAAAGCCCAGCGTCTGCGCCACGCGCAGGCGGTCGATCGGGAAGGTGGTGCCGGCCAGTGCGGCGCTACCCAGCGGCAGGCGGTTCACGCGCTTGCGGCAGTCGGCCATGCGCTCGGCGTCGCGGCCGAACATTTCAACATAGGCCAGCATGTGGTGCCCAAAGGTGATCGGCTGCGCCACCTGCATGTGGGTGAAGCCGGGCAGGATGGTGTCGGCGTGTTTCTCGGCCAGGTCGGTGAGGGCGCTGCGCAGCTGGTGCAGCAGGGCGGTGATGTCGTCGATGGCGGAGCGCACGTAGAGGCGGATATCGGTCGCCACCTGGTCATTGCGGGAGCGGCCCGTGTGCAGGCGCTTGCCCGCGTCGCCCACCAGTTCGGTGAGGCGTTTTTCGATATTCAGGTGAACGTCTTCGAGGTCCAGCAGCCATTCGAATTTGCCGCTTTCGATTTCCTGGCTGATCTGCGCCATGCCGCGCTGGATGTCCGCCAGGTCGGCGGCGGGGATGATGCCTTGGGCGGCGAGCATCTCGGCGTGGGCCAGAGATCCCTGGATGTCGGCCTTGGCCATGCGGTTGTCGAAGAAGACCGAGGCGGTGTAGCGCTTCACCAGATCTGAGACTGGTTCGGAAAAACGCGCCGACCAGGCTTCGCTTTTTTTGGAGAGTTGTGCTGTCATGATGGAATCCGGTTGTTTTACCGATTATAAACAAGGTTGGGCGAGGGGGTTAAACCGGCCATTGGGAAGATATTGATGTTATTGTTGCTTTTTTATCGTTCAAGGAAAAACCGATGAAGAAACTGGCAGCATTGACCATTCTGTGGGCCCTGATGTCCGGCGCCATGGCGCAGACCGCGAAACCGGCAGACGTGGCCACCGTGGACGGCATTATCGCCGCCCTGTACGACACCATTTCCGGCACCGCGGGCCAGCCGCGCGACTGGGACCGCCTGCGCTCCCTCTTCAAGCCCGAAGGCCGCATGGTTGTGCATGGCCCGAACAAGGAAGGCGGCATGACCACCCGCGTTCTGACGGTGGAGGACTATATCACCCGCGCCGGCGCCAACTTCGCCAAAGAGGGCTTTTTCGAATCCGAGCTGTCCCGCAGCAGCCAGCAGTTCGGCCAGATTGCCCATATTTTCAGCACTTATGAAGCTCGCCATGCCAAGGGCGACAAGCCCTTCATGCGCGGCATTAACAGCATCCAGCTGGTGAACGACGGCCAGCGCTGGTGGGTGCAATCCCTGCTGTGGCAAGCAGAGAGCGAGAAGAACCCGCTGCCGGCGGAGTACCTGAAGCCGCGCTGATGGCCACATTCGCCGTCAGCGATGACAGGGAGCGGCTGGATATTGGACTGATCCACCGCTTCCTCAGCGAGCAATCCACCTGGGCCATCGGCATCCCGCGCGAGCTGGTGGAACGCAGCATCGCCAACTCCCTGTGCTTTGGCGGCTACCTGGATGGCCGCCAGGTGGCTTTCGCCCGCGTTATTACGGATGGCGCAACCTTTGCGTATCTGGTGGACGTATTCGTGCTCCCGGAACACCGTAGCCAAGGGTATAGTTTACGCATGATGGATGCGGTGATGGCCCATCCCTCGCTGCAAGGCTTGCGGCGCTTTATGCTGGCCACCAGCACGGCGGCGCCGTTGTATGAGCGATACGGTTTCGCTCCACCCGCCAAACCGCAGGCGCTGATGGAGCGGAATTTCCCGGACATCTATGAAAGGGGGTAATCCATGGTCAAGCTGCTGCCGGTTCGATCCATTCGCCTGTGGCTCGTTCTTGCTGCAATGTTGACCTCACCCCTGCACGCAAAAGAGGAACAGAAACAGCCGCCTGCGCGCGCGACCAATGTTCCTCCGGCAGTGCCGCCGGCCAAGCCGGTGCTGCCGCCCGCTGCTGCGGTGCCCGCAATCCCGCCGCCTTCCGCCGATACGCCCGCGCCAACGGCCAAGCCGCCATCGGCTAATGCGCAAGGTTCGCTGGTCATTATTGGCGGCGGCCTGCGGGGTGACAATGCCGACGTCTGGCAGCGCGTGGTGCAACTGGCCGGCGGCAAGGGCTCACGCATCGCCGTGTTCCCGTCTGCAGCGGGCAATCCCGAGCGTGCTGCCGCCACCATCATCTCCTATCTCAAGAAGTACGGCGCGGACGCTTTCGCGGTGCCGGTCGCCGTGCGCCTCGCCGGCAGCGACTACCGCAAGACGGCGGACGACGCGGCGCTGGCCAAGAAAATCCGTGACTCGGACGGCGTCTATTTCGCTGGCGGCGACCAGGGGCGCATCACCAAGGCCCTGATCCGCGAGGACGGCTCGCACACCCTGGCACTGGAGGCGGTGTGGGACCTGTACCGGCGCGGCGGCGTAATCGCCGGCACCAGCGCAGGTGCGGCCATCATGAGCAGCACCATGTTCTACAACCCGAAAGCGGTGCTCTCCATGCTGCGCAGCGGGATTACGGACGGCCACGAAATCGCACCCGGCCTGGGTTTCATCGGCGACGACGTGTTCGTGGACCAGCACCTGCTGGTGCGCGGCCGCTTCGCGCGCATGATTCCGGCCATGCTGGCCAAGGGCTACCAGCTGGGCCTGGGCATCGACGAAGACAGCGCCATGGTGGTGAACGCGCAGCGCGAGGTGGAAATCATCGGCTACAAGGGCGCGCTGCTGATCGATATGTCGCGCGCCGAGACGGATAAGGAAAACCCCAACTTCAACGTCAGTAACGTGGCCATCAGCTACCTGGACCGGGGTGACAAATTCAATATCGCCTCGCGCCGCTTCATTCCCTCGGCCGACAAGGCGGGCGGCCGGCTCGACCCGGCGCGGCCCTTCCTGCGCGGCCCCGTCTACAGCAACGACATCCTGGGCAACAGCGCCGTCATCGACCTGATGGAGCGCCTGATCGACAGCGACCAGCAGGAAGCGATCGGCATCGCCAGCGGCAATCCGCGCAGCGCCGGTCCCGAGCTGGGCTTCGAGTTCCGTTTCTCGCGCACGCCGGACAGCGTGGGTTACGTCTCCAGCGTGGCTGAGGCATACTCGGTGCTCAACGTACGCCTCGACGTACGTCCCATCGAGATTGCACGGCCCCTGTATCAATACAAATAATAAGGAAGACCTGAATGAAGAATGCACTGTTCGCGCTGCTGCTCGCGGCGGCCGGCGCGCAGGCTACGCAGCCGGCCACCATGCGCCTCGACTATCTCCACACCGGCAATGCCCTCGGCGAAAGCTACGCCGTCGAGCGCGTGGTGCTGGAGCCGCTGCCATGGCCGGGCGATATGGACCGCACCATCGACGACACCAACCGCGGCGTGAACAAGGTGGAAGTGGTGGACATCAAAACCGGCAAGCTGCTGTATTCGCGCGGCTTCTCCACCATTTTCGGCGAATGGCGCACCACGGAAGAGGCATCGAAGGTTTCGCGCGGCTTCGGCGAATCCGTGCGCTTCCCGAAACCGGAGCAGCCTGCCCGCGTGCGCATCCTGAAGCGCGACGAACGCAATGAGTTCTCGATTGTATGGAGCGTGGATGTCGATCCCAATGCGCTGGACGTGGTGCGCAAGCAGCCGCCCGCGCCGGCCAAGCCGATTGCCATCCGCGTTAACGGCCCCTCGCCGCAGAAGGTGGACCTGCTGATCATGGGCGACGGCTACACGAAGGCCGACCTGCCGAAATTCGAGCAGAGCGCGCGCAAGCTGGCGGACTACCTCTTCAGCGTGTCGCCGTTCAAGGAGCGCGCCAAGGATTTCAATGTATGGGCGATTGCCGTGCCAACCGAAGAATCGGGCGTGAGCCGTCCGTCGACGAATACGCACCATTCGTCCGCGCTGAACACGCGCTACGACATCTTCGGCAGCGAGCGCTATGTGCTCACCACCGACAACCGCGCGCTGCGCGACATTGCCCAGCATGCGCCGTATGAGTTCATCGAAATCCTCGTCAACAACGAGACCTATGGCGGTGGCGGCATCTACGGGCAGTTCAGCACGGCGGCGGCCAATAATGACTGGGCCAACTACCTCTTCGTGCACGAATTCGGCCACCACTTCGCGGGCCTGGCGGACGAGTACTACACTTCGCCGGTGGCCTATCAATCGACGGGCGAGCGTCCGGAGCCATGGGAGCCGAATGCCACGGCGCTCAAGGACCCGGCCAACCTCAAGTGGAAGAAGCACGTCCACGCGGGCACGGCGCTACCGACGCCATGGCCGAAAGAAGAGTACGAAACACACTCGCGCGACTACCAGAAGAAGCGCGCGCTGCTACGCAAGGAGAACCGTCCCGAATCCGAGATGAGCAAATTGTTCAAGGAAGACCTGGCATGGACCAATGCCCTGTTCTCGAAAGCGCCGAACGCGAAAGTGGTGGGCGCCTTCGAAGGCGCCAACTACGAAGCCAAGGGGTACTACCGTCCGCAGCAGCAGTGCGTGATGTTCGACCGCAGCGAAGCCTTCTGCACCGTGTGTGCCGAGGCCATCGGGCAGACAATCGACCTCTACTCACGTAAGTAAAGAAACAAAATGTTTCATGGTGCGGTGGCGCACAGTACATGTTGCTCAGCATGACTATTCTGGATGCGTGACAAGAACAAAACGCATCCAGACCACTAAAGAAAGGCATCCATCATGAACAAACTGCTTGCAACCCTGATCGCCGGCGTATTCGCTTCCGCTGCTTACGCTCAAACCACGCCAGCCGTGAATGCTGACGTTGCCAAAGAACAAGCCAACGCCAACAAAGACATCGCCAAGGCTGAGTCGAAGGAAGCGAAGAAAGCGGCTGAGGCCGACAAGGACGTGGCGAAGGCCCAGGCCAAAGCCGACGAGAAGAAAGCCAAGGCACACGCCAAGGTCGACAAGGAGCACGCCAAAGCTGCTGAAAAAGTAGCGAAGGCCGATCCTGAAGACAAGCTGAAAGCGGAAGCCAAAGGCGACAAGAACGTCGCCGAAGCGAATGCCAAAGCTGCCAAAGTCGACGCCAAGCAAGACGCCAAGGTAGCGAAAGAAATGGCCGAAGCCAACAAGGACAAGGCCCAAGCCGCCGCCAAGACCGCTGAAGTCAAAGGCAAAGCTGCCGCCGACGTCAAAGCCGAAGCCGCCAAGCACTAATCCGAACTGTCCCACCTTGGGGTCACACGGGGGCGCCGAGCCCCCAAAGTGGGACAGTCTCGTCGTATGGCAGCGAGCCGCTGTCCCGTTTTGGGGGCTCGGCGCCCCCGTCTGACCCCATGGTGGGACAGCGTTTTTTTACGTGTTCGGCAGCAGGCCGGTTGGCTTGATGCGGGTTGGCATAGGCTTGCCTTTGCGGGCGCGCTTGCCAATGTGCGGTTGCAGTGCTACCGCACCGAGTTTCTCTTCTTTCGCCTTGGAGGCGTTGCCGATGCCAAGCACCGTTACGCCTTTCTGCGTAATGGCGCGGGCGGCGACCAGCTTCTCCTTGTCGCCCAGGTCAATCAGCGTGACGCCGCGGCCGCCATTGGACAGCACCTTCATCTCGTCCATGCCGAACACCAGCAGGTTGGCCTTCTCCGAAATGACTGCAATCGCGCTGCTGCCTTCCGGTACCACGGTCGGCGGCAGCGGCTTGGCACCGTCGTCCAGCGTGATGAAGGCTTTGCCGCCTTTGAGACGGCTCACCATGTCGCCAGCCTTTGCGATAAAGCCGAAGCCTGCATCCGATGCCATCAGCAGCTGCGTGGAGGCCGGACCCGCGAAGTAGTGCAACAGGCGCGCGCCGCCGGACAGGTCCACCAGCGTGGTGATCGGCACGCCGTCGCCGCGTGCGTTCGGCAGCGCGGCCACCGGCACCGAATACACCTTGCCGTTGTCGCCGAAGCCGAGCAGCGTGTCCACCGTGCGGCATTCGAAGGCGCCGTACAGCGAATCGCCCGCCTTGAAGGTGAATTGCGACGGATCGTGACCGATGCCGGTACGTGCGCGCACCCAGCCTTTTTCGGAGATGATGACGGTCACCGGTTCATCCGCCACCTTCTGCTCGACCACCGCTTTCTGCGCTTCTTCGATATGCGTGCGGCGTGCGTCGCCGAACTGCTTGGCGTCCGCTTCGATTTCCTTGATGATCAGGCGCTTCATCGACGATGGATTGTCGAGCAGGTCCTGCAAGGTCTGCTTCTCCTTGCGCAGCTCGGCCAGTTCCTGCTGAATCTTGATCGCTTCCAGGCGTGCCAGCTGGCGCAGGCGGATCTCAAGGATGTCTTCGGCCTGGCGGTCGCTCAGGCGGAAGCGGTCAATCAGTGCCTGCTTCGGTTCATCCGAGTTGCGGATGATGTGGATCACCTCGTCGATATTCAGCAGGATGGTTTCGCGGCCCTCCAGAATGTGGATGCGGTCATCCACTTTCGACAGACGGAACTGCGTGCGGCGCGTAACCGTGGAGAAGCGGAAGTCGATCCACTCCAGCAGGATGTCGCCAAGGCCCTTCTGGCGCGGACGGCCATCGCCGCCAATCATCACCAGGTTCATTGGCGCTGAAGTCTCCAGCGAGGTATGCGCCAGCAGCATCAGCATGAACTCGGTCTGGTCCTGATTCTTGGACTTCGGCTCGAATACCAGGCGCACCGGCGCAGCGCGGCCCGATTCATCGCGGATGGTGTCCAGCGAACCGAGGATCAGCGACTTGAGCGCCAGCTGTTCCGGCGACAGCGCTTTCTTGCCCAGCTTGACCTTCGGATTGGTCAGCTCTTCAATCTCTTCCAGTACCTTCTGTGCCGAGGTGCCCGGCGGCAGTTCGTACACCACGGCCTGCCACTGGCCGCGCGCCAGTTCTTCGATTTTCCAGCGTGCGCGCACTTTCATGCTGCCGCGGCCCGATGCGTACATGTCGGCAATCTGCGCCGCCGGCGTAATCAGCTGGCCGCCGCCCGGATAGTCCGGGCCCGGCACAATATTCATCAGCTCCGCATGCGACAGCTTCGGATTACGGATCAGCGCCACCGCCGCATCCGCCACTTCGCGCAGGTTGTGCGAAGGGATTTCGGTTGCCAGGCCCACCGCAATACCGGATGCGCCGTTCAGCAGCACAATCGGCAGGCGCGCCGGCAGCAGGGCCGGTTCTTCCGAAGAGCCATCGTAGTTCGGAATGAAGTCCACCGTGCCCTGGTCGATTTCATCGAGCAGCAGGCGCGAGATCGGGGTGAGGCGGGCTTCGGTGTACCGCATTGCCGCCGCGCCATCGCCGTCGCGCGAGCCGAAGTTGCCCTGGCCGTCGATCAGCGGATAGCGCAGCGAGAAGTCCTGCGCCATACGCACCAGCGCGTCGTACACCGATTGGTCGCCATGCGGGTGCAGCTTGCCGAGCACATCGCCCACCACAGTCGCGGACTTGCGCGGCTTCGCGGTGGCGGAGAGGCCCAGTTCATTCATCGAGTACAGGATGCGGCGCTGCACCGGCTTCTGGCCGTCGCATACGTCCGGCAGGGCGCGGCCCTTCACCACGGAGATGGCGTAATCGAGGTAGGCGCGTTCGGCGAAGGTGGAAAGGGTCAGCGTTTCGCCGCCATCGCCACCGTCGTTGCCGCCCGGCTGTTCCGGCTGCGGCTCGTCAAAGAGATTTGCTTGAGTCATAGTGTGTGCTTAATCAGATATCCGCTTCTACTTCGTTGCCGTGTTCTTCGATCCATGCGCGGCGGGCGGCGGCTTCGCCTTTACCCATCAGCATATTGAAGCGCGCGGACGATTCGCTGTGGTTGAAATCGCCCAGCGAGACAGGCAGCAGGCGGCGCGTGTCTGGGTTCATGGTGGTTTCCCACAGCTGCTCGGCGTTCATCTCACCCAGGCCTTTGAAGCGGGAGATGGACCAGCTGCCGTCTTTCAGGCCATCCTTGCGCAGCTTGTCCTCGATGGCGGTCAGTTCGCCGTCATCCAGCGCATACAGCTTCTGGATCGGCTTCTTGCCGCGCGCCGGCGCATCCACGCGGTACAGCGGCGGACGCGCGATGCAGATATTGCCGTTCCCGATCAGCGCCGGGAAGTGGCGGAAGAACAGCGTAAGCAGCAGAACCTGGATGTGCGAGCCGTCCACGTCCGCATCGGAGAGAATGCAGATTTTCCCGTAGCGCAGGCCGGACAGGTCCGGCGTATCCGTCACGCTGTGCGGATCGACGCCGATCGCCACCGCGATATCGTGGATCTCGTTGTTCGCAAACAGGCGGTCGCGGTCCGTCTCCCAGGAGTTCAGCACTTTGCCGCGCAGCGGCAGAATGGCCTGAAACTCCTTGTCGCGGCCCATCTTGGCCGATCCGCCTGCCGAGTCGCCCTCCACCAGGAACAATTCCGTGCGTGCCGTGTCGTTCGATTCGCAATCGGTCAGCTTACCCGGCAGCACCGCCACGCCGGACGATTTTTTCTTCTCCACTTTCTGCGCGGAGCGCAGGCGGGACTGGGCCTGCTTGATCACCAGTTCAGCGAGCTTCTTGCCGTAGTCGATATGCTGGTTCAGCCACAGCTCCAGCGCAGGCTTGGAATAGGTGGACACCAGGCGCACCGCGTCGCGCGAGTTCAGGCGTTCCTTGATCTGCCCCTGGAACTGCGGATCCAGCACCTTGGCGGACAGCACGAAGGAAGCGCGTGCGAACACGTCTTCCGGCAGCAGCTTCACGCCTTTCGGCAGCAGCGAGTGCAACTCAACGAAGTTCTTCATCGCGCTGAACAGGCCTTCGCGCAGGCCGGATTCGTGGGTGCCGCCGTTGGTGGTGGGGATCAGGTTGACGTAGGACTCGCGCACAACGGCGCCTTCTTCGGTCCATGCCACCACCCACGAAGCGCCTTCGCCTTCGGCAAAACCTTCCGCATCCGGGCCGGCGAACTGCTCGCCTTCGAACAGCGGCACCACGGTTTCGCCGTTCGAGGTTTGTGCCAGCGCTTCATTCAGGTAGCCGCGCAGGCCGTCGTTGTACTGCCACACCTGCTTGTCGCCGGTTTTGCCGTTGATGAGGGTAACGGTCACGCCGGGCAGCAGCACGGCCTTGGAGCGCAGCAGGCGTTGCAGCTCAACCTGGGAAATCAGCGGCGAGTCGAAATATTTCGGGTCCGGCCAGGCGGTCACGCGCGTGCCGGACTTCTTGGCTTCCTTCGATGCCACTTCGGAGGTCAGCGGTTCCACCAGGTCGCCGTTTTCGAAGGCGAGGTGGTGGTAACCATTGCCTTTGTCGTCCTTGCGCCAGACCGAGATTTCGAGACGCTTGGACAGCGCATTAGTCACCGACACGCCCACGCCGTGCAGGCCGCCGGAGAAGGCATAGGCGCCGCCCGAGCCCTTGTCGAACTTGCCGCCCGCGTGCAGGCGGGTATACACAATCTCCACCGTCGGCACGTTTTCTTCCGGGTGCAGGCCGACCGGGATGCCGCGGCCGTCGTCGTCCACGGTCACGCTGCCGTCGGGATTCACGGTAACGATAATATTTTTGCAATGGCCGCCGAGCGCTTCGTCCGAGGCGTTGTCAATCACTTCCTGAATGATGTGCAGCGGGTTCTCGGTGCGGGTGTACATGCCCGGGCGCTGCTTGACTGGTTCCAGACCCTTGAGGACCCGGATGGATGATTCGCTGTAATCGGAAACAGGTTTTTTAGTGGCCATACTAGAGAAAGCGGTTCTTGGTTAATGCGGACGCCTGCGCATTCTATCCTCAACGAGGTCAAATGGCCGAATCCGGGCGGGAACTGTGGTTAAATGCCGGAAAAACAACGTCAACATCGCATGTCCGCAGAGCAGACCGAGAAGTTCCCGTTCGCCGTACGCCTGATCGGTTTTCCACCGCAGGCTGCCGCCGCCATCGCCCGCGGCCTGCAACGGGCGCCGGACAAGGGGCCGGCGTATTTTTGCCTGTCCGCGCACTCTTTGCAAGAGCCGGATTTATATTTAGCTAACGGAACCCATCTGTCCACGCTGGCCGCGCTGGACGGGCTGACGCAGGGGGATATTCGTCCTGCCCTCGTGCTGGGCGCCCCGGGCCTTGACCTGGCGCACCCCGATTTCCCTTATCCGAACCTGCGCGTGCCGGTGCAGTGGGGCAGCGTGTACCACGAGCTGGGCAAACTGGTGGAGCGCCGCGCCGAGGCGCTGGCGGAGCGGGCCGCCAGCGGCCTGCCACCCGTCCAGGAGCGCCGCCGTTCGCCGCGCGTGGATTTCGACCTGACCGACCCCGCTGAATATGCGGCGATGCGCCAGCCGGTCCGGCAGGGCGAGGTGCTGGTGGTGGACCGCAGCGACGCCTTTGCGCAGCACATCACGAAGCTGATGCGCCGCCACGGCGTTACTGCGTCGTGGGCCGCCAGTGCGGACGATGCGGTTGCCGCCTGCCGCGCACGTGAAGTGGCCGTGGTGCTGATCAACACTTCGCTGGAAGATGTGGACGCCTACGCTGTAGCCGAGGCCGCCGGATGGCCGTACCCGTCCACCTTGGGGTCAGGCACCAAGGTGGACACGGGCCCGGCTGTAGTGCTGATGCTGTCGGCGGGGGCGGGGTTCGATGAGGCGCGGGCGACGGCTTGCGGCATCGCCGGCTCGCTGGACAAACCGGTATCAGATGCCACTTTGCGTTCGGTGCTGAAGCGGCTGATGAAGCTGGCTTGATTCCTATTTGCTCAACGTGCGCATTGCCCGCTCAAGGCCTTCGAGCGTGATGGGGTACATGCGGTTGTTCATCAGCTGTTTGATGACGGAGATGGACTGGCGGTACTGCCACAGTCCTTCCGGTTCGGGATTCAGCCAGATGAATTTGGGGAAGGTGGAGGTGAAGCGCGCCAGCCACTCGGAACCCGCTTCCTCGTTGTTGTATTCCACCGAGCCGCCCGGCTGCAAGATCTCGTAGGGGCTCATGGTGGCGTCGCCGACGAAGATCAGCTTCGTATCGGGCGGGTACTTGCGCAGCACGTCCCAGGTGGGGAAGCGCTCCGAGTTGCGGCGGCGGTTGTTCTTCCACAGGTAGTCATAGACGCAGTTGTGGAAGTAGTAGAACTCCATGTTCTTGAATTCGGTCTTGGAGGCAGAGAACAGCTCTTCCGTGCGTTCGATATGGTCGTCCATGGTGCCGCCCACATCGAACAGCATCAGCACCTTCACGTTGTTGCGGCGCTCGGGCTGCATCTTGATGTCGAGGTAGCCCGCATTGGCAGCGGTGGCGCGGATGGTCTGGTCCAGCGCCAGTTCTTCCGCCGCGCCTTCGCGCGCGAACTTGCGCAGGCGGCGCAGCGCGACCTTGATGTTGCGCGTGCCCAGTTCGCGGTCGCCGTCGTAGTCCTTGTAGGCGCGCGCTTCCCACACCTTGACCGCCGTGAGGTTGCCGCCCTTGCCGCCGATGCGTATGCCTTCCGGATTGGTGCCGCCGTTGCCGAAGGGCGAAGTGCCGCCGGTGCCGATCCACTTGCTGCCGCCTTCGTGGCGTTCCTTCTGTTCCTTCAGCAGCTCGTTGAGGCGGTCCATCAGCTTGTCGTAGCCGAATTTTTCGAGCGCGGCCTTCTGCTCCTCGCTCAGCTCGCGCTCCATGCGCTTCACCAGCCATTCCAGCGGAATCGCGCTGTTGGTTTCGAAGGCGCCGTTGATGCCCTTGAAGTACTGCGCAAAGGCGCGGTCGAACTTGTCGTAGTTGGCTTCGTCCTTTACCAGCGTGAGGCGGGAAAGGTAGTAGAAGTCGTCCATCGACGGCGCGATGACGTTCTTTTCCATCGCTTCCAGCAGCGTGAGGAATTCCTTGATCGTGACGGGAATCTTCGCGTCTTTCAGCGTGAAGAAGAAGTCGATGAGCATCAGCGTTCCTTCGTCAGCAGGTAGTTCAGCTGCGCCTTTACTTCCGGCCACTCGCCGCGCGTGATGCTGTACATGACGGTGTCCCGCACCGTGCCGTCGCGGCGCATCATATGGTGGCGCAGCACGCCGTCCTTCTTCGCGCCGAGGCGTTCGATGGCGGCTTGCGAACGGTGATTGTAGTTATCGGTGCGGAAGCCGACCAGCGCGCAGCCCAGCGTTTCGAAGGCGTGCGTGAGCAGCAGCAGCTTGCAGCTGGTGTTCACGTGGCTGCGCTGGCGGCTCTGGCCGTACCAGGTGTAGCCGATTTCGGCGCGCGCGATATTGGGCACGATGTCGTGGTAGCTGGTGCTGCCGATGACTTCATCGGTGGCGGCATCGATCACGGCGAAGGCCAGGCGGGCAGGGCGCATCTCCAGCGCCGTGGCGATATAGGCGTCCACCTGGTCCGGCTCTGGCACGGAGGTGATGCGCAGCTTCCATAGCTCGCCATCCTGCGCGGCGGCGCGCAGGCCGTCGGCGTGGCGTGGGGACAGCGGTTCGAGGCGGACGCCGTTCAGTTCCAGCGTGACGGGCAGGGCGTCCTTCATCAGCGGTTGGTCCTCGACATGAACATCAGGCGTTCGAACAGGTGCACGTCCTGTTCGTTCTTGAGCAGGGCGCCGTGCAGTGGCGGCACGGCGGCCTTGTTGTCGGGATTGCGCAGCGCTTCCGGCGGAATGTCTTCGGCCATCAGGAGCTTGAGCCAGTCCAGGAATTCGGAGGTGGAGGGCTTCTTCTTCAGGCCCGATACCTCGCGCACCTGATAGAAGGTTTCCAGCGCCTGGGCCAGCAGCTCGCGCTTCAGGTTCGGGTAATGAACCTGCACGATGGCCTCCATCGTGTCCTTGTCCGGGAATTTGATGTAGTGGAAGAAGCAGCGGCGCAGGAAGGCGTCCGGCAGCTCTTTCTCGTTGTTGGAGGTGATGATGACCAGCGGGCGGTGCTTTGCCGTCACCATTTCGCGCGTCTCGTAGACGTAGAATTCCATGCGGTCCAGCTCACGCAGCAGGTCGTTGGGGAACTCGATATCGGCCTTGTCGATCTCGTCGATCAGCAGTACGACCGGTTCCGGCGCGGTGAAGGCCTGCCACAGCACGCCCTTGACGATGTAGTTGTGGATGTCGCGCACCCGCTCGTCGCCCAGCTGGGAGTCGCGCAAACGCGACACTGCATCGTACTCGTAAAGGCCCTGCTGCGCCTTGGTGGTGGACTTGATATGCCACTGCATCAGGGGCATATTCAGGGCCGCCGCCACTTCCTCCGCCAGCATGGTTTTGCCGGTGCCCGGCTCACCCTTGATCAGCAGGGGGCGCTGCAGCGTCAAAGCCGCATTCACAGCCAGTTTCAGGTCATTGGTTGCAACGTAATTCTCGGAGCCTTCAAATCGTGGAGCAGGCGCTTGCATGGACGGATTTCCCGGTGAAAGTGAACACGTCCGAGTATAAGACAGATCGCCAAAGCGGGTCCTTGGCATGGAAGAAACAATGTGGACTTCGGGAACCTTCTCAGGTTAAAATCGCAGGTTGATAGTGCAAAAGTCAACTTTTGCGACGGCAGTATCCGATTACCATTGATGAAGCTAGCCAACATGATCAAAAATCTCTTCGCACTGCTCGCGCTCGCCGGTGCTGCTCAGGCAGTGACTGCGGCCGAAATCGTCGGCAAGGCCGAGGCCGCACCGAACAAGATCGAAATGTGTATCGGATGCCACGCCATTCCCGGCTACAAAGCGACCTTCCCGGAAGTGTTCCAGGTGCCGAAGATTGGCGGCCAGTCTGCCAAGTACATCGAAAACGCACTGCGCGGCTACGCCAAGGGCGAGCGCAAGCACCCATCGATGAAAGGCATCGCCGTGAGCCTGAGCGACCAGGACATCGCCGACATCGCCGCTTACTACTCGCAGCAGAAATAAGGGACACAGCACCATGAAGAAAATCGTATTCGCGCTGATCTGCTCCGCCCTGTCCTTCAGCGCTGTTGCCGGCGGCAATGTGGCTGCGGGCAAGGCCGTGGCCGACAAATACAGCTGCTTCGCCTGCCACGGCAAGGACTACAACAGCCCGATCGACCCGAGCTATCCGAAGCTGGCCGGCCAGCACAAGGACTACCTGGTGCACGCCCTGACCGCCTACAAGCGCGGCGACGGCGCCAACGGCCGCAGCAACGCCATCATGACGGGCCAGGTCAAGCCGCTGAGCAACCAGGACATCCAGGACCTGGCAGCCTACCTGCACAGCCTGCCTGGCACCTTGGTCAACCACCGCTGATCCCTCAGCCGGCCCCAGCAAAAAGCCCGCAACGCGGGCTTTTTTTATTGCTTTTTAATCGGGGTCTGACCCCGATTAAGAAATATTTCTTAGAGGCGGCGCTTGATGGACTCGATGTAGGCTTCGCCGTCCGGCGGCAGGCCGTTGCGCTGGGATTTCCAGATCATCTCGCCCAGGCATTCCATGATCTGGTGGTGGGCTTCGTGCGCCGAGTCGTATTTGCGCGTCAGCGCTTCGCTGGCGGCGCGGATGCCGCGCGGGGAGTCGATCGAAATCTGCTCGCTGATCGACAGGTGCATCGCCAGGTGCAGAAAGGGGTTGGCCTGGCCGCCTTCCACCGAGTAGTCGCGCGCCAGCGCCGCTTCCACGTCGCCCAGCGCTTCCTCGTATTCGGGATGCTGCAGCACCCAGTCCAGCGCCATGGCTTCGAGCGGGGTGAGGACTTCTTTGGCGCGGTGCTTGCGCTGTACGTCGCAGAAGAAGCGCCGTACGTCGTGGGAGGAGGGTGTGAACATAGGGCCGCTATTGTACAAAAAAAAGGCAGCCCATGCAGGCTGCCTTCCTTTTATGGCTTGATGGCCAGTTGCGCTTCGCCGCAATCGGCTTCCGGCGCCGGTGCTGCCACCGCTGCCGACTGCTGCCGGTTGGACGGCGTACCCGGCTGGCTGCGCGGCTGGCGCAGGTAGCGCGAGTTGTGGCGCCGTTCGCCATGCGGCGGCCAGCTGAGGAATCGTGATAATTCCTGCAATGCGCGCTGATACACCTCGCGCTTGAATTCAATCACCACGTCCAGCGGCACCCAGTATTCATGCCAGCGCCAGGCGTCAAATTCCGGATGGTCGGTCACCCGCAGGTTCACATCGCAATCCCGGGCGCACATCCGCAGCAGGAACCAGATCTGCTTCTGGCCACGGTAATGGCCGCGGATCTCGCGCTTGATGAAGTGGTCCGGCACCTCGTAGCGCAGCCAGTCGCGCGTGCGGCCCACGATTTTCACGTGCTCCGGTTTCAGGCCGATCTCTTCTTCCAGCTCCCGATACATTGCCTGCTCGGGTGTTTCGCCGTATTTGATGCCCCCTTGCGGAAACTGCCATGAGTGCTCGCGCACCCGTTTGCCCCACCACACCTCATTGTGAGAGTTGAGCAGGATGATGCCGACGTTGGGGCGGAACCCTTCCCGATCGAGCATATTGCACCTCAAACTTTCTGCGGCCGAGCGATCCTCTTACATTTTTGCCCACAAATCTGCCTTCCGGCTGCGTTTTCGAGGTACGAAAACGGCCGGAATGCCCGCAATTGAACGCATTTGTATAAAGTATGGACGCATCAGCCAGCTAATCCTTTAAAATTAGGTTGATTATAACCCTCTCTTTTTAAAAAGAATTCACTGTTATGCGTGCTTCCCGTTTTTTTATTTCCACTCTTAAAGAAGCGCCTTCGGACGCCGAAATCGTCAGCCATAAGCTGATGATGCGTGCCGGCATGATCAAGCGCCTGGGTTCCGGTATCTATACCTATATGCCGATGGGCCTGAAAGTTATCCGCAAAGTGGAAGCCATTGTTCGTGAGGAAATGAACAAGGCCGGCGCCATTGAGCTGCTGATGCCGCTCGTGCAGCCGGCGGAACTGTGGCAGGAAACGGGCCGTTGGGACAAGATGGGCCCGGAGCTGATGCGCGTGAAAGACCGCCATGGCCGCGAGTTCGCCATCCAGCCGACTTCCGAGGAAGTGATTACCGATGTGGTGCGCACGGAGATCAAATCCTACCGCCAGATTCCGTTGAATTTTTACCACATCCAGACCAAGTTCCGCGACGAGCGCCGTCCGCGGTTCGGCCTGATGCGCGGCCGCGAGTTCACCATGAAGGACGCGTATTCCTTCGACCGCGACCTGGAAGGCATGCAGAAGTCCTACCAGGCCATGTTCGACGCGTACACGAAGATCTTCACGCGCTTCGGCCTGAAGTTCCGCGCTGTGGCTGCCGACAACGGCGCCATCGGAGGCACCGGCTCGCATGAGTTCCACGTGATCGCCAGCACCGGCGAGGACGCGCTGGTCTACTGCCCGACTTCCGATTTCGCCGCGAACATTGAGGCGGCGGAAGCGATTGCCACCGGCAGCCGCGCTGCCGCATCGGCTGCGCTGACCAAAACTTCCACGCCGAAGGCTGCCAAATGCGAAGACGTGGCAAAACTGCTCGGCATCGACCTGAAAAACACCGTCAAGACCATCGCGCTGACCGTGGAGCAGGAAGAAGGCAAGAAGCAGTACTTCATGCTGCTGCTGCGCGGCGACCATGAGCTGAATGAAATCAAGGCAGGCAAGGTGGCGGGCCTGTCGAATCACCGCTTCTCGACCGAAGCCGAGATCGAAGAAGTCTACGGCTGCAAGCCTGGCTACCTCGGCCCGATCGGCACCAAGGGTCCTGTGACCGTGGTGGCCGACCGCACCGTGGCGCTGATGGCGGACTTCGTCACCGGCGCGAATGAAGTGGACTACCACTACACCGGCGCGAACTGGGGCCGCGACATGGCGGAACCTGCCATCGTGGCCGACCTGCGCAATGTAGTCGAAGGCGATCCTTCGCCGGACGGCAAGGGTGTGCTGGCGATTGAGCGCGGCATCGAAGTGGGCCATGTGTTCCAGCTCGGCACCGCCTATTCCGAATCGATGAAGGCCACCTTCCTCGACGAGAACGGCAAGCCTGCGCCGCTGCAGATGGGCTGCTACGGCATCGGCATTACCCGTATCCTGGGCGCCGCCATCGAGCAGAACTTCGACGACAAGGGCATTATCTGGCCAACCTCGCTGGCGCCTTTCGAGCTGGTGCTGTGCCCGATGGGTTACGACCGCAGCGAAGAAGTGAAAGCGGAAACGGACAAGCTGTATGAAGCCGCCGTGGCAGCCGGGATCGACGTGATCGTGGATGACCGCGGCCTGCGTCCGGGCGCCATGTTCGCCGACTGGGAGCTGATCGGCGTGCCGCACCGTGTGGTGATCGGCGACCGTGGCCTGAAGGAAGGCCAGCTGGAATATCTGGGCCGCCGCGATGCCGAGGCGACCAATGTGCCGGTGGCCGAGATCCTCAGCTTCATCAAGGCCAAAGTGCAGCAATGAGCACGGCGCGCGCACATCAGCAGTCCGGCGGCCGTGAGCGCCGCCGCTGGTGGGCCCGCCCCTTGCGCTGGTGGTACACGCTGGCTTTTGCCAGCGGTGTGCTGAGCGCACCGTTCGGCTTTGCGGGTAACCAGAAGGAGGAGGCGCTGGCCGACTCCGTCCGCGTTGCCCTGCACAATGTCATCATGGATGCGCGGCCGCCCAAGCCGCGCTTTACCGATCCCTCCGAGCAGCAGCGCTATAACGCGTGGCTGGGGGAGATGTCGCAGCGCTTGAAGCGCAAGTTGCCGGACGAACAGGTGCGTACCGAGTTCCTCGAAACCGTGTGGTACGAGGCACGCCGCGCCGGCCTGGAACCGGGCCTCGTGCTTGGGCTGATCCAGGTGGAATCGGCCTACCGCAAATACGCCGTCTCCATCGTCGGGGCACGCGGCTATATGCAGGTGATGCCTTTCTGGACCAATGTGATCGGCGACAGCGACCGCCGCAAACTGTTCAATATGCAGACCAACCTGCGCTACGGCTGCGCCATCCTGCGCATGTATATCGACATGGAGCAGGGCAACCTCTATCTCGCGCTGGGCCGCTACAACGGCAGCCGCGGGCGCCCGGAATATCCGAACGCCGTCCTCAAGGCCTGGAACAACTGGAAGTGAGCCGCCCACTCGCTGGCCTCATCCTCTGCGCTGTGCTGGCGCCTGTGTTTGCACAGGAGCTGGACGACGGCTTCAACGAGTACACCATCCGCCGCGAACATCTGCCTCCTGATGCTCCACAGTTCAAGCAGTATCCCGCCAAGCCATACGCAGGCAGAAATGCCCCGGTGCGTTGGAAAGAGACTAGCTTCGGGCGGACGTACCGCACAATATTGCGTGAATTCGGCACCTTGCAGCCGAATTTCGCCGGGCACTACATTCTCGCTTCCTGGGGCTGTGGCACGGACTGCTCGAGAATCGCCATCATCGATGCGCTGACAGGTAAAGTGACAGTACCCGAAGACGTGTCGTTCAATGTCGCCGTCAATGTTCACGACAACCTGCAGGACGATGGCATGTTGCGCTATTGCGCCGACAGCCGCTTGCTGGTGCTGATCGGCATGCCGCAGGAGGACACGCATCGGCGTGGTATTTCGTATTACATGTGGACGCCGCCGAAGTTAAAATTGCTGCGCCATGTGCCCGTTGCATGGCATCCCGACATACAGGAACTCCAATGAGAACATCAGTTTTCGCAGCGGGCCTTGCTGCGAGCTTTTTGCTTGGCGGCTGCGCCAGCACGCCACCAGCGGCGCCTTCAGGCGCGCCACGCAACATCATTCTCTTTGTCGGCAGCGGCATGGGCTTCAATACGCTCACTGCGGCGCGCATCTATGCCGTGGGCGAATCGGGCGACCTTGCCATCGACACCCTGCCGGAATCGGCCTTTGTTAAAACCTACTCGAACGACCGGCAGGTGACGAACGAAGCGGCTGCCATGTCCGCCTTCCTCAGCGGCCAGAAGACCAATAGCGGTGCGTTCTCGGTGCAGGGCTGCCCGGACGGCAAGCCGGCGCCCACGCTGCTGGAACTGGCGGCGCAACGCGGCATGCACACCGGCCTCGTAACGAATGTGCCGGTGACGGATGCGCTGGTGGCTCCCGCCTTCGTGCATGGCTGCTCGCATCCCGGCGGCGCGGCGGCGGCTGCGGCGCTGGTGCCGGGCGGCGCCGGCTATAACAGCGCGCTGAGCAAGGGCATCGACGTGCTGCTCGGTGGCGGCGCTGCGGACTTCGCGCAGCGCGCCGATGGCCGTGACCTGCTGGCCGAACTGCGTGCGCAGGACTATGCGCATGTACAGAACCTCTCCGAGCTCGATATGCCGCAGGCCGCGCGCAGCAAGCGCCTGGTGGGCCTGTTCGCGCCGCGCGATATGGCGGGCGATGCGGCGCGTGATGTGGCGAAGCAGCCGAACATGTCGCAGATGACGAACGACGCCATCGAACGCCTGTCGCGCGATGGCAAGGGCTTTGTGCTGGTGGTGGCGAATGGCCTGATCGACCGTGCGGCGCACCGGTCCGATGCGCGCATGGTGCTGGAAGAAGTGACGGCGCTAGACAAGGCGCTGCGCACCGCCATCGATACCATGCAGCAGCGCGACCCGGGCCTGAAAAATACGCTGATCGTTGCCACGGCCAGCCATGACAGCACGCTGGTCATGAACGGCTACTCCATCATCACCGGCAAGACCACGGCCACCGAGCCGGGCGTGCTTGGCCTGCTGCGTTCCTACTCGAACGGCAAGGTCTATAAAGACGGCGACGGCGCTCCCTTCACCATCATCGGTTTCGGCAATGGCCCGAACCGCGTGGATGGCAAACGTCCGGGTACGCTGGACGCGGCGGCGGTCGCCGCGCCGCACTATCAATACGAGTCGGTCATCCGCATGGCGCCCGATGCCAGCACGCACGGCGGCACGGACGTATATCTCGGCGCCATCGGCGCAGGCGCGGAGAGCTTCCGCGGCACCATCGACAATACCGAAGTCTTCAAACTGATCAAGGCGGCAGCAGGACTATGAAGCAGCTCATTCTGGCAATCGCACTCGCGGCCATTGGCGGCCAGGCCGCTGCGGCCGATGCAAAGAACATCATCTTCTTCCTCGGGGATGGCATGGGACCGACCGTCATCACAGCGGCGCGCATCCATGGCTACAAGGAAGAGGGCCTGCTCAAGTTCGAACGGCTCGAACGCGTGGCGCGGCTCAAGACCTATTCCCATGATGCGCAAACTACCGACAGCGCGCCATCCATGGGTTCGTATATGACGGGCGTGAAGATCAATAACGAAGTGATCTCGATGTGGGACGCGCAACCCAGCGCGCCGAAGAAGGATGCCAACGGCAACCTCGGTATCGATACCTGCGCAGACGGCAACGGCAAGGCGGTGCCGACCATCCTGGAGCTGGCGAAGGCGCACGGCAAGTCGGTCGGCGCGGTCACCACAACGGAAGCGACGCACGCCACGCCTGCCTCCACCTACGCCCACCACTGCCACCGCAACTCAGGCTTCGCCATCGCGGTCCAGGCCGTGCCGGGTGGCGCCGGTTATAACCCGGCGCTGGGTGATGGCCTCGATGTGCTGATGGGCGGCGGCGCCGCGCACTTCACGCCATACGACAAGGCGGCCAATCCGAAAGGCCGCCCGGATGGCCGCAACCTGCTGGGCGAAATGGCAGCGCAGGGCTACGCAGTGGCGCGCAGCCGCAGCGAGATGCTGGCTGCAAAGCCGGGCCGCAAGTTCGTGGGCCTGTACGGCGACGGCCACCTTGAATATGAGCTGGACCGCACCGCCACGCCGCCGCGCGGCGAGGGCGCAAAGCAGCCAAGCCTGTCCGAGATGACGAGCAAGGCGATCGAACTGCTGGCGCCGAATCCCAAGGGTTTCTTCCTGATGGTGGAAGGCGGCAAGATCGACCACGGCCTGCATGGCTCCAATGCCAGGCGTGCCATCGGCGACCTGCTGGCTTTCGATGATGCGATCCAGACCGCCATCGACCGCATGCAGGAGCGTGATCCCGGTCTGCGCAATACGCTGATCGTCATCACGGCTGACCACGACCATACGCTGGCCTTCAACGGCACCGCAAAGCGCGGCAGCCCGGTGCTCGATATCGTGCGCGGCGTCGACGGCACGCCCGCGCGCGACGCGGACGGCCACACCTACACCACACTGGTGTTTGCAAATGGACCGAACCGCAAGCTGGAACGCGCCGATGTGAGCAGCGAGGAGGCCATGGCGGACGACTACCAGCAGGAGACGAGCATCCGCCGCAGCGGTGAAACCCACGGCGGCGGCGATGTGAAGCTTTACGCGGTGGGCGCCGGTTCCGCCGTGTTCAAGGGCACGATGGAGAACACCAAAGTGTTCCACCTGATGAAGGCTGCTTACGGCTTCTGATCCGAGCCATGGCGCAGCGCATCCGGTACCAGCGCTGCGCTGGCGAGAACGAGCACCGTCAGCAGCAGCGCAACCGGCAGCAGGCCGCGTTCCAGCAAGGGCGCGGCGGCCATCGTAGCCGCTGAGGTAGCGGCAAAGGCCAGGAACATTAGCAGGCCTGCTGCCTTGCCCGCATGCTGCTGCGCCAGCGAAAGCGCGCGCGACATCGTCGATGGCCCGCGCACCCCGAGGCCGCAGCAGAACAGGGCCCAGCAAATAATCAATCCGATGATCGAACGCAGATCGAGCAGGGCGAGCGCCGTCATGCCGATGCCCGATGCGAGCTGCATCAGCACGCCGGTGCGCACCAGCGTTTCAACCCCGTAGCGCTGCACGGCCTTCGCACCGCGCGTGGCGCCCACCATGAAGCAGGCCACACCGCAGATCTGCAGCGCTGCAAAGGAACTGACCTCGTTGCCGATCCAGTGCGTGACGAGATAGGGCGCACTGGCCACGAACATCAGCAGGGCGCCGAACATCAGCGCATAGCTGAAGGCATAGCGCAGGAATGGGCCATTGTGGAGCAGGGCTTGCGGCGCCTGGGCATCGGCGTCCGGTGGCGCCGCATGCGCGGTGTGGGTGCTGACGATGCGCGATACCATCGGCGCCAGTGCGAGCGCCAGTACGGCAATGATCCAGAAGGCGTAGCGCCAGTCGGCCAGCATTACCAGCGCCGCGCCGGCAACCGGGCCGAGGGCGGGAATCACGGATTCGGCCATCGCCACCACGGCCATGGCGCCCACGGCTTCGGTTTCGCTGAAGCGGCGGCGGATCAGCGCAGGCACGGCGACCGTTGCGGCGCCGGCGCCCAGGCCTTGCAGCAGCCGCCCAGCCAGCATCAGCTCAATGCCGGCAGCGAGCGCGCACATCACGCTGCCAATTGCCAGCAGGGCAGTGCCGCTGACGATGGTGCTGCGGTCGCCGAAGCGGTCCGCCGCCCAGCCCCAGGCCAGCTGCGATGCGGCCAGTGCCAGCATGAACACCGCCATTGTGGCCTGGGCCGCCGTTACGGAGGCGGCGAGCTGCTGCTGCATGGCGGGCAGCGCGGGCAAGTAGAGATCGGAAGCGAGGAGGCCGACTGCGGTCAGGCTGGCGAGGGGCAGGGCGAGGCGGTATTGTGGCGTCATAAAAAAAATGCCCCGATCGCCAGGCGTCGGGGCCTTCGGCCGGCACTGCGGCCGGGAGAGCTTATTTCAGGTGATCGGAAATCAGCTTGGTCATTTCGAACATGGACACTTGGGCTTTGCCGCCGAAAACGGCTTTGAGCTTGTCGTCTGCATTGATCATGCGGCGGTTGGCTGCATCCTGCAGATTGTGCTTCTTGATGTAGTCCCAGACTTTCTTGGTCACTTCGGTACGCGGCAGGGCGGAGGAGCCAACCACGGCGCCCAGGGCTGCCGATGGGGTCATCGCTTTCATGAATGCTGCGTTGGGCTTGCGTGCTGCGGGTGCTGCTTTCTTTGCTGCCGGCTTAGCTGCTGCCTTTGCTGGTGCTGCTTTTTTTGCCGGTGCCTTAGCGGCTGCCTTCTTTGCTGGTGCTGCTTTCTTGGCTGCTGTTGCCATATTCGAGCCTCCCTAAACAAACAATGGAAAATTGCGCAATCAATCGCACGGCTAATATTGGTGGGGTTTTTCACAGTATGCAAGTGTTTTTCGCGATTTTTCTACGAAACGACGCGTAAAGCCCGCCAACAAAGACAAAAAGCCGCATTGGAGCGGCTTTTTGGTGCATTGCCGCAGGCGCCTAGTGCGGCACGACGAGCTTCATTACCGTCTCGTTGACGACGAGGCCGAGGCTATATGGCCCGGCTGGCGCGATCCAGATGCGGCCCTTCAACCCTTCCGCCACCACCGTTTCCGAGCCCGCCGGGGCGATACGCACAATGCGTGCGCCGGTATCGCCGCCGCGCAGTTCGTACTTGCCGCCGTCCGGCGCCGTACCGACCCCGGCCGGCACGGCTGCGATCGTGCTCACCGTGCCATCCGGCGTGATTTTGCGGATAACAGGCGTGTCCCGGCCGTCGCGCGCATACAGGTTGCCGTCGGCATCCATGCCAAGCAGGCGCGCACTGAGGAAGCGCGCGGCGCTGCCCTTGCCATCTGCGACACCGGCCGCACAGTCATTGCTCCAGACGCAGCCGGCCAGCGTCGAAAAAGTGCCGTCCGCCGCGATCTTGACGATGGTGCTGCCGACCGTGGAGCCCTTGCTGCCCCAGCGCTTCTCGTCACTCAGGTAAACATTCCCTGCGCGGTCGAGCAGCATGGCAGTTGGCGTGCCGAGCAGGCTGCTGTCTGCCGCCAGCGTTGTCACCTGCCCTGACGGCGAGATCTTGCGCAGCGTGCCGCCGCGCAGGCCCGGGTTGCCAAGCACGTAGGGGGAGTAAGCCGTTCCGGGATGATCGATGACGTACAGGTTGCCCTGGCGGTCTGCTGCAATCATGTCGGGCTGGGCGAAGCGGGCTTCGGCGGCCGGGCCGTCCAGCGCCAGGCCGCTGCCGTCCTGCAGGCCGGCGAAGGACTGCGACTTGCTGCCGTTTACCTGCCGGATCTCGGCGCCCAGTGCCAGTATCAGGCGGCCGTCACTGCCGGTCGCTGCCAGCGGCGAGATGCTGGTCAGCATAGGATTGGTCGGCTCGATATCGTTGAACACCGTGCTGGTTTCATTCGACGGCGTCACTTTATAGACGACGTAGCGTCCATCCTGCCAGCGTGCCATGATGGTGAAGGCGCCATCCGGCCCGCCGCTGATATTGGAGATCGGCTTGTCCCCCAGCGCCGGAAGCGTCACCGTGCTTACCGTGCCGCTGGCAGACATACGGCGGTAAGTGGTGTCGTCCTTCAGCAGCAGGTTGCCCGCAGCGTCGGCGCCCACCGCCGCGATGGTGGAAAAGCGTGCGGCGGAACCTGGACCATCTACCTGCGGCGAGGAGTCGAAGGGCGGGGCAGCGGGATCGCCCGCAACCGTGGCGACGCCGCCGGCTGCACTCATCTTCAGCACCGCTTTCGGCTTGATGAGATAGATGGCGCCATTGCCGGCCGGCTGGATATTGAGGACGGTGTCGAGGACGGCGCCCGACAGCGCTATGCTGGCTGCGCCGGATGGGCTGATGCGCAGCAGCTGCCGGCCGCTCGCTGGCCATGTGAGTACATACAGCATGCCATCGCTGGCCAGGGCCAGGCGGGAATTGTAATAGTAAGCGTTGTCGTGGTAGTCGGTGCTGTTGCTGTAGAGGGTGCTGACTTCCCCAGCGGCGCTGATCTTGCGCACCGTGAGGCGTGCGGTGGTGCCATCGTAAACATAGTAGCCCCCGGTGTTGTCCGGTGCGATGGACTGGATGGCGGTAAAGGACGCCGCAGTGCCTTTGCCATCGGCGAAGCCGCGATGGCCGGCGCTGCCCGACAGCAGCGACAGCCCGGGCTGACCGGGATCAGGATAGACCGTCAGCGTGAACTGTTTTGCCGGGCCGCCCGCGCTGGCCGTCACCGCCACGTCGGTGGCCGCTGTTACGCCGTTGGCCGGCGGCGTGTAGTTGACGCTATTGCCGCTGCTGGCCGACAGGCTGCCCGGAGCACCCGCCGCAAGCTGCCAGCTGACGGTGCTGCCGTTGCTGACAGTAGCCGTCAGCACGACTGGCGCGCCGCCTGCCAGAACCTGGTCTGAAGGCGCGCTGACGCTGACGACCGGCGGCGGTGGTGGCGGGGTTTCTGGTGCGCTGCCCCCTCCTCCGCATGCAGTCAGGAGGAGGGCCAGGGCAAGGGGGACGAGTGCGTTTTTCATAGCGATGATCTTAGCGAACAAGACGCGTGAAAAAATCACCATTTGTCACGGGCGCATGAAAAAGCCGCCCGGAGGCGGCTTTTTTCGTCACAAGGTGTAAGCGCTCAGCGCAGGCCCGGCATCATGCCCTTCATGCTGCGCATCATTTTCATCATGCCGCCGCCGGACAGTTTTTTCATCATGGTCTGCATCTGTTCGAACTGGTTCAGCATGCGGTTGACTTCCTGCACCTGCACGCCGGCGCCGGCCGCGATGCGGCGCTTGCGGGAGGCCTTGATGAGTTCAGGCTTGGCGCGTTCGCCCGGCGTCATGGAGTCGATAATGCCGACCATGCGGCGCACCTGTTTGTCCGCCTGGTCCATATTGGCGCCGCCGGCAGCCTGCTGGAACTGGGCCGGCAGCTTGTCCACCAGGCCGGCCATGCCGCCCATTTTCTTCATCTGGCCCAGTTGCGACTTGAAGTCGTTCATGTCGAACTTGCCGCCGGACTTGACCTTGGCCGCCAGGTCGGCTGCCGCCTTCGCATCCACCCCTTTGCGGGCTTCTTCCACCAGCGCCATGATGTCGCCCATGCCCAGCACACGGCTGGCCATGCGCGCCGGGTCAAAGGCTTCCAGGCCGTCCAGCTTTTCGGACACGCCGGCAAACTTGATCGGCTTGCCGGTGATGTGGCGCACGGACAGCGCCGCACCGCCGCGCGAATCGCCATCCAGCTTGGTCAGCACGATACCGGTCAGCGGCAGGGCGTCGTTAAAGGCCTTGGCGGTATTGATGGCGTCCTGGCCCAGCATGGCATCGACCACGAACAGGGTTTCCACCGGCTTCACCGCGCCGTGCACGGCGGCGATTTCCTTCATCATCTCTTCGTCGATACCGAGGCGGCCGGCGGTGTCGATGATCAGCACATCGTGGTAATGCTTTTTGGCCCAGTCCAGCGCGGCCAGGGCGATATCGACCGGCTTGTCGGCCGCGGTGGACGGGAAGAAGTCGGCGCCGACCTGCTGCGTTACCGACTGCAGCTGGGCGATAGCGGCCGGACGATACACGTCGGCGGACACCGTCAGCACCTTTTTCTTCTTCTCTTCCTTCAGATATTTGGCCAGTTTGCCGGTGGTGGTGGTTTTACCCACACCCTGCAGGCCGGCCATCAGGATGATGGCGGGCGGCTGCTGCGCAAAGCTGATCTGGGACGCTTCCGGCCCCAGGTCGGCGCCCATCAGGGCGGCCAGCTCGCGCTGCACCACGCCGACGAGGGCCTGGCCCGGCGTCAGCGAGGAAATCACTTCCTCGCCGAGGGCCTTTTCCTTCACCTTGGCGATAAATTCGCGCACGGCGGGCAGGGCCACGTCGGCCTCCAGCAGCGCCATGCGCACTTCGCGCAGCATCTCGGCCGTGTTGGCCTCGGTCAGGCGTGCCTCGCCGCGCATGGTCTTGACGACTTTGGCAAGGCGTTGGGTCAGATTGTCTAGCATGTGGCCTACCTACTAATAAATATGGCGGAAACCGGTCATTTTACCCGACTGCCGGGCTGCCTGCGGCACCGTTTGGGCCGCACCACCCTCACAGATTGTCACAACGGTGCACACTTTCAAGCCCGACGGGCGCCGATTGTTTGACAAGCTGCGGCCGGGCCGTCATCTTGCTGGCTGGCCCATACAGGAGAGATGAGTGTTCAACGAAGCCACTGCAGCAGCGCCGGCGCCGGTCGAAACGCGCGAGGAAATCACTTTCAGCGCCACCGGCGGCGAATATTTCCGCATCTGGATCGTCAACCTGCTGCTGACGATCGTCACGCTCGGCATCTATTCGGCCTGGGCGAAAGTGCGCCGCAACCAGTACTTTTATTCCAGCACCCGGCTGGCGGGCAGCAGTTTCGAATACCACGGCAATCCCGTGGCAATCCTCAAGGGCCGCCTGATTGCGCTGGCTCTGGTCGGCGTCTATAACTTGGCATTCCATATTTCGCCCTCTGCCGGGCTGGCGATGTTCGCCGTGATGGCGGCGGTGATGCCATGGCTGCTGTGGCGCAGCCTGCAGTTCTCGCTATATAACAGCAGCTACCGCGGCATTCGCTTTGGATTCGATGGCAGCGCGCGCCAGGCTTACGTAGCCTTCCTGGGCATGGCTGTCCTCAGCGTCATCAGCGTCGGCCTGCTCACACCCTTTGCGCACCAGCGCCTGAAAAAATTCCAGCATACCGAGGCGCGTTATGGTGCATCGAAGTTTTCCTTCGATGCACCGGTGAGCGGTTTTTACAAGATCTACCTGATACTGTTCGGCATGATGGTGCTGGGACTAGTGGCGCTTTTCGGCCTCGCGTTTGCCGCGATACTGATCTGGGGCAGGTCTACTGAGGCAGCAACCTTTCTTCCTCTCACGGTGGCACTTTTGCTTTATCCATGGATGCTGGCCGCGACCTGGATGTTCCTCGCCATGCTGCAGAACCTGGTATGGAATCACACGCAACTGGAGGCTCACAGCTTCATGTCGGGCATGCACTGGGGCCGGCTGGCCTTCATCTACGCCACCAATACGCTTGGCATCATTCTCACACTGGGCTTCTACACGCCCTTCGCCAAGGTGCGCGCGATGAAGTACCGGCTTGAGTCCATTTCCTTGCAGGTGTCCGGCGGGTTGGATGACGTGGTGGCCCGAAGCACTCCGGGCGTGAACGCGGCCGGTGAAGGCATGGCCGACTTCCTGGGCATTGACCTCTCGATGTAATGGAAACCGTCAGCGGGCGCTATTTTGATGGCAAGACCTCGCGTGCGCATCAGGTGAGCTTGAGCGTGCGCGATGGTGCGGCATGGCTGGACGGTGACGTGGTCCGCCATGCGCCACTGTCCACCTTGCGCGTATCCGAACGCACCCGGCATGCGGCGCGCAAGGTGAGCTTCGAGGACGGCGCCTTCTTCGAACCGGATGACATGGCCGCCTTCAACCGCCTGCTGGACGCCAGTGGCCACCGCGACAGCGGCGTGGTGCGCGCCCAGCAAAGCTGGAAGCTGGCGCTGGGCGCACTGGCCGCAACGGTGATCGTGCTGGCGCTGGCCTACCGCTACGCGTTGCCGGGAATGGCTTCATCCATTGCGCGCGTGCTGCCGCAATCGGTGGAGCAGAAAATGGGCGAGGGCGTGCTGGAGCTGCTGGACAAGCGGCTGCTGGCACCCAGCAAACTAAGCGCCAAACGGCAGCAGCAGATTGCGGCCGCATTCGCGGCGCTGCGCCAGCCGCATGAGGACAGGCAGCCTTACCGCCTGCTGTTCCGCAAGAGCCGCCTTGGTCCCAATGCCTTTGCGCTGCCATCCGGCGATATCATCCTGACCGATGAAATGGTGAAACTGCTGGACAACGACCGGGCCGTGGCAGGTGTGCTGGCGCACGAACTGGGGCACCTGCACGAACGCCATATGTCGCGCCGCCTGATCCAGACCTCGGTCGTCGCCGCCGTCACCACGCTGCTGTTCGGGGATGCGAGCGGCTTTATCGCCAGCCTGCCGGCGGTGGCGCTGGACATGCACTATTCGCGCGACGCCGAAACCGAGGCAGACGATTACGCAGCGCGCATGCTGCGCCATAACGGCCGTCCGCTGGCCGATCTCGAAGCCGTTTTCCTGGCGCTGGACAAAGTGGAAACGCAAAATGCCGTGTCCATCCCCTACCTGAACAGCCATCCTCCGAGCGCCGAGCGGCTGCAAAGAGTGCGCCATCTGGCGCCCGCGCCATGAAACCTTGTATGATCTGAACAGAACACCCCCGCTATTTTCTTTTTCAGGAGACGCTCATGAAACTGAAGTTGATCGGCAAGTCGGTTGCGCTGTTGGCAGTGTTGGTGATGGCAGGCGGCGCGCAGGCGCAGGAAGTGGTCAGGCTGGGGAACCTCAAGTTCGCGCATTATGGCGCGGTGTCGTATATCAAGGAGATCGCGCCGAAGTGCGGGATCAAGGTGGAAGAGCATATCTTCGCCAAGGGCCTGGATGTGATGCAGGCCATCATCGCCGGGGAGCTCGATGTGGGCACCACGGCATCGGAAGCGGCCATCTCGGGCCGCGCCGGCAACGCCCCGATTGTGGTGGTGGCGGGCTTCGCCAAAGGCGGCGCGCGGCTGGTGGGGCGCACCGACCTCAAACTCAAATCCGTGAAAGACCTGAAGGGCAAGAAGGTCGGCGTGACGCGCGGCGGCATCCAGGAAGTGCTGCTGCTGGCGGAACTGCAGCAGAACGGCATGACAGTCTCCGAGCAGCCGGGCAAGGATGTGCAGCTGGTCTTCCTCGCTTACGCAGACCTGAACCAGGCGCTGCTCGGTAAGAACATCGACGCCATGATGCAGTCGGAACCGCAGTCCTCGCAGGCCATCAACAAGGGCTTCGGCACCGAGATCCTGAAACCGTATGACACGCCGATCGGCGAGCCGGTGCGCACCATGGTGATGACGGAGAAGTTCTACAAGGAGCGCCGTCCGGTGGCGGAGAAATTCATGCGCTGCTTTGTGGAAGCTACCAAGACCTTTATCGAAAATCCGGCCACGGCGGAAAAATACGTGCGCGAGGTGGTGTTCAAGAACCAGATCACCAAGGACGATTTCGAAGACGCCATCGGCAATTCGCCATATTCCTACGACATCACGCCCGAGCATATCCAGATCACCACCGATACGATGGTGAAGACCGGCGTGGGCCGCATGAGCAAGCCGCCGGTGGCCAAGGACTGGGTACGCACCGACCTGCTGGAGCAGGCCAAGAAAAGCCTGGGCGTGAAGTAAGGAGCGCCCATGGCACGCATCGCCTGGCGTGAAGTGGGTGTCGGCCTGATTGTGCCGGCGGTAGTGATCGCAGTGTGGCAGCTGGTGGCGCAGAAGGGCTGGGTCAATCCGCAGGTGCTGCCATCGCCGCTGGCGGTGGTGACGAAGTGGATCGAATATCTGCTGCCATTGCAGGCACGCGACCCGGCGAGCCAGAGCTGGCTGGCCTGGGCGCTGTCCGGCGAATTGATTCACGATTCGCTGGGCAGCCTGTATCGCGTGGTGGTCGGCTTCCTGATCGGCGGCGGGCTGGCGCTGCCCATCGGGCTCGCGATGGGCGCGAGTGCGCGGGTCTATGCCTGGCTTAATCCGCTGGTGCAGCTGCTGCGGCCCATTCCGCCGATTGCCTATATTCCCTTATCCATCCTCTGGTTCGGTTTGGGAAATCCACCTGCCGTATTCCTGATTGCGCTGGGCGCTTTCTTCCCGGTGCTGATGAATACCATCGCGGGAGTGCGGCATGTGGACGGCATTTACCTGCGGGCGGCGCGCAACCTGGGCGCTTCGGGCATCACGCTGTTTGTGCGGGTGATTCTGCCGGCGGCCGTGCCGTATATATTGTCGGGCGTGCGGATCGGCATCGGCACCGCGTTCATCGTGGTGATCGTGTCCGAGATGATCGCGGTGAACAATGGGCTGGGCTTCCGCATCCTTGAAGCGCGCGAGTACTTCTGGTCCGACAAGATCATTGCGGGCATGATCACCATCGGCATGATCGGGCTGGCCATCGACATTATCATGAACCGGATCAATAACTACCTGCTGCGCTGGCATCGTGGACTGGAGAACTGAGATGAGCGACGCGCATATCGTTATATCGCAGGTCAGCAAGGTATTCAGCGCGGGCGAGCGGGACGTGGTGGCGCTCAAGGACATCAACCTGGAGATTCCGCGAGGGCAGTTCGTGTGCCTGCTCGGGCCATCCGGCTGCGGCAAGTCCACCTTGCTGAACGCGGTGGCGGGCTTTGCGCCGCCGTCCAGCGGGCAGATTACGGCGGACGGCGCGCTGGTGACGGCGCCGGGACCGGAGCGCGGCATGGTATTCCAGGAATACGCACTGTTCCCCTGGATGACGGTGGCGGACAACGTCGCCTTCGGGCTCGAAATCAAGGGCCTGCCCAAAGCGGAGATCCGGGCGACGGTGGACAAGCTGCTGAAGATGCTGTCCCTGGGCGATTTCCGCAACCGCTTCCCGAAAGACCTGTCGGGCGGCATGCGGCAGCGGGTAGCGATCGCGCGGGTGCTGGCGCTGGACTCGCCGATCATGCTGATGGACGAACCTTTCGGCGCACTGGACGCGCTCACGCGGCGCAATTTGCAGGACGAGCTGCTGCGCATCTGGTCCGAGCTGAAAAAGACCATCATCTTCGTCACCCACAGCATCGAGGAAGCGATCTACCTGGCCGACCGCATCGTGGTGATGACCTACCGCCCCGGCACGGTGAAGCGTGACATCCTGGTGGACCTGCCGCGCCTGCGCGACCCGGCCGCCCCCGAGTTCAACGCCCTGAAGCGCGAGCTCGGCCAGCTGGTCATGGAAGAACAGCAACGCCACCACAACGACGAACTCCGCCTCGCCGCCATTGACTAGCTGTCCCACCTTGGGGTCACACCCTAAAACGGGACAAAAGTGTCCCGTTTTAGGGTGTGACCCCAAGGTGGGACAGCGGTTGGTGTAAACTGGGCTGATGCAGACTTATTTTCTGATTGCGGCAGTGGCGCTTTATCTGGCTTGCGCCGTGCTGCCGTCCCGTAGGACGACACTGATTGCGGCCGTCACCGCTGTGGCGTGGCTGCTGCATGGCGCTGCGCTGTGGTCGGATGTGATCGCGCCCGGCGGCTCGCTGCGGCTCGGTTTTGCTTCCATGCTGTCGTCCGCCCTGTGGATTTCCGTGGCGGCGTACTGGATCGAGAACCGCAATTATCCGCTCGATGGCCTGCGCCGCATGGTCATGCCTTGCGCCGCCCTGGCCGTGGCCCTGCAGGCCGTGTTCCCCGGCGCGCTGGTGTCGCTGGAGGGCCGGTCGGTGACCTTCGGCTGGCATATCGCCGTTGCCACGCTGGCCTACAGCACGCTGACCATCGCCGCCTTCCATGCGGTGCTGATGGCGCTGCAGGAGTCGCGCCTGCATACGCGCAATGAGCGCGCCGGTTTCTTCTGGGCTGCGCTGGACCAGCTGCCGGCCCTGCTGACCATGGAGAAGCTGCTGTTCCGCCTGATCGCTTTCGGCTTCGCGCTGCTTAGCCTTACCGTGCTGTCGGGGATCGTATTTTCCGAGGAATTGTTCGGCCAGGCCCTGAAGTGGGATCACAAGTCCGTGTTCACGCTGCTGTCCTGGCTTCTGTTTGCGGCGCTGCTGGCCGGCCGCCACTTCCGTGGCTGGCGCGGCAAGACGGCGCTGAGTTTTACGCTGGCCGGGTTTGCAACCCTGCTGCTGGCTTATGTAGGCAGCCGCTTCGTGCTTGAAGTCGTGCTGCATCGAGGATTTGCATGACACGTATTCTGTTCTGGCTGGCCCTGGCCTTCCTGGTCGTTGCCGCCATCCGTTCCAAATTGAAGAGCAACACCCGGCATCCGAAGCAGCAGCCGCCGGCGCGCCCTGCACCGCCGAAGGCGGTTGAAACCGAGCCAATGCTGCAGTGCGCCCACTGCGGCGTGCACTATCCGGCTTCGGAAAACGTGCCCGCCGCGGGCCGCAATTACTGCAGCGCCGCCCACGCGCCGACTGCCTGAGCGGTGATCGCGCGCCTGCCTACCCTGTCGGCTGAATCGCGCGAGACCTTCTGGCGCTCGCTGCAAACCCTGAACGGGACGCGGGTCGTCATCGCCATGGTGCTGCTGGCCTACCTGGCCTTCGATACGCGCGGCCAGGGCAGCGGCACCGCCATGGTCAATATCCAGCTGTGCGCGGGCTACCTGTTCCTGGCACTGGTGTTCATGCTGAGCGCTGCCTGGTGGCGCAAGCGCTTCATGGTGCAGCTGGGCGTGCAGGTCGCCTGCGACCTGATTTTCATCTCGCTGCTGTATCTGGCCGCCGGCGGCGTGCGCAGCGGCCTCGCCATCCTCTACCTGTTCCCGCTGGCCGGCTGCGCCATCCTTGCGCCGCTGATGCTGTCGCTGTTCGCCGCATCGCTGGCGGCGCTGTTCATGCTGGCCGAGAGCACCTACCGCATCTTCCTGTCCGACAGCGAAGCGGCCGTGCTGCAGGCGGGCCTGTATGGCGCGGCCTTCTTTGCCGCCGTACTGGTGGTGAACCGCATGGCGGCAAAGCTGATCGGCCAGGAGGAGCTGGCGGTCCAGCGCGGCATCGAGGTGGGGGTGCAGCAGGCCGTGAACCGGCTGGTGATGTCGCACGCGGGCGACGGGATTATTGTGCTGGGCGCGCAGGGGCAGGTTTATGCCAGCAACCCGGCGGCGCAGCAGATGCTGGGGCTTACCGAGTCCATCGCTGATTTCCGCCTGAGCGACAATCCTTCGCTGCTGCCGGTGGCGCTGGCCTACGATGAGTGGCGGGCCAACCCCGTGCAGTCCAGCGCCTTTATCAATGTGAAGCCTTACACCGATCCCGCCCTGCAGGAGATGACGGCAGCATGGAGCGCGCGGCGCGATGTGGTGGCGCACCTGAAAGTACGTTTCGCCGCTGCCGATACCGCGCCGCTGGGCACCGAGCGCAATGTGATCTTCCTGCAGGACGTGACGGCCATCGAAAACCAGGCGCAGCAGCTCAAGCTGGCTTCGATGGGGCGACTGACGGCCAGTATCGCGCACGAGGTGCGCAATCCGCTGTCGGCCATCGGCCACGCCACCTCGCTGATGGCGGAGGACCTGAAGGAGCCGGTGCACCTGCGGCTGCTGAAAATCGTGAGCGACAATGTGGCGCGCGTGAACCGCATGGTGGAAGACATCCTGCAGCTGTCGCGCAAGGCGCAGAGCCACAGCGAGCCGATGGCGCTGGACCAGTTCCTCACCGAGCTGAAAGCGGAGTTCGACGATACCCACGCCATTGCGCCGGATGTGCTGTGCCTGGGCGGCGTGGCCCACCATGAGGTGCGTTTCGATCCGCTGCACCTGCGCGAAGTGGTGCTGAACCTGCTGAACAACGCAGTGCGCTATGCCAGCGGCGGGCCGGAAAGCATCCGCATGTTCGTGGTGAGTTCGCGCGGCCGCCCGCTGGAGCTGCACGTGCAGGACGACGGTCCCGGTATTTCGGCCGAAGTGCGGGCCCACCTGTTCGAGCCCTTCTACACCACGTCCAGCAAGGGCACCGGCCTCGGTTTGTACCTGGCGCGGGAACTGTGCTTGAATAACGAGGCCATGCTGGACTACGAATACCGTTTCGACAAGGATGTGCAGGCGGACGGCAGCCGCAAGTCCAGTGGCCGTTTTGTGATCACTTTTGCACGCCCGGCGCCGCGCTGAGCCAACACACACTATATATATGAGTTCTCCCCGCGTTCTGGTAGTGGATGATGAAGCCGACCTGCGTGAGCTGCTGGAAATCACGCTGCTCAAGATGGGTCTCGATGTGGACAGCGCCGAAACGCTGGCCCAGGCGCGCAGCTTCTTCGCCTCCGGCGACTACCAGCTGGTGCTGACGGATATGCGCCTGCCCGATGGCTTGGGCCTGGAGCTGGTGCGCGAGGTGGCGGCCAGCGGCCGCAATACGCCGATCGCCGTGGTGACGGCCTTCGGCAGCGCGGATAACGCGGTGGTGGCGCTGAAGGCGGGGGCTTTCGACTATGTGAGCAAGCCGGTGCAGCTGGACCAGCTGCGCGTGATGGTGCAGTCGGCGCTCAAGCTGAACACGGCCGAGGCGCCGTCCACCCCGCGCGGCGAGCCGGTGGACAGCCGCCTGAAAGGCCAGTCGGCCTCCATGCAGGCGCTGCGTGCGCAGATTGCGCGGCTGGCGCGCTCGATGGCGCCGATTTCCATCACCGGCGAGTCGGGCAGCGGCAAGGAAGTAGCGGCGCGCGAGATCCACGCCCAGAGTTCGCGCGGCGACAAGCCCTTTATCGCCGTGAACTGCGGTGCGATTCCCGAAGCGCTGATGGAGGCCGAGTTTTTCGGCTACCGCAAGGGCGCCTTCACCGGGGCCGCCGATGAGCGGGACGGTTTCTTCCAGGCGGCCAACGGCGGCACCCTGATGCTGGACGAGGTGGCGGACCTGCCGCTGGCCATGCAGGTGAAGCTGCTGCGCGCGATCCAGGAGCGCCGCGTGCGCAAGATCGGCGCCACGGCCGAGGAGCCGGTGGATGTGCGCATCATCAGCGCCACCCATCAGGACCTGGCGCGCTGCGTGGAGCAGGGCAGGTTCCGGCAGGACCTGTTCTATCGGCTGAATGTGATCGAGCTGTCGCTGCCGCCCTTGCGCGAACGGCTGGATGATTTGCCGGTGCTGACCGAAGCGATTCTGGAGCGTCTTGCCCGTGGCGGCGACAAGCCGGTGCTGGGGCCGGGCGTGCTGGAACGGCTGTCCGGCTACAGCTTCCCCGGCAATGTGCGGGAGCTGGAGAATGTGCTGGAGAGGGCGCTGGCGTTCTCGAACGATGGCGTGATCGATGCGGCCGACCTGTCTTTAAAAGGGGCGCAGCTTGCGGCGCAGGCGCCTGCGCCAGCCGCCGAAGCGCTGACGTCCGCTTCGCTGGCCGCCGCCGCATTGGCTCCGGTGGCTGCGCCCATCGTAGCGCCGCCGACGGCTGCACCGGCTGGACTGGCCGCGCAGGCCGAGCGGACGGATGCGGCGCCTCAGGCATATGGCGGCCCAGGCGCCGCGGATGCGGCGGTGGGGTTGGGGCCGGACGGCGGCGCGCGCATGCCGCCGCTGCCGGACCTCAGCATCCTGCCGGACAACCTGCCCGAATACCTCGAAATGGTGGAGCGCGAAATCATCCAGCGCGCCCTGGTGCAGACCCAATACAACCGCACTCAGGCCGCCCAGCTGCTCGGCATCAGCTTCCGCCAGCTGCGCTACCAGATGCAGAAACTGAACATCTCGGCACCGAATTCCTGAGCCCACACGGCCGCCCGGCTTCGACTATAATGCCGCTCCGCCGCGCGGACCACGCGCCATTGATGTGGCGAATTCGCCAATTCCGGCCCCTCCCGGTGCACATCGTTGCCCAAGAAAAAGGCAAGTAAAAAACCAGTGTTAGCGCTTGCTAACGGGACGCGCCTAGCGCTTTCGGGGGGTCTCAAAAGTCAATCAAAAAATTGGCTAAATATCTAAATTTTTTTGTGGAGAAGTCCTTGTCACCTCTGAAGTGCGTCACTACAATTAGTGGATCACTTTGAGCTTCACACTAAATCTAGTGGTCTTAGTGGCTTTACACTACAAGTTGCTTTTTTACAATAAGAGCACAAACTCCAACCTTCGCATGCTGTTCTCAGGGAGCTGAAATGCAATCTACTCAAGACATGACCATCAATCCAGCGGCGCCGCTAGCGGGCGCAGCAGGCGCGCCTGCCGGCGGCCTGACGACGCCGGCCAGTGCGCTGGGCGACTACCGCATCATCCGCCGTAACGGCGCCGTAGTTGCGTTTGAACCGTCGAAGATCCAGGTCGCGATGACCAAGGCCTTCCTCGCTGTGAATGGTGGTCAGGGTGCGGCCTCCGCGCGCATCCGTGAACTGGTAGAACAGCTCACTAATAGTGTGGTCACCGCGCTGGTGCGCCGCCAGCCATCGGGCGGCACCTTCCATATCGAAGACGTGCAGGACCAGGTGGAACTGGCGCTGATGCGCTCCGGCGAACATGATGTGGCCCGTGCCTACGTGCTGTACCGCGCCAAGCACATGGAAGAGCGCCGTGCCAAGAAAGAAGCGGCGGGCGCCAGTGCCGTCGCCGAACCGCAGCTGCACGTGACCGAGAACGGCGCGCGCCGTCCGCTGAACATGCAGGAAGTGCGTGACCTGATCAACGCCGCCTGCTCCGGCCTGGAAAAGCACGTCGATGCCGACGCCATCCTGGCCGAAACCGTGAAGAACCTGTACGACGGCGTGCCGGTCGAGGAACTGCACAAGTCCGCCATCCTGGCCGCCCGCGCGCTGATGGAAAAGGACCCGGCCTACTCGCAAGTGACGGCCCGCATTCTGCTGCACACGATCCGCAAGGAAGTCTTCGAAAAGGAAACGCCGCAAGCGAAGGCGGCTGCCGAGTACGTGGAGTACTTCCCGAAATACATCGCCAAGGGCATCGAGAACGAGCTGCTGAACCCTGAGCTGGCCAAGTTTGACCTGGCCAAGCTGTCCAAGGCCCTGGTGGCCGACCGCGACCTGCAGTTCGGCTACATCGGCCTGCAGACCCTGTACGACCGCTACTTCCTGCACGTGCGCGATGTGCGCATCGAAATGCCGCAGGCCTTCTATATGCGCGTGGCCATGGGCCTGGCCCTGGAAGAGGCTAACCGCGAGGCGCGCGCCATCGAGTTCTACAACCTGCTGTCGACCTTCGACTTCATGTCGTCGACCCCGACCCTGTTCAACTCCGGCACGCTGCGTTCCCAGCTGTCCTCCTGCTACCTGACCACCGTGTCGGACGACCTGGAAGGCATCTACGACGCGATCAAGGAAAACGCACTGCTGGCGAAATTCGCCGGTGGCCTGGGCAATGACTGGACCCCGGTGCGCGCACTGGGCGCCCACATCAAGGGCACCAACGGCAAGTCGCAAGGCGTGGTGCCGTTCCTGAAAGTGGTGAACGACACCGCCGTGGCAGTGAACCAGGGCGGCAAGCGCAAGGGCGCGGTCTGCGCCTACCTGGAAACCTGGCACATGGATATCGAGGAATTCCTCGACCTGCGCAAGAACACCGGCGACGACCGCCGCCGCACCCACGACATGAACACCGCGAACTGGATTCCGGACCTGTTCATGAAGCGCGTGATGGAAAAAGGCGACTGGACCCTGTTCTCGCCATCGGACTGCCCGGACCTGCACGACAAGGTCGGCAAGGCCTTCGAACAGGCTTACCTGGGGTATGAAGCCAAGGCTGCCGCCGGCGAAATCCGCGTGCACAAGAAGGTTGCCGCGCTGGACCTGTGGCGCAAGATGCTGTCCATGCTGTTCGAAACCGGCCACCCATGGATCACCTTCAAGGATCCTTGCAACATCCGTTCGCCGCAGCAGCACGTGGGCGTGGTCCACAGCTCGAACCTGTGCACCGAAATCACGCTGAACACCAACGACAGCGAAATCGCGGTCTGCAACCTGGGTTCCGTCAACCTGCCAGCCCATATGAAAGAGGGCAAGCTGGATCACGTGAAGCTGCAGAAAACCATCCGCACCGCGATGCGCATGCTGGACAACGTGATCGACATTAACTACTACGCTGTCGACAAGGCCCGTAACGCGAACATGCGCCACCGTCCGGTGGGCCTGGGCGTGATGGGCTTCCAGGACTGCCTGCACATGATGCGCGTGCCATACGCTTCGCAGGAAGCGGTGAACTTCGCCGATACCTCGATGGAAGCGGTGTGCTACTACGCCTACCTGTCCTCCACCGAGCTGGCGGAAGAGCGCGGCCAGTACGAGTCCTACAAAGGCTCGCTGTGGGACCGCGGCATCCTGCCGCAGGATTCCGTCAAGCTGCTGGCCGAAGAACGTGGCGGCTACCTGGAGCAGGACATGTCGTCCGCCATGGACTGGACCCCGGTGCGCGAGCGTATCAAGCAGTTCGGCATGCGTAACTCGAACTGCGTGGCGATTGCTCCGACCGCGACCATTTCGAACATCATCGGCGTGTCGGCCTGTATCGAACCGACCTTCCAGAACCTGTATGTGAAGTCCAACCTGTCGGGCGAATTCACCGAAATCAACGCCTACCTGGTGCGTGACCTGAAAGCGCGCGGCCTGTGGGACGAAGTGATGATCGCCGACCTGAAATACTTCGACGGCTCCCTGTCCAAGATCGACCGCACCCCGCAAGACCTGCGCGACATCTACGCAACGGCCTTCGAAGTGTCGCCAAGCTGGCTGGTGGAAGCTGCATCGCGCCGCCAGAAGTGGATCGACCAGGCCCAGTCGCTGAACATCTACATGGCCGGCGCGTCGGGCAAGAAGCTGGACGAGACCTACAAGCTGGCATGGCTGCGCGGCCTGAAAACCACTTACTACCTGCGCACCATCGCAGCGACCCACATGGAGAAATCGACCTCCAAGACCGGCGCGCTGAACGCGGTGGCCGTGGATGGCGGTGTGTCGGCTGCGGCGGCCGCCGCCGGTTCGACTCCGGTGCCGCACGCTGCTGCGCCAAGCACGGTGCAGCAAGTGGAAGAGGGCGCCGCCTGCTACCTGCGTCCGGGCGACCCAGGTTTCGAAGAGTGCGAAGCCTGCCAGTAAAATAATGACGCCGCCCTCCGGGGCGGCTTTTGACCCCTATAGAAGGAAAATAAGATGCTGTCTTGGGACGATGAAACCGCGGCCGCGCCGCGCCAACCACAGATGCCAGCTGCCGCCGCCGAAGGTGAATCCACTGCCGAGCAGGTCGCACTGCGCGTGAATGCCGATGACAAGCGCGTCATCAACGGCCAGACCGACGTCAACCAGCTGGTGCCGTTCAAGTACAAATGGGCCTGGGACAAATACCTGGCCGGCTGCGCCAACCACTGGATGCCGCAGGAAGTGAACATGCAGCGCGATATCGAGCTGTGGAAGAACCCGAACGGCCTGTCCGAAGACGAGCGCCGCCTGGTGAAGCGCAACCTGGGCTTCTTCGTCACCGCCGACTCGCTGGCCGCCAACAACATCGTGCTGGGCACCTACCGCCACATCACGGCGCCGGAATGCCGCCAGTACCTGCTGCGCCAGGCCTTCGAGGAAGCGATCCACACCCACGCCTACCAGTACATCGTGGAGTCGCTCGGCCTGGATGAGCAGGAAATCTTCAACGCCTATAACGAGGTGAAGTCGATCCGCGACAAGGACCAGTTCCTGATCCCCTTCATCAACACGCTGACCGACCCGGCTTTCACCACCGGCACGATTGAAAACGACCAGAAGCTGCTGAAGTCCCTGATCGTGTTCGCCTGCCTGATGGAAGGCCTGTTCTTCTACGTGGGCTTTACCCAGATCCTGGCGCTGGGCCGCCAGAACAAGATGATGGGCGCCGCCGAGCAGTACCAGTACATCCTGCGCGACGAGTCGATGCACTGCAATTTCGGCATTGACCTGATCAACACCATCAAGCTGGAAAACCCGCAGCTGTGGACCGCCGCCTTCAAGGAAGAGATCAAGGCGCTGTTCCTGGAAGCCGTGGAACTGGAATACCGCTACGCGGAAGACACCATGCCACGCGGCGTGCTGGGCCTGAACGCCACCATGTTCAAGGGCTACCTGCGCTTCATCGCCAACCGCCGCGCGGTGCAGATCGGCCTGGAGCAGCTGTTCGACCAGGACGAGAATCCATTCCCATGGATGAGCGAAATGATCGACCTGAAGAAAGAGCGCAACTTCTTCGAGACCCGCGTTACCGAATACCAGACCGGCGGCGCGCTGAACTGGGACTAAGCTTCAACCGTTCCTGAGAGGGGAGCGTTCCTGCACCGCAGGACGCTCCCTTTTTCTTTGGATCTTCAAACATGCGCGCGATGGCGTTCTTCCGCGCTGCGCGGCAGACGTCGGCCAGCAGCCACTCGCTGCTGCCGGGGAAACGCAGCCAGATCGCTTTCCACGCATTGCGGTTGCCGCTGCCGTACAGATTCGCAAAGCAGGACGGGGAGATGGTGTGCTCGCCGTATTTGATTTCGGAATCAACTACCGCGCCGAAATAAGGCATGTGGCCGAAGCAGGCGCGCAGTTCAGTACCTTCCGGCAGAAACACTTCTTTCCATTGATATCCTGCCCCGGATGAAGCCGCCGACGGCGATGGCGTTGCCGGAACGGGGTTCATCCACGCACGAATTGCGTCGCACATGATCGACTCCATTGCGGGATCGGACCAGAAATAACCTGAATGTTTGCAAGGCTTCCAGCAAATCCGAGGGCAGGTAAAAGGGAACGTGACAGACTGCCATGGTGGGTCTTCCGGAGACGAATTTACTAACCACTGCTAACTCCTGATAAGCAGTACTAGAACTCACTACTCCTTACTAAAACGGCCGCGCGCGATACTAAATGCTGCCAAATCCTCGCTGGCCTATCTATTAGTGTCGTTTAGCGTGAATTAGTTCCCGGAATAGTGAAAATTATCGGGAAATAGTAAGGAATATCGAGAGGTAGTAAGGGTTAGCAGGTTTTAGTAAAACCCGAAAAAAAGACACCCCCACCCCATCTCCTCAGGAGTGGCTGGGGAAGAACATCTCGGCGAGGGTGCCCTGGGCGGGGTTGGAGGAGATTTTGAGGGTCCAGCCGAAGCGTTCGCAGATGCGGCGGGTGAGGAAGAGGCCCAGTCCCTGGCCGCCGCCGTGGCGGCTTGAGTTGCGCAGGGCCTGGGTGTAGCGGCGGGCGGCGGCCACGGTGTCGAAGCCGGGGCCGCGGTCCTGGATGCTGAGGCAGCCGTTCAGCAGTTTGACGTCGATGTCGCCGTCGTAGCTGTTTTCGGCGGCGTTGCGCAGCAGGTTGCCGACCACGATGCGCAGCAGGGCTTCGGGGCTGCTCACCCACAGCGGCTGCAGCTCGCCCACCACGAATTTCGCCGGCTTGCCGTCCAGCAGGTGCTCATGGTCTTCCACCAGCACCGCCAGCAGCGCATCGAGCCGGGTGGTTTCGATGGGCGCCTTGCCGTCCTCGCGGGACAGGAAGAGCAGGGCGGACATGATTTCCGTGAGCTGGGCGGTGGTGGACTCGATGCGTTCTAGCGGCGCGTTGGCGGCGGGCGGCAGATCGTATAGCTTGAGCACATCGACGGCGCCGGCGATGACAGCGATCGGCGTGCGGAATTCGTGGCTGGCCTGGTCGAGCAGGCTGCGTTCGCGTTCGATGAAGCGCTCTACCCTCCCCAGATGGCGGTTCACCAGCACGGCGATGAAATTCAGCTCGCGCAGGGCGAACTCGGTTGGCAGGCGCTGGTCCGGCTGCGCCGGGTCAAGGTCTTCCATGCGCTGTGCCAGCAGCTGGACGGGGCGCCGCATGCTGCGGTAGAGCCAGAGGATGGAGCCAACGATGATGGCGGCGCTCAGCAGGGCAACATAGATGCTGACCCGTGCGCTCATGTTCTGGTAATCCTCCAGCTCCGAAATATCGACCGCCACAATGACACGCCCGGCGTCCACCGGGGTGACCAGCACGGCGTAGCTGCCCTTCATATCATAGTCATCCATCCTCTCCTCGTCGTAATAGCCGGGCGCCAGCGCCGCGAACTCGCGCGGCATCCCGGCCGGGAGTTGGCCGCCTTGCAGGAGCCAGCCGCGCAGGCGGCCTTCAGATGGCAGCTGTTTGCCGGGAACCGGCTTGCCGTCGCTGAGATATTGGGCCGTGCTGGACCGCAGCAGGTCTTCCCAGATCGGGTGGACGATCAGCTGCTGGCTCAGGTGGCCTTGCAGGGTGAGGCCGATCGCCAGCAGCACGCCGGACAGGATGAACAGGGCACTGATCTTGTACTGCAGGCTGCGGGCGTGGAAGGGGCGTCTACTCATCGGATGCACAGAGGCGGTAGCCGCTGCCTGCGACGGTTTGAATCAGCTTGCGCGGCGAGTTGCCATCCACGGCCTTGCGCAGCATGTGCATGTGGGAACGCAGCACGTCGGTATCGGGCACATTGTCCTGCCAGATCAGGTTTTCCAGCTCATCACGCCGTACCACGGCGGGTGATTTGCGCATCATGGCTTCCAGCAGCTGGCGCCGGACCGGTGTCATGGCAATGGATTTGCCGGCGCGCGTGACCTCCATGGTGGCAAGGTCGAAGCGCAGGTCGTCGACCTGCAGGACGTTCGGCGTCTCCTGCACGCCGCGCGCACGCTGCGCCAGCACGCGCAGCCGGATTTCCAGCTCGGGCAGGGCCACCGGCTTGACGATGTAGTCGTCGGCGCCGGTCTGGAAGCCCTGCAGCTTGTTTTCCAGCTGGTCTCTGGCGGTGACGACGATGACCGGCGTGGTGGATTTCAGGGCCCGCAGCCGGGCCAGCATGGTCATGCCGTCCATACGCGGCATCATCCAGTCCAGCACAATCACGTCGTACTGGTTGATGGCGAGCAGGCCGAGGCCGGACTCGCCGTCCGGCGCGGCGTCCGGATTATGACCGCAGGCCTCCAGGTAGTCGTAGATATTCGCGGCCAGGGCCGCGTTATCTTCAATAATAAGGACGTTGAGTGCCTGCGTGATCATGGAAAGGAGTATCGCACCAAATCAGAAGCCGCGAGAGACGCCGAAGAAGGCCGAGACGCTGCCGTTCTTGTCCTTCTCCACCAGCGGGCTGTCGGCAACCTTGGTTGGCAGGTGCTTGTAGGAGACGCCGCCGATGAACATCCAGCGCCCGGCGAAGGGGCGCATCACATCGACGCCGATACGGGGCACGGCCGCGCTGCCGGGCTGGTAGCTCACCACACCGCGCGCCACTTCTTCCGGCAGGGTGCCGTAGTAGTAGTTCGCCAGCTTCTTCGACATGTGCGAGATGCCGGCATGGGGCACGATGCGGGCGCCGCCCCACTGGAAGGGGTAGCCGTATTTCAGGCTGGCCTCGTAGCCTTTGCTGGCGCTCGTCACGTCCTGCTTGAGGCCCAGTTCGAGCTGCCCCATGTTGCCGCGCCAGGTGGCGGCCAGGCCGAGGTCCAGGCCATCGTCGCGGTCTTCCAGCAGCGCGCGGTTGATGCCCCGTTCGGCCAGTTCGCGGGTGCCGAAGTCCTTGCGGTCGATGCCGTCCATGCGTCCGGACAGCGTAGCGTCGAGCGAGAGGCCGTCGCGGTTCAGGAGGTGGACGCCGCCGCCGATGCCGCGCCAGAAGATGCGCTCCCCTTCGTAGGACAGCAGGGGCACGGGTTTGACGCGGGTGCCTTCGCCGGCATACACGCTGTCGGAAACGGCGGCGCCAATGCCGAGGGCCCAGCGCGGCTTCTGGGCCGGTGAGGGGGCAGGACCCTGGGCAGCAGCGAGGCCGGATGCGAGGGAGAGGAGGGAGAGGAGGGAAACAAGGAAGAGAGAAGACTTCATGGAAAATCACCTGGCAAGTTATGGAATCAGGCGGTCACAGTGCCGCCTGTGGACGCACTATGCCGCATGCATGTCGTTGAAATGTCGCGCGGGAACTATCTGCCGGCCGGCGGAATGACGGTGGTATGGATGGCGCCGAGGTAGTTGCTTGTGTAGCGCACCTGCTGGCCGGGCTGCAGGTAGCCGCCCTTCGCGCTTTCGGCCGCCACGTATTTGCCGATCAGGGCCAGCTGCTGGTCCCTATTCCTGGCCTGCATCACTTCCCTGAGCACGGCGGGGGCGGGCAGGCGGAAGATCACGCCGTCGCCGGTGCCGGTGAGTATGGCGCTGGCGGTGCCGATGGCGGCGCGGCTGGCCATGGGAATCCTGCCGCCTGCATAGAGCCAGGTGCGGGCAGGCGCTTCGTCCAGCGTTTCCTTGACGATGGCGCGCAGGTCCTTGAGCATGTCGCCAGCGTTTGCATGCTGCCTTGGCTCGCCGTCGACCCAGGTTTCGATGGTCACGTCCTTGAGGAAGGCCTGCCAGTCGCGCGGCACCACGAGGAAGGGGCCGGCAGGGAAGCGGTCACGCCCGCTCTTCGCATCGGCGAAGCCGTCGCCGGAACCGGGGTTGCGCAGGTCGATGTTCCTGAGCAGCGCGGCGCGGTCGGTGAAGTCGCCGCACAGGAAGAAGCCTTTGCGGGCCGCGTCGAAGTCGGCCAGGGAACGCAGCTCGCGGTCGAAGCGGGCGCAGACCTCCACCTCATAGTCCAGCAGCATGCCCGGCGCGGCGGCAATCGCCGAGCGCGGGCCGGTGGCCTGCGACAGTTTCGGGAACAGGAAGGCCTGGTTCATGCCGACCTCCTTGCCGTGCGCCGGGTAATTGGTGCCGGCCGCGATATGCGCCAGTCCGCGCGGCCCGACGCCCGCCAGGCGGTCCAGCGGATAGCTCTGGGTGTATTGCATCTGGCGCCCGAGGGCATCGAGCGTGGGCAGGTCGAAGCGGCTGATGACGTCGAAGGCGTCCGCGCTGTACAGCCCACTCAGCTCGCTCAGGTCGATGGCGCGCACCTTGTCGGTGCCCAGCACCAGGACCAGCAGGGTGGCGACGGCGTCGCCTTGCCTGACTTGGGCAAAGGTGTGGGCTTGCTCGATTGGCGCCAGGACCGGACCGGCTGCCGCCGGTGCGGCGAAGCGAATGGCCAGCGCCAGGCAAATGGCGTGCAGGGCAAGGCGATGGATGGGCATGATGAGCTCCGGAAGTGAAGGAGCCGAGATCGTAGCGATACGCTGTCGCGCATTTGTCGCGCCGCAGGCACTCTCTATAATAGGTGCATGACTGCACGCACCGAACTGTTCCCGCCGCTGGCGGCATCCCGCACCGGCTTCCTGCCGGTGGACGGCCTGCATACGCTGTACTGGGAGGAGGCGGGCAATCCCGATGGCCTGCCGGTGCTGGTGCTGCACGGCGGGCCGGGCGCCGGCTCTTCACCGCTCTGGCGGCAGTTCTTCGATCCCGGGTTCTACCGCGTGATCCAGTTCGACCAGCGCGGCTGCGGACAGTCGCAGCCCACCGGCGAGCTGCGCGACAACACGACCGGCCACCTGATCGCCGACATCGAAGCGCTGCGCCGCCAGCTCGGGGTGGAGCGCTGGCTGGTGTTCGGCGGCTCCTGGGGTTCGACGCTGGCGCTGGCCTACGGACAGGCTCACCCGCAGCACTGCCTCGGCTTTATCCTGCGCAGCATCTTCCTCTGCTCGGCGGAAGAGATAGCGTGGTACTTCGAGACCGGGCGCAACTTCCACCCTGAGCTCTATGCGCAGCTGGCCGGACTGCTGCCGCCGGAAGAACGCGGCACGCTGCTCGCCGCCTACACGCGCCGCCTGGCGCACGGCGAGCGCGCCGCCGCGCTGCCCTTCGCCCATGCCTGGGCGAACTTCGAATGCGCGCGGGCAAGCATCGCCGGCGGCGCGCCCGCGCTGCCCGACGACTTTGCGTGGACCCTGGCGCGCATCGAGGCCTGGTACTTCAGCCAGCGCGGCTTCCTCGCGCCGGGCGCGCTGCTCGCCAATATGTCCCGCCTCGCCGGCCTGCCCGCCGTGATCGTGCACGGAAGGCTGGACATGCTGTGCGCTCCGCTCACCGCCTTCCAGGTGGCGGGCCACTATCCCGGCGCGCGGCTGCGCATCGTTTCCGACGGCGGACATACGGCCTTCGATCCATCGATGCGCATCGCTTTGCTGCATGCGGCAGATCAATTCCTGCGTAATCAGCGCTTTGATTGAAGACTTGGGCGCTTTGTTGTCTCTTTATGGACACGGAGCGCCGCATGCGCTCCGCGCGGCCGCGGCCGCACTCATCACCCGGCCGCACTGCTTTGCATAAGGCCTGTAGATAAAGGCGCTATGCAAAGCATGGCAAAACGGTGAACGCGCAAAACGAGGCTTGAAGGTGCGCCGCCGGGCACTTTGCGGCCTCGCTTATGTGCGCTGGTTCGCTGATCATGCAAAAAAAAGAGTAAGAAAATGCTGCGTGCCCGTTGCGCAGTTGTAAGGTTTTCGTGTACTTTACGAACTTGAAAACGCGTGAATTTGCAAGCGCTCTTTTTTTGAGTGTGTTGTTACCGCAAAAATCGAACTAAAAATAGGACACAAGCTCGCACACATATGCTTAAGACCACACCGTATTCCGGCTGAACCGCCTCGCCTGACCCGTGTCAGGCCGGGCGGTTTTTTCTTTGCGCCGATGTGACGTGATGTGGCAGTGGTTCCTGTCGACCGGAGCTGAGTACACGCCCTCGACCCACCACTATCTCTCTATATATTCCCAGCCGCGGCTGCCAGCATCATCGCTGGAGCGGCGGTCAAGATGGCTGAAGCGCTGCAAAAGTGAGGAGTTGCAGCAGTTCAGCCGGTACCGAATTCATTAGCGCAAACATCGCTTTGCTTGTGCCGATGAATAATTCGCCCGGCGTCTTCGCGAAGGCCCGGACGGGTTTCAACTTATGTAAATCATCCGGATGAAGGAGAATCACAATGGCAACTGCAGCAAAAAAACCAGCAGCCAAGGCTGCTACCAAGACCGCCGCTAAACCAGCAGCCAAGAAAGCAGCAGCGAAACCAGCAGCCAAGAAAGCTGCCGCTAAGCCAGCCGCTAAACCAGCCGCTAAAAAAGCAGCCGCCAAGCCAGTCGCTAAAAAGGCAGCAGCCAAGCCAGTAGCGAAAAAAGCAGCCGCCAAGCCAGCAGCGAAGAAGACCGTCGCCAAGGCAGCAGCTAAGCCAGCAGCAAAAAAAGTCGCAGCGAAAAAGCCAGTAGCGAAAAAAGCAGCAGCTAAACCAGCAGCAAAGCCGGCAGCAAAGAAAGTCGCTGCTAAAAAGCCAGCCGCTAAAAAAGTCGCCGCTAAAAAGCCAGCCGCTAAAAAAGCTGCAGCCAAGCCAGCAGCGAAAAAAACCGTAGCTAAAGCTGCTGCCAAGCCAGCGGCCAAGAAGCCAGCTGCGAAGAAAGCCGCTGCCAAGCCAGCTGCTAAAAAGCCAGCTGCCAAGAAAGCTGCTGCTAAACCAGCTGCCAAAAAGCCTGCTGCTAAAAAACCAGCTGCCAAGAAGGCCGCTGCCAAGCCTGCCGCCAAGCCTGCTGCGAAAGCCGCTGCCAAGCCAGCTGCCAAGAAGCCTGCCGCGAAGAAGCCAGCTGCCAAGAAAGCCGCTGCTAAACCAGCCGCTGCCAAGCCTGCCGCTGCTCCTGCTGCTGCAGCTAAACCAGCCGCCAAGCCAGCTCCAAAGAAAGCCGCTCCGAAGAAAGCTGCTGCCAAGCCAGCCGCTAAACCAGCTGCTGCTCCAGCACCAGCTGCCGCTTCGGCACCAGCCGCTGCACCAGCCGCGAAAACCGTGCTGGCTCCAGCTGCTGCCTGGCCTTTCCCAACCAGCACCCGTCCTTCCTAAGCTCACGCTGAAGGCCTGATGGGCTGAAAAGCCGCTGTGTGAGACAATCGCACAGCGGCTTTTTTTATGGAGAATGCTCGTGTTTGATATCGTGAGGCTGATCGTCGATACCGTTGCCGGCCTGCTGGGCGGCGTGCTGCTGCTGCGTTTCTGGATGCAGGCGATCCGCGTGCGTCCGCCATCGAGCGTGGCGCAGTTTACCTTCCAGCTGTCGGACTGGCTGGTGCGGCCGCTGCGCCGTATCGTGCCGGGCGTGGGGGGCTATGACTGGGCGAGCCTGATCGGCGCCCTGCTGGTGGTGCTGCTGGCGACCTCCATCCTGTTCGTGGTGGGAATGCCCGCCGAGATGGTGGGACTGCTGGCGCTGCGCCGCTTCCTGCAATGGATTATTTATGGTTTCATGTTCCTGCTGGTGATCGAGGCGGTGTTCAGCTGGATCAACCCGCATGCGCCGCTGGCGCCTTTTGTGCGCGCGCTCAATGAGCCGCTGCTGCGGCCTATCCGCCGCGTGGTGCCGCTGGTGGGGAATCTGGATCTGTCGCTGCTGGTGGCGCTGATCCTGCTGCAAATTGCCAATCTGGTGCTGGACAAACTCTTCGTGTTCTAAGTTGCCGCTCCCGCGCAGGCGGGAGCGACGCCTATCCTCAGAAGCGGTAGCCGAATGCCGCTTCGAAGCGGTCCGCAATCTCTTCCTTCCTCAGCACGTGGTTCTGGGCGCCCTTGTGGGCGATCTTGATCGCGCCCAGCAGGCTGGCCAGGCGGCCGGTGGTTTCCCAGCCCAGTTCATTGGTCAGGCCGTACAGCAGGCCGGCGCGGTAGGCGTCGCCGCAGCCGGTCGGGTCCAGCACGGCTTCGGCCTGCACGGCCGGAATGTCGATGCGGCCGCCCTTGGTGTAGATCTCCGACCCTTTTTCGCCGCGCGTCACGATCAGCGCTTCCAGGCGGCCGGCAATATCCGGCAGCGTGAGGCCGGTGCGGTCCATCAGCAGCTCGATTTCGTAGTCATTGGTGGTGACGTAGGTGGCCTTGTCGATGAAGCCGATCAGCTCTTCCGGCGAGAACATCGGCAGCTGCTGGCCCGGGTCGAAGATGAAGGGGATCTTCAGCTTGGCCAGCGTGTCGGCGTGCTGCAGCATGCCCAGGTGGCCGTCCGGCGAGATGATGGCGATGCCGGCGGGGCCGGCCTTGGCCACGTCGTTCTCGTGGGCGAAGGACATGGCGCCCGGGTGGAAGGCATTGATCTGGTTATTGTCCGAGTCGGCCGTCACAAAGCACTGGGCGTTGTAGGCGTCTTTCTTGATCATGATGTTTTCGGTGGAAATGCCCAGCTTCTGGAAGCGTTCCAGGTAGGCCGCGCAGTCCTGGCCCATGACGCCGACGATGCGCGGCTCGCCGCCCAGCAGTTTCAGGTTGTAGGCGATGTTGCCGGAGCAGCCGCCGAACTCGGTGCGCATGGTGGGCACGAGGAAGGAGACGTTCACCTTGTGCAGCTGGTCGGCGAGCAGCGTGTCGCCGAAACGGCCTTCGTACTGCATGATGATGTCGATGGCGAGCGAGCCGCAGATCAGGGAAGTCTTGTTCATGGTGCCTTCTTAAGGGTAAAAAATTGCGATGTGGTAGCCGGAGGCCTTGACCTGGCTGAGTTCAAAATAGAGCTTGATGGATTGCTCGCTGCGCGGCGCGAAGCCCTTGTCCACGTCGGCCTGGCTGGGCAGGTAGTCGCGCGGGGCGAAGACGCGGCGCACCAGCGCCTTGTCGTTGGCGTCGTTCAGCGTGAGTTCGATCGAAGGCCAGCTTTGCGCGCTGCGGCCCTGGTTGCGCAGCACCGTGGCGAAGCTGAAGGTGTTGTCGGCCAGGGTTTGCAATTCGCCCTGTTCGATGGCCAGCATGTCGATCTGCATCGGCAGGTTGACCTTGCAGCCCAGCGGTTCGCACAGGGTGTTCAGTGTGGGCTTCAGTGCCGGGAAGGCGGCGGCCAGCGGGTTGCGGAAGGTGGCCACGCCTTGCGCGACGAGGGCGGCCAGCAGGATCGGGCTGCCGAAGGCCATCACGGCCTTGCTGATGCGGTGCAGGCGCTGGCGGCGGTTGGCGCGTTTGACGAAGCCGGGTTCCTCGGCGCCGCCGTCGTCTTCCGTGTCCGCGACGGCGGCCGCTGTGGCCGCTGCTGCTGCGCTGCCGGTAGCCGCCAGCGAGGCGCTTTCCGGGGCGGCGCTGATCAGGTCTGCGGCCGCTGCCTCGTCGGCGTTGCGGTTGGCATCTTCGTCCAGCTGAGTGTTTGCTTGCCGTTCCTCGCTGACGGCCGGCACGTCTTCGGCCGGCATCGCCTGCGATTCGTCAACTGACGCGGGATCAGCGGCGGCATCTTCGACGGGCAGGTCGTCGAAGTGATGGGCTTCGTCGAGCGCTGCGGCGACCAGGTGCTCGCGTGCCGTATCCTGCGATTGGGGGCTGGCCAGCGGGTCGGTGAACTCGTCGGGGTCCACGATGAAGTCGAGGGAGCCGGTTGGCTCTTCGGCGCGCGGCGTGGCGTCGTCGCCGGTTTCATATGCCTGCTCTTCGGAAGTCTGGCCGGCAGAGAGTTCATGCGCTGCGCCCGGCTCCCCATCAGCAGGGGGCGCAGGCTCGTCGTCAGGCAGAGCTTCCTCATCGGCCGGCGTATCGTCGGGCGACGGAGCGCCTGCAGCTGGTTCCGCAGGTGAGGACAGGTCGCCGGCGATGGCGTCGGCGTCCGGTGCGATGGTGAATTCTGCTTCGGAGGCGACCGGATCGGCCTCGGTGGCGGCGATGGCGTCGACATCAGCCGGCGTGTCGGCTTCCTCATCGGCCATGGCGATGCCTTCGTCGTCGGGCGGACCGATCGGGGGGCTTTCGGCCAGCGCAATGGCGTCACCTTCGGCTGGTGCGATGGAGTCGGCATCGGCTGGCGCGACGGATTCCAGTTCGGTTACGGCGATGGCTTCGGCATCCGCCGGGTTGGCCGCGTCAGCATCGGTGGGCGCGACGGATTCCTCATCGGCCGGGGCGGGCATTTCGGGCGAGACGCCGTCATCGACCGGGCTTACCGATGCGGCTTCGGAAATGATGTCCTGCTCCGGCATCGCGTCCAGCAGTTCGGGCGCGGCAGGCATTTCGTCCTGCAGACGCTCTTCGGCGAGCGCGCCGGCGACGGTTTCGGGATCGAGATGGTGCGGCGGTTCGACCGGCGCAAAAGCCACCGGGACCGATGGCATGACAGGGGAGGGCTTGGCAACCGGCTCCACCAGCGCCGCGTTACCGTCGAAGACTTCGTTACAGGCGCCGCAGCGGACTATGCCCCCGCGCAATTTCAACTGGTCGTGAGCGACCCGGAAGATCGTATTGCAGTGGGGGCATTTGGTGGCGAGCGCCATCGCGACAGGCAGGCCTTATCGCGCAGGTGGTACGGTATCGCTGCCCAGACGGCCGTGCAGCGCGACCCACCCATCATGTTCCGCCCACACGCCCATCTTGATGAAGGGGGCATAGGCCGCCGCCACTTCCTCCGCCTGGCGCGCCAGCACGCCGGACAGGATCAGGGAACCGCCGTCGGCCACGCGGCCGGACAGCATCGGCGCCATCAGTTTCAGCGGCGAGGACAGGATGTTCGCCACCACCACGTCGAAACGCTGCTCCGCAAAGGCGGATTGCGCAAAGTCTTCCGGCACGAAGTATTCGATATCGGACACCGCATTGCGTTCGGCATTATCGCGCGCCGATTCGATCGCCTGCGGGTCGATATCCACGCCGGCCACCGGTGCGGAACCCAGCTTGCGCGCCACCATGGCCAGAATGCCCGAGCCGCAGCCGTAATCCAGCACGGACTTGCCGGGCGCCGGATGCGCCTCCAGCCATTCCATGCACAGGCGGGTGGTCGGGTGCGAACCGGTGCCGAAGGCGAGGCCGGGATCCAGTTCCAGCACCAGCGCCGAAGCGTCCGGCACCTCGTGCCAGCTCGGCACCACCCAGATGTTCTTGCCAATGTGGATAGGCTCGAACTGGGACTGCGTCAGGCGCACCCAGTCTTCGTCTTCCACTTTGCGGGTCGTGAATTTCGGCACGGTGGCCAGTTTGGCCGCTTGCGCCGCAGCAGCCACAATGGCTGCCTGGTCGGCATCGACGTCGGTCAGGGCTACCACGCGGCTGTGTTCCCACGCCGCTTCCTTCGGCTCCATGCCGGGCTCGCCGAACAGCGGTTTCTCCGCGTCCGTGCCTTCATCCGCATCCTCCACGGATACGGACAGCGCGCCCGCCTCCATCAGCGCGTCGGACAGGGCCTCCGCGTGATCGAGTGCGACTTCAATGACGACTTCAATCCAGCTCATGAACCAGCCTTCGGCATTTCGGACAGGCGCTGCTCCAGGTAGTGGATGTTGGTGCCGCCTTCGATGAAGCGCGCATCCACCATCAGCTCGCGGTGCAGCGGGATATTCGTCAGGATACCCTCAACCACCATTTCCGACAGCGCGATCTGCATGCGGCGGATGGCCTGCTCGCGGGTGGCGCCATAGGAAATGACCTTGCCGATCATCGAATCGTAATTCGGCGGCACGAAATAGCCGGCGTAAGCGTGCGAATCGACGCGGATGCCAGGACCGCCCGGCGCGTGCCATGCCGTGATGCGGCCCGGCGACGGGGTGAACTTGAACGGGTCTTCGGCATTGATACGGCATTCGATCGAGTGGCCGGACAGCATCACGTCGCGCTGGCGGAAGCGCAGCTTCTCGCCGCAGGCGATGCGGATCTGTTCCTGCACGATGTCGATACCGGTGATCATTTCGGTGACAGGGTGCTCCACCTGCACGCGGGTATTCATCTCGATGAAATAGAACTCGCCGTTCTCGTACAGGAACTCGAAGGTACCCGCACCACGGTAGCCGATACGGCGGCAGGCCTCGGCGCAGCGGTCGCCGATCTTTTCGATCAGCTTGCGCGGAATGCCCGGCGCCGGCGCTTCTTCAATCACTTTCTGGTGGCGGCGCTGCATCGAGCAGTCGCGCTCACCCAGCCAGACGGCGTTCTTGTGTTCATCGGCCAGGATCTGGATTTCCACGTGGCGCGGATTCTCCAGATACTTCTCCATATAGACTTCCGGATTGCCGAACGCAGCGCCGGCTTCCGTCTTGGTCATGGTCACAGCGTTCAGCAGCGCAGCTTCGGTATGCACCACGCGCATGCCGCGGCCACCGCCGCCGCCCGCTGCCTTGATGATGACCGGGTAGCCGACTTTGCGCGCAATTTGCACGATCGCCTTCGGATCTTCGGGCAACGCGCCTTCCGAACCAGGCACGCAAGGCACGCCGGCCTTGATCATGGCCTGCTTGGCGGAGACCTTATCGCCCATCATGCGGATCGCTTCCGGACGCGGGCCGATGAACACGAAACCGGATTTCTCCACGCGCTCGGCGAAGTCCGCGTTCTCGGACAGGAAGCCGTAGCCGGGGTGGATCGCTTCCGCGTCGGTCACTTCAGCAGCGCTGATAATGGCCGGCATGTTCAGGTAGCTCTGGGCCGATGCGGCAGGGCCGATGCAGACGGATTCGTCGGCCAGTTTTACGTATTTCGCGTCTTTGTCCGCTTCGGAGTGGACCACGACCGTCTTGATGCCCATTTCGCGGCAAGCGCGCTGGATACGCAGCGCGATTTCTCCACGGTTGGCGATGAGGATTTTTTCAAACATGGCTTTTCTATGTTTGTGGGCGCCTGGCAGGATAGGCAGGGCGCTCTCTGATAATGAGGGAATGCGCAGGCGGCACGGGGTGCCGCCCGTACGGCTTTAGCCGATCACAAACAGGGGCTGACCGAATTCGACCGGCTGGCCGTTCTCGACCAGGATCTGGGTAACGGTGCCGGACTTGTCGGCATCGATTTCGTTCAGCAGCTTCATCGCTTCGATGATGCACAAGGTATCGCCTTCTTTCACGGTGGAGCCCACTTCGATGAAGGGCGCGCTGCCGGGAGCGGAGGAGCGGTAGAAAGTACCGACCATCGGCGACTTCACGATATGGCCGGTTGGCGCGGCCGGTTCGGCGGCCACGGCTGGTGCGGCGGCGGCCGGCGCTGCAGCGTGCGGTGCAGGTGCATAGTGGGCCGGAGCGCCTTGCGGCTGCATCATCACGACCTGGTTTTGCGGCATTGCGGAGGATTTGACGATACGGACTTTGCTTTCACCCTCGGTCACTTCCAGTTCGGCGATATCCGACTCGGCAACCAGGTCAATCAAGGTCTTGAGCTTGCGTAGATCCATCTGAGACTCCGTTTATAGCTTGTTTTGAGAATTATATGCGGCGCGGCCAGGAAGCTTTTAACAGTCAAATTGCGCGCAGATCGCGTAGATTAACTGCTTTTTAAGGCAAAGTCGATGGCAAAACGATATCCGTCGATGCCCAGGCCGCAGATTGTGCCCCGCGCGATAGCGCTGAGGTAAGAGTGGTGGCGAAATGCTTCGCGCTGATAAATATTCGAGATATGGATTTCAATAAAGGGAATGGCCACCCCTGCCAATGCGTCGCGCAAGGCGACGCTGGTATGGGTATAACCGCCCGGATTGATGACGATGAAATCCACACCTTCGCCGCGCGCGGCGTGAATACGGTCGATCAATGCGCCTTCGTGGTTGCTCTGGAAGCAGGCGAGGCTTGCGCCCGCCGTGGCAGCCTGCGCTTTGGCAGCCGTTTCCACATCCGCCAGCGTGCTCGAACCATAGACTTCAGGTTCGCGTGTGCCCAGCAGGTTGAGGTTCGGACCGTTCAGCAGCAGCAGGTTTTTTGCCATGTTTTCCTGACCAATTTCCGCGAAAGTTTCGCATTTTGCCGCTAAGCGCAGGCATTGGCAAGAAAAAAGAACTTGCCAAAAAGCCTACAAACTTGAGAGGTCGCTACGCAGCTGGTCGAATTTCAGGCGTCCGAGGTAGGTCTTTTTCACCTGGCCATCGGCGCCAATCAGCACGGTAAACGGCAGCCCGCCCTGTGCATTGCCGAAGGTGCGCGACAGGTCGCTGCCGCCGATGCCGCCCACATACAGTGGGTAGGTAATCTTCATGCGCTGGGCGAATTCGGCGATATTGGCTTGCGAATCGATACCGATGCCGATGATCTGCAGGTTTTTGCCTGCGCTGGCGGTCTGCAGTTCGGACAGTTCCGGCATCTCTTCCACGCAGGGCGCGCACCACGGTGCCCAGAAATTCACCAGCAGGTTCTTGCCCTGCCACTGGGCCAGCTGCTGCTCCACGCCGTTCACGTCCATCATGCGCTGGCTGTACAGGGTTTTGGACGGGCCGGTGACGTTGGGCGCCACGGTGGCGGTGATGGGCGGCGGCGCTTCGCCCTTGTGGCGGGTGCCGTACCAGGCGCCGATGGCGCCGAAGATGACGGCCACGAGGCCGTAGATCACGAGTTTATTCTTCTTCATCAGTATGGGAGCTGGTAGTTAATAGAGCGCGGACTTCCGCGAGGCCGGCGCGGACTGGCTTGTCGCCCGCCCGCTGTTTTTTTGCGCCGCGCAGGTCGTCCTGTTCATACAGTTCAACGTGCACGCCTTCCTTCTGCCAGATAAAGCTCACCGTCTCCACCGGCTCGTAGCGCGGGCCCTTGAAATGGTCGGATTCGGAGATCTCTATATTAAGGTTCTGGTTCAGCAGGAAGATTTCCACATCTTTCGCGCTGTCGGCGAACACCTGCAGGCGAATATCGTCATGCTCGCCGGCGCTGCCATTCAGCACGGCGCCGGTGAGGTGGGGCTGGTACTGCTCCAGCATTTCCATGGCCTGCAGCGCGACGGTGCGCAGCCGGAACAGGCGGGCCGGCTGGGTGTCGGCATTGAACAGGGCGTGGTAGAGGCGCACTTCCTCCTCCACCTGGGCATCGTCCGGCAGCAGGTCGCGCTGGGCATTCACGCGCGATTCGCCCAGGATCTGGCGCGCGGCCTTGCGCTTGGCGCTGCCGTAGTCGGCGCCGTCCTGCGCGACCATGCGCGCGGCAGCGGCGGCAATCTCCGCGCGCAGCTGCTGCACTTCATCGTGGGGGTTCTGCATCATGGACGTGATGATACTCTGAACCGGATAAATCCAGCGCGTCAGGTAAAATCTCGTTCCTGACCAATTGCGATACTCACCATGCATATTCACATCCTCGGCATTTGCGGCACTTTCATGGGCGGTCTCGCCGTGCTGGCAAAGGAGGCGGGCCACCGCGTGACGGGCTGCGACGCCAATGTCTATCCGCCGATGAGCACCCAGCTGGAAGCCCAGGGTATTGAACTGATCCAGGGCTTCGGGCCGGAGCAGGTGGAGCTCAAGCCGGACCTGTATGTGATCGGTAATGTGGTGTCGCGCGGCAATCCGCTGGTGGAAGAGATCCTGAACCGCAGCCTGCCGTATGTGTCTGGCCCGCAGTGGATGGGCGACCATATCCTGCGTAATAAATGGGTGCTGGCCGTGGCTGGCACGCACGGCAAGACCACGACGTCGGCCATGCTGGCCTGGATTCTGGAAGATAACGGCTATGCGCCGGGCTTCCTGATCGGCGGCGTGCCGATGAACTTCGGCATTTCAGCCCGTCTCACAGGCAAGGGCGCCGAGTCCGAATTCTTCGTGATCGAGGCGGACGAATACGATACCGCTTTCTTCGACAAGCGCTCCAAATTCGTGCATTACCACGCAAAGACGGCGATTCTCAACAATCTGGAATACGACCATGCCGACATCTTCCCCGATATCGGCGCCATCGAAACCCAGTTCCACCACCTGGTGCGCACGGTGCCGGGCGTGGGCCGCCTGATTGTTAACGGCGACGAGGAATCGCTGCAGCGCGTGATGAAGCGCGGCTGCTGGGCCGAGAAAGAAACCTTCGGCAGTGCCGCGGACGCGCACTGGAAGATGCTGGAACATCCGGACGGCTCCTTCGATGTGCTGTTCAACGACAAGCGCGAAGCCACCATCCACTGGAAGCTGACCGGCAAGCACAATCGCTCCAATGCGCTGGCCGCGATTGCCGCCGCGCGCAATGTGGGCGTGCCGATCGCGCAGGCAGCGAAGTCGCTGGAAAGTTTCGAAAGCGTGAAGCGCCGCATGGAAGTGCGCGGCGTGGTGAACAACATCACCGTGTACGACGACTTCGCCCACCATCCAACCGCCATCGCCACCACGGTGGGCGGCCTGCGCCAGAAGCTGGGCCAGACCGGCCGCATCCTCGCGGTGCTGGAACCGCGCTCCAACACCATGAAGCTGGGGGCGATGAAGGATGCGCTGCCGGGCAGCCTGTCTGAAGCGGACCTCGTGTTTGGCTTCGGCAGCGAGAAGGCACTGGGCTGGAGCCTGGGCAAGGCGCTGGCGCCCATGGGCGATATCGCCTCGGCCTATGAAGATATCGACGTGATGGTGCAGGCCATCAAGGTGAAAGCCCAGCCGGGCGACCATATTGTAGTGATGAGCAACGGCGGCTTTGGCGGCGTGCATGGCAAGCTGCTCGAGGCGCTGAAGTAATGATCCTGTACCTGCACGGCTTTCGTTCCTCGCCGCTGTCGATGAAATCCCGCCTCACGGCGGAGCGCATGGCGCAGCTGGGCCGCAGCGCGGAATTCATCGCGCCGCAGCTGCCCGCCTCGCCGAAGGAGGCGATGGAGCTGGCGCTGAACCTCGTGCGCGGCGTGGCGCCGGAGCAGCTCAGCATCATCGGCTCCTCGCTGGGCGGCTACTACGCCACCTGGCTGGCCGAAAAACTAGGCTGCAAGGCCGTGCTGCTGAACCCCGCCATCGTGCCGCGCCTGGACCTGGACAAGCACGTGGGCGTGACCACCGAATACCACTCGGACAAGCCTTTTGAGTTCAAGCGCGAATATATCGGCGAACTGCGCACCTTTGAAGTCGAGCGCATCACCATGCCCGGCCGCTACTTCCTGCTCGCCGCAACGGGCGACGAGGTGCTGGACTACCGCGATATGGTGAAGCATTACGAAGGCGCCCGCCAGCACGTGATTGAAGGCAGCGACCACGCCATCAGCGAATACGCGCAGTACGTGGACAGCGTGCTGGCTTTCTGCGGGGTGGCATGAGAGAGCAGTCCCTGCGCCAGGCGAACTGGCATGGCCATGTGCTGGCCGTGAACGCGCCGCAGCCGCTGCGCCACTGGCTGACCAGCGGCGGATCGCTGACGGCGAAGCTGAAAGCGCACAGCGAAACCTTCCGCGTGCAAAGGCTGCACCAGAAGACCGCGATCTGCCTGCGCGACGAAGCGGCCGCCATCGGCTTGCACCGGCCCGGCCGGGTGTGGGAGAGGGAAGTGCTGCTGCGGTGTGATAATACGCCTGTGGTGTTCGCGCACACGGTTGTGCCGATGTCCGCCGATGCGTCGGACTGGCCCCTGTTCAGTGCTCTCGGCGAGCGCTCGCTGGGCACCACGCTGTTCGGCGACCATATGGTGCGCCGGGGCGAACTGGAATTTGCGCGGCTGCGCGCGAGCCATCCGCTGATTCAGCGCGCACGCGGGGCGCTGGAGCGGAACGGCATCGTGCCGTCGGACGAACAACTGCTGTATGCGCGGCGCTGTTTATATAAGCGCCGCGAGGGCACATTGCTGGTGACCGAGGTATTCCTGCCTCAGGTGCTGGCGCTGCGTCCCAACAAGATGATGAATACGAGATAAATAATGAACGTCTTTTTTGAAGAATCCGGCGATTTCAAAGTCGGTACCGTGCTGTCGCAGGCTGGCGAGGCTTATCAGGTGGAGCTGGCCAGCGGCAAGCGCAGCAAGGTCAAAACCAAAGACGTGCTGCTGCAATACGAGAAGCCCGATCCGGCCACGCTGATGGAGCAGGCCAGGGCCATCTCGGCCGACGTGGACCTGGACTTCCTGTGGGAAGTGGCGGGCGACGAGGAATTCGGTTTTGCGGAGCTGGGCGCGGAATATTTCGGCCACACGCCGCTGCCGCATGAAGCGGCGGGCCTGATTCTCAGCCTGCATTCCTCGCCGATCTACTTCTACAAGAAGGGACGCGGGCGTTACAAGGCGGCGCCGGAACAGTCGCTGAAGGCCGCGCTGGCTGGCATCGAGAAGAAAAAGCAGCAGGCCGTGATTCAGCAACAGTATGTGGACGAGCTCAAAGAGAACAAGCTGCCGGCCGCGATGCAGAACATCGTGCAGCAGCTGCTATTCAAGCCGGACAAGAACACCATCGAATGGAAAGCGCTGGAAGCAGCCTGTGACGAGCTGCATACCTCGCCGCAGCGCCTGATGCTGGCGGTTGGAGGCGTGGGCTCGCCGAAAGACCTGCACATGGCGAAATTCCTGTTCGAGAATTTCCCGAAAGGGCATGGCTTCCCGGACGTGGCGGTGCCCGCTGCACCGGCCAATCTGCCGGTGGCTGCGGTGGAAGCTTTCTCGATCGACGACGTAACGACCACCGAAATCGACGACGCCTTCTCGATCACGCACCTGGACGGCGGCAAGGTGCGCGTTGGCATCCACATCGCTGCGCCGGGCCTCGGCATCAAACCGGACGACGCGCTGGACAAGCTGGCGCGCGCCCGCATGTCCACGGTCTATATGCCGGGCGATAAGATCACCATGCTGCCCGACTCCGTGGTGAACGCGTTCACGCTGGCGGAAGGGAAGACCTGCCCGGCGCTGTCGCTGTACGCCACGCTGGATACCGCGAGCTGGGAAGTCATCTCCACCGAAACGCGTGCCGAACTGGTGCCGATTGCGAACAACCTGCGCCACAACGATCTGGACGACGTGGTCAACGAAGAGACGCTGGCCAGCGACGCAGGCGACTACCCGCGCAAGGCCGAACTCACGCTGCTGTGGGGCTGGGCGCAGCATCTCGAAGCGGGCCGCATGGTCAAGCGCGAAGCCTTCGGCCTGAAGCCCGAGCAGAACAACCGCGTGGACTTCAACTTCTACGTTGAAAACGACGTGGTCACGATCTCGCGCCGCAAGCGCGGCGCGCCGCTGGACAAGATTGTGGCCGAGCTGATGATTTTCGCGAACAGCACCTGGGGCAAGATGATGCACGACCATGGCGTGCCGGGTATTTATCGCAGCCAGGGTCAGGGCGTGGGCGGCTGGAACGCCAAGATGCAGGTGCGCATGGTAACGCATGCCGCGCCGCACCAGGGCCTGGGCGTTGACCAGTATGCGTGGAGCACCTCGCCGCTGCGCCGCTACACCGACCTGGTGAACCAGTGGCAGATTCTGGCCTGCGCCGAAAACGGCGTCACTGCGCCGCTGGTGGCGCCTTTCAAGCAGAAGGATGCGAACCTGTTCGCGATTGTGTCCGCCTTCGACGCGGCCTACGCGGCCTACGCGGACTTCCAGTCCAATATGGAGCGCTACTGGTGCCTGCGCTGGCTGGGACAGGAAGATGCGAAGCAGGTGGAAGCCGTGGTGCTGAAGGACGAAGTGCTGCGCCTGACGGAGATCCCGCTGATCATCCGCCTGCCGGGCATGCCGTCGGTGGCGCGCGGCGCACACGTCAAGCTCGACATCCTGCGCTGGGACGAGGTGGACCTCTCGATCGAAGCCCGCCTGCTGGAAATCCCGGCAGACCAGGTGCCGGATGCCGACATCGACTTCGACGACGAAGAAGCCCCGGCCGACCCGGCCCAGCCCACGGAAGCCGAAGCCGAAGTCGCCGACCTCGCCAGCGAAACCGCCGTCACCGAACCGGACCCACAATAAGTTGCAATTTAATTCGTGGCTCGGCGCCCCCGTCTGACCCCGATTAGGAAATATTTCTTAATCGGGGTCAGACCCCAATTAAAAGGCAACGATTTGTCTTAGAATGCAGCAATGTCTGTCCAAGAAAACCGGTTCCTGATCATTGCCATGGCTGTTTCCGTGGCGGCGCACGCGGCGATGCTGACGGTGCATTTCGTGGCGCCGAAAGAGTTCAAGGTCGAGCCGACCGATCCCAGCCTCGAAGTCATTCTCGTCAATGCCAAGCATGCGCAGAAGCCCCTGAAGGCGGAGGCGCTGGCGCAGGCGAACCTGGACGGCGGCGGCAATGCCGATGCGGGCCGCGCCAAGTCGCCGCTGCCCGATATGCGCAAGATGGAAACCGGCGACAGCGTGAAGGCCGCCCGCCGCCGCATCGAGGAGCTGGAACAGCTGCAGAAGAACCTGCTGACCCAGGTCACCAAAACCACGCCTTACCGCGCGGCGCCCGTCACCGAAAAGAACAAGCCCGACCCCACGCCTACCGGCGCCGACCTGATCGAGAGCAGCAAGGCCATTGCGCGCATGACCGCCGAGATCACGCAGACCATCGACGACCAGAACAAACGCCCCAAGCGCACCTACATCACGCCGAGCACGCGCGAAGTGGGTTACGCCATGTATTACAAGCAGCTGCAGCGCCGTATCGAGGAGATCGGCACCCTGAATTTCCCACAGAAGAATGGCCGCAAGCTGTACGGCGAGCTGGTGGTGATGATTCCGATCTTTCAGGACGGCACCATCTATATGGCGGAAGGCGGCGTGCGCGTCCAGCAGAGCTCCGGCAATCCGGCCCTGGACCAGGCGGCCCTGAACATCGTGCGCCGCGCCGCGCCCTTCGGCAAATTCCCACCCAATATGCTGTCCAGCGAGAAGGATGACCTGTGGGTCATCATCACGCGCTTCAAGTTCACGCGCGAGGAAAAGCTGGAAACCAATCTCGGAGGCTCGAACTGATGGACCGTTACTGCGTGTTCGGGAATCCGATCGCCCATAGCAAATCGCCCGAAATCCACGCGGCCTATGCCGCCCAGACCGGCCAGCAGCTGAGCTATGAACGCCGCCTGGCGCCGGTGGACGGCTTTGCCGCAGCCGTGCGCGAGTTCATCGCCGAGGGCGGCAAGGGCGCGAACGTCACCCTGCCTTTCAAGCTGGACGCACACAAGGTGGCCGATGCGCTGACCATGCGCGCCCAGGCGGCGGGCGCCGTCAACACGCTGGTGTTCGGCCCGGACGGCATCATCGGCGACAACACCGATGGCGCGGGCCTGGTGGCGGATATTGTCCGTAACGCGGGCATGCCGATCGCCGGCAAGCGCGTGCTGATGCTGGGTGCGGGCGGCGCCGCCCGTGGCGCCGTGCTGCCGATCCTGGAAGAACGGCCGGCCGCGCTGGTGATCGCCAACCGCACCTTGGCCACTGCCGAGGCACTGGTGGAACAGTTTGCCGCCCTGGGGGGCGGGGGTGTGCTCGCGTCCAGCGGCTTCGAAAGCCTGCAGGGCAGCTTCGATATCGTCATTAATGCAACATCGGCCAGCCTGAACGCGGCCTTGCCGCCGATTCCGGCGGCAGTATTTCACCAAGGAACGCTTGCATTGGATATGATGTACGGAAAGGATCCGACCGTCTTCATGCACTTTGCAGCCGAACGCGGCGCTACCGTACGCGATGGCCTGGGCATGCTGATCGAGCAGGCCGCCGAAGCGTTTTACGGCTGGCGCGGGGTGCGGCCTGATACGTCGGCGTTATTGGTGCAAATGCGTTCAAAACTATGACAAAAGCGCGCAAGCCGCCCGGCCGTTTCAGCTGGGTGAAGTGGCTGTTCATCGTCCCCATCGTCTTGTTCACGGCCGTGCAGGCCTATTTTTTCGTGCAGATCTGGTGGTGGGTGGACCATAATCCGACCATGACGTCTTTCATGCGCGAGCAGCAGTCCGCGCTGCGGGAAAAGAACCCCAAGGCCAATATCCAGCAGCAATGGGTGCCTTATGAGCGCATCTCCAGCAACCTGAAGCGCGCCATCATCGCTTCGGAAGACGCCAATTTCAATGACCATGAAGGCGTGGACTGGGAAGCCCTGGAGAAGGCTTACGAGCGCAACCAGAAGCGCAAGAAAGTGACCCACGGCGGCTCAACCATCACGCAACAGCTGGCAAAAAACCTCTTTCTGTCGGGATCGCGCAGCTATATCCGCAAAGGCCAGGAGCTGATCATCACCTATATGCTGGAAACCCTGATGGACAAGCAGCGTATTTTCGAGATCTACCTGAATGTGGTGGAGTTCGGCAAAGGCACCTTCGGCGCGGAAGCGGCGGCCAAGCACTACTACGGGATTCCAGCCTCGCGGCTGAACGCCGCTCAAGCGGCCAAGCTGGCCGTCATGCTGCCGAACCCGCGCTATTACGACAAGCACCGCGACACCAATTACCTGAACCGCCGTACCGCCACCATTCTCAAGCGGATGAATTCCGCGGAAGTGCCCCGTTAAGGAGAGCATCATGCTGCGCCGACAGTCTGGAATCAGCCTCATCAAAGTGGTCGTGGTCATGGCCTGCCTCGCAGCCGGGGCCATGATTGCCTTGTTCTCCATGCGCCATGAGAAGAACTATTTCGCGGAGGGACTGGAGAAGGGCAAGGCCGCGGCCACCGCTGCCGTGCCGGTACCCGAGGTGGCCATGCCCAAGCCGGCGCCGCTGCGCAAATGCGTGATCAACGGTAAAACCGTGGTCTCCAATGTGGATTGCGGCGAGAGCGGCAGCCAGATCGATATCCACGTTTCGCGCGGCATCGAGGCGCCAAAAGTGCCCGATAAGCACCCTTCGGAGGACGCTGCCGCCACAATGCGGGAGAAAATCATCGAAAAGGCGGCACGTTAGACAAAAAGTGTTGCATCGGGGTGGCTTGGCCCGGGTCTTGCGAGTACACTTGCGCTGTTTCGTTCCTACCGTCGGCTGAGAGTGCCTATGATTAATGTCTTCGTTTTACAAAATGGCCGGCTCAACCAGGTGTCCATTGAGACGCGCGAAGATCTGGAACAGGCGGCGCCGGTCTGGGTAGACCTGACCGACCCCACCGACGACGAGCGCAACTGGGTGAAGTCCATTTACGGCGTGATCCTGCCGGGCGAAGACGAAGTCAAGGATATCGAGGCCTCGGCCCGCTACTACGAAGCCGAAAACGGCGACCTGCACCTGCGCACCGACTTCCTGCTGGAAGAAGACGACGGCCCCTCCCGCGTGGTGACAGTTGCGTTCATCCTCGCCAAAAAGATGCTCTTCTCCGTCCATACGGACGATTTGCCGGTGTTCCGCCTGGTGCGTATGCGCGCCCGTTCGCGGCCCGGCTCGATTGCCGATTACATGGATGTGCTGCTGGACCTGTATGCGACCGACGCCGAGTATTCGGCAGATGCGCTGGAAGGCATCTACCAGAAGCTGGAAGAGGTTTCCGGCCGCGTGCTGCAGGAAGAATTCACCGACCGCGACGCCGCCGATGCCCTGAGCGCCATCGCGCACGAGGAAGACTTGAACGGCCGCATCCGCCGCAACATGATGGATACGCGCCGCGCCGTCAGCTTCCTGATGCGCGGCCGCCTGCTGAATTCGGAACAGTTCGAAGAGGCGCGCCAGATCCTGCGCGATATTGAGTCGCTGGATGGCCACACCTCATTCCTGTTCGACAAGATCAACTTCCTGATGGACGCCACGGTCGGCTTCATCAACATTAACCAGAACAAGATCATCAAGATCTTCTCGGTGGCGTCCGTGGCCTTCCTGCCGCCGACGCTGATCGCCAGCGTCTACGGCATGAACTTCGACTTCCTGCCGGAGCTGAAGTGGACCTACGGCTACGGCTGGGCGTGGGGCCTGATGATCACCAGCGCGATCGCGCCCTTCCTCTACTTCCGCCACCGCGGCTGGCTCAAATAGGCTTTATTCCTGCTTCAGGTTGAGGAAGATATTCGCTGCGAATGCCAGGACGGACGCTGCAGCGAGCATCTCCGCAACCACCAGCACCGGAATGACCTTCATATTCTGTGTGGCCAGAATAATGCCCAACGCAGCCATCATCACCGGCACCGAAATATTCATCAGCCAGAAGTGAATCTTCGCCAGCTTGCTGAGTCCGGCGCGCGGGAATACCGTGTAAATCAGGCCGGCCAGCGCAAATGTGGTCCAGCCCAGCAGGTTAATGTGCGCGTGAACCGGGCGCAGCGTGAAGTCGCGGCTCGCACCCATCATGATTCCCATTGCCACGCCAACGATCAAATACACCACTGCGAGTTTGATCCAGATAGCGCCTTTATTCTGATGGGTCGTTTGCATTTGTACCTCCATGAACCGGTGATTGAAGCGAGCGATTCTAGAGACCGAACTTCATCAATTTGTCGTCCTTTTGTCAGCTTAGGAAGTTTTTAAGATTCCTGGCCCCAGTCATGCCAGGAGCTGGCGTCAACGCGCCAGAAGCTAGCACGCCAGCATGCCGAACACAGCAGCGAACATCAGCGCGACGCCCATCCAGCCGAGCACGGTGTGCCGCCGCGTCAGGGTGGCCTTGCCCATCAGCTTTTTATTATTGGCGAGCAGCATCATAATAATCATGATGGGCACGGCGATAACGCCATTGATTTGCGCCGACCACAGCAATGCTTTAATCGGATCCACCGGCGCAAAATCCAGCGCCATGCCGCCAATCGTCGCGAGGGAAATAATGGCGTAAAACTCGCGCGCTTCCAGCAGTTTGAAATCCAGGCCGTTTTTCCATTGGAAGCTTTCGGTCACGGCATAGGCCGCCGATCCGGCCAGCACCGGAATCGCCAATAAACCGGTGCCCAGAATGCCCAGCGCGAAAATCAGCGAAGCGAATTCACCGGCCACCGGTTTCAACGCTTCGGCGGCCTGGGCGGAGCTCTGGATATCCACACCATTCAGGGTGGCGGCTGCCGTAAGGATAATGAAGAAGGCCACCAGGTTCGAGAAGGCCATGCCGATCAGCGTGTCCAGCTTTACCTTGCGCAGGCTGCGCCGTGTGCCCTCGCGCATTTCCTCCACCTCCTGCGAGGCCTGCCAGAAGAAGAGGTAGGGCGAAATGGTGGTGCCGAAGATGGCGACGATCATGCCGATCGAGGTGGCGTTCCATTCGAAATGCGGCATCACGCTGGCGCGCAGCACCTGGCCCCAGGACAGGTGCACGGCGAACACCGTTGCCACGTAGGCAAGCAGTCCCAGCGTCAGCCACTTCAGCACGCGCACATAGCTGCGGTAGGGCAGGAAAACCTGCAGGCTCAGGCAGAGGAAACCGCAGGCCAGCGAATACAGGTGGGCCGTGCCCATGCCGATCACCAGCCGCAGCGCCTCGCCCATCGCCGCCACGTCGGCCGCAATATTGATGATGTTGGCTACCAGGAGAAGCAGCACGATCAGCCACAGCAGCGGACGTGGATAGGCGCGGCGGATATTGGCCGCCAGCCCGTCTCCTGTAATAAAACCGATGCGCGCCGATACCAGCTGGATGCCGACCATCAGCGGATAGGTCAGCACCACGGTCCACAGCATATTGAAGCCGAATTGCGCACCCGCTTGCGAATAGGTAGCGATGCCCGATGGATCGTCGTCGGCTGCGCCGGTGATGAGTCCAGGGCCGAGCGCCTGGATGGCGTCGTGGTCGGTGAGGTGTTTTAGCAGTTTCATTTTTCCGGCTCGTGCAGGCGCACGCCGCCGGAACGCAGGCCGACGGGTCAGTGCTGGGTGATAGAGGGAGGTTTCATGTTGAGGCGAAGTCTAGCAGCCCGATCGCCACTAAAAGTTTCCGGGCTGTTACATTAAGTCGGTGTTAAGAGCTTTTTAACGCCGCGCTAACAAAAAGGCCGCCGAAGCGGGCCTTGAGCGAAGCCGGAGGGCTTACTTGAGATTCCCGAAGACCTTGCGGGCCGCTGCGATGGTGGCGTCGATCACGGCGTCGTCGTGCTGGGCGGAGACGAAGCCGGCTTCGAAGGCGGCCGGGGCAAAGTAGACGCCTTCGTCCAGCATGGCGTGGAAGAAGACGTTGAACTTCGCGCGGTCGCCGGCCATCATTTCGGCGTAGTTGCGTGGTGGCTCGGCGCTGAAGTAGAGGCCGAACATGCCGCCTTCGTAGTCGGCGCAGAAGGTCACGCCGGCTTCGCGAGCAGCCGCCGTCAGGCCTTCGGCCAGGCGCTTGGCACTGGCGGTCAGCTTGTCGTAGAAGCCCGGCTGCTGGATCAGCTTCAGCGTGGTCATGCCCGCTGCCACCGCTACCGGATTGCCGGACAGCGTGCCCGCCTGGTACACGGCGCCCAGCGGCGCCATTTTCGCCATCAGGTCGGCGCGGCCGCCGAAGGCTGCCACCGGCATGCCGCCGCCGATTACCTTGCCCAGCGCCGTCAGGTCCGGCTTGATGCCGTACAGCGCTTGCGCGCCGCCCAGGCCCACGCGGAAACCGCACATCACTTCATCGAAGATCAGTACCGCGCCATGCTTGGTGCACAGATCGCGCAGCGTCTGCAGGAATTCCGGCGTGGCCTTGATCAGGTTCATATTGCCGGCCACCGGCTCCACGATCACGCAGGCGATCTCGCTGCCGAAGGAGGCGAAGGCCTCTTCGATCTGGGCCACATTGTTATAGTCCAGCACCAGCGTGTGCTTGACGAAGTCCTCGGGCACGCCGGCCGACGTCGGGTTGCCGAAGGTGAGCAGGCCGCTGCCCGCCTTCACCAGCAGGGAATCGGCATGGCCGTGGTAGCAGCCCTCGAACTTCACGATCTTGTCGCGGCCCGTGGCGCCGCGCGCCAGGCGCAGCGCGCTCATGGTCGCTTCGGTGCCGGAGGACACCAGGCGCACCTGTTCAATCGACGGCACCAGGCGGCAGATTTCTTCCGCCATCTCGATTTCGCCTTCGGTCGGGGCGCCGAAGGAAAGGCCGCGGGTGGCGGCATCCTGCACCGCCTTCACTACCTCGGGATGGGCGTGGCCGACGATGGCCGGACCCCAGGAGCCGATGTAGTCGATATAGCGCTTATCGTCCGCATCCCAGAAGTAGGGGCCGTCGGCGCGGGTGATAAAGCGCGGTGTGCCGCCCACTGAGCGGAAGGCGCGGACCGGCGAGTTCACGCCGCCGGGCGTGGTTTTCTGGGCACGTTCAAACAGCGTATCGTTACGGGAAGTTGTCATCAGATTCAGGCCTGTTGCAAATTGAAGAAGGGATTCGGCACGAACTTGCCCATGCCGATGCGGCGCGCGTGCGTCAGCGCGCCGAAAAGAAATTGTTCCGCCAGTTCCACGGCTTCCGGCGCATCGGCGCCTTGCGCCATATAGGCGGCAATGGCGGCGGACAGGGTGCCGCCGCAGCCGATGAAGGGGCCGGCCAGGTGGCGCCAGTGGTCGTGGCGCAGCACGCCGCTTGCGCCGTACAGGGTGTTGGCGCGTATCGAATTGTCCGGCCGCCCGCCGCGCGCCTGGGTGCCGGTCACCAGCACATATTCGCAGCCAAGGTCGATCAGATGCTGGGCGTCGTCGGAGACGGTCTCGCCGTTGTTCAGCTCACGCCAGGTTTCGGCCAGGCGGCCCAGCTCCACCTGCGACAGCATCAGCAGCGTGGCCTGCGGCACCAGCAGCTGGCGCAGCACCGTCAGCAGCTCTTCGGGATCTTCCTCTTCCGGCTGTTCCGGGAACTGGGAGCCAAAGGGATCGAGGATCAAGGGCGCGTCCGGGTAGTCGGACACCACCTCGGCAATCGAAGACAGGTGCTCCAGATTGTCGACCGCGCCCACCTTGAAAGCGGAAACCTGCACGTCCTCCAGCACCACGCGGGCCTGGTCGGAAACCCAGTCCGGGTCCACATGCTGCTGGTCTTCGACGCGCGCGCTGTCGCCGATCAGCAGGGAGGTCGTCACCGAGAGGCCATGGCAGCGCAGCGCGGAGAACACGGCCAGGTCGGCGTGCACGCCAACAGCGCCAATGGGATCGGCAGCGCCAAAGGTCAGGATGAGTGGAGATGTTTGGTTTTGCACGGCGGGTAGATTAAGATACCTGATTCAGCATTTTACTTGATTGAGGGTGGCAGAACGTGAGCAGTAACGATACGCAGGAATTCAAAAGCTGGATGTGCCTCATTTGCGGCTGGATCTACGACGAAGCGGCAGGCTTGCCGGACGAAGGCATTCCACCCGGCACCCGCTGGGCCGACGTGCCGATGAACTGGACCTGCCCGGAATGCGGCGCCCGCAAGGACGACTTCGAGATGGTGGCGCTGTAAATTTGGCAAGTTCCGCACGCCTGCGGGCCGTCTGCCGCTGAGAAGTCCCCTGTGCTATCGTACGGTAAAACTGGTGGGCCCTTATGACGACAACACCGCAAGCGACAGGTTTGAAAATCATGGTGATCGACGACAGCAGCACGATTCGCCGCTCCGCCGAGATTTTCCTGAGCCAGGCCGGGTATCAGGTGCTGCTGGCCGAAGATGGCTTCGATGCGCTGGCCAAGATCAATGACCACCATCCTGACCTGGTGTTTTGCGACATCCTGATGCCGCGCCTGGACGGTTACCAGACCTGTGCACTGATCAAGAAGAGCGCGAAATTCCATGCCACGCCGGTGCTGATGCTGTCCTCGAAGGATGGCCTGTTCGACCGGGCGCGTGGCGCGATGGTGGGCTCGGCGGCCTACCTGACCAAACCCTTTACGAAAGACAGCCTGCTGGCGGCGGTGCGTGAGCATACCGGCGCGGCCACGGGCGCATGAGCGAGGCAAGCATGGCCATTCAACGTATCCTGATCGTCGACGATTCGCCCACGGAGCGCTACTACCTGAGCGATATTCTGGTGCGCAACGGCTATCAGGTAACGACCGCCGAAAGCGGCGAGGAAGCGCTCAGCAAAATCAAGGACAACAAGCCGGAGCTGATCCTGATGGACGTGGTGATGCCGGGCGCGAACGGCTTCCAGGTCACGCGCTCCATCGCACGCGATCCTGAACTGAAGGATGTGCCCATCATTATCTGCTCCAGCAAGAACCAGGAAACCGACCGCATCTGGGGCTTGCGCCAGGGCGCGAAGGACTACCTGGTGAAGCCGGTCGATGCGGCCGAACTGCTGTCCCGCATCGCAGCCCTCGGCTAACGATGAACGGCGAGCCGCAGGACTTCGACAGCCATCCCGGCGGCGCCGAACGCCGCAGCCGCCTGCGCCAATACCAGGTGCAGCTGCTGGAGCGCATGCAGGCCGCAAAAACCTCCGATACGCCAACCGAACGCTCGCTTGCCGTGGAAATCGGCACGCGGCGCTACCTGCTGGACCTCACGCAGGTTGGCGAAATCGTGCCGATGCAGCCGCCGTCGCCCGTGCCGCTCACGCAGGACTGGTACCTGGGCCTGGCCAATATCCGCGGCAACCTGACCGGCGTGATCGACCTGGCGCGCTACCTGGGCGAGGCGCCTGCGCCAGTGGGTGCGGAATCGCGCCTGCTCAGCTTTGCGCCGCACCTCGGCTTCAATTGCGCGCTGCTCGCCAGCCGTGTGCTCGGCCTGCGCAAGCCGGAGGAGGTGGAAGGGCAGGACTGGTACAAGCTGGACCTCGCGCAGCTGGTGCGCGAGCCGCGCTTCCTGCACGTTGGCCTGTAGCGCCGCAATTCACTGAAGGACGGACCCGATGGCATTCCAACTGTTCTCACGCAGCGCGGACCACAGCGCGGACGAGGCGCCGAATTCAGAATTCGCCGACGAGGCGGCGCCGCTGCGGCTGCGCGATGCGCTGCGGCGCGGCAGCGCCGCCGATGCCGCAGCAGACAGCGGTCCCGGTTTCAAGCTGCCCCTGATCGGCCACCTGCCGCCGCAGCGCCAGCTGAACTATCTCACCACAGCACTGGCGCTGAGCGTGGCCCTCAGCGCTGCGTTCGTGGCCCTCAACGTGCGCTCCAGCGCCATCAGCGCCGCCCGCACCCAGCTGGCGGGCGATACGCTGGTGCACTCGCAGCGCATCGGCAAGGCCGCGCCGAACGCGGTGCAGGGCAATGCGGAAGCCTTCCGCCAGCTGGAGGAAAGCCGCAATGAGCTGAACCGCGACTTCGCGCTGATGATTGACGGCGGCAGCTACCAGGGCCGCAGCGTGGGCAATGCCGCGCCGGACCAGCTCACTGCGGCGCGCGAAGCCCGCCAGCGCTGGAGCGCTTCGGACAAGGCTGCGGGCACCATCCTCTCACTGCGCGCCGATCTTACCGGCATGGATACGACACTGCGCAAGCTGAATGCCATGTCGCCGGACCTGCTGGCGCTGAGCGAGGAGATTGCGGCGCTGAAGCTGCAGCGTGGCGGTTCGGCGCGCGAGCAGGCTGCCATCGGCCGCCTCACCATGCTCACGCAGCGCATGAGCCGCAGCGCAACCGAATTCCTGAGCGCAGGCGGCATCAGTTCGGAAACCGCTTTCCAGCTGGGGCGCGACGTCACGGTGTTCCGCACCACGATCGATGCTTTCCTGAATGGCAGCGAGCCACTGCAGATTGCGGCCACGCGCGATCCGGAACTGCGCCAGCGCTTCACGGCGCTGAAAACCCAGTTCGAGGACTACCAGACGCTGACCGTGAGCATTCTCGACCGGCTGGATAAATTCATCGCCGCCAAGAATGCCGAGCGCCTGATCTTTACCCAAAACGAGGGCTTGCGGCAAAGTCTCGCCAGCCTGCAGCAGTCCTACCGGGGCGTGCAGGAATCGCTGAACTACACCTTCTGGCTGATGGTGGCGGGCGGCATGCTCACGCTGCTGGCCGGCGCCGCCATCGGCCGCGTGCTGCTGCAGGATTCGCAGAACCGCACCCGTGGCGCGGAACGCCGCCGCAAGGAAGCGGAAGCGCAGCGCCTGCAGGCGCAGCGCAAGGAAGAAGAAGCCAAGGCCGAGAACGACCGCGCCCAGGCCGCCATCCTGCGCCTGATGAACGAGCTGCAGGAAGTGGCGGACGGCGACCTCACGGTGCAGGCCACCGTGTCGGAAGACATTACGGGCGCGATTGCCGATTCGGTCAACTACACGGTGGAAGAACTGCGCGGCCTGGTGGGCCGGGTAACGGTGACGGCGGAGCAGGTCACTGCCGCTTCCACACAGGCACAGGGCATTTCCAGCGACCTGCTGCTGGCATCGCAGCAGCAGTCGCGCGAGATTGCGGACGCCAGCGCCACCGTGCTGAAAATGGCGAACGAGATTACCGATGTGTCGCGTTCCGCATCCGAGTCGGCCGATGTGGCGCGGCAGTCGGTGGCGGCGGCACGGCAGGGCGCCACGGCGGTGCAGAACGCCATCACGGGCATGCACGAAATCCGCGACCAGATCCAGGAAACCTCCAAGCGCATCAAGCGCCTTGGCGAGTCGTCGCAGGAAATCGGCGAAATCACGGAGCTGATCTCCGACATTACGGAGCAGACCAACGTGCTGGCGCTGAATGCCGCGATCCAGGCGGCATCGGCGGGCGAGGCAGGGCGCGGCTTCTCGGTGGTGGCAGAAGAAGTGCAGCGCCTCGCCGAGCGCTCGGCTGAAGCGGCCAAGCAGATCGGCGCGCTGGTGCGCACCATCCAGACCGATACGCACGATGCGGTGGCGGCCATGGAGCGCTCCACGCAGGGCGTGGTGGAAGGCGCCCGCCTGTCCGACGCGGCAGGCACGGCGCTGGAAGATATTTCGCAGGTGTCGAACCGGCTTGCAGAGCTGATCCAGGGTATTTCGCTGGCCACGGGGGCGCAGGCCACATCGGCCAGCGGGGTGGCGCAGAACATCCAGCACATCCTGCAGGTGACCGAACAGACCAAAGAAGGCACGCAGCACACAGCACAATCGGTGCGCAAGCTGTCGGTGCTGGCGCAGGAGCTGAAAAACTCCGTGTCGCGCTTCCGCATTTCATCCTGAGGCAAGAATGAACAACGCTGATCTTTCGACTTCGTCCACGCCGCCGTTCGACCCGGGCCCGCTGTCATGGGTCATGGTTGAAATCCGCGAAGCGCTGGGCCGTTCGAAGACGGCGCTGTTCGAAGCAGGCGGGCGCGATCCGGAAGACCAGGCCACGGCGCTGCAGCACGCCAAGTCGCACCTGCACCAGGCGCATGGTGCGCTGCAGATGGTGGATGTGGACGGGGTGGTGCTTGTCACCGGCCTGGCCGAGCAGGCGCTGGAGCGCTTCCGCAACGGCACGCTGAAGGCCAATGCGGACAATGCGCAGATTGTCGCCAACCTGTACCAGGCGCTGATCGAGTATCTGCAGGAACTGCTGGCAGGGGTGCCATTCCAGCCGGTGCGGCTCTTCCCGTATTACCGCGACGCGCAGATCATGCTGGGCGTGGAGCGCGTGCATCCGGCGGATCTGTTCTTCCCCGACCTGTCGCAGGCGCCGGAATTGCCCGCGGTGCCCGGTGCCGATGGCGCCGACTATGCGGCCTTGCGCCAGCGTTTCGAGCGCGCGCTGCTGCCCTTCCTCAAGGCCGGCGATGCCACCGGGCCTGCGGCGGCGCTGCGGGACGCCATCCAGGCAGTGGCCGATGCGCAGCACGACGGCCGCGCACGCGCTTTCTGGCGTACCATGCAGGCCTTCGCCGAGCTGGTGGCGTCCGGCCAGCTGGAGAGCGGCCTGTATGTGAAGCAGCTGTTCGGCATGATCAACCTGCAGCTGCGCCGCCTGTCGCAAGGCGTGCCGGAGTTGCCGGAGGCGATGCAGCGCGATGCGCTGTTCTTCATTGCGGCCGCTGATCCCGGGCAGCTGTCGCCGCTGGCAAGGCAGTTGCGCAGCGCCTATGGGCTGGACGGCATGGTGCCTGCCGACTACGAGGTGCGCCGCTACGGCCAGCTGGATGAAGAGGCGCTGCGGCGCGCCGGTGAAGCGCTGGCACAGGCGCAGGCGGCATGGCAGCGCATGGAACAGGCGGAAGCCGATCGCGAACTACATTCCGCATTCACGCGCGCGCTTGCCGCACTGGCGATTGCCAGCGACAAGCTTGGCCTTGCGCCGCTGGCAGCGCTGATGCGGCAGCTGGCTAAAGTGGCTGACCAGGCGCAGGCTTCCGGCCGCAACGAGGAACTGGGCCTGGAAATGGCCCGTGCCCTGCTGTTTGCAGAACACCACCTCGCCCATATCCGCCATTTGCCCGACGATTTCACGGCCCATGCGGACAATATCGGTGCCCGCCTGCAGGCTTTGCTGGCAGGTGAAACGCCGCCTGCACCGGCGCAGTGGCAGAACAGCATGGCGCAGCAGGATGAAACGGTCGTTGCGCTGGCGATGGAAATGAAAACTTCGCTGCGGCAGGTGGAGAAGGTGCTGGATGAGTTCCACGCCGACCCATCGCGCCGTGCCGAACTGGGTGCACTGGATATGGTGCTGCACCAGCTGGAAGGCGCCCTGTCCGTGCTCGATCTGTACGACGCCATGCAAGCCGCCGCCCACGTACGTTCCGCGGTGGCTGCGCTGGCGCAAGGCGGCGATGCTGCGCGCACCCTGGACGATATCGCGCAGAACGTGGGCGCGCTGGGCTTCTTTGTCGATATGCTGGCGCAGAATGCTGCCGGAGCGCAGGAGCGCTTTGTGTTCGATGCGGAGCAGGGCACTTTCCGCGCCGTGCCGTTCCGGAAGATTGCGGGGCCTGAGTCGATTCCCGTGCTGGACCAGCAGGTGCCATCGCCACCGCCGCCATCGCCCGCTGAGCCAATGCCTGCGGGAGACGATGCCGGCATTGAGGCCGAACTGCTGGAGATCTTCATCGGCGAGGCGCAGGACGTGCTGGCCTCCATCGATGCACAGCTGAACGGTTCGCGCGAGGCGCTGGAGTCGCTGGAAGGGCTTACGGTGCTGCGGCGTTCCTTCCATACCCTGAAGGGCAGCGCGCGGATGGTCGGGCTCTCGGTGTTTGCCGATGCTGCGGCCGCGCTGGAGCGGGTGATGAATGTGTGGCTGGCCGAAGAGCGGCCGGCCAGTGCGGACTTGCTGGCGCTGCTGGAATGGGCGGCGCCGCAGCTGCGTGGCTGGATTGCGGAGCTGGTGGCGGACGGCGCGTCACACCGTGATGCCGCGGCGATTATGCGCGCAGCGGAAGGCGTTCAGCAGGACGGCGCTTTCGTGCTGCCCGCCGCAGGAGATGCCCAGGTCGCTGACGCCGGCCTTGAACCCGAGGACACCGCAGCCGGCACTTCGGCCGCGGCGGAGGAGGGCGCGACCGCGGCCGAGGTGACCGACGACACCGTCGCCTCGACGGATGCGGCGGCAACTGCGGACGATGCCGCCAGCGCGATGAAAGTGGGCGGCCTGGAAGACACTGCCGCATCGCCGGATTCATCGAGCGCCGAGGATCTTGCCGTTTCGGATGCTGCCGCATCGCCGGAGTCATCCAGCGCCGCGGACCTTGCCTCTGTGGACGCCGCTGCATCGCCGGACGCATCCAGTATCGCGGGACTCTCCGCCGACGACGCGGAGCACGCGGTGGAAGGCGCATCGGTGGCGCCGGAGGCGGCGCAGACCGGGAATGTGATCGGCCTGCCGGTTGCGACCGCGCCAACGCCGGTAATGCCGCCTGCCGACGACAACGTCAAGTTCGTCGGGCGGCTGGCGATACCGCTGCCGCTGTATAACATCTATCTCGCTGAAAGCGACGAGCTGGTACGCCACCTGGCGCGCGATTTCGGCGAGTGGCGGCATGAGCCGCGCCGCCCGGTAAGCGCGCAGGCGCTGCATGCGGCGCACACGCTGGCCGGCACCTCCGGCACGGTCGGCTTTAAAGCCCTGCGCGAGCTGGCCTTTGCACTGGAAAGCGCCCTGCAGGTAGTGCAGACGCCGGCGCCGCAGCTCGACCCCGCACAACACGATCTGCTTGACTTCACCGTGGCGCGCATCCGCCAGATGCTGCAGAGTTTCGCAGCAGGCGAGATGCCGGACGAGCAGCCGGAGCTGATCGCCGCGCTGGCGACGATGGCGAAAGACCTCGCGCAGCCGCGCGCCGAAGGCGCATTGAACGCCCGCCTGGACAGCATCTTCGCCGATGCTGCGAGCGAGCCTGTGCCGCAGGATGATCTGGCGGCGCGTCTGGACGCGCTGTTCACCGCCACCTATCAGGCGCTGCTGGCCGAGCCGCCGCCGATGCCCGAGCGCGGCGCCGAGCTGCGTCCCCGTCCGCAGCTTGCAAAGCAGGACGAAAGCATCGATGACCTGTTCAACGCAGCATTCGACGATGCCTTCGCCGCGCCGCCGTTGACGCAGGTGGCCCCGCCGCCATTGCCGCCCATGCCGCTGCCGGACCCGGAGCCGGCTGAACCACCCGCACCGGTCCCCGCACCCGCGATCATCGAGGAGCTGATGGCGCTTCCGGCCGATGAACCGGCAGGGCAGAACACACCAGAGCTCACGCAGGCGCCCGACCTCGAAGCGGTGCAGGATCACACGCCGGTTCCGCAGCCGACGGAGGCGCCAGCTGAAGATACCGGAGAAGCCGTCGCGCAAGTGGCTGAGGAAACGGCCGAACCCGCATCCGGCGGAGAGGCGCGCGACGCAGAAGCGAACCGCGACGTCGCTACCGCCACCTCTGCTCCCACGGCAGACGCTGAAGTGGAAGTTGAGCTGCTTGCCCTGCCGGTTGCCGAAGCCGCGCTGTCCGACTCAGCGCCGACCGCGATTGCCGACGACATCGACCCCGACCTGCTGCCGGTCTTCCTTGAAGAAGGCGCCGACCTGCTGCCGCAAGTCGGCGAAGCGCTGCGCGCATGGCACAACGCGCCGGCCGACATCGGCCATGCCCACACCCTGCAACGTGTGCTGCACACGGTAAAGGGCAGCGCCCGCATGGCCGGCGCAATGCGCCTCGGCCAGCACGCGCACGAAATCGAAACGCATGTCGAAAACATGGTCCACGCGGGCAGCGTTTCGCCGCTGGCCTTCGATGAGCTGATGGCCCATTACGACCATGCGCTGCTGCTCTTCGAACAGCTGCAAAACCCTGCGCCTGCGGAAGCGCCGCCACAGGAGCCGGCGCCGGAAGCCGCCGATCCTGCCACGCGCCAGGCCATGGTGCGGGTCCGCGCCGACCTGCTGGACCGCCTGGTGAACCAGGCAGGCGAAGTGTCGATCACGCGCTCCCGCCTCGAAAACGAAGTCGGCGTGCTGCGCACATCGCTGGCAGACTTCCAGGATAACCTGGACCGCCTGCGCCGCCACCTGCGCGAAGTGGAAATGCAGGCCGAAACGCAGATCGCCTCGCGTCTCTCGATCTCGGGTGAGCGCGAATTCGACCCGCTTGAGTTCGACCGTTTCACGCGCCTGCAGGAACTCACCCGCATGATGGCGGAAAGCGTCAACGACGTCTCGGCCTTCCACGACAGCCTGATTCGCTCCGTCGATGCGGCCAGCGACGACCTCACCCAGCAGGCGCGCATGACGCGCGACCTGCAGCGCGACCTGATGCGCGTGCGCATGGTGCCTTTCGCCAGCATCTCCGAGCGCCTGTTCCGCGTCGCCCGCCAGAGCGCAAAAGAAGTCGATAAGCGCGTCAACCTCGATATCCGTGGCAGCGCGGTAGAAATGGACCGGGGCGTGCTCGAACGCATGGCTGCTCCATTCGAACACCTGCTGCGCAACGCCATCGTGCACGGCATCGAAGCGCGCGATGAGCGGGCCGCGCACGGCAAGCAGGAAACCGGCGAACTGCTGGTGGAAGTGAGCCAGCAGGGCAATGAGGTAGTGCTGGAGTTCAGCGACGACGGCGCAGGCCTTGACCTCGTCCGTATCCGCGCCAAGGCGAAGGAAAGCGGCCTTCTGTCGGACGCCGAGATCAGCGATGCCGACGCGGCAAACCTGATCTTCGAAGCCGGTTTCTCCACGGCCGACACGCTGACCGAACTCGCGGGACGCGGCGTGGGCATGGATATCGTGCGCGCCGAAGCCAGCGCGCTGGGCGGCCGCGTGGATACCTGGACCGAAGCTGGCAAGGGCACGCGTTTCACCATTCACCTGCCGCTTACGCTGGCGGTAACGCAAGTGGTGCTGCTGGCAGCGGGCGGCAAAACCTACGCCGTGCCCTCAGCGCTGGTGGAACAGGTGCTGCAGATGAAGGAGGGCGCGCTGGCCGAAGCCAACGCGGCGGGCATGCTCACGCTGCAGGGCCAGACCGCAGCGCTGCACTACCTGCCCGCGCTGCTGGGCGACGCGGCGGCGCGTCCGCTGGCGCAACGTTCGGCGCCAGTGCTGATGCTGCGCAGCGGGACCGACCGCCTTGCGCTGCATGCCGACGAAATCCTGGGCAACCGCGAAGTGGTCATCAAGAATATCGGCCCACAACTGGCGCGGGTGCCCGGCATTGCGGGCGCCACGGTGCTGGGTAATGGCGAGATTGTGCTGATCCTGAACCCCATCGTGCTGGCGCAGCAACCCGGCCGCGCGCTGCCGCAAACGCCGGCGCCCGTGCAGGCCGAAGGCGTGATCATGGTGGTGGACGACTCGATCACCGTGCGCAAGGTGACGCAGCGCCTGCTGGAACGCGAAGGCTACACCGTCATGCTGGCCAAGGATGGCGTGGATGCGTTGGAGCAGGTGCACGAGCGCAGGCCGGACCTGATGCTGGTGGATATCGAGATGCCGCGCATGGACGGCTTCGACCTCACCCGCAATATCCGCAGCGACGATGCCACGCGGGATATCCCCATCATCATGATCACCTCGCGCAGTGCGGACAAGCACCGCAACTACGCCTTGCAGCTGGGTGTGAACGCGTACTTTGGCAAGCCGTTCCAGGAGCCTATCCTGCTGGGCGCCATTGCGGGGCTGATGCCTAAGAAGTCTTGACCACTTCGTAGCGTTCCAGCGTGCGCTGGCGCGCTTCGTCGTGGCGGACGACGGGCTCGGGATAATCCTGTCCCAGCACCACGCCACGCTGCATCAGCAGCTCGCGCGGCAGCAGCCATGGCGCGTGGATCTCCTTGCCGCGCAGGCCCTTCAACTGCGGCAGCCAGCTGCGGATAAACTCTCCCTGCGCATCGAACTTCTCCGACTGCGTTACCGGGTTAAAGATGCGGAAGTATGGCTGCGCATCGCAGCCCGAGGATGCAGCCCACTGCCAGCCGCCATTGTTTGCCGCCAGGTCGAAGTCGTTGAGCTTCAGCGCAAAGTAAGCCTCGCCGCGCTGCCAGCTGATACCGAGGTCCTTGATCAGGAAACAGGCCGTCACCATGCGCAGGCGGTTGTGCATGAAGCCTGTGTGGTTTAGCTGCAGCATGGCGGCGTCCACCAGCGGATAGCCGGTGCGGCCTTCGCACCAGGCCGCGAACGCTTCGTCGGCATCGGGGCCGGTTTCCCATTCGATGCGGTCGTAGGCAGGCTTGAAGGAAGCGCCCGCCACATGGGGATTGTGAAACAGGATCATCTGATAGAACTCGCGCCAGATCAGTTCCGACAGCCACACCGCACCGCCTTCGCCCGCCTGCCCCCGTGCGGAAAGCTCGGCCACGGTGCGTGCCAGGTGGCGGATCGACACCGTGCCAAAGCGCAGGTGCAGGGACAGGCCGGAAGTGCCACGCTGGGCCGGAAAGTCGCGCGCCGTGCCATAATCGGCCAGATGCGGCAGGAAGGCTTCGAACATGGCCGCGCCGCCGGACATGCCGGCCGGGATGCCGAGCTGGCGCAAGTCCGTCTCCATAAAACCGATATCGCGCAGCGATGGCAGCTGCGAGACGCCCGGCGCCAGCCGCTCCGCCAGCGCTTCGATATGCCAGGGCGCGAGCACGGAGGGATCGGCCTGCAGCTTGCGCAGCCAGGCGTTCTTGTAAGGCGTGAAGACGGAGAAGGGTTTGCCCGCCAGCGACAGCACCTCGTCCTTTGAAAAGACCACCTGGTCCTTGAAGGTGCGAAGTGAGCGGCCGGATTCGGCCAGCGCCTGCGCCACCGCAGCGTCACGCGCGATCGCGGCCGGTTCGTAGTCTTCGTTGGCGAACACCGCTGATGCGCCCACTTCGGCCGCAAGCGCGGGAATCAGGTCCGTGGCCAGGCCGCAGCGCACCAGCAGGTGCCCGCCCAGCGCTTCCAGGTCGGCCGCCAGTTCCAGCAGCGAGGCGTGAATGAATTCAACGCGGCGGTCCGCGCGCGGCAGATCGTCCAGAATGGCGCTGTCGAAAATGAAGGCGCAAAACACCTTCTGTCCCGCCTGCAGTGCGTGGTGCAGGGCGGCGTGATCGAAGGGGCGCAGGTCGCGCCGGAACCAGACGAGGGCAGTTTTCATGATTGTCCAGGACAAATAACGAGCGCTATTATTGCCCAGAATCAGTTCCCGGTGGCGTCTTGCTGCTCCGGCAGGATGGCTGAACCGGCAATTCATAGTAAACTGTGGGTATATTCCACAAGATCAAGCTGGAATATTAAGGAAATATCAAGAGTCAGCCAGCAGAGAGCACCGCGTATGAAGAAAAGCAAAGTCAGTAATCCGCTACCTGTGCCCGGCCTGTTGCAAGGAAGCAGCGATCCCTTGCAGGACACCTCAACATCCAGCGTGCCAGCATTGAACCTCGCCAATCACTTCCTGATCGCCATGCCCTCGATGCAGGACCCTGTGTTCGGCGGCACGGTCGTTTATGTTTGCGAACATAACGAGAACGGCGTGCTCGGTGTGGTCATCAACAAGCCCACCGACATGACGATGGAAGTGCTGTTTGAGCGCATCGACATCGAAGTGGAAGCGCACAGCGGCCGTTATATGGAATCGGCGCCCATCATGTTCGGCGGCCCGGTGCAGGACGACCGCGGCTTTGTGCTGCACACGCCCGGCGCGCACTATTCGTCCTCGCTGACGGTGACCAATGACGTGGCCTTCACCACCTCCATCGACGTGCTGGAAGCTGTGGCCAAGGGCAAGGGACCGGAGCGCATGCTGGTATCCATCGGCTATTCGGGCTGGAGCCCGGGCCAGCTGGAAGATGAAATCAGCCGCAACGGCTGGCTGACGGTGAGCGCCGACCCGCGCATCCTGTTCGATATGCCGATTGAAGAGCGCTACGTCGCCGCCATGAAACTGCTGGGTATCGATCCCCTGATGCTCACTTCCGAAGCGGGCCATGCATAATCCAGAAACGGTATTCGGCTTCGACTTCGGCATCAAACGCATCGGCGTCGCAATGGGGAACACAATGATCGGCCAGGCTTCACCGCTGGCCGTTGTTACATCGGTCGGCAACGATGCCCGCTTTGCGGACATCAAGGCGCTGATCGACAAATGGGGGCCGACCCGCTGTATCGTGGGCCTGCCTTTTCATCCGGACGGTGCGGAACACGAAATGACGGCGCGCTGCCGCCGCTTCGCCAACCAGCTGCACGGACGTTTCAATCTACCGGTGGTGCTGGTGGACGAACGCTACTCCTCGGCCATGATCCAGGCCAAACGGGGCGAAGTGATCGACGACCGCGCCGCCGCCATCATCCTGCAACAATACTTTGACGAACATGTCCCTCACTAATCCTTCCGAGCTCGATGCCGAGCGGCTGTACGCCAGCCTGCTGGAACAGGTCAAGGCCGGCCTGGCCGGCGCCAATGAGCCAGCCATTGTCGGCATCCATTCCGGCGGCGCGTGGATCGCCGAACGCCTGGCCAAAGACCTGGGTCTGGGCGCGCGCTTCGGCGTGCTGGATGTGTCCTTCTACCGCGACGATTACGCGAAGAAGGGCCTGCCTGCCGAGGTCAAGCCCACCTCGATCAATTTCGACGTGAGCGGCGCCACCATTCTGCTGGTGGACGATGTGCTTTACACCGGCCGCACCACGCGCGCCGCGATCAATGAGCTGTTCGACTACGGCCGCCCGGCGCGCATCCTGCTTGCGTCGCTGGTGGACCGCGGCGGACGCCAGCTGCCGGTGGCCGCCGACTTCGTTGCCGCCACCACGCGCGTCGAACCTGGCCAGGCGCTGCGCCTGCAGCAGGACGGCGCGGGACAATTTACCCTGACCATCGAACAAGACCATGCTTAATCCGCAACTGAACAAACACGGCGAGCTGCAGCACTTGCTGACGACGGAAGGCCTGCCCAAGGCCATCGTCAACCAGATTCTCGACACCGCATCTTCCTTCGTCAGCGTGTCCGACCGCGAAGTGAAGAAGGTGCCGCTGATGCGCGGGAAGAGCGTGTTCAACCTGTTCTTTGAGAATTCCACCCGCACCCGCACCACCTTCGAGATCGCGTCCAAGCGCCTGTCGGCGGACGTAATCAACCTGAATATCCAGGCGTCTTCTGCCAGCAAGGGCGAATCGCTGCTGGACACCATCGACAACCTGTCCGCCATGCATGCGGATATGTTCGTGGTGCGCCATGCGCAGTCCGGCGCGCCCTACCTGATCGCCAAGCACCTGCACGACACGAAGCAGAACCACGTGCACGTGGTGAACGCGGGCGATGGCCGCCACGCGCACCCCACGCAGGGCCTGCTGGACATGTACACCATTCGCCACTACAAGAAGGACTTCACCAACCTCACGGTGGCCATTGTCGGCGACATCCTGCACAGCCGTGTGGCGCGTTCGGACATTCATGCGCTGACCACGCTGGGCGTGCCCGAGATCCGCGCCATCGGCCCGCACACGCTGCTGCCGGGTGGCCTCGATCAGCTGGGTGTGCGCACCTTCACCAATATGGATGAAGGCCTGAAGGGCGTGGACGTGATCATCATGCTGCGCCTGCAGAACGAACGCATGAGCGGCGCGCTGCTGCCGTCGGCCCAGGAATACTTCAAGAGCTACGGCCTCACGCCCGAGCGCCTCGCGCTGGCCAAGCCGGACGCCATCGTCATGCACCCGGGCCCGATGAACCGCGGCGTGGAAATCGATTCGGCGGTGGCGGATGGTCCGCAGGCCGTGATCCTGCCGCAGGTAACCTTCGGCATTGCAGTCCGCATGGCGGTGATGAGTATTTTGGCAGGAAACCAGGGATGAAACTTCATATCAAGAACGGCCGCCTGATCGACCCGGCCAACCAGATCGACGACCAGCACGACCTCTTCATCGTGGACGGTAAGGTGGCCGCCATCGGCAGCGCACCGGCCGGCTTCACGGCCGACCGCAGCATCGACGCTTCCGGCCTGGTGGTGGCGCCGGGACTGGTGGACCTGTCCGCGCGCCTGCGCGAACCGGGCTACGAATACAAGGCCACGCTGGAATCTGAAATGCAGGCGGCAATGCAGGGCGGCGTAACGAGCCTGGTCTGCCCGCCCGATACCGACCCGGTGCTGGACGAGCCGGGCCTGGTGGAAATGCTGAAGCACCGCGCCCGTGGCCTGAACCAGGCCAATGTGCATCCGCTGGGCGCACTCACCATGGGCCTGAAAGGCGAAGCGCTGACGGAGATGGCCGAGCTGACGGAAGCAGGCTGCATCGGCTTCGCACAGGCCGAGGTGCCAATCACCGACACCAACGTGCTGCTGCGCGCCATGCAGTATGCGAAGACTTTCGGCTACACGGTGTGGCTGCGTCCGCAGGACGCGCATATCGGCCGAGGCGGCATTGCGCACAGCGGCCCGCTGGCGTCGCGCCTTGGCCTGTCCGGCGTGCCGGTGATGGCCGAGACCATCGCCCTGCACACCATCTTTGAACTGATGCGCGCGAGCGGCGCACGCGTGCACCTGTGCCGCATTTCTTCGGCTGCAGGCATCGCGCTGGTTCGCGCTGCGAAAGCCGAAGGGCTGCCGGTGAGCTGCGACGTGGGCGCGCACCATGTGCACCTGACGGATGCCGACATCAACTTCTTCGATTCGAATGCGCGCGTCACGCCGCCATTCCGCAGCCAGCGCGACCGGGAGGCGATCCGCAGCGGCCTGCTGGACGGCACCATTGATGCGCTGTGCTCCGACCACACGCCGGTGGACGACGACGAAAAGCTGCTGCCCTTCGGTGAGGCATCGCCGGGCGCTACCGGCCTGGAACTGCTGCTGTCGCTCACGCTGAAATGGGCAGATGACTACGCAGGCCAGCATAGCAAGGACGCCCTGTCGCTCGCGCTGTCCCGTGTTACCTCGGAAGCGGCCCGCATTGCGGGCGTGGAAGCGGGCACGCTGGGCGTGGGCAAGGCGGCGGACGTGGTGCTGTTCGATCCGGCGGCGCGCTGGGAAGTGAACGGCGCGGCGCTGGCCAGCCAGGGCAAGCACACCCCATTCCTCGGTTACGAAATGGCGGGGCAGGTCATGGCCACCATCGTTGCAGGCCATGTCGCCTTTGAACGCAAGCCGCACTGAGAAGGGCGCCGTGGTAGCCCTGCGCCTGATGCGCGTGATCGTGCATCTTTTTCTCGGGATGGCGATTTGCGCATTCATCTTCCCCTTCATCGATGTGGAGGCGCGGGATGTGCACATCCGTAACTGGTCGCGCCACCTGCTCGCCATCTGCAATGTGAGCGTGCAGATTACCTCGCGCAGTGCGGCGCCTCGGCAGAAGGCGCTGGTGGTGGCCAACCACGTGTCGTGGCTGGACATCTTCGTCATCAATGCGCTGTATCCCTGTCGCTTTGTGGCGAAGGCCGAGATCCGGTCCTGGCCGCTGGCCGGATGGCTGGTGGAGAAGGCTGGCACGGTGTTCATCGCACGCGGCAACCGGCGTGACCTGCGCAATATCTTCAAGGGGCTGGTGAGCACGCTGCAGTCCGGCCAGCGCGTGGCCTTCTTCCCGGAGGGGACCACGGCGCCGCAAGGGACGCTGCTGCCTTTCCACGCCAACCTGTTCGAGGCGGGAATTGATGCGAAAGTGAAGGTACAGCCGTATGCGATTCGCTATGTCGACAACAATCTGAAGCCGCATCCCTCGGTGGACTTCATCGGCGACATGACTTTCGCGCAGAGCATGATGGCGATCCTGCGCGGCAGCCCGATCCGCGCACGGGTAACGATTCTGCCCGCCATGCGCAGCGAAGGCAGCAACCGCCGCGACCTGGCCGAAGCGAGCTACCAGTCCATCCGCATGGCGCTCAACATCCCACAAGAAGCTGGCGCGCCCGCCGAGGAGCCCCAGCCTGAAGTTGCAAATCAATCGGGGTCTGACCCCGATTAAGAAACTTTTGCTTTGCGGTATTCGGTGCAGGGGATCTGGAGCAGGCTGCGGTCGTCCAGGCAGATGGCGGAGAGCTGGCCGCCCCAGACGCAGCCGCTGTCCAGCGCGATGATGCCGGGCTTGACCTGCAGGCCCAGCGCCGACCAGTGGCCGAATACTACCGTTACGTCTGAAGTGCGGCGGCCCGGTACTTCGAACCAGGGCATCAGGCCTGTTGCCGGATGGGCGTGGGCGCTTTCTTTCATTTTGAAGTCCATCACGCCTTCGGCCGTGCAGAAGCGCATGCGCGTCAGCGCGTTGACGATGCAGCGCAGCCGCGCCGTGCCGCGCAGGTCGTCGTCCCACTGGTCCGGCTGGTTGCCGTACATATCGGCCAGGAAGCTCACCCACTGTTCGCTGCGCAGCGTGGTCTCCACTTCGCCCGCCAGCGCCATCGTCTGTGCCGCGTTCCATTGCGGCAGCACGCCGCCGTGCACCAGCAGGTGGCCCGCGCGCAGAATCGCCATCGGCCGCAGCCGCAGCCAGTGCAGCAGGGCTTCGCGATCGGGCGCGGCTAGGATGGTGTCCAGCGTGTCCGAACCGGATTCCGGCCGGATGCCGTTCGCAACTGCAAGTAAATGCAGGTCGTGGTTGCCTAGCACAGCGTCGATGCGGCCCGCGCTGCCTTGGGCCAATGCCTGGACATAACGCAGGGTGGACAGCGAGTCCGGGCCCCTGTTGATCAGGTCGCCACAGAAGAGAATCGACGGCGCCCCTTCACCTAGCTCTTGTTCTCGTGCGAGAATGCGCTCAACCAAAGCGACAGTTTCACCATGGCAACCTTGCAAGTCGCCGATCACATAAGTCCGCATTTTGTTCCCTGGAGCACGATTGGATTTTTTCGCGGGGCTGCCGCGCTTTCACATACAATCGAGGTTATTACTTCATCAACTTGCTGGACTGGGATACTAAATGATTTTTGTGACCGGCGGTGCTGGCTTTATCGGCTCTAATTTCGTTCTGGACTGGCTGAAGCAGTCGGACGAGCCTGTTCTCAACTTCGATAAGTTGACGTACGCGGGAAATCTTAACAACCTGAGCTCGCTTAAGGGCGATACCCGCCACATCTTCGTGCGCGGCGATATCTGTGACCGTGAACAGGTGGAAGCGCTGTTGAAAGAGCACAAGCCCCGGGCCATTGTGCATTTCGCGGCGGAAAGCCACGTCGACCGTTCTATCCACGGTCCGGGCGAGTTCATCAACACCAACATCAACGGTACCTTCAGCCTGCTGGAAGCGGCGCGCGCTTACTGGGGTGGTTTGCCGGAGCAGGAAAAGGCGGCTTTCCGCTTCCTCCACGTGTCCACCGATGAAGTCTACGGCACCCTGGGCGCAGAAGACCCACCGTTCAGCGAAACCACGCCTTACGCGCCGAACAGCCCGTATTCCGCTTCCAAAGCGGCTTCGGACCACCTGGTGCGTTCCTACCACCACACCTATGGCTTCCCCACGCTGACCACCAATTGCTCGAACAACTACGGCCCTTATCACTTCCCCGAGAAGCTGATTCCGCTGATGATCGCCAACGCGCAGGCCGGCAAGCCGCTGCCGATCTACGGCGACGGCCAGCAGATCCGCGACTGGCTATATGTGAGCGATCACTGCGCCGCTATCCGCCGCGTACTGCAGGACGGCCGCCTGGGCGAGACCTATAATGTGGGCGGCTGGAACGAGATGGCCAACCTCGACGTGGTGCATGTGCTGTGCGACATCCTTGACTCCCTGAAGCCGAAGGCCGATGGCAGCAGCTACCGCACGCAGATCACCTATGTGAAGGACCGCCCCGGCCACGACCGCCGCTATGCGATCGATGCGCGCAAGCTGGAACGCGAACTGGGCTGGAAACCGGCCGAGACCTTCGAAACGGGCATCCGCAAAACGGTGGCCTGGTACCTGGAGAACCAGGAATGGGTGGCCGACGTGCAGTCGGGGGCTTACTCCAAGTGGATGGAAACCAATTACTTCAACCGGGAAGTGGCATAAATGAGCGCATCTCGCAAAGGCATTATCCTGGCCGGCGGTTCCGGCACCCGTCTGTACCCGGTCACCATGAGCGTGTCCAAGCAGCTGTTGCCGATCTACGACAAGCCGATGATCTACCATCCGCTGACCACGCTGATGCTGGCCGGCATGCGCGAGATCCTTATTATCTCGACGCCGCAGGATACGCCCCGTTTCAAGGAATTGCTGGGTGATGGCAGCCAATGGGGCCTGCAACTGAGCTATGCCGTGCAGCCTTCGCCGGACGGCCTGGCGCAGGCCTTCATTATCGGCCGCGAGTTCGTCGGGGACTCGCCATCGGCGCTGATCCTCGGCGACAACATCTACTACGGCAACGATCTTGATGCGCTGCTGAACAGCGCGGCCGGCCGCGACGAGGGCGCCACCGTGTTTGCTTACCATGTGCACGATCCTGAGCGCTATGGCGTGGTCGAGTTCGATGACGAGCGCCACGCGGTGAGCATCGAGGAAAAGCCGGTGAAGCCAAAATCTAACTACGCAGTGACCGGCCTGTATTTCTACGATAAGCAAGTGTGCGATATCGCGGCCAGTATCAAACCGTCTGCACGCGGCGAGCTGGAAATCACCGATGTCAACCGTGCCTACCTCGAAGCGAAGCAGCTGAAGGTGGAACTGATGGGCCGCGGCATGGCCTGGCTGGATACCGGCACCCACGAGTCGCTGCTGGATGCGTCGCAATTTATCGCCACGATCGAACGCCGCCAGGGCCTGAAGGTGGCGTGCCCGGAAGAAATCGCTTATCGTAAGGGGTATATCGACGCTGGCCAGTTGGCAAAGCTGGCCGAGCCGTTGAAAAAGAATGGCTACGGCCAATACCTGCTGCAAATTTTGGAAGACAAGGTTATTCCCCGATGAAAGTGATTCCGACCGCTATCGACGGTCTGCTGGTGATTGAGCCGACGGTGTTCGGTGATGACCGCGGTTTTTTCTACGAAAGCTTCAATCAGCGCCGCTTTGAAGAGCTGACCGGTGTGAAAGCCGACTTCGTGCAGGACAACCATTCGCGCTCCGCGCGCAATGTGCTGCGCGGCCTGCATTACCAGATCCAGCAAGCCCAGGGCAAGCTGGTGCGCGTGACCAGCGGCAGCGTATTTGACGTGGCCGTGGACCTGCGCAAGAGCTCGCCCACCTTCGGCAAATGGCATGGCCTGGAGCTGTCGGCGGAAAATAAGCGCCAGTTCTGGATTCCGCCCGGGTTCGCCCACGGCTTCGTGGTCACCAGCGAGCATGCCGAATTCCTGTACAAGACCACCGATTACTACGCGCCGGAACATGAGCGCGCCCTGATCTGGAACGACCCCGTCATCGGCATCGAATGGCCGCTGGAGGCGGAGCCCCTGCTGTCCGGCAAGGACCAGAAAGGCCTGAAGCTGGCCGACGCGGAAGTATTTGCATGAAAATCCTGCTGACAGGATGCTCCGGCCAGGTAGGCTACGAGCTGGAGCGCAGCCTGCAGGGGCTGGGCCAGGTGGTGGCCGTGGACCGCAGCCGCATGGACCTGTCCGACCTGGACCAGGTGCGCGATGTGATCCGCGCCGAAAAGCCGCAGCTGATCGTCAATCCCGCGGCCTACACGGCGGTGGACAAGGCGGAAAGCGAGCCGGAACTGGCCTACCGCATCAATGCCGAAGCGCCGGGCCTGATGGCCGAGGAAGCGAAGGCACTGGGCGCGGCCCTGATCCACTATTCCACCGACTATGTTTTTCCCGGCGACGATCCCGCACCCCGCGTGGAAGGCGATGCGACCGGCCCGATCAACGTCTACGGCGCCAGCAAGCTGGCCGGCGAGCAGGCAATTGCGGCCAGCGGCGTGCCGCACCTGATTTTCCGCACCAGCTGGGTCTACGGTATGCGCGGCAAGAATTTTCTGCTGACCATGCTGCGCCTGGCGAAAGAGCGCGACGAGCTGCGCATCGTGGCCGACCAGCACGGCGCCCCTACCTGGAGCCGCACCATTGCCGACACCACGGCGCTGGTACTGGCGCAGGCCGGGCAGGGCGGGGCGGACTGGTGGCGCGAGCACAGCGGCATCTACCATCTGAGCAGCCAGGGCCAGACCACCTGGTTCGATTTCACCCGCGCCATCCTGGAGCAGGCCGGCATTGATTGCAAGCTGGTGCCCATCACCACGGCCGACTATCCTGTGCCCGCGCGCCGCCCGCAGTACTCGGTGCTGTCCTCGCAGCGCCTGATGGACCGTTTCTGCACCCTGCCGCAATGGCAGGAAGCCTTGCGCCTCTGCATGAAATAAAACGCGCCGCCCGGTGCGTTTATCCTTTGCTCAACATTAATCCGGTACAATGCCCGGTTAGCGTACAGGCCTCCCATACCCAATAAAAACCGATGTTTTCCTTCCTGGTAAGTTTTATCGCTTCCGCCCTGCTGACCCTGCTGGTCATCAAGGAGGCGAAATTGCACGGGCCCGCACTCGATTCCGATTTCAACGGCGTTCAGAAAGTCCACTCGCATTCCGTGGCCCGCATTGGCGGGCTGTCCATTTTTCTCGCTGTGGCGCTGAGCGCCTGCATTTCCATCTGGCGCGTGCCGGCCATGACGACCTGGATGCTGTCGCTGATTGCCTGCGCCAGCTGCGCCTTCGTTGGCGGCATCGTGGAGGATTACACGGGCCGCGTGAGCGCTGCCCGCCGCCTGATTCTTACGATGATTGCCGCGCTGCTGGGGTATTTCCTGCTGGATGCCCGCATTGACCGCCTGGACTGGGTGAATGCTGTCTGGCCCCTGCCTTATATCTGGCTTACCCTGCCATTGACGGTACTGGCCGTGGCGGGTATTGCCAATGCCATTAATATTATCGATGGATTCAATGGTCTTGCCAGTGTGGTGACCATTTGTATGCTTTTATCGCTGGGTTATGTGGCACTGCAGGTCAGCGATATGTTTGTGCTGGTTGCCGCTTTGATGGTGGCAGGCGCAACGGCCGGTTTCCTGATCTGGAACTACCCGGTGGGGCTGATATTCCTGGGCGACGGCGGGGCTTATTTCATTGGTTTTATGCTGGGCGAACTGGCGCTGCTGCTGGTTATGCGGAATCCGGAAGTTTCTACCTGGTACGCCGCATTGCTATTAATCTATCCAGCATTCGAAACCTTATTCTCGGTGTATCGCCGCATGTTCATTCGCGGTAAATCGCCCGCCATGCCGGACGGCATTCACCTGCACAGCCTGATTTTCCGCCGCGTTGTACAGTGGGCCGTGGGCCGCAAGGACGCCCGGGCGCTAATGCGCCGCAATTCCCTTACTTCCCCTTATTTGTGGATGTTTTCCCTGATGGCGGTCATTCCGGCCACGGTATTCTGGCGCCATACCTGGGTGCTGATCTGTTTCCTGCTGCTGTTTATCAGTAGTTATGTCTGGCTATATGTGCGCATTGTCCGTTTCAAGGCGCCGCGCTGGATGATCCGGCACAAGAAGAACTGAGGTTTTCTTATTATGGTGTATATTGCGCACAGCAAGCAGCACCCTCTGATTAGCCCCTCAAGGAATATGCCAAATGGATCTGTCGAATATGTCGGCTTCCGATTTACGCAATCTGCAAGAGCAGATCAAGCGTGAATTGAAAAAACGTGAATCCCAGGATCTGCAAAAAGCGCGCGAACAGATTTTCGCGATTGCGCAAAGCGTGGGTTTGCCATTGAAAGACCTGGTTGCATCGGGCAACCGCAATAAAGGCGGCACGGTGGCGGCACGCTACCGCAATCCGGCGGATTCTTCGCAGCAATGGACTGGCCGTGGCCGCCAGCCGAAGTGGGTCAAGGAAGCGCTGGATTCCGGCAAATCGATGGACGACCTGCGTATCTGATATCCTCTCATCCGTTGGCGGCGGGCTTGCCTGCCGCCAGCATCGCAACTACCATACCGCTTGTTATCAACCCCGCAACCCGCAAGGGTTCGCCTGCCTTTACTCCTATGGTTTCCCTCTCTAAATCGATCTTCAAAGCTTACGATATCCGCGGCATCATCGGCAAAACCCTGGACGCCGGCGTGGCGCGCCAGATTGGCCACGCTTTCGGCCTGGCCGCTGCTGCGAAAGGGGAGCGCGCCGTAGTGATCGGCCGTGACGGCCGCCTGTCCGGTCCTGAATTGTCCAAGGCGCTGGCCGAAGGCCTGCAGTCGGCAGGTGTTGATGTGATCGACCTGGGCATGGTGGCAACGCCGATGGTGTATTTCGGCACCAATGTGCTGGATGCGAAATCCGGCATCATGGTCACCGGCAGCCACAATCCACCGGACTACAACGGCTTCAAGATGGTGCTGGCGGGCGAGGCGATCCACGGCGAGTCCATCACGGGCCTGTACGACGCCATCGCGGCCGGCCTGCAGCCTGCTGCGGCAGCGGGCCAGTACCGCACCCACGATATCCGCGCCGCCTACCTGGAGCGCATCATCAGCGACGTGAAGATTGCGCGCCCGATCAAGATCGCTGTCGATTGCGGCAACGGCGTGGCCGGCGCGTTCGCGGGTGACCTGTACCGCGGCATGGGCTGCGAAGTGATTGAGCTGTTCTGCGAAGTGGACGGCACCTTCCCGAACCATCATCCCGATCCAGCGCATCCCGAGAACCTGCAGGACCTGATCCGCTGCCTGCAGGAGACCGACGCCGAAATCGGCCTCGCCTTCGACGGCGATGGCGACCGTCTCGGCATCGTCACCAAGGACGGCCAGATCATCTACCCGGACCGCCAGATGATGCTATTCGCGGCCGATGTGCTGACGCGCCATCCGGGCGAACAGATTCTGTATGACGTGAAATGCACGCGCCACCTGGCGCCGTACATCACCAAGGCGGGCGGCAAACCGCTGATGTACAAGACCGGCCACTCGCTGGTGAAGGCTAAGCTGAAGGAAACCGGCGCACCGCTGGGCGGCGAAATGAGCGGCCATATCTTCTTCAAGGACCGCTGGTACGGTTTCGACGACGGCCTGTATTCCGGCGCGCGCATGCTGGAGATCCTGACCCGTGAACAGGACCCGTCGGCGCTGCTGAATGCGCTGCCGCAGTCGGACAGCACGCCGGAACTGCACCTGCACCTGAAGGAAGGCGAGAACTTCGCGCTGATGGACAAGCTGCGTGCAGATGCCGAGTTCCCGGGGCACGAGCAGATCATCACCATCGACGGCCTGCGCGTGGAATATCCGGACGGCTTCGGCCTGGCGCGCTCATCGAACACCACGCCGGTGATCGTGCTGCGCTTCGAGGCGGAAACGCCGGCGGCGCTGGAGCGCATCCAGGGCCAGTTCAAGAAGGTGATCCTGGCTGCCAAGCCGGACGCCGAACTGCCGTTCTGAGTTGAGATGAACATTCTCCTGGTGCGCGTCTCCTCGCTGGGGGACGTGCTGCACAATATGCCCATCGTGGCGGACATCCGCCGCCACTTCCCGCACGCGAATATCGACTGGGTGGTGGAAGAGGGCTATGTGAGCCTGGTGCGCCTGAATCCTCAGGTGCGCAGCATCATTCCTTTCGCGCTGCGGCGCTGGCGCAAAAGCCTTGGCGACAAGGCCACGCGCGCCGAGATCGGCCAGTTCTTCCGCACCTTGCGCGCGGTGGAATACGATTATGTGTTCGACACCCAGGGCCTGCTCAAGACCGGCATCATCATGGGTGCGGCACGCGGGCGCTTCAAGGTGGGCCTGGCCAACGGCAGCGAAGGCTCGGGCTACGAAGGCGTCTCCCGTATCTTCCACACCAAAAGCATTCCGCTCGACCCACGCACGCATGCCGTGGCGCGCGGCCGCCTTGTGGTTGGCGCTGCCCTGGGTTATGCGGTCGATACACCGGCCGACTTCGGCCTGCCTGATGTGTCGCCATCCGATCCGCGTCCGGACTGGATGCCTGCCGAGCCTTATGCTGTCTACTTCCACGGCACGGCGCGCGACGCGAAGAAGTGGGCGCTCGCCAACTGGATCGAGCTGGGGCGCGCGCTGGCGCCGATGACCATCCTGCTGCCATGGGGCTCGCCAAAGGAAAAGGCCGAAGCCGAAACCCTGGCGGCCTCGCTGCCGAACGCGCGCGTGCTGCCCAAGCTGTCCATGGCTGACGCGGTGCTGCTGGCGCGCCACGCCGCGCTGGCGGTTGGCGTCGATACCGGCCTTACCCATATCGCGGCAGCATTCTCACGTCCTGTGGTGGAGATCTACTGCGACTCGCCGCGCTGGAAGACCGAAGGCAACTGGTCGCCGAAAATCATCAACCTGGGCGACGCCGGTGCGCCGCCTTCCGTGGCCGACGTGCTGGCTGCCGCCCGCAGCCTGATCGCCTGACATGCTCCGTTTCTATACCCTGATGTGGTGGCTGGCCTTGCCGCTGGTGCTTGCGCGCCTGTGGCTGCGCGGCCGCCAGGAGCCGGGCTACCGCCAGCACTGGAGCGAACGCCTCGGCATCTACCGGCGCCGGGCGGCGAACGACGAGCCGCTGACGATCTGGGTGCATGCGGTCTCCGTCGGCGAAACGCGGGCTTCCGAACCGTTGGTGGAAGCGCTGCTGAAACAGTATCCGCACAGCCGCATCGTGCTCACGCATATGACGCCGACCGGCCGCGCTACCGGCAAGTCCCTGTTCGGCAAGCACGGCGCACGTCTTGTGCAATCCTACCTGCCTTACGACATGCCCTCGCTGGTGCGGCGCTTCATCCGCCACTTCGAACCGCGCATCTGCATCCTGATGGAGACGGAAGTGTGGCCGAATCTCATCGCAGAATGCGGCCGCCGCAAGGTGCCCGTCATGCTGGCAAACGCCCGCCTCAGCGAACGCTCGCTGCGCAAGGCGCAGCGCTTCGGCCAGATGATGCGCAATGCCGCTGCAGGCATCCCGCTCGTTGCCGCGCAAACGGAAGCCGATGCGGAACGCATCCGCAGCCTGGGCGCGCCGAAAGTGGACGTTACCGGCAGCATCAAGTTTGACGTGGTGGTGCCGCCTGCCGTGCTGGCGCTGGGCGCCCGTCTGCGCCAGCAGATCGGCATCCGCCCCGTGCTGCTGTGCGCTTCCACCCGCGAGGGCGAAGAAGAACTGATACTCGATGCCGCCCGCACGGCCGCCATGCCGGACGGCTGGCTGCTGCTGCTGGTGCCGCGCCATCCCCAGCGATTCGACGCCGTGGAAGCCATGGTGCGCGAGCGCGGCCTCTCCATGCAGCGCCGTTCCGCACTTGAAGCGCCCGGCGCCGGTGTGGCAGCGGAAACCCAGGTGCTGCTGGGCGATTCGATGGGCGAAATGTTCGCCTATTACGCAGCCTGCGACGTGGCCTTCATCGGCGGCAGCCTGCAGCCGCTGGGCGGCCAGAACCTGATCGAACCAGCGGCGCTGGGTAAGCCGGTACTGGTCGGCCAGCATACCTTCAACTTCGCGCAGGCCACGGAAGACGCGCTGGCCGCTGGCGGCGCGCAACGCGTGGCCAGCGCCGAAGAACTGATGCGTACCGCTGCAGCGCTGCTGCAGGACGGCGCGGCGCGCGCAACCATGGGCGCCAATGCGCTCGCCTTCGCCAACCAGCACCGTGGCGCGACCGCGCGCACCATCGCCCTGCTGCCGCCGCTCGCCTGAGGGGCCTCGCGGGTGACATTTGTCACGCCGCATTGATGGCGTTTTGCTCTGGCGGGCGCTGCGCCCGGACCGGATACTTCTCCCACCAGACACCAGGGAGAAAACCATGTACAAACCACTACTGCTCGCCGCCGCCATTGCCGCCGCATTGCCGGCCATGGCCGCGACCACGCTGATCCGCGACGTACGCGTATTCGATGGCCAGCGCAGCCATGAGCACCGCAATGTGCTGATCGATGGCGCAAAGATCGCCGACCCGGACTTTCGCGGCAAGCCGGGCGCAGATACCACCATCATCGAAGGCAAGGGCCGCACGCTCCTGCCGGGACTGATCGACTCGCATGTGCACGCCTACCGCTATCTCGACCTGCCACTGCTGTTCGGCGTGACCACACAGGTGGATATGTTTACCGGCGTCGCCATCATGCAGGACATGACGGCCCGCATGCAGCGCGGCGAGAACAAGGACCGCGCCGACATGTTCTCGGCCGGCACCCTCGCCACCGTGCCCGGCGGCCATGGCACCGAATACGGCATCGCCATCCAGACCCTCACCCGGCCCGACGAAGCGCAGGCGTGGGTGGAGGCGCGCATTGCCGAAGGCTCGCATTTCATCAAGATCGTGCTGGAGCAGGGCAGTACGGAGCACCCCACACCGAGCCTCGACCTGCCGACAGTGAAAGCGCTGGTGGACGCTGCGCATCGCCGCGGCAAACTGGCCGTGGTGCATATCGCCACGCTGGCCAATGCCCGCGCCGCGCTGGAAGCAGGCGCCGACGGCCTGGTGCACCTGTTCGTCGGCGAGGGCATTGCGGCGGACGATCTCACGGCATTCGCCAAACTGGCCCGCAGCCGCAAGGCTTTCATCATTCCCACCTTCAGCGTGATGGAAAGCATTGCAGGCGTGCAGGAACAGGATGTGCTGGACGATAAGACGATGATGGCGCTGCTGCTGAAGGAGCAGGTGCAGCCGCTCAAGGGCAGCCATGGCAGCAGTGCGCATCCGGAAAAACTGGCAGCGCCGCGCGCGGTGGTGAAGGCGCTGCGCGATGCAGGCGTAACGCTGCTGGCGGGCACCGATGCGGGCAATGTGGGCACCCAGTACGGCGCGAGCATGCACCATGAATTGCTGTCAATGACGCAGGCCGGCCTCACGCCGGCCGAAGTGCTGGCAGCAGCCACCAGCGTGCCTGCAAAAGCGTTCCGCCTGCCGCAGCGTGGCCGTATCGCCAAAGGCTTCAAGGCCGACCTGCTGCTAGTGGAGGGTAACCCTGTTGCTGATATCAACGCCACGCGCCGCATTGTGGAAGTGTGGAAGGACGGCGCACCGGTCTCGCCAGCGCGCACCGCGCAGATGAAGGCTGTGGCAGAAGAGGCCAGCGCACAGAAGGGCAAGGCCCTGGCCCTGCCGCCGGAGGGCCGTATCAGCCTGTTCTCGCGGGAGCGGTTCGGCAGCCCCTTCGGCATGGGATGGATGCCGTCCACCGACAACTTCATGGGCGGCAAATCAACCGCGAAGCTGGCCTTCGTGGAATCCGGCGGACAGCAGGCAGCGCAAGTGACGGCCAGTGTGAAGCCCGGCTTCGCCTACCCGTGGGCCGGCCTTGCCTTTATCCCCGGCCAGCAGCCGATGCAGGCGGCGGACCTGAGTGCTGCGAAAGTGCTGCGCTTCCGCGCGCGGGGCGACGGCCAGCGCTATGCGGTCGCCATCATGTCCAAAGGCGTTTCGATTCCGGTAAGCCAGCCCTTCACTGCAGGCGAAGACTGGTCCGAGGTCATGCTGCCACTGTCGGCCTTCAAGGGAGTAGACGCCGGTGCGCTCACCATGATAGCGTTCAACGCAGGACCGAAGCCGGGCGATTACCAGTTCCAGATCGCCGACGTTCGCCTGACGGAAGAATAAGGAGAAGCGCGTGAACAGGATACGGCGAATGCTCGCAGGACCATGGGTGCCGCCCGCGGTCGGCAAGGCGCCGTATCTGTGGCTGCTGTCGCTGAATTTCTTCGTATGGAAATACTTCTACATCCGGCCCACGGCGCAGGAAGTCGCCTTGCTGGTGCTGACGGTGATTGTGTTTGTGCCGATGTATTTTTCCAGCTACTGGCTGCGCAACCGGCGCCTGATTCCCGTGCTGCTCGCGACCTTCGCGCTGGGCGTGGCCTGGGCACCCTTCAACTTCGGCGCCTGTACCTTCTTCATCTTTGGCGCCGCCATGTGCGCCGGCATCGAGAACCGCCGCTACGCCTATGCCACCATTGCGGCCATCCTGTCCGGCGCCGCAATCATCGCGCTCTTGGTCGACCTGCCGCTCAGCTTCCTGATGCCCACGCTCGCAGTGGGTGTGCCGGTCGGTATCGCCAGCGTGATGGATGCAACGCTGAAGCGCAAACACTGGCAGCTTCTGCGCAAGCAGGAAGAGGTGGAGCATCTGGCGCGCATCGCGGAACGCGAGCGCATCTCGCGCGATATGCATGACCTGCTGGGTCACACGCTGTCGCTGATCACACTGAAGGCCGAACTGGCGGGGCGCCTTCTCGACCGCGATCCCGAGGCTTCGCGCCGCGAGATCAAGGATATCGAAACCAATGCGCGGCAGGCACTGGCCGAAGTGCGCAGCGCCGTCAGCGGCTACCGCCAGACCGGCTTCGCGCACGAACTGGCGCAGGCCCGCGCCGCGCTGGCAGCAGCCAACGTCACGCTCGATGCCAATATAGAGCCGCTGACCATGCCGGCGACTGCGGAGAGCGTGCTGTCGCTGTCCCTGCGCGAGGCGGTAACGAATATCCTGCGCCATGCGGACGCAAAGCGCTGCGAGGTCAGCGTGACGCTGAGGAACGGACTGCTGGTGTGCCATATCCGCGATGACGGCAGCAAGCTCGATTCGCTGCAGGCGCTGGAGCAGGGCAATGGCCTGCGCGGCATGCAGGAGCGGGTGGCCTCGCTTGGCGGACAGTTGCGGGTGGAAGTGGCGCGAGGACTGTCGCTGGAGCTGCGTTTGCCGATGGGAGGTTTTGCATGATCCGGGTGTTGATCGCAGAAGACCAGTCGCTGGTTCTGGGCGCGCTCGCCGCCTTGCTGAAGCTGGAGCCGTACCTCGATGTGGTGGGGCAGGCGCGCAATGGACGGGACGCTCTGGCGCTGTGCGCCCAGCTCACGCCGGATATCGTTCTGACCGATATCGAAATGCCGCAGATGACCGGCCTGGAGCTGGCCGCTGCCCTGGCGCAGCGCGGCGATGCGGCGCGCGTCATCATCGTGACCACTTTCGCGCGTTCGGGCTATTTGCGCCGCGCCATGGCGGCCGGTGTGCGCGGTTATCTGCTGAAAGATGCGCCGTCCGAATCGCTCGCTGCGGCGATCCGCACCGTGCATGGCGGCGGCAGGGCCATTGCGCCCGAGCTGGCGCTGGAAAGCTGGAGCGGTGCGGAAGATCCGCTCAGCGAGCGGGAACGCCAGGTGCTTCGGCTGGCGGGCGAAGGCCGCAGCGGCGCCGATATCGCGAAGCAGCTGTCGCTATCCGAGGGCACCGTGCGCAATTATTTGTCGGAGGCGATCAGCAAGCTGAATGCGGGGAACCGTGTCGAGGCCTTCCGTATCGCCCGCGAGGCAGGCTGGCTGTAGCGGCTCAGGCGAAGGTGGCCAGCAGGTCCCGCGTGTGCACAATGCGGGCGTATTCGCCGTTCAGGTTCCCCAGCGCCATCGCATGCACTTCATCGGCGCTGCGCGGCGTGTCGGCGTAGTCGGTCATCGCATAAGCGAAGCAGCCATCGGCCACAACCGCCGTATCGAAGCCCAGGTTGCCCGCACTGCGCGCACTCGCTTCCACCGAATTATTGGTGCTGACCCCAACGATCACGAGGCTTGGAATTCCACGCACCCGCAGCCAGCGCTCAAGTCCCGACTGAATGAAGGCGTCGGGCACATTCTTCTCGACCACATGCTCCGTTGCCAGCGGCGCCAGCGCCTCCTGGAACTCAACGCCTATCTGGCCCGGCCAAAAGAGCGAGCCGGGCGTCCTGGAAATGTGGCGCACATGAACAACCGGCGCAGCGGCCGCACGCCATGCCTGCAGCAGCAGGCCGATGTTGTGTTCCGCATCCGGATTGTTGCGCACGCCGGCAGCGGGCATGGCCATGCCCTTCTGCATATCGATGATGATCAAGGCGGGAACCGTCTGCATCAGAACATCACCGGCAGTTCCTGCGCGCGGCGGCGCAGCAGCTGCTTCGCTTCCTCGTACTGCGGGTAAATGCGGCCCACGTGCTCCCAGAAGCGGGCGCTGTGGTTCATCTCCAGAATGTGCGCCAGTTCGTGCGCCACCACGTAGTCGATCAGCGGCAGCGAGAAGTGCATCAGCTTCCAGTTCAGGCGTATCACGCGCTGCACCGTGCAGGAGCCCCAGCGCGTGTCAGCCGAGGACAGCGAAAATTCCGCGTACTGCACGCCCAGCCGCGCCGCGTACAGGTCCAGGCGCTGCTGGAACAGGCCTTCGGCCTGCTGTTTGAGCCAGGACTTCACGCGTTCCTTCACCAGTTCTTCCGTCGCGCCCTGCACCAGCCCCATGGCCAGCTCCTGAGTGGCCGGATTGTAGTCGGTGCGGTTGCGTGGCGCGGAATAGAGGCGCAGCGTGAGGTCCATGCCCAGGTAGGGAATGCGGGCGCCGTCTTCCCACGCGACCGGCGGCTTTTCCAGCCGTGCAGCGCGGCGCTGACGGCGCTCATCGAGCTTGGTCAGTATCCAGTGCTGTTTGGCGCGGATGGCATTGTCGATATCGGCCAGCGCGCAGCGCTTTGGCGCCGTGACGCGCAGGCCATCGTCGTCGATCATGAAGCCGATGGAACGGCGCGTGGAGCGGCGCAGCACGTATTCGAGCACGAATTCCCCCACCAGCAACTGGCGCTTCGATTCGCCCGCTACGGGAGGGCTTAGAACCGGATCGGGTTTGCGCAGCTGGATCGGTGGCCGCAGCAGGTTGACGGTGGCAGGGCCGGGAACGGGGAAGGACGATGAAGGCGGTACGGGAAACGGTGCGGCGGGCGCCGCATCGGAATTGGCTGCGCTGGCGAACAGGTCGAGCTGATTCACGCCCGCATCTGCTGCCGGCGCGGATTTCGCAGTCGCGAGATCGTCTAGCCAGCGTTGTAAGCGTGGGGCGAAATGACGCGCATTTCTGATTCTATCCACTGTTCCACCTGTTCCATCATGCCGTCTGCGGTCTGGCCTTCGGACGATATCGGCTTGCCCACCGAGACCGTGATTTTGCCAGGACGCTTGATAAACGAATTCTTTGGCCAGCATTCACCGGAGTTCAGCGCAATCGGCACCACCGGCGTATTGGTTTCCACTGCGAGGCGGGTACCGCCGCTCTTGTACTTCCCGGCCTGGCCAACCGGAATGCGGGTCCCCTCCGGGAACATAATAATCCATTGGCCGTCTTTCAGGCGGCGTTTACCGTGCGCGACAACCTGCTTGAACGCGTTCTTGCCTTGCTTGCGGTCGATCGGGATCATGCGCAGCAGCGCAATGCCCCAGCCGAAGAAAGGAATGTACAGAATCTCTTTCTTGAACACGAAGACCAGCGGACGCGGAAGGTTCGCCAGCAGGAAGATGGTTTCCCACGCCGACTGGTGCTTGGACAGGATGACGGCCGGGCCGTCCGGGAAGTTCTCGTAGCCCTTGAATTCGTATTCGATGCCGCAGATGACCTTCGCCGTCCACACGATGAATACATTCCAGCGCGACGTAACGTAATAGCGTTTGTTGTAAGGCAGGGGAGCGGCCAGCATGCAGACGAAGCACCAGACGACGGTGGCCACCACCATCAGTAGCGTGAACAGCAGGGAACGCAGGAACAGAACGGTGTTACGCAACGCTGAACTCCATCAGAATCAATTGGCGGCCGGCGCCACGGGGTTTTTCAGCAGATGCTGCACCGTGGCCGCAAGGTCGGGAAAAGTCATTGTACCGGGTGGCAGGCCTCCCGTGGCCGCTGTTTTCTCGCCCTTGCCGGTCAACACCAGGTAGGGCGCGCAGCCGGCAATGAAACCGGCCTGCAGGTCGCGCAGGGAATCGCCCACCGTTGGCACGCCTTTCAGGCTTACCTGGTAGCGCTTGGCGATTTCCGCATACATGCCGGGTTTCGGTTTGCGGCAGTCGCAGTTGTCCGCCGCCGCATGTGGGCAGAAGAACACGGCATCGATATCCGCACCCACCTGCTGCGCCATGCGGTGCATCTTGGCGTGGATCGCGTTCAGGATGGTGATATCGAAGAACTGGCGCGCAATGCCGGACTGGTTGGACGCCACCACTACGCGATAACCCGCCTGGTTCAGGCGGGCGATCGCTTCCAGCGAACCGGGCACGGGAATCCATTCTTCCGGCGACTTGATGAAGTCCGGCGAATCGTGATTGATCACGCCGTCGCGGTCGAGGATGACGAGCTTGAGCGCCGGCATATCAGGTGGCCAGTTTGGAAATGTCAGCCACGCGGTTCATCATGCCGTGCAGCGAAGACAGCAGGGCAAGACGGTTGTTGCGCAGCGCGATATCGTCGGCCATCACCATCACGTCGTTGAAGAAGGCATCCACGTCGTCACGCAGCTGGGCCAGCGTTTTCAGCGTGCCGGTGAAGTCGCCGCGCGCGAAGGCTGCATCGACTTCCGGTTGTACGCGGGTGACGGCGGCGGCCAGGTTCTTCTCGGCCGTGTCCTGCAGCAGGGCAGGGTTGACGGTGGAAGCCTGGGCCAGCGCTTCTTCGTTCTTCTTGAGGATATTGGTGATGCGCTTGTTGGCGGCAGCCAGCGAGGCGCTTTCCGGCAGTGCTGCGAAAGCCTGCACGGCTTCCAGGCGCTGCACGATGTCGTCCAGGCGGTCCGGATTCTGCGCCACCACGGCTTCGATTTCGTTCGGCGTGAAGTTGCGGTCGCGCAGGATGCCGCGCAGGCGGTCCAGCATGAAGGCTGCCACGTCGGCCGTCGGGTCCTTGAAGTTCGGCACCGAGGCGAACTGCTTCGCCGCGTCGGCCAGCAGGCCGCTGATGGTCAGCGGCAGGCGCTTTTCGATCAGCATGCGCAGCACGCCGAGGGCATGGCGGCGCAGCGCGAACGGGTCCTTGTCGCCGGTGGGCTGCAGGCCGATGGCCCAGATGCCGACCAGGGTTTCCAGCTTGTCGGCCAGCGCCACGGCAGTGCCGGTGTTGGTGGTCGGCAGCGCATCGCCTGCAAAGCGCGGCTGGTAGTGTTCGGAGGCGGCCAGCGCCACTTCTTCCGGCTCGCCGTCGTGGCGCGCGTAGTAGGTGCCCATGATGCCCTGCAGCTCAGGGAACTCGCCCACCATATCGGTCAGCAGGTCGGCCTTGGACAGGCGCGCGCCGCGTTCGGCCAGCTTCACATCGGCGCCCAGCTTGGCGGCGATGGCGGTGGCCAGTGCGGTCACGCGGTCGCTGCGCTCGGCCTGGGTCCCCAGCTTGTTGTGGTAGACCACGTTCTTCAGCAGCGGCAGGCGCGATTCCAGCGCCTTCTTCTTGTCCTGCTCGAAGAAGAACTTGGCATCGGACAGGCGCGGGCGCACCACGCGCTCATTGCCGCCGATGATGGCCTGCGGCGTATCGGTAGCGATGTTGGAGACGATCAGGAAGCGCGAACGCAGCTTGCCATTCGTGTCCGTCAGCGCGAAGTATTTCTGGTTGGTCTGCATCGTCAGGATCAGGCATTCCTGCGGCACGGACAGATACTGTTCCTCGAAGTGGCACTCATACACCACCGGCCATTCAACCAGCGAGGTCACTTCGTCCAGCAGCGCTTCCGGCATCAGCACCTGGTCGGCGCCGGCTTTCTGCAGCAGGGATACGCGGATCTGTTCCTTGCGCGCATCGAAGCTTGGCACCACCTTGGCTTTTTCCACCAGCGTGGCGGCATAAGCGTCCGCGTTTGGCACGGTCACGCCGCGCTGGCCCGGCGCGGTCAGGAAGCGGTGGCCTTCGGTCTCATTCGATGCGGTCAGGCCCAGCAGGGTAAGCGGCAGTACGGTTTCGCCATGCAGTGCAATCAGGCTGTGCGCGGGGCGCACGAACTGCACGGTCTCGCCGTCCGGACGCTGGTAGCTCATCACCTTCGGAATCGGCAGCTTGGCCACCGATTCTTCCAGCGCAGCCTGCACGCCGGCCTGCAGCTGCGAGCCCGGCGCGGTGTAGGTGTAGAAGAAGCTTTCGGCCTTGCCGTCCTGCGCGCGTTCCAGGTCGTTCACTTTCAGGTCGGGGAAGCCCAGTGCGGCCAGCTTCTTGGCCAGCGGCGGGGTCGGGTTGCCCGAGGCGTCCAGCGCGACGGAAACCGGCAGCACTTTTTCGCGGATCGACTTATCCGGCGAAGTGGCGCGCACTTTGGTGATCGACACGGCCAGGCGGCGCGGTGTGGCGTAGGTGGTGGCTTCGCTGCCGTCTTCCAGGAAGTCGCGCGATTTCAGGCCATTGACGATGCCTGCGCTGAAGGCTGCGCCCAGTTTGGCGAGCGCCTTTGGCGGCAGTTCTTCGGTCAGCAGTTCGATGAGCAGAGTTTGAGTCATGTTCTTGTATCTTTATGCAGATGCCAGCATCGGGAAGCCAAGGCGTTCGCGGGAATCGTAGTAGGCCTGCGCGACCATGCGCGACAGCGCGCGCACACGGCCGATATAGGCAGCACGTTCGGTCACGGAGATGGCGCCGCGCGCATCCAGCAGGTTGAAGCTGTGTGATGCTTTCATGATCTGCTCATAGGCAGGCAGCGTCAGTTGCAGCTCGATCAGGCGCTTGGCTTCCGATTCGTGATTCGCGAATTGCTGGAACAGCAGTTCGGTGTTCGAGTGCTCGAAGTTATAGGCCGACTGCTCTACTTCGTTCTGGTGGAACACGTCGCCGTAGGTGAACTTGCGCTTCACGCCGTTTTCTTCCAGCTCGGTCCATACCAGGTCGTACATATTCTCCACGCCCTGCAGGTACATGGCGAGGCGCTCGATGCCGTAGGTTATTTCGCCCAGCACCGGCTTGCAATCCAGGCCGCCCACTTGCTGGAAGTAGGTGAACTGGGTGACTTCCATGCCGTTCAGCCAGACTTCCCAGCCGAGGCCCCAGGCGCCCAGAGTCGGGCTTTCCCAGTCGTCTTCCACGAAGCGCACGTCGTTCTGCTTCAGGTCCAGGCCCAGCGCCTCCAGCGAACCCAGATACAGGTCGAGGATATTTTCCGGCGCGGGCTTCAGCACCACCTGGTACTGGTAGTAGTGCTGGCCCCGGTTCGGGTTCTCGCCGTAGCGGCCATCCTTCGGACGGCGCGATGGCTGCACGTAAGCAGCGCGCCATGGCTCAGGGCCGATCGCGCGCAGGAAGGTACCGGTGTGGAAGGTGCCCGCCCCGACTTCCATGTCGTAAGGCTGGAGCAGCGCGCAGCCCTGCTTGTCCCAGTAGGATTGCAGGGTCAGGATAATTTGTTGAAATGTCAGCATCTTCGTTCTTCAGTGGCGCGCGCAGGCGCGAGCGTTATCGGTTCGCCAAAACGGCTCATTTTAGCGGTTTTTAGTGCGGACTTGTAGAGATTTGGACCACAGACAGGCCGCGATAAGGGCCAAAGCGGCAAGCGCCAGGATGAGGCGATTCTGCAGCAGGATATAGGGCGTGGTGCCGCCCATGCCCTGCACGGTGGTATTCAGCACGCCCGGCTGGTAGTAGGGCAGGCTGGCTTTCACAATGCCCCGGTGGTCGATCATGACCGTAGCGCCGCTGTTGGTAGCGCTCAGCATGGGGCGGCCCGTTTCCAGAGTGCGCATCTGCGAAATCTGCAAATGCTGGGGAATGGCCAGCGATTCGCCGTACCAGGCCAGTTCCGAAACGTTCAGCAGCACGGTGGCCGGTTGCGCATCCTCCGCCAGCTGTTCGGCGATTTCTTCGCCAAACAGGTTCTCGTAGCAGATGTTCGGCAGCACGCGCTGGTCCTTCACGCGGAAGGCCGGCTGCAGCACGGCGCCGCGGGTCTGGTCGCCCAGCGGAATCTGCATCAGGTTCGTGAACCAGCGGAAGCCGGGCGGAATGAATTCGCCGAAGGGCACCAGGTGGTGCTTGTCGTAGCGGTAGGGCTTCGGGCCGAGTGTGGGCGCGAGGCCGATTACGCTGTTCGAGTATTGCGACGGGCTGTCCATCAGCGGAATGCCCAGCACGATCGAGCTGCCGCTGCGGCGCGCGAACTGGCCGAAGCTGTCCAGGTAACCGGCGGGCAGCTGGTGCGGGAACAAGGGCACGGCCGTTTCCGGCGTGGCGATCAGGTCCGCCGGGGCGGCCATCACGGCCTGCTGGTACTGGCGCAGCGTGGACTGCATATGGTTCGGGTCGAACTTGGCCTTCAGCGCGATATTGCCCTGCACGAGACGCACCGACAGCGGCTTGCCCTCGGCATGCGTCCACTGCACGTATTGCAGGCCGAAACCAGCGCCCCAGATGACGGCGATCAGCGCCAGCGCGGCGGCACGCGTGCGGTGCATCAGGAGGAGCAGGGCGCCTGCGCTTAGTGCAACCAGCCAGCTGATGCCGTACACGCCCAGTAGCGGCGCGAAGCCTGACAGCGGCGACACATTGTGCGCGTAGCCTGCGGAGGCCCAGGAAAAACCGGTGAAGACCCAGCCGCGCGCCCATTCGCCGATGGCCCACAGCGCGGGCAGCAGCAACAGGTTAGCGGCAGGCAGCGGCATGGCGAAGCGCTTGCGCAGCCATGCGCCTGCGCCCATCGCCAGCGCCGAGTAGCCGCCCATGAAGACGGCCAGCAGCGCAATCGAGATGGCGGCCAGCGGCGCAGCCAGTTCGCCGAAGCGGTTCAGCGCCACGTAAAGCCAATGGACGCCGGCCAGGCACCAGCCGAAGCCGAAGGCCCAGCCAACCAGCGCGGAGGCTTTCACCGAAGAGGCGCGCAGCACCTGGTAGAACAGCACGGCGAGGCACAGCAGCTGCAAAGGCCACCAGCCGAAAGGTGCGAAGGAGAACACGCTCGCCGCGCCAGCCAGCGCGGCGATAATCATTCTGCTGCGGGTACTGCGTGCGGGAGCTGGCGTTTCGCCGGGTTGGGCGCGGCGAAAGCGCATCAGTCCTGCTCGTCGATGGACGGTGGCAGCTTCTCCACGGTCAGCACGTGGATCTGGCGGGCATCGGCGCGCAGCACTTCAAAGCGCAGGTTGCCGATGTCGAACTCGTCGCCCTTGTGCGGCATGCGGCCCAGGTGCTGGGCAACGAAGCCGCCGATGGTGTCCGCATCGTCGTCGGACAGGCTGGTGTCGAGTTCTTCGTTGAACTGGCTGATTTCGGTCAGAGCCTTCACGCGCCAGCGCGGGCCGTGATGGCCTTCCTTGATGGAGAGGATATTGTCTTCCTCTTCATCGAAATCGTATTCGTCTTCGATATCGCCAACGATCTGTTCCAGCACGTCCTCGATGGTAATCAGGCCGGCCACGCCGCTGTATTCATCGACCACGATGGCCATGTGATTGTGGTTGGCGCGGAAGTCGCGCAGCAGCACATTCAGGCGCTTCGATTCGGGAATGAAGATGGCGGGGCGCAGCATATCGCGCACGTCGAAGGACTCCTGCGCGTAGTAGCGCAGCAGGTCTTTCGCCAGCAGGATGCCGACCACCTTGTCGCGTTCACCCTCGATGGCGGGGAAGCGCGAGTGGGCCGTTTCCAGCACCAGCGGCATCCATTCCTCGATGGGCTTGGACAGGTCGATCACGTCCATCTGCGAACGCGGCACCATGATGTCGCGAGCGGACAGATCGGATACCTGGAACACGCCTTCGATCATCGACAGCGCGTCGGCATCGATCAGGTTGCGTTCGTGGGCTTCGTGCAGGACTTCGAGCAGTTCCGAGCGGTTCTCGGGCTCAGGGGAAATCAGGGCGGTGAGTCGCTCAAGGAGCGAACGGTGTGGTTTAGCGTCATTCCTGACGCTACTAGAGTGCTCTTGCATAGTAGGCTTAAAGCCATTTGTTCCGAAGAGGCATAGGATACACCAAATGAAGCGCAGCCATCGTTTTTGACGTTGTTGCAACATTGCAATTGTTTAGCTGGGGCTGCTTGTCAAATTGCCGTCACATTCGTTTGCTAAGCTCGGCACGGGCCATTCCGGCCAGCACGAATGAGGGTGATGATGCAGATGACTTACGGCTCGGACCAGAACGGCCTGGTGTGCGGCTATCTGTTCGGGCGCGGGGCGCCGCTGCCGATTGAGGCGGGCGAAGCCATTGCGTGGCTGGCCCGTGACACGGCGCAGGATGAATTCCTCTGGCTGCACTTCAACCTTGCCCACACGGCCAGCGAAAAATGGCTGCGCGACCACGCCGCGCTGGCGCAGGAGTTTTATGACAGCCTGCACGAAGGTGCGCGCTCCACCCGTATCGAGCAGGCCGACGATACGCTGGTGGCTGTAGTTAACGACGTGCTGCGTGATTTCAGTTTTGAGCCCTCGGATATTTCCAGCCTGTCGCTGAGTGTGGACCGGCGGCTGGTGGTAAGCGCGCGGCGCAAGCCGCTGCAATCGATCGAACGCCTGCGGCAGGCGGTGCACCGGGGCGAAACGATGGCCTCGACCATGGAACTGCTGACCCACCTGCTGCGCGACCAGGCCGACGTGCTGACGCGCATCGTGCGCGACGTTACGCTGAAGGTCGACAGCATCGAAGACAAGCTGCTGTCGGGCAAGCTGCAATACAAGCGTGCGGGACTGGGCTCGCTGCGCCGGGTACTGGTGCGCCTGCAACGGCTGCTGGCGCCGGAACCGGCCGCCCTGTTCCGGCTGCTGCAGCGTCCGCCCGCCTGGGTGGCGGCGCAGGACCGGCAGGAACTGCGCGAATCGAGCGAAGAGTTCGCGGTGGTGCTGAGCGACATGGCGGCGCTGCAGGAACGCATCAAGCTGCTGCAGGAAGAGATTGCGGCGCTGGTCAACGAAGCCAACAACCGCAGCCTCTACGTGCTGACGATCGTGACGGTACTCGCCTTACCCATCAACATTATTGCCGGCCTGCTGGGCATGAACGTCGGCGGCATCCCGCTGGCAGGCGACGCCAACGGGTTCTGGATCATCGCCAGCATCGTCGCCGCCTTCACAGTCATCGCCGGCTGGCTCGCTCTCCGCAAGCAGCGCAACGCCGACTGACACCGTGGGGTCAGGCACCACGGTGTCAGTATGACAGCCGGTGCCTGACCCCAGGGTGTCAGGGTGTCGCGGGCTCAAGCGTAGGGGTTGGGGTAGCCGAGGGTGGCGAGGAGCTCGGTTTCGAGGGCTTCCATTTCGGACGCTTCTTCGTCGTCTTCGTGGTCGTAGCCTTGGGCGTGCAGCACGCCGTGTACGATCAGGTGGGCTGTGTGTTCTTCGACTGACTTTTTTTGTTCTGCTGCTTCGCGCTGCAAAACATCGGTGCACAGGATGATGTCGGCGCGCGTGGGTTCGTCGTCGGCAATCTCTTCGCCTTCGTTGTAGGCGAAAGTCAGCACATTGGTGGCGTAGTCCTTGCCCCGGTATTCGCGGTTCAGGCTTTGGCCTTCCTCGGCATCGACGAAACGGATGGTGAATTCCGCCGGCGCGAACAGGGCGGCCCTCACCCATTTGCGGACCATGGGGCGAGTGATGCTCCCGGCCAGGCGGTCGTCGGCGTATTGCACCGACAGGGTCAGCTTATTTTTTTCGGACATTGCGTGTTGTTGTCTTTGTTTTGGCTGGCGTGAGCAGCGGCGCGATGTCGGCCGTGCTCTGGTGCGCCTTGTCGTAGGCGTCTACGATGCGCCCCACCAGCGGATGGCGCACCACGTCGGTGCTGGTGAACTGGCTGAAGGCGATGCCGCGCACCTGGTGCAGCACTTGGGCCGCGTCCACCAGCCCGGATTTCTGGTGCTTCTGCAGGTCCACCTGCGTCACGTCGCCCGTTACCACGGCCTTGCTGCCGAAGCCGATACGGGTGAGGAACATCTTCATCTGCTCCACCGTGGTGTTCTGTGCTTCGTCCAGGATCACGAAGGCGTGGTTCAGCGTGCGCCCGCGCATATAGGCCAGCGGCGCGATTTCGATGGTGCCTTTTTCGAACAGCTTCTGTGTGCGGTCGAAGCCCAGCAGGTCGTACAGCGCGTCGTACAGGGGACGCAGGTACGGGTCCACCTTCTGCGCCATATCGCCCGGCAGGAAGCCGAGCCGTTCGCCCGCTTCCACCGCAGGACGGGTAAGGATGATGCGCTGCACGGCGTCGCGTTCCAGCGCGTCCACGGCGCAGGCCACGGCCAGGTAGGTTTTGCCGGTGCCCGCAGGCCCGATGCCGAAGCTGATGTCGTGTTCGAGGATATTGCGCAGGTAGCGGATCTGGTGCGGCGTGCGGCCGCGCAAATCGCTGCGGCGCGTCTTCAGCGTGGGGCTGGTGATATCCGGATCGTTGAAGGGCGGTTCTTCCTGCGCTTCGCCGTCTTCCGCGGGCGCAGCGCTGGTGCGCTGTTCGACCAGTGCCAGTTGCACCTCTTCCACGGCGATGGTCTTGTCCGCCACGCCGTAAAAGCGCTCCAGGATCTGCACCGCGCGCTCGGCGTTCTCGCCGCTGACGATGAACTTCTCACCACGGCGGAAGATGGTCACGTCCAGCGCGGCCGAGATCTGGCGCAGGTTCTCGTCCAGTGGACCGCAGAGATTTGCCAGGCGCGTGTTGTCCAGCGGTTCAGGGGTGAAGTAGTGCGGCTGTACAGGTGTCTTTGTTTTCAATGCTTATCCATTCAGGGGCGTGGCGACAAGTTCGCCGCGCAGGGAGTACGAAAGGCTTTCGGTGATGCGGACGGCTACCATCTTGCCATGCAAGCGCCCGGCCGCGTCGCCACCATCGAAGAACACCGTACGGGTATTGCTGGCGCGCCCTTGCAGTTCGCGGCCGCCCTGTTTAGACGGGCCTTCCACCAGCACTTGCATCGTCTGCCCGACCATGGCCTCGCTGTGGCGCCGGGTCTGCGTGTCGATCAGCGCCTGCAGGCGCTGCAGGCGGGCCAGCTTGGCTTCCTGCGGTGTGTCGTCGGCCAGGCTGGCAGCCGGCGTGCCGGGACGCTTGCTGAAGATGAAGCTGAAGCTGTTGTCGAAGTCCACGTCTTCGATCAGCTTCATCATGGCCGCGAAGTCTTCGTCCGTCTCGCCGGGGAAGCCGACGATGAAGTCGGATGCGATCGTGATATTCGGCCGCACCGCGCGCACCTTGCGGATGATGGATTTGTATTCCAGCGCCGTGTAGCCGCGCTTCATGGCGTTGAGCACCTTGTCCGAACCGTGTTGCGCGGGCAGGTAGAGGTGGTCGGCCAGCTGCGGAATATTGGCGTAGCAGTCCACCAGGCGCTGCGTGAATTCTTTTGGATGGCTGGTGACGAAACGGATGCGCTCAATGCCGGGAATCGCCGCCACGTACTCGATCAGCAGCGCGAAGTCGGCCTGCTGGCCGTCCGCCATCTCGCCGCGGAAGGCGTTGACGTTCTGCCCCAGCAGCATCACTTCCTTCACGCCCTGCGCGGCCAGGCCCGCCACTTCGGTCAGCACATCGTCGAAGCGGCGCGACACTTCTTCGCCACGGGTGTAAGGTACCACGCAGTAGCTGCAATATTTGCTGCAGCCTTCCATGATGGAGACGTAGGCGAAAGCGCCTTCCACCCGCGCCGGCGGCAGGTGGTCGAACTTTTCGATTTCGGGGAAGCTGATATCTACCTGCGGCCGTCCGCTGTGACGGCGCAGCTCGATCATCTTGGGCAGGCGGTGCAGGGTCTGCGGGCCAAACACCATGTCCACATGCGGGGCGCGCTTGATGATGGCTTCGCCTTCCTGCGAGGCCACGCAGCCACCCACGCCGATCAGCAGTTCGGGCTTGTTCTGTTTCAGCTTGCGGAATACGCCAAGATCGGAAAACACCTTTTCCTGCGCCTTTTCGCGCACCGAGCAGGTGTTGAGGAGGATAACGTCGGCTTCTTCCGGCGATTCGGTGCGCACCAGTCCATCGGTGGCACCGAGCAAGTCGGCCATCTTGTCCGAGTCGTACTCGTTCATCTGACAGCCGAAGGTTTTGATAAATACTTTTTTCTGCATTGCAGGAGTTTACCGTAAACGGTCAAGCCCTTGAATTGACAGGCTTTCCACACTACATTGTTAGTAACTCATCAAGGAGCAGCCATGGCCATCAGTCCCCTCCAGTCCAGCAATGCCGCGGTCACGGAACGCCGCATCGAGCGCGTGCGTGAACGCGAAGCACAAAGTGAAGAGCGGCAGACGCTGCGGCGGGCCGAAAGCGAGCGGGCCCAGGCTCAGCGCAGCCAGCAGGCCGCAGAGCGCGAGCAGCGCGATTTCCTTACTCGTGAGCAATTAAAACAGTCGCAGGAGGCGGCTAAACCGGCGCCCGGCAGCCGCGTCGATACCACGGCTTGAATGTGCTTCCAGCTGCCTTCTGGAAAGATAAATTTTCCTTTATTATCAAGGAGAAAAACTGCCTTTTGTAACAATTTCCTGAAAGTTCTTGCGTGCGCCACACAGTGGCCCCATGTGTTGAAATAACATTGTTGTCAAGATTTCAGCAAATGGTTGACGTAAGTCAATCCTTGTCTGGGATCGCAAAGTTGGAGCGGGCTTTTTCGGGTCTATTATCTTGTTGTATTGATAAGCGAAGATCCGAAGGCGGCCGGCCCATTCGCCACCAAAAGTAGTGGCGTTTTACTAACCAACTATATCGACGAGGATCAATCATGGCACACCACGCTTTGGCATCACAAGAAAGTTACAACCCCAATCACCTGCTGGATATTCTGCTCGGCAAAATGCAGCTGAAGAACGATGCTGCACTGTCGCGCCTGCTGGAAGTGGCGCCGCCGGTCATCAGCAAGATTCGCCACCATCGCCTGCCGGTGGGCGCCTCCTTGCTGATCCGCATGCATGAAGTGACCGGCATGAGCATCCGCGACCTGCGCGACCTGATGGGCGACCGCCGGACCAAATACCGTCTGTCCGACGCACAGGGCCGTCCGAAGCCAGAAGACAAGGCGGCACAGCAGGGGCAGCCACAGCAGCAGAAGGAAGGCGGCAACTACGCCCACTGAAGCCCGCCCGGGCGGCTGGAACTTCGCCGTTCCGGCCGCGTCAGGCTAGACGCATCAGGCTAGCAGTACTTGCGAGATCTCTTCGAACTGCAGTTCGGTCTCGCGGAACAGTTGCAGGCAGAACTGTTCATTCAGTGAGAGGGCATGCCAAGCCACATTGGACAGCGGCGGCACGAGATCATCCGGCTGCTGTGCCAGGTCCAGCGTATGCACTACCACATCGGCCACGTGAATGATGGTGGCCAGGAATCCTGCGCCCGGCGCTTCGGGCGCATGGTGGCCCCCGATGGCGAGCCGCATCGTATCCGAAAAATTCCAGTGTTCGGCCAATGCCAGGCCGGCTTCCACATGGTCCACGCCCAGAATGGCGCGCTCGGCGTCCAGCAGGTAGCAATCCTGTTCGGCGCGGTGGGCCAGCACGGCGGCATACTGCTGCGGGAAGCAGCTCACCAGCACCAGGCGGCCGATATCGTGCAGCAGAGCGGCCGTGAAGGCGTAATCCTGGTTGAAGCGCATATGCCGTGCCAGCACTTTGGCGCAGGCCGCGCTGGCGACCGAGTGGCGCCAGAAGGCCTTGTGGTCGAAGCCGGGGCAGGCGCTTTCGGCGAAGCAGCCGGTCACAGCCGCCGCGGTAATCAGGTTGCGCGTGGCTTCAAAGCCGAGGAAGGTAATCGCCTGCTGGATCGTGGTGACCTTGACCTGCAAGCTGTAAACCGAGGAATTGGCCAGGCGCAGCGTTTTGGCCGTGAGCGCCTGGTCGTGCGAGACCTTGCGCGCCAGCACGGACACGTCCACATCGTCGGAGTCGATGCTGTTCAGCAGTTCCATCACCACGGCGGGCAGCGAAGGCAGGTCTTCCAGCGTGGCCACCACATCGTCATAACTCAGCTGGTTGCTCATTGCGCCTCCGGCCCAATGCGGTAGAGGGTAACGAGCTGGCGCAGCGCGTTGGCGGCCCAGTCCGCTTCGGCTTCGCCGGTCTTGCGGAACAGGTAAGCCAGGCGTTCGCGCTGGGCGGCCTGCATGGCGGCCAGTTCTTCCGCACTCATCGGTTCCTGTTCGACCGGCAGCGAAGTAATGCCATGACGCGGCATATGCGACAGCATGGTCTCGGTCAGGACCGTGCCCTGGGGCAGCAGCATATGCCCTTGTAAGTCCAATAACTCTGTCGCGAGCACCATGCCCGGCTTCACGCCGGACAGGGGCAGATGTCGGTAGCCAGCGTTCATCTCGTTCTCCCTCTTGCACCTGATATTATCATTGCCGATGAGAAAGTAGCTAAAGGCAGTGAGGAATTCTGTGGCAGATCAGCCCCCGGCTCATCTTGCTAATCAGCATTAATTCACTTACATTGAAACTCTCTGTTGGCAAGGAGCGTGGAATGTTCGGGATTCAGGGACGGCTGACTTGCCTGTTCGTCGTTATCGTTACTGTCGTGCTCGGCATCTCCGGCACGTATGCGCAGTACAGCCTGCAGCATGAGCTGGAGACCAATAACCAGCGCCTGCGCGACGGCGTCCTCACGCGCCTGCAAACCAGCCTGCCGTCCGCCCTGTGGGACCTGGACAAGGCCAAGGTGGACAATATCGTATCTGCCGAGATGATGCCGCCCGAACTGGTGGCGATCCGCGTGTATGACACCTCGGTCGGCCTGTTCTCCGGCAAGCAGCGCGGCCGCGATGGCGTGATTACCAATGTGGGCGGCGACGATCCCGTGGCCGGCACGCCGGTCGTGGCCGACCTCGGCTACCGCGATGCCGGTTCCGTCGGCAGCAGCTTGCGGCCGGTAATCGTGGGCCGCGTGGTCGTCAACTTCAGCCGCGAGCAGATCGAGGCCACGCTGGCCAATGAGATCCGGCGCAAGGTGATCGAGGTGCTGCTGCTGGACCTGATTTTGGTGGTGGCGCTGGCGCTCAGCCTGCGCATTGTGTTCGAGCCCATCAAGAAGCTGCGCGACGGCCTGTTTGAACTGGCCACGCGCGACAGCGACGAGGTGGCGGAGCTGCCGGAAAAACGCGCCGACGAACTGGGCGACGTGATCCGCGGGTTCAACGCCATCCAGCGCCGCGTGAAGGCGATTATCGGCCGTACCCGGCAGGCCGAAGATGAAGCGCGCCGTTCCGCGCTGGAAACGGCGCAGGCGCTGGACAATCTGCGCCAGACCCAGGAATCGCTGCTGCAGGCCGAGCGCCTGGCTTCGCTGGGCGGCCTGGTGGCCGGGGTGGCGCATGAAATCAACACGCCCGTCGGCATCGCGCTCACCAGCGCCTCGGTGCTGGCCGAGGCCACGGAAGACGTGCACAAGGCCGTCACCGGCGGCACGGTGAAGAAGTCCGAGATCCTCAAATACATCGAGACGGCGGGCGAGAGTGCGCGCCTCATCATGAACAATGCCTACCGCGCGGCGCACCTGATCCACAGCTTTAAGCAGATTGCGGTGGACCAGGTGAGCGAAGCGCGCCGCCGGTTCGAGCTGCGCGAATACATTGACGAAGTGGTGTCCAGCCTGCAGCCGAGGCTGAAGAAAACCCGCATTGTGGTGGCCATTACCTGCCCGGGCGATATTGTGCTCGACAGTTATCCCGGCGCGCTGGCCCAGATCATCACTAACCTCACGCTGAATTGCGTGGACCATGCTTTCGACGCCGACATGCCCGGCCGCATCGCCATCAATGTGATGAGCGACGGCGACTGGGTGGAAATGCAGGTGGTGGACAACGGCAAGGGCATTCCGCCAGATATGCTGGATAAGGTGTTCGATCCCTTCGTGACCACCCGCCGCGGCCAGGGCGGCACCGGCCTGGGGCTGAACATCGTGTACAACCTGATCGTCAAGCAGTTCGCCGGTTCGATCACGGTGAGCAGCGTGCTCGGCCACGGCGCCAGCTTTGTGCTGCGCATCCCGCGCGTCACGCCGGGCGAGGACAACGACGCGCCGCACGCTGATGCCCGGCTGCATGCCTGAGCTGGCAGACGGGCGCTGTCTTTGCCCGGCCTGCCGCATACTGCGCACAAAACAAAAGGAGGAGTGAATGAGCACAACGCGGCAGATTGCCCTGTTGCGCGGCATTAATGTTGGCCGCGCCAAAAGGGTGGCGATGGCCGATTTACGCAAGCTGCTGGGCGAGCTCGGCTATACCGGCGTCCGCACCTTGCTGAACAGTGGGAACGTGGTATTCGATTGCAGCAGGAAGGAAGCGGCCCAGTCCGCTACGCGGATTGAGGAAGCCATGGTGCTGAAGCTGGGCGTGGGCGCGCGCGTGACCGTGCTGGATGCGGCCCGGCTGGATGAGGTGGTCGAAGACAATTGCCTGTGCGAGGTGGCGGATGATCCATCGCGGCTGATGGTGGCGGTGCTCAATAATGTTGCCGACATCAGCAAGCTGCAGCCGCTGGCCAACCAGGAATGGAAGCCGGAGGCCTTTGCGCTGGGCCGCTGGGCAGCTTATCTGTGGTGCGCCGACGGCGTGCTGGCCAGCCGGGCCGCCGCCGCCATGGGCAAGGCCCTGGGCGATGCCGTTACCACGCGCAACTGGAGTACTATCCAGAAACTGCATGCGCTGGCAAAAGAGCCGGCTTGATCAAGGGAGAGGCGGAATGCCGATTGTGAGTGGTGAATTCGAAGTGAAAATGGCGCCGGAGCCGCTGGCCGCGCTGACGGAAGGCAGCGGCATCGGCCGCATGACGCTGGACAAGCGCTACCATGGTCCGCTGGCGGCCACCGGCCGCGGCGAGTTTCTCGGCTACCGCAGCAGCGTGCCCACGTCGGCCGCCTATGTGGCGCTGGAAGCGGTGCAGGGCAGCCTGGAAGGCAGGGAAGGCAGCTTCGTGCTGCAGCATGGCGGCATCATGGGCGGCCCGTACGACGGCCTGCGCATCGTGGTGGCGCCCGATTCCGGCACCGGCCAGCTGGCGGGCCTCTCAGGCAAGCTCGATATCCGTATCGAGAACGGCAAGCACTTCTACGACTTCGACTACACATTGGACGGCGGCAGCTGATCCGCTACAATGCGGCCTTTTTTCGCGTAGCAGAAACATGAACAAGGACTTGCTCAAAGGCGCCGTGATTGTTGCGATAGTCCTCGCCGTACTGGTGGTGGGCGCTTTTCTTTTCTCCGACAACGGCTGGCGCAAGGTCAGCTGCGTCGGCCGCGCCGTGGTCAGCGGCGTCTCCTTCGGCAATATTCACAGCGTCTGCGGGCTCTAGGCCCCGCGTTGCTGGCGCTGGCGGAAGGACGCCACCTTGTGGCGGTTGCCGCACAGCGCCATGCTGCACCAGCGGCGGCGGTGCGCCTTGGTGCGGTCCAGGAACCACAGCACACAGTCGGCATCCTCGCATTTGCGCACCAGGCTGAAATCTGCCTCCACCAGCAGCTGGGCCGCCGATTCGGCCAGCGGGGCCAGTAGCTGCTGCGGCGTGTCCGCTGCATAGCGCGCGTTCAGCGCCAGTTTTCCATCCTCTCCTTTGCGCAGCTCCAGATGGCGCTGCGCCTGTGCCAGTGCCGCATTCAGCGGCCGCAGGTCCAGTGTCTTTTCCGCCTTGCGGTCCTGCACCAGCTTGCGCACTGCTCCGCGAAGCGCGCGGCCCGCGTCCAGCAGTCCGGCCGGCGCAGTGCCCCCTTGCGGCAGCAGGCCTGCCGCCTCCAGCCAATTCAGCACATCTTCATCCGACAGCCAGGTATCGGCTACTGCGCCGTCTACCAGCATCACGCTGTTCATCAGGTCCAGTGCGGGGTGGTCGCCATAAAACTCGATTGCCATGAACGCTCTCCAGAAAGTATGAGCTCATTGTAACCACTAAAAAATCACTTGACAAGTTACATTGTGAGAACAATCATGTAACCACTAAACATAACTTTAAGAAGTTTCAAAAAGGAGTTTGACATGTCACATCCAGCCAATATCGCCCGTGCCTCCTTCCACACCGTTGAAGCAGACGGCGTGAAGCTGTTCTATCGCGAAGCAGGAGCGGCCGATGCGCCGGTCGTGCTGCTGCTGCACGGTTTCCCCTCGTCCTCGCATATGTACCGCGACCTGATTCCGCTTCTGGCCGCCAAATACCGTGTGATTGCGCCGGATTTGCCGGGCTTCGGTTTCACGGAAGTGCCGGCGGAACGCAGCTACGTGTACACCTTCGACAACCTGGCAGCCACCATGGAAGCCTTCGTGCAGGCCCTGAAGCTGAGCAAATACGCCCTCTACGTATTTGACTACGGCGCGCCCACCGGCTTCCGCCTGGCGGCAGCGCATCCGGAACGCGTCACGGCATTGGTGTCGCAGAACGGCAATGCTTATCTGGAGGGGCTGGGCGACGCATGGGCGCCGCTGAAAAAATACTGGGCCGAGCCGAATGCCGAAAACCGTGAAGTGATCCGCGGCTTCCTGAGCCTGGAAATGACAAAGTGGCAGTATGTGCACGGCGTGGCCGCGCCGGACAGCGTGGCGCCCGAGTCCTGGTACCTGGATGCGGCGCTGCTGCAGCGTCCCGGCAACCAGGAGATCCAGCTCGACCTGTTCCTGGACTATGCGTCCAACCTTGAGCTGTATCCGGTATTCCAGAAGTTCTTCCGCGAAGCGCAGGTGCCTACGCTGGCGATCTGGGGCAAGCACGATCCCTTCTTCATTCCGCCCGGCGCCGAAGCCTATCGCCGCGACAATCCGAATGCGGTGGTGAAGCTGCTCGATACCGGCCACTTCGCCCTCGAAACCCACGTGGACGAAATTGCGGCCGAGATGCACAAGCTGCTGGCATAGATGCGTTAGACTGTGCGCTTTGAAGATTGACAGGCATTGCGCAATGAAAGCATCCACCATTGCGCTGCTGCTGGCGGGCGCTGTGCTCGCCGGCTGCGGCGGCATGAAGAACAAGCAGGCCGGCGTTTCCGCTGCGGGCAATCCGCAAGTGCTGCTGCTGGGCGAAGTCCACGATAACCCGCAAGGCCACAAGCTGCGCTACGAGGAACTGCGCAAGCGCATCGAGGCGGGCTGGCGGCCAGCTATCGCGATGGAGCAGTTCGACCGCGAGCAGCAGGAGCTGCTGAACGATGCCCAGAAGGGCTGTGCGGATGCAGGCTGCGTGATCCGCCTGATGAAGAAGCCGGGCTGGGACTGGCAGCAGTATTACGGCGTCATCCAGCTGGCGCTGGACCACCAGCTGCCGCTGATTGCCGTGAATCTGTCACGCACGGATGCATCGAAAGTGGTGCGCGACGGCCTCGCGTCGAGCTTTGACGAGAAAACGGTGGCGGCCTACCGCCTGGGCGAGCCGGTATCGGCCGACTTCCGCAAGAAGCAGGAAGTGGAAATCCGCGAAGGCCACTGCAATATGCTGCCGGACATGATGCTGCCCGGGATGGTGAATGCGCAGCTGGCGCGCGATATCTGGATGGCGAAGCTGATCCGAGACCAGCAGCCGCGCGACGTGGTGCTCATCGCGGGCAACGGCCACGTGCGAAAGGACCTCGGCGTGCCTTACTGGCTGAATGTCGTGAAGCCTGCGCTGACGATGCGTAGCATTGGCTACCTGGAGCCCAAAGGGCAGGGCGAGTTCGATGAAGTCCGCCAGGTTCCGGTGGCCAAGCGCCAGGACCCTTGCGCAAAGTTCAAAAAATAAGGAACGCTGTGCCAACGTGTGAAGATATCGTTCTGCTGGCGGCCTATAACGCCTCCATGAACCGCAAGCTGTATGCCGCTGCGGCCAAACTGCCGGAGCAGGAGATTGCTGCAGACCGCAAGGCCTTCTTCGGCTCCCTGCTCGGCACACTTAATCATATTATTTCGGGAGATACGATCTGGCTGCGCCGCTTCATGGCGCATCCGGCCGGTTTCCGCGCGCTGGAGGCGATGCATGAGATGCCCGAAGCATCGGGCCTCACCCACCAGTTTGGGGCAGACCTGCTTTCACTGCTGGCGATCCGTATGCGCCTGGACGGGATTATTACTGCGCTGGCAGCTGAGGTAAGCACTGCCGACCTGGCGCAATCCATCGACTACCGCAATTCGCGCGGCGCGTACCGCAAGCATTTTGGCAGCCTGCTGCTGCACTTCTTCAACCACCAGACGCATCACCGCGGGCAGGCCAGCACGCTGCTGTCACAAGCCGGTGTCGATATTGGCGTCACCGACCTGCTTGAACTGATCAACGATTAGTCCTTGTACATCGGGCCGTCGTAGACGAATTTGCCGCCCACGTACAGCGACACCGGGTCGTCCGCCGGCGGATAGGTGCCGTTGTTCGGGAAGTTGTGGTCGAACTGCGACGAGCTGTCCTTCGGGCGGAAGCCGAGGTGGGAAGCCTTGCGGTTGTCCCACCATTTCACCGCATTGTCCGAGGTGCCGAACAGGATGGTGTGGCCCACGCGCGGCGTGAACAGGGAAACGCGCAGCGCTTCCACCAGGTCGTCGTAGCTGAACCAGCTCGCCATCATGCGCACATTGGTCGGCTCGGGGAAGGAGGAGCCGATGCGGATGCAGACGGTTTCAATGCCGGCGCGGTCCCAGTAGTAGCGCGACAGCTGTTCGCCGAATACCTTGCTGATGCCGTACATGCTGTCCGGACGGGTTGGTGCATCGGCGTCGATAATTTCCTGCTGCTTGTAGAAGCCTACCGCGTGGTTCGAGCTGGCGAACACCAGGCGCTTCACGCCGTTGCGGTGCGCCGCTTCGTAAATGTTGTAGGTGCCCTGGATATTGGCATACATGATGGCTTCGAAGGTGTTCTCCGTGGAGATACCGCCGAAGTGCAGAACGGCATCCACGCCTTCCAGCAGTTTCAGCACGGCGGCCTTGTCGGACAGGTCGCACTGCACGATCTCTTCGCCTTCCTGCGCAGCGCCCATGTCGCTGATATCGCTCAGGCGCACAACGTCCGCCCAGGGTTTGATACGTTCGCGCAGAATCTTGCCCAGGCCACCGGCGGCGCCGGTCAGCAGCAGGCGTTTGAATGGTTTGCTCATCTTGGTTCTCTTCTCAATCAGGTCACTGGTGCAGGGTTGAACAGCACCAGCGCATTATGCAGTTTCCAGTGTTCGGCCCAGGTCTTCTTGCCGCTTGCCACGTCCAGCATCAGGTGGAACAGCTCCCAGCCCACATCGGCAATGGTGGCTTCGCCACTGGCGATGCGGCCTGCATTCACGTCCATCAGGTCGTGCCAGCGCCGCGCCAGGTCGTTGCGGGTGGCGACCTTGATCACGGGGACTTCCGCCAGGCCATACGGGGTGCCGCGGCCGGTGGTAAAGATATGCAGGTTCATGCCGGCGGCCACTTGCAGCGTGCCGCAAATGAAGTCGCTGGCCGGGGTTGCAGCGTAAATCAGGCCCTTCTTCGTCAGCTTCTCACCCGGCGACAGAACGCCGGAGATCGGGCTGCTGCCTGATTTTACGATAGATCCCATGGCTTTCTCGACAATGTTCGAGAGCCCGCCCTTCTTGTTGCCCGGCGTGGTGTTGGCGCTGCGGTCAACGCCGCCGCGCTTGAGGTAATTGTCGTACCAGTCCATTTCGCGGATCATCTCGGCCGCTACCTCGGCGTTGATGGCGCGCGAAGTCAGCTGGTCGATGCCGTCGCGCACCTCGGTCACTTCCGAGAACATCACGGAAGGGCCGGCGCGCACCAGCAGGTCGGTGGCGAAACCGACGGCCGGGTTGGCGGTCACGCCGGAGAAGGCATCGCTGCCGCCGCACTGCACGCCTACCACCAAATCAGAGGCGGGGCAGGGCACGCGCTGGCGCGCATTCAGCACTTTCAGCTGTTCTTCCGCCGTCTTCATGATCGAATCGATCATGGACATGAAGCCTACGTGGCCATTGTCCTGCAGGCAGACCACAGGCGGCTCGGCAGCCATGCTGCCGTCGTGGCGGCGGATAGGAATGGAATTGGCCGGGAACAGGCGCGTGGGCTGCAGCTTCTCGCAGCCGAGGCTGACCACCATGGCCTGGCCGCCGAAATTCGGATTCTTGCTGATGTTGTGCAGGGTGCGGATCGGTACCATGGCATTCGGCGCATCGATCGCCACGCCGCAGCCATAAGTATGTTCAAGGCCCACCACGTCGTCCACATTCGGGTACTTCGGCAGCAGCTCGTCCTTGATGCGCTTCACGGCAAATTCCACCACGCCCGATACGCACTGCACGGTAGTGGTGATGGCCAGGATATTGCGGGTGCCCACCGAACCGTCTTCATTGCGGTAGCCCATGAAGGTGTAGCCCTCCAGCGGCTCCATGTGCGGTGCGGGAACGGTGGCGATAGGAAGATTGGTCAGCTCACGTGCCGGCGGCATTTCCACCAGCGCTTCGGAAACCCAGCTGCCACGGGCGATATCGCGCGCAGCGCGGCCGATGGTCACGTTATAGCGCAGGATGGGCTGGCCCTGGGGGATGTCCTGCAGGGCGACCTTATGCCCCTGTGGAACGCCTTCCACCAGCGTCAGGCCGTCATCGAACACCGTGCCCGCGGGCAGGCCGCCATCGTTCACCACGATCGCGACATTGTCGTTATCGTGCATCCGGATGCGGAGCGGGGTCGTGGCTGTCATCGTTACTTCCTTGGTTTGTACGTGGATTCAGTATGACAGAAGTAAAAAATTTTGGCTAGTCCACATTGCTTATTTGGTCTGACCGCTTTAGAATGGCCTGACCACATAAGTTAAAAAACGTCGTATCGGAGACACAGTTTCATGCAAAAGAAGCCCGAGATCCTGCCCCAGGAGCCGCGCCTGTACCGCGTGGTGGCCGGCCGCATCCAGCAGCTGATCCGCGAGGAGGGCATCGCGCCCGGTTCGCGCCTGCCGGCCGAGCGTGAACTGGCGGCCAAGCTGAGTGTCAGCCGCGCCTCGCTGCGCGAGGCGCTGATTGCGCTGGAACTGGGCGGCGTGATTGAAGTGCGCGGCGGCTCCGGTGTCTACGTGAGCGCGCTGCCGGAGCCGGACAAGGCCCTGGCCGAAGTCGGCCCCGGCCCTTTTGAAGTGCTGGCCGCGCGCAGCGTGATCGAGGTGGAGATCGCCGGCATTGCGGCGCGCGCTGCCACGCCGGCCGCTGTGGACGAGATCCTGCGCGCCGTGCTGGAAATGGAAGGCAGCCACGCCAACAAGTCCAGCAACGAGCAGGCCGACCGCAACTTCCACTTGGCCATTGGCCGCGCCACCGGCAACAGCGCCCTGGTGAGCACCCTCGACTACCTGTGGAACCAGCGTGGCACGCTGTGGCAAAGACTGAAGGAGCACTATCAGACCGAAGAGCTGCGCCAGGACACCCTGAAAGACCACCGCCGCATCCTCGAAGCGATCGCGGCGCATGATCCCGCCGCAGCGCGCAAAGCGATGCGCGCCCACCTTGAACGCGTGACGAAGACCTTCTCACGCGGCTAACCCTTTCCGGAGCACGCAGCTGCGCTGCTCCATCCCGCAGCAAGCAATTGAAACAAGCAAGGAGACAGATGCATGAATAAGCGCGAGTATCACGGGGCCAAACGTTTCGTACTGACCTCGATCGCGATGGCGGTAATGGCAGTGGCAAATCAGGCAGCAGCGCAGGAAGCAATGGCGCGTGTGGAAGTGACCGGCTCCAGTATCAAACGCATGGCAAGCGAAGAAGCGCTGCCTGTAACGACCATCAAGGCAGAAGAATTTACCCAGCGCGGCATGACCACGCTGGCCGACGTGATGATGGCGCTGCCGCAATCAGCATCGCTGGCGCCATCCAATGCCGGTTCCGGCACCAATATCAACCTGCGCGGCCTGGGCGTGAACCGCACCCTGGTGCTGCTGAACGGCCGCCGCCTGGCGAATGAGGCCATTTCGGACGGCTACGCCAACCTTGACACCATTCCATTCAGCGCCCTGTCGCGCGTGGAAATCCTGCGCGATGGCGCATCGTCCATCTATGGTTCGGACGCCATCGGCGGCGTGGTCAACTTCATCACCAAACGCGAATTCGAAGGCACGCAGATCACCGGCCAGGTGGTGCGTCCCGAGCGTTCCGGCGGCGGCGACGAACGCCGCGCCACGCTGACTTTCGGCAAAGGCTCGCTGGGCAAGGACGGCTGGGCCGCCTATGCCACCGTCGACTTCCACGACCGCAGCCGGCTGGCATCGAAGGACCGCATTGAATACAGCTCGGACGCACTGCTGACCAGCATCGGCCGCGCGCCAACCCTGGGCAGCGGCGGCAATGCCATGCCGGCCAACTTCACCACGGCCACCAACAAGACCGCGCAGAATCCGTATGCAGGCACCTGCGCCACGCCATACTCGAAGATCGGCGCCAAGAACACCTGTATTCTCGATAACAACGAATACGGCACCGCGCTGCACGAGAACCAGCAGATCGGCTTCTACGCCAGCGCCATCAAGCAGATCAGCGAAGACCATACCTTCCGCGTTGAATACACGCGCGGCCAGTCGCACATTCTTTCGGCACGCAACCCGACCAATGCTGTGGCGGTAAACGGCGTCAATGCCATCCTGCCTTCGAGCTCGAAATGGTATCCGGGGAACAGCGGCGGCGTGCCTGCCGTGGCAGGCCTGAAAGGCGAACCGCTGACCGTCACCTGGTCGGTGGCCGACCTGGGTTACGCGGCGCAGAAGGACAAGCAGGTCAACCAGCGCCTGGCCTTCATCGACGAAGGCAAGTGGGGCAACTGGGACTACCGCGCCGGCATGGTGATCGGCCTGAGCGACCGTGAAAACTACTACGACCGCGGCTTCACCACCGGCCAGGGCCTGCTGGACGGCCTGAAGAGCGGCGTGCTGAATCCCTTCGGCCTGCAGGATGCTGCTGGCCGCGAGTACCTGAAGACGATTTCCGTCGACGGCCAGAAGAACCGCGATTCGCGCAGTACCTACAAGGGCATCGACCTGACCGTGAGCCGTTCGCTCATGGAGCTGGAAGGCGGCGCCATGGCGCTGGCAATCGGCGGCGACCTGCACCGCGACACCACGCGTGACGACAAGCTGGCGATCCAGAACTCGGTCACTTACCTGAACAGCACTGCATCGCACGGCGACGGCGCGCGCAATGTAGCGGCCCTCTACGCCGAGCTGGATATTCCGGTGACGAAGAAGCTGACCTTCAACCTCGCCGCCCGCGACGACTATTTCAGCGACTTCGGCAACACATTCAATCCGAAGGCCAGCTTCCGTTACGAGCCAAGCAAGGCAGTCATGTTCCGCGGTTCGGCCAACACCGGCTTCCGCGCGCCGACGCTGTTTGATGCTTACGGCTACCGCCTGCCGGGCGCCACCGGCAAGAGCTCCGGCCGCTGGGACGATCCGGTGCTGTGCCCAGGCGGCACGCCGGGTGTGGCCAACACGGGCAAGCCGCTGCCGGGCTATGTGCAGTCCGAGGTGTGTAATGTGCAGCTGCCGAAGCAGGTGGGCTCCAACCCGAACCTGAAGCCGGAAGAGTCGCGCGGCTTCACGCTGGGTACCGTTATCGAGCCGATGAGGAACCTCACCGTGTCCTTCGACTACTGGAACATCCGCATGAAGGACATGCTGGCGAACCTGCCGGAGCAGGTGTACTTCCTCGACCCGGCGAAATACGCGTCGCTGTTCGTGCGTAATCCGGACGGCACGCTGGCCTACTTCGTCAACACCACCATGAACCTGGGCGGCCAGAAGGCAGCGGGTATCGACGTGTCGGCAAGCTATCAGTTCCCGCGCAGCAGCTACGGCGACTTCCGCGTGCAGCTGGACGGTACCTACCTCACGCAGTTCGACAACCAGCTGTTCCCGGGTGAAGAGTGGGTATCGAATATCGGCCGCTTCGGCAACGCCAGCAACGGCACCACCTCCAGCTTCCCGATCATTACCTACCGCTGGAAGCACACGCTGCGCTTCAACTGGAGCCAGGGCGACTGGAACGTGTCCGCGACCCAGAACTACAATTCGCAGTACGAAGACCAGAACCTGGTGGCGCAGCAGTACTGGCGTGACATCAACTCCTACAAGCCGTGGAACCTGACGGTGGGCTACAAGGGCTTCAAGAACGTGAACATCACGGCCGGCATCACCAATGTGTTCGATACGGCGCCGCCGGTAACGAACCACAGTGGTTATAGTTTCGGTTACCTGAGCAGCGCCGCGAGCCCGATCGGACGTTCGTTCAACCTGAAAGCCAGCTACACCTTCTGATGATCCCGCGGGCGCTTAGGCGCCCGCATTTACTTTGACAGGGAGTGTTTATGAAGCGATTGTCTGTTGCAGCCCTCGCACTGGCCACGGCCGGTTCCGCCTTCGCCGCCGCGCCGGATGCGCGTCCGGTCCGTTTTATCCTGGTCGGTGATTCGACCATGGCGCACTACAGCGGCTACGGCGATGCCTTCTGTGCCCACGTCAAGCGCTCCAACAACTGCACCAATCTGGCCAAGGGCGGCCGCAGCTCGGGCAGCTTCCGTGCCGAAGGCCGCTGGGACGAAGTGCAGGGCATGCTGCGCGGCGCTGCCGCCTATCGCGCTACTTATGTGCTGATCCAGTTTGGCCATAACGACCAGCCGGGCAAGCCTGGCCGCTCCACCGATTTCGTGACCGAGTTCCCGGTCAACATGGCGCGCTATGTGGATGAAGTGCGCGCACTGGGCGGTGTGCCGGTACTCGTTACGCCGCTGACCCGCCGCAGCTTCCGGCCCGACGGTATCCTGAAAAATGACCTCGCGCCGTGGGCCGATGTGATCCGCAAGACGGCGGCGAGCAAGAACGCGCCGCTGCTCGACCTGAACACCGACAGCTATAACGCAGTGCAGGCCATGGGTTCCGAGGAGGCGGATACGTTCGCCGTCGCACCGAAGCCCGCCACCGTACCGGCCGCAGCGAATGGTGCCGCGGCAGAACCGCAGGGTGCGCCGAAATCCGAGTTCGACTACACGCATACCGGTCCGAAAGGAGCGGCCTTCTTCGCCCGCATCGTGATGAACGAGATCAAGGCAGCTATTCCGGAGATTGCCAAAGAGTTCCAGGACGTCGCTCAATGAGTCTACGTTTCACAGCAGTCGCGCTGCTGGCTGTGATGGCCGGGGCGCTGCATGCACAGGACGCCCGCATCGCCGAGGAAACGGCAACGGCGGCGCCGCGGCGTCCGCAGCTGAACGCCGAACAGGCGCGCAGCTACGATTACCGCGAAGTGCTGAGGACCACCGGCCGCGCGGGCGCAGAAGTGCTCGATCCCTGGGATCCGCTCGCCGATCCGCTGGCGCAAGGCGCGCAGTTCCGCGCCGACTATACGGTGGACGCTGCGGCGCATGCCGACGGCGTGAAGACTTTCGCGACGGTGCAGGCGGCAATCAGCCGCGCTGTCAGCGACATCGTCGCACAGGCGGTACGCGCGGACCGCATCTATATCCTGGTGAAGCCTGGCACCTACAAGGAACTGGTCTACATTCCGGCAGCAGGCGTGCCGATCACGCTGTACGGCGAAGGCAGGGATGCAGCAGCGACCCGCATCGCCGCCGGGCTGGACGCCGCCGTGAGCAGCGCGAGCTACGCGCAGCAGTTCGGTCCCCAGTTCGCCAATGTGCATCCGTCCATCCAGGAGATGCATGCGCTGATCAAGGCGCGCAGCAATATCTCGACCAGCGGTTCGCCCACGGTGTGGGTGCGCAACAAGGGCTTTCAGGCGCGCAATATCACTTTCGAAAATTCCTATAACAAGGCCACCGGCAACGCGGGCGACGAATGCAGCGAGCGCGCCTGCGGCAATACCGCAGTCGATGCGCAGGTAACAAAGGTGCACCATCAGGCGGTGGCCCTGCTGGTGGAAGGCGCGGACAAGGCTCAGTTCGAGAACATCCGCCTGATCGGCTTCCAGGACACCCTGTACCTGAAATCCGTTGAAGCACGCGTAACGGCGCGCAGCTTCTTCAACAAGTCCTATATCGAAGGGGACGTCGATTTCATCTTCGGCGATACCACGGCCTTCTTCTACCAGAGCGAAATCAAATCGCTGGGCGACCGCAGCACGTCCTATGTCGCCGCACCGAACACCAACTGGAAAACCAAATACGGCCTGGTGTTCGACCGCTGCCGCTTTACCAGCGACGGCTCGCCGTTTGCACGGCAAGGCAACTTCTACCTCGCGCGCCAGTGGTTCAATAACTCGCGCTGCACGCCATACGGCGAGGTGCCGCTAAACGGCTACAGCTGCACGCTGGGCACGGAGAACGTCTACAAGGCGCCGAAAGGCAGCATCACGCCCACCGCGCTGGAAACGGTGGGCAAGGCCGTGGTGCTGAACTCCAGCATCGGCAAGCATATTCATCGCAACACCCCATGGTCCGACTGGAACCGCAAGGGCACCTTGCCTTACCGGCCCGCGCAGTTCACGTCGGACGACTACTGGAATAACCTGCGCCAAGCCGGCATCGAGCCTGTGAAACACCTTGGCTATACAAAGCAACCCTCGCCAGCGGATATCTACCTGGCGGAGTTCAACAATTCAGTGGAATAGAAGGAGCACTCCCTCATGCAAAACATTAACCAGGCTCGCCGTACCATCCTCAAGGCATCCGGCCTCGCCGCAGCAGGCGGCGCAAGCCTCGCGCAGGCCGCCGTGGCGCCCGATCCATGGCTGGAAGCGGAAGCCATCGTCAAGCGCCTGTCGAAGCCGCCGACGTTCCGCAAGCAGGACTTCCCGATTACCAAATTCGGCGCGAAACAGTGCCAGCTGGTGAAAGTGAAGGCGTGGATTTCGCACGACCATCAGGACAATATCAACACCGCCGCGCCGAACTCGCCGGACTGCTACCGCCCCATCGCCGATGCGATTGCGGCCTGCCACAAGGCGGGCGGCGGGCGTGTGCTGATCCCGGCCGGTAACTGGTTCGTGGCAGGCCCTATCGTGCTGCTGTCGAACGTGAACGTGCACCTTGCAAAGGGTGCCCACGTCTACTTCAGCAACAAGCCGGAAGACTACGCGAAGTATGGCGAATTCGATTGCGGCAAGAAGGGCAAGCTGGTGATCTCGCGCTGGCAGAGCAACGACTGCCTGAATTTCTCGCCGATGGTCTACGCCTATGGCCAGGACAATATCGCGCTCACTGCCGATGACTGGACCTCCATCCTGAACGGGCAGGGCGGTGTGCCCTTCAATGCGGAGGGCGACTGCTGGTGGACCTGGAAGGGCCGCAACCGCACCATCAATCCGGCATCGCAGGCGAACACGCCGGGCTACAAGGAGGGCAAGGTATCACAGCGCGATCCGAACCCGATCAATCCGCAATCGCTGGCCGAGGTGGCGCCGAACCTGACGGAAGAAGAGCGCCTGCTGATTCAGGGCGAAGGCCAACGCTGGCGCGCCGACGAGCAGTATCTGCCTGCACTGTCCGAAGCGGGTGTACCGACCGGTAAGCGCGTATTCGGCCTTGGCAATTACCTGCGCCCGCCGATGATCCAGTTCATCAGCTGCACCAATGTGCTGATGGAAGGCTACCAGGTTATCAACACGCCGTTCTGGCAGCACCATCCTGTTCACTGCCGCAATGTAGTGATCCGCAAGGTGCATGCCAACAGTGCAGGCCCGAACAGCGACGGCTTCGACCCGGAAGCGTGTGACCACGTGCTGGTGGAAGGCTGCACCTTCGATACCGGCGACGACTGCATCGCCATCAAGGCCGGCAAGGACCAGGATACGCAGTTTGGTCCATCGCAGAACATCGTGATCCAGGACTGCGTCATGCACAGCGGCCACGGCGCCGTGACGCTGGGCAGCGAGATGGCAGGTGGCATCCAGAACGTGTATGCGCAAAACCTCGTGTTCGAGAACATGCATTGGGAGACCGACCCGCTGAACACGGCGATCCGCCTCAAGACGAATATGAACCGTGGCGGCTACCTGCGCAATTTCTACGTCCGTAATGTCAAGATCCCGAACGGCGTGCAGACCACGCCATCGTTCTATGCCTCGCTGCCGGGTTCCCCGATCGCTTCGCGCACCGTGGCCACGGCAGCAGGCGCCGTGGTCACTTTCGATTGCGACTACACGCCGACTGCGGATACGGTACGTACCCGTCCGCCCATGGTGCATAACGTGCAGATCTCGAATGTCACAGTGGGCAATGTAACGAAGAAGGGCAAGCAGGTATCGTGCTTCCAGGCGATTGTGATCCTTGGCCCGGTAGCCTCCGACTACAACGGCCCGCAGCCGATGCCGGCGGTGCTGCCGGTAACGGGTGTAACGATCAGCGACTGCGACTTCGGCACACCGGTCAGCACAGAGCAGCCCTTCTACCTGTACAACGTGCGTGACCTGAAGCTGAACCGCGTGCGCGTTGGCGGCAAGGAGTACAACACCACGCTGTCAGCCTGACCGCTTCATCGTGCGGCTCCGGTCGCGGCTTCGTGCTAAGGTACGGTGTCGCGAACGGAGACAAACGATGGAAAGAACTTATCAGGAAGCGGCGCCTGCGCGCGCCGATATCGATGCACTCAGCGGTCCCGCGCTGCTGGAATTCGGCACCAACTGGTGCGGCTACTGCCGCGCCGCGCAGCCGCTGCTGGCCGAGGCCTACGCCGGCAAGGACGTACCGCACTTCAAGGTGGAAGATGGACCCGGACGGCTGCTCGGCCGTTCCTTCAAGGTGAAACTGTGGCCGACGATGATCTTCCTCAGAGACGGCAAGGAAGTGGCGCGCGTGGTGCGTCCGGCCAGCGCCCAGGAGATCCGCGACGGCTTTGCGCAGATCGCGGGCTGAATCACAGCGCAATCATAGTCCAATGATGCCCCGTTTGACGGCGATGGTCACTGCGTGCGTGCGGTCATTGGCGCCCAGCTTCGCCAGCACGGTTTTCATATAGCCCTTAACCGTTTCTTCGCCGATGCCCAGCAGCTGGGCGATGCGTTTGTTCGCATTGCCCTGTGCCGCGTGCTGCAGTACGTCCAGTTCACGCGCTGTCAGCGCCGGCTGCCCCAGATGCGATACCAGTTCCGCCGCCACCTCCTGCGGAATATGGCGCTGGCCCGAATGCACCTTGCGGATCACATCCACCAGGCCGGTGCGCAATGAGCTCTTGAGCAGGTAGCTCGCGGCGCCCGCCTTCAACGCGCGCTGGATCAGCGCATCGCCCTGGTAGGTGGTGAGCACGATGATCTGCGCCTTCGGAAATTCCGCACGCAATGCCTCAATGGCATCCAGCCCGTTCATGCCCGGCATCTGCAGGTCCATCAGCGCAACGTCGGGCCGGTGCTGGCGGAACAGGGCCAGTGCTTCATTGCCTTCGGCCGCTTCGCCCACTACCTCCATGTCGGGAAAGCCGCCCAGCAGTGAGGCGATGCCGGTGCGCAGAATGGGATGATCGTCGGCGATGAGAACACGGATAGCTTGAGTCATGGCCAGCATGTTACACGAGGCTCGCCAAATGGGTGCAGCGCCGCTCTGGCAAATAGCAGAGGGAAAACGGCCCCCGGCAAGGGGTGACGCGTGCGCGGCAAGCCCGCACACTGGAGGTATCCCTCAACCTGTATTCAAGGAGCCCGCCATGGCCTACACTACCTTGCTCACCCCATCCGATTGCGCACTGGCGCTGATCGACCATCAGCCGCAAATGTTCTTCGGCACCATGTCGCATGAGCGCATGACGGTGCTGCACAATGTGCAGATTCTCGCCAAGTCAGCCAAGCTGTTCGGCGTGCCCACCATTCTGACCACCATCGCATCCGACACCTTCAGTGGCCACCTGCTGCCTGAAGTGCAGAACGTGTTCCCGGACCAGAAACCGATCGACCGCACCAGCATGAATTCCTGGGAAGACCAGAACTTCAAAGCCGCCATCAAGGCCACCGGCAAGAAGCGCATCATCATTGCCGGCCTGTGGACCGAAGTCTGCGTCACTTTCCCGACCCTGCAGATGCTGGCCGAAGGCTACGAAATCTTCGTGCCGGTGGATGCCTGTGGCGACGTAACGGTTGAGGCACACGACCGCGCCGTGCAGCGCATGATCCAGGCCGGCGCCACGCCTATCAATTCCCTGCAATGGATGTGCGAGCTGCAGCGTGACTGGGCGCGCGGCGAGACGTATGATGGCTGCATGGAGATCTTCAAGGCGCATTCGGCGTACGGCATCGGCGTGCGCTACGCCAAGCAGATCCTGGGCGAACACGCAAACGAAGGCGGACACTGATTATGCTGATACTCACCAACGGCCGTTTCCATACGGTAGACCGGGCCAATCCCCTGGCCACCGCCGTAGCGATCAAGGACGGCAAGTTTCTCGCCGTCGGCGACGAGGAAGACGTCATGCGCCACCGCACCCCGGAAGCGCAAGTCATCGACCTGAATGGCCGTACGGTGATTCCGGGCCTGAACGATTCGCACCTGCACCTGATAAGGGGCGGGTTGAATTACAACCTTGAGCTGCGCTGGGAAGGCGTGCCGTCGCTGGCGGATGCGCTGCGCATGCTGAAAGAGCAGGCCCTGCGCACGCCGAGCCCGCAGTGGGTGCGGGTGGTGGGCGGCTGGAACGAGTTCCAGTTCGCCGAAAAGCGCATGCCCACGTTGGACGAAATCAATGCGGCGGCGCCGGATACACCGGTCTTCATCCTGCACCTGTACGACCGCGCGCTGCTCAACCGCGCCGCGCTGCGCCAGGTCGGCTACACGAAGGACACGCCGAATCCGCCGGGCGGCGAGATTCAGCGCGATGCCGGCGGCAATCCGACCGGCATGCTGATCGCACGTCCGAACGCGATGATCCTGTACGCCACGCTGGCGAAAGGCCCCAAGCTGCCGCTGGACCAGCAGGTCAACTCCACGCGCCAGTTCATGCGTGAACTGAACCGTCTCGGCATCACCAGCGCCATCGATGCGGGCGGCGGTTTCCAGAACTACCCGGAGGATTACAGCGTGGTGGAGCAGCTTGCCGCGCAGGACCAGCTCACCATCCGCATCGCCTACAACCTGTTCACCCAGAACAAGGGCCAGGAGCTGCAGGACTTCGAGAAATGGACCGGTATGGTGTCGCCGGGGCAGGGCAGCGATTTCTACCGCCACAACGGTGCGGGCGAAATGCTGGTGTTCTCCGCCGCCGACTTTGAAGACTTCCTGGAGCCGCGCCCCGACCTGCCGGAGACCATGGAAGCGGAGCTGGAAAAAGTGGTGCGCCACCTGGTCGAGAAGCGCTGGCCCTTCCGCCTGCATGCTACCTATGACGAATCGATCAGCCGCATGCTGGACGTCTTCGAGAAAGTGGACCGCGACATTCCCTTCAACGGCCTGCACTGGATGTTCGATCACGCCGAGACCATCAGCCCGCGTAACATCGACCGCGTAAAGGCGCTGGGCGGCGGCATCGCCATCCAGCACCGCATGGCCTTCCAGGGCGAATACTTCGTTGAGCGCTACGGCGCCGAAGCGGCGAAGGCTACGCCGCCCATCAAGCGCATGCTGGAGAACGGCGTTCCAGTCGGCGCAGGCACCGATGCAACGCGGGTGGCCAGCTATAACCCCTGGACGGCCCTGTACTGGCTCGTGTCCGGCCGCACCGTCGGCGGGCTGCGCCTGTATGACGCGGGCAGCAAGCTGGATCGCGATACGGCGCTGGAGCTGTGGACTTCCGGCAGCGCGTGGTTCTCCAACGAACAAGGCAAGAAAGGCCGCATCCAGGAAGGCATGCTGGCCGACCTGAGCGTGCTCTCCGCCGACTTCTTCAGCGTGGAGGAAGAGGCGATCAAGTCGATCGAATCCGTGCTGACGGTGGTGGGCGGCAAAGTCGTCTACGGCGCCGCAGAGTTCACGCCGCTGGCGCCGCCGCCATTGCCGGTGCTGCCCGACTGGTCGCCGGTGAACAAGGTGCCAGGCCATTACCGCGCCGCGGCGCCGGCTGCGGCACGCTCGCAGGCGCACCAGTGCAGCGGCCCCTGCGCAGTGCACAGCCACGCGCACGACGTAGCGCGACGCTCGAAGGTGCCGGTATCCGACTACTCCGGCTTCTGGGGCGCGTTCGGCTGCAGCTGCTTTGCATTCTGAGGTGATGCGATGAACTATACGAAAATCCTGGCCGGCCTTGCGCTGTCCTTCGTCGTAGGCGTGGGCTGCCGCAAGTTCGGCATTCCCGCTGCATCGCCGCCGGTGCTGAGCGGCGCGCTGCTGGTGTTCATGATGAGCACCGGCTATTGGCTGGTGGACCGCTTCATCGCGCGCCGCGCGGCGGAACACAAGAAGCACTGCGGTGGCCACGCGCTGGAGAAAGTCCAATGAGCGCACTGCTTATCGGCTGTGTGCTGGGATTGCTGATCGGCGCGGTCTGCCGTGCTTGCGACATCCCTTCACCGGCTCCGCCAACGCCCATCGGCGCACTGCTGGTGGTCGCCATGACATGCGGCTATATGGCCGGGGCCTTCGTGTAGCGGCTTATTTTTTGTCCATCGCTTCTTCATGCAGGCGCTGATTGCGTTCGCGCGCCGCTTCCTTCGCCTGCTCATTGAACTGAATCTGCTGGATCTGCGCCTGGATGGTTTCGATCATCATGCGCAGCTGCTGCATTTGCACGTTCAGCGTTTCAAGCATTTTCGGATCCGACGTCTCCGCCATCAGCTTGATCAGCTTCTGTACCGACTTATGCAAAGTCTTCAGCTGCATCTGCAGCCGCGCAATCTGCTGCTCAGGGTTCGACATGGCCGCGCCACGCAAGGAATATCCGCCGATAGAAACCATTTTTCACTCCATGATGGATGGAGGCTGCCGTGCATAACTCACTGTCAGCATCTCCCACTGGTGGCCATCCGGCTCATTCCAGTAGATCATGCTGCCGCCGTAATCGGTATTGATTTGCAGATCCATCGGTCCGCGCACCGAACTGCGGTAAGGGATGCCCTTAGCCTGGATACGTGCAAGGATAGCATCGAATTCCTGCTGGTTCACCCGGAAGCAGAAATGATAAATGGGGAAGTCTTCATCGGTATCGATGAAATCCAGCGTCAGGCCTCCATTCACAAACACCGGTGCGAACGGCCCGAGGCTTTGCGGCGCCCACGGCACATCCAGCAGTTCGGCCAGCAGCCGCGCGCCCGCAACCTTGTCGCGCGAGGGAACAATGGTGTGGTCCAGCTCAATCGTCATGGCCGCTCCCAATAGCAAAAAAGCCGTTGACTCAGATGAATCAACGGCTTCCGAATTCTTGGTGGTGATAGGTGGACTTGAACCACCGACCCTAGCATTATGAATGCTATGCTCTAACCAACTGAGCTATATCACCGCGAGAGGCATTATTATCGTGGATGAAGTGGGGTGTGTCAAGGAACCCTGGCGAATTTTTTTAGGATTTTCGCGTTAATCTTTTTGCATGCGGTCCAGCACCTGCCGGGTGGCGTCCGGGGCCAGGCAGTCGATCACGATGCGGTCCGGCATGGAGCGCAGCCAGGTGAGCTGGCGCTTGGCCAGCTGGCGGGTGGCGATGATACCGGTTTCGCGCATGGCGGCGTAGTCGATTCTGCCATCGAGGTATTCCCACATCTGGCGATAGCCCACGCAGCGCATCGAAGGCAGGGCTGGATCAAGGTCGCCGCGCGCGCGCAATCTTTCCACCTCACCTTGCAGGCCGCCGCCGCTCAGCATGATGTCGAAGCGGCGTGCGATGCGCTCATGCAGCACCGCGCGGTCGGATGGTTCCAGTGCGAAGGATTGCAGCTCGAAGGGCAGCTCTTCTTTCTCGCGCTGGGCCAGCAGTTCGGACATCGGCTTGCCGCTGAGCTGGATGATTTCCAGCGCGCGCTGGATGCGCTGGGAGTCGTTCGGCTTCAGGCGCTCCGCCGTGACGGGATCGAGTTGCGCCAGGCGCGCGTGCAAGGCGGGCCAGCCGAGGCGCATGGCCTCCTCATCCAGCGCTGCGCGCACTTCGGGATCTGCGCCCGGCAGGTCGTCCAGGCCATCTTGCAGGCCTTTGTAGTACAGCATGGTACCGCCCACCAGCAGCGGCAGTTTGCCGCGCGCCACGATCTCGCCAACAAGGCGCAGCGTATCGGTTCGGAACTGCGCCACGGAGTAGCTGTCCAGCGGGTCGATGATGTCGATCAGGTGGTGCGGCACGGCCGCCAGTTCTTCCGGCGATGGCTTGGCGGTGCCGATATCCATGCCACGGTAGACGAGCGCGGAATCCACGGAGATGATCTCGGAGGGAATGCGTTCGGCAATTGCCAGCGCCGCCGCCGTTTTGCCGGAGGCGGTCGGCCCCATGATGGCGACCGCCAGCGGACGCTTGGACTGCTTCATCGTGAACCTTACTGGCCGCGCAGGAAGAGCTTGTCCAGCGCGCTGATTTCCACCTGCACCCAAGTCGGGCGGCCATGGTTGCACTGGTCGGCACGCTCGGTGCTTTCCATCTGGCGCAGCAGGGCGTTCATTTCCGGCTGGGTGAGAATGCGGTTGGCGCGCACTGCCGTGTGGCAGGCCAGCGTGCCAAGCAGCTCGTTGCGGCGTTCGATCAGCACGCGCGAGCCGCCGAATTCACGCACATCGCGCAGCACGTCGCGCGCCAGCGTTTGCGCATCGGCGTTCTTCAGCAGGGCCGGCACCGAGCGCACGGCCAGCGTGGTGGGCGACAGCACGGCAATGTCGAAGCCCAGCGTGGCCAGCGTGTCGCCATGTTCCTGCACCGTGCCTACTTCCACCGCGTCTGCATAGAAAGTGACGGGGATCAGCAGCGCCTGCACCTGCATGTCGGTGCCGTCGATCTGCGCGTCGAGCGCGTTCTTCAGCTGTTCGTACAGGATGCGCTCGTGCGCGGCATGCATATCCACCAGCACCAAGCCTTTGCTGTTCTGGGCCAGGATGTAGATGCCGTGCAGCTGGGCCAGCGCGAAGCCGAGCGGGAATTCTTCCTGCGACATGGCGGAAGAGGAGGCCACATAGGGCGCGGCTTCCGGCATCGCGTATTCGCGGCGCGGCGCTGCTTCGGCATCCGGTGCGGCGGAGAACAGGGCGCCGTAGCGCTCCGTGCTCTGGGCTACGCCGCCGCCATCACCGCCGCGCGCGAAGGGCGAGGGCGAGAAGGTGGGCACGTAGTCCGGCTTGAGGATGGAGCCGAAGGACGTCTGCTGCTGCGGGCGCCATACGGGGCCGCCGGCCAGCGTGTCGGCCGCAGGCAGCGGAGACGGCACGCTGCCGTGCGCCGTGGCCGAGGTCTGCGCGAGGGCGCGCTGCACGGCGTGGAATACGAACTGGTGCACCGCGCGGCTGTCGCGGAAGCGCACTTCGATTTTCGAGGGGTGCACGTTCACATCCACCAGTGCCGGGTCGAGGTCGAGCGCCAGCACATAGGACGGATAGCGGTCGCCGTGCAGCACGTCTTCGTAAGCAGCGCGCACCGCATGCACCAGCAGCTTGTCGCGCACGAAGCGGCCGTTCACGTAGAAGTACTGGCAGTCCGCGCGACCTTTCGACGCGGTGGGCAGGCCTGCGAAACCGTGCACGCGCAGCACGCCGGAGCCTTCGTCGATCGCCAGCCGCGCTTCGGCGAAGGTATCGCCCAGGATCTGCGCGCTGCGCTTGGCCATGTCCGTCACCATCCAGTGGTCGACGGTCTTGCCGTTGTGCGACAGGGTAAAGGCAACGTCCGGCCGCGCCAGCGCAATTCGGCGCACCACCTCGGCGCAGTGGCCGTATTCGGTCTGCTCGGATTTCAGAAACTTGCGGCGCGCAGGCGTATTGAAATACAGGTCGCGCACATCGACCGTGGTGCCTTGCGAACCGGAGGAGGGCACCACCGTGCCCTGATGCGAGCCTTCCAGTTCCCAGGCATGGGCCGCATCGGCAGTGCGCGAGGTCAGGGTCACGGCAGCTACAGAGGCGATGGAGGCCAGCGCCTCGCCACGGAAGCCCAGCGTGCCCACGTTTTCCAGATCATCCAGCGAGGCGATTTTGGAGGTGGCGTGGCGCGCGAGCGCCAGCGGCATCTGGTCCGGCGGAATGCCCTTGCCGTTGTCGGTAATGCAGATGCGCTTGACGCCGCCTTCTTCCAGGCGCACTGTGATCTGCGTGGCGCCCGCATCGAGCGCGTTTTCCAGCAGTTCCTTGACGACGGCGGACGGCCGTTCCACCACCTCGCCCGCGGCAATCTGGGAAATCAGCTGGTCGGGCAGGGCCCGGATCGGGCGCGGTGGCGTAGGGGCATTCATGGGGCTGAATTATAACTTGGCTTACTTGCCTTGCTCCCGCACCGGGATGGTGACGTTGCAAAGATCCACATGGCCGGCGGCGATCTTGGTCCAGGGGCCGCCACGGTTGCGCTGCGCCTCGGCCACGGCCTTGAAACTGGCCGAATCCGTGCGCATCACTTCCAGCTTGCTGCGTTCCGCTTCCGGCACCTCCGCCGCGAGGCGGATCGATTTGATGGTAACCATCTTCTCCGGCTTGTCATAGAAGCCCATGGGCGCCGGTCCGCGCGGCAGGGTGGACAGCAGCGGCATGCCTTCGACCACGCGGCCGACCACGGTGATATTGCGGTCCAGCTGGCGCGGCGCATTGCCGGTGACGGCGTACAGGGCGCCGCCGTTGCCGCTGTCGGATTCATTGCTGCGGCCCACGCCCACCATGCCGTAGCAGTGCGTCAGCCAGGCCTGGCCCGATTTCGGATCGCGCGCGGACGGGAAGCCGTTCGAGTGGCCGATTTGCGGCGCGTAGCCGTCCTTGTCTGGCAGGCGGGTAAATTGCCTGTCATTCTTGAGCGGGATGCTGAATTCGCCGGGCAGCTTCTCCTTGGCCGATTTCAGCGGCTTCGGGTTTTCCTCGTTCGGGTCGCCCCACTGGGCCACGAAATTGTCCTGCGAGCGCAGGATGGCCAGGCCGTCGAAATAGTTCTCGCGCACCATGGTTTTGATATTTGCCACATGCAATGGAGCAAATACGGGCGACAGTTCGATGACGATGCGGCCGCCCGGCACTTCCATGTAGAGGGTGTTGTCCGGATCGAGGGCACGCCATTCGGCCGGTTTGGAGGCCTTGATCACGTCGCTGACGCTGGGTTTCGGGGGCAATTCGGCGGCATGGGCCAGGGTGCTCAGGACCAGCGCGGCGGGCAGGGCTTTCAAAATTTGCATCCGGGAATCTCCTCTATGGGCTCAAAGGATTGTAAACTGGAACGTGGGCTTTTTGGAAACCGCGGGAAACTGCGGGAAACCGCGCGAAGGCCGCCACGCTGGTGTATGATTCCCGCCGCTACCTTTTGGGATTTTTATGGATTTCGTTCAATTGCTGGACATGCTGGTCCACGTCGACAAGGCGCTCGGACAGCTGATTGCGCAGTATGGCACCCTGATCTACGCAGTATTGTTCTTTATCATCTTTGCCGAAACCGGCCTCGTGGTGCTGTTCTTCTTCCCCGGCGATACCTTGCTCTTCATTGCGGGCGCTTTCTGCGCCACCGGAGAGTTGCATTTGGGTCTTCTTATTTTCCTGTTGGTAACAGCGGCCATCCTGGGGAACACCACCAATTACTGGATAGGCGAGGCCATAGGCCAGCGCATGTTCACCCACGACTACCGCTGGATCAACAAGGACGCGCTGCATAAAACCCATAACTTCTTCGAGAAGCATGGCGGCAAGACGATTATCCTGGCACGCTTCGTGCCGGTGGTGCGCACCTTCGCGCCCTTCGTGGCCGGCGTGTCCGACATGACACTCGTGCGCTTCCAGTTCTACAACGTGACGGGCGCGCTGCTGTGGGTAGTGTCGCTCACCGTGGCCGGTTACTTCTTCGGCAATATCCCGGTGGTGCGCGATCACCTGACGGCCATTGTGCTGTTCGGCGTGGGCGTGGCCGTGGTGCCGGTGCTGCTGGGCGCGGCGTGGAAATTCGGCCGCAAAATGCTGGGACGCTGACCCGCCAGCCTCAAGTTTTCCCGCAGCGCAACCGTTAACCGGAGTAATAGCTTCTTCACTCCGGATTTACCATGCGTACGCTGCTTGTCTTCTCTGCCTGCTGTCTCCTTGCCGGAGCCGCGAGCGCTAAAGATGCCCCGGCCTCCGCGGCCAAGGGCGCGGGCGCGGCCAGCGAACCGGCTGCTTCCGCGCCGGCGGGCAGCACTGCCACGCTCCCTGTTATCAAAAAGCCGGTCCGCAAGCTCACGCCCAAACAGCAGGAAGAGCAGGCGGAGGCTGAACTGTCTGCCAAGATTGCCGAGCGCCTGGCTGAAATGCGCGCCAATCAGGCGGCCCGTATCGCCGCCGCCGCCAAGGCAAAGAAAGAACGCGACGCACGCGAGGCCAAGGCCAAGCTGGTGGCCGCCACCGCGCCGCCGCCGCGCGCCAACGGCACCTACTGGACCTATGAGGGCGAGTTCGGCCCGGCCAACTGGAGCAAGATCAATTCAGACTGGGGCAAGTGCAATGCCGGCACGCGCCAGTCGCCCATCGATATCCGCGACGGCATCAAGGTGGAACTGGAGCAGATCGCCTTCGACTACCGTCCTTCCGCGTTCAGCGTGACCGATAACGGCCACACGGTGCAGGTGCAGGTTGGGGCCGGCAACTACCTGTCGGTAGCGGGCCGCATGTTCGAACTGCAGAACGTGCACTTCCACCGTCCGGCGGAAGAGCGCGTGAATGGCCGCAGCTACGAAATGGGCATCCACCTGGTGCACAAGGACGTGGAAGGCAAGATCGCCGTGCTGGCGCTGATGCTGGAACGCGGCCGCCCGCAGCCTGCGGTGCAGACCATCTGGAACAACCTGCCGCTGGAAAAACGCGATACCTTCACGCCTTCCATCGTGCTCGATCCGAACGACCTGCTGCCGGAACGGCGCGACTACTACACCTATATGGGCTCGCTCAGCGAACCGCCTTGCAGTGAAGGCGTGCTGTATCTGGTGATGAAGGAAACCGTGCAGGCATCGCCTGCCCAGCTGGCGCTGTTCAGCCGCCTCTATCCGCTGAACGCGCGCCCGGTGCAGGCCGCAGCGGGCCGCATGATCAAAGAGTCGCAGTAATGGTGTGAAGGCCGGTCCATTCGGCGCCGGCCGCCAGCGGCTTCTTGTCCACCCGCGCAGGCTCGATGCAGACGAAGTGCTGCCATTCGTGGTCGGCCATATCCGCCAATGCCGCTGCCGCTTCGGCGCCGGGGTTCCACACCACAAATTCCGTAAAGCCCTGCTGCTGCAGGCCCAGTTTGCCGTCGCCGGTATCCAGCGTGAGCGCGGGCGGCGCGGCGTAGATATTGTCCAGCTTCGGGCCGAAGTCGATGCGGCCGGCCTCCAAGCCTTCCAGCGCGGTGGAGGTGAACTCGGGTACCGCGTAGTAGGTGTGCAGCGCGCAGGCGAAATCCCAGTCTTCCTTGCCGGTGTTGCGCACATTGAAGCGCATCTCGATGGCATTGCCGCGCAGCGTGAAGCGCAGGCGCAGCGCGAAGGCATGCGGCCAGCCTGCGGCAAGCGCCGGTGGCACGTCGGCATTGCCCAGCGCAAATTCGGCCCAGGCGTTGCCGTTCTCACGGCCGCTGCCGGCCAGCGTCCAGTGCGACAGGCGGGCCACGCCATGGCGCTGGCCGGTGCCGCGTGTGGAGAACTGCGGGAAGATCACCGGCACGCCGCCACGGATCGCGGCGCTGCCGTCCAGCGGCGACTGGCTGCTCATGAACAGGCGTTCCTTGCCGTCCGCGCTCTTCCATGAAGTAAGGTGGGCGCCATACAGGGTAATGGTGGCTTCGGCGCCATCGACCGAAGTAATGCAGACGGCGGGCAGGCTGCCCACGGTAACCATCTCGTTCATGCAGTGTCCTTGTTCAAGTCAGGCGGTTCTTGGCCAGCGGCGGATTCTTGGCGAAGTAGCGGCGTATGCCCTTGACGATGGCTTCGGCAATCTGGTCCTGGTAGCCATTGTCCAGCAGGCGCGCCTCTTCTTCGGGGTTGGAGATGAAGGCGGTTTCCACCAGGATGGACGGAATGTCCGGCGCTTTCAGCACCACAAAGCCCGCCTGCTCCACGGAGCCCTTGTGCAGCTTGGCGATGCCGCCGATTTCCGTCAGCACGGCCTTGCCCACCTTCAGGCTGTCGTTGATCTGGGCCGTGGTGGAAAGGTCGAACAGCACGCTGGCCAGGTGCTTGTCGCTGCCCTTGGTATTGGCGCCGCCGATCAGGTCGGCCGTGTTTTCCTTGTTGGCCAGCCAGCGCGCAGCGGAGGAGGTGGCGCCTTTTTCCGACAGCACGAAGACCGAGGCGCCGCGTGCGCTCGGCTTCACGAAGGCGTCGGCGTGGATCGATACGAACAGGTCGGCATCCACCTTGCGCGCTTTTTCCACCCGCTGCGGCAGGGGCACGAAGAAATCGCCATCGCGCGTCAGCATCACGCGCATATTCGGGTGCTCTTCGATCTTGAACTTGAGGCGCTTGGCGATGGCCAGCACGATATCTTTCTCGCGGCTGCCCTTGGCGCCGATGGCGCCGGGGTCTTCGCCGCCGTGGCCGGGGTCGAGCGCAATGGTGAGCATGCGCGTGAGCTTCTGGCCCGGGCGCTTCGGTTCGGCGGGCTCCGGCTTCTTCGGCTCCGGCGCAGCGGCGATGTCCGGGCGCGGCACGGCCTGCGAAGGCGGCAGGTCGGGTGCGGCAATCTTGTTGTCGGGCAGGGGCAGCGCAGGCTTGGGCGCGGCTTCCTGGCCTACCGGCGTGCCATCCTTGGCCCATTCGCCTTTTTCGATCATGGCGGCAATCGGGTCGATTTCCTGCGTCGGGTAGAGGTCGAAAATCAGGCGGTGCTTGTACACGCCGACCGGCGGCAGCGTGAACACCTGCGGCTTGATCTCGGCCTTCAGGTCGAACACCAGGCGCACCACATTGGGCCGGTTCTGGCCCACGCGCACCTGCTGGATATACGGGTCGTTCGACTGGATTTTGGCCACCAGCGTTTTCAGCGTGGGGTTCAGCTCCAGGCCTTCGATATCGACCACCAGCCGTTCCGGGTCTTTCACAATGAAGTGGGTGGCCTTCAGGTCCGAATCGTTCTCCAGCGTCACGCGGGTGTAGTCCTCGGCGGGCCACACGCGCACGGCGAGAATCTGCGCGGCGCGCGCGGGCAGGGAGGCGAAGACGGACAGCAGCAGCGTGCCGCCTGCTTTCAGTACGGTGCGGCGGCGGCGGGCGCTCAGGGTTGCGGCTGGAATTGGAGGCGTTGCAGGCATAACTGACCTATAGCGGAGGACGCACGCAATTCTACATCACGTCCGTTTCCTGCAATCGTCAGGAAAATGTCGATATCGGCATCCGGCAGCACCGGTTCACCCTTTTCCGGCCATTCCACGATGCACACATTGCGGCCGTTGAAGTCCTCGCGGAAGCCCGCGTCGAGGAATTCCTCCGGGCTGCTCATGCGGTAAAGGTCGTAATGGATGATGTTGACGGACTGGCCATCCAGCGCCACCTTGTATGGCTCGGACAGTGTATAGGTTGGGCTTTTGACATTGCCTTTATGGCCGGCAGCCTGGATCAGCGCGCGGGTAAGGGCGGTTTTGCCTGCGCCAAGGTCGCCGTGCAGGTAGATGGTAAGGCCGGGCGCCAGCGCGCGCGCCATGGCGGCGCCCAGTGCGCTGGTCGCATGTTCGTCCGGAAGGTGAGCTGTGAAGTGCTGCATCGAATAAAATGGCTGCCTGATTCCTGTTGATGCCGTGCCCGATGTCCCTGTCTCCCTCCCAGCTTGCCGAACTCGCCGATGCCATCAAGGCATGGGGGAAGGAACTCGGCTTCGCGGAAGTGCGTATCGCGGATATCGACCTGTCTGCCGCCGAAGCGGGCTTGCAGGCCTGGCTCGACGCGGGCATGCACGGCGAGATGGATTATATGGCAAGCCACGGCTTGAAGCGCGCCCGGCCTGCGGAACTGGTGCCCGGCACGGTGCGCGTGATCACTGCGCGCATGAATTACCTGCCGCAGTCGCTCGACGAAGATTGGCGCGAACGCGAGCGCGCGCGGCTGGCCGATCCCTCGGCAGCCGTGATCTCGGTGTATGCGCGCGGCCGCGACTACCACAAGGTGCTGCGCGCGCGCCTGCAGCAGCTGGCCGACCGCGTGCGTGCGGCGGCCGGTGAATTCGGCTACCGCGTGTTCACCGACTCGGCGCCGGTAATGGAGCTGCCGCTGGCGGAGAAGTCCGGCCTGGGCTGGCGCGGCAAACACACCTTGCTGATCAACCGCAGCGCGGGCTCCATGTTCTTCATGGGCGAGATCCTGGTGGACCTGCCGCTGCCGGTGGATGAAGCCACGGACGCGCATTGCGGCCAGTGCTCGGCATGCATCGATGTGTGCCCCACGCAGGCCATCCTCGGCCCCGGCAAGCTCGATGCGCGGCGCTGCATTTCCTACCTGACGATTGAGCTCAAGGGCGCGATTCCCGAAGAACTGCGGCCGCTGATCGGCAACCGGGTCTACGGCTGCGACGACTGCCAGACCGCCTGCCCGTGGAACAAGTTTGCGCAGCGCGCCTCGCTGCCGGATTTCGACGAGCGCCACGGACTGGCCACGGCAGGCATGATCGAGCTGTTCGCCTGGGATGAGGAGGAGTTCAACCGGCGCATGGAGGGCAGTCCGATCCGCCGCATCGGCCACGAACGGTGGCTGCGCAATATCGCCGTAGGCCTTGGCAATGCGGCCGGCATGGGCGCGCGCGGCGATGCAGCCATCGTGGCGGCGCTGCAGTCGCGCCGCCATCATCCTTCTGACTTAGTGCGCGAGCACGTTGCCTGGGCGCTGGCCCGCCACTCGTAATAGCACCACGGCTGCCGCGCTCCATGCCAGCAGCGTGACCACCGAACCTTCCACGCCATAGGCGCCGCCGCTCAGCCATTCCGGTCCGGCCGGCACCACCTGAATCCAGCCGCGCGCCGCATGGCCGGATACCGGCAACGACATCAGGGCATCGAACAGGTAGTTCCACGCGAAATGCATGCCCATGGCGATCCATACCCGGCGTGTAAGCAGATAGACGCCGAGCAGGCCTGCGCCCGCAGCAGCTGTGGCCAGGATCGCCACCACGCTGATATGCTCGTTCGGCAGATGGGCGAGGGCGAACAGCAGCACATTCGATACCACCGCAATGCGCAGTCCCCAGCGCTGTTCGACGATGCGGAACAGGATGGCGCGGAACACGAGTTCCTCGAAGGTCGCCACCATGATCTGCTCGGGCAGCGGCTTGAAGATGGCACGCCAGTCGCCCAGGCCCTGCACCTGCAGTGCGCCGCACAGCAGCAGCACGCCCGCCACACCCACGGCCAGCGTGGCGCCGATGCCGAAGCCCTTGCCCAGTTCTCGCAGCACGCCGGGACCGGAGGCTTCGGCAGGTGCGCGCTGCTCCACCTTGCGCACGTAGAAGCGGTAGCCTGCCAGGCAGCCCGCAGCAGCCAGCAATGTTGGCCAAACCACGCGCATCGGCTTCGGCACGATCTCGGACAGCATCAGCAGCAACGCCATGGTGCCGATGGAGGCGGCTATCGCGAGCAGGATGCGCACGAAGGGATTCGCCAGCAGGCGTTTGCCCAGCGATGGACGTGGGATGTCAGCGGTAGCGGTGTTCATGTGCTCTCCTTGTTCTTTGTTGCTGCCTTGATCCGTTCCCCGAAGGGGCGTTGTTCGAGTGCGGCGATGGCTTCCGCCAGCGCGTCGGACAGGGGATGGCTCATGTCGGCGTCCAGCGAATCTGCCGCTGCGTTGGTGGCGGCCCAGCAGCGTTTCAGCTTGGGCAGGATGGCCTTGCCGTGATCGCTGAGGCGCACCAGCTTCTGCCGCGCGTCCAGAGTGCTGGCTTCAGTCTGCACCAGGCCGGCCTTCAGCATCAGGTTGACGGTCTGGGTGGCGGCTGGCTGGGTAATGTGGGCCTGTTCGGCGATCTGGCCGATGGTGAGCGCTTTGCCGGAGGCGAGGGCGCGCATTACGGGCGTGTAGCGCGGGCGGTAGTCGAGGCCTGCCGTGTCGTAGGCATCGCTGACAGCGCCGTCCAGCAGGTCGATCAGATGGCGCAACTGGGTTCCAAGTCCGGGTTTCATGGGACCCATGCTAGCACAGATTTACATAAGTGCTTATGTAATTTTGAGGCGGAGCGCAGACCAGTCTTCGTCAATCGAAATCATGGCGACGCTGGTGAGGCCGATGGATTCGCCGTATTCGCGGATGGTGTCGCGGTGCAGGTCGGAGCGCAGCTTGGAAGTCCCCTTCACATATGCCACCCACAGCGCCCCTTTCGGCTCCAGCCGCTCCTTCACCTTTGGCAACTGCTTCTGCAATTCCATCTGGCTGTTGGCGAAGTAGATCACCAGGTCGGCCGGCCCTTTCTTCACCAGCTTCTCCGCCGGCAGCTCAGTCACCAGCGCGGCATTGGCCGGGCCGTCATTGATTACCGCAATGGTTTTCGCCATCTGCACAAAGAGCTTGTCAGCAACGGTTTTGACGGGCATGCCGGGATACCTTCGGTAAAGTGGTTCGCCCGGCAGGCTTAGCTGGGCATTTTTCCAGTATAGCGCGACCTCTTCCTCATCGTTCGGGTCGTATGGAGTGTCCCAATAGTCGTAGTTGAGATCTGTTGGCGCAGCAGCGATGGCCGCTTCAAGCTCCCCCTCGCTGAAGTAACTCCTGGCAATAGCGGCGCGCCTCTCTGGGTCCCGTAAAGCGGCAGGAAATGAATCGTACGTTTCTACCGCGTTCCATCCAGATGAGTTGCGCGATCCTTCCGTGGTGGAAGAAGTGCGTGCGATAGCGGAGTTCCGTTTGCTGCCCATCATCTACCTCCGTGCAGTTTGGACGCTCGAACACATCCAGTAGCTCGGCAAAGTCAATGCCGTGCTTGGAGATATTCTGGCGGCGCTTGGTTTCGTCCCAGGTGAGCATGCGGACCAGCGTAGCTGGCCGCGCAGGGGTATCAACTCATATTAGGCACTGGCCTGAGGTGTATCAAGCAGGCGGGAGGCTTATTTGAGAAGGCCTGCAAGTTCGACGGCAGTCTTCACCTGCATCTTGTCGAAAATGTGGGCGCGGTGGACCTCGACGGTGCGCATGCTGATGCCCAGTTCATCGGCCACCACCTTATTCATCTTGCCCGCCAAAATCAGGTCCAGCACTTCGCGCTCGCGTGAGGACAGCGTGGCCAGCCGCGCGTGCACGGCGGCCGATGCGGAAGCGTGCCGCGAGGCCGCGAGGCCTTCCTGCACGCGGTCCATCAGGTCATTGTCATTGAAGGGCTTCTCGAAGAAATCGAAGGCGCCGCGCTTCAGCGTATCCACCGCCATCGGCACGTCGCCGTGGCCGGTGAGGAAAATCACCGGCAGGCGCTGCGCCAGGCCGCGCGCGGCCAGCTGGTCGAACACGGCCACGCCATTCATTTCCGGCATGCGTACGTCCAGCAGCACGCAGTCGCCATCTGGATCGAACTTGCCTGCCTCCACGTACTGCAGGAACTTGGCGCCGCAGTCATAGCTTGTCGCGGCGATGGCGCGTGAAGAAGCCAGCCACGAAAGCGAGTCGCGCACCACTTCCTCATCATCCACGATATGCAGCATTTTCTCTCCGTCCTCAAGCCTTGCCGCCCGATGCGGGCAGCGTAAATGTGAATATGGTACCGCCTTGGGGATTATCGCGGTGCGTCAGTGTGCCGCCGTGGAATTCAATCGCCGTGCGGCAGATGTTCAGGCCCATGCCCATGCCCTCCGCCTTGGTCGAGAAAAAGGGCGAGAACAGGCGTTCCGCCACTTCGGCCGGAATGCCATGGCCCCGGTCGATAACGGCAACGGCTACCTGGCCGCTTTCCGCATCCTGCGCCGCTTCAATGCGCAGCACGCGCCGCTCCTGCGACACATTGGCCATGGCTTCGATGGCGTTGCGCGTGAGGTTCAGCAGCACCTGCTCGATCAGCGTGCGGTCGGCGCGCACCAGCGGCAACGTGGCCGGAATAGCAGATTGCACCGCCACCATGTGCTGGCGCGCCTGCAGGTCGATCAGCGCCCGTATGCTGTCCAGCATGGACTCGACGGACACGTCCTGCCGCTCGGACTCGCGCTTCTTCACGAATTCATGCACGCTGCGGATGATCTGGCCTGCGCGCCGGGCCTGCGCGCCAGCCTGTTCCAGCGCTGGCTTCAGCATGCCCGCGTCCACCGGTTGTTCGCTGCCGGCGCGCGTCAGCACGTTCAGCGCGCCCGTGGTGTAGCTGGAGATGGCGGCCAGCGGCTGGTTCAGCTCATGCGCCAGCATGGAAGCAATCTCGCCCATCGTTGCCAGGCGGGCGCTGGTCTGCAGCTTTTCCTGATGCTCGCGGTTCAGTTCCTCCACGCGCTTGCGGTCCGTGATGTCGAGAATGGAGCCCATCCAGCCTGTATGGCGGCCTTCGTTGTCCACCAGCGGCGCCTCGAACACCAGCACCGGAATGCGGGTGCCGTCCGGACGCTGGAAGATGGTTTCGAACTGCGGCGTCACGCTGCCCTGCAGCACATTGGCCAGGCGGTGCTGGTATTCGGTCATCACTTCGGGCGCCCAGTAGGGCATGGGGGGCGAATGGCCTACCAGCTGTTCTTCGGAATAGCCCACCATCTGGCAGAAAGCCGGGTTCACATAAGTGATTCGGCCTTCGAGATCGCGCGCGCGCAGGCCGGTAATCAGCGAGTTCTCCATCGCCGTGCGGAAGGCCATCTGCTGGCGCAGCGCATTCTCGGCCGCCAGGCGGCGCGAGATGTGGCCCCACAGCGCGAGCAGGCTCCATAAGAGCCCGAGCGACAGCGCAATCACGGAACCCACCAGCAGGTTGGGCAGCAGTTTCGGTTCGCTCTTCACGCTGTCCGTCATCAGCGTGATGGTGGCGCCGGACAGGTCCAGCGCGCGCTTGTGGGTGTAGACGCCGTGGCCCGGGCCGGCGGCAGCGCGGCGCGCCAGCACCTTGTCGTCGCGGTCCAGCAGGGTGATCTGGTTGTCCTGCGCGAACCACCACGGCACCATTTCTTCCAGGATGCTGCTGAGCTGGAAAGTCGCCACCAGGCTGCCTATGTATTCCGACCCACGGTACATGGGGAAGTGATAGTCCATCGTCATGGCGCCCGGCGTGCCAGCCGGATTCAGCGCATCGTCGTCGGGCTGGCTGTACACGGGCTTGTGGCTGCGAATGGCGCGGTCGGCGGCATTCAGCGACTCGGTGGACAGCCCGGCCAGCACCGGCTGCGCGCTGTCGGTGGAAGCGGCCACCTTGCCTTGGGGTGTTACCCACATCAGGCGCTTCAGCTCCTGCCCGTTTTTCAGCATGCCATCCATCAGCGTATGCAGGCGGGCATCGCTGAGTTTGCCGGCCAGGATCTCATTGGCCAGGCTGTGAACCGCTTCTTCGTGGCGCGACATCTGGAAGCGGATGGTCTGCTCCACCCACAGCGTGTCGGCAATCAGTTGCTCCTGGCGCTCGCTGCTTTCCATCTGGCGCGCCTGCCAGGGCAGCCAGATCAGGATGGCCAGAAAGAACAGCACCAGCACAATGGGCATCAGCCAGCGCAAGGGGGCCGGGATGCGGGGGCGGGCAAGGAGGAGCTTCTTGGTCATCGGCTGAGGGTATCGATTTTTCCGGCTGCTGATATTGTGGTTTTCCACAGTTGCCCCGAAAAAAGCGCATGTCCAAAATGGTATCCTGAGCATAATAATCTAATCAAATCGGGGACACATTCATGAAGCTGAAGGCCGTACTGGCCGCGCTGAGCGCGGCCGCCTGCTTTTCTTCCAGCGCCTTTGCGCAAGCACCCATCGTCATAAAGTTCAGCCATGTGGTCGCGCCGGATACGCCGAAAGGGCAGGCCGCCGAACGCTTCAGGCAACTGGCCGAGCGCGCCACCAACGGCCGCGTGAAAGTCGAGGTCTATCCGAACAGCCAGCTGTACAAGGACAAGGAAGAGCTGGAAGCCCTGCAACTGGGCGCGGTGCAGATGCTGGCGCCCTCGCTGGCCAAGTTCGGCCCGCTGGGCGTGAAGGAATTCGAGGTGTTCGACCTGCCTTATATCTTTCCCAACAAGACCGCGCTGTATAACGTGACCGAAGGCCCGATCGGCAAGAGCCTGCTGAAGAAGCTGGAGTCGAAAGGCATCACCGGCCTGGCCTATTGGGACAACGGCTTCAAGATCATGTCGGCCAACAAGCCGCTGCGTCTGCCGGCCGATTTCAAGGGCCAGAAGATGCGCATCCAGTCCTCCAAGGTGCTGGACGCGCAGATGCGCGCGCTGGGCGCCAACCCGCAGGTGCTGGCCTTCTCCGAGGTCTACCAGGCGCTGCAGACCGGGGTGGTGGACGGCACCGAGAATCCGCCCTCGAATATGTATACCCAGAAGATGCACGAGGTGCAGAAGCACGCCACGGTGTCGAACCATGGTTATCTTGGCTATGCCGTGATCGTGAACAAGAAGTTCTGGGATGGCCTACCCTCCGATATCCGCACGGCGCTGGTGGGCGCCATGCGCGAGGCCACCACCTTCGAGAAAACCATTTCGCAGCGCGATAATGACCTGGCCATGGATGCCATGCGCAAGGCCGGCAAAACCCAGTTCTATACCCTCAGCGCGCAGGAGCAGGCGGCCTGGCGCAAGGCGCTGCTGCCGGTGCATAAACAGATGGAAGGCCGCATCGGCGCCGAGCTGATCAACGCCATCAACAAGGAGAGCTCGAAGTAGGCCGTTACCACAAATTTGCCCGTTTGCGCGCATTGTTTTACTTCTAAACTAAATTGTCATGTTCCTGTAAAAAAACAGGAGAAATCTGGAAATGGATCAGTTATGATTCGACACGCTCTTAGTTGGTGCAAAAAATAACGATATGCACCAAAGTAGCAAAGGACATGAGAATTAGTGGGGAGTGCAAATATAAAACGGTAGCAAATACCGCGGATAAATCGAGGAGACCCGCAGCTCAATGATGTTGTTGGCATCACCGTTGACAGGCAGCCACAAGCCGCCGCGACGGGACCAAACAACCGGGGCCGCGCCAAGTAATACTTAAAACGCACCTGAGGGTGCGTTTTTTTTTGCCCGATCCGGGGCGCTGGTGTAGCATCGCTGCGACAGCTGTATGGAGTGCAACCGTGTCTCAAAAACAACAGACTTATGAAATTTATTCCGCCATCGTGCCGGCCCCGTTCGGCGCGGTGGGCATCCGCAGCGCCGGCGGGGTGATCGCGGAGCTGCACTACCTTTCCGCCGAACACGACGAAAAGGCGCCGGCCGACGCGCTGGCCGAGCGCGCGGCCGAGCAGGTGCAGCGCTATATCGAGGACGCCGATTTTGTATTCGACCTGCCGCTGGCGCGCGTGGGCAGCGAGTACCAGCGCAAGGTGTGGGACGCCATCTGCGGCATTCCGCGCGGCCAGGTGCGCACCTATGGCGAGCTGGCAAAGCACGTGGGCTCCGTGGCACGCGCGGTGGGCCAGGCCTGCGGCGCCAACTACTTCCCGCTCGTGATTCCCTGCCACCGCGTGACCGGCACCCAGGGCCTGGGCGGCTTTGCCGGCGACGACAACCAGACCGGCTTCACGCTGGGCGTCAAGCGCTGGCTGCTGGCGCATGAGGGCCACCGCGAATACGCATGGCAGCAGACAACCTTGCTCTGATCGACGAGTTCTGCGACAGCCTGTGGCTGGAAGACGGCCTGTCGAAGAACTCGCTGGATGCCTACCGGCGCGATATGCGCTTGTTCGCGAAATGGCTGGAGTCGATGCGGCCGCAGGTCGGTGGCCTGCTGGCCGTGAGCACGGCTGACATCAACGCCTACTTTGCGGCGCGGCACGAGGACACCAAGGCCAGCTCGTCCAACCGCCGCCTGTCGGTGCTCAAGCGCTTCTACCAGCTGGCCCTGCGCCAGCGCCAGATCAGCGAAGATCCCTGCCTGAAGCTGGCTTCGGCCAAACAGCCGCAGCGCTTCGTCCATACCCTGAGCGAAGCCCAGGTGGAGGCCCTGCTGGCCGCGCCGGACCTGCGCGAGCCGCTCGGTGTGCGCGACCGCACCATGCTGGAGCTGATGTATGCCAGCGGCCTGCGCGTGTCCGAACTGGTGGCGCTGAAGACGCTGGAGCTGAGCCTGAACGATGGCGTGCTGCGCATTACCGGCAAAGGCTCAAAGACGCGGCTGGTGCCCTTCGGCGCCCAGGCGCGGCAGTGGATCGAACGTTATGTGAAGGAAGCGCGCGGCGCCATCCTGAACGGGCAGCAGGACGATGCGCTGTTCGTGACCGGGCGCGGCGGACCGATGACGCGGCAGATGTTCTGGGTCATCGTCAAGAAATGCGCGGCGAAGGCGGACATTACGGCGCCGCTGTCGCCGCATACGCTGCGCCACGCCTTTGCCACCCACTTGCTGAACCATGGAGCTGACCTGCGCGTGGTGCAGTTATTGCTCGGGCATTCCGATATTTCCACCACGCAGATCTACACGCACGTAGCCCGTGAGCGCCTCAAGCACTTGCATGCGGAACATCATCCACGCGGCTAAAAACTCTGCCAAGCTGGCAGCTCTGGCACAATAGTGGAAAAGGGGGCTGCATTATGGCAAAAACGAACTTCCAGTATGAAAAGCGCCAGCGCGAGCTGGAGAAGAAGCGCAAGGCGGATGAAAAGGCCAAGCGCAAGCTGGAGGCCAAGCACCGGCCGGAAGGCGAGCAGGAGGCTGACGAGGCCGGTTTTGAGACATCCGAGGCCGGTACCGGCGACGCGGAAAGCCAAACCTGATGCCGTCATTCCGCATCGGCGGAGCGCCGCCTGCGCGGAATGACGAGGTTTGCGGCAGCGCAATCATGGCGGCACGGGGCGCGGCAAGAATGGGGAATGAGCCTTCTCAACCAATTGCCCGCCCAGCAAGCTTCGCCCGCCTACTCGGCGCTGGAGCTGATCAGCCGCCTCGTTGCGGCGATGGAGATCACTCCGCTGGTCGCCGTCTGCAGTTTCGACCGTGACGGCATTGTCCGCTTCTGCAATGCTGCCTGCGCCGAGCTGTGCGGCCTGCCGCCGCAGGATGTGATCGGCAAGCCGCTGCGCGAGCTGCTGTCGCGTGGCGCCCGGCAGCAGGAACATGACGCCATGGTCGAGCAGGTGTGGCAGAGCGGCCGCAACGGCCCCTCCGGCGACTGGCTGGTGCACACCGCCAGCGGCCGCGACCTGTGGCTGTATTCGACCAAGATTCCCATTGTGCAGGACGGCCGCATCCACCAGATCTTCTGTATGGACGTGGACATCACCGCGCGCAAGCGCGAAGAGGGCGCGCTGCTGGCGGCCGGCACCAACTTCGATCAGATGTTCCGCCGCTCGGGCGACGCCATCCTACTGCTGCGCAATGGCCTGATCGAGGAGGCCAACCCGGCCGCGCTGCGCATGTTCAAGTGCCGCGACAGGTCCCATGTTCAGGGCCGCAGCCTGAGCGATTTCTCGCCGCTGCAGCAGCCCGGCGGCGGCATGTCCGCCGCGGCGGCGGCCCAGCTGGAGCAGCAGGCCCACGAGCAGGGCAACTGCCGCTACGACTGGCGCTACCTCGATTGCGAGGGCAACCTGTTCTGGGGCGAAGTGCTGATGACGGCCATTACGCTGAACCACGAGCACCTGTTCTACGTGGTGGTGCGCGATATTTCGGCGCGCAAGAACGCCGAACGCACACTCTACCTGGCGGCCCAGGTCTTCGAGAACAGCCGCGACGCCATCCTGCTCAGCGACCGCCACCGCCACATCATCGCCATCAACCGTGCCTACACGGAGATCACCGGCTACCACAGCGACGAGATGATAGGCCAGGCGCTGAGCGTCTACCGTTCGGGCGTGGAGGACGAATCCTTCTTCCGCGAGATATGGGCCCAGATCGACGCCACCGACCACTGGCAGGGAGAAATCTGGGCGCGCCGCAAGTCCGGCGAGCTGTTCCCCGCCTGGCTGGCCATGACGGCCATCCGCGACACGCACGACGAGATCAGCAACTACATGGGCATCCTGTCCGATATCACGGAACGCAAGCGCTCGGAGGAACACACGCGCCACCTGGCCGAGCATGACTTCCTTACCGACCTGCCGAACCGCGTGCTGCTGCTGGACCGCCTCAGCCTGGCCCTCACCGCCGCGCGCCGCAACAGCAGCATGCTGGCCATCCTCTTCCTCGACCTGGACCGCTTCAAGCATATCAACGACACGCTGGGCCACCAGGTGGGCGACCTGCTGCTGAAGGAAGTGGCGGCGCGGCTGCTCAAGTGCGTGCGCAAGGTGGATACCGTGAGCCGCCAGGGCGGCGACGAATTCGTCATCATCCTGGCCGATATCGGCGGCGTTGATCACGCGGCGCATGTGGCGGAGACGGTGCGCAATGCTGTCACCCAGCCCTACCAGCTGGGCGAACACCAGCTGCATGTATCGACCTCGATCGGCGTGGCCATCTATCCCAGCGACGGCGACGATATCGATACGCTGGTGAAGAATGCGGACATCGCCATGTACCACGCGAAGGAAAGCGGCCGCAATAACTTCCAGTTCTTCAGTGCCGAGATGAATGAGCGCACGGTGGAACGCACCACCTTCGAGAACGGCTTGCGGCGCGCGCTGGACGAACAGCAGTTCGAACTGGTGTTCCAGCCCGAACTCGACATCCGCAGCGGCGCACTGGTGGGCGTGGAGGCGCTGATACGCTGGCGCCATCCGGAACTGGGCCTGCTGCTGCCGGAGCGCTTCATCGGCGTGGCGGAGGAGGCAGGCCTGATGCTGCCGATCGGCAGCTGGGTGCTGAAGCATGCCTGCCGCCAGGCCCGCATCTGGCACGACGAAGGCCATCCGCTGGTAGTGGCCGTCAACCTGTCGCTCGCACAGTTCATGCAGAAAGACCTGGCCCAGACCGTGCGCCAGGCGCTGGCCGAAGCCGGCCTGCCGCCGCACTATCTGGAGCTGGAACTGACGGAAGGCCTGATCATGAAGGGCGGGGCAGCCGTTGCGGATACCCTGTCAAGCCTGCGCGAGCTTGGCATCCGCCTCTCCATCGACGATTTCGGCACCGGATATTCGCGCCTCGGCCAGTTGAAGGACTACCCCATCGACAAGCTGAAAATCGCCCAGGCCTTCATGCGCAACGGCGGCGACGCCACGGCCATCCGCACCATCATTGCGATGGCGCGCAGCATGCACATGACGGTGATTGCGGAAGGCGTGGAAACCGAGGAGCAGCTGGACTTCCTGCGCCGCCATGGCTGCGACCTGTACCAGGGCCGCTATGCGGATAGCGTGGTGCAGGCCAGCGGCCTGTCAGGCCTGCTGCACTAATTGAACAGGCGCAGCTTGACCAGCACCTGCCCGTGGTCGGAAGCTTCCGGCCTTTCCTGCCGCAGATGATCGTTGAAGTAGCTCACATCCACCACCTCGCCAATGGCGCGCGGCGACTCGCGGTTGAATTCCTCGGACACCAGCACATGGTCGATGGTCGAATAATGCCCTTCGTGGATGCTGGTGTAGCCAATATGCCGCAGGTGGTCCTGCCGCAGCTGGATCTGGTTGGCATCGAACAGGCGGCCGCGCCGTTCCTCGCCGGTGGTGTGCATATTGCCGTTGCCCAGCACGATGGTGGTGGTCACGGCGTCCGCTGTGTCATTGAAATCGCCCAGCACGATGCAGGGACGGCGCGAATCGCGCATCATTTTGCTCAGCAGCACGCGCAGCGCCACCGCTTCCGTGCCGCGCCACACCAGCGAGCGCAGGCTGGCCATGGCGTAGACCAGCGGGTCTTCGCCATTGTCGCCGTGGCGGTAGTCGGGCCGGCGCGATTTCAGGTGCACCACGATCACATCGACCACGCGGCCGCCGGGCATCATCACCTGCGCATGCAGCGGGGCGCGGGCAAAGCGGTCGGAATCCGGGCTGCCGGAGTCGCAGGGCACGTCTTCGGGAAAGTTGGCATAGACCTCGGGCGCGGCGGCCAGCGGCAGGCGCGATACCAGGGCCACATTGGGCGTGAGGCGTTCGGCGGAGGGATCGGGATCGAAGCCGGCATGGGTGGCTTCGCGGTATTTGCGGGTGCGCGACAGCACGTCGAGCAGCGCCGCCTGCGAGAAGATTTCCTGGAAGCCGATCACGTCCGCATCCAGGTCGTCGATCTGCTGGGCAGTCCAATTCGCCTTGGCCTCGTACTCCTCCTCGCTCAGAGGCATCAGGTTGTCGTACAATTTCGCGCCCGCAGGGGCGAGGTTGCAGACATTGAAGGTGGCAAAGCGAATTTCTTGCTGCATAATGAGAAACTCCTTTATATACGATTAGCGTATCACGGCATGGCGAAGAAAGAGCACATTTCAGAAACGCCCGCGACGGCGCTGCTGCGCAAGCACAAGGTTCCGTTCACCGAGCATCCTTACGAGTACGAGGAACATGGCGGCACCACGGTCTCGGCGCGCGCGCTGGGTGTGGACGAACACCATGTGGTGAAAACCCTGGTGATGCAGGACGAAGCAGCCAAACCGCTGATCGTGCTGATGCACGGCGACTGCAAGGTCTCCACCAAGAACCTGGCGCGCAATATCGGCTGCAAGTCGGTTGAGCCTTGCAAGCCGGAGGTGGCGCAGCGCCACACCGGTTTCATGGTGGGCGGCACCTCGCCTTTTGGTACCAAGAAGGCAATGCCGGTGTATGTGGAGGAGAGCATCCTGTCGCTGGAAACAATTTATATCAATGGCGGGCGGCGCGGTTTTCTCGTCGCCATCAAGCCACAGGTGGTGACGGAAGTGCTGAATGCCAAGGCCGTGAACTGCGCGCTGGCCGATTAAACAAACAACAAGGAAAACAGGGGATATGACGACTATTCTGCTAACCATTGCCGCTTATCTGATCGGCTCCATCTCGTTCGCCGTGGTGGTGAGCAAGTTCTACGGCCTGGCCGACCCGCGCACCTATGGCTCCGGCAATCCGGGCGCCACCAACGTGCTGCGCAGCGGCAACAAGGGCGCCGCGATCTGGACCCTGGCGGGCGACGCCTTCAAGGGCTGGCTGGCGGTCTGGCTGGTCATGCATTTCCAGGAGCGCCTGGGCGTAGGCGACGAGGCCATTGCACTGGTGGCGCTGGCCGTCTTCATCGGCCACCTGTGGCCCGTGTTCTTCCGCTTTGTGGGCGGCAAGGGTGTGGCCACGGCGCTGGGCGTGCTGCTGGCGCTGAACATCTGGCTCGGCATCGCCACGCTGGTGACCTGGCTGGTGGTGGCTTACGCCTTCCGCTATTCTTCGCTGGCGGCGCTGATCGCCTCCGTATTCGCGCCGTTTTACTACGGCCTGCTGTTCGGCGTGGAGCCGCAGCTGTTCGCCGTGGTGATCATGAGCGGCCTGCTGGTGTGGCGCCATGCCAAAAATATCGGCAACCTGATGGCGGGCAAGGAAAGCCGCATCGGCAGCAAGAGCGCCGGCGCGAAAAAGCGCTGATTCAGGCGCGCGGCAGGCGTACTTCCACCAGCAGGCCCTTGCCTTCGGCGGGATCGCGCAGCTGGATCTCGCCGCAGTGCTGCAGCACCACTGACTTCACAATCGCCAGGCCCAGGCCGCTGCCGCTCTCGGTCTGGTCCGGGTCGCGGTAGAAACGGTCAAACACGCGCTCGCGCAAAGCGGGCGGAATGCCGCGCCCATGGTCGCGCACGGACAACAGCGCCTGCGGCCCCGCCGCTTCCAGGCACACGCTGACCGTGGCGCCCCGCGGGCTGTACTTGATGGCGTTTTCCACCAGGTTGTCGATCAGCGACACCAGCCCGTCGCGCCGCCCCTGCACCTGCACGGCTTCTTCCGCTTTCAGTTCCAGCTCCACCCCGGCCGCGAGCGCGATGCCGGACATTTCCGCCATGCGGTCCTGCAGCAGCGCATCGAGGGCCAGCGGCTGGGCGGCCTGCGCCTCCGGCACGTCGCTGCGCATCAGCATCAGCAGCTGGCCTACCAGGCGGCCGGCGCGGCTGCTGCTGCGCAGGATACCGTCGAGCAGCTCCTGCTGGCGCGGATCGGCCGCCTGCCGCTGCAGCGCCTCCACATTGATGCGCATGGCCGCCAGCGGCGTGCGCAGTTCATGCGCGGCATCCGCGATGAAGGAGCGCTCGCGGGCCGCGCTGTCGCTAACGCGCTGCATCAGCGCGTCGATATTGTCGGTCATGGCGGCCAGCTCCTGGTGAGGCGGACGAAATTCCAGCGGCCGCAGGTCCTGCGGCCCGCGAGAGGCAATCTCGGCGGCAACGCGGCGCCAGGGCCGCAGCGCCAGCCGGATTGACAGCCAGGCAGGCAGGGCAAGGAAGGGCAGGCTGATCAGCAAGGGCAACAGGTAGAAGCCGCGCGAATTCAGCATGAGCAGCACGCCGAAGCTGTCGGCCGGCACGATCACGGTCACGGTGGCGCCGGTCGCAGTCGATTGCCGGGTGCGCGCCCGCCAGCGGCGGCCATCGACTTCCACGGTTTCGATGGTGTCCATGCGGCGGGTGCGCACGCCTTTTGGTGCACGGGGCGAGCTGTAGAGCACCTTGCCCTGTTGTTCCACCACGAAGGTGGGCGTGAAATACGGTTCGCCGTCCGCGCTGTCCGTGGCGTGGCTCGCCAGGTCGACCTGGTGCAGCACCTCCCGCAGCTTTGCCTCGTTGCCGGCCAGGCTGTCGGTCACGGCCAGCACCGCGTCAAAGGGCGCTGTCGATTCCAGCACCACGGTATCGCGGCTGCTTGCCAGCGCGAGGTAGGCCACGCCTGCAGTCCACAGCACGGTGAGCAGCAGCATCTGCGCCAGCAGCAGGCGCCGCATCAGGCTCGGTTCGCGCACCCGGCGCCACCAGCGCCCGCTCATGCTCCGGGTCCGCTCTGGTCGATCACATAGCCCACGCCGCGTACCGTGCGCACATAGCCTTCGCCGATCTTGCGCCGCAGGTTCGCCATGTGCACGTCCAGCGAGTTGCTGGCATTGGCCTGGGCGCCGGGCAGGGCCTGTTCCTCCAGGCTGCGCCGCGTCACCACCCGGTCGGCGCGCATCAGCAGCGTTTTCAATAGGACATATTCGCTGGCCGTCAGCTCCACCGGCTTGCCCTGCACCGTCACGCGCCGCGTCGGCAGGTGCAGGCTCAGGCCGCGCAGTTCCAGGCGCTCGCCGTCAAAGCCGTAGCTGCGGCGCGCGAGGGCGCGCAGCCGGGACAGCAGCTCGGCCAGTTCGAAAGGTTTCACCAGATAGTCGTCCGCGCCGGAGTCGAGGCCGCGCAGGCGGTCCGGCAGCGCGTCGCGCGCACTGAGGATCAACACGGGCAGGTCGCTGCGGTCGCGCCGCAGGCGCGTCAGCAGTTGCAGGCCGTCGCCGTCGGGCAGGCCGAGGTCCAGCAGCACGAGGTCGCACAATTCGGTGTCGAGGAAGCCGGCCGCATCGGCCAGCTTGCGCACCCACACCACCTCCAGGCCCTGGTCGGCCAGTGCAATGCGCACGCCGTTGCCCAAGTCGAGGTCGTCTTCAATCAGCAGGATTTTCATACGGCTATTAAAGCACCAAAAACTGAAGACTCTCTAAAGACTTTGTTCTTCATGCAATCTTCAGAAATGGCTCAGGAAGCCTTCATGCACGGTACCGATACTGGCGGCTCTCCAACTTTATTTCGGATGTGCCATGAAAAAGACCACCTTGATCGCCCTGATGCTTGCCAGCGCTGCCGCTGCCGCCCAGGACAATGAACTCACCCTCAGCGGCGGCATTGCTGCCGCACCGCGCTACGCCGGTTCGGACAAAAACCAGGCCGCTCCGCTGCTCGGCATCGACTACCAGATGGGCAACGGCTTCTTCGCCAGCACCTTGCGCGGCATCGGCTACGGCCAGTCGCTGGGCGCGATGCGCATGAGTGCCGCCCTGGGCTACCGCGGCGAGCGCAGCGACAGCAAGCGCAATGGCTTCGGCGGCAGCCGCGGCGACGCCACGCTGCGCGGCATGGGCGACGTGAAGGGCAGCGCCACGGCCGTGCTGGGCGCCTCCATCGGCCTGTCCGACCGCATCGCCATCAACGGCAATGTGGAAGCGCCGCTGACGCAGCGCGAGAACGGCCGCATGGGTTCGCTGGGCCTGAGCGCTACCGTGTTCGAAGGCCATGCCGACCGCCTGACGCTGGGCGTTTCCGCCAGCGCTGCAGACCGCAAATACATGCAGACCTATTTCGGCGTGACGGCCGAACAGGCGGCGCGCACGAAGTTCAAACGCCATACGCCGAAGGCAGGCGTGCACCAGGCAGACATCAGCCTGGCCTGGGTGCGCCGCATTGACGACCGCTGGTCGGTGACGACGGCACTGGGCGCCTCCACGCTGCTGGGCGACGCGAAGGACAGCCCGCTGGTGCAGCGCCGTACGTCGCCCACGGCGGCCGTGTATGCCAGCTACCGCTACTGAGCTTGCATTCGGCAATATTGGCACTATCTTCAGGCAATTGAGTCCATCTGAAAGGTTCACCATGCCAAGCGCCGTGCGTATCGATTTTGTCTCCGATGTTTCCTGCCCCTGGTGCGCGATCGGTCTGAAATCGCTGGAAACCGCCCTGGGCCGGCTGGAAGGGGAGGTGCAGGCGGAACTGCACTTCCAGCCCTTCGAGCTGAACCCGAACATGGGGCCGGAAGGACAGGACATTACCGAGCACATCACGCAGAAATACGGCTCCTCGCCGGAGCAGCAGGAGCAGTCGCGCGCCATGATCCGCCAGCGCGGCGCCGACGTCGGTTTCGAGTTCGCCATGGACAAGCGCAGCCGTATTTACAACACTTTCGACGCCCACCGTCTCCTGCATTGGGCAGAGGGGGAAGGCCGTCAGCGCGAGCTGAAGCATGCGCTGCTGAGTGCGTATTTCACGCGCGGCGAAGACCCGAGCTCGCACGAGGTGCTGCTGCGTGCCGCCGAAGCAGCCGGCCTGGACCGCAATGCAGCGGCAGAAGTGCTGTCCAGCGGCCGTTTTGCGGACGAAGTACGGGAAGCGGAGCAGTTTTACCAGCGCAACGGCATCAATTCCGTCCCAGCCATCATCATTAACGAACGGCATCTGATTTCAGGTGGCCAGCCGCCTGAAGTCTTTGAGAACGCCCTGCGGCAGATAATAGCTAACAAGTAACACTATTATCCGGGTTACAACGTCTCCCGATTGCGCTACACTGGCCGGAAAGCCCAAATCAGCGCTCCTGGGAGAGTACATGTCAGCAGCAGAGCAATTGTTCCCCTCGTTCCCGCAACCTGCGGATGAAGTGCATCGCCTGGCGGCCCTGCAGCGCTTTGAAGCGCTGGATGAGGCCGTGGGCGAGGATTTCGATTTCCTGGCCCAGATGGCCGCGCGCCTGTGCGGCACCCCGTATGCCTTCATGACCCTGGTGGACGGCGAGCGCACCTGGTTCAATGCCTCCAGCGGCCTGGACATCGGTTCCCAGCCGCGTGCGCAGTCCTACTGTTCGCTGGCCGTGCTGGGCGACGACGCCACCGAAATCGCGGACCTGGCCAACGATGCCCGCACCATGAATATGCCGCTAACGCTGCAGGAACCGAAGATGCGCATGTACAGCAGCATTCCGCTGCGCACCTCGGCCGGATATGCGATTGGCGCCATGTGCGTGATGGATACCCGGCCCGGCGGCCTGAACGACGAGCAGCGCGCTTTCCTGCGCGGCATTGCGCGCCAGGCCATGAGCCTGATTGAAGCGCGCGCCAGCCAGAAGGCGCTGCGCCTGTCCATGCGGGAACTGGAATTGCTCGCGACCACGGATGAGCTGAGCGGCATGCACAACCGCCGCTCGCTGCAGCACCGCCTCAAGTTCGAGGTAGCCCGCGCGCGCCGCTTCCGCACGCCGCTGACGGCGCTGATGATCGACCTGGACCACTTCAAGCACGTCAACGACGAGCACGGCCACCTGGTGGGCGACAAGGTGCTGGCCGAGGTTTGCAAGCTGATCCGCGAAAACGTGCGGGTCATCGATATTGCCGGCCGCTACGGCGGCGAAGAGCTGTGCGTGCTGCTGCCGAATACCCCGCTGGAAGGGGCACACAAGCTGGCGGAAAATTTACGCGCAAAAATCGCAGCCCAAGTACACTATGACGGCGCGCGCCGCATCACGGTGACGGCCAGCATCGGCATCGGCGTCCACAACGATATGGACGTGAGCGATGCCGAAACGCTGCTGCGCGCCGCCGACGCCGCGCTGTACCGCGCGAAGGCGAAGGGGCGCGATTGCGTCGAAAGCTGAACTATCGGAGAAACAAGTAATGCCCAAAGCAATGTGGAATGGCGTGGTGATCGCGGAAGCGGCCGAGAACGAAGTGGAAATCGTCGAGCACAACGTCTACTTCCCGCCTGAGCGCGTCAAGCAGGAATACCTGAAAACGAGCAGCCACACCACCATGTGCCCATGGAAAGGCGTGGCCAGCTACTACGACGTGGAAATTGACGGCAAACTCAACAAGAACGCCGCCTGGTACTACCCCACGCCCAGCGACGCCGCCAAAGCCCTCAAGAACCGCATCGCCTTCTGGCACGGCGTGGAAGTCAGCCACTGAGGCATGGCGCTGGAACCCCGTCCGTATCTGCGGCGCGTCAGCGCCAGTGTGGGCGCGGACGTTGACCGGAGTGCGTATCCCTTCAATATTCCCGCCCTGGCTAGCCTGCAGCAGGTGGACTTCCATCCGGACGTCACCTTTTTTATCGGTGAGAACGGCAGCGGCAAATCCACGCTGCTGGAAGCGATCGCCCTGAGCCTCGGCTTCAGCATGGAAGGCGGCACGCGCAGCGTCCGCGTCAACACAGCCTCCCACGGTTCGCCATTGCAGGACAGCCTGCAGCTCACGCGCAGCTACAAGATGCCCCGCGACGGCTACTTTTTTCGTGCCGAGAGCTTTTTCAATGTGGCCACCTATATGGACCAATTGCCCGGTGATGGCGGTTACGGAGGCTTGCTGCATGAACGGTCGCATGGCGAAGCCTTCATGGCCGTGCTGCTGAACAAATTCAGGGGCAACGGGCTATATCTGCTTGACGAACCGGAAGCAGCCTTGTCCCCCAATCGCCAGCTGGCGGCACTGGCCGCGATTCACCAGCTGGTGCAGCGTGAATCCCAATTCATCATCGTCACCCACTCGCCCATTCTGCTGGCTTACCCGAACGCGCGAATCTACAGCTTCGAGGAGGATGGGCTGCGGCAAGTAGCGTATGAAGACACGGAACACTACGCGGTAACACGCGACTTCCTTAACCATTATCCCCAGCGGCTCGACCGCTTGCTGGCGGAAGACTGATCCATGGATAACCTCACCCATTCTTTCGTCGGCCTGGGCGTTGGTGAACTGGTGCAGCGCAGCCTGCCGCCGGAGGCGGATGCCGCGCAACAGCGCACGCGGCACCGGCTGCTGCTGACGGCCTGCGCGGCGGCCAGCAATTTCCCCGACCTCGACCTGTTCCTCACCCGGCTGCTGCCGGACCCGCTGGGCTATCTGCTGCACCATCGCGGGCATACGCACACGATTCTGTATGCGCTGCCGCAGGCCTTGCTGCTATTGGCGCTGTTATGGCTGCTGTGGCCGAACGCACGGGCGCTGCTGCGCAGCAGTCCAATGGCGCGCATCGGGCTTGGCATCGCCATCGTGGCCGGTTTCGCGCTGCACCTGTCGATGGACTTCCTGAATTCATACGGCATCCATCCCTTCTATCCGCTGAATAATGGCTGGTTCTACGGCGACATGATCTTTATCGTAGAGCCGGTGTTCTGGGTGGCTTTCGGCGTGCCGCTGGCGCTCGCCATTCCGTGGAAGGTCCTGCGCTGGCCGGCGATCGCCTTGCTGGCGCTGGTGCTCTGCTACTTTGCGGGTAAGGGCTACCTCTCGCCAGCCTCCCTGGCGGGCCTGTTCATTCTCGGTGGCGCCATTGCCGCGCTGCGCTTGATGCATATGCACAGCCGGCGTGCGCTGGCTCTCGCACTCGTGATTAGTTTCGGCTTTGTCGGCCTGCAGGCTGCCGCGTCGCATGCAGGCCGGCAGCGCATCGAGCAAAGCCTGCAGGCCATGGACCCGCAGTCGCGCGTGCTGGACGTGGCGATGACGGCGTTTCCAGCCCAGCCCCTGTGCTGGTCCTTCGTCTCGGTGGAGAGCAATGAGGCGGCAGGCAGTTACCGCCTGCGGCGCGGCCTGCTGAGCCTTGCGCCATCGTGGATGCATGTGCGTGAATGCCCCGCAGCCTTGCGCGATCCGGCGCAGTTCGCGGATGCGGAAGGGCGGCTGCAGCTGTATTCGGAGTGGCAGGGCAGCCTGCCCATGCTGCGCGAGCTGGCGCAGCGCGATTGCCATGTAAATGCCTGGCTGCGCTTCGCGCGCATGCCCGCCGTGGACGGCAATACGGCGAGCGATATGCGCTTCGCCGCCACGCCGCGCGGCAACTTCACCACGCTCGAAGTGGCGGGTGACAGCGAACGCTCCTGCCCCGGCAGCGTGCCGCCCTGGGGCTATCCGCGCGCCGACCTGCTGTCACCGGCGCTAAGATGAGCAGCAATGAATCCACCTGATCCCGTGCAAGCGGCGCCCGCCGCCTTATCGTCAGACCCGCACCAGCGCTACGGCAAACCTGCCGCCGGCTGGCGCGCGGCGCTGTATGCGGTGATCTTTGAATCCGATACGCGCAAGGGCCGCGCCTTCGACCTTGGCCTGATCGTGGCCATTCTGCTCAGCGTAACGTGCGTGATCCTGACCAGCATGGCGCCCGTGGCGCAGCGCTACGGCGACTGGCTGGTGGCGGCGGAGTGGTTCTTCACCATCCTGTTCACCATCGAATACATCGCGCGCCTGCTCAGCGTGCAGCGCCCGGTGCGCTATGCGCGCAGCTTCTTCGGCGTGATCGACCTGCTGTCCATCCTGCCCAGCTATGTGTCGCTGTTCATTCCCGGCGCCCATGTGCTGCTGGACGTGCGCATCCTGCGCCTGCTGCGCATCTTCCGCATCCTCAAGCTCACGCTCTACATCCAGGAATACAGCATGCTGGGCCACGCGCTGATGGCGAGCCGGCGCAAGATCCTGATCTTCCTGTCGGTAGTGATGCTCATCGTATTCCTGCTGGGGACTGTGATGTATGTGGTGGAAGGCCCGGCGCATGGCTTCACCAGCATTCCCACGGCGGTGTACTGGGCGGTGAGCACCATGACCACCGTGGGCTTCGGCGACCTGGTGCCGAAGACGGACCTGGGCCGCGCCATCGCCTCCGTCATGATGCTGCTCGGCTGGGGCATTCTCGCGGTGCCGACGGGGATTATCAGCTCCGAAATCACCTACCAGCGCGCGCAGCCCGACCGTCCGCACCGCACGTGCGATGGCTGCCTGGCCACCGGCCACGAAGCCACCGCACGTTTCTGCCGCAGCTGCGGCAAGGACCTGCCGCCGCTGGCTTAAGCCGCCAGCTTCTCCTGCGCGAAGTCAGTGGAGAGGGCGGTATCGATCCACTCGCCCAGCTCCTTCTCGACTGAAGCGTTCTTCTCGCGCACGCGGGCCACGGTGTCGCTGCCCAGCTGCAGGCGCACGGGCGGTTGCGCTGCGTCGGCCAGCGTTAGCATGGCGGCCGCCAGCTTCTCGGGATTGCCCGGCTGATTGTGGCTCGCATGGGCCGCGAAATCGCGCATCACGCCCACGGTGTCCGCATAGTCATCAATGCGGTTTGCAGTCGCCACCAGCGAGTTCTGGTCGAGGAAGTCGGTGCGGAAGAACCCCGGTTCCACCACGGTGACGTGAATGCCCAGCGGCGCCAGTTCCTGGGCCATCGCTTCGCTCAGGCCCTCCACCGCAAATTTGGTGGAACCGTACACGCCCCAGCCGTGATAGGCAGAGTAGCCGCCGATCGACGAGATGTTGATCACATGGCCGCTGCCTTGTTTGCGCATCACCGGCAGCACGGCACGGCTCACATTCAGCAGGCCGAACACATTGGTCTCGAACACCTGGCGCACTTCGTCGGCGGACGATTCTTCCACCGCGCCCAGCAGGCCGTAGCCCGCGTTATTCACCAGCACATCGATACGGCCGAAGTGCTCCACTGCCTTGCGCGCTGCCAGGATGGCGGCCGCTTCCTTCGTCACATCCAGCGCCACGGCGAGCAGGTTTTCCTGCGCGCCCAGCGCATCGATCACGGTCTGGGGATTGCGGGCGGTTGCCACGACCTTGTCGCCACGGGCCAGCGCATCGCGGGCGATCAGTTTGCCGAAACCACGGGAAGCGCCGGTGATAAACCATACTTTGCTCATGATGTTTTCCTTTCGGGTTAAGAGTTGATGGAGCCCAGTTTAGGCCTGGCCGTGGTGTTACACTAGATAGAGGAAAGCTGATTCATTTTCATCTTCTGGTTGTAAATAAAAATGGACAAGGCCCGGGTCATCACACTGTTTATCGGCGTCGTGCGCGCCAAGAGCTTCAGCCAGGCGGCGGTGGAGGCGGGGCTGACGCCGCAAGCCGTGAGCAAGGCGGTACGCCAGCTGGAAGAGCACCTCGGCGTCCGCCTGTTCCACCGCACCACGCGCAGCCTGAGCCTCACGGATGAAGGCCAGCGCCTGTTCGAACTGGCCAATCCAGGCCTGCGCCTGCTGGATGAAGCCTTCGACCAGGTGCAGAACAGCAGGAGCGAAGTGGATGGCCTGATCCGCATCGCCGCGCCGCCGTCGCTGGGCACCACCTTCCTGGCGCCTTTGATCGCGGGCTTTCAGCAGCAGTATCCCGGCGCCGCCTTCGACCTTCAGCTGAGCGACCAGTTCACGGACCTGATCGAAGCGAAGATCGATGTGGGCTTCCGTGCAGGCCACCCGCCGGAGCGCAACCTGGTGGCACGGCGCATCGGCGACATCGTGCTGCACATTTGCGCCGCGCCGTCCTATATTGAACGGTATGGGGCGCCGCGCAATGCGCAGGAACTGCTGCAGCACCGCTGCACCGGTTTCCGCCAGCCGAATACGGGGCGCCTGGTGCCGTGGGAGCTGCACGGCGAAGGCGGCACGGTGTTCATGGACGTGCCCTGCGTGGCCAGCTTCAATACGGCGGAATCGGAAGTAGCGGCGGTACGCGAAGGCGTAGGCATCGGCCAGCTGGCGGCCTTCATGCTGGGCGACGATGTCGCGCAGGGCAGGCTGCAGCACCTGCTGCCGCAGCTGGACACGCACAACGCGGGCGTGTACATGTACTACCAGCAGCGCACCCGCATGCCGCTGCGCGTGCGCCATTTCATCGATTACGCCAGCGAGGCGTCGAAGCACGCATTCCCGAACCTGCGAAAGGCGAAATAGATGGACCGGCTTTACCTGATGACCGTGTTCGTGGCCGTGGCCGAGGAGGGCGGCTTTGCCGCCGGTGCGCGCAAGCTCAAGCTGTCGCCGCCCGCCGTCACGCGCGCCATCGCCGCGCTGGAAGAGCGCCTCGGCCTGCGCCTGCTGGAGCGCACCACGCGCCATGTGCGCGTCACGCAGGCCGGACAGCGCTACCTGGACGATGCGCGCCGCATCATCGCGGCCGTGGACGAAGCGGATGAAGCGGCGGCCGGCATCAACGCGACACCGCGCGGCCACCTGGCCGTAACGGCACCCATGCTGTTCGGCCGCATGTACGTCACGCCGGGCATTGTGGACTATTTACAACGCTACCCCGGCACCGAAGTCTCGGCCGTTTTTGTTGACAGGGTGACCAACCTGATGGAGGAGGGGCTGGACGTGGCCGTGCGCATCGGCGAGCTGCCTGATTCCTCGCTCCAGGCACTGCAGGTGGGCCGCGTGCGCCGCATGATTGTTGCTTCGCCAAGCTATCTGGCAGCCAGCGGTACGCCGCAGCACCCGTCCGAAATAGTCCATCACACGGTGATTGCGGCAACTGGCGCCAGCATTCAGCCGGAGTGGCGTTTCATAGAGGAAACGAAGCTTCAGGGCTATAAAGTTCAGCCCCGTTTTACCGTCACCAGCAACGATGCCGTGATCGAAGCGGCGCGCTGCGGGCTGGGCCTGGCGCGCCTGCTTTCCTACCAGGCCGCGCCGTGGATCGCGAGCGGCGATCTATTGCCGGTCTTGCAGGAATTTGAACTGCCGCCGGTGCCGGTTAACATTGTGCACCGCGACGGAAGGCAGGGTTCGGCGCGGGTCCGGGCCTTCATCGACCTGCTTGCCGAACGCCTGCGCGGCGATCCCGGCCTTGCCTGATAGACCAGACCCTGCTAATTGAGTGGTATAGGCACGCAATTTGCTGCTATTCTGGTATATACAAATTGGGAGGTAGGTATCATGAACAAGAGCATTAACTCTGCCGCCGCTTCGCAAAGGGTGGCAGGGCAGGCAGCGGGCACCAAAAAGCCGCTGCGTAGCGAACGCCTGACTGCACGTGGTGTGGATCTGAAGAAAAAGAATGTCCGTACGGGCACTTATGCTGCCGGTGGTTTGCTGGCGCTGGTAGGCCTGGCCGCAGTACTGCTGAACTGATTCAGATGATGCGCAGTTCGTCCAGCGGCCAGCGCGGGCGGACATTGAAGGAATAGTCGCGTTGTGCCGCTTGTGGATTAATCCGCAGCCGCATCGCGCCCGCAAAGGCGATCATCGCGCCGTTGTCGGTACAGAATTCCAGTTCAGGGTAGTAGACCTTGAAGCGCTTTTTGGCGGCCGCTGCGTTCAGTGATGCACGCAGCTGGCTGTTGGCGCCCACCCCACCTGCGATCACCAGCCGTTTCAGGCCGGTCTGCTTCAGCGCGGCCATGCATTTGGCCGTCAGCACATCCACAATCGCATCCACGAAACCGCGTGCGATGTTGGCCTTGTCCTGCTCGCACACATTGCTGTGGTTCTTCACCACGGTGAGCACGGCCGTTTTCAGGCCCGAGAAGCTGAAGTTCAGGTCCTTTGAGTGCAGCATGGGGCGCGGCAGCTTGTAGGCGTTCGGATCGCCGAATTCGGCCATGCGCGAAATGGCGGGGCCGCCAGGGTAACCGAGGCCCAGCAGCTTGGCCGATTTGTCGAAAGCCTCGCCGGCCGCATCGTCCAGCGTTTCGCCCAGCAGCTCATACTGGCCCACGCCGTCCACCCGCATCAGCTGCGTGTGGCCGCCCGAGACCAGCAGCGCCACGAAGGGAAATTCCGGCGGCTCGGAAGCGAGCAGCGGCGACAGCAGGTGGCCTTCCAGGTGGTGCACGCCCAGCACGGGCTTGTCCAGCGCGAGGCCGAGGCTGCAGGCGATGGACGAACCCACCAGCAGCGCGCCCGCCAGGCCGGGACCTTGCGTGTAGGCGATGGCGTCGATCTGCTTCGCGTCGATCTGCGCGCCGCTCAGCGTTTGCTCCAGCAGCGGAATCGCGCGCCGGATATGGTCGCGCGACGCCAGTTCCGGCACTACGCCGCCGTACTCCTCGTGCATGGCCACCTGCGAATGCAGGGCGTGCGACAGCAGGCCGCGCTCCGTGTCATACAGGGCCAAGCCGGTTTCGTCACAGGAGGATTCAACGCCGAGAACGATCATGGAAATGCTGCGGATTCAAAAGAGGAATCCGCCATTGTAATGGAAAGCGGCCGCAACTTCATGGGGCGGCCGGTCCGCCATGGGGCGCCGCTGCACCCGGGAAGTGCGCCCGTCATTCCCGCGCAGGCGGGAATCCAGGCGTGCCGCCGGCAAAATGGTGGCACCGCTCTTGCTACCAGCTCCATTGCGCCGCGCCTGGACGAAAGGAGACCCGATGCCACAACAATGGAAACTGATTTGCAAGCTAAAGGACATTCCACCCCTTGGCACGCGGCTGGTGCCGCGCGGCCTCGCATGGCAGGAACTTCCGGGTGTGCTGCTGGAGCGTGACAGCGGCGAAGCAATCCATGCCCGGCTCAACGCCCATGAAGGCCGGCCGTACAAGGTAAAGGTGGAGGATGGCAGAGTGTACCTGGACCTGCGGGAACTCGGCGAGCCCGCCAGCCGCGCGGAAGCGGCACTGGCGGGCACCTACGGTGTGTCGCCGCTGGTGGAGATGCGGCTTTAAGGACGGGCCAGCAGTTCGCGGTGTGCGTCGCGCAGCATTTTGGCCGTGGTGTCCCAGTCGATGCAGCCGTCGGTCACCGAGCAGCCGTACTTGAGTTGCGACAGGTCGGCCGGAATCGGCTGGTTGCCGCCCACGATATTCGACTCGATCATCACGCCTACCAGCGACTTGTTGCCGTTGATGATCTGGTTAATCACGTCCGTCATCACCAGCGGTTGCAGGTCCGGCTTCTTGTAGCTGTTGGCGTGCGAGCAGTCCACCACGATATTGGATGGCAGCTTGGCCTTGGCCAGCGCCTGTTCGGCGATGGTGACGGACACCGAATCATAGTTCGGGCGGTCGCCGCCGCCGCGCAGCACCACATGGCCGTGCGCGTTGCCGCGCGTGCGCACGATGGACACATTGCCCTGGCTATTGATGCCGAGGAAGGCGTGCGGATTGGCGGCCGACAGAATGGCGTTGATCGCAATGCCGATATCGCCGTCGGTGCCGTTCTTGAAGCCGACCGGGGTGGACAGGCCGGACGACATTTCGCGGTGCGTTTGCGACTCGGTGGTGCGGGCGCCGATGGCGGTCCAGGCGATCAGGTCGCCCAGGTATTGCGGCGAGATCGGGTCTAGCGCTTCGGTCGCGGTAGGCAGGCCCATCTCGCAGACATCCAGCAGGAACTGGCGCGCTTTCTCCATGCCCACATCCACGCGGAAGGAATCGTCCATGAAAGGATCGTTGATATAACCCTTCCAGCCGGTGGTGGTGCGCGGCTTCTCGAAATATACGCGCATCACCAGCAGCATGGTGCCCTTGACTTCCTCCTGCAGGGTCTTAAGGCGGCGTGCGTAGTCCAGGCCGGCGACCGGATCGTGGATGGAGCAGGGGCCCACCACCACGAACAGGCGCTTGTCGGTACGGTCCAGGATGGCGCGCAGGTCTTCGCGGCCATTGGTGACGGTAGCGGACGCCTTCTCGGTCAGCGGCAGTTTCGCGTGCAGCGCTTCGGGCGTTGGCATCGAAGCGAAGGAGGTGACATTAATATTTTCGAGGTCTTGGGCAATCATGATTCAAGCGTGGTTTCTGCAGGGGGAGCCTGATAGTGTAGCCGAAATGCGGTAAGCTGTTTGAATGACGATCAAGGAACCATTCAAGGCCGCGCCCTTCATCAAGGAGATTGGCCGCGGCAAGGACGGCGCGCGCAGCATGAGCCGCAGCGACGCCCGCGCCCTCTACGAAGCCATGCTGGACGGGCGCGTGAGCGACCTCGAACTGGGCGGCATTTTGCTCGCGATGCGCATCAAGGGCGAATCGGTAGAAGAGCTGGCAGGCTTCCTCGACGCGGCCGAAGCGTCCTTCGCGCCACTGCATGGGCCGGACGGCGACTATGCGCCAGTGCTCATCCCCAGCTACAACGGCGCGCGCAAGATGGCGAACCTGACAGCGCTGCTGGCGCTGCTGCTCGCGCGCGAAGGCGTGCCGGTGCTGGTGCATGGCGTGGCGCATGACGTGGGCCGCGTGGCGACGGCCGAGGTGTTCGCCGAGCTGGGCGTGCCTGCGGCCGCCTCGCATGCGGAAGCGGAAGCGGCGCTTGCCGGCGGCCACGCCAGCTTCATCACCATCGACGCGCTGGCGCCGAAGCTGGCCTATATGCTGTCGCTGCGCCGCGTGCTGGGCGTGCGCAACTCCACCCACACGCTGGTCAAGATCATGCAGCCGTTTGCGGGACCGGCCTTGCGGCTGGTCTCCTACACGCATCCCGAGTATCTTGAAACGCTGGGCGAATACTTCACCACGGCCGCCCCGCATGAGCGCGGCGACGCCTTCCTGATGCGCGGCACCGAAGGCGAAACGGTCGCCAACGCCAACAAGGCGCAGAAGATCGACTGGTTCCACGAAGGGGCGCGTGAAGTGCTGGTGGAAAAGCAGTTGCTGGTCGAGCAGCTGCCCGCGCTCCCCGAAGACAAAAGCGCCGCATCGACGGCGGCCTGGATCAAACAGGTACTGTCCGGCGCCATCCCCGTCCCCGACAGCATCGCCCAGCAAGCCGCCCACTGCCTCGCCGTCTCCCGCGCCCTCCGCACCCGCCACCGCTGAGTCTGTCCCACCATGGGGTCACACCCCAAAACGGGACACTCGCTGCGCATCGTGTCCCGTTTTGGGGTGTGACCCCACGGTGGGACAGTTGTGGGTTCGCGTAGAATGCCGGGTTTGGATGCGGCGGGGGCGAGATGGCGAAGATGTTTGATGTGGCGGTGGTGGGCGCGGGTGCGGCCGGGATGATGTGCGCGGCCACGGCGGCACAACAGGGCAAGCGCGTTGTATTGATCGACCATGCTGCCAAGCTCGCCGAGAAGATCCGTATCTCCGGCGGCGGCCGCTGCAATTTCACGAACATCAATGCCGGGCCGGCCAACTTCCTGTCCGAAAATCCGCACTTCGCCAAGAGCGCGCTGTCGCGCTATACGCCGCAGGATTTCGTCGCCCTCGTCAAGAAGCACCGCATCGTCTTCCACGAGAAGCACAAGGGCCAGCTGTTCTGCGATGACTCCGCCGAGCAGATTATCGAGATGCTGAAGGATGAATGTGCGGCAGGCGATGTGCACTGGCGCATGCCTGCCAAAGTGGAATCCGTAACGAAGACGGAGCAGGGCTTCCTGCTGGCCACCGACAGCGGCGAGATCGAGGCCACGGCGCTTGTCATCGCCACCGGCGGCCTGTCGATCCCCAAGATCGGCGCAACCGACTTCGGCTACCGCATCGCCAAGCAATTCGGCCTGAACATCATCGAGCCGCGCCCGGCGCTGGTGCCGCTCACCTTCGATGAGCAGGAATGGGCGCCGTTCGCGGCGCTGGCCGGCATTTCGCTGGAAGTGGACGTGGAAACCGGTTCGCTCAAGGGCCGCAACCCCACCGGCGCCCGCTTCCGCGAAGACCTGCTGTTCACCCACCGCGGCCTGTCCGGCCCCGCCATCCTGCAGATTTCCAGCTTCTGGCAGCCCGGCACGCCCATCACCATCAACCTGCTGCCGGAAATGGATGTGGCGCAAGCCCTGATCGAGGGTAAATCCACCATCAAGAAGCAGCTCGCCAACGTTATCGCCCAGTGGCTGCCCGCGCGCCTGGCGGAGGGGCTGCTGCAGGCGCATGGCTTCGCCGCCGATGCCAAGCTGGCCGATATGAAGGATGAGCAGCTGCGCAAGCTGGGGCGCGCCCTGAACCAGTGGACCATCACGCCGAATGGTTCGGAAGGCTACCGCAAGGCGGAAGTGACCCGGGGCGGCGTCGATACCAAAGAGCTGTCCCAGCAGTCGATGATGGCCAACAAGGTGCCCGGCCTCTACTTCATCGGCGAGACCGTGGACGTGACCGGCTGGCTGGGTGGCTACAATTTCCAGTGGGCCTGGGCTTCGGGGGTAGCGGCCGGGCTGGCAATCTGATATGATCCGTTTCCCGGCTTGGGGTTTCGATCTCTGTCCAAGCCTGCAGTACAGATCCAGCCTGAGTTGTGCCATTTCCACAAGCTCCAGGCAAGCCCGAGTATGCAGCGTGCTTCCCATCCAGGGAAAAATCTGCTATATTCGCTGTCTCTCTGAAACCCTAACGGTTTGAATTTTTACCAATGACCACTATTCGCCTTAAAGAAAACGAGCCGTTCGAAGTCGCAATGCGTCGCTTCAAGCGCACCATCGAAAAAACCGGTCTGCTGACCGAACTGCGCGCTCGCGAGTTCTACGAAAAGCCAACCGCTGAGCGCAAGCGCAAGCTGGCCGCAGCCGTGAAGCGTCACTACAAGCGTATCCGCAGCCAGCAGCTGCCGAAGAAGCTGTACTAATTTCCGCTTCTGCATCACGCACCTGCCGTTGGCGCTTGCGCCCCTGGTGCGTGTGCGTACGCGATTACCCGCTCCGGTTTTCCGCAGCGGGTTTTCCTTTTTCTAAGCCCACTTTTTGAGGTTGCCATGAGCCTGAAAGCACAGATCACCGATGACATGAAAAGCGCCATGCGCGCAAAGGATACCCAGAAGCTGGGCGCCATCCGCCTGGTTATGGCCCAGATCAAGCAGAAAGAGGTCGATGAGCGTATCGAGGTGACCGACGCCCACATCCTGGCCCTCATCGAAAAAATGATCAAGCAGCGCAAGGATTCGATCACCCAGTTCGAAGCCGGCGGCCGTGCCGACCTGGCCGAAATCGAAAAAGCCGAGATGGCTATCCTGGCAACGTATATGCCGGTCGGCCTGACGGACGAGGAAATTGCCGCTGCAGTGAAGGCTGCCGTGGCCGAAACCGGCGCCAGCGGCCCGCAGGACATGGGCAAGCTGATGGCCGTGCTGAAGCCGCAGCTGGCCGGCCGTGCCGACATGACCGTGGTGTCCACCCTCGTGAAGAAAGCGCTGACCGCAGCGTAATCCTCCGCGCACCGTTGAGCTGTATCAACTCCAGCCCGGCGGTGCGGTATAGTCTGATCTGCAACAAGCTCACCAGCCACACGTGATTCCACAGTCCTTCATTGCCGATCTGCTCAACCGCGTCGATATCGTCGACGTGGTGGGCCGCTACGTGCAGCTGAAAAAGGGCGGGGCCAATTTCCAGGGCCTGTGCCCCTTCCACAACGAGAAATCGCCGAGCTTTACGGTCAGCCCCACCAAGCAGTTCTACCACTGCTTCGGCTGCGGCGCGCACGGCACCTCGATCGGCTTCCTGATCGAATATTCCGGCATGGGCTTTGTCGATGCCGTAAAGGAGCTGGCGCAGGGCGTGGGCATGATCGTGCCGGAGGCGGACGACAAGATTCCGCCCGCCCAGCGCGCCGCCCAGCAGGCCCAGTCCATGGCGCTGTCCGAAGCGATGACGACGGCGGCCGAGTTCTACAAGGCCGAGCTGCGCAAGGCGCCGAATGCCATCGCCTACCTGAAAGGCCGCGGCCTGACGGGGGAAATCGCGGCCCGTTTCGCCCTTGGCTACGCCCCCAATGGCTGGGACAACCTGCGCGCCGTGTTCCCGAAATACGACGCGCCCGTGCTGGTGGAGGCCGGCCTCGTCATCGACAAGGTGGATGACCAGGGCAACCATATCAAGCGCTACGACCGCTTCCGCGAGCGCGTCATGTTCCCGATTCGCAACACCAAAGGCCAGGTGATCGCCTTCGGCGGCCGCATCATGGAGCAAGGCGAGCCAAAATACTTAAATTCCCCGGAAACGCCTTTATTTTCAAAGGGTTCCGAGCTGTACGGCCTGTTTGAAGCGCGCCAGGCCATCCGCGACGCCGGCTATGTGCTGGTGACGGAAGGCTATATGGACGTGGTGGCGCTGGCCCAGATGGGCTTCCCGCAGGCGGTGGCCACGCTGGGCACGGCTTGCACCACCACCCATGTGCAGAAACTGTTGCGCCAAACCGACATCGTGATTTTCAGCTTCGACGGCGACCGCGCGGGCCGCAAGGCCGCCCGCCGCGCCCTGGAAGCCTGTTTGCCGCAGGTGTCGGACGACAAAACCATCAAATTCCTGTTCCTGCCGCAGGAGCACGACCCGGACAGCTATATCCGTGAATATGGCGCCGAGGCCTTCGAGCAGCAGGTGCACGAGGCCATGCCGCTGAGCCAGTTCCTGCTGCGCGAGGCGGCCGGCGACCACGACCTGAGCGAGCCCGAAGGCCGGGCCCGCACCCAGTTCGACGCCAAGCCCATGCTGCAGGCCATGGCGCCGTCCGCCCTGCGGCTGCAGATCGTGCGCGGCCTGGCGACCATGACGCAGAGCGCGCCGGGCGAGATCGAGGGCCTGTTCGAGCTGGCCAAGCCGGTGGCCGTGGCCCGCAAGGCACCGCCGCGCAGCAAGCGCCAGGAGCCGGTGGGGCTGGAACTGAAGATTATCCGGGCGCTGATTACGCACCCGGCGCTGGCCATGCCGCTGGATGACAGCGCGCTGGAAGCCTGCCGCCAGTTCGGCGACGAGGCCTGCGAGCGCCTGACCCACCTGATCCAGCTGGCGCAGTCGCTCGGCCCGCAGGGTACGTTTGCTGCCTTCGTGCAGCATCTGAAGGAAACCGGCAGCGAATATGATGCGATCATCGGCGAAATCGCCGCCGCGCCGGAACCGGATGTGGACAGCGAACAGGTGTGGCTGACCGCCACCATCCGCCAGCTGAAGCTGGATGCGCTGAAGGCCGAGCTGAACGCACTGTTCTCGGCGGGTTTGTCTTCTGACGAGATCGGTGTACGCTATCGTGAAATTACGTCTAAGCAAGATCAACTCATGCGGGAAGCTGAGGCGGCAATGAGCCCGCGCTAAGTTGGCAAACAGGTTGAAAACACGCTACAGCGCCAGAGGGAGGCGGGGGCTGCACTTCTGGCAATTGTAAAGTGACGTGCTATAATAAAACGCTAAGTATTTCAATACTTTGGCTAGGTTTTTCAGTTCAGAATTTGTGTTTGTTTTCAGTAAGTTAGGCTCTTGATCGGCGCGTCAGTGAGCGTCGGCGGCCAGAGCCGGACTTGGGTTGAGACGGCGCGAGTTTCTTGTCGCCGAGCGGGTCCAGCCCGCGTCCTCACCGCCATGGCTCTAGCCCCCGCGCGCTGCCGTACAGTAGAATTTCCTGCCACACCAGGCAGGCAAGGCTGTTGCGTGGAGAGCAGAGCCTGCAATGAGTAGCAGTTTTAGCAGTGCCGGGGTGGATTATCGGCATCATCCTAAACCGTTAAGCAAGTCGTTGTGACATCGAAAGCGCCTGTGCCAGCAAAGAAACCTGAAACCAAAGCGGCTGCAAAGCCCAGCAAAGTGACCGCCAAGGCTGCCAAGACGGCCGATAAAACGGAGACCCGCGCCAGCGCGCCGCCAGCGGTCAGCCAGACCACGGATGCGGCGGCCCTGGCCGCCATCGATACTTCGGGCTACGTGCTCCCCACCGTCAAGGTGCCGGGCCGGCGCGGCCGCAAGCCGAAAGAGTTCCAGCCTGAGAACGACGAGGTCGCCGCGCTGAACGCGGTCGAGCGCGCCGAGCTCAAGGCCGTGGACAAGGCCAAGGCCAAGGACCGCAAGGCCAAGGAAAAAGCGCTGCTGAAAGATGCCTTCTCGTCCGATACCGAGGCGACCGAGGAAGAGCTGGAGCGCCGCCGCCAGAAGCTCAAAACGCTGATCAAGTTCGGCAAGGAGCGCGGCTTCCTCACCTACGCCGAGATCAACGACCACCTGCCGGACAATATCGTCGATCCGGAAGCGATCGAAGGCATCATCGGCACCTTCAACGACATGGGCATCGCCGTGTACGAGCACGCGCCGGATGCCGAAACGCTGCTGCTGTCCGATAACGTTGCCACCGTCACCAGCGACGACGAAGCGGAGGCTGCGGCCGAGGCCGCGCTGTCCACCGTCGATTCCGATTTCGGCCGCACCACCGACCCGGTCCGCATGTATATGCGTGAAATGGGTTCGGTTGAGCTGCTGACGCGCGAAGGCGAGATCGAGATTGCCAAGCGCATCGAAGACGGCCTGAAGGACATGATCCAGGCCATCTCCGCCTGCCCGGTCACCATTGCCGAAATTCTTGCCACCTCGGAACGCATCCGCCTGGACGAGCTCAAGATCGACGAGATCGTTGACGGCCTGGTGGACGAGAACGAAGAAGCGTCCGCACCGGTCGCCTCCGACGAGGAAGAAGAGGACGAGGACGCCGAGGAAGAAGACGAAGAGGAAGAAGAGGAAGCCAGCCCCTCGGGCGCTGCTGCCGGCTATTCGGCCGAACAGCTGGAAGCCCTGAAGCAGGCTGCCCTTGCAAAATTCGACAATATTGCCGACCAGTTCGACAAGATGCGCCGCGCCTTCGAGAAGGACGGCTACAACTCCAAAGCCTATGTGAAGGCGCAGGACAACATCTCGCAGGAGCTGCTGGGCATCCGCTTCACTGCCAAGGTGGTGGAAAAGCTGTGCGACACCCTGCGCGGCCAGGTGGACGAAGTGCGCCATATCGAGAAGCAGATCCTCGACGTGGCGGTGAACAAGTGCGGCATGCCGCGCGCCCACTTCATCAAGGTCTTCCCGGGCAATGAAACCAATCTGGAGTGGGTGGACGGCGAAGTGTCTGCCGGCCATGCCTACAGCGCCATCCTGGGCCGTAACATCCCGACCATCAAGGAACTGCAGCAGCGCCTGATCGACCTGCAGGCGCGCGTGGTGCTGCCGCTGCCGGACCTGCGCAACATCAACCGTTCCATGGCGGCCGGTGAAATGAAGGCGCGCAAGGCCAAGCGTGAAATGACCGAGGCCAACCTGCGCCTGGTGATTTCGATCGCCAAGAAATACACCAACCGCGGCCTGCAGTTCCTGGACCTGATCCAGGAAGGCAATATCGGCCTGATGAAGGCGGTGGACAAGTTCGAATACCGCCGCGGCTACAAGTTCTCCACCTACGCTACGTGGTGGATTCGCCAGGCGATCACCCGTTCCATCGCCGACCAGGCGCGCACCATCCGTATTCCGGTGCACATGATCGAGACGATCAACAAGATGAACCGCATCTCGCGCCAGATCCTGCAGGAAACCGGCGCGGAACCCGATCCGGCGACCCTTGCGATCAAGATGGAAATGCCGGAAGACAAGATTCGCAAGATCATGAAGATCGCGAAAGAGCCGATTTCGATGGAGACGCCGATTGGCGACGACGACGATTCGCACCTGGGCGACTTCATCGAGGACAACAACACGCTGGCCCCGTCCGACGCGGCCCTGCACGCCTCGATGCGCGGCGTCGTCAAGGACGTGCTGGACTCCCTGACGCCACGCGAAGCCAAGGTGTTGCGCATGCGTTTCGGCATCGAAATGTCCACCGACCACACTCTGGAAGAGGTCGGCAAACAGTTCGATGTGACCCGCGAGCGTATCCGCCAGATCGAAGCGAAGGCCCTGCGCAAACTGCGCCACCCCTCGCGCTCGGACAAGCTGAAGAGCTTCCTCGAAGGTAACTAAAGCTTGACGGATAGGGCCTCCAGCCCTATCCTGCCGGGTTCTCAGGGCCTCTAGCTCATGCTTGGTTAGAGCAGCGGACTCATAATCCGTTGGTGCCCGGTTCGACTCCGGGGAGGCCTACCAGATCGTAGTAAACAAAGGGTTAGTCTGATGGCTAGCCCTTTGTTTTTCCTGCGCTAAGCTGTCCACATTGGCTTGGCAAATATCGAAAGTGGTGTAACCTTGTGCCATGAGCTCCGTCCCATCCCCAATTGACCCGCAGTTCGCCACCGCTGAAGAAGCGGCGGCCTATGATCACTGGTTCCGCACCCAGGTGCGGGAAGCCATCGAAGATGCTCGTCCCAGCATCCCGCACGACAAGGTAATGGCCGAAATGCGCGCCATCATTGCATCGAAAAACAAATCTCAAGTCGAATAGCTGGTCGTGACGCCAGAATAAATACAGCTTCCCTATACTGTATTTTCTGGAGCACTCATGCTTCCCGTACGCTGGCTTGCGAAAGCGCGCATCAAGCTGTCCATCATCATCGAGTACATTGCCGAGCGCAATGGTGGGGCCGCATCCGAGCTGCTGGCCGAAATTGAGCATGCTGTCTTTCAGTTGCCCCAGCACCCTTACCTGTACCGTTCTGGCCGTGTCGCGGGGACTCGGGAAATTATCGTTCATCCCAATTATGTGGTGGTTTACCGCATACGGCCGACGGTGATTGAAATCGTTACTGTCCTGCATTCACGTCAGCAATACCCATCAGCTTCTAAATAGGTCAGACCGTTAGCTCCGCTGGTACTATCGGTTTATCACGGCCTTTACGGAACGCTCATGTCACGCAACGATTTGCAGCACATCGCCGAATATGTCATGCCAATGCTTCCAGCCGCGCCGTCGGACCTGGGATTTCTGTTTGGTACCCGCCACGGCGTGGACGAGTTTTGCGAGGCGGCACATGCACTCTGGCAGCGTGGGATGTTCAAGCGGCTGCTGGTGTCCGGTGGTTGCACCGGCAACGTTGTCCGTTCTGAGGCGGAGATCATCAGCGAACGGCTGATGGCGCTCGGCGTTCCCGAGTCCGCGCTGATACTGGAAACCGCCGCTACCAACACCGGCGAGAACGTGCAACTGGGCCGGGCGCGCGTGGCGGAGGTCATGAGGCTTGACGCTGTCCGGAGCGTGGTCGTCATTGGCAAGGTGTGTTCAACCCGGCGCTATCTGATGACCCTGCAGCGCCACTGGCCGGGTTTGCGCATGTCGGTTTGCCCGGTCAATTATTTCGGCGTTCCCCTCGAAAGCTGGCATGAGCACGAGGAGTTCCGCGCGCGGGTCCTCAACGAGTTCGACAAGATTCCCCGCTACCTGTCGCAAGGCTTCCTGGAAGAGATCTCGATTATTGGCATAGTTTGAATTGACTTAGCGGATTCTCCACATTTATTCCGATGCGTTTAAGGACAAGAATACGGTCCATCACTTAACGCATAGGAGAACCGCAATGCCATTCGCAAACTACAAATTCCCGGAAGGGATCCTCGACCACGCCCGCAAGGAAGAAATCATCCACCGCACCACCGCCATGTTCGTTGAATACTTCGGCGAAAACGTTCGCCCGTATTCGATGGTGCTGGTGGAGGAGGTGGCCGATGGTGGCTGGGGGCGCGCAGACGAAACGCTGACGCTCGAAAAAATGGGACTTCCACCGAAGTCGAAGTGATGCTGGCGCTGCTCAATCGCTGCGAGCCGGCGGCGTATGCACTGCTGCGCGTGGCATTCGGCGTCATCCTCTTTACGCACGGCTTGCCCAAGGCGCTGCGTATTCCCCATGGATCCATGGCCGACCCGATGGCTGGCTCGATCAGGCTGATTGGGGATGTATTGGGACTGCCGTTCGCGCCGCAGCTTGCCATCCTCGTCATGCTGCTGGAAACCATCGGTGCGGCCATGCTGGCCCTTGGGATCTGCACGCGAGCCGTGGCACTGCTGTTTGCTTTCGAGATGGCGGGCATCTGCCTGGCGCTTGGACCGGCGTGGGTATGGATCGACCGCGGCATCGAGTATCCCTTGCTGATGGCTTTCCTTGCACTGTATATCGCTGCCCGTGGCGCGGGGGAGTTTAAGTTGCTCCTAAGCAAATAACGGTTGTTAGTGCAATAACTCCGGGGTAGTCTGTTCCGAGCTCCAATCGGCTCAAGACCCATTGGCTCATCGTAATACTCCCCCGGAGGATTGTATGGATCGGAACACGGTGTTTGCTGCATTTTTACTGACGTATGCGGTAGCTGTATCGGCGCAGCAGGTGCGCCAGGAACAGGCGGAACCCAGGAGCGCGGCGACGCGGGCGGAGGTGGTCGCCAACATCGCGGAAGTGCTGCGGGAGCGCTATAACGACGAGGCGCTCGCGAAGAAGCTCGCGTCGGATCTGCTGGCCCGCAGCCCAGCGCTTTCGGCCGATGGCAAGGAACCGGCCGAATTCGCGCGGGAGCTGACCAAGGCTATGCAGGCCTCCGTAACGGACCTGCATCTGTATGTGACGTATGAGCCCGAGCGTGTCTTCGCTCCCGGCGCGGCCAACGATACGGCTGCGCGCGCGGCGGATTCCAATGGCCAGGTACGCCAGGTTGTGCGCACAGGCCGCATCGATGGCCGCGCCCCGCGCCAGCTGGCGCGCACCAACTACGCTTTCGACGCGGCGGATCGCCTCGACGGCAATATCGGCTACCTGAAGCTCTCGCGCTTTGTGCCGCTCGGGTTTTCGAAGACCACTGCCACCGCAGCCACTGAATTCATCGCCAACAGCGACGCGGTCATCATCGACCTGCGCGGCAATATCGGCGGCGCGCCGGATGCTGTCGCTTTCCTGATGAGCCGCTTCCTCGATCCGGCATCGCCTGCGCTGATTCATTCGGCGGTCAACCGTGTTCGTGGCGTGAACGAAAGGATCATGAGCGACCCTGGGGTGGCGCACGCGCAGCTGCGCCAGACGCCTCTCTATATTCTGATTGACCGGAATACCGCTTCGGCTGCGGAGATGTTCGCTTATGGCGCGCAGCGTCTTGGCCGGGCCACGATCGTTGGCGAAACTTCTTCCGGCGCGGCCAATGGCGGAACGCGCCTCTCCGTCGGCATGGGCTTCGCGTTGTTTGTTCCGGAATGGAAGGTGACGAATGGCACTGGCTGGGAAGGCACCGGCGTGAAGCCCGATGTGGAGACCAGCGCTGCGGAGGCTTTGACCGCCGCGCGCAGGCTGGCGCTGGAACGCCTCATCAAGGATGGCGCGCAAACCGCCGAAGAGAAAGCGGACCGGGAGCGGGCACTGTCCAAGCTGTAGAACAGGCCCGCCGCGGCCCCGCGCTCAGGGGATCTTCACGCGCATCGGCATGGGCACCGGAATGTCGTGGCCCGGCATTGGGGCGCGGTCCGGCGGCGTGAGGCCGGTGACCATATCGGCGATCTTCACCGTCTGGCCGGTTTCGAAGCATTGGTTGGCTGCCACGCCAACCAGGATCGAATAGGCGCCGGCACGTTCGTTGGAGGCGCGTTTGTACTTGTCCGCTGGCGCGCTGCCGAAGATTTCGGCCAGCATCACGTCATCACCGCCGCCGTGGCCTCCGGTGCCGGTCCATGGCTCGATGTCGCGCGGGTTGCCGCGCAGCGGGATGATGCGGGTGGTCACGCGCTCGCTCTTGCTCTGCACCTGGTTTGCGCCCGCCGCGCCGGCCTGCTCCACGATGCTGTGTTCGAGGCGGCCCTTGGTACCGTTGAAGGCGATGTGATAACCCTCCCACGCATCATAGGCCGACAAGGCGTACTTCAGTTGCGTGCCATTGTCGTACTTCACCATCACGTTCATCGTGTCCTCGATATTGATATCGGGGCGCCACACGCACTGGTCGCGGAAGTAGCCGTCGTGCTTCTCGTTGTCGAGATAAAGTTCCTTCAGGCCGCGGTCGGCCGCCAGGTCGAAGTAGAAGGTGCACTTCTGTTTTTCAGGGCAGGTGAGGCAGCGCTCATGCGCGCCCGAGAGGCCCATGCGCTTCGCCGTTGCTGGCGTGTAGAACTGGCGCGATCCGAATGCGTGCACCTGCTCCGGCTGCGCGCCGAGCCACCAGTTCACCAGATCGAAGTGGTGGGTGGATTTGTGGACCATCAGGCCGCCCGAATTGGCCTTGTTGCTGTGCCAGCGGCGGAAGTAGTCCGCACCGTGCACGGTGTTCAGCAGCCAGGTGAAATCGACCGACAGCACGTCGCCGATCTCGCCGTTCATGAGCAGGTCTTTCACCTGCGTGCGCGGCGGCGAGTAGCGGTAGTTGAAGGTCACGCGCACATTGCGGCCGGTGCGTTTCACTGCGTCGAGGATGCGCTGCGCCTTGGCGGCGGTTGTCGTCATCGGCTTTTCGGTGATCACGTCGCAGCCTGCTTCCAGGGCGCGCACGATGTAGTCGTCGTGGGTGGCGTCCACGGTGGTGACAATCACGTATTGCGGCTTCGTTTCGCGGATCATGCGGTCGAAATCTTCCGCCGCATAAGGTTTGGGCTGGCTCGCGCCGGTCTCGCTGATCTTGCGCACAGCCAGCGCTGTGCGCCCGGCATTCTTGTCGCAGATGGCGACGATCTCGCTCGTGTCGCGGAACTTGCCCGTCATTGCGCTGGTGAACATGCGGGCGCGCGAGCCCACGCCGACCACCGCATAGCGCTTACGCCCGGTGGCAGTGGCGCCGTACACGGCGCCCGTAGCGAGCATCATCCCGGCTGCGCCCGCAGCCTTCAAAACAGTGCGGCGCGTGCCGTTCGTGTTGTCGTCCATCTGATGTCCCCTCCTTGTTGTATGGCCGCGGCAGGCGGCAATTGGGATGGTAGGGAATTGTCAGGAAATTGGCAAGGCCAATTTAATCATTGGCTTGACCAATTTGGTGGCGCTGTTCCAGCCAGCCGATGCCGAACTGGACGATGTCGTTGGCGTCGATCAGGCGCGATGGCGCCGAACCGACCGGGCCTTCTGCGTGGCGGCCGAGTGCCAGGTAGTCGCGCGCAATGCGCTCCACGGCATCCGGCTGTTCGGGGTCTGCATAGTCGTCCAGGATGCCGTTTGAATCCCAGTCGGATGCGGTGATCCATTTGCGCCTACCGGCGTGCAGCAGGGGCATCGAATAGGTGACGCGCCGTTTGCCGGGAATTCGCGCCACCGCCTCCGCGTAGTGCAGCACCGTCACCGCATCCGGCCCGGCGCCGATGGACAGCACTTTGCCTTTGAGCTGCAGGAAGCGTTCGATCGGCGAGCCCGGGCCGTAAGCGCTGCCCATCTCGTGCGGCGACACGAGCCATTCCGCATCGGGGCCGATGGCTGCCATGGAGGCATCCGGATGAGTGCTGCGGCGGCATCCGGGCCAGGTTCGGATGAATTCATTGATGGCGCCAAAGCCGGGATAGGAGGGCGCGTGTGCGGGATCGAAGGCCGGCCAGCTGTCGCATATTGCGTCCGGCACGGATGCGTGGCCCAGGGTCTCCTCGTAGGGAGACTCGCTCCACGATACGAAGGCCATCAGATTGCCCGCCGCGCCGATGCGTTCCAGTATCGCCTTGATCAAAGATGCCGGTCCGTTCTCCAGCGGACCAAGTGCGCGCAGCGACACATGCGTCATCACCGTATCGCCGGGATTAACGCCGAGGGCGGCAAGCTGCTTGAGGAGATTCATCCCGAACTGCGGCCGCGCATGGTCGGCACGTATCGCAGCAGGAATACTGTAACGCCAGCGCCGATCAGGGCCAGCATCGCAATCAGCACCGGCTTGCCGGTCTTCACCATCGAGTAGCCCAGCGACGCCCACATCAGCAGCAGGATCACTACTTTCCCACGCAGCGGCAAACCACGGCCGTCCTCATAGTCGCGCAGGTACTTGCCGAACACCGGATTGGTGCGCAGCCAGTTATGCAGGCGCGTCGAGCCGCGCGCAAAGCAGGCGGAGGCCAGCAGCAGGAAGGGCGTGGTCGGCAGCAGCGGCAGGAAGATGCCGAGAACGCCCAGCGCCACCGCAATGATGCCGATCAGATTGAGGACTGTTTTCATTGCGCCCAATCGTAACACTACAGCGTTCAGGCAACGGTCTGCTTAGCGGCGCTGGCGAGGGCTTGGCGGTCGATGCCCATGGCTTTGAGGGCTCGGGCGGCGGTGCCGTGTTCGGTGGCGGCGATGGCGGCGATGACGTGGGCGCCGAGCAGAGGCTCGGCCACATCACGGCGTTCGCGGTTGGCCAGCTGCTCCAGCATGGGGCCAACCTGCGGCCTGGAGCGGTAGGCGCCGCTGCCGGCCGGTACCGGGGCTGGCGATTCTGCATCGTTGCCGATGCCAACGCTGTCCAGCGCCTGCTGGTACTGCAGTGTGATCGCGCTGCGGAAGCCGTCAGGATCGGCGTTCACGCTTTCGAAGGCTTTGCGCGCCGTGCCATCCGGCAGGTCGATGGCGGCGAGCACGAAGTGTTCGAGGCCAACCTCCTGCTGGCCTTCCGCGTTGGCGTGGCGTTCCGCGCCGAGGCAGAGCGCCTTGATGGTGCGCATGTCGTTGAACGCTCGGGTGAGACGCTTGAACATCCTTGGCTCCTTAAGGTTTGCTGACAATACCGGACAGGCGCTTGTGCGCCGCCTGCTTGGAAACGCCCAGCGCGTCTGCAATCTGGCTCCAGGACCAGCCTTGCGCCAGCGCCGCCTCCACGGCGCGCCGCTCCAGCTGGTCCGCTTTCAGGCGCAGCGCGACAACGGCCGCCAGCGCCTGTTCAGGATCTTCGGGTGAGGGAAGGGTTTTGAACTGGGTCATGCGTCAATATTAGTTGACGATTTCGAGATCGTCAACCTTTATTGACGCGGCCAGGTCTCTTCGTGAACTCTACTGCGTATCCTTGTCGAATACGATGAGGCCGGCCGGCAGTGTTACCCAGGGATGCCGCCTGCAGTCGTAGACCGAATCCTGCGGAGGGGGAAAGGCGGGGTCGGCGAAGGCGCCGACGGCCACCATCACGAAATTTTCCACGCCTTGTTCCGTATGGAACACGGTACTGCCGCAATGGGGACAGAAGTGAAAAGTGAAGGTGCCGCCCTGGTCTCCGCTGCGCACATAGGCGGTGGCATTCCCGCTGACGGTCCATGGTTTTGGAAACGCCGCCAGCGTGGCGAATACGCTCCCGGTCCGGCGCTGGCATGCAAGGCAATGGCAAACGCCGGTTCCAAGCGGTTCGCCTTCAACAGTGATGCTCAATTGCCCGCAGCTGCAGGCGGCTATGCGTTGCGTCATGTTGTCACCTCACCCGCAGCGAAGCCGAGTTCGCGATGCAGGGTAATGCGGTCGTCGTCGTAGGCGTGCAGGCCGAAGGCGGCATAGAGCGCCGTGGCGGCGTCGTTGCCGGCGCCGACTTCCACGCGGAGGGATTGGCATCCGCGCTGTGCGCAGTCATCCAGCAAGGCTTGCAGCAGGGCGCGCGCGACGCCCTGCTTGCGGTGCGTGGCAAGCACGAAGAGGTCGTCGATGGCGCCGGCCAGCGCGCCGAACTCCATGGCGTAGTACACGGTGAGCACGGCGTGGCCGAGCAGCCTGCCGTTATCGGCCACCCAGATGGCGCCGAGCGCGGGCTGGGCCAGCAGGGTTTCGAAGGACTTGGCAGCCCAGGTGCGGTCGAGCGGATAGCTGGATTCGGCGTAGAAGGCTTCCATCAGGTCTACCAGCGCGGGAATATCGGCGGCGCCTGCCTGCCGTATGCGTACGCCGTTCAATGCATGTGCTCCAGCGGATTGGCCTGCGCGAGATCGCCGCCCATGCGCGTCTGGCGTCCGGGCGAGGCGGCACTGAATTCGGCTTTGCCGCCATGGCGCGCGTAGACCAGCAGCCATGACATATTGCCAGGCTTGACGGGTTCCTGTTCGAAGCCGGCCGCCTTGGCGATGGCGCTGCTGTCCTTCACGCCGCTGACGGTAAAGCGCACCAGTTTGTCGAGCTGCGGCGACTGCACGTCCAGGATGGAAGCCAGCAGCACCAGCGGCTGCGCGGAGAATACGTGATAGTGCAGGGCCTTCGTGGCGCGTGCCATTTCCAGCGGCAGCGAACCGTCATCGGCCACCTGCGACATGGCATGGTCGAAGACCTTGCGGCCCCAGGCGAGATAGCGCGCGTCGCCGGTCACGCCGCCAACCGCCGCAACGGCCAGGCCTTCCCAGTAGTAGTGATTATTGCGCTTGCCCTTCTGGGCTTCGGAATGCGTCATCGTGACGTCGGCCAGCGCCTTGAACCAGCCTTCGATGGCTTGCTGCTGCGCGGGCGTGGCAGCGGGCTTGATGCGTGCGTAGCTCAGGGCCAGGCCTGCCAGCGTCCACTTGCGCTGGTAGTAGGACTGGCCGGAGCTCATCTTGCCGAGCATGGCGCGGCCGTCGGCCCACGCCGCCAGCCAGGTGAGGGCGCAGCGCTGGTCTTCCGGTTTGGCGCTGCTCGCGTTCTGCGAGACCACGGCGAGGTAGTCTTCGATCGGCTTTGTGTTCGCGATATTGCGTGCGCGGAGCACCGGATCGATGACGGAGTGGTTCGCGTCCGTGTAGTAGCTGTTGGCGTCGATATCGACCATTGCAGCGGACGGCGTGGTGCAGGCAATGGCGGGAAGGGCAGTCAGCAGCAGTGCGGCAACAAGCGGATACTTCATCAGGTCTCCTTGCTCGCCAGCCGCTTGCAGAATTCCGCGGTGGCTTCGTCGGTCGGGAAGCACGATTCGATGTGCAGTTCATCGATTGTAATATCGCGCGGCGTACCGAAGGTGGTGATGGTGGAGAAGAAGCTGTATTGCTTCCCTTCGTGCTGGAACACCGTCGTCAGGAGCGGCCCGGGTATCGCCGACAGGTCGCGCAGCCGCCATCGTGCCGGAACACCAGGATAGGACAACACCTCATCCAGCAGTGCCCGCGCCGTGGCGTCGGACGGGGAACGCGCCACCAGCGCATGCAGGTGGCCGATCAGGTGGCTGGCCGTTTCTTCCCAGTTGATGAGCGCAGCGCGCAGGTCGTCCGGGTCGAACACATGGCGCAGCATATTGCGGTGCGGGCTGGCACGGCCGCCCAGCATGGCACCGGTGAAGCGGATGGCGGCTTCATTGCAGCCCACAATGTCCCAGTGCCGGTTCAGCAGAAAGGCCGGGTAGGGCTCCTGCTGTTTGAGGATAAAGTCGATCGCCTGCTTCACCTTCTCCAGGCCCGGCGTGCCCAGTTCGGTCTCGGGAAAGCGTGGCGCATACCCGGCCGCCACCAGCAGCGCATTGCGCTCGCGCAGCGACATTTCCAGCGTATCCGCCAGCCGCACCAGGATTTCGCGGCTGGGCTGAGCCTTGCCGGTCTCGATGCAGCTCAGATGGCGTGCCGACAGGCCCGCATCCAGCGCCAGGTCCAGCTGGCTCAAACGCCGCGCCGCGCGCCATTCGCGCAGCAGCGCGCCCACCTGTGATGGCGCCACCGCGCCGGACGAATGCATGTTCATGCGCCTATCTTAACCCCGAAGCGAAAATCATTGCCATGACCTCGGAGGTCATGAAAGCATGACCTGCTGCGTCATTGATGGCGCGACCCCAAACGCGGAAGATGGCTTCATCGTCAACCAAGCAAGGAAATGCCATGAAACGCCGAACCTTCCTCCATACCGCCGCCGCTTTCGCCACCCTGGGCGCCATGCCGATGCACCATGCGGCCGCGCATGGCATGAATGCCGCCGCCTTCCATGCCGCCCGCCGCTACGCCTCGCTCGACTGCGGCCGTGTGGCCTACATCGACCGCGGCGAAGGCGCGGAAGTGCTGATGCTGCACGGCTTCCCGCTCAACAGCTTCCAGTGGCGCGGCGTGATCGAGCGCCTGTCGCCCTACCGCCGCTGCATTGCACCGGACTTCCTTGGTCTGGGCTATACGGAAGTGGCCGAAGGAGCCAGCGTGGCGCCGGATGCCCAGGTGGCCATGCTGGTGGCGCTGCTGGACAAACTTGCCATCCGCCGCATGGATATCATCGCCAACGACAGCGGCGGCGCCGTGGCGCAGATGTTCATGGTGCGCCATCCGGAGCGCGTGCGTAGCGTGTTGCTGACAAACTGCGATACCGAACACGATTGCCCGCCGCCGGCACTGAAGCCCGTGATCGAGATGGCGCGCGCCGGCACTTTTGCCGACCAGTGGTTTGTGCCATGGCTGGCGAATAAAACGCTGGCGCGGTCGGCCGAAGGCCTGGGCGGCATGTGCTATTCCGATCCGGCGCATCCGGGCGACGAGGCGCTGGAATGCTATCTCGGTCCGCTGGTCAGCACGCCGCGCCGCAAAACCATGATGCACGCCTACGCCATCGCGCTGGAGCATAACTGGCTGGCAGATATCGGCCCTGCGCTGAAGGCCAGCAAAATCCCCGTGCGCGTGTTGTGGGGGATGGGCGATACGATTTTCTCGCCCTCCAATGCCGATTACTTCGAGCAGGCCTTCGGCAATTCGAAGGGCGTGCTGCGGCTGGGCCAGCGCAAGCTGTTCTGGCCTGAGGAACGTCCCGAGCTGGTGGCGGCGGAAGCCATGCAGCTGACCGCCGCCTGACTCAGAAGTATTTGGAGAGGTAGAAGGCGCCCGAGTCGGGGAAGATGGTCGCAATGCGGCCGTGCAGCTTCGGCAGCGCCTTCGCAATGCCGGCCGCCACGCAGCCGCTGGAGCCGCCGGCCAGGATGCCTTCTTCGCGGGCGAGGCGGCGGCAGTATTCCAGCGCTTCCTCATCCGTTACCTGGATCACGTCGTCCACCACACTGGGGTCGAAGCTGACCGAAGGCGTGCGCTTGCCCACGCCTTCCATCACGGTCTTGTAATCGTCTTCGCACTCATCGTTCGTCACCAGCTTGCGGTAGGCGGAGTTCGCCGGCTCCACGCCGATCACCTTGATGTTCGGGTTCTGGTCCTTGAGATAGCGGCCAATGCCGGAGATGGTGCCGCCGGAGCCTATGCCGCACACGAAGTAATCGAGCTCGCAATTGAGCTGGAACCACAGCTCCGGCGCGGTGTCGGCATAGTGGGCCTGCCGGTTCAGCTCCGAGCGGTACTGGTCGAGATGGAAGGCGCCGGTGTCGGCGGCGATGCGCTCGGCCACCGAGTGGTAGCTGCGCTCGTGCGATTCCGGCACGTCCGCCACGCATACATGCACTTCCGCGCCATAGGCCTGGATGCGCTTCACTTTCTCCACGCTGGTGCGGTCCGGCACCGTGATATCGCACTGCAGGCCGTAGACGGCGCTCGCCATCGCCAGCGCGGCGCCCGTATTGCCGGACGAGCTCTCCACCACATGCTTTACGTTGAGCGGGGAATGGCGCAGCATATGGCGCACCATGCGGTCCTTGATGCTGCCGCCCGGATTCATAAATTCAAGTTTGGCCACCACTTCCGCATTGCGGAACAGGCGCGACAGCATCACCACCGGGGTATTGCCGATGGCATCCATCACAGAGCCGCGGATCTGGGAAATATGTTCCGACATCATGTCAGGCTCCTCAATATGTGTTGCTTATATGTAATCTGGAGGCTAGCACGGGCGTTTCCCCGGCAGCGCGCGATTGACATTGGGGTGCGGTAGAATGACGGGTTTCCAGATTTTGATTGAGGTAGCGCCATGAAATGGGCGATTGTCGGTTTCTACATGTTGGCCGTTTTGCACATCCACTTCCGTGGGCGTGTGCGCCTGCCTATCGGCCGCCAGCTGTTCGATCACTCGTCCTTCATGGCGCCGATCAATATCTTCATGCACTGGTTCTCGCGGGTGCCGTCCACGCCTTACCTGAACGTGGCGGACTTCAAGGAGCTGGCGCCGCTGCAGCAGAACTGGCAGGTCATCCGCGATGAGGCGCAGAACCTGATCCGCCTGCAGAAGATCAAGGCTTCGGAGAAGAACGACGACGCGGGTTTCAACTCCTTCTTCAAGGCGGGCTGGAAGCGTTTTTACCTGAAGTGGTATGACGCGAGCCATCCTTCGGCCGAACAGCTGTGCCCCCAGACCTATGCGCTGCTGAAGGGCATTCCTTCGGTGAAGGCGGCCATGTTTGCCGAGCTGCCGCCGGGCGGCAAGCTGAATCCGCACCGCGATCCGTTTGCCGGTTCGCTGCGCTACCACCTGGGCCTGGCCACGCCGAATGACGACCGCTGCTTCATCGATGTGGACGGCGAGCGTCACAGCTGGCGCGATGGCGAAGGCGTGATGTTCGACGAAACCTACATCCACTGGGCCATCAACGGCAGCGAGAGCGACCGCATCATCCTGTTCTGCGACGTGGAACGCCCGATGCGCTTCCGCTGGGCGCAGGCCGTGAACCGCTTCCTCGGCAAAACCATGATGACGGCTGCGGCCTCGCCCAACGAGTCCGGCGACCAGGTGGGCCTGGTCAGCAAATTGTTCCGCGTGTCCTTCTACGCGGGCCAGTACCGCCGCCGCTACAAGGCCTGGAACAAGACGGCCTACAAGGTCACCAAGGTCGCCCTGATCATCGGCCTCGCGGCGCTGATCTACTGGATCTAAGGCCGCCCGGCCAGCACTTTATCCGGCGTCATCGGCGTGCTGCGCAGGCGGCGGCCGGTGGCGTGGAAGATGGCGTTGCTCACCGCAGCAGCCACGCCCACAATCCCGATTTCCCCCACGCCTTTCGCCCCCAGGCGGCTTACGATGTGGTCTTCCTCCTGCGCGAAAATCACCTCGACATCGTGGATGTCCGCATTCACCGGCACGTGGTATTCCGCGTAGTTGTGGTTCATGAAGCGGCCGAAGCGATGGTCCGCATAGCTCTCCTCGTGCAGGGCCTGGCTGATTCCCCACACCACGCCACCCACCACCTGGCTGCGCGCCGTGCGCATATTCATGATGCGGCCCGCCGCCACTGCGCTTACTACGCGTGACACGCGCACGATGCCGAGTTCCTCGTCCACCCGCACTTCCACGAACACGGCGGAATGCACCAGTCGTCGGTATTTGCGCTGCTTGAGCATGTTCGGCAGCATCAGGAATTTCTCTTCCAGGCGGTTGATGCCGCCTTCGCCCAGGATCGCCGTCAGCGCGATGGCCGTTTCGGGATGCTGGCGCAGCTGGATATGGCCGTTGATGAATTCCACATCGCGTGGCTTCGCTTTCGCAAACGGCGAATTGCGCAGCTTCTGCGCCTGCTTCAGCAGGGACTTCTGCAGCTTCTCGCACGCGCCTGCAACGGCGGAACCAATCGTGGTCACATGCGAGGAGCCGCCTTCGATCGGCGCCACCGGCAAGGTGGAATCGCCCAGCTGGAAGGTCACGCGTTCCAGCGGCAGGCCCATGGCCTCGGCTGCGATCATCGCCATTACGGTATAGGTGCCGGTGCCGATATCGCTGGCCGCGCTGCTCACCACCAGGCTGCCGTCCGCATACAGCACGGCGCTGGCGCGCGCGAACATCTGCATCGCATCCCATACGCCGGTGGCCATGCCCCAGCCGATCAGCTCATGGCCTTCCCGCATCGAACGCGGTTCGAGCGGCCGGTCCTTCCAGCCGAAGCGCGCCGCGCCCAGCTCATAACAGGCGCGCAGCTCCTTGCTGGAGTAAGGCTTGTCCTCCACGGGCGCGCGCTCGGCGTAGTTTTTGAGGCGCAGCGCCACCGGATCCATTTTCAGCGCATAGGCCAGTTCGTCCATCGCCACCTCAATCGCGTGCACGCCGTGCGCCGCGCCCGGCGCACGCATGTCCATCGGCGAGGCATGGTCCAGTTTCACCAGCTTGTAGCCGAGGCGGATGTTGTCACACTTGTAGAGCAGGCCGGACCAGTTCACCACCACTTCCACATAGTCTTCCAGCTGCGAGGTTTCGGCCACGGCTTCATGCACGATGGCGCGCAGCGTGCCGTCACGTTCCGCTCCGAGGCGCACGCGCTGCAGCGTTTCGGGGCGATGCCCGAAGCTGAACATCTGCTGGCGCGTGAGCACCACGCGCACCGAACGCTTCAGCTGCAGCGCCGCCATCACGGCCAGCGTGAGCTGGTACTGGGGCCGCAGGCCGGAACCGAAGGCGCCGCCCACATAGGGATTGCGCACCGTGACTTTGCTCTTCGGCAGGCCGAACACATGCGACACATACCAGCGGCTGTTCTGCGAGCCCTGCGTCTTGTCGTAGATGGTGAGGTGGCCGTCCTTGCCGCGGATAACGGTGGAGGCAAACAGCTCCATCGGATTGTGGTGCTCAACGCCGCTATAGAACTCGGACTGGATCTGCACCGGGGCATCGTGGAAGCCTTTGTCCGCATCGCCCTTTTCATCGGGCGGCGGCTCGTATCCCGCTTTCAGCCGGCTGGGCTTGAAGGCGCGGTGCAGGCCTGCAGAGAGCTTGGTGTCGTGTTCTACTTCATCGTATTCCACCACCACCAGCGCGGCAGCGCGGCGCGCGGCCTCGAAGGTCTCCGCCACCACCAGCGCTACCGGCTGGCCGCTGTAGAAGATCTCGTCGCTGTAAAGCGGACGGAAAGGCGAGCCGCCGGGCGCCGTCATGTCCTTGTAAGCCAGGTCGAAGCCGCGCACCTTGGGGCGGTTCAGGTGCGTGATCACATCCACCACGCCGGGCAGTTCCAGCGCGGCGCGGGTGTCGATGCTGGCGATACGGCCTTTGGCGATGGTGCCGCTGACCACCACGCCGTAGGCGAGATCGGGTGCAAAGTATTCGGCGCTGTACTGCGCGCTGCCCCTTACCTTGGCGATGCCGTCGATGCGCGGCACGGGCATGCCGGCGTGCACGGGCCCAGTGCCGGGCAGGGCGCGCGGCGTTTTCAGGTCGTCGATCAGGTCAGTCATCGTTTTCCCCCGTGTTCATGGCCGTTCCTTCGGCGGCGGCCAGCAGCGCACGCACGATGGCATTGCGCGCCAGTGGAATCTTGAAATCGTTGGCGCCCTGGCCCACGGCGCCCTGCAGCAGGAAATCGGCCGCATCGCCGAACAGCGCTTCGTCGGGACGGTTCCCAGCCAGCATGGCTTCCACCTGCGGGTTGCGCCAGGGCTTGTGCGCCACGCCGCCCAGCGCCAGGCGCGCGCTGCGGATGACGCCGTCCGCGCCGATATCCAGTGCGGCGGCAACCGAGACCAGCGCGAAGGCATAGGACAGGCGCTCGCGCAGCTTCATGTAGACCGAGTGCGCGCGATATTCATCTGCGGGCGGCAGCGCAATATGGGTAATCAGTTCATCCGGCGCCAGCGTCGTGTCGTTATCGGGCCGGTCTTCGGGCAGGCGGTGGAAGGCTGCGAAAGGAATTGCGCGTTTGCCGCGCGCCGATTCCACATGCACCACCGCATCCAGCGCGGCCAGCGCCACGCACATATCGGAAGGATGGGTGGCGATGCAATGCGCGCTCGCGCCAAGAATCGCATGCTGGCGCGTTACGCCGCCGATGGCGGAACAGCCTTCGCCGTTCCTGCGCTTGTTGCAGGGCGTAGCCAGGTCGTAGAAATACAGGCAGCGCGTGCGCTGCAGCAGGTTGCCGCCGTTGCTGGCCATATTGCGCAGCTGCGGCGACGCACCTGCCAGGATGGCGTTCGTCAGCAGCGGATAGCGTTGGCGCACCAGCGGATGGTAGGCTGTGTCGGCGTTGCGCGCGAGGGCGCCCAGCAGCAGCCCGCCGTCCGGTGCGGACTCAATGCTGTTGTAGGGCAGGCCATTGATATCGACCAGGTGCGGCGCTTCCATCACGCCTTCCTTCATCAGGTCCAGCAGGTTGGTGCCGCCAGCGATGAAGCGGGTTGCGCCTTCGTTGCCGGCGACCGTGTTCAGTACGGCCTGCAGGCTGTCGGGATGGGAATAGCTGAAGGGATTCATGCGGGCACCGTCCCCGTCACAATGGGATGCAGCTTGTTGTCCCCGTTGCGGCTGATGCCTGCCACCGAGGCCACGGCTTCCAGTATCTGGGGATAGGCGCCGCAGCGGCACAGGTTACCGCTCATCAGCTCGCGCACTTCGGCCGGCGTCTTCGCCTGGCCTTCGTTGATCAGGCCAACGGCCGAACAGATCTGGCCCGGCGTGCAGTAGCCGCACTGGAAGGCGTCCTTGTCGATAAAGGCCTGCTGCATCGGGTGCAGTTCCTCGCCCCTGGCGAGGCCTTCGATGGTGGTGACTTCGCGGCCGTTCTGCATCACGGCCAGCGTCAGGCAGGAGTTGATGCGCTTGCCGTCCACCAGCACCGTGCAGGCGCCGCACTGGCCGTGGTCGCAGCCCTTCTTGGTGCCGGTGAGGCTCAGGCGTTCACGCAGCAGGTCGAGCAGCGTGACCCAGGCTTCAATGTCGAATTCGTGCTCGCGGCCATTGACGCGCAGCGCCAGCGGGTAGCGTTCGGGAGCAGGCATGGGGATTCCCTCTCGTAAAAGGTTGAATCCCTACCTTAGCTTTTAACGTTTGAGGCGGCGGTGCGTTCCCACACACAGCGCGGGCTTAGTTTAGCGGCGGCGTTTCCGCGCGGCGATGCCGACAGCCAGCAGGCCTGCTGCGAGCATGGCCCAGGTCTGTGGTTCCGGCACCGGGGCCAGCAGCACGCGCTGGTCGCGGCCGTAGAGCACGAGATTGGAGAAGCCCGGTACCCGGCCACCGTTGTTCAGCCACTGGATGTCCCATGTCCCCGTCAAGGTCTGGCCCTTGGTGAGCAGCTGGTCGTCAAACAGGAAATTGCCGCTGCTGTTGGAGGCGTGCATGGCAAAGACCAGGTCGATGCGCACATCCTTGGTGGTGGTGTTGGTGATGCTCCAGGTGCCGCTTTTCTTCGAGCTGTCGAGCTGGAAGGTGAAATTGAAGCTGCTGCTCAGGTCCTGTACCTGGGCGTTACTGCTGATTTTCTCCAGCGCCGTCCAGCTGCCAGTGCCGGTGGAGCTAAAGGCGCCGGCGAAGCCGCCTGTGCCCTGCATGGGATTGCTGCCCGAATACACGGCTGCGTCCGACCAGAAACTGGCGGTGAGTCCACCCAGCTTCACGTCGTCCGTGCTCATGTTGCCAGCCGACCCCGCATGGGCGTGGGCAGCAGCAAAGAGCGCGATAGCAGCGCATAAACGTTTGTAAATAAACATCAGGTATTGCGTCGGCGATAAGAATTTCAGGAATGGCGTATGTTACCGGAACTCAGCCGGGCTTCATAGTTTCCGTTTATCACTCCGTTGTTTTTATTTGCGCTTTGCTTCTTCCGGCGTGAGCAGCCAGAGGCGGTCAATATTGCCGTTGGCGTCTTCCGTATAGCGGACGGGAAGGTTTTTGCCGCGCAGCGCGCCGGCCGTTTCGATGAGATTTTCCTGGTTGAAGATGCGGCCGGCAGGCGACATGCGGCGCACCTTGTCATCGATCAGCAGTTCCGGGAAATAGCTGGGCGTCATCTTGCCGCGCTTGCTGTTTGCAGGGAAGGCGCGTTCCTGCGGCTGCGCGCGGGCGGGCAGCGCCAGCACGGCGGCGCAGCCGAGCAGGGCAAGCATCAGGTGGCGTCGCGACATGCACTTCTCCGGCAGTGAAAAGCCTAGCTTACCCTAGTTCGCCATGGTCGCGAACATGGCGGCAACGGCCAGCGCCATCACGCCGGTGCAGGCCCAGCCCAGCAGCTTCAGGCGGCGCGAAATGGGCAACCCGCCCATGACTTCCGGTTTGTTCGCCAGCAGCATCATTACCACCATCACCGGCACCGCGATCACGCCGTTCACCACGGCGCTCCAGAACAGCGCCTTGATGGGATCGATGGGCAGGAAACCGATGCCGACCCCGGCCGCCGTGGAGGCAATGATGATAGCGTAGAACTTGCGCGCTGCCGAGAACTGCAGCTCCAGGCTGTTGGTCCATTTGAAGGTGCCGGCAATGGCATAGGCGGCGGAACCGGCCAGCACAGGAATGGCAAGCAGGCCGGTGCCCACAATGCCCAGCGTGAACAGCAGGAAGGCCGCTTCGCCCGCAATCGGCTTCAGGGCAGAGGCCGCCTGCGCCGAGCTTTCGATATCTGTGATGCCGTGGGCGTAGAGGGTGACGGCCGTGGTCAGCATGATGGAGAAGGCCACCAGGTTGGAAAAGCCCATGCCCACCACCGTGTCCAGCCGGATGCGTTCGTATTGCTGCTGCACCTGCTCAGGCGCTTTCTTCAGTGCTTCCGCCGCGGGATCGGCACGCAGTTCTTCCACTTCCTGCGAGGCTTGCCAGAAGAAGAGGTAGGGGCTGATGGTAGTGCCGAATACGGCGACGATGGCCGTCAGATATTCCGGCTGCCACGACAGATGGGGCACCAGTGTGGCATGCAGCACCTGGCTCCAGGGCACCTTCACCGCCAGCGCCGTTGCCACATAGGCCAGCAGCGCCAGCGTCAGCCACTTGAGAATGTTCACGTAGCGGCGGTAGGGAATAAAGACCTGCAGCGCCAGCGACAGCAGGCCGAAGCCCAGCGCATACCATTGGGGGCGCCCGCCCGCGACCAGGTGCACGGCGTCGCCCATGGCGGCGATGTCGGCGGCGATATTGATGGTGTTGGCCACCAGCAGCAGCATGACGATGCTGTACAGCAGCCAGGGCTGGCAGTGGCGGCGGATATTGGTGGCCAGGCCGCGCCCGCTGACCCGGCCGATGCGCGCGCTGATGATCTGGATGCCCGCCATCAGGGGGAAGGTCAGCAGCATGGTCCACAGCAGGCTGAAGCCGAACTGGGCGCCGGCCTGGGAATAGGTGGCGATGCCTGAAGGATCGTCGTCAGCTGCACCGGTGATCAGGCCGGGGCCGAGCTTGTTCAGCCACGATTGTCCCGCTGGCGGCACGGTGGCAGATTCGGCGGCCGGTTCGGGCGAATGTTTGCGCTGGCTGGAATATTGGTCCATGCGCCATTGTGACTGTCATGCTCTGCCGTTTCGGTGCGGTGACGTACGCTGGTGTCAGTCCGCACTCGCGTCCGGATGACGCTCTTTCCAGGCCGCAAGGCGCTCCCGATAGCGCTCCAGGGCGTCCTGGTAGATATCGTGCACGCACCAGGCGCAGCCGCTGTTGCAGCAGTCGCCCGGGGCCGGCGGCAGCGGCGGCTCGGGCCGCGGATCAGCCGGAACGGACATCTGGCTCCGACGGCGCGAGCAGGGCCTGGTTGCGGCCGCGGATCTTGGCGCGGTACAGGGCCTGGTCGGCCGCCGTGACCAGCATGTCCGGTGTGAGGCCATCGGCCGGAACCATGGTGACCACGCCGATGCTGATGGTGACCTTGCCGAACGGCGATTCGTCGTGCGGCAGCGCCAGGCGCACCAGTTCGGCTACGATGGCCTGGGCCGTCTGCAGCGCATCGTTGGCGTCGGTGGAAGCCGACAGCAGCGCAAACTCCTCGCCGCCGTAGCGCGCCACCAGGTCGGTGGTGCGGCGGCCGTACTTCGTGATCAGGCTGGCCACCGTGCGCAGGCAGGCGTCGCCCGCCACGTGGCCGTAGCGGTCGTTGTATTTTTTGAAGTAGTCCACATCCAGCATGGACAGTGACAGCGGCTGGCCGGTGCGCGCCGCACGCCGCCATTCCTGCTCCAGCTGGGCGTCGAAGCCGCGCCGGTTGGTGACGCCGGTCAGGCCGTCGGTGGTGCTCAGCGCGGCCAGCTTGCGGTTCGATTCCTCCAGCTCGGCGGTGCGCGCGGCCACCACCATTTCCAGCGAGCGCCGCAGCCGCACCAGGCGGCGCACGCGCCAGCGGTAGGTGCCCCACAGCGTGCCGACGATGGCCAGCGCGGCCAGCGTGCGGAACCACCAGGTGCGCCAGAACGGCGGCGTGATGGTGATGTTCAGCGATGCCGGCACTTCATTCCACATGCCGCGGTGGTTGGAGGCCTTGACGCGGAATACATACTTGCCGGGATTCAGGTTGGTGTAGGTGGCGGCGCGGTGGGCCGCATCCGTTTCCACCCAGTCCTCGTCGAAGCCTTCCAGCTTGTAGGCATAGCGGTTCAGATTCGGTTCCGTGTAGTGCAGGGCGGCGAATTCGAGCGAGAAGGCGGAGGCTTCGGAGGACAGCGTGAGCGCCACCGGCGCCGTGACCGGGCCTTCCAGCGTCACGCCCTTGTGCGGCACGCCGTCGCTCAGCGAATGGTTGTAGACCTTGACGTCGGTGATCGCCACCTGCGGCGGCGCCGACTGGCTGCGCACCTCGCGCGGCGACACGGCCGTCATGCCGTGCACGCCGCCGAAATACAGCACGCCGGCCGGGCCGGGCGTGGAGGAATTGACGGTGAAGCCTTCCGTCATGCCGTCCGACGCCGTGTACAGCACGGCCTTGCCGGTGGCCGGGTCCATGCGGTACAGGCCGACGATGGTGCTGACCCAGATCTGGTCGTCCAGGTCGCTGCGGATGGCCAGGATCTTGGCGCCGTTCACGGCGTCCGCGAAGGAGCGGAAGGTAATCACTTCGTTCGGGCCCTGCACCACCTGCTGCAGGCCCTTGCCGGTGCCGATCCAGATGCGGCCCAGTGCGTCTTCGTGCAGGCTGGAGACGTTGTCGTCGGCCAGGCCGTCCTTGTCGCTGCTGCTGTAGCGGAAGTGGCGGAATTTGCCGCTGCGCGGGTCCAGCAGGTCGAGGCCGCCGCCATTCCATTCGGAGCCCATCCACACGCGCCCGCTGCGGTCTTCCAGCACCGAGGAGGTGCCGTTCACGCTGCGGCTGTCCGGGTTGGCCGGGTCGCTGCTGAAGATGCGGAAGCTGTCCGAGTCGATGTGGTAGCGGATCAGGCTGTTGCCCGTGGCCAGCCACAGCACGCCGCCCCGGCCCGGCGCGATGGCATTGATGTAGTCGCTGGCCGTATTGCCGAAGTGAATGGTGCGGAAGCTGCCGTCCGGCGTGTCCAGCCGGTTCAGGCCATTCGAGGTGCCGGCCCACAGCGGGCCTTCCGGTCCCTGGTACAGCGAGTAGACGATGTTCTGGCTCAGCGTGCCGGGCTTTTTCGGATCGGACACATAGCGCTTCAGCACGCTGTTCGTGGCCGGATCGAACAGGCTGATGCCCACATTGCCGCCCAGCCACAGCTTGCCGCCCGGCGCGGTGGCAATGCTCAGGACGGCATTCGACATCGGCAGGCTGTTGTTGTCGAAATAGTGCGGCACATAGCGCGTGAAGCCGGTGCTGTTCAGGTTGACAAGGCTGATGCCGTCCGTGAAGGAGGCAATCCACAGCATGCCGCTGCGGTCCTGCGCCATGGCGCGCAGGTTGTCGCCGGGCAGGGAATAGGGATCGTTGGCATTGTGCACGAACTGGTTGAAGCGGCCCTCCTTCACATTCCAGCGCAGCAAGCCGGCCGACAGCGTGGTGGCCCACAGCGTGCTGTCGCGGTCGATATAAAAGCTGGTCACGCGGCTGTTCGGCGTGGCTTCCAGCTTGCGCGCCGACCAGGGCTGGCTGCTGTCCCAGCTCATGGCGCCGGTTTCGGTGCCGATCCACAGCACGCCTTTGGTGTCGAACTGCAGCGCACGCACGATATTGCGGCGCGGGTCGGTCTGGTCGGCCAGGTCCACCTTGTGGTGGACGAATTCGGTGGCGCCCGGCGCCAGGTAGTCCAGGCCGCCCGGCCAGGTGGCCATCCACAGGCCGCCCTTGGGGTCCAGCGCCAGCGCGTTCAGGTCGTTGCTGCCGAGGCTGGACGATCTGGCCGGATCATGGGCATACACGACGAATTTGCCGGTATCCGGGTCGAAATGCTGCAGGCCGCCCCAGGTGGCGATCCACATGCCGTGCTTGCCGTCGGAAATGATCGATTTGATAATCTTGCGATTGTTCGGGCCTTCGGGCGGCACGAACACAGTGAAATCGTTGCTGACGGGATTGAAGCGCGCCAGCCCGTTCTGGGTGCCGGCCCAGATGCGGCCCTGCTTGTCCTCGTACAGGGCCTGCACGCGGTCATGCGGCAGGCTTTTCGGGTCGTTGGGTTTGGACGTGTAGCGCACCGCCTGGTAGGCGTTATAGCGGTACAGGCCGTTGACATGGGTGCCGATCCACATGAAACCCTGGCGGTCCTGGATCAGCGACAGCATCGAGGGTTCGTCATTGCCCAGCGGCCCCAGCTTCTTGAAACGCAAGGTCGGCGGCGCCGAGGGCTGGGCCAAGGCGCTGGCGGCCACGCTCAGCAGCAGAACCAGGGGCAGCAGGGCGCGCAGCAGGCGGCGCCCGAGGGAGGAAGGCAATGTCCAGAACATGGGCCGATTATACCTTCCGCTCAGGCAATAAAATCACGGGTAAATGCCGCTTTCTGTGCGGTTCGGCCCCGAAACGGGTATCATCCGGGGTTGGCCGCTCTGGCCGCTGTTTGCGCACACTGTTGTTTTAATGAAGAAAGCATGGCAACTGTCCCGGTTGCCGACCGAATTTATGTCCGAGATTGAAACCCATTCCGCCCCTGGCGCCGAGCCATCCGCCCCTGTCCAGGTGCGTTTTGCCGATTTCGGCCTGTCGCCGGCCATTCAGCGCGCGCTGGACGATCAGGGCTATGAATACCCGACGCCGATCCAGGCCCAGGCGATTCCGGTGGTGTTGCAGGGGCGCGACGTGATGGGCGCGGCCCAGACCGGCACCGGCAAAACCGCCAGCTTCTCGCTGCCCATCATCCAGATGCTGCTGGCCCACGCCAGCGCCAGCATGAGCCCTGCGCGCCACCCGGTGCGCGCCCTGGTGCTGGTGCCCACGCGCGAACTGGCGGTGCAGGTGGCCGAGAACGTGGCGGCCTATTGCAAGCACACCCCGCTGCGCTCGACCGTGGTGTTCGGCGGCATGGACATGAAGCCGCAGACCGCCATCCTGCGCAACGGCGTGGAAATCGTTATTGCCACCCCGGGCCGCCTGCTGGACCACGTGGAGCAGAAGACCGTGTCGCTGGGCCAGGTGCAGATGCTGGTGATGGACGAAGCCGACCGCATGCTGGACATGGGCTTCCTGCCCGACCTGCAGCGCATCATCAACCTGCTGCCGAAGCAGCGCCAGAACCTGATGTTCTCGGCCACTTTCTCGCCCGAAATCAAGAAGCTGGCCAACAGCTTCCTGAAAGAACCGGTGCTGATCGAAGTGGCGCGCAGCAATGCCACGGCCGACAAGGTGACCCAGGTGGTGTACAAGGTTCCGGAAGAATTCAAGCGCGATGCGGTGGCCCATATCCTGCGCCAGCGCGATGCCAAGCAGGTGATCGTGTTCGCCAACACCAAGATCGGCGCCTCGCGCCTGGCGCGCAGCCTGGAGCAGGAGGGCATGAAAGCCACCGCCATCCATGGCGACCGCAGCCAGCAGGAGCGCATGGCGGCGCTGGAAGCGTTCAAGAAATTCGAGATCGACGTGCTGGTGGCCACCGACGTGGCGGCACGCGGCCTGGATATTTCCGACCTGCCCTGCGTGATCAACTACGACCTGCCGTATAACGCGGAAGACTATGTGCACCGCATCGGCCGTACCGGCCGCGCCGGCGCTTCCGGCGACGCGATCTCGATCTTCTCCGACAAGGACGAGCGCCTGCTCACCGATATCGAAAAGCTGATCAAGCAGACCGTCAAGCGCGGCGAGCTGGAAGGCTTTGCGCCGTCCGGCCGCGGCGAAGATCACCGCCACGGCGACCGCCGCACGCCGCGCCGCGGCGCGGAAGCCGACCGTGCTGCAGAGCGCAGCCGTCCATCGGAGCGCAGCAGCGGCGAACGCAGTGCACGGCCGTCCGGCCCATCGCCGCGCCGCGAGAAGGTCGATCCCTGGTTCCTCAAGCCTTATGAGCCGAGCCGCGGCCCGGCGGCGCCGTCGGCCAGCGTGGCCCCGGCCGCACCTTCCGGTAAAGCCAAACCGAAAGTCGCCGCACTGTTGGGCGGGCTGCCGAAAGGCTAAGACAGGTATAGTGGCGTGACCTTCGGTGAACGCCACTTGCCATGCTCCGGGAAAACACTCCCTTCTACATCGTCATGAACGCCGGCTCGGGCCATGCCGAGACCGAGCTGCGCAGCCGCGCCATCCGCGAAGTGCTGGATGGCGCGGGACGTCCCTTCCATCTGCACATCGTTGAAGACGGCAGTCAGCTGGCCGATATCGCGGCCCTGGCCGTGCGCGAAGCGCGCGCCAGCGGCGGCGTGGTGGTGGCCGCGGGCGGCGACGGCACCATCAACGCCGTAGCGCACCAGGCGGTGCAGGCGGGCTGCCTGTTTGCCGTGCTGCCGCAAGGCACCTTCAACTATTTCGGCCGTACCCACGGCATTCCCGAAGACCTGGCGGAGGCCGTGCGCGCGCTGCTGACGGCGCGCGTCGAGCCGGTGCAGATCGGCATGGTCAACGAGCGCATCTTCCTCGTCAATGCCAGCATCGGCCTCTATCCCACCTTGCTGGAGGAGCGCGAGCAGGACAAGAAACAGTTCGGCCGCAGCCGCATCGTGGCCGCGTTCTCGGCGCTCAAAACCCTGTTCGGCTCGGTGCGCCATCTGCGCATCACCATCGAGCAGGACGGCGTGGAGCGCCACCTGCGCACCCCCACGCTTTTTGTCGGCAACAACCGCCTGCAGCTGCAGCAGGTCGGCATCCAGCCGCTGTCGGACGCGCTGGAGGAGGGCGCGCTGGCGGCTATCGCGCCCAGGCCGCTCAGCCGCCTCGGCATGCTGGGGCTCATGCTGCGCGGCGCGCTGGGGCAGCTCGGCAGCTCGCAGGACCTGCACGCCTTCGGGTTCCGCCGCATGACCGTTAAAAAGCGCCGCATGCCGGGCGGCCGGCGTATCAAAGTCGCCACAGATGGCGAAGTCTGCATGCTGTCCACGCCGCTGGAATTCAGGGTGGTGGAAGGGAAGTTGTTGATGCTGAAGCCCGCCAGTGCGGGCAATTGAAGCAGGCGCCCTGGGGCGCCTGCTGGCTTTCAGCGCGTGGCCTCGAAAGACTGCAGGCCGATGCCGAGCAGGCGGCGGTCCGGCGACTGCTCCCGTTCATGCGGCGATACCGCATCCGGAATATGCAGCTGCAGGGTCACCTGGCCTTGGCGGCATTCCGCGGCCGGCACGGTGAATTTCACCACGCCGCCGTCGCTGGCCACGCCACCCTGCCACAGTTCTCCGGTCTGGCCCTGCACTACCAGGCGCTGCGGCCCGTAGGCGCGCAGGCCCAGCTCCAGCGTGAAGGGCTGGCCGCTGCCGATGTACTGGCGGCTGTCGCAGGGCAGCGCCAGCGTCGCGCGCGGGCCCAGCGACCAGGCGCCCCATTCCTCCGGTTCCGCCCACTGGCCGGCCAGGATGAAATTGCCGCTGGCGTTGATGCCGATGCGGTGCTTCCCGGCCGGGAACACCAGCAGCAGCGACTGTGCCTGGGTTTCGCTCAGCTGAACATATTCATAGTGCTTGATCGGTCCCGCCAGCTGGGCGCCGAGTGCATTGAGCAGCGCCGGATCGAACAGGCAGCGGCGCGGCGCGGAAGCGCCCAGGTCGCGCGGATGGTGCACCACCAGCGCCTTGCGGCAGTCGGGGCCCACCAGCATGCTCAGGCTGCGCGCCTCGCCATAGCCCGAATAGCGCTCCATGAAGATTTCCGGCGGCGGCGTGTAGAGCCAGGGCATGCGGCTTTGCACATACAGCGAAGCCGGCGAAGGGCGGGAATACTGTTCCGGCAGGCGCGGATCGTAGTCCTGCACCGAAAACACCGAGAGCGCCAGCACAATGGCCGCCAGCATGGCGCCCAGGCCGTCCGGACGCCAGCGCTGCACGGCCGCCAGCATATAGGGGAAGGCCAGCGGCATATACCACAGCGCATAACGCGCCAGGCCGGGCGTGGCGCCGGAGTTGATGTTGGTGGTCGAGGAGTGGGCGTAGAAGTTCACCGCCAGGTAGACCAGGGCAAAGGCGCGCCAGTACCAGTCCGGGGCATCGTCGCCGATGGTGGTGCCGGCCGCTTTGCGGCGGCGGCTCCACAGCCAGGCGGCAATGCCGGCCAGCAAGGCCACGGCGCCCAGCGGCCAGTTGGGGAACAGGCCCACATCCGGATCGAGCAGCCAGATATAGAAGCTGGACAGGTTGCCGCCCAGCTTTGCGCCCGGCGCCAGCAACTGCGGCGTTGGCACGCCATAGCGCCAGAAGTAGTAAGCCGGGTGCAGCAGCACGGTGGCCACGGTCGTGACGAACAGCAGGGCTTCGCCTGCCGTCCAGCGGCGGCGCCATTGCAGGAATACGCGGTAGAACACCGGCAGGCCCGCGATCAGCGCGAAGCTTGGGTTCTGGGTGGACGCCAGCGCCAGGAAGAAGCCCGCCGCCAGGTAATTGCGGCGCATCATCTGCATCATCGCGCACAGCAGCACGCAGACGGTGAAGACTTCGGTATGCGCCTTGTTGAAGAACCACAGCAGCGGCGAAGCGACGGTCAGCAGCAGCACGGCGGCCACGCCGCGCGCGCCCCAGTAGCGCCAGGCCATGGCGAAGGTACCCGCCAGCAGCGCGGCATGCAGGGCCATGAAGGCGTTGTGGATGGTGAGCTGCACGCCCGCCAGCGCGGCCAGCTTGCTGCAGCCTAGGGCCAGCAGGCTGTAAAGCCAGAAGTGGTTGTAGTCCGAGGTGGCGCCCCTGATCAGTTCAGGGAAGGCAGCGTCGAACCAGCTCTTGGACAGCAGGCCGGGAATCTGCGGCGTGGCCAGCAGCTGGTGGTAGGCCTCGTAGGCCTTGGGCGTCATGTAGGGCAGGTGGGTGACATCCCAGGCCAGGAACATGGCGTAGTACTCGGCGCCGTCGCCCACGCGCTGCGGCGGAATATGGATCATCCACTTGAACAGCAGCGCCACGGCGAGCGCGATCAGCAGGTAGGGCAGGGCGGCCTTGAGCCGCGCGCGCAGCGCGGGGCTCATGCCTTGCCAAGGCGCTGGGACAGCGCTGCGGCGACCTCGCGGCCTTCACGGATCGCGTAATTGGTGCCACGGTCTTCCGGATAAATCTGCGCCATGGTGCTGATGGTGGCGTTCTCGAAGGGCGTGGCGCGGCCCGGCACATAGTCCGAGTAGCCGCGTTCCGTCACCGGCTGCGCGTAGTCGGCGCGCCACACCCGGTATTCCTGCACCCAGCTGCGGTCCAGCTGCGGGAACATGCGCTGCAGGTGTTCCAGGGCGAAGTCCAGGTATTGCTGGTCGCTGAACTGCCACAGCGGATCTTCCTTCGGCAGGTAGCGCGACAGGAAGACGATGTGCTTGCCGCCGTAGTTGGCCGGGCTGTCGAAGTTGGTATGCTCGATCACGCCGACGAAGGGGAAACCGGGATCGTTCACGTTCAGCCAGTAGGTGTCGGACAGGCTGCGGTCCATCTCCAGCACCAGGCACATATTGGCCAGGTACTTCACGCGGCGCAGGCTGGCCAGCCAGCCGGCCGGCGCGGCAGCGCCGAACATGTCGGCGATGATGTTGAAGGCCGGCGTGAACAGGAATTCCTTGCCCGTCACGTCGCCCGCCGGCGTGGCGAGCGCGGTCACGCGATTGCCCTCGGTGCGCACGCCTGTTACCGGGGTTTTGTAGCGGATTTCGCCGCCGTGGCGCACGATCTCATTGGCCATGGCTTCGGCCAGGCGTCCGAAGCCGCCCTTGAAGTAGGCCAGCTGCTCGCCGCCCTTGGCGTCGCGCGTACTGCCGCGCAGCACCAGCTTCTTCCACATCCACACCGCGTTCACGGCGTCGGCCACCACCGAGAACTTGTTCTCGATCAGCGGCTGCCACACGATGCGGTAGGCGTTCTTGCCGCACAGCGGCTCCAGCCACTCGCGGATGCTCAGGTGCTCGATGGTTTTCCAGTCCTTCACCTGGCGCACCTTCAGCACCATCAGGCCGAGGCGGATGCGGTCCAGGAAGGGCAAGGGCTTGAAACGCAGCAGGTCCAGCGGCGTGGAGAGGCGCCAGTGCTTGCCGTTGAAGTACATGCCGGTGCGGGACGGCATGATGACCACGTCGCCTTCCATGCCCAGCTCCTTCACCAGCTCCGGCACGTAGACGTCGTTGTCGAACCAGTGGTGGTAGAACTTCTCGATGGTTACGCCGTCGCGGAACTCGAAGGTGCCCGCGAGGCCACCCGGCGTGTCGTCCGCCTCCAGCACCAGGACCTTGTGGCCGGCGCGGGCCAGCTTCAGGCCCGCTGTCAGGCCGGTAAAGCCGGCGCCTGCAATTACTGCGTCAAATTGGGTAGTCATGCTTTAAAAGTCAGTCGTCGGTTCAGGGTAAATTGCAGCACCACCACCATCGGCAGCGTGAGCAGCTTGGCGATGCGCGGGTCCATCTGCATCCAGTCCACCAGTACCCACAGCATCAGCGCCGAGGCGCCGAAGCCGACGGCGGCCACGGTGAGGAACATGGTGAGGCGCTGCAGCACGCGGTCGCGCTTGCCGAAGGTGATGATACGGTTCAGCGCGAAGCTGACCAGGGTGCCGGCCAGGTAGCCGAGCAGGTTGGCGGCCTGGTACCACAGGCCGCCGTTCACGCTCAGCCAGAACACGGCGTAATCGGTCAGCACGCCGGTGCCGCCGCACAGGCAGTAGAGAATGAACTGCTGCATCAGTCGTCCTTCTTCTCAGGCAGGCCGACGGTCTCGCCGACCACATACTGCGGGCGCGAATTCAGCGTGAGCAGCACGCGGCCCAGGTATTCACCCAGCATGCCCAGCGCCACCAGCTGCACGCCGCCGATGATGAGGAAGGTCACGATCAGCGAGGACCAGCCGATCGGCATGGCATCGACGGTGAATTTCTGGATGATCAGCAGCACCGCCAGCACGAAGCCGATCCCCGCCATGGCCAGGCCGGCGAAGGAGGTCAGGCGCAGCGGCACGATGGAGAAGTTGGTGGCCATCTTGAGCCACAGCGAGATCGATTTTTTCAGGCTGTAGCCGCTGTCGCCGGCGAAGCGGTCGTGGTGCTCCACGTCCACCGTGCCGATATTGCGCGTGACGGACAGCACCAGGCCATCGACGTACACATAGGGACCGTTGTAGCGCAGGATATCGCGCACGATGGCGGCCTTCATGGCGCGGAAGGGCGACAGGTAGAGGCCTTTTGGCTTCTTCATCAGGTAGCCTGCGACCTTGTCGTTCAGGCGGCTGCCCCAGATCTTCCATGTGGCGTGCTGGCGGTTCTTGAAGCGCGCATAGACCACGTCGCGGCCGCGGCCCAGTTCTTCCAGCAGGGCCGGGATGTCCGACGGCGAGTGCTGCAGATCGTCGTCCATCGTCATCACGATCTGGCCGCGCGCCTGGGCAAAGCCCGCCATCAGCGCATTGTGCTGGCCTGCATTCATGCGCAACAGGATGCCGCGCACCCAGGGGTGCTTCGCCGACAGCTGTTCGATCACCTGCCAGCTGTGGTCCGGCGAGCAGTCGCAGACGAAGATGATTTCGTAGTTGCGGCGTGCCAGCGGCAGGGTCTCCATCACGTCGTCAACGCGCGCCACCAGTTCCGGCAGCACTTTCTCGCTGCCGTACACGGGGATAACGAAGGACAGGTAGGGATTAGCGGGCTGGCTCATAGTATTTCCGGATAAGTTTGTCGATATAGGCGGCGTCGATCACGATGCCGGCTTCCTTTGCGGCCTGCATGGCCTCCGTCACGTCGATGGCATAGCTGCCGCCCGCTTCCACCAGGTCGTAGTTGGCTTTGCGGTCCATCACGTTTTCGAACACTTTCACCAGCTCGATCACGGGAATCGAGAAGGGGCAGGCGATATTCAGGATGCGGTTCTCCGCCTCGCCGCGCACCAGCAGCTGGTGCGCGATGCCGACCACATCGTCCACATCGATCAGGTTGCGGCGGGCGCGGGTCCATACGTGGAATACGTCGCCGCTCTCGATGGTGTGGTGCAGGTAGTTGGTCAGCGTGTGCGGGTTCGGCGTGTGGCCCACCACTTGCGGCAGGCGGAAGATGGCGTATTTCGGCGCGCGGCGCTGGATCAGTTCTTCCATCGCCAGCTTGTGGCGCACATAGGCCGAATTGGCCAGGTCCGGGTCCTGGATCGAGCAGGTGCTGAAGTACATCAGGCGCTTGTCCTGGCCCAGCGCCTGCTCCAGCAGCGTGCGTTCGCGTTCGAAGGCTTCCGGCCGCGTTTCACGCGAGTTGGAAACGCCGGAGGCGAAAACGATGGCGCCCGTGTCGGGCGCAAATTCGGCCGAGAAGGCCTTGGCCAGCAGGCCGTTACCGATGATCATGTTGACTCGCTGTGATGACCCTGGGCCGGAAGGAGGTGTCCAGGGTGCCGATATCCAGCTGGTGCACGGCGATGCCGAGCTGGCGGCCGTCGTCGCCCTGGCCCAGCGCGCGCGGCGACACCGGATGCGGGATATCGATGGTAATGGCGGTTTCGCCGCCGGGGTTGTCGAAGACCACGGCCTGCTTGGTCCAGTCGCTGCTCAGGCGCAGCGTACGGCGGGTAGCGCCCACCGCAACCGTCAGGTCCGCGTTGGCATTGGCGCCGAATGCGTGCGCCGTGAGGCGCAGGGTCAGGTGCGCCGGCAGCGGGTCGGCGAACTGCAGTTCTATGCGTCCACCCTCCGACCAGCGGCCCCAGGATTCAATCACGCCTATGCCGCTGGTGGATTTGAATACGCCGGCCGGGTAGTCCTGGCGGAAATCGATGTGGTAAGCCGCCACCGGTTTCAGGGTCTGCCACAGCGAGAAGCCATTACCCTCGGCGCGCTTCAGCGTATAGGGTGGTGGATTGTATTTGCCGATCATCAGCAGCCAGCCTTCTTCCGGCATCCGGAGCAGGTCAAGTTCCTTGCCCTCGTCGACCGGCATCAGGACCGGCCCGGCCACATCCATCTGGAAGTTCGCGCTCATCAGGTTGCCGTACTGCGGGCCGATGATGGTCATGGTGGCCATCTGCTCACGCGTCAGCCTGGCGCGCGCCAGCTGGCCGGCCTGCTCATACACCTGGGGACCGCGCGCCGGCATCTGGGCCAGGCGCGCCGTGGTGGCAGCGCCGATGCAGGTGGCCGGCAGCAGGACCCACAGCAGCAGCGCGCGGCCTGCCGAAGGACGCCAGGCCCATGCCGCTGCCGCCAGCAGCGATACCATCACGGTCGACCACAGCACGCGGGAACTGCGGGAGGCGGCAGCCAGCTCCGGGCTGTCCACATACATGACGTGGAACTGGCGCGGCAGCAGTTTGGCGGCGGCCACCAGCAGTGCGATGCTGAGCGCCGCCAGGAAAATGCGGCGCCGCTGCGCCGGCGGTGCCGCTGTCACGCAGGCGGCTGCGCCGATCAGGATCAGGGGGAAGGTAAAGCTGTAGTAGCGCATGTGCAGGCGGGTCGCCTCCAGCTCCGAAATATCGGCAATCGTGGCGGTATAGGTCACTGCTACAGCCAGGGTAATGCCGAACATCAGCGTACCGTACAGCAGCAGCGCACGGCCCTGCTGCCCGAGTGCATTGCGGCCTTCGGCGCGCGCGGCGCCGGTGGCGATGAACAGCAGCGGGGCGCCGAAGATCAGCAGCAGTCCCAGCACATGGCCGTACAGGCTGCGCAGCGTGGGCAGTACCAGTCCGCCCAGCGGACGACTGTCGCTACTGATGACGTGGCTGCCGTAGAAGGTGCCCAGCAGGCTCAGGCCGTTCTGGCCGGCCAGCACAAAGCCCAGCAGCAGCTTGACGGCGATGGCGGCCGCCAGGGCCGCGATGGCTGCGGCCACGCCGCCGCGCAGCGCGGTCCAGGCGGACAGGCCGCGCGCAGTGCCCTGGCGCCAGCCCAGCCAGGCCAGGTAGCTCATCATGGCCGGCAACAGGAACAGCGCATGCAGCTTGACCAGCGCCAGCGTGCCCAGTGCGGCGCCGGCCAGCAGGCCGAATCCCAGGCCTTCACGGCCGCGCTGCAGCACCAGCCAGGTGATGGCCCAGAAACCGAAAAAGTACAGCGGCTCCGGCATGAAGTAACTGGTGTAGGCCGAGAACGGCGCCAGCACGCTGGCGGCGGCAATCAGCAGCGCCGCAGTGCGCCCGGCCACCGGCTTGCCGACCAGGTAGATCAGCGGCGCCGCGGCGACCAGCACGGCCACATTCAGGATGCGGACGCATTCGAGGAAGGCGGGACCGCAGGCATTGGTGGCGCGGTACAGGCCAAGGAACAGGAAGGACGGCAGCGTGCTCTCGCTCAGCGGGCGCAGGCGGGAGAACTGGCTGTACAGCCACTCATCGGCAAACACCTGGGGATAGAGGCCGTAGTTGCGCTTGATGAGATAGATGGCGGCGAGCAGCAGCGCGGCGCCAAAGGCGAGGTGGCTGCGGGAGAAGCGCTGGGAGAGAGGGGCTGTCATTTGAAAATCCAGAATTTACCGAGCAGGAAACCGTTCACCGCTACCAGCGGCAGCGAAAAGGCCTTGCCCGCAATGGGCGCGGCGCCGGCCCACAGCGCCAGCTTGACGCAGGCCACCGTGACGCCGTAGTTCAGCGCGACCACGCACAGGAAGCGCAGCAGCACCGCAGGCGAAGCGGACAGGCGGCGGAACGTCACGCCGGCATGGAAGCTGTAGCTGATCACCAGCCCGGCCGCGAAACCCGATACGGCGGCACGCACCGGCTCGTGGCCGGCCTGCAGCAGCCAGAGCGTCAGGCCGAAGTCCGCTGCGGCGCACAGAAGGCCGCCTGCAATATAGACCAGGAACTGGCGCTGGAACAGGGCATCAAGCATGGCGTACGCGCTGCAGCAGTTTTTTGTGAATCGCGCGGCGCGGCACGGACGCAATGTCATAGGCGAGGAAAGCCAGGATCAATTGCATCCCCATCAGCATCGGCAAGGCCGACAGCATGACGGTGCCGGCGGCTGTCGCCATGCCGGCGCGGGCCGACTCGATCCAGTGCCACAGCCCGTAGCTGCCGCCCAGCGTCAGCAGCAGCACACCGGCCGGCAGTTCGATCGAGGCCAACGACATGTCGCGCAGGTAGTAGTTGTAGAACAGGCGCTTGAAGAAATTGCGCGCGTGCTTGGCCATGAACTCGGTGACGATCTTCGAGATCTTCAGGTTCGATACCTCGTCGCCATAGTGCGCGTCCATCGGCACGTCCAGCACGGCGGCGCGCAGGGTGTTCAGGCGGAACAGCATGTCCGTCTCGAAGAAGTAGCGCTTGCTGATCTTGTGGAAGGGCAGGTGGCGCGCCGTGTCGGCATGGATCGCCGTATAGCCGTTGGTGGGATCGAACAGGTCCCAGTAGCCGGAAGACAGCTTGGTCATCAGCGACAGCACGGCGTTGCCGAACAGGCGCACCGGCGGCATGCTGCCGATCTGTTCCAGGTCGTAGAAGCGGTTGCCCTTGGTGTAGTCGGCTTGGCCGTCAAGAATGGGCGCAACGAAGGCCGGGATCAGCGTGGGATCCATCTGGCCGTCGCCATCGACCTTGACGATGACGGCGATGCCGTCCGCAATGGCGGCCTGATAGCCCGTCATCACGGCGCCGCCCACGCCCTGGTTCTCGGCGTGGCGCAGCACGCGCACGCGCGGGTCCTGGCAATTGGCTTCCACGAAGTCGCCCGACTTGTCGGGGCAGCAGTCATCCACCACATAGATGCGGCTGACTTCCGGCCCCATGCCCGCGATCACGCCGAGAATATGGCGCGTGACCTTGTAGCTGGGGATGACGACGGCGACGCTGCGGTTTTCCTGCACGGCGCCGGGCAGCAGTTCGCTGGCGGTAGGCTGGTTCATTGTGACCTCGTTTCGTTCACGGCGGGAACACCCGCCAGTTCGCGGTGCCAGCGCTGCGCGAACAGCGCCTGCTTCAGCTGGTTTGCACTGTCGCGCCAGGTCAGCCACGGCATGTTGGCCGACGGCGGCGCCTTGCCTGCGCGGTGCAGCTGCAGCCATTCCTGCAGTGTAGCCGCCAGTTCGGCTGCCGTGCTGCCCGTGAAATAATAAGCGTGTTCGCCGCCCACCTCGCGGAACACCGGCAGGCTGCGCGCGATCACGGGCAGGCCGTGCTGCGCCGCCTCGATCAGCGGCAGGCCGAAGCCTTCGCCCACCGATGCCGCCAGCAGGGCCGAGCAGGACTGGTACAGCTTGAGCAGCATTTCATCGGACACGCCGGCCAGCCAGAACAGGCGCTTGCCCAGCTCCGGATGCTGCTGGATGCGCTTGGCCAGCGCCTCCATCATCCAGCCCTGCTTGCCGACGATGACCAGGTTCGCATCCACATTCTCGCGCCACAGCTGCTCGAAGGCTTCCAGGGCCTGGCCCTGGCCTTTGCGCGGCTCGATGGTGCCCACCATCAGCAGGCTTGGGCGGGCGGCGATGGCGGCCAGCACCTGCTCTGCATCCGGCGGCAGGCCGAAGCTCGGTGCGCTGGCATCGATGTCGGCGCCCAGGTGGAACCAGCCCAGCTTGAGCGGCGCGGCGCGCCGTTCCGGGCGCTGCGCCAGCCAGTCGTGCAGTTCGTCCGCCACGGCCTGCGAGATACAGACCAGGCCGTCGGCCACGGCGCCGATGGTATCCAGGTACTCGGCGAAATAGCCTTCGGCGCCGAAGGGGAAGGCGTCCGGCAGCAGCACCGGCAGCAGGTCGTAGACCACGAAATAGATTTCCACACCGTGGTGGCGCATGTCCGTCAGGCGCTCGCGGTTCTGCGCGGTGCCGTTGGTGAACAGGTCGAGGCCGAGGAAGATATCGCCCTTGCGCACTTCCAGCGGCGCGTCCTCCAGCTCGGGGCTGGGCAGGTTCAGCATCTTCAGCATATAGCTGCGCGCGTAGCGGTAGGGGCGGTTGCCGCCGTCGCTGAACACGGGTTCGATGCGGCAGCCGGGCGGCGGGCTCTCGATCAGTGCCAGCAGGATGCTGCGCACCACGCGCTGGATGCCGGTTTTGAGGTCGGTCTGCACCAGTGCGGAGATGTCGACGAACACCTGTTTCGGCGCCTTCGGCAGCAGGTTGGCGGCAATGGCGCTGGCGGCGGCGCTGAGCTCCGTGCTGCTGCCGTTCGGCAGCGCGGCAATCTGCGCCAGCAGGCGGCGGTACTGCGCGGCCGGGCTGCGCTGCGCGAAGTCCTCGATCGCTGCGTGGAAGGCCTGGCCCACACGCTGCGGCGCATGCTCGCGGTCCATGAAGGCGACGGCGCGCTGCGACAGTGCCGCTGCCTGCGCCGGATCGCGGCGCAGCGTGAGCAGCGCCTGCGCCAGGTCATCGGCCGTGCATTCGTCCTGCAGCTTCACCAGCAGTTCGTCCGGCAGCGAGGCGCTGGAGCCGTGCGCGTTGATCACGGTGGGCAGGCCATACAGCAGGCAGTCCAGCACCGAGGCCGAGGTTTCGCCGCGGGTCTGGCTGCGCAGCTGGACGGCGGCATCGGCGGCGGCCAGCCAGCGCGCATAGTCTTCCGGCGTGGCGAAGCCGGTCACGGTAACGCGGCTGCCGGCCGGGCTGGCGGCAATGCGTTCGGCGATACGGCGGCCATAGTCGCCGCCATCGCCTTCGCCCACAAACACCAGGCGGCATTGCGCATCCTGCGCCAGCGGCGAGTCCAGGAAGGCCTCCAGCAGGCGCTCATTCAGCTTGGTCACACCCATCATGCCGAAGCTGCAGATGACGAAGTCGGCATCCTGCAGGCCCAGTGCGGCGCGCGCGGCGCTGCGGGCGGAGGCGCGCTCCACGCCTGCAGGCAGGCCGCGGATCAGGGGCAGGGTGCGCCAGGCATCGGCAGCATCATCGCCGTACCACTGGCGCGCCAGCTGGCGCGAGAATTCGGAGTGGACGATAACGCCGTCGGCGTTATCGAGCACACCCTTGTTGCAGGGGTATTTCCAGATCGAGGGGTTGCGGCCGATGCGCTCATGGTCCAGCAGCGCCGTGTAGCCATGCGACTCGTACAGCGCATGCAGATAGGCCTGGCGCAGGTAGCCGTCGCGCTCCATATTGTCGAGTACACCGCTCAGGAAGAAGTCGTGCAGCACCACGATGCCGGGCTGGCGGCGCAGCAGTTCGAACATGTGGTTGTGTACACCGTTGTTGCCGAAGTGGTAGAGCACGCGGTCGAAACGGTGGGCGCTGTCCTCGAACTGCTCCACGCCGAGCAGCGGCCATGGCAGGCCAGGGGCGCTGTGCAGGGCAGGCGTTTCGCACACCAGCTCGATGTCGTAGAAGGCCTGCAGCTGGTGCAGCAGTTCGATGCTGTAGTCGGCAATACCGGATTTCTGCGGCGGCAGCGGCGAGATATAGGCCAGGCGCGGCTTGCCTTCCGGCGCGGGCGCGGCCGGCGCAGGATGGGCGAGGGCGGCTTCGAAGGCTTGCCACAGCGCGGCGGCGCTGCCGGTATTGCACACGATGGCGGCCGGGAAGGCCTCGCGCAGCGCGCTGCAGTCTTCATCGCCGGCGGCGCCCAGCACGGCCGCCTGGCGCAGCATCTTGCGGCGGCGCCAGGACAGGGCATTGAGCTCCGCTTCGGCGCTGTTCAGGGCCAGCACTTCGCGCACATCGTCGAAACCGAAGGCTGCGTGAATGCCCGGCAGCTCGGCGCCGCTGCACAGCACCGGCGCGGCGGGACGTTCGAACAGGCCCGGGGTAAACACGAGGTCGGGACGCAGGTCCGCAATGAAGGCATCGCGCATCAGTTCCGCGCTGCGCAGCACCCAGTCGCTGGCGCCGGGCGGTGCATCGAACACGCACAGCTGCGCCGGCGGCAGCACGCCGGCGAAGGCGTTGCGCGCTTCTTCCAGCGTGTCGCGCATCAGGCCATGCAGCAGCACGAACACAGTGTGCTGGCCGGCCGACAGCGCGAGCTCGCGCGCCTGCGCCAACAGCTCCCGGTGACGGGAGGCGGCGCCGCTCTGGTAGGCCTGCAGGTCGATGAGAAGTCGCATAATCAGTGTTTCGAAGTGGAGCGCAGGCGCTGCAGGTCGGCCAGGACCTTGCGCGCCGATTGCGGCATATGGATCAGTTCAGCGGGCACGCCCGGCTGGTGCAGGGGCATGGCCTGGCTGTCGCGCAGCGTGGTCCAGGTGCCCATCAGGCGATTGCCCAGCGACGGGAAGCGCTGCATCAGCGGCAGCACGGCCTTGCGCACCGCCTGCTGCGAGGCCAGCCAGCGCGCCGCCTTGTGCAGGCGCTTCAGCAGCGCCTTGCGCAGCGCCGGCCAGCGCTCGCGGATGCGGCCGTAGTGGCCCAGCATGCGCAGCGGACGCGTGACGCGCCACGAGGTGCTGGCATAAGTCTCGGCCAGCTGCTGCTGCAGCTGCAGCGCCCATTCCGCCGTTTCGCGGCGCGCGATTTCGGCGGCATCCGCATTGCCCTGGATGATCTGGTTGGCGCGTTCGGATTCGCGCAGCGCGTTGGCGGCGGTGCGGAAACGCTGTTCGGAATCGTCGGCGCGCGCCAGCGCGGCATCCAGCTGCTGCAGCACCTGCGCCAGCTGGGCCGAGGTTTCGGCGGCGCGGTGTTCCGCGTCGGCGGCTGCGGCATCGCTGGCCGTGCCGCGCTTCCATGCCTTGTCCAGGTGGTGGAAGATGAATTCATCGAACACATTGGCCTGCACCGCCAGCGCCTGCATCAGCTCGCGCTTCTCGCCTGCCACGTAGTAGCGGTTCAGGCCATCGAAGTAGGCGAAGTGGTAATCATGCGGCGTGACCAGGCCTTCCCAGCGTTCGTGCGCGGTCACGCGGCTGTTCGGCAGCGTGGCCTCGATCACCAGCACCCAGGGGCGCCAGCGCTGGAAGTCCATGCCCTTCAGTACTTCGCCTTCGAAGCCTTCCACGTCAATTTTCAGGAAGTGGATATTGCCCCGCACATGCTCTTCGCAGATGCTGCGCAGCGTGCGCAGCGGCACTTCGGTCTCCACCACAGCGATGCCTTCCGCGCGGTGGGCGATGGCGGTGTCGCGGTCGGTGGAGGCCCAGCCGTTGACGGACGGTGTGTCGAACAGCGTGATCGAACCTTCTTCCGCACCGCAGGCCACCGCAAGGTTGATATCGCGCGGGCGTTCGCGCAGGAAGACCTGGTGGTAGGACGGCATGGGCTCCACATTGATGCCGTGCCAGCCCGCGTCGTAGAAGGCCTTGGTGACGGAATGCTCTTCCGGGTCGTTGGCGCCGATGTCGATATAGAAGCCTTTACCGACGTGTTGCAGCGCGCGCCACAGCAGGACGTCTTCGCTGTTCTGGGCGTAGGAAATGAATGTCATGTCCGTTCAATCTCAATCGTCGGGTCGAGGAAGGCCGAGCCCTCGAAATGCGGACGGCTCATGTTCACCACGGTGAACACCAGCGCCAGGTCGCGCCATTCGTAGTTGTTGACGAGGTGGGTCTCGGTGCTGACGATGGCGGTGGCGACCGAGTAGGTGCCCGCACCCAGGTTGGCCGGGAAGGCAAAGCGGTACACCACTTCTTCACCGGCCTTCATATCGTCCAGCGGCAGCTGCTTCAGGTGCGTGTTGGTGCCGAACATGGGCTGGCCAAGGCGGTCCTTGATCATATAGCCCAGCACCATGCGCGGGATCGGCGCGTTCACGCGCACCGTGACCTGCAGGGTCACCGGCGCGGCCACGTCGATCACCTCCACGCGTTCACCGTCGGCATTCAGCAGGGCGATGTCGGCCACCGTTGCCTCGCCGGTGCCGGATACGGTCTGCACCTTGCCGCTGCTGGTGCCGGCCTGGCGTACGGTTTCGTTCTCACGCTCGGCGATCATGGCGTTGTAGTAGTCCATGATCTCTTCCGGCGGCCCCTGGCGCGACAGCTTCCCGCCATCGAGCAGGATGGCGCGGTCGCACACGGACTGGATGGCCTGCTTGTCGTGCGACACCAGCAGCAGCGTAGTGCCCTGGCGCCGGTAGTTGCGGATGCGCTCGAAGCTCTTGTGCTGGAAGTAGGTATCGCCCACCGACAGCGCCTCGTCCACGATCAGGATATCCGGACGGCGGGCGGTGGCCACGCTGAAAGCGAGCCGCATCTGCATGCCGCTGGAGTACACGCGCACCGGCTGGTCGATGTATTCACCGATTTCGGCGAAGGCCTCGATTTCCGGCATCAGCGCGCTGATTTCCTCGACGCGCATGCCAAGCAGCTGGCCCGCCATATACACGTTCTGGCGCCCCGTGAAATCGGGATGGAAGCCCATGCCCAGTTCCAGCAGCGCCGCCACCGTGCCCTGCATGGCCACGCTGCCGGTGGTGGGCTGGGTGGTGCCGGTGATCAGTTTCAGCAGCGTGCTCTTGCCCGCGCCGTTAATGCCGATCAGGCCCACCGCCTCGCCGGGCGACACATGGAAGCTGATGTCGGACAGGATCCAGCGCAGGCGGTGCTGCGGGCCGCGGAAGGGCAGCACCCATTCCGCCAGCCGCGACCAGCGCGTTGGATACTGTTTATAGGCCTTGCCCAGTTGATTGATGACGATGCTGCCCATCAGAGTTCATCCACCATTTCTCCGGCGCGCTTGCGGAACAGTTGCAGGCCCAGCATGCACAGCAGGATGGCGCAGCCCAGCGCAGGCAGCAGGCTGGCCCAGTGCGGCGCGCGGCCGCTCACCAGCACGTCCTGGTAGGCGCCGATGATGGCGGCCATGGGGTTCCAGGCCAGCAGCGGGCGCACCGGTTCCGGCAGGATGGACGCGGGATAGACGATGGGCGTAAACCAGAACCAGAACTGGATGAAGATGGCGAAGAACTGGCCCACGTCGCGGAAGAACACATTCAGCACGCCCAGCACCAGGCCGAGGCCGATGGCAAAGGCAATCTGCAGCAGCAGCACCGGCATCATCGCGAAAAAGACCCAGCCGGGGAAATTGCCGGACACGATCAGGAAGGCCGTGAAGATGCCGAAGATGATGGCGAAATTCAGGCCCGCATTCAGCACCACGATGACCGGCAGCGCAATGCGCGGGAAGCTGATCTTCTTCAGCAGGTTGGCCTGTTCCAGGAACATGGACTGGGCGCGCGCCGTGATCTCGGCGAACAGGCCCCAGGTCAGCACGCCCGCGCACAGGTAGATGCTGTAGGCCAGGCTGGAGTCCACGCCCGGCAGCTTGCTTTTCATGACCTGCGCGAAGATCACCGTGTACACCAGCACCATCGCGAGCGGATTCAGCACCGTCCACGCGGCGCCCAGCATCGTGTTGCGGTACTTGGCCTGGAATTCACGCTTGACGCTGCCCAGCACGAAGCCGCGGTAGGTCCACAGCGCGCGCAGCATGGAAGCACGGATCATGCGCCGCCTCCTTGCGAAACCGGCAAGTCAAAATGTGTCATCAGGGTGGAAGTGACAGACTAAAAATTGCTGTCAAGTAATAAGCGAAACCAGGGATTATACCGTAGCGCGTTGCCAGCTTAGCACTACCGTAACACCTTGTTACGCCGCGCCCTGCATCAGCTTCTCCAGGCCTTCGCGGTCCAGGATGATGAGCTTGTGCGAGTCTTTTTTGATAATACCCTGCTGCACCAGCGTGAGCAGCGCGCGGGTCACGGTCTCGCGGCTGGTATTGATCATATTGGCAATATCCTGGTGGGTGGGCAGGTCTTCCACCACTTCGGCGCCATCGGGCTTTTTCTTGCGCATCAGGAACAGGTAGTTATAGATGCGCTTGGTCGAATTATTAATGCTGAGCAGGGCGCGGAACTCGGAATCGCGCTGGATCTTCTGCGCCAGGTGCTGCAGCATCTGTTTCGCCACCGAGGGCGAGTGCGAGAACAGGTGCATGGCCGTGGCGGCCGGCAGGAAGGCCACCACCACGTCGGTCAGGGCCACCACCGAGGCGGAACGGGTCGAATTGTTGATCAGGGCAATTTCGCCGAAGAAGTCCCCCGGGCCCAGCATGCGCAGGCCGATGGCGCGCCCGTCTTCCGTAATGTCCACCACCTGCAGCTGCCCGGACAGCAGGAACAGCAAGCCGTCGCCGCTGCCGCCCTTGTGCAGCACCACTTCGCGCTTGCTGTGGCTGCGGATGCGGATGTCGGTTTTAACGCGCGCAATCTCCTCGTCGCTCAGTTGCGACAGCAGCGGAATCTTGCGCAGGTAGATGGTTACCGTGCCCCGTTTGCGCGGCTGTTCCGGTGCCGGAACGGCATCTGGCTGCTCGGGATTCGCGCCCTGGAGATCGATTGGATTGATGGCCGACATGCCGCTATTCTATCAAAGCAGGCTGCTGAGACCGAACGCTGCCGTGGCGCCCGCGATGCCGGCGGCATTGGCTGCCATGTCGCGCCACGAGAAGCCACGGTCCGGCAGCAGCTGCTGCAGGCACTCGATCAGCCAGCCCGCCAGCAACAGGCCGCCCAGCCACCACAGGGCTTCCATGCGGGTCTGGGCGATGCGCAATGCCAGCGTGGTGAGCACGGCGAAAGCGGCCGCGTGCATCAACTTGTCGTTCGGCAGCGGCGGCAGCCAGCGGTTCGGCACCAGGCAGCCCAGCAGCAGGGCCGCCAACAAGGCCAGGAACAGCACCAGCTCCCAGTGGGCCATCAGAACAGTCGGCAATTAGAGATCCATCCATTGCCAGCTGATTTGCAGGAGGCGGTTCTGGTATTGGAAGATGGAAATATTTTCCTTGTTTCGTACGTCGCGCACCTCCACCTGCAGGTTCTGGTTGCGCGACAGCGGGTAGCTGAAGCTGGCGCGGAGCACATTCGTTTTCTGGGCGCGCGCCTGGTCGATCAGACCGGGCGCATAGGCGGTCTGCCCGCGCCAGGTCTGGCGCGTGAAGCCCAGTTCGCCCGACATTTCGTTCGGCCAGCGGTGGCGGTACAGCAGGTTGAGCAGCGAACCGTGGCGGTCGCCGCCCGGCCGGTTGGCCGTGGCGTGGTCATTCAGCAGGCCAAACGCGGCGCTTGCATAATGGCTCCCCGCACGGTAGCTGAACTGGCCGCGCAGATCCATCGTATTGCCCCGGAAATTGGTGAGCGTGATGTAATCGACGTGGGTGAAGCCGGCCGTGACATTGAACTGCAGGCTGCGCGGCAGCGGCAGCGGTGGGCCAATATTGGCCTGCACGGAGGCCTGGCGCTGGTAGTAATGGCCGCCCAGTGTCATCAGGCCGATGGTGCCGGACGTGCGCAAGGTCCATTTGCCGAAGCGCCAGGGTGATTCGATGCCGGCAAACAAGGTGCCGCTATCGTAGTCATGCAGCCGGTCATAACGGCGGCCCTGGAATTGCACGAACAGGCTGCTGCCGTTTGCCGTAACGTCGCGCAGGTAGTCGCCGGTGAATTGCAGGTATTGGTCATGCTGGGGCAGGAATTCGGGCAGCAGGATCAGGTCATCCGATCCCGGCTGCGGCTGGTATACCGCGCTGTTGGCACCCTGGTTCACGTTCTGCTCGATGCCACGGCTGGCGGACAGCATGTACTGGCTGCGCGGCGACCAGCGGTCGCAGCGCTGGGCACGCGATTCATCGATCAGCTTCTGGATTTCGGGTGGCGGCGCGAAGCGCTGTTCGATGGCGAGGAACAGGCGCTCGGCCTCCGTCTTATTGCCAAGGCTACATTGCAGCAGCGCCAATTCCAGCCAGCCGCCCGCATGCAGCGGGTCCTGCTCGATCAGCCGCTTCAGCGTGTTGCTGGCATCCGTGCGCCGTCCTTCTGCAATCGACAGCAGCGCTTCGCGATAAATATCCTGCTGCTCAGGCGGGGGCGGCGGGTCGGCCGACTCCTGGGCCAGGGCCATGGTACAGAGGGACAGCAGCAGCCCGCCCAGCCAGAAATACCGGTTCATGCGCGCCTTTCCGTGGCGCCGGGATTGCTTGTCAGACCTGCATCCATGCTGGGGGCTATCGTGTATAAAGTGGCGGGCTTTTCCTTGCCGCGCAGCAGGCGTTCGCCGAGCAGCAGGAACTGGTGGCGCCGCGCGCGGGCCACCGTGCCGGCGCCAACGATCACATCGTATGGATAGTCGCGCGCGGCCTGTTCAAGGCGGGAAGCGGTGTTGACGCTATCGCCCACAGCGGTATAAATACTGCGGAAGCTGGTGCCGAAATCGCCCGCCATGGCGGGGCCGCTTTCGATGCCGATGCGCACCCGCAGCGGCGCGAAGCCGGCCGCCACGCGTTGCGCGCTCAGCGCTTGCACGCGGCGCACGATATCACGCGCCGCTTCCAGTGCCAAGTCGGCGTGTTCTTCCTGTGGCAAAGGCGCACCCCAGAACGCCACCAGGCCATCGCCGGTGTACTTGTCCAGCGTGCCTTGCTTGTCGATCACGGGCGCCGTCAGGCAGGCCAGGAAGGTGCTGGTCAGTTCGGCGCCTTCTTCCACCGGCAGCGACTCCACATGGCTGGTATAGCCCTGCATATCGGCGATCAGCGTGGTGACGTCGAGGTGGCGCGGCGTCAGCGGGTCCTTCAGGTCGCGCCGCAGCAGTTCCTGCACCACGGACGGCGCCACATACTGGCGCAGCGTATGCAGCAGGCTGCGCGAGCGGTGCTGCGCCAGCTGCCACTGGAAGGGCACCGCCACCGCCAGCAGGAACAGCAGGCTGGCCAGCGGTCCCGTCGTCACCAGCCGTTCATCGTGCGGCGCGATCCATGCCGCCAGCAGCAGCCAGGCCAGCGCGCTCAGGCCCAGCAGGGCGGTGCCGGTGACGGCCGACAGGCGCGGCAGGGCGGAGGTGGCCAAGGCCGTCGCCAGCAGCGCAAAGGCGACGGCGAGCAGGCGGCCCGGCCAAGGGGCGGGTGCCAGGCCGGCCTGGCGGTCGAGCAGGGTGCTCAGCACAGCAGCCTGCACCCCCAGGCCGGGGCGGTTGGCGGCCAGCGGCGTCGTCACGCGGTCGGCCAGGCCCAGCGAGGAGGAGCCAACAATTACAAAACGGCCTGCCGCGCTGGCCGGATCGATGGCCTGTTTCAGGATGTCGGCGGCGGAGACCACGGTGTAGGCACTCCAGTCGCGCTGGTAGCTGATGCGGGCCAGGGTACTGCCGGATGCCGGTGGCAGTGGCTGGCCGCTGCAGCAAGCCAGCAGGGCCCGTTGCAGGGTGGGGTAGGCCTGGCCGTCGAATGCGGTCAGCAGGGCGATGCGGCGCAGCGTGCCGTCGGCATCCGGAATGAAGCCGATATTGCCGACGTGAGCGGCGCCCGCCAGGCCTGCATGGTTGGCGATATAGCCCGTTGCCACAGGGGCGTCGGCCGGCAGGGCGGTGTTTGGCAAGGCGCCGGCCAGCACGCCTTCGCGCAGCGGCTCGGGACGGGTGTTGTTAAAGTCGAAAGCCTGCGGCAGCACCAGCGGCGCATGGGCGGCCAGCAGCGCCAGGCGCTGGTCGCCTGCGGCATCGGCCGGGCGCGGCAGCACGATGTCGAGCGCCACGCCGCGCGCCTGATAGTTATTCAGCAGAATCTCCGCCAGGTCGGCCAGGCGCGCGCGCGGCCAGGGCCATGGCCCCAGGCTGGCCATGCTGCTCTCGTCGATGTCCACCACCAGCACGCGCGGTTCCGGCGCCTGGCTGACCTGCAGGCGCAGGAACTGGTCGCGCAGCCACTCATCCCCGAACCAGGACTGGCCGGGACTGGCGTGCCACTGCGGCCAGGCCGTCAGCAGCACGGCCGCCAGCGCAATGGCGAGGCGGATCAGCTGGACAGGAGCGAGGGCAGCGCGCAATTTCATTCCATAGGTGCAGAAAGCAGAAATTATATCTTAATGGCAACACTGTGACTGATGACAACACTTATTGATACAAGATGTAAAGATAAAGGAAGCCTTGCAGAAAATCAGTAACAATGTGATGGTTGTCACGGCAGATCTTGCCCTGTGCGGCATACTTCAGGCAAAAGGGGAACTTCTATCATGCTGCGTCAATCATTCTTCATCGCTGTCCTGGCGCTGTTCGCGCAACAGGCCGCGGCCGCCGAGGCCGGGAAGATCATATTGGTCGCCGGTTCCGCTCAGGTTGCCGAGAAGGCTGCGCAATTGGGCGCGGTGGTCCAGGAAGGCCAGATGCTGAGCACCGGGGCCGATGGGTATATTTATATCAAAACCGTGGATGAAGGCCTGTTTATCCTGCGTCCGAATACCAAGGCACGGATTGCCACCTACCATGTGGACCGTGCCAACCCTGCCAATACCCGCGTCAAGCTGGAGCTGCTGAATGGCGTGGTGCGCAGCAAGTCGGGAGAAGCCGTCAAACAGGCGCGCCAGAACTTCCGTTTCAATACTCCGGTGGCCGCTATCGGCGTGCGTGGCACCGATTTTACGGTGTTTGCCGACCGCGACACGTCCCGCGTGGCGGTGGTCTCCGGCGCCATTACCATGAGCGGCTTCGGCGGCACCTGCAGCCCGGATGGCAGCGGCCCTTGCGAGGGCAGCATGGCGCGCGAACTGTCCGCCGGCCAGAAGGGCCAGTTGCTGCAGGTGAACCGCGGCCAGGCGGCGCCGCAACTGCTGCAAAGCGGAGCGCTGGCGCCGGACGTGCTGGTGCCGCCCCGCGCCGATGAGCCGGTGGCCAAATCGGGTGGCGCCGAGCCCAGCCTGGAGCCGATCAAGGCTGGCAGCCTTGCGGTCCAGATACAGCTGAACCAACCCCCCGCAATCGCGCCGCCCGAGGCCGAGAAGCCGCCCGTGGTTACCCCGCCGCCGGTGGTGGAGACCAGCGTCCCCCATAAAGAAATCAGCTGGGGCCGCTGGCAGGCCGTGGCGGACATGGCGCCGAATGCGGGCCTGAGCAAGGACGGCGCGGAGCGCATTGCCGTGGCCGAAGCGTATGTACTGTTCCGTAGTAATACCGGCAGCGAGTATGCGGTGCCGGAGCGTGGTACCGCCGGCTTCTCCTTGGCGGGAGGCGAAGCGTCGGTGCGCGACACCCTGACCCAGCAGCGTTCCGCTGCGTCGGTCGAGAACGGGCAACTGAACTTCGATTTTGGCAAAGCCAGTTTCACCACCAGTTTCGATGCCGTGCACCAGGGCGGCCGATATCAAATGGCTTCCACCGGCGCTTTGGGCAAGGATGCAGTATTCAGTTCGAGTAATAGGTTCCTTCCTGGTAATAACATGACGGTCACTGGTGTAATGAATGCCAACACGGCCGCCTACGTATTCCAGGGCATGCTGGATGACCGCCGGGCGCTCTCCGGCGCCACCACCTGGAACGCCGTCAAGTAAGTGCGCTCGCAAAAAAAGCCCCTGCTGATTTAATCAGCAGGGGCTTTTTTTATTGCGCGTGAGTTTTGGTGAGAATCTGCCTGCGCTGTTTATTTTAGTGCCAGGTATTATCCCGCTGCCAGCCTTACAAAAAGCCACAGAAATTCCGTTGCATTCTGAATTAGCCTTGGCCATAATGACCCGCGTGGTAATTTCTGTCGCTTTTTAGCAAAGAATAAGATGATATAGACGCGAATTTGTGATGGCTGTCACATTTCGCCTCCCTGTCTTCTGCCATGATTCGATACGCATTCTTACGTTCACGTAGGTGTGATCGAATAATTTCGAAATTAATCCTAGGAGCTTCAAATAATGGCTACGACCATCGAATCGATTCAACAGCTTTACATCGCCTACTTCAACCGTCCAGCAGACCTCGGCGGCCTGAACTACTGGGCAGACCGCGTTGCTAACGGCACCTCCCTGTCGGCAATCAGTGCCGAGTTCTCGACCCAGGCGGAATTCACTGCAGAATACGGTGGCAAGAGCCCTGAAGCTACTGTGGCCCAGGTTTACCAGAACCTGCTGAACCGTACCCCTGACGCAACCGGCCTGGCTTTCTGGGCAACCGGCCTGCGCAATGGCGTGTACACCACCAAGAGCATCGTTGAAGAAATCGCCAAATCGGCTCTGCAAAACCAGAACCCGGAAGGCAACGTTGACCGCGCAACCGTGGACAACAAGATCGACGCCGCTATCGCTTTCACCGACTACCTGAAAACCGACGTTAATGCCCAGATCGCTTACTCGACTGGCTCCGCGAACGGCGTTGCTAAGGCCTTCATCGCTGGCGTGACCGACACCGCAAGCCTGACTGCTGCAATCGCTGCCCTGTCGACCGTTGCCAACAACGTTGTTGGCGCTGGCAACCCAGGCGTCAACACCGCGCTGACCGCCGGTGTGGATACCTTGAACGGCGGCGCTGGCAACGACGTGTTCACCGGCGTTGTTCACGCTACTGACGGCACCCTGACCGACCTGGACGCGATCAATGGCGGCGCAGGCAACGATACCCTGAACCTGAACCTGCTGGACGCTACCACTCTGCCTGCCGTGTCTGTGACGGCCGTTGAGAACGTCGTTGTGCGTGGTGCACTGGCTGTGGACGTGGATAGCTCCGGCTGGACCGGCGTGACCTCGCTGAAAGTGACCCAAGGCGCTGCCGTGACTGCAGTGGCAGCGGGTACCACCGCGATCGACGTGTCCGGTGCGACCGGTGCCATCGAGATCGACGGCGGTTCGACCGTGGCTGTGGTTGCAGGTACCGCTGATCAGGATGTTAAGATCGGCGACGCCACTGCTGCCAAAGGTGCCGTGACCGTGACCCACTCTAAGCTGGACGACGGTGGCACGATCGAAGTTACCACCAAAGGTGCTGCTACCGTGACCGCTTCCGGCCTGAAAACCGGCGGCGCGGCTGACCAGACCACCGTTGACGCTGCAGGCGCTGTGGCTGTGACCACCACCGGCGTTGCGTATGATCCGGCGGCTGCTACCACCCTGGGTGGCGTGAAAGTGACCGGCGGCACCACGATCGCTGTGACCCAGCACGCCAGCTCGGATGCTTCCGGCGCGAACGATGAAGATGCTAACGTGACCAACATCGCTCACGAAGTGACCCTGGGCGCCGTGGCGATCACCGGCGGCGCGGCAACCACCGAAGTAACTGTTATGCAAGAAGCTGTTGCTGCGGAAAACGGCGTTGCCGCCGTGGCTGCCAAAGCTGGTTCGCAAACCATCACCTTCACCGCTGCTGCGGCGAACGATGTGATCACCGTTGGTGGCCTGAGCTTCACCGCTGCCAAGGCCCTGACCGCAGCCCAAGTGGCCGCTGCCTTCGCTGGCCTGAAGGCTGGTACCCAGTTCGGTTCGGCTCCAGTGGGCAACGGTGTGTATTCCGGCACCTTCTCCGCTGAGTTCACCACCGGTGCAGTGACCACTGCGGCCGGCGTGACGACCGTTGTTGCAGCGAGCGACGATTCGACCGCTACCCTGTTGGCCGCAGACGGTGTGATCGCTACCGCAGGCGCGCTGACCGCAGCAGTTGACGAAGTTGAAGCAGAAGAAGGCGTGATGGGTGTGAAAGCTGGTGCAGTTACCATCGACGGCACCGCAAGCAAGATCGCCAAGGTGACCCTGGATTCCTACGGCACCTCCAGCATCACTTCCGACTTCCTGACCACCCTGAGCCTGGCAAACAGCGCTTCGGTTCTGACCATCAACAACACCAAGGCAACTGCCCTGGCCCTGACGCTGGATGGCCTGGCCACCGGTGCTGGCATCGTTGGCGGCGCAGCTTACAAGACCCTGAACATCACCGCTGTGGATGCTGACTCCAAGGTTGACGCCGACTTCGCTTCGGTGGAAGCCCTGACCGTTGGCGGCAGCAAGGCAGTGTCGCTGGTGGCTGGTTCCACCCTGACCGGTCTGAAGACCGTGGTTGTTAGCGGTTCGGCTGGCCTGACCATCGCTGATGCGCTGGCTAATGGCGTGACGTCGGTGAACGCTTCGGCTACCTCCGGTGCTGTTTCGGTGTCCATCAACAATGCAGGCACCACCTTCGCTGGTGGCTCGGGTGCTGACACCCTGTCGTTCACCTCCAACGTGACCACCAAAGGTGCGACGATGGGCGCTGGCGATGACAAAGTAGTGCTGTTCGCCGGCACCACTTCCCTGTCCGGCGTTGTGAACGGCGGCGACGGTACCGATACCCTGCAGATGGACGCGGCTGACGCTGCTGCTGCTTCGCTGTCGACCACCTTCGAAACCAAGATCGACTCGTTCGAGAAGCTGTCCCTGACCGGCACCGCTTCGGAAACCATCGACCTGCAGAACCTGGACGACATCAAGTATGTCATCACCTCCGGCGCAACTGCCCTGGTTCTGGACAACATGGCAACCGGCGGCACCATCGAGCACACTGCTGCTGCAACCCTGGTGACTGCGAACATCCTGGATGCGGACGACAACGCTGCTGACGTGCTGAACGTGGTCCTGAAGACCAACGCCAACGCTACTGTTGCAGCCGGCGAGATCGTTGCTGCTGACGTCGAGTCCATCAATGTGACGGCAACCGACACCAAAGCAAGCGACGGTATCACCGACTACACGCTGACCCTGACCGGCGATGCGCTGACCACCGTGAAAGTGACCGGCAATGCTGCGCTGAACCTGACCCTGGGTACTGGCACCGACGCTGTGACCTCGATCGATGGTTCCGCAATGACCGCGGCGCTGACCGCTGGCACCGTTGCTGGTGGTAGCGAAGGTACGATCAAAGGCGGCGAAGGTAAGGACGTGCTGACCGCGAACGGTACCGATGACAAGCTGATCGGCGGTGCTGGTGCTGACCGTCTGATCCTGAACGGCGATCAGGCTGTGATGACCGGCGGTGCTGGCGCGGACACCTTCGTGGTGAGCCACGTGACCACCAACGTGAACTCGTATGCATCGATCACCGATCTGGCTGCTGGCGATATGATCGAGTTCCACGCTGCCGACAGCTTCCTGGCTGCTAAAGTGACCTCGACCGGCACCGCAGTGTTCCAGAATCTGGCGGACAAGGCTGTTGCAACGACCGACGCTGGCCAGCTGGCATGGTTCCAGTTCGGCGGCAACACCTACATCGTGGAAAATGTGTCTGACAATGCAACGTCCTTCGACGAAGCCCAAGACCGTATCGTTCAGATCGTCGGTAACGTCGACCTGAGCAAGTCCTCGCTGTCGGAAACTAACCACACCCTGCTGTTCGCGTAATCGAACTGCTCTGCAGCCTGGCGCAAGCTGGGTTGCCGATAGGGAAACCCCCGCTTACTTCGGTGAGCGGGGGTTTTTTATTAGATCTATGATTTTTGTCTGCCCAACAACTTGATACAAATATTTGTGATGCAAATCACATTTCTGGCCATTTTTGGGCGATAATCTCGGCACGCAATGCGGGCGCCTGTGCCCGCCTTTAGGCCGACCATGAAAAACAAACTATTCAAAGCTAGAAACGAGATTGAAGAGGTACTGTCCCTCTTCAAAAGCACCTTTGTGACGGTGGGCGTGTTCAGCGCAATCAGCAATATGCTGATGCTGGTGCCATCGCTGTACATGCTGCAGGTGTATGACCGCGTGCTGCAAAGCCAGAATGAGATCACGCTGCTGATGCTGACCCTGATGATCCTGGGGGCGCTGGCGATGGTCAGCACGCTGGAACTCGTACGCAGCTTCGTGCTGGTGCGTGTGGGTGCAAAATTCGACCTCGAACTGAACAAGCGTGTGTACACCGCTGCGTTCGAGCAGAACCTGAAGGGCGGCGGTACCAATGCCGGCCAAGCCCTGATGGACCTGACCAATATCCGCCAGTTCCTGACAGGTAACGGGCTGTTCGCCTTCTTTGACGCGCCCTGGTTCCCGATCTACCTGATCGTTATCTTTATATTCCAGCCTTCGCTGGGTGTGTTCGCCTTGTGCGGCAGCCTGATCCTGGTGGCGCTGGCCTTCATCAATGAAAAGGTGTCGCACAAGCCGCTGGCCGATGCGAACGGAACCGCCATCGCCGCCAACAACATGGCCACGAACAATCTGCGCAATGCGGAGGTGATTGAATCGATGGGCATGCTGCCCAATCTGCAGTCGCGCTGGTTCAACGTGCATACCAAATTTCTGAACTTGCAGGCCGATGCCAGCCATAAAGCGGGCATCGTGGCCGCAGTCACGAAATTCGTGCAGGTATCGCTGCAATCCCTGATTCTCGGTTTCGGCGCCCTGCTGGTGCTGGAACATAAGATCACGCCGGGCATGATGATCGCTGCGTCAATTCTGGTGGGCCGTGCCTTAGGCCCGGTGCAGCAGGTGATCGGTGTGTGGAAGTCTTTTGCATCGACCCGCAGCGCTTATGAGCGGCTGACCAAACTGCTGGAGGCCTATCCGAAGCGCGAGGTCGGCATGGCCCTGCCTCCACCGACCGGCCACCTGTCGGTAGAGGGCGTGACTGCATCGCCGCCAAATGTGCAGGTGCCATTGCTGCGCAACCTGAACTTCGCGATCAACCCCGGCGACGTACTTGGCGTGATTGGCCCGAGCGGCAGTGGCAAATCAACGCTGGCGCGTCTGCTGGTGGGCATCTGGCCCTCGATGGGCGGCAAGGTGCGCCTCGACGGTGCTGACATCTACCAGTGGAACAAGGCCGAACTAGGTCCTTATATCGGCTATCTGCCGCAGGATATCGAACTGTTTGCCGGCACGGTGAGCGACAATATCGCCCGCTTCGGCGAAGCGGATCCAGAGAAGGTGGTGCTGGCCGCCAAGCGCGCCGGTGTGCACGATATGATCCTGCATCTCCCCAAGGGCTACGATACGCCACTGGCAGATGGCGGCGGCGGCCTGTCCGGCGGCCAGAAGCAGCGACTCGGCCTGGCGCGCGCCATGTACGGCGACCCTTCGTTGATCGTGCTCGACGAGCCGAACTCCAATCTGGACGATGTGGGGGAGGCAGCGCTGGTTCAAGCGGTGAACGACCTGCGCCAGCGCGGCAAGACCATCATCCTGATCACGCACCGCACCAGCGTGATTTCGGCCACCACCAAACTGCTGTTGCTGCGTGACGGCGTGGTAAATATGTTTGGGCCGACGCAGGAAGTCCTCAAGGCCCTGCAAGAACAGAATCAGCGCGCGATCGCGCAGGCGAACGCGAACGCCCAGCTCAAAGCGCAGGGCTCGGCGCCGGAACAGGAGCAAGCATGAACAAAGAACTGATCACCAAAGCCCAGACGGCTGTGGATGTGGCAACGCGCGATGTCGTCACGCCGATGGAGGTGAATACGGATGCCCGTGCCTATTCCCGCGTAGGCTGGTGGGTGGTGGCGGCCGGTTTCGGCGGCTTCCTGCTGTGGGCGTCGTTCGCGCCGCTGGACAAGGGCGTGCCGCTGAGCGGCAGTGTCACGAAAGAGAGCAACCGCAAATCCGTGCAGAATCTGAGTTACGGCACGGTACAGGAAATCCTCGTTAAAGATGGCGACAAGGTGAAAGCCGGCCAGGTGGTGTTGCGCATGAATGCCGTGCAGGCCGAGTCGCAGGCGGAGACGGCGCGCACGCAGTACATCACGGCGCGGGCGACCGAGGCGCGCCTGCAGGCGGAGCTGGCCGGCGCGGCGCGCCCGGCCTTCCCGGCAGCGCTCAAGGAGATGAAGGACGATCCGCGCGTGGTGCAAGCGGCGGCGTTGCAGGATCAGCTGTTCAGTTCGCGCCGCAGCGCAATTCAGAGCGAAATGTCCGCATTTGACGAGAACATTGCGGGCCTCAAGATCCAGCTGAAGGCCATCACCGAATCACGCGAAAGCAAGAAAGTGCAGCTGGATATCCTCAAGGAGCAGCTGGTGGGTATGCGCGACCTGGCCAAGGAAGGCTACGTGGCCCGCAACCGCCTGCTCGACCTGGAGCGCACCTACGCCCAGCTCAATGGCGCCATTTCCGAGGACATTGGCACCATGGGCCGTACCCAGCGCCAGATCATGGAAACCACGCTGCGCCGCAGCCAGCGCCTGGCCGATTACCAGAAAGAAGTGCGCTCGCAGCTGTCGGATGTGCAGCGTGAGGCGGATGGCTTGCAAAGCCGGTTGACCGCATTGGACTTTGACCTTGCCGCAGTTGATGTGAAGGCGCCGGTTGATGGCGTGGTGGTAGGCCTGAATGTATTCACCAAAGGCGGCGTCATGCAGGCTGGTGCGCACCTGATGGATATTGTGCCGACCGCCGATGCGATGGTAGTGGAAGGCCAGTTGCCGGTGAACCTGATTGACAAGGTACATGCGGGCCTGCCGGTGGATCTGATCTTTGCAGCCTTCAATACCAATACAACGCCGCATATTCCAGGTACCATTACGCTCGTTTCGGCTGACCGCACGGTGGATGAAAAGACGGGCAATGCGTTCTACAAGGTGCGCGCCAAGGTGTCGCCGGAAGGCCTGAAGCTGATCAGTGAGAAGAAAATGGATATCCAGCCCGGCATGCCGGTGGAGATGTTCGTAAAAACGGGCGAACGCACAATGATGAACTACCTGCTTAAGCCGGTAATGGACCGCGCCCACAGCGCGATGTCGGAGGAATGAACTTGATGACGACTGCAACCCCACGCCGCCTGGCCGGCCTGTTAGCGGCGGCGCTGCTGCTGCAAGGCGGCGCCGCTTGCGCCATGAGCCTTACCCAGGCTTACGAAGCGGCGCTGCGCAATGATGCCCAGTTCAAGATGGCCGAAGCCGAGCGTGATGCTGGCGCCGAGGCGAAGATTCTGGGACGCTCGGCACTGCTGCCGCAAGTGCAGGGCAATTACAGCCGCAACAAGAACCGCGCCGATCTTACACAGCGCGATATTTTGGGCCGCCCCAACCTTTCGCATCCGGAATACCTGAGCGGCACCACGAGTGTGCAATTGCGCCAGCCGCTGTTTAGCCTGGATGCCTATGCACGCTACAAGCAAGGCCAGGCGCAGTCCAGCAGCAGCGAAGCAATCTTCGACCTGCGCCGCCAGGAACTGGTGCTGCGCGTGGTGGGGACCTATACCGATGCGCTGTTCGCTTCGGAACAGGTGCGGCTGGCCACGGCGCAGCGCGACACGCTGAGCGAGCAGGCCAAGGTCAACGACCGCATGTTCGTGAAAGGCGAGGGCACCCGCACCGACCAGCTGGAAACCCAGGCCCGTCTCGATGTGGCGGAAGCCTCGTTGCTGGAAGCGCAGGACAACCTGACCACGGCGCTGGCCACCCTGTCCGAGGTAGTGGGCGAAGAAGTGAAACAGCTCGATATGCTGGGGCCGAATTTCCCGATCATGCCGATGCCGGAGGGTGGTTTCGAAGGCTGGAAGGAGCTGGCCCTGTCGCGCAATCCGGACCTGGTGGCGCGCAAATACAATATCGAGGCTGCGCGCCAGGAGGTGAACAAGCAGCGCTCAGGCCACTTCCCGCGCGTTGATTTCGTCGCCAGCTATTCAAAGGCCGACGCGGAAACGCTGAACACCTACACGCAGGAATCGACCTCGCGCGCCGTTGGCGTGCAGGTAACGATTCCGATCTACTCCGGCGGTGCGGTTAGCGCCGCGACGCGCCAGGCCAGCGCCAACCAGATCCGCGCCAAGGCCGATCTGGATGCTGCAGTCGACCGCGTGCTGGTGGATCTGCGCAAGCAGTACAGCGCGGCGATTAGCAGCGTGTCGCGCATCCAGGCGCTGGAAAAGGCTGTGGCATCCGGCAAGCTGCTGATGAAGGCGACAACGGAAAGCATCAAGGGCGGTGTGCGCATCAACCTGGACCTGCTGAATGCCCAGCAGCAGCTCTTCGTCAGCGAGCGCGATCTGGCCCAGGCGCGCTATAACTACCTTTTGTCGCTGCTGCGCCTGAGGGCAGCAGCCGGCACCTTGTCGCAAGACGACGTCACAACAACAGCGCGCTACTTCCGCTGATAAAAACAAGGCCGCTTTCGAAGCGGCCTTGTTTCTTAGTGCTGGTCCTTGCCGTAGCAGTGCGGGCAGGATTTTTCGTACACATATTCCGGCGCCAGCTGCTGGCGCGGCGTGACCACGGCGCGGCAGGCGAAGCACTGCACGGTTTCCGTCGGCTCCAGCTTCGGATTGAGCGCGGTGCGGTAATCGAACACGAAGCAGTCGCCGGTGTAATGGGCGCCGCCCACTTCCTCGAAGTACTTCAGGATGCCGCCTTCCAGCTGGTAGACATTGTTGTAGCCGATGTTCTGCATATGGATGGCGGCCTTCTCGCAGCGGATGCCGCCGGTGCAGAAAGTCACCACGGTCTTGCCCTCGAAATCGGCCTTGTGCTCCTCGATCACCTGCGGGAACTCAGTAAACTTTTTGATCCGGTAGTCCACCGTGTTGTCGAAGGTGCCCACATCCACTTCGAAGTCGTTGCGGGTATCGACCATCACCACCGGCTTGCCATGATCGTCATGGCCCTGGTCCAGCCAGCGCTTCAGGGTTTTCGCTTCCACGAAAGGCGCGCGGCCTTCTTCCGGCTTAATCAGCGGCATGCGCATGGTGATGATTTCGCTCTTGATCTTCACCAGCATGCGCTTGTGCGACTGCTCGGCCGACAGGCTCTCCTTCACCTCCAGGTCCGCCAGGCGCGCATCGCTGCGCACCCAGGCCAGATACTCATCGATATTTTCGCGCGTACCCGACACGAACATATTGATGCCTTCCGGCGTCAGCAGAATGGTGCCCTTGAGGCCGAGACGCTGCACGATGTCCTGGTACTGCGGACGCAGGGTTTCCAGCTCGGTCAGCGTAATGAATTTATAAGCCGCGATATTGACGTAAACGGCCGGCGCGGCGCCCGCCTGTGCCGGGGCGCTGTGGGTCTGTGCTTGCATGGTGCGAAGGGATGGAATTCTGAAGCCGACATTATAGGCGAATGTCGTGCGTTGCCACAAAAAGCGGCGTTTCCGCTTAGTGCCAGAGCGCCCCGGCGGGGTAAAATAGGCGCCTTCGATCCAGTAGCGAGCATCAGATGAACATGGCGGTAGTTGAACAGGAAGAGGGCGTGGCCGTGGCGACGCCGGCGGGGCCGGAATTCGTCCACCTGCGGGTGCACTCGGAGTATTCCATTGTCGATGGCCTGGTGCGCATCGATGACCTGGTCAAGACCGCGGCCAAGGACAAGCAGGCGGCGCTCGCCGTCACCGACCTGGCCAACCTGTTCGGCATGGTCAAGTTCTACAAGTCCGCGCGCGGCAAAGGCATCAAGCCCATCGTCGGCTGCGATGTGTGGATTACCAATGACGAGAACCGCGACCGCCCCTCGCGCCTCATGCTGTACGCGAAGAACCGCATGGGCTATCTGCAGCTGTGCGAGCTGCTGTCGCAGGCCTGGCTGACCAATACCTGGAAGGGCCGCGCCGAAATCCGCACCGAATGGCTGGCGGAGCTGGCCTCGAAAACCTATGAGCTGCTGCCCGGCGAGAGTGGCGCCAATGGCCTGATTGCGCTGTCCGGCGCGCACTTCGGCGACATCGGCATCGCCATCGAGAACGGTAACCTGGACCAGGCTGAAGCCCATGCGGCGAAATGGGCCGCCATCTTCCCCGGCCATTTCTATGTCGAGATCCAGCGCGCGGGCCAGCCGAACCAGGAGGCGCAGGTGCGCCAGTCCGTGGCGCTGGCGGCCAAGCTGCGCCTGCCGGTGGTGGCCACGCATCCGGTGCAGTTCATGTCCCCGGAAGAGTTCATCGCGCACGAGGCCCGTATCTGTATCGCCGAAGGCGAGATGATCGCCAACGCCAAGCGCCCGAAGCGCTTCAATGAGCAGATGCGTTTTCTCACCCAGGCGGAAATGGGCGAGCTGTTTGCCGACCTGCCTGCCGCGCTGCAGAATTCCGTTGAAATCGCCAAGCGCTGCAATCTCACGCTCACACTGGGCAAGCCGCAGCTGCCGAACTTCCCTACGCCGGGCATGACGATCGACGACTTCCTGCGCGCCGAAACCAAAAAAGGACTGGAAGAACGCCTGCTGCAGTTGTTCCCGAATCCGGAGGAGCGCGAGAAGCAGCGCCCGCGCTACGAGGCGCGCCTGGAGTTCGAGAACGAAACCATCATCAAGATGAAGTTCCCGGGCTACTTCCTGATCGTTGCGGAGTTTATCCAGTGGGGCAAGAACAACGGCGTGCCGATCGGCCCGGGCCGCGGTTCGGGCGCCGGTTCGCTGGTGGCCTATGCGCTGAAGATCACGGACCTGGACCCGCTGCGCTACAACCTGCTGTTCGAACGTTTCCTGAATCCCGAGCGGGTTTCGATGCCCGACTTCGACATCGACTTCTGCCAGGAGAAGCGCGAACTGGTGATCCAGCACGTGAAGGACCTGTACGGCCGCGACGCGGTGTCGCAGATCGCCACCTTCGGCACCATGGCGGCGAAAGGCGCGATCCGCGACGTGGGCCGCGTGCTGGACTTCGGCTACAACTTCTGCGACGGCATCTCGAAGCTGATCCCCTTCAAACCCGGCAAGCCGGTCTCGATTGCGGAGGCGATCGAGGAAGAACCGATGCTCAAGGAGCGCCTGGAGAACGAAGAGGAAGTGAAGCAGCTGCTGGACCTCGCCCAGCAGGTGGAAGGCATCACCCGTAACATCGGCATGCACGCCGGCGGCGTGCTGATCGCGCCCGGCAAGCTGACCGACTTCTGCCCGCTGTACACGCAGTCCGGCGATTCCGGCGTGGTGTCGCAGTATGACAAGGACGATGTGGAAGCCGTGGGCCTGGTGAAGTTCGACTTCCTGGGCCTGACCACGCTGACCATCCTGGACCGCGCGGTGAACTATATCCGCGAGCTCGATCCGGCCGACAAGGATTTCGACCTGGCCACCGTGCCGCTCACCGACCGCCCCACCTATGACCTGCTGACCAAGGCCAAGACCGTGGCCGTGTTCCAGCTTGAGTCGCGCGGCATGCAGGGCATGCTGAAGGATGCGCGTCCCGACCGCTTCGAGGACATTATCGCGCTGGTGGCGCTGTACCGTCCGGGCCCGATGGACCTGATTCCCGACTTCTGCAAACGGAAACACGGCGAGAAGTTCGACTATCCCGATCCGCGCACCGAAGGCATCCTGTCCGAAACCTACGGCATCATGGTGTATCAGGAGCAGGTGATGCAGATGGCGCAGATCATCGGCGGCTACTCGCTGGGCGGCGCCGACATGCTGCGCCGCGCGATGGGCAAGAAGAAGGCCGAGGAGATGGCCGAGCACCGCGAGATCTTCCGCAAGGGCGCGGCCGAAGGCGGCCTCACTGTCGAGAAGGCCGACGAGATCTTCGACCTGATGGAGAAGTTCGCGGGCTACGGCTTCAACAAGTCGCACGCGGCCGCGTACGCGGTGCTGTCCTACCACACGGCCTACCTGAAGCATCACCACACCGCAGCGTTCATGGCAGCCAACATGTCGCTGACCATGGACGATACGGAGAAGGTCAAGATCCTGGTCGAAGATGCGATCGAGGTCTGCGGCCTGAAGATCCTGCCGCCGGACATCAATCTGTCGGCCTACCGCTTCCGGCCCGACGGCCCGCCGCCGTCCCAGACCGGCAAGAAGGTCATGGCCATCCGTTACGGCCTGGGTGGCGTAAAGGGCGCGGGCGAGAACGCGATCGAGGCCATCATCGTCGCGCGCGAGGCGGGCGGGCCGTTTACCAGCCTGTTCGACTTCTGCAAGCGGGTGGACAAGAAGCAGATCAACCGCCGCACCATCGAAGCGCTGATCCGCAGCGGCGCCTTCGACTGCTTCGGCGTGGACCGCGCCGTGCTGTTTGCGTCGGTCGGCTTTGCAATGGAATGCGCCGAGCAGGAAGCCCGTTCGGCCAACCAGGTGTCGCTGTTCGGCGGTGACGACAGCGACCTGGTGGCGCCGCCGGAATACGTGAAGGCGCTGCCGTGGAGCGACCGCGAGAAGCTGGCCGAAGAGAAGATCGCGCTGGGCTTCTACCTGTCCGGCCACATGTTCGATGGCTATGCGGCGGAGGCGCGCCGCTTTGCGCGCACCAAGCTGTCCGAGCTTGAACCTTCGCGCGACCAGCGCATGCTGTGCGGCGTGATCACCGGCATCCGCACCCAGATGACGCAGCGTGGCAAGATCCTCATCGTGTCGCTGGATGACAAGAGCGCGGTGGTGGAAGTCACGGTGTACAACGAAGTCTTTGAAGCGAACAAGAAGTGCTTCAAGGAGGACGAATTCCTGTGCGTGACGGGCAAGGTGTCGGAAGACCGCTTTACGGGCGGCCTGCGCATTTCGGCCGAGAAGGTGTTCGACATCACCAGCGCGCGCCTGCAATACGGCCGCCAGCTGGGCTGGCTGCAGGCGGCCGCCATCTCACCGTCCAAGCTGCAGGAGATCCTGGCGCCGCACCGCGACGATTACGGCCTGCCGGTGCAGCTGCGCATCAAGCCGCAAGGCATCGACTGCGTGCTGCAGCTGGGCGACGACTGGCGCGTGGCGCCGTCCGACGAGCTGCGCACGGCGCTGGAGCAGCAGCTGGGCGCGAAGGAAGTGGCGGTTGAGTACTGATGGTGCTCGCCCCTGCCGGGGTCAGCTCTGGTTCTGCTTTGGCAGCTTGTCGCGCCAGAACTTCGCCTTGGCGGCATTGGCCGCCTGGCCCAGCTCTCCTTTTTCATACACGGTGCCGAGGCGGCGGATTGCTTCGGCATGGCCCTTGGCAGCGGCCTTCTCATACTGGCTAAGCGCCTGCTCCGCACTCTGCGGGCCACCGCGGCCCAGCTCCTGCACATAGCCAAGGAAGTAGATCGCATCCGCATAGCCGGCCGCGGCGGCTTTCTCGTACCATTTGCGGCCTTCCGCCATATCGACCGGCGCGCCTCTCCCATTCATCAGGGCATAGCCGAGGAAGAACATCGATTCCGCGTGTTCGCCGGCGGCGGCGCGGCGCAGCCAGAGCAAGCCTTCCGCCTGTTTCGCAGGCTCGTCGCCGCGCACCGTGTAATCGTAGCCCAGGCTCTTCTGGGCAGCCACCTCGCCCTGCCTGGCAGCCTTGTACAGCCAGTAATGGGCTTTCGGGTCCTGTTTCTGCAGCAGTTGCCAGCCGAGCTCATTCTGCGCTGGCGCATAGCCCATTTCTGCAGAGCGGTTCAGCCAGCGCCGGGCGGCTTCCTCGTCTTTCGCCAGGTCTTTCCCTCCTGCCAGCAGCATCATGCCCAGCGAATACATCGCTTCACGGGAATTGCGCACGGCCGCGAGCTGGTAAAACTCCTGCGCCTTGGCCGGCTCCTGGCGCGCGCGGTAGTGGTCGCCCAGCCACGTCACGATGTTTTCGCTCACGCCCTGCTGCAGCGCCGCCTTGCCGACCCAGGCAATCGCCTCGCCGGCGTCCCGCGCCACCCCGGTCCCGCTGCTGAACCGTGCAGCCATTTCTTCCTGGGCCTCCCGGTAGCCGTTCTCCGCCGCCTTGAGGAACCAGCGCGACGCTTCCTTCTCGTTATAGTCGGGCGAGTTTTTGTCGGCAAACAGCTGTGCCAGTTCATGCTGTCCTGCCGGGTAGCCTTTGTCTGCGCTGCGCTGCAAGGCAGCACGGGCGGCCTTCAGCTGCTTCTCGCCTTTCTGGTACATGCCCAGTTCATAGGCGCTCGCGGCATTGCGTTCGGCAGCCGATTCCAGCAGTTGGATAGCATCGCCCGGCGTCCAGTCCAGGCGGCCGGCACGGCCCTCCAGGTAGTAATGGGCCAGCTGGGCGGCGGCATGCCAGTTGCCGCCCTTGGCGCCGTCGCGCAGCTGCTTCAGTGCCTGTTCGGACAGGTCGGCATTGAACAGATACATGATGCTGAGCCATTGCTGGGTGGGATAGCCATTGACTACTCTGGGCTCGAAACGGCAGCGCTCAATGGCCTCCTTGCCGGTCTTGTCGATCAGTGGAATGCCGCTCGACGTATGGACGTAACTCTCGATGACATGGCCTTTTTCATCTACCAGAAAGCGCAGGGCCACCGTGCCACCGCTGCCAATATCCCACACCACGCTGGGAAACTCCGGCGGCTTGCACTCGATGGCATTTTTTACCTGCGCCAAGGCAGTGTTGGAGGTAGCAAGACCCATCAGGAGCACCGCCAGCGCGGAGCGAACACGAGGAATTTTCATTGCCGAACCAGAAATTGGAAAACCGGTAGTCTAATTGATAAGCCAGTATATTGAGTTGCATAAATGGAACGAAATGGATTGACGCTTTTTAACAAACAGTAAATACTGCTATTTCTAATTTTTTAATGCCGCATGGCAACTCTGAAAAGCAGATATGTACGGGACATTAAAAACACCGCTGGCCGGGATCGCGATAACTATTTCGCTGGGTACACCTTTGCTTGTGCTGGCGCAGACGGCCGAGGCCATTAATCCCGGCCTGAAGCAGGCGGCGCCGATCCCGAGCACCTGTTTGCCGGGGTGGACGTGGAGCACCACAGGTTCAGGGATTGCTCATTGCGTCATGAAAGATCCGGTATGCCCTGGAACAACGGAGCTGATTCACGACGCTTTGGGAAATCCATCCTGTTTCGTTCCGAAGGTTGTGGAGCAGGATCGGTACACAGGCTGCACCGGGGGTAAGATTGGCACCCGCTACCAGATCCGTACGATTACCACGCATGCGGACGGTACCACCACGACCAGTGCGTGGAAGACGGTCGATAGCGACTGCACCGCGCCGCCGCCCGCATCCCCTCCGCCCGTATCACCGCCGCCGGTGAATCCACCACCGGTGAATCCACCGCCCGTGAATCCACCACCCGTGAATCCACCGCCAGTGAATTCGCCACCAGTGAATCCGCCACCAGGCGGAGATCCAGTACCTGGGTCACAGCCACCGGCACCGGTTTCATGTCCTGCGCCGAGCTTATATTGCGATGTCCAGGGCGTCAGCGGAGGGGGGAGTATTGTGAGATATGGCGAGATAGTGTATGGCGCGGCGCCGAGTTGTACCCGCACAAAGGTTCCGCATGGTGCTGACCGCTATGGGTCGAATGACCCCGACAACAACAAGTGTCCGCCGGGGTACTGATCAAGGCGAGCCCAGGGTTACATATCTTTCAGGCTGGTAATGGCATAGCCCTTGCTGCCGATCTGCTGCGGCAAGTGCTCGATGTGGAAGTTTGGCAAATCGTCGGCCTCATCATCGACTTCGAGGGCCTTTGCTTCCGGCTCCCAGTCGGTGTTGATCGCTTCCTGAGGGATAGGTTTGCCTTCGGGCACGGCGAGATAGGAAAAGATGCCGTCGTGCTCAGGGCGTCGGTAAATATCCAGGCGCATTGCGTTCCTCCACAGTGGGTTGATCACCGGCCAATTCTACTCCGCCGCAGCAAAGCCCGCGCATCCCTTTACCCCCAACAATATTTCTTAATCGGGGTCAGACGGGGGCGCCGAGCCACCAATTAAAAAGAAACATTGCTGTTTAATTGGGGTCTGACCCCGATTAAGAAATTTCTTGTAGGCCGGCAACGGCGCGCGTGGTGCGGTCGGCGGCGCGCTGCAGCACCACCGCGCGGTTGCTGCTCTCCTGGTCGCGCTGGTTTTCCTTGTGCCACAGGTGGTAGACCTCGGTGGCGAAGGCGCCGTCCTTGCGCAGGACCCCCGCATTGAACAGGCGGACCACCAGGTCCGAGTCTTCATGGCCCCAGCCAAGGAAGCTCTGGTCGAAGCCGTTCACCTTGTCGAGGTCGCTGCGCCAGACCGCCAGGTTGCAGCTCTTGATGCGGCGCCAGCTGAAGCGCTTGCGCTCGCGGCCCAGGTCCGGCAGCACCAGCACCGTCTGCAGGAATTTGTTGAAGTGGCCGGCCAGCCGCAGTTGCAGGCGTTCCAGCATGCCCAGCGCATTGAGGTCGAGCTTCTGCTGCAGCAGCCGGTGCGTGTATTCCGGGCTCAGCAGCACCCGGCTGCCGGAGACCAGGTAGCCCGGCCGCGCCAGCTTGCGGTGCTGCGATACGAAATTGCGCGCCGGAATGCAGTCGCCGTCGAGGAAGATGATGTAGTCGCCCGTGGCCGCCAGGGTGCCGAGGTTGCGTACCCTTGCCGCACGGAATCCTTGATCCTCCTGCCACACGTGGCGCAGGGGCACGGGGGACCGCTTCTGGAGTTCTTCTACGCAATTCCGCGTGTTGTTCGTCGAACCATCATCGGCGATAATGATTTCAAAATGCCGGTCGTCCTGCGCAAAGCAAGCTTCGATGACAGTCGCGAGCGCGTCGGGACGGTTGTAAGTGGTGACGATAACGGAGATTTTTGACGCTTGTTGCATGAAGTCGATGCGATCCGTGTTGATTTTTGCAAGAAAGCTTACAAAAACGTTGAATGAATAATATCTTAGACAAGAACGCCGACGTCAAGACTGTCATTGTCACCAGCCTGGTTTTCCTCCTGCCCTTCCTGGCCCTGATCAGCAGGATCGGCGTGGGCCTGTGCAGCTTCGGTTTTTTGCTGGCCGCCATCGCTTGCGGCAAGGAAGGGCTGAGCCTGTTCCGGCGTCATCTTAGCGATATCCGCGGGGTTTTGATAGCCTGCGGCCTCTACTTCCTGTTTACGGCCGCCGTGGTGGCCCTGCATGACGATGTCATGCTGCGCAACCTGGAAAAGCCGGCCCGCATGCTGATTTCCGTCACCGCGCTGATCTGCGTGCTGGCCTGCCGTCCGCGCCGCAAGGCCTTCTGGCTGGGCCTGGTCGCCGGCGTGGTGGCGGGCGCCTGCGTGGCCGTCTACCAGCGCTGGTTCATCGGCGTCGACCGCCCGGGCGGCATGATGAATGCCATCACCTTCGGCGATATCCTGCTGTGCATGGGCCTGATGTCGCTGGCCGGTGTGCTCGATTTCCGCGGCCGCGAACGCCTGATTCCGGCGCTCGGCACGGTGGCCGGCCTGGTGGGTACGGTGGCTACCGGCACCCGTGGCGGCTGGATCGCCATTGTCTTTTCCGCGCTGCTTTTCCTCAAATACGGCCACTACCTGCGCGGCAAATTCGCGAAGAGCGCGGCGGGCCTGGTGGCCGTGCTGATGATCGGCGCCTACCTGCTGCCGCAGACCGGCGTGCAGCAGCGGCTGGAGCAGGGCGTGGACGATGTGCGCACCTATTTCCAGGGCGCGGGCGCCTATACCAATGTCGGCGTGCGGCTCGAATTGTGGAAGGGCGCCCTGCAGCTGTCGGCACGCCACCCCTGGACGCCGGTCAGCCAGGAGCAGGTGCGCAGCGAGCTGCAGCAGCTGGTAGCGGCAGGCCAGCTGCAGCCTTTCGTGCTGGAGGCCGAGCACTTCCACAACGACACGCTGCAGGTGATGGTCTACGGCGGCATTCCCGGCGCGGTGCTGTGGTTCGGCACCTTGCTGCTGCCTTTCCTGTTCTTCCTGCGGGTGCTGAACCGCCATGAGTCGGCCGGCGCGGGGCTGATCGCGCCCGCGCTGGCGGGCATGCTGCTGGTATTGAGTTATTTCAGCTTCGGGCTGACCGAGGTGATTTTCTGGTCCGTGCGCAGCGCCATGTTCTATGCGCTGATGCTGTTCGTGCTGATGGGCTTCTGTCTGAATGCGAAGGAAAACGATGGCCGCTGATCGCATCCTGATCATTTCGCCGAACTGGATCGGCGACGCTGTGATGGCGCAGCCGCTGCTGCAGCTGCTGTGTTCAAAATATCCCGCCTCGCCGATCGATGTGCTGGCGCCGCCCTCGCTGGCGCCCATCTGGCGCCAGGTGCCGGAAGTGGCCGATGTCATCGAGACGCCGTTCCGCCACGGCGCCTTGCAACTGAAGGAGCGCTGGCGCTTCGCGCGCCTGCTGAAGCAGCGCGGCTACAGCCGGTCCTATGTGCTGCCGAACACCCTGAAGTACGCGCTGATTCCCTGGCTGGCGGGCATTCCGCAGCGCGTCGGCTACAAGGGCGAATCGCGCTACGGCCTGGTGAACGTGATGCACCATGACGATGTGCCGCCGCGGCCCATGGTGCCTTTCTACGCGGCGCTGGCGGATGAACCGTCGTCGCCGCTGCGTAACGATGTGCCGCGTCCCCGGCTGCAGGTGAGCCAGGAGCAGATCGGTGCTGCAGCGGCGAAGGCCGGCATTCCTGTTGCGGCGCCGCTGCTGGTGTTCGCGCCCGGCGCGGAATTCGGCGCGGCCAAGCGCTGGCCGCCGGAATACTTCGCGGCGCTGGCGCGCCATGCGCTGGAGCTGCTGCCCGAGGCGCGGATTGCCTTGCTTGGCTCGCCCAAGGACCGTGCCGTGTGCGACAGCGTGCTGGCTGCCGCCGGCAGCGCTGCCGGCGCCATCCTGAACCTGGCCGGCCAGACCCGCCTGGACGAAGCGGTGGCGCTGATCGGCCACGCGAAAGCGGTGGTCAGTAACGATTCCGGCCTGCTGCACGTCGCCTCGGCCCTGAACCGGCCCGTGATCGCGCTGTATGGCCCCACCGATCCGGATCACGCGCCGCCGTTCTCCACGGTGGCCGCCTCGCTTTCCTTGCGCCTGGACTGCTCGCCATGCCGCCAGCGCGAGTGCCCGCTGGGCCATCACAACTGCATGCGGCAAATGTACGACGGTATTGTGTGGAATGCGCTGAAGCCCATGCTGCCCCCAGCTTGAACAGGACAAAACACGGCTTTTGCGGTATAACCAACACTGACAAAACTTATTCTTCCGCAGGTCACTGCGACATCTATGCTGAAGCGGCTAACGATCACCGTCTGGGCGACTCTTTTTGTGACGCTGGTGTGTGGGTCGCTGGTGGCGACCGATATCCAGCGCAGCTGGAGCCTGCGTGAGGACACGCTGGACAGCACCCGCCGTTCCACCGAGAGCGTGGCGCGCGCCATGGCGCAGCATGGCAACGATACTTTCAAGGCAGTGGACGCCATCCTGCACGGCGTGAAGGAGCGCATCGAAACCGACGGCACCGGCGAACGCGCCATCGCCCGCCTGGAGCGCGTGATGGTGGGCAGCGTGCGCAAGCTGCCGCAGTTGAACGGCGTGTTCGCCTTCGATGCGGAAGGGCGCTGGCTGGTGAACTCCATCACCGGCCGCAAGCTCGATACGCCCGTCACCGACCGTGCCTACTTCACCTGGCATCGTGATAATCCGAAAGATATGAACGTGCGTATCGGCGCACCGATCGTCAGCCGCAGCAACGGCCGCTGGGTGATTCCCCTGTCGCGCCGCCTCGAAAAACCCGATGGCAGTTTCGCCGGCGTGGTGGTCGCCAGTATCGACGTGGGCTACTTCCGCCGCTTCTATGAGCGCCTCGATGTGGGCCGCAACGGCGGCCTGCTGCTGGTGCTGGGCGACGGCACCGTGGTGCTGCGCAAGCCATACAAGGAAGACCGCATCGGCAGCAGCATCGCCAGCCTGCCGCTGTACCAGGCCTACAAAGCGCATCCCAAGGACGGCACCGGCGAGTTCGTGTCCGTGCGCGATGGCGAAGTACGCATCGCCAGCTACCAGTCGCTGGACGATTTTCCCTTGTTCGTGCTGGCCGCCATGTCGAAACGCGAAGTGCTCGCGCGCTGGCGCGAGGATACCATCGTGCACACCTCGGGTGTGCTGGCGCTGGCGGCCTTGCTGGCCTGGTTCGGCCATCGCCTGATCCGCCAGATCAAGCTGCGCCTGCATGCGGAAGACGAACTGCGGCAGGCACGCGATGCGCTGGCCAGCCTGAACACAACCCTCGAAAAGCTGGCCTTGCAGGACGGGCTGACCGGCCTGGCCAACCGGCGCCAGTTCGACGCCACACTGGCCAAGGAATTCAGCCGCGCCACGCGGCAGCGGACTTCACTGGCCTTTGCCATGATCGACGTGGACTACTTCAAGCGCTTCAACGACCGTTACGGCCACAGTGCGGGCGACGATTGCCTGCGCGCCGTCGCCAACGCCATCCGCGGCCAGACGCCGACCCGCAGCGGCGACCTGGCGGCACGCTACGGCGGCGAGGAGATTGGCATCCTGCTGCCGAATACGGATGAAGACGGGGCCTGGGCCGTGGCGGAGCGCATGCGCATCGCGGTGCTGGCGCTGCGGCTGGAGCATGGCGATTCGCCGCTGGGCATGATTTCGATCAGCGCCGGGGTGGCAGCCGTGGTGCCGGAACGCGATGACGACCCGGCAGTCCTGATCGAGGCCGCCGACCGCGCACTCTACGCCGCCAAGAACGCCGGCCGCAACCGCGTCGGCCGCGCTTCCGTGTCGCCGCAAGCCTGAGCTTCGCCGCGCTAATAAATGCTTAAAGCCGCATCGGCAATATCCTGCCTGAAGGCGCTCATCCCGACGCGCCTGCAGAGTGAAAGGATCAGCCGATGTTTCGAAATATGCCAAGCCTCCTGCTTGCCGCAATGGTGCTGGGCGCCACGGGATGCGCAAGTACGGAGACGGCCCGCCAGGCCAACGACCCGTGGGAGGGCTATAACCGCGGCATGTATGCCTTCAATACCAAGGTGGACAAATATGTTGCAAGGCCCATCGGCGTCGCTTACGACACCGTAGTGCCGGATGTCGTGCAGCACCGCGTCACCTCCTTCTTCTCCAACCTGCAGGAACCACGCACGATGGCGAACCAGCTGTTCCAGGGCCGGCCCGCCGGTGCTGCGAAGACGCTGGGCCGCTTCGTGGTCAACACCACAGCCGGCGTGGGCGGCATGTTCGACCCGGCCAGCAGTATCTCGCTGGTGAAGACGGAGGAAGACCTGGGCCAGACGCTGGCAGTGTGGGGCTGGGAGGATTCACGCTTCTTTGTGGCGCCCCTGCAAGGACCCAGGACGGTGCGCGACTTCCTCGGCGGCTTTGGCGACAAGCCGCTGAACCCCACCGGCTATATCGATGACAGCAGCGCGAGCATGGCCGTCACGCTGCTGAACCTGGGCAGCATGCGCTCGGCAGCACTGCCGATGGATAAGATGCGCGCCGAAGCGCCGGATGAATATGCGATGGTGCGCGACCGGTGGATGGCAAGCCGCAAACACCAGATCGCGCAACGGCACTAGCCTACATCAGGATCACGTCGTACTGTTCCTGGTGGTAGGCGGTTTCCACCTGCAGCGAGATCTTCTTGCCGATGAAGTCGCCCAGCATCGCAAGGTGCTGCGACTCTTCTTCGAGGAACATGTCAACCACCTCCTGCGAGGCGAGGATGCGGAATTCGCGCGGGTTGAACTGCTTGGCTTCGCGCAGCAGCTCGCGCAGGATCTCGTAACAGATGGTGCGCGAGGTTTTTACCTGGCCCTTGCCGCTGCAGGCGGGGCAGGGCTCGCACAGGATGTGGGCCAGCGATTCGCGCGTGCGCTTGCGCGTCATCTCCACCAGCCCCAGGGCGGAGAAGCCGCTTACCGACACCTTGGTGCGGTCGCGCGCCAGCGCCTTGCGCAGCTCCGCCAGCACGGCGTTGCGGTGCTCGGCGTTCTCCATGTCGATGAAGTCGAGGATGATGATGCCGCCCAGGTTGCGCAGGCGCAGCTGGCGCGCAATCGCATGGGCCGCTTCGAGGTTGGTTTTGAAGATGGTGTCCGCAAAATTGCGCCCGCCCACATAGCCGCCGGTGTTGACGTCGATGGTGGTCATGGCCTCGGTCTGGTCCACGATCAGGTAGCCGCCGGACTTGAGGTCCACGCGCCGCCCCAGCGCACGCTGGATTTCTTCTTCCACGCCGTACAGGTCGAACAGCGGGCGCTCGCCCGTGTAGTGCTGCAGGCGGTTCAATACGCTCGGCGTGTATTCCTGCGCGAAGGCGGTGAGCGCTACGAAATTCTCGCGCGAATCCACCTGGATGCTGGCCGTGTCTTCGCACACGAAGTCGCGCAGCACGCGCTGCGCCAGGTTCAGGTCCTGGTGCAGCAGGCTGGCCGGCGGCCGCGTGCGCGCGCCGTGGCAGATGGCGCCCCAGGTCTTGCGCAGGTATTCAATGTCGGCCTGCAGGTCGGTGTCGCTGGCATCTTCGGCCTGCGTGCGCACGATGTAGCCGCCTTTTTCCTCAGGCGGCAGCAGGCTTTGCATGCGGGCGCGCAGCGCTTCGCGTTCGGCTTCCTTCTCGATCTTCTGCGAGATGCCGATATGCGCGTCCTGCGGCAGGTAGACCAGCATGCGGCCTGCAATCGAGATCTGGGTGGACAGGCGGGCGCCCTTGGTGCCGATCGGGTCCTTGATCACCTGCACCGTCAGCACCTGGCCGTCGAACAGCAGCTTCTCGATGGGCGTTGGATTGGCGGCCTGGCCGTCATGCGGGCGCGCTTCCCAGATGTCGGCCACGTGCAGGAAGGCTGCACGTTCGAGGCCGATGTCGATGAAGGCCGACTGCATGCCGGGCAGCACGCGCACCACCTTGCCGGCATAGACATTACCTGCCAGGCCGCGCGTGAGCGTGCGCTCGATATGCAGCTCCTGCACGGCGCCCTGCAAAATCAGGGCAACCCGCGTTTCCTGCGGCGTGATGTTGATGAGGATATCTTCGTTCATGGCAGCGGCAGGCCGGACTGGCGCAGCAGCTGCGCAGTTTCGAATAAAGGCAGCCCCATAATGCCGGAGTGGCTGCCTTCAATGTGTTCAATGAATACGGAGGCCAGGCCCTGGATGCCATAGCCGCCCGCCTTGTCGTAAGGTTCCTGCGTGGCGCAGTAAGCCTTGATGGCGGCCGGGGAGAGCGCGGCGAAGCGCACTTGCGAGACCTGCGTGATGCATTGCGCGAAATCGCGGTGGCGCACGGCGATGGCTGTCAGCACCTGGTGTTCGCGGCCGGACAGCTTCTCCAGCATGGCAACCGCTTCCGCCGGCGTGGCGGGTTTGCCGAGGATTTCGCCGTCGATGGCCACCGTGGTATCGGCCGACAGCACGGGGCGCAAGGTCAGGCGCCGCCGCTGCACCAGGTCGAATGCAAAATCGGCCTTCTCGTTGGCCACCCGCGCCACATAGACGTCCGGCGATTCGCCGGGCAGTACTTCTTCGGTCACGTCCGGCCCGCGCGGGCCTTCGCTGCGTAATAGCAGCAGTTCGAATTCGACGCCGATCTGCCGCAGCAGTTCGCGCCGCCGCGGGCTCTTGGATGCAAGGTAGATTTTCTTATCGACCGGTTTCATCGGCGTGTTTCTTTTAAATTGTTACACGCGATGATACGGGTGATTCTGCGTAATTGTCCACGCCCGGTACAACTGTTCGGCCAAAAGCACCCTCACCATGCCGTGCGGCAGGGTCAGGCTGGAAATGCGAATCATTCCCTCGGCGCGGGCTTTGAGGTCCGGATCGAGGCCGTCGGCCCCGCCAATCAGGAAGGCGGTATCGCGCCCGTCCTGCTGCCAGGCCTGCAATTGCTGGGAAAGTCCGACGCTGGTGAGGTCCTTGCCCCGTTCATCGAGGGCGATGATGCGCACCGATTTGGGCAGGGCTGCCTCGATGCGCTCCTTTTCGAGCGCCATGGCGGTGGCGGCGGTTTTGCTGCCGGAACGCTCCACGGGCTTGATTTCCTTCAGCACGATGCGCAGTTCCGGCGGCATGCGCTTCACATATTCCGCGAAGCCGCTTTCAATCCAGGCGGGCATCTTGTGCCCGACCGCAGCGATGATCAGCTGCATGCTGCCTTACTCGGCAGCGGGTTTTTTGATGCGCTTGATGACGGTTTTAACCGGCGCTTCCGAAGCCTTGGCGGCGGATTTGGCTTTCTCTGCCTTGGCGGCCTTGGCCGAAGCCGTAGCGGTCTTGGACACGGCAACCTTCACCTTCTTGCCTTCCGGCGCTACCACAGCCGGGGTTTTCTTCACGGCGGCCTTCTTGGCGGCGGCGCCTGCAGCGGCGGTGGCCTTGGCGGTGCCAGGCTTGCGTGCGGCCGGGGCCTTCTTCTCGATCACCGCTTCGGCAGCCTTGGCGACCTTGTTGGTGGCCAGGTGGCCCGATTTCTTCTTCGGTGCGGCTTCCGCGTCGGCGGCGGCCTTGCCCTCGGCGGTGGACTTGCGCTTGGCAGCGCCCAGTTTCACCGGCTTTTCGCCCCAGATTTCTTCCAGGCGGTAATAAGCGCGGATCGGCGCCTGCATGATGTGGACGATCATATCGCCCAGATCCACCAGCACCCATTCACCGGTGTCTTCGCCTTCGATGCCCACCACGTCGCCGCCGGCTTCCTTCACCTTGTCGCGTACGGACGAGGCGAGGGCGCGGGTCTGGCGGTTGGAGGTACCGGACACGATGGCGATACGGTCGAACAGGCTGGTCAGCCCGGTCGTATCGAACAGGACGATGTCCTGGCCTTTCACGTCTTCCAGAGCATCGACGACGAGGGCTTGCAGTTTTTTGATATCCATTTAGTTCTTATAAAGATTATGTTGTTCAATATAGTCTAGCACTACCTGCGGGACAAGCGAGTTTGGCTCGCCGCCCTGCGCCAGTGCTTCCCGGATCGCCGTGGATGAGATATCCACCGCCAGGTCCGGGGCGAGGCAGGCCAGGCCTGCCGGGGTATTCCTCACCTCATCCGGCGCCGCCAGCCGCCGGCGGAACTCGGCCGCTACCGCAGCCGGCACTTCGGCGCCGTCCAGCGAAAAGCCGGGCCGGGCGGCCACGCAGAAGTTGGCCAGCCCGAACAGCGCCTGCCATTCATGCCAGGTGTTGAAGCGTTCCAGCTGGTCGGCGCCCATCAGGAAGCACAGCGAGGCTGCCGGCCCCAGCTCCGCGCGCAGGGCCCGCAGCGTTTCCACCGTATACGTCGGCTTCTGGCGCTCGATCTCCTGGCGGTCGATCGCTACCGCGAAGGGCTGGCCGGCGAATGCCAGCCGCGCCATATCCGCGCGCTGCTCCGGCGCGGCCACCAGGGCCGACTTCTGCCAGGGCAGGGTCGGAATCACGCGCAGCTGATCCGCTTGCAGCAAACGGACAAAATGGGCGCCAAGCGCGACATGACCGTTGTGGACCGGATCGAAACTGCCTCCCAGCAGTGCGATGCAGGCTGTCACAGGTTCAGCCAGTCGCGGTGCGGAAGGAAGTCGGTGTACAGCGCCGCTTCGGGCGATCCCTCTTCGGGATGCCAGTCGTAGCGCCATTTGACGATCGGCGGCATCGACATCAGGATCGCCTCGGTGCGGCCACCGGACTGCAGGCCGAACAGCGTGCCGCGGTCGAATACAAGATTGAACTCGACATAGCGGCCGCGCCGGTAAGCCTGAAAATCGCGCTCGCGTTCACCGTATGGGGTGTCCTTGCGCGCGTTCAGGATCGGCAGGTAGGCGGCGAGGAAGGCATCGCCTACGCTGCGCATCATGGCGAAGCTCTGTTCGAACTCCAGCGCATTGAAGTCATCGAAGAAGATGCCCCCCACGCCGCGCGCTTCCTTGCGGTGCTTCAGGTAGAAGTACTCGTCGCACCACTGCTTGAAGCGCGGGTGCAGCTCTTCGCCGAAAGGCTGCAGCGCATCGCGGCAGGTCCGGTGAAAGTGCTGCGCATCTTCCTTGTTGCCGTAATACGGCGTGAGGTCCATGCCGCCGCCGAACCACCAGACCGGCGTGCCGTCTTCGGTGCTGGTGGTGAAGAAGCGCACGTTCATGTGCACCGTAGGCGCATACGGGTTACGCGGGTGCAGCACCAGCGACACGCCCATCGCTTCCCAGGCACGGCCGCCGATGCCGGGACGGTGCGCAGCGGCGGAAGCGGGCAGCTTGGCCCCCATCACATGCGAGAAATTGCAGCCGCCGCGTTCCAGCACCTTGCCTTCTTCGATCAGGCGCGAAATGCCGCCGCCGCCTTCCGGGCGCTCCCATGCGTCGCGCAGGAAGGGCGAACCGTCTGCGTCCTCAAGGGCCGCGACGATGCGCACCTGCAGGCCGAGCAGATAGGCTTTAACGTCGGAAGGCGAAGGCTGCCGGCTCATTAGTGCTTCAGGCCGCGCCAGCCGATATCGCGGCGGAACTGCATGCCTTCGAAGCGGATCTTGTCCACGCTCTCGTATGCCTGCTTCTGCGCCATCTTGATGCTGTCGCCCAGGCCCACCACGCACAGCACGCGGCCGCCGCTGGTCAGCAGCGCTTCGCCCTGTTCGGTGGTGCCGGCGTGGAAAGTCACGGATTCCGGTGTTTCGGCCGGAATGCCTTCGATGACTGCACCTTTAACAGGATTGTCCGGATAGCCGGCAGCGGCCAGCACCACGCCCACGGCGGTGCGGCGGTCCCATTCCAGCTCCACGGCGTCCAGCGTGCCATTCACGGCGTGTTCCATCACGCCCAGCAGGTCGGTTTTCAGGCGCGACATGATGGGCTGGGTTTCCGGGTCGCCCATGCGGCAGTTGAATTCCAGCGTCTTCGGGTTGCCGGCCGCGTCGATCATCAGGCCCGCGTACAGGAAGCCGGTGAAGGGAATGCCGTCCTTTGCCATGCCGTGGATGGTAGGGGTGATGATCTCGCGCATCACGCGTGCATGCATGGCGGGCGTCACGATCGGGGCCGGGGAATAGGCGCCCATGCCGCCCGTGTTCGGGCCCTGGTCATTGTCCTGCAGGCGCTTGTGGTCCTGGCTCGTTGCCAGCGGCAGCACGTTCTTGCCATCGCACATTACGATGAAGGAGGCCTCTTCGCCCGCCAGGAATTCTTCGATCACGATGCGCGCGCCGGCGTCGCCGAAGCGGTTGTCGGCCAGCATGTGGTCCACCGCCTGGTGCGCTTCGTCCAGCGTCATCGCCACCACCACGCCTTTGCCGGCGGCCAGGCCGTCGGCCTTGATCACGATCGGTGCGCCCTTGGCGTTCACGTAATCGTGCGCCTTCTGCACGTCGGAGAAGGTTTCGTATTCGGCGGTCGGAATGCCGTGGCGCTTCATGAAGGCCTTGGCGAAGTCTTTCGACGATTCCAGCTGCGCCGCTTCCTTCGTGGGGCCGAAAATCTTCAGGCCGCGCGCGCGGAACAGGTTGACGATGCCGCCGGCCAGCGGCGTTTCAGGGCCGACCACGGTCACGCCGATGTTTTCCTTCACCACGAAGTCCGCCAGCTGATCCAGATCGGTGATCGGCACGTTCTGCAGGCGCACGTCGCGCGCCGTACCGCCGTTGCCCGGTGCGACGTAGACCATCTGCACGCGTTCAGATTGCGCGAGTTTCCAGGCCAGTGCATGTTCGCGGCCGCCAGAGCCGACTACCAGAATTTTCATAGGGACTTGTGGGTGTGGTTGCTTATTCTTCGATGACGGCGTTGGTATAGACTTCCTGGGTATCGTCCAGGTTCTCCAGCGCGTCCAGCAGCTTCTGCATCTTGATGGCGTCATCGCCCGTGAATACGGTTTCGACCGCCGGCTTCATGATCACTTCCGCCACTTCGGCCTTGAAGCCCGCCGCTTCCAGTGCATCTTTCACGGCAGCGAAATCGTGCGGCGCGCACAGCACCTCGAAACCGCCTTCGTCGTCGGCCACCACGTCTTCGGCGCCCGCTTCCAGCGCAGCGTCCATCAGCTTCGCTTCATCGGTGCCCGGTGCGAAGAGGAATTGGCCGCAATGCTTGAACATGAAGGACACGCTGTTTTCGGTGCCCATATTGCCGCCGTATTTGTTGAAGGCATGGCGCACTTCAGCCACCGTGCGCACGCGGTTGTCCGTCATGCAGTCGACGATGATCGCCGCGCCGCCGATGCCATAGCCTTCGTAGCGAACTTCTTCGTAGCTGGCGCCGTCTTCGCCGCCGGTGCCGCGCGTGATCGCGCGTTGCACATTATCCTTCGGCATATTGGCGTCGGCCGCCTTGTCCACCGCCAGGCGCAGGCGCGGATTGGTGCCGATGTCGCCGCCGCCCATGCGGGCAGCAACCGTGATTTCCTTGATGAGGCGCGTCCAGATCTTGCCGCGTTTAGCGTCCGTTGCAGCCTTTTTGTGCTTGATATTGGCCCATTTGCTGTGTCCAGCCATGTTCGGTCTTCCTTAGACGGTGTGCAATTCGAGGGCGGTATTCTACCATACCGCCCCCCTTGAATCGCGCCGCCGCCGGGGCCTCAGCCGGTGAAGACGGTGAACTCGATGCCGTTCTGGATGCTGCCGATCACCTGCGCCTTGTTCTCGGCGCTTTCCGAGAAGCCGAGCAGCACCATTTCACGCGTCTGGCCATGGTTGGCCATCACGTCCAGCCAGAAGTTCATGCCTTCCTGGTCCACTTCCCGGTGCAGGGCATTGTGGTAGAGCGCCGTGAGAAACTCCGCATTGGTGGAGTTGGCGCCGTACAGGTAAGTAAACTCGGCGCTGCCCGTGAAGCCGGCGGCAATATTGGTCCAGGAGGCGCCATTGTCGGCCACATTGATCCAGTAGCCCAGGCCGGCCGCGTCGGACGGACGGTCGAAGATGGCCTGGTAGAGCCGGAACATCTTGCCGGCATTGCCGTCGATGTCATAGGCCACGGCCGTATCCGAGAATTGCAGGCGCTCGATGCTGATCAGTGCGTCGCTGCTCATGTCGGCCGCCACCACGGTGGCTGGCATACCACCTGCGGGGCGGCCCACGGTATAGGTGTCACGCGCACCGGTATAAATGGCCATGTCGTTGCCCGCGCCGCCATCCAGTGTATCGTTGCCCTCGCCACCATTCAGCCAGTCGTTGCCGCCGCCAGCGTTGATCTGGTCGTTGCCGCCGTTGCCGTTCATGCGGTCGTTGCCGTCGCCGCCGAACATCAGATCGTTGCCCGCGCCGCCGTTCATCACGTCGCCAAGCAAATCGGGGGCACCGGCCCGGTCAATATTGCTGCTGTAGAGTTGATCGTTACCGTTTCCACCGCTCATAGTGTCAATTCCTCCATTGCCAAAAATGTAGTCGTCGCCGTCGCCGCCATTGAGGACGTCGTTACCGGCAGTCCCGCCAAGAAAAATCGTGCTCATGATTGACCACCTCCGCCTCCGCTGAAATAGTGCAATTTTTATAACGGAGCGTAGCCCCAAAAAGCTGAGTTGTCGCGCCACTGTTCGCAATTTCGCGCAGCAAGATTTCGCTCCGGAAAAGAGCCTTGCCCAACGCAAGCAGGCGTTTCGTTCTACAATCGAGGAATGGATGAAAGTACAAGCAATGCCGGGCACGCGCGGGCGGCCTACCTGGGCGGTCTCGCCATCGCCGTGGGCGGCGCGGTGCTGTTTTCAACCAAGGCGGTGCTGGCCAAGCTGCTGTACCGCTACCAGATCGATGCGGTGACCCTGATTGCGTTCCGCATGATTTTCTCGCTGCCTGTGTTCGCGGCCGTGGCGATATGGAAGATGCGCAGCGAAGCGCCGCTGTCCAGCGCCGACCGTTGGCGCCTGGTCGGGCTGGGGCTGGTGGGCTACTATCTGTCCAGCTTCCTCGACTTCCTCGGCCTGCAATACATTACGGTCGGGCTGGAGCGCCTGATCCTCTTCCTCACGCCCACCTTTGTGCTGCTGATTTCCGCCTCCGTGCTGAAGAAGGCCATCAGCCGCGCCCAGTGGCTGGCGCTGCTGGTCTCCTACGCGGGCATCGTGCTGGTATTCCTGCATGACCTGCAGGGCGGCAACCGCGATGTGGTCCTGGGGTCCATGCTGGTGCTGGGCTCTGCTATTGCGTACAGCCTGTACCTGCTGGCTTCCGGCGAAATGGTCAAGCGCATCGGTTCGCTGCGCCTGGTGGCCTATGCCATGTGCGTGTCCAGCGCGGCCTGCATCGCCCAGTTCTTCATCCTGCGCCCGGCAACGCTGCTGGTGCAGCCGGCGCCGGTGTACTGGCTGTCGCTGATGAACGGCCTGCTGTGCACCGTGATGCCCGTGTTCATGACCATGATCGCCGTGCAGCGCATCGGCGCGGGCGTGGCCTCGCAGGCGGGCATGATCGGTCCTGTTTCCACGCTGTTCCTCGGCGCTATTATCCTGTCCGAACCCGTCACGAGCTGGCAGCTGGCCGGCACGGCGCTGGTGCTGTCGGGCATTTACCTGCTGTCCAACGCTAAGAAAGCCTGAACCCATGAGTCCACGCATTGCTCTGATCGCCCACGACAAGAAAAAAGACGACATGATCGCCCTTGCCGGCGAGTATGTGGACTTCCTGCGCCAGTGCACGCTGACTGCCACCGGCACCACTGGCGGGCGCCTGGTCAATGAGCTGGGCCTCACCGTGGACCGCAAGCATTCCGGCCCCTTCGGCGGCGACCTGCAGATCGGTTCCCTGCTGGTGGAAGACCAGATCGACGCCGTGATCTTCCTGCGCGATCCGATGACGCCGCAGCCGCACGAACCGGACATCAACGCGCTGGTGCGCGCCTGCGACGTGCACAATGTGGCCTGCGCTACCAATGTCGCCACGGCGCACCTGGTGCTGAGCCAGCTGCGTGACGCGTTCGCCAACCAGCAATAAGGAGTTCCCCGATGAGCAAAGCAATCCGCATGTCCCGGACCGGCGGTCCGGAGGTAATGGAACTGGTAGACGTGGAAGTGGGGCCGCCGGGGCCGGGTGAGGCCACCGTGCGTCATGAAGCCATCGGCATCAATTTCATCGACGTGTATTTCCGCACCGGCCTGTATGCGCAGCCGCTGCCGAACGGCCTGGGACAGGAAGGCGCGGGCGTGGTGGAGGCGGTAGGCGAGGGCGTTACCGAAGTCAAGGTGGGTGACCGCGTGGCCTATGCCGCGCGGCCGAACGGCGCCTATTCGCAAGTGCGCAATATGCCGGCCAATATTCTCGTGGTGCTGCCCGAGAAAATCGCTTTCGATACGGCCGCCGCCATGATGCTGCAGGGCATGACGGTGCAGTACCTGCTGCACCAGACCGCCCAGCTCAAGGCCGGCGACACCATCCTGTTCCATGCGGCGGCCGGCGGCGTGGGCCTGATTGCCTGCCAATGGGCGCGCATCATGGGCGTGAACCTGATCGGCACCGTGGGCTCCGATGAGAAGGCTGCGCTGGCCATCGAGAACGGCGCGGCGCATGCCATCAACTACAAGCGCGAGAACTTCACGGAGAAAGTGAAGGAGATTACGGGCGGCAAGGGCGTAACCGTCGTCTACGATTCCATCGGCAAGGACACCTTCACCGGCTCCCTCGACTGCCTGGCCCTGCGCGGCCTGATGGTCAGCTTCGGCAATGCCTCGGGTCCGGTGGCGCCGTTCGCGCCGTCCGAGCTGCAATCGCGCGGTTCGCTGTACGTAACGCGGCCCACGCTGCCGCACTACACGGCCACGCGCGAAGACCTGGAAGCCACAGCAAAGTCCCTGTTCGGCGTGGTGGCCAGCGGCGAAGTCAAAATTGCAATTAATCAACGCTATAATCTGGCGGATGTGGGACAGGCCCACATCGACCTGGAGTCGCGCCAAACGACCGGGTCGTCCATCCTACTTCCGCACTGACCATGACTGAACAGAATCAACCGGACGACGACGGCAGCCCGAAATTCGGCCGGCTGCTGATCGTCCTGCTGTGCGCGGTGGCGCTGATCGGCGTCATCACTTTTGCCAGCGAAGCCTACTTCTCATGACCCTTACGCGCATTGCCTGCGCCGCGCTGCTGTTGAGCGCGGCATGCGGCGCTCAGGCCGCCGATCCTGTCTATCCGAAAACTGCCGAAGAATGGCGCGCTGCCGCCACCCGCGACATCGAGGAAGGCTATCGCCTGGCGGTGGAGAACCACCCGGGCGTGCACGATGTGAACAATCCGGACTTCACCAGGCACCTGCAGGCCGCCCGCGACGGCAGCCTGAAATTGGCGCAGGAAGTCAGCAATGCGGCGGGCTATAACGCCGCCCTGCTGCGCTTCAATGTGCTGGTGCGTGATGGCCATGCCGGCATGGCGGTGCGCATCGATTCCCAGCTCAAGCCGGAACGCTGGCCGGGCTTTGTGGCCGTGTGGCGCGGCGACGGCATGTATGTGTATGCGTCGGAGCAGGGAGGTCCCGCTGCCGGCACGAAGATCTTGTCCTGCGACGGCAAACCGATGGACGCGCTGATGCGCGACAATCTGTTCAGCTTCCGCGGCCGGGTCGAGGAACCGGGGCAGTGGTGGTCCATGAGCCGCTGGCTGTTCGCCGACCTGGATAACCCCTACGTCAAGCTGCCGCAGCGCTGCGATTTCCTCAGTGGCGGCAAACGCAGCACGCAGGCCCTGGCCTGGCGCGAGCGCAACGATAACTTCGTCAAATGGCGCAATGAAGCCTACAACGGCGACCGCCTGCCCGTCGGCCTGACCGAGCCGCGCAAGAACCTGTTCTGGGTCGCAATGCCGAGCTTCTCGCCGAACGCGGAGGAGCGGGCCGCCTACCAGGCCATGAACGAGCAGGTCCTGGCCAACCGCGCACGCTACCTGGCGGCGGACGCCGTGGTCATCGACCTGCGCCACAACCAGGGCGGTTCCTCGACCTGGAGCCGCAACTTCGCCAGCGCCTTGTGGGGCGAAGGTCGCGTGGAACGCCGCCTCACGGCCTACTTCGCGCGCACCCAGACCTGGTACCGCGTCTCGCCCGGCAATACGGACCATTTCGGTGCCATCGCCGAACGCATGGTGGCGGAGAAGCAGCCGGAGACCGAAAAGTGGGCGCGCAATATCCACGCCCATATGCTGGAAGCGCAGCAGAGGGGCGACAAGTTCTGGGTCAAGAAGGAAGACGACGTAGTAGTGGCTGCCGATCCGAAGGCCGACCTGCCCGGCGACCCGCCGCCGTTCACGAAGTCTGTGTATGTGATTGTGCCCGGCCAGTGCGCCAGCGCCTGCCTGGACGCGCTGGACGTGTTCACGCAGTTCCCGAACACGAAGCTGATCGGCGCCCCGAGCTCGGCGGATTCGACCTATATGGAAGTGCGCCTGCAGAAGCTGGAATCGGGCATGGCCTACGCCATCCTGCCGACCAAGTACTACCTCAACCGCCCGCGCGGCAACGGAGTAGCCTACAAACCCGCCTTCGAGGTGCGCGAGGCCGACTGGAGCACCCCCACCTTCCTCAAGGCCGTGGAACGCGACTTGGCCCGCAAGTAATGTTTCTTAATCGGGGTCAGACCCCGATTAAAAAGCAATGATTTTTACTGCTGCTGGGGCTTGAGCTCCAGCTCAACCCGCTTGGCCTTGCCGCTTTCGCCGGGGAAGCCGGTGAAGGCGCTCTGCACCAGCGCCGGCATCACCAGCGGGGTGGACTGCTTGCGGCTGGTGTTGTTCACCGTGACGTCAAACAGCTTCTGCCCCTGCGTATTGTTGATGGTGACGCGCAGGTTGCGTTCGTAGTTATGCTGGATGACTTCGCGGAAGGACATCGGGCTGTACATCCACGGGTCGTAGTAAGGACGGAAGCCGTAGTAGCGGTAACGGTAGCGCCCCGGGTAGTAGTGGTAGCGCGCGAAGCCGTAAGGCCCCCAGTACGGACCCATGTAGAAGGGATCGGACGCTTCCAGTACCTTGTAAGGCCGGTCGATGGTGCTGAACTGCATGCCCACGCGCAGCTTGGCCTGGTCGGAAGACGGCGCCAGCGTGAAGCCCAGCTTGGCCAGCTCGCCGCTCACCAGGTTCTGGTAGCTGCGGTATTCCAGCGTGTCCTCGGCCGGCGCCGGGGTTTCGAACACATACGATTTCTCCTGCAGCTCGGCCGGCCACTGGTGGAACACCGTCACGTCGCTGCGCAGGGTAGTGGCGCACCCACTCAGCAGCAGGGTGCCCGCTGCAATAAGGATGGCTAAGGATCTCATGATTTCTGCTCCTACAAATAATTAGGCTTTTCCATCCATCAGTTTAGAACTGACATAAAGCGTCCACACGAATATTACAGAATGTTACGGCAACTGTGGCAGCAGAAACTTTCAGCACGTTCCGGACGGTTTACCGGCCCGGATTCCGGGCACATGTTGGTAAAATAAGCTTTTCGTCTTTGCCACACTGAAACTGCCATGCGTACCGACAGCCCACAGACTATTTACCGTAAAGACTACACCCCTCCCAGCTATCTGGTGGAGACGGTTGAACTGGGTTTCGACCTGGATCCGCAGCGTACGATTGTGTCCAGCCGCATTGTGGTGCGCCACAATCCCGACAGCAAGACTCACGATATCGTGCTGCAGGGCGAGGAAATCGAACTGGTGGCGCTGCGCGTGAACGGCGTGGCACTGGACGAAGGGCAGTACAGCATCGTCAACAACACGCTCACCATCCGCAAGGCGCCGCTGAATGCTGTGCTGGAGATTGAAACCCTGTGCAATCCGCAGGAAAACACAAGCCTGTCCGGCCTCTACGTTTCCAACGGCAATTTCTTCACCCAGTGCGAGGCTGAAGGCTTCCGCCGCATCACCTACTTCCCGGACCGTCCGGATGTGATGGCGAAGTACACCGTGATGCTGCGCGCCGACAAGGCGAAGTATCCGGTGCTGCTGTCCAACGGCAATCTGATCGAGGAAGGCGAGCTGCCGGAGGGCCGCCACTACGCCAAGTGGGAAGACCCGTTCAAGAAGCCCTCCTACCTGTTCGCGCTGGTGGCCGCGCGCCTGGTGTGCCAGGAAGAGACTTACAAGCTCAATTCCGGCCGCGAGGTGCTGCTGCAGGTCTGGGTGGAAGAGGGCAATCTCGACAAGACCGACTACGCCATGCAGTCGCTCAAGAACTCCATCCGCTGGGATGAGGAGCGCTGGGGCCTTGAGCTGGACCTGGACCGCTTCATGATCGTTGCCGTGGGCGACTTCAATATGGGCGCGATGGAAAACAAGGGCCTGAACATCTTCAACACCAAGTTCGTGCTGGCCAATCCGCGCGTGGCAACCGACGTTGATTACGCCGGCATTGAAGCCGTGGTGGGCCACGAATACTTCCACAACTGGACCGGCAACCGCGTGACCTGCCGCGACTGGTTCCAGCTGTCGCTGAAGGAAGGCCTGACCGTGTTCCGCGACCAGGAATTCTCGGCTGACATGATCGGCACCGACACCGGCCGCGCCGTCACCCGCATCGACCAGGTGCGCACGCTGCGCCAGGCCCAGTTCCCGGAAGACGCAGGCCCGATGGCGCACCCCGTGCGGCCGGACTCCTTCGTGGAGATCAACAACTTCTACACGGTGACCGTGTATGAGAAGGGCGCCGAAGTAGTGCGCATGTACCAGACCTTGCTGGGCCGCGAAGGGTTCCGCAAGGGCATGGACCTCTACTTTGCCCGCCACGACGGCCAGGCCGTGACCTGCGACGACTTCCGCGCCGCCATGGCCGACGCCAATCAGCGCGACCTCACGCAGTTCGAGCGTTGGTACAGCCAGGCCGGCACGCCGATCGTCAGCGCCCGCACGCGCTACGACGCAAAAACAAAGGTGTTCGAGCTGACGCTGAGCCAGCGCTGCCCCGCCACGCCGGGTCAGGCCAAGAAGCTGCCCTTCCATATTCCGGTGGCCGTGGGCCTGCTGGATGCAGCGGGCCGCGACATGCTGCCGACCCGCGTGCTGGAACTGACGGAAGCCGAAGACACCTTCGGCTTCGAAGGCATCGCCGAAAAACCGGTGCCGTCCATCCTGCGCGATTTCTCGGCGCCCGTGGTGCTCGAATACGACTACAGCGACGAAGAGCTGCTGCACCTGTTCCGCCATGACAGCGACCCGGTGAACCGCTGGGAAGCCGGCCAGCGCCTCGCCATGGCGCGCCTGCTGAAGCTGACGGCCGCCGTGCAGAAGGGCGAAACGCTGGAGCTGGACTACACCTTCATCGCCGCCCAGCGCGCACTGCTGCTGGACGACGCGCTGGACGCCGCCTTCCGCGAGCAGGCGCTGATGCTGCCGTCGGAAAGCATGGTGGCCGAGAACATGGAAGTCGCCGACCCGCACGCCATCCACCAGGCCCGCCAATTCATGCGCCGTACGATTGCGCAGGTGCTGCGCAGCGAGCTGCTGAACGCCTACGCCGCCAACGCCACGCCGGGCGCCTACAGTCCGGACGCCGCTTCGGCCGGCAAGCGCGGCCTGAAGAACCTGGCGCTGTCCTACCTGGCCCTGGGTGGCGAAGCCGAATCGCTGGAACTGGCCGAACGCCAGTTCCAGGAAGCGAGCAATATGACCGACCGCGCCGCCGCGCTGGTAGCGCTGGTGCACAGCGGCGCCGATGCCAGTAGTGCATTGGACAGCTTCTACCAGGACTTTAAAGGCGAAGCCCTTGTCGTGGATAAGTGGTTCTCGATTCAGGCCATGGCGCCGGACACCGACGTAAGTGCCGTGCGCATGCTGATGCAGCACCCGGCCTTCACGCTGAAGAACCCGAACCGTGCGCGCAGCCTGGTGTTCAGCTTCTGCAACGGCAATCCTTCGCAGTTCCACGCGAAGGACGGCAGCGCCTACGAGTTCTGGGCCGAACACGTGATCAAGCTCAACGCCATCAACCCGCAGGTTGCCGCGCGCCTGGCCCGCAGCATGGACCGCTGGCGCCGCTACCCGCCGGAACTGCAGCAGCATATGCGCCGCGCCCTTGAGAAAGTGGCGGGCGCCCCGGCACTCTCGAACGACGTGATGGAAGTCGTCAGCAAAGCATTAGCCAACTAAGGAAAACATGAAACGCATCAGCCTCACGCAGCACCTCGTAGAAGAACAGCGCCAGCACAACACCATCCCCGCCGAACTGCGGCTCCTGATCGAAGTGGTGGCGCGCGCCTGCAAAACCATCAGCCACTCGGTGGGCAAGGGCGCGCTGGGCGAAGTGCTGGGCGCCCTGGAAACGGAAAACGTGCAGGGCGAAGTCCAGAAGAAGCTGGACGTCATCTCCAACGAAATCCTGCTGGAAGCGAACGAATGGGGCGGCCACCTGGCGGCCATGGCATCGGAAGAAATGGAATCCATCCACCCAATTCCCAACCGCTATCCGAAGGGCGAATACATGCTGCTGTTCGACCCGCTGGACGGCTCATCGAACATCGACGTCAACGTCTCCATCGGCACCATCTTCTCCGTGCTGAAGGCGCCGGAAGGCATGGCCACGCCAACCGAGAAGGACTTCATGCAGCCCGGCAGCAAGCAGGTCGCTGCAGGCTATGCCGTCTACGGCCCGCAGACCATGCTGGTGCTCACCACCGGCAATGGCGTCAACTGCTTCACGCTGGACCGCGAAATGGGCTCCTGGGTGCTCACCCAGAGCAATATGCAGATTCCGCCGAAAACGAAGGAATTCGCCATCAATATGTCGAACCAGCGCCACTGGCACCCGCCGGTGCGCCGCTATATCGACGAACTGCTGGCCGGCAGCACGGGTCCGCGCGGCACCGATTTCAATATGCGCTGGATCGCTTCGATGGTGGCCGACGTGCACCGCATCCTGAACCGCGGCGGCATCTTCATGTACCCGGCCGACCTGCGCGACACGTCCAAGCCGGGCAAGCTGCGCCTGATGTACGAAGCCAACCCGATGGCCTTTATCGTCGAGCAGGCAGGCGGCATGGCCACCGACGGCAAGCACCGCATCCTGGACATCCAGCCCGAAAAACTGCACCAGCGCGTGCCGGTCTTCCTCGGCTCGCGGGATGAGGTGGCAGTGGTGACCGGCTACCACCACGAATAAATGTTGCGCCCGGCACTAGACCGGGCCCGGGTTTCTTTGTTAGAATATTGCTCTTTGCCGGTGCAGCCCTTTATGGGGCGGTGCAGGTAAGACACAGGTTAAACGCGTTTCAGGTTTAGCCGCTGTAGCTCAGTCGGTAGAGCAGCGCATTCGTAATGCGAAGGTCACCAGTTCGATTCCGGTCAGCGGCACCAAGAATTAGTAGCAAGATCAAAGGCTTACATGCTTCGGCATCTAAGCCTTTTTTCTTTTTGCCAAGCACTGTCCCACCCTGGGGTCAGACCCCAAGGTGGGACAGCGGCTCAGAAAGTCATGAAAAACCGGGCGCCGGGGTGGACCGAACGGGCATAGCGCAGGGCGCCGCCGTTGCGGTGGATCAGCTGGCGCGCCATGGCGAGCCCGATGCCGCTGCCGCGCGCCTTGGTCGAGAAGTAGGGCGTGAACAAGCGGCTAGCCAGATGGTCCGGCACGCCGGGGCCGTTGTCGCAGACTTCGATGCGCAGGCGGCCGCCGCGCGTGAGGCGGGCGCTGACGGTAATTGCTGCCGCTGGCGTATCCGCCGTGGCTTCCTCTGCGTTCCGCAGCAGATTGACCAGCGCCTGTTCCAGCTGGCCGGGATCGGCCATCAGTTCCAGTGGCTCCGGTTCCACGCTGAAGGTGGCTGCGCCGAACAGGGCGCTGAGCCGCGCGAACATTTCGTTCACCACGATGCGCTGGGGCTGGGCTTCCGGCACGCTGGCCAGTGAGCGGTAGCCGCTGACGAAGTGCCCAAGGCTGTCGGCGCGGCGGCTGATGGCGTCCAGCGCGGTATCCAGGTCGGTCCGGATGTCGTCGGGCAGGGCGGCCCCCTGCAGCATCTCGCGCGAGGTCTTCGAGAGCGATGCAACCGGCGTAAGCGAATTCATGATCTCGTGCGTGAGCACCTGCACCAGCTGCTGCCATGCGCGCATGGCTTCTGCTTCCAGCTCGTTCTCCATTGGCAGCAGCGCGATCAGCCGCTGTGCTGCGCCTTCCACGGTGATGACGTTCGCCGCCGCCAGCGCGCGTTCGCTGCCGGCTTCCGTTTCGTATTCGATGATGCTGCGCTGACCGGCCGGAATCGCCGCCAGCGTGTTGCGCAGCGCCACAGCGTCGCTGACGCGGCCGGGCGCCATCAGGCGGCGTGCGCTGGTGTTCAGGGAGACTGCATCTCCACCCGCCGCGCAGAACATCGCGACAGGTGCGTGCTCAAGTTGCGCCTCCAGCTGCAGAGCCTTCGCTGATAGCTGTGCCATGTCGCGCGGAAGTCCAACGGGTACTTCGAGCGGCGCAGCGGAAGTGGCGTGCAGGCGGCGAAGCGCATGCCACAGAAGGGCCGCTCCGGCTGCTGCTGCGGCCACGCCGCCCGCGAGCGCTGCGCTGGCGCCCGCCTGCCAGCAGAAGCCCGCTGCGGCGGACGCAAGCGACAGCAGGATGGCGCCAGCAGCGGCGGAACGTATCGGTTCAGAGGCCATGCTTTTCCAGCTTGCGGTACAGTGCCGCGCGGCTCACGCCGAGCAGGCGGGCGGCGCGGCTGATATTGCCCTGCACCTGGTCCAGCGCTGCTGTGATGGCGCCGCGTTCCAGCGCGTCCAGCCGCACCGCGTCGGCGGGAGGGAGGGGCGCCGTGACAGCCTGCGCGGGCGCTGTACGCGGCGCGTCTGGGGCGGATGCGGCCAAGCCGAAGTCGTCGGCCCGGTATTCGTCCGCATCGCACAGGATCACGGCGCGCTCGCAGGCATGGCGCAGCGCACGCACATTGCCCGGCCACGGATGCCCGCACAGTGCGTCCAGTGCGACGAGTGATATCCTGCGCGCCGGTTTGCCGTACTGCTGCTGATAGTGGGCGAGGTAGTGATTGAGCAGGAGAGGAATATCTTCCCGGCGTTCACGCAAAGGCGGAACGCGGACCACGATGGTGTTCAGGCGAAACAGCAGGTCGGGCCGGAACAGCTGCGCATCATACAGCGATGCTTCGGCCAGGTTGGTAGCGCTGACGATGCGCACGTCGATGGCCTGCGCGCGGTCCGCACCGAGGGGCGTTACCTCACGGCGCTCCAGTGCCGTCAGCAGCTTGGCTTGCGCCGGCAAGGGCAGGTTGCCGATTTCATCGAGGAAGAGCGTGCCGCCTGATGCAGCCTGAAAGCGGCCTGCGCGGTCTGTGCGGGCATCGGTGAAAGAGCCTTTGCGGTGGCCGAATAATTCGCTTTCCAGCGTCGATTCCGGCAGGCTGCCCATGTCCACCGGGAGGAAGTGCTGCGCTGCGCGGCGCGAGGTGTCGTGAATGGCGCGCGCTGCCAGCTCCTTGCCCACACCGTTCTCACCGAGAATCAGCACATTGGCCTCGGTCGGCGCCACGCTGGCGATCAGGCGACGCAGCTGCTTCATCGCTCCGGAGTCGCCCATCAGCGCACTGGCTTGCTGGCCGGTGACAGAGCTGCGCTGCGCCAGCGCTGCGTCCACAGCGGCGATGAGGCGTTCGTTATTCCACGGCTTGGTGATGAAGTCCGCCGCGCCGAGTTTCATTGCTTCTACCGCGAGGGCGACATTGGCATAGGCTGTCATGACAATCACCGCAGGCGCGGGTGTGCAATTGCGCAGCAGCTGCAGCACTTGCATGCCCTGTTCGCCATCGATGCGGCCGGGTGTGAAGTTCATATCCAGCAGTACCAGGTCCGGCGAATTCTCCTTTAGCCGCTCTGGCAGGAGCGCGGGATCGGCTAGCGTGCTCACGGCCGCACCGCGCCGCCGCAGCATCAGCTGCGCGGCATAGGCGACGTCTGCATCGTCTTCCAGGATGAGGATATTGGCTTGCATGGCCGGCTGATTCTAGCAGCGGCTTATCAGCGGAAGCAATGAAAGCCGGCGGCGGCGGAAGAAGTGTCCGGAATCGAACACTTTGCCTGTCCGCTTGCGAACGTTCCGCAGCGCGTGGCATGCCGCCAGCCATGGCCTGCCGTGTGGCATGGAAGTTGCAAGCAGTTGTCTGCATGATGATCAAACCTGCCCCACTATCCGGAAGCATGATGGACCAGCCGATAGCGCCGCGTGCCTGGCACAGGCGCTGGCGCGGTGCCGTCCTGGCTGCGGCGGCCGTGGGGCTGGGAGCATGTGCGCTGTGGTTCCTGCTACCGGATGGCATGAACGTGCAGATGGCGGATGTACGCATCGCGGCCGTGCAGCGCGGCGTGTTCCATGACGATATCGCCGTCCGCGCCAGCGCCGCGCCGCTGCATTCGATCCTGCTCGACGCGGTGGAATCGGGCCGTGTGGAAGAAGTATTCGTACGCGACGGCGCGCAGGTTCGCCGTGGCGAGCCGCTGTTTCGCCTGTCGAATCCGCAACGGCGGCTGGAAGTGCTGGCGCGGGAAGCAGAATATGCGCAGCAGATCTCGAACCTGACCAATATGCGCGTGGCGATGGAAACCGCCAGCACCGCGCGGCAGCGCAACGCTTCGGAGCTGGCGTTTGCACTTACGCAGGCGGAAAAGCAGCATGCGCGCAACCAGGCGCTGGCCGCACGCGGCTTCCTGTCCGCTGCCGCCCTGGACGAATCGGCGGACCGGCTGGCGCAGCAGGCGCTCCTGTTGCACACCGCGCAAACCAGCAACGAAGCCGAGGCGCGCATCCAGCGCGATGCCATCCGCCAGATGGAACAGGCAACCCGCCGGCTGGCAGTCGGCCTGCAGCTGGTGCACGCCACCGCCGATGCGCTGGTAGTGCGCGCACCTTCGGACGGGCGGCTGACGGATTTTCATCTGCAGGTTGGCGAGGCCGTGAAACCGGACCAGCGCATCGGACGCATCGATGACGAAACGCGCTTCAAGCTGCTGGCGCAGATCGATGAGTACTACCTGAACCGCATCAGGTCGGGCCAGCAGGGCCGGGCGCAGACGGCGGCGCAGGTGGCCGCGCTAACCGTCAGCCGCATCTTTCCGCAGATAAGGGACGGAAAATTTAATGTGGAACTGGCCCTTGCAGACGACGCGCGCGTACCGCTGCTGCCCGGCCAGGGCGTAGACGCCTACATCACGCTGGCCGCGCCCGCACAGGCGCTGTCGCTGCCGAACGACGCATTCGCCAGCGACAGCGGCGGGGCCTTCGTCTACGTGCTGGAAGCTGATGGCCGACACGCTGTGCGGCGCGCCATTCGCAGCGGACGGCGCAGCCATCGCCAGCTGGAAGTGCTCGAAGGATTGAAAGAAGGGGAGCGCATCATCGTCTCTTCCTATAAGGCGTTTGGCGAAAGTAAAAAGCTTGAACTAAGCAAGAAATGACACAATGACTGAAACGGGAGACTGCATGCTTAAACTGACCAATGTCAGCAAAACCTTCGAGGGCGGCGAAGTCCGCACCAGGGCGCTGGACCGCATCAACCTGGACATCGAAGCCGGTGAGTACGTGGCCGTTACAGGGCCATCAGGCTGCGGCAAATCGACGCTGCTGTCGATGCTCGGCCTTCTCGATACGCCCGACAGCGGCGAGTGCTGGTTCGAAGGGCACAACGTGGCCGGCTGGAGCGAAGCGCAGCTTAACCGCCTGCGCCGTGGCCGCATCGGCTTCATCTTCCAGAGCTTCAACCTGATCGAGGAACTGTCGGTGGCGGAGAACGTGGAGCTGGCGCTGGAGTACATGGATGTGCCGGCGCGCGAACGCCGCGAGCGCGTTGCTGCCATGCTGGACAAGCTGGGCGTTGCGCACCGCGCAAAGCATCGTCCCTCACAGCTGTCGGGCGGCCAGCAGCAACGCGTGGCGATTGCCCGCGCGCTGATTGCGGGACCAGCCCTGCTGCTGGCGGATGAACCGACCGGCAATCTGGATACGGCGCATGGCGATGAAGTGATGCGCATCCTGCGCCAGATCAACGCCGAGGGCACGACTATCGTCATGGTCACGCACTCGCCGTCGCACGCCGCTCAGGCATCGCGCACGCTGCGCCTGCTCGACGGCCGCATCCTCGTCGATGCGCTGGCAGCATAAGGAGGGCAGCATGCGGATCAGAGATTTTCGCATTGGCTGGCGTGCCTTATTGCAGGAACCGGGCTACTCGCTGGTCGTGGTGCTGGGCCTCGGCACCGGTTTTGCAGCCTTCCTGCTGCTGATGGGTTTTGTGCGCTATTCGTGGCAATACAACAGCCATGTATCGCAGGTGGAGAATGTCTATGTCGTGAAGCAGCGCGACAATGTGAACCCGCTGGAACCGTGGTTCGACCAGTCGCCATTGCTGTTGCGGCCCGCCGCGATGAAGCTGCCCGGTGTGGAGGTGGCCACCGCTTACATTCCCGCACGGCCACAGGTAACCGGGATGACCGTGCGGGCGGGCAGCAAGCTGTTCGAGCTGAATGGACTGACAGTGTTGCCGGGCTTTGTGGAAACGCTGGGTGTGAGCGCCATACGCGGCGATGCCGGGCGGGCGCTGGCGAACCCGGAAGGCATTGCCTTGACCGAAGTGGCTGCGAAACGCCTGTTCGGCACCACCGATATCATCGGCCGCAGCCTGCACATGGAGGGCAAGCTGCTGCGCGTGGACGCGGTGCTGGCAACGCCGCCTGCCAATTCCACTATTCCTTTCGAGGCGCTGGTCGGCTCGAACTCTGTCACCGGCGAGGAAATGCTGCGCAAGGAAATGCTGACCGGCGAAATGGGCTGGTGGGGCAAAGTGCTGCTGCGCCTGAAGCCCGGTGTTGCGCCGGAAGCGATAGCCGCAGCCCTGCAGCAGACCATCGACCAGTCGCCGGTGGTGCAGAACCAGTCGCCGGAAACGCGCGAGCGCATCGGCAAGCGCAAGGTGATGGACGTGGTGCTGTCGCCGCTGCGCGAGGCCTATTTCGACCGGCAGGTGGCGGAGAACCATATTTCCGCTCCGGGCGACCGTGGGCATCCGGCGGTGGTGGCCGGGCTGGGGGTGATTGCGGTGCTGATCCTGCTGCTCGCATCCGCCAACTATGTGAACCTGGCGGCAGTGCGCACCTTGCGGCGCCAGCGTGAAATGGCCGTGCGCAAGGTGCTCGGCGCCACGCCACGCCAGATTGCCTTGCAGCTGCTGGCCGAATCCATGCTGGTGGCGATGCTGGCGGCCCTGCTTGGCCTGCTGCTGGCGTGGGCTGCGCTGCCCCTGTTCTCCCAGCTGGTGAACCGCCAGCTCGAAGGCATCGCCACGCCGCAGAATGTGGCGCTGGCCCTGCTGGTGGGGGCATTGCTGGGTGCCGCTACCGCAGCCTATCCGGTATGGATTGCGCTGCGGGTACGGCCGGCCAGTGTGCTGGCCGGTAAACCGGACGCGGAATCCGTGCAGGGCGCCTTCCTGCGCCGCAGCTTGACGGTGATGCAGCTGGCAACCGCCATCGGCCTTGCCAGCGTTACGCTGGCGATTGCGTGGCAGACGCAGTTCGCCATGCAGGCATCGGCAGGCTTCGACGATTCACGGCTGCTGGTGGTCGACCTGCCGGAGTCCTACCGAAGCAGCACGGCGGCGCATAGCTTCGCTGCCGCCCTGAAGGCGCAGAAAGAAGTGGCGGGAGTGGCCATCTCCGGCGACGCGGTGGGTCGCAACCGCTCTTCATGGATGCAGGACATGAAACGGCCGGGCGGCCCGAGCGTTTCCGTTGATGTGCGCTCGGTGAGCGCCAATTTCTTCGAGGAATACGGCATGAAAGCGGTGGCTGGGCGCCTGTTCGACGCGCGGCTGGATAAGGACAATGACGAGGCTTCGATCCTGATCAATGCCATCGCCGCGCGCCAGCTCGGCTTTTCCGATCCCGCTGCGGCGGTAGGTGAGATCCTGCCCTTCACTGATTTCAGCGGCAAGGTAGTTCATAAGCGGGTGCTCGGCATTGCGCCGGACATCCGCTACCAGTCCCTGCGCGAACCGCCGCGTGCGGTACTGTATGCGTTGTGGACATTCGGCCAGACGCTGACAGTGCGCAGCAATGCGCCACTCGCCGAGACTGAGGCGCTGGTCAACAGCCTGTGGCCGAAATACTTCCCGGAAGCGCTGCTGCGCATGAACCGTGCAAAGGATATCCTCGCCGAGAACTACGCTGATGAGGCGCGTATTGCCCGCCTGCTGGCACTCGCCAGCGCGCTTGCCTTTGCCATTGCAGCATTCGGGACCTACGCGCTGTCCGCCCATACGGTGCAGCGGCGGGCGAAGGAGATTGTGCTGCGCAAGCTGCACGGCGCCGGCCCGGCTGCGATCGCGAGCCTGCTGGCGCGCGAAATGGGGCAGTTGCTGGCGATGGCTTCCCTGCTTGGCCTGCCGGTGGCAGCACTGACCATCCAGCGCTACCTCGCGCCGTATCTGGAGCGCTCGCCGCTGGCTTACTGGTCCTTGCTGCTGGCGCTGGGCGCGACATGCTTCATCGCGGTACTGGCCCTGGCGCGGCACGCGCATGCGGCGGTCCGGATGCGGCCCGCCGACGCGCTGCGCGTGTGATGGAAGCTTAGTAGCTGGTCAGCGCGGAAGGCTGGCCGTTTTTGAAGGTGAAGATGGTGACGGGGGAGGACTTCATGTCTCCCTTGCCATCGAAGGCATAGGTGCCCGCCACACCAGCGTAGTTGCCGGTGGAGATGGCGCCTGCCACGCGGCCGGCATCGACCGAGTTGGCCTTCTGCATGGCGGCTGCGAACAGCTGCACCGCGTCGTAGTAGGAAGCAGCGTAGACATCCGGGTCTGCATTGAAGCGCTTCTTGAACTTGGCCTTGAATGCCGGACCGGCGGCTGCCTTGTCCAGCAAGGCGCCCCCTTGTGAACAGAGTACATTGCTGCCGACCGCTTCGCCGCCCAGCTTGCCCATTTCAGCGGTGCAGATGGTGTCGCCACCCAGCAGCCTGGCATTGATGCCCAGCGCCTTGATCTGGCGTGCCATCGGCCCGCCTTGTGGTGCATAGCCGCCGAAGAAGATGGCTTCCACCTTCTTCGACTTCAGGCGGGTGAGGATGGAGGTGAAGTCCACTGCCTTGTCGCTGGTGTATTCGTGGGCGGCCACCGTCATGCCGGAGGCGCGCGCCTGTTTCTTGAATTCGTCAGCCAGGCCCTGGCCGAAGGCGGTGCGGTCGTCGATCACGGCCACGGTTTTCATCTTCAGTTCCTGGGCGGCGTACAGCGCCATCTTCGAACCGAGCTGCGTGTCGCTGGCGTTCACGCGGAACAGGCTGCGGTAGCCTTGCATGGTGAGCTTGGGATTGGAAGCAACCGTCGCTACCACCATGCCTGCGTCGTTGTAGACGCGGGAGGAAGGAATCGCGACGCCGGAGTTATAGGGGCCGACGACGTATTTGATGCCGGTGTCGGCGAATTTCTGCGCCACGGAGACGCCTGCTTTAGGGTCGCCCTGATCGTCTTCCGACACCAGCTCGAATTTGACCTTTTTGCCGCCAACCGTAATGGGTTTCGCGTTCAGTTCTTCGATGGCGAGGCGGGCACCGTTTTCATTGTCCTTGCCCGAGAAGGCTTGTGCGCCGGACAGGGGGCCGCTGTGGCCGATCTTGACCACCACTTCCTGCGCCATTGCGCCGGCTGCGAGGCTCGCCAGCGCGAACGCGCTCAGGGAATGCTTCACATTCATCGGATCTCCCGTCGTTTTAATGAGAATCCGTGAATTATCCACAATCCCGACCATACCGCAAGCAAAGTATTCAGGACCGGCCGGGCTGGATATCGTCTGCTGGCTGCACGCGTGTGACGGGACGCACCGGCGGATTCGGCTCCTGCCGTGGCGGCGGCACATTGTTCTGGACAAGGGCGCCGCTGGCCTGGCCGCCGCCGCCCAGCCGGTAGGCGGCAACGGCGGCGGCAATCGAAGGATCGGTTGCGATACTGCGCGCGGCTTCCGCGCTGCCCGGCTGCAGGGCGCTTGCCGGCGGCGCCGGCGTGGCATTGGCCGGTGTGCCTGCTGCGCCGGTGGCTGCGGTGGCGGTGGTGCTGCCCGGCTGCCCGGCGATGGCGTTGACGCCGTCTTCGCTGGCGCCGCTGGCCGCAGCGTTGGCGGCAGGCGTCCCCGGAATTGCTGCGCCGGCGGGAATGGTAGCGGGGTTGGCCAGAGATGCCTGCGTGCGTGCGGCGCTGTCGGCCGCAATCTGCGCGGCGGCGGGATTGGCGCTGTCGGCAGCGGCAGCGGCGGCAATGCGGGCATCGGCAGCTGCCGCTGCGGCGGCTTGCACATTGATGGCGCTGTCCGCTGTAGCACGCGCCGCGGTATCGGCTGCGGCCCGTGCTGCCTGTTCGCTGCGCAGCGTGGCTTGCCGCTCCAGTTGACGCGCCTGCAGTTCGGCAGCAACGCGCTGGTGCTCTTCGGCCTGCAAGGCCTGTTCAAGCGACAGCCTGCGGGCCGCTTCCTGCTCCGCTGCGAGCTCGCGCTCCTGTTCCAGTGCGGTCGTTTGCTGACTGGCCAGTTGCTGACGCTCGACGGCCTGCCGCTCGGTTAGCGCAGCCAGATCCTGCAGGGCTGCACGCTGCTGCTCCTCGGCGCGCACCTGCGCGAGAATCGCTTCCGCTTCTTCGGTGCGGAATTCGCGTTCAGGTTGTGGCGATGGCAGCTGGTCCTGCTGCGCCAGCGGCACTGTTTCGCGCGCGGCGGCGCGGCGCGCTTCGGCCAGCTGCTGGTCGAGAAGACGTTCGGCAGCGATACGCCCGGCTTCCGCAGCGGGGCCGGTGTCCGCGCCCGTTTGCGCTGCCAGCGCCTCGCGTGCCGCAGCCAGTCTTTCGGCGGCGAGGCGGTCTTGCTGCGTCTGCGTTGCCTGAGCCTGTGCCGCGGCACGCCGCTCTGCTTCCATGCGATCCGCCAGCGCCTGCGCGGCTGCATTCTCTTCGGCGGTGCTGGTGAGCTGGCGCACGCTGGCTGCCTGCTGCTCCGCCAGCCGCTGCGCTTGCGTGGCCTCATTCTGTTGCGCCGCCAGTTGCGTATTGGCGATGGCGCGCGCGTCGGCGAGACGCTGATCGGCAAGGCGTTCCTGCTGCGCCCCGGCGGCCAGTTCAGCATCTGCCTGTTGCGCGGCCGGCAGCCGCTCGCTGGCGCGCTGCTCCTGAAGACGCTCCGCTTGCCTTGCCTCCTGCTCTGCGCCTTGTGCCTTCAGCCGCTGCTGTGCCGCCTGCTGCTCTGCGATCGTCTGCGGCGTGGGCGTGGCCTGTGCGGGCGCGGGATTATCTACGCCGGATGCAGCGCCGGGCTCGGCGCCTGCCGCCACGCCTGCCGCGATCTGCTGGCCCAGCGGCGACAGTTCCACATCGGCTGATGGCGGCTCGGGCGGCGCAATCGGCTGCGCAGTGGCATTAGGCAACATACCCGCTGCGCGGTACACGGTGGCAGGATCAACTGCTGAGATAGGGGTATTCATGATGCACCTCCAATCATTCCTGCAAGCAGCTTGCGCCCAAGCCGCCTTGCTGTCGGTGGGCCAGCGAACGCAACCCGACCTTTGTTAGATGACGCACGGTAAAGTCGGAGTGATCGGCCTATTGTTGTCCATGCAAGCCCGCATTCACCAACGAACAAGGAACCATCATGGACAACACGAATGACAAAAGCGCTACCGGCAGCGTAACGCCTATCGGCAACAACACCCGCAACGACTTGCACAGCAGCATCGACAAGGCCGCCGACAAAGGCGCCGCCGCTGCGGAGCGCCTGGCTTCCGGCGCGCGCGATACGGCCGACAAGCTGGCCGAAAAAATCCCTGCGGCGACCGATCGCGTCGTCAACAAGGCGCACGAGAGCGTGGACAAGCTCAGCGAAGGCGTGAACAACATGTCCAGCAAGCTGAGCGACAAGGCCGGTGAACTGAATGTTGCGTACCAGCGCCTAGCGGAATCCGGCCGCAGCTATGTGCGCAAGAGCCCAGGCGTTTCCGTACTGGTTGCCCTGGCCGCTGGCTACGCCGTGTCGAAGCTGCTCGGCTCCCGCAAGCACTGATCTCCGGCGCGGATTAGCAGCGCCCCACGCCCGGCACGCCTCGCGCGGCCGGGCGTATTTCTTCGTCTGTCTTCCTTTTCTGCAGGCACCGTCCATTTCCGCTATGCTGGGATAAAAGAACAAGGAACAAGGGAAGCATGGACGTTTACGCCCCAAGAACCTGGCAGCCGCACGAGCGTCCCATGCTTCCGGGATCGCCTTCGTCGCCGATTCACTCCACGCCAAAACGCCTCGCCTTCCTGCTGGTGGGCTTCATCGTCGCCATTACCGGCGGCCTTGGAAATGCGCTTGTCAGCGTGAACCTGCTGTACGCGCAAGGGTCGCTGGGCGTGTACACCGCCGAGATCCAGTGGCTGCCCGCTGCCTATGTGATGGCGAACGTGTCGATGAACCTGCTGCTGGTGAAATTCCGCCAGCAGTTTGGCCTGCGCCTGTTCACTGAACTCTTCCTGCTGCTGTATGCCATTGCCACGCTGGCCCACCTCTTCGTGCATGGCCTGGCATCCGCCATTGCGGTGCGCGCTGCCAGCGGCATCTGCGGCGCTGCGCTGACCGTGCTGGGGCTCTACTACACGCTGCAGGCTTTTCCACCACAGCACCGGCTGAAAGGCGTGGTGGTCGGCATCGGTTTCTCGCAGCTTGCGCTGCCGCTGGCGCGCATGTTCTCCACCGATCTGCTGGAGATCGCCGAGTGGCGCGGCCTGTATTCTTTCGAACTGGGTATGGCGCTGCTGTCTTTCGGCTGCGTGCTGCTGCTTAAGCTGCCGCCGGGTGACCGCGTGCGCGTCTTTGAAAAGCTGGACTTCCTCACCTTTGCGCTGTTTGCGCCTGGCGTTGCGCTGCTGTGCGCCGCACTGGCGCTGGGCCGCACCGTGTGGTGGTTTGAGGCGCCGTGGATAGGCTACTGCCTGGCCGGGTCTATTGTGCTGGTGATGGCGGCCGTGCTGATCGAGCATAACCGCAAGTCGCCGCTGCTGAATATCCGCTGGCTTACCACGGCCAAGATGGTGCGCGTGGCGCTGGCCGTGCTGCTGATCCGCATCGTGCAGAGTGAAGCCAGCGGCACGGTCGGCTTCCTGAACGCGCTGGGCCTGAACAACGACCAGATGCAGGACCTCTGGATTATCACGCTGATCGGCAGCCTGGCCGGGCTGGCAGCCAGCGCGCTGACCATATCGCCCTCGCGCGTGCTGCCGTCCCTGATGTTTGCCTTGCTGCTGATGGCCATCGGTTCATGGCTCGATGCGCACGCCACGAATCTCACGCGTCCGGAGCAGATGTACTTCAGCCAGTTCCTGCTGGCGTTTGCAGGCACTTTCTTTGTTGGGCCGATCTTCATATCAGGCTTCGGCGCCATCATTGCGGAGCCGCGCAACCTGATTTCCTTCTCGCTCATGTTCTCGATGACGCAGAACCTGGGCGGCTTGCTGGGCACCGCCATCGTGGGCACCGTGCAGGTGCTGCGCGAAAAGTATCATTCGAGCCAGCTGGTGGAGCATCTCACGCTGCTCGACCCCCTGGTTGCCGCGCGCATTCAGGGCAACAGTGCAGCGCTGGGCGGCACGCTGGCCGATCCTGCATCGCGCAGCGCGCAGGGCGTTGCATCGCTCGGTGCGGCTGCCACACGCGAGGCGAATATTCTCGCTTACAACGATGTATTCCTGCTGATCGCCATGGTGGCCGTCGCAACGCTGGTGTGGCTGTCCCTGCAATATGTGTGGAATACCTGCACCGCCAACCGTTCCGCAGCGGCCGCGCCGAACGCCCAGACAGGCATGGCCAATGTGTCACTTGAAAACTCCGGATCCAGATGAGCGCTAACGACAACTCTACTAACACCGCCGCGCCAGTTCCTCCGCCGTCCGAGCAGCCCGGCCGCAGGCAGCAATGGCTGGCCGGCATCGGCTTCGCGCTGATCGCCTTGATCGGCGTGCTGATCGTGCTGTACGCATGGCGGCTGCCGCCGTTCAGCAGTCCGCTGGTCTCAACCGAGAATGCTTTGGTACGCGGGCAGGTGACGGTGATTGGCACCCAGCTTTCCGGCTACGTGACGGACGTGAAGGTGCAGGACTTCCAGCATGTGAAGCAGGGCGACCTGCTGGTGGAGATCGACGCGCGCATCTACCGCCAGCGCTTCGAACAGGCGCAGGCGCAGCTGGATGCCCAGAAGGCGGCGCTGGCCAACTGGGAGCAGTCGCGCCGCAGCGCCACCGCAACGATCGCGCTGAACCAGGCAGCACTGGCCAATGCGGAGGCACAGGCAGCGCGTGCGGCTGCCGACCTGGCGCGTGTTGAACTGCTGGTGAAGGATGGTTCGCTGTCGCAGCGCGAATTCGATGCGCAGCGTGCGGCGCGCGCGCAAACCATAGCTGCTGTATCGCAGGCGCGCGCCAACGTGGAGATCGCGCGCCAGCAGTCGCAGTCCGTGGTCGTGAGCAAGGGCTCGCTGGAGGCGGCGGTCGCCAACGCGGAAGCGGCCTTGAAGGCGGCGAAGGTCGATCTGGACAACACGCGCATCGTGGCGCCATCGGACGGCCAGCTGGGCCAGGTCGCGGTGCGCCGTGGCGCTTTCGTCAACTCCGGTGCCCAGTTGATGGGGCTCGTGCCGAGGCAGATGTGGATCATCGCGAATCTCAAGGAGACGCAGATGAACAATGTGCAGGTGGGGCAAAGCGCCACCTTCAAGGTCGATGCGCTGGATGGCGCCACCTTGACCGGAGTGGTGGAGCGCATCTCGCCGGCGACGGGTTCCGAATTCAGCGTTCTGCCTGCGGATAACGCTACCGGCAACTACGTGAAGATAGCCCAGCGTATTCCGGTACGTATCCGCATCGATCCTGGCCAGCGGCTGGCGGACCGGCTGCGGCCGGGCATGTCGGTTATCGTCAGCATCGACACCTCGGCGGTGCTGAACGAGGCCGGAGCCCGGCGATGAGAAGCTGGCAGACCATTGCTGCGGCAGCCCTGCTGGCAGGATGCGCCGCGAAGGTAAGCGCTCCACCGGAAAGCACGCTGCAAGTGCCGCAGCAATGGCGTGCGCCGATCGTGCCTGGCAGCGCCGCGCAGCCACTTGAGCGCGAGTGGTGGCGCAGCTTCAATGATGCGGTGCTGACCGGGCTTGTCGCTTCGGCCATCTCGCACAATGGCGACCTGCGCGTCGCCCGCGCGCGCATCGAGGATTTCCGCGCACGGGTGGCCGCAGCGGGGGCGGCCCAGCAGCCAGGCGTGGCCGTAACGGCCACGCCCACGCGCGCACGGGCGCTGGCCTATAACGGCGTGCCCCATGTAGGCAACGTCTTCCCCCTGGAGTTCCAGGCCAGCTATGAGATCGATGTCTGGAACCGCCTGGCGAACATCACGGAAGCCGCCGCAGCAGCCTTGCGCGGCGAGCAGGCGAATACGGACGCCGTGGCGCTGGCGGTTGCAGCCAATACGGCCAGCGGCTATCTCAACTTGCGCGGGCTGGATGCGCAATTGGAGCTGGCGCTCGCCACGCTGAAGCTGCGCGGGCAGTCTCGCGACCTTGCGCGCCGCCAGTTTGAAGTCGGCTACAGCTCGCGGCTTGAATGGCTGCAGGCGCAGGCCGAGTATGACGCGGCCGCTGAGCAGATTCCGCAGCTGCGGCGGCAAATATTCGAACAGGAGAACGCGCTTGCGGTGCTCGCCGGCGGCAATCCCGGCACTGTTGCGCGCGGCACGGCGCTGGCCGACCTGGTGCCGCCGCCGGTGCCGGCAGGCCTGCCGTCAGACCTGCTGCGGCGCAGGCCGGACATTGCACGCGCCGAGCAGGCGATTGCCGCTTCCAGCGCTACACTGGCTGCAACCCGTGACCAGCTGCTGCCATCGTTCCGCCTGACCGCTGCCGGAGGCCTGCAGTCCACGGATTTCAGCGACTTCCTGCATTCACCAACCCGCCTGTGGCGGCTCACGGGTTCACTGGCGGCGCCGCTGTTCGATGCGGGACGCGTGCAGGCGCAGACGGATTCCGCCGCCGCGCAACGCGACCAGGCCATTTTTTCTTACGAGAATACGGTGCGCGCGGCGTTTGCCGAAACGGAGAATGGACTGGATGCGGTGGCGCGCCTGCGCGAGCAGGTGGTGCAGAACGATGCGCGCCGGGAGACGGCGGCGGAGACTTTGCGGATAGCGCACAACCGCTATGCGAACGGCTACGCTTCGTATCTGGAGGAGCTGGATGCCCAGCGCACGCTGTACAGCGCTGATGTGTTGCGCCTGCAGCTGCGGGCGCGCTTGCTGATTGCGTCGGTGGATCTGTACCGGGCAATGGGGGGAGGGTGGAGCCGCTGAATGTCACCCCCGCGCAGGCGAGGCCTGCGCGGGGGTGACATTTAGGCAGCAGGGGTAGCCGGAGCGGCCGGAACTTCCTTATGCCGGCGCAGCTTGCGCATGATGCGGCCCATCAGGTGTTCCAGGTCGTCGATGTAGGTGAACACCGCAGGCACTACCAGCAGCGATAGCAGCGTGGACGTAATCAGCCCACCAATCACCGTAATCGCCATCGGCGAACGGAAGCTCGGATCGGCGCCGAAACCCAGTGCCAGCGGCATCATGCCCGCGCCCATCGCGATGGTGGTCATCAGGATCGGGCGGCTCCGCTTGTGGCAGGCGTCCACCAGCGCATCGAAGCGGCTCATGCCGGCCTGGCGCGCCAGGATGGCGTAGTCCACCAGCAGGATCGAGTTCTTCGTCACGATACCCATCAGCATGATCAGGCCGATCATGGAAGGCATGGACAGCGCGCGGCCCGTAATCAGCAGCGCCACGAAGGCGCCGCCAATCGACAGTGGCAGGGCGGCCAGAATCGTCACCGGCTGCATGAAGTCCTTGAACAGCAGCACCAGCACGCCGTAGATGCACAGCACGCCGATCAGCATGGCGATGCCAAAGCTGGCGAACAGCGATGCCATCTCCTGCGCGTCGCCGAGTTCCGCCTGCTTGACGGACGGCGGCAGGTTCTTCATCGACGGCAGTGCGCGCGCTTCCTCGTTCAGCTCACCCAGCGAGCGGCTGCCGAGCTCCACGTCCAGTGTGACGTTGCGGCTGCGGTTCAGGCGGTCGATCTGGGCCGGCCCGCTTTCCATCGTGATGGACGCAACGGTGGACAGCAGCACGGGACCATTGCGGCCCGGTACCGTCAGGCGGCCGATGGCATCCAGGTCGGCACGCACGGCATCCGGCAGCTTCACGCGAATCGGCACCTGGCGTTCCGGCAGGTTCATCTTCGTGAGGTCGAAGTCGTAGTCGCCTGCAGTGGCAACGCGCACGGTTTCGCCGATGGCATTCGCCGTCACACCCAGTTCCGCCGCACGGGCGAAATCAGGACGCACAATGATCTCCGGACGCACCAGCGATGCGCTCGACGTTACATTGCCGATGCCTTTCAGCGTACGCAGCTCGCGTTCCACGCGCTGCGCGGCGGCCGTCAGCGCCACCGGATCTTCCGACTGCAGCACCAGCTGCATCTTCACGCCGGTATCCGGCGGGCCAACCGTGAAGCGCACGCCGGGAATTACACTCAGCTTCTTTCGGATCGCATCGTCAATGTCAGCCATGGATTCACTGCGATCGTTGCGGTGCTTGGTGGTGATGGTCATCACGGCGCGGCGTGCTTCGGCGGCAGCGCCGGGAGCAAACGCATCGCCTGCCGAACCACCGCCAACCGAGGCGTAGATTTCGGTGATCACGGGAATCTGCATTGCCAGCTGGCGTGCCTGTTCGGTCACGGCGCGGGTTTCAGCCAGTGTGGAACCGGGCGGCAGCTCCAGCGTGATCTGGGTCTGGCCACGGTCCGCAGGCGGAACGAAGCCCGTCGGCAGCAGGCCAACCAGCATGATGGAGCAGACGAAGAACACGGCCGATGCAATCGCGGTAACCAGGCGGTGCGTGAGGCACCACTTCATGGTGCGCATATAGCGCTGCATGATCCAGCCGTCTTTTTCTTCCTCATGCTTCTTCGGTTTCAGCAGGTAGGCCGCCATCATCGGCGTCAGCAGACGCGCAACGACCAGCGATGCCAGTACGGCTAGCACGGCGGTCCAGCCGAACTGCTTGAAGAACTTGCCCGGAATACCACCCATGAAGGCGGTCGGCAGGAACACGGCCACCAGCGCGAAGGTGGTGGCAATCACCGCCATGCCGATTTCGTCCGCCGCTTCCAGCGCGGCCTGCATCGGTGTTTTACCCATGCGCAGGTGGCGCTCGATGTTCTCGATCTCCACGATCGCATCGTCCACCAGCACGCCGACCACCAGGGCCAGCGACAGCAGGGTAACGGTATTCAGCGTGTAGCCGAACCAGTAGATACCGAGGAAAGCGGGCATCACGGACAGCGGCAGCGCGGCTGCGGCTACCAGCGTCGCCCGCCAGTCGCGCAGGAACCAGAACACCACGAGCACGGCCAGGATAGCGCCCTCGTACAGCAGCTCCATCGAGCCTTCGAAGTTTTCGTCCACCGGTTGGGCATTGTCGATCGACTGCTTGATCTCGATGTTCGGGTTCTTCACGCGCAGCTCTTCCACCGCAGCGCGCACACCTTCGGCCACATCGGTTTCGCTGGCTCCCTTGGTGCGGAACACTTCGAAACCGATGACCGGCTTACCGTCCTGCAGCGCCACCGAACGCGGTTCGGCGATAGTGTCGGACACGGTTGCCACCTGGTCCAGGCGCACGTGGCGGCCGTCGCCCAGCGGAATGTCCATCGCGGCCAGCGCCTGCGCGCTTTGCACGGTAGCGATGGTGCGCACCGACTGCTCGGCGCCGCTCACGTCGCCACGCCCGCCCGGTGCTTCCTTCTGCACCTGGCGTAACTGGCGCGATACGTCCAGTGCGGAGACGCGCAGCGCCGCCATGCGGGCATCGTCCAGCTCCACGCGGATCTCGCGGGTCACGCCGCCGGTGCGGTTGACCGCACCCACGCCGGGCACCGCCAGCAGGCGCTTGGAGACCGAGTTGTCCACGAACCAGCTCAGGTCCGCGTCGTCCATCTGCGTGCCACTGTTCGCTTTGGAGGTGGTGACGAATGTCAGGATCACACGCCCGGCAGTCGATACCTTGCTGACTACGGGGTCGCGCAGTTCCGCAGGCATGTCGGCCTTCACGCGGGACACGGCATCGCGCACATCGTTCACCGCATCGGAGATGTTCTTCTCCAGAATGAACTCCACCGTAATGGTGGCGGTGCCGTCCAGCACCTTGGTGTAGATGTTCTTGATGCCTTGCAGCGTGGCGACCGAGTCTTCGATCTTGCGCGCCACTTCGGTTTCCAGCTGGGCCGGCGCAGCGCCGGGCAGCGTGGCCGTTACGGTCACGATCGGCAGTTCGATATCAGGGAAGTCCTGCACCGGATTGGCCTTGTATGCCAGCAGCCCTGCAAGCGTGAGCAGGACGAACAGCATGATCGCCGGGATCGGATTCCTGATTGATAAGGCAGAAAAATTCACGTGGCCTCCTTACTTGGCAGCGCGTGCGGGCGCCGGCGCGGCGGCAGGGCGGGCGCTGGTAACGGCAACCAGGTCGCCATCGTTCAGGAAGCCCGCGCCGGTCTGCACCACCGTGGTGTTGGCATCAATGCCGCTCAGCACTTCAATACGGTCGCCGATGCGGCGGCCCGGCTGAATCTTGGTCTGGTGCACGCGCGAGTCCTGCGACAGGCGGAACACATAGCTGAAGCCATCGCGCACGGCGATCGCCTGCTGCGGCAGCGTGAGCGCGCCGGATTCGCCCAGTTCGAACTGGCCGGTGGCGTACATGCCTGCCTTGAACGGCGCGTTGGAGCTGGTGTCCGCTGGCAGGTCAACGTAGACCAGGGCGGAACGGGTTTGTGGATCGACGGTTGGCGCAATCATGCGTACCTTGCCGGTCAGTTCGCTGCCGTTGGCCGCTTTCACGCGCGCGCTGCCGCCCACGCGGATGTTGCGCAGGTCGGCGGCGGTGACTTCGGCACGCCATTCAAGGCGGCCCTGGCGCACCATGCGGAACAGCTCCGTACCTGCGCCCACCACCGAACCCACGGTAGCGCTGCGGGCCGAAATCACGCCGCTGTCCGGCGCCACCACTTGCGTGTAGCGCAGGCGCAGCTGCTGTGAATTGAGCATGGCGCGGGCGGAGGCGATGCGCGCATTGGCGGTCTGCTCGGCGGTCACATACTGGCTGATCTGCTGCGCGCTGAGGGCGCCGCTGTTTTCCAGCGTGCGGGCGCGCGCCGCATTGGCTTTGGCTTCCGCCGCATTCGCTTCCGCTTCCAGCAGGGAGGCGCGGGCCTGGGCCACGTCGGCGTTCACGGTATCCGGCGAGAATACGGCCAGCACCTGGCCTTTCTTCACCACGTCGCCCACGTTCACGCGCACTTCGGTCAGGCGCAGGCCGTTCGACTCGCTGCCGATAATGGCTTCCTGCCAGGCCGAGACGTTGCCGTTCGCGGTGAGCCGGATCGGCAGCGTGGCTTTTTCCGGACGGGTGGTGGTGACGGTCAGCGCCGGCTTCTGCGCTTCTTCCTTTTTATCCGCAGCCACCGAAACGGGGCTGTACACGGCGATGCCCACGCAGGGCAGTACGAAAGCGGCCAGCAGCAGGGCGGCCATCGGTTTCATCGTCTGTTTGTTCATGTGGAGTGCCTATATTTGAATTATTGGTTTGCGGTCCAGCCGCCGCCTGCCGCGCGGTACAGGGCGATCCATGCGGCGCTGCGTTCGCGCTGCAGGCTTACCACTGTGTTTTCCGCTGCGAGGCGGGTGCGGCGTGCATCTTCCAGCTCCAGCAAGCTGGCCATGCCGTTCTTGTAGCGGTCTTCCGTGGCGGTGAAGGCGGTGCGGTAGCCTTCGAGCGCCGTCTGCGCATCGGCCGCACGTTCATCGGTACTCTGCAGGTTCACCAGCGCTTCTTCCACTTCGCGCACTGCCTGGCGCACGGCGCCGCGGTAGCTGCTCACGGCCGTTTCGTAACGTACTTTGGCTGCATCAACGGCGGCGCGGCGGCGGCCTGCATCGAACAGCGGCAGCGACATCTGCAGCGGGCCGATGGTCCAGGTGTTTTCTGTCACATTGCCTTCGGAGGTGTGAATACGACCACGGCCTACCGAACCGGTGATGGACAGGCGCGGGAAGCGCTCGGCGCGTGCGCCCGCCACTTCAAAGCTGGATGCCGCCACTTCGCGTTCAGCCGTAAATACATCGGGACGCTGGGCCAGCGTTTCCGCCGGCAGGGCAGGGATGGCGACGCCCTGTGCAGGCGACAGCACTGCCGTCTGGCCGGCGAGGCGCTGGCGCAGTTCCGGCTCGGGAATCGCCGTCAGCGCCACCAATGCCTTCACGTTCACGTCGCACACGGCGCGCTGCGCGATGGCGCGGCTGCTGGCGTCTGCGGCGCTGGCGCGTGCCAAGGCGGCATTGGCCGGCGCCTGGAAGCCTGCTTTCGCGGTGAGATCCGTCAGGCGGGCCGTATCAGCGCGCGACGCGGCATCCTGCTGCGCCACGGCCAGCAGCTGCTCGCAGGCGCGCAGGCCGTAATACTGGTTCGCGGTTTCCGCCGCCACCGACACGCGGGCGTCATGCCAGCCTGCCTGGGCGCTTTCCAGTCGGGCCTGCGCGGCGTCGCGCGCCGCGCGGTTGCGGCCGAAGATGTCGATCTCCCAAGACGATTGCAGCAGCAGTTGCGAGGTGGTGTTGGTTGGGGTGCTGGCCTGCTGCTGGCTCATGCGGGTGGAGGTGGCCACGCCGTTCAGGTCCGGCGCCAGCGCCGCGCCGGCTGCCACGCGCTGGGCGCGCGAGTCTTCGATGCGCGAACGTGCGGTGGCGATGGTCGGGCTGACGGCCTGCGCGGCGTCGATCAGCTGCACCAGCAGCGGGTCGCCCTGCTTCTGCCACCATTGCGCCAGCTCGGCTACCTCGCCTTTATGGGGCAGCGGCGCCTGCCATTGCAGCGGCGCCTGAGCATCGACTTTGCTCGCCGGTCCCGACGCACAGGCGCTGAGCGCCAGCGCCGTCGTGACCGCGAGTGTCATCTTCAGTACTTTCATAATTTCCCTTCTCTGAGTTTCTTTTGTTCTGCCAACACGATCGCCTCGGCATAATCGCTGAGGCGTGTCGTCCACTGGTCAATGGCGTCCGCTGGCGACAGCAGCTGCGGAGTAAAGGAGTTGATGACGTCGCGCACCAGAATCAGCTGCACGCCAAGCGCCGCCACCGAATAGGCAAGGCGGTGCACTTCATCGTTTGGTTCTATGCCGAGATAGCGCGCCAGCACGCGCACCAGCGCCATATGTTCCGGCTTGATGCCTTCCTCGATCTCGCGGAACCACACGCCGGTGGGTTCCACGATTTCGCGCATCCACAGTTTGGTGCACAGCACGGCGAATTCCCCTTCGGCCAGCGGCGCCAGCATCTGGGTGAAGAAGCCTTCCATGGCCTGCCGCAGCGTGAAATGCGGCTGGTCGAACTGCTGGATATTGTGCTCCGGCGGCGGAATGAGATCGGTGAGAGCCGCCTTGTACAAACCCGCCTTGTCGCCGAAGTAATAACTGATGGCGGCCACGTTCACGCCGGCAGCCAGCGCGATTTCGCGAGTGGAGGTGCGCGCAAAGCCCTGTTCCGCGAACAGGCGCATGGCGGCCATTAACAGCCGCTCGCGGGATTGCTCACCGTCCGAGCGCGACTTTCTGGAGAAATGCTTTTCTGACATCCGGCCATTAGAGCACATAATTTAAACAATTGATATAACTTAATCGATCGTTTTAATTTGGATGGCGGACGTCATGTAACAGCGATTTACATACGATACAAACTGGCCTTTGGCAGCGCGGCAGGAGGAGCGTATAAAGAAGGCTCGACCGTTGCCGGGAGGCCCCATGTCTGTCTTTCGCTGGATTCCGCTTGCCATGCTGGCCGTGCTGCCGCAGCTGCAGGCCGCGCCGCTGGCCGGCGACCAGGCGGCCGCCCATGTGCTGAACCGCCTCGCCTTCGGGCCGCGTCCCGGCGATATCCAGCGCGTGGCGCAGATGGGCGTGCAGCGCTATTTAGAGGAGCAGCTGGCGCCGGAATCGCTGGCCATGCCGGAGGCGCTGTCCGCACGTCTGCAGGCGCTGGAGACGCTGAACGAAACGCCTGGCGCCACGCTGGGCAAATTCCTCGAAGTGCGTAATATGCGGCGCGATGAGGACGAGGCCTTCAAGGCGCGCCGCCGCGAAGTCTATGCCCGCATCAATGACGAAGGTGCAGAAGCGCGCCTACTGCGCGCAGTGGAGAGCCCGCGCCAGCTGGAAGAAGTGATGACCGATTTCTGGTTCAACCACTTCAATGTCTTCGCGGGCAAGGGCGAAGTGCGGGCGCTGGCAGTGAGCTTCGAGCGCGATGCGATCCGGCCCCATGTCTTCGGCTCCTTCCGCGATCTGCTGGGCGCCACGGCCCATCATCCCGCCATGCTCTTCTACCTGGACAACTGGGTGTCGAAAGCCAGTGGCCTGAACGAGAACTATGCGCGCGAGCTGATGGAGCTGCACACCATGGGCGCGGACCAGGGCTATACGCAGAAGGATGTGACCGAGCTGGCGCGCATGCTAACCGGCTGGACCTACCGCCCGCGCAAGCTGGTGAGCGACAACGAGACCTTCTGGTTCGACCCCAAGCGGCACGACAACGGCGCCAAGCAGTGGCTGGGCTGGACCATTCGCGCCAATGGCAGGACCGAAGGCGAATACGCACTGGACGTGCTGGCCGTGCATCCGGCCACGGCGAAGCATGTCAGCTACCGCCTCGCGCGATATTTCGTGGCCGATGTGCCGCCGCCCGCGCTGGTCGAGCGCATGGCGCGCACCTGGCTGGATACGAAAGGCGATATCCGCTCCGTGCTGCGCACCATGTTCACGAGTCCGGAATTCATGGACGACAGCACGGCGGGCGCCAAGTTCAAAACGCCGTACCAGTATGTGGTGTCGGCGGCGCGCGCCAGCGGCGCCAAGCCCGAAGTGAAGCGCATGCAGCAGGTGCTGAACCGGCTTGGCATGCCCCTGTACGGCTGCCAGACGCCGGACGGCTACAAGAACACGCAGGAAGCCTGGCTGAACCCGGACGCGCTGGCGATGCGCATTAGCCTCGCCACGTCGCTGGGCCAGAACGCCAGCATCGAGACGGTGCAGGCCGCGCTGGGCCCATCCATTTCGCCGCGCACGCAGGAGCTGGCGGCGGCGAGTCCGGAAAAGCTGCGCAGCGCGCTGCTGCTTGGCAGCCCCGATTTCATGCAGCGCTGAGGAGAGACGATATGCAAAGACGAGACTTTCTGAGCGCCTTCGCCGCCGGTGCAGGCTTGCTGGTGCCGCTGGGCCGCGAGGCCTGGGCCGCATCGCTAGCGGTGCAACCGGCCACGCCGCATACGCGCAAGCTGATCGTGGTGATGCTGCGCGGCGCAGTCGATGGCCTGAATGTGGTGGCGCCGGTGGGCGATGCCGAATACGCGCAGTTGCGGCCCACCATCGCGCTGGCGAAGCCGGGCGAGGATGGCGGTGCCTTGGACCTGGACGGCTACTTCGGCCTGCATCCGGCCTTGTCGCCATTGATGCCCTTGTGGGAACAGAAGAAACTCGCCTTCATCCACGCCAGCGGTTCGCCGGACGCCACACGCTCCCACTTCGATGCACAGGACTATATGGAGTCCGCCACGCCGGGCGTGAAGAGCACGCCGGACGGCTGGATGAACCGCCTCATCACGGCGCTGCCGGGCGATTCGCGGCCCACACGCGCGCTGAGCATCGGGCCCACCATGCCGCGCATCCTCAGCGGCCGCGCGGCGGCGATCAATCTCGCCAACGGCGCGGCGGGAACCAGAGGCACGGTGCTCGACGACCGGCCCGCCATCGGCGCAGCGTTCGACGCGCTTTATGCGGGCAACACGCGCTTCGGCAAGGTGTACAGCGATGGCCGCGAAGCGCGCAGGGAAGTGATGGCTGCCGCTTCCAGCCCGATGGCGGAGGAAATGATGGCGGCGAACGGCGGCGCGCCGCTGCCGAACGGCTTTCCCGACGATGCGGCGCGGCTTGCCACGCTGCTGCGCAACGACCCGAACATGCAACTGGCCTTTGTGGCGCTGGGGGGCTGGGACACGCACGCCGGCCAGGGCGCGGCTACCGGCCAGCTGGCCAACCGCCTCGCGCCGCTGGCACAGGGCCTGGCGGTACTGGCGCAGCGCCTCGGCCCGATGTTCGACGACACCACGATTGTGGTGATGTCCGAATTCGGTCGCACGGCACGCGAAAACGGCAACCGCGGCACCGACCATGGCCATGGCAATGTGATGTGGGTGCTGGGCGGCGGCGTCAGTGGCGGCAAGGTGCTGGGCGAGTGGAAGGGGCTGGGCGATGGCGCCCTGAACGAAGGCCGCGACCTGCCGGTGACCACCGACTTCCGCAGCGTGCTGGCGCACATCGCCGAACGCCACCTGCGCCTGCCCGACAAGCAGCTCGCGCGTATCTTCCCCCACCTGCCGCGCAGCGCCTCCCTCGACTTCCTGCGCCGCGCCTGAAATTGGGACGGACCGGGATTATACGATTCGTATAATCCGGGTCCGTCCCAATTAAAAAAGGCAAAAAAAAGCCCGCGAGCCAGGGGCTGCGGGCGGAATCCAATGTTCGGAGAACGCTTGGAGGAGACGGTTCAACTATACCCAAGTTTATGTTGCAGTGCAATACCGTAAAACTACGATATACGCATTCTCACGACGGCGACATGCAATGATGGCTGTTGTGCAAGTGCAGCAGAAACCGATTAACCGTTGCGCAGGGCCGTGCGGACGGCCTGCAGCAGCTCGGCAGGATCCTGCGGTACCTTGCGCACCACCGGCGTTGCTGCAAATTTGATAAGTGTTGCGCCCACGAAGCTGGAGCTGGCCGGTCCGTCGACCACGATGAGGTCGTATACCTGCTTGCCCAGCGCGCTGACGGCCTCCGTATCGGCCGCCACTTCGACCTGGAAACCGTGGTGCAGCAGCACGGCGGCCGCCATGCCCTCACCCATGGGCGAGGGATCCAGCACCAGCACGCGGGCCTTGGCGGCTGCCGTCTCCTCGGCCGCTGCCGGCGCTTCGCCGCCAAAACTGCTGCGCAGCGCAGGCGGGAGGAAGGCGTCCAGTGAGGGAATCAGCACATCCGGTTCAATGGATTTGGGCAGCAGGCCGGTAAAGCCTTCGCGCCGCAGGGCTGCGCCGCCATCGTTGACGGAGGCCGCACTGGCGGCGAGGACGGGGATGTCCTTCGTGGCCGGATCGGCGCGCAGGGCGGCGAGCACGCCATGCCCGTCGAGCTTGGGCAGCTGCAGGTCGCACAGCACGATGTCGGGCCGCTCGCTGCGCGCCATCGCCACACCCGCTTCGCCATCGTAGGCGCACAGCACCTGATGGCCGAACGCGGTGAGGAGGTAATTCATCAGGTCCATATTGGCCTGATTGTCTTCCACCACCAGGACGCGGGCGCCCATTATTTGCGGGACTTCATCGCGAGGGTGAACACCGAGCCTTTGCCGAAATCGCTGCTGAAGAACAGCGAGCCGCCCAGCAGGTTGGCCAGGTTCTGGCACAGGTAGAGGCCAAGGCCGGCGCCTTCCGCGTGCCGCGTGGACGTGGAGTCCAGCTGCGAGAAGGCCTGGAACAGCTTGGCCTGGTCTTCTTCGCGGATGCCGGCGCCGCTGTCGGCAACGGCGAATTCGGTGGTGACGCCGTCCGGATCCTGGCGCTGGCTCAGCGTGATGCGCACCATGCCTTTTTCGGTGAACTTGATGGCGTTGTTGGCGAGGTTGATGAGAATCTGCGTGAGTGCGCGGCGGTCGGTATCGAGCGAGATCGGATCCGGCGCCAGCGCCACTTCCAGCGCCAGGCCTTTTTGCGTGGCGAGCGGGCGCAGGGTTTCGCTCACTTCGCGAATAAGGTCCTGGCACTGCACGGTTTCCACCGACAGCGTGACCTTGCCTGCTTCGATCTTTGCGACGTCCAGGATATCGTTGATCAGCGACAGCAGGTGGCGCGCGCTGGAGCGGATGGTGGTGAGCTGTTTCTCCTGGTCCTGCGTCAGCGGGCCAGGAAGCTTCATCAGCAGGGCGCCGGTAAAGCCGATAATGGCATTCAGCGGCGTGCGCAGTTCATGCGACATATTGGCAATGAAAGCGGACTTCATGCGGCTCGCTTCGGCCAGCTCCAGGTTCTTCAGCGCGATCTCGCGGTTGGTGGCTTCCAGCTCGCCCGCATGGTGGGCCAGGCGCATATTCAGGTCGATAACCTGGCGTTCGCGCGCCTGCAGTTCGCTGTTCACCTGCACCGCCTGTTCGTAGGTCGAAATCAGGAGATCCAGTATCTGCTGGCGTTCTGCGTTGATGAAGTGCTTCTGCTCGCCGAGGTAGAGCGCAATGCCCACCTCCATGTTCGAATCCTTGCGCAGCTTCTGGTTCACCAGCATATGGCCGATGCGGTTCAGCAGGTAGTCTTCGGCGTAAGGCTTGCGGATGAAGTTGTCCGCCCCGCATTCGATGCCGCGGATGATGTCTTTCGGGTCGGTCAGTGATGTGACCAGGATGACCGGGATGTCGCGCAGGCCGGGATCGCCCTTGATCGCGCGGCACAGCTCATAGCCATCCATTTCGGGCATCACGATATCGGACAGTACCAGGTGCGGCTTGCGCTCGTGAATGGCGTCCAGCGCGAGCCGGCCGTTGGCGGCCACCCGGGCGCCGTAGCGCATGGACTGGAGCAGGCGGCGCAGGCGTTCGGCCTGGGTCGGGCTGTCCTCAACGATCAGGATTTCAATTTCGTCCGGTGCGATTTCAAAACTGGAATCCACTGACATCTCCATATAGTTGCAAGGGCTGCCCCGACTATATCGGATTTAGCGTCTAGCCGCCATCGCCCTGGAACGCGTTTGCCCGGTAAGTCAGCACGAGTGTATCGCGGTAGCCATGTTCTCCCAGCGGCTGGATCGGAGTGGATTCATGGATGACAGCCGCATCGTCGAGCAGCAGCATGGTCCAGGGCTCGGTCATGGTGAAACGTTTGCCGTTGGGGCCATCGGCCTCAAAGATGCGGGTTTCGCCGCCCTTGATGGCATGGCGGCCGACCAGGATCACGGCCACATAGTCCACGCCGTCGCGGTGTGCGCCTTCGGGGGTGGGGCGGCCGATGCCGTCGGCGGTATCGATGCGGAACTGGTGGGCCTCCACATACCAGGTCTGGTCGCCGCGCACGGCGCTGCAGATCTTGCCGAGGGCGGTGAGCAGGCCTTGCCAGCCCGGCTGCTCGACCGTGGCGGGCAGCACGGGCTCGAACATGCGGTGCATGCCGCCGTGCAGGGCGTTGTACTCGACCGGCTGCCAGTGCGCGCGGTGGGCGCTCTGTTGCAGTGCCTCGCCGCTTTGCACGAAGCAGGAATGGCGGCGCTTGCGGTAGCGGCCACCGTCCTTCAGGTAGTTATCCAGGGCCAGATTGTCCCAGCTTGCGGCCAGCTCATTGAGCTGGGCCAGCGGGGTGCCGGAGAGGGCTGCCACATCGGCCGGGGCCAGCAGGGCGTAGCCCTCATTGCGCAGCGCATGCGTCAGCTGTTCGAGGGGCGTAAATGCAGGTGAAGTTGTACTCATGCATTTATTGTACGCCCGTTGCTTAATCGGGGTCTGACCCCGATTAAGAAATATTGCTCGTCAGAAGGCGGTGGTGAGGGTGAGGCGGAAGGTGCGGGATTCGATGGGGTGGAAGTGGATGTCGTCCACCGGCTCCGCTTCGCCGGACAGGCGCGAGGCGTAGTAGTACTCGATGGCAGAGTCGCGTCGGTTGGTGAGGTTGAAACCTTCCAGCTCGATATGCGTGCGCTTGCTGATGCGGTAACCGATGCGGCCGTTCACCGTGCGCGTGCCGCGCGAGCGCACGCTGTTGTCTTCCACCAGCGGACGCGGACCGAAATAGCGCATGCGCAGAGATCCGCTCCACGGGCCGGATGGGGCCACGGTCACCGCCAGCTGGCCCACGCCTTCAATCGCGCCGGGAATGCGGTCGCCTGCCGGGTCTTCGTCGCGGTAGCGGCCGCGCGCGAAGGCCAGGTCGGCATCTACCGACAGCCATTTGAGCGGTTTCCAGTAGTTCGAGAACTCCACGCCATAGCGGCGGCTCGGACGGCTGGCTTCCGTATTGCCCGCGTCGCCAATGAACACCAGTTCGGAATCGAAATCGAGCTTGTACAGGGACAGGGAGCTTTGCAAGCCGGGCACCCATTCGCTGCGCACGCCCAGCTCCTGGCCGCGCGAACGGGCCAGCGGCGTGGCGGGGTTATCCGCATCCAGCACGCCGCGCGCGTCGTTGCTGTGGAAGCCGTTGCCCGCGTTGATATAGAACTCGGTCTGCGCCCATGGGCCCAGCACGATGCTGATGCTTGGGCTGAGCAGGGTGTCGTCCTTGCGGCCGATACGCGCCACATCGAAGCGGTAGTGGTCGGCGCGCAGGCCGGCATTGGTGCGGAATACCGGCGTCCAGCGCGTGGAGTTTTCCACATAGGCGCTGCTGCTCGTTTCCACGATATGGTCTTCGCGCGTGGTGCTCAGCACCTGGCGTGCCTTGGTCTTGTACAGGCCATTGAAGATATTGTCGTTCTGGAGCTGCGTGCCCACGGTGGTGACCGACGCCAGGTCGCCTTCGTGCCAGTGCCAGCTGTGGCTTGCATTCAGGCCGCTGGTCACGCGCCGGTCCGGCTGGGCGAACTGGTCGCCGTTCTCGGGATCGTCCTGCACATAGGTGAAGTTGGAGAACAGCTTGAGGCGGTTCGCGATCACATAGGCGCTGATCTTCGATGCGCTTTCCTGCGTGGTCCGGCGCCAGATGCCCGAGAGGCTGAAACGCCGCGCCTCGCCGCCATCTGTGGTGTCGATGGCATCGAAGCGGCCCAGCGTGCCGTTGTTTACCGCGCGCATTGGAATCTGGTCGGTGGAGTTCCAGTTGCCGCGGTAGGCCATGGCTGCCACGCTGAAGCCGTTGTTCGCATAGCCTTCGCTGTAGCGCAGCACCGCGTTCAGCTTGCGGTAGTTGTCGCCGTGCGTGAAGGGGCCGTCGTTGTGCATGGCTTCCACTGCGTACAGCAGGTTGCCCTTGCCGAGTTCCGGCGAGTCGGCCAGCAGGGCGCGCGCAAAGCCGTTCTGGCCTGCGGTGGCGCTGGCGATGCCTTGCGTGAGGCGGTTGGCATAGGTGATGGCCGTGGCGCCGGCCGATGCGAAGTCGCCTTCGCTGGCGGAGTAGGGGCCTTTCTTGTAGTCGAGGCGCGCGCTCAGCTCGGGGATCAGGAAATTCAGGTCGGTCCAGCCTTGGCCGTGGGCGTGGCTGCGCTGGTTCACCGGCATCTCATCCACCGTGGTGCGCAGGTCTGTGCCGTGGTCCAGGTTGAAACCGCGCAGGTAGAACTGGTTGGCCTTGCCTTCGCCGCTGTGCTGGCTGACGATGAGGCCAGGCGTGGCTTCCAGCAGTTCACCGGGACGGTAGTTGGTGCGGTCCTGCAGCTGGCGCTGGGTGACGGTGCCGGCGGCTGCGGAGTCCGCGATGCCGAGCTGGGTGGCGCGGGAACCGTCGATCAGTACGCGCTGGATGAAAGGGTCGTCAGCGAAGGCGAGGCCCGGCGCGAGAGCGGCCAGGATAATTGGGGTCTGACCCCAATTAGGAAACTTTTTCATGGGAGAGCTTGTTCGATCTGAGGCACCTTGAAGACCAGCGTTTGCGCAGCGCGGCCGGCGACAGATGGGGCGATGTTGACCGTGTTGATCTGCGTCGGGAGGAAGTCGGTGAGTACGTTGTTGCGTAATACCGTGCCTGGCGATAGCTGGGTCTTCTCGATTTCCTGGTAGATCGTGACGTTGTCGGCGCTTGCCGCCATGCCTATCCATTGCAGGCGCAGCGCTTTGCCGCCGCTGTTCAGGGTGAATTGTTTTTCGATGTAGCGGCGCAGCACGGCCTGGTCTTCTTCGAGGCCCAGGTCGAACTGGCGCTGGTAGAGATTCATCAGCAGCGCTTCCACGTCATGCGCCGTGTAGGTGTGGACGATCTCGGTGTTGCCGGTGTTCGGGTTGTAGCTGATGTCCGCCAGGCCCATATGGTAGTTATGAGCATAAACGGCGGCGCTGCCGCTAAGCAGCGCCGCCGCGAGGACGGCTTTAAAACATTTGAGCATTACTTCTTCGTTTCCGCTTCCTGTTTGGCTGCTGCGCCGTTTTGCGGCGCGGGCTGGTCAGCCTTCTTCTCTTTCGGCTCTTCCTTGCCCTTCAGTGGCGTATTGTAGTCCTTCATCATGTCCGGCGCGCCACGGGTGGCCTTGAACATCTCCAGGCGCGATGGCGTTGCCTTGCGCGGCCAGCTGTTGTTGCTGGTGTCGATGTCGGCGGTTTCCCAGTACGGGTCCTGCGTCAGCGATACCATCGGCTCGTCGGTCACGATCAGCTTGGTGATCTTCTTCGGCGAATAGCGCCATACTTCGGCAGGCACGCGCTCGATATACTTCTTGCCCGACTTGAGCGTGATTTCCAGGATCAGCGGCGACACCAGGCCACCCACATTGCTGAAGTCCACCAGGTACAGGTGCTTGCCCTGTGCCAGCAGGTCCTTCTGCCATGGTTCCAGGTCTTTCTGGAATTCCGCGAACTTGTTGCGGTCGGCGTTGGTGACGGTGAAGTCGTCGTGCTCGTTGTAGAAGTCTTTCAGCTCCGGCTGCGCATCCACGCGTTTCGGCAGGGCTTCGTTGCGCTGGTCGGTGATCGAAACCGGCTCTTCGCCCTTGCGTGCTTTCAGCCAGGCTTTTTCGACTTCAGGGTCTTTGGTGTTGACGGTGAACTCGCTGATGCCGTCCAGGCTCACGTCCACCGGATCGGTGGTGTAGAACCAGCCGCGCCAGAACCAGTCGAGGTCCGTGCCCGACGCGTCTTCCATGGTGCGGAAGAAGTCGGCCGGGGTCGGGCGCTTGAACTTCCAGCGCTGGGCGTATTCGCGGAAGGCCTTGTCGAACAGGTCGCGGCCCAGGATGGTTTCGCGCAGGATGTTCAGCGCGGTGGCCGGTTTGGCATACGCGTTGTTGCCGAACTGGAGCAGCGACTCCGAGTTGGTCATGATCGGCACCTGGTTCTGCGAGCGCATGTAGTTGACGATGTCGCGCGCTTCGCCGCGGCCGATCGGGAAGTCCTTCTCCCATGCATTCGCTGCCAGGAATTCGACGAAGGAGTTCAGGCCTTCATCCATCCAGGTCCACTGGCGCTCGTCCGAGTTCACGATCATCGGGAAGTAGTTGTGGCCCACTTCGTGGATGATGACGGAGATCAGGCCGTACTTGGTGCGCTTGGAGTAGGTGAGTTCGCCGGTCTTCTTGTCCTTGGTAGGGCGCGGACCGTTAAACGAAATCATCGGGTATTCCATGCCGCCCACCGGACCGTTCACGGAAATGGCTATCGGATAGGGGTAGTCGAAGCTGTACTTGTTGTACTGCTCGATGGTGTGGATGATGGCGGCCGTGGAATACTTCTCCCACAGCGGATTGCCTTCCTTCGGATAGAAGGACATGGCCAGCACATTGGTGCCGTCCTTCTTGTAGCCCTGCGCATCCCAGATGAACTTGCGGCTGGAGGCCCAGGCGAAGTCGCGCACGTTCCTGGCTTTGAAGTGCCAGGTCTTGCTGGTCTTGGCCACGGATTTCTCGGCCGCTTCCGCTTCCGCCTGGGTGACGATGATGACCGGCTTCTTCGCCGTCTTCGCGCTTTCCAGGCGCTGGCGCTGTGCCGCGGTCAGCACTTCGCCAGGGTTCTGCAGCTCGCCGGTGGAGGCCACGATATGGTCGGACGGCACGGTCACGGCCACGTCGTAGTCGCCGAATTCCAGCGTGAATTCGCCGGAGCCCAGGAACTGCTTGTGCTGCCAGCCCGTTACGTCGTAGTACGCTGCCATGCGCGGGAACCACTGCGCCACTTCGAACAGATCGTTCTTATCTTCCGGGAAGTGCTCGTAGCCTGCGCGGCCGCCCAGCACTTTCTGCTCATTGATCTTGTAGTTCCAGTCCAGCGAGAAGGTGAAGCTCTGGCCCGGTTTCAGCGGCGTTGGCAGGTCGATGCGCATCATGGTGCGGTTGACCGTGTATTGCAGCGGCGCGCCGTTGCCGGCCTTGATGTTGGAGAGCTTGAAGCCGCCGTCGAATGCCTCGCCTGTCAGCAGGGTGCGCATGCCGTCGAACTTGAAGCCCGCTTCCGGATTGGCCGGCTTGGTCCAGGCTTCGCGCGATGGCGCGGTCTGCATCATGCGCGCGTCCGAATTCTTCGCGTAGATGTTCTGGTCCAGCTGCAGCCAGATGTAGTTCAGCGTATCCGGAGAGTTGTTGTGGTAGGTGACGGTTTCCGTACCGGTGATCGAGCGGTCGGCTTCGTTCAGCGTGGCGCGGATCTTGTAGTCGGCGCGCTGCTGCCAGTAGGCGTGGCCCGGTGCACCGGATGCGGTGCGGTACTGGTTTGCTGCGGGCAGCAGTTCATCCAGCTGGCGGAATTTGTCGTCGAAGGTTGGCGCCGCGAAGGCGGCTGTGGAAAGTGTTGCGGCAAGCAGTGAAAGTGTCAGACGCTTCATCTAGGCCCCGATTTTGTAGTTGTAGAAATAGCGGGACCATTCTAAGCGTGCTCACGGACGGCTGCTCCATAACTTTTGTAAAAATACTGAAACATAGTGTCCGTTACCACGTCCGCGGACACTTCTGTCCGCGGACACTTTCGCTTATTTCAGACGATAGCGCAGTTCTTCGCCTGCCTGGCGCAGCGCGGTCTTCACTGCCGGGACTTCGCTCAGGACATTCAGCAAGCCATAATCGTGGATCATGCCGTTATAGCGTACGGTTGTAGCCTCCACGCCCGCTTCGCTCAGTTTGCGGCCGTAGGCTTCGCCCTCGTCACGCAGCACGTCGAACTGCGCGGTCTGGATCAGCGCAGGCGGCAGGCCTTTCAGCTGGGCCGGGGTGGCTTGCAGGGGCGAAGCGTAGATCTCCTTGCGCTTCGCGGTGTCGGTTGTGTAGTTATTCCAGAACCACTGCATCATGCCGCGGGTGAGGAAGTGGCCTTCGGCGTAGTCCTTGTAGGAGCCGGTGTCGAAGTTCGCATCCGTCACGGGCCACAGCAGCACTTGCGAGCGCAGTTTCGGTTCGCCTTTTTCCTTCGCCATCAGGGCCAGCGCCGCTGCCATATTGCCGCCGACGCTGTTGCCTGCCACCGCGAGGCGGCTGCCGTCCACATTGATTTCCTTGCCGTTCTGCGCCACCCATTTGGCCGCGCCGTAGATCTCATTGATCGCCACGCCGTAGCCCGCTTCCGGCGAAGGGGTGTATTCCACGAAGACGCCCACCGCGCCGGAGTTCACCACCAGGTCGCGCACCAGGCGTTCGTGGGTCTGGAAGTCGCCCAGCACCCAGCCGCCGCCGTGGATGAAGATGAAGGCGGGCAGCGTGCCCTTCACGCCGGCGGGGCGCACCACATACAGTTTCACGTCCCTGCCATCGACCTTGATGATTTTCTCGCTCACGTCCGCCGCCGGCAGCTTGGCGCCTTTCTGCGCGCCGATCAGCACCTGGCGCGCTTCCGCCGGCGTCATGGTTTCGATGGCCTTGCCGCCTTCCAGCGCCTTGAGGAAGTAGGCGGTGGTGGGTTCCACGCCGGGTGTGCCGGCCGAGGCGGCGCCTGCGGCGAGGGCGAAAGCGGAAGCGGCGATCAGTTTTTTGGTGAGGGTCATGGTGAGGCTCCTTTTTCTAAGTGAGTGATTAAATCGTGCACTACATATTGCGCGTTATTGTATCGTGCGCTATATATTTGATTTGAAGATACGGCGGAGCCGCGTCTTCAGGCGTTTTTCATCAGGTTGTCCCGCAAGGCATCCAGCTGGTGCTTGATGCCCACTACCTGGTCCAGGCTGCAGGTGGTGGCGCCGAGGATCTGCTCCGGCAATTTGGCCGCTTCCTCGCGCAGTTTGCTGCCCTGTTCGGTCAGCGCTACAATCACCTGGCGCTCGTCGCTGGCGGAACGGGTGCGGGTCAGCAGTTCGGCCTGCTCCATGCGCTTCAGCAGCGGCGTCAGCGTGGCGGAGTCCAGGTAGAGCCGCTCGCCCAGCGCCGAAACGGTTTGCTGGTCCTGTTCCCACAACACCATCAGCACCAGGTATTGGGAGTAGGTGATGCCCAGTTTCCTCAGCAGTTTGCGGTACAGCTTGTTCATCGCCAGCGAAGTCGAATACAGGGCGAAGCACAGTTGTCCGTCCAGCCGGGGAACCTGATGCAGCGGATTGTCGGTCTTGGTTGCCATGCTTTGCAGTATAAATAGCGCGCTATACAATTGCAAGCGATTTCTGACGAATTTTTGTGCTTGCCTTCCTGCCCCAAAAAGGTCTATCGTTTCCGGACGCGCCAATCGTTGCGCGAGGGGGTGACGATGAATAAGGCATACCCGCAACAGCCGTCCGAGCAGCGTGCCGGACCGGTCAACCTATGTCTGGTGCAGCTGGATCCGCAAAGCGTGATCGACGGCGTGCGCTACGACGACAGCTACCTCGCCGACGGCATACGCACCTGCGGCACCATGCGGGAAAGTTGTCCCGTATGCGGCGAGGGGCATCTGCAGCTGGTGCTGCGCCAGCGCAATGTGCGGGTTGCACATTTATACTGTCTGGAATGCACACGCTGTTTCGGCGCTTTCCTGGAAGACGGCCGGCCCGCGCTGGTGGAATAGCTGCTGCCTCAGGTATGATGGCTTCGTTGCGGCGCACTGCCGCGGGAGACCTTAGTACATGAACGGCCAAACCAGGCCTGTCGTCCTTATCGGCGACATGGCAGCGGAGAACCTGATCCACCTCAGCGGCGTGCTGCAGGAACGCTATGACATCAAGCTGGCCGACAGCGGCAATGCCGTGCTGCGCGTGGCGCAGCAGCTGCCGCGCCCGGACCTGATGCTGCTCGATGCCAGCCTGACCGATACCGATACCTTCGATGCGCTGCGCCAGCTGCGCGGCATTCCCGATACCGCGGCCATCCCCGTCATCATGATGGTGGACAGCGGCGACCATGTGCTGGAACAGCGCTGCCTGCTCGCCGGTGCGGCCGATGTGGTGAGCCGCCCGCTGCAGTCGGATACGGTGCTGGTGCGTGTCGCCAACCAGTTTGAACTGCAGCGCGCCCACATGCTGCTGAAGCACCAGCATCAGCACCTTGAACACCTGGTGCAGGAAGTGACGGAAGACCTGCAGCATATGGCCGATGCCGTGATCTGGTCGATGGCCACGCTGGCCGAACTGCGCGACAACGAAACCCCGAACCACCTGAGCCGCATGCAGCATTATGTGCAGGCGCTGGCTTACAAGCTGCAGGGCCACGTGCGCTTCGCGCATGAGCTGAGCGACAACAATATCCGCCTGATGTTCAATGCCGCGCCGCTGCACGATATCGGCAAGGTGGCGATTCCGGACGCTATCCTGCTCAAGCCCGGCCGTCTCACGCCGGAAGAATTCGAAGTGGTGAAGATGCACACCGTGTATGGCCGCGATGCCATCGCCGTGGTGGAGGACAAGCTGGGCGGCAGCAATACCTTCCTTCGCTTTGCGCGCGAAATCGCCTACTCGCACCAGGAGAAGTTCGACGGCTCCGGCTATCCGCAAGGCCTGTCCGGTGAAGACATTCCGGTGTCGGCCCGCCTGCTGGCCGTGGCCGACGTTTACGATGCGTTGATTTCCAAGCGCGTCTACAAGCCGGCCTTCACGCATGAGACGGCGATTGAGCTGATACGCCAGGGCGCCGGCGAGCATTTCGATCCCGATGTGGTGGACGCAATGCTGGCCATCGAAGAAGAGTTCATGCACATCGCCATGCGTTTCCAGGACGATACAGATAAGTCATTACTATTGTGAATTAGTCATTTCCGTATGTTATAGTCGGTCCATCGTACGAGGTGGAGCAGACCATGCGGATGAGGGGGTATCTGGCACTAGCAGTCGGACTCTGCGCAACGGTCTGGGTCTGTCTGTTTGTGATGGAACTGCAGGACAAGCAGATCGATGACAGCTTCCGCCGCGACACCGACAAAATTGCGCGCGACACCCAGGTGCGCATGCAAACCTACTTCGACACCCTGCTCAGCATGCAGGGCGCCTTCAGCATCAAGGGCGAGTTAAGCCGCACCGATTTCAATACCTATGTAACGCAGCTGCGGCTGTCCGAACGCTACCCCGGGTTCCAGGCCATTCAGTTCGTGCGGCGCGTGCCGGACAGCGAACTGGCGCAGCGCGTGGCCGCGGTGCGCGCGGACCGCAGCCTGCAGCCGGAAGCTTATCCGGGCTACACGGTGCATCCCGCATCGATTCGCGGCGAACATTTCATTATCGAGTACACCGAGCCAATGCGGGGCAATGAGAATGCCTTCGGTCTCGATCTGGCGGCGCTGCCAACGCACTTGCGCGCGCTGGAGCTGGGGCGCGACACCGGCATGCTGATTGCCACCGAACGCATTATTCTCGTGCAGGATGCGAGCGGCCAGCCAGGCTTTGTGGCGCGGGTGCCGCTGTTCCGGCGCGGTATGCCGGTGCAGACTGTGGAAGAGCGGCGCGCGGCGCTGATCGGCTTCGTAGCCATCGTGTTCCGCGTGTCCGACCTGATGCGCGAAGTGGTTGACCGCTCGCTGCTGCCGCAGCTGCACCTCAGCGTTTACGATGCCGGCTATCTGCGCGACGGCGGCTCCACGCCGCCTTCGCTGGATAACCTGATGTATGACAGCGCGGGCAAGATCGGCGAGACCGCACACACACCGCTCAAAGGCCTGAACGCACGGCTCACCCTGAATGTGGGCGAGCGGCGCTGGGTGATGCAGTTCGATGGCCACGACGGCGGCCGTTACAGCCGCAACTACCTTGCCATAGGCCTGATCGGCGGCACGGGCTCGGTGATCAGCGTGCTGATAGGCGTGCTGCTGACAATGGCGGGCCGCCACCGCGACATGGCCGAAACGCTGCGCGCCACCGTGGGCGAGCAGCGCGCCCTGCAGGATAGCGCCATCGTTGGCATTGTCCTGATCCAGAACGGCCGCATCGCCCGCTGCAACCGCGGACTCGAAGAGATGATGGGCTACACCAGCGGCACGCTGACGGGCTGCCCCAGCACCGTGCTGGCGAAGCGCGGCAGCGAAGACCCTTTCCAGTGTGGTTCGGACGGCCAGCGCGTGCACTCGGAGCTGGAACTGCAGCGGCGCGATGGCTCCAGCTTCTGGTGCATGGTGAATGGCAAAGTGCTCGATGCGGCAGCGCCGGGCAAGGGCTGCGTGTGGGTGCTATCCGATATCAGCGACCGCAAGAAAACCGAGGCCGCGCTGGTGGAAGCGAAGGAAGGACTGGAGCGCAGCCTGAACGAGCTGGCGGCGCAGAAGGCCAATGTGGAACTGGCGCACCAGGACTTGTCCTCAGTGCTGGTGACGCTGAAGCAGGCACAGGCCAGCCTGATCACTTCGGAGAAAATGGCATCGCTCGGTGCGCTGGTGGCGGGCATTGCGCACGAACTGAACACGCCGATCGGCAACAGCCTGCTCACGGCGACGGCGCTGAGCGATATGGTGGCGGACTTCGAGCGCAAGCTGGCCGACGGCGGCATCCGCCGCTCCGCGCTCGATACGCACCTGCAAGATGCGAAGACGGCATGCGCCATCATCGCCAGCTCGCTCGGCCGTGCGGCCGACCTCATCACCTCGTTCAAGCAGGTGGCGGTGGACCAGACCTCGGACCAGCGCCGCTCCTTCGCGCTGGCGGGGCTGCTGCACGACACCCTCGCCACCTATGCCGCGCAGCTGCGCCGCGCCAATTGCGAAGTGAAGGTGGATGTGCCGGAAACGCTGATGCTGGAATCCTATCCGGGCAGTGTGGGCCAGGTGCTCAGTAACCTGATCAACAACGCCATGCTGCACGCCTTCGAAGGCAGGGCGCACGGCAAGATCACCATCATCGCGCGCGAAACCGGCGACGGCACGGCGGTGCTGCGCTTCCAGGACAATGGCGTGGGCATGAGCAGCCGCATCCTGCACCAGGTTTTCGATCCCTTCTTCACCACCAAGATGGGGCAGGGCGGCTCGGGCCTGGGCATGAACATCGTCTACAACATCGTTACCGGCGTCCTGAAAGGGAAGATCGACATCGAATCCGCGCCGGACAAGGGTACGCTCATCACGATTACCTTGCCGCTGCGCGCCCCGGTTCAGGAAGAAGAACTGGCCACCTCATAGCGCCCGCGCAGCAGCGCGAGCATCGCCACATTCAGTTCCCATGCATTGCTGACCGGCTGCCGCGTATAAGGCTGGCTGAAGGTGTATGGCGCCGGGCCGAACTCCGGGGTAATGGTCATGACCTCCGCACCATCGGCGCGGCGCAGTGCCACGATGCGGTCCCACCACGCAAGATGGGCGTGCAGTTCAGGCGCCGTTTCGGGCGCGCGGAAATCCGCCACCTGCGGACCTTGCGCATGGCCCACGCGGGCATGGATATGGCGCACACGCGGCAGCGTTTTCTTCAGCGTCTCCGGCTGGTCTTCCAGCAGCGACTCGCAGGCCACGCACCAGTGCGACAAGTCGGCGGTGAGCTGCAACTGCGGCCTGCGTTCCAGATAAGGCAGCAGCAGCGCAGGGTGGCCGCTGAAGCGGCTGCGGTGGATTTCGTGCACGATGGGCACGTGATAGTCGCGCGAGATCGAGTCTGCCAGCGCGAGCAAGGACTCGTTCTGCTCCTGCGTGTAGTAATCCTTGCCAGTATGCGAATTCACCAGCAGAGGGCGCGCTTCGCAGGCATTCACCAGCAGCTCGCGCAGCGCGCGCTTGTGCGCTTCAAAGCCGGGATGGAAAACGGTCTCCCACTGCGCAACGATCAGGCCCAGGCCGGCATCGGCGATGCGGCGCACCCAGTCGTCGCGCTGCACCGTATCCAGCGGCAGGGACATTTCAATGCCATCGAAACCGGCTTCCAGCACCCGGTCGATGAACACTTGCGGCGGCAGTTCATTGCTGCCCCAGTGCGGGCCGAAAATCTTTACCTGCATCAGATGAAGTCCCGTACCGGGAAGGACGCATCGCGCTGTATCCAGTTCAGCGGCGAATACTCGGTGCGCGCGTCGGTGGCGTGCAGCGTGTAGGCATGGCGCGAAACCGGCGAGCGGTTCGGCGCCGAGTAGTGCGGCAGCAGGCCGTGGAAGCAGACCAGCGCACCGGCCTTGCATTCGAGCGGTACGGCGGTGCTGTCGTTGGGCCACGGCGTGCTGTCCAGCTTTTCCACCTTGATGTCATCGCCGGTGCGCACGAAGCGCTCGCGCAGCGGTGTGCGGTGGCCGCCCGGCTCCGCCCACAGGCAGCCATTTTCCAGCGTTGCGTCTTCCAGCGCGAACCAGAAGGTGGTCACGCTGATTGGCGTGGTGTCGAAATAGGTTGCATCCTGATGCCAGCGCACCTCGCCGCCGATGCCGGGCTGCTTGAAGATATACATGGACTGCCAGACCTGCGGCTGCTCCAGGCCCAGGTCGCGCGCCACGGCCGCGAGGCGCACATCGGTGGAGAAAGCACGGAACACCGGATCAAGATCATGCATCGCATGGCCGATCTTGTTGATCGACAGCTCCTTGGCCTGTTTCAGCTGGCCGTCCGGCCCGAATGCTTCCTCTTCGAAGAAGCAGCGGATAGTGTTATCCGAGCGCAGAAAATACTCATCTGCCTTCTTCTCCTGATCCTTGGTGGTGAAGATACCCTGCGCGATGGCCGGATCGAATTCGTTGACAATCTGCGCCGCCCGCGCGCGCAGCGCCGCGATTTCCTCGGCCGCCTTGAAGCCGGGGATGACGATAAAGCCGTCCTTCTGATACTGCTCTTTCTGCGCTGCGCTCAGCATGATGGGTACTCCTCAGATATTCGATGCCTTCATTGTACGGAGCACACCCGCATCCAACAACGCGCAAATGGTTGACACATTGTCTTCAAAACGAAGACAATCAGAAATTGGGGACAGACCCGGATTTTGGCGCCGTCGAACATGGACCAGCTCAAAGCAATGGAAATCTTCGTCGAAGTCGCGCGCCTGCGCAGCTTCAGCGCCGCCGCCCGCAAGCTGGGCGTCACGCGTGCTATGGTCAGCAAGCACGTGCTGCAGCTGGAAGACAAGCTGGGCGCCCGCCTGCTGCACCGCTCAACGCGCGAAGTCAGCCTCACCGACGCGGGCCAGGCCTACCTGGAACCCTGCACCGGCGCCGTGCTGCAAGCGCAGGAAGCCGCCCGCGTGATCACCCACGCCGGCACCGAGCTCGCAGGCCCCTTGCGCATCCAGGCCCCCTCCAGCTTCGGCAGCGAATGGCTGGCCGACTCGCTGGCACGTTTCTGCCTGCCGCATCCCCAGCTGCAACCGCTGCTGCATGTGGACGACGCGCTGCTCGACCCCATCGAACACGGCTTCGACCTCACCATCCGCGTTGGCGGCATCCCGGACAGCCGCGCGCTTGCCATCCGCCCGCTGGCGCCGTGCCATGGCGTGCTGTGCGCCTCGCCCGCATATCTGGCCAAGCATGGCAAGCCTGAAGTGCCGGAAGACCTGCAGCGTCACCGCTGCCTGCACTTCAGCCACCTCACCGACGGCACCACCTGGCACCTGCGCCGGGGCGGAGAAGAGAGCACCATCCGCGTCAAGCCAGCCTTCTCCGCGAATAACGGCCTGGTACTCCACCAGGCCGCACTGCGCGGCCTGGGCATCGTCTACAGCACCACCTTCCTCGCCTGGCGCGAACTGCTGGACGGCACCCTGGTACAAGTGCTGCCCGACTGGGAACTGCCGCTGAACCACCTGAGCGCCCTGTATCCCGCCAGCCGCAAGCCCTCGCCGAAAGTGCGGGCGCTGATCGATTTTCTGGTCGGGGAATATCAGCCGGTGCCGCCGTGGGACCGGCAACTCGCTCGCGACATCCGTGGCTGACGTGACGGCATTGCCGGCGTGGCTGTCAGCCCTTACTTCCGATCAGTCGATCCTGGTGATTTAGGCAGGCCAGCTTCATATTGGCCCATGGATTCAGTAGTTGATTTGCCCCAGCTGAGGGTTTCCTCTTGGATCACCCGATATGCGTCGTTCGCAAAATCGTTCATGAGCTTGAACGCTTGCTCTGGTGTAGCCGGGTTACCCGGTGTCATCGTGTCACGTGAACACCATTCGAGCCACTGCAGGCGAAACTTCGTCATGATGCGCTCCAGTTCCAGTTGCGTCGTCACGTATCGAATATGGCCACCAGTAGCGCCAAACATTCTATTGATGGCCAGCCATGCCGCTGCAGCTGCCAGACATGGGTAGCCGTAGGGGGAAATGGGTTTGAACAGCTCATTATCCGCTGCTGCCAACAGCGGAATCATCACTCCAGCGGTACCGAAAAATACAGCAAGAACGCGCGTCCAGACCGAAATTCGGCGTCCTTTCTTCCGCGCTTTGTAGTAGAACAACACCTCGTGGTAGACCAGATCGTTGAGCGCCGCATAAACGAAACTGAGAGCAGTTGTTGAACTGTCCCAGTTGAGATTTTCGAGCTGGCTAATGAAGCGGCGAAGACGTTCAGGGTCTTCTGTGCGAAGTGTGCTTTTGAAGGGCCACATGTGAAAGATGATTTTAATTGTGCGAATCAGGCAGGTTGTCGTGGGCCGCTGGAGCGTTTGGGGAGAGTGAGTCCTGGCAGACTGACTGCATACCTTCAGGGCACCTTATGACAGCGCTTCAGCGCGGATAAGTAAAGCCGGTGCGGATATCCATCGGCAGCAGCTTGCTGCCATCGCGCACCATCAGACGCTGGGGCGGTTCGTCGCCGGCCAGTGCGCGCGGCGCAACGGGCAAGCCCTCGCCCTTGCGCAGCAGCGCGTCACAGCGTTCGTAGACATTGGGGCAGTCCGTGGCCTTCAGGAGCGCCTGCACGATCGCCACCTTCCACAGATCGACACCGCCCGCGTTGAACTGGCAGACCAGATAGCCGCCGGTGCCGCCATAACTATGCACCAGCAGGCCGGGCAAGCCATCCTTGTCGCCATCGACCAGCTGCACCAGCGCCTGTGGATCCGCCTTGCGCAACACTGCCTCGCGTTTGAGTACGGCTGCCTGCACGCGGCGCTTGATCAGAGCGTGATCCACCGGTTCATCCTCACGCAAGGTCCAGATGCGGGCCGCGATCTGCGATTTGGCGTTATAGGCTGCGCGGGCCAGGAACTGCCGCGCCGAAGATTGCACAATTGCCGTGGCCCCGGCCTTGTTGCGTTCCTGCGGCTTGCCTTCCACCTTCTCGATGGCGGAGACATAGACCAAAGGATCGCCGGAAAGCAGACCTTTTTCCTTGCCTTGTTTGATGGTGATGATGAGCATGCGCGGCTTTCGTGTTCAGGAACCGGATGATACAGCATGATGATATGCTTTCTTCAGGCTGTGCAGCTTATACAAAAGGAGACGTGATGCCGGAATTGAAAGTGAGAAGCTTCACCATATCGCTCGATGGCTACGGTGCGGGGCCGAATCAGACGCTGGACAACCCAATGGGTGAGGGCGCGCAGGGACTGCATCAGTGGTTCCGCGGCACCCGTACTTTCCAAAACATGATAGGCAACGCTGGCAAGGGCACAGAAGGCTCGGACGAAGTTTTTGCCGCCCGCGGCTTTGAGAATATCGGCGCCTGGATCCTAGGCCGTAATATGTTCGGCCCAATCCGTGGCCCATGGCCTGACGAGGAGTGGAAAGGCTGGTGGGGCGAAGAGCCTCCGTATCATGTGCCCGTGTTCGTATTGACCCATCATCCGCGTCCGCCGCTGGAGATGAAAGGCGGCACAACCTTCTATTTCGTCACCGACGGCATTGAGTCCGCCTATTCGCAGGCGATGCAGGCGGCAAACGGCAAGCATGTGCGCCTCGGCGGCGGCGTGGCAACGATCCGCGAGTACCTGCGCGCTGGCTTGATCGATGAGTTGCACCTGGCAATCTCGCCGGTGCTGCTCGGATCAGGCGAATCCCTGTTTGCTGGACTGGACCTGCCGAGCCTCGGATTCCGCTGTACCGAGCACGTTCCAACTGAAGCGGCAACGCACGTCGTGCTACGGAAGAGCTGATGTGAAGACTTATCATGGTAGCTGCCATTGTGGTGCGGTCAGGTTTGAAGCAGACATCGATCTGAGCCAGGGAACGATCCGGTGTAACTGCTCCATCTGCACGAAGACGCGATTCTGGCCGGCGATAGTAAAGCCAGACGCGTTCCACTTGCTGTCAGGAGGGCAGGAGCTCGTTAACTATCAATTCCTTACCAAGACAAATCAACATCCATTTTGCAAGCACTGCGGCGTCCGCTCATTTGGCATTGGCAGCTCACCGCGTTGGGGCGACTTTTACGCTGTCAACCTGGCGTGCCTGGACGATGCGACAACTGAAGAACTCGTGAATGCGCCTATCACCTATCTCGATGGTAAAGCCGATAATTGGACCATGCCTCCGGCGGAAGTGCTGCACCTTTAGGGGATATATGTTGGACCGCAGGAAAAGCCATATCGCCTGCAAGCGGCCAACAGTCCTGTAGAGGTGCTCTGTTTTCGTCCCGCAGTCTAATTTGTACCAATCCGTTCGGATTCGGTCTAAGAGATTCTAGAATGGCGCGGAAGCCGAATTCTTTAGATCGAATTAGTGTTTTCGAAGAAAACGTTAGATCGGATTCGACTGCAAGCCATGTCGGCTTAGATCACTTTTGTGCGTCACTGATCTGCCTTTAGACTGCCTTCGGAGCCGTTCATCGGAGTCCGCCCTGCAGTTGGCGGCGCGGATCCAATGATCATCACCGGGAAAGCGTAGCCAGACCAGCCGCCACGCATTACGTCCTTTCGCATGGTGATTGGCAAATAGCGACGGAGTAAAGGACGTGCCATCGTCGGAAACAATGCGGTCGCCGACCACCTTGGCGAACTCGACGGTGTCACGATAGCTGGTCCGCAAGGGCCGTCAGGTAGATAGCCTGCTTCATCTCATATGTCATGATCCGATCCTTTCCAGAAGAGTCTAATGATTGGGTCGCAGAACGAGAATGTAGTTCGTTTTAGATTTTGGGCTCAAAAACGTAGATCAAATTAGACTTTGACGTCGTTTTTTCGGATCGTATTAGATCACCCCATAACGATTTCAGACTGGATTAGTAGCAGGCAGTGCCAATTAGACTGAATTAGAACAGCCCAGAAAAATAGGACCCACTCTCGCTTCTGCCGTGGCGGGGTTAAGCTCCGGCCACCTGCCACGCGCCATTCTCATACACCCGCTCATCATCCAGATACACCGCCTCGGTAATGGCGAAGATATCCACGTGATAGCGCGCATCCTTGCGCTTGAACTGGGGCTTCTGGTACTGCCCGTGCTTCGCGCCGAGTGAGAGGTGGATGCCGCACATGCGCTCATAGGTGCCGATATCGTCCACCGTGCGCTCGAAGGAGAAGGCGCGGTTCATGCCGAAGCCCAGCTCGCGCACCCATACTTCGCCTTCGTGTTCGCGGATGATCTCCAGCATGCGGTCGAATTCCGGCGTGCTGTTTTCGGCGCCAACCACGCGCCCGCGTTCCACGATCATGGTGATCGGCGTAGTGGGACGGTTGATGTGGAAGGAGGTATCGCCAAACACGAACACGCGCACGCGGCCGTTCACGGCTTCCAGGTCCTGCGCTTCGGTGAACACTTCGCCGATGGGGAACAGGCCGCCCACATTCTTCATCGCGCCGTAGTCGCCGATATTCAGCTTGGCTTCTTCGAAGGGCGAGGCGAACACCAGCTGTTCGCCGCCGCTGTCCACCACGCCGCGCTGTGCGCGGTCGATGCGCGCCTTGAGGCGGTGGCCGAGGCCACGGTAATAGGCGGGGTCGTAGGCCAGCGCTTCGAGGTAGACCAGCGCCTGCTCGCCCGGCATGCGCGACAGGTGCATATGTTCGATAACCTTCAGCCCCAGCTTGAACAGCTCCATGCGGATGCGGTAATCGTTGAGGCGAAAGCTGCTGGTCTGCACCAGCACCACCAGGTCTTTCGCCTGGAGGCGGGAAAAGGCTTCGAGGATCTGGGAAGGTTCGACCGTGTCGAAATCGATGAACTCGCCATCCGGCAGGGCGCGGCGGTAGGCTTCCGTCAGCACTTCATTCAGCTCGCTACGGTGGTCGAACACCACCAGCGCGCGCTGCGGCGGGGCGTGCTCGATGGCGAGGGCCAGCGTGTCGCGGATATTGCGCGCGGCCAGTTCGCGGACCTGGGCTGAAAAAATGCTCATATTTCGTCTATAACAAAAGTGTGGCGGAAAGCCCCGGCATTATACGGTGCCGCGCTTGTAGCGCCCCGGGCGCCCATGTAGAATCGGAGGAATATAGCCAGAGGGCAACATCTGGCCGACACCACAGTGGAGCAGGGATGAGCATACAGTTTGGCCAGGATTTGCCGCAGGAGCGGCCCGAGCCTCAAGGGCGCGCGGCGATTTTTGTACCGAGCGGCACAATCAAGGATGATGTGCTGCAGCTGGTGCGCATGGGCGCCGCTGTGGTTGGTTTCGGCAACCACGACCGCACGGTCACTATCTACTACGAGAGCAACCGTTTCAACGAACCGGCCTTGCAGAAATGGGAACAGCGCGCGCGCAAGGCCTATGACCGCCTGATCGACAACCTGCCCACCACCTCGAAAATGACCACCCGCCTCGATTACTTCGAGCAGGTGGGCTACATCAATGGCAAGGGCATCACCATCCGCCGCATGGACAGCCTGAAGCGCTGGCTGGAGCAGTCCGAGCAGCTGGAATCAGCGCCGGAAAGCGAGTTCGTCGCCTATACGCCGCCTGCGCCGCCGAAGAAAATTAACATTACTGAATGATGCTGTTGCGCGGTGTGTGAATATTCACACACTCAGCAATTAAGGCGATTTGTGCTGTGCTACTCTGGAATCACGGGTTCGACGAAGCCCGGTGCCATAAGGCCGCAAGGCCACTTCCAAGAGGAGACTTATCGCTATGAAGCATCTTTTCCGCGTGCTGTTTGCTGCCCTGTTTGCGTTCACCGTGGGCGGTAGCGCCCAGGCCCAGTCCGACCACCGTGGCACTGCCGACGAGGCGGTGGCGATGGTAAAAAAAGCGGCAGCATATCTTGAGAAAAATGGCCGGGCCAAGGCCATTGCAGCGTTCAACGATCCCAAAGGCGAATTCATCAACGGCGACCTCTATGTCTTCATGTTCGGCATGACGGGCGATGAGCGCGGCGTGGCGCTGGCGCATGGCCAGAACGCCAAGATGGTGAACAAGAACCTCACCGAGCTGAATGCCGGGGGCGTGTACCCGATCAAGGAGTTCCTGAAAATTGCCGGCAGCCCGGCGGGCAAGGGCTGGGTGTCCTACAAATGGCCGAACTCCATCAGCAAGAACCTCGAAGATAAGTCCACTTATGTGGAGAAGGTGGGCGATGTGCTGATAGGTGTTGGTATTTATAAATAATTGCTCGTAACTGCGTGTAACTTGCGCGCAACCCCTTTCAAAACTTTCTAACGTCCCGCCATCGCGGGACGTTGTATTTTGTCCGGTCCGCCCAGATTTATGCGTTATGATGGGCCCAACAGCACGCGCTCGCCGAGGCAGAGCTTGTGTTCATTTGCTTCAAACAGACCGGATGAAACATGGCATACAGGTGGCAAACCGAGGATAGTGCCTGGCTCGAACACGCGCCCGGCACAGACGGTTTTGAACTGGAAGGCAGCAGGGACCTGAGCCCGGTTGCCTGGGCCGCGCATGCGCGCGGCCGGCTGCCGGACGTGGCGGCGCTGCTGGGCGCCTCCCTGCCCATGTCCTGCCATCATGCTCCCATTTACCCCGAAGATTTTGCGTTCTGCCCGGATTGCGGCGCGGCGCTGGCCGTGGCCGAACAGCGTCCGCAGCGCTTTCCTGCCTGGTGGACGCCGGCCGGAACTTCGCCCCTGCCGCCCGCCGCCTGGCCGCTGCCGCGCCATGTGCCGCAAGGCCTGCCGCTGAGCGCGGCGCCGCTGGCGGCAGCGCTGGAGCAGCGTCCGGCCGAGCCAGTGGTGGGACAGGCGGAATTGCGCCTGCCCGCGCCGCCCAATTCCGTGTGCGTGTTCGCTTCCGGCCGTTTCGGCTTCGCGGCCCAGCGCCTGCTGGCGCTGGCTTACACGCGCAATGTGCTGCAGTACTGGGATCCTTTTGCTGCCCATTGGCAGATCATGGTGCCGGAGGAGGGCGCGGCCGATTTGCGTTTTGAACGCTCCGCTTACGCCTGGCTGCCTGCCGCCGCCGGCGCGCGGCGCGGCGAGCTGGGGCTGGTGCCGGGCGAGAGTGGCCTGCACCGCCTGCTGGTCAACCCGGTCGGCGAGAGCTACCGCACCGAGCCTCTGCTGCACGCGCCGCTGGCCAGCGGTCCCGGCGCGGTGGGCCGCTATATCGCCTGCCTGTTCAATGCGCCCGATGGGCTGCGGCTGTGGACCGCGCTGGCAGCGGGCGCCGATCCCGAAGTGCTTGCAGTCAGCGGTGCGGATGCGCCGGCTGAGGGCTGGTCGCGGCCATACAGCTACGATGGCGCGCTGGTCTGGCTGCATGAGCGCGGCCAGCTGCTGTGGTATCCGGGGCGTGCGCCGCAATGGCTGGCATGGCCTTTCCCGTGGACGCCGCGCCTGCAGTTCGGCGGACCGGTGCGCAGCCGCGACGGCAGGCTGTGGCTGATCGGGCACGACGGCGAGAGTTACTCCTTCCGTGAACTGGGGCGCGAAGACGCACAGCTGGAGCCGATCGATGGCGCGCGCCTCGGTTTCGATACGCTGCTGTTCCGGCGCGGGCACCAGGTGAAGAACGAGCCCTGGTCGGTGGAGGATGTGGAGGACCAGCGGCATGGCGATGCGCTGGTGCTGCCGCTGCTGGCGAATATCTCTGCCACGCGCAGCCAGTCTTCTGGCCTGGTGCTGCGCATCGAAGGCTACACCGGGAAGGCGGAGGCGGCGCTGAGCGGTGAAGTGCTGCCCCGCACCTTTGTGGAATGGGTGGGGCAGCGCAATGTGATCCTGGATGAACTGGTGCGCCTGCGGCATCCGGCGGACTGCCATGTGTTCGTGCACGACGACTGTTTGTGGCTGCACCATCCCGCATGGAACGAGATCCGTGGCTGGCGGCTGGAGAGCGGCGCATGAGGGCCGCCGTGTTTGCGCTGCTGTGCGCCGCAGCGGGAACGGCGAGCGCCACTTCGCACGTATTCCTGGTGCAGAACTCGGGCTGGATGGAGCCTTTCTACAGCGATCCCCGCTCGCAATACAAGGCGCTGGTGCGCGAGGTGGCGCTGGCCGCTGCGCAGCCGGGCGATGCGCTGGTAATGGCGTCCTTCAACCAGAGCCTGCCCGGCGCTGCGTCGCCCAGGGCGCTGCTGGCGCTGAAGGTGGATGAGAAGCCGCCGCGCGATGCGGTGGCGGCCGCGCTGGCCTCGCTGGACGTGGCGCGCAAACCGGGCAGCAATGCGCTGGCCGATACCGATCTTGGCGAGGCTGTTCGCACCTCCATCGATACGGCGCTGGGCGGCAAGCCGGGGCTGGTCTGGCTGTTCACGAATAACCGCAACAGCCCGAACAACGACCAGGCGACAGCGCGGCGCAACCGCGAGTTCTACCAGTTGATTCACGAAGGCGGCGAGATCCGCAAGGCGCTGGCCTTCCCGCTGCATATGCCGGTGAAGGGTGCAAACTATTCGGCCAATGGCCTGATGGTCTATGTGTTTGCCGTGCAGGAGCAGGGCGTGCGCGAGCTGGACCAGCTGCTGCGCACTGGCCGCGTGCAGCAGGTCATCACCGAAGCGCCCGCACGGCTCAAGCCCCTGGACCAGGATACGGTGCGGCTGGTGCCAACGAAAGTCAGCGAGCTGCCTGGCGTGGCGTTCAGCACCCAGGCCAATGGTGTGCTGCGTGCCGACATCGATGCTGCCGGCCGGGCGCAGCCCGGGCAGGGCGGGGCCGCACGCATCGCCTGGCGGGTTGAAAACACGATCTACCCTTACACGATTATCCATGCGCGCATCGCCGCCAGCTCTGTGCTGGCCGGGCATGCGGCGCCGATTGCGCTCGATGCGGGCGAGATCAGCGCACTTGCTCCCGGCAAGAGCCAGGCGCTCGGCTCGGCCATGCCACTGCCTGCCGCCCAGCTGCCGGGGCAATGGTCGCTGGAAGCTGTGAGCGCCGCCGGATCGGCGAAGGTGCTGCCTGCCCGCATCGACGTTCAGCTCACGGAGCAGAAGCTTGAGCTGTCGCAGGCCTTCCGCCAGCGCATGCAGGCGCTGTTCCCCGGTGATCCGCTGCCGGAGATTTTCACGCCGCCGTCCCAGATCAAAAGCTCGCAAGCACGCCTGCCGCTGGAGGTGCGCATCAACTACGGCATCGCACCGCTGGCAGCGCTGATCGGCGGCGTCGCTGCGCTGCTGGCCGCCACTGCGGCGGCCGTGCTGGCGGCCACGCGGCCGCGCAAGGTGGTAGTCACCATCGACGGCGAGCCGCGCACCGTGCGCGCCAAACCCGGCACCAGCACGCCGCTGTACGACCGCGCCGGCAACCGCGCCGCCACCCTGCACACCAAATTGTTCGGCAACCACCTGGCGGACGTGCGCGAAGGCGCGCAGGTCCGTCTCGGCAGCTAACCCTTCGAGGAAACCATGCAGACTCCCGATCCCGGCTTCAAAGTCCCCGACAGCTCCGCACCGAAAGCGCCGAACGGCGCCAACTCGCCGCTATCGCCAACGCCGCCTGCCGAAGGCGCTCCGGCAATCGAAGTGGCGCCGGTGGCAGGCGCACCGGCTACCGACACGTCCAGCCGCGATATCGCCATCGGGGGCGCGATCTTCCTCATCTTGCTGGTGATCTTCTTCTTTGCCCGTAACGCCTATGCCAACCACCTGGTGCGCAAGCGCGTGTCGCCGTCGTCGGCCGATACGGCAGGCTGGCTGATGTTCTTTGGCCTGTCCTTCCTGAGCGCCGCCGTGGTACTGGGCCTGCTCAACGCCAGCAAGTTCCTAAACTTTGCCGTCACCGGCACGCTGCTGGTGTTCGGCATTGCGGCCATTGCCGGCGCGCTGCTGAGCGGACGCCGTTAAGGAGACTCCATGAGCGACAAGAAGACTGAACTCAAGATCGACCTGCGGCCAACGCTGTTCATCGGTGCGGGCGGTACCGGCATGGAAGTGCTGATGCGCATCCGCCGCCGTATTCTGTCTGCGGTGTGGAACCGCCATCATCCCACGCGGGTGGATGCAATCGGCGACTTCCCGGTTGCGCGCTTCCTGCATATCGACCTCGATAACGGCGCGGTCATCGACGAGGGCAAGTCGCAGCGCACCGATCCCTGGTTCGAGCTGGTGAAGCTGAGCGACGAGGAACGGCTGGTGGAGGCCATCGACCTGCCGCAGTACCACGAATCCGACGACAGCCTGGCGCGCTTTCCGCTGATTGAAAGCTGGATGCCGCTGCGGCCCAAGAAGCTGCGTTCACTGGGTATCGATCCATCGAAAGGCGCGGGCCAGATCCGCGCCGTGGCACGGCTTTACCTGTTCGATAAATATCCCAAGCTGCGCGGCCGCATCAAGGGTGCGCTGAATTTCCTGAGTAGTAATGCGGGTAATGAGCGCAAGGAGAACTACCAGCGCCTTGGCCTGCAGGTCGACACGTCGAAGTTCCGGATTGTCGTTATCGGCTCGAACGCGGGCGGCACCGGCGCAGGGACGATGATGGACCTGGGCTGGATTGCCAAGGCCATTGCGCGGCAGGAGGTGGCGGACAGCCAGGTCGATCTCGTGATGTTCATGCCAACCGCCTATGCGAAGGCGAACAAGGAACGCACCGAGGCCAATGCCTACGCCACCATGATGGAATTGGAAACGGCCATGCGCGATATGAGCGCCAACGTGCGCTGGGCCGATCCGGACAGCCTTACCGGCCGTGGCGCACCATTCGATGATGTGTATTTCGTTGATACCGCCAACCTCGCCAACAAGGCCACGCTGGATGTGAAGGATGTGTACCAGATGGTAGCGGACTCGCTGTTTGAGGACTTTGCCTCGGCCGATTTTGCCAACCGCAAGCGTTCGGTGGCCGTCAACCAGCAGCAGCACAAGCTCGGGCCTTTCAATCCGCGTGTACCGGAGCAGCGCTTCGGCGATATGCGCCTGTCCTACTCCAAGGTGTATTCGGCCTTCGGCCAGTCGGTGCTGGATACGCAGCAAAGCCTGCGCGAAGACATCCGCGCCTACGAACTGGCAGGGCTGATGGTGAAGGCCTTCTTCGGCATCATGGGCAGCGACGGCGCCCCCGCGCGCCGGGCGGGCGACCAGGAGCGCGATGTGTTCATGCGCGAACAGATGGCCATGAGCGAACAGCCCTTCGATGAGTTTCCGGACTTCCGCAAGGGCCTGATCGACACCACGCCCTTCCACGAATATGCGCTGACCGGCCAGCTGCTGCAGGACAAGGACGAGCGCTCGCTGCTGGAACGCATCGAGAGCAAGGTGCAGATGGAAGTGGACCGCATCATGTCCGGCTATGAGCTCAAGATCTGGCGCGAGAAGGTGGCCGAGCTGCTGCCGCAGCTGGAGCGTGATGCGATCCGCGAGGCAGGCGCCACGGCCGAGACGAGCGAGGACCGGCTGAAGCGCCACACCAGCGAACTGTCGGCCCGCCTGCAGGCGCGGGTGCGCGGCAAGCTGTATGGGCTGCTGGATGACCGCAAGCAGGGTGGCCTTGAGTTCGTGCTCTCGCTGCTGGAGCAGATCAAGGGCCGTATCGCCCAGCGCGACCTGCCGCATATGGAACGCAATGCGCGGCGCTACCGCGAAATGCGTGACATGCTGCGCACGCGCCAGGTGGAGGAGTCGCTGAACAATCTCACCCAGGCTTCCGGCAAGCTGCTGGGCCGGGAACAGCAGTCGCGCGAAGTCATGGCGCACCTGAAGCGCGATATTGCCGACTACCTGCGCTTCCACTTGCTGGCGGTGGCGGCGGGGCAGGCGGTGGAGCTGCTGGCTTCCATGTCCACCTGGCTGGGCGAAATCCGCACGGTGGACGAGAAGGGGCGCGCCGAGTGGAGCGGCATCGCCGGTGAATTCCAGGAAGGCCGCCGCTGCGTGGAGGCCATGCTGGGCGCGGTCGACCAGCGCATTGCCCAGTTGCGGGCGGATGCGCAGCACGAGCATGCCACCTACATGAAACTGGCGAGTGAAGTGCCGCCTGAACCCGTGCAGCTAAGCGGTGACGTAAGCCAGTGGAGCGAGGAAGTGCTGCGCGAGTTCGGCGGTTCCGCGCGCCTGTTCCCGCAGCTGGGCGACGAGAAGCTGCGTTCTTCGCTGCTGCTCAAGCTGTTCCGCCGCGCGCAAACCCAGCTCGCCACCGCGCATGCGGGCGATGTGGCGCCGTCCGATCCGCTGCTGGACCGCCTCCTAGCCCTGTCGCCGCAGGAGCGCCAGCGCATCTTCAATGAATGGATACGCAGCGCCATGCCATGGGTGAACGCGCGTTTCAGCGCCGAGTATTCGCCGCATGCTGACCAGTTCAAATGCTTTATCGGGGTGGGCGATGCCAATGGCTGGCGGCGGCTGGAGCCCGAGTTGCGCGCGGCCGTGCCGGCAGGCTTCTTCCACGGAGACCTGATCAGCATCGTCAACACCGGCATCGGTGGCAAGGCGGTGTGCTATATCGAACTCTCCGGCTTCCCGATGACGGCCTTGCGCGGCCTGCCCACCTGGCGCACGTCCTACCAGATCGAGAATCCCAAGATACCGACGCACCTGCATTTCGATGCCACGCGCTTCCGGCATCCCATTGCCCCGAGCATGGATGAACTCAACCGGCTGGCGGATGATTACGAGTGGTTCCTGCAGGCGATTGCGCTGGGTGTACTGAAACGCAAAGCCGACCTGGGCGACCGCGAGGCCAGCTTCCAGCCGCGTGGACAGTATCTGTTCGAAGTAGAGCAGGGCTCCGGCGAGTGGCTGCAGATCGGGAATGAGTTTGCCATCCGCTCCAACGGCTTGCCCGCCTACTACCGCGACCAGGTGATCGCTTCGGTGCAGCAGCGGCTTGGCCGCATGGGGCCACACCAGATGGTCCTGTTGGCTGCGCTGATGCGCCACTACCAGCTGCGCGTGTACCAGCCGCGCCTTGAGGTTGATGAGACGGGCGCCGAGCTGCCATCGCCATCGCTGCCGAATATCACCGCGCGGCGCCTGCATGATGCCTGGCTGCGCCGCGCGCATGCCTCCGACCCCTCGCTTGGCGCGGCGTCTGAGGAACGCGCACTCGATGCACTGGCTCAGTGGAGCGAAGTGGTGCCCGGATCGGCGAGCGACAGCTACAGCTGGGAAGTGCAGCAGCAGGTGGAAAAGCGCGTGCTGCGGCCGGAATATCTGGCCAGCGAGTCGGCAGCGGCAGGCCTGTTCGGCGCTGCACCGGCTGCGGCGCCGGACGGTCTGTACAAGGTCTTCCTCAACCGCGTTCAGCATGGCCCCTTCACGCTGCCGGAACTTGCGCAGCGTATCGCGCGCGGCGAAGTAGAGCGGGGAACGAAGCTGTGGAACATGCGCTGGACGCCGCACGTAGATCAGTGGAAGGCTGCTGCCGACTTGCCGGAGATCGCGGTGCTGTTCGGCGGCGCGATTCCCGATCCGCAGGATGAAATTCCTGATCCGGAGTAAGTGGTGGCTGATTTGTACGCATGCATCAACAGTACCTGCGGCAGGCCGTTTCCGCGTGCCGTGAACTTCTGTCCGTATTGCGGCACGCGGCAGCCGGGCGCTGTGCTGCCGCCCGCACCGCCGCCGCAGGTGGACGCTGCGCCTGCGCCACAGGTGCCGCAGCCTTCCGCCGAAGATGCCGCAGCGGCCTACCGCGCCGCCGTAAACGCGAACAAGGCCGCCGGCAAAGCAGCGGCCACGGGGCCGGTCACGGATGGCGCCGGGCGTTCAGGCGCCGGTGTCCGCCCATCAAGTCCTTTCGGCCCGGCCAGCGCAGCGAAAGGCGCCAGTGGCAGCGTGCAGGCAGCGCGGCCGCCTGCACGCAAACCCGTCAGCAAGAGCACCTGGCTGCTGGTCGCGCTGCTGGTGCTGGCGATCTGGCTGGTGGTGAAACCGGAGAACCGTGGGAAGCAGTTCGAGGGCCGCGTGAACGACGCCATCGCCCTGACGGCCGATTGCCGCATCAGCAATGCGCGCACCGAGCTCAGTGCCCTGAAGACCGCCAAAGCCACACCCGAACAGCTGCAACGCCTGCAGGATGCTATCGATGGCGCCGCGCCGGACTGCGAGAAAGCCCGCCAGCGTGCGAAGGCATGGAACGATCTGCAGCCGGGCATCAACAGCGCCATGAAGGCCAGCAAGCCGGAACTGGCCGCCAGCCGTCTTGCGGCCTTTACGAAGAAGTGGGGCGAAGACAAGGAAACGGATGCCGTGTTCGCCCGCATCGACACCCTGCGCGCCGAGCAGCTGCTGGACGAGGCCAACGCCTGCCTCAAACAGGGTAATCACAATTGCGCGGAAGCGAAGCTGCGCCAGGCCGAAAAGATGAATCGGCCCGAAGTGGCGGCGCGGCTGAATGCCCTGAAAGACGACCTGTCACGCTTCCTCGAATCGACCCTGCTGCGTTAGTTCTTGCAAGTAACGGAATCCATTGACACTCTTGCAAATGCCGATTTACTATCCAGATGCATAAGCACTTATGGAAACCTATATTACGGAGACTGAATCAGCAATGCGTAAATTCCTTCCCCTTGCAGCCGCGATTCTCTGCGCCTTCACCGTCAACAGCGCAGGTGCACAAAAACAGCCACCAGTAGCACCAGCAGCGCAGCAGACCGATCCCTTAAGTGCGGCAGACAAGGCCGCAGCCATTGAGCTGCTGGCGCAGCGCCTGTCCGCCAAATATATTTTCGCGGACGCAGGCAACAAGATGGCTGCCGCCGTTCGCGACCATTTGCGCAAGGGCGACTACGACAAGGTGGCCACGTATGCTGAATTCGCAACGACCCTGACGGCCCATCTCCAGGCCGCCAATCCGGACAAACACCTGCGCATACGCCATGTGCCAAACGCAAGGCCTGACCGGCCGCGTCCCTCTCTGAAGACAGGCATGCCTGCCGAGGTTCGGCAGCGCATGGGCGAAATGGGCAAATACTGGAACTTTGCATTCGAAAAGGTGGAGCGCCTGCCGGGCAATATCATGTATGTGAAGTTCGACAGCTTCTTTGACGCGGACGTCGGCAAGGCAGCCGCTACCGCCGCCATGAACTTTGCAGCCCGTGGCAACGCGATGATCATCGACCTGCGCGAAAACGGCGGCGGCGACCCGCGCATGGTGGCATACGTGGCAAGTTACCTGCTCGGTGATAAGAAGGTCCATCTGTCGGATATGTACTTCCGGGCTGATAACGAAACGAATACCTTCTGGAGCGACCCTGCCGTTCCGGGACCGCGATTTGGTGCGGATAAACCGGTTTATGTACTCACCAGCGCCAAAACCTTTTCCGCCGCCGAGGATTTTACCTACAGCCTCCAGGCGATCAAACGCATCACGGTCGTTGGTGAAACCAGCGGCGGCGGAGCGCACCCGATCCAGCCTTTCCGTATCGGTACGCACATGATTGCCGTGATCCCGACCGGCCGGACGATCAACCCCGTCACCAAAGGCAACTGGGAAGCTACCGGCGTGAAACCGGATGTCGCCGTCGCAGCCGACAAGGCCCTCACCAAAGCCAACGCCCTGGCCCTGCGTCAGGTGCTGCCGGAAGTTAAGGATGAAGAGGACCGCCCGATCCTGGAAAAGCAACTCGCCGAGCTGGAAGCAGCTTTGTAACAAACGGCAGCCGCCGGATTCAGCGCAGCGCACCGTTCAGCCAGTTTTTGCTATGCTAAATGGCAATTTTTTTAGGGAGGGAGTGCGTATGCAAAAGCACATCATCATCGGCGCTGCGCTGCTCGGCCTTGCGCTGGCCGGCTGCCATAAAGAGGAAGAGAAGCGCCTGAACGAGGGCCCGGCCGAACGGGCCGGGCGTGAAATCGACCAGGCGACGGCGAAAGCTGCCGTGGAGCTGGACAAGGCCGCCACGCACGCCGAACGCAATATCAACAAGGCGGCGGAAGTGATCGGCGAGAAGCTGGAGAAGGCGGGCGAGAAGGTGCAGGAATCGGCACGCGAAGCGCGCGCCGAGGAAGAAGCGAAGAAGCCGAAGTAAGGCCTAGTTGCCGGCCTTGCGCGGGCCTTTCAGTGGCACCACATTGCTGTGCACATCGCTGGCCGGCGGCGGCACGCCCGGTGGGCCGCCCAGCACCACGCTCAGGTCCACGAAGCCTTCGCGCCAGGCGCGCTCCAGGTCCTGCTCGATGTGCTCCATCGTGGTCTGGCTGAAGTTCGAGAAGCCATGCACGCCATATGCCCGGTTGCGGCCGTGCGACTTGGCCAGGTACAGCGCCATATCCACGAGGTTGACGGCACGCTCCCATGGCAGCGGCGTGTTCACCGGAATCAGCGGGAAGGGCGCGAAGCCCACCGAGACATTCACATTGATCTGCGCACCGTGATACTCCAGCGACTGCGAAGAGATGCTGTAGAGGATGCGGCGCGCCACTTCCTCCAGGCTGGAGCGCGGAATCGCAGGCAGGAAGGCGAGGAATTCTTCGCCGCCCCAGCGCACGATCATGTCGGTCTCGCGCAGCGCAATGCGCAGCTGCGCGGCAATCATCTTGAGCACCGCATCGCCCGCCGCGTGGCCGTGCGTGTCGTTGATGTTCTTGAAGTGGTCCACGTCCAGCAGGAACAGCGCGCCCACCATATCGTCGCTGCGCCGCTCCACCACATTGTGCGCGCGCATGAACTCCTGGAAGTGGCGGCGGTTGTAGAGAGAGGTGAGCGGGTCCAGTGAGCTTTGCTGCTTGAGCTCCAGGTTTTTCACTTCCAGCTGCGCATTGGCCTGGCGCACCTTGCGGTACAGCAGGCCGACGATCACGGCCACCAGCGCGAACACCACGGCCAGCAGCCACCATACCCGCTGCTGCAGGCGGCGGTTATCCAGCTCCGCGCCTTTCACCTGGTTGTCGTGGCTCAGCTGCTCGATCTGGCGCTGCCTCTTCTCTGCTTCATATTTCTCCTGCAGTTCCAGCACGGCCTTGCGGCGCGCATCCTCGAACAGTTCATTCGACAGCTTGCGTTCGCGGTGATAGGCGGCGATGGCTGCGGCGTGGTCGCCCGCACGTTCCAGCGCAGAGCCGTATTCGGACAAAATAATGCGCAGCTCTGGCTTGTCTCCCAGTTTCTCGTAGGTCGCCAGGCCGCGTTCGAAACTCTTCTTGCCTTCAGCAACGCGGCCCATGCCGAGATAAGCCTGGCCGATGTTGATGCGTGCGGTCGCTTCAGTGTGCCCGTCGCGCAGCACAAGGGCGGCGTTCAGGGACTCGGTGCCGAAACGCAGCGCACGCGGATAGTCGTTCTTCTTCAGGTAGATGTCGGACAGATTCACCAGCGTGCTGGCGACCATGGCCTCCGCCCGCATCTTGCGCACGACTTCCAGTTTATTGAGCAGCGCGCGCATGGCTCGGTCAATCTGCTGCGTGTCGATGGCCAGGCCGTATTCGGTGTTCAGGGCCAGCGCCATGCGGCCAGCTGACTGCAGCTCGCGGGCCACCTGCATGGATTCCTCCTGCACCTGCCAGCCTTTGTCGAATTCCTTGAGCTGCACATAGAGCAGCACCAGGGCGTTCAGTGCACTGGCCAGTGGCGTGAGATCGGACTTGATGCCGCGTGCCAGGTCAACCGCCAGTTGCAGCTTGGGCAGGGCATTGGGGAAGTTTCCCTGCTCCGCATAGCTCTGGCCCGCGGTGATGGATGCCTGCACGCGCAGCGGCATGTCGCTGGTGCCGCTCGCAATGCGGTCGGCCTCGAATGCCAGCTGGTGGGAGGCTTTTTGCTCGCCCATCTTGGAAAGCGTATAGGCTCGGGCCAGCATGCCTTTCGCCAGCAGCACGTTGTCCTTGCCTGCGCGTGCAAAGGAAATCAGTTCGTCGGCTGCCTGCAGCGACCGTTCGAAGGAGTTGATGCCGCGCCAGGCGTAAGCCACCTGCACGAGATATTCTCCGTAGATGGCGGGGGAAGAGGAACGCGCGTCAGCGTCGATTTTCTGGAGGCGGGTCAGCGCCTGGTCCGGCAGGAAGCGGACCTGCTCGCTGATTGCGGAGAGTTCGCGGTCCAGCGCCGTCTGCGCGAAGGCAAGCGTGGGCGCAAGAATGCAGGCCGCCGCCAGCAAGCGAATGCCACGCGAGATTCCTGAGACCGTTTTGCCTGCCAACTGGGGCTTCCTTCCGCTGCAATGTCCCGGAAATTATATGCCGTTGCAGAGTAGAAAGTCCCAGCCTGTCCCAGATTTTCCACAAAAGTGCACAGTTTCCTGTCACTTCTTTACTACTCAATTGTTTATTAGCCAGCTTTCCTTGCGCTTTATGCAGCCAATTGCTGCAGTTGGTATAAACGCTGGTACAACCCCTGGTTAATCAGCATCAGTTCATCGTGCGTGCCCGATTCGTCGATGCGGCCGTGATTGAGCACCACGATGCGGTCGGCATCGCGGATGGTGGAGAGGCGGTGTGCAATCGCGATGATGGTGACGCGGCCACGCAGTTCATCCATCGCGCGCTGCACGATCTGCTCGGTAGCGCTGTCGATGCGGGAGGTGGCTTCGTCCATCAGCAGAATGCTCGGCTGGCCCGCCAGTGCACGCGCGATGGCGATCAGCTGCTTCTGGCCCGAGGAGAGACGCGAGCCGCCTTCGCCCAGCAGGGTGCTGTAGCCGTCTTCCAGCGCCAGGATGAAGTCGTGGGCGTGGGCAGCGCGCGCTGCTGCTTCAATGCGTTCCTGCGGCAGGCCGCGGCCCATGTCGATGTTCTCGTAGGCCGAGGCGGCGAGCAGGAAGGGGTCTTGCGGCACCAGGCCTACTTCGCTGCGGAACTGTTCGGTGTCGATATCATCCAGCGGGCGGCCGTTCATCAGGATGCTGCCGTGCGGCGCCGGATAGTAGCGCAGCAGCAGCGACATCAGGGTCGATTTGCCGCTGCCGGTGTGGCCCACGATGCCGAGGAAGGTCCCTTGCGGAATGGTCAGCGACAGGTCGTGCAGCACGCGCTGGCCCGCGATGTATTCGAAGTTCAGGTGGCTGATGGCGATGGCCGGCGTGGCCGCATCGTTGCTGGCGCTGGCCGGAGGAGTGGCAACGCCGGCTTTGCGGCGGTGCTCCTGCGCGTCCTCTTCATCCAGCAGCGTGGCCACACGCGTGGTGGCGATCACCGATTGCTGCAGCTGGCTGAATTGCATGGTGATCTGGATCAGCGGCTCCACCACGCGCGCGATGTAGTTGATGAACGCATACAGCACGCCCACTTCCACCGCGCTCATGGTGCGCTGGCCGAAGGCAAAGATCACGCCCGCCAGCAGCATCACGTTCAGCAGGTCCAGCGCGGGACGCAGCAGCCAGGCGTTGGCCTTGATCTCGGCCACGCGCTGCACATACTGCTGCTGGTTGGTGCTGGCAAAGCGCTCGGTAAAGCGTTCGCCCGCATTGTTCGCCTGCAGCACGCTCATGCCGCCGATGGACTCCGCCATCTGCGCATTGATCTCGCTGCGCAACTGGCGCGCCCTGGTCACCGCCGGTGCGCTCAGGCGCTGGTACATGAACACGATCAGCAGCACGCATGGCAGCAGGGCCACCACAATCAGCATCAGGCGCCAGTCCAGCCATGCCATGGCGCAGACCATGCCCACCAGGACGATGGAGTTGTCCAGGATGACGAACAGCACCTGAATGTAAAGGCCCTTGACGGCTTCCGTGTCGTTGGTGACGCGCGAGACCAGCTGGCCCGTGATGGCGCGGTCGAAGAAGGCCATGGGCAGGCGCAGCACGTGGTCATATACGCGCTCGCGCAGGCGCTGCACCGAGCGCATGGCCAGGCCGGACAGGCGCACCAGCTGCATATAGCGCAGGATAGTGGAGGCCCAGCCGGTGATTAGCACACCGCCCAGCAGCAGCCAGATATGCGGCCAATCGAGATGGCGTGGCAGGATATGCTCGTCGATCAGCTTCTTGCCGAGCAGCGGGCCAAGCACTTCGAGTGCGGCAGCGCACACCAGCCACAGGAAAGCCCAGTAGAGGTGGCGGATATCGGGTTGCGTAACGCTGTACAGCAGGCGCCAGGAGCGCTTGGCGGCGCCCGGCTTGTCTTGGTTCTCAGGCTGCATCCAGGCTGGCCTCCAGTTGTTGGTAGCGCCACTGGCTGGCATACCAGCCATTCAGCGCGAGCAGTTCTTCGTGCGTGCCCGCCTCACTGATGCGACCGTCGCGCAGCACCACGATATGGTCGGCATTCACCACGGCGCTCAGGCGGTGGCTGGCGATGATGGCACTGCGGCCGGGGTGGGCACGGCGCAATTCTTCCAGGTGTTCCAGGATGCGCGTCTCGGTGCCGGTATCCACGGCAGACAGCGCATCGTCCAGCAGCAGCAGCTCGTTATCGGACAGCAGGGCGCGGGCAATCGCCACGCGCTGGCGCTGGCCGCCGGACAGGGTGATGCCGCGTTCGCCCACTTCGGTTTCGTAAGTATGCGGGAACAGCTGGATATCGTCGTGGATCGCTGCCAGGTCCGCCGCGTGCTCCACTTCCTTGCGGCTGGCTTCCGGCCGGGCCAGCGCAATGTTCTCCGCAATGCTGGCCGAGAACAGGAAGGATTCCTGCGGCACCCAGCTGATGGCATCGCGCAGCGCCGCGAGCTTGTAGTCTTCCAGCGCATGGCCGCCCCAGCGCACCTCGCCCTGCTGCGGCGTGAGCTGGCGCAGCAGCACGCGCAGCAAGGTCGATTTGCCCGCGCCGGTAGGGCCAACGAGGCCGATGGTCTGGCCCGGCTTCACCGTCAGCGACAGACCGCTCAGCGCAAGCGCCGTCTGGCCCGGATAGCTGACCGATACATCGCGCAGCGTCAGCTCGCCCGGCTGCAGCGTGGCCAGCGTGCCGTGGTCGTCGATGGACAGCGGTTCGTCCAGCATCGGCTGCAGGCGGGCCCACGCGGCGCGGCCGCGTTCGATCAGCGACATCACCCAGCCTGCCGCAAACATGGGCCAGATCAGCAGGCCCAGATACATGCTGAAACTGGTGAGCGCGCCGATGGAGAGCTCATTGGTCCACACCAGGTAGCCGCCATAGCCCAGCGACAGCACGGCCGCTGCCGACAGGGTCAGGCCGAAAGCCGGTTCATAAGCCGCCTCCCAGCGCTGCGCATTCAGGTTGGCCTGGGCCGCGTCGCCGGCCAGCTCGGAGAATCGCTTGCTGCTGCGCTGCTCCAGACCAAGGGTGCGCAAGGTGCGCACGCCGGACAGCGTTTCCTGGACATGCTCATTGAGAGAGCTGAAGCGCTTCAGCGCATCGGCCGATGCGGTATGAATATTGGTGGAGATGCGCCAGAAGGCGTAAGCCATGATGGGGAAGGGCAGCAGCGATACCAGCGCCAGGCGCCAGTCCACGCCCAGCAGCATCATGGCCAACACCAGCACCAGGGTCAGGGTGCCGTCGAAACCAGCCAGCGCGGCTTCGCCGGCGGCCATTTCAATGGCGTCGATATCGTTGGTGGCCAGCGCCATCAGGTCGCCGGTGCGCTGTTTCTGGTAGAAGGCCGGACCCTGGCGCGACAGGCGGCGGTAGAAGCGCGTGCGCAGCTCCACGCCCAGCTGGTAGGCGGCGGAATAGAGCCGGATGCGCCATGCCACGCGCAGGCCGTAATTGAGCAGGCCGACCAGCAGCAGCGCGGCGATACCTGTCAGCAGCTCGTCGCCGCTCAGGCGATTGGCTGCGAGGCCATCGACCATGGAGCCAATTTTGCGGGGAATCCAGATGGCGATGACGGCGACACCGGCCAGCATTACGCCTGCGGCGGCGTACGCGCGCCAATGCGAACGTACGAAGCCGCCAATCAGCCTCGATAAACTCATGACATATCCTTGCAGTGAGCCCGCTAGGATACATCAAGCCCGGCGTTCCCGCCCGGCGGGAACGCGGGACAACGGTCCGCTTACTTTTTACCTTTGGCGCTCACCGGCACGGCGGCAACTGCCTCCGCAACCGCCTTCGCAACAGCAGCGGGTTTGGCCTTCACCGGCTTGGACGGGATGTCGACCGGCGCCGCCACGGCGGCGGCCGCCGCTGCGGCCGCATCGGCCACCGGGTCGGCCACCGGTTTTGCCGCTTCCACCACCAGCGCTGCCGTTTCGGCCGGCGCCTTCAGCGCCAGCGGTTGGGCCGTTTCGGCGCCAGTGCGGGCCGCACCCAGCTGGTCCTTGGCGGTCTGCAGCAACTCAGCCTGGGTCTGGCTGGCGATACTGAACAGTTCACGGCCATAGGCCAGCACCTTGTCCAGTGACGGCGCCTGCGCGGCACTCAGGCTGATGAATTCAGTCGCATCCTTGGCGCCCAGCAGTTGCTGTACGGCATCAGAGCCCTGCTCAACGGAGGCACGTGCCGTGCTGACGTTCAGTGCGAAGACTTTCTGCGCGCCTTCGAAAGCCTTGCTGGCGAAGCTGTTGAGGATGTTCAACTGCGTTTCAAGCTGCGATTTCGCGGCCTGGGACAACTGCTCCGGAATGGGGAACATAATTTCTCCTGCAGAGGGTTGGAAATGGTGCGATGCAATAAGTTTTATTTTAGCCATGAACAGGACCGAAGGAAAGCGCTTTTCACACCGGACATAGCGGAATTTGCGAAATGAAACATTGCGCTGCATCATGATACTTGCCCCATTGCGGGAAACGGATAGCGGTGCCTACAATCAGCTAAACAGATAAGCGGAGAAAACACCGATGGACGCAGTGATCCGTAACGCCACGCTGCCCGACGGCAGGCAGGGCATCGACGTTGCCATTGCAGGAGGGCGGATCGCTGCCATCGGCCCCGCGTTGCCGGTGCAGGCAGCCTTGCAGATCGATGCCGAAGGCGATTTGCTGGCGCCGCCCTTCGTGGACGCCCACTTCCATATGGATGCCACGCTCAGTTACGGCCTGCCCCGCGTGAACCAGTCCGGCACCCTGCTGGAAGGGATCGCCCTCTGGGGCGAGCTGAAACCGGAACTAAGCCAGGACGCCTTGGTGGAGCGCGCGCTGCAGTACTGCGACTGGGCGGTGGCACGCGGCCTGCTCGCGATCCGCACCCACGTTGATGTGTGCGACGAACGCCTGCTGGCGGTGGAAGCGCTGCTCGAAGTGAAGCGCCGCGTGGCGCCCTATCTCGACATGCAGCTGGTGGCCTTCCCGCAGGACGGCCTGCTGCGCAGCCCTGGCGCCTTCGCCAACCTGAAACGCGCCATCGCGATGGGGGTGGATGTGGTGGGCGGCATTCCCCATTTCGAACGCACCATGGCGGATGGCGCCGAGTCGGTGCGCCTGTTGTGCGAGTTCGCGGCGGACAAGGGCCTGCGCGTGGACATGCACTGCGACGAATCGGACGACCCGCTGTCGCGCCATATCGAAACGCTGGCCAGCGAAAGCCACCGCCTCGGTCTGCACGGCCGCGTGGCCGGGTCGCACCTCACGTCCATGCACTCGATGGACAACTACTATGTGAGCAAGCTGCTGCCGTTGATCCGCGAGGCGGGTGTTGCGGCCATCGCCAACCCGCTGATCAATATCACCCTGCAGGGACGGCATGACAGCTACCCCAAACGGCGCGGCATGACGCGCGTGCCCGAGCTGATGGCGGCCGGCGTGGATGTGGCCTTCGGACACGACTGCGTGATGGACCCCTGGTACAGCCTGGGCTCGGGAGACATGCTTGAAGTGGCCCATATGGGCCTGCACGTGGCGCAGATGACGGGCCAGCAGGCCATGCTGGCCTGCTTCGACGCCGTCACCAGCACCCCGGCCCGCATTCTCGGGCTGGAAGGCTATGGCATTGCGGAAGGCTGCAACGCCGACCTGGTGCTGCTCGATGCGGGCAGCCCGGTGGAAGCCATCCGCCTGCGCGCCGCGCGCCGCATGGTGATGCGGCGCGGCCGGGTGGTGGCCGAAGCGCCGCGCGCCGCCGCGCGGCTGGCGCTGCCGGGGCGGCCCGAAAACGTGAACTTCCGCCTGCAGCGCAAGGTGCCGGCATGAGCACCATCCTCACCACCGCCCGCCTGACCTTGCGCACCATCGGCCCGGAAGATGCGCCTTTCTACCTGGAGCTGATCAACGACCCGACCTGGATTGCCAATATCGGCGACAAGGGCATCCGCACCCTGGAGGGGGCGGAAGACAATATCCGCAGCGGCCCGATGGCCATGCAGCAGCAGCTCGGCTACTCGCTGTACCTGGTTGAGCGCACGGCCGATGGCGAGCGCCTTGGCCTGTGTGGCCTGATCAAGCGCGACACGCTGCCCGATACCGATATCGGCTACGCCATCATGCCGCGCTTCGCAGGGCAGGGCTATACCTACGAAGCGGCGGCCGCCGTGCTGGCGTATGCGCGCGATTCCATCGGCCTGGAAAGGCTGCTGGGGATTACCTCGCCGGGCAATGAGGCGTCCAATTATCTGCTGCAGAAGCTTGGGCTGAAGTTCGTGCGCGTGGTCCAGATGGGCGATACCGACCTCGGCACGAACCTTTACAGCATCATGTTCTGACCAGCGCTGCACGCCGCGCTGCAAAGGCGCCGTCGCCCAGCATGGCGTGCACCAGCGACATCACCATCAGGAACAGGGGGTATTCCCAGCCGCCGCCGGTGGCGGTGAATACCCACCCGTTCCCGGCGTGGACAAACAGCGCGCCCGCCAGGATCGGCAGCAGCATCAATGACACCAGCCGTCCGTGGAAGCCCGCCAGCAGGGCGGCGCCGCCTGCGAGTTCGGCCACCACAACGGGGTAGGCCAGCCATGCCGGCAGCCCTTGTGACGCAAAGAACTGCGCCGTTCCCGCCAGCGTAAACACCATTATTTTCAGCAGCGCATGGGCGATCCACATGGTGCCCAGGCTCACGCGCAGCAGCGCCGCCGCCAGCTCCTGCTGGCCATTGATCATCTTTTGCATGATTCGATCCTTTGAAAGTCGTTGCATTTGCAACTAAATCGCATTCTAGTTGCTAGTCGTTGCAATTGCAACTAAAATTTGTGCATGAAAAAAACTGCTGAAACTGAATCGTCATGGCCGTACTTCCTTACGGCGCATGCGCTGCTGACGGAGAAGATCGAACAAAGGCTGTCGGAGGCAGGATTGCCGCCGCTGGGCTGGTATGACGTGCTGTGGGCGCTGGAGCGCGCGGAGGAGCACAGGCTGCGCATGCACGAACTGGCGCACTACGTGGTGCTCACCCGCAGCAACCTCACGCGCCTGGCGGACCGCCTGATGGCGGCCGGGCTGCTGGTGCGTGCACCGGACCCGAACGACCGGCGCGGCGCCTTTGCGGTGCTGACGGCGGAGGGAAAAGCGCTGCGCAAAAAAATGTGGCCGCTCTATTCGGCGGCCATCGGGGAGCTGTACGACGCACAGCTTTCGGAGGAGGAGCAGCGCGTGCTGGGCAGCGCGCTGCGCAAGCTTATTGCTTCAGCGCGTTCTTAGGGAAGAACCACGCCAGCGGCAGTTTCACGCGGCTGGCCCAGGCCTGCTCGTTGTGGATGCCGCCGATATCCTCGTGGTAGTACAGGTCCTTGCCTTCGCGGTAACCCTGCTTCAGCATCGCCGCCTTGAAGGCCTGCGTATCCTCCACGCCGTCGTAGCCGGTGCCTGCATCGATGTAGAACTGCACCGGCAGCTGCGGCGGCGGGTTCAGAACGAAGCTGCGCTGGTTCCACCAGAAGGAGCTGGAAACGCCGCCCGCCTTCGAGAACACTTGCGGATAGCGCTGCGCAATGTAGACGGAGGCGATGCCGCCCAGCGATGAGCCCATGATGGCCGTGTGCTCGCGGCCGGGCAGGGTGCGGTATTGCTTGTCCGCCCATGGCTTCACGGTATCCACGATGAAGCGCGCGTAGTCATCCAGCTTGCCGCCGCCGATGTACAGATCGCAGCACGGCGTGTATTCGTTCATGCGGTCCGGCGTGTTGTCGATGCCGACCACAATCACTTCCTGCATGTCGCCGTTCGCGATCAGGCGGTCCGCCACCTCATCGATATTCCATTCCGTGCCGTAGGCCGCGCTCTTTGCGTCAAACAGGTTCTGGCCGTCGTGCATGTAGAGCACGGGATAGCGTTTCGATGGATTGGCCTCGTAGCCCGGCGGCAGGTAGACGCGCAGCTTGCGTTCATTATTCAGCTGCGGCGACTTGAAGCCCTCGATGATCTGGACCTTGCCGTTCTGCGGCGCAGCGGCGGGCACCGCCGCCAGCGGCATCAGGCGATAGCCGTGCAGGGCGAAGTCGTTGCGCGGACCGGAAACGCCGCCCGCATCCTTGTAGCTTGCATTCGCCTTCAGGTAGCTCATGTTCGTGAAGTCGCTGAGCTCCAGCGTGTAGCGGCCGGGCTTCAGTTCCGCATACAGTGGCGTGGAGTAAGACGGCTGCTTCGCGTCCGCAGGCGAGTGCGGCATCTGCACCACGCCTTCCGCCGCCACGCTGCCGGCCGCATCGCGTACGCGCAGCCATTTCACGCCATTGGTGATGCCCAGGTTGATCTGGTGCGCGGTATTGCGGTATTGCGTCTGCACCGCGTAGCGGCCCGCCTGCGCGACCTGCACGCTGGTTGCGGCCGCTGCGTCCTTCGCCGCAACGGCAATGCCCGGCTCGATGCAGGCGGGTGCGCTGTGGTGGCTGCGGTTGCCGGAATCCGTGAACACGGCTTCCACGGCATAGCAGGCGTTGCGCAGGCCCGCTGCGCTGCGGTCGGTCCAACTCTTCGCCATCAGGCGCTCCGCCACCAGCTTGCCGTCGCGGTAGATATTGAAGGCCACCAGCCCGCGTCCCGGCAGGGCGGGTTTCGCGGTGGCCAGGGCATCACTGCTGGCAATCTGCAGCACGGCGCCCTGCGCGCTGCGCTTCAGCGAAGCGATGGTGGGTTCGTGCGGCGCGAACACGGCGCTGTCCTGTTCCAGCACCGGCGCGGTGACGCGCGTGATTTCCTGGCGGCCGGGCAGCAGCGGGCCGAGTTTCACTTCAATCTGGCTATCGGCCTCGATCTCGCTCCACTTGGCCGGCATATTGATTGGCTTGCCGTTCTGGGTGACGCTCATCACGGCGAAATGGCCGGGCTTGTTCTCCGCGGCAGGCAGCAACACCTTCACCTGGATGCGTTTGCCCTGCAGCGCAAGGCCGCTCAGCGTGATGGCGTCGCTGCCGTTGAATACCATGCCGCGCAGCTTGGCGGTAATGAAGGGCCGCACGTTGATGCCGTCATTGGTGGTGGAGACGCCGAACACGCCGCCAATGATAGCGCCAAGATAGCCGCCCACGGACCACAGCTGGCGGCGCGAATTCACCACCGGGCCGTTCAGCTCAGCCTTTCCAGGGTGCTCCAGCATGGTCTGGCCGGACAGCCATTCCAGGTTCTCCATATTCGACACGCTGACGGCGGCGCCACGCAGCAGGGTGTCGTAGGCGGCATCCGCCACGGTGACATTGCTGTGCATGATGGCCGCCTTCAGGCCGTAGGCCGTGACGAAAGGCCAGATCGCGCGGTTGTGGTACACCGGCATATCCTGCTGCTGCGGCCAGATGACGGGTGCGCCCATCGGCCCGTGCGGGTAGTGCGCCAGGATGCTGCGCGCCTGCTCCGCATCCGCCACGCCGGTAACGATGGCCAGCGACTGGCCCAGCCAGTCGAACTTGTGCATCGGCGCACCGTCGAAATGGCCTGCGGTCACGCTGCTGTACATGCCGGCATCCTTGAGCCAGAAGCGGGCGTTGATGGCCAGCTTGAGCTGCAAGGCCCAGGCGCTGTAGCGCTCCGCCTTTGCCGCGTCACCCTGTTCCTGCGCCAGCTGCGCCGCCAGCGTCAGCGCCTTGTAGTGGCCGACGTTGGTGGACAAGGCCTTCGATGAGGCCATGCTGGACAGGTCACCCGGAATCCATGACGCGTAGGACTGGTCGCGCCAGTCGAGGAAGGATTCCTCTCCGTTGTACAGGCCCGTGCCGATGTCGAAGGCTGCAATGCGGTCGTTTTCGATGGTGTTGCTGAGCGCTTTCAGCGCCGTGGCCGCGAAGGCTGCGCGTTCGGCCGCAGGCAGCGCCTTCAGGGCTTCTTCGGCGCCGAAGGCCCAGCTCACGCGGTCGGTGCTCACCGGCCAGCTGCCGCCGCTGCCCGTGTCCTGGATGATCTGCAGGCCGTCGTCGCTGCCGCCCGCCTGCTGCGGCTTCTTCACGCCATCGCGGTAGCCGGACAGCTTGAACAGCAGCGAATTGCGCACGCGCTGCGGGTCCAGCATGCCGAGGCCCAGATTGGCGGCATAGGACAGGTCGCGCGTCCACACGTAGTTCCACTTTTCGCCGGTTTCGAAGCATTCGCAGGGAATGGCTTCGCCGCCGTTATAGCTGCCATCGCGGATGGCGGATACGGAATCCAGCTTCATCTCTTCGCCCGCCAGCGCGAACAGTGCATCGAAAGCGATATTCCCGCTGCGCACGCGCGGCAGGTCTGCGCGTTCCGTGTACTGTGCCGATTGCCTGTCGCCTTCGCGCAGCTTCATCGTGGTGGAATGCGTGTAGGTGCGCAGCGGCGCATCAGCGTCCGGCGACGCGAATTTCACGGTTTCCTGCTTGCCGAAAGAGCCGAACTGCGGCGCGAGTTCGGCGGCATGGCTGGCGCCGGAAAGCAGTCCGGCCGTCAGCATCAGTTGGGTGAGCCGGTTCATTGGAGCTCCAGAATGAGGGCGCTGCGCGCAGGCAGCGTAATGCTTTCTTTCAGCGTGAAGCGCTGGCCGGTGGCCACGTCCTGGCCGCTGCTGACACCGGACAGCATCTCGCGGAAGCGGTCCGTGGCCAGCGTGACATCTTTGCTGTTCCTGTTCAGCGCGACCATGACTTTCTTCGTGCCGTCGTAGCGGAAGAAGACATAGCTGTCTTGCTCCGGCCCGTAGTGCATGGTTTTGCCGTGATGGATAACGCCGGCGCCCTTGCGCCAGTTCATCAGCTTTTTCAGGAAGGCCTGCGCCTCGCGCTGTGGTGCGCTCAGGCCTTCGCCGGTAAAGGCGTTCACCTTGTCGCCCGCCCAGCCGCCGGGGAAGTCCTGGCGGTAGGAAGGATCGTCGCGGCCCTTGGTGGTGCTGCTCATCAGCACTTCGCTGCCGTAATACAGCTGCGGAATGCGCGGCGCGGTCAGCACATAGCTCATCGCCATGCGGAACAGGGCCGGGTCGCTGTTGACCACACTATAGATGCGCGACAGGTCGTGGTTCCCCTCGAACAGCACCAGGTTGCCGGGATCGGGATACAGGTAATCGAAGGACAGCGCTTCGTACAGGTCCTTCAGGCTGTAGGTGCCGTCAGTATCGGAGAGTGCCTTGCGCAGCGCATCGTTGAGCGGGAAGTCCATCATGCTGGGCACATACGATGTGTAGCCGTCGAAGTTCTGCTTGGCGCGCTGCCAGTGCGCCACGACCGGCGCATGAATGCTCCATTCCTCGCCCACCAGGTTCAGGTTCGGGTATTCCTGCATCACGCGGCGCGACCATTCGGTGAGGAAGGCGTTGTTCGAATAACCGTAGGTATCGATGCGCAGGCCGGACAGGCCCGCATACTCGATCCACCAGATCGTGTTCTGGATCAGGTAGTTCGCGACATAGGGATTGGCCTGGTTCATATCCGGCATGCCCTTGCTGAACCAGCCTTCGGTGAAGTTGCGCGCGTCCTGCTTGCTGGCGTAGGGATCCTGCACCGCATTGCGGTGGTGCTCCGTCATCACCGGCGTGCCTTCGTAGCTGATCCAGTCCGGCATCGGCATATCCTGCATCCACCAGTGCTTGCTACCGATGTGGTTCAGCACCACGTCCTGGATTACGCCGATGCCCTTGCTGCGCGCCTGCGCTACAAAGTTGCGGTAGTCCTCGTTGCTGCCGTAGCGCTCATCGATGCGGTAGTGATTGGTGGCCGCATAGCCGTGATAGGAGTAGGCCGGCATATCGTTTTCCGCCAGCGGCGTAGGCCACACCTGGGTGTAGCCCATGTCCGCCAGGTAGCCGATGGCCTGCGTCATGCCGCGCAGGTCGCCGCCGTGGCGTCCGGAGCCGTTTTTGCGATCGTATTTGTCCGGCATGCGCGCCACGCTGTCGTTGGACGGATCGCCATTGGCGAAACGGTCCGGCATCAGGTTATAGATCACGTCCTGCGGGCCGAAGCCCTTGCGCTGCGCCGAACCGGCATCGCGCTGCAGCAGGCGGTAACGGTAAGCGGCGGCCTTTTTGCCGTCGCGCGTAAAACTGATTTCGAATTCACCGGCGGCCGCGCTGTCGGACAGTGCCAGGTCGATGAACAGGTAATTGGGATTGGCCACGCGCGATACCGCCTCGATGCGCACGCCGGGATAGTTCAGCGCAGGCTGCAGCTCCGCGATGCGGGCGCCATGCACCATCAGCTGCAGCTTCTTATGTGCCATGCCGCTCCACCAGAAGGCCGGCTCCATATGTTCGATGCGGTAGGTACTTGCCTGCGCGGCAGGCGTGAGGGCGGCAGCAGCGAGCAGCGCGAGAGCGATGCGTTTCATGCTTGTCTCCTTTTGTATTAGTAGCGGGACTACAAATTTATGCTCCGGCAAGAATAGTACACCAGAGCGGAGGAGGTCGGCTGTAGTTCGACTACAGACCCTTGCAAGCGCTTGTGTAGCCTAAATACAACGTGGTAGCGGTTCTCATAGGGAGGCGCGCTACGAAAGGGCGTAGTTTCACGTAGTCCGGTCGATCTTTAATTGACACCAAATCTAGTTTTAGTACAAAATTGCTACACGACGTCTAGAAGAACGTCTGCAATTCCTTGGATTCCCGTGTAGTTGAACTAGGCGATGTTGTTGTTGCACTACGGGAAAATTGTTTAATGAGTGAGGGGACTTTAATGACTATTTCCGCGTCCGCGCGCAGCACGCGCACGGCCCTGCAACTGAGCCCGGTAGCCGCTGGCTGCGCCCTGTTCGTTGCAGCACTGGCTGCTCCTGCCTATGCCCAGGCACAATCCACCCCGGCCGCAGATGCGCCGATTGCCACCGTTACCGTGTCCGGCATCCGCCGCGGTATCGAAGACGCGATCTCGGTCAAGAAAGACTCCACCTCCATCGTCGAAGCGATTTCCGCTGAAGACATCGGCAAATTGCCGGACGTGAGTATCGCCGAATCGATCGCCCGCCTGCCAGGTCTGGCTGCCCAGCGCGTAGCCGGCCGTGCCCAGTCGATCTCCGTGCGCGGCCTGTCGCCAGACTTCTCGACCACGCTGCTGAATGGCCGCGAACAGGTGTCGACCGGCGACAACCGCTCCGTCGAATTCGACCAGTACCCGTCCGAGCTGCTGAGCGGTGTGACGATTTACAAAACCCCTGACGCTGGCCTGATCGGCCAGGGCCTGTCCGGTACCCTGGACCTGCAGACTGTGCGTCCGCTGAACTTCAGCAAGCGCACCGTGGCGATGAATGTGCGCGGCGAGAAGAACTCGCTGGGCGGCATGGCCAACACCGACGACACCGGCAACCGTTTCAGCATCAGCTACATCGACCAGTTCCTGAACCGCACCCTGGGCGTGGCCATCGGCTTCGCCCACATGGAATCGCCAGTGCTGGCGCAGGAAACCGGTATCTACGAACCATGGAAGACCGACGGCCGCACGGGTGTCCCTGCCGGCACCACCATCACCGATGGTATCAAGGCGCTGGCCCGCACCGGCTACAACCGCCGCGACGGTCTGATGGGCGTGGTGCAGTATCGTCCTAACAAGCAGTGGACCAGCATGCTCGACATGTACGCATCGGTCTTCAAGCACCAGGACACGGCCAACCAGTTCGAGATCAACCTGAGTGGCTGGAATGGCGGCCTGCAGCCCGATCCGTCCTACAGCAATGTGACCAAGAACGGTAACGCCATTGGCACCGCTGTGGCCAACAACGTCTATCCGCTGGTGCGCGGCATGTTCACTGACCGCCGCGACGACATCCGTGCCGTCGGCTGGAACAATGAACTGCGCCTGGACGGCATGACCGTCGTTGCCGATGTGTCCTACTCCCGCGCCAAGCGCGATGAACTGAGTCTGGAGAACAACCTGCAGCTCGGCGCCATCAACAGCGCAGCATCGCTGGACAACATCAACCTGGCCTTCAACACCGGCGCCTTCCCGACGATGTCGCCAACCCGCCGCACCTACAGCGATCCTTCGCAGCTGTACCTGAAGGGCACCATCTACGGTTCCGGCTACGGCAAGACCCCGTATGTGGAAGATGAGCTGAAGAGCGGCAAGCTGGCGGTAAACTTCGCGGCCACCGGTGCACTGGAAAAATGGTTCTCCGGTTTCGACGTGGGCGTCAACTACGCCAACCGCGAAAAGGCGAAGGACCAGCCGGAAGGCAACATCAACATGATCGGCAACCCGACCGCGATCGGCAGCCAGTTCCTGTACTCGCCAGTGGACTTGGGCTTTGCAGGCATCGGCACCATCCCGGCATGGAATGTGCCGGCCGTGGTCAGCAACTACATGTCGTTCAAGCCCACCTCCACCGAGAGCTACCTGATCTCGAAGAGCTGGCTGGTGTCGGAAAAGATCACCACCGCTTTCGTGAAAGCGAACATCGATCATGACTTCGGCGATGTAACGCTGCGCGGTAACTTCGGCGTGCAGGCACAGCACACCAAGCAGTTCTCCGATGCGAACTACTGGGACGGCACTGCAGCTGTCGGCCAGCAGGTCAAGCCAGTCCATGACGGCAAGTCCTACACCGACTACCTGCCGAGCATGAACCTGGTGTTCGGCCTGGCGAACGAAAACACGATCCGCATGGCGGTGGCCAAGCAGATCGCCCGTCCACGTATCGACCAGCTGCGTTCCGCACTGGACTTCGGCGTGAGCGACGTGACCTTCGATCCGGGAGCAAGCGGCGGTAACGCCCAGCTGGATCCATGGCGCGCCAAGGCATTCGACCTGTCGTGGGAAAAATACTTCGGCAAGAAGGCATATGTAGCCGCTGCATTCTTCTACAAGAAGCTGGATACCTACATCTTCACGCAGACGAACACCTACGACTTCTCGAAGTTCATCCCTGGCACCAAGGCCGATACGCAGTTCGGTAACTACACCGCACCGTACAACGGCAACGGCGGCACCATGAAGGGTGTGGAACTGTCGGCTTCCCTGCCGCTGAACATGTTCACGCCAGTGCTGGACGGCTTCGGTATCCTGGGTTCGGCAAGCTACAACGATTCCGCCATCACGATCGAAGATCCAAGCGCCAGCATCGGCAAGGCGATTCCGCTGCCAGGCCTGTCCAAGCACGTGTATAACTTCACCGTGTACTACGAGAAGAACGGCTTCGAAACCCGTATCTCGCAGCGCAAGCGTTCGGACTTCGTGGGTGAGATCGGCAACTTCGCAGCAGAGCGCAGCCTGCGTTACGTCGTCGGCGAAAACGTGATCGACTTCCAGATCGGTTACAACTTCAACGACGGCCCGCTGAAAGGCCTGGGCCTGGTGCTGCAGGCGAACAACCTGCGCAACGCCGCCTACGAAACCTACAACGGCAACCGCAACCAGCAACTGGAATACCAGAAGTACGGCCGCACCATCCTGGTGGGCGCAAGCTACAAGTTCTGATTTCCGGAACATATGCCACAATCAAAAACCCGTCGCGCAAGCGGCGGGTTTTTTTCCATCCATTCTTCATTTCCGAGACCGATGCAACGCACACCGTTTGCCCTTGCTGCGCTGGCCGCGCTGCTGGCCGCCACCACCGCTGCGCATGCGCAGAACGCCGACCGCCAGTTCCAGAGCTTCGCCGCGCGCGGCAATGCACTTGAAATCGCGACGAACGACGGCCGCTACCTGATCAAGCCTTATTCGGCCACCGTGGTCGAAACCACCTTCGTGCCGAAGGGCGAGCAGATCGATCCTGCGTCGCATGCGGTGATCCTGGCGCCATCGGCCACCGTCACGCTGCGCGAAGCGGCGAACCATATTGAATATGCCACGGCCGGCATCGCCGTTACGGTGCAGAAGAAGCCTTTCCGCATCAGCTACGCCTACAAGGGCCAGCCGCTGGTGGCCGAAAAGCTGGGCTATGTGAAGAAGGGTGAGCTGGAAACCATCCAGTTCGCGCTGGATGACAGCGAGGCGCTGTATGGCGCGGGCGCGCGCGCGGTAGGCATGAACCGCCGCGGCAACCGCTTCCAGCTGTATAACAAGGCGCATTACGGCTACGGCAACCGCTCGGAGCTGTTGAATTTTACGATTCCGATGGCGCTGTCGTCGAAGAAGTACGCCATCCATTTCGACAATCCGCAGATCGGCTACCTGGACTTCGACAGCAGGAAGGATGGGACGCTGAGCTACGAAACCATCGGCGGCCGCAAGACCTACCAGGTGATCGCCGGCGATGGCTGGCAGGACGTGATGAGCAGCTACACCAGCCTGACCGGCCGCCAGCCGCTGCCGCCGCGCTGGACCTTCGGCAATTTCGCCAGCCGTTTCGGCTATCACAGCGAAGCGGAGACGCGCGCGGTAGTGGATAAGTTCATCGAAGAGAAAATCCCGCTGGATGCGGTGGTGCTGGACCTGTACTGGTTCGGCAAGGAAGTGAAGGGCACCATGGGCAACCTGGCCTGGGACAGGGACAGCTTCCCGAACCCGGAAGGCATGATGGCCGATCTGGCGAAGAAGGGCGTGAAGACAGTCGTCATCACCGAGCCCTTCGTGCTCACCACGTCGAAGCGCTGGCAGGAAGCCGTGGACCGCAAGGTGCTCGCGACCACGAAGGATGGCAAGCCTTACACCTACGATTTCTTCTTCGGGAACACGGGCCTGATCGACCTGTATAGCCAGCAGGGCAAAGAATGGTTCTGGAGCATCTACAAAGACCTGAAAAACGGCGGCGTGGCCGGCTGGTGGGGCGACCTGGGTGAACCAGAGGTGCATCCCTCCGGGTTGCAGCACGCAACGGGTTCGGCCGACCAGCTGCACAATGTGTATGGCCACGACTGGGCGCGCCTGATTGCGGAAGGCTACCAGCGCGACTTCCCGAACCAGCGCCCCTTCATCCTGATGCGCGCCGGCTACTCCGGCTCGCAGCGTTTCGGCATGATTCCATGGTCCGGCGATGTGGGCCGCAGCTGGGGCGGACTGCAGTCGCAAATGGAGATCGCACTGCAGATGGGCATGCAGGGCCTGGGCTATATGCACTCGGACCTCGGCGGTTTCGCCAACGCAGTGCTGGACGATGAACTCTATGTGCGCTGGCTGCAGTACGGCGTGTTCCAGCCGGTATTCCGCCCGCACGCGCAGGAAGAAGTGGCGCCGGAGCCGGTGTACCGCGACGAGGCGGCGAAGAAGCTGGCCGCGGAAGCGGTCCGCCTGCGCTACGCCATGCTGCCATATAACTACACCACGGCTTTCGAAAACAGCCGCACCGGCATGCCGCTGATGCGCCCCATGCTGTTCGAAGAGCCGGAGAGCGCCGATGCGGCAGTCATGTCGTCCACCTACCTGTGGGGCTATGACTTCCTGGTGGCGCCGGTGGTGGAGCCGGGCGCCACGCGCAAGGAAGTCTACTTCCCGAACAAGGGCAGCGTGTGGTTCGACTTCTACAGCGACAAGCCGCACCGTGGCGGCATCACCGAAGCGCTGCCCGTGGTGAAGGAACATATTCCGGTCTTCGTGCGTGCGGGCGCCTTCATCCCGCTGGCGAAGGTGGTGCAGAGCACGCGCGACTACTCCACCCGCCATATCGAGCTGCACTACTATCACGACGCGAGCGTGAGCGCTTCGTCCGGCAAGCTGTACGACGACGACGGTGAAACGGCGCAGGCCTGGGAGCAGGGCAAGTACGAACTGGCCCACTTCAGCAGCGTTGCTGCGAAGGGCGAGCTGACGCTGAAACTGCGCAGCGAATCCGGCAAGGCCTGGAAAGCGCAGCCGCGCAGCTACGCGCTGCAGGTGCATAACGTGGCGGCACGCCCCAAACGGGTTATGCTCGACCAGCGCGCAGTCCAGTCCAGGTGGGATGCGAAGCGGAAGGTGCTGACCGTTGACCTTCCTGTGCAGGCGGGCGGCGAACGCACGGTTTCCATCACGCTGTAAGTCATGTAGCCGGTGGCGTAAAAACCTGTTGTTTGACTACAGTGATTTACGCCATCCCTATGAGAATACGCATTTGCGTAATTGACAGGCACTTATGCGCATGTTATTTTGCTACAAATTCACCTGCGCGCATTCGCCGCTGCAGATAACGGGGACACGCTAGATGCACTCTTCATCCATCAAGCCAAGGCTGTCGTTCTGGCAGCTCTGGAATATGAGCTTTGGTTTCTTCGGCATTCAGTTCGGCTTCGCGCTGCAGAATGCGAACACCAGCCGGATTTTTTCCACGCTTGGCGCCAATCCCGATGAACTGCCGCTGCTGTGGCTCGCGGCGCCGGTGACCGGGTTGCTGGTGCAGCCGATTATCGGCTACCTGAGCGACAACACCTGGCACGCGAAGTGGGGCCGCCGCCGTCCCTTCTTCTTCCTCGGCGCCTTGCTGGCATCGATCGCGCTGTTCCTGATGCCGAATTCCTCCGCCCTGTGGATGGCCGCTGCCGTGCTGTGGATGATGGATGCCGCCATCAATATCTCGATGGAGCCCTTCCGCGCCTTCGTGGGCGACAAGCTCGATCCCTCGCAGCAGACTGCGGGCTTCGCGATGCAGACCTTCTTCATCGGCTGCGGTGCGGTGATTGCATCGCTGCTGCCAACCTTCTTCGCCGATGTGCTGAACGTCAGCAATGTGGCCGCGAACGGCAGCATTCCGGATACCGTGCGCTACTCCTTCTACGCGGGCGGCGCTGTGTTCTTCTTCTCCGTGCTGTGGACCGTGCTGACCAGCACCGAAACCCCGCCGGAAAACCTGGAACAGTTCCGCGCCGAGCGCGCCGCTTCGCGCGGCCTGGGTGCAGCGCTGAAGGATATCTTCGGCGGTTTCCGCCGCATGCCGAAGACGATGGCGCAACTGGCCCTGGTGCAGTTCTTCACCTGGATTGCGCTGTTCGCGATGTGGATCTACACCACGAACGCCGTGGCGGATAATGTGTTCGGCACCACCGATGCGCAATCACCGCAGTTCCAGGAAGCGGGCAACTGGGTGGGCACCATGTTCGCGGTGTATAACGGCGTGTCCGCGCTGGCCGCCTTCATCCTGCCGATCTTTGCGCGCGCTACCAGCCGCAAGATGGTGCACACGGTCTGCCTCATCATCGGTGGTCTGAGCCTGATCAGCGTGTTCATGATTACCGACAAGCAGATGCTGCTGGTGCCGATGATCGGCGTGGGCATTGCGTGGGCCAGCATCCTGACCATGCCGTATGCGATTCTGGCGGGCGCGCTGCCGGCCCACCGCATGGGCTACTACATGGGCGTGTTCAACTTCTTCGTGGTGATTCCGCAGATCGTCAGCGGCATCGTGCTGGGCTTCTTCATCAAGCACTTCTTTAACGGCCACGCCGCCAGCACGTTGGCGCTGGGCGGCATTTCGATGGCGCTGGCAGGTTTGCTGACGCTGCTGGTCAAGGACTCGGCGAAACCGGCCGGCTAAGCGCGCGCCGCCGCACGATTGTTCGGGGTAAAAAGGCGGTTGCGCCGGCGCTCAACAGGCGTCGGCAACGACCACCCACTCGGAGCGAACATGGCCATCCATACGGTAGCAAGCACCCCGGTGCCCGGACAGCGTCCCGGCACCTCCGGACTACGGAAGAAAGTGACAGTCTTCCGCCAGCCGCATTATCTCGAAAACTTCGTACAGAGCCTGTTTGACACGCTCGGCGACCTCACGGGCAAAACCCTGGTGCTCGGCGGCGACGGGCGCTATCACAACCGCAGCGCGGTGCAGGCCATCCTCAAGATGGCGGCGGCGAACGGCGTGGCGCGCGTGCTGGTAGGGCAGGGCGGCATTCTGTCTACGCCGGCCGTCAGCTGCGTGATCCGCAAGCGCGAAGCGCTGGGCGGCATCGTGCTCTCGGCCAGCCACAATCCCGGCGGCCCGGACGGCGACTTCGGCATCAAGTACAACATCTCCAACGGCGGCCCGGCGCCGGAATCCATCACCGAAGCGGTGTATGCGCGCACCACAGCGATCACCTTCTACCGCATCAGCGATGCGGCGGACGTGGACATTGACCGTATCGGCAGCACGCAGCTGGAGCAGATGCAGATTGAAGTGATCGACCCGGTAGCCGACTACGCGGAGCTGATGCAGCGCCTGTTCGATTTCGACGCGATCCGCAAACTGTTCGCCGGCGGCTTTACCATGCGTTTCGACGCAATGAGCGCCGTCTCCGGCCCGTATGCCAAGGCTATTCTGGAAGGCATGCTGGGCGCGCCGGCGGGTACGGTGATCAACGCCGTGCCACTGGAAGATTTCGGCGGCCACCATCCCGACCCGAATCCGGTGAATGCGGCAGAACTGATTGCCCTGATGGCCGGCCCCACGGCGCCGGACTTCGGCGCCGCATCGGACGGCGATGCAGACCGCAATATGATCGTCGGCCGCAAGTTCGACGTCACGCCGTCGGACAGCCTGGCGGTGCTGGCTGCGAATGCCACCGTGGCACCCGGCTACCGCAGCGGCATCAAGGGCATCGCGCGTTCGATGCCCACTTCGCGCGCCGCCGACCGCGTGGCCGAAGCGCTGGGCGTTCCTTGCTACGAAACCCCGACCGGCTGGAAGTACTTCGGCACCCTGCTCGACGCGGGCAAGGCTACCCTGTGCGGCGAAGAGAGCTACGGCACCGGCTCCAATCACGTACGCGAGAAGGACGGCTTGTGGGCTGTGCTGTTCTGGCTCAACCTGATTGCCGCCGCGGGAAAACCGGTCCAGGAGATCGTCACGGAACACTGGTCGAAATACGGCCGCAACTACTACTCGCGCCACGACTACGAAGGCATCGACAGCGACGCCGCCAATGTGCTGATGAACGACCTGCGCGTAAAGCTGGCGAACCTGGCAGGGCAGGAGATGAACCACTACACGGTGGATTATGCCGATGACTTCTCCTATACCGATCCGGTGGACGGCTCGCAGGCGCAGAATCAGGGCATCCGCATCGTGATGACGGACGGCTCGCGCATCGTGTACCGCCTGTCCGGCACGGGTACCGAAGGCGCCACGCTGCGGGTCTACCTCGAACGCTACGAAGCCGATCCGGAGCTTCACAACATACCAACGCAGCAGGCACTGGCTGCGCTGATCGCCATTGCGGACAGCGTCGCCAATATTGCTGCCAATACTGGACGGAGTAATCCCTCCGTCATCACCTGAAAGGAAACGGCCGCATGAAATTCACTCCCATTGCACTATCCCTTCTGCTGGCCGCCACGTGCGGCGCTGCCGTGGCAGCCAGGCCGAAACCCTTCGCATGGGAGAATGCGACCGTCTACTTCGTTCTCACCGACCGTTTCCACAACGGCGATAAAAGCAATGACCTCGCCTATGGCCGCAAGGCCGACGCTGCACCGCTGCGCGGCTACATGGGCGGCGACCTGAAAGGCCTCACAGCCAAAGTAAAGGAAGGCTACTTCGACAGCCTGGGCGTGAACGCCATCTGGCTCACGCCGCCGGTCGAACAGATCCACGCCGGCACCGATGAGGGAACCGGCAAATCTTACGGCTTCCACGGCTACTGGGCGCGCGACTGGACTGCGGTGGATGCGAATCTCGGCACGGAAAAAGACTTCCGCGACTTCGTTGAAGCAGCGCACGCGCGCGGCATCCGCGTGGTGCTGGATGTGGTGATGAACCATACCGGCCCGGTCACGGAAGCCGATCCCGTATGGCCTGCCGGCTGGGTGCGCACCGAACCAACATGCCAGTACAAGGACGTGCCGACAACGGTGAGCTGCACGCTGGTGAAAAATCTGCCGGATGTGATCACCGACAGCGACAAGCCGGTCGAGCTGCCGGAAGCGCTGGCAGCGAAGTGGAAGTCCGAAGGCCGCTATGACCGCGAAGTGAAGGAGCTGGACGACTTCTTCGCCAAAACCGGCTATCCGCGCGCACCCCGCTACTACCTGATGAAATGGCACGCCGACTGGGTGCGCAAATACGGTGTGGACGGCTTCCGCGGCGACACGGTCAAACACACGGAGCCAGGCGTGTGGAAAGAGCTGCGCGCAGTGGCCGTCGCTGCGCACGAAGAGTGGAAGAAGGCCAATCCGAAAAAAGTACTCGGCGACGGCAAGTTTTACATGGTGGCCGAGGTCTACAACTACGTGATCGCGCACGGCCAGGACTTCGACATGGGCGGGGGCGAGAAAGCGAACTTCTACCAGAACGGTTTCGACGCGCTGATCAACTTTGGCCTGATCCACGACGGCAAAGGCGATTACGAAAGCCTGTTCAGCAAATACTCGGCCGCGCTGGCCGGCCCGCTGAAAGGCTACTCCGTGCTGAACTACATCGACTCCCACGACGACGGCAATCCCTTCGACGCCGCGCGCACCAGGCCCTTCGAAAGCGCCAACAAGCTGCTGCTGGCGCCCGGCGCCGCGCAGATCTACTACGGCGACGAAACCGCGCGCCGCCTGGACATTGCCGAAGCGGTCGGCGACGCCAAACTGCGTTCCTACATGAACTGGGAAGAGCTGAAGCAGAACGCGCAGCGCGAGGGCTACAAAGTGGGGGCGGTACGCCAGCACTGGAGCAAGCTGGGCCTGTTCCGCCAGGCGCACCTCGCGATAGGCGTAGGCGCGCATGAGAAGTTGGTCGACCAGCCCTACACCTTCAAGCGCGTGCTGGGGGACGATAAAGTGGTGGTGGCCCTCGACGTTCCAACCGGCCAGCCGGTCGACATCACGGTGAGCGGCGTCTTTGCCGACGGCACCCGCCTCAAGGACGGCTACACGGGCGCCAGCTACACCGTCCGCAAGGGCGTAGTCCGCACCAGCGGCAAAGCCTCCACCATCCTCCTGAGCAAATAATTGCTTTTCAATTGGGGTCTGACCCCGATTAGGAAATATTTCTTAATCGGGGTCAGACCCCAACAACTATTCCACGAAAACGGCGGCGGTACGCGGAGGGACAGTGAAACGTCCCGCTGCCGCATCGTAGCGGGCGGTGGCTGCACGCTTGTCAGCCGCGCCGGGCACTGTGTGCACCGGATGCAGGCGGTATTGCTTGCCCGCCTCGCCGGCAATACTGGCCTCCTCCTTGCCCACGTTGATCATGTACACAATCGACCGGAAGCCCGCACCCGCATAGCCGGCACCGTCGAGGTGCGCCGCAACCACGGTGGGTACCTGCCCAACGCCAGTGTTCAGGAACCGCAGCCGCTGCTTGATGTCCTCCGCCGTGCGCATGCGGAACAGCGTGCTGCTGGCGCGGATGCGCAGCAGGTCGCGGAATGCGTCGCGGGCGAAGGCGATATCGGCAGGCAAAGGCTTGAGGCGCGCATCGGTCAGCAAGGGTTTCATCAGCGCGAAGTCCTTGCCATTGTCCGCCACAGGCGGCAGGCCGGTGCCGAAGTAGTTGTCCTGGTAGCTCCAGTCCAGCCGGTTGAACCAGTCGCCGGATTCGAAGCTGTTGCGGTCGAGGGACTTGGAGCGCAGGATGTCGAAGCCCGCATGGTAGTAGGCCACGCCCTGGCTGAAGGCGTTGATCGCCGCCGCCAGCACCTGCACCCGTGCGCGGTCGGCGCTGCTGGTGTTGCGCGGCAGGCGCATCACGTTCAGGTCATACAGCGTCTGGTTGTCGTGGTTCTCCACGTAGTTGACCACTTCGCCTGGCTCGCTCGCGTAGCCCGCCGGCTGGTCGCCGCCATAGACCAGCGACTGCAGCTCGCGCACCTCGCCTTGCCAGGTCTGCATGCGGTAGCTGCGGATGGAACCTGCCAGGCCCAGCTTCACCATATCCGATGCCTTCAGCAGCTCTTCAGCACCATGCGCCGCGCTGCCGTTCGGATCGTAGACCAGGCCGTTGATGAAGCCCTGCTGGGTAATCATCTTCTCGCCTGAGTCGCCCGCACCGCCGCCACGCACTGCGTCGCGGCCACGGTCGCTGAAGGTACCGATGCCGGTGCCGTTCAATGACAGCTGCGAGGCCTGCACGAAGCGCGCACCGTTCGCTACCTCGCCGAAGTTCCAGCCCTCGCCGATCAGGTTGATATGGCGGCCGGCGGCAGCGTTCACGCGGGCCTGCAAGGCCAGCATGGCGTCACGCGGCTGGTGGCCCATCAGGTCGAAGCGGAAGGAATCGATCTTGTAATGCTTCGTCCACAGTTCGGCGGAATCGATCATCAGCTTCGCCATCATGCGGTTTTCGGTGGCGGTGTTGAAGCAGCAGGTCGAGCTTTCGATCTCGCCCTTGCCGTCCAGGCGATGGTAGTAGCCGGGTACGATGCGGTCCAGCACGGATTTCTCATCCTGTCCGGCGCGGTAGGTATGGTTGTAGACCACGTCCATGCCAACGCGCAGGCCTGCTTTGTGCAGCGCCATCACCATTTCGCGGAATTCGATGATACGGCGCGCCCCGTCAGCGGAATCGGTGCTGTAGCTGCCTTCGGGGGCGTTGTAGTGGTAGGGGTCATAGCCCCAGTTGTAGCAGTCGCTCAGCTTCGTCTGTTCGATCAGTGCCTGCTGCTGCTCGCCGTCCGGCGCACCGGCAGGTTGCGGCATGACGCAGCCGCGCTCCAGTACGCTGCCGATGTCGTAGACCGGCAGCAGGTGCACATCGGTCATCCCCGCGCGCGCCAGGGCGTGCAGGTGCTGCATGCCGGCGGAATTGTGTTCGCTGAACGCCGTGTATTTGCCACGGTTGGATGGGCTCACTGTCGCGTCGTTGATCGAGAAATCGCGAACGTGCAGTTCGTAGATCGACATATCCGCTTGCGCCTGCACGGTCTTCGGCGGACGCGTGCTGTCCCAGCCCTTTGGTTTCAGTGTGCGGTCGCCGAGGTCCGCGATGTAGCTGCGCGTGGAATCAGCCGCAAGGCTGACGGAATAGGGATCGGTGACCAGATTGCGCACAAGACCCGCTGCAGGGCTGAACACATCCACTACATATTTGTAGTACTTACCTTTCGCAGCTTTGGCCTGGGCCGCCCAGATGCCGGTGCCGGGCGTCATCCGCATTTGCATGAGGGCCGACGCGGGTGCGTCAGCGTTCTCGTAGATACAGACTGCCACCTGCCGCGCCGTGGGCGCCCACAGCCTGAACTTCGCAGTGCCACCGGAGAGCGCAACACCAAGCGCCGTCTCTTTCTCCGCTGCCGCATAGCGATCATCCAGTGCGCCCGCGATCTGCACGCCAGTTGCCTCCTGCACGATGCCTTCGCTGTTTTCGCGCACCAGCACGAACTGGCCGAACAGCGAAGAAGGTTGCGATGCCAGCGCGAGCACGGGACCATCGCCGGCATAGCGGTAGCGTGCTGCGGGCAGCGCCTGAATGGCGGTAAGCGGGAAGTTCTGCACCGCACCTTCCACGCGCGCGCCAGCCTCTACGCGCAGCGAGGCGCCGGTGGCGAGATACAGCTTGAATACACCATCGCGGCCGGCGCCTGGCCAGAGGATGCTGCGCCCATCAAGCCACAGTGCGCGCGCCTCCATTTTCGGGGTGGCGCGCAGCACGGTTTGGAAGGGACCATTGCAGGCATCCAGCGGGATTGTGTACGCCGCCTGGGCGGCACCTGCAGCAGCGGCCAGCGCCGCGAAAGTGATGAGGTGCGCGGCTGCGCGCTTGCCGATGGTATTGATAGCCAGTCTCCGTAAGTGTGCAGGTAAGCTGGCCGGTATGTTACCTGAAAGCGGGCGCTATTTGCGGCCTGTACTGATCTGGTATTTCTTCATTTTGTCGTACAGCGTTTTGCGCGGCACCTGCAGCGCATCGGCGGCGGTGCCGACATTGTTGTCCGCCGCAGCAAGCGCGCGCAGGATAAGGTCGCGCTCATAGGCATCCACCTGCTGCGGAAGGCCGTCCTGCGTGCCGCTGCCCGCTGCGGCGGCGGGCGCCGCTACGCCGTGCGGCACAATGCCCAGCGTGAGGCGCTCGGCGAAATTGCGCAATTCGCGCACATTGCCGGGCCAGTCGGCCCCCTGCCATGCGGCCATGTCGGAAGCGCTCCATTGCGGCAGCGGACGTCCGTAGCGCACCGCGGCTTCCTGCACAAAGTGCGCCAGCAGCAGCGGAATATCATCGCGCCGCTCGTTCAGGCGCGGCAGGTCGATGGATACCACGCCGATGCGGTAATACAGGTCTTCGCGGAACTTGCCTTCGGCGCTCAACTGCAGCAGGTTTGCCTTGCTGGCGGCGATGATGCGGCAATCCAGCGGCACGGCTTCGTTCGCGCCAAGGCGTTCGAGGCGGCGTTCCTGCAGCACGCGCAGCAGCTTGACCTGCAGCGACATCGGCATGGTTTCGATTTCGTCCAGGAAGACGGTGCCGCCGTTGGCATATTCCAGCTTGCCGATGCGGCGCTTCTGCGCGCCAGTGAAAGCACCTGCCTCGTGGCCGAATATCTCGCTCTCGAAGACCGATTCCGGCAGCGCACCGCAGTTGATCGCGACGAAATTGCCCTTTCGCCCGCTGGCGGCGTGCAGTACGCGCGCAACCACTTCCTTCCCGGTGCCGGTCTGGCCGTTGATCAGGATGTCCACGCCCGCCGGACCCACGTTGCGGATGATGAGGCGCAGCTGCTCGATGGCGGCTGATCGGCCGATGAGGTCCGGTGTGTCCGGATGCAGGGCACGCGCGGTGCGCAGCTGGCGGTTCTCCAGCACCAGGTGGCGCCGCTCCTGCGCGCGCCGCACGGCATCCATCAGGCGGTCGGAGGAGAAGGGCTTCTCGATGAAATCGTAGGCGCCGCTGCGCATGGCTTCCACGGCCATGCTCACGTCGCCGTGGCCGGTGACGACAATCACCGGCAGTTCGGCATCCAGCGCCACCACCTGTGCCAGCAGTTCCAGCCCGGAGCGTCCCGGCAGGCGTACATCGGTGACGATCACGCCGGCAAAGTCTGCACGCAGCGTGGCCAGTGCTTCTTCCGCGCTGGCGCAGGCCTGCACGCTGAAACCGCCCAATTCCAGCGTCTGCGCGGTCGCCAGGCGCAGCGTGGCTTCATCTTCAACAAGGATCGCTTGCAGCGTATTCAATCGGGTACTCCTTTTGCCAGCGGCAGGCGCAGCTCGAATTGGGCGCCGCCGCGGTCATGATTATGCGCGGTCAGCTGCCCGTTCATCGCCTGCACGATGGAGGAGGAGATGGCCAGGCCCAGCCCCAGGCCCTTGCCGGACGGCTTGGTGGTGAAGAAAGGCTCGAACAGGTGTGCGGCTACCTGCGCGGGAATGCCCATGCCGGTGTCGGCGATCCGCACCAGCGCGTGATCGCCGTCGCGTGAGAGTGCGATGCAGACCTGGCGCTGTTCGGCGCTTTCCACCGCATCCAGCGCATTGCGCAGCAGGTTGATGAGCACCTGCTCGATGCGCACCGCATCACCCGCCACCAGCAGCGTCTTCTCGCAGGACTCGCTGCTCAGCGTAACGTCGTGGCGGCGGAATTCGCTCTCCAGCAGGAAGACGGAAGCGCGCACCGATTGCGACAGATCGACGATGGCAATGGTTTCGTCCTTGCGCGCGAATCCCTTGAGCTGGGAAATGATGGCGCCCATGCGTGCGCTGGCATCGCCGATATGCGTGAGGTTGTTCGCCGCCTGCGCCGCCTGTCCACGTTCGAGGAAGGTGCGCGCGTTGTCGGCGAAGGCACGGATCGCGGCCAGCGGCTGGTTCAATTCATGCGTTACACCGGCAGCCATCTGTCCCAGCATGGCTAGCTTGCCTGCCTGCACCAGCTCATTCTGCGTACTGCGCAGCAGATGTTCCGTCTCCTGCAGCTTGGCATATTTCTGTTCCAGGTGGCGATTTGTTTCGCTCAGCTGCGCCGTACGTTCGGCGATGCGGCTGTCCAGCTCCTGGGCCGCCTGCTGCAGCGCCTCGCGTGAAGCGAGCCGCTCTTCGAGCCGCCGCCGCCGCTGGTGCAGGGCCCAGTAGATGGCGCCGGCACTGGCCAGCAGCAGGCCCGCTGCCAGTGCCCATTGCAGGCCGGCGCGCAGCACGCGCGACTGGCTGGGGAAGAGCATCAGACGCCAGCCGAGGCGCCCCACCGGCCGCGTGACGAATGCGCCGGGATGTTTCGGGAGCGGCGTCACGGTCTGGCCCATATACTGCTGCGTGCGCGCGAGCTCGCCGCGTGTGGCATCATCCAGAGGCTGCAGGCTGTGGTAGCGCCATTCCGGCCGGTTGCTGAGGAAGATCACGCCGCTGCTGTCCGCCAGCGCAATAGGATCCTCGCTGCTGCGCCAGGTATGCTCGAATTCGGCGAGGCTGATCTTCACGGCGATCACGCCGGCGATGGGGCCGCGTTTGCCGTTGCGGTACACCGGCTGCGCGATGAAGTAACCTGCTTCGCTGGTGCTGGTACCGATGCCGTAGAAACGTCCGGCGCGGCCCTGGATAGCGTCCCGGAAGTAGGGGCGGTAGGAGAAGTTCTTGCCGACGAAGCCCAGCGGCTGGTCCCAGTTGCTGGCGCCGATGGTCATGCCGGTATGGTCCATCAGGTAAAGCGCGCCGACTTTCGCCTGCTGCTGGATGATCTGCAGCGTGGCATTCAGTCTCTCGATCGCGGCGGGATCCTGCGGATGTGCGAGCGCGTAGGTGAGGTCCGGCTGCTGCCCGAGCACGAAGGGCAGGGTCTCGAAGCGTTCGAGCACGGACTGCAGGTCGGGCGCCATCAGCTGCAGTTGGCGCTGGGCGGCCATCGTGATGTCCTCGCGCGTGCGGTGCGCCCCCAAAGCAAAGGCCCCCGCAATAATGCAGGCCGCAGCCATTACGGCAGGCAGCAGTAACAAAAGCTTTTTCGCGCGCATAAGCAAATTCTACTGCACAGCTACAGCCGAGTCTGCGACACCTTGGGGCCAGGCCCCTGGTGTCGCAGACTCGGCTGTAATTCGGCGGTTGAGTCCGCGACAGATGGGGCCTGGCCCCATGGTGTCGCAGTCTGAGCCTTAGTCGACGGCGGCGAGGCGCATTTCGTCGTTGTGGTGGCGCTGCTGTTCTTCCATTACCAGCATGCCGAGTTCGCGCTTCAATGCGTTGAATTCGGCGGAGGAGGGGTCGCGCAGGCGGGGGATGTCGACCAGCATGTCGCGCTTGACCGTGCCGGGACGGTAGGTCATCACCACGATGCGGTCCGCCAGGTAGATCGCTTCTTCGATGCTGTGCGTGACGAAGATGATCGTTTTCTTCAGCTCGGACCAGATGCGCAGCAGCTCGTCCTGCAGGTTGCGGCGGGTGAGGGCGTCCAGCGCGCCGAAAGGCTCGTCCATCAGCATGATCGGCGAGTCCAGTGCCAGCACGCGTGCAATCGCCACGCGCTGGCGCATGCCGCCGGACAGGTCTTTCGGGAAGCGGTTGCGGAAGTCGCTCAGCGACAGCATCTTGAGCAATTGCTCCACCGTGCTGTCGATCTGCGCTTTCGGCAGGCCTTTGATCTCCAGGCCGAAGGCGACGTTCTTCTCCACCGTCATCCAAGGGAACAGCGCGTATTCCTGGAACACCATGCCGCGTTCCGGGCCTGGCCCCGTAATCAGCTTGCCATCCGCCGTGATTTCGCCGCTGGAGGGCAGCGAGAAGCCCGCAATCGCATTCAGCAGCGTCGATTTTCCGCAGCCGGATGGGCCGAGCAGGCAGACGAACTGGCCTTGCGGGATTTCGAGGTTGATGTCCTTCAGCGCAATCACTTCGCGGCTGTCGGTTTTGAACACTTTGTTGACGCCCTTGACGTCGATATGGGTCGCGCTCATCTCAGTTCTCCAGGCCGCGGTGCCAGCGCAGCAGGTGGTTATTCAGTTTGTTCATGCCGATGTCGATGATCAGGCCGAGGATGCCGATACTGATCATGCCGGCCACGATCTTGTCAGACCAGAAGTACTCGCGCGCTTCAAGGATGCGGAAGCCCAGGCCATTGTTCACCGCGATCATTTCGGACACGATTACCACGATGAACGCGGTGCCGATGCCGATGCGCACACCGGACAGGATGTAGGGCACAGCGGCCGGCAGCATCACGCGCACGAACATAGCGCGCTGGCTCACGCCGAGGTTGCGTGCGGCGCGAATGTAGATGCCGTCGACATGGCGCACGCCGGCGATGGTGTTCATCAGCACCGGGAAGAAGGCGCCCAGCGCAATCAGGAATACGGCAGGCGCATTGCCAAGGCCGAACCACAGGATGGACAGCGGGATATAGGCAATCGGCGGAATCGGGCGCAGTACCTGCATCATGGGGTTCAGCCACGCATACATGCGCTGGCTGGCGCCCATTGCCAGGCCAATCGGCAGCGCCAGGCCGGCGCCGACGGCGAAGCCGACCACCACGCGGTACATGGAGCCCAGCGTATCCATCCACAGCTCGCCGGACAGTGCCCAGCCCAGCCACGATTGCGTGGCCGGATCATAGGCCTGCAGCGGCAGTGCATATTCCACCCACTTCAGCAGCACCGCCAGCGGCGATGGCAGCACTTGCGGGTTGATCCAGCCTAGCATCGCACACGCTTGCCACAGCGCGACCACGAGTACGGGCACGACCGCGCCCACGGCGATTTCCCGCCATTTAAGATTTGCCATCGTTATGCTCCGCTTATTTGATGTTCAGGCTTTTCTTCGCTTCGTCCAGCAGGTCGGTCTTGACCCACTCGGTCGCCACTGGCGCACGGCGCATCCTGCCCACGCCGGTCTTGGCCATCACGTCCGTCGTAATCTGGATGTGCTGGGCCGTGATGTCGTAGGTGTATGGCGAATTGCTGATGGCGTCCTGGAAGTCGTCGGCCGTGATCTGGTTCTTGAAGATCACTTCACGCACGTACTTCTCAGCCACGGCTTTGTTGTCGATGAAGGTCTTGGTGGCCTGCACGAAGCACTTCATGAACTTGGATGCGGTGGCGCGCTTCTCGTTGTAGAACATTTCGCTCATCACCAGGGTGCGAATCGGTTCGCCGATCGGCGTGTCGTATGGCTTCATCACTTCGCGGCCGAAGCCCTTGTTGATGGCCTGCGAGGACTGCGGCTCCGATTGCATGATGGCGTCCAGGTTCTTGCCCAGCAGCGCCTGATTCAGGTCGGCGAAGGCCAGGAACACCAGCTGCACGTCCTTGCCCGGCTGGTCGGAGAAGGTGAGGCCGGCCTGCTGCAGTTCCGCAGCCAGCAGCACTTCGTGAATGCCGCCGCGGGTGACGCCGACTTTCTTGCCCTTCAGGTCCTTGACCGATTTGATGGCGACGTCGCTGCGCGTCACCAGGCGTGCGCCGCCCTGTGCGAAGCCCGCGACAACGAAGATGGGGGCGCCGTTTGCGCGGCCCTGGATCGCGGCTTCGGATGCGGTGGCGCCCACGTCGAGTTCACCGGCCAGGATGGCCTGCATCACGTCGGGGCCTTTGGCGAAGACGTGTTCTTCCACCTTGATGCCGCATTTCGGAGCGATCTCCTTGATGTACGACACGGCGCCGTAGTGCGCGAACTTGAGGTTGCCGAGGCGGACCACTTCCTGTGCGTTGGCGGAGGTGGCGAATGCGGCGGCGAGGGCGAGGGTTAACAGACGTGCTTTGGTCATGCTGGTCTCCAGGTTGGTTATTGTGTCCATCCATAGAGCAGCTTCCGTGCCAGTGCAGCACGAAATGACTAAGTGCTTGATTTGATGCGTTTGGTGCGCCGCCGCAGAAGCGGCGGGCTGTGTGGCGGCGGGCGGAATTCCGGAAAATCCCGCCGCGCCCTGTGCGGATTTCCGTCCTTATGCCTTGGACGGGATGGCGCCGTAGCAGGTGGCGTCTGGCGCCACGCGGTAGTTGTCCACCATCTTGTAGCGCGTTGCGTACCACGCGAACAGCGCCGCCGTCGCAATGGCAAAGCCCGCGAAGAAGAACATCTGGAAGGCGGCCGTGGAAAGGCCGGTGCCGGAGATATGCCCAAGCACCGCGTCGTTCTTCACGCTGGAGTTCACCACCAGCACCCACAGGTTGCCCACAGTGACAGCGAGCTGCCAGAAGCTGGTGATGGAACCCTTCATCGACGCAGGCGCCTGGCTGTAGGCGAATTCGAGGCCGGTGGCGGACACCAGCACTTCGCCCATCGTCAGCACGATATACGGCGCCAGTTGCCACAGCAGCGACATCGGCGTGCCGCCGTCCAGCGAAAGCTGGATCCAGCCGATGATGAGCCATGCCACACCCGACAGCGCAATGCCCGCGCCCATGCGGCGCAGCGGCGTCGGCTCCACGCCCACCGCGCGCAGGATGGGGAAGATCAGGATGTTATTCAGCGGGATGAGGATCATCACCATCAGCGGGTTCATGGCCTGCATCTGCGCCGGCAGCAGCTGGAATTCCCAGCCGAAGAGGTTCAGCATCGGGCTGGTCATCGCATTGGCCTGCACAATCCAGGTGGATGCCTTCTGGTCGAACAGGGACCAGAACGGCGTGACCAGCGCGAACACCACCAGGATGCGCAGCACGGCGCGCACGCCTTCCACCGCTTCATCCGTATGTTTGCCGCGCGCGCGTTCCAGCTGCATCGAAGTGCCGATGCCGCCGAAGGCCAGCAGCAGCACCAGCGCCGTACAGGCGCTGATCACGAAGCCCCATTTCCAGGACATCAGCAGGGCGATCACCGCACCGGCCGCGCCGAGGTAAGCCACCATCAGGCCGGGACGGCCCTGGCCATCCTTCTTCGCCAGCAGCGCGGTGCGCGCCACGCTGGTGAAGGAATGTTCGTTCGGCGCGGCAGGCGGCACGTTCACATATTTTTTGCGGCCGGACCAGAGAATCAGCCAGGCGGCCAGCATCAGCAGGCCGGGAATGCCGAAGGCTACCGAAGGACCATAGTTCTTCAGGAAGACCGGCATCAGCAGCGATGCGAAGAAGGAGCCGAAGTTGATCATCCAATAGAAGGCATCGAACACGATCTTCGACTTGTTCTTGTTGGTCTGGTCGAACTGGTCGCCCACGAAGGCGGAGATCAGCGGCTTGATGCCGCCCGAGCCGAGCGCAATGAGGAAGAGGCCGAAGTAGAAGCCCTTCATATTGTCTTCGAAGATCGCAAGACAGGCGTGCCCGATCACGTAGACGAGGCTGAGCCAGAAGATGGTGTTGTACTTGCCGTAGAAGCGGTCCGCGAGCCAGCCGCCAAGCAGGGGGAAGAAGTACACGCCGATCACGAAGGTGTGGAAGATGTGCTTCGCTTCGCTGGTGCGGTCATCCATCAGGGGAATGAAGGCCAGCAGAGTGCTGATCAGGAAGGGCGTGAGGATGTTGCGCATCCCGTAGAAGCTGAATCGTTCGCAGCCTTCGGTGGCGACGATGTAAGGAATTTGCCGCGGTAGCGGTCCGTTCCCGGCCTGTTGCTCTGCTTGTGACATGAGGTCTCCCGGTTTTGATATGCACGCGATGCTATGCGAACGGTGTGGCCTTGGCAACAGGGGAGTGGTGATGAGTGTAGTTTGACTACGAGTTGGTCGGCGTTTTATTTTTCGGTTAGCTAATAAGTCGTTGATTTTAAACGAATGATTGCCGCTACATGGAATGGTTTCCAGATTGAAGAATCCCCCATCTTCATGTATATTATCTACAAAGCAAATATGGGGACTCAAGCATGAGCAAACACGCGAATCCGAACTGGTGGCAGGAAGCGATCATCTACCAGGTTTATCCACGCAGCTATCTCGATACTAACGGCGACGGCGTTGGCGATCTGGCGGGCATTACCGACCGGCTGGATTATATTGCGAAACTGGGCGTGGACATCGTGTGGATCTCACCTTTCTTCAAGTCCCCGATGAAGGATTTCGGTTACGACGTCTCCGATTACTGCGATGTGGATCCGCTGTTCGGCAACCTGGCCGACTTCGACAAGCTGATTGCCAAGGCCCACAGCCTGGGCGTGAAGATCATGATCGACCAGGTCATGTCGCACTGCGCCGAAGAGCACCCATGGTTCAAGGAGAGCCGCAGCAGCCGCGATAACCCGAAGGCCGACTGGTTCGTGTGGGCCGATCCCCTGCCGGACGGGAACCCGCCCAACAACTGGCTGTCCGTGTTCGGCGGCTCCTCGTGGCAATGGGATTCGCGCCGCAAGCAGTACTACATGCATAACTTCCTGGTGAGCCAGCCGGACCTGAACTTCCATAATCCGGAAGTGCAGCAGGCCATGCTGGACAGCCTGCGCTTCTGGCTGGAGCGTGGCGTGGACGGCGTGCGCATGGACGCATGCAATTTCCACTTCCACGACCGCCAGCTGCGCAGCAATCCGCCCGCACTGGTGCGCGATACCGCGACCGTAACGGACGTGAACCCATATGGCATGCAGGCCCACATCCACGACAAGAGCCAGCCGGAGAACGTGGCCTTCCTGCAGCGCCTGCGCGTGCTGCTGGACGAATTCGGCGCCGTGGCGATTGGTGAAGTGGGTGCGGATGACGCGCTGGCCGTGATGGCCGAGTACACGGCCGGCGGCGACAAGCTGCACATGGCGTACAGCTTCAACCTGCTGAATGAAATCTGCACCGCGCAGCATATCCGCAAGCAGGTGGAAGACTTCAAGGCGCGCGTGAAGGATGGCTGGGCTTCCTGGTCCATCGGCAACCACGACGTGCCGCGCGTGACCACGCGCTGGGGCAAGAACCACACTCCCGCGGCATTCGGCAAGCTGGTGCTGGCCATGCAGCTCTCGCTGAAAGGCACGCCTTGCCTGTATCAGGGGGACGAGCTGGCCTTCACCGAAGCGGAAGTGCCGTATGAACTGATCCAGGACCCATACGGCATCACGTTCTGGCCGGAGTTCAAGGGCCGCGATGGCTGCCGCACGCCGATTGCATGGACCAATGGCGAACACGGTGGTTTCACGGCAGGCAAGCCATGGCTGCCCGTAGCGGAAGAACACAAGGCGGTTGCTGCCTCCGTGCAGGAGGGCGATGTGGATTCGCCGCTGAATTTCGCGCGCCGCATGATCGCCTGGCGCCGCACCATGCCACAGCTGACGCGCGGCGACATCGCCTTCTACGACACGCCGGAGCCGGTGCTGGCCTTCCGCCGCGAGCTGCCGGGTGAACGCAGCGTGATCGCCATCTTCAACTTGGGCAAGGAGGCTGTGAGCTTCGCGCTGCCGGCAGCAAAAGGCGCCGAGAAGCTGAATCAGCCAGGCCTGCCGGGTGAAGTAGTGGATGGAGAAGTGCAGTTGCCGGCTTACGGCGCCTGGTTCGGCTACGCCGCTTAAGGGGGCGCGATGAAACAGCTCGACGCCGATAAACTGAGCCGCGCCGCCTTTGCCGACGGTCCGCGCCTGCTGGCCGACATTGGCGCAACCCATGCGCGCTTCGCGCTGCAGACGGCGCCCGGCGAATACCAGGCCGTGCGTGTTCTGCAATGCGATGATTACACGGGCATTGTGCCGCTGCTGCGCAGCTATCTTGCGGACCATCCGGACATCAACCTGAATCACGGCGCGCTGGCGCTGGCGAATCCGGTGCATGGCGACTATATCCGCATGACCAACCGCGACTGGCAGTTCTCCACCGACGAGGTGCGCCGCGAACTGGGCCTGCACACGCTGCTGGTGGTGAACGACTTCACCGCGCTGGCCATGGCGATTCCGACCTTCAAGCCGGATGACCTGATGCAGGTTGGCGGAGGTTCGCCTGCCGCCAATTCGGTGATCGGCGTGCTGGGCCCGGGCACCGGCCTTGGCTGCTCCGGCGTCATTCCCACCGTGGACGGTTTCGTCACGCTTGGTTCCGAAGGCGGGCACAATAATTTCGCACCGGCGGATGAACGCGAGTACGCGATCCTGCAATACGCATGGCAGACCTGGCCGCACGTATCGAACGAGCGCCTGATCTCAGGCCCGGGCATGGAGATCATCTACCGTGCCATCGCACGCCGCAACGGCCGCAATGTGCGCGACCTGACCTCGCAGCAGATCATCGCGGGCGCCCTGAAAGACAAGGACGCACTGTGTGTGGAGGTGCTGGAGTGCTTCTGCGCCATGCTGGGCGGCGCGGCAGCGAACCTGGCGGTGACGCTGGGCTCCTTCGGCGGCATCTTCATCGGTGGCGGCATCGTGCCGCGCATGGGGGACTGGTTCAAGGCATCGCCGTTCCGCTCGCGCTTCGAGGCCAAGGGCCGCTTCTCGTCTTACCTGGCCGAGATTCCGACCTATGTGATTACCACGCCGAATCCGGCCTTCTACGGTGTGGCGACCATTCTGTCCGAGCACCTGCGCGGCCGCAGCGGCGCCAATACGCTGATGGAGCGCGTGCAGCACCTGCAGCACGAGCTCACGCCCGCCGAACAGCGCGTGGCGCAGCTGGTGCTGGAACAGCCGCGCCTTGTGCTGAACGAGCCGATTGCCGATATCGCGCGGCTGGCGGAAGTGAGCCAGCCGACCGTGATCCGCTTCTGCCGTTCGCTGGGCTTCCTCGGTCTGGCCGACTTCAAGCTCAAGTTCGCGAGCAGCCTGACCGGCGCGATTCCCGTGCGCCACAGCCAGGTGCGCGTGAGCGACAGCACGCATGACCTGAGCGCGAAGGTGATCGACAATACCGTCTCCGCCATCCTCAAGTTCCGCGACCAGCTGGACGTGCGCTCGCTGGACCGCGCCATTGCGCTGGTCAGCAAGGCGAAGAAGGTGGAGTTTTACGCGATGGGGAACTCGCGCGTGGTGGCGCTGGATGGCCAGCACAAGTTCTTCCGCTTCCGTATTCCTACCGCGATGTACAGCGATTCGCACCTGTTCACGCTGGCCGCCGATTTGCTCGGCCCGGGCGATGTGGTGATTGCGATTTCCAATTCCGGCAAGCTGCCGGAGCTGCTGGCGGCGGTGGATGCGGCGCGCAACTGCGGGGCGGATGTTATTGCCATCACCAGCAGCCAGTCGCCTCTGGCCAAACGCGCCACCGTGTGCCTGGCGGTGGATCACAGTGAGGACAGCAAGACCTTCCTCTCCATGATTTCCCGTATCCTGCAGCTGTTGCTGATCGATATCCTGTCAGTCGGTATTTCGCTGGATGAGCAGAACGCCTCGCTTGTCCTCGAAAACAAATCCGGCTCGGCGAGCGACAGCCGCCGCCTGCTGATCTCCCACCTCGACAACTAAATTCCGTTTTTCGCCGCAGCAGCGCGCTTTTTCAGCGCGCTGCTTGCGTTCGTCCAAAAGAAGTACTAAGATATATCTTACTGAGATATATCTTAACGAGGAGCCATCATGTTCCACTTCCTGCGAAAACACGCTTTCCATCATCACCACCATGGCATGGGCCATGGCCACGGCCGCGGACGCGGCCCGAAAATGTTCGACGCGGGCGCGCTGCGCTACGTTGTGCTGCAGCTGATCGCCGAAAAGCCGCGCCACGGCTACGACATCATCAAGGAGCTCGAACAGCGCGCGGGCGCCGGCTATACGCCCAGCCCGGGCGCTATCTACCCCCTGTTGGCCATGCTGCTCGATATGGGCCACGTTGTCGCCACGCCCGACGGCAACAAGAAGCTGCACACCATCACGCCGGAAGGGGAGGCCTTCCTCAACGAGAACCGCGCCATGGTGGACGCACTGATGGGCCGCATGTCGGCGCAGAACGAGCGCGGCGCCGACGAACTGCGCGGCCTGATGTACGAACTCAAACTGGCCGTGGTGGGCAAGGCCCGCGACAGTGCCGCCACCCCTGAACGCCTGCAGCAGATCGCAGCCATCCTGCGTGCCGCCGCAGCAGACATCAATCAACTCAAATGACAACAACCCTCAATCCATCGCGCGAGCGCCTGGTTCTCTGGCTGCTCGCGCTTACGCAGTTCACCGTCATCATGGACTTCATGGTGATGATGCCGCTGGCGCCGCAGCTGATGCAGGCTTTTTCCATCAGCGCCGCCCAGGTATCGGGCGCCGTGTCGGCCTATGCCTGGTGCGCGGGACTTTCCGGCCTGGCCGCCGTCACTTACATCGACCGCTTCGACCGCAAGCGCATGCTGATGACGATGTTTTTGCTGTTTAACCTGTCGAACCTGGCCTGTGCGCTGGCGCCCAACTTCCATGTGCTGGTGCTGTCCCGTGCATTCGCGGGCCTGACCGGCGGCGTGCTGGGCGCCATCGTCATGGCCATCATCGGCGACCTCATTGCAGCCAACCGGCGCGGCTACGCAACGGGCATCGTGATGACGTCCTTCAGCATGGCCGCGATTGCTGGCGTGCCAATCGGCATCAGCCTCGCCGCGAAATTCGGTTGGCAGTCGCCGTTCTATATGCTGGTGGTGTTCTCGACCCTGATCTGGATCGCCGGCATGAACGTACTGCCCTCGCTGCGCGAGCACCTCAATGTGAAGACGCCGTTCTCGCAGGTGCTACCCGAGCTGGTGGGACTGTTCCGCGTGCCTGCCCACCTCAAGGCCTTCGCGCTGTCGGCGGTGAACATGTTCACGGGCATGCTGGTCATTCCCTTCATCTCGCCTGTGCTGGTGGGGAACCTCGGCGTGCATCCGGGCGATATCACCTGGATCTACCTGGCGGGCGGCATCACCACCTTCTTCACCTCGCGCATGATCGGCGTGTGGTCGGACAAGGTGGGCAAGCATACGGTGTACCGCGTGTTCTCGCTGTTCTCCATTGTGCCCATCATGATCATGACGCACCTGCCGCAGCTCTCGCTGCTGGCGCTGATTGTGTTCTTCCCCTTCTTCATGGTGTCCATGTCGGGGCGGAATGTGCCGATGCAGGCGCTGATGACGACAGTGTCCGCGCCACAGAAGCGCGGCGCGTTCCTGAGCGCGAACTCCGCGCTGCAGCAGGTGGGAACGGGGCTGGGGGCACTGGCCGGCGGCATGTGGCTCACCACCGATGCGGCAGGCCACATCGGCGGCTACGAGATCAATGGCTGGCTCGCGTCCGCACTGACGCTGGTGAGCTGCTGGTGGATCGGTAACGTGCGGGCTGCTGCCGCACCGGCACAGGCTAGTTCGCCTGCCTGACGATCAGGTCCAGCAGGGCTTGGGCCTGTTTCAGCACCGGCCCGGCCAGCGCGTCGCGGCCGAATTCGCCGAAGGTACCGTCGCGCACATGCAGGCCGTCCGCCGCCAGGAAAGTGAAGCGCACATTGCCAAGCGCGGGCGCCGCACCGCGCGTGCGCAGCTGGGCCGTTGCTGCAGCCGGAATGGCGGCATGCACCAGCATGCGGGCCTGGTGGGCAACTTCCTCGGGCTTCCCTTCGAACACCGCCACGCGGCCGGTGTGATTGATGTAGCGCACGCTGCCATCGGCATACGCTGCCAGCGCATCGTGGCCTTCCTGCATCGGCACTTCAACGACGATGCCCAGCACTTCGGTGGAATTCACGCCATGGCCGGCGCTGCGCAGCCAGTGCGATGCGAGCAGGCGCACGCGGCTCTCCTCACCGGCATCGCCGGCAATGGCTTGCACCACACGGGGATCGGGGCTGTCGCCGAACAGCGAGCCTCCAGCCGCCTCGCCCTGCAGGGTCACCACTGAAGGATCGTCGCAGAACAGCAGCTTGTAGACGAGGTTCAGCTCATCCGAGGCGTAGGGATTGGCGGACGCCTTGCGTCCGCGCAGGGCGGCAAAGATTTTCTTGAACATGGCCGAATCTTACCAGCCGCTGAGTCCTTCTGTCGCATTCACATGCTGCCAGCTCGGGCGGGTGCGCACCAGGTCCGCCAGCTTGCGCAGGGCGGGCCATTCGGTGGCCGGCTTCGGCATATTGCGCGACCAGCGCATATACATGGCGAGCACCAGGTCCGCCGCCGAGAACTGCCCGCCCAGCAGGTACGGGCCGTTGGCGCTCAGCCGTTCATTCAATTCTTCGAAGCTGGACTCGATCCTGCGGCGCAGCGCATCGCGGCCCTGGCAATTGTCTTCCGTGGCGTCCAGGTCCTTCGGATAGAACCAGAGGCGGTAGGCGGAGCCGAAGGTATTGGCCATCCACACCACATCCTGCAGGAACTGCGCACGGCCCGGCGTGCCGGGCAGGGGCGCGAGGCCGGATTCCGGATGGCGCTCGGTCAGCAGCAGCATCAGGGCGGCGGATTCGCGCACTGCTTCGCCGTCCACCACCAGCGTTGGCACTACGCCCTGGGGATTCAGCTTGAGATAGGCGGGATCGCGCTGGCCTTTCAGCTCAACCTGCGCCAGCTCATAAGGGGCGCCGATCTCGAACAGCGCGGCGTGCAGGGCGAGGCTGGCCGCGCCGGGGGCGTAATACAGGGTGTACATGGAAGCTCCAGGTTATTGCGCGCTGCGGCGCGCCATCGGTTTTTTGTCGTCGCGCCATTTATCGAGCGACATCAGTTCATCGGTGAGCTCATCTTCCACCAGGATCTCGCCGTCGGTGGTGGCCACGAGGAAGTTCTCCCAGCGCCGCGCCGCATCGGGCGCATTCTCGATAAAGCTGAACTGGTAGAAGTCTTTGCCGTTGATGGCGCGCGGTTCGGGATCGTATTCGATCAGTGCGCCATGCACTTTGCCGCCGGAGTTTTTCTCGATCAGCGCGGACCATGCTTTCAGTTCCGGCAGCGCCATCAGGCGGTCGGTGGCCTGCTCGCGGCTCAGCACTGTGGGCGTGGGCGGCTGAACCGGCGAAGGGGACGTGGCGGCAGGCGCCGCGCGCTGCGGCGCAGTTTCTTCAGCTTGAGGGAGCAGATACCAGGCCAGGCAGGCCGCAGCCAGCAAGCCCGCCACACTGCCGGCGATGGCGGGGAATCGAATCGAAGAGCGGGGACGCATTGCGCAGGCCCTCTGGTGGAATGAATGGAGCGGACATACTAAACCAAAGATGTCCCTCCATCAACATTGCCACTGCCGAGCCCGTGTCCACCTTGGCCCTCGGCGGTCCCGCCTGCCCCCATGGTGGACACGGGCTCGGCAATAAAAAAGGCCGCTTCCGGGGAAGCGGCCTTTCTGTCAGACGGTGAGGTCTGGCGGCGATGATTACATCATGCCGTCCATACCACCCATGCCGCCCATGCCACCCATACCGCCCATGCCGCCGGCTGGCTTGTCTTCTACAACTTCAGCCACCATGCAGTCGGTGGTCAGCATCAGGCCGGCGATCGACGCTGCGTTTTGCAGGGCCGAGCGGGTTACTTTGGCTGGGTCCAGCACGCCCATTTCAACCATGTCGCCGTAGGTGCCGTTGGCAGCGTTGTAGCCGTAGTTGCCTTTGCCTGCCAGCACAGCGTTCACCACCACCGACGATTCTTCGCCGGCGTTCTGAACGATCATGCGCAGTGGCTCTTCCATTGCGCGCAGCACGATCTTGATGCCTGCGTCCTGGTCAGGGTTGTCGCCCTTGATGTTCAGGGTTGCACGGGCGCGCAGCAGGGCAACGCCGCCGCCTGGCACGATGCCTTCTTCAACGGCGGCACGGGTTGCGTGCAGCGCGTCTTCCACGCGGGCTTTCTTCTCTTTCATTTCGACTTCGGTGGCTGCGCCAACCTTGATCACGGCAACACCGCCGGCCAGCTTGGCCACGCGCTCTTGCAGTTTTTCACGGTCATAGTCCGAGGTCGCTTCTTCGATTTGCACGCGGATCTGCTTGACGCGCGCTTCGATGCCGGCAGCTTCGCCAGCGCCGTCGATGACGATGGTGTTTTCCTTGCCCACTTCGATACGCTTGGCTTGGCCCAGTTCCTGCAGAGTGATTTTTTCCAGGGTCAGGCCCACTTCTTCTGCCACCACCTGGCCGCCGGTCAGGATAGCGATGTCTTCCAGCATGGCCTTGCGGCGATCGCCGAAGCCAGGGGCTTTCACTGCGCAGGTTTTCAGGATGCCGCGGATGTTGTTCACCACCAGGGTTGCCAGCGCTTCGCCTTCGATGTCTTCAGCGATGATCAGCAGCGGACGGCCAGCCTTGGCCACTTGCTCCAGTACCGGCAGCAGGTCGCGGATGTTGGAGATCTTCTTGTCGCACAGCAGAACGAAAGGCTGCTCCAGCACGGCAACTTGCTTGTCCTGGTTGTTGATGAAGTATGGGGACAGGTAGCCGCGGTCGAACTGCATGCCTTCCACGATGTCCAGCTCGTCGTTCAGCGACTTGCCGTCTTCCACGGTGATCACGCCTTCCTTGCCCACTTTTTCCATCGCTTCAGCGATACGCTCGCCGATCGAAGCATCGGAGTTGGCGGAGATCGCGCCCACCTGGGCGATTTCCTTGGAGGTGGTGCATGGCTTGGCGATGTTTTTCAGTTCTTCGACGGTGGCGGCAACGGCCTTGTCGATGCCGCGCTTCAGGTCCATCGGGTTCATGCCGGCGGCCACGAATTTCATGCCTTCGCGCACAATGGCTTGTGCCAGCACGGTTGCGGTGGTGGTGCCGTCGCCGGCGTTGTCGCTGGTTTTGGAAGCGACTTCTTTCACCATCTGCGCGCCCATGTTCATCAGCTTGTCTTTCAGTTCGATCTCTTTGGCGACCGATACGCCGTCCTTGGTGACGGTTGGGGCGCCGAAGGAGCGCTCCAGCACCACGTTACGGCCTTTCGGGCCCAGGGTGACTTTAACGGCGTTGGCGAGGATGTTCACGCCTTCAACCATCTTGGCGCGCGCTGCGTCGCCGAAAATAACTTCTTTAGCTGCCATGTTTGTATTCTCCTGAATTCTTTAAAAGGGGCCGATTACTTGTTAACGATGGCCATGATGTCTTCTTCGCGCATCACCAGCAGCTCTTCGCCGTCAACTTTGACAGCCTGGCCGGAGTATTTGCCGAACAGAACGCGGTCACCCACTTTCACTTCCAGCGCGCGCAGAACACCGGTATCGGATACTTTGCCGTTACCAACAGCCAGCACCTCACCCTGATCCGGCTTCTCGGCTGCGGCATCAGGAATGATCAGGCCGGACGCAGTTTTGGTTTCCTGGTCCAGGCGTTTGACGATGACGCGATCGTGCAAAGGGCGAAGGTTCATACAAAACTCCTTTAATATTCAGTGGTTAGTGCAAATTTTGCAATTTCTCGCAATACATTGTTAGCACTCGCGGCTAACGAGTGCCAACAATTATAGGGACGACCACCAGCGATTTCAAGTCAGGAAGTTTGCGGATGAGCAAAAAGACACGCCGGCTGAGCCGGCCGGCGTGTGAAAACGAAGAAACAGCTAGATGGCAGCGGGCGAGCCGCCATCCCTCATCTGTCGTGCGGCCCCATCGATTCCTGACAGGACGGTAACAATCTGCTAACTTAGGCGGTTTGTAGCTCAGGAGTAAGAATGATCACCGTCTTAGGCAAGAGCACCTCGATCAATGTCCGTAAAGTGCTCTGGACCCTGGCTGCGCTGAAGCAGCCTTTCCAGCAGGAAGAGTGGGGCAGCGGCTTCCGCGACCCGAACGCGCCGGAGTTCCTGGCGCTGAACCCGAATGCCATGGTGCCGGTGCTGCGCGATGGCGAGCTGGTGCTGTGGGAGTCGAATACCATCAGCCGCTATCTGGCCGCCATCTACGGCAATGGCGCGCTGCTGCCTGCCGGGCCGCGCGAACGCGCCCAGGTCGAGCAGTGGATGGACTGGCAGGCGACGGAGCTGAACCCGGCATGGCGCGGCGCCTTCATGGGCCTGGTGCGCAAAAGCCCGCAGTTCGCCGACCCGGCGCTCATCGAAGCCAGTGCCCAGGCCTGGAACGCCAGGATGGCCATCCTCGAGGGCCAGCTGCAGAAAACCGGCGCCTACGCAGCCGGTGCAGAATTCTCGCTGGCCGACATCGTGCTCGGCCTCTCCACCAACCGCTGGAAGATGACGCCGATCCGGCACGCCAGCCTGCCTGCGGTAGAGGCATGGTATGAGCGCCTGGCCTCGCAGCCGGGCTTTAAGGAATATTGCGCAAACGGTACCCCATGAAACGACTGATTACCCTGGTGCTGGCCACCATGCTGGCCGGCGGCGCCCTGGCTGCGCCAACAACGCAGCAGCTGATCGCACAGGCGCGCGCCCACTACGCGAAGAAGGACTACACGGCTTCCGTTGCCGGCTTCCAGCAAGCCATCGCGCAGGGCGCCGGTCACCGCGACGTGCTGTATGACACTGCCTGCGTGCTGGCGCTGCACGGCAACCGTGAAGATGCGCTGGCAATGGCGAAACGCGCCGCTGCAGCAGGCCTGCGCGGCCGCGTCATGATCGAGAACGATACCGACCTGGTGTCGCTGCATGGCCAGCCGCGCTGGATCGCCGTGTTGAAGCAGGTGGACGCCAACGATGCGGCCTACCGCGCACAGCACAGCGACCCTGACCGCGCCAGCATCGTCACGGCGGACATCGACCGCTTCTGGGCCGTCTACGACCGCGCGGCCAAAGCCGCGGATCCGGCAGCGCTGTACGACGTGGAGTATCTGGAAGCGGGCAGTCCCGGCCTGCACGGCTTTATCCGCTCGCGCATCGGCAGCGGCGCAAACCTGCACGCCGTCACGCAGAAGTACGCGCGCTATTACCAGGCCATGCGCCCGAACACCTTGCGCGTCAAGGACATGGAAGGCGAAATCCGCGCTTCCCTGCGCAAGTTCAAAACGCTGTACGACGACGCCATCTTCCCCGATATCTATTTCGTCATCGGCGCCATGAGCTCCGGCGGCACCGCCAGCTCGGACGGCCTGCTGATGGGCACCGAGATATTCAGCCGCAGCGGCGCCGTGCCTGTCGATGAACTGACGCCCTGGCTGCGCAATGGCACCAAGCCCGCTGCGCTGATTCCGAACATCACGGTGCATGAGCTGATGCATTTCCAGCAGCAGGTGCCGGAGGACACCCTGCTGGCCGGTGCACTGAAAGAAGGCGTGGCCGACTTCCTGGCGCAGATGGTCTCGCAAGGGAACTTCAACGAGATCACCTATGCTTATGGCTACGCCAACGAGGCAACGCTGAAGAAGGCCTTTGCCGAGGACATGAAGACCAATGAGCGCAAGCGCTGGTTCGGCAGCGGCAGCATGGAAGGGGAGCGGCCGGCAGACCTGGGCTACTTCATGGGCTTCCGCATCGCGCAGGCGTACTACAACAAGGCCGCCGATAAAAAAGAAGCAATCCGCACGCTGCTGACCTACCGCGACCCGGAACGCATCCTGCGCGAGAGCGGCTACCTGTAAGGCGCCGCAGCCGAAAGCGGTTGACCACGCTTTCGTGCGGCCCTATAGTGACGAAATGATTTCAGATTTCCAAGAACTCTCCGACAAGATCGCCCAGTTGGCGGAACTGACGCAAACGCTGCGCCGTGAGAACGCCCAGTTGCGCCAGGCCAATGCTGCTTTAGTCGCTGACAACATGGGCTACCAGCGCCGCCTGTCGGAGGCGCACGAGCGCGTGTCCGCACTGCTGGAAAAAATTCCTGCGCCTGCCGACGAAGCAGCGCCTGAGAAAGAGGACGTGCAATGATCCAGGTCGATGTGACCATCATGGACCAGCCCTACCGGCTGGCATGCAAGGAAGGCGAAGACCGCGCGCTGAAAGAAGCGGCGGCACTGCTGGACAAGAAAATGTGCGGCATCCGCGAGAGCGGAAAAGTGAAGGGCAATGACCGTATCGCTGTGATGGCTGCGCTCAGCATGGCGGCCGAATTCCTGACGGCGAAAGCGCCGGCCGGTCCGCTGTCGGACATGTCGCTGCTGGAGATGCAGCAGAAGATCGGCGCCATGCACAAGGTGCTCGACAGTGCGCTGACGCCGCAAGAAAATCTGTTCTGATTGCGGAAAAGCCTTTCAATGCGGGGCACGAAGGAGTAAACTCCGTTTCACCCTGCAGTGTTCGCGATTGTCATATATTCCTTGAACCATTTACATGCATCGGTTGTGGAAATTTGTTCGACGGGCGTGAGCGTCGCTAGTCCGATGAACCCGAAGTTGAACTAACCGCAACCACCTTGAGCCGTCAGGTTCGGGATGCCGGCATAGCGGCACAGGCGGGGCCCTATTCAGAAGAAGCGGTTGCGTGCATCTCACGATGCGCAACCGTTTTTTTACGCCTGCCACTTTTGAAAGAGGAGCGCTGATGGCCTACTGGCTGATGAAGTCCGAACCGGACGACGTGAGTTTCGATGACGTGCTGGCATCGCCGAAGCAGACCACCTCGTGGTACGGCGTGCGCAACTACCAGGCGCGCAATTTTATCCGCGAAATGAAGGTGGGCGACGGCGTGCTGTTCTATCACTCGAGCTGCGCGGTGCCCGGTGTGGCGGGCGTGGCGGAAATCACCAGCGCGTCGTATCCGGACGAGTCGCAGTTCGATCCCAAGTCTCCCTATTTCGACCCGAAGGCCACGCGCGAGAACCCGCGCTGGACGGGCATCGACGTCACGGCCGTGAAGCAGGGCCGCTTCATCGAATTAAAAGAGCTGCGCACCCATCCCGAGCTGGAAAACATGCGCCTGCTGGCCAAGGGCAGCCGCCTGTCGGTGATGCCGGTAGAGCCGGAGGAATGGCGCTTCATCCTCAAGCTGATTGGCAAATAATGGATGTTGGCCTGATCCTGATTTTGCTGGCGATGGGCGCCGGCGGCGGCTTTGCGGCGGGGCTGCTGGGCATCGGCGGCGGCATGGTGCTGGTGCCCTTCATTACGATGATCTTCGCCGCGCGCGGTTTCCCGTCGGAGCACATTGTGCACATGGCGATTGCCACGTCGCTGGCGACCATCCTGTTCACTTCCATTTCCTCGGTGCGCGCGCATCACAAGCATGGCGCCGTGAACTGGCGCATCGTGGCGATGCTGGCGCCGGGCATTGTCGTCGGCGCCTGGATCGGGCCGTGGATTGCGAAGCAGATGAATACCACCGTGCTGTCAGTCTTCTTCGGCATCTTCGTCGCCGCCTCGGCAACGCAGATGCTGATCGGGAAAAAGCCTGCCGGTTCGCGCGAGCTGCCCGGCACGGCCGGCATGTTTGCCGCCGGTGGCGTGATCGGTGTGATCGCAGGGCTGGTGGGTGCGGGCGGCGGCTTCCTGTCCGTACCCTTTATGACCTGGTGTAATGTGCGCATCCACAATGCAGTGGCCACCAGCGCAGCGCTGGGTTTTCCCATTGCGCTGACCGGCACTTTGTCGAATATCTGGTTCGGCATGGCCACGCCGGGACTGCCGGAGTATTCGCTGGGCTTTATCTACCTGCCAGCGCTGGCGGGGATTGCGGCAGCGAGCGTGGTAATGGCGCCAGTGGGCGCGAGTGCTGCGCACCGCATGCCGGTGGACCGGCTGCGGCGCGTGTTTGCGGTGGTGCTTTACTGCCTCGCAGCGTACATGCTGTGGAAGGCGTTTAACTGAGGACTGGCGCCGCGCCGTAGACCTTGCGGCGATAGGACCACACCAGCATGATGATGGCGCCGATGATCATCGGCAGCGACAGCACCTGGCCGGAAGTTATCGGCAGGCCTGCCACATTGATTTCCCAGTCCGGCGTGCGGAAGTACTCGGTGAAGAAGCGCGAGCAGCCATACAGCAGCGTGTACATGGCGCCGACCGCAAGCTGCGGGCGCTCCTTGCGCGAGAACAGCCACAGGATGACGAAGACCAGCAGGCCATCCACCAGCATCTGGTACAGCGGCGACGGATGGCGCAGGCCTTCCAGGAAGACCGCGTCGGCGCCGATCGGGTAGCGGGTATCCGGCCACGCCATCGCCCACGGTAGCGAAGCATCCGCCACACGTCCCGGCAGTTCAGCGTTGATGAAATTGCCGAGGCGTCCGCAGGCATAGCCGAGGGGCACCATCGGCGCGATGAAATCGTAGACGTCCAGCAGGTTGCGGCCCGATTTGCGCGCCCAGAACCACATGGCAATCAGCACGCCGATAAAGCCGCCGTGGAAGGACATGCCGCCGTGCCAGACCATGAAAATCTCCAGCGGATTGGCGGCGAAATAGGGCAGGCGGTAGAACAGCACTTCGCCAAGGCGGCCGCCGAGCACCACACCCAGCATGCCGTAGAAAAGCATATCGTCCAGGTCCTGGTTCTTCCATCCCAGCTTTGCGATGTGCGGCTGCTTGATGCGTACGCGGCCCAGCGCGATGAACAGCGCAAAGGCCAGCACATACATCAGGCCATACCAATGGATTGCTACAGGACCGATTTGAAACGCCACCGGATCGGGCATCGGGTGAATCAGCATTCAGAGTCTCTTTCTCATCAAGTCGAGGAAGCCGCGCAGGACGGGCGAGGCATTATCGCGCCGCCATGCCAGCCCTGTCTCGACCAAGGGCGTGGACTGCGCGAGCGGGCGGTATTCTACTCCCGGGCGGCGTAAATTCGAGACCGATTGTGGCACAAGTGCGATGCCCATGCCAGCCGACACCAGGCTCACGATGGTCTGCATCTGGATGGCTTCCTGGCCGATGATGGGTGTGATGCCTGCGGCGCGGAACACCGACAGCACGGCGTCATACAGGCCGGGCGAAATCGAGCGCGGGAAAATAATCAGTGGCAGGGCAGGCAGGGTGCGCAGGCTGGCCATGTGCTGGCCCTGCAGCTCCGGCAGGTTGGCGGGCGAGGCGAGGATGAGCGGCTCGTTCAGCACCGGCATGTAATCCAGTTCGGCTTTCGCTTTTTCCGGCAGCGGGGGGATCAGCAGGCCGGCATCGATGCGTCCATGGAGCAGCTCTTCCAGCTGCAGGTCCGAGGTGGCTTCCTGCAGCGTGATCTGCACCTGCGGATAGGCTGCGCGGTAGGCGCGCAGGGAGGGCGGCAGCACGCTGTAGTCGGCCGAGGACACGAAGGCCAGCGACAGCCGTCCGGAGGCGCCGGTGGCGGCGCGCTGCACCAGTCCACCCAGGTCCTGGGCCTGGGCCAGCAGGCGGCGCGCTTCCGGCAACAGCGCCTCGCCGGCCGGAGTAAGCGCCACGCCGCGCCGGTTACGGTCGAACAGGGACGCGCCCAGCAGGTCCTCCAGCGCCAGGATGGTCTGGGACAGGGGCGGCTGGGTCATGTGCAGGCGTTTCGCGGCACGGCCGAAATGCAGCTCTTCGGCCACTGTGACGAAATAACGGAGCTGCCTCAGCTCGATGTTGGCGCTCATGGTCTGTGATAGTTTTTGCGACTCACTGACTATTAAATCATATATTTGACATATTCTGCGCGGAAAGGCACTCTGACATTCTTAACTGAAGGAGATTCCCATGCCGACTTATCGCTCAAGAACCACCACTCAAGGCCGCAATATGGCAGGCGCCCGTGCCCTGTGGCGCGCGACAGGCATGAAAGACGGCGACTTTGAAAAACCGATCATCGCCGTGGTCAATTCCTTTACTCAGTTTGTGCCGGGCCACGTCCACCTCAAGGACCTGGGCCAGCTGGTTGCGCGCGAGATTGAAGCGCACGGCGGCGTTGCCAAGGAATTCAATACCATCGCCGTGGATGACGGCATCGCCATGGGCCACGGCGGCATGCTGTATTCGCTGCCTTCGCGCGACCTGATTGCGGATTCCGTCGAATACATGGTGAATGCGCACTGCGCGGACGCGATGGTCTGCATTTCGAACTGCGACAAGATCACGCCGGGCATGCTGATGGCTGCGATGCGCCTGAATATTCCGGTGGTGTTTGTGTCGGGCGGCCCGATGGAAGCCGGCAAGGTCGTCAAGGTGGTGGAGGGCGGCGGCCAGAAAGTCATCAAGCTTGACCTGATCGACGCCATGATCAAGGCGGGCGACAAGAGCGTATCCGACGCCGATGTGGCGGAAGTGGAGCGCTCGGCCTGTCCCACCTGCGGTTCCTGTTCCGGCATGTTCACGGCGAACTCCATGAACTGCCTCACCGAAGCGCTGGGCCTTGCGCTGCCGGGCAACGGCACCATCGTCGCCACGCATTCCGACCGCAAGGAACTGTTCCTGAAAGCCGGCCGCCTGATCGTCGACATCGCGAAGCGCTACTACGAAGAAGACGACGCATCGGTCCTGCCACGCAACATCGCCAGCTTCGCCGCATTTGAGAACGCGATGGCGCTGGACGTATCGATGGGCGGCTCCACCAACACCGTGCTGCACCTGCTGGCAGCAGCGCACGAAGCGGGCGTGCCGTTCACGATGAAAGACATCGACCGCATTTCGCGCAAGGTGCCCTGCCTGTGCAAGGTGGCGCCGATGACGGACAAGTTCCACATCGAAGACGTGCACCGTGCAGGCGGCATCATCTCCATCCTCGGCGAACTCGCGCGCGCCGGCCTGCTGGATACCTCGCTGCCCACCATCCACAGCAAGACGATGGGCGAGGCGATCGAAAAGTACGACATCAAGCGCAGCGACGACCAGGCCGTGCACCAGCTGTTCCGCGCGGCGCCGGGCGGTGTTCCGACGCAGGTGGCGTTCTCGCAATCCGAACGCTATGAAGCCAACGATATCGACCGCGCTACGGGCTGTATCCGTGATTTCGAGCACGCCTATTCGAAGGACGGCGGCCTGGCTGTTTTGTACGGCAACCTGGCCGAAAAAGGCTGCATCGTGAAGACGGCGGGCGTGGACGAAAGCATCCTGAAATTCAGCGGCAAGGCGCGCGTGTTCGAAAGCCAGGACGCGGCAGTAGAAGCCATCCTGGGCGACACGGTGCATGCGGGCGACGTCGTGATCATCCGCTACGAAGGCCCGAAAGGCGGGCCGGGCATGCAGGAGATGCTGTACCCAACCTCCTACATCAAATCCAAAGGCCTGGGCAAAGCCTGCGCGCTGGTGACGGACGGCCGCTTCTCCGGCGGCTCATCGGGCCTGGTGATCGGCCACGCCTCGCCGGAAGCGGCGGAAGGCGGCGCAATCGGCCTGGTGGAAGAAGGGGACATGATCGACATCGACATCCCGGCGCGCACCATCAGCCTGCGCATCAGCGACGCCGAACTGGCGAGCCGCCGTGCCGCAATGGAAGCGAAAGGCGCCGACGCATGGCAGCCGGTGAACCGCGAGCGCTACGTTTCCCAAGCGCTGCAAGCCTACGCCGCCCTGACAACCTCCGCCGACCGCGGCGCCGTCCGCGACCTCAGCCAGCTGAAACGCTAACCGCTGAGCTGCGACACCATGGGGTCAGGCACCCGCTGTCAGTATGACAAGCGGTGCCTGACCCCATGGTGTCGCGGTCTCGGCTGTAGTTATTTGCGCTTGGGGTCGTTGAAGGTTTTGGAGACGCGGGACTGGCGGCGCTTTTCGTCTTCGTTGTGGGCTTTGCGCTTGTCGAGGCCGAGCATGGGCTCGATGAATTCGAACCAGGCGAAGGCGGCTACCATCAGGCCCACGATCCACCACCACGACAGGTCGGCAAATTTCCATACTTCGAAGTAACGCAGCGCGCACAGTGCTGCAATGATGATAATGATGGGCATGGGAAACTCCTGTTGAACGCCCATCTTACAAAACATTACGATTTCGGGCGAGCTTTAACGCTTCCTCCGGTCAACGCCGCAACATCAACCTGCGTTGAGGAAACGCGGTAGAATGATTCGGGTTTTACTATGGAGAAAATAATGAAACGTTCCCTGATGGTTGGTGTGGTGCTGGCTTCTGCTTTTGCTTCGCAGGCAGCGATGGCGAATGCCGATCTGGCGAAGGCGAAAAACTGCATGGCTTGCCACGCGGTCGCTAACAAAGTCGTTGGTCCAGCTTTTAAAGATGTTGCGGCGAAGTATGCCGGCCAGAAGGATGCTGAAGCGAAACTGTCGCAGAAGATCATCAAGGGCGGTTCGGGCGTCTGGGGCGCGATGCCAATGCCGGCCAATCCGCAAGTCAGCGAAGCGGAAGCGAAGACCTTGGTCAAATGGATTCTCGCGCAGAAATAAGGGGCCGTGAGGCCCCTTTTGTTATTTCACTACTTCGAGCAGCGTTTTCTTGCCGCCTTTGTAGGTGAACAGCGTCAGCGCGCCGTCCTGGATGTCGCCGTATTTGTCGAAGGCGATCAGGCCAGTGATGCCTTTGTATTTCACCTTGGCGAGGTAGGGCAGGTACTTGGCCGGGTCGGCCGATTTTGCGTCGGCCATGGCGGTGGCCATCGCCATCACGGCATCATAGTAGTAGGGCGCGTAGATCTGCACGTCCACGCCGAAACGCTTCTTGAAGCGCACTGCGAAGTCGTCCATATTCTTCTTCTGTTCCGGCAGCACGCCGCCTGCTTCGGCGCAGGTGACGATGTCGTCCGCGTTGCCCGCCAGCTTTGGCAGCGCTTCCGTGCAGATGCCGTCGCCACCCATGAATTTGGCCTTGATGCCCAGCGCTTTCATCTGGCGCAGCAGCGGGCCGCCGACCGAGTCCATGCCGCCGAAGAAGATCAGGTCCGGATTCTTTGCCTTGATCGAGGTGAGAATGGCGTTGAAGTCGGTTGCCTTGTCGTTCGTAAACTGCTTGTCGATGATGGCGACGCCCGGACCTTTCGCAGCCTTCGCGAATTCCGTCGCCACGCCCTGGCCGTAGGCCGTGCGGTCGTCGATCACGGCGATGCGCTTGGCGCCCAGTTTCTGTACCGCGTACTTGCCCAGGCTGCCGCCCAGCTTGCTGTCGTTCGCCACTACGCGGAAGGCGGTGTTGAAGCCCTGGCGGGTGTAGACCGGGTTGGTGGCGGCGCCTGAAATCTGAGGAATGCCCGCGTCGTAATAGATCTTCGAGGCCGGAATGGTGGTGCCGGAACTCTGGTGGCCGACCACGCCGTTCACTTTGGCATCCACCAGCTTCTGCGCAGCGGCCGTGCCCTGTTTCGGGTCCGAGGCATCATCTTCCGGCATCAGCACCCATTTCACTGCTTTGCCGTTGATCTTGAAGCCCTTGGCATTCAGGTCTTCGATCGCCAGGCGGGCGCCGTTTTCGTCGTCCTTGCCCAGGTGGGCCGATGGGCCGGAGATCGCGGCCACGTGGCCGATCTTCACCACTTCCTGCGCGCCGGCGCTGCCTGCGAAGGCCAGGGCGAGGGCGAGGGGGATGAGCTTGCTTTGCATGGTTTTCTCCAAAATAAAAGGCCGTCCCGCAATCTGGACGGCCTGAACTGCTATGTCCTTCCGGTGAAGCTTACTTCACCACTTCCATCTTCGTCTTCTTGCCACCGGTATAGGTGTACAGGGTCAGTGCGCCGTCCTTGATGTCGCCATACTGGTCAAAGGTGATCAGGCCGGTAACGCCCTGGTGCTTCACCTTGGCCAGGAATGGCAGGTACTTCGCCGGCTCGGCCGATTTGGCGTCCGCCATCGCGGTGGCCATGGTCATCACCGCATCGTACACATAAGGTGCGTACAGCTGCACGTCGCCGTTGTACTTCTTCTTGTAGCGGGCCACGAAGTCATCCATGTTCTTCTGCAGTTCCGGGGTTACACCGCCTGCTTCGGCGCAGGTGACGTTTTCGTCGGCGGAACCGGACAGTTTCGGCAGGGATTCGGTGCAGACGCCGTCGCCACCCATGTATTTAGCCTTGATGCCCAGCGCGCGCATCTGGCGCAGCAGCGGGCCGCCCACGGAGTCCATGCCGCCGAAGAACACCAGATCAGGGTTCTTGGCCTTGATCGAGGTCAGGATGGCGTTGAAGTCGGTGGCCTTGTCGGTGGTAAATTGCTTGTCCACGATCGATACGCCCGGACCCTTTGCGCCCTTGGCGAATTCGCCTGCCACGCCCTGGCCGTAAGCGGTGCGGTCATCGATCACGGCGATGCGCTTGACCTTCAGCTTGTCCACGGCATATTTGCCCAGCGTGCCGCCCAGCTTGTTGTCGTTGGCGACCACGCGGAAGGTGGTGTTGAATTTCTGCTTGGTGTAGACCGGGTTGGTGGCCGATGGGGAAATCTGCGGAATGCCGGCGTCGTAGTAAATCTTCGATGCTGGCACGGTGGTGCCCGAGTTCAGGTGGCCGATCACGCCGTTCACTTTGGCGTCCACCAGTTTCTGCGCCACGGTGGTGCCCTGTTTCGGGTCGCCGCCGTCATCTTCCAGCACCAGCACGAACTTCACTGGTTTGCCGTTGATCTTGAAGCCTTTGGCGTTCAGCTCTTCGATCGCCATTTTGGCGCCGTTTTCATTGTCTTTGCCGAGGTGTGCCGAAGGGCCGGAGACAGGAGCCACGTGGCCGATCTTGATGATTTCCTGTGCGCCAGCGCTGCCTGCGAACGCGAGGGCAATCGCTACCGGAATGAACTTCGTCTTAAACAGCATAGATTTTCTCCATTGGATGTGAAACGGCGACGCCTCATGAGCGCCGGCTCTGATTGTACAGAGGCAGAAGGTACATCAAAATGTTCAATTGGAAAAGCATGAATTGCCGCTTTTTTCAACAACGCACCGGGCCGGGGCGCGGTGCACCGCGAGCGGCCGCCGGAATCACTTTTTTTGTGCCTTGAGGTGGGTGATTTCCTGCTGCACGGCGCGGCTGACGATCTGGCCGAGCGTGTCGTGCAGGCCTTCGCGCAGCTGGCCGGTGAGGTCGCGCAGGGAGGCGTCCAGCACGCCGGCGATGCTGTCGCGGATGCGCTGTTCCAGCACGAAGTCCACGCGGGCCTGCAGCTGCTGCAGAATGCGCTCGGAGATCTCGCGCTCGAATTGCTGCCAGTCGGTGCCGAGGATTTCGGCCGGCGCGGTGGCCTGGGTCATCACCGGCGCGGCAGGGGCCGGGCTGGCGGCAGGCGCCGGGTCGTCGCGCACCACTTCGGTCAGGACGGGAATGCTGCCGTCGAAAGCCTTGTTCATGGTTTGGCTACGTTCAGGTGGGTTGGCTGGAATTCCTGGCGCTTGTAGGCAATGAAGCGCTGCCGTCCGGCGGCGGTATCCGCTTCATCCACGGAGATCACTTCGATCAGGCGCGGGAAATTCTCGAACTGCGCAGGAGAGCGGCGCGAGAGGTTCACCAGCACGTCGGCCTGCGGCAGCTCCACTTCGTCGGTATCGGTCAGCACGATGGCGCTGTCCGGCGCCAGCGGGTCGTTGACGTGGGCATGCGGCAGGAAGTCGGTGGCCGAGAAGGTCCACAGGGCGCGGTCGAGTTCCGCCAGCTGCGCGGCATCCTCCGTCATCACGACGATGCGGTTGCGCGCGCCATAGGCCTTGCGCAGCAGGCGGCAGGCGTAGGCAACTTTGTCTGGGACATTGCTGTGGAAGTCGATGCGGGTCATGGACGCTATTCTAAAACTGAAAGTCGGGTGGTGCGTTAACGGGCGGCTTGCGCTGGCTGCGTGCGGCTTCTTCTGCGGCGGCCCGGGCCACAGCCTGTTCGTCCACGGCCGGCTTGGCAGGCGGCGCGGCAGGTGAGGGCGCAGGCCACTGGTAGCTGGCCGGCAGGACGCGCGTAAGCGGATATCCTGCATCGGTCAGCAACGTATCCCACGCCACCTGCTCGAAGCCTACTGTCTTGCCGCGGCCAACCAGCAGCAGCGGCAACTGGCCGTTGCTGCCTGCGCGCTTGAGCGCTGCATGGTCTTCATTACTGTTGACGGTTTTTTCGGCGAAGGGAATGCCGCGTGCGCGCAGCATGGTGCGCGCTTCGTCGCAGGCGGCGCAGGCCGTGGTGGTGTAAAGCGTTACCGGCCGCGCCTTTGCAGGTTCGGCCAGTTCAAAAGGCAGCGATGGCGAGGGCGCGCCATAGCTTTTCATCGCTGCGGCAGCGGCGCCGCTGGGCGGCGGCGTGTCCGTGTAATGCGTAACGCCTTTGGCGTCCTTCCACTTGTACATCTGCGCCTGCGCGGCGGCAGCGGCGCAGAGAAGCAGGAGCACAAGCCGCAGCTTCATGGCTGTCAGGCCGCCATGCCGCTGTGCCGCAGCAGCGCGTCGATGCTCGGTTCGCGGCCGCGGAAGGCGGTGAACGATTCCAGCGCCGGACGCGAACCGCCAACGGACAGGATCTCGTCCAGGAAGCGCTTGCCGGTTTCGGTGGACAGCTTGCCGTTGTCCAGCGCCGCCGCTTCTTCGAAGGCCGCGTAGGCATCGGCAGACAGCACCTCGGCCCACTTGTAACTGTAGTAACCCGCAGCATAGCCGCCGGCGAAGATATGGCCGAAGGAGTTCTGGAAGCGGTTGAACGAAGGCGGAATCACCACGGCGAATTTGCGGCGCACCTCATCGATCACGTCCTGCACCGACTTGCCGCTTTCCGGCGCGTAGTCGTAGTGCAGGTGCATGTCCAGCAGCGAGAATTCCACCTGGCGTAGCGTCTGCATACCGGACTGGAAGTTTTTCGCGGCCAGCATTTTGTCGTACAGTTCGCGCGGCAGCGGCTTGCCGGTTTTAACGTGGGCCGTCATGTGGCTCAGCACATCCCACTCCCAGCAGAAGTTCTCCATGAACTGGGACGGCAGCTCCACCGCATCCCACTCCACACCGGCAATGCCGGATACGCCCAGTTCTTCCACCAGCGTGAGCATGTGGTGCAGGCCGTGGCCGAATTCGTGGAACAGCGTAATCACTTCATCGTGCGTGAACAGCGATGGCTGCGCCTTGCCGTCAACTACAGCGGGTTCGGTGAAATTGCAGGTGAGATAGGCCACCGGCGTTTGCAGCTTGCCACCTTCCACGCGGCGGCTGCGCGCATCGTCCATCCATGCGCCGCCGTTCTTGCCGGAGCGCGCATACAGGTCCAGGTAAAACTGGCCAATCAGCTTGCCATCGCGTTCAATGCGGTAGAAGCGCACATCCTTGTGCCACACCGGCGCCGTGTCCGGCACGATGGTCACGGAGAACAGCGTCTGCACCACGCGGAACAGGCCATCGATAACTTTCGGTTCAGGGAAGTACTGCTTCACTTCCTGTGCGGAGAAAGCGTAGCGGCGCTCCTGCAGCTTTTCGGAGGCGTATGGCAGGTCCCATGCTTCCAGCTGGTCGAGGCCCAGTTCATCCTTCGCAAACTGGCGCAGCTCGGCCACATCCTTCTCTGCAAAGGGGCGGGCCCGTTTCGCCAGGTCTTCCAGGAAGCTGATCACATGGTCAGGGCTCTGCGCCATTTTCGGCACCAGCGATACTTCGGCGAAGTTCTTGTAGCCCAGCAGCTGCGCTTCTTCCGCGCGCAGCTTCAGCAGGGTGACGATATTGCCGCTGTTGTCCCACTTTTCTCGCTCGCTGAACACCTCGCCCAGTTCCGAAGCCTTGGTGGCGTTGGCGCGGTAGACCTTTTCGCGCAGCGCGCGGTTGTCGGCGAACTGCAGGATCGGGTAGTAGGACGGGAAGTGCAGCGTGAACATATAGCCGGACTTGCCTTCCTTCTCGGCCAGCGCTTTCGCGGCAGCCTTCACATCGTCTGGCAGGCCGGTGAGTTCAGATTCGTTTTCGACCGTCAGCTTCCAGTCATTGGTCGCATCCAGCACATTCTCGGAGAAGCGCGTCGATACCGCCGCATGTTCTTCCTGAATGTCGGCGAAGCGTTCCTTCTTATCCGCAGGCAGCTCGGCGCCGCCCATGCGGAAGTCGCGGATGGCGTTCTCGATGATGCGCTTGCGGGCCGGCGACAGGGTGTTGAATTCCGCGCTGGCGCGCAGCGCCTTGTATTTTGCGAACAGCGCTTCGTTCTGGGCCAGCTCGGTCCAGAACTCGGTCACTTTCGGCAGGTTCTCGTTGTAGACGGCGCGCAGCTCCGGCGTGTCCACCACATTATTCAGGTGGCTAACGATGCCCCAGGCGCGGCCCAGCATCTCGGTGGAGTTTTCCAGCGGGGTGACGAAGTTGGCCCAGCTCACGGTGTCCTGCGGCGCTTCCAGCTGTTGGACCACATCGCGGCTCTTGCCGAGCAGTTCGTCGATGGCCGGGGTCACATGCTCCGGCTTGATGGCATCGAAGCGCGGCAGGCCGCTAAAGTCCAGCAGTGGGTTATTCAGCTCAGTCATAGTTTTTCCATGGTTGCTCGACCCGGCAGCAGCCGCGCCTTCGCTCAGGCGCGCTCCGCCGACTCGATGGTATTCATCAGCAGCATCGTAATCGTCATCGGGCCCACACCACCCGGCACCGGCGTAATGTGCGAGGCAACTTCCTTGATGCCGGCAAAGTCCACGTCGCCGCACAGTTTTCCATTATCGTCGCGGTTCATGCCTACATCGATCACGATTGCACCCGGCTTCACCATATCCGCAGTCAGCGTATTGCGGCGTCCGACTGCGGCCACCACCACATCCGCCTGGCGGGTGTAGAGGCCCAGGTCCGGGGTTGCGCTATGGCAGATGGTGACGGTGGCGTTCGCTTGCAAGAGCAGCAGGGCCATCGGCTTGCCCACGGTATTGCTGCGGCCAATCACCACAGCGTGCTTGCCGCGCAGGTCGGCACCGGTGGATTCGATCAGCTTCATGCAGCCATACGGCGTGCAAGGGCGGAAACCATCCAGGCCCGTCATCAGCTCGCCGGCCGACAGCACCGAGTAGCCATCCACGTCCTTGGCGGTGGAAATGGCTTCAATCACCTTGTGCGGGTTGATGTGCTTGGGCAGCGGCATCTGCACCAGGATGCCGTGGATGGCTGGATCGTTGTTCAGCGCCTCGATGCGGGCCAGCAGGGCCTCTTCGGTGAGGTCGGCCTCATACTTTTCGAACACGGAATTAATGCCCACATCGCCGCAGGCCTTGATCTTGTTGCGCACATAAACCTGGCTGGCCGGGTCTTCGCCCACCAGAATCACGGCCAGGCCGGGCTGCTTGCCCTTGGCGGTCAATGCGGCAGCGCGGGAGGAGATTTCGGCGCGCAGTTTTTGGGAGAGGGCGATTCCGTCGATCAGTTGTGCAGGCATGGCAATCAGATGGTGGGATGGGAAAAGACGACATTATAAAGGCAGGCGGCCGGTTTTCTTATTGCAGTAACTTCCAGTAAGGCTATGATAGGCCCATGCGATTCCAACATCATAAGACGGGGACAATCGCCCGCCTGGCAATCCTGCTCATGGCACTGCTGGCATTCGAGGCCAGGGCCGCCGACAAGATCATCTTCGACCGGCCGGCGTCCGCCGCCGATCACCGGCGCGAATACGCGAACGCGCTGTTGCGCCAGGTGATGGAGCGCACCGTGCCGGAGTTCGGTCCCTATACCATCAGTTATGCCGAAGCCCATATGGAGCGCCCGCGCCTGTTCGAAGCGCTGAAGGAAGGGCAGCTGGTCAACGTCACAGCCTATCCGGCCGATGGCCGGTGGCTGAAAGAGTTGCTGCCGGTGCCGGTGCCGATCGACATGGGCCTGCAAAGCTGGCGCATCGCGCTGATCGATCAACGGCAGCAGGAGCGCCTGCGCAAGCTGCGCCTGCCGGGCGAGCTGAAACAGCTCAAGGCGGGCGTCGGCGTGGCCTGGGTCACGCTGGCTTCCCTGCGCGACAACGGCTATTCCATTGTCACCGGCGGCAGCTATGCGGGCCTGTTCGACATGCTGATGGCGGGCCGTTTCGATTACCTGCCGCGCGGGATCAATGAGATTTTCCAGGAATACGACGAGCGCAAGGCCGCCTTCCCCCAGCTGGCCGTGGAAGACAGCATCCTGTTGCATGACCAGATTGTTTCGCTATTCTTCGTGTCGCCCCGCCATCCGCGCCTGCAGCGCCGCATTGCGGCAGGCATGGAATCCCTGCTGCGGGACGGGACCCTGGAGCGCATGGTGCTGCAGCACCACCGCGGCTCCCTGCAGCGGGCCCATATCTGCATGCGGCGCCGCATCGAGCTGCCGGGCAAGAACATGCCAGCCGCCATGCTCGCCCGCAAGGACCTGTGGCTGGACCCCTTCGCACCGCGCCACGGCATTTGCCCCGCTGAAACCCGCGCCAGATAAGGCGCAGCCGCTTCAAACCACCCGGTTTTGATCACTTTCCCAGGCGGCCGGCTTTTGAGCTATTTCACATTATGGAACGTTTTTCCGTAATTTGAAAAACGCGGAATTCGCTGTTAGAATCTTCACACTTAGCCAAAGTCTTAGTAAATAATCACCGATCACCGCCAAACAATAGGAGACTCGATACATGTCAGCTCAACCAGACCAGGTCACGGCCCTCACTGCCAATGATCCTGACACCCAGGAAACGAAGGAGTGGCTTGAGGCCCTTGAGGCGGTGCTCGAAAACGAAGGTCCCGAACGCGCGCACTACCTGATGGAACGCCTGACGGACCTGGCGCGCCGCCGTGGCGCCCAGATTCCGTTCTCAGCCAATACCGCCTACGTCAACACCATTCCAGCCCACCTGGAGGCACACTGCCCGGGCAACCTGGAATATGAAGAGCGCCTGCGCTCCTGGATGCGCTGGAACGCGATGGCGATGGTCGTGAAAGCCAACCGCGCCGATGGCGACCTGGGTGGCCACCTGTCCTCGTTCGCCTCGCTGGCGAACATGCTGGGCATCGGCTTCAACCACTTCTGGAAAGCGCCAAGCGAAAACCACGGCGGCGACCTGCTGTACATCCAAGGCCACTCGTCCCCAGGCATCTACGCGCGCGCCTTCCTGGAAGGCCGCCTGAGCGAAGAACAGCTGACCAACTTCCGCCGCGAAGTGGAAGGCAAGGGCCTGTCCTCGTATCCGCACCCGAAACTGATGCCGGACTTCTGGCAGTTCCCGACCGTGTCCATGGGCCTCGGCCCGCTGATGGCGATCTACCAGGCGCGCTTCCTGAAATACCTGCACGCACGCTCCATTGCCGACACCACCGGCCGCAAGGTCTGGGCCTTCTGCGGCGACGGCGAGATGGACGAACCGGAATCGCTGGGCGCCATCGGCATGGCGTCGCGCGAGAAGCTGGACAACCTCGTCATCGTGGTGAACTGCAACCTGCAGCGCCTGGACGGCCCGGTGCGCGGTAACGGCAAGATCATCCAGGAACTGGAAGGCGAATTCCGCGGCGCGGGCTGGAACGTCATCAAGGTCATCTGGGGCCCGGGCTGGGACGCCCTGCTGGCCAAGGACACCGACGGCATCCTGCAGCGCGTGATGATGGAAACGCTGGACGGCGAATACCAGAACTACAAGGCCAAGGACGGCGCCTACGTGCGCGCCAACTTCTTCGGCAAGCATCCGAAGCTGCTGGAAATGGTCGCCAATATGAGCGACGACGATATCTGGCGCCTGACCCGCGGCGGCCACGATCCGCACAAGATCTACGCCGCGTTCAAGATGGCCAACGAATCCGTTGGCAAGCCGACCGTTATCCTGGCCAAGACCATCAAGGGCTTTGGCATGGGCAAGCACGGCGAAGCGCGCAACACCGCGCACAACACCAAGAAGCTGACCGACGAAGCCGTGCGCGAACTGCGCGACCGCTACGCGATTCCTATTCCTGACGACAAGCTGGCCGATATCCCGTTCTTCAAGCCGTCCGATGACGCGCCCGAAATCAAGTACCTGCACGAGCGCCGTGCAGCGCTGGGCGGCTACCTGCCGCAGCGCCGCCAGAAGGCTGACGAGAAGCTGGTGGTGCCGCCGCTGTCCACCTTCCAGGCCGTGCTGGAGCCGACCGCAGAAGGCCGCGAGATTTCGAGCACCCAGTCCTATGTGCGTATCCTCACCACGCTGCTGAAAGACCCGAGCATCGGCCCGCGCATCGTGCCGATCCTGGTCGATGAGTCGCGTACCTTCGGTATGGAAGGCCTGTTCCGCCAGGTTGGTATCTTCAACCAGCAAGGCCAGTTGTACGAGCCGGTCGACAAGGACCAGGTGATGTACTACCGCGAAGACAAGGCCGGCCAGATCCTGCAGGAAGGCATCAACGAAGCGGGCGGTATGAGCTCGTGGATCGCTGCGGCGACCTCGTACTCGACCAATAACCGCGTGATGATTCCGTTCTTCACCTACTACTCGATGTTCGGCATGCAGCGTATCGGCGACCTGGTATGGGCCGCTGCAGACATGCGCGCACGTGGCTTCCTGATCGGCGGCACCGCCGGCCGTACCACGCTGAACGGCGAAGGCCTGCAGCACGAAGATGGCCACAGCCACCTGTTCGCCGCCGCCGTGCCGAACTGCATTCCTTACGACCCGACCTTCGGCCACGAACTGGCCGTGATCATCCAGGACGGCCTGCGCCGCATGGTGGATGAGCAGGAAGATGTGTTCTACTACATCACCACGATGAACGAGAACTACCCGCACCCAGGCATCAAGCCAGGCCAGGAAGAGGGCATCCTGAAGGGCATGTACCTGCTCCAGGAAGGCGACAAGAAAGCCAAGCAGCGCGTACAGCTGATCGGCTCCGGCACCATCCTGCGCGAATCCATCTTCGCGGCGGAACTGCTGAAGAACGACTGGAATATCGCTGCCGACGTGTGGTCCGCTCCTTCACTGACCCTGGTGGCGCGCGATGGTATCGACTGCGAACGCTGGAACATGGTCAACCCGACCAAGCCACAGCGCGTGCCTTACGTAACCGGCCTGCTGAAAGACACCAGCGGCCCGATCGTGGCAACCACCGACTACATCCGCACCTTCGCTGAACAGATCCGCCCATACGTTCCACAAGGCCGTACCTTCAAGGTACTGGGCACCGACGGTTTCGGCCGTTCGGACAGCCGCGCCAAGCTGCGCGAGTTCTTCGAGGTGAACCGCTACTACATCACGGTTGCCGCACTGCGCTCGCTGGCTGATGAAGGCAAGATCGAGATGTCGGTTGTGGAGAAGGCAGTAGCCAAGTACAACCTCGACCCGAACAAGCCAAATCCGGTGACCCAATAACGAGAATACGGAGCAGACGCTATGAGCATTGTGGAAGTTAAAGTCCCGGATATCGGCGATTTCAAGGAAGTGGAAATCATCGAGCTGATGGTAAAGGTCGGCGATACGATCAAGGTTGACCAGTCGCTGATTACCGTGGAATCGGATAAGGCGTCGATGGAGATTCCATCGTCCGCCGCCGGTGTGATCAAGGAAATCAAGGTCAAGGTAGGCGACAAGATTGCAGAAGGTTCGCTGCTGCTGACGGTGGAGGCCGATGGCGCCGCCGCTGCGGCACCTGCACCTGCAGCCGCTGCGGCCCCAGCCCCTGCGGCCGCCGCCCCGGCGCCTGCGCCTGCGCCGGCACCAGCTGCTGCGCCAGCCGCTTCGGCTGGCCCTGTCGAAGTCAAAGTGCCCGACATTGGCGACTTCAAGGAAGTGGAAGTCATCGAAGTGATGGTCAAGGTTGGCGACACCATCGCCAAGGATCAGTCGCTGGTTACCGTGGAATCGGACAAGGCTTCGATGGAAATTCCATCGTCGCACGCCGGCGTGGTGAAAGAGATCAAGATCAAGGTCGGCGACAAGGTAGCCGAAGGTTCGGTGGTGCTGATCGTGGAAGCGGCTGCCGGTTCCGCCGCGCCTGCGCCGAGCGCACCAGTTGCGGCCGCGTCGCCTGCAGCATCCGCGCCGGCACCTGCCCCAGCTCCGGCTGCAGCAGCGCCTGCTCCTGCCGCCGCTGCCGCACCTGCGGTCAGCGGCAAGGCTGCCCACGCATCGCCATCCGTGCGTAAGTTTGCGCGCGAACTGGGCGTGGACGTGAGCCGCGTGCCTGGCACCGGCCCGAAAGGCCGTATCACCCAGCAGGACGTGCAGAACTTCGTCAAGGGCGTGATGTCCGGCGCCGTGGCATCGCCAGCGGGCGCTTCGGCTCCGGCAGGCGGCGGCACCGGCATGAACCTGCTGCCATGGCCATCGCTGGACTTCAGCAAGTTCGGCGAGACCGAGCTGCAGCCGCTGCCGCGCATCAAGAAGATCTCCGGCCCGAACCTGCACCGCAACTGGGTCATGATCCCGCACGTCACGCAGTTCGAAGACGCGGACATCACCGAGCTGGAAGAATTCCGTGTGGCGTCCAACAACGCCAACGCGAAGAACAAGGATGCAGTGAAGCTGACCATGCTGGCCTTCGTCATCAAGGCATCGGTCGCCGCGCTGAAGAAATACCCGTCCTTCAATTCTTCGCTGGACGAAAAGGGCGAGAACCTGATTCTCAAGAAGTTCTACAACATCGGCTTCGCAGCCGATACGCCGAACGGCCTGGTGGTCCCGGTCATCAAGAACGCGGACCAGAAGAGCGTGACGCAGATCGCCAAGGAAATGACGGAACTGTCGCTGCAGGCGCGCGAAGGCAAGCTGAAGCCGACCGACATGCAGGGCGCAACCTTCACCATCTCCTCGCTGGGCGGCATCGGCGGTTCGCACTTCACGCCTATCGTGAATGCGCCTGAAGTAGCGATCCTGGGCCTGTCCAAGGCCTCCATGAAGCCAGTCTGGGACGGCAAGCAGTTTGCGCCGCGCCTGATGATGACGCTGTCGCTGTCCTACGACCACCGCGTGGTCGATGGCGCGTCCGGCGCACGCTTCGCTGTGTATCTGGCCGACGTGCTGGCCGATATGCGCAAGATCCTGCTGTAAGGAGAGCGCCATGACCGTAGACGTAAAAGTACCGAACATCGGCGACTTCAAGGAAGTTGAAGTCATCGAGATGATGGTCAAAGTCGGCGACACCATCAAGGTGGATCAATCCATCGCGACCGTGGAATCCGACAAGGCCTCGATGGAGATTCCATCGACCCATGCTGGTGTGATCAAGGAACTCAAGATCAAGGTCGGCGACAAGGTCTCCGAAGGCGTTGCCATGCTGGTGCTGGAAGAAACTGCCGGCGCTGCGGCGCCCGCACCTGCGCCGGCTCCGGCCGCGGCTGCACCGGCTCCCGCGCCTGCTCCGGCAGCGCCGGTAGCTCCAGTGACCGCGCCAATCGCCGGCGGCTACAGCGGCCAGGTGGACGTGCAGTGCGACATGATGGTGCTGGGTGGCGGCCCTGGCGGCTACTCGGCCGCCTTCCGCGCCGCGGACCTCGGCATGAACACCGTGATCGTGGAACGCTACGCCACGCTGGGCGGCGTTTGCCTGAACGTGGGTTGCATTCCCTCGAAAGCGCTGCTGCACCTGGCAGCCGTGATCGACGAAACCGCCACCATGGGCAAGCACGGCGTGAAGTTCGCCAAGCCTGAAGTCGATATCGACGAAGTGCGCAAGTACAAAGAAGGCGTCATCAGCAAGATGACCGGCGGCCTGGCCGGTATGGCCAAGGCACGCAAGGTGAGCGTGGTGACCGGCGTTGGCCAGTTCATCAGCCCGAACCACATCGAAGTCACCGCCGGCGACGGCACGAAGAAGGTAGTACAGTTCAAGCAGGCCATCATCGCTGCCGGTTCCTCGGTAGTGAAGCTGCCGTTCGTGCCGGAAGATCCGCGTATTGTGGACTCCACCGGTGCGCTGGAACTGCGCCAGATTCCGAAGCGCATGCTGGTGATCGGCGGCGGCATTATCGGTCTGGAAATGGCAACCGTGTATTCCACCTTCGGCGCGCGCATCGACGTGGTCGAAATGATGGATGGCCTGATGCAGGGCGCGGACCGCGAGGCTGTGAAGGTCTGGCAGAAATTCAACGCCCACCGCTTCGACAACATCATGACCAAGACCAAGACGGTTGCGGTCGAGGCGCTGAAGGAAGGGATCAAGGTCACCTTCGAAGCCGCGGAAGCCGGCGCTGCCGCGCCTGCGCCGCAGGTCTACGACATGGTGCTGGTGGCCGTTGGCCGCAGCCCGAACGGCAAGAAGATCGCCGCCGAAAAGGCTGGCGTGATCGTCACCGACCGCGGCTTCATCAACGTGGACAGCCAGATGCGCACCAATGTGCCGCACATCTTCGCCATCGGCGACCTGGTGGGCCAGCCTATGCTGGCGCACAAGGCAGTGCACGAAGGCCACGTGGCAGCGGAAGCTGCGCATGGCGAGAAGTCGCACTTCGACGTGAAGGTGATTCCATCGGTGGCCTACACCGATCCGGAGGTGGCATGGGCCGGTATTACCGAGGACGAAGCGAAAGCCAAGGGCATCAAGGTTGAGAAGGGCCACTTCCCATGGGCTGCCAGCGGCCGCGCTGTGGCCAATGGCCGCGAAGAGGGCTTCACCAAGCTGCTGTTCGACGCTGAAACGCACCGGATCATCGGCGGCACCATCGTCGGCACGCACGCAGGTGACATGATCGGCGAGATCGCGCTGGCAATTGAGATGGGTGCTGACGGCACCGACATCGGCAAGACGATCCACCCGCACCCAACGCTGGGCGAGTCGATCGGCATGGCCGCCGAAGTGTACGAAGGCGTCTGCACCGACCTGCCGCCGCCGCGAAAGCGTTAAGCGCAAAAGCAAAGCCCCGCAGTGCGGGGCTTTTTTTATTTCCGGGTGTAGTGCTGCACCAGGGCGCGGTTCGTTGGCAGGTCCGCCACGGCCCGCTTGGCCACCTCCGCAATCATGCGGAACTCCTTCTGCGCCGCCTCCATCTGCGCATAGGCACTCGGGTTGTGGATCTCGGTGCGGAACTCCATCCCGTACAGCACATACTGCCAGCTCGATGGCGGATACATCTCCAGGTCCGTGATGAAGTCCAGCTGGTGCGGCGGGCGGCAGCGCCACATGGCGAGCTTCTCGCGCAGCGATTCCGGAATCGTTGCGGGATTCACGTTGTCGGTCCAGAAGCTGTTGTCCGTGCGTTTGGTGAGGCAATAGTGCAGCTTCACGAAGTCCACGATCTTCTCGTAGCGCGCCTTCATCTGTTCGTTGAACTGCTTCGCCACAGGCGCCATGTTTCCGTCGAAAGGGAACAGGTAGCTCACCAGATAGGTGGCCGCCTCAATCAGCCCGATGCCGGATGACTCCAGCGGCTCCAGGAAGCCGCTGGACAGGCCGATCGCCACACAGTTCTTCACCCACTGCGTTTCGCGATAGCCCACGTTCAGCTTGAGCAGGCGCGGATCGCGGCCTTCGCTGGCTTTGCCGATGTAGTTGCGCAGCACCTGATCGGCACGCGCTTCATCCGTATGGCGGCTGGAGAAAACATACCCCACGCCGCGCCGCTCGTGCAGGCCGATATCCCAGGTCCATCCTGCTTCATGCGCGGTGGAGATGGTGTAGGAAGCGATGGGCGCATCCGGCGAGTCGTACGGCACCTGCATCGCCATCGCGCGGTCCACAAACAGCGTGTCGTTGATGTTGCGGAAGGGCGAACCCAGGGCCTCGCCGATCAGGCGGGCGCGGAAGCCGGTGCAGTCGATGTAAAGGTCGGCCGTCAGCTTGCCGCTCTCGCGCGTCGTCACCGAGGCGATGGCGCCGTCTTCGGCCAGCTGCACGCTGTCCACCGTGGCCTCGATGCGTTTCACGCCCAGCGACTGCGCGTGCGTGCAAAGCAGGACCGCGAAGCTGGCCGCATCGAAATGGTAGGCGTAGTTCAGCGGACCCATATAGTCGGCATCGCCGGGACGCTTGGGTGCATGGCGCGCATCGGTCACCGCCTTCTGCAGCGTGGCCGCTTCTGCGAACGGCGTGCTGCCGGCTGCACCCAGCAGCCAGTAGGGCAGCAGCTCCGGTCCGCCAGGCCGCTGGCTCGGCTGGCTGAAAGGATGGAAGTAGCTTTGCTGGCCCGGCGCGCCCGCGGGCCGTACCCAGTTCGCGAAGTGCACGCCCTGTTTGAAGGTGGCATTGCATTCGCGGATGAAGCGCGCTTCGTCGATGCCGATCACCGAGAGCGTGCCGCGAATGGACGGGAAGGTGCCTTCGCCCACGCCAATGATGCCGATCTCTTTCGACTCCACCAGCGTGATGCCGATGCTGTCGCCCAGCGTGCGGCGCAGGAAGCAGGCAGCCAGCCAGCCGGCCGTGCCGCCGCCGACGATCAGCACATTCTGAACAGGCTTCATATGGGGGTCTCCGTTGTTCTTTTGTAAAAAAGCTGCAACATGCAAAATTTGAATTGACACGTTGAGAACGTTTTCATTACTATGAAAACGGTTTCAAGTGATGGCAAATTTTTTTAACTGTATTTGAAAACGTTTTCAAAACAGATGTTAGCACTACTGGTGAGTCCAGTGGTGAATAACGCAAAAAGGAGACTTATATGACTCGCACCCCCCGGACCCGCCTGCTGGGTTCGCCGATCCAGCTGGCCGTCCTGACCTTGCTGGCTTCCATGAACACCGCTTATGCCCAGAACGCCGCCGCACCGGCAGCGCCTGCCGGCGCCAGCGCCGAAGTAATCCCTGAAGTCTATGTGACGGCAACCAAGCGCAGCACCTCGCTGCAAAAGACCCCGGTGGCCGTGACCGCCATCAGCGCCGCCGCGCTGGACGATCACCACGTGCAAACCATCCAGGACATCGTGAACCTGGTGCCAGGCTTCCAAGCCACCACCCAGGGCGACCACGGCGTGATTACGATGACGCTGCGCGGCATCGGTAACGACAGCGCCAAGACCGAATACGCCGATCCCGAAGTTGCTACTTTCGTTGACGGCATCTACTCGCCGCGTCCAGAGGGCGCCACCACGCTGCTGTTCGACCTGGAAGGCGTTGAAGTGCTGCGCGGCCCGCAGGGCACGCTGTGGGGCCGCAACTCCACCGTCGGCGCAGTGAACATGCAGACCGTGAAGCCAACGCTGGGCAGCTCTTCCGGCTTCCTGGAAGGCGGCATGGGCAACTATGCACGCATGGGCGTGCGCGGCGCGGTGAATATTCCGATTGCCGAGAAAGCAGCCCTGCGCGTGGCCTACGTGCACGAGCAGCACGACGGTTACGTTGATTACCAGACCCCGCCAAACATTCCGCTGGCGCAGCAGCAAGCTGCCGCCGCGCCGGTTATCGCTGCATGGAATGCCGCCAATCCGACCCGTCCTATCGCCTTCCAGCCAATTAACACCGCGCTGTTCGTGCAGGGCGGCCAGAAATACAATGCGCAGGACCAGAGCGCAGTGCGACTGAGCTTGCTGTGGGAGCTGTCGCCGGCGCTGCACTGGAACCTGTCGTACGAGCGCTATATGGACCGCGGCACGCCGGGCATGAACCTGATGCAGAATCCGCGTCCGGGCCAGGACCGCTGGTCGGCGCTGATCGACACCGCGCCGTCCCTGAAGCGTGATTCGAACTCGGTACGCAGCCGCGTGGACTGGGCGATCAACAGCGATATCGCACTGGCGTATATCGCAGGCTGGTCCTCATACCGCGGCTCGTCCACCTACGACCAGGACGGCGGCGCCGTGCTGCCAACCAGCTTCACGACCGGCGGCAGCCATCAGGCCAACGACACCGTGTATTCGAAGTATAAGAACTACAGCCACGAAGTTGAACTGCAGTCGGTCGGCAAGCGCGATGTGGACTGGCAGCTCGGCGTGTACTACGCGGCCGAGAACAACGGCATCCGCTTCGATATTCCGATCATGAACGGCACCAAGCAGGGCACCGTGGGCTGGCAGGGTTCCTTCATCCAGCCCAAAGAAACCGTGGATACGGCGGCAGCGTTCGGCCAGGCGACCTGGAACATCGACGACAAGCTGCACCTGACCGGCGGCGTACGCTACACGCACGACAAGCGCGAAAATATCGGCGGCACCGGCAACGGCTGGACCGGCAATCCGGCAGCGCCGCAGATTCCGCTGAATCCAAGCGTGAATCCGTTCGATCCGGCCAATGGCTTCAAGACCGACAGCTTCAACAGCGGCTCCTTCAGCGGCAACAAAACCACCGGCCTGCTGCGCGTGAATTACGACGTCTCGCCAACATCGATGATCTACGCCAGCGTGGCAACGGGCTACAAGTCGGGCGGCCTGCAGGATGGCGGCAAGCCATACGGCGCTGAAACGCTGACCAACTATGAAGCAGGTACGAAGAGCACCTTCCTGAACGGCGCACTGCGCGTGAACAACGCACTGTACTACTCGAAGTTCAAGGGCTTCCAGTTCAGCGCACCGGTGACCAATCCGGATGGCAGCCACAGCCTGTCTACCTTCAATGCAGAAGGCGCCAAGGTCTATGGTCTTGAGACCGAGATCGCCGCACGCCTGACGCCGGTGGATCGCCTGCAGGTTACTGCGGCCTACACCAAGGCGGAACTGGGCACGCTGATCGGCGGCAGTAACGACTACCAGCTGCCGGCATGCCCGATCAAGGACATTTCGAGCTGCCTCGATGTGACGGGCAACACCATGCCGCACGCGCCGAAGTTCAGCACGCAGGTCGTGTACTCGCACCTGTTCCAGCTGTCGGCCGGCAAGCTGACGCCGCGCATCAGCACCCACTACGAAACGGCCAGCTGGCTGAGCGTGTTCAACCTGGGTGATCCGGACCGCCAGAAAGCCTACACCCGTACCGACCTGGGCCTGCGCTACGATGCGGACAAGAAGTGGTATGTGGACCTGTTCGTGCGCAACGTCGCCGACAAGGACATCAAGACCAGCGCCCAGAATCCGCAAGGCGTGTGGCAGGCGCAGTACCTGGCGCCACGCACCTTCGGCTTCAACGCAGGCTACACGTTCTAAGCAAAGATCTCAGTCCCTTCACGCCCCGGTTCCGCAAGGTCCGGGGTTTTTTTATTCCTCGTGCGGCAGAATGCCTTGCGCGCCGGCCCCGTCGATCAGGGCCTTGTTCACGCGCTCTTCCCACCCGGCTCCAGTACTCCTGAACGCGGCCATAACGCGCGCATCGAGCAAAAGAGTGTGCCGCTCCCGCAGATCATAATGAATAGTTCTGGCTGATGGCATCATGGGCCTGAACTTCGAGAGTTCTTCATCCGTCAGGGGCTGAGCATCAGGGTCGGACAGGGCCGCAGCCGTAATTTCCGCATCTTCGTCCGGTGTAGGTAGAACAATGATGCGTGTCAATGCGTCAGGGCTGAGTGGTTCGCTGGACATAACGATTGATTTCTCTTTTGTTTGCTCGACGCAGACTGATGATACGGCGATCAGTTCCGCGGTCGACATACACGACGACGAAGACTCTATGAGCGATTTCTCCTACGGCACAAACTCGTGTTTCGCCGTAGTCCTTACGTTCATCTTCCCATTTCACCGCATGTGCCCAGTCGAACAATGCTGCCTCTGCGAGGGAGACACCATGCTTGACCCGGTTGAGCTTGTCTTTGGCGGCGCTAAATGCGACGTCCATGATCATTGTAGGAGCGAAGCTGGCTAATGCAAGCGTTGCTCGATGGATGAGAAAGACTAAGTTTGGAGCCTGGACGCTATTTGCATAGCGATATAGATCAAAAAGCGCTTACCGCAGGCTTGTTCTGAACATGCCTGCGGATGCTTTTGTTCACGCTTCCTTGTGGTGGAAGGGGGCGAACCAGGTGACGAGGAAGGAGGGGATGGTGGCGGCCATGACGAACCAGAAGTAGTTCACGTAGCCGAGCAGCTGCTGCAGGTGGCCGCTGACGAGGCCCGTCACCATCATGCACATGCCCATCAGGCCGGTGCCGAAGGCGTAGTGGGTGGTGGTGTACTTGCCTGGTGCGAGCTGCTGCATCAGGTAGATCATGAAGCCCACGGAGCCGAAGCCGAAGAAGAACTTCTCGATCGCCACGCCGGCGCTGATCACCACCAGATTAGTTGGCTGCGCCAGCGCCATCAGCAGGAAGGTCACGTTCGGAATATTCACCGCGCAGCACAGCAGGAACAGCGTTGGCTTCAGGCCGCGCTTCGCAACGAACAGGCCGCCCAGCAGGGAGCCAAGCAGCACCGCCACCAGGCCGTATGTGCCATACACGATGCCGAGCAGTTCGTTCGACAGGCCAAGGCCGCCTTTCTCCACCGGATCGACCATGAAGAAGGGGCCGATCTTTTCCAGCAGGCCGATGGAGAGCCGGAACAGGAAGGCGAAGCCGATCATCAGCCACACATCGCGCTTCTGGAAGAAGGTGATGAAGGAGTCCTTCAGGATGAACCATGCCTCGCCAACGGAGGAGGGCGCATTCTCCGCGCGCGCGCCGTCCGGCATCGTCTTCGTGTGCCACAGGGCCAGCACCAGCGTGAGCCCCGCCACGATGAAGAAGATCACGCGCCAGGCGTCGATCCATTCCGGACCGAACACTTTCGGGTCGTGATGGAAGTAGTGGGTGTGCAGCCAGCCGCTCAGGTAGACCAGCCCGCCGGAAGCGACGATGGGACCGATATTCCAGCTCAGGCTCTGGATGCCGCAATACAGCGACTGCGAGCGCGCATCGAGCGCCGTCACATAGACGCCGTCCGCGGCGATATCCTGCGTGGCGCCGATGAAGGACAGTACCGTGAACAGGAACACCAGCAGCACCATATAGCCCGGCAGCGACATCGCCAGCGCCACGCCGGCAAAGCCCAGTGCAATGGTGAACTGCGCGCACAGCACGAAGAACTTCTTGGTGCGGTACATCTCCACCAGCGGCGCAAACAGCGGCTTGATGGTGTAGGCCAGGATCAGGTAGCTCGCATACTCTGCCGCCTTGCCATTGTCCATGCCGAGGTTCTTGAACATGATGGCGGTGACGCTGGTGAGCATCACATAGGCCAGGGCCATGGTGAAGTAGCCGGTGGGAACCCATAGCAGCGGACTGGCGCGGCGCCCCGCTGCCGGAATGGCCGCTGCCCGGGCCTCGGATTGCATTGCTGCGTCGGTGGACATGCTGTCTCCTTGATGCGTTGTTCGATGAATGCCCGGCTATGCTGCCGGGTCAAAGCGGTTCAGCTCAGGCCTTGCGGTGCGCGTCGATCAGATCGCGGTACCACAGCGCGCTGTCCTTCAGCGTGCGCTGCTGCGTTTCGTAATCCACATGCACGATGCCGAAGCGCTTGGCGTAGCCGGAGTTCCATTCGAAATTATCCAGCAAGGACCACAGGAAGTAACCATCCACCTTCACGCCCTGTTGCATGGCCTCCTGCAGCCCTGCCAGGTGGCGGGTGACGAAGTCGATGCGCGCGGCATCGTGCACGCGGCCGTCGACGACCGTGTCGCGGTTCGCCATGCCGTTTTCCGTGATGTAGATCGGCGGCAGGTCGTAGTCCTTGTTCAGCTTGAGCAGCAGTTCCGGCAGGCCTTGCGGATAGATTTCCCAGCCCATGTCCGTCACGCCCAGTTCGGCTGTCGGCGCACTCGGCGGAACCTCGGCGCTGCAGAAGGCGCGGAAGTAGTAATTGCAGCCGAGGAAGTCGATCGGTTGATGGATATCTTTGAAATCGTTGTCATGCACGACCGGCGCATTGGCGCCGTGGGCTTTCAGGGCCAGCTCCGGATAATGTCCCTTGAAGATCGGGTCCATGAACCATTCCACCGAGCGCGAGTATTCGAATGCGGCCAGGTCGCGGTCGGCCTGGCTGTCGGTCGCCGGGTGGGCGGTCCACTGGTTCAGCACGATGCCCAGTTTGGCGCCGCTGCCCACTTTGCGCATTGCCTGCATGGCCAGGCCGTGCGACAGCAGCAGGTGGTGCGACACCTGGATCGACTGCTTGAGGTCGGCCACGCCGGGCGCAAACTGCGCATTGCCGTAGCCGAGGTTGGCGGTGCACCAGGGTTCATTGTGCGTTGCAATCGTTTTCACGCGATTACCGAAACGGCGCGCCACTTCCGCTGCATACTCAGCGAAATGGCTGGCGGTGTCGCGGTTCAGCCAGCCGCCTTCGTCCTGCAGAGCCTGTGGCAGGTCCCAGTGGTAGAGCGTGACGTGGGCGTCGATATTCTTTGCAGCAAGTTCCGTCAGCAGGCGGTCATAGAAGGCGAAACCGGCTTCATTCCAGGCACCTTTGCCGGCCGGCTGCACGCGCGACCAGGCGATCGAAAAGCGGTAGGCATCCACATGCAGGCTGGCCATCAGCGCCACGTCTTCGGCATAGCGGTGGTAATGGTCGCAGGCTACGTCGCCGGTGCCGCCGTCGATGATGTTGCCGGGAGTGTGGCTGAAGGTGTCCCAGATGGACGGGCCCTTGCCATCGGCACTGGCGCCGCCCTCGATCTGGAAGGCGCTGGTGGCCACGCCCCAGATGAAGTCGGCCGGAAACTGCTGGATTTCGCTCATTGTACTTGTCGTCAGTGGAGGTTTGAAAACGATTTCATAATCGTCCGAGCATTAGACAGCAAGCTCTCGGCGGTGTCAATTACTGATGTGCGGGGAAGGGCGGCTGCGGACGCAACCGCCGGGAGTTGGTGCTGGCTCAGCCTTGGGTCAGCTTGTCGAAGTTCTGCTCGTAGTCGCGCAGGTTGTCGGCCAGCATTTTGTCGAACTGGCCCTTGAAGTGGGCAATGCCTTCTTCCTGGATGGCGCGGAACTGCTCCACATTCTCCGCATTGCGCGCCAGCAGATGGGCGTTGAAGCGGGCGGCGGCGAACAGCAGGGCGGCAGCGGCCAGGCTCGGCGTGGCGCCGCTGTCGCGGCCTTCGTCATTGGTGTGCTTGATCAGGGAATTGCTCAGCTGCCAGAACAACTGGTCTTCCTTATTCTCTTGTTCGCTCATCTATTGCTTTCTTATCGGTCCGGCACCGTGCCGGGGAGGGACCATGCTGCCATGAACGGAGGAACGCTGCAAGGGTGGTTCGGGCAATAAAAAACCGGGCGGCGCCCGGTTTCTGGAGTCAGTTGGCGACGAAGCGCGAGGGAATTTCGATACCGCCTTCGTGGGCCGCGTTCGCATATTCGCGCAGCTCGTTGATTGCAAGATCCAGCTGTTCCTTGCTCGGATTCGCCTGGAAACCGCGGATGCGTTCATTCAGCGATGCCACCTTTTTGCTCCATTCGAGCCGATCCATCTTGCTCATGCTGCCCTCCCTACAAAATTATTCTTGAGGGAATCAGTATCCGGCAGCCGGGGTTGGCGCTCCGTGCGCTATCGCACATACCGCACAGCAGCTATTTCAGGACGCCACGCAGGAAGAGATCCACGGCGATATCGATGCTTGGACGGTCGAGTTCAGTATTCACTTCGGCCACGTCGAACAGGTAGCGCTTGAGCGGATCGCCGGTCAGGCAATTGATCAGGTGCACGGACAGCTGATGCGTATGAAGGTCTTCTCGCAGCTGCGTCTTTACGTCCGGACGTTCGAAATAACGTGTCAGCATTTCGCGCGTCTGGCGCGGGCCGCCGTCGAAGAAAGCACGCGCGAGTTCCGGGCTGCTGTGCGCTTCGGCGATCACCATGCGGTGCAGGTTGACGACGGCTTGTGAGGTCAGCAGCTTATTGAAGCGGTGGCCGAAATCGACCAGCACTTCGCGCATCGGGCGCTGGCTGGAAGCAAGGTCTTCCATCGAGGAAAAGTAGTGCTCCCGCCCGCGCAGCAGGATGGCCTTGAACAGGCCCGCCTTGCCGCCGAACTTCACATAGATGGTGCGCACCGCCACCCGGGCTTCGCGCGCAATCATTTCCAAGCTGACTTTGCTGTAGCCCTTGGACATGAACAGGCCGGCCGCTACATCGATCAGCTCCTGCACGCGCGCCTCAGCCTCGCTGGCCTTGGGGCGGCCGGCGGGTTTGGGGCACATGGGGCAGAGCTCGTCTTGCTGCTGGTCTGACATAGGGCGTGGTTCCGGGCAAAAACAAAAAGGCTAACAGATGGCCCCAGTTTATTCCACTCAAAAATGAAATGCAATCGTTTCATTTCTTGACTTTGCCGATTTTGTGGCTAATAATGCCCTGAACCAATTTCATTTCATGGAGCGTCGCATGTCCACCCAAGAACAAAAACTTGCCGCCGTACCGCCCGCAGCCCCGGCAGCCCCAGCCAAGCGTCCGCCCAACCGCAAGGTGCTGGTGGGGGCGGGCGTGATCGCGCTGGCCGCGCTGATTGCGGGCGGCCGCATGTGGTACCGCAGCCATTACTTCGTGGAGACCGAGAACGCCTATGTGGCGGGCCACGTGCACCCGGTGTCCGCGCGCGTGGCGGGCGTGGTGACCAAAGTGCTGATCGACGATAACCAGCTGGTGAAAGCGGGCGACGTGATCGCAGAGCTGGATCCGGTGGACCAGCAGCTCAAGGTAGAACAGATCCGCGCCCAGATCGCGAGCGCCCAGCAGCAGGTGCTGCAGGCGGACGCCCAGGTGGCCCAGGTCAATGCGCAGGCCAGCGCCGCAGCGGCGCAGGTGAAGCAGGCGGAAGCCCTGCAAGTGCGCGCCAATCAAGACGCCGAACGGTACAGCCAGCTGTACACGGCGCAGATGAAGGCGGTCTCGAAGGCGGAGCTGGATGCCGCCAATGCGGGCCGCGCCAGCGCCGCCGCCGATGTGGCGGCGCGCAAGGACAGCGCCGCTGCCGCCAAGGCGCAGATCACCGCAGCCGCGTCGGCGCGCGATGTGCTGAAGGCGCAGATCGACGTGCTGAAGGTGCAGCTGAAAGACGCCGAGCAGCAGCAGGCCTATAACCGCATCGTGGCGCCGGTAGCGGGCCGCATCGGCAAGCGCAGCGTGGAAGTGGGCCAGCGTGTGCAGCCGGGCCAGCAGCTGACGGCCATCGTGCAGGACAACGTCTGGATCACCGCCAACTTCAAGGAAACCCAGCTCGCCGATATGCATGTGGGCCAGCCAGTGCACGTGAGCGTGGATGCGCTGCCGGGCAAGGAACTGGTCGGCCGCGTGGACAGCTTCTCGCCCGCATCGGGCGCGCAGTTCGCGCTGCTGCCGGCAGATAACGCCACCGGCAACTTCACCAAGATCGTGCAGCGCGTGCCGGTGAAGATCACGCTGAAGCCGGAAGACCTGAAGGCCTACAGCGGCCGCCTGGTGCCGGGCATGTCGGTGATTGCCGAAGTCGGCATCAAAGAGCAGGCAGCCCACTAAGGAGCGCTCGCCATGAGCACAACACAAACGCTCCCTGGCATGGCCAGCGGGCCGGTCCCTGCGCGCACCTGGATTGCGGTGGCGGCCGGCATGCTGGGCGCCTTCATGGCGGTGCTGGACATCCAGATCACCAACTCCTCGCTGCGCGATATCCTCGGCACCTTGTCAGCCACGCAGGAAGAGGGCTCGTGGATCTCCACCGCCTACCTGGTGGCCGAGATCATCGTGATTCCGATGACGGCGCTGCTGACGCGCGTGTTCGGCATGCGCGGCTACATGATGGGCACCACCGGCCTGTTCCTCGTGTTCTCCACGCTGTGCGGCTTTGCGTGGAACCTGGAAAGCATGATCGTGTTCCGCATGATGCAGGGCTTCACCGGCGGCGCGCTGATTCCGATGGCGATGACGCTGGTGATGGCCAAGCTGCCACCCTCGAAGCGCGCAACGGGCATGGCCATCTTCGGCCTCACCGCCACGCTGGCGCCGGCCATGGGCCCAACCCTGGGCGGCTACCTGAGCGAGCTGTATGGCTGGCCTTCCATCTTCTACATTAACTGGGTGCCGGGGCTGCTGCTGATGGCGGGCATTGCCTACGGCCTCGATGAAGAGAAGTCGCAATGGAGCATGCTGCGCGATGCGGACTGGCTCGGCATCGGCCTGATGGCGATGGGCCTGGGCTGCCTCACCATCTTCCTCGAAGAAGGCAACAGCAAGGACTGGTTCGATTCCGGCTTCATCATCACCTTTGCAGCGCTGTCGCTGGTGGGCCTGCTGGGCTGGGTGGTCACGAGCGCCATGCGCGCCAATCCCTTCGTGAACCTGGGACTCTACGGCCAGCGCAACTTCCTGGTGGCGACGGCGCTGTCGGCGGTGATGGGCATGGGGCTGTACGGCTCCTCCTTCCTGCTGCCGCTGTTCCTGGGGCAGATTGCGGGCTACTCGCCGATGCAGATCGGTGAAGTCATCATGTGGGTGGGCCTGCCGCAGCTGTTCATCATGCCGTTCGTGGCAAGGCTGTCGTCGAAGGTCGACAACCGCCTGCTGTGCACCATCGGCCTGCTGCTGTTCGGCGGTTCCTGCGTGATGAATGCCTTCATGGATGCCAGCACCGGCTACGACCAGCTGATGCTGTCGCAGGTGGTGCGTGCGCTGGGCCAGCCCTTCGTGATGCTCACGCTGTCCAATTTCGCCATGAACGGCGTGCAGCCGAAGGACATGCCATCCGCATCGAGCCTGTTCAACATGACCCGCAACCTGGGCGGCTCCATCGGCATTGCGCTGCTGGCGACCACACTCACGCAGCGCGAGCACTTCCACTCGGCGCGCCTGGGCGAATCGATCACCGGCTTCTCGCTGGTGGTGCAGCAGCGGCTGGATTCGATGACGGCAGCCTTCATGGGGCAGGGCATCGATCCCGTGAGCGCGGCCGACAAGGCGCTGAAAGCGATCGACGGCATCGTGCGGCGCGAATCCTTTGTGATGGCCTATAACGACGGCTTCCTGATCGTGGGCGCCTTCCTGCTGGCCTGCATCCCCATCCTGTGGCTGTCGGACAAAGTCAAATCGCCATCCGGTGCCGGTGGCGGCGGTGCGCACTAACAAGAACGAGGTAGGAAAATGATCAATCAACTGAAACGAATTACCCTTGGCGCGGCCGTGACTGCGGCAGTGCTGGCGCTGTCCGCCTGCAGCACCGTCGGCAGCGACTTCAAAGCACCGCAGAACGTGGCCGACGCATCGTTCCGCCACCTGCCGCAAGGCGCGGCCAGCGATGCGCGCCTGCCGGCGCAGTGGTGGACCGTGTTCGGCGACGAAAAGCTGAACGCGCTGGAACGGCAGGCGCTGCGCGATAACCCGTCCGTGAAGATTGCGGCGGAACGCATCGTGCAGGCGGAAGCGCAGCTTGGGCTCGCGCGCGCCAACCAGCAGCCATCGCTAAGCGTGAACACGGGCATCTCCAACACGCGCACTTCCGCCAACACTTCGCAGGGGCTCGCGCTGGGCGGCCGCTCCATCAGCGGCAACAACTTCTCGGTGGGCAGCGCCTTCTCATATGAGCTGGACCTGCTGGGCCGCGTGCGCCGCGCCGTGGAAGCGGCCGATGCACAGGCACTGTCGGCACAGGCCGACCGCGACGGCGTGCTCCTGCTGCTGTCCTCGCAGGTCGCCACCACCTACTGGCAGCTGCGCGGCCTGGATGCCGAGATGGCCATCCTGCGCGGCGCGCTGGAAACACGGCGCGAAACCGAAGAACTGGTGAACGCGCGCTTCAACGCAGGCCTGTCGAACGAACTGGATACCTCGCGCGCCCGCATCGAGCGCGCCAATGCGCAGGCCGACCTGGAAGAAGTGCAGCGCCAGCGTAACCAGCTGGAACATGGTCTTGCTGTGCTGCTGGGTGCATCGCCATCGTCGACCGTGCTGCAGGCGGCAACGGCGGCCACGCTGCCGCAGCCGCCCGCGATTCCCGTCGGCCTGCCTGCGAGCGTGCTGTCGCACCGTCCAGACCTGACCAGCAGCGTCGCGCAGCTGCGCGCAGCAAATGCGCAGATCGGCGTGGCGGAAGGCGCCTTCTATCCCTCGCTCAGCCTGACGGGCAACTTCGGCTTCGCATCGGAGAGCCTGGGCGACGTGCTGAAGAGCGGTTCGCGCGCGTTCAGCTTTGGTCCGCTGGCCCTGTCTCTGCCGGTCTTTGATGGCGGCCGCAACAAGGCCAATCTGGCGCTGGCGAAATCGCGTTACGAAGAAGCGCTGGCCAACCACCAGAGCAAGCTGCTGACGGCCTTGCGCGAAGTGGAAGACTCGCTGTCCGACGTGCAGCAACGCCAGCAGCAGGCGCAGGTGCAAAGCGTATCGCGCGAAGCGGCGGAGCGCGCCTACCTGGTGGCGCGCGCGCGTTACGAGCGCGGCCTCTCCACCTACCTCGACGTCACGGACGCCCAGCGTAGCGCGCTGGCGGCCGACCGCGCCGGCATCCAGATCAGCACCCAGCGCCTGCTGGCCTCCGTCGCCGTCGCCCGCTCCCTCGGCGCCGGCTGGCAATAAACCCTGACACCATGGGGTCAGGCCCCCTTTGTCAGTGACACGCGGTGCCTGACCCCATGGTGTCAGTATGGCGGCGGTGGGCTCAGCTGAAGCGGGTGAGGATGAAGTCGATGAAGGTGGTGAGCTTGGGTGTGGGCTGGCGGTCGCGGGAGTAGAGTAGGTGCATCGGCCGCGCGGCGGGTACGTAGTCGCGCAGGATGGGGATCAGACGGCCTTCGGCAATGTCGCGCGAGAGGATCAGCTCGGCCTGCATCGTGATGCCGAAGCCTTCCAGCGCCGCCATCCGCAAGGCGTGCGTGCTGTTGGAGCGCAGCCGCGCCGGCGGGAAGGCGCGGCCGTCCTTTTCTCCTTTCAGGCGCCAGCGTCCTTGCGCCGACCAGCCCGTGAAGTCCAGGCATTCGTGCTGCGCGAGGTCGGCCGGCACCTGCGGCGTGCCGCACCGCGCGAGGTAGGAGGGCGCCGCGCAGATCACCATGCCGTAGGGGCGCAGCGGCCGTGCAATCATCGTGGAGTCGCCCAGCACGCCGATGCGGATGGCAGCGTCGAATCCTTCTTCCACCAGATCTACCATGCGGTCGTTCAGACCGAGCTCCACGCTGATGTCGGGATACTGCTCAAGATAGGCGGCAATTGCGGGGCTCAGCCATTCGGCGCCGAACGATACCGGCGCCGATATCTTCAACTGCCCGCGTGGTGCGCCGCGCAGCGCTTCGGCGCCGCTTTCTGCTGCCTGCACCTGGGCCAGGATAGTGCGGCACTGGTCCGCGTAATGGCGGCCAATCTCGGTCAGCGACTGGCGCCGCGTGGTGCGCGTAAGCAGCGCTGCACCCAGCCGCTCTTCCAGCGAACGGATGTGCTTGCCCACCATCACCGCCGATATCTTGAAGCGTTCCGCCGCCGCCGTGAAGCTGCCGGTGTCGACCACCGCAACGAAGATCTCCATGCTGCGTAGCTTGTCCATTACTAACCTGTGGTTTGAAATGTTGTTCATCCTAGCGCATTTATTCTTTATGCGCAGGGATGGATACTGGCTCCACTTTCAATTCAAGGAGCCGGACAATGAAAATCGTCGTGATTGGCGCAACGGGCGCCGTGGGCAAGGCAGTGGTGGAGCAGCTCGGGCAGCGCCATGAGGTGGTGACCGTGGGCAGCAGCAGCGGCCAGCATCAGGTGCAGTTTGAGGACGAGGCTTCGGTACGCGCCCTGTTCGCACAGGTGGGCAAGGTGGATGCCGTGGTGGTCACCGCCGGCGAGCTGCACTTCGGCCCGCTGCACGAGATGACGCCGGAGCAGTTCCGCAAAGGCCTCAACAGCAAGCTGATGGGCCAAGTCAATGTGGCGCTGGTCGCGCAGGAGTACCTGAACGACGGCGGCTCGATCACGCTCACCAGCGGCATCGTGGGGCAGCATCCTATCCGCTTCGGCGCCAACGCCACCGCGGTGAATGCAGCGCTGGAAGGCTTTGCGCTGGGCGCGGCGGTGGAGCTGCAGCGCGGCCTGCGCATCAATGTGGTGAGCCCGACGGTGCTGACCGAATCGCTGCCGGTGTACGGGCCTTTCTTCCATGGCTTCGAGCCCGCGGACGGCAAGCGCGTGGCGTTGGCCTACAGCCGCAGCGTGGAAGGCGTGGAGACCGGCAAAACCTATAAGGTCTGGTAAGGACAGGATTACAATGTGGCCTCCTTTCAATCGTTGAGTAAAGGCCATTAATGAAGAATATCCTGTTCCCGGTAGTGCTGGCGATGGCCGGCGCTACTGCCGCAGCCGCTCCCGCCACCGTTGCAGACCTTGCCAGGATGACCCAGCGCTTTGCGCCCGTTGAACTGAAGGCCGATATCTCGGCCCTGTCGGCAGGCGACCGCAAGGCCATCACCAAGCTGGTTGAAGCCGCGCAGATTATCGATACCCTGCAGCTGCGCCAGCGCTGGGAAGGCAATGAGGCGCTGTGGGCGGCGCTGCAGAATGACACTTCGCCGCTGGGCAAGGCGCGCGCCGAGTACTTCTGGCTGAACAAGGGACCATGGTCCATCATCGACGGCCACCAGTCCTTCCTGCCGGCCGACGTGGCGGGCATCAAGGTGCCGGCCAAGAAACCGGAAGGCGCCAATTTCTATCCGTCGGGCGCATCGAAACAGGCGCTGGAGCAGTGGATCAATGCGCTGCCCGCCAAGGAAAAGCAGGATGCACAGTGGTTCTTCACCACCATCCGCAGCGGCAAGGATGGCAAGTTCAAAACCGTCAAATATTCCGATGAATACAAGCCCGAGCTGCAGAAGCTGTCCGCGCTGCTGAAGGAAGCCGCTGCCGCCACCGATAACGCGTCGCTGAAGAAGTTCCTCAACCTGCGCGCCGATGCCTTCCTGTCCAACGACTACCTGGCTTCCGACTTCGCGTGGATGGATCTGGATTCGCTGGTCGATGTCACCATCGGCCCGTACGAGACCTACAACGATGAGCTGTTCGGCTACAAGGCCGCCTTCGAAGCCTATGTCAATATCCGCGACCAGAAGGAAACTAAAAAACTGGACTTCTTCGCGAAGCACATGCAGGAGCTGGAAGACAACCTGCCGCTGGCTAAGCAGTACCGCAATCCGAAAGTGGGTGCAGTGGCGCCGATGGTGGTGGTGAACCAGGTCTATGGCGCGGGCGACGGCAATATGGGCGTGCAGACCGCCGCCTACAATCTGCCGAACGATGAACGCATCATCAGCCAGCGCGGCTCCAAGCGCGTGATGCTGAAGAATGTGCAGGAAGAGAAGTTCAAGGCCACGCTGACGCCGATCTCGAAACTGGTGCTGCGCGCGCAGGATCAGAAGGACGTGGACTTCAACTCCTTCTTTACCCACATTCTCGCGCACGAAATCACGCACGGCCTCGGCCCGCACATCACGAAGGTGAACGGCAAGGAGTCCACCCCGCGCCAGGACCTGAAAGAAACCTATTCCACCATCGAAGAGGCGAAAGCGGACGTCACAGGCCTGTATGCGCTGATGTACATGATGGAGAAGGGCCAGCTGAAGGACACGCTGGGCCAGGGCGAGGCGGCGGAACGCAAGCTGCACATCACCTTCCTCGCCTCCGCTTTCCGCACCCTGCATTTCGGCCTCACCGATTCGCATGCGCGCGGCATGGCGATCCAGGTGAACTACCTGCTCGATAAAGGCGGCTTCGTGTCGCATGGCGATGGCACCTTCTCGGTTGATTTCAAGAAGATCCGGCAGGCCGTCATGGACCTGGACCGCGACTTCCTCACTATCCAGGCCACCGGCGATTATGCGGCGGCCAAACAGATGATGGACAAGTATGTGGTGATCCGTCCGGACGTGCAGAAGGCGCTGGACAAGATGAAGTCGGTGCCGAACGACATCCGCCCATCTTTCCCTACGGCAAAGGCACTGCTGGCCAAGTAAATAACCGCTCTGCGACAGGGAAATATTTCCCTGTCGCAACCTAACTATTGGGGTAGAGCAAGACTATATCTTTCGTGGTAACGTGTTCCCTGAAATCAATAATCTTTTGCTAGGGACACTTACAAAAATGGACATCGAAAGCACCAAGATCAGCACCCGCCTATCCATAGGCTTCGGGCTTGTTTTCCTCCTCCTGATCATCGTGACTGCGCTCGGCATCAACCGCGTGCAGAAGATCGATACCATTCTGACCAACGTCAGTGACGTTAACAACGTCAAGCAGCGTTATGCCATCAACTTCCGCGGCAGTGTGCATGACCGCTCCATCGCCCTGCGCGACGTGGTGCTCTCCACCGATGCGGGCGCTGTGAAAACCCATATCGACACCATCAAAACCCTGGCCGACAACTATGCGAAATCGGCAGCTCCGCTGGACCAGCTGCTGGCCACGCGCAAGGACACCAGCGCCGGCGAGAAAGCCGCCATCGCCGGTATCAAAGAAGCCGAGGCGAAAACCCAGCCCCTGATCGCCAAGGTGATTGAGCTGCGCCTCGCCGACAACCTGCCGGAAGCCGCCAGTGTGCTGGAAAAGCAGGCCGCACCGGCCTTCGTGGCCTGGCTGGCCGCCGTCAACAAGATGATCGACCTGGAAGAATCGATGAGCCACGACGAGGCGGAAAACGCCAAGGGCGTGGCGCGCAGCTTCTTCTTCTTCATGGTGGTGCTGTGCCTGGGTGCGATCGGCATCGGCGTGGCGGCGGCATGGTTCATCAGCCGCGGCCTGCTCAAGCAATTGGGCGGCGAACCTGAGTATGCGGCATCCATCGTGGCCTGCATCGCAGCGGGTAACCTGGCCGTGAATATCGACACCAAGGCAAATGACCGCAGCAGCCTGCTGTACGCCATGCGCGGCATGCGCGATTCACTGGTGAACATCGTGAGCCAGGTGCGTGCCGGCACGCAGACCATCGCCACCAACTCGCGCGAGATCGCGGCGGGCAACCAGGACCTGTCGGCCCGCACCGAAATGCAGGCCGGGAATATCGAACAGACCGCATCCTCGATGGAAGAACTCACCGGCACCGTGAAGCAGAACTCGGATCACGCGCGCCAGGCCAACCAGCTGGCCATGTCGGCATCGGAAGTGGCCACCAAGGGCGGCACGGTGGTGGCGGAAGTGGTGGAAACCATGGCCTCCATCAACGAGTCCTCGAAGAAGATTGTGGACATCATTGGCGTTATCGACAGCATTGCATTCCAGACCAATATCCTCGCGCTGAATGCAGCGGTGGAAGCTGCGCGCGCCGGTGAACAGGGCCGTGGCTTCGCCGTGGTGGCGACCGAAGTGCGTAACCTGGCGCAGCGTTCGGCCGGTGCGGCCAAGGAAATCAAGGCGCTGATCGACGACTCCGTGGAGCGCGTGGATGCGGGCGCCAAGCTGGTGGACCAGGCCGGTGCAACCATGGCGGAAATCGTCGACAGCGTGAAGCGCGTGACCGACATCATGGGCGAGATCTCCACCGCGAGCCAGGAGCAGACGCAGGGCATCGAGCAGGTCAACGAAGCCATCTCCAATATGGACACGGTGGTGCAGCAGAACGCCGCGCTGGTGGAGCAGGCCGCAGCCGCAGCGAGCTCGCTGCAGGACCAGGCGAACAACCTGGCTTCCGTGGTCAGCGTGTTCAAGCTGGATGACGCGCAGATTGCCGCGCATGTGGCGCCAGTGCCACGCGCAGTGGCGGCCGCATCGGCGCCGGTGGCGGCTGCCGCCAAGCGCCCGGCGGCACGTCCGCAGGCACGCCTGGCGACTGCACGCAAGCAGGCCGTTGAGCGCAAGCCAGCCCCTGCCAAACAAGAAGAGGATTCGTGGGAAGAGTTCTGATTATCAATTAACAATTGCTTAAAGATGCCTGTTTTTACAAGGAAATATTTTGTAACAGGCGTCCCCCTCCCGTAACATTTTGCACGGTGGAATGTATAGTTGAACTTCGTTATCGGAGTTCCTCATGCAGACGTTTTCCGCCGCCTTCCTCCTCTGCCTTGCAGCCACAGGCGCCAGCGCAGCCCAGCTCACCGCAGCTGAAACGCGCTGGCTCAACGCCAGCTCTCCGGTCCTTTCCTACGCAAAGCAGCTCCAGCTGCCCATCGATGTCATCGTGCAGCCGCAGGCCGGCCCCAACGACGTGCCGATGGCAATGGGCTTTGCCGATGGCCGCTGCAAGCTGGTGCTGTCGATGCGCGGCAACCCGAATGCGGAAGCCATTTTCGACGGTGTGCCTGAGGCGCAGCAGGGCGTGCTGATTGAGGCAATGGCTGCGCACGAAGTGGCGCACTGCTGGCGCTATGCTCAGGGTAGCTGGCACGTGCTGCCAGCCGGTTTCGTGGAAGTGGGCAACGAACAGTCCGATAACCCCGAGCTGCTGGCGCTGTCGAAACAGATGCGCGAAACGCGCCGTGAAGAAGGCTTTTCCGACCTCGTGGCCCTGGCCTGGACGCAGCGCAGCCATCCCGCCCAGTATGCGCAGGTGCACGGCTGGCTCACGCAAGTGCGGCAGGACCAGCCTGCAAGCCATGGTTCGCACGACACGCGCACCTGGCTCAAGCTGGCGGGCAATGGCGCAGTATTTTCCTCTGATCAAAGTTTGTTCGACGGCGTGAAGGCCCTGTGGAGCACAGGCCTGGTACAAGCGGAGTAAACACAACAAGGTCCCCGTCTGTGTTCGGTCACGCACAGAACGATTTTGCGCGACAGCGTTAAATCTTCATGCCAACCATCCTAAAGGGGACCAACATGAAGAAAATCGTATTCCTGACCCTGGCCACCGCCGCCAGCATGGCCTTCGCCCAGAACAACGCCGGCTACCAGGCCGCGCATGACAAGGCCGAAGCCGACTACAAAGTCGCCAAAGACCGCTGCGATGCCATGAAAGGCAATGCGGAGGACGTGTGCGAACACGAAGCCAAGCTGACCCGCGCCCGCGCGGAAGCCAATGCCGTTGCACAGCACAAAGCCAGCGACCGCGGCGAGATCGACCGCGCCAACCGCAAGGTGGCGGATGCCGAGTATGAGCTTGCCAAGGAAAAGTGCGATGACCTGAGCGGCAACACCAAGGACAAATGCCAGGCCGACGCGCGCAATATGAAGAACACCGCCATGGGCGGCAGCAGCACCGCTGCCGGCCGCACTGCCGTGCTGGTGCCGAATGCGGACCGTTCCACCGTGGCCGCCAACGCTGCCGATGTACGCGACCGCACCGCCAACGCCGCCAGCAACGCTGCCGACCGCACTGCAGTCGCTGCCGAAAATGCGAAAGACAAAACGGTAGCCGCCGCACACAACGCCAAAGAGAAAACCGCAGACATGGCGCAGAATGCGAAGGAAAAAACGGCTGAGAAAACCGCCGACGCATCGCAGGCCATGTCTGACACCATGATCACCGCCAAGGTGAAAGCCGATATGGCCGCTGACAAGACCGTCACCGCCATGGACGTGCACGTGGAAACCCAGCAGGGCATCGTCATGCTGAGCGGCTTCGTTCCTACCAAGGCTGAAGCTGACCGCGCCGTGCAACTGGCCAAGGGCGTGAAGGGCGTGAGCGACGTGAAGAGCTCGATCCAGGTCAAAGGCAAAAAATAAGCGCTGAACACCTGCATCACATGGCCTGCACTGAGCAGGCCATTTTTTTGTGCAGTATCATCGCGGAACTCGTACTCAAGGAGAGCCGATGAAACATGCTGTACATATCGCCGCGGCACTGGCGTTCTCGCTGGCTGGCGGGGTCGCTGGTGCTGCCGCGCTGACGGTGCCGCCATCCGGCGTGCCCGCATTGCGCGAGGAGATGCTGTCCGCCGATTTCTGGATTCGCCGCGCAGCGTCGCCGAATGCCGTGCTGCTCAATGAAGGCCAGGCGGCTGCCCAGCGTGCCGCAGCCTATGCGCCCGGCGGGGGTTTCATCGACATTGCCAAGCTGCCCGCCACACTGACGCAGGCGCAGGTTGCGGAGTGGCTGAAACAGGCCTCCCAATCGCCGGTCAAGCTCGCGGTGGAGAATAACGGGCAGCCCGCGACCGAAGCGGTGCTGCAGGAACTGCGCGCGAATACTGCCGTGGAGCGCATTGCCGCTTCCGCGCCGGCACGCTTCGGATTGAGCGTGCGGCGCACGGCGATGCGCACGCTGCCTTCCGAGCGCCGCTTCTTCGCCGCCAGCGACCAGCGCGATTACGAGAGCCTGACAGCCGGCGTGCTGTTCCCCGGTGAACCTGTGCTCATCGCCCACCGCAGCCTGGATGGCGCATGGCTGCTGGTCGTGACGACACAGGGCCCGGCGTGGGTGAAAAGCACGGATGTCGCCGAAGGCAGCGCGCAGGCGGTGTTTGCCTACGCTGCCAAAGCGCCGGGCCGCGTGGTCACGGGCGACCATGTGCGTACCGTCTACACGCCGGAGGCGCCGGACGTTTCGGAGCTGGACCTGGATATGGGCGTGGCGCTGCCGCGTGCCGATGTGGAACCCGGCGAACCGGTCAACGGTGCGAGCAGTGTGGCTTCATGGCCTGTGCTGCTGCCGGTACGGCAGGCGGACGGTTCGCTCGCCTTCCGCAGCGCGCTGGTACGCCGCAGTGCCGACACGGCCGCCGGCTATCTTCCCGCAACGCGCGCCAACATCCTGCGGCAGGCCTTCAAATTCCTGGGCGAACGTTACGGCTGGGGGCACCAGTTCAATGCGCGCGACTGCAGTGGCCTGATCAGCGAGGTCTATCGCAGCATGGGCATCCTGCTGCAGCACAGCTCCGCCATCCAGGGCAGCAGCAGCGCCCTGAAACACCGCCTGTTCAGCGAGAAGGACAGCCATGCCGACCGCGTGAAAGCGCTGGCGCAGGCGCAGGTGGGCGACCTTGTCGTCGTGCCGGGGCATGTACTGATGATCATCGGCCATATCAATGGCGAGCCCTATGTGATCCAGGATGTGCCGTATGCGGTGTTTAAGGACCCGTCGTCCGGCCAGATCCGCAAGACAAAGCTGAACCAGGTATCGGTGACGCCGCTGCTGCCGCTGTATGCCGACGATACCAAGCTCTATGTCGATGCCATGACCAGTCTTGTCCATGTAACGCAGCGCTGATACGCGGCTGCGGAAGCGCCGGAAACGGCGCTTTTCTTTTTCTTGTATAAATTATGATCATCATTTAAAATGAAGGTCATCTGATGAAAAAAGGGGCATTCCATGTTTTCTCAAGCAGTATCTGACTGGCTGGGGCGGCGGCAGCTGCACTACGCGTGGGTGATCGTTGCGGTCACGTTTTTTGTTGCGCTGACATCGTCCGCCGCGCTCGGGCTTCCTGGCGCGCTGCTGCAGCCGCTGTCGAAGGAGTTCGGCTGGGACGTGGACCAGATCTCGTCCGCCATGGCGGTGCGCTTTGCGCTGTTTGGCCTGATGGGGCCTTTCGCGGCCATCCTGATGGAGCGCTATGGCCTGCGCAATGTGGTGGTGACGGCGCTCACGCTGATCGTTACCGGCCTGCTGCTGGCCAGCGGCATGACGCAGTTCTGGCACCTGGTGCTGCTGTTCGGCGTGGTGCTGGGTGTGGGTTCCGGCATGACGGCGCTGGTGCTGAGCGCCGTGGTCTCCAACCGCTGGTTTGAAACGCGGCGCGGGCTGGTGGTGGGCATGCTGACCGCCAGCGCGGCGACCGGGCAGCTGATCTTCCTGCCTTTCGGCGCCTGGCTGATCGAGCGCTTCGGCTGGCGCATGGCGCTGCTGCCGGTCACCATCGCCTGCGCACTGGTCGCGGTGGCGGCCTTCTTCCTGATGCGTAACCGTCCGTCCGATGTGGGCCTGCGCCCTTATGGCATGGACCCGAACGCGCCTGCGCCTGCCGCCGCAGCACCGGCGAAGGTCGGTTTCGGCACGCCGTTCAAGGTGCTGCGCGATGTCTCCGGCAGCAGCGTGTTCTGGATCCTGACCGGCACCTTCTTCATCTGCGGCCTGTCCACCAATGGCCTGATCCAGACCCACTTCATCTCCCTGTGCGGCGATGCGGGCCTGGGCCCCGTGCCTGCCGCGTCGGTGCTGGCGATGATGGGCCTGTTCGACCTGGTGGGCACCGTGCTTTCCGGCTGGCTGTCGGACCGCTACGACAACCGCAAGCTGCTGTTCTGGTATTACGGCCTGCGCGGCCTGTCGCTGCTGTGGCTTCCGTACTCCGAGTTCACCATCTACGGCCTGACCGTGTTCGCCATGTTCTATGGGCTGGACTGGATTGCGACCGTGCCGCCGACCGTGCGCCTGGTGGCCACCAACTTCGGCAAGGAACGCGCAGGCATGGTGTTCGGCTGGGTGTTCGCCGGCCACCAGCTGGGCGCTGCGGTGGCGGCCTATGGCGCCGGCCATATCCGCACGCTGCTGCTCACGTATAACCCGGCGCTGTTCGCGGCCGGTGCGGCCTGCCTGGTCGCGGCGCTGATGGTGATGGCGGTGCGGCGCGTGCCCGCCGTGGCGCCGGTGGCGGCAGCACCCGCATAAGCGCTGTCATATGCCGGTCATGTGGGAGTGCCAAGATGGCGCTCCCATTTCGACTGGAGCTCAAGCATGTTCAAGACCTGGCAGAACCGCACGCTGGCGGTATCGATGCTGGCCTTGCTGGCCGCCTGCGGCAGCAATAATGATGTGGAAACCCCTGTAGCAGAGCCGGGCCCCGACCCGGTGATGCTGCCCAGCGTGGCGTTCATGACCGATGTGCACTTCGAGAACGTGTACGGCGATTTCAAGAACGCGCAGTTTGCAGGGATTCCCACCAAGGATGGCAAGAACGCCACCATCCGCACGATGTATGCGCAGCTCACATCGACCCGCCTGTTCAACGAAAACTACTTTGCCTTCCGTGCAGCGCTGGACGATGCCTACGGCCGCGGCGTGCGCTACGTGGCGCTGCCGGGCGACTACTCGGATGATGCGCAGCCGATCAACATCAATGGCATTGCCGACATCCTCAAGGAATACCAGGCGAAGGGCATGCGCTTCTTCCTCGCACCGGGCAACCACGATCCGAACGAGCCCTATGACGACAACGAGGCGGGCAAGAACGACTTCCTGACTAAAGAGGGCAAGGAGCAGAAGGTCTACGCTACCGGCAATGCAGGCTGCAAGGCCAAGGACCCGGCTGTCATCTGCACCGACGAACTGATGGAGCAGGGCTACGAGAAGCTGATCGCCAAGCTGGGCGAATTCGGTTTCCAGCCGAACAAGGCGGACGTGTACTGGGAAACGCCGTTCAGCAAATACGCCGACAACAAATACACTTTCGAGAGCGCCGCTGCGCAGGGCGCGGTAGCCAACCGCCAGTACGAAATCTGCGCCGAAGGTTCGGGCGGCGCCTACAAGGCGGCCGGCGAAACGAAGCTGGGCAAGCCGTATACCAAGTGCGTGATGATGCTCGATTCGAGCTACCTGGTGGAGCCGGTGAAGGGCCTGTGGCTGGTGTCCATCGACGCCAATGTATTCGTCCCGAACGGGAACTTCGATCCGGCCAATCCGAAGAATTTCAAGGGCTATGAAGGTGCCGGCAACGCAGGCTGGAACAAGGTGCTCACCCACAAGAAGCACCTGATGGACTGGCTGAAGAACATCAACGAGCGCGCCAAGGCCCAGGGCAAGCAGGTAATGGCCTTCTCGCACTACCCGACGATGGACTTCTACGCCAACCAGACCGACGCCATGAAGGCCGTGTTCAAGCCGGGCGCTTTCCAGACCGCGCGCGTGCCGGAGGCTGCCACCACGGCCGCACTGGCCGCAACAGGCCTCAAGCTGCACATCGGCGGCCATATGCACTTCAACGGCACCAACGACTACACCGACAGCTCGGGCAACTTCCTCGCCAATGTGCAGTCGCCGTCGCTGGCTGTGTATGGCGCCGCGTACAAGATCGTGACCTACGAGAGCGCGGATACCATTGGGGTGCAGACCGTGGCGCTGAACAATGTGCCGCGCTATAACGAGCTGTTCCCGCTGTACGAAACCGAATACGGCTACCTGCAGGGCAGCAGTGCGACGGCCGATGTGGCCAAGCGCTGGAACCGTGCGGTGCTGGATACCAAGTCCTACGGCGAGTTCACGAAGTACTACTTCGGCGAACTGTCCCGCCTGCGCTTCATGGACGAATACTGGCCTTGCGAAATGAAGGAAGCGGCGATGGCGCTGGATGCGCGCCAGATGCTGATCCTGTCGCAGCTGCAAACCAAAGTCACGCTGGCGCAACTGAAGGATGCACCGGGCATCGTGCCGCTAACCGCAAGCTGCGCCGCCAAAGGCACGGCAAGCGGTTCCGGCGTGGCCGCCGCGCAGCTCGCCTCCGACTGGGCCGATGCCACGGCGAAGGCAGACAAGCTGGCCACCGCAGCAGGCCTCAAGCTGGCGGACTTCGCGAAAATCACGGCCTACGACTTCTACGGCGACTTCCACCGCACCGTGTACGCCGGCGAGCTGGCGCTGCGCGATATGGGCAGCGAGCGCGTGAGCCAGTACAAGGTGCTGATGAACGCCTTCCCTGCGTCGCCCGCGCCGATCGTGAAGATCAACGGCGTGCTGTCGGACCAGAACGAGGTGCACGTGGCCTTCCAAAACCAGTTCAAGCAGGTGTTCGCCATCTTCAAGGGCCTGGGTTCCGCGAAGCCGAACGACCAGTTCAAGATCGACCTGACAAACAAGAAGATCGTCAACGCCAGCACGGCGCTCAGCTTCAACTGAGGCCAGACGCACCTTCAGGGCCGCCTTCGGGCGGCCTTTTGTCATGCGGGCGTGATCTTTGGATAGTTTTTCCTCACTGGCTTTCAGTTAGACTCGCGCGATCGAACATCATCCACTACTTCGCATGACCACGATCAACGACGACTATCCACAAGGCAGCGGCACGCAGGGCCGTATCGATGTTGGCCACAGCGCCAGCGGTAACATTGAAACGGCGAATGATGTGGATTGGTTCAGGGTCCGCCTTGATGCGGGCCAGCGTTATTCGATCAGTACTGATTCCAGCACCGTGTCGCTGAGCCTGGTCTCAGACCGGGGCACCGTAGCCTCGTCTGCGTACGGCCTGTCACAGGCGCAGAAGCCCGCTGTGCTGAGTTATACGGCGCAATACACGGGTGACTATTATGTCGAGGTGAAGGGCGGCTCCAGTATTGGCAGCTATTCTGTCGGCGTCGCCGCGTCGGCTCCCAACGATTATTCCTGGCCCCTCCCGGGAATAATGAAACCCGGCAAATCGTTGATTGGCAACCTCGGTTCGGTCAATGAACAGGACGAGTTTGTGATGGATGTGGAGCGAGGCAAACTCTACAAGGTTGTGGTGCATTTCGCTGACTCTGCCGCAACGGTCGGTAACTTCTATGGCCGCATGATAGTCGGCAAGGCCGAGGTCGCGGTGCAGGCGGTGAAAGAGGGCGATGAGTACGTGCTGCGCTACGCTGCCGGAGCCACCGGCAAGATGCAGGTGGCGCTTACCGCCAATATGGTGGCGGGAGCTTACGATCTGCGGGCAGATATTCTTGACGACGACTTCACCGCTGATGCGTCCACCGTGGGAACGCTTGCACCGGGAGGGAAAGTCAGCGGAACGTTTGGTGCGAAGGGGGACGCGGACTGGTTCAAGATGCATTTGAGCGCCAACGAGGCCTACGCATTCACACTGGCCGGCGCCACGGTAACGCCGCAGAACACCGGTATTGGCGTGTACGACGCTAACGGGAACCGTCTTGCTTCCCCGGCATCGGGCTCCATGTGGTCTCCCGATATCGACGGCGACTATTTTGTGGCCGTTCAGTCGCTGGCGGCGCAGCATATCGCGCTGCCAGCCATCGGCACCTACACTTTGTCGGCGGTGATTGTGCCAGGCGATTCCGGCAACGCCCGGCCTCTGCCGGAGCTGACTGCGCAGTCGCCGGTAAGCGGCACGCTGGAGCTGGCAGGGGATGCCGACCCTGTCGTTATCAATGCTGCGGCGAACACCTATTACACCGTGGGCCATACTTCTTCGGCAGGTAGCCTGAGTGTCGGTTTCGTCGGACCGGACGGAGACTATGTGGACGCCAGCTTTACGGGCAGCGGCTATGTTTTTCGCTCAACGGCCGCAGGCCAATACGTGCTGAAAGTGAGCGGCCCGAGCGCAGCGTCATATACCCTGCGATTGGATGGGGCAACGCCGGATGATCTCAGCAACAACAGAGAGCAGGCATTCGAACTCCAGCTTGGACAATCCCTCTCCGGCAAGATTGACAACGTGTTCGACCGCGATATGTTCAAGATCGCGCTGAAGGCAGGCGAAACCTATGAGCTTGACCTGGGCGCGGCCGGCATGTCAGCCTCCATCGGCGACGCCGATGGAAAGTCGGTCATGAGTGGGGCCGCAGGCCGGTTTACCGCGCCGCACAGTGGCGATTACTTTATCTCAGTGGGTGGCGGTGCGATAAGTGCATACCAGGTCAAGGTTACCGCCAGCCCGGATGCCGCCGCAGGAAGTGCAGGGACGTCGGCCGTTCTCGCGATCGGTGGCACAGTCAACGGCGCCTTCGATGGCACGGGTGATATCGACTGGTATGCGGTATCGCTGCAGGCCGGAAAACAGTATCTGTTTGAAGTGAAGTATCCATCCTCCGTGGTACAGCCGCCGCTGGCATTGCTGGACGCAGCGGGGAATAAGCTCAACGCCGATATCGTCAGCGTGCCGGGCAGCGCTAAATATCTGGTGTACTACACGGCCGCGGACCAGGGCACCGTCTATCTCTCGCTCGGTGCGCCGTACGGCATGGCCAGCTACAGCGTGGCGGCCAGCCAGGTGGCGCCTGACGACCATGCGAATCAGGCGGACATGGGGACGCAGCTGCTGCCGGGGCAGCAGCTGAACGGCACGATCGATGCTGAGATGGACAGCGATGCATTCCAGGTTCACCTGCTGAAAAACCACCGCTATACCATCGAGACGCTGAAAGCAGGTAGTACGAAAGCGCTCGACAGCATGGCGCTGTTTTCGATCGACGGCGCGCTGGAGGCTCAAACTTTCTACAGCCAATATGCCGGGCTCGCGAGGGCCGATGGCCAATATGGCTTGCGCATCGATAAGGACGTGCTGGCGGGCGTGGGCGACTACACGGTACGGCTTGTCGATTGGGGCCTGGATGATTATGGGGATACCGCTTTCGCTGCCACGCGGATCGGTCCGGGCCGTCACGACGGCGTATTGACGACGACGGCGGATGCGGACGTGATGATCGCGCATCTGAAGAAGGGCATCTATGAGCTGGCATTCGACGCGGCTGTGCCAGGTGGAGGCTCCGTAGCAGTTCACATCCAGAACATTGAGACCAGTTTTAATTCGACTGTTGCGGGCGGCAAGCTCACATTCGCGGCCCTGACGGAAGGCGACTACCGGTTTTTCATTAACGGCAGCGGGACCCTCCCGTCACATGTGGCATATTCCCTCACGCTTAGTGGTGATGGCGTATCCAGTGCGCCGGGTGACGGGAACGATGTCATGTCGGGCGAGGTGGATGGCAGTGTTCTGGATGGGTTTGGCGGGCGCGATACTGTGATGTACGGGGGGGTGCGCGCCGCCTACACGGTAACGCATGCCGGGAACGCGGTCGAGGTTGGATCGGGCGGCCGATCCGATACCCTGCTCAATATCGAACGCATCATATTTGGGCACGCGGAAGGCTTGGCGCTCGATGTCGATGGCGTGGGCGGCCAAGTGTACCGGCTGTACCAGTCTGCATTCAATCGCGCTCCTGATCTCGAAGGTCTGGGATGGTGGCTGGCGGCCGTGGACCGGGGTACTTCGATCAACGATGTGGCCAAGGAGTTCGTCGTCAGCAACGAGTTCCGTCTGGCATATGGCGCCAATCTTTCCGACGCCGATTTTGTGGCCCAGCTTTACAGGAATACGCTGCATCGTGAGCTGGACGCCGAAGGGCATAACTACTGGCTGGGCGAACTTGCCCACGGCCAGACGCGCGCAAACCTGCTCATCGGATTCAGCGAAAGCCTGGAATCGCAGCAGCTCGTCGCCCCCGCGATTGCCAACGGCTTCGCCTATACGCCCTTTTTGTAATCAGGGTGCTCCAAGCAAAAACCGGGAAGCCGTCATATACTGGCGGGCCCGGTTTTTATTTTCAGAGGTGGAGCATGACGTACGAAGTGGAACGCATCGCCGCATTCTGCGCTGGCGATCAGGGTGGCAATCCGGCAGGCGTGGTCATCGCGGCGGCAATGCCGCCGGAAGCAGACATGCGCCGCATTGCAGCGGAAGTGGGTTTCTCCGAAACCGTGTTCGCCGCGCCGCAGGCCGAGGGCTACCGCGTGCGCTACTTCTCGCCCGAATCCGAAGTGCCGTTCTGCGGGCATGCGACTATTGCACTGGGCGCCGCACTGGCCCTGCGCACCGGCGGCGGCGTGTTCCCGCTGACCACCAACCATACCTCGATTTCCGTTGAAGGCAGCAAGCAGGGCGGCTCGATTGCGGCGGCGCTGCAATCGCCTGCAACCTCGAGCAAGGCCGCGCCGGATGCGCTGGTGGATGAAGCGCTGGCGCTGTTCGGCTACCGCCGGGGCGACCTCGATTCGCGTATTCCGCCGGCGCTGGCCAATGGCGGCGCCGACCACCTGGTGCTGGCGCTGTCCAGCCGCGCCGCGCTGTCGGCCATGAAGTACGAGCTGGATGCCGGCCGCGCGCTGATGAACCGCTGGGGCCTGGTGACGATTGCCCTGGTCCATGCCGAAAACCAGCAGCGCTTCCACGCGCGTAATCCCTTCGCTTCCGGCGGCGTCTACGAAGACCCGGCAACGGGCGCCGCAGCTGCAGCCTTTGCAGGCTACCTGCGCGACATCGGCTGGCCACATGGCGGCGCCATCGACATCCTGCAGGGCGACGATATGGACGTGCCTTCCCGCCTGCGCGCCGAGATCCCGGCGCAGAAGGGCAGCTCGATCCGCATTTCCGGTACCGCGCGGGTGATGTGATGGCGTTGCGCCGCCTGCTGCTGGCGATATCGCTGGCCATGCTGGCGCCATTGGCACTGGCCCAGCCGCTGAACATCGCCACCTGGAACCTGCGCATGAACACGGAGAGCGATGGCCCCAACGCCTGGCCACAGCGCAAGGAACTGGTCAAGAGCCTGGTGCGCTATCACGATTTCGACGTGTTCGCGACGCAGGAGGGCTTGCCGGAGCAGATCGCCGACATGGGCGCCATGACGGAATACGCCCATGTGGGCGTGGGCCGCGATGACGGCAAGCAGGCTGGCGAGCACTCGGCCATCTTCTTCAAACGCCAGCGCTTTGCGCTGCTGCGCTCCGGCGATTTCTGGCTGAGCCAGACGCCGGACCGGCCGTCGCTGGGCTGGGACGCGAGCTGCTGCCACCGCATTGTGTCGTGGGCCCAGCTGCGTGACCGCCAGACCGGCCGCAGCTTCTACTTCTTCTCGGCCCACTTCGACCATGAAGGCGAGGTAGCGCGGCGTGAATCGGCGAAACTGGTGCTGAACAAGGTAAGGGAAATTGCCGGTTCCGCGCCGGTAATCGTGGCGGGCGACTTCAACTCGGTGCCGGAGACGGCGCAGATCCGCGCGATGCAGGCCGCGCTGCGGGATGCCTTCGACGCCAGCGAGAAGCCCGTATATGGCCCCGTTGGCACCTTTAATGCCTTCCGCATCGACAGCCCGCTGAACGAACGCATCGACTATATCTTCGTGAGCCCGCAGGTAAGGGTGCGCAGCTATGCGGCGCTGACCGATTCGCGCAATGGCCGCTTCCCGTCGGACCACTTGCCGGTGCTGATCCGCGCGGAGATCGGGGGCGCCAGGCCTGCTCCCTGATCGAGGTAGGCTGGCCGGCGCCGCAGCTTGAAGCTGTTCAGCCGAAGGGAGTGAACTCGAAGCCGTTCTCGATCGAACCCAGTACGTTCAGCTTGTTCTCGGCGCCTTCGCTGAATTGCACCAGCACTTCTTCGAAGATGTCCGGGTTGGCGCTGTTGGCTTTCATGGTCGCCACCCACCATTCATAGCCTTCCTTCTCCGGCGCGCGGTGCAGTACGTTGTGGTACAGCTTGTCCACGTAGTCTTCCACGCTCGGGTTGGCGCCGTATTTGTCACGGAACTCCTGGCTCGCGATGAACTCGTGCGCCACAGTGCGCAGCTGCGTGCCGTCGTCCATCCGCTTGATCCAGTAGCCGAGGCCGCCCGCGTCAGGGCTGCGATCGAAGGCTGCCTGGTACAGGCGGTATGCCTGGCCGCCCGGGCCGTCAATATCAAAGCCGATGGTACTGCCGGCGAAGGTCAGGCGCTCTACCGAGTGCAGCCAGGTTTCGTCGCCATCGCTATTCACCACGGACACATAGCCGTCTTCCGCATGGATCTTGTAGGTGGTGCGCGCATTGCTGAAGCGGGCTTCGTCCTTGCCGTCGCCCCCATAGATCAGGTCCTCGCCGGCGGAGGCGGTGAACACGTCGTTGCCGCCGCGGCCGTCCAGCAGGTCGTTCCAGCGGCTGCCGGTGAATTGTTCCGCGGTTTCCCAGCCGATGTTGAAATAGGAGGGGTCGTCGTCCCAGTCATTGAGGACGTTGACGATCGTGGTCGGTTTGACCTGCCAGCCGAGATCCTCCAGCATGGCCAGTTCAAGACGGCCGATCTGGTAGCGCTCGCCATAGTAGGTCTGCCAGTGCATGACGGACGATGCCATCCACCACGAGTCCGATTCAGCGGTATCGTCGGCGCCGCCCAGATGGCTCAGGCCTTGCGAGCCGCCGACGTGGATTTCTGCATCAAAGCCTTGCAGCAGGGCGGTGGTGGAATCGCCGATGAAAAACGCCTTGCCGTCTTTCACTTCGATCAGGGAGTCCCATACCGTCATGTATTGGCCGCTGAGCGCGCCGGTGTTCTCATCGCGGTAGCCGGTCATTCCCATCCCGTGCAGCAGTTCGTGCAGCATGGTGCTGAAAGCGTCGGATTTGTCCAGGGGCACGACGCCTTTGAGGCTGGTCGCGATGTTCGGATCCCACCAGGTATTTTTGAAATCTTCGCTGTCTGGGTCGATGTAGATCTGAATGTCGGAAGCGAAAGGGAACGGGTCTTTGCCCGTGGCCGCTTCTCCGACGATGGTGCTGTTCACCAGCGCCTTGCCGTCTTTGTCGCCGACGATGATCAGGTCCGAGCTGCCTGCGAAGTGCCCTGAATCGGTCGGGCCGATGACCACCTCAATATCCACCTTACCTTTGAACACGACATACTGGTCGAGGTATTTCAGCGCTGCTTCAATCGTTGGCCCAATCAGGGGAGTGTTTTTGGCGACGCCGCTTGGGTCGGTGTAGGTAATGGTGAAATCGGCCATGCTCGGCAGAAAAATTTCCAAAAGATAATGAAATATTTTACAACGGGAAACCTTCTTGCATCCATTCAATGCGCCCGGCACAACACTCATTGAGCCGCGACTGTAGCGCTAGCGCTACGGAAGCAGCAATGCGAAAGTCGAACTGCACCGCGCCGCCGTGTGTGACCTCGCTCAGCTGGGCTCCTGCCTGGTCCAGCTCCCGGCGCAGCAAGCCTTCCAGCGGATAGGGGACGGTGCAGCGCAAGGCCTGCAATTTGATGATGGGGATTTTTTGCGCCGCCAGCAGCGCCTGCGCCACGCTGTCGGTATAGGCGCGCACCAGGCCGCCCGCGCCCAGCTTCACGCCGCCGAAGTAGCGCACCACGGTGGCCAGCACGCCTTCCAGGTCCTGATGGCGCAATACGTCCAGCATGGGGCGTCCCGCCGTGCCGCTTGGCTCGCCATCGTCCACCGCCGCCGACTGGCCGCCAGCCAGCAGCGCCCAGCACACATGCGCTGCGCCCGGATGCCCGGCCCTCAGCCCGGCCACCACGGCTTGCGCCGCCGCGCGGTCGCTCATCGGCTGCACGCAGGCAATGAAACGGCTCTTCTTGATGATCAGTTCGAAATGGACGGCGGCTGCGATGGTCTGGGACATGCGGCATGTTAAAGCAAAAACTACCACGGTATAAATGTTGACTTATAAATGAGAATTGTTATCATTCGTATTCATTATTTCACTTCCATATCTCATGCGCGCCTTCTGGACTCTTGTTCACCGCTACCTCGGCCTGATCACCGCGGGCTTTCTGTTCATCAGCGGTGTGACGGGCGCCATCATCTCGTGGGACCATGAGCTGGATGACCTGCTCAACCCGCACCTGATGGAGGCGCACACGGCAGGCACCGCGCAGCCATCGCTGGCGCTTGCGCAGCAGATCGAAGCGCGTTATCCGCAGGTGAGCGTGTCCTTCGTGCCACTGCACGCGGAGGCAGGCGAATCGCTGGGCTTCGGCGTGGCGCCGCGCGTCGATCCGGCCACGAAGCTGCTGGGCGAGCCGGGCTTCAACCAGGTCTTCATCGACCCGGTGAGTGGTGCGGAGCTGGGGAAGCGGGAGTGGGGCGCCGTGTGGCCGATCACGAAAGAGACCTTGGTCTCCTTCCTCTATCGCCTGCACTACACGCTGCACATTCCCGAAATGTGGGGCATCGACCGCTGGGGACTGTGGCTGATGGGTGGCATCGCGATGATCTGGGTGGTGGACAGCTTCGTTGGCTTCTATCTGACCTTGCCGCTGCGGCGCAAGCACGCACAGGGCGGCAAGTCGTGGTGGCAGCGCTGGCAGCCGGCATGGAAGGTGCGCTGGAATGGCGGCGGACCGAAACTCAACTTCGACCTGCACCGCGCGTTCAGCTTGTGGACCTGGATACTGCTCTTTATCCTCGCCTTCACGGCATTCTCGCTGAACCTGTATGCGGAAGTGTTCTACCCGGTGATGAGCAAGGTATCGGAGGTGACGCCGTCGCCCTTCGACACGCGGGCGCCTGCCGACCGGCACCACCCCATCGCACCGCGCGTGGGTTACGCCGACATCGTGCAGCGCGCTTCCGCCGAAGCGCAGCAGCGCCAGTGGGCCGAGCCGGCAGGCAGCGTGTTCTACTCGCAGGACTTCGGCATCTACGGCGTGAGCTTCTTCAAGCCGGGCGACGACCACGGCGCCGGCGGTGTCGGCCCCGCCGTGCTGTACTACGACGGCGCGGACGGCCGCCTGCTCGGCGACCGCCAGCCCTGGAAGGGCACTGCCGCCGACATCTTCGTGCAAGCCCAGTTCCCGCTGCACTCGGGCCGCATCCTCGGCATCCCGGGCCGCGTGCTGATTTCCTTCATGGGCGTGGTGGTCGCGATGCTGAGCGTGACCGGCGTGATCATCTGGTGGCGCAAGCGCAAGTCGCGCGCAACGGCCAGGGCCGGCTTGCAGCAGCTTGCCAGGGCCTGAGGCTGGTGTTTCTCCGGGTGCCCCTTCGGGTATCATCGCCATTTCCTCGAAAAATGAAGCGGCAATGCTTATGCAGGCAGGTGAAGCACCTCACAGATCGTCCCGTGTATTTTCCAGTGCATTTGCCGACAGCGTAGACCGCATCGCAATCGCCTATCTCGCCCTGCCGCTAGCGCTGTTCTTTGGGTTCTGGTTTACCTTGCCGGTGGCTGCAGTGGCGACCGGCCTGCTGTTCTACCTGCTGCAGCCGGCGTGGACGAAGAAGCCGCTGATGGCGCAGCCGCGCCGCGGTCCGGGAGTCGCGGTCGCCAGTTTCGCGGCCGTGCTGGCCCTCGCCTGCACGGCGTTGAGCATGCCGGGCCTGCATTCGGTGAGTCCCGGCGACGCCATCAAGCATGGCACGCTCATGGCCGACCTGGTGCGCGAGGACTGGCCTGTCACGTATGCCAGCAGCGGCGGCGGCTTCCTGATGCTGCGCTATTCCTTCGCCTACTACCTGGCGCCGGCCGGGCTCGCAAAACTGGCCGGCCAACAGTGGGCTGCCTGCTGCCTGCTGCTCTGGACTGCGGGTGGCGTGTTCCTGTTCTTCCTGATGGCTGCAGGCGCGGCCCGCAGTGTGTGGTCCGGCATCCTGTCGATCCTGGCGGCCGCCCTGTTTGCCGGGCTGGGCCCCATATTTGCTCTGGTATCCGGCATGGCCGAAGCCCGGCCGGATACCTTCGTGTTCGACGCCTGGGCCAGATCATGGGGGAACTACTGGCTGGTGGGCTCGCATCCATTCGAATTGCGCTGGAGCGCGCAACATGGCCTGGCGGCGTGGCTGGCAGCGGGTCTGCTGTATCGCGCAGGCGGGCGCGGAGGGTTCGACCGCATGGTTGGCGTACTCACCGTTTGCCTCCTGTTGTGGTCACCTTTCGTTGCATGTGCCTTCGTCCTGGTGCAGTCCCTGGTCTGGCTGGGCGGCGTACCGCTCCGCGACGGGGCGGCGCGGTGGCATTGGCTGCGCGCGCAATGCCGCCAAGGCCTCTCGCTACGTAACGCCGCGAGCGTGCTGCTGGCCGCATGCATATTGGCTTTCCTTGGCACCGACGTGGCGGACATTCCCGTGCATTTCTTCCACATGAAGAACGCGCCGGCATTGTTCATTGGGCAGTATGCGCTGTTCGCGATGCTGGAGTTCGGGTTGCTGTTCCTGGCGCTGCGCTATGCGTGCGGCCCGCTGCCGAAGCTGGCCGTCGCGGCCTTGCTGGTCTTGCTGTGGTTGTTGTTTACTTCCGTCGGCAGTTTCAACGATCTGCAGATGCGCGCATCGCAACTGCCCTTTACGCTGCTGATGTTCTTTACGATCGCTGCGTTCAGCAAGGCGAAGAATGCGATCGCGCGCAGCCTCCTGGTCGTTCTGGTCATGGCTGGCGCTATTGGCGGCTTGCTTGAACTCCGCCGTCCTGGGCTCAATGTCCACCTGGATCGGAACCAGGGCAAGTTCGACACGCCCATGCCGTCTGCATTCGCCTCATTCGGAGCGCTGGAAAAGGATCTCCGCCGCCAGTATGTGGCCTGGGCCAATAACGCATCGGCCTGGCCTCGCCTGCTCAGGCATACGGTGCGTGTTCCGGCCGCGATCAACTTCGACGGCCTGCAGTTCACCACCTTCGGCCTTGCCGGTTTTGATCTGCGCGAGCGGCGCGTGGCATCGGACAGCTTTGCGGACGCCGGCCTGGTGTCAGAGGAAATTACCTTGCCGGCCGGCGCATATCGGCTGGACGGCGTGTTCGATTTGGATGTGGTTGCCGAGCCAGGGGCGCCGCATGCGGCACACCTGTCCCTGCATGGCAATCGGGTACTGCTGGCGTTCAAAACGTCGAAGGCAAGCAGGGAGCGTGTGTCGGCCCTTGTCGATACGGATGGAGCGCCGTTCCGCATAGCGTTCGGTCTGGGCGGCTGGGCCAAGGGAAAGGGATCGATCCGTCTGCTGCAGCTTACGATTGCGCCGGCCAAATGAAAACAGGGTCAGCGAGCTTGTGCTCACTGACCCTGCCTTTGTACTGCTGAATTCGTGGTAGGCCGTGCGGGATTCGAACCTGCGACCAACGGATTAAAAGTCCGCTGCTCTACCAGCTGAGCTAACGACCCGAAAGAGGCCGCATTATACACAGCTGATGAACACTCTGCCAAGTGTCTTTGCTCAACCGAGTGCGGCGGTGACTTTGAGGACTTCTTCGGCCGTTGTTACGCCGTCGCGGATCTTGTAGGCGCCGGCGATACGCAGCGGCTTCATGCCGTCCGCTGCGGCCTGTTTGCGCAGCGCGCTGATGTCGGTTTCTTCCTGCACCTGCTGGTTGAAGGCCTCCGTCACCGTCAGCAGCTCATAGATGCCGGTGCGGCCGCGGTAGCCGGTCTGGCGGCATTCGGGGCAGCCCACCGGCCGGTAGACCTTCTCCGGTTTCGGAATATTCCAGGCGCCGCCGATGCTCTGCCAGATGTCGTCGGCGATTGCGCCGTCGTCCTTCTTGCACTCCATGCACAGCGTGCGCACCAGGCGCTGCGCCATGATGCCGATCAGCGTTGCTTCCAGCAGGTAGTAGGGTACGCCCAGCTCCAGCAGGCGCATCACGGCGGATGGCGCGTCGTTGGTGTGCAGCGTGGACAGCACAAGGTGGCCCGTCAGCGCGGCCTGGATCGCCATTTCGGCCGTCGCCAGGTCGCGGATCTCGCCGACCATGATGATGTCCGGGTCCTGCCGCATCAGCGCGCGCACGCCGTCCGCGAAGGTGAGGTCGATCGACGGCTGCACCTGCATCTGGTTGAAGGAGGCTTCCACCATTTCGATCGGGTCTTCCACCGTGCAGACGTTCACCTCCGAGGTCGCAAGGAATTTCAGCGTGGTGTACAGCGTTGTCGTCTTGCCCGAACCGGTGGGGCCGGTGACGAGGATGATGCCGTGCGGACGGTTGGTCAGTGCATCCCAGCGTGCCGCGTCCTCGGGCGGGAAGCCCAGTTCCGGCAGGGTCTTCACCACCACATCGGGATCGAAGATACGCATCACCAGCTTTTCGCCGAAGGCGGTGGGCAGGGTGGACAGGCGCAGTTCGATTTCCTGGCCGCCCGCGGTACGGGTCTTGATGCGGCCGTCCTGCGGGCGGCGCTTTTCGATCACGTCCATGCGGCCCAGCAGCTTGATGCGCGCCGTCATGGCGATCATCACCACGGCCGGCACCTGGTAGACCTGGTGCAGCACGCCGTCGATGCGGAAGCGGATGGCGCCCAGCTCGCGCTTGGGTTCCAGGTGAATGTCGGAGGCGCGCTGCTCGAAGGCGTATTGCCACAGCCAGTCAACGATGTTGATCACATGCTGGTCGTTGGCATCGACCTGCTTGTTGGTCTTGCCCATCTCCACCAGCTGCTCGAAGTTGTTGCGCAGCGCGACATCCTGTCCCGTGGATTTGCTGGCCTTCTTGATCGACTTGGCGAGCGAGAAGAACTGCGAGGTGTATTGCGCGATATCGAGCGGATTCGCGATCACGCGGCGGATGGCGCGGCGCGAGATCTTGGCAATCTCCGCTTCCCATTCGAGCGCGAAGGGATCGGCGGTGGCCACGGTCAGCGTGTCCGCATTGATTTCAACCGGCAGGATATTGAAGCGCGCCGCGTAGCTGGCGGACATCACATCGGCCACGCGCGTAAAGTCCACCTTGAGCGGATCGATGCGGTAGAAGGGCAGGTGGGAGCGTTCGGCCAGCCATTCGGTCAGTGCATCGAGCGTAAGCAGCTTGTGCGGCGCTTTGGTGGACAGCAGCTTGCAGTGCGCCACCGCGCACAGCGGATGCATGACGCCCGAGGTATTGCGCAGGATGCCCTGCGCCTGGTTGTAGTGGGCCTTGACGTCGGCCTTCTCGACCATGCCATCGGCGAGAAGCCAGGTGAAGATCTGCTGAAGGTCGAGCGCTTTCGCCATAAAGGTCCCCTTAGCTTGCCAGTATGCCCTTGACCCAGGACTTGGCCGGCAGTTTGGTATCGGCCACGATCTGCGCGGCCCGTGCTTTCAATGCTTCCGCGTCGATGCTGCGTGCGGTACGGAAGGCAATCGCCACAACATTCCCATCATGCACCTCCGGCAGGCTGATCACTTGCGGGAAGGCGAACTTCATCGCTTTCAGGTTCTTTGCATAGCTTGGGTGGTCGCCGAACAGGTTCACGGTCATGATGCCGTTCTCGTTCAGGCAGGCGGCGCACGCCTGGTAGAACTCCGCGCTGTCCAGCACCGGGCCGCGCGCGGTGGCATCGTAGAGATCGACCTGCAGCGCATCCAGCGTGCTGTGGTTGGCAGCGTCGGTGACGAAGTCCATCGCATCCATCTCCCGTACGTTCAGGCGCGCATCGTTCGGCGGCAGCTTGAACATGGATGCGCAGATGGTGATGACGGAAGGATTCAGTTCGATGGCGGTGACCGAGGCCTCAGGCCAGGTCTTGTAGCAGAATTTGGTGAGGGCGCCGGTGCCGAGGCCCAGCTGGGCGATAGCGCGCGGCGCATCGTTCCACAGCATCCAGGCCATCATCTGCTGCGCGTATTCCAGCTCCGGCCAGTCCGGCTTGCGGATGCGCATGGCACCCTGCACCCATTCGGTGCCGAAGTGCAGGTAGCGCACGCCGTCCTGTTCGGACAGGGTGACCGGCGCGAACTTCGGTTTGCGCGAGCCGGCAGGGCGGGACGATTCTTCTTTTTCGATGGATTTGCGTTTGATAAGCATGGGCTATTATCCCGCGATGTCTTGCTGTGTAGCAAGCGCACAAATAAAAACTGCCGGCCATCGCTGGCCGGCAGTCGCCCGAGGAGGTGGGCTGTGATGCTCTTTATTGCATCGGCTCGACCGACACGCGCAGGCGCAGGCGCTCGCCCGGGTCGTAGCTCATGATGCTGGTGTAGTTGCGGCCGCGGTAATCATAGACCACTTCGTAGCCGTTCGGACGCTGTTCCCAGCGGTCCACCATGCGGCACTGCTTCACGGCCTGTTCGGTCACACCGCCAGGCTGGCCGTTCTGGTTTTCGACGCGGTCGCCAACCACGGCGCCGGCAATCGCGCCGGCGGCGGTGGCGGCGGTCTTGCCGCTGCCACTGCCTACCTGGCTGCCCAGCAGGGCGCCGGCGATGCCGCCGACGATGGAGCCGCCGACGCCGCGCTGCGGCTGTTGCTGAACCTGCACATATTCAGTACGGCATTCCTGCTGTGGACGGTTGATGCGCTCCATTTGCGGCGTCACGCGGACTACGCGGGCAAAGTCTTCAAACTCGACAGCGTGTGCTGCCGGAACCGCTGCGCCGAGGCACAGGGCGGACAGCATCAGTTTGGCTTGGATCTTCATATTAAGTACCTCTTATCTGTTTATTGTCTTGGGTGGGCAGTTCTACGGGAAATGGAAGTGCACAGCCCTATAGTAGCAAGGGTGCGTGTAACGTTCCTGCGTTCATGGCAACAAATTGTAACCCCTTGCCGGAAACCTTGCCGCCCGCCGCTGGCGCGCGCTGCTGTTCAGTAATGACTCATAAAATGGCGCGAAAATGGCTGATTTTTAACGTTTCTTGGGCCATGAAGCACATTCAAGTTGATTCATGCTGTACAACACGTTACCCTAACACCCTGGGATTACATTGATAGAGAGAAACGCGACTAAGCCCCTGCAGGCGCGATGACCCGCTGCCGGGACGATTGTATAGGTGTCTCACAATAGCAAAAAAACAACCGTACAGAACAGGTCGATTTGAGGGAAAAATGAGTTTGTTGATAACCGTGCCGCCCAATCTTGTGCAGTCCATCCGGGCCTTCCGGGTGGTGGACCTGCAAGAAGAAGCCGGCCGCCTGGGACAGCATTTCCTATACGCACACTGCCACGCTGGCCTGACCAAGCAGCAAGTTCTGGGGATTATTGCCGAGTCATTCCGCTTTCCCAAGCCAAGCGGTAAAAATTTCGACGCCCTGCGCGAAACGCTGACCAATACCATGCATGCGGCAGGCCAGCAGCCGGGCTTCCTGATCGTGCTGGAGCAGTTGCCAAATACGCAAAAGTTCGACCGCGAAGCGCGCGAGACCCTGCTCGACGTATTCCGCGACGCGGCCGATTTCTGGGCCGAGAAAAAAGTGCCGTTCCGCGTGTTTTACTCCTTCGAGTAAGCGTCCGCCAGCCTTCCACGCGGGCTGCTTTCTTGGTCCGCTCTGCCGCAGCAGGTACAATGGCGGCCTATGAAAAACATCGTCATCCTGATTTCCGGCCGCGGCAGCAATATGGAAGCCGTGGTCCGTGCAGCGCAGGCCGAGCAGTGGCCGGCACGCATTGCCGCCGTCATCAGCAATAAAGCGGACGCCAAAGGGCTGGAATTTGCCGCCGGCCATGGCATTGCCACGGCCGTGGTGCCGAACAAGGACTATGCGACGCGCGAAGCGTTCGACGCGGCGCTGCAGGAAGTCATCGATTCTTTCCAGCCGGACCTGGTGGTCCTGGCCGGCTTCATGCGTATTCTCACGCCGGGCTTCGTGGCGCACTATGCAGGGCGGATGCTGAACATCCACCCATCGCTGCTGCCATTGTTCCCCGGTCTGCACACACACGAAGCGGCGCTGGCTTCCGGGCTGGCCCAGCACGGCGCCACCGTCCATTTCGTGACGGCGGAACTGGATCACGGCCCGATGGTCGATCAGGTAGCCGTGCCGATTCTGCCTGGCGACACAGCGGCGACCCTGTCGGCCCGTGTGCTGGAGCAGGAACACATACTGTACCCGCGCGCCATCCGCTGGTTCATTGAAGATAGACTGACTGTCGAGGATGGCAAGGTCCGCGTGGACCAGACCATTAACTGAGGAATTACATGAGATTGTCACCAGCCGTACTCGGCAGCGCAGAAGAAGTGCTGCGCGAGATTCTGCGCTTTACCGCTCCGGCGGACACCACCTTGTCGCGCTACTTCAAGGACCACCCGCGCCTGGGCGGCCGCGAGCGCGGCGCCATCGCCGAATGCATCTACACGGTGCTGCGCAACAAGAACTTCTTTACCGACTTCGCCGAAGGCGCGGGCGGCGCCAATATGCGGCGCCTGATGCTGCTGGGCATGCTCGATGCCGTCGGCCTCGACGCGCTGCCGGGCCTGAGCGAAGACGAAATTGCGTGGCTCGAGCGCATGGCGGGCATCGACCGCAAGCTGCTGCACAAATCGCTGCGCACCAATATGCCGCTGTGGCTGTATGAAAAGCTGGTGGCGCAATATGGCGAGGAAGAAGCGCTGGCGCTGTCCGACGCCCTGAACGTGCCGGCGCCGCTGGACCTGCGCGTGAATGCGCTGAAAGCGGACCGCGACGACGTCATCGCCAAGCTGGCCGAAGCCCCAATCGCCGCCACGCCCACGCCGTTCGCGCCGCTGGGCCTGCGTGTGCTGAAGAAGCCGCAGCTGCAGAACCTGCCGCTGTTCAAGGAAGGCGCGATCGAGGTGCAGGACGAAGGCAGCCAGGTGCTGGCCCAGATCCTCGGCGCCAAGCGTGGCGAGATGGTGGTGGACTTCTGCGCGGGCGCGGGCGGCAAGACGCTGGCGCTGGGCGCGCAGATGCGCAACACCGGCCGCCTGTATGCATTCGACGTGTCCGAAAAGCGCCTGGCCAAGCTGAAGCCGCGCCTGGCGCGTTCCGGCCTGTCGAACGTGCATCCGGTGGCGATTGCGCACGAGCGCGACGCCAAGATCAAGCGCCTTGCGGGCAAGATCGACCGCGTGCTGGTAGATGCGCCATGCTCCGGCATGGGCACGCTGCGCCGCAATCCCGACGTGAAATGGCGCCAGCCGCCGGAAGCCATCGGCGAAATGCAGGCCAAGCAGGTCGCGATCCTGGACGGCGCGGCGCGCCTGGTGAAGAGCGGCGGCCGCCTGGTCTACGCCACCTGCAGTCTGCTGGACGAAGAAAATGACATGGTTGCCGCCAAGTTCATCGAAACCCACCCGGACTTCGCGCTGGTGCCGATGAAAGAAGTGCTGGCCGAGCAAAAGATCGCGCTGGAGATGGGCGACTACCTGAAGCTGCTGCCGCACAAGCACCAGACCGACGGCTTCTTCGCCGCCGTCTTCGAACGCAAACCCATGCCCAAAGCCGCCGCCGCGGACGATTCCGAAACCTGACCAAGCTGTCCCACCCTGGGGTCACACCCTAAAACGGGACACTTGCTGCGCAAAGTGTCCCGTTTTAGGGTGTGACCCCAGGGTGGGACAGCGGCCGTAGGAGAGTTATGAAGCCGACGCCGTTTACCAATCTGATTAATGACTTGCTGGGGGATCTGCACGACCCCGGCCTGCTGTGGCAGCTGGCGGCGCTGGTGGCCTCGATCGCGCTCGGCTGGAGCATTGCGCGCTTCCTGCAGGCCAGGCTGGCCGGCCGCGAGATGCATGGCGTGCGCCGCTTCGGCATCGAGAGCTTCGGCCGCGTGATCGGGCCGCTGGCGATTGTGGCGCTGCTGGCGCTGTCGCAGGCCGTGCTGCACCGCTGGTATCACGTGAACCTGCTGAAGGTGGCGCTGCCCATCTTCGGTTCGCTGGCCGTGATCCGCTTTACCTTCTTCCTGTTGCGCCGCGTGTTCGCGCGCCAGGGGCAGGTGGGCGAGACCCTGCTGACCTTTGAGAAAATTTTCCAGCTGCTGGTGTGGCTGGCCTTCGCCCTGTATATCACGGGCGTGTGGGACGATCTCTACCGCTACCTGGACGATACCTATATCCCGCTAGGCAAGCACAAGACCTCGATTGCCGCCATCCTGCAGGGCGCCCTGTCAGTGGTGGTGCTGCTGGTGCTGGCCATGTGGGCCGGCGCGGCGCTGGAAGAGCGGCTGATGAACATGCCGACCATGAACTCGAACCTGCGCGTGGTGCTGGCGCGCACCGGCCGCGCACTGCTGATCGTGCTGGCGGTGCTGTTCAGCCTGTCGCTGGTGGGTATCGACCTGACCGTGCTGTCCGTGTTCGGCGGCGCGCTGGGCGTGGGCCTCGGTTTCGGCCTGCAGAAGATCGCCAGCAACTATGTGTCGGGCTTCATCATCCTGCTGGACCGCAGCCTGACCATCGGCGACATGATCACGGTCGACAAGTACAGCGGCCAGGTCACCCATATCAATACCCGCTACACCATCCTGCAGGGCCTGGACGGTGTGGAGTCCATCGTGCCGAACGAGATGCTGGTGTCGACTCCGGTGCAGAATTCTTCGCTGTCGAACAAGATGCTGGCGCTGAGCACCAAGGTCTCGGTGGCCTACGATACCGACCTCGACTTCGCGCTGAAAGTGCTGGAAGAGGCCGCCGCCTCGATCCCGCGTGTGTCGAAGGACAAGCCGCCGGGCGCCACCCTGCAGAGCTTCGGGGCCGACGGGCTCGACCTGCAGGTGAGCTTCTGGATCAACGATCCCGAGTCGGGCAAGGGCGGTGTGACTTCGGATGTCAACCGCGCCATCTGGAAGGCGTTGAAAGACAATCAGATATCGGTTCCCTTCCCGCAACGTGAAATGCGCATCCTGGGACCGGTGCCGCCGTTTGCGGTGTCGCAGAACGGTGTTGATGAGCAGGCAACTTTGCCTGATTCTGGAAAAATTGAGCGTACAATGACGCCCAATACAAGCGAAAACACCGGCCGCTAAGTCCGATTTCCGGACCCTAGCCGGGGCAATCACCGTGGAGTAGTAATGGAGTTGAACGCAGTACTGGATTTCCTGACGCATGGCGTCACCGGCCTGTCCAATTGGCAGACCGTGATCTATACGCTGATCGTGACGCATATCACGATCGCGAGTGTGACGATTTACCTGCATCGCCACCAGGCGCACCGCGCGCTGGAGCTGCACGCTATTCCGAGCCATTTCTTCCGCTTCTGGCTGTGGCTGACCACCGGCCAGGTGACCAAGGAGTGGGCGGCCATCCACCGCAAGCACCACGCCAAGTGCGATACCGAAGAAGATCCGCATAGCCCAGTCACCCGCGGCATCAAGAAAGTGTTCTGGGAAGGCGCCGAGCTGTACCGCGCCGAGTCGAAGAACCAGGAAACCCTGGACAAATACGGCCACGGCACCCCGAACGACTGGATCGAAAAGAACCTGTACTCGAAGTTCAGCTGGCAGGGCGTGGCGCTGCTGCTGATCGCCAACGTCATGCTGTTCGGCGCCAAGGGCATTACCGTGTGGGCCGTGCAGATGCTGTGGATTCCCGTCACCGCCGCCGGCATTATCAACGGCATCGGCCACTACTGGGGCTACCGCAACTACGACTGCTCCGATGCGGCCGTGAACATCATTCCGTGGGGCATCATCATCGGCGGCGAAGAGCTGCACAACAATCACCACACCTATGCCACCTCGGCCAAGCTGTCGTCCAAATGGTACGAATTCGATATCGGCTGGGGCTATATCCGCGCGCTGGAAATCGTGGGCCTGGCCAAGGTGAAGAAGCTGCCGCCGGTACCGAAATTCGCCGAAGGCAAGGCCAAGGCCGACTTCGACACGCTGCAGGCCGTGATCGCCAACCGCTACGATGTGATGGCCAAGTACGCCAAGTCCGTCAAGCACGCATGGAAAGAGGAGCTGGAGCACCTGAAGGACAAGGCCCAGCTGGAATCCCGCTTCCTGAAATCCACCCGCAAGCTGCTGCAGCGCGAGCCGGCCAAGCTGGAAGCGCCGCAGAAGCAGCAGCTGGTCGAGCTGTTCCAGCACAGCAAGGCGCTGGAGACCATGCACAATATGCGCGTGGAACTTGGCGTGCTGTGGGAACGTTCGCACTTCTCGCGTGACGAACTGGTGCACAAGCTGCAGGACTGGTGCGAGCGCGCCGAAGCCTCCGGCATCAAGGCGCTGCAGGACTTTTCCCTGCGCCTGCGCAGCTACGCATAAGCTTGCGCTGCCCAATGAAAGCGGCTCTTCGGGGCCGCTTTTTTTTGCGCCATCGAAAAATGGTAGCGTAATTCATTTCGTTTCGATTTGTAGCAAAGTGTTGCAGCGTGCTGCGCATTTGCGACGTTGCTACTATGAGACGATGAAATGGTTGCGTATAACATTTGTTGTTAGATATTGTTGACAATAACATTGCAAGGGACCAAACTTGAGCGAATAAGAATTCAATACGACTCAAAAAAGGAGACCCAGATGTTGCAGTCGAGCACCCCCGGCCGTTCCACCCATCGGAAATTCGCGCTTGGCCTGACCGTGATGGCAAGCCTGATTTCGCAAGCGTATGCGCAGGAAGTTCCTGCAGAACCGATGCAGACCGTCAAAGTGACGGGCTACCGTAATTCCCTGCTGTCGTCCGCCAAGGACAAGAAAGAAGCCGTCGGCTTCCAGGATTCGATCAGCGCCGAAGACCTCGGCAAATTCCCCGACAAGAACATCGCTGAATCCCTGTCCCGCATTCCGGGCGTGGGCGTATCGCGTGACGTAACGGGCGAGGGCATGAACATCCAGATCCGCGGCCTGGGCTCCAGCTTCACCAAGATCCTGCTGAATAATTCGGCCATCGCTGTGGCATCGTCCGGCCCGATCGACGGCGCCAGCACCAACCGCGAGGTCGACCTCGACCTGCTGCCGACCGACCTGTTCACCAAGCTGACCGTGTCCAAGAGCCCGACCGCCAGCATGCTTGAAGGCGGCGCCGCCGGCGTGGTCAACCTGCGCAGCGCGCGTCCATTCGACAAGGAAGGCCGTAATATTTCGCTCAGCCTGACCGGTACCAAGCAGGCCCCGGCCGACAAGGTGGGCAACCGCGGTTCCTTCCTGGCCAGCCAGACCTTCGGCGACACCTTCGGCGTGCTGGCCGGCGTGTCCTGGTCGCGCCAGCAGGCCCGTACCACCGGCTACGAGACCGTGGGCTGGAGCAATCCGAACCTGTCGGCGGCGCAGAACCCTGCGTCGAACCGCAACAACACCGGCGGCGGCAACTACACCATCCCGGCCACCGTGCCTGCCAACGCGGGCAACGGCCTGGTGCCGGGCACCGTCATCGACCAGAATTTCCTGCTGCAGCACAATCCCGGCCTGACCATCCAGCAGATCGACAATGCCATCATGCCGCGCCTCGGCCGCCAGATGGACTACTTCGGCACGCGTGACAAGGTGTCGGCCATCTTCAGTACCGAATACCGTCCGACCAAGAACCTGCAGTTCTACCTCGACACGCTGTACAGCAAGAAGGATGATGACATGCAGCGTATCGCCTACACCTGGGCGGTGCGTAACAACTCCATCATTCCTTTGAATATGACGGTGGACAAGCAGGACTGCGCCAACGGCTGTACCGTCACCGGCGGCACCTTCGCCAATGCCATCAACTTCATCGAGTTCGGCCCGCGCCGCGACAAGGTGGACCTGAAGGGCATCAATCCCGGCATGCAGTGGAAGCTGAGCGACAAGCTGACGCTGGACGCGCAGGCCAACTACAACAAGTCCAAGTTCGTGCACGAAGCGCCGACCGTGATGCCGATTACGGCAGTCAACAGCGGCAACACCATCACCTACGTGAACAACGGCGGCGAGCCAACCATCCAGTCCAGCCTGGACCTGAACAACCCGGCCAGCTATGTGTGGGCCGGCGGCCGCGTGAATATCCAGAACGAACTGCGCGAAACCACCACCAAGGGCTTCCACTCGGACCTGACCTGGGGCGACCGCAAGTTCAGCGTGAAGGGTGGCGTATCGTATGACGATATCGACCGCCGCATCCGCGCGCAGGACAACTCCGCTGCATGGCAGGCTGCCGTCTGCGGCAACAATCCCAGCGTCTTCCTGCAAGGCCCGAACGGCGCGCCAGCCTGCGACGGCGCAAGCACGCCGGGCGCCAGCGCCGCTGCGCTGTATCCGGGCTTCGGCACCGGCTACACCGCCGGCCAGACCGGTCCGCTGACCTACCAGGGGTCCCTGATTCCGCTGAACGCCTTCCAGAGCTACCTGGTGCCTGGCCCATACGGCCGTATCGTGGTCGATTGGGATCGCTTCCGCAAGGATTCGAAGTACGACTTCTACAACAGCACTGCACCTGATTCCGGCGCTTCCTCCACCGGTGCCAGCGCCGGCTACATCCGCGAGAAGAGCAAGGGCTTCTACGTAGAGGCGAGCGGTGAATCGGAAGTGGCGGGCATGCCCCTGCGCTATAACGGCGGCGTGCGCTATGTGCGTACCTCGCAGGTGGCGGGCTCCCTGAACTCGGTCAGCGATCCACGCAACGTGTCGCAGAACCTCACGCTGAACGGCAGCAAGTATCCGAACATCAGCCAGTGGGCCTATGTGGACCAGGACTACAACAACACGCTGCCGTCCGGTACCGTGGCCCTGAGCGTGCGCGAGAACCTGATTGCACGTGCTGCGGCATCGCGCACCATGACGCGCGCCAACCCGAACGACCTGCGTCCGGGCATTAACTTCTCGTCGATTTCGGCCGACGTGGGCACCATCAGCAATCCTCAGCTGAAGCCCTACATCTCGGACAATATCGACCTGGGCCTGGACTGGTACACCGGCCGTGAAGGCTATGTGAGCCTGACCGCCTTCCAGAAGAAAGTCGGCGGCTTCACGGTGAACGAAAACATCACCATGCCGTTCAGCGACCTGGCGCAATATGGCGTGAACTTCGGCACCCTGGTACCTGCGCAGCAGGCGGCCATCATGGCGCGCGGCGGTCCTGAGCAGGCGACCGTGGTCATGACCCGTCCTCGCAATGCGAGCGGTGAGCTGCGCATCCGCGGCCTGGAACTGGGCTGGGTGCAGCCGCTGGACAAGTGGCTGCCATGGAAGGGCTTCGGCTTCAACGAAACCGCAACCTTCATCAACCAGCGTGCCTCGGGTGAAGGCTCGAACGGCTTCATCGCCCTCGGCGTGCCTAAGCGCAGCAACAACTTCGCCATCTACTACGAGAACCACGGCTATATGGCCCGCCTGTCGCACACCTTCTCGAAGGGCAGCCAGGTGGCTTACGGTAATCAGAACGGTATCGGCGCCGCCGCGCTGTTCGGCGACGACTATAAGCAACTCGATTTCTCGTCGAGTATTGAACTGGACCGTGTGCTGGACAAGGACGGCTGGCCGACCCTCACCTTCGATATCGTGAACGTGAACGAAGCGAAGCGCCGCGGCTACTTCCAGTTCCCGAACGCCACCATGTCGCAGTACGATCCGGGCCGTACCTATGCCCTGGGCCTGCGCATGAAGTTCTAAGCAAGTTTCTCTCTGCCTTCCCGTCGTCCGCATTCCCTGCGGCGGCGGGATTTTTTCTATGGAGACCGTATGAATACATCACGTTTTATCCGTGGCCTGTCCGCGCTCGCGCTGTGCCTGGCCGCTGCGGCCCCGGCGCTGGCCGACACGCCCGTTCCCCAGCTGCGCAAACAGGGCACGGCCACGCAGCTGATTGTGGACGGCAAACCCTTCCTGGTGCTGGGCGGCGAGCTGCATAACTCCTCCGCCTCCAGCCTCGAATACCTGAACGGCCTGTGGCCCAAGCTGAAATCGGCCGAGCTGAATACCGTTATCGCGCCGGTGGAATGGGACCAGGTGGAGCCGCGCGAAGGGCAGTTCGATTTCACGGTGCTGGACGGCATGCTGAAGCAGGCGCGCGCGAACGATATGCGCCTGGTGCTGCTGTGGTTCGGCGCGTGGAAAAATTCCATGTCCACCTATGTGCCGTCCTGGGTCAAGCACGACCAGCAGCGCTTCCCGCGCGCCCGCAACAAGGCCGGTGAAGCGCAGGACATCCTGACCCCGTTCAGCGACAAGCTGCTGGCGGCGGACAAGGCGGCCTTCGGCGCCGTCATGCGCCACCTGAAGGAAGTGGATGGGCAGCGCACCGTGGCCATGGTGCAGGTGGAGAACGAGATCGGCATGCTGCCGGACGTGCGCGACTTCGGCCCGCTGGCCAATGCAGCGCTGAAGCAGCAGGTGCCGGCGCAGCTGCTGGCTTACCTGAAGGCGAACCGCGCGGGCCTGAATCCTTACGTGAAATCGCTGTGGGAAGCGCAGGGCGCGCGCAGCAGCGGCAGCTGGGCCGAAGTGTTCGGCACGTCCATCGAGGCGGAAGAAGTGTTCCAGGGCTGGCATTACGCGGTGTTTGCCAATGCACTGACGGCGGCCGGCAAGGCGGCCTACCCGTTGCCCATGTATGTGAATGTGGCGCTGAACCGTCCGGGCAAGAAGCCGGGCGAATATCCGAGCGCGGGACCGCTGCCGCACCTGTTCGACATCTGGAAGGCTGGCGGACCGGCGATTGATTTCATCGGCATCGACATCTACTTCCCCAACTACCTGGAGTGGGCGCACAAGTTCAAGCGGCCGGACAATCCGCTGTTCGTGCCGGAAGCGAATAACGCAGGCCGTCCGGACGCAGGTGCCAACGCCTTCTTCTCGATCGGCGAGCTGGATGCCATCGGCTATTCGCCCTTCATGATCGACGGGCCGAAGGACTACAGCAAGGACACGCTGCCGGGCGCCTTCCGCGTGCTGAAAAACCTGTCGCCGGTGATCCTGTCCCTGCAGGGCAAGGGCCGCATGCGCGGTTTCAAGGCGCCGGTGTCCTATGAAGGCAAGGTCGATGTGCGCCCGCAAACGGCGAAGCTGGGCGGCTATGCGCTGAAGGTGAGCTTCAATGCGCCGTGGGAGAAAGACCTGGCGGAAGCCGAGGTGGATGCACGCGGCGGCCTGGTGATCCAGACCGGCGACAATGAGTTTATCGTGGCGGGCAAGGGCATCGTGGTCGAGTTCCAGGATGCCGATGGCAAGGCTGCCGTGGGACTGGACAAGGTCACCGAAGGTTCTTACGTGGATGGCAAATGGAAGGAAGGGCGCTGGCTGAACGGCGACCAGACCCACCAGGGCCGCCACGTGCAGCTGCCTGCGGGCGAGTTCGCAGCCCAGAGGGTTACGGTCTACAAGTTCAAATAAAACAAAAAGCCCCGCACGAAGCGGGGCTTTTTTCGAAGCGAAGACCGGATTACTTGATCTTGGTTTCTTTGTACTGAACGTGCTTGCGTGCCTTAGGATCGAACTTCATGATCTCCATTTTGCCAGGCATGGTGCGCTTGTTCTTGGTGGTGGTGTAGAAGTGACCGGTACCTGCGGTCGATTCCAGCTTGATTTTGTCGCGGCCAGTTTTCGCCATGATAGCTCCCTATTAAACTTTTTCGCCACGAGCGCGCATGTCGGCCAGGACGGCATCAATGCCGACCTTGTCGATAACGCGCAGACCGGCGTTGGACAGACGCAGGGAGACCCAGCGGTTTTCCGATTCAACGAAGATGCGGCGGTTCTGCAGGTTAGGCAGGAAACGACGCTTCGTTTTGTTGTTAGCGTGGGAAACGTTGTTGCCGACCATCGGCTTCTTCCCAGTAACTTGGCAAACACGTGCCATGACGCACTCCTTAATAACTTCCGAAATTGGAAAAACGTGAGTATATCCAAAAAACTCAGCTTTTTCAATCACTTGCGAAAAACAATTGTGTCTTGATCTATCGATGAAATGTAACATTTTGCCGGACTAGATTTGACCATGCTCGGCAAAGGAGTGGACGCGGCTGCCGGCCACCACAAAATGGTCGAGTACACGGATGTCCACCAGGGCCAGGGCCTGCACCAGGGCCCGCGTCAGCAGCAGGTCGGACTCGCTGGGTTCGGGTGTGCCGGAAGGGTGGTTATGGGCCAGCATGACGGCGGCCGCATTGCGCGCCAGCGCTTCCCGCACCACTTCGCGCGGGTAAACGCTGGTATGTGTGAGCGTGCCGCGAAACAGTTCGCGCGCCTCGATCAGGCGGTTTTTGACGTCCAGAAACAACACATGGAAGGATTCGTGGCGTTTGCCGCTCATGACGGCCTGCAGGTAGGTTTTCACAGTTTGCGGCGAACTGAGGGTTTCGCCGGTCCGCAGTTCTTCGCTGAGTGCGCGGCGGGCCAGCTCCATCACGGCCTGCAGCTGGGCGAATTTGGCGCTGCCGAGGCCGGGGATGGCGGTGAACTCCTGCAATCCCGCGGCGAACAGGGCCTGCAGGGAGCCGAAATGCCGCACCATCTCGCCCGCCAGGTCCACGGCGCTCTTGCCGCGCACGCCCACGCGCAGGAACACCGCCAGCAGTTCCGCATCCGACAGCGCCTGTGCCCCCTCCCGTATCAGCCGCTCGCGCGGGCGCTGGTGTTCCGGCCATTCCGTAATCCGCATCCTCAGCTCCAGTCGGGATAAGGCCCGTACTGACACCATGGGGTCAGGCACCATGGTGTCAGTACCAAGCGGGGGCGACGAATCATTATCAGGGCGGCGGGGCGCGGCGCACTGAGCGAGGCCAAGCTGGCTTACAATATCGCTTTGCACGTAAAAAGAATTGCCATGTCTGACACTCAAGCTGCCGTCGTGACCAAGTCGGCCTACCTCACCCTGCATTACCGCCTTGCCACGCTCGAAGGCACCGATATCGTTTCTACCTTCGCGGGCAACCCGGCCACCCTGATGCTGGGCCAGGGCCAGCTGGCGCCAGTGCTGGAGGATCTGCTGCTGGGCCTGCCCGAGGGCACGCACAAGGTGTTCGACCTGGAGCCGGGCGTCGGCTTCGGTCCGCGCAATCCGGAGCTGATCCAGCACGTATCGCGCGCCACGCTGGACGAGAATTCCGTGCCGGGCGCCGATTACAAGGTCGGCGACCTGGTTGATTTCGCGGCGCCGGGCGGCGGCCGTTTTGCCGGCATCCTGCGCGAGCTGCGCGAGGATTCGGCGCTCTTCGATTTCAACCATCCGCTGGCCGGCCAGCCGGTGAAGTTCGAAGTCAAACTTATCTCGGTACTGTAATGGACAAAGAAATTCTCCTGGCCCAGCCGCGCGGTTTCTGCGCCGGCGTGGACCGCGCCATCGAAATCGTGGAACGCGCCCTGCAGCAGTTCGGCGCCCCGATCTATGTGCGCCACGAAATCGTGCACAACGCCTATGTGGTGGAAGACCTGCGCGCCAAGGGCGCCATCTTCATCGAGGAGCTGGACGATGTCCCGGCCGGCAATACGCTGGTGTTCTCGGCCCACGGCGTGTCGAAAGCCGTGCGCGCCGAGGCGGAAGCGCGCGGCCTGTCGATCTTTGACGCCACCTGCCCGCTGGTAACCAAGGTGCACGTGGAAGTGGCCAAGATGCGCAAGCAGGGCTGCGAGATTGTCATGATCGGCCACGACGGCCACCCGGAAGTGGAAGGCACCATGGGCCAGGCGGAAGAGGGCATGCACCTGGTGGAAACTGTGGACGATGTGGCAAAACTGAACGTGCGCAATCCGGAGTCGGTGGCCTATGTGTCGCAGACCACGCTGTCGGTGGACGACACGGCGGACATCATCGCCGCCCTCAAGCAGCGCTATCCGGCCATCATCGAGCCGAAGAAAGGCGATATCTGCTACGCCACCACCAACCGCCAGGAAGCCGTGAAGTTCATGGCGCCGCAGGTGGAGCTGGTGATCGTAGTCGGCAGCCCGAACAGCTCGAATTCGAACCGCCTGCGCGAAGTGGCGGAGAAAAAAGGCACCCCGGCTTATATGATTGACAATGCTACCCAGATCAATCCGGCCTGGCTGGAAGGCAAACAGCGGGTGGGCGTGACGGCGGGCGCCTCGGCGCCGGAAGTGCTGGTGCAGGCCGTGATCGACCGCCTGAAGGAGCTGGGCGCGAAGAGCGTGCGTCCACTGGACGGCGTGGAAGAGCATGTCACCTTCCCCCTGCCAAAAGGGCTGGATGGCAACAAAAACAACACTGCGGCCTGAAGCGGCGCAAGTTTGTCCTGTTGAGCGTGAATTTAATTTAGAATATTCCCGATTTTTCAGTGTTTCGTTTCACGCAATCCTCGCTATCATTGCGATCGCTTTGAAAAATTGCTGTTCCGTTGAATGACGGCACCGCGGAGACTTTACTGTCCGGGTGCCGTTTTTGTTACCTGAAGGGGCATTCTCACGATGGATACTTTTATCCAACAAATTATCAACGGGCTGGTGCTGGGCAGCATGTATGCGCTGGTCGCCCTCGGTTACACGATGGTGTACGGCGTGCTGAACCTGATTAACTTCGCCCACGGCGATGTGCTGATGATCGGCGCCATGCTTGGCCTGACCATCCTGCGCCTGCTGGAAGCGTATGCGCCGGGCCTGCCGGGCTATGTGCAGCTGGCGATTGCCATCATCGGCGCCATTCCGCTGTGCATGCTGGTCAATATCATCATCGAGCGCGTGGCTTACCGCCGCCTGCGCAATGCCCCCCGCCTTGCCCCCCTGATTACCGCCATCGGCGTCTCCATCCTGCTGCAGACCTTTGCCATGATGATTTGGGGCCGTAACCCGCTGCCGTTCCCGCAGTTGCTGCCGAGCGAACCAATCCTGGTCGGCGGCGCGGTGATCAGCGTCACGCAGGTGCTGCTGCTGGTGCTGGCCGCTGCCTCGATGTTCGGCCTGGTGCTGCTGGTGGAGCGCACCCGCATGGGCCGCGCGATGCGCGCTGTGGCGGAGAACCCGCGCGTGGCGGGCCTGATGGGGGTGGACTCGAACCGCGTGATCGTGGCCACCTTCGCCATCGGCGCCGCGCTGGCTGCCGTGGCGGGCGTGATGTGGGGCGCGAACTATGCCTCCATCCAGTTTGCGATGGGCTTCGTGCCGGGCCTGAAGGCTTTCTCGGCCGCGGTGCTGGGCGGTATCGGCAATATCTACGGCGCCATGATCGGCGGCATCGTGCTGGGCATTATCGAAAGCCTGGGCGCGGGCTATATCGGCGACCTGACGGGTGGCTTCCTCGGCTCGAACTACCAGGACATTTTCGCCTTCGTGGTCCTGATCCTGGTGCTGACGATTCGTCCGTCCGGCATCATGGGTGAACGCGTCGCTGACCGCGCATAAGTAAAGGATTCATCAACATGGCACTCTTGAATTTCGAAGTCCAGAAGAACCCTACCAAAGCCTATATCAGCATGGGCGTTGTGCTGGTGCTGATGCTGGTATTCCCATTCATCGCCCAGCACTTTGGCAACTCCTGGGTACGTATCGTCGACCTCGCGCTGCTCTACATTATGCTGGCGCTGGGCCTCAATATCGTGGTCGGTTTCGCCGGCCTGCTGGACCTGGGCTACATCGCCTTCTACGCGCTGGGCGCGTACATGACCGGCTTGCTGGCATCGCCGCAGTTCGCCACGCTGCTGGAATCGCTAATCAACCTGCACCCGGAAACGGGCGAGGCGCTGGCTTCCCTGTTCGGCGAAGAGATCCGCACCAACGGTATCCACTTGTCCGTATGGTTCATCGTGCCGCTGGCGGCTGCGCTGGCCGGCCTGTTCGGCGCGCTGCTCGGCGCACCGACGCTGAAGCTGCGCGGCGACTACCTGGCGATCGTGACACTGGGCTTCGGCGAGATCATCCGCATCTTCATGAACAACCTGAATGACCCGATCAACGTGACGAACGGTCCGCAGGGTATCAACCTGATCGAGCCAATCCGCGTGTTCGGTGTGAACCTCGCGGGTGAAGCGGGTTCGCGCGCTACGGTGTATATCGGCGGCTTCGCCATGCCGTCCGTGAACGCCTACTACTTCCTGTTCCTGTTCCTCACCATCGTCACCATCTTCGTCACCGCGCGCCTGCAGCACTCGCGCTTGGGCCGTGCATGGGTGGCGATCCGCGAAGACGAAATCGCCGCGAAGGCAATGGGCATCAACACCCGTAATGTGAAGCTGCTGGCCTTCTCGATGGGCGCTACCTTCGGCGGCGTGGCCGGCGCCATGTTCGCGTCCTTCCAGGGCTTCGTGTCGCCGGAATCCTTCTCGCTGACCGAATCGATTGCCGTGCTGGCGATGGTGGTGCTGGGCGGTATCGGCCACATCCCGGGCGTGATCGTCGGCGGCGCGCTGCTGGCGGCGCTGCCGGAAGTGCTGCGCCATATCGTGGAGCCGCTGCAGCAGAAGCTGTTCGGCCATGTGCTGATTGAAGCGGAAGTGCTGCGCCAGCTGCTGTACGGCCTGGCCATGGTGCTGATTATGTTGTATCGCCCGGCGGGCCTGTGGCCGTCGCCCAAGCATGAAGACCGGCCGGATGCCGACAGCGACACCAAAGATCAATCGTCCGGCGTGATGCCCGCCTGAGGAAGCAAGAATGAGCCAACAAGAAGTCCTTCTGAATATCGCAGGCGTTAACAAGCGTTTCGGCGGCCTGCAGGCGCTGACCGACGTCGGCATCAAGATCATGCGCGGCCAGATCTATGGCCTGATCGGTCCTAACGGCGCGGGCAAGACCACTTTCTTCAACGTGATTACCGGCCTGTATCAGCCCGATACCGGCACCTTCGAACTGGCGGGCAAGCACTACTCGCCATCGGCGCCGCATGCGGTAGCGAAAGCGGGCATTGCGCGTACCTTCCAGAACATCCGCCTGTTCGGCGAAATGACGGCGCTGGAAAACGTGATGGTGGGCCGCCACGTGCGTTCGCACCAGGGTGTGTTCGGCGCCGTGTTCCGCCACAAGGCGGCGCGCGAAGAAGAAGCATCGATACGCAAGCGCGCGCAGGAACTGCTCGACTTCGTGGGCATCGGCGCCTTCGCCAACCGTACTTCCAAGTTCCTGTCCTACGGCGACCAGCGGCGCCTGGAGATCGCGCGCGCGCTCGCGACCGATCCGCAGCTGCTGGCGCTGGACGAACCGGCAGCAGGCATGAACGCCACCGAAAAGCTGGCGCTGCGTGAACTGCTGGTGAAGATCAAGAACGAAGGCAAGACCGTGCTGCTGATCGAGCACGACGTGAAACTGATGATGGGCTTGTGCGACCGCATTTCGGTGCTTGAATACGGCAAGCTCATTGCGGAAGGCCTGCCTTCCGAGATTCAAAGCAACAAGGCTGTGATTGAAGCCTATCTGGGAGGATCGCACTGATGGCCGCGAACGTACTGAAAGTCTCCGGCCTCAAGGTCGCTTACGGCGGCATCAAGGCTGTTAAAGGCATCGATCTCGAAGTCAACGAAGGCGAACTGGTAACGCTGATCGGCGCCAATGGCGCGGGCAAGACCACCACGCTGAAGGCGATTACCGGCACGCTGCCGGCCTGCAAAGTGGAAGGCACGGTGTCCTACCTGGGCCAGTCGCTGAAAGGCACGCAGTCCTTCCACCTGGTGGAGAAAAAGCTGGCGATGGTGCCGGAAGGCCGTGGCGTATTCACGCGCATGACCATCCATGAAAACCTGATGATGGGCGCCTACACGCGCGACGACAAGGCCGGCATCGAAGCCGACATCGAAAAATGGTACGGCATCTTCCCGCGCCTGAAAGAGCGTTCGGCGCAGCTGGCCGGTACGCTGTCCGGCGGCGAGCAGCAGATGCTGGCGATGGCGCGCGCGCTGATGTGCCATCCGCACCTGCTGCTGCTGGATGAACCGTCGATGGGGCTGTCGCCGATCATGGTCGACAAGATCTTCGAAGTGATTCGTGACGTGTCGAAGCAAGGCATCACGGTGCTGCTGGTGGAGCAGAACGCCAAGCTGGCGCTGCAGGCCGCACACCGTGGCTACGTGATGGACTCCGGCCTCATCACCATGACCGGCAACGCCGCCGACATGCTCGACGACCCCCGCGTCAAAGCCGCCTACCTCGGCGAATAAACATGACACCGTGGGGTCAGGCACCGCTGTCAGTATGACAGGTGGTGCCTGACCCCATGGTGTCGCAGGCGGACTCGTCAGGCGAGGAGGGCAGTGAAGCGGTTGAGGTCGATGTTGCCGCCGCTGATGATGATGCCCACGCGCTTGCCGTGCAGCTCTTCTTTCATTTCGCGCGCGGCGGCGAAGCCCAGGCAGCCCGTTGGCTCCACCACGATCTTCATGCGCGAGGCGAAGAAGTGCATTGCTTCTATCAGCTGCGCATCCGTCGCCGTGAGGATGTCGTCCACATTCTGCTGAATCAATGGGAAGGTGAGGTCGCCGAGGTGCTGGGTCTGCGCGCCGTCTGCAATCGTCTTCGGCGTGTCGATGTGCACGATGCTGCCAGTGCGGAAGGATTGCTGGCCATCGTTGCCCGCTTCCGGTTCCACGCCGTAGATTTTGCACTGCGGTGACAGGGCACGTGCCGCCAGTGCCGAGCCGCTCAGCATGCCGCCGCCGCCCATGCAGATAAACAGCGCGTCCAGTTCTCCCACTTCTTCAAACAATTCCTTTGCCGCCGTGCCCTGGCCCGCGATCACGTCCGCATGGTCGTAAGGCGGAATCAGCGTGAAGCCGTGCTTCTGCGCGAGCTCGCGGCCGATTTGCTCGCGGTCTTCCTTGTAGCGGTCGTACGTTACGACCGTGGCGCCGTAGCCGCGCGTGGCGGCTACCTTGGATGCAGGCGCGTCCAGCGGCATCACGATCGTGGCCGGAATGCCCATCAGCTTTGCCGACAGCGCAATCGCCTGTGCGTGATTGCCCGACGAGAAAGCCACCACGCCCGCGCGCTTCTGCTCCGGCGTGAAGCGCGACAGCGCGTTGTAGGCGCCACGGAATTTGAAGGCGCCCATGCGCTGCATGTTCTCGGCCTTGAAGAACAGCTGCGCGCCCAGCTCTTCGTTCGCCGTGCGTGAAGTGAGCACCGGCGTGCGGTGGGCGTGGCCTTTGATGCGTTCGGATGCCGCGACCACGTCGGCATAAGTAGGGAGTTGACTCATATCTTTTATCCTGTGATTACCACGGCCAGGCGATGCTGCTGCCTGTGCCAGTTGCCAAGGCGCGCTGTTGCAGCATGCGTGCCACCGTAAGGTCCTGCAGGGCGATGCCCGTCATATCAAAAATCGTGATGTCGTTCGCGCTGCGCACGGTGCCGCCGGCGGCCAGCAGGGCGCCGAGTTCTTCGGCGCTGCTGTCCTGCGACCATTGCAGCTCGCCGAGGGCGCGCGCTTGCGGCAGGTCGTCGGCCCATACGCGGGCACGCGGGATCAGGCCTTCCGGCAGTTCGCGCTTGCCGCGCGTGTCGCTGCCGACGGCGTTGATGTGGGTGCCCGGCTGCACCGCGGCCACGTCGAACAGCACGGCGCGGCCCGGCGTGGCGCAGATGATGATGTCGCTCGCCGCTACCGCGTCGTCGGCGCTGGCGCCGGGAGCGATGTCGCAGCGGCCTGCGAAGTGCGCCTCGAAAACTTCGTCGCGGCGGCTGAAGGAGGCAATGTAGCGCACCGTGCGCAGGCCGGGCATCACGCGCAGTGCGTAGTCCAGCTGCGCCACGCCCTGCACGCCAGTGCCGAACACGCAGAGGCTGCGGCTGTCGGGCCGCGCCAGCGCGAGCAGGCCAAGCGCGCCCGCGGCAGCGGTGCGCGTGGTGGTGACGGCGTTGCCGTCGATGAGGCATTGGGGGCGGCCGGTGTCCGGGTCGAACAGCATGATGGTGGCCTGGTGCGCGTCCGACCCGCGCTGGCGGTTGCCGGGCCAGAAGCCCGCTGCCTTGAAGCCGAGCAGCTGTTCGTTTTCCACGCCGCCGGACTTGACGCCGAAGATGCCATTCGGCAGCGGCTCGCGTACCAGCGGGAACACGCGGCCTTCGCGGCTGGCATGCAGCAGGAAGGCTTGCTTCGTTGCGGCGATCACGTCGTCCGGCTGGAGCAGGGCGGCGGCCTGGTCGCGGTCGAGCAGCAGCAGGCGGGCGTCTTCAGACATGGTCTTCCTTATTTTGCATAGTTGTAGACAGTGGCGCGCGACACGCCGAGATGGGCCGCCACGGTTTCCATGGAGCGCCGCATGTCGGTGAGGCCTGCGTCTTTCAGTTCGCGCATCAGCGTGCGGCGCTGCTCCGCGCCGAGGGTGCGCGGCGTGGTGGCGTGGCGCGCGGCAAATTTGTCGATGTAAGCGCGCACGGCATCGGAGCCTGCCGGTTCCAGCGTTTCGCTGATGGCGGCGGCAGCATTCACGTTGCTGAACTGCCCCAGCATGCTTTGCAGACTCTGGAACAGCGAGAGGTCGAGGTTCATGCACAGCGCGGCGATGTAGTTGCCTTCGCTGTCCTTGATGCCGATGGAGGTGCTCTTGGCCTGCCGCCCGTCCGGGAAGCGGTTCGGGTAGTTGGCCACCACCTGCGCATATGCGGGATCGGCGATGCGCGCCAGTCCCAGCTCGGTGGCGGGATCGCCGGGCGCGCGGCCTGAAAGATTGTTATGAATCGCGAGCACCGCATGTTCCGGGTCGCTCAGGTCGTGCAGCACCACTTCGCCGAAGGGCGCGAGGGTTTGGCCCAGGCCGGCGGCAATGTGTTTCAGCTGTTCCAGCAGATGCTTTTGTTCAGGCGTATGCATCTGGATAGATTATCTCGTTTTGGAAAAACTGTAAACCAGTGGGCAAAAAAAAGCCCCGGAGCTTGTCCGGGGCGAGGATCTCCGCTGATCGCGGATATCGAGGAGATTACTTGGCTACTGGGGCAGCTTTCACAGCCGAGGTGAACTGGCTCACGGCGGCGTTCACATTGGCTTCCAGGGTTTCAGCAGCCTGCTTGGCGGACTTGCTGAACTGCTCGTAGCCGGCGTTGGCATTGCCCAGGGCCGACTTGAACAGGGCCACGGCGTTTTCGGTGCCGGCTGGTGCGTTCTTGCTCACTTCTTCCACCAGGGAGATCACCTTGCGGTTGGTCTCGGCGATCTGGCTCTCAGCGGCTTTGCTGAATTCTGCGGTGGTGCCGGTAGCGATCGAAGCCAGGTGACGGCCGTAAGCGATCGATTTTTCAGCGGCAGGCTGCACTTGTGCGGCGCTCAGGGCGAAGAATTCCTGTGGGTCCTTGGCGGACAGCAGCTGCTTGGCGGTGGAGGAGGTTTCTTCCAGCGATGCTTTGGCAGCGGTCAGGTTCAGGTCCACGAACTTCTCAACGCCTTCGAAGGTCTTGTTGGTCAGTGCTGCGAACAGTGCGAACTGGCTCTCAAAATTTGCCTTGGTCGCATTCGAAAATTGTTCAGGAATCGAAAACATAAAAACTCTCCAAAAAGGGATTAGTCGTTGTAAATCCAGCTGTTCCGATGGGATACAAGGTATTGTGCAACGCAACATGACCTATTTTACGGAACTGAACCGCGATGTCAAGCACTTTTTGTGCGCCGCACCAAAAATACTTAAGTCATTGAAAGAAAACGGTTTCCTGTGAGAAAAAAGAGGCTGCCAGCCGGCAAAATGCTGCCGTGTTAGACTCGGCAGATGTCCGATAAGCCACACGCCACTTTCCTTTCCCCTATCCCTTTGTTCTTTGTATTCCTGTGGAGTACCGGGTTCATTGTGGCGAAGTTCGGTCTGCCTTATGCGCCGCCGCTTACTTTCCTGCTGCTGCGCTTCCTCGGCGTGCTGCTGATCCTGGCCCCGGCCGTGCTGCTGCTGCGCGCGCCGTGGCCGACGGGGAAGGTGGGCCATATCGCCGTCGCCGGCATCCTGGTGCAGGCGGCCTACCTGAGCGGCGTGTGGTGCGCCATCAAGCTTGGCATGCCGGCCGGCCTGTCGGCCCTTATCGTGGGCATGCAGCCGATTCTGACGGCCTTTGCCGCGCCGCTGATCGGCGAGCGGGTGCGCCCCGTGCAGTGGCTGGGCCTGATGTTCGGCATCGCGGGCGTGGCGCTGGTGGTCTACGCGAAGATCAGCCTGGTGGGCCTGAGCTGGGAAGCGATTGCCCTGTGCGTGGGCGCGCTGCTGGCGATGACGGTCGGCACCCTGTACCAGAAGCACTATTGCCCCCATTTCGACCTGCGCAGCGGCACCGTGATCCAGTTCGCCGCGTCGTCGGTGGTGGTGCTGCCTTTCGCCATCTGGCTGGAAGGCCTGAATTTCTCGCTGGACGCCGTGCAATGGACGCCGCGCTTTATCGGCGCGCTGCTGTGGGCCGTGTTTGCGCTGTCGATCGGCGCCATCTTCCTGCTGTTCAAGCTGATTCGCGGCAGCGGCGCTACGCAGGTTACCAGCCTGCTTTACCTGACGCCGCCCACCACGGCGGTGATGGCATGGCTAATGTTCGATGAAGCGTTTAATTGGCTCGGTATTGTGGGCATGGGGCTCGCCGTAATCGGTGTAGTATTCGTTGTAAAGAAGGCAAAGTAGACACGGGATTATCAGAATGATTTCTTCGTCCGAACAGCAGGCGGTGGATGCCGCTATTACCTCGCGCCGTTCCATCCGCGCTTTCCTGCCCACGCCGGTAGCGCGCGAGGACGTGGAGGCGATTCTGCAGGTGGCCGCCCGTGCGCCTTCCGGCACCAATACCCAGCCCTGGAAAGCCTATGTGCTCACCGGTGCGGCGAAAGAGCGCTTGTGCGCACGCATTGTGGCCACATATAAGGATCCAGAGCAGAACCGCCAGCACACCGAGGAATACGCTTACTACCCGCGCGAGTGGAAGTCGCCTTATATCGACCGCCGCCGCAAAGTGGGCTGGGACCTGTATGCATTATTGGGGCTGACGCGCGAGAACAAGGCCGGCATGGCCGCCCAGCACGCGCGCAACTTCACCTTCTTCGATGCCCCCGTGGGCATGATTTTCACCATCGACCGCATCATGGAGCAGGGCTCCTGGCTGGATTACGGCATGTTCCTGCAGAACATCATGGTGGCCGCGCGCGGCCGTGGCCTGGATACCTGCCCGCAGGCAGCATTTACCCAGTTTCACCGCCTGATTGCGGAGGAACTGAACCTGCCGGACAACGAAATGGTGGTGTGCGGCATGGCGCTGGGTGTTGCGGATCCATCCAAAGTTGAGAATTCCTTGATCAGTGAGCGCGAAGCGCTTGCTAATTTTGTTAAATTTATGGAGTGACAAGGATTCGTTGCGCTGCTGCGTCATGAGTGGATATTCTGTCTTGCACGTATGTAATCAAACGGGCAAAAAAGGTTAAATTCATTTGCGTGAGCCTCGTGTTTTGCTACACTGCAACGGCGCTTTCATTTGTCAGTCCGGGGAAATAGCCATGTTGAAACTAGTTCTGAGTGCCTTGATTTCCGTGATGTTCGTCGCGACGCCGGTTGCCGACGTGCAGGCGAAACCGACCGCAAAGAAAGCTAGCGTCAAGAAGGCCGGCGCGCGCCGCATTGCGCAGGACAGCGTGATTCCCCGCGAGCGCATCGTGAAGCGCGTGATCACCGTAAACGGGAAGCGCAAGGTGGTTTACCAGAAGGTGACCAATGTGCGCATGCTGGCCGCTGCCCGTCCCACCATGGGCGACCTGGCCGGCCTGAACCTCACGCGCGATCCCCTCGACCTGAAATCCAATGTGGCCCTGGTGGTAGACCAGGCCAATTCCGAAGTGCTGTTCGAGAAGAACGCCAATGTGGCCCTGCCCATCGCTTCGATTACCAAGATGATGACTGGCCTGGTGGTGGTGGAAGCCGGCCAGGACATGGAAGAAATGCTGACCGTGAGCGACGAAGATGTCGACCGCGAAAAATTCTCCAGCTCGCGCCTGAACGTGGGCGACCGCCTTACCCGCCGCAATATGCTGCACATTGCGCTGATGAGCTCCGAGAACCGTGCCGCGTCCGCGCTGGGCCGCAACTATCCAGGCGGCCTGCTGGCTTTCGTGCAGGCCATGAATGCCAAGGCGCAGGAGCTGGGCATGAACGACACCCGCTACGTGGATTCCAGCGGCCTTTCCAAAATGAACGTGGCGAGCGCGCGCGACCTGGCCAAGCTGGCGCAGGCGGCGTATGAACATCCTATCCTGCGTGAATTCTCCACCGATCCGAAAGCGATCATCGAGCGCAATGGCCGTCCGGTGCAGTTCGGCACCACGAACGGCCTGGTGTCGCCGAAGTCGGGCTGGGAAATCGGCCTGCAGAAGACCGGCTTCATCAATGAAGCAGGGCGCTGCGTGATGATGCAGGCCGTGGTTGAAGGCCGCGCCGTCATCATGGTGCTGCTGGATGCGAAAGGCACGGCGGCACGCGTGGGCGATGCCATGCGCATGAAGAAGTGGCTGACCGCGCTGAAGCCTTCCGGTTTCGGTGATTCAGTCGGCAGCGGCGCGTCGATTCAGTCCGCAGCCGGCATGTAACCGAGGGTGGCTGAAATCTGGTTGGCAGTGCTGACCAGGTCTTCCAGCCATTCTTCCTGCAGGCGGTCGGCCGGCGCCGAGATCGACAGGCCTGCCACCAGTTTCCCCGAATCGTCCCGAATGCCTGCCGCCATGCAGCGCACACCCAGCTCCAGCTCCTCATTGTCGCGCGCATAGCCGCGTGCACGCACCAGGCTGAGCTCGCGCTCCAGCTTGCCCAGGTCGGTAATCGAATTCTTGTTGTGGCCCGCCAGGCCGGTGCGCGTGGCATAGGCGCGGATGGCTTTCGGCTCATCCACCGACAGGAAAAGCTTGCCGGTCGAGGTCAGGTGCAGCGGGCCGCGGCCGCCGATGGCGCGCACCACCTGCATGCCGGAGCGCTCGGAAAAGGCGCGGTCAATGTAGACGATTTCATCGCCCTGGCGCACCGAGAGGTTGATGGTCTGCTGGGTTTTCTTGTGCAGCGAACGCATGAAGTCCAGCGCCGCTTCGCGCACGGAGAGGCGGCTCTTCACTACATTGCCCAGTTCCAGCAGGCGCATGCCCAGGCGGTAGGTGCCGGGCTCGATGCGGTCCACAAAACGGGTCAGCACCATATCATTCAGGATGCGGTGCGCCGTGGAAGGATGCAGGCCCGATACCTTGGACAATTCCTTCAGGCTCACCGGGTCCGGGTACTTGGCAAGCGCATCCAGCAGCGCCACCATGCGCTCAATGACCTGAATGGTGGTCTTTTGTTCCGGGATAATTTCGCTTTTCATGATGTGGTTGGTGCGGTGCAGTATTTGTGCCGTCATTTATACCATGATGTGAAAAAAAGTGGAAATCACGGAGACGATTGCCTGCGCGGCTATAATTGGTGCACCGAATCAAAACTGGATCCCCATGGAACAGCCTGTTAGCGAATTCAAGAGCAAAAGCGGTCTCAAGCGAATCTTCTCGGCCGTCTTCTATTCGATCGACGGCTTCAAGGCTGCCTGGCGCAATGAGCACGCCTTCCGGCAGGAGATGATGCTGTTCGTGCCGGGCGTGGTGGTGGCTTTGCTGCTGCCGGTTTCCGCCTACCAGAAGCTGCTGCTGATCGGCGTGCTGGTGCTGGTGCTGATTGTGGAGCTGATCAATTCCGCCATCGAGGCCGTGGTGGACCGCATCTCGCTGGAACGCCATCCTCTGTCCAAGAACGCCAAGGACTTCGGCTCGGCCGCCGTGATGCTGGCCTGTCTGCTGGCAGGCGCTACCTGGGCCGTCGTGCTGTTCACACGGTTTTACTGAGCTATATGACATTGCGGTATATAAAACCGCGAAAAGAATCGTTCTCTTCTATAAAGGACAGCCTTATTCTGCGATTTCCAAATAACAGGGGAATCACATGCTGTCCAAAAAACTGCTCGCACTCGCCGCCTTCGTAGCTCTGTCCGCCCAGGCCGCCGATATCAACCTGCTCAACGTGTCCTACGACCCGACCCGTGAGCTGTATCAGGACGTGAATACCGCCTTCGCCAGGGACTGGAAAGCCAAGACCGGCGACAACGTGAAGATCAAGCAGTCGCACGGCGGCTCCGGCAAGCAGGGCCGCGCCGTGATCGACGGCCTGGAAGCCGATGTGGTGACGCTGGCGCTGGCCTACGATATCGACGCCATTGCCGAGAAGGGTCTGCTGAACAAGGACTGGCAGAAGCGCCTCGGCCACAACTCCACGCCCTACAGCTCGACCATCGTGTTCCTGGTCCGCAAGGGTAATCCAAAGGGCATCAAGGACTGGGGCGACCTGGTGAAACCGGGCATCGCCGTCATCACGCCGAACCCGAAAACCTCCGGCGGCGCGCGCTGGAACCACTTGGCAGCCTATGGCTACGCCCTGCGCCAGCCGGGTGGCAGCGATGCCACGGCACGTGAATACCTGAAGAAGCTGTACAAGAACGTGCCGGTGCTGGATTCCGGCGCGCGCGGCGCCACCACCACCTTCGTTGAGCGCGGCATCGGCGACGTGCTGCTGGCATGGGAAAACGAAGCCCTGCTGGCGATCAAGGAGCTGGGCCCGGACAAGGTGGAAATCGTGGCGCCGTCCGTCAGCATCCTGGCCGAGCCGCCGGTGGCCATCGTGGACAAGGTGGTGGACAAGCGCGGCACCCGAAAAGTAGCTGAGGCTTACCTGAATTTCCTCTACACTGATGCAGCGCAGGAAATCATCGCCAAGAACTACTACCGTCCGGCCGTGGAAAAAGAGGCGAAGAAGTATGCTTCCCAATTCCCGGCAGTGAAGCTGTTCACGCTGGCCGAGGTGGCGGGTGACTGGACCAAGGCGCAAAAAACGCACTTCGCCGATGGCGGCGTGTTCGACCAAATTTACCAGAGCAAGTAATCCAGCAAAGGAGAGGGTATGACGGCATCGCTGCTATCGAACTTCCGGGTCCTCGTGGCGCCCGGCTTGTCCAACAGCGGTGCCGAGCACTGGCAGAGCCGGTGGCAGCGCCTGTATCCCTCCTTCGAACGCGTGAACCAGGATGACTGGGAGACGCCGGACCTGCAGGCCTGGAGCCGCCGCGTGGATGCGGCGCGTTCGGTGGACCGGCGCCGCACGCTGTTCGCGGCACACAGCTTCGGCTGCCTGGCCTCGGTGGTGAGCACGGTGCGCGACCCGCTTGGCGTTGAAGGCCTGCTGCTGGTGGCGCTGCCCGACCCCGACAAATTCGGCCTGGCAGACCAGCTGCCGAAAGAACCGCTGCCTTGTCCCTCCATCGTCATCGGCAGCACCAGCGACCCCTGGATGCATATCGATAAAGCGCGCATGTGGGCCGAGCGCTGGGGCAGCCGCTTCATCGACATCGGCGCAGCAGGACATATCAATTCCGAATCGGGGCTGGGCGACTGGATCTTCGGCCAGCAGCAGTTGCAATTGCTGGCCGAAACGGCGCACAATGGCAGTCCCTTGTCACTTTAACTATCTGGAGAGATTTCCATGACTTTACGCCTCGGCGACACCGCCCCTGATTTCGAGCAGGACTCCTCCATCGGCAAAATCAAGTTCCACGAATGGGCGGGCGATTCCTGGGTGGTGCTGTTCTCGCATCCGGCCGACTTCACGCCGGTCTGCACCACGGAACTGGGCCTGACCGCCAAGCTGAAACCGGAATTCGACAAGCGCAATGTGAAAGCCATCGCGCTGTCGGTAGACCCGGCGGAAGCCCATCGCGAGTGGATCAAGGATATCGAGGACACGCAGAAGACCGTGGTGGGCTTCCCCATCGTTGCGGACTCGGACAAGAAAGTGGCCGGCCTGTACGACATGATTCACCCGGAAGCCAGTGCCACCGCCACCGTGCGCTCGCTGTTCGTCATCGATCCGAACAAGAAGGTACGCCTGATCATCACCTACCCGATGAGCACCGGCCGCAACTTCGACGAAGTGCTGCGCGTGATCGACGCCCTGCAGCTGACCGACAAGCATTCGGTGGCCACGCCAGGCAACTGGAAGGATGGCGATGACGTGATCATCCCGCTGACCGTGCAGGATCCTGAGGTCATCAAGCAGAAGTATCCAAAAGGCTTTACGGCGCCGCGCCCTTACCTGCGCATTACGCCGCAGCCCAATAAATAAGCTTTACTGCAGTGTTACCGGAGAGCGCCCATCGAGGCGCTCTTTTTGCATCCAGGCCTCCTGGCTGCGCAGCAGCTCGCGCAGGGCGCTGATCTCGGTGCGCGCCTTGACGATGCATTGCGGGTTGGTGCGGCCTTCGGCCGGTTCATATTCCACCGCCGCCAGAATGGCGTGGCAGATGCCGTCCAGCTTCTCCATCGCGTGCCCGGGCAGGGCGGCCTGCCGGAACTCGTCGTGAATGGCCTTGGTGGCCGAGAAAACGGTCGCTTTCTCGAATTTGGAATACGCCTGCAGGGCCATCTCGGTGAGGTCGCACAGGCGGTCAGTCAGCAGCAAAGCACTATTCATGGTTTGTCTCCCTTGTTGTCATTGGACTGCTTGAGGACCATGGTAGACCTTATATAAGCAAATGACAAAAGGTTAGTTTGAGATATAACGGCTGTCTGCGATTATTCGCCCCTATTAGTCGAAAATGTAATAAGAGGGAGTGTATATGTCAGCAGTCGCTATACCGGCGGCCCCGCCGGTGGCCGTGAAGCCGCGCAGCGCGCCTTACCGCGTGATGCCGGGCTTCAAGCTGTCGCTGGGTTTCACGCTGTTCTACCTGACGCTGATCGTCCTGATTCCGCTGTCTGCCGTGTTCCTGAAGACGTTCACCATGACGTGGGAGGCTTTCTGGGCAGCGGTGACGTCGGAGCGCGTGGTGGCATCCTATAAGCTTACTTTCGGCGCCTCGCTGATCGGCGCCGCCATCAATGTGGTGTTCGGCGGCGTTGTGGCCTGGGTGCTGGTGCGCTACCGCTTCCCTGGCAAACGCATTATCGACGCGCTGGTGGATCTGCCGTTCGCACTGCCGACCGCGGTCGCCGGCATTACGTTGACGGCCCTGTATTCCTCCAACGGCTGGATCGGCCGCTACATCGAAGGCGTATTCGGCCTCAAGGTCGCCTTCACGCCGATTGGCGTGGTGCTGGCGCTGACCTTTATCGGACTGCCCTTCGTGGTGCGTACCGTGCAGCCGGTGTTGCAGGACGCCGAGCGCGAACTGGAAGAGGCGGCGGCCAGCCTGGGCGCCTCGCAGCTGCAGACGTTTGCGCGCGTGGTATTCCCCACCATCCTGCCATCGCTGATGACCGGCTTCGCGTTGGCCTTCGCGCGCGCCACCGGCGAATACGGCTCGGTGATCTTCATCGCCGGGAACATGCCGATGGTGTCCGAGATTACGCCGCTGTTCATCATCACCAAGCTGGAACAGTACGACTACGCAGGCGCCACGGCGATTGCGGTGGTGATGCTGGTCGCTTCCTTCATCATGCTGTTGACGATTAACCTGTTGCAGGCCTGGGCCCGCGGAAAGTCGGGGAAATAAGATGGCGACTCCACATCGTGGCGAACTGCCATCCGTCTCCGAAGTGCTGGAACCGGCATGGGTGCGCTATGCGCTCATCGCCGTGGCGCTGGCCTTCCTCACCCTGTTCCTGTTCGTGCCGCTGGTGGCCGTGTTCACCGAAGCGCTGCGCAAGGGCTGGGAAGTCTACGTTGAAGCCATTCTCGATGAAGATGCAATTTCCGCCATCAAGCTCACGCTGATTACGGCGGCGATTGCGGTGCCATTGAACCTCGTGTTCGGCGTAGCCGCTTCGTGGGCCGTGGCGAAATTTGAATTCCGCGGCAAGAGCGTCCTGCTCACGCTGATCGACTTGCCCTTCTCGGTGTCGCCGGTGATTTCGGGCCTGATCTATGTGCTGCTGTTCGGCGCACAGGGCTGGTTCGGACCGTGGCTGGCCGAGCACGACATCAAGATCCTGTTTGCCGTGCCGGGCATTGTGATCGCCACCATCTTCATCACTTTCCCCTTCGTGGCGCGCGAGCTGATTCCCCTGATGCAGGCACAGGGCAGCGAGGAAGAAGAAGCGGCCGTGGTACTGGGCGCTTCCGGCTTCCAGACCTTCTTCCGCGTAACGCTGCCGAACATCAAATGGGGCCTGCTGTATGGCGTGATCCTGTGTAACGCGCGGGCGATGGGCGAGTTCGGCGCGGTGTCGGTGGTGTCCGGCCATATCCGCGGCGAGACCAACACCATGCCGCTGCAGGTTGAAATCCTCTACAACGAATACAACTTCGTGGCCGCCTTCGCCGTGGCATCGCTGCTGGCGCTGCTGGCCCTGGTCACGCTGGTCCTGAAATCATTTATCGAATGGCGTCTGCACGAAAACTACGCCGACGACGCAACGGAGCACTGATATGACGATCGCAGTCAAGAACATCAACAAGCGTTTCGGCGACTTCGTCGCTCTCAATAACGTTTCGCTCGACTTCCCGCAGGGCGAACTGACCGCGCTGCTCGGCCCATCGGGCTGCGGAAAAACCACGCTGCTGCGCTGCATCGCCGGCCTGGAACACCCGGATTCGGGCCAGGTGCTGCTGGATGGGCAGGATGCGTCGGACCGCCATGTGCGCGAGCGCCAGGTGGGCTTCGTGTTCCAGCACTATGCGCTGTTCAAGCACATGACCGTGTTCGAGAACGTGGCCTTCGGCCTGCGCGTGAAATCGCGTTCGGAGCGGCCGTCGGAAGACCAGATCCGCCGCAAGGTGAAAGACCTGCTGGAACTGGTGCAGCTGGACTGGCTGGCCGACCGCTATCCGCCGCAGCTGTCCGGCGGCCAGCGTCAGCGTATTGCACTTGCGCGTGCGCTGGCCGTGGAGCCGCGCGTGCTGCTGCTGGATGAACCGTTTGGCGCACTGGATGCGAAGGTGCGCAAGGAACTGCGCCGCTGGCTGCGCCGTCTGCACGACGACCTGCACGTGACCTCGATCTTCGTCACGCACGACCAGGAAGAAGCGCTGGAAGTGGCGGACCAGGTGGTGCTGATGAACAAAGGCCGCGTTGAGCAGCTGGGCGCGCCGGACGAGGTCTACAACCATCCCGCCTCGCCATTCGTCTACGGCTTCCTCGGCAATGTGAACGTATTCCATGGCCGCGTGCATGGCGGCGTGATGGCCACCGACGGCATCGAACTCGATGTGCCGGAAGCGACGGCGGAAGGCAAGGGCATTGCCTACGTGCGTCCGCACGACCTGGAAATCGACCGCTATGCGGCCGGCGCGGAAGGCATCGTAGTTAAGCTGCGCCGCGCGCATGCGATTGGCCCGCTCGCGCAGCTGGACCTGGAGCGCACCGACAATGCGGAACTGATCGAAGCCACGATCTCGAACGACCGCTTCCGCCACCTGGACCTGAAAGAAGGCGAGACGCTGGTGGTCCGTCCCAAGCGTGTGCGCGTGTTCGTCGATGAAGGGGCTGCCATATGAACTTCCAACAGCTGCGGTCCATCCGCGAAGCAGCACGCCGCAACTACAACCTGACCGAGGTGGCGAACGCGCTGTTCACGTCGCAGCCTGGTGTGAGCCGCCAGATCCGCGAACTGGAGGACGAGCTGGGCGTGGTGATCTTCGAACGTAACGGCAAGCGCCTGACCGGCCTCACGGAGCCGGGCAAGGGCATCCTGAAGATTATCGACCGCCTGCTGGTGGAGGCCGAAAACCTGCAGCAGGCTAGCCTTGAATACAAAGGCCAGAGCAGCGGCACGCTGACTATCGCCGCAACGCACACGCAGGCCCGCTATGCCTTGCCGCGCGCGGTGCAGGCCTTCCGCAGCGCCTTCCCGGACGTGCGCATCGCGCTCCAGCAAAGCGCGCCGGAACACATTGCGGAATGGGTGCTATCCGGCAAAGCGGATATCGGCATTGCGACCGAAGGCCTGTCGCAGTTCCCGGATCTCGTTTCCTTCCCCTGCTACCGCTGGAGCCACCTGATCGTGGTGCCGGACGGGCATCCGCTGCTGGCGCGCAATCCGGTCAAACTGGAAGATTTGGCCGAGTTCCCGCTGATCACCTACGACATCGGCTTCACCGGCCGTGGCCACATCGATGCCGCGTTCGCGAAAGCCAATGTGCGTCCCGACATCGTGCTGACCGCGATGGATTCGGACGTGATCAAGCAATACGTAGCGCTGGGCCTCGGTGTCGGCCTTGTCGCCTCGATGGCGTTCGACCACGGCCGCGACAAAGGCCTGCGCGCGATTGAAGCCTCGCACCTGTTCGCCGTGAACACCACGCGGCTTGCAGTACGCCGCGGCGCCTACCTGCGCTCCTACGCCTACGAATTCATCCAGCAATTCGCCCCCGACCTCAAGCGCCGCGACATCGAAACCGCACTCCTCGGCCCCGAAGCCGCATAATTGCTTAATTGGGGACAGACGGGGACGCCGAGTCCCCAATTAATTTGCAACTATTGCTTTTTAATTGGGGTCAGACCCCGATTAAGAAATATTGCATTGGGTTAAACTGGCAGCTTCGTCAGGAGGTGTCACGGTGCTCAGGTTATTCGCGCTTGTCTGCTGTCTCATGTCGCTAGCTGCGATGGCCGCATTTGCGGCCTTCATCCAGAACTGGCTGCCAAAAAGTATTGACACCGGCGCCGCACCATTCGACGGCGGCTTGGCCACTAATCTCATCCTGCTGGCCGCCTTCGGCATCGTGCATAGCCTCATGGCGCGGCCATCCTTCAAGCGCGCGTTGTACGGGAAGCAGCCGGCATTGAATCGCCCGACATATATACTCGTCAGCGCACTGCAGCTGTGGATGCTGGTCGCCTGGTGGACCCCGATGCCGCAGGTCTTGTGGCATGCCAATGAGGTATGGGCTATAGCCCTATGTTACGTCCTGTTCGCGCTGGCGAACCTGCTGGTTGCATGGGCCGTATTCAGCATTGATGCCTTGCACTTCTTCGGCTTGCGCCAGGAGGAGCCGCCGTTCGCGCTGAATGGCCCCTACCGCTTTGTGCGGCATCCGATACAGACAGGCCTGATCCTGGCGTTATGGGCCACGCCCCATATGAGCGTCGGCCATGCCTTGATGGCCGCGGTGCTGAGCGCATACAGCATCGCCGCCACGCTCGCGCTGGAAGAGCGTGACCTGGAGCGCGCGTTGGGCGACATCTATCGCAACTACCGCTCCGCCGTTCCCGCGCTGCTACCGATCCGCCGTCGCCGAAAGCCACACGCATGACGATTTCACGCCGCACCTTCCTGTGCCAGGCGATGGCCGGCGCGGGCCTGCTCACGCTCGCGCCGCTGCAGGCGCTGTCGGCGCCCGGTCTCATCGTTCCCAACATCACCGGGCTTTACACGGTAGAAGTCGCGAAGATCGCGGCGCCAGTTTCAGTACCGGAGCTGGCGCGCATCGTCAGGGAATGGCCGGGGAAAATCGCAGTGGGCGGGGGCCGCTACAGCATGGGCGGGCAGGTGGCCATCAAGGCCGGCCTGCATGTTGATATGCGCGGCATGAACCGCCTGGTGAGCCTGGACAGGGCAGGCAAGGTAGCGCGCCTCCAGGCAGGAATGCGCTGGCGCGACCTGCAGGATGTTCTCGATCCGTTCGGGCTGTCAGTAAAGACCATGCAAAGCTATGCGAACTTCACCGCAGGCGGTGCGGTGTCCGTCAACGCACATGGCCGCTATGTAGGCAATGGCCCGGTCGGCAATTCGGTGCGCGCACTGCAGCTGGTGCTGGCAGATGGCAGCATAGTGGACGCAAGCCGCAGTGAAAATGCGGCGCTGTTCCGGGCTGCCATTGGCGGTTACGGCGCGGTCGGCATCATCACAGAGGTGGAGCTGGATCTGGCGGATAACGAACGCATCGAGCGTCATGTGGAGACAGTGGAACTGGACCGCTATCCGGAATTTTTTGAGCGCCGGGTGAAGCAACTGGGCGACTGCATCTTCCACAATGCTGATTTGCTGCCACCGCTGTTCGATGCACCGGTGGCCGTATCGTGGCGGAAGACCAGCAAGCCCGTGACCGAGACGGCGCGGCTGGTGCCGCGCGGGCAGTCTTACGCGACGAACCAGAACCTTATCTTTACGATGACGGAACTGCCTGGCGGCGCGCTATTGCGCAGCAAGGTGATTCATCCGCTGCTGATGGCGCGGCCGGCCGTGAAGTGGCGCAATCATGAAGCCAGTCTTGATGTGGCGGAGCTGGAGCCGCGCACGCGAGCCATGTCGACGTATGCGCTGCAGGAGTACTTTATCCCGGTGCGGCACTTTGCGGCATTCGCACGCGAGATGGCTGCGGTTATCCGAAAATATGATGCCGAGGTGCTGAATGTCTCGGTGCGGCATTCTGATGCTGATACGTTATCGCTGCTGCCGTGGGCGAAGGAAGAAGTGTTTTCGTTCGTGGTGTATTTCAAGCAGCGCAGCAATGATTCGGCGCTGCGGCGCGTGGGCGTGTGGACGCGGGAGCTGATCGATGCGGCGCTTGGTTTCGGCGGGCGATACTACCTGCCGTATCAGCCGCATGCGACGGTGGCTCAGTTCAGGAAAGCGTATCCAGAATGGGTTCAGTTGCTTGAGCTGAAGGCGCAGGCCGATCCGACTGGGAAGCTCTCGAACGAGATGTGGGCGAAGTACTTAATTGGGGACAGACCCTAATTAAAATAATTAGGGTCTGTCCCCAATTTCTTTACCAGCTGTAGTTCAGCTTGGCGTAGTAGTAGCGGCCGTTGAAGCCTGCAGGAGAGAAGTTGCTGTAGGGGTAGATGCCGTTGGTGTTCAGGTTACCCAGCGTCGTCGTCTTGTCCGGATAGCTGTCGGTCAGGTTGTCGATGCCGGCTGTCACGCGCCAGTTCTTGCCCAGCTTGACGCTGCCCGATACATCCAGCACCCACTGCTTGCCGAACTCCTGATCCAGCGCCGCGTTGTTTTGCGGGACGGTGAACTCGCCATACTGCGTGGCCAGGCCGCGCAGGCTCCAGATGCCCGCCGTGTAGTCGACGCCGAGACTGAACTTGTCCTTCGGCGTGCCAACGGTGTTGCGCAGCGTGGTCTGGCGGTCGATCAGCAGGAGGTTATTCGCAGTCAGCAGCGCAGGATTCGCCGCAATCTTCTCCACCGTCGTCTTGTTGTGGTTATAGGCTGCCGTGAAATCGAAGCGGCCGGCCGCGTTCAGGTCGAGGCGGTAGGTGCTGACGATATCGACGCCGGTCGTCTTGGTGTCGATGGCATTGGTGAAGTAGCGGCCTGCGCCTACCACCACGCCTTGCTGGGCCAGTGCATTTTTCAGCGCGTCCGGCAGCGTCATGTTTGCCGACAATGCGATGCGGTCATCCACCGTAATGCGGTACACGTCTACCGTGGTGTTGAAATTGCGGTTAGGCTGCAGCTGCAGGCCGATGCTGAGGTTGCGTGCCTTTTCCGCTTTCAGCTGCTGCGCGCCGAGGGCCTTGGCGGCCGCGCTGTTGGTAGCGAAGGTGCCGGTCTCGATGGGCGTGTTCACGCCATTCACCACGGCGAAGTTGGTGGTGGTGATGGTGTAGAACTGCTGCGCCAGCGACGGCGCACGGAAGCCGCTCGATGCCGTGCCGCGCAGCGAGACTGCATCGTTGAAGGCGTAGCGTGCGGAAGCCTTGGCCGAAGTGGTACTGCCGAAATCGCTGTAATGCTCGTAGCGCGCGGCGATGGCGCCGGACAGCTTCTGCGTCAGCTGCGCTTCCAGGTTCACGTAGGCCGATTCGTTGTGGCGGCTGTTCTTGCCCGCGTTGACCGGACGGAAGCCGCTGAAGCCCTGCGAGCCCGTGCCCATATAGGATGCTTCGTCGCCGGCATCGATCTCGTAGCTTTCGCGGCGTGCTTCGAAGCCCGTTGCCACGGTCAGTGGACCGGCCAGGCCTGCCACCGGAAGCTCGCGCGCCAGATCGAAGTTGAAGACCTTCTGCGTATTCTTCAGCTGGCCCAGGTGAAAGTGGGTCGGGCTCTTATCGAGCAGGGTCAGGTTGACGGTGTTGTCGATGTCCAGCCAGAAGCGATTGCTGCCGTAGTCGAAGCTGGTATCCCAACGCCAGCCGCCGATATCGCCGCGCAGGCCGACCACGAAGGACTGGTCGGTGCTGGTGCTGTTCTGCAGCGGCAGGAAGCCGTTCGGGAACAGGGGCGAACGGCCGAAGCTACGCCAGGTGGCGGCGGCTTCGGTATCGCGTTCGCCATACTGGCCAAAGGCGTAGAAGTCGGTGTTTTCGCCAACCTGGTATTGCGTGTTGAAGAATACGTTGCGTGGCTTGGTTTCAGAGTCGCCGTAACGCTGGGTTACCTGGCCATACAGCGGATCCGCAGCATTGCGGGTATCCGCGCCTGCGCGGTTGGTTGGATCGCGGTCGGCCGCTTCGGCGGCGATGCGCAGCCAGCCCTTGTCGCCGAGCGCGAAGCCGCCGGAAGCTTTCAGCGTGATCTGCTTGCCGTCGCCTTCACTGTATTCGCCGTAGCCGATTTCGACGTCGCCGCCTTTCGGGCCTTTCTTCAGGATGATATTGACCACGCCCGCAATTGCGTCCGAGCCGTATTGGGCTGATGCGCCATCGCGCAGCACTTCGATGTGATCGATGGCAGACAGCGGAATCGCGTTGATATCGACCGGGGAAGAGCCGCGGCCCACGGTGCCGTTCACGTTGACGACGGCGGTAGTGTGGCGGCGCTTGCCGTTCACCAGCACCAGGGTCTGGTCCGGCGACAAGCCGCGCAGCGTGGCAGGACGTACCGCGTCGCTGGCATCAGTGCCGGAAGGACGGGGGAAGTTCATCGATGGCAGCAGGCGCGCCAGCACGGTGGCCAGTTCAGTGGAACCGGTGCTTTGCAGCTCCTTGGCGCCCATGATATCAATCGGCGATTCGGAATCGGCGGTGCGGCGGTTCTTCGCATAGGTGCCGGTGACGACGACGGTCTGCAGCTCGGCTTCAGGAGCCTGCGCCTGTTGCGCAAAGGCGGGAACGGTGATGGTACTGATCAGCGACAGGGCCAGCAGGGCGCGGCCGGAATTCGGGTGGCGATGGCGGGTGCTCATGTAAACACTTTATGTTGTTAAATGAGTGGCCATCTTAGCGGGCGAAGGCAAAACTGCGAACGATCCGTTTCACCTTTGCTTATATCGGTGCAGCATATACAGCCGAGTCCGCCTCTGACCCCACGGTGGCAGAGGCGGACTCGGCTGTTGCGGCTTATTGGCCCGGGTTCGGGGTGTCGGCGTGGATGGCGTTGATGGCGTCGATCACGTCGGGGCTGAGCTTGACCGTGTACGCGTCGATGTTGGCGTTGAGCTGGTCCAGCGTGGTGGCGCCGATGATGGTGGAGCCGACGAACCAGCGCGAATAGCACCACGCCAGCGCGAGCTGGGTTGGCGTGAGGCCGTTGGCGCGCGCCAGTTCGGCGTATTGCGCCACCACCTTCCACACGCCGGGACGCAGGTAGCGCGGGCTCCAGGTGGGCGGGAAGATGGTGAGGCGGCCGTGCGCTTTGCGGTCGTCGTGGTACTTGGCCGTGAGCTGGCCGAAGGCCAGCGGGCTATATGCCAGCAGGCTTACTTCTTCGCGGTAGCAGGTTTCGTCCAGCAGGCTGGTTTCGAAGTGGCGCGCGCTCAGGTTGTACAGGTTCTGGATGGTGGCGATGCGCGGCAGGCCTTTCATCTCGGCCTGCTTGATGAATTCCATTACGCCCCAGCTGGATTCGTTCGATACGCCGATGTGGCGGATCTTGCCTTCCTCTACCAGTTTGCCCAGCGCCGCCAGCGTGTCTTCCACCGCAACCGATGGGCGCTCCTTCGCCGGATGGAAGACGCTGGCGCCGAAGATCGGCACGTTGCGGCTTGGCCAGTGCAGCTGGTACAGGTCGATGTAGTCCGTCTGCAGGCGCTTGAGGCTTGCGTCGACAGCGGCGCGCAGGTTCTTTTCGTCGAAGTTCTGCCGGCCGCTGCGAATCCAGCCCAGGCCGGGATTGGGGCCGGCCGCCTTCGTGGCCAGCACTATGTCTCCACGGCGGCCGGTTTTCTTCAGCCAGCTGCCGATATAGCGCTCCGTCGATCCCTGCGTTTCGGCGCGCGCCGGCACCGGATACATCTCCGCCGTGTCGATGAAGTTGATGCCGCGTTCGAGTGCGAGATCGAGCTGGCTGTGCGCTTCGGCTTCGGTGTTCTGCTGGCCGAAGGTCATCGTGCCGAGGCAGATCTTCGTGACTTCGAGATCCGTACGTCCGAGTTTGATCCTGTCCATCTCAGCCACGCAGTGCATCCGCGCAGTCCCGCACCAGCGCCGGTCCGGCGTAAATCAGGCCGCTATACAGCTGCACCAGTTGGGCGCCGGCGTCGATCTTCGCTTTGGCGTCGGCGCCTTGCATGATGCCGCCCACGCCAATGATCGGCAACTCGTCGCCCAGTTCCGCTTTCAGCAGGCGGATCACTTTGTTGGACAGTTCGAATACCGGTGCGCCGGACAGGCCGCCTGCTTCCGCGCCATGCTGCATGCCTTCCACGGCCGTGCGGCTCAGTGTTGTATTCGTTGCGATCACGCCGTCAATCTTGTGGCGCAGCAGCGCGTCGGCGATGTTCTTCACCTGGTCGCCATCCATGTCCGGCGCGATCTTCAGGGCCAGCGGCACGTAGCGCTTGTGCTGGTCGGCGAGGCGCTGCTGCGCGTCCTTGAGCTGGGCCAGCAGGCCGTCCAGCTCCGAGCCGCCTTGCAGCTGGCGCAGGTTCTTGGTGTTGGGCGAAGAGATGTTGACGGTGACATAGCTCGCATACGGATACACTTTTTCCAGACAATGCAGGTAGTCGTCCGCCGCGCGCTCGATCGGGGTGTCGGCGTTCTTGCCGATGTTCAGTCCCAGCACGCCTTCCTTGCTCTGGTAGAAGCGCGAGGACTGCACATTAGCCACGAAGGCATCCACGCCGCCGTTATTGAAGCCCATACGGTTGATGATGCCGTGCGCCGCCGGCAGGCGGAACATGCGCGGCTTGGGATTGCCCGTCTGCGCGCGCGGCGTGACCGTGCCCACTTCGATGGAGCCGAAACCGAGATCGGCCAGTGCGTCGATAAAGGCGCCGTCCTTGTCCAGGCCCGCCGCGAGGCCGACCGGGTTCTTGAACAGCAGTCCCATGACGGTGCGCGGATCAGGCTTGGGCTGGCGCACGAAGGTGCGCGTGAGGCCCAGCGCGGACAGGCGTTTCAGGGCGGGGAGGGTGAAGTGGTGCGCGTTTTCGGCGTCCATCGAGAACAGCAGGGGACGCGCGAGGGAGTACAGGAATTTGTCGGACATGGGGCAATCTGCAAGTGAATTGCCGCCATTTTACCTTGCCATCACGCTCCAGACGCCTTTGCGGCGGGCTTCCAGCGGCTGGAAGTTGATCTTGTAGTTCATCTTCTGGCTGTCCTCGATCCAGTAGCCGAGGTAGACGAAGGGCAGCCCCAGCTCGCGTGCCTGCGCGATCTGCCACATGATGTTGTAGGTGCCGAAGGAGGCGCCCGGCACGTCCGGGTCGAAGAATGTATACACCGAGGACAGGCCGTCGCTCAGCATGTCGATGATGCTCACCATGCGCAGGGTGCCGTCCGGTTCGCGGAATTCCACCAGCCGGGTATTGACGCGGCTTTGCAGCAGGAACTGCGCATACTGGTCGCGGCTGTCCTGGTCCATGCCGCCGCCGGCGTGGCGCGTGCTCTGGTAGCGCAGGTAGAGCGCGTAGTGTTCGTCCGAGAAGGACAGCGTGGCGACGCCGGTGGTGAGCTGGCTGTGCTTCGCCCACGCGCGGCGCTGGCCGCGGTTAGGCTGGAACTCCGTGGCCACCACGCGCACTGGAATGCAGGCCTGGCAGCCATCGCAGTAGGGGCGGTAGGTGAAGATGCCGCTGCGGCGGAAGCCGTTCTTGACCAGCTCGGAATAAACGTCGGCGTTGATGAGGTGCGAAGGGGTGGCGACCTGCGAGCGCGCCTGCCGTGCATCCAGATAGCTGCAAGGGTAGGGTGCAGTCGTGTAGAACTGCAGTGTGGCAAAGGGCAGGTCGTTCAGCTGCGTCATGCAATCAGTCCGTGAGGAGTTGGCGGAGCATGGTCATATCATAGCGCGTTCCAGGGGGCTTCTGTGTTCGCTATCGCTCAGAGCTTGCCACAAACGGGGGAATGGGCGTCCAGTCGCGGATGCGCGGCTTGTCGATGGCCTGTTTCAGGTGCGCCAGGAAGTCGCTGCGCGGAATCGGCGCCGCGCCCAGCGAGGCCAGGTGCCCGGTCTCCTGTTGACAATCGATCATCGCCACGCCGTGCAGCCTGAGGAAGTGCACCAGGTAGGCCAGGGCCACCTTGGACGCATCCGTCACGCGGGCGAACATGGATTCGCCATAGAACATCTGGCCGATGGAGACGCCATAGGCGCCGCCCACCAGCTCGCCGTCCAGCCACACTTCCGAGGAATGGGCGAAGCCCAGCTTGTGCAGGCCGGTGTAGCCGCGCACGATGTCTTCCGAGATCCAGGTGCCCGGGCCGTCCTTGCGCGGCGCGGCGCAGGCGCGCATCACCTGCTCGAAGGCGCTGTCGAAGCGCAGCTGCCAGCGGCCATCGGTGCGGCTGCTCCGTTCGACTTTTTTCAGGGTCTTTTTGAGGCTGTCCGAGATGCGGAAGTTCTCCGTCATCAGCACCATGCGCGGGTCGGTGCTCCACCACAGGATAGGCTGGCCTTCCGAGAACCAGGGGAAGATGCCGCGCTGGTAGGCGGCCAGCAGGCGCTGCGGCGACAGGTCGGCGCCAGCCGCCAGCAGGCCGGGCGCTTCGGTGGTCAGCGCTTCGGAAACGTCAGGAAAAGGCGTGTGGGCGTCGAGCCAGGGGATCATGAATCGGTGATCGGACGCATGGGACGGGTAATGTCGTGCTCGTGGAAGCCATAGCTGGCGCCCTCGCGCACCTTCTTGCGGTCGGCGAAAAACAGCTCCAGCGTTTTGCGGATGGTGGGGAAGGCCAGCTCATCCCAGGGGATCTCGGCTTCCGTGAACATTTTTACATCGAGGCTCTCTTCGCCCGGCGCAAAATCGAGGTCGCGCAGCGTGGCGAGATAGAACATGTGCACCTGGTGCACGTGGGACACATTGAGCAAAGTGAACAGTTTGCCAAGATCGATATTGGCCCCGGCTTCCTCCTGCGTTTCGCGGGCGGCGGCGTCGGCCGTGGTTTCATTGTTTTCCATGAAGCCGGCCGGCAGCGTCCAGAAGCCGTAGCGCGGTTCGATGGCGCGCCTGCACAGCAGGATCTGGAGTTCGCCATCGCGCTCCCAGACCGGAATGGAGCCAATCACCATTTTCGGATTCTGGTAGTGGATGGTGGCGCAGTTGGCGCACACATAGCGCGGGCGGTTATCGCCGGCAGGCACGGCCAGTTCGACCGGATGGGCGCATTCGGAGCAGAATTTCATGGAAAAAGGACCAAAACTTGTCTAGTGCTTTACTTTACACCGGCTGCCGGGCAGACGGTGGGCACGACTGGCAAAATAAATTCGGACTATCGAGTGCAAAACCTGCATTAAGATTGCCTAATTCTCCCAAAGGGGCTATAATACTTGCATCAGACGCGGGGTGGAGCAGTCTGGCAGCTCGTCGGGCTCATAACCCGAAGGTCACAGGTTCAAATCCTGTCCCCGCAACCAGAATTCAGAGAGAACCGCCTCAGGCCCTGCCGAGGCGGTTTTTTTATTCCGCCGTCGCTAGCGCTGCACCAGGGCCAGTTTTGCCCCCAGCCCGACGAAAGCCGCTGCAAAGCCCCTGCGCATCCACCTGAGCACGCCCGGACGGGACAGAACGCGGTCCCGTACCCCCGCCGCGAATACTCCGTAGGCCACGAACACGACGAAAGTCATCGCCATGAAGACGAGCGAGAGTTGCAGCATGAGGAGCGTGGGCTGCGCTTCGTCACGGCCCACAAATTGCGGCAGGAAGGAAAAGAAGAAGATCGGCAGCTTTGGATTGAGCAGGTTGACCAGGACCGCCTGCCGGATCACTTCCCCGTCCGAACGCTCGGGGGCATCGGGCTCGATCTTCAAAGGCCCGTCTGCCTTGAGCGTCATCCATGCCATGTACAGCAGATAGGCGACGCCGGCGTATTTGATTGCTTCGAAGGCGAGGGCGCTGGCATGCAGCAGTGCAGCCAGGCCGGTGATTGCCGCCAGCATGTGGGGCAGGATGCCGAGCGTGCAGCCAAAGGCTGCCACGACCGAGGCACGCGCGCCTCGCGACAGGCCTGCCGCCAGCGTTATCAGTGCGCCCGTTCCAGGCGAGGCGACGACGATCAGGGACGTAAGCAGAAACTCTATGTTCATCACAGCTGCTCCATAACGAGGAAAGACGCCATCCTCCCCCGGCTGCGGCCTGCCGTCTTGAATGAAATTGCAGCTGAGTTACGTCAGGCGAGCGCCCTGGCGTAGGTGCCGGGCGCCACGCCGAAGCTGCGCGCGAACAGCCGCGTCATATGGCTCTGGTCGGAGAAGCCGCTGTCGGCGGCCACTTCGGCGAGCCGCATGCCACGGCCGATCAGCTGGTGCGCGCGGTGAAGGCGCCGCTGCATGAGGTAGGCATGGGGCGTCATGCCGGTGACGCGGGCGAAGCTGCGCAGGAACTGATAGCGGCTAAGTCCGGCTTCGTGCGCCAGCGCGTTAAGCGTCAGCAGCGCGGCGGGATCGTCGTCGATCATGGCGCGCGCCGATGCAATGCCCGCCGGTACCGGGCGCTCCTTCCCCCTGGGCTGCAGCAGACCGCCCAGGAAGAGCAGCATCGTTTCGTCCGCTTCCAGTTCGTCCTGGCCGGTCATTGCCTGAAAGAGTTTGCTGAACAAGCCGGCCATGCGGGGATCGCGCACCGTGGGGGCGGTGAACTCGAAGGCTGATGCGGTCTGCCCCTCTGCGATATCGGCGGCCAGTTCGCCTACGATGACGGGGGCCAGGTAGAGCATCCGCCATGAACGGCCGCCATCGCCAATCGGCGTGCCGTCGTGCACTTCACCGGGGTTGACGGTGATGATGTCGCCCGCACCGGCCTCAACCACACCCCGGCCGCTTGCGGACTTCTGCGCGCCGCGCGCTATCAGGCCAACGCCGAACTGCTCATGGGTGTGGCGGCCGAAGGCAAGGGTGGTGTCCGCTGACACGGCTTCGATGCCTTTTGTTCGGCAGCGCAGCAGCCTGAATTGCCTGTTCTCCATGGCTTCTTCGGGCGTCAGTATCCGGCCTTGCTCAGCCAGGCCGGCATATCGACCAGGCGCACTTGCGGCGCGCCAGCCAGATGCGCTTTCACGTGAGGGCGGTTGCGGATGCCGGTGAGCACCAGGATGCGCGTGCCGGGGTGCTTTGCGGCGGCGGCTACAACGGCATCGGCCGTATGCTTGTCCCAGCGCGCATTCGCGGTTTTCAGTACATCGCCCACCAGCATTTCCTGCGTGCCGGCCAGCGAGGCCAGCGCTTCGGCTGTCACATCGTTCTGTACCCGGGAGGCGGTGTTCCAGTACGGGATGAGCACGCCGAACAGCGCACGCTCTGTGCGCTTGTAGGTGGCGGCAGCAGCAGGGTCCTGCTGTTCCCATTGGCGCAGGCGTGCTGTCAGTCCGCTGACGATCTCGGTGAACATGGGCTCGGCCGGTTCGGCGGGATAGACCACAAAGGGCTGCCCGGCCAGCAGCGGGAAGACGGTTCTGGTGTACTCAATTTTGCTTGGGTGGACCACTTTCTTTGCCAGCTCGTCCGGCGTGACATCGAGCACCAGCACATCCGGCTTGATGGCCAGAATCACGCGGCGCAATACGTCCGCGCTGAAGGCGGGCACCTGGTCATGCCGCTGGTACAGCGTTCCGATCAGATAGACCTCGGCCGGCGCCGCGTGGGCGGCTGAAACAAAGAACGCCAGCATGGCGGCCAGCAGTATCCGGACAGGTTTTCTCAGCATCGTTGGTCTCCCAGGCGCCCGTCTCACTCAGCGGCCGTCGGCCGCCCGCAGGAAGGCGATCATCTCATCGTTCATGGCACGGCCAATCCGCAGGATGGGCTCGCTTTCGGTGGCCGTCCTGAAGCGCTGGATCGTTTCCGGCCGTGACCCAACCATATCATGGAACAAGGCCATCCATTTCGCCGACAGCGCGCGCGCCGCCGGGTTATTGGGGGAGGGATCGGCGCGCATCTGCGTCTTGATCTGTTCGACCAGGCCGGGCCATTCCTGGCCGCGCGTTTCGAAATGCCTGCGCATCTGGGCCAGCTCGTCCGGCAGCAGATACTTCGCGTACAGGCCGAGTTTGACCTCGTTGATGGCGCACACCACATAGGTCCGCATATCGAGGCTGATGCCGGTTCCCTTCTGGACGGAAGGCTCGGCCACGTGCATGCGGTCGAGGCGGCGCATCAGGTCGGCATTGCCGCCCGTATCGCGGTCGAGCAGTTCCATCCACTTCAGGGCCAGCTGGTGCGCGTCCCTGGGGGCAACATCGGCCTCCATGGCCTGCCTTACCTGCATCACCAGCAGCTTCCATTCATATTCCGCCTCGGGGTTCTGATACAGCGGCAGCTGGTCCAGTTCTTCCTTTGAAAAATATTTCTCGTACATCGTCATTTGCTCCAGAGTCGTTAGCCATGCGGCCAGTTCCGGCTCCTCGCCTGTGGAGAGCTGCCCATGCAGGCGCTGCAGCTGCGCACGCATGCGGCCGGCTTCTTCAATCTGCCGGTCCAGCGCTGCAATCTGCTGGCCCACAATGGACAAGGGCGAGGCCTCGGGATTGGCCAGGAAAGCTCCGATTTCGGTCAGCGCCATGCCGAAACGGCGCAGCGCCTGGATCTGATGCAGGCGGACGACATCCTGATGGTCGTACAAGCGGTAACCGGCGTCGGAGCGCGCTGAAGGCCGGAGCAGGCCGATGCTGTCGTAATGGTGGAGGGTACGGACCGTGAGGCCCGCTTTTTGCGCCAGTTCACCAACTTTCAGCATCGATCAGCTCCTGTTCTTCATGCGTGACGCCAGCCTGGAGCCTGACGTTGCGTGAGGGTCAATAGGGAGATAATCGGATATTCTGGACTTTCAGGCAACAACTTAGCCTTCTTTGGGCGCCGCGAGGCTGGCCCAGAGATGGGCGGCGGCCATGGTGCGGTGCGGCTGATACTGCAGCAGCAGGCGCTCGGTGCGCGCCATATCGGGTTTGGTTTCCTCACCCAGCAGGCGCTGCAGGGCGGCGCGGATTGCCACGTCGCCATGCAGGGAGCAGTCGGCGTAGCCATAGCCGCGCAGCAGGCCGTAGTTGACGGTCCAGGGACCGATGCCCTTTACGGCGAGCAGGTTCGCGCTGATGGTCTCGATCGGGTTGCCGGCGCCTGGCGCCAGGTCCAGTTCGCCGCTCGCCACCAGCTTCGCGAAGCGCAGCAGGGTCTCCGCCTTCGCTGTCGAGAACTTCCGGCTTGTGAGGTCTTCTGCCGTCAACTTGGCGACATCCTGCGCTTCCGGATAGCACCACAGCCCGCTGCTATGCTGGCGTCCGGCCTGCAGGATGAAGGTGCGGCGCAGGGAAATGGCGAAGGGCAGGTTGATCTGCTGGCCGATGATGGCCCAGGTCAGCGCTTCGAAAACGGTAGCCGATTGCACGATGCGCAGGCCCGGCTGCGAGGCCACCAGCTTGCCGAGCAAGGCATCGCCTTTGGCGAAGGCGCTGAATTCGGCCGGATCGATGCGCAGGCCGAGGATATTGACCGCTGCTTCGCGCACTTGCGCCGCCAGCGCTGCGGGAAACTTGCGCAGGCCGGGCAGGTCGGCATCCGCCTCGCACACCGCCTCATGGCTGCCGAAACGCACGCTGAGCACCACGGCGGCGCCGTCCAGCAGCATGCCCTTGCGCAGGCCCTGGTCGCTGACTTCCTCCGCCACGCTTTCGGCATCGCGGCGATGGAAGGTCATTACATCCTGCAGGCGGTAGCCCGCGGGCAGGGCGAGCGTAAAGCGCTGCTTCATGCTGCCTGCTTCATCCAGGGCAGCTTCGGCTTGTAGCCCGTGACCAGCGCGGTGCCGGTGATGACGATGGCGGCGCCGACAACGGTGTACCAACCAACGATTTCATGCAGGAAGAGGGTACCCCACAGGATGCCGAACAGCGGATTCAGGAAAGTGACGGTGAGTGCCGAAGTGGGGCCAACGTCGCGGATCAGGCGGTAATAAAGCAGATAAGCCACACCGCTGCACAGTACGCCGAGTGCCAGTGCGGCGGCCATGATGCCCACGGTAGGTTCACCCGGCTGCGGGAACACGGCCAGCGCAGGCGTCACCAGCAGGGCGGCGGCCCACATACTGCCATGCGCGTTCGCGAAAGGTTCCACAGCCTTCGCCGACTTGGCGTAGGTACTGGCGATACCGTAGTTAAAGGCGGCAAACAGGGCAGCGGCAATTGCAATGCCTGCCCCTTCGCGCGAGCTCACATGGTCGAAGCCGACGAGCAGGGCCACGCCAACGGTGCCCAGCACCAGGCCCAGCATCACCTTCGCGCTCACCATCTGGCGCTGCCACACGGCGCTGATGATAGCGCCCCAGATCGGCGCGGTGGCATTCAGAACGGACAGCACGGAAGCCGACAGCGTCTTCGCCGCGTAGGCGAACAGCAGGAAGGGCAGGGCGGAGTTAAAGAAGCCGAGGATCAGGTAATGCTTCCAATGCTCGCGCAGCGACAGCGCCTTGCGCGTAACGACGGCAATCGCCGCCAGGAACAGCGCCGCAAACACCAGCCGGTACTCGATCAGCACGGCCGGTCCCAGCACGGGCGCGGCGATCCGCATAAACAAAAACGAGCCGCCCCAAATGGCGGCCAGCAAAATCAAACGCAACAAATTCGCAGTACTCATAAATCTCCTCTACTGACACCCTGGGGTCAGGCACCATGTGTCAGTGTGACAGCCGGTGCCTGACCCCATGGTGTCATGTGGCGGGCTGTGGGGCTAGCTGGTTCTTGCGGTGGAATTCGAGTCAGACGGCGCACAGCTCGGTGGTGGCGGGCTCCAGGGCGGCGGCGTGGTTCACTTGCAGGGCGGAGGGGACGCCGTTCTTGACCGCCGTGAGCTCGGCCAGGATCGATATCGCGATTTCCGCCGGAGTCTTGCTGCCGATGTAGAGGCCGATCGGGCCGTGCAGTTTTGCCAGCTGTGCTTCGCTCAAATCGAACTCCAGCAGCCGCTCGCGGCGCCTGGCGTTGTTCACGCGCGAGCCGATGGCGCCGACGTAGAAGGCGTCCGATTTCAGGGCCTCCATCAGGGCCAGGTCGTCCAGCTTGGGGTCGTGCGTGAGCGCGACCACCGCGCTGCGCGAGTCGAGCTTCATGTCGATGACCAGGTCATCCGGCATGGCGTGCACCAGCTTCACTTCGGGCAGCTGCCAGCCGGCGCGGTATTCTTCGCGCGGGTCGCATACGGTGACGTGGTAGTCCATCGCACTGGCAATCTGCGCCAGGAAGCGCGACAGCTGGCCGGCGCCGATGATCAGCAGGCGCCAGCGCGGGCCGTGCTGCGTGGTCAGCGTGTCTTCCGTCAGCGTGAGCACCGCGCCGGGGCCGGCATCGTTCAGGGTGACTGCGCCCGTTTTCAGGTCGAGGTGGCGTTCCACCAGCTGATGCTGTTCGAGGCGCTCCAGCAGTTCGGCGATGCGGCTGCCGGCGCCGAGCGGTTCAATCGAGAGCTGGATGGTGCCGCCGCAGGGCAGGCCGAAACGGTGCGCTTCGTCGGCCGTGATGCCGTAGCTGACGATCTCCGGCGCCGTGCGCGTGATGCCGTTCTTGCGCACGCGGTCGATCAGGTCATCTTCGATGCAGCCGCCGCTCACGGAACCAACCACGCGGCCGTCGTCGCAGATGGCGAGCGTGGCGCCAATCGGGCGCGGGCTGGAGCCCCAAGTCTTGATCACGGTGATGAGTTCGCAGCGGTGCCCGGCGGCGATCCATGCTGCGCTGGTCTTGAGAACTTCGAGGTCGATGCTGTCCATGGCGCCTAATATACACGGACTTATTTGCGCTTGCTGCAGACCGCTTTCATCGCCCCGGCATAGAGGTTTTCACTGCTCACCTGTTCGGGGTCGTAGGCTTCGAATTTGTAGGTGCCCAGCGCTTCGCCGCGCGCCATCGGCTGTTCGTAGAACAGCTGGGTTTTCAGCGTGATGGTGCGCGCTTCGCAGTCGTAGAGGTGCTGGGCGCGTACCGAGCGGTAAGGCTTGCCGTCCGGCGTGAGCTGGTCTTTGCTGAAGGTGTGCAGCGTCCAGGCCTTGCGGCCTTCGCTGCTTTTGCGGATGCTGGATTTGTCGAGGTAGAGCGTGCTGCCCTTGTCGCCCCCGGTTCTGGTCCATGGCGCCGCTTCGGCCGCCAGCGGCAGCAGCAGGAGCAGCGCACACATGGTCTTCATGGCTTTATGGCGTCAGCGGGCGCTTGGCGGCTTGCTTGGATTTGATCTCGGCCAGGGTGCGGTCGATCGGCGCCATGCGGCCCGTGGCGTTCGGGTGCGTGGCGCTGTAGCCGTTCAGCACCGTCGGCGGATACTGACTATAGACGCGCTGCCAGAAGCTCTTGTACTTGTCGATGCTGTAGCCGGCGCGCGCCAGCATGTAGAGCGCCAGATTGTCAGCCGCGATTTCCATATCGAGCGGATAGGCCTTCATGCCCGCAGTCCCGATCAGCATATTCAGGTCCGGGCTTACGCTGGCGAGATTGTCGATGATGCTGCCGATGGCGGCGTTGTTGCGCATGGTGACAGAGTGGCCCAGCACATTGTGCGCAATGTCCTTCGCCAGCACGTAGGCCAGGTGATCATCGCTCTGCGCGAAATTGATCATGCCGCGCGTGACCAGTACCCGGCTGCCGTCCGCGTAGGAATTGATGTTGTCCGAGTTGCCGAGATCCACACGGATGGCGCAGGCGCGGGTCACGGGCACGTTCAGCGTCTGCTTGCTGCCGTTGCGGGCAATCGTCATGTTCAGCGCGGCGCGGCTCGATACCAGCGGGCCGAAGACGGCTGCCGCTTTCGATTCGGCGTCGCGGCCGGTGGGCAGGTTCTTGCCGTCGGCGGCAATCAGGTCGTCGCCCTTGCGCAGGCCTGCGCGCGCGGCGCCGCTGCCCGGCAGGATGCCCGAGACCTGCAGCACGTCGTCGTAGTTCAGCACTGCGGCTGCGGCATCATTGTATTCGCCGGGATAGGAGAAGCGGTTCTTGGCGGTGAAGCCAAGCAGGTTGCGCGCCTGCGCGCGGCACAGGTCCGCACTGCCGATCAGGATCGGCGCCGCCACGCGGTACAGGCGGTCCTGCAGGCTCACCATGCTGCGCAGCGCTTCGCGTGCGGCGGCCTGGCGCGGCGTGACAACCGGTGCTGCCGCCGGTGGCGGCACTTGCACCAGCGGCGAGGTGTCGGGTGGCGGAGGCGTGGTGGCGCAGGCGGACAGCAGCAGGGCCGCTGCCGTGGCGCTCAGCGCGGCCCAGGCGCGATTGGTGGGCTTCTTGTTTTTGTCTCCTGCCATTTTCCTTCTTCCTCAGTGTTTTCCGGTACTGCCGAAGCCCCCTTCGCCGCGTTCGCTGGCGCCGAATTCTTCGACGATATTGAAGCCGACTTGCAGGACCGGTACGATAATCAACTGGGCGAGGCGTTCCATCGGGTTCAGCGTAAAAGCGCTGTGGCCGCGATTCCAGGTCGAGACCATCAGTTGGCCCTGATAGTCGGAGTCGATCAAGCCTACCAGATTCCCAAGAACAATGCCGTTCTTATGACCCATGCCGGAGCGCGGCAGGATCATGGCCGCATAGCCCGGATCGGCGATGTGGATGGACAGGCCGGTCGGAATCAGCACGGTCTGGCCGGCCTCGATGACCATGGGCGCATCGATGCAGGCCCGCAGGTCCAGGCCCGCGCTGCCGGGGGTTGCATAGGCCGGCATCTGTTCCTTCATGCGCGGGTCGAGGATTTTGACGTCGATAGTTTTCATTTGCGGCGGAACAGCGAGTGCTGGTCGATTCGTTTCGAGATTTCGGAAATCAGCTGGCGCGCCAGCGTCAGTTTGTCGGCGCGCGGCAGGATGGTGTGGCCATGTTCGTCGAACAGGATGATGGTGTTGTCGTCCTGGCCGAAGGTGTGATGGCCGATATTCCCCACCAGCAGGGGAATGCCCTTGCGTTCGCGCTTGGCGGCGCCGTATTCAATGAGGTTTTCGGATTCGGCGGCGAAGCCCACGCAGTAAGGATGCCCCGCCAGCGAGGTGCGCGCGGCGGCGGAGGCGAGGATGTCCGGGTTCTGCACGAACTCCAGCTGCGGCACGGCGCCGTCGGCGGTCTTCTTCACTTTCTGCTCGCTCGGATTCGCCACGCGCCAGTCGGCCACGGCGGCCACGGCGACGAAGACGTGCTGGCCGTCCAGCGCGGCCATCACGGCGTCGTGCATCTGCTGTGCGCTCTGCACATTGATGCGGGTGACGCCGAACGGCGTTTCCAGCGCCGTGGGGCCGGAGATCAGCATCACTTCCGCGCCCGCTTCGCGCGCGGCGCGCGCCACGGCGTAGCCCATTTTGCCGGAGGAGAGATTGGTGATGCCGCGCACCGGGTCGATGGCTTCGAAGGTCGGTCCTGCGGTGATCAGCACGCGCTTGCCCGCCATGACTTTCGGCTGGAAGGAGGCAATCAGTTCGGCCAGCAGCTGCTCCGCTTCCAGCATGCGGCCCATGCCCACCTCGCCGCAGGCCTGGTCGCCCGCAGCGGGACCGAGGACGGCGATGCCATCCTCCTTCAGCTGCGCTACGTTGCGCTGGGTTGCAGGATTGGTCCACATTTCCACATTCATTGCGGGGGCAACCAGCAAGGGCACATGGCGCGGACGGGCCACGCACATGGTGGACAGCAGGTCGTCGCAGGCGCCGTGCGCCAGCTTGCGGATGAAGTCCGCGGAGCAGGGCGCAATGATGATGGCGTCCGCTTCACGCGTCACGTCGATGTGGGCCATATTGTTGGCCACGCGCGGGTCCCACTGGCTGCTGTACACCTGCTTGCCGGACAGCGCCTGCATGGTGACTGGCGTGATGAAGTGTTCGGCCGCATCGGTCATCACTACCTGCACCGAGGCGCCTTCCTTGGTCAGTGCCCGGCACAGTTCCGCAGCCTTGTAGCAGGCCACGCCGCCCGACAGGCCGAGAACGATCTTTTTGCCAGTCAGTTCCATGATGCCTCCTCGCTTACCGGTTCACCCGGCGCAATTCGTCCAGTATAAACAGTGCCGCGCCGATGCAGATGGCGGAGTCGGCGATGTTAAAGGCCGGGAAGTGGCCGATGCCGCTCCAGTGGAAATCGAGGAAGTCGATCACGTGGCCGTACACCAGGCGGTCGATCACATTGCCGACCGCGCCGCCCAGGATCAGCGCCAGGGCCCAGCAGAACAGGCGCTGGCCCGAATGCTTGCGCAGCAGGTAGACGATGTACAGCGCCGCGCCGATGCCGATGGCGGTGAAGAAGTAGCGCTGCCAGCCGCTCTCGTTGGAGAGGAAGCTGAAGGCAGCGCCGCGGTTATAGGCCAGAACGAGATTGAAGAAGCTGGTGATCACCTTTTCTTCGCCATAGACAAAGAGTTTGCTGATAGTGATCTTGGACAGCTGGTCGAACAGGATGACGACGGCGGCGATACCAAGCCACGGGGTCAGGCTCGCCGGATTGCTCGAAAACGTTTTTTTAGTGGCCATGTGTGATGTGGTGGGTTATGCAATGGTGCGGACTTCGCCCGCGCCGAACAGGTTGCTGTGGCAGCGGCCGCACAGCGTTGGATGGTCCGCATGCGCGCCCACATCGGCGCGGTAGTGCCAGCAGCGCTCGCACTTGGCTTCCGGAGAAGCCGCCACGGACACGCGTTCATCTTCCGCAGACGCGACTTCGACCGCGCGCGCCAGCGAGGTGATGAACACGAACTTCAGGTCATCGCCCAGGCTGGAGAGCACCTGGTACTTGTCGCCATGGGCGAAGATGTCGAGCTGCGCCTGCAGCGAGGAGCCGATGGCGCCCGAAGTGCGCAGGTCTTCCAGCTGCTTGGTGACGTCGGTGCGCACCGCGAGGATGGTGGCGTACTTTGCCAGCAGGGCTTCAGCGTTCGGCACTTCCGGCAGCTTCCACCAGGTCTGGGTGTAGATGGTTTCGTCGCTGGCGGCATAGGCTTCGGCGCCGGCAAACGACGACCATGCCTCTTCCACCGTGAAGGACAGCACCGGCGCCAGCATGCGCAGCAGGCTTTGCGTGATGTGCCACAGCGCGGTCTGGGCGGAACGGCGCGCTTTCGAATCCACGGCCGTGGTGTACAGGCGGTCTTTCAGGATGTCGAGGTAGAAGCCGCCCAGGTCTTCCGAGCAGTAGTTCTGCAGCTTGGAGACCACCGGGTGGAACTCGTACTGTTCGAAGTGCTTCTCCACCGAAGCCTGCAGCACGGCGAGGCTGGCCAGCGCGTAGCGGTCGGTTTCCAGCAGCTCGGCCACCGGCACGGCGTTTGCCTTCGGATCGAAGTCAGAAGTGTTCGCCAGCAGGAAGCGCAGCGTGTTGCGCAGGCGGCGGTAGGATTCGGTTACGCGCTTCAGGATCTCGTCCGAGATCGACAGTTCACCCGTGTAGTCGGTGGAGGCGATCCACAGGCGCAGGATGTCGGCGCCCAGCGTGTCCGAGATTTTCTGCGGCGCCAGCGTGTTGCCCAGCGACTTGGACATCTTCTTGCCTTCGCCATCAACCGTGAAGCCGTGCGTCAGCAGCGCTTTATATGGCGGACGGCCGTTCAGCATCGAGGACGTCAGCAGCGAGGAGTGGAACCAGCCGCGGTGCTGGTCCGAGCCTTCCAGGTACAGGTCGGCCGGGAACTGGGACTGTTCCGCGTGCGAGCCGCGCAGCACGGTCTGGTGCGTGGTGCCGGAATCAAACCACACATCCAGCGTGTCCTTGTTCTTCACATACATGGCGGCGTCATCGCCCAGCAGCTCTTTCGGGTCCAGCGCGAGCCAGGCGTCGATGCCGCCTTGCTCGATGCGCTGCGCCACCTGTTCCAGCAGTTCCTGGGTGCGTGGATGCAGCTCGCCGGTTTCCTTGTGTACGAAGAAGGCCATCGGCACGCCCCACTGGCGCTGGCGTGACAGGGTCCAGTCCGGACGGTTGGCGATCATGCCGTGCAGGCGGGCCTGGCCCCAATCCGGGAAGAACTGGGTCTGTGCAATGCCTTCCAGCGCGGTTTCGCGCAGCGTGGCGCCGCCGTCCAGCGGCTGGATGTCCATGCCCGCGAACCACTGCGAAGTGGCACGGTAGACGATCGGCGTTTTGTGGCGCCAGCAGTGCATGTAGCTGTGGTCGAACATCTTCAGCTCGAACAGGGCGCCCGCTTCGCGCAGCGCTTCGCAGATCGGCTTCGAGGCTTCCCAGATGGTCAGGCCGCCGAACAGGGGCAGGGTGGACGCATATTTGCCGTCGCCCATCACCGGGGTGAGGATCTCGTCGTCCTTCATGCCGTGCTGGCGGCAGGAGATAAAGTCTTCCAGGCCGTAGGCGGGCGCGGAGTGCACGATGCCGGTGCCGCTGTCGGTGGTCACGTAGTCGGCCAGGTACATTGGCGACAGGCGGTCGTAGAAGGCGTCGCGCGCGTGCAGCGGGTGGCGGAAGGCGATGCCCGCCAGCTTTTCGCCGGTGGTGGTGGCAATCACTTTGCCATCCAGCTTGTAGCGCTGCAGGCAGGATTCCACCAGGTCTTGCGCCAGGATCAGCAGCAGGGGGGCGCCGTCACGGCTGGTTTCCACCAGCGCGTAAGTCACTTCCGGATTGGCGTTCAGCGCCTGGTTGGACGGGATGGTCCATGGCGTGGTGGTCCAGATAACGACGTAGCCGTTTTCGGTCGGCAGCTGGTCCAGACCGAAGGCGGTGGCCAGCTTGTCGAATTCGGCGAACTTGAAGCCCACGTCGATGGCCGGATCGCGCTTGTCCTGGTATTCCACTTCCGCTTCCGCCAGTGCGGAGCCGCAGTCGAAGCACCAGTTCACCGGCTTCAGGCCGCGGTAGACATAGCCCTTCTCCAGCAGCTTGCCGAGGGAGCGCAGCTCGTCCGCTTCGTTGCGGTAGGCCATGGTCATGTAGGGGTTGTCCCATTCGCCCAGCACGCCCAGGCGGATGAAGCCTGCGCGCTGGCGGTCGATCTGTTCCAGCGCGTAGGCGCGCGCCTTGGTCAGCACTTCGGCGGTCGGCAGGTTTTTGCCGTACAGTTTTTCGATCTGGATTTCGATCGGCATGCCGTGGCAATCCCAGCCCGGCACATACGGCGCATCGAAGCCCGCCAGGGTGCGCGACTTGACGACGATGTCCTTCAGGATCTTGTTGACGGCATGGCCCAGGTGGATGTCGCCGTTGGCGTAAGGAGGACCATCGTGCAGGATGAATTTCGGACGGCCGGCGGCAGCCTTGCGCACGCGCTCGTAGATCTTCTTCTCTTGCCACTGCTTGACCCAGCCCGGTTCGCGCTTGGCGAGGTCGCCGCGCATCGGGAACGGGGTTTCAGTCATATTGACCGGGTATTTGCTCTCGGCCTTCTTTGCTTTGTTTTCGGACATATCAATCTTCTTTATCGTGTATCGGTGTGAGTGGCGCTACGGGTGGCGGCACTCAAATTCGGTCGGTGGCGGTGACTGCGCCGCTGCGCTCGCGGAAATACGCGCGCGCTTCCAGTGCATCGCGGTCGATGGCCGCGGTCAGCGTGGGCAGGTCGATGAATTTTTCTTCATCGCGGATCTTCTTCAGGAACTCGACGCGCACGCGCTCGCCGTAGCAGGAGCGGGCATAGTCGAAGATATGCACTTCCAGCAGCACGCGGCCGGCATCTTCCACGGTAGGGCGCACGCCGAGGCTGGCCACGGCAGGCAGCGGACCTTCAGCCAGGCCGTGCACCTGCACGATGAAGATGCCGCCCAGTGCAGGGCGATGCGGCACGCGCAGGTTCAGCGTGGGGTAGCCGATGGTGCGGCCCAGTTTCGCGCCATGGATCACATGGCCGGAAATCGAATACGGGTGGCCGAGCAGCTGTTCGGCGCGCGCGAAATCGCCCGCCGCCAGCGCGCTGCGCACGGCGGAGGAGGAAATGCGGATATCGCCGTTCATCACGGTAGGCAGGGTCTCCACCTGGAAGCCGTAGCGCTGGCCCGCTTCCTTCAGCATGGCCACGTTGCCAGCGCGTTTGGCGCCGTAGCAGAAATCGTCGCCCACCATCAGCCATTTCACGTGCAGGCCATCCACCAGCACGCGCTCGGTGAATTCCTGCGGCGTGAGGGAGGCAAAGCTGTCGCTGAAGTGTTCGACGATGACACGGTCGATGCCGTTATTGGCCAGTGAGCCCAGCTTGTCGCGCAGGTTGGCGATGCGGGGCGGGGCCTTGCTCATATCGCCCATCTTGTGCGCGAAGAATTCGCGCGGATGCGGTTCGAAGGTCATCACGGCCGCTTCCAGGCCCAGCGACGAGGCGGCAGCGCGCACTTGCGCCAGCAGGGCCTGGTGGCCGCGGTGGACGCCGTCGAAATTGCCGATCGTGAGGGCGCAGGGCGCGCGCGCTGCTGCGTTCGGAAGTCCGCGAAATACCTTCATGAGGGGGTGATTCTCTTATTTCTTTGCCAGAATGCTCGATTATAGCCCGCCCACAAGTAAAAAGCGCCGCCTGCTGGGGGCAGGCGGCGCTTTCCGGGCGAAGCCGGAGGGCCGGTTTAGGCGCTAATCGGGTTGTTGATGTACAGGATCCAGTAGCGGGCCAGTTCAGCCTCGCCGCCGGTGCCCTTCACCGTCTTCAGGGTGCTGATGGCAGCAGCCTTCTTGCCGGCGCGGTATTGGGCGATGCCGTAGTGCAGCTTCACGGCTTCCTGGTTACGGGCGGTGCCGAACTTCAGGGCCTGGTCGATCAGTTTCAGGCCTTCGTCGCCCTTACCGTCGCTGACCAGCGCCAGGCCGATGTTGGCCAGGGTGTCCGCGTCCTTGTTGGCGATAGCTTCAGCCTGGTCCTTCTCGGCGCTGGCCTTCTGGTCGTTCTGGGTCTTCACGGCCAGGTCTTTCAGGCGCTGGTGGCGGCCGGCGTCGGTGCCGGTGCCCAGGGCGCCCTTCTTGTAGCCCTGCTCGATGATCTTCAGCGACTCAGGCGCATTGCGGGCCTGCAGCGCCAGCTGGCCCATTTCCATGAATTCGGAAGGCTTGGCCAGTTGGCCCAGGGCCAGCTTGAGGCGCATCACGTCCAGGTTCAGGGTCGGGGAGAAGCCTGGCTTGCCGACCACGCGGTTCAGCAGGTCAGCCCAGTAGGAAGCTTTCGGGTACTGGCCGGCCAGCTTTTCCAGGGTCTGCACATAGCCGGCCTTGTCGTTCTGTTTCAGCTGGATATTGGCCAGCATCTGCAGGTTCTGTTCGGACTGTTTGCCCGAGGACTGCAGTTCCTTGGCCGCTTCGCCGTACTTGCCGCTGATGTAGTAGGTCTGGATCAGCAGGTCACGCATGGTGCCGTTGTTCGGATTGTCTTTCAGCGCGCGCTGGATCCAGGTGATGGCCTTGTTGTAGTCCTTGGCGCGGTAGTACATGCCGGCCAGCGCTTCGGTGAACTTTGGCTGTTCAGCGTTGGACAGGCGGCCGGAATTGATCACGGCTTCGAAGGCGCGGGCAGCGGTATCGCTGTCGCCGGCAGCCGCCGCAGCGGATGCGCGCACGCGTTCGATCTGGTATTTCTCGAATTCGGTCTTGCCGCCGACAGCGTCGGCTTCTTTCAGTTTTGCCAGGGCTTCACGGTTCTTGCCGGAGGAGGCCAGGCGTTGTGCTTCCTGCAGCGGTTTGCCCACTTCAGCACGCACGGTATCGGCAGCGTACGCGGCCGGAACCAGGCCTGCCAGGGGAGCTGCGGCGCTGAAGCCAATAGCGGCCATCACCAGGCCGAGATGAGCGAGACGGAACTTGGACATAACTTGGTTTTCTTTCATCAAAAAACGAAATAGGCAGGATAACCTGCCTATCGCGGAAAATAAAGAGCTGTACGTTACTGGAACTGTTCGTTGCCGACCAGACCGATTTTCGTCACGCCCAGGCGCTGGGCCGCAGCCATCACGCCCGCAACTGCGCTGTACTCAACCAGCTTGTTCGGACGCAGGTGCACCTCCGGCTGATCAGCTTGCGCTGCGATGTTCATCAGTTTCTGTTCCAGCGTGTTGCGGTCAGGAATAGCCTGGCCGTCCCACAGGATCGTACCGTCAAAGTCCACGTCGATCGTCACGACAATCGGTTCCGTCGTCTGCGGTGGCGGGGTGCCCACCGGCATATTCAGGTTCACCGAGTGGTTCGCCTTGGGAATCGTGATAATCAACATGATAATGAGCACCAGCATGACGTCAATCAGCGGTGTCATATTCATTTCCATCATTGGTTCCGGATCCGCATTTGCGGCGCCGCCCGAACCGACATTCATACTCATGTGTGTTCCTTTCCTGGATCGCCGCCCCCCGTGCAGGCAGGGCGGCAGCACCAATTACATCTTGTCAGGCGGTTCGGTGATGAAACCGACCTTCTGGATGCCAGCACGCTGGGTGGTGAAGATCACGCGGCCGATGGACTCGTACTTGGCGTCTTTGTCGCCGCGCACGTGCACTTCAGGCTGCGGCAGCTTCACAGCTTCCACCTTCAGCATGTCGAACAGCTCGTTCGTGTCACGCATCTTTTTCTGGTTCCAATAGATGTCGCCATCCTTGTTCACCACGATGTTGACATTATCCGGCTTCGTCTGGATCGCCTGGTTGATCTCTTCCGGCAGAGAAATTTTCTGCAGTTTGAGAACGACCGGGCTCGTAATCAGGAAGATAATCAGCAGAACCAACATGATGTCCACGAGGGGCGTCGTGTTGATTTCCGACATGACTTGGTCTTCGCCGCTGCTATCAGCAGAGCCTACGGACATCGACATGGTTAATTACCCAATCTTTTTAGCTGCTTTAGCAGCGGAATCAGCGGTCGACATGGCGCCCGAGATCAGCACGGAGTGCACGTCAGCCGAGAAGGTACGGATGTCTTCCATCACGGTCTTGTTACGACGCACCAGCCAGTTGTAGCCCAGAACCGCAGGAACTGCCACTGCCAGACCGAAGGCGGTCATGATCAGTGCTTCACCCACAGGACCTGCCACTTTGTCGATCGACGCGTTACCGGTCATACCGATGTTGGTCAGTGCACCGTAAATACCCCACACGGTACCGAACAGACCGATGAACGGTGCGGTCGAACCCACGGTTGCCAGGAAGGACAGGCCGTCTTGCAGGCGGGACTGAACTTTGTCCACAGCGCGCTGGATCGACATGGTGACCCAGGTCGACAGGTCGATTTGTTCCAGCAGGGCGCCGTCGTGGTGCGCGGTTGCCTTGGTGCCGGTTTCAGCGATGAAGCGGAATGGCGAGCCTTCAGCCAGGGTGGTGGTGCCAGCGGCGATCGACGAAGCTTTCCAGAACTTGGCGTTCATGTCTTTAGCTTGACGCATGATCTTCGACTGGTCGATCAGCTTGGTGATGATGATGTACCACGAGCCGATGGACATCAGCGACATGATGATGATGGTGCCGCGTGGGACCCAGCCCGATTCCCACACAGCCTTGATGCCGAATGGGTTTTCCACTTCTTCTTTGCCAGCCGGGGCAGCAGCAGCGCCTTCAGCAGCTGGAGCAGCAGCGGCAGCATCAGCAGCCGGTGCAGCAGCCGTATCCGCTGGAGCGGCAGCCGGGGCTTCGGCAGCAGCCGAGGCAGGAGCGTCAGCCATAGCTGGCGCGCTCACCAGGGCGGATGCTGCGGTCACCGAGAACAGCACAGCGGCCAGTACAGCGGACAAACGGGTATTCTTAAACATGCTTCCTCCAAATTGATAAAATAATCAGTTCGCTGAACGTAATGACAACGAAATTACTAAGTTGGGACGGTGTCTTGTCCCGGTTTTTATTCCAGCGTCCAGACGTACTGCATAGACATCCACGCTTGTTCCGGCTTGCCATCAACCATGGTTGGTTTGAAGCGGCATTTGCCGATACCAATCTGTGCTGCCTTATCAAGGTCACGGAAGCCACTCGACTTCTGAACCTTCGATTCCATAACGCGACCGTCGACGCCAATCAGGAACTGCAGGGTTACGGTACCCGTTTCTTCGTTACGCAGCGACGACTTTGGCCATTCCGGTTTCGCGCAGGTGCTGAAGTCAGCCACTGCAGGAACGCGTACGGATTGGGCCGGTGGTGCCGGCGGTGCTGGCGGTGCCGACGGGGCCGGACGCGCCAGTTCGTTCGATGCAGGTTTCACGTTGGTCGCGTTAGCGATCGTGTTCTGCGGTGGTGGCGGCTGCTGAACCTGAACTTCAACCGGAGGAATGAAGGGTGGCGGTGGCGCCTTCATTTCTGGCGGTGGAGGCGGTGGCGGCAGCTCCTTCGGTGGCGGTGGGGCCACTTCTTCGATAATCTTGGTCTCGACAGGCTCGATCATTTTGTTGATCATGCGCTTGCCCAGACCCGATACGATCCCGTAAGCAGCCACTAAGTGCAAGGCCAATACTACGGCGATGCCGGTATAGTTTTTTTTGCCGCCCTTCCCGTTATCACTAAAATCCATGACTGCTTTCTCCAATACCTACTCTCTTGATACTACTCAAACCCCAGACCGGCGACACAAAGCTACAGCCGCATCCGGGACGTCGGCGAATTATACATACGAATTCTCGAATTTACATAGAAATTTGATCCATAAAATCGGCTTAAATTTCATGCTCTTAGCGCAACTCCGGAGTGTGCGCTGCACCATTTCTGCGCACGTTTTTGGCCCGTCCAGGCCCCCATTTGGGGAGCTTTGTAGCCAGCTGTCCATTAGTTCCCCGAATCTGTAAATAACCGAATATCCGCTGCCATAGGCCGAATTCCTGCAGCGAAAATTTGGCGCACACGTTTGCTATTGCGCAACTATTCCAATAGCCCGCCTGCAGCTCCAGTATATGCAAAAACCATGCACGGTAGCGCACACATGCTGCCATTCCGGCAATCATGAAATTTCACTACGAGAACTGGTGCTGCTGGCAATAGCGCGCTAGAAAATGCGGCCGCGTTTTTCGCGGCGGCATTCGAGGGTGCTGACCAGCTGGCCGTCCGGGGTGACGGTGTCCAGGTGCACGTCGAAGCCCCACAGCCGGGCCACGTGCTTCAGCACTTCGTGCGCCTGCTGGTTCAGCGGGCGGCGGTTGAACTGGGTATGGCGCAAGGTCAGCGCGCGGTCATCCCGCGTGTTGACCGACCATACTTGTATATTAGGCTCGCGGTTGCCCAGGTTGTACTGCTCCGCCAGCTGCTGCCGCACATAGCGGTAGCCCATCTCGTCGTGAATGGCTGAAACCGAAAGTTTCTCGTTCTTGTCGTCATCCAGTACCGCGAAGAAGTGGAAGTCGCGGATCAGGCGCGGCGACAGGTATTGCGCGATGAAGCTCTCGTCCTTGAAATTGCGCATCGCGAAGTCCAGCGTCTTCTTCCAGTCGCTGCCCGCGATATCGGGGAACCATTCGCGGTCTTCCGCCGTCGGGTTCTCGCAAATGCGGCGAATGTCCTGCATCATCGCGAAACCCAGCGCATAGGGGTTGATGCCATTGTAATAGGGGCTGTGCACCGGGGGCTGGTAGACCACATTGGTATGGCTCTTCAGGAATTCCATCATGAAGCCGTCGCCCACCACGCCCTCATCGTACAACTGGTTGAGGATGGTGTAATGCCAGAAGGTGGCCCAGCCCTCGTTCATCACCTGGGTCTGGCGCTGCGGGTAGAAGTACTGTGAGATCTTGCGCACGATGCGCACGATCTCGCGCTGCCAGGGTTCCAGCAGCGGCGCGTACTTCTCTATAAAGTACAGCAGGTTTTCTTCCGGCTCCGGCGGGAAGCGCGGCGCGGGCCGGTTCACTTCCTCTTCCTCGCGTTTCGGCACGGTGCGCCACAGCTCATTGATCTGGGACTGCAGGTAGGCTTCGCGCTCCTGCTGCTTCAGCTGTTCCTGGGCCAGCGACAGCTTGGCCGGGCGCTTGTAGCGGTCCACGCCGTAATTCTGGATGGCGTGGCAGGAATCGAGCAGCAGTTCCACCGCGTCGATGCCGTGGCGCTGTTCGCACTCTGTTATATAGTTCTTGGCAAAGACCATATAGTCGACGATGGCGTCGGCATCGGTCCATGTGCGGAACAGGTAGTTCCCCTTGAAGAAGGAATTGTGCCCGTAAGCCGCATGGGCAATCACCAGCGCCTGCATCGTGAGGCTGTTCTCCTCCATTAAATAGGCGATGCAGGGATTGGAGTTGATCACGATTTCATAGGCCAGGCCCATCTGACCGCGCTTGTAGCCTTTTTCGGTGGACAGGAAGTGCTTGCCGAAGGACCAGTGGGCGTAGGACACCGGCATGCCCACCGAGGTATAGGCATCCATCATCTGCTCGGCCGTGATGATTTCGAGCTGGCTCGGGTAGGTGTCGAGGCCGAAGCCCCTGGCCACGCGCTTGATTTCCTCATGCGCCTGCTCGATCAGCTCGAAGGTCCACTCCGACTGTTCGGGCAGGGCGCGCGGGTGGGGCGGCCGTTTCGTCATCTGGTTCATTATTTGGGCTGCTTCTTGAACAGTTCACGGAACACCGGGTAGATATCGGCCGGCGTCACTATCTTCTGCATCGCAAAGTGGCGGTGCAGGTCGGGAATCTGGGCGTACTGCTCCCACAGGTTCTGCGGCGGGCCGTCGGTGATCTCCACATAGGTGTAGTACTGCACCTTGGGCATGATGGTATTGCTCAGCAGCTGGCGGCACAGCACCGAGTCGTTGTCCCAGTTGTCGCCGTCCGAGGCCTGGGCCACGTAGCTGTTCCACTGGCCGGCGCCGTAGCGCTCGTCGATGATCTTGTTCAGCAGGTTCAGCGCCGAGGAGACGACGGTGCCGCCCGATTCGCGCGAGTGGAAAAATTCGTTCTCGTCCACTTCCAGCGCTGCCGTGTGGTGGCGGATAAAGACCACTTCAATCTTCTCGTACACCCGCTTCAGGAACAGGTAGAGCAGGATGAAGAAGCGCTTGGCCGTGTCCTTGCGCTGTTCGTCCATCGAGCCCGAAACGTCCATGATGCAGAACATCACGGCCTGAGTCATGGGCTTGGGCACCTTGATGCGGTTGCTGTAGCGCAGGTCGAAGGGATCGATGAAGGGAATCGCCAGGATGCGCGTGTGCAGGTGGTGGATCAGCTTCTTCAGCTCCACAACGCGCGGGTCGGCCAGCGGCACATCGGCCAGCAGCAGCTCTTCCAGTTCGCGTTCGGCCTCCGCCAGCTGGCGGCGCGGCTTGCCGCCCACGGCAATGCGGCGGCCGAGGGCGCCGCGCAGCGAGCGCAGCACGTGGATGTTGGACGGCGTGCCGGATACGGTATAGCCGGCGCGCTGGTTCTTGAACTCCACGGTGGCGGTCAGCTGGGTCTTGACCATATGCGGCAGTTCCAGGTCTTCGAAGAAGTAGTTCATGAACTCTTCGCGCGACAGTTCGAAGATGAAGTCGTCTTCGGTGGTCTGGTCGCTGTTGCCTGCCTTGCCCTTGCCGGCGCCGCCGCCGCCTTTCGGCCGTGCGATCTGGTCGCCTTTCTGGTATTCCTGGTTGCCGGGGTTAATCACTTCCCACACGCCGCCATGGGCGTGGCCGAAGGAAGGCTCGTTCACGTCCTTGACGGGAATCGAGACTTTTTCGCCATTCTCGATGTCGGTGATGGAGCGGCCCTTGATGGCGCGCCCGACCGCATCCTTGATCTGGCCTTTATAGCGCCGCAAAAACCGTTCGCGGTTGACCGCTGACTTGTTCTTGCCTTGCAAACGACGGTCGATGAGGTAAGTCAACAATGCCTCCTGTGCTGCAATGAATCCGACGGCCGGGCACGGCCAGCAGGCCGCGCCCCTATTATCTCACCGTCAGCTTAGGACGACTTCCTCACACGCAGATACCATTCGCACAGCAGGCGCACCTGCTTGGCGGTATAGCCTTTCTCGACCATGCGCGCGACGAAGTCGGCGTGCTTGTTGGCATCCTCGGCGCTCGCCTTCGCGTTGAAGGAGATCACCGGCAGCAGTTCCTCCGTGTTCGAGAACATTTTCTTCTCGATCACGGTGCGGAATTTCTCGTAGCTGGTCCATGCCGGATTCTTGCCGCCGTTATTGGCCCGCGCCCGCAGCCCGAAATTGACGATCTCGTTGCGGAAATCCTTGGGATTCGAAATGCCGGCCGGCTTCTCGATTTTTTCCAGCTCGCTGTTCAGCGCTTCGCGGTCGAAGCTCTCGCCCGTATCCGGATCGCGGTACTCCTGGTCCTGGATCCAGAAGTCGGCAAAGGTCACGTAGCGGTCGAAGATGTTCTGGCCATACTCCGAATAGCTTTCCAGGTAGGCGGTCTGGATCTCCTTGCCAATGAAGTCCACGTAGCGCTGCGCCAGGTGCTCCTTAATATAGGAGAAGTATTTCTGCTCGGTCTCCGGCGGGAACTGCTCGCGCTCCACCTGCTGCTCCAGCACATACAGCAGGTGCACCGGATTGGCCGCCACCTCGGTGGAATCGAAGTTGAAGACCTTGGACAGGATCTTGAAGGCGAAGCGGGTGGAGAGCCCGTTCATGCCTTCGTCCACGCCCGCATAGTCGGCATACTCGTGGATCGACTTCGCTTTCGGGTCGGTGTCCTTCAGGTTCTCGCCATCGTAGACCAGCATCTTGCTGAAGATCGAAGAATTCTCCGGCTCCTTCAGGCGCGACAGGATCGCAAACTGCGCCATCATGCGCAAGGTGCCCGGCGCGCAGGGCGCTTCCTTGAGCGAAGAGTTGCGCATCAATTTGTCGTAGATCTTGATCTCGTCCGTCACGCGCAGGCAGTAAGGCACCTTCACGATATAGATGCGGTCGAGGAAGGCCTCGTTATTGCGGTTGTTGCGGAAGCTCTTCCACTCGGACTCGTTCGAGTGGGCCAGCACCACGCCATCGAAGGGAATTGCACCGAAGCCCTCGGTGCCCTTGTAATTGCCCTCCTGCGTAGCCGTCAGCAGCGGATGCAGTACCTTGATCGGCGCCTTGAACATCTCCACGAATTCCATCAGGCCCTGGTTGGCCAGGCACAGGCCGCCGGAATAGCTGTAGGCGTCCGGATCGTCCTGCGCATAGTCTTCCAGCTTGCGGATATCGACCTTGCCGACCAGGGAGGAGATGTCCTGGTTGTTCTCGTCGCCCGGTTCGGTTTTCGACACGGCCACCTGGCGCAGCACCGAAGGGTAGCGCTTGACCACGCGGAACTGGTTGATGTCGCCATTGAATTCGTGCAGGCGCTTCACGGCCCACGGGCTCGGAATGCTGCGCAGGTAGCGCCGCGGAATGCCGTAGTCTTCTTCGAGGATGGTGCCGTCTTCCTGTTCGTTGAACAGGCCCAGCGGGGATTCGTTGACCGGCGAGCCCTTGAGGCAGTAGAAGGGCACCTGTTCCATCAGGGCTTTGAGCTTCTCTGCAATCGACGACTTGCCGCCGCCGACGGGGCCCAGCAGATACAGGATCTGCTTGCGTTCTTCCAGGCCTTGCGCGGCGTGGCGGAAGTAGGAAACGACCTGTTCGATCACTTCCTCCATGCCGTAGAACTCGCGGAAGGCGGGGTAAATCTTGATGACCTTGTTGGCGAAGATGCGTGACAGGCGGGTATCCGTGCGGGTATCCACCAGGGTGGGCTCGCCGATCGCTGCCAGCATGCGTTCGGCCGCGCTGGCATAGGTCAGCGGGTCCTTCTTGCAAAGCTGCAGATATTCGGAGAGGGACATCTCCTCTTCTTTCGTGCGCTCGTACCGTGATGAGTAGTTGTCAAAAATGGTCATGTGCATGTCCTTTTCGGTAAATCTGCTGTCACTGGGTCGGCAGTCATCGCGCGGCTGCTGGCCTGATCCTTGGGTGCTGCTCCTTGTCTGTTATTGTTTTGGCGGTGCCAGCTTGCATGCGGCGGCATGGATTGCCCATGCCTCGGAGCTGGCTTTATAGTGGGCGCGCGGAGGGAGGATTCCGGCGTCGGATTGTGTGTGCCGTAACGCTTTCTTACGTCTATGAAATTGATTATTGCTCTAATGGTGCTGGAAGTCAAAAGATTATCCGACACGCGCAAAATTTTTCATAAACCCCTGAATCTAAAGGGAAAACCCGCGCACGTTTAACCACACATTTCGCTTTATCCACCCAACGTGTTGCCACTTTTTTCACACAGTAGCACGCTTGCTGAAGCCGTGCTGAACACGGCGCAAACCGTGCGCAGTCACATGCACTGAAAGTCGCTGCGTTCTTGCGCTAAGATGCATGGATTGACTGCGATGGAAGGAATCCGAATGAACACCCAGCTCCGCCATATTGTGCAGAACATGCCCAAGGCCGAACTGCATATCCACATTGAAGGTTCGCTTGAACCGGAACTGATTTTCGCGCTCGCCGAACGCAATGGCGTGGCGCTGTCCTATGCATCGGTGGAGGCGCTGCGTGCGGCTTATGCGTTTACCGACCTGCAGTCATTCCTGGATATCTACTACGCGGGCGCCAGCGTGCTGCTCAAGGAGCAGGACTTCTACGATATGACGGCGGCCTACCTGGCGCGCGCCAAAGCCGACCATGTACGCCACGCCGAAATCTTCTTCGATCCGCAAACGCATACGGTGCGCGGCGTGCCGATGGCCGATGTGATCAACGGTATTCACCGCGCCTGCGCGGACAGCGACATCAGCGCGAGCCTGATCCTGTGCTTCCTGCGCCACCTGAGCGAAGAGGATGCGCTGGCCACGCTGGATGCGGCCTTGCCCTTCCGCGACAAGTTCATCGGCGTGGGCCTCGATTCTTCCGAAGTGGGCCATCCGCCGGAGAAATTTGCACGCGTGTTTGCGAAGGCGCGCGCGCTGGGCCTGCATCTGGTTGCGCATGCCGGCGAGGAAGGGCCGCCGGCATATATCCGGAGCGCGCTGGATGTGCTGCATGTGGAGCGCATCGACCATGGCGTGCGGGTGCTGGAAGATGCGGCGCTGACAAAGCGCGTGGCGCAGGATCAAATGGCGCTGACCGTCTGTCCTTTGTCCAATATCAAGCTGCGTGTATTCGATACGATGAAGGACCATAACCTGCTGCAGTTGCTGGATGCAGGGCTGGCTGCCACCGTGAACTCGGATGACCCGGCCTATTTCGGCGGCTATATGAACGACAATTTCATCGCGGCCTTCGAAGCGCTGCCGCTCGGCCTGCAGCATGCGCACCAGCTGGCGCGCAACAGCTTCGCTGCCTCCTTCCTCGACGCGGTCACCAAACAAAAATACCTCGACGAAGTAGATGCTTATTTCGCCGCCTTCAACGTTGTATAACGTCGCACCCGCGCAGGCGGGGCGGTCCGCCGATGCGGCCCAGGGGAGCCGCCGTAGCGCTCCTGGGCTCCGCATCGGCGGACCGCCGCCTTCGCGGGAGCGACGGGGATAATCTATGCTCCTTCAAGCCCTGAGAATGACCGCACGCGACTGGCGCGCGGGGCAGTTGCGCTTCCTGCTGGTGGCGCTGGTAGTAGCGGTGGCGGCGCTGTCCGCAGCCGGCTTCTTTATCGACCGCCTGCGTTCGGGCCTGAACCGCGATGCGCACCAGCTGCTGGGCGCGGACCTCGTGGTCAATGCCGACCAGCCGATCAGCGATGCCTGGCGCGCGGAAGCGAGGAAGCGCGGCCTGCTGATCGCCGAAACGGTGATCTTCCCCAGCATGGCGCAGGCCGGCGAGGGCGACGCCGCCCAATCCGTGCTCGCTTCGCTGAAGGCGGTGAGCACCGGGTATCCGCTGCGCGGCGCGCTCAAGATCACCACCGATGCGGCCCAGGCGGCTGACAGCGTTGGCACGCCAGCGAAGGACATTCCGGCGCCCGGCACCGTCTGGCTCGACCACAATGTGCTGAGCGGCCTGAATGCGAAGGTCGGCGATGAAATTCGCCTTGGCGACAAATCCTTCCGCGTCGCGCAGCTGATCGCCGCGGAGCCAGACCGTGGCACCGGCTTCCTCAACTTCGCCCCGCGCGTGCTGATGCCGCTGGCGGACCTGCCCGCGACGCATCTGATCCAGGACGGCTCGCGCGTGAACTACCGCCTGCTGCTGGCAGCGCCGGACGCGGCGCGCGCCGGTGCCGTGCGCGAATTCGGCCAGTGGCTGCAGGCCACCATCAAGAGCGGCAACATCAAGGGCGTGCGCATCGACTCGCTGGAAGACGGCCGGCCTGAAATGCGCGCCACGCTGGACCGCGCCGACCGCTTCCTGTCGCTAGTCGGCCTGCTGTCTGCCATGCTGGCCGCGGTCGCCGTGGCCATGGCGGCGCGCCGCTTCATGATGCGCCACCTGGACGCCTGCGCCATGCTGCGCTGCCTGGGCCTGACGCAGAACCAGGTGACGGCCATGTACCTGATCGAATTCCTGCTATTGGGCCTGCTGGGCAGCCTGATCGGCGTGGCAGTGGGCTTCGGCGCGCACTATGTGCTGCTGGAGATGCTGGGCAAGCTCGTGCCAGTCGACCTGCCTGCGCCAACCATCTGGCCGGCGCTGCAGGGCATCGCCACCGGCATCCTGCTGCTGGCAGGCTTCGCGCTGCCGCCGATCCTGCAGCTGCGCAATGTGCCGCATAACCGCGTTATCCGCCGCGAGCAGGGCGCGCCGCAGCCGGCGGCGCTGGCCACCTATGGCCTCGGCCTGGGCGCCTTCACCGTGCTGCTGCTGTGGCAGGCGGGCGACCCGCAGCTCGCGCTGTACACGGCGCTCGGCTTCCTCGGCGCGTTCGGCCTGTTTGCGCTGGTGGGCTGGCTGGGCCTGGCTTCGCTGAAGCCGCTGCGCGGCCTGGTGAATCACCAGAGCTGGCGCTTTGCCGTGACCTCGCTGCAGCGCCGTCCCGGCGCCACGGTGGTGCAGGTGGTGTCGCTGGCGCTGGGCCTGATGGCGCTGCTGCTGCTGACCGTGGTGCGCGGCGACCTGATGACGGCCTGGCGCAAAGCCACGCCGCCGGACGCGCCGAACCACTTCGTGATCAATATCCAGCCGGACCAGAAAGACGCGATCGCGCAGCGCCTGGCGCAGGCAGGCGTGAAAGACATTCCGCTGTACCCGATGATACGTGGCCGCCTGGTGGCCGTGAACAGCAACGCCGTCACGGCGGATACCTACACCGAAGACCGCGCACGCGGCCTCGCCTCGCGCGAATTCAACCTGTCCACCATGGCGGAACTACCGGCGCAGAACAAGATCGTGCAGGGCAGCTGGTACCGCGACGCACCGGGAGTGGCCGAAGCCTCGGTGGAAGAAGGACTGGCACGCACGCTGCGCCTCAAGCTGGGCGACACCATGCGCTTCGATATCGCAGGCTCCATGGTGGAAGCGAAGATCACCAGCCTGCGCAAGCTGGACTGGGAATCGATGCGGGTGAACTTCTTCGTCATCATCAACCCGGCGGCCATGGCGGACACGCCGCAAACCTGGATTACCTCCTTCCATCTGCCCACAGCATCGGCGGGAACCGGCAGCGCGCTGTCGCGCGCCTTCCCCAACCTCACCGTGGTGGATGTGGGCAGCGTGCTGCGCCAGATTCAGGCGGTGCTGGACCAGGTGATCAAGGCGGTGGAATTCCTGTTCGCCTTCACGCTCGCCTCCGGTCTGCTGGTGCTGTATGCCGCGCTGATGGGATCGCAGGACGAACGCACCCGCGAAGCGGGCCTGCTACGCGCGCTGGGCGCTACCCGGCGCCAGCTGTCGCAGGCGCAGCTGATCGAATTCCTGCTGGTCGGTTCGCTGGCGGGCCTGCTGGCTGCAACGGGCGCGGCAGCGATGGGCTGGGCGCTCGCCACTTTCCGTTTCGAGTTTGAATGGACCTTCAATCCGGGCGTGTGGTTCGCCGGCCTGGCCGTGGGCGCGCTGTGCGCGATTGCGGGCGGCTGGCTGGGACTGCGCAATGTGCTGAAGCAGCCGCCGCTTCAGACCCTGCGCGAAGCCTGACGTTCGCCGTCCAGGAACTCCTTGAAGCCATAGACGGGCGCTTCGAGGTAGTGGTCCGGCACATCGAACAGCGCCCAGTACCAGGTCTCGCGCCCCTGGCAGACCTGGGGCGCCGCGCAGTAGCGGTGCCACTGGTCGCCCACCGCGGCGGAGTACATGCCGTCCGCGCCCGGCTGGCTGAAGAAGGGCACCACGCGGCGTTCGCGCAGCGCTTCCAGCAGGGATGAAGGCGCGTCGTTGTCGCGCGCTATCTCGTAGTGCGAGCACATGCTCTTGCCGGTTTCGATCACCATCATTTTCGCGTGGCCGTAGCTGTCGAAGAACAGCACGCCTGTGGGGCCGTGGAACAGATAGTGCTCCACCAGGCCATGCTCCTTGCGCACCTGCTGGATAACGGCCGCCATGGCCTGGCACCGCAGGAAGCCGTAGTCGTGCAGCGACAGCAGCTCGCACAATGTTTCCGACTGCTTGAGGAAGAAGGCGCGCTGCATGGCGGCGATCTCCTGCTCCAGCCGGTCCAGCGCATCCTCCGCGCTTTTGCTGATATAGCGGTCGATCAGCCCGCGGTTGAAGGCATCGACGGCGATCTTTTCATCGGCCGCGCCGGTGAACAGAATCTTCTTGCAGGGAATGCCTTGCAAGGCCTCGCAGAACTGCACGCCGTTCATCTGCGGCATGGAATAGTCCACCACCAGCACCGAAGGAATGGAAAAGCGCTGGCGCTGGCTGCTCACGTGGGAGATGCGCCGGATATCGACTGCCACATTGCGCTGCTCCGAAGGGAGGTTCAGCACGTCCACGTTCACCTCCAGCGGCAGCTCGCTGCGTTTGGCGCTGGCCTGAAACCAGTTAAGGGCTTCGGTGGTGTCGTGAAAGGTCTTGCTGGCCAGGCCGGGGTCGAGCTGGAACACCACGCTTTGCAGGAAGGAGTCGCTGTCGTCGACCAGCACCGTGGTCGTTGGATGGCTCAGAACTGGCAGTTTCATTGGGCACCTGAACGGGGAAATTCCAGCACGAAGATAGCATAAGCGCTTTCGCGGGAAACACAACGTATATTCGCATGCCAGGCATGCATGATCTGGTGGCACAGGGCGAGGCCGATGCCATTACCGTTTTGCGGAGGGTGGGTGTAGAAGTGCCGGAAGATCATCGGCAGGCGGCGCGGCGAGATGCCGCAGGCGGTATCGATGAAAAGCAGGCGCGGAACGGCATGGCCGCGATCGACCACAATGCGCACGCGGCCCTTGCCCGCGCGCTGTATCGCCTTCATCGCATTGCGCAGGAGGTTCAGCAGCACCACCACGGCCAGTTCCTCCTGCCCGGGGAAGCGGAAGTTGCGCCGCACTTCCACGCTCACCTTTGCGGCCTGCGTCTGGTCGCAGAAGGGATAGCGCCGCATGGCCGCATGCACGGCATTGGCCATGGACACGGTTTCGATCGGACCGAGGCGGCTGGGCGGCGTGCTGGCGTTCACCACGAACATGTCGATCAGGTGGTTCATATAGCGCACCTCGTACTGGATGCGCGTCATGGCCAGCTTGATCTGGTCGCGCTGCGGCGTGCTGCTGCCATCCGCCTCGCGCAGCAGGCGGGTGAGGCCCCGCACATTGGCGTCAACGCTGGCGAGCGGCGTGCGCATTTCGTGCGCGACCGTGCCCAGTCCTTCGCGCAGGCCGCTCAGCTTCTGGCGTTCCAGCGCATTGCGGCCCATGCGCAGGGCGCTGAGCGTGGCAATCAGGAAGGCGTGCACCGGCAGCTGTTCCAGCACCGGATAGGACAGCAGCAGCTCGCCGCGCTGCCGCGCGATCACGCACAGCACGGCGCAGGAAGTGCCGGCCAGCCAGGCCGGCAGTGCGATGCGGTACTCGAACTGGAACAGCGCGATCAGCGCCACCATCAGGCATTGCGCCCAAATCTGGGAGCCGCCGTTCATCACGAACATATAGCTGCAGAAGAAGGGCAGGTAGTACATGGCCGCGAGGGAGGTGTACAGCCGGCGCCAGAACCGCGGCGTGCGCACTGCGGCAAAGCCGAGCAGGCCGATGGCCGTGCCCACCGCACGCGCAGTGAAGTCCTCGTACGGTTGCGGGAACAGCTCGGAGAAGATCCAGTAATACAGGGGAAAGCCTGCGGCGCCAAACCAGGCCAGCAGGATCACGCGCAAGGTGCCGTGGCCAGCATCCTGGCGGGCGCGTGCCAGTGTGCCGAACAGGCGGCGGGAACGGTGACTCCAGGCGAGATCGGGCGCGAGACGCATGGCATTGGCGGCGGGCTATGGAACTGCTTATGGTGCAAGCAAACAGATCTGTCCTGCGCGGAATCATCACCAAGTTTGATCTTGATCAATACCATTGCGTTTGCTGCGTTATGATGGCGTCTATGACTGAATCTCGCACTCTCTACGATGTTATCGGCGGCGAAACTGTCGTGCGCGCGATGGTGGACCGCTTTTACGACCTGATGGAACTCGAACCCGAGTTCGCGGGCATCCGTGCCCTGCATCCACCCTCGACAGACGGCTCGCGCGACAAGCTGTTCTGGTTCCTCAGCGGCTGGATGGGCGGGCCAGACCTGTACCAGGAACAGTTCGGCCATCCGCGCCTGCGCATGCGCCACATGCCGTTCGGCGTGGGCACCAGTGAACGCGACCAGTGGCTGCGCGCCATGGCCTGGGCCATGGAAGACGTCGGCATCGAAGAAGACCTCCGGCTGCGCCTCATGCAGTCCTTCTTCCAGACCGCCGACTGGATGCGCAACAAGGCTGACTGACGATGGAACTGATTATCCTCATCGGCCTGGTGGCGCTCGTACTGGTGCTGCAGGCCGTGCAGCTGTTGCGCAGCCGCGCGGCGGGTGACGGCGACATGGCCGAGCGTCTCGAACGGGTGGAACGCGAAGTGCGCATGCAGCTGCAGGCCACGGCGCAGGCGCAGCGCCAGGAGATGGGGCATACCCTGTCGCAGGCGCATGCAGCCACGCTGCAGCAGCTGGACAGCATGCGGCGCCAGATCGAAGTGCTCACCGAATCGAATGCGCGGCGCATGGCGGAAGTGCGCGCCACGCTGGAAGGGCGCATCCGCGAACTGCAGGCCGATAACGGCGCACGGCTCGAAGAGATGCGCAAGACGGTGGACGAGAAGCTGCATGCCACGCTGGAAACGCGCCTCAGCGAATCCTTCAAACAGGTCTCGGAAAGACTGGAACGCGTGCACCAGGGCCTGGGCGAAATGCAGCAGCTGGCACTGGGCGTTGGTGATCTGAAGCGCGTGCTGACCAATGTGAAAACGCGCGGCACCTGGGGCGAAGTGCAGCTGGAAATGCTGCTGGAACAGGTGCTCACGCCGGAGCAGTACGCGAAGAACGTGGAAACGGTGGCGGGCTCCAATGCACGCGTGGAGTTCGCGCTGAAGCTGCCGGGCCAGAAGGAAGGCGGAGCGCCGGTATGGATGCCGATCGACGCCAAGTTCCCGAAGGAGCAATACGAGCGCCTGCTGGAAGCGGCGGAACAGGCGGACGCCGAAGGCCTGGCGCAGGCAGGCCGCGAACTGGAACGCGCGGTGCGGCTGGAAGCGAAAACCATCGCCGAAAAATACCTGGCGCCGCCGCAGACCACGGACTTCGCCATCATGTTCCTCCCGACCGAAGGCCTGTATGCCGAAGTGATGCGCCGTCCCGGCCTGGCGGACGAACTGCAGCGCGTGTGCCGCATCAGCATCGCCGGCCCATCGACACTATCCGCGCTGCTCAACAGCCTGCAGATGGGCTTCCGCACGCTGGCGCTGGAGAAGCGCTCATCCGAAGTGTGGGAAGTACTGGGCGCGGTGAAAACCGAGTTCGCCAAGTTTGGCGACGTGCTGGCGGCCACGCGCACGACCCTGGAACGCGCCGCGCGCAACATCGAAAACGCCGAAGTGCGTAGCCGCCAGATGGCGCGCAAGCTCAAGTCAGTAGAAGCCCTGCCCGCCGAAGCCGCGCAACTGCTGCTCGGCCAAGACCCCGATCCCGAAGAGCCATAAAGCAATATTTCTTAATCGGGGTCAGACCCCGATTAAATTGCAACTAAATTAGGCCGTCGAAGAGGAGGACGTCGACCAGGTCGCCGGGGGCTATGCTGGCTTGCTCGTCGTGCAGGACCACCATGCAGTTGGCTTCGGACATGGAGCGCAGAATGCCCGAGCCTTGCGAGCCCGTGATGCGCACTTCGCGCTGGCCGTCCGCGCCTACCGACAGAATGCCGCGCTGGTATTCGGTGCGGCCGGGTTTCTTGCGGATGGCGCTCGCCGACCGCACTTGCAGCAGCTGGTCTTCCACCGCGTCGGCGCCCATCATGCGCAGCAGCGCGTGGCGCGCAAAGAAGTAGAAGGTGACCATCACCGCCACCGGATTGCCCGGCAGCCCGAACAGGAAGGCGCTGCGTCCATTCGAGCTGATTTTGCCGAAGGCCATCGGCCGGCCGGGACGCATGCCGATGGTCCAGAAGGTGACGTCGCCCAGCGTGGCCATGATCTGCTTGGTGTAGTCCGCCGCGCCCACCGATACCCCGCCGGAGGTGATGATGGCGTCCGCGCTTTCGCAGGCGCTGCGCAGCGCCGCTTCCAGCGAGGCCGGGTCGTCTTTCACAATGCCCATGTCGATGATGTCGCAGCCCAGGCGGGTGAGCATGCCATACAGGGTGTAGCGGTTGCTGTCGTAGACGCAGCCTTCATCCAGCCCCTGGCCGATGGAACGCAGCTCGTCGCCGGTGGAGAAGAACGCCACCCGCAGCCTGCGCTGCACCGGCACTTCGGCAATGCCCAGCGATGCGATCAGGCCGAGGTCCGCCGGACGGATGATTTTGCCTTTGCGTAGCGCAGGGCTGCCTGCTTTCAGGTCTTCGCCCTTGAAGCGCCGGTTGTCGCCGGTGCGGATGCTGCCCGGTTTTACCGTGACTTCGCTATCGGTGATGTCCAGCGCGTGTTCCTGCGGCAGCACGGTATCGCAACCCGCAGGCATCACGCCGCCCGTCATGATGCGCACGCATTGGCCCGCGGCCGGAACCAGGTCCGATGGCCGGCCGGCGTAGATGGTGCCGATTATCCCGAACTTCGTTGGCGCGTCGGCATTCAGCTGCGCACCCGCGAAGGCAAAACCGTCCATCGCCGAGTTGTCGTGGGCCGGAACGTTGATGGGGGAGACGATGTCCGCTGCCAGCACACGGTCCAGCGCGGCGCGCAGCGCGACTTTCTCCACAGTCTGCACCGGCTGGATGAACTCGCGGATAATGCCCTGCGCCTGCTTCACCGGCACGGCATTCGGATCGTAATCCGACAGGCAGCTCACCACATCCTTCAGCGTGGCCTTGCTCACGGCCGCTTCTTCCTGCTGCAGCTCGCTCAGTGTATTGATGTTGCGGAAGGCGGAAGCATCGCTGAACATTACTTCAGCCACCTTGATGGCCTTGTACCAGCCGTCCATGCGCCGCGCGCCGGTGGCGAGGTAGGCGTCCAGGTGCGGCTTGGCGGAGACCTTCATCAGCGCGAACACCGGGTGCTGCTGCTTGTGCGCAGCGCCCGATTCGTCCGCTTCCATGGTCGCGGCGACGGCCAGGTCGGCATCCTGCGCTTCCATGGCTTCATACAGGCGCTGCACCAGGTCCGCCGGCAGGAAGGGCGAGTCGCATGGCGCCGTCACCAGCAGTTCGGTCTTGCAGTGATTGAGGCCGGTCTGCAGGCCTGCCAGCGGGCCTTCGAAGCCCTTAAGTTCATCCGGCAGCACGGGCGCGCCGAGCGCTTCGTATTGCGGTAGGTTGCGGTTGGCGTTGATGGCCACGTGCGCCACTTGCGGCGCCAGCTTCTGCAGCACATGCGAGGCGAGCGTGCCGCCGCGGAAGGGCTGCAGCCCTTTGTCCACACGGCCCATGCGGGTGCCGCGTCCACCGGCCAGTATCAGTGCGCTGACTTTCTGCTTGAGCGTCAATCTATCCCCCAATATAGGACATCTCGACCTTGCGCTCGCTGCCGTGCGCAAGGCCGTCGGTGTTGATGGTGCGAAGTTCGGAATAGCGGTCGCTGCGGCCGCGCCAGATCTGGGCGATGGCGCCGGACAGTTCGGCGTCGCTGTGGCCGTCGCGCAGCAGGGCGCGCAGGTCGTGGCCTTGCGTGGCGAACAGGCAGGTATACAGTTTGCCTTCGGTGGACAGGCGGGCGCGCGAGCAGTCGCTGCAGAAGGCCTGCGTGACGCTGGAGATCACGCCGATCTCGCCGCCGCCGTCCGCATAGCGCCAGCGCTCGGCCGTCTCGCCGGTGTAGTTCGGGTCGGCCTGCACCAGCGGCATCTCAGCGCTGATACGGCGCACCACTTCGGCCGAGGGAATCACGTCCTTCATGTTCCAGCCGTTCGATGCGCCGACGTCCATGAATTCGATAAAGCGCAGGATATAGGGCGAGCCTTTGAAGTGGCGCGCCATCGGCACGATCTCCTGGTCGTTCATGCCGCCTTTGACCACCATGTTGACCTTGATGGGGCCGAGGCCCACGCTGTGCGCCACGTCGATCCCGTGCAGCACGTCGGCCACGGCGAAGTCCACGTCGTTCATGCGCTTGAAGGTGGCGTCATCCAGCGAATCCAGCGACACGGTCACGCGCTGCAAGCCCGCGTCTTTCAGCGACTGCGCCTTGCGCGCGAGCAGGGAGCCGTTGGTGGTGAGTGTGAGGTCGAGCGGCTTGCCGTGCACCGTGCGCAGGCCGGCCAGCATTTCGATCAGCTTTTCGATGTTCTTGCGCAGCAGCGGTTCGCCGCCGGTGAGGCGGATCTTTTCCACGCCATGGTCAACGAAGCTGCGCGCAATGCGCGTAATCTCTTCGAAGGTGAGCAGCGAGGAATGCGGCAGGTACTGGTAGTCCTTGTCGAACACTTCCTTCGGCATGCAGTAGACGCAGCGGAAGTTGCAGCGGTCCGTGATGGAGATGCGCAGGTCGTGCAGCGGACGAGCGAGGGCATCGGATAACAATCCGTTCGGCGCCTCGGGCGCAGCAGGGATGGACGGTTTCCTGTCACGTTCCTGCTTGAGCAGGATGATTCGTTCGGTCATTTCGATACGATATCACTTTAGCGCGAGGCCCACCAATGCGCTGGCCGCCAGCAAGGTGATGGTGCCGGTCTGATAACGCATGAGGGCCAGGCAGCCGGCCGCCGATATGGCGATGGCGATCCAGTCCAAGCCCGCCGCCGTGCGGAACACGTGCAGGCCGAAGAACAGGGCCAGGCTGGCGATCACGCCCACCACGGCAGCCGAGATGGCGGTGAGCGGTGCCGTCATGCGGATATTGCCACGCGTGGCCTCGACCAGCGGGCCGCCGGCCAGGATGAAGATAAACGAGGGCACGAAGGTGAACCAGGCGGCGACGAAGGCGCCTGCCATGCCGCCCACTGCGGGGCTGAGGCCCAGCACCTCGTGCGTCCAGCCGCCCACGAAGCCGACGAAAGCCACCACCATGATCAGCGGGCCGGGTGTGGTTTCGCCCAGCGCGAGGCCGTCAATCATCTGCTCGGGCGTGAGCCAGTGGAAGTGGTGCACGGCGCCCTGGTAGACGTAGGGGAGCACGGCATAGGCGCCGCCGAAGGTGAGCATGGCGGCCTTGGTGAAGAACCAGCCCATTTGCGCCAGCGGGTTGTGGATGCCGGTGACGGCGGCCAGCAGCAGCCAGGCGCCTCCGGTCAGCGCGATGCCTGTTGCCACGGTGAGGGCCAGCTTGCGGGGGCTGAAGCGAGCGTGCGGCGGGGTGGGGGTGTCGTCGTCGATCAGGGCGGGACCGTAGTGGGTGTCTGCTTGCGCCGCTGCGCCGCCGGGGCGGAAGTATTCGGGCCAGCGGCGGGCGCCGAGCCAGCCTGCCAGTGCCGCTGCTGCGACCACGGCGGGGAAGGGCACTTGCAGCGCGATGGCAGTGAAGGACAGGGCGGCCATGGAGGCCAGCACGCCGTTGCGCAGCGTGCGCCTGCCGATACGCCAGGCGGCGGCGATGACGATGGCCACCACCGCAGGCTTGAAGCCGTAGAGGATGGCGGCGATGGCGGGAACATGCCCGTAGGCGAGGTAGACCCAGGCCAGGGCCGCGATCAGCAGCAGGGAGGGCAGCAGGAACAGCAGGCCCGCAATCACACCTCCGCGCACGCGGTGCAGCAGCCAGCCGATGTAGATGGCAAGCTGCGTGGCTTCGGGGCCGGGCAGCAGCATGCAGTAGTTCAGGGCGTGCAGGAAGCGGTGCTCGGAGATCCAGCGGCGGCGTTCCACCAGCTCGCGGTGCATCATGGCGATCTGCCCGGCCGGACCGCCGAAGCTGATGAAGCCGAGTTTGAGCCAGTACAGGAGCGCCAATGAAAAAGGGAAGCCCGAGGGCTTCCCTTCTGTGCTGTTGGTCAGCGCCATCCGCTTAGCGGCGGGTGTCGACCTGGATCAGCGGCTCGTCCGCAACCGGTGGTGCTGGTTTGCGTTCGCGCGGCTTGCGCTCGACCGGCGTGATCTGCGCGGCGGCTTCCTGTGCTGCACGCAGCTTGGCCGGGTCGGTGCCTGCCATCGTCAGGCCTGCGGCTTCCAGGACCTTGCTGAGGTCAGCTGGCGCCGGTGCCGGTGCTGGTGCTGGTGCTGGTGCTGGTGCTGGTGCGGCCGGTGCAGGGGTAACGATCTCGCCATGGGCCACAACAACCGGTTCTGCCACGGGAGCCGCTACAACTGGTTCGGCAAACAGAGGTGCTTGCGCAGCAACAGGCGCGGCTGCGGCTGGCGCTTCTTCAGCAGCTGCGGCAGGAGCAGCCGCAGCAACTGCAGGCGCCTCCTCGACGGCCGGAGCAGCCACAGGGGCTTGCTCGGCAACTGCGGGCTCGGCCACAGGTGCTGCTTCGGCAACTGGGGCAGCAACAGGGGCTGGCTCAGCAACCGGGGCAACTGCAGGGGCTTGTTCGGCAACTGCGGGTGCCGCAACTGGCGCCACTTCGGCGACCGGAGCCGCCGCAGGGGCTTGCTCAGCCACCACAGGCGTTTCCACGACCGGTGCAGCTTCCACAGGACGCGCAGCCAGCTTCTCTTCCACGGACTCGGCAGCCGACAGGTCGGCGCCCTCAGCGCCGTCAACGCCTTCCGCACCCTCAACGCCCTCGGCGCCTTCGCGCTCGCGGCGGTTGCGGTTGCGGCCACCGCGGCGGCGGCGGCGGCGTGGCTCATCGCCACCCTCTGCGCCTTCGTTCTCTTCGCCATCAGGACCAGCATTGCCAGTCGAGGTCACGGCGCCAACGTTCTCCACAGGAGCACCGGTGCCGGTGCCCACCGGGCCAACGCCCGCTGCGGCCAGCGCCAGTTCTTCCTGCTTGGCTTCCGCCGGCACGCCCACGGCCTTGTCGGCACGAGGTTCGCGCGGCTCACGTGGCTGGCGTGGCGGACGTTCTGCGCGCTCGCCTTTTTCGCCGCGTGGGGCTTTCGCCTCCACCTGGCCTTCAGCGCCTTCGCGCTGTTCGCGCGGCTCGCGTGGTTCACGCGGCGGACGTGGTGGACGCGGCTGGCGTGCTTCGGCGGCCGGCTTGACGCCTGCCTCCTCGGCACCGGCGCGTGCGCCCGGTTCGCGGTCTTCGCGCTCGCCACGGCCTTTGCCGCGGTTACGGCCACGCGGGCCGCGTGCATTGCGGTCGCCACGGTCGCCCGATGGCTGTTTGGTCACGATGGCTGGAGCGGTCGGCTTGACCGGCGCTTCGGTGGCGCCGGTGAAGAAGGAAATCAGTTTGGCGAAGAAGCCTTTTTCTGCTGGTGCCGCAGCAACCGGCGCAGCCTTGGCCTGTGCGGCCGGAGCAGCCGTGCGGTCCACCATTGGCGCCGGCTGGGCCGGGGTAATGGTTTTGACGACGGCTTCCTGGCGCGGCTTTGCGTCTTCCTTGGCGCGCTTGCTGAAGGCCATATCGGTCTCCGCCTGCTCGGCCATGGTGTAGGACGCGGCGTGGTCTTCCAGGCGCGGGTCGTCGTGCTTGATGCGTTCCAGCTTGTAGTGCGGAGTGTCCAGATGCTTGTTCGGGATCAGGATCACGGTGATGCGGTGGCGGCTCTCGATCTTCAGCACTTCGCCACGCTTCTCGTTCAGCAGGAAGGCGGCAACGTCCACCGGCACCTGCACGTGGATCGCGGCCGAATTTTCCTTCATCGCTTCTTCCTGGATGATGCGCAGCACCTGCAGGGCGGAGGATTCGGTATCGCGGATATGGCCGGTGCCGGAGCAGCGCGGGCAGGTCACGTGCGAGCCTTCGGACAGCGACGGACGCAGGCGCTGGCGCGACAGTTCCATCAGGCCGAAGCGGGAAATCTTGCCCATTTGTACACGGGCACGGTCGTGGTGCAGGGCGTCTTTCAGGCGCTGTTCCACTTCACGCTGGTTCTTGGCGACTTCCATATCGATGAAGTCGATGACGATCAGGCCGCCCAGGTCGCGCAGGCGCAGCTGGCGGGCCACTTCTTCCGCCGCTTCGCAGTTGGTGTGGAAAGCGGTGGTTTCAATGTCGGAACCGCGGGTGGCGCGGGCCGAGTTCACGTCCACCGACACCAGCGCTTCGGTGTGGTCGATCACGATGGCGCCGCCGCTTGGCAGTGGCACGGTGCGCGAATAGGCCGTTTCGATCTGGTGCTCGATCTGGAAGCGCGAGAACAGCGGCACGTCGTCGCTGTAACGCTTCACGCGGTGCACCATGTCCGGCATCACGTGGCTCATGAACTGATGAGCCTGGTCGTAGATGTCGTCGGTATCGATCAGGATTTCGCCGATGTCCGGCTGGTAGTAGTCGCGGATGGCGCGGATGACCAGCGAGGATTCCTGGTAAATCAGGAAGGCGCCAGGCGCCGATTTGGAGGCGCCTTCGATCGCGCGCCACAGTTGCATCAGGTAGTTCAGGTCCCACTGCAGTTCTTCGACGTTGCGGCCGATGCCTGCGGTGCGGGCGATGACGGACATGCCTTGCGGCAGGTCCAGCTTGTCCATGGTTTCGCGCAGTTCCTGGCGCTCTTCGCCTTCCACCCGGCGCGATACACCGCCGCCACGTGGGTTATTCGGCATCAGCACCAGGTAGCGGCCGGCCAGCGAGATGAAGGAGGTGAGGGCCGCGCCTTTGTTGCCGCGCTCCTCTTTTTCCACCTGCACCATGATTTCCTGGCCTTCGCGCAGCGCTTCCTTGACGGAGGCATTGCGCACGTCCACGCCTTCGCGGAAGTAGGTACGGGCCACTTCCTTGAACGGCAGGAAACCGTGACGGTCTTCGCCGTAGCTGACGAAGCAGGCTTCCAGCGACGGCTCGATACGGGTGATGACGCCTTTGTAGATATTGGACTTGCGCTGCTCGCGTCCGGCGGTTTCGATGTCGATATCGATCAGTTTCTGACCATCGACAATGGCGACGCGCAATTCTTCCTGCTGCGTCGCATTGAACAACATGCGTTTCATTTTTATTTAACTCCGCGGGCCCATAGGCCTGGTAATGCCCTTTTTGACAAGGGCTTTTCCTTAGGGATACACGCGAGAATTAAGGAGGCTGCGGGGAAATGCCTCGTCATGCGCCAGCGTGCCACGGGGCACAGCTGCCGCAAAGGGCGCATGGAGCCGATCGTCCTGCCGAGTTTCGCACTGCCCGCAACTCATCCGAACGTCCCTCGCGGGGCGGAGAATGCAGGCGTGCGCAAAGCGTCGAGCCAGGGACATCTTATATGGTGCTCTGGCGAAAACGGCAAGCGTTATCAGTTCCATCAACCGGCAAGCAACGACTGTAGTGCTTGCTCACCGGATTTATCCTTACTATCCAGCCAATCTAATTCCGGCATTCCGGCGCTTGACCCGATAACAACATTGGTTGCCACCCTGGCCCGCGCCCGAATGTGCGCATACATTTATTTCCACTGAATTTGCAAAATGGCGAGGCCAGTGGGTACGCCCCTGTGTAAAATTGTACTTTTCTTTCTTACACGTGCAGCAGCCAAACCGCCGCGAGACGATTATATATTCAAAATGAAGGACTTAGAGGGAATTTCTCGGAAGACAAGGCAAACGGTTGTAAAAGAGCCTGTTGCTACTTCCTCAACAAAGGTCCTCCCGCAGGCGCAATTCGTGACGATCGGCGAAGAAGAGGCCGGCCAGCGGATTGATAACTACTTGTTGCGTGTGTGCAAAGGTGTACCGAAAAGCCACATTTACCGCATCCTGCGCTCCGGCGAGGTGCGCGTGAACAAGGGCCGTATCGACCAGCTCTACCGCCTGAACGCGGGCGACCTGGTGCGCATTCCGCCCATCCGTGTGGCGGAAAAGGCCGAAAACAATGTGCCGGGCGCCGAATTCCCGATCGTTTTCGAGGATACGCACCTGCTGGTGATCAATAAACCGGCCGGCGTGGCCGTGCATGGCGGCTCCGGCGTGTCCTTCGGCGTGATCGAGCAGCTGCGCGCGGCGCGGCCGGATGCCAAGTTCCTGGAACTGGTGCACCGCCTGGACCGCGAAACCAGCGGCCTGCTGCTGATCGCCAAGAAGAGGTCAGCGCTTACTAACATGCACGACCAGATGCGCGACGGCGTAACGGACAAGCGCTACTTTGCGCTGGCGGTAGGCGACTGGAAGAACCAGCGCCAGCATGTGAAGCTGCCGCTGCATAAATACACCACGGCGGACGGCGAGCGCCGCGTGGTGGTGGCGCAGGAAGGCGGGCAGGAAGCGCACACCATCTTCACGCTGCTCAAGAAATACGCAAACTTCGCCCTGCTGGAGGCCGAGCTGAAAACCGGCCGCACGCACCAGATTCGCGTTCATCTGGCATCGTCGGGCTTTCCCATCGCTGGTGACGAGAAATACGGCGATTTTGCGCTCAATAAGGCGCTGCAGAAAGCCGATGCCACACGTGGCGCACTGAAACGCATGTTCCTGCACGCCCACCAGATTACGTTCACGCACCCCGACTCCGGTAAAAAGATGACGCTGAACGCGCCGCTCGCCCCCGAATGCGAAAAATTCTTGGTAAGCTTGGGCAAACCGCTGGATTAAGTAAAAAACAATACATGCCAAGAAAGCAATTTGATCTGATCGTCTTCGATTGGGACGGCACGCTGATGGACAGCACCGCCACCATCGTGAAGTCGATCCAGGCCGCCGCCAAAGACCTCGGCCTGCCGATTCCCACCCGTGAAGCTGCAGCCCATGTTATCGGCCTCGGCCTGAACGAAGCCATAGCCACCGCCATGCCCGGCCTGGATGGCAAAATGCTCGGCCGCATGGTGGAGCGCTACCGCTACCACTACCTGAGCAAGGACCACGAGCTGACCCTGTTCGACGGCGTTCCCGAAATGCTGGATGAGCTGTTCCAGCAAGGCTATTTCCTGGCTGTGGCCACCGGCAAGAGCCGTGTGGGCCTGAACCGCGCGCTGAACGCAGCGAAGCTGCTGTCCACCTTCCACGCCACCCGCTGCGCCGACGAAACTTTTTCGAAACCGCACCCGGCCATGCTGCAGGAGCTGACCCGCGAGCTGGGCCAGGACCTGAAGCGCACCGTGATGATCGGCGACACCACGCATGACCTCATGATGGCGCAAAATGCAGGATCTTCCGGCATCGCCGTGGAATATGGCGCGCACCCGGTGAGCCAGCTGGCCGCCTGCCAGCCCGTGTTTTCTGCGAAAACGGTGCCCGATCTGCACCAGTGGCTGAACGAGAACGCCTGATGACCGATCAGATTCTGATCTGCGCGGCAGCGGATGTGCCGGAAGGCGGCAAGGGCGTGCGCTTTCCCGTGATAGCGGGCGGCGACGAGGCCACCGGCTTCGTGGTGCGCTACGGCGGTAAGGCCTTTGGCTACCTGAACCGCTGCGCCCACATTCCCGTAGAACTGGACTGGAACCAGGGCGAGTTCTTCGAATCCAGCGGCCTGTATATTATGTGCGCCACCCACGGCGCCATTTACACGCCGGAAAGCGGCCAGTGCGTGGGCGGCCCCTGCCGTGGCGGCAAGCTGCGCCAGATTGCCGTCAGTGAGCACGACGATAATATTTACTGGACCCCGGACGATTATGTACGCCCGGCGCGCGCCTGAAGCGTTTACCTGAGAAGCAACCATGAGCGAAGAGAACAACACCATTCCGCCGGCGCCCGCGCCGCAGCCAGCCGCCAACCCTCCCATCAACTGGGAGCGCGAGGTGCTGGAGAAGCTGGTCTTCGCCACCCTGAAGGAACAGCGCGCCAACCGGCGCTGGAGCATCTTCTTCAAGGTCTTCCTGCTGGTGGTGATTTTCCTGGCGATTGCCAACTACTTCAACTTCAGCATTATGAGCGGCGAAGGGGAAGTGGGGCGCCACACCGCGCTGATTGAGATTGACGGCAATATTGAAAGCGAAGGCAGCGGTTCGGCAGGCGTGGTGATTCCTGCACTCAACAAAGCCTTCGCCGACGGCGGCTCGGCGGCGGTGGTGCTCCACATTAACAGCCCCGGCGGCAGCCCGGTACAGGCCGGCATGATCGTGGACGAAATCCGGCGCCTGCGCAAAGGCTATCCGGACAAGCCCCTGTATGTGGTGGTGGACGAGATCTGCGCTTCCGGCGGCTACTACATTGCCGCGGCGGCCGACCGCATCTATGTGAACAAGGCCAGCGTGGTGGGTTCCATCGGCGTGCTGATGGAAGGCTTCGGCTTTACCGGTACCATGGAAAAGCTGGGCGTGGAGCGCCGCCTGCTGACGGCCGGCGCCGACAAGGGCTTCATGGACCCGTTCAGCCCGGAAACCGAAGCGCACAAGCGTCATGCCCAGAGCATGCTGAACGAGATTCACCAGCAGTTTATTGAAGTGGTGCGCAGCGGGCGCGGCAAGCGACTGAAAGAAACGCCGGAGACCTTCTCCGGCCTGTTCTGGACCGGCGCCCGCGCCGTGGACATGGGCCTGGCGGACGACTTCGGTACCGTGGACACGGTGGCGCGCGATGTGGTGAAGGCGGAAGACGTAATCGACTACACCCAGCACGAAGGCCTGCCCGAGCGCGTGCTGAAGAAATTCGGCGCCTCGGTTGGCGCCGGCGCCATCAAGGCCGCCACCGACGCCGCCAAGCCGGCGCTACGCTAGGCGACAACAGCCGCGGATTAGTGCTTGCATATCGCGGCTGGTGTCCTATAGTGGTCATGTAGTTCAAACAAGGGACGGCAAATCAAACCTTATTTCCACTCTCTTCGCCATCTTGTGGGAACTGCATGAGCGCATCGCGAATGCGAAAAAGAGAGAATTACAATTCCTCGCAAGAGTCCCGTGACGGGACTGGAAAACGGCGGCCTTGTGCCGCTGTTTTCGTCTGCGGGCTCGCAATCGTTTGCTCGATAGCGGTCTCAGCGGCGGAGAAGCCACCGCGCCGCAGCCAGGCCATATAGCGTTCCTGCGTCAGCTCCAGCCAGTGCGCCTGCGGCATCGGCTCCGGCACGGCGCCCTCATCTGGCACCCGCCAGCGCGCCAATGCCAGCGCCGCCGCATGCCTGGCCGCCGCATGGCGAGCCAGTCCAGCCTGCTTGATCTTCATTTTCATTGCTCTCTCCGATGCGTTGTCTTTTCTGATAGGCGGTTCAGTAAATTCCTACCATGCATTCAGTGTAGCAATGCGTTCCTTCGGCCCTCTTGATCTGCGTCAATTGAGCGCAGGCCTTCGAAAGGACTATATTGGATGAATTCTGGTGCCGAACGCTGCGGCAAGCCGGTATGCCATATCGGGCGACACGCCCGAGACACCATTCACCAGCCGTTGGAGCGTGACGCGGCCGACACCCAGCCGCGCCGCTACTTCGGTTACGGTGAGGTCACCAAGATATTCCCTGAGCACTTCGCCAGGATGCGGAGGATTGTGCATGCGCGTCATATTAATCTCTGCAATTTGATGGTTATCAAGATCGTCAACGAGAACAGTGATGACTCATGAAGGCGAAGTCCATGCGCCAGTTATCCTAAGCTTTGAGTGCCACCATCCGGTAAAATTCCCCCATGAGCAAACAGACCCTAGACCGCATCCTGCAATCGCAAGGCTTCGGCACCCGCAAATACTGCCGTTCCCTGATCGAAGACGGCGACGTGATCGCCAACGGCGAACTGCAGGACAACTACAAAGCCCAGATCGAAACGGACGGCCTCGTGCTCGAAGTGTTCGACGAACGCTGGGTGTACCGCGAGCGCGTCTACCTCGCCCTGTACAAGCCCGCCAACTACGAATGCTCGCGCAAGCCCAGCCACCATCCCGGCGTGCTGGAACTGCTGCCCGAGCAGTTCACCTGGCGCGACGTGCAGCCGGTGGGCCGGCTCGACCATGACACCACGGGCCTGCTGCTGATGTCCGACGACGGCCCCTTCATCCACGCCCAGTCATCGCCCAAGCGGCATGTGCCCAAGGTCTACCAGGCTACCACGCAGGAGCCGGTAACGGATGCGCTAGTGCAGCAGCTGCTGAGCGGCGTACAGCTGCACGACGAACCCGCGCCGCTGGCCGCGCTGGTCTGCGAGAAAAAGGGCGAGCACCAGCTGGAGATCGTGCTGGAGCAGGGTAAATACCACCAGGTCAAGCGCATGCTGGCCGCTGCCGGCAACCACTGCGCCGCGCTGCACCGCTCCGCTATTGGCCGCCTGCAACTTGAATCGCTGGGGCTGCATGAAGGGGAGTGGTGCTATCTGAATGAAGAGCAGTTGGCGATGCTGGCGCCAGCCTAACGAGCCAGGATATTTTGACTCGGCCTGGGCGCGCATTGCGCACCAATAGCCGGATCGAGATGATTGGGGCTGCACGAAGGAAAGCGGTGCTATTTGAATTAAGAGCAGATAGCGATGCTGGCGCTCTCCTGAACCAAAGCAGCATCTTTTTTTACGGCTACCGGCTTCGGGCAAGCATTGATTGAGTGCCGGAGAACAAATCAAGGGGGGGCGGTGGAGCGTTGGCAAAAAGTCCAGTTGCCCGCCTCGCTGCCGCATGAACTACGCGACTGCAGCTTTCATATTCACGCACCCGATACCACAATAGGATCTTCCTGCATGAGCCGCTGTGCCAATTTCCGCGCGAATACTCGCAAGTCCGGAACTGCGGTAGCCTCCCAATAGTCGGCTTTGAGCCAAGGGCCAATGTAAAACAACTTGTTGCTAACCTTACCCTCTGTGTTGAGCACAGCGCAGTCAGGAGCGACGTGGATGCCTAAACCTAACTCATCGGGCCGTATCAAACCCTGGCGAAGGAGCTGCTGCACCAACGGATTATCCACTTGTCGAGGATTTGCACATGGGCCAGTACAATTAATCACATACTGCACTCGCTCTATGGTGATATCGTGTGTGCTCCGCCCTCGTATGGCGACTTCCACTTCATCGCCGTCAATTTTATAGCCAAGTATGCGCCCCGCCATTGTTTGAAGGACATTTGCAACTAGGGCGGCGTCAAAGCGCTCTGCAACGCTTGGTGCAAGACGATGGCGATGTGTATCCCAATATGGCTGTACATGCCGCAAGAATCGTCTGCGTTCTTTTTCTGAATAGCTGAGCCAGATGTGGGCAGTTACGGGCCTCAGAAGTGCCAAACCTTCGCGCCAGTCATGCCCACGCGCCGCAAGATTGTTGCAGTATTCCCGAAGCCGGCGCAACTGCTTACGAACCGTCGTTGCGTCACCCCAGATCACTTGCGCTCCCTGATCTAAAGGCTTCCCTCCAGAAAGCCTATGATACTGTGGCAATAGGCCTCGGCGAGACACCGCAATAATTTTTCGTTGAGAATTCTGGTTGAGTAGAGTCATCGCCACGTCGACTGAGGTCAGCCCCGTGCCCAGTAACATAACAGGCGCGTTAGTCGGGATGCTGTGGATCTTTCCCTGATCCCACGGATCCAGAATATATCGGGTGGTAGCGTAGAAGGTTGGATCTGCAACCCAGGGGCTATTGGAAGGGAAGTGCCCGAGCGCTAGCACTACTTTGTCAACGATCAGAGTCTTGCCACTTTCGAGCGTTACCGCGCAATGAGCGGCTCCGGCAACATCAGCAATGTGCGTAACGTTCTCATAGATGCGTTCGAGCCGGTTGTCAGGAGCACCTGATGACTCAGCCTGCTCGAGCAATGATTCGAGATAGTCGCCATAAATGCTACGAGAGAGGAAAGAAGCCGCTGTGACACCATTGTCGATCCTGGCCGCGAAGCGAAGAAAATGATCCGGATCATCATCGTATGCACTCATGTTCCCTGCAGGGACATTCAACGTATGATCTGGACTTTGGGTCCCATACGCCATCCCCCGCGCAATACGGCCAGAACCGTTAATTAAAATGACGCGCACCCGTCTAGCCTGATTTCTGAGGAGTCTTGCAGCAACTGTTGCACCAGAGTATCCCCCACCAATATTAAGATGTTAAGCATTGCGATCAATATGATTAAGCAACGGATATTGTAGGCGACTACCGGCAATCTATCCATGACAACACTTTGCACCAAACAAGTATGATGACTGGAGTTTGCGCGCTTGCTATGTCATCATGTATGTTGGTCAAAATAGCCGCTGGGCTAGGATAATTAATTGAATACAACGTCCAGGAATGTTGTGTGGCATAGCGCCAACGTCACCCGAGCACGTCGGGAGCAAATCAACCGGCACAAAGCGACCCTCATCTGGTTTACCGGTTTGTCAGGTTCGGGCAAGTCAACTATCGCTCATGCGGTGGAAGAATATCTGCACCAAGCAGACTGTCGTACGTTTGTGCTCGACGGCGACAATGTACGCCATGGATTGTGTGCCGACTTGGGGTTCTCGAATGAAGCCCGTACCGAAAATGTGCGACGGGTAGGCGAAGTGGCCAAGTTGTTTGTTGATGCGGGAGTGATCGTGCTCGCGGCATTTATTTCGCCATTTCGTGCCGATCGTGAACGCGTGCGAAAGCTAGTTGGTGCTGAGGATTTCTTAGAAATCTACTGCGAGTGCACCGTAGAAGTATGCGAACAAAGGGACGTGAAGGGCTTGTACGGTAGGGCGCGCAAGGGCCAAATTGCTGACTTCACAGGAATATCGTCTCCGTATGAAGCACCGCTGTCTCCCGCGTTAGCTCTCCAGACAGGTCAGCTTAGTTTAGGCGACTGCGTTGCCCAAACGATGGGGTTGCTGCGCGCACGTGGAGTTCTGCCGGAAGAGAACGCGAAATGAGCAAGTTAGCGAGGCCCGATATTGAAATATTGCGATGTCTTGCCCGCGAGGCAGGCAGAGCAATTATGTCGATTTATGGGGGCGGGTTCAGCGTGACTGAAAAGTATGATCAATCGCCAGTGACGGACGCTGATTTAGTCGCTGACCGAATCATTTGTTCTGGGCTCGCGACTGCATTTCCCAACATACCAATTATTTCGGAAGAATCCATATCCTCGGGTGTAGAGTTCGATCGTTTTTTCCTCGTTGATCCACTGGATGGGACAAAGGAATTTATCAAACGTAATGGTGAATTCACAGTCAATATCGCGTTTGTCGAGGATTCTATTCCAGTTCTCGGCGTAGTGTATGCGCCCGCGCTCGATGAGATGTACTACGGTGAAGTGGGATTGGGATCATGGAAGGAGTGTGAGGCTGGCTGCGTCGCTCTCCAGCTTCAAGAAGATAACATTACGCCGCCGCTGCGCGTCATAGCAAGCCGATCGCATCACTGCGAGCAACTAACGCGTTGGCTGGAAGACCTATCATGCGAGTACGAGTTTGTTCCTGCAGGAAGCTCTCTGAAGTTTTGCCGGATCGCAGAAGGGCGAGCTGACATTTATCCTAGATTTCAACCCACAAGTCAGTGGGACACAGCCGCGGGCCAATGTGTTTTGGAGCAAGCGGGCGGGACTGTAACTGAGATTTCCGGTAAACGCTTGGTATACGGAATACAACGCCCCTTACTTAATCCAGCTTTCATTGCAACTAATAAGTGTTTTTCTGGGTACGCCGTAAGTCATCGGGGAAGTTCTTCTGTCGATTAGAAATGCGGTAAGTTTTACTATATTTATAATAAAGTCAATATAATTTTTAACATCAGAATTTATGAACGCTCAATACCTCACCCCAGACCGCTATTTTCAGTTTCTGGAAAATGTCTTAGATGCCCGCCGCCGGCTGGAGATCGAGGAGGCGGCCAATCGCCAAGAGGTTATCATTCGAATCGCTGAAGGGGATCTGAGTCCAAATATTTTGTTTGATTTGGACTGGTACAGTAGAACTTACGGCACTGATAAAAAAATGGCGATTAGGGATTATCTGATAAATTTTGATACGAGGAACCCATCCCCATATTTCTCTTCGGTATACTATCACGCGAAATACGGCAATGAAATAAAAAATGGGCTTACACCGTTGGAGCACTATTGGAAGATCGGTTTCTCCGAGGGTAAAAACTCGTCGCCCTTCGTTTGGGAACAATGGTACAAAGAAACATACGCGCTTTCTAATGCCACACGTGCTCTCGAACATTTCATCCTTGAGGGAAGCTCGCTCTCGTACAATCCATCGCTATATTTCGACACCGAAAAAGTGTCGAGATCCTTGGATATTCCTTGTCAGCTGGCTTTGTATTATTACATGGCAGATCCGGAGCGATGGTTGGTACCGAGCAACGATGCGTTCGACCCCGAACTTTTCGTTGCTGGCGCCAACTGTGATGATTCGATGCCGGCGATATTTCACTATGAATTGAATAAGCCTTACTGGCGGCTCCCTCTGCACCGCAAGTTTCACGGTGATATCTATCTGAGCCGAAATCCTGATGTACTTGGTTCGGAATTTTCCCCACTCGAACATTTTTTGCGATGCGGTCAATACGAAAGTCGGATTGCATGCTTGCAGCAGGCGGTAGATCAATTGCCCTATCATGATAGAGAATATAATCGATATCTGAGCCAAGTCACGCACCAGCCCAATGTCGGGCTCGCCGATAGGCTGCCGTACAGGCCTTTGATAAGTATATTGGTGCCGCTGTATAAAACTCCGCTGGGATATTTGCGTGAGCTGATCCAGTCGGTCATATCGCAGCAGTACGATAATTGGGAGCTTTGTTTCTCGGCTGCGAACAATTTGCCGCAGGAGACCTTAGATTATTTGGCCGCCTTCTCACAGCCGAACTTCAAGATATTTTATTGCGAAAATGCTCCTGGCATTTCCGAGAATACCAACAATTGCCTACGCATTGCGGCTGGTGAGTTTATAGCCTTACTAGACCACGACGATTTTTTGAACGATGCTGCTCTGTATGAATACGTCAAAATTCTTAACTCTGAAGCGGTGGATCTCTTCTATTGTGACAAAGATTTAGTGACGGATGTTGGTGGGTTAAGAAAAAGCCCCCTTTTTAAGCCAGCATATTCTCCGGAGATTATGCTCTCCGCAAATTATATGACCCACTTCAATCTAATTCGAACTTCGCTGGTTAAGGAGATTGGTGGATGGGACCCAGAAACGGACGGAGCGCAAGATTGGGATATATTCTTACGATGCATGGCGGCGGGCGCCCACGTCAAGCACGTACCTAAAACGCTATATCACTGGCGCGAGGCTCCTACGTCCGTTTCCGGTGGAATTGAGGCGAAGCCATATGCCAAGCGCGGGCAGCTGCGCGCGATTCAAAAGTACCTTGATGCCACAGCATGGTGTGGGGCGAAGGCTCAGCCTGATGAATTAGGTCAGTTCTTCATAGAATGGCCAGAAGGGATCTCTGATGTCGAAATTGTTTGTTATAACACGGAGAGTGGCGTATTTCCTTCATTCATGCGGGGCCGTGGAATTACGGTGACCGCAATACCTGGGCCACTTTTGGTAGATGAGGTAGCGAGAATTGTATCGGACACGGCCTCAAAGTATGTTGTATTTTACGATGCTACGCTGGTCACTGACGACACGCTACTGTCCCAGATCGTCGGGCCGCTAACGAACCCGGATATCGCAGCTGTAACTGGTATCGTGCTCCGGCAAGATCGGCAAACTATTGCAGAAGCCGGTTACGTTTGGGTTGACCAAGTTTTAAAGCCGCTCTTTGCGGGGCAAAGTGATCGTACATTCGGATGGTTCGGTGGCTCGGCGTGGTTCCGAAATGTTAACTTCAGCAGCTTCAGAATATTGGCACTGAGAGTGACGCCAGAATCGCGCGAAGCGATACAGCGCTACTCGGCGATATTTCCTTCTAGTTTGACAGGGCTATCTCGTGCATTGTCGACTACTGGCCGTATCATGGTCAACCCGTATTGCCGTGCTGTTGGTGATATCGCAGTAGTGCCTGAGGCCGCAGCGCTTGTCGGCTTCGAAGATGAAATGTTTACACCGCATCTGAGTATCGATGCGGTCGGGCAGTTCCAGTTTAGAGCTTTACAAAGCAAACCTCAAGCTATCCAAGCATATAGTGCGGAGGCGGCTTATTGGGCCGAACGCTTTGCTGTGGCGAACGTTAATACCCTTGGGGGCAAACCGAAGGGGAAGGTTGGTAAGCGAGCACTATTTTTACTCCCATGCTTTAATAGTCCGTTCTATGGCGGCATATTTACAATTCTCTCGTATGCTGAGCATTTGGCTAAGGGTGGTTTTGACATTGATTTCTATTTCGATGAAAGAATCGATTATGCTCAGATGCGTACATTAATTAGTCGAATAATAGGGCAACATAGTTTTGGTGTGCTTTGTAATACGAATATTGATCGTGGTCTACTCACTCAGAGAAGTTATAAAATAGCGTTTGCTAGCTTGTGGACTACGGCATATCGTTTGGCCGAGCTATCGAATGTGCAGAAGAAGTTTTATTTTGTTCAGGATTTTGAACCTGCTTTCTATTGCGGAGGCACTATCAGTGCCTTGGCTGAAGCAACATACCGCTTGGATTTCATTGGCCTCTGTAACAGTGAGGGAGTCTATCGCCGATTTGTTGAGGCTGGCGGCCGCGGAGTTTATTTCGTTCCCCCTATTGATCGTGTGCGATACACAGATGAGGACCGACCTTCTGTCAATTCAGATATTGTTCGAGTTTTCGCATATGCTCGGCCACACAACCCCAGAAATTGCTTTGAGGTCTTGGTGCCTGCATTAAAGAAAATTAAATCGAAATTTCAAGACAAGGTCCAGATATTGACTGCAGGTGCGGACTGGGCGCCTATCGAATATGGCCTAGAAGACGTTGTCGAGCACATGGGCATGCTCAGTCTCCCCGAGTGCGCTGCGCTCTATAAAACAGTCGACATTGGTATATCCTTTATGGCTTCTCCCCACCCGTCCTACCCACCATTGGAGATGATGGCAAGTGGCGTGGCAGTTTGCGCAAATTTCAATGCCGCGAATCTGTGGCTATATGAGCCGGGCGAGAATTCAATCTTGTTCGAAGCGAACGTTCAGTCCGTCGTTGATGCCATTAGTGGCCTGATAATTTCGGACACGCGCAGGCATGCGATAGCAAGTCAGGCGGTGGCGAGTATACGACGAAAGCTTCCATCTTGGGCGGAAGTGTTTGCAGAGCTAGACCGAGTAGTGTTGGCAGCTTAGTAGAATTGCATCGTGGAAATAGTTTCACAGTTCGGCAAAAAAGTATGTAAGATGCATGCTCTTAGTCTATTCCTGTAATGTAACGCAGCTGAAGAATGATGGATTGCTTAGTTCACTGTCCTGTAGAGCCTCATAGTCGACACGTTTATCTGATACGCGGCGGTGTAAGACGCGCCGTTCTGGATGTGGAAGCCATTAGTTCTTTGGGACTGAGAGTGCCGGACGACGTGATCCAGGTGCAGGAGCGCCTTTTCATGGCCATCCCGCTAGGAGCTCCGATATCTAGGACTTGGGGCGCGGATGAGGTGGCGAATCCGACAAGGAACAGTGCACTCGAGATGAGAGAAATTCTTGGTTCGCAGTGCAGTGGAGTCGGGCTTGAGTTCGGTGCGGGGTCATCACCGTTCCCTCTTGCATTGAACGCATATCCAGTGTATTTGGACATTAAGTCTTCAGCTCAACTGCATCAAACATTGTATCCTGGGCAGTCGGGTGCGAATCTTGTCCACAGCGCATTTGATATGGCAATTGAAAAACTGCAGGACTGGCCAGAGAACTCGCTGGATTTCGTTGTCGCCTGCCACGTCATAGAACATACCTATAATCCGCTGGGAGTACTGCTGGGAGCGTACAAGGCGCTGCGGCGCGGAGGCCGTCTAGTGCTTACGGTGCCTGATAAAGAGCGCACTTTTGACAGGGAACGACAGATTACATCATTCGAGCATGTAACAGCTGATTTTCGGCGGCGCAGTAAATCTCGCGATTTAGAGCACTATTATGATTATGGTAAGAATGTTTTAGCCCTGGATCACGCTGCATCGGTTCAATATGCGAAAGAGGGGTGCGCCTCTGGCGCCGATATACATTACCATGTATGGGACTTTGTCTCATTTGGAGAGATGATCGATAAAGCTGAGGAACTCATCGGCTTCAAATGGTCCGAAAAAAAAGGCATTCCGACGCTGCCAGATGACGGCGCTGGGAATAATATTGAATTTTATTATAGTCTTGTTAAATGAGTGATAATTTTCTAGCGCCTGTTATTAACGGAATTGCACGCGCGCGCGTGGTCGAACCCTTCTTTTTTGATACATTGCTGAAATATGAGGGGGTGGGGCTCGTTTATCGAGCAATTCCCAAGAATGCCTGCTCTTCGTTGAAGTACACGTTTGCACTCCTGGAGAAAGGCATGACAGTGGACGAAGATCCACAGGCCGTTGAAAATAGGTTCTTCACGCACTCTGCTTTTGCAAAGGGACAGAGTAAGTCTCTAATTTGTCTTCGTGATCCACTTTCCCGGGCATTGTCGGGATTTCTCGATAAGATATGTAACCTCGATGAGGATTTCTCCGTAGTTGCCGCGCGAGATATATGTAATACGTTAGGACTTGAACAAGCGATCGAAAATATTACTTTCGAACAGTTTTGCGTCTATCTTTCTGTCCGTCCTAGCTCAACGCTCGATATACATTGGCGGCCACAAACAGACTTCCATATATTTCCGTTTTTTGACAATGTGATTTTTTTTGAGTCCATTGGAAAGGAACTTGCATTGCTAACGGATTACGGTTACTGCAAGGTTGAGGTTTTGCGCTACAAGAAACGTGATGCATTCAATAAGAAAAAACTTCAGATTGAGGGCGCGTCAGGGCTTGCTTGTCACAAGATAGGCGCTTTAGGAGATATTGGCTATCTGCCAGACTTTGACTCATTCTATAATGATAATTTAGCCGATATAATTTTTCGACGGTTCCAAGATGACTTTTTACTTTACGCTGCTTACGCGAAGGAAAGAAATCATGTGCTACCGGAAAGCTGGAAAAGATTCGGTCTTGATGATAGGGTTGAGGCGCTTCTAGGGCGAGGAGCATCTTCATCACGCCAATAGATTCTTGATTAGCTTTATTTGTGCGGAGACCGTTTCCGTGAGTGATAACGCGCCCGCATTTGCATGTTTAACTCGATGAGAATCTTCTCTGCTCAGTTGATAGATGACCTTTTTTGATAGGGCTTCGTGATCAAAAAAGTTGGTTAATTCAAGGTTGTCGTAATGAGCAAATTCTCGTACTGGCGCAGTGTCGGATGCAATTACGTGGACCCCGCTTAGTACAGCCTCTAACATAGACCAAGACAACACAAAAGGTGTTGTCAAATAAGTGTGGACACGGCTAATGCTGAGCAATTTACAGTAATCGCTACCTGCAATTTTACCGAGAAAATGTATCCGGTTCAGGTCAGTATGCGCAGCTATCTCGTTCAAGAGTTCTTGCCTCCAGGTGCCTGCCACCGGTGAGGCGCCATAGCTGACCTCGTCGCCTCCCACTATAACTGCCTGCGCATGCGGTCGCTGTCTCAGAATATTCGGCAATGCACGCATGAATGTGTGAAACCCCCGAACAGGTTCTAGGTTTCTCGCGACGTAAGTGAACACCTCGTCCCCCACTGCAATCTGATGTTCTTTATCGAGACGGCGCCAACGCAACGATGCTGCGGGTTGATACGTGAGTCTTTCTGTATCAATGCCCTCATGGATTACTTCGATCTTACTGCGTGCCCACTCGGGATACGTAGAACGTTGCCAGACAGTCGGACTGATCGCGGCATCGGCGATTTGCAGGCTTAGCAGGTTCGTCGTATTTTTAAGGCGCAACTTCGCTTTTTGCTGGAAGCTTAAAGGTGGATCTTCCGGATCAAAACCCACATCTTGTCCTTCCAACGCATAAAAATATTCGCAATATATGACAATTCTCGCGTTTGGGAATACGTCCTTTATGAGTAAGGCTTCCCCCCAGCCCGGATGGGCAACGATGATGTCGGGCTCGAAGCCTCCCTGTTTCAGCTGAAACGCCGCCGAGGCACAAGCTTCTGCCCGGAGTACATGGCTTTCCTGTTCCCGTAACAGCGGGTGAGTGGAAGACTCGGCTGGGCGCAATAGGCTATAGCGACGAAACTCGACTCCCTTTGGTACCGGCCTGTCATTCATCCCGAGTGCCACTACGCGATTTCGCGAGTCTTTAGCGAGGGCTGCAGCCAAGTGAATGAACTGACCGGGAAAATTTTGATGGATGAACAGAATCTTCATTGCAGCACCGACGCCAGTTCCTGGTATATGCGCAAATCTGTTTCCGGCATTGTGGCGATTGCCCACAGATCCCAGTGACGTCCCTCGTGTACGCGCACTTCCGCGAAGCCCGCGTCGACCAGCGCCTGGCCAAGGGTACGGGCGCTGAAGCCTGTACGGTGTGCCATGTACTCATTACCGCGCTCTATTGCGGCCTGATGGCCAAAGACGACATCAAGCGCACTGATTGCTCCCGCCGGTGCGTTATACAAGGGCTGCTCCAATTCATCATTGGCAATATGGCGTGCGACTGCGCGAAGGTCCGGCACCGTGATCACAGCAAAGCCATCGCTGCTGAGCACGCGCCGGAACTCTTCAAGTGCCTGAGGCACTTCGAAAGAATTCAGGTGTTCGAGATTGTGCGATGACCAGATTGCGTTCACGCTGCTGTCCTGCACTGCGGCCAGATCGGTAATGCTGCCGGTCAGATCGGGCTTAACCTTGGCATCGATGTCGTAGCGCAGCTCCTTCCAGCCCGAGTGGAAGTAGGCGGGCAGGTTGCGGACCGTTTTGGTGCCGCAGCCAACGTGTAGCAGGCGGCGAAGTGCAGTGGGTGTAATGCTCATTTATTTTCTTCGGTGACGAGGGCACCGGTGCGCGGCAAGCGCGAACGCGGTGGCAGGGCAAGGCCGCCGAACGCATGGCTGTTCGGATCGAGGTTAAGGCTGGGATGGTAGGCTGGGTCACGCATCAGCACGGCGCCCCACCGCTGGCGCAGCTGTTCGATCTCGCGTTGCGAGCGCGCGCGTTTTTGGGGCGTGTCTTCATGGCCGCGGCTGGCCGATTCGGCATGCAGCAGTTTTGCGTGCGGCGTCCACACGATGGCTTTACCGGCGGCGCGGATCTTGAGGCACAGGTCGACGTCGTTGAAGGCGACCGGGAAGGCTGCGGCATCCATGCCGTCCACCGCTTCGAAGTCGCTCTTGCGCAGGAACAGGCAGGCCGCGGTCACACCGCTGACTTGCTGCGCCAGCTGGTTGCGGCCATGGTCGCCCCAGTCGGCGTCGGCCAGGCGGTTGCCGAAATGGCCCGCAACATTGCCCACACCGAGCAGAATGCCGCCGTGCTGCACCATGCCATTTGGCCACAGCAGTTTGGCGCCCACGGCGCCTACGTTCGGGCGCATCAGCTGCGCGATGATTTCGTCGAGCCAGCCCTCGTGCAGGGCTTCGATGTCGTTGTTGATCAGGCCGATGATTTCGCCGGTCGCTGCCGCGACGGCACGGTTGTTCAGGTCGGCATAATTGAAAGGGCCTGGCATTGTCAGCACACGCACACCCTCAGCCGACAGCTCGGCGAAGTAGTTCAGGGTCGCCGGTTCTACCGAGCCGTTATCCACCACGATGATTTCCAGCTGTGGCCAATCTGTGTACTGGCGAATGCTGCTGATGCAGCGTTCCAGCAGCGTCGCATGGTCCCGGGTCGGGATGATCAGGCTGACGCTCAGCTCCTTTGTCGTGTGTTCAGGTGCCGTCTGCACGCGGCGGGCAGCTTCACAGCCTTGCGCAGGACGCACAGGAAGAAGCTTGCCGCCCGGCTCGACATAAGCCAGTGCGGCAGCCGCCGCCGCATCGCGTATGGCGCGCTCTTCTGCTGTGAGGGACGAGCGGTATTGGTATAGCACACGGGGAATGTGGACGATCGCAGCTGTCTCCTGCCAGTGCGTAGCAAGCACCTGCCATGCGAACGCGGCGGGTGTAACCATACCAGCATCGGTGACGGCACTTGAGCGCACCACCATCAGCTCCAGCGGGTAGTCGCTGGCCAAGGCGTAATCGGGGTTCCATGCGGGCTTGAACCAGGGGACTCCGGCAAACTCGCTGTCCGTATAAGCGATTTGCGTTCCGCTGGCTGCGAACGCTTCGTGAACGTAGGCGAGTGCGTGCGGCGCCAGCGTATCGCCCGCGCGAATGCAGGCGATAAGGTCGGTACCCGCCGCAAGAGCGGCCGCAAGCAATGCCGGGAATGGCGCACCGTCAAACACTTTCACGGCGCCGGGAGCGTCACGCAGGCTGGCACGGCTCATTTCCGTGTCGCCGGAACCAGTGATGATCACGGCGGTGCTGAGCGCGGGGGCAGGCCTTTCCGGTGCGGTATCGAATGCACGCGACCAGACGGCGTAGTCCTGCATGCCGAGGCTGCGTGGCACGTAGCGTTCGTAGACATCGGCAATGCGGTGCAGCAGGCTGTCCGGCGCGCCGGGAACCAGTTTCCGGAGTCCACTCAGGCCGCAGCAAACAGTCAGGGGACTGCCGTTCAACTCGTGCCCGTCGCCATCGATGACGCGAATGCGGTGTAGTTCTCCATCGGCCAGCCGGGCAGGGAGCGCGAGATCGAAGCCATGCGGTCCATCGACGTAAGAGCGCGCGAAAGGATGCAGGACGTTGGCCTGGCACTCCGCCACCAGCTCGTGGCCGATCAATGCACGCACCGTCAATGTACGGTTCGGGGTGGCCAGATCGACCGCCCAGCCGTGCAGCCGCAGGCCTCCGTCGTTGAAAACCGTGCTGCTGGCCGCGACCGGGGGCTTCGCCGCTGCACCGCCGACCAGATGGCCATCCAGTGCCGCGCCGGTGTTGGCTACACGTGCGGTCAGGATTGCGCCTTCCGGCAATTCCAGATTGTCGAGGTCGGCGATAAAGCCGTGGCAGCTGTCCGTGTTCGCGCCAAGGGCGGCAAATGCCTCGTTCAGATCGCTGCGCGCCGTATCCGCGATCACGGAGCGTACCGTTTCGCCGTTCAGGCATAGTTCAACGACAACACGTGCATTGGGCTGATGCGTGTCGAGCGCCCAGCCAAATACGAATTTATCGTGGATGCCCTCCAGGGTGCCGTGCCAGCGATGCACTTCGGGTGCGAAAGATTTACTGTTCATCGTTCAGATACGGGAAACGCTCAGGCTGCCAGGCCGGATGGATTGCTTGTTACCCAGTCAGCGAGCCACGTAGCCGCATTGAACTCGTCGGAAAGCATGATCACGGGTGCCGTGGCGGGTGTGCCTTCCGGCTCCTCGGCCAGCACGATAGCGCTGCCCGACAAGTCGAGCAATTGCTGGTCGTCGAGCAGGACTTTTGCATCGGAGCGTATAGCCGGCACACCATCCACAACGCCAGTATGCCAGAGCATCTCGCTGACATCGCCAATAACCAGCATGCGCAGTCGCAATTGTGGTTGGCTGGCAATGGCGCGTGCCAATTGCAGTATCTTGCCCGCGTAGCGCGAACCGGATAAGTGATTCCAGACGGCGATGCGTTGGGTGGCGCCGGGCAGGGAGCCCGTCATGGAGACGACCTCCACAGGACGGGGCGTTGCTGGAAGGCCGTCAGCGCCAAGCCCGGATGCCAGCGCCGCGCGCAAGGCTTGCCGTGCGCTGCGCAGCGGATCCTCGCGCTTGAAGCGTGTGTATTCTTTCTGATAGCCGGGATAGCGCGTGTTGATGACCGTGCGGTTCTGCGCCACGCGCAGGGTTTTTTCGGCGCCGAAGGACACGGTGCCCGCGTGGCCGATGAACACGCCCACGGCGGCCAGATGGCGCCAGCCGGCGGCGCGGGCGCGCATGCACCAGTCCACTTCTTCGTTGTAGCCGCGCACCATGCCGGCGCCGTCCAGCATGCCGACCTGGTCCAGCACGCTGCGGCGGATCAGCATGGCGAAGCCGCAGCAGGAGGGCAGTTCCACGTCCGCTGTCTGGCCCTTGGCGCGTAGTGCGGCGGCGGCCTGGTCGAGCTGGGCCAACTGCGCAGCGTCCGGTGCTGGCGCGGCTTGGGCGATGGTGGGGAAGCTGGTGATCTCGCCGTTGTTCGACCAGGGCGACACGGAAGCGATATCCGGCGCGCTGTATAGTGACTTGCCGAGGCGGTCAATCCAGTCGCCGTGTACCAGGGTGTCGGCGTTCAGCAGCAGCACGTCGTGCTGCGGGTTCTGGCGCAGGCCGCGGTTCACGGCTTCAATGAAGCCGAGGTTGCGCGGGTTGCGCAGCAGCGTGATCTTGCGGCCGGCGGCCAGCGTGTCCAGCCAGGCGGACAGGGCCGGTTCCGGGCCGGCGTCGTCGATCACGACGATCTTCGCCGCCGTGCGGTTGCGCGGCAGGCTGGCCAGCACGCTGCCGATGCAGGCCTGCACCAGCGCGATGTCGCGGTAGACGGGAATCACGATGGACACGGCAGGGCGCTTGCCTCGCAGCGCCTTGTGCTCCGCTGGCGCTACCAGCGCAGGCAGTGGATAGAAGGCGAGCGGCGAGCCGGGCAGCAACTGCGGCGCGGCGCCGTCTTGCGCCAGTGCGAGCGACCACACGCCTTGCGCGTAGGGGCAGGGCAGGCGGAAGCGCTGGCCGTTGGCCGGCACCGTGTATTGCCACTGTTTCGTTTCGTCCGACAGCAGCAGCTGCACTTGCGCTGCGCCGGCAAAGCTGAAGACCATGCCTTCGATGGCGTCGCCCTGCTTCCAGCAGGCGCCGGTGAGCGTCACGCCGGCCTCGCGCAGCAGCGGCAGCAGGCTGGCGTGCTGGCCGTTCGCGCAGCGCGCGGGCAGGAAAGCGGGGCCGAGCGATGCCGCTTCGGCCTGCGCGCCATCGCGCAGCCAGTGCTGCAGCAGCTGGTCCTGCAGCATGGGGTTTTCGGCGTCGGCCTGCCAGGCGGCTTGCCAGGCGCGCGACGCGAGTTCGGGTCTGGCCGTCTGCAGGATATGGGCCCGCAAAATGGCCGGAATACTTTTCAGGGGATAGCGGCGGCACACATACTCGGCCCCGATCAGGGCGTCGGCGTAATGGCCGGCCTGATAGGCTTCAAGTGCGCGCGCGAGAATTGCGTCGTCCCGCTTGCGGGGCGAACACAAAGATAGAAAAAAGGGGGCAGGGCCCCCTTTCAGATGCTGCATGCAGAACCTTAAACGATGTCGGTAACGATGGTGATCGAGCCTACAACCGTTGCTTCGCCGTTTTCTGCGTGGTTAGCCGCTGCTTCAGCAAATGCTGCTGCAACTTGAGCACGGGTTGCGCCGTGTTCGAGGCTGTTCACCCAGTAGCTTGCGCCATCGGTGTCGCCAGCGCGGCCCAGGGCGTTGGTGTACAGGTTAGCGACGAAGTCGGCGTTGCTGACGTTGTCGTTGGTGTACTCCGCTGCTTTCAGGAAGCCGTCGGCAATCGCTGCCAGCGAGGTGCCCTTGTTCGCCAGGGCGAACCAGTATTCCAGACCGCCGAAGTCCGCATCGCGGCCCAGCAGTGCTTCATACAGGTGGGCAACAGCTGCTTCTTTCTCGTTCTTCGCGAACACCAGTGCGTCGTAGTTGTCCAGTTGGACGTACTGCACCTTGGTCACGTCGATGTCCTGGCCGGTGGTGGCGTTCGACACTACGGCATGGCCGCTATCAACGGTCACGGTGTAGTCGCTGTCAGCGCCGGTCAGTTGAACGATGGTGTGGCCGCCGCCGGTTACGGTGCTGTCGCCTTCGGCTGCAACCACGGTGTCGTAGCCGTGGCCGGCAACGATGGTGTCGCCGTCATTGGCGGTCACGTGGGTGTTTTTCGCGTCCACAATGGTGATCTTGTCGGCCTGTGCGGTCGTGACGATCACGCGCTGCACGCCGGTGCTGCCCGCGCCTTGCGGTGCGCTTGGGTTAGGTTCGCCCACAGCGATGCCGCTTACCACGGTGTCGTTCGGGTTACCAACGGTAAGGTTGGCCGAACCGGTGCCGCCCAGGATGATGGTGCTGGCGCCGCCGGTCACGTTCAGTGCGGTGTCGGTGCCGGTTACCTGGACAAAGCCCACTTCGGTGTCGGCAGCGAAGGTCACGTTGCCGTTGGCAGCGATGGCCGGTGCGTTATCGACCTTGATGGTGGAATCGCCGGAGTTGGTGCTCAGCGCCAGGATCTTGCTGATCGTGTCATCGGTGAACACTGCAGTCGACGAGCTCTGCAGGGCAGTCGCGACTGTTGTGGTATCGGAATCGTACATTATTACCCCTTTCTAGTTTCAAAAAGCCGGCATCGCAATCAACCGCGCTGCCGGCGCCTTACACAGGTACTGCTTTCCCTGCTACTTTTTACCCCGCGACTTGCTCTTTGCTTTCGCTGGAGCTTTGGCGGGTGCTTTAAATACGGTGGTGCGTGGCGATGGGTCCCATGCGGAGGGAGCCGCGCCGGTGGCCGGCACAGCGCGCAGGCGCAGTGCCGTCAGGTGTTCCAGGCCGCTGGGGCCGGCCAGCGTCATGCCGGTAACCACGGGCATGTCGTAACCGCCGGAGAAGTGCGCCATGCCGTCCAGCTGGTATTTGCCCGCATTGGGGCCAATCAGCGAGAAGGTCACTTCGGTAATGCGGCGCGCCTTGCCGCGGGTGCCGACGAATTTGCCGGAGTGACCTTCTCGCGACTTGCCCGCGTTTTCCACGCTGATGCTGTAGGCCAGGTCCACGCCTTCCGGCTTGTCCGGCCACATGATCTGGAAGCCTTCGATGCGGCGGCCGGCTGCCGGGTCGCCCAGAGTGCTGCCTTCGGGCGCCACCAGGTCGCCACTCACTTCCAGATGGCCGATGATGGAGATGCCGTGCGGGCCGATCTTGATCGGCACGCGGGCCGCGGCCGGCGCCGCCGTGGGAGCAGGTGTTGGCGCCGGCACCGCTGCTGCCGGCGTGGCCGCTTTGGCTGCCGGGGCCGGCAGTGCGGTGCCGAGGGCAATCTGGTCCAGGCGCAGGGCCGGGATGGCGTCGCCAGCCTTGGCCACGTAGGCGCTCACCAGCAGCTCGACCGAGCCGCCGGTAATGGACACAACGATGCAATCGGCCGCAGAGCGCAGCACGGCGCCATGGGTGCCGGGCGTGGCGAGCTGTTCCAGCTTGCCATCGTGCACCGGGCTGCCAGGCGCGCGCCCAATGCCGAGAGGGGCCAGCCCGTTGCCGGGGTGGCGCAGTATATACATGCCCGGCCGGAGTATTACGGTCGAACTGCTGATTTGTGACATTTTGTGAGTTTTGGCTACGCCGTTTTATTTAAAGCCCGGCGATTAAATAATTGATTGTTTTTCTTTCGGCAACAGACTGAACTGTAGCATGCCGCCCAGCTAACAGGCAACGTCACCAAGGTGTTAAATTTTCGTTTTTTTGTATTTGTGTCGGCTATGTGTCATCAATACGGGCAGTCTTATTAAATATAAGAAAACATAATTGTTTCCTTAATAAATTAATCATTACAATTGGAGATAATTGCTGTAGAGAAATTTTGAATAGGCGAGGAAAGTTCCTTCTTCTCGCCGGATGCCGTTAGCTCTGCTGGCCTGACAATGTCTGCTACATCAACAGGAGTGGCAGATGGCCGACGACAGCGACGCAGAAAAGACAGAAGCCGCGTCACCGAGGCGCCTCGAGCAGGCGCGTGAGGAAGGCGACGTTCCCCGAAGCCGGGAAGTGGCCACGTTTACCGTGCTGATGGCGGCGGGCGCCGGCCTGTGGATGACCGGTTCGGGCCTGGTGCGCCAGCTGAGCGCCACCGTGGTGTCCGGCCTTTCGCTCACCCGCGAGCAGGTGTTCCAGCCCGACGTGCTGATTCACCGCATCGTCATGGACCTGGTGCAGGTGCTGATCGCCTGCCTGCCGCTGGGCGTGGCGGTGATGGTGGTGGCGCTGGCGTCGCCCCTGCTGGTGGGCGGCTGGCTGTTCAGCTCCAAGGCCTTTACCCCCAATTTCGGCAAGCTGAACCCGATTAACGGTATCAGCAACCTGTTCTCCAAGAATTCCCTGGTTGAGCTGATCAAGGCCATCGCCAAGACGGTGGTGGTGGCAGCGGTGGCCTATATGGTCTTCCTGCGCTACAAGGAGGCGATTTTCGGCCTCGCCAACGAGCCTCCACGCGAGGCTTTTGCGCATTTGCTGGACATGATGGCCATGAGTTTCCTGTTCCTGGTGGGTTCGCTGGGCTTTATCGCCGCCATCGACGCGCCGTACCAGATGTGGCATTACGCGAACAAGCTGAAGATGACGCGCCAGGAGCTGATCCAGGAATCCAAGGAATCGGACGGCAATCCTCAGATCAAGGGCAAGATCCGCCAGATGCAGCGCGAAATGGCCAAGCGCCGCATGATGGCCGACGTGCCCACGGCCGACGTGGTGGTCACCAACCCAACCCACTATGCGGTGGCGCTGAAATACGCGGAAGGGTCGCGCGGCGCGCCGAAGGTGGTGGCCAAGGGTACCGACGAAGTGGCGGCCAAGATCCGCGAGCTGGCCAAGGAGCACAAGGTGGCCATCCTGGAAGCGCCGGCCCTGGCCCGTGCGCTGCACAAGCACACCGACATCGGCGACGAGATTCCGGCCCGCCTGTATGCGGCCGTGGCCGAAGTGCTGGCCTATGTCTACCAGCTGCGCGCCTACCGTCCGGGCGGCCATTATCCGGACCGTCCGACCAAACTGGACGTGCCGGCCGATATGGACCCGAACAATCCGGCCTCGCACACCAAACACTGATAACAAAAGACTCACCAAGGGAAGCTGAATCATGAACAGCCTGAAAATGCCGGCCTGGATGCCGAATATGAGTGGAGCGGCGGGCCGCAGCCTGGCGGCGCCTGTCCTCATCATCATGCTGCTGGCGATGATGATCCTGCCGCTGCCGGCCTTCGTGCTGGACCTGTTCTTCAGCTTCAATATCGCGCTATCCATCGTGGTGCTGCTCACCAGCCTGTACACCGTGAAGCCGCTGGACTTCATGGCTTTCCCAACCGTGCTGCTGCTGTCCACCATGCTGCGCCTGGCGCTGAACGTGGCCTCCACCCGCGTGGTGCTGACCGAGGGCCATACCGGCCCGGACGCCGCCGGTAAAGTGATCGAGGCCTTTGGCCACTTCCTGATCGGCGGTAACTACACGGTCGGTATCGTGGTCTTCATCATCCTCACCATCATCAACTTCGTGGTGGTCACCAAGGGTGCGGGCCGTATCGCCGAGGTGGGCGCGCGTTTCGCCCTGGACGCCATGCCAGGCAAGCAGATGGCGATCGACGCCGACCTGAATGCCGGCCTGATCGGCGAAGCGGATGCGCGCAAGCGCCGCAACGAGGTATCGCAGGAAGCCGAGTTCTACGGCGCCATGGACGGTGCCTCCAAATACGTGCGCGGCGACGCGGTGGCCGGTATCCTGGTTACCGTGATCAATATCGTGGGCGGCCTGCTGGTGGGCCTGATCCAGCACGATATGCCCTTCGCGGAAGCCATCAAGAACTACACGCTGCTGGCCATCGGTGACGGCCTGGTGGCGCAGATTCCATCGCTGGTGATTTCGATCGCGGCCGGTATCGTGGTGTCGCGCGTGGCATCGGATTCCGACATCGGCACCCAGGTGATCGGCCAGCTGTTCGAGAAACCGCAGGTCATGTACATCACGGCCGGCATCATCGGCGGCATGGGCCTGATTCCGGGCATGCCGAACCTGGTGTTCCTGCTGCTGGGCGGCGGCATGGCAGGCATTGGCTACCTGATGTCCAAGCGCATCAAGGAGAAGGAAGAGCTGGCGGCCTCACCGCAGGGCCAGGCGGCTGCCGCGGCGGCGGCCGGTGGCGGCGCCGCGGCCCCGGCGGAATCGGAAGAGGCTACCTGGCAGGACGTGATGGCCGTCGACACCCTGGGCCTGGAAGTGGGCTACCGCCTGATTCCGCTGGTCGACAAGACGCAGGGCGGCGAGCTGCTCAAGCGCATCAAGGGCATCCGCAAGAAGTTCGCGCAGGAAGTGGGCTTCCTGGCGCCGCCGGTACATATCCGCGACAACCTGGAGCTCAAGCCATCGGCCTACCGCATCACGCTCAAGGGCGTGGAAGTGGGCGCGGGCGAAGCCTTCAACGGCCAGTTCCTGGCCATCAATCCGGGCATGGCCAGCGGCACGCTGCCGGGCCTGGCCACCACCGATCCCGCCTTCGGTCTGCCGGCCGTGTGGATCGATGCCGGCATGCGCGACCAGGCGCAGGGCATGGGCTATACGGTGGTGGATGCGGGCACCGTGGTAGCCACCCACCTGAACCACCTGATCACCACGCACGCTTCCGAGCTGCTGGGCCGGGGCGAGGTGCAGGCGCTGCTGGACCACCTGGGCAAGGAGTCGCCGAAGCTGGTGGAAGACCTGGTGCCGAAGATGATTTCGCTGTCGGCGCTGCAGAAAGTGCTGCAGAACCTGCTGCAGGAAGGCGTGCATATCCGCGATATGCGTTCCATCATCGAATCGCTGGCCGAGCATACCGCGCACACGCAGGATCCGAACGAGCTCACGGCGCTGGTGCGCGTGGCGCTGGGCCGGGCCATTGTGCAGCAGCTCTTCCCCGGCAGCGGCGAGCTGTCCGTGATGACCCTGGACAACCGCCTGGAACGCCTGCTGATGCAGGCGCTGCAAACCAGCGGCGGCGAGGGCATCGAGCCGGGCCTGGCGGACAGCATCGCGCAGCAGGCGCAGCAGGCTGCCGCGCAGCAGGAAGCGCTGGGCGTGACGCCGGTGCTGCTGGTGCCGGGCCCGCTGCGCGCCTTGCTGTCGCGCTTCCTGCGCCGCGCGCTGCCGCAGCTCAAGGTCCTGTCGCACAACGAGATTCCTGAAACCAAGACTATCCGCGTGACCGCGCTGGTCGGCAACCCGGCCTAAGACGCCCTGATACCCGAGCCCGCCGGATGGCCGAGCCCGTGTCCACCTTGGTGCCTGACCGTAAGGTGGACACGGGCTCGGCCATTCGTGCCTGACAGTGGTGCCTGACCCCATGGTGGCAGTGGGGGCAATGGCCATTCCTTGCGCCAGCCGGTCGCGCACTATGCATCTCATGGCTAGACTGGCCGAATGGCCGACGACTACGATACGCCGTGGAAGGACGCGCTGACGCGTTATTTCCCGGACTTCCTGCACTTCTACTTCCCGGCAGCACATGCTGCCATCGACTGGTCGCGTCCACACGCCTTTCTCGATGTAGAACTGGCGGCGCTGGCGCACGACAGCGCCCTCGGCTGCCGCATCGCGGACAAGCTGGTGCAAGTCCACACACTGGCAGCTGGGGAACAGTGGGTGCTGGTGCATATTGAAGTGCAGGCGCAGCGCGATCCGGCACTGGCGGAGCGTATCTTTACCTACAACTACCGTACCTTCGACCGCTACCGGCGCCCCGTGGCCAGCCTTGTGGTCCTGGCCGATAGCATGTCGCGATGGCGGCCGGATCAATTCGGCTACGCCTTGCTGGGCAGTGCGATGCGCTTCGACTTCGCGGTCGCAAAGCTGCTCGACTATACGGAAGACGAGCTCGTCGGAAGTAACAATCCCTTCGCCATCGTCACGCTCGCACATCAGCAGACTGCGAGAACCCGCCATGCTGCAGAGGCACGGGCAGCGGCCAAGTGGCGCTTGACAAAGCTGCTGTTTAAACAAAACTGGAACAGGGAACGCATACATGATTTGTTTCTTGTAGTTGATTGGTTAATGGCGCTTCCTCCAGCGATGGAAAAGTTGTTCTGGGATCGTGTTGGGGCATACGCGAAGGAGAAAAACATGGCTTGGATTTCTAATGGTGAGCGTTTTGGCATGGAAGCCGGCTTGAAGGAAGGGCTGAAGATTGGCCGCGAGCAAGGGAGAAAGGAAGGCCGGGAAGAAGGGCGGGAAGAAGGCAGGGAAGAAGGCAGGAGGCAGGCAGCCAGCTTAGTCGCCGCGTTGCTGCAGGGCCGTTTTGGCCCCTTGCCTGTCACCACGCAGGAACGGCTGCGCAATGCGTCAGTCGAGCAACTCTCAGCCTGGGCCGAAAAATTCGTGTATTCGCAGACGCTGGAGGACGTGTTCCGCTGACCAATGGGGAAAAGCAGGGCATTTCCCGGCCTGTTCCTCAGATGCTTTCTCCTGTGCATCGTCAATAATTTCACCATCAGAGTGAAACCGCGTCCAGAACAGGAGCAGCAGCATGAACGTCAAAAAATTTACCGCGCCCACGTCGCGTGAGGCGCTGCGCAAAGTGCGCGAAGCCCTCGGCCCGGATGCGGTGATCTTGTCGAACCGTCCAATGGATGGCGTGGTGGAAATCCTCGCGCTGGCCAACGACGATGCTGCTTCGCTGGCCAGCCCGGCCGCCGATTCGCCGATGGCCGCGCCGCAGCCGCAACTGGACCTGGACGATGCGCCGATGGCGGCCCCAGCCACCCGCGCCAGCATCACCCAGGCCTACGACGAAGCGATGGCGGCCCGCCTCAACGCACCGTTGAATATTCCGCAACTGGCTCCGCTGCCCCGTCCGGCCGCACCGGCCCGCGCCGTGGCGCCGGCCCGTCCTGCCGCGCCACGCGTTGCCGCACCGGTGCCGCCCGCAATGGACATGGACCGCATCTCGGCCATGGTGACGGAAGCCGTCAACGCCGCCAAGGTCAATGCCGCCGCCGAAATGAGCACCATGATGAGCGAGCTGCGCGCCATGCGCGGCATGATGGAAACGCAGCTGGCCGAACTGTCCTGGGGTTCCACCCAGCAGCGCGAACCGAACAAGACCGCCGTGCTGCGCGAAATGCTGGCCGCCGGTTTCTCCGCCACCCTGTCGCGCTACCTGCTGGACAAGCTGCCGCAGGGCCGCAGCGCCGCTGACAGCCGCGACTGGATCCGCACCGTGCTGACCCGTAACCTGAGCGCCCTCGGCAACGAAGACGCGCTGCTGGAGCAGGGCGGCGTGTTCGCCCTGGTCGGCCCCACCGGCGTCGGCAAGACCACCAGCACCGCCAAGCTGGCCGCGCGCTGCGTGATGCGCCACGGCCCGGAAAAGCTGGCCCTGATCACCACCGATGCCTACCGTATCGGCGCCCACGAACAGCTGCGCATCTACGGCAAGATCCTGGGCGTGATGGTGCACTCGGTGAAGGATGAAGCCGACCTGCGCATCGCCCTGAAGGAACTGAAGAACAAGCACACCGTGCTGATCGACACGGTCGGCGTGTCCCAGCGCGACCAGATGGTGACCGAACAGGTGGCCATGCTGCAGGGCGCGGGCGCGGACGTGCAGCGCATCCTGTGCCTGAACGCCACCGCCACCCAGGAAACCCTGAACGAAGTGGTGCGCGCCTACCAGGGCAGCGGCCTGGCCGGCTGCATCATGACCAAGATGGACGAAGCGGCCTCGATCGGCAATGTGCTGGACGTAGTCATCCGCCAGAAGCTCCAGCTGTATTACGTGTCCAACGGCCAGCGCGTGCCGGAAGACCTGCACCTGGCCAAGCCGGCCGAACTGATCGAGCGCGCCTTCAGCCTGAAGCAGGGCGCCGCCGCCCAATACGCCGATTCCGAACTGCCGCTGCTGATGGCAGCCGCAGGCAACGACGCCATGCTGCGCGAGGTTCACCTTGGCTAATTTTAATTTCGACCAGGCCGAAGGCCTGCGCCGGATGCTGGCCGGTCCACGGCCACGCATCGTCACCTTCCTGTCCGCCACCCCGCAGGACGACAAGGGTTCCATGCTGGTGAACCTGGGCGCCACGCTGGCCCGCTCCGGCAACGAAGTGGTGCTGGTGGATGCCTGCGCCAGCGCCCACGGTGTCGCTTCCCGCCTCGGCGCGGACAATGGCGCCAGCCTGCTGAACGTGGCGCGCCAGCAGTGCGCGCTGAATGAAGTGATGTACGAAGTGCCGCAGGGCTTCAATGTGGTGTCCATGACGCGCGGCGAGCTGCGCCACGGCCAGGAAGAATGCCGCCGCCTGGCCAAGGCCTTCGACGTGCTGGCCAGCCAGGCCGGCATCGTGATCGTGGATGGCGAGTTCGACGGCGAAGCCTTCCCGGTGCCGGTAATGGCCAGTTCGGACATCGTGGTGCAGGTATCGAACAGCGCCACCTCCATCAAGAATGCTTATATGATGATCAAGCGGCTGAGCCAGGAACTGGGCCGCCGCCCCTTCGGAATTGTTGTCACGGGCGCATCGGAGGCCGAAGCCCGTGTGGTTTACGATAATATGGCGCAAGCGGCAAGCCGCTACCTGGCCGTGAACCTGATTTCCATGGGTTCCGTGCCGGCCGACGAGTATCTGCACCGCGCCGCGCGCCTGGGCCGCGCGGTGGTGGATGCCTTCCCGCTGGCCGGCGCTTCGGTAGCCTTCCGCCAACTGGCCGGGCGCCTGGCGCTGGCTGGCTCGCCGTCACATTTTGCAGGGAGTGGCAACCATTTTAGCGCCTGAGAAAAACTAGAACTTTATGTACACGGTCAAAGGGAAAGTGGACAAGGATTCCTTGCTGACGGAGCATATGCCGTTGGTCAAGCGCCTGGCCCACCACATGAAGGCCAAATTGCCGCCCAGTGTGGAAGTGGATGACCTGGTACAGGCGGGGATGATCGGCCTGCTCGATGCCATCAACCGCTATGAAGAAACCCACGGCGCCCAGTTCGAAACCTATGCGGTGATGCGCATCCGCGGCGCCATGCTCGACGAGCTGCGCAGCAGCGACTGGATGCCGCGCTCCATGCGCCAGGACATGCGCAAGATCGAGAGCGCCATGGCCCAGCTGCAGCAGCGCCTGGGCCGTCCGCCCAGCGAATCGGAAGTGGCCAAGTCCCTCAAGCTCTCGCTGTCCGACTACCAGGAAATGCTGTCCGAAGGCGGCGGCCACCAGCTGGTGTACTACGAAGACTTCCATTCCGAAGACGGCAACGACAGCTTCCTCGACCGCTACGCGCAGGACGATGAGGCCGACCCGCTGCGCGCGCTGCTGGACACCGACTTCCGCCAGGCCGTGATCGACGCCATCGACGGCTTGCCGCCACGCGAGAAGATGCTGATGGGCCTGTACTACGAAGAAGAACTGAACCTCAAGGAAATCGGCGCCGTCATGGGCGTGTCCGAATCGCGGGTATCGCAGCTGCACACGCAGGCGGTGGCCCGTTTACGTGCATCGTTACGGGAGCAGGCATGGACTGGGCCAGCTTAATCGGCCTCGCCATCGCGCTGGCCGGCCTGCTGGTGGGCCAGGCGCTGGAAGGCGGCAAGCTCGATTCGCTGGTGCAGCCGGCAGCCTTTGCCATCGTGGTGGTCGGCACCTTCGGCGCCGTCATGCTGCAGACCCGTCCTGCGACCTTGCGCCGCGGCGTGCGCATGCTGGCGTGGATCTTCCGTCCGCCGGCCGACACGCGGGCTGTGCTGGCGCGCGATATCGCGGCCTGGAACCAGACCGTGCGGCGCGAAGGCCCGCTGGCGCTGGAGCGCCATATGCACGACAGCAAGGACTACTTCACCGCCAAGGGCCTGCGCATGATTGTGGACGGCATCCAGCCGGACAAGATGCGCCAGCTGCTCGATACCGAAATTACCGCCTTCGAAACCGCGGAGCGGCAGGCGGTGCGCATGTGGGAATCGGCGGCCGGCTATTCGCCCACCATCGGCATCCTGGGCGCCGTGCTGGGCCTGATCCACGTGATGGAAAACCTGTCCGACCCGAGCAAGCTGGGGCCGGGCATTGCAGTGGCGTTCGTGTCCACCATTTATGGTGTGGGCCTGGCCAACCTGCTGTTCTACCCGATCGCGAACAAGCTCAAAAATATCGTCACCCAGCAGGTGCACCAGATGGATATTGCGGCCGCCGTGTTCCACGATATTGCCAGCGGCGACCTGTCGCGCGTGATGGACGAACGCATCGCCACGCTGCTGCGGGAGCACCACTGACATGGCCACCTATCGGCGCGCGCGCAGGAAGTTCGACGACGAGCCGGAGAACCATGAACGCTGGCTGATCTCCTATGCCGACTTCATCACCCTGCTGTTTGCCTTCTTCGTGGTGATGTATTCCATTTCTTCCGTCAACGTGGGCAAGTACCGCGTGTTTTCCGACGCGCTGGGCGATGCCTTCGGTGGCCAGGGCGCCACGCGGCCGCCGAATACCGAGCTGCAGAATATCCCGATTCCCAACCCGGCCCTGAAGCGCCGCACCGAAGCCATGAAGCGCGAGAAGGCGCAGCTGACCAAACTGGCGCAGGACCTGCTGTCCACCATGGCGCCGCTGGTCAAGGAGGGCAAGGTGCGTGTCACGCAGGACAGCCGCGGCGTGAGCGTGGAAATCAATGCCAGCGTGCTGTTCGACCCGGCCGCTGCGCAGCTCACCGGCGAATCGCGCGAGGCGCTGCAGGCGGTGGCCACGCTGCTGAAAGACGACCCGCATGCGGTGCAGGTGGAAGGGCATACGGACAACCAGCCGGTGCGCACGGCCTTTGCGTCGAACTGGGAATTGTCGGCGGTGCGCGCGGCCACGGTGGTGCGCCTGTTCATCGACGCCGGCGTGGCGCCGGAGCGGCTGACGGCCGTCGGCCATGCGGCCAACAATCCGGTAGCGCCGAACGATACGCCGGACAACCGCGCGCGCAACCGCCGCGTGGCCATCACCATCCTGTCGAAAATTCCCGACGTCGTTACCGAAATCCCAACCCGCTAAAAAATTGGGGACAGACCCGGATTATACGAATCGTATAATCCGGGTCTGTCCCCAATTTTGCCAAATTTTTTTAGCCGGCGATGAAGCCGCGGCGCGGGCCGGGGCCGCTGGTGTGGCCGCTGGGGCCGTAGACGGGGGCCGCCGTGGGACGCAGCGCCTGCAGCGCGCCTTGCGTATTGCCCAGCTGGCGGTTGATCAGCATGCCGTTCAGGCGGTTCAGTTCCTTGGCTTCGCGGGTCTGCGCGAGAATTGCTTCCCATTGCGCGCTGTCCTCGGCGCTGCCGCAGGCGGCCAGCCAGGCTTCCATGCCGGCTTCTTCCGCATCGTAGCCGGCCGCCTTCAGCAGGCGGTGGCGCTGCGCAGCCAGCAGGCCCATTTCATTGACCAATGCCGTCTTGCGCGGGGTAACCTCGCTCAGGCTGTCAATGTCCGCCGCCACCAGATGCTGCTGCTCCTGTTCCAGCACGTCGACCAGTGCCGTAATCAGCGCCTGCTCGGAAGCCAGGCTGTTCATGGGGGAAGCGGTGTGCATACTCTACCTATCGTTTGCGGGAGTGCAGCAGGTCCTTGACTGTTTCCAGCAGGCCGTCCGCCACTTTCTCCGAGTTGACCTGGAATTGGCCATCAGCAATCGCCAGCTTGATGCGCTCGACTTTTTTGGTGTCGAAGACTGCACCCGCGCCGGCCGTGCCGCTGGCCGCCATTGCCTGTCCCTGTGCGGACAGGCGCACGCTGTCGGTCCCTGTCTGCGTCTGCGCTGCCGTCGCCGCGGCCTTTTCCGCAGTGCGCGCACTGCTGGCCGTGTTGTTCGGCGCGGACGCTGGCAAGCCGTTCGTGCTCTTCAATGAATCGTTGATTTTCACAGCTGTTCCTCGTCTGGTTGGAGTACTTTACCCCGGTATACGAGTCTTATAACGGCAGCGGCGCCGGAAACTTTAGCGCGGCCGCCGATTATCAGAACGCTACCTCGACCAGACCTCCTGCCTTGGCAATGCCCGATACCTGCTGGCCGGCGGCCGTGCGCACCTGCACTACCTGACCTTCCGCCGCATTGCCGGTGGCCTTGCCTTCGGAAGAGATACTGAATCCAGAACCAGCCGCCACCAGGCGCACCAGTTGTCCGTTCTGCACCACCTGCTTGCTGCGCAGGTTGTCCAGCCGCAGCGGCATGCCGGCGGCCAGAGAAATATTGCTGCTGCGGCCCACCACTTGGGCCTTGTCGGTAACGATGCTCGAAGGCAAGGTTGTCAGGTCGGCCTGCAGGGTGACCAGCTGGCTTTCCTGGATGGGCTGGCCCTGCGCGAGCGGCACGCCGGCCGCAATATAGCTGCCCAATACTGAGACATTGGCCTGAATATATACCGTCCATGTGGACGGCGACGCACACCTGACGCCGACCGAGGTCTTGCCCCAGGCGCGGGCGCCCGGCATCAGGAAGGCTTCCGGCGCGGCGCAGGGGCCGAGGGCGGTGCGGCTGTCGATGGCGCCCACCGTGACCTTGACCTTGCCCGGCAGGCCGGCCGCCTGCACTTCCAGGAACTGTTCCACCGCCTGGCGCAGCTGGGCGGCATCGGTGCGGCCGGATGCCTGGGCGGCGGAGCTGAAGGTGGAGCTGAACAGCAGGGCGGCAATCAGAAGGGGCAGTTTCATGGCGCTGGCACGGAACAATATGGAATGCTGCCATCTTAGCGGCGGTGCGGCGCAGCGAAGCCATGAATAAGGCGGAAAAGCCCGGCCTTATCGGCGGATCGTTTGCAGGCTGTCCTCCGTATGATCGAGGCTGTCACTACCAGAAGATGCAAGTGGAGCCGCCATGTTAGGGAAACTCGACGATTTTTTGCGATTCAATGAAACCGCGCTGAGCCTTCGCTCGCAGCGGCAGACCGTGATCGCCTCGAATATCGCGAACGCCGATACGCCCGGCTACAAGGCGCGCGATATCGACTTCAGCGCCGCGCTGAGCTCGGCCATGAGCAATACCAATAAGGACCCGCTGAAAACCACGGCGGGCAAACATTACCCGGCCCCTCCGCAAGACGGCAAGACGCTGCCCGACGGCACGCCGCTGCTCTACCGCGGCATCGTGCAGGGCTCGGTCGACGGCAACACCGTCGATATGGATGTGGAACGCAACCAGTTCGCCGACAACGCGCTGCGCTATGAAGCGGGCGTCACCCTGATCAATTCGCAGATCAAGGGCCTGCTGGCGGCAATTCAGGGAGGCCAGTAATCATGTCGCTGTTCAGTATCTTTAATGTGTCCGGTTCGGCCATGAGCGCCCAGGCCCAGCGCCTGAACGTGGTGGCCTCGAACCTGGCCAATGCCGATTCGGCCACCAGCGCCAACGGCACCGCCTACCGCGCCAAGCAGGTGGTATTTGAAGCCACGCCCAGCGCGAACAATTCCTCCACCGGCGTCAAGGTGCAGCAGGTCATCGAAGACCCGTCGCCGCTGAAGCAGGTGTACGACCCGAAGAATCCGCTGGCTGACGAGAAGGGCTATGTGAGCATGCCCAATGTGAACGTGGTGGATGAGATGGTGAATATGCTGTCCGCCTCGCGTTCCTACCAGACCAATGTGGAAACCATGAACGCAGCCAAGTCGCTGCTGCTGAAAACCCTCACCATCGGACAGTAACCATGGCCGTTACCAATACCAACAACACTTCCGCACCCTCGTCCGCCCTGCTGAATGCCGTCAACCCGAAAGGGCCGTCCACCAGCAGCCAGATCTCGGCCGAGCAGGACAAATTCATGACCTTGCTGATCACACAGCTGAAGAACCAGGACCCGCTCAACCCGCTGGATAATGCCCAGGTCACCAGCCAGCTGGCACAGCTGAACACCGTGACCGGCATCAACAAGCTGAACGATACGGTGGAATCGCTGAAGCTGGATTACCAGGCCTCGGCCAATGTCGCGGCGACCAACCTGATCGGACACGGTGTGCTGGTGCCGGGCAAGGCGCTGCAGATCGCCGAAGGCAAGGGCCTGCTCGGCATCGAACTGGCTTCGAGCGCCGACATGGTGACCATCGACATCAAGAACAAGGAAGGCACGGTGGTGCATACCATCGAGGTGCCGAACGTGCCGGCAGGCACCCTGCCGCTGGTCTGGGATGGCAAGCTGAAGAACGGCACCACGGCGCCCGACGGCAACTACACCATGGTGGTGAAGGGGGAAGTCGGCGGCGAAGCGATGAGCTCGGACCAGATCCGCGGCCTGACCTTCGGCACCGTGGCCAGCATGTCCACCGGCGCTGGCGGCGTCAAGCTCAACGTTCCATCGGTCGGCCAGGTCACGATGGACGATATCAAGCAAGTTTTGTAATTCAAGCCCACCAATATTAGGGGAAAACCATGTTCCAACAAGGTCTCAGCGGCTTGAACGCCGCCACCAAATCGCTCGACGTGATCGGCAATAACATCGCCAACGCGAGCACCGTGGGCTTCAAGGCCTCCGAGGCGCAGTTCGCCGACCTGTATGCGAATTCGCTGAATGGCGTGAGCGGCAATATGGCCGGTATCGGCGTCAGCGTGGCGCGCCTGGCGCAGCAGTTCACCCAGGGCAATATCGAGACCACCAACAATCCGCTGGACATCTCGATCAACGGCGGCGGTTTCTTCCGCATGGTGCAGGATGGCGCCGTGCAGTACACCCGCAACGGCCAGTTCCTGCTGGACAAAACCGGCACGCTGGTCAATGCCCAGGGCGCGCAGGTTACCGGCTACCTGGCGAACAAGGACGGCGTGATCCTGTCGGGCGCCCCGGTGCCGATCCAGATCGATACCTCCGACCTGGCGCCGGTGCAGACTACCAAGGCCAATTTCAAGATCAACCTGAGTTCGGACCAGGGCAAGGAGCCTGTGCCTGCCACCATTCCTTTCAATGCCAACGATCCGACCTCGTATAACAAGCAGAGCGTGCTGCCGGTGTATGACTCGCTGGGCAATGAGCACACCATGTCGGTCTATTATGTGCGCACGGCCGGTGGCACCTGGGACGTGTATGTCGGCAACGACGGCACCCAGGCGCAGGCCAAGGAAGTGATGCAGACCATCCTGACCAATCCGGCCGTGATTGCGGCGCGCCAGGAATACCAGGATGCGGTGGATGCCGGCGACGTCGCCGTGATCGATGCGGAACGCCTGGAGTATTCCGCTACCGTGGGCCAGGCGGTCACGGATGCGGCAACCCTGGCAGGCGCTTCGCCCGCCACGCTGGCGCGCATCGCCCTGCTGTACACGGCAGGTACGGACGTCGGCGAGGATACTGCCAATAATCCGGACAAGATTGATGCCGCGTTTGCCGCGGCAGTCGAGGTGCCTGCAGTTAAAGTCACCACGCTGATCTTCAACAAGAACGGCGCCATCGACGCTGCCGCCATGCTGGCGGCCGGCAACAGCCTGCCGGTAACGGTCGACCTGCCTATCTTCCCGGACAATGGCGCCGTGCTGGACATTCCGATCGACCTCAGCTTCAACGGCACCACCCAGTACGGTTCGGCCACCAGCGAAAAGCTCAATGAGCAGGATGGCTATTCCTCCGGCAGCCTGACCCGCTTCGCGGCCGATGCCAACGGCGTGATCATGGGCCAGTACAGCAACGGCAAGTCGCGTCCGCTGGCCCAGCTGGTGCTGGCCGACTTCGCCAGTGTGGACGGCCTGACCCCGCTCGGCAACAATGCCTGGGCGGAAAGCTCGGCTTCCGGCGTGCCGCAGGTGGGCGTGCCGGGCGAAGGCGGCATGGGCCTGATGCGGTCCTCGTCGGTGGAAGCGTCGAACGTGGACCTGACCGAGCAGCTGGTCGACATGATCACCGCGCAGCGCGTCTACCAGGCCAATGCGCAGACCATCAAGACCGAGGACTCGGTGCTGCAGACCCTGGTCAACCTGCGTTAAACCTGATTCGGGTGTAAGCCATGGACAAGCTCATCTATACCGCCATGACTGGCGCCAGGCACATCCTGGACCAGCAGGCCTCCACCGCCAACAACCTGGCCAATGTGTCCACCACGGGCTTCCGGGCCCAGCTGGATTCGTTCCGGGCGGTGCCGGTGGTGTCGCAAGGCCTGCCCACGCGCAGCTTCGTGCTCGATTCGGTGGTGGGCACCGACTTTTCCAGCGGGCCGATCCAGACCACTGGACGGCCGCTGGACATCGCGCTGCGCGGCGAGGGCTTCATTGCGGTACAGTCGCCGGACGGCTCCGAGGGCTACACCCGCAACGGCAGCCTGCAGGTCAGCCAGAACGGCCTGCTGCAGACCAGTTCCGGCCACACCCTGCAGGGCGAGAACGGGCCGATTGCGATTCCGCCCAATATGGAAATCGCGATCGGCGCCGACGGCACGGTGAGCAGCATCGACACCTCGCAAACCCAGCCCGGCCCGGCCAATGTGCTGGGGCGCATCAAGCTGGTCAACCCGGACACGGCCCAGCTGGGCCGCGGTTCGGATGGCCTGTTCCGCCTGAGATCGGGCCAGCCGGCCGATCCGGACGCCACGGTGCGCGTGGTGGATGGTTCGCTGGAGGGCTCCAACGTCAATCCGGTGGACGCCATGGTGGACATGATCGCCCTGGCGCGCTCCTTCGACACGCAAATGAGCCTGTTGAAGAATGCCGAGAATAACGCGGCGAAAGCCACCCAGATCCTCGCTTTGAATTGATAGGAGCCGCCGCATAATGCTTTCATGGAAAAGGGCTTTTTCGGCCCGACAGGAGAAAGCATATGATTCGTTCGCTCTGGATCGCCAAAACGGGCATGGAAGCCCAGCAGACGCAGATGGACACGGTGTCCAACAATCTGGCCAACGTCAGCACCAACGGCTTCAAGAAATCACGCGCCGTCTTTGAAGACCTGCTGTACCAGAACGTGCGCCAGCCTGGCGCCGCGTCCTCCCAGCAGACCCAGCTGCCTTCCGGCATGCAGATCGGTACCGGCGTACGCCCGGTGACCATCGAGCGCATTCACACGCAAGGCAATCCGCAAGCCACCGGCAACGACAAGGACCTGATGGTCAACGGAAACGGTTTCTTTACCGTGCTGCTGCCGGATGGCACCACGGCCTATACCCGCGACGGCAATTTCCAGCGCGACCAGAACGGCCAGATGGTGACCTCCACCGGCTATGTGATGCAGCCTGCCATCACCATTCCGGCCAATGCGGAAAGCATCACTGTCGGCAAGGACGGCACCGTGTCCATCAAGGTGCCGGGCCAGGTGGCGCCGCAGCAGATCGGCAATATCCAGCTGGCCACCTTCATCAATCCCACCGGCCTCGAATCGAAGGGCGAGAACCTGTATGTGGAAACCGGCTCGTCCGGCGCGCCGCAGGAGAACCAGCCGGGCACCAACGGCACCGGCGTGATCCTGCAGGGCTATGTGGAAACCTCCAACGTCAATGTGGTGGAGGAGATGGTGAACATGATCCAGACCCAGCGCGCTTACGAAATCAACAGCAAGGCCATCACCACCTCGGACCAGATGCTGCAGAAGCTGTCGCAGATGTAATTGAGACCGATATGAAAAAGACCACCTCCGCCCGTACCTGGCGCTATACCGGCCTGCTGTTCATCGCCCTGGCCGTGACCGTTGTCCTCAGCGGCTGCGCCAGCACGCCCAGCACCATCGTGGCTGGCCCGACCTCGGCCCGTCCGCTGGTGGTGGCGCAGCCCGTGCCGACCAATGGCGCGATCTACCAGGCCAGCAGCTTCCGGCCCGTGTTCGAAGACCGCCGCGCGCGCCAGATCGGCGACGTGATCAATATCTCCATCACCGAGCGCACCACGGCCAACAAGACCGGCAGCAGCTCGGCCACCAAGTCGGGCGGTGTCAGCTTCGGCGTGCCCGGCCCGCTGCAGAACAAGCTGGGCGCAACGGTTGCCACCAGCAGCGACAACAATTTTGCCGATTCCGACAACCAGGCCGCCAGCAATACCTTTACCGGCAATATCGGCGCCACCGTGGTCGAAGTGCTGCCGAACGGTAACCTGATCGTGGCCGGCGAAAAACAGATCGCCATGAACAAGGGCACCGAATTCATCCGTATCTCCGGCATGGTGAACCCGAATTCGATCGGCGCCAACAATACCGTGGCCTCGACCGCGATTGCCGATGCGCGCGTGGAATACCGCACCAACACCCACATGGACCGCGCTGAGCTGAGCTCGATGGCCTCGCGCTTCTTCCTCAGCCTGCTGCCATTCTGACCATGAAGACTTTCGCCGCTACCTGCAAGGTGCTGGGCCTGAGCCTGGCGCTGCTGCTCGCGCCCGCTGTGCATGCGGAGCGCATCAAGGACCTCGCCAGCATTGCCGGCGTGCGTGAAAACCAGCTGATGGGCTATGGCCTGGTGGTGGGCCTGGACGGCACCGGCGACCAGACCACGCAAACCCCGTTCACGGTGCAGAGCATTGCCTCCATGCTGCAGCAGATGGGCATTACCCTGCCGGCCGGCGTGAATATGCAGCTGAAGAATGTGGCGGCGGTGGTGGTCACCACCTCGCTGCCGGCCTTCGCGCAACCCGGCCAGCAGCTGGACGTGACGGTCTCCTCGATGGGCAATGCGAAAAGCCTGCGCGGCGGCACCCTGCTGATGACGCCGCTGAAAGGCGCCGACGGCCAGGTGTACGGCATGGCACAGGGCAACCTGGTAGTGGGCGGCGTGGGCGCGCAGGCGCCGGGCGGCGGCTCCTCGGTGCAGGTCAACCACCTGTCGGTGGGCCGCATCTCGAACGGCGCCACGGTGGAACGCGCGGTGGCCAGTGCGGTGGGCGAGGGCGGCAATATCCGCCTCGAACTGCACAACGCCGACTTCTCGACGGCCAGCCGTGTGGTGCAGGCCATTAACGACAAATGGGGCAACGGCATCGCCTACGCCCTGGACGGCCGCGTGATCCGCGTGCAGTCGCCCAACGGCAGCGACCAGCGCGTGGCCTTCCTGGGCGAACTGGAAGCGCTGGACGTGCGGCCTGCCATGCTGGCGGCCAAGGTCATCATGAATGCGCGCACCGGTTCCGTGGTGATGAACCAGGCCGTGACCCTGCAGGCCTGCGCCATCTCGCACGGCAACCTCACGGTATCGGTCAACAGCGAACCGCAGGTGAGCCAGCCCAACCCGCTGTCGCGCGGCCAGACCGTGATCACGCAGAACACCAATATCGATATCAAGAAGGACAATGGCAAGGTCATCCTGCTGCAGGGCGGCGTTGCGCTGGCCGATGTGGTGAAGGCCCTGAACGCCATTGGCGCCACGCCGCAGGACCTGCTGGCCATCCTGCAGGCCATGAAGACCTCCGGCGCCCTGCGCGCGGAACTGGAAATCATTTAAGGCCGCGCCATGATCCGCCAGACCAGCACGCCGAACGATTTGAGCGCCAACCTTGCCATCGACAGCAAGGGCCTGGGCGACCTGCGCCGTTCGGCGCAGGCCAATTCGCCGGAAGCGCTGAAGACGGCGGCCCAGCAGTTTGAAGCCATGTTCGTCAATATGATGATGAAGAGCATGCGCGAGGCCTCGCCCGGCGAAGGCATGCTGGACAACCAGCAGACCAAGATGTTCACCACCATGCTGGACCAGCAGACCAGCCAGAATATTGCCAAGAAGGGCGTGGGCCTGGCCGACGTGCTGATCCGCCAGCTGTCGAAGGCCGGCGGCGTGCAGGGACCGGAAGCTGCGCTCAACAGCGGCATGGAGGCGGCCAATGCCGCCCAGGACGACAGCACCGGCTTCACGCGCAGCCTGCTCGACGCGGCGCGCCTGCAGCGCTCCATCGATGCGGCCGGCGGCAATGGCGCCGTGACGAGCGCAGCGGCGCCCAGCACGGCGCGCCTGCCGCACGTGCGCGCCTTCCAGGACAAGCTGGGCAGCCATGCCGAGGAAGCCAGCCGCGCCACCGGCATTCCGGCCAAATTCATGCTGGGCCAGGCCGCGCTGGAAAGCGGCTGGGGCCGCCGCGAGATCAAGGGCCGCGACGGCAGCACCAGCCACAACCTGTTCGGCATCAAGGCCGGCGGCGACTGGAAGGGCAAGGTAGTGGAAGCCGTCACCACCGAATACGTCAACGGCAAGGCGCAGCGCCGCGTGGAAAAATTCCGCGCCTACGATTCCTATGCCGACAGCTTCAAGGACTACGCCAAGCTCATCACTAACAATCCGCGCTACGAGAAAGTGCTGGCCAGCGGCGGCGACGCCACCAGCTTCGCACGCGGGCTGCAGAAGGCGGGCTACGCCACCGATCCGCATTACGCAACGAAACTGGCATCCATTATCAAGAAAACACTTGCATAGCGGCGCGCACTGTAGCCCGGCGGCATTTCAAGTTATGGCGGCTTGTGCCGTAAACTAGACCAAGCATGAAAGAACACACACTATGAGCAGTCTACTCGCCATCGGTAAAAGCGGTTTGCTGGCGGCCCAGGCGGGCCTGGCCACGGCCGGCCACAATATTACCAATGCCAGTGTGCCCGGCTTCAGCAGGCAGCAGATTGTGCAGGGCACGACTGCGCCCATCGATGCCGGCATCGGCTTCATCGGCACCGGCACCGAAGTGGTGCAGATCAAGCGCTTTTATGACGATTTCCTCAACCGCCAGCTGATGGGGGCGCAAGCCAATTTCGCGGCGGTGGACACCTACCACACCCAGGTCAGCCAGATCGACAATATGCTGGCCGACAGCACCATCGGCATTTCGCCGGCGCTGCAGGATTTCTTCAAGGGCATGCAGGACGCCAACGCGTCCGCCTCCAAGCCGGCCGCGCGCGATTCCGCCCTGTCTTCCGCCCAAACGCTGGCTGCCCGCTTCCGCGAAGTCAATGCGCGGCTGGGCGAAATCCAGGCCGGGGTCAACAACAGCATTGAGTCGACCGTCAACTCGATCAATTCCTACGCCTCGGAAATTGCCAAGCTGAACAACCAGATCGCCGGCCTGTCGCTGGACAAGCAGAACCCGCCGAATGACCTGCTGGACCGGCGCGACCAGCTGATCCGCGAGCTGAACCAGCAAGTGGGCGTGACGGTGATGCCGACCGATAACAATATGCTGAATATTTCCTTCGGTACCGGCCAGCCCCTGGTGATCGGCAATACCAGCCAGGAGCTGGCCGTGACCACCTCGCCCACCGATGTCGAACGGGTGGTGGTGGGCTACCAGATCGGGGCCGCGGTGTCCGTGCTGCCCGATTCGACCTTCTCCAACTTCGGCGGCTCGCTGGGCGGCGTGATGAAATTCCGCAGCGAAACGCTGGACCGGGTACAGAATTCGATCGGCCAGCTGGCGGCCGGCCTGGCGACGACCTTCAATGCGCAGCACCGGCTGGGGCAGGACCTGAACGGCGATCTGGGCGGCAATTTCTTTGAGCCGATCAAGGCCTACGTCGGTTATGACACCCGCAATGCGCCGGCTACCGACGCCGTCATCACGGCCAACGTAACCGATGGCACCAAGCTCACCAACCTGGACTACAACATCAAGCACGACGGTGGCCAATATGTGGTCACGCGCAGCGACGGCCAGGTGACGAACTTGCCGGACCCGATGACCGATCCGGTCGAGATCGACGGCGTGAGCTATATGATTACCGGCACGGCGGTGGAGGGCGACCGCTTCCTGGTGCGGCCAACGTATAACGCGGCCGCCGCCTTCAAGGTGGCGATTACCGATTCAGACAAGATTGCGCTGGCTGCGCCGGTGACGACGTCCGTGCCCACCACCAATTCCGGCAGCGGCACCATCACGCCGGGCGTGGTGAACGCCGATTACCTGACAGCGGGGAATGCGCTGACGGCGCCCGTCACGCTGACCTTCAATCAGACCGATCCGGCCGACCCGGCGACCGCTACCCTGGACGGCTTCCCCGGCACCACGGAGATCGTGGTCACCCGCAGCGACGGCACCTTCACCACTTATCCGGCCGGCACCACCTCGGTGGCCTACGAGAAGGGCGCGTCGATCACCTTCAATGGCATTGCGGTGACGGTAGGCGGCGACCCGGCCGTGAGCGATACTTTTACGGTGGCGCCGAACACGGGTGGCGTGAGTGACAGCCGCAACGGCCTGCTGCTGACCGGCCTGCAAACCCAGAATATGCTGAATGGCGGCAAGGCCACTTACCAGGGCAATTATGCGCAGACCGTCAATTATGTGGGCAACAAGACGCATGAAGTGGCAGTTGGGAGTATCGCCGGCGAAACCGCCGTGACCCAGGCCACCACGGCCATGCAGTCGGTCTCGGGCGTCAACCTGGACGAAGAAGCGGCCAATCTGCTGCGCTACCAGCAGGCCTACCAGGCGGCCGGCAAGGTGATGCAAGTGGCCAGCGAGTTATTCGATACGCTGCTCTCGCTGCGTTAATTATTTGTAAGAGGAATCCAGAATGGGTATGCGCATCAGCACCAGCCAGATTTACGAGAGCGGCATGAGCCAGCTGACGACGCTGCAGTCGAACCTGCTCAAAACCCAGCAGCAGATCTCGACTGGCCGCCGCGTGCTGACGCCGGCCGACGACCCCGTGGCCTCGGCGCGGGCGCTGGAAGTGACGCAGTCGCAGGAACTGAACAACCAGTTCGCGGTGAACCGCAAGAACGCGGACAGTTCGCTGTCGCAGGTGGATCTTGCGCTGGGTTCGGTCAGCGACCTGCTGGACGACGTGAAAGACACCATCCTGTATGCCGGCAATCCCGCCCTGTCGGCGGTGAACCGCGAAGCGCTGGCGGTGGACCTGGAAGGCCGGCTGCAGGACCTGCTGGGCCTGGCCAATACGGCGGACGGCACCGGCGGCTACCTGTTCTCCGGCTTCAAGACCAATACCCAGCCTTTCGTGCTGACCGCCACCGGCGCCACCTATTACGGCGACCAGGGCGTGCGCGAACTGCAGGTGGGCTCGGGCCGCAAGCTGCCGATCAGCGCCTCGGGCGCGTCGGTCTTTGAAAGCAATGTCACCGGCAACGGCACGTTCCTGGCGCAGGCCGATCCGGGCAATGTGGGGCGCGGCGGCACCGGCATCATCTCGCCCGGCTCGGTCACCGACGCCTCGCTGTTGACCGGGCACGACTACCAGATCGACTTCGCGACCTACGATGCCGACACCACGGACACCGTACCTGGGGTGATGAGCTATGTGGTGACCGACCTCACCACCAGCACCGTGCTGACCGATCCGCCGCTGCCATACAAGGCCGGCGAGGCGATCAGCTTCGACGGCATCCAGTTCGACGTGAAGGGGGCGCCGAAGGACGGCGATATCTTCACCGTGGTGCCGAGCGAAAACAAGTCGATGTTCAGCACCATCCGCGACGTGATCGCCGCACTGCGCGCCGGCCCGGTGGCGCCGGAGGGGGCAGCGGCGCTGACCAATGCGCTCAGTGTGGCCAATCAGAACATCACCAACGCCCAGGACAATGTGCTGGCCGCGCGCGCGAAGGTGGGCGCGAACCAGCGCGAACTGAGCTATCTCGACAGCTCGGGGCTGGACCTTAATATCCAGTACGAAACGGAGATTTCACGGCTGATCGAAATCGACCCGTACGAAGCGATCTCCCGTTTCACCCAGCAGCAAAGCAGCCTGGACGCAGCGCAAAAATCGTTCAAGGCCGCGTCCTCGCTGTCCCTCTTCAACTACATCTGATTTATTTCTTAATCGGGGTCAGACCCCAATTAAAAAGCAATATTTCTTTTTAATTGGGGTCTGACCCCGATTAAGAAACTTAGGGTTTGGCGGGCTTGGCGGCGAGGTCGCCCTGGCCTTGCAGGGCGCGTGGCAGGTGGCGGGCTTTTTCGGTGCCCTGGTGGAACAGGTTGAGCAGCGGCGTGGTCAGATAAGGCAGGCTGATCATCAGCACCAGGAAGCCCGCGCCCAGGGTGATCGGGAAGCCGATGCCGAACAGGTTCAGCTGCGGCGCCGCGCGCGTCAGGATGCCGAGTGCCACGTTCGTGATCAGTAGCGCCGCCACAATCGGCAGCGACAGCTGCAGCCCGGCCGAGAAAATCTTTGCCCCCCACGTTGCCACGCTCCAGAAGCCGCCGCCATGGAAGGTGTCGGCCGAGATCGGCATCGTCACGAAACTTTCGGCCAGCGCTTCGAACAGCAGCAGGTGGGCATTGGAGACCAGCAGCGCGAGCGTGGCGATCCACACCAGGAACTGCGAGATGGCCGAGGAGCGGCCCTGCGACATCGGGTCGAAGAAGCTGGCGAAGCCCAGGCCCATGGTGAGGCTGCTGATTTCGCCTGCCATCTCCACCGCCGCGAACACGATGCGCATCGCAAAGCCCATGGCCACGCCGGTAATCAGTTCCTTGGCCAGCACAATGATGCCGGCCCAGGACATGGGGTTGGCCGCCGGCACGGCCGGAATGGTGGGGGCAATCACCAGCGCCATCATCACGCCCAGGCTGAGCTTGACGGTCATCGGAATGCGGCTGTTGCCGAACACGGGCGCGGCCGCGATCAGCCCCAGGATGCGGGTGAGCGGCCACAGCAGCCCGGCGATCCAGGCGTTGACGTCTGCGGCGGCGAGGTAGAGCACGGTGTTCAGCTGACCAGTTGCGGAATACCGGTGAGCACCTGGCGCATGTAGTCGGTCATCACGGACAGCATCCACGGCCCAGCCACCACCAGCGCCACGAACACGCCCACCAGTTTCGGGATGAAGGACAGCGTCGATTCATTGATCTGCGTGGCGGCCTGGAAGATCGACACGATCAGGCCGATCACCAGCGCCACCAGCAGCAGCGGCGCCGCGATCAGCAGGGTAACTTCCATGGCCTGGCGGCCCATGGTCATGACGGTTTCGGGGGACATGGTTCAGCCTCCTCAGTAGAAACTCTGGGACAGCGAGCCCAGCAGCAATTGCCAGCCATCGACCAGCACGAACAGCATCAGCTTGAAGGGCAGCGAGATCACGGCCGGCGACATCATCATCATCCCCATCGACATCAGCACCGAGGCCACCACCATGTCGATGATGAGGAAGGGAATGAAGATGGCGAAGCCGATCTGGAACGCCGTCTTCAGCTCGCTGGTGATGAAGGCCGGGATCAGCACGCGCAGCGGCACATCGTCCGGTCCCTGCAGCGCGGGCGAGCGCGAGATTTTCACGAACAGCGCCAGGTCGGCCTGGCGCGTCTGCTTCATCATGAAGGTCTTGAGCGGCGCGGCGCCGCGTTCCAGCGCCTGCGTCATATTGATTTCGTTGCGCTGCAGCGGCTGGTAGGCTTCGTTGTAGATGCGGTCGAATACCGGTCCCATCACGAAGAAGGTGAGGAAGAGGGCGAGGCCCACCATCACCTGGTTCGGCGGCGCGGTCTGCGTACCCAGCGCCTGGCGCAGCAGCGACAGCACGATGATGATGCGGGTGAAGCCCGTCATCATCAGCAGCACGGCCGGCAGGAAGGTCAGCGCCGTCATGATGATCAGCGTCTGCAGCGACAGGCCGTAGTTGGTGCCGCCGCCTGGCGCCGGCGTGGTGGTGAAGGCCGGAATGGTCGGCTCGGCCGCCGCGATCAGCGGCAGGGCCAGCACCAGCAGCAGGCCCAGTCCTTGGCGGAGACGCTTATTTGCCATTGCGCTTGTCGATCGTCTGTTTGAACCACTCGGCGAAATTGGCCGTGGGGACGGTGGTGGTGGCGTTCAGGCCTTCCGGCGTTTCCTGGCGCGGCATGGTGGACAGCGCGTTCATGCGGCCGGGCGAGGCGCCCACCACAATCCACTGCTCGCCCACTTCGATGACGAGAATGCGTTCCCGCGCCCCCACGCTGAGCGCGCCCACCAGCTTGACCGTGGTGCCGCCCGTGATATGGCGCGGGCCGAAGCGCTTCAGCAGCCAGGCCAGGCCGACCAGCAGGCCCAGCACGACGGCCAGGGCCAGCACGGTCTGCAGCAGGCTGCCGACGGCCGACGGCGCAGCGGCCGGCGTCACGGGCCCGGCAGCGGGGCGGGCGCCGGCCAGCGCGGCCTGCTGTTCCGGGGTGGGCGCTGCGGCCGTGGCCGGCGCGACAGCGTTCGCTGCCGGAGGCGCCAGCTCGGTGGCCGGGGCCGCTGGCGAACCCGCTGCGGGGGCGGCGCCGGCAGCGGCAGGTGCTGAAACGGCCGGGGCAGCATCTTTCTGGGCTGCCGCAGGCAGGGCGTAGAAACACAAACTGGCAGCCAAGGCTGCCAGCAGGGTAGAAACGGTACCGTTCTTCTTCATTTATTCAATTTTCGGATGCGTTCGGAAGGTGTGATGATATCAGTCAGGCGGATACCGAACTTGTCATTCACCACCACCACCTCGCCCTGGGCGATCAGGCAGCCGTTGACCAGCACATCCATCGGCTCGCCGGCCAGGCCGTCCAGCTCGACCACCGAGCCCTGCGCCAGCTGCAGCAGGTTCTTGATGGCGATCTTGGTGCGGCCCAGTTCCACCGTCAGCTGGACCGGGATATCGAGGATGAAGTCGATGTCGTTATGGGTCTCGGTCTTGCTGGCCGTTTTGCCGAAGTCCTTGAATACGGCCGCGGTGGCTGCCGTGTCGGCCTGGGCCGCCATCGCATCCGCTTCAGCCGAAGCCTGGGCGGCAAGGGCTGCGCCCCAATCGTCGTCGAGGCTGCTTTGATCGTCTTGGTTGTCAGACATGGTTCTCTCCTGTTACTTCGCGCCCGGGCCGCTGCCGAGATTATCGGTATTGGCCAGCAGCTTCTCTACCTTGAGTGCATATTGTCCGTTCAGCACGCCGTACGTGCAGTCCAGCACCGGCACACCGTCCACCGTCGCTTCAATGCTCTCCGGAATATTGAGGGGGATGATATCGCCCACCCGCATGTTCAGAATATCGTCGAAGCTGGTCTTGGCCGTGCCGAGGCAGGCCACCAGTTCTACTTCCGCAATCTGGATCTGCTGCGTCATCAGGCGGATCCAGCGCTTGTCCACTTCCAGCGCCTCGCCCTGCAGCGAGGAGGTCAGCGCATCCCGGATCGGCTCGATCATCGAGTAGGGCATGCAGAAGTGGATCTGTCCCGAGACCGAGCCCAGTTCGACCGTGAAGGTCGAGGCCACCACCACCTCGTTCGGCGTGGCGATGTTGGCGAACTGGGTGTTCATCTCGGAACGGATGTATTCGAATTCGACCGGGAACACCGGTTCCCACGACTTGGTATAGGCCTCGAACACGATATCGAGAATGCGCAGGATGATGCGCTGCTCGGTCTGCGTGAAATCGCGGCCTTCGACGCGGGTGTGGAAACGGCCGTCGCCGCCGAACAGATTGTCCACCAGCAGGAACACCAGGCCCGGATCGAACACCATCAGCGCCGTGCCGCGCAGCGGTTTCATGTGGATCAGGTTCAGGTTGGTGGGCACCACCAGGTTGCGGATGAACTCGCTGTACTTCGACACCCGCACCGAGCCGACCGACACTTCCGCGCTGCGGCGCAGGAAGTTGAACAGGCCAACCCGCAGCAGGCGGGCAAAACGTTCGTTGATAATCTCCAGCGTCGGCATCCGGCCGCGAACGATACGTTCCTGCGTCGCCAGATTATAGGTCCGTACTCCCGCAACTTCCTCAGGCGCGACCGCGTCGTCCTGATCGCCGTTGACGCCCTTCAGAAGGGCATCAACTTCTTCCTGGGAGAGAAAATTATCAGCCATGACTCTTCAACTACTGAATGATAAAGGAGGTAAACAGTACTTCGCTCACATCCTGCTCGGGATCGCCTTCCGTGAAAGGCTGCTTCACCGCCTGCATGATTTCCGTGCTCAGCTGGTGCTTGCCTTCCGGCGTGTTGATTTCCGACGCATGCTTGCTCGACAGGAGCAGCAGGATGCGGCTGCGCACTTTCGGCATATTATTCTTGATCAGTTCAACCTGTTCCAGGCCGCCCACCTGCAAGGTGAAGGTCAGCTGCAGGTACTGCTCGCCGTCTTCCGGCTGCAGGTTGACGGTGAACGGTTCCACTGCCACATACACCGGCGGGCCGGACTCTTTCTTCTTCTCGGCTTCCGTGGTTTCGGCATGGTCGCCTTTTTTCAGAAAGTACCAGGCCGCGCCGCCGCCGCCGAGGGCGAGCACCAGCACACCTGCCGTGATCATGATCAGCAATTTTTTCTTGGAGCCGGTGGGAGGCGGGGGCGCCTCGACTTTGACCTCGGCTTTTGCTTTTGGATTCGCTTTCATTCTGGCCTTGCGGAAGGTTTGGCTGTTCTCGCCATTATGTCATTATCGGCACAAGCCGGGCTGACAGATACGCCGAATAGAGGGCATAACCATGCCCATCTCCAATGTTTCAACTTTGGAAAGATCAGGCAAAGGTATCGACCGCGCCCAGCACGCTGCGCCGTACCACCGGCGCCGGCTCGGCCGGTGCGTCCACCGCAATCCGGCTGCTGCCGAAGCGGGCGCGGCCATTGCCGCGCTGCGCTGATGCCTCGGCAAAGGCCTGCTGCTGGTCGCTCATGCCGGAGGAAACGGTAGCGTTGCCCAGCTGGATGCCGGCCTCGTTCATCGTTTCTTTCAATTTGGGCAAGGCGTTTTCCAGCGCCTGCCGCACGTCGGCGTCGGCCGAGGAGAAGGCCACACTGGTGCTGTCGTTGGACACGTTCAGCACCACCTGCAGCGGGCCCAGGTCCGGCGGATTCAGGGTCAGCGAAGCGCTCTGGTCGCCACCGGCCACCATCCACACCACTTTCTGGCCCAGCTGCTGGTCCCAGGCATTGCTGCCGACGCGGGCCTGCAGCTGGCTGGAGGCCGCGGCATTGGCGGCCTGTGCGGTTTGGGCCAACTGCTGGGCTGCCTGCGGCGCTACCGGCTGCGGGGCAGGGGCGGCGTCCGGCAGGGCGGCTGGGGCAGCGTCGGCCTTGATTTCGGTATTGGCGTCGCGCGCGTCCGGCACGGCCAGCCTGGCCAGTTCGGCTGCGGGCTGTGCGGCAGCCTGCGCGCCGGCCTTGTCCGCCGCAGCATGGCGGCCGGCCACGGCGGCGAAATCGCCGGCAGCGGTTTTCGCGTCGCCCGCTGCTGGGGCAGCGGCGTCTTCGGCCACCGGCCTGGCAGCGCCCAGCGCGGCATCGACGGCGGCGCGTTCGCCGGCGGTTGCGGCAGTCAACGCAGCGTCGGCAGGCGCGGGCGCGCTCTTGCCCGCGCTGCCGCTGGCAGCGGCACCGATGGCAAGAGCTGCCTCGCCTTCGGCGGCGGGGGCGGCGGCCGGGGCGGCGCCAGCCCGCGCGGCAGCTTCGGCCGCGGCGGCTGCCGCCGCAGCGGCGGCGCTGTCGGCGCCGGACTGGTTGTAGGCGGCGACCATGGCCAGCATATCGGCCATCGGGTCCACGGCCGTGGTATCAGGTTCGGTGCTGGCGGTATCGCATGCGGCAGCCTGGCTGGCGGCTGCGCTGCCGGTATCCGCTGTTGCCGCTGCGCTGTCCGCAGCCGTTGCCGCGTCATCGGTTGCCGCAGCGTCCTGCTCAGCGCTGGCGGCCTCTATCTTCGGGGCCGGGGCGGCATCGTGGCTGCCTTCGGCGGATTTCGCGCCGGCATTGGCCTCCTGGGTTTTCGCCTGCTGCTGGCGGGCGGCTGCCTGGGCAGCCGCTTGCGCATTCTGGGCCGACGGCGCCGGGGCAGAGGCCGGTTTGGTGGCCGGGCGCTGGGCGGCAGTCTGCGCGGGAGCGGGCTGGGGCCGGGGCGGCGGCGTGGCAACGGGCTGCGCTTCGATCTGGCGTGCCAGCGCATTCTTGAATTGCTGGTCGTCCGGCGCATTCGCCTCGTTGCGGGCGGGCTGGGCCGAAGGGCCGATTGGCGAGTTCTGAATAGACTGGGTTTGCATGCTGTGCACAGTTCAAGAGTGGGGGCGCTCAGCGCTTGTAGAAAGCCTGGCGGGCCGCGTGTTCATCCATTGCCTTCTGGTCGCGCTTGGCTTCCAGTTTCTGCAGCTTGGCCTCCTCGCGGTCCAGCAGCGTCGAATACGACATGCGCTTGCGCTCGGCGGTTTGCCAGTTCGTCTTTTCCAGCTCGCCACGCTTCTGCGTGTGGCGCAGCACTTCCTGCTGGCCGCGGATCGCACTGTCCAGTTTCTCCATGAAGGACTGGAAATTGCGGTAGGCCATCGGGGTAATGCCAGCCTGCTGGGAGGCTTCAAACTTGCGGCCATACTCGTCGCGGTAGCCGATGAGCATGTTCAGCTTCTCTTCCGCATCGTTGACGGCCTTCAGGGCCGCGCCCAGGCGCTTGGCAGCGTCGTCGGTTTCCCGGCGTGCCAGATCGATCAGGGTTTCAAGTTGCGAAGTCGAGGCCATGGCTCATTATAGGGAGGCGCGGCAGGGCGCAATCAATCGAATAGCGAGGATAATTGCCCCAAGCTCTCGCCCATATTCACTTGTTCGGTGATCTGCTGTTGTAAAAATTGCTCGATTTCCGTGTGCAGCTGAATCGCCTCGTCCAGCACCAGGTCGCTGCCGGGCGAATAGGCGCCCACGGCAATCAGGTCGCGGCTGCGTTCGTAGCGCGAGAACAGCTGCTTCAGGCGGCGCGACTTGTTCTGGTGCTCGTGCGAGGTAATCGAATGCATGGCGCGGCTGATCGACTGCTCGATGTCGATGGCCGGATAGTGGCCGGCCTCGGCCAGGCGCCGGTTCAGCACGATGTGCCCGTCCAGGATGGCGCGCGCCGAGTCCGCAATCGGATCCTGCTGGTCGTCGCCCTCGGTCAGCACGGTGTAGAAGGCGGTGATCGAGCCGCCGCCCAGCTCGCCATTCCCGGCGCGCTCCACCAGCACCGGCAGCTTGGCGAACACGGAAGGCGGGTAGCCCTTGGTGGCCGGCGGCTCGCCGATGGCCAGCGCAATCTCGCGCTGCGCCATCGCATAGCGGGTCAGAGAGTCCATGATCAGCAGCACATTCTGGCCTTTGTCGCGGAAGTGCTCGGCAATCGCCGTGGCATAGGCCGCGCCCTGCATGCGCATCAGCGGCGGCGTGTCGGCCGGAGCCGCCACCACGCAGGAGCGGCGCAGGCCTTCCTCGCCCAGGATCTGCTCGATGAATTCCTTGACCTCACGGCCCCGCTCGCCGATCAGGCCCACCACGATGATGTCCGCTTCCGTATAGCGCGCCATCATGCCCAGCAGCACGGACTTGCCGACGCCGGAACCGGCGAACAGGCCCATGCGCTGGCCACGGCCCACGGTCAGCATGGCGTTGATGCAGCGCACGCCCACGTCCAGCGTTTCCACGATGGGCGCGCGGCCCAGCGGATTGGCGGGGCGCACATTGATGGGGGCGCTGTCGCTGGTCTGGATCGGGCCCAGGCCATCCAGCGGACGGCCCGCGCCATCGACCACGCGGCCCAGCAGTTCGCGGCCCACGGGCAGCTGGCGCGCGCGGTCGCTGTTGCGGCGGCGCGGATGGATTGCGGTGCCCAGTTTCGGAATCGGCTGTTCGACCGGGAACACGCGGGTGCCCGGCACAATGCCTTCCACATCGCTTTGCGGCATCAGGAACAGGCGCTCGCCTTCAAAGCCCACCACTTCCGCCTCCACCCGGCCGCCGCTGGGCAGGGGCACGGTGCAGGCGGCGCCTACGGCCAGGCGCAGGCCCACGGCTTCCATCACCAGGCCCGCCACGCGGGTAACGCGGCCGGAGACCTGCAGCGGCTCCACGAAATCGAGCAGGGTGCGGCAGTCGCCCAGGTAGCTGCGCCAGCGGCCGGCGTGCAGTTGGGGGCCTTGTGGCGAGTCCATCTCAGCCCAGCCAGTCGAGATCTTTGCCCAGCGCGTGGGTCAGGCGCGTCCAGCGGCCCTGCACGGTGGCATCGATCTGGTTGGTGGCGGTATCGACCTTGCAGCCGCCGCGTTCGATGGTGGGGTCCTCCACCACGCGCCAGCCGCCCTTGTCCAGCTCTTCGCCCAGGGCTTCACGCACCACGGCGGCATCTTCCGGATTCAGGGCCAGCACGGCGGGCTGCTGCAGCGAAGGCAGGTATTCCACCGCTTCGCGCACGATGGGGATCACCAGTTCAGGGCGCACCGGCAGGGCGGTGCGCAGCATGTCTTTCGCCAGGTGCAGGGCCAGTTCCAGCACCTCGCTGGAGATGGCCTGGTCGGCGCCGCGCAGGGCTTCGGCGAAATTGGCCGACATGGCTTCCATCGGCGCCAGCAGCTGTTCGGTGGCGGCGCGGCCGGCATCCAGCGCGGCGGTCTGGCCCGCTTCGTGGCCGGCCTTGTAGCCGTCTTCATAGCCCTGCTGGCGCGCTTCCTCGCGGATGGCGGCCAGTTCTTCTTCCGTCGGATACTGCGGCGGCGGCGGGGCGTTCAGGTAGGCCTCGTATTCGGCCTGGCGGGCCGCTTCCTCGGCGGCTGCCTCGGTGGCCGCGGCGGCGGCCGCTTGCGCGGCCGCCTCCTCTTCGCGCTGGCGCGCGGCGAGCGAGCTCGGCCGCAAGTCCCCGAAGGACTTCATCTCCCAGCGCTGGAACGCCGTCTGCTGCTCTTTCGGAATATGGGCCAAACTGTGTTTCCTCTATTTCGTGCTTAGATGAAGGAATCTTCGCCCTTGCCGCCGAGGACGACCTGGCCTTCGTCGGCCAGGCGGCGCACGATCTGCAGAATCTGCTTCTGCTGTGCTTCCACCTCGGACAGGCGCACCGGTCCCTTCGATTCCAGGTCTTCGCGCATCATTTCGCCGGCACGCGCCGACATGTTCCTGAAGATCTTCTCGCGCAGCTCCTGCGAGGCGCCTTTCAGCGCAATAATCAGCATCTCCGATTGTACTTCGCGCAGCAGCAGCTGGATGCCGCGGTCGTCCACATCGATCAGGTTGTCGAACACGAACATCTCGTCCATGATCTTCTGCGCCATGTCGTTGTCGTAGTTCTTGATGTTGTCCATCACCGAATTTTCCTGCTCGCCGCTCATGAAGTTCAGGATCTCGGCCGCCGCGCGCACACCGCCCAGCGTGGACTTCTTGATGTTTTCATTACCCGACAGCAGCTTGGTCAGCACGTCGTTCAGCTCGCGCAGCGCGGCCGGCTGCACGCCGTCCAGGGTGGCGATCCGCAGCACCACGTCATTGCGCAGGCGGTCGGTAAAGTGTCCCAGAATTTCGCAGGCCTGGTCGCGCTCCAGGTGCACCAGGATGGTGGCGATGATCTGCGGGTGCTCGTTACGGATCAGCTCAGCCACCGAGTTCGAGTCCATCCACTTCAGGCTTTCGATGCCGGACGCGTCCTTGCCTCCGAGAATACGCGACAGCAGCACGGAGGCCTTGTCGTCGCCCAGCGCCTTGGTCAGCACCTGGCGGATGTATTCATCCGAGTCCAGGCCGACGGTGGAGGCGGCGGCGGTCTCGTCGCGGAAATCGTCGAGCACGCTCACTACCTGCTCGTGCGGAATATTCTTCATGGTGGCCATGGCGGCGCCCAGCTTCAGCACCTCGCGCGGGCCGAGGAATTTCATGACCTCGGCGGCCTCGGTTTCGCCCATCGCCAGCATCAGGATGGCGGCTTTCTGCAGTCCGGTATTTTCGGTGCTCATAACTATGTTTGCCCAGTCGGGTTAATCGTTGTTGCCGATCCATGCCTTGATGACGTTGGCCACGATGCGCGGATCGTTCTCCGCCAGTTTCTTGGCCAGCGCCAGGTTGTCGCGGTAGGTGCGCGACATGGTCTCTTCCAGCTCGGCCATCTGCTGCGCAATGATTTCTTCGTGTGTCGGGCCCGGCGGCTCGATAACTTCCGGCTCTTCCGGTTCCGGCTCCGGCGTATTGATCTCGTCGATCTTCTTGAACACCGGACGCATCATCGGACGCACGATGCGCAGCACGATATACAGCAGGATCAGGGCCGTGATCAGGAACTTGGCCAGTTCCTTCGCCAGCGGCAGGTTGGCCGGATCGCGCCACCAGTCCAGCGGCACTTCGGCATCGCGGTCCACGCCGTCGAAGGGCGCATTGGCCACGCTGACGGAATCGCCGCGGTCCTGGTTATAGCCCATTGCTTCGCGCACCAGGCTGTTGATCTTGTTCATTTCCTCGGCGCTCAGCGGACGCACCGTGACCTTGCCGGTGGCCTTGTCCACGATGCGGCGGTAGTTCACCACCACGCCCACCGTCATGCGCTTGAGGCCGGCCATCGCCTTCTGCTCGTAGCGCACCGTCTTGTCCACCTCATAGTTGGTGGTGGATTCCTTGTGGGCGTTGTTCGAAGAGCTGGCCAGCTGGCCCGGCGGCGTGCCGGGCGCGGGCGCCTCGATCGGCGCGGTCGCATCCGGCGGCGGCTGGTTCGACAGCGCGCCCGGCACGCCGCTCGGATTGGCATTCTGGCTGCCGTTCGTTTCGCTGCTCTGCTGGCTGCGGATGGCGGAGGCGGCCGGCGGCGAGTTCGGCTTGTAGGTCTCGGCGGCCTGCTCGATCTGCGAGAAGTCCACGTCGGCCACGGCCTCGGCGCGCACATTGCCATCGCCCACGATCGGCGTGATGATGGATTCCACCTGCTTGATGACCTGCTTCTGCAGTTCCTGCACGTATTTCAGCTGGCTCGCGTCCAGGTTCTTGGCATTGTTGCCGGCGCTGCCATTCTTGTTCAGGTCCGACACCAGCGCGCCGGACTGGTCCACCACGGTCACATTGGCCGGGCTCAGCTCCGGCACCGAGGAGGCCACCAGATGCACGATGGCGCTGGTCTGGGCCGGGTCGATCACGCGGTTCGGGTGCAGGTTCAGCAGCACGGACGCGGTCGGCTTCTGCTGTTCGCGCACGAAGACGGACGGTTTCGGCAGCGCCAGGTGCACGCGGGCCGACTGCACGGCGGCGATCGACTCGATCGAACGCGCCAGCTCGCCTTCCAGCGCACGCTGGTAATTGACCTGTTCCAGGAACTGGGACACGCCCAGTTTCTGGTTTTCCATCAGCTCGAAGCCCACATTGCCGCCTTTCGGCAGGCCCTGCTGGGCCAGCTTCAGGCGCACATCGTGCACCTGTTCCGATGGCACGAGGATGGCATTGCCGCCCTCGGAGAATTTATGCTTGACCTGCATCTGGTCCAGCGCCGCCGTGATGGAGCCGCCGTCGCGGTCGCTGTAATTGGAGAACAGGACCTTGTAATCCGGCTCCTTGTTCCACAGCCACAGCATCAGCAGGATAGCCAGGATGCCGGCCACGGCGCCGCCGCGCATCAGGTTCTTGCCCATGGGGGTCTGGAAGAAGGGCTGCTTCTCCTCAGTCTGCGCTTCAGCTGGGGCGTCGATATCGAGTTGTTCGGCGGCTGCTGCCATGAGTGGTATCCGAATGTCTGGTTATAGGTCTGGGTCCACGCAGACGGAGCGGGACATACAGCACATTATCGGCGGCGCAAGCATGTTTCGATCGGAGGAATAGAAGGCCGTTTCCCGTCCTGCTCCTGCCAGCGGCTGGCGCCGGCGCTGATATTCTGGAAGCCTGACAGTGCAAGTAGGCATTGTAGCGCGGACGCGGCGGGAAACCGGCAGTGTGTTCCGCTACAGCAACAAAATGGAGTCAAGATGAAAACAGGCGGCATCGACAGCAGCCAGATCCAGGCCATGATTGCCCAGCTGAAGGCAGCGGCCCAGCGTCCCGAGGCGCTGGCCCCCGGCGTGCTGCGCCCGGACGCGGCCAACGCCGCCCAGCCCTCCACCAAGGTGGACTTTTCGGCCACGCTGAAGGGCGCGCTGGATTCGGTGGCGGAAAGCCAGAACAAGGCCCAGGACCTGGGCAAGCGCTTCCAGATGGGGGACGACTCGGTCAATCTGTCGGACGTGATGATCCAGATGCAGAAAGCCAGCATCAACTTCCAGGCCACGGTACAGGTGCGCAACAAGCTGGTGCAGGCCTACCACGACATCATGAACATGCAGGTTTGAAATATTTCTTAATCGGGGTCAGACCCCGATTAAATTGCAATAAAAAAGGAGGCCCGGAGCCTCCTTTTTTTATCCTAACCCCGCCATGCGGGCATTGCGTTCCCGTTCCAGCTTGGTGATGTAGCGCTGCACGGCGTTCAGCGCGCCGCGGCTCAGGTCCACGAACTGGCAGCCGAGGCGGCGGTTCGCTTTGTTGTTGAGCATGGTGATCTCGTGCGCGCTGCGGATTTCGAGGTCGGTGGTGATGGGGCCGGTGTCCGGCAGGTCGATGCGGCAGTTCTTGAACACCATGCCCGGCGTATCGCCCAGCACACACTTCGGGTCCAGGATGGCGATGCCGCCGCAGCTGATGTCGGCCAGCGGGAAAGTGTTGTCGCCGCCGCCCAGTTCCACCGGAATCGGAATGTGCACGCGCACCGGGTTGGTCACCGGCGTCGGCATGCGGTAATACTCGCGGCGCTGCAGGCGGATCATGGTGGGCGGAATCGCCACCTTCATGGCCGGGGCGCCGTCGTACTGCAGCGGCTCGGCGCCGTTGCTGGAAAACAGGATGCGGATCTTGTCCAGCGAGGTTTCAAACTGCAAGGAAGTGGCGGCCAGCACGCGGCGCGTCTGGTCCATGCTGATCGGGCAGTCCAGCACCATATAGCCCAGGTCCGGCTCGACGTCCAGGATGGTGGTGACGGCGACATCCGCCTCGCCGCGCACCAGCATGCGCAGAAGTTGATTCTTTTCTCCAATGCTGCGCAGAAGGGCAACGATCTCGCGGCGGGATTCCACCTCGTAGTCGTGCCAGTTCTCCATCTCTGCATCGAAATTGATAGGCTGCTGCGCTTGCATCAAATACCGTTTTCTGAGGTAACGTCGGTGGGTGCGCGCAGTTCGGGTGCCGGGGGCGGGGGCAGTCCAGACTTTTGCGCCGATTCAATATGATATAGCCAGGCCAGCAGTTCCGCAATCGCCCTGTATAGCATGGGCGGGATCTGGCTGTCGAGGTCTACATCCATCAGCAAGGATACCAGTTCCTTGGACTCATGGATGAATACTCCGTGCTCTTCTGCAACAGCTATGATCTGTTCGGCAACCAGGCCGCGCCCTTTGGCGACGACTTTTGGTGCCCGCGTGCCTTCCTTGTAGGCCAGCGCGACCGCGCTTTGCAGGGGGCGGCGGGGATCGTCACGCTCCATCGCCGCTGCCCTCCGCCTGGATGCTCAGCGAGGACAGCGGGGCGCCTGCCGCCTCCATGGCCTGCTGCAGGGCGCCGGCCCAGGCGCGCAGGGTGGCGGCCGTGTCTTCCGAGCCCGATTCCACCTGCAGGTGCACCTGGTCGCCGATCAGCGTGACATTGGCTGACACCTTGCCCAGCAGCGGGAAACGGAAGCGCACGCCGCTGCGCCATACCGGCTCGGCGGCCGCCCCGTCCTGGCCGCCGCCGGACTGCTGGTCCTGCTGTTCGCGCCGCACTTCCCATTGCATGGCCTGGCCCGGCCAGGCTTCGCCCTGCCATTGCACGCGCGCCTGCTCATGGGTGTGCAGCTGCTGGTTGATCATCTGCGCCGCGCTCAGGTCGGGGCCGCCCGCCAGTTTCGCCAGCGCCTCATTGCCGGCCGCGGCCTGCTGCTGGGCCACGCGCTGCATCTGCGGCTCGCGCGCCAGGTCCTGCAAGGGACGTTTGCCCTGCGCCCATTCGGCTACATGGGATTCGTAGAACAGGCCGCTGTCGCCCAGCGCGCGGTGCAGGCCCGCGCTCAGCTGTTCGGCATCCGGCACGCCGCCCGCCACCAGCGGCGTTTTACCGTTGATGGTGACCGGCACGCCGGGCGCCGTGTAGGCCGTGCTGAGGACATTGGCGATGGCCCGCGCAGCCGGGCTCAGGGTGGCTTGCGGCGCATTGCGGCCGAGGTCGGGCAGCTGTTCGGCCGGTGTCAGCGGCGCCTTGCTGAGCAGGGCGGCGGCTGTGCTCAGGGGGCGGCCGGCGGCAGTCGCCGCGGCACTGCCGGGCGGCGCTGCGTCCGACGCGGCGCCGTCGCCCGCAATCGCGGCAGGCGGCGCGCCCGGCAGGCCGCCTGCTGCGCCGGGCAGCGGAACCTGCTGCGCGCCGGCTGGCAGGGGATTGGCGGGCATGCCAGCGGCCGCCGCAGGGCCTGGCTGCGGCGCGGGCGGGGTGGCGGGCGCGGGCTGGCCGGCCTGCGGCAGCGTGCCGGGGCGCGGCTGGGCCTGCGATGGCAGCAGGGCGCTATGGTCGGCGGCCGGCGCGGGCGCGGCCGGAGGCTGCTGCGTGGAGGGTGTGAATACAGCCGAGGCCTGCACCGGCTGCGAACCCACCTGGAAGGTGGGACGCGGCTGGACCGAAACCAGGGTCATCGGCAGTTCGGCGCCGACCTCGGTGCCGCCAGGCAGCACCATGCGGGCATTGGTGTCGGCGACGCGGACCAGAAAACTGCCGTCGTCCATCTTCGCCAGCACCTGGCCGTTCAGGGATTGGCCGATCAGCGGCTGCAGGGTACGCACGAAGGCGGCCTGGCGCGGGTCGGCGACGGAAGGGGCGGGACCGGACGGTGTAAGCGGACGGACCCCGGGGGCGTCAAGGCGTGTTACCACGACGCCCGCCCGGATCAGACGCCGCCGTAGGCGTTAGCAAGGCGGCGTTCGGTGCCGGTGCTGTTGATCAGGCGCGACAGCTGGGCCATCCATGGCATCGTCAGGTCGCGCACCTGGCGGTCGTCGTCCAGCATCTTGCGGATCAGCGAGACCTTGCGCTGGCGCTGCTCGCCATCCAGGGCCACCGCCTCTTCATTGCCTTTCAGCTGCGCGACATGGGCAGTCACGCGCTGTTCCAGCGCTTCCAGCCGGTCCCAGTCGGCCGCGCTGGCGGCGGCCACCATCTGCCCGGTCAGTTCGCCCATGGCAGCGTAGGTCGAGAGTACTTCCTGATTCGTCATCATCATCCTTTATACGGCCGCGAGTACCGGGGTCTGTTTCTGGCCTGCGTTCAGGGCTGCGGCGCCCGGCGTCTGCGCGTCGCCGATCTGGTTCCAGGTGTCGCGCAGGTCGGCCAGCAGGCCGCGCACTTCTTCCAGCGCCGCCTCGTCGTTCTGGATATTGCCGGTCAGCAGGCGGCTGCTCATGTATTCATACAGAGCGTCCAGGTTGAGCGCGATGCTGCCGCCCACTTCCTTGTCGAGGCTGGCGCGCAGGCCGTTGTCGATGATCTGGATGGCCTTCGAAATGGCCTTGCCTTTTTCTTCGATATTGCCGGACTTCATATGCGCCAGCCCGTTCAGGATGGCCACAATGGCGCCGTCGTAGAGCATCACGATCAGCTTGTGCGGGGTGGCGGCAGTGATACCGGTTTCCAGGCCCACTTTGGCGTAGGCATTGACGCCGCGTTGTGCATTTCCGAACATTAGGCTTTCTCCTTGTTTCTCTTGTTGCTTTAGCTATTGGCGGCGAGGGCGGCCAACTGCTGGGATAAATACTGCTGTGTCGTCTGCATCTGCGACAGCGTCACATCGAGCGCGGTGTATTGCTTGCGATAGCGCGCCTCGATGCCTTCCAGCTTGTCTGCAAATTTTTCGCGCTGCTTGGCGATATCTGCGATCGATTTGTTCAGGCCATCCGTGCGGCTGGCAATCAGGCCGCTCCGACCCAAGAAGCCCGTGGCCAGGTTGTTGAGCTGGTAGGCATAACCCTGCGAGAAACTAACCGTGCCGCGCTCGCCGGCCTCTCCGCCTGTGATGTCGATCTTCAGGCCTTCGACCGGTGTGCCCTCGGCGCCGGTCAGGGTCTGGCCATTGCCCACTGCGGCATGTCCACCCAAGGTGCCGGCCACATCCTTGCCTGCCTCAATCGCGGCAGTGCCGAAAAGGTCGGCGATTGCCGTGCCGCTCACATTGGCGAGGCCGATATTGGACGCGGCACCGTACTTGTTGGAGACAATCTGCAGCTTGCCGTCGTCATCGATACTGGCGGTGACACGCGCGCCGTTCTTGGCCATGCCATTGATGGCGGATTGCAGCGCTTTGGCCAGCTCGGTCGGCGTGTAGCTGCCGGCAGGGATGTTGACGTTGAAGATATTTTTAGAATCGCTGGGATCGGTATCATTGACCGTGAGCGCCCACACAGTGTCTGGCAGGATAGTGGTGTCGGCCACCGGTGTTTCGCTGCTGATGCTGCCGCGCGTGGCCATTTGGCTGATGATCAGCCCATAATCGCCCGGCACCGTTTTGGAGGTGGAACTGTTAAACGCCACCTGGCTGTCCGTACTGTTGCTGATTGCGCCGAACAGCGCGCCAATCTCGGCGAAGTTCTCGTCGATTGCCTTGGACAGCTTGCTGGAATCGAGCGACAGCGTGCCGTCCCGCTCGAAGCTGACACCGATCTGGGTCAGCGTCGTCAGCTCGCCGCCGGTGCCCGTTACCGACATGCTCAGCATTCGGCGCAACTGGGCCTGGATCGACGTGGTGGTGGGATCACCCTGCAGCGGGCCACCGGTTTTAGAGGTCGGGTCATAGACGGTCAGCTTCTTGATGGCCGTGCTCAGCTCGTTGTAGGCCTTGACGAAGCCATTGACGCTCTCTTTCAGCGACGCGGCATTCTTATTGATCGTGACGCTGGTGGCGCCCAGCTGGCTGACCGTCAGGGTCACGCCCTGGATGGCCTCGCCCACCGACGTCGAGTGGCTGCTGACGGCAATGCCGTTGACTTCCAGCTTGGTGTCCTGCCCCGCCGCGGTCTGGCTCATCTTCTGGATGCCGGTCGGGTCATAGCTCAGCAAATCGCTCAGGGCCGCATCGGCCGGATCTCCGCCCGCGCCGCTCAGGCTGATCTTCATCGAACCGTTCGCGCCCGTATTGTTGGAGGTGAACACCAGGTGATAGGGATTGGCGCTGCCGTCCGACACAATGGTGGCCGTGACACCGATATTGGCCTTGTTCACGGCGTCGCGGATGCCTTCCAAGGTGTTGTTGGTGGAATCGATCACGACGGTGCCGGACGACACCGCGCCGTCCTGATTGAAGCTGGCGCTCAGATAGCTGCCGCCGGTACCAGCCGTCAAGCCAGCCAGTGCGGGGTTGCTGCCTGCCACCGATATCGGGTTGCCGCTGGCCGAATTGAGCACGATACCGCCGCCGGTGGTCACGCTGGAACCGCCGTTGTTGGCGGCCGCATCGGTTTGCAGCCCGCCCTGCACGCCGCCCACGTTGCCGGTGACCACTTCCTCGATGCTCAGGTTGGAGCCGTCGGCGCGCGTGAAGACCAGGTCCTCGCCCGCCGCGGTGCCGGTGAAGGTGATCCCGGCGCTCTGCAGCGAGGTCAGCGCCGCGCTTGGGCCGGCCAGTACCGCATCCAGCGCTGCCGCATCGATGGTGCCCGATTCGCCGCTGCCCTGGCTCATCAGCGTCACGCCGCCGACCGTCAGCGTATAGGTGCTGTCAGCGTCCGTGGTCACAGCGCCGAAGCCGGCGAACAGGCCTGCAGCCGAACTGGCCGCGGTGGCGCTCGCGGTCACGCCGCTGTTGGCGCTTTGCGCATTGATGGCTTCGGCCAGCGCGCGTGCGCTGTTGGTGCCCGCGCTGGTGGCAATGGCCTTGCCGTTGAGGATCAGGGCACCGTTGGCTATACCATTGCTGAGCACCGCGCTGCCGAGCGTATTGCTGCTCAGGCCGAAGGTGCCGCTGGCTGTGCCGAACTGGAAGGACAGGGTGGTTTTGGCGCCGCTGCCGACAGCGGTATTCTTGGCCGCCAGGCCGTTGGTGCTCAAAGTCTGGTTCTGGGCCAGCTGAGTCACATTGACCTTGTAGCTGCCCGCCACCGCTTTGCTGTTGGCCGATGCGCTCAGGATCGTGTCATTGGCCACTGCGGCGGACAGCGACTTGAAATCGGTGCCGCGTGTCAGCCCGCCAATCGCACTCTGGAACACGCCGATGGCCGCGCTGAGCGAGCCGTAGGCGCTGACGGTGGCGGTGACGGCGGCCGATTTCTTGTCATACGTGGCCAGAGGCCGGGCCTCGGCAGCCATCAGCTGGCTGACGATGCCGTTGACGTCGAGGACGCCGCTGCCGGATGAGACTGCTGAAGTGGCCACGTTTTTACTCCTGAGAAAGCGATAATATAAGTGATTATCGGCAGTTCCAAACGGGACTTGAGAGGGAAAAAGACCCTGCAGTTCAAATGATGCGCTGCAGGAGAGTCTAGCGCAAAAAGGCACAGGCCGCCGTCCCGGGAAGGGAGGGCAGCCAGGCAAGGGGTAACAGCAGGTGCGCTCAGGCTTCCTGGCTGATCAGCATGCCTTTGCCGGTATCCAGCGACTTGGCGATCTGCAAGGCTTCTGGCGTCGGGATCTGGCGCAGCACTTCTTTGGTGTGCTGGTCGATCACCTTGACGATAGTGCGCTTGCTGTCGTTGTCAATGGAAAACTCCAGACTTTGCGATTTGGACTGCACCGACTTGTTCAGCTGTTCGACGGCCGCTTCCAATTCCTTCTGCGAGGGCACGGCCGCTTTCGCGGGGACGGCCTGCACGGTTTCGGTGGCGGCAGCGGGCGCACGCCCGGCGGCTTGCGCCACGGCAGTGCTGTCGCTGGTCGTGAAGCTGCTGCGTTCAGTTTTATTGCCTGCGGCTGAGGCTATCGAGTCGATAGTCATAAGGCCTCCTTGATGGTAAAAGTTCCCCGTCTGGAAAAAACCAGGCGGGGAACCGCTTGCTTACTAATTGTTACGCTAGCGATTAGCCGCGCAGCAGGCTCAGCACGCCGTTTGGCAGCGAGTTAGCCTGGGCCAGCATGGCGGTACCAGCTTGTTGCAGGATCTGGCCGCGCGTCAGGCTTGCGGTTTCTGCAGCGAAGTCGGTATCGACGATACGGCTACGGGACGAGGACAGGTTCTCGGTCGTTGCGCTCAGGTTCGAGATCGCGGACGAGAAACGGGACTGCAGTGCACCGTAAGATGCGCGCTGGTTGTTCACGGTTGCCAGTGCTGCGTCGGCAATCTTGATCGCCAGCTGCGAGCCTTCGAAAGTGGTCACGTCCAGCGAGGCCACCGATTTCAGCGACGAACCTTGGGCTGCGGTGCCGGCAGCAGTCGCACCCAGACCCAGACCCGAACCGCTGTCGGTGATCGAGAAGCTGCTGTCGGAGTCGAAGGTCACACGGCCGTTGACTACTGCCACTGCAGAAGCAGCCTGGGCAGCGGAGGTGTTCAGCGTACCGTCCAGCTTATAGGTCGATGCTGCGATGGACGTCAGGTTGCCGCCGTCCTGGGTCATCTGGATGTCGGCGCCGGAAGCGTGGGTCAGCTTGATGCCGCCGTTTTCCGAGTCGTACTGAGCGGTGATGCCGGTTTTTGCCGATTGGGCATTAATCGCGTTGATGCCGGTAGCCAGTGCGGTCGACGAATCGGCGCCAGCTTCCACGGTGAACGAGATGGTCGCGGTGTCGCTTGCGGCGCCGCCGGTGTTGTCGCCCACCAGGTCGAACTTGAACGTGCCGCCTGCGGTCAGGTCCAGGTTGACTTCGGTAACTGCGCTGGCGGTCACGCCAGTGTCGGCGCTCAGCTTGTTGATGCCGGCGGCGATCGACTTGGCCGTATCGGTAGCGGTAGTGGTGTAGTCAGCAGAGCCGCCCACGCCTGCCACGGTCACGGTAGCTGCTGCTGCTACAGTGGTGGTGGTGCCGATGGTTGCGATGTTGTCGTTCTCAACACGGTTGTTACCGTAGGTCGAGGTCAGGAAGTTCGCGCCGTTGGCCGAGATCAGCTGGTTTGCATCAGCGCCGATCTGGAAATTGGCGGTACCCATCGTGCCGTCCAGCAGTGCCTGGCCGTTGAAGGAGGTGGTTTGTGCGATACGGTTCAGTTCAGCGGACAGCTGGCCAACTTCAGTCTGCAGCGCTTTGCGGTCGCTGGCGGAGTTGGTGGCGTTCGAGGACTGCACTGCCAGTTCGCGGATACGCTGCAGGATGTCGCCCGAGGAAGACAATGCGCCTTCAGCGGTTTGCGCCAGCGACACGCCGTCGTTGGCATTGCGGGTTGCCTGGGTCATACCGCGGATCTGCGAGGACATACGGTCGGAAATTGCCAGACCTGCAGCATCGTCCTTCGCGCTGTTGATGCGCAGACCGGAGGACAGACGTTGCAGGGAGGTATTCAGGCTCATCTGCGACGAGCTCAGGTTGCGTTGCGAGTTCAGCGAAGCGATGTTGGTGTTGATAACTGAGGCCATGGTAATTCTCCAAAACTTGTACTACTGATTGGGCAGTTTGCACTTCAACTTTGGCCCGCCACGCTGTTCTTGTGACGATCAAGCCGCTGTTGTTTTGGGTAACGGTTTCCTCACGGGAAGCTTTAGAGTGAAATGAGCGGGAAAATTTGCCTTGTTCACTCTCAAGTGGCGCGTATGGTGCCCGCTTAAACGGCGTTGATTTGACGATCTTTAGGGCAAAAAATAATTTTTTTTGAGAAAAATATGTCCTTGGAAATGGCTGTGCGGCCAATAAAAAAGGCGTCGGCAGGCGCCATCGGAGGCCAGAACTGGCAGTTAATACAAGGCGAGCAGCTCGGCGGGGGTATAACTGACCCCGTCCGCGAACAGGAAGCCCTCCACCGCATAGGCCGCCACAAACTGGCCGGTGATGGTGACGCGGGCGCCGCCGGCGCAGGACTTTTATCCTGAATATTGTTTCGGCCGCCGGAAGTAAAAAAGCCGGCATGCGCCGGCTGTTTTAACAGAGTATCGGATTATTAATCGGCGACCACGACCCGGTTTTTGCCCGTCTTTTTGGCGGTGTACATGGCTGCATCGGCCCGCTTGACCAGCTCGGTCTGGTCCTCATGCGGGCGGCGCAGGGCCACACCGGCCGAGAAGGTAATCAGCACCTTCTCGTTTTCATGCATGAAGAAATGGCGCGTCAGTTCGCGCTGCAGGCGGGTCATGGTGGCCACGGCCGCCTCGATAGTGGTTTCCGGCAGCAGGATCAGGAATTCCTCGCCGCCGAAGCGGGCGATCACGTCCATCGAACGCAAGGTGTCCTTGACGATCTTGACCAGGTGCTTGAGGGCACCATCCCCGGCGATGTGGCCGTAGGTATCGTTGAGCTTCTTGAAATCGTCGAGGTCCAGCACGGCGATGCACAGCGGCGTGTTGCGCCGTTCGGAACGGGCCGTTTCGCGCTCGAACACATCGTCCAGGCCGCGGCGGTTCAGGCTGCCCGTCAGCTGGTCTTCGCGCACCAGTTCGCTCATATGCTGCAGCTTGGCTTCCAGCTGGTGGATGCGCTCTTCCGCTTCCTGCACTTCCTGGCGCGCGGACACCATATTGTCGCGCGCCTTCAGGGCTTCGTCCTGCACCAGGCGGGTTTCGGTCAGCACCTCGTCCAGGATCTTGTTCAGCTCGGTGATATTGTCGGCCTTGCTGATCTTGGCCGAATAGCCGCCGATCTTCTCGTGGAAGCTGCCGGTGGAAGCGGCCACGGTGCCGAGGCGGTCGATGAAGGTCATCATCATGTTCTTGACCGTGGCCTTGACGTCGGCAATGCCGTGTTTGAGCTGGCCCTGCTTGTAGATCACGTCCTTCAGGCTGCGCGTGGCTTCTTCCAGCGCGCGCTGATCGATCGGGCCGGCGATCAGGTTCTGCACCGCATCGATCTGGCCGCGCAGCCAGGAATCATCGTCCAGCAGGCCGCTGACGTTTTCCAGCAGCAGGCGGAACAGGCGCAGCAGCAGTTCCTGCTGCTCGCCCAGGTCGCCGCTGCGCAATTCGATCTGGTAGCACAGCTGTTTGAGGCGCACGGCGATTTCCGACAGGGCCGCTTCGGTATGCGCTTCCTTGGTGGCCACGCCCAGCGCTTCCGCTTCCTCTACCAGCTTGGGCGTGCCCGCCAGCAGGGAGGCCACGGCAAAGGTCAGGGTGCGGCTCAGCAGGTCGCGCAGCAGGCGGGTCTGTTCATTTTCCGGCAAGGGCGCCAGCTCGATGCCGCTGCCTTTCTTCACGGGGCGTTCCGCCAGCTCCGACAGCGCGCGCGCATAGGCATCCCAGTCGCGCGCCTTGACGGCGCGGTTGAAGCGGCGGCCGAAATCGGCCAGGTCGCCCGGCTGTTCGGTCATGCGCGCGGCGAACTGGCCCAGCATTTTCTCGGCGCCATCGTCGGCCGGGGCGGCCACCGGGCCCACAGCCAGGGCGGGCACGGGCGGACGCACGCCCGCCACTTCGTAGTACAGCTCGGCATACGCTTCGGGTGTCGGCGCAATACGGCGGGTGGCCAGCAGGCGGAAGGCCTCGCGGGCGATCTCGGCCGGATTTCCCTGGCCGGGGGAGGTGGTTTTGCTCGACATCTGCGGTGCTGCCTTTACAAAAGATTACCGATAGCCTGCATCTTAGGTTACTGCTGAGCTAGCCAATGCGCGGAAAAGCGGGCACTTCGGCACTTACTTTATGACATGGCTTTTGCTTTGAAAGCAACATCCACTAGTCGATCAAATGGTTGCGGATTGCATAATGCGTGAGTTCCGCACTGTTCTTCAGCTTCATCTTCACCAGCAGCCGGGCCCGGTACTCGCTGACCGTCTTCACCGACAGCGACAGCTCCTTGGCGATGGCGCCCACCGTGAGGCCGGACGCGATCATGGTCAGCGTCTGGTATTCGCGGTCCGACAGCGTCTCGTGCAGGGCCGCCTCGTGGTCGTCGCCCACATGACGGGCCAGTTCCTGAGCCAGGGCCGGGCTGATGTATTTCAGACCGCCCGCCACGGTGCGGATCGCATTCACCAGCTCGCGCGGCGCGCTCTGCTTGGTCAGGTAGCCGGCCGCGCCCGCCTTCAGCGAACGGATCGCATACTGGTCCTCGCGGTGCATCGACAGCATCAGCACCTGCAGCTCCGGCTTCTCCTTCTTCAGCTGCTTCAGCACCTCGATGCCGTTACGGTCCGGCATCGAAATATCCAGCAGCACCACATGGCAGCCGGACTTGCGGAACAGGCGCAGCGCATCGCTGCCGTTTTCCGCCTCGCCTGCCACGACAATATCCTTGGTATCCGCCAGGATCTGCTTCAGTCCCTCGCGCACGATGGCATGGTCGTCGGCGATGAAGACTTTGATGACGGCTTTTTCTGACATGCACTCTCGCTATTTCGTTACGGCTGCTTCGGCTATTGTAGCGTCCTGGACACGGTCGGGGCGGGGAATCTTGATCGCCACCACGGTTCCGCCGCCGGGCGCGTGGCTCAGCGTTAACGCCCCGTCCAGCGCCCGGGCCCGCTCGGCCATGCCGCGCAGGCCGAAACTGTCCCGCTTTGTGCGGTCGGCGGGGCGGATGCCCACCCCATTGTCCGTGATCTTTACACTGATATGGTGGCGGGTGCGGGACAAACGGACGGCCACGCGTCCCGCTTTGGCGTGCTTGGCGATATTGGTCAGCGCCTCCTGCACGATGCGGAATAGGGCGGTGGCCTGGTCCGGGTCCAGCTCCATGTCCTTCTCGTTGGACTGGAAGCTGCAGGCCAGCCCGGCCTGGCTGGCAAACTCCTTCACCTGCCACTCCAGCGCCGCCACCAGGCCGAAATCGAGGATGGACGGGCGCAGGTCGAGGGTAATGCGGTGCACGGCATCGATGGTGCGGTCCACCAGCGAATCGACGTAGGACGCCTTTTCGTGGATGGCCTCATCCTGCGGCAGGCGCGCGGCCAGCATGGCCAGCGCCATCTTGATGGCGGTGAGGTTGCCGCCCAGGTCATCATGGATCTCGCGCGCGATGCGGGTGCGCTCCTGCTCCTTCACCTTCTCGCTGTGTGCGCTCAGCTCGGCCAGGCGGGCGCGGCTCGCGCGCACCTCCATCTGCTCCAGTTTGGACTCGGTGATATTGGTCATGATGCCCTCCCACTGCACCACGCCATCGGGCAGCGGGTGCGGGGTGGAGCGCAGGTTAATCCACTTCACATCCTTCCAGGCATCGATCCAGATGCGGCCTTCCCAGTTCCAGCTCCATTGGGAAGCGGCCGAGGCCCGCATCGATTCAAGGTAGGAAGCGCGGTCCTCGGCCAGCACCAGTTGCAGAAAGCGTTCCGGCGCCGCATGCAGGGCCGCAGCGCTGACGCCGAGCAGCGCTTGGCAGCCCTCGCTCAGGTAAGGAAACTCAACGCGGCCATCGGGATGCAGACGGAACTGGTAGACCAGGCCCGGCGTGTGGGACACGATGGCATCGAAGCGCGACTGCACCTGCTGCAGCGCATCGCGCGCGGCGCGGTCCTCGGCACTGAGCAGCAGCAGGGTACGGCCATCGCCCTCGGTGGGCTGCAGGCGCAGGGTCACTGCATAGCTGCTGCCGTCGGCGCGGCGGAGGCGGGCCTGCTGCTCCTCTCCATCGGGCAGGGGCGTGGGCGACACGAGGGCGGTGAGGGCCAGGCCGGGCAAGTCCTGCGGCGTAAAGCCGCTGGCCTGCAGCGCGGCCGGGTTCGCGGCCACGCAGCGCTGGGATTGCGGATCGAACAAAAACAGCTCCGTGCGCGTGCTTTGCCAGATTGCATCCAGGCAGGAGAGGGCTTGGCTCATAAATGTGTACAATCGGTCAGCATTCGCTGGATGATACGTGACACTGCACCATGAACAAAGCATTCGTAAAAGAAAACGAGAACGACGACGAAGACGAGATGCCGGGGGCGCCCCCGATCCCGCCGGGCGCGAAAAACTACCTCACGCCGGCCGGCTACGCGGCCATCAAGGCCGAGCTGCTGCAACTGATCGACGTGGACCGGCCGGAAGTGGTGCGGGTAGTGCACTGGGCCGCCTCGAACGGCGACCGCTCGGAGAACGGCGACTACATCTACGGCAAACGGCGCCTGCGCGAGATTGACCGCCGCATCCGCTTCCTCACCAAGCGCCTGGACCTGGCGGAAGTGGTGGACCCCAGCGTGCACCATGGCAGCGACCAGATCTTCTTTGGCGCCACGGTGACTTATGCCAACAGCGAAGGTGAAGAAAACACCATCACGATTGTCGGCATCGACGAATTCGACCCGCTGAAGGGCAAGGTCAGCTGGATCTCCCCCATCGCCCGCACGCTGACGAAAGCGCGCGAAGGCGACACCGTCACCCTCCACACCCCCAACGGCCCCGAAGAGCTCGACATCCTCGCCGTCTCCTACCCCGAAAAAATTTCTTAATCGGGGTCAGACCCCAATTAAAAAGAAATATTTCTTAATCGGGGTCTGACCCCGATTGGATTTGATGTAACACAGCAGGGCGCGTTGCGAAGACTGGCATCATCCCTTGAGCTTGGCTTAGGAGGAGGGCTTATGGCGCGACGTGCACGTACGGTCTTACCTGGGATGCCGCTGCATATCGTGCAGCGCGGCCACAATCGGAGGCCTTGCTTCTTCAAGCAGACTGACTATCTGCTCTACCTGACATTGCTCCACGATTTTTCTGCCGAGATGAATTGTCAAATTCACGCTTACGTGCTCATGACGAACCACGTACACGTGCTCGCTTCCTGCGATGCCGTGGCCGATGTGGCTTGCATGATGAAGGGCGTGGCCCAGGAATACGCCCAGTTTATTAACCGCACGATGGAGCGTTCAGGTGCCCTATGGGAGGGGCGGTATCGATCCTGTCCGGTGCCGACCGAGCGTTATGTCATGGCTTGCTATCGCTATATCGAACTTAATCCGGTGCGGGCCAACATGGTGGGATCGCCTGAGGGCTACCGCTGGTCGAGCTATCAAGGGAATGTGGGGTTGCTGGACGATCCGCTGCTGACGCCGCACTATCTCTATGACGGGCTGGGTAGCGACCGCCAACAGCGGCAGCAGCAGTATCAGCAACTATTTCAGAAGCCGCTCACTGACTATCAGCTCTTCGAGCTACGTGACAGCATCAACTCGGGCCGAGAACCCGGCCGGAAAGCCGCCAAGCCCGGCCGCCGCTGGAACAACTAATTACTTTTTAATTGGGGTCTGACCCCGATTAAGAAATGTTTCTAGGCGCGCTCGCGGCTGACGCGGTTGACGCCGGCGACTTTGCGGACGTTGCGCAGCAGGCCCGCGAGATGCACGCGGTCTTTTACCTGGATCGTGAAGCGCAGCTGGTGCAGTACGTGTTCGCTGTCCTCGTCCATGCCCACAAAGGTGATGTTGCCGTCCGATTCGCCGATCTCGGCCGCCACGCGCGCGAGGATGCCTTTCTCATTGTTGATCAGCAGGCGGATGCGGCTGTCGAAGCGGCGGTTGAGCTCGCTGCCCCATTTGACAGGGATCCAGCGGTCCGGTTCCTTGTCGCGGTGGCGCTTGGCGACCGAGCAGTCGGCCGTGTGCACCTGCAGGCCCTGGTCGCGCCGCAGTTGGCCGATGATCTGGTCGCCCGGAATCGGCAGGCAGCACGGCGCCAGTTGCACCGACACGCCTTCGCTGCCGTAGATCGTGACCGGGTCGAGGTCGGCCGCGCTGTTATGGTCCACCGGTACGCTGGCCGATTCACCGCCCAGCAGGCCGAAGATGTGCCGCGCCACCAGCGCCGCCATGCGCTTGCCGATGCCGATGTCGGCATACAGCTCGTCCATCGACTTGGCGCTCGATTCGTTGAGCAGCCTTTCCACCAGCGGTTCCGGCAGCTCCGGCGCCACGCCAATCGCATTCAGCGCCTGCGTCAGCAGCTGCTGCCCCAGGCCGATCGATTCCGGCAGGTTGATGGTGCGCAGGTGGTGGCGGATCGCGGAGCGCGCCTTGCCGGTGCGGACAAAACTGAGCCAGCTCGGCGACGGCCGCGAGTTGTTGTCGGTGACGATTTCCACGATGTCGCCATTGCGCAGTTCCGTGCGCAGCGGCGCCGGTTCGCCGTTGATCGTGACCGACACCGTATGGTCGCCAATGCCCGTGTGGATGGCATACGCAAAGTCGATCGGCGTTGCGCCGCGCGGCATGGCGATGATCTTCGATTTCGGCGTGAACACGTACACGGAATCGGGGAACAGGTCGACCTTCACATGTTCCAGGAATTCGGCCGAGTCGCCGGTCTGCTGCTGGATGTCGAGCAGCGACTGCAGCCACGCGTGCGTGCGCTGCTGCATGTCCGACATATTCATGTCGCCGGTCTTGTACAGCCAGTGCGCCGCCACGCCCGATTCGGCGGTGCGGTGCATTTCCTGCGTGCGGATCTGGAATTCCACCGGCGTGCCGTAGGGGCCGATCAGTGTGGTGTGCAGCGACTGGTAGCCATTCAGCTTGCGGATCGCGATGTAGTCCTTGAACTTGCCCGGCATCGGCTTGTACAGCGAGTGCAGGGTGCCCAGCGCGACGTAGCAGTTGGGGAAGTTGTCCACCACCACACGGAAGCCGTACACGTCCAGCACCTGGGAGAAGGACAGGTGCTTCGAGCGCATCTTCTTGTAGATGCCGTACAGCGTTTTCTCGCGCCCATACACCTCGGCCGGAATGTTCGCCATCGACAGCGTGTTCTTCACCGAGTCCATGATCTTGCTGACCACTTCGCGCCGGTTGCCGCGCGCCGCTTTCACGGCCTTGGCCAGCACGTGGTAGCGCATCGGGTACAGGTGTTCGAAGGACAGGTCCTGCAGCTCGCGGTAGATGTTATTGAGGCCAAGGCGGTGCGCAATCGGCACATACACTTCCATGGTCTCGCCCGCGATGCGGCGTTTTTTATGCGGCGCCATCACGTCCAGCGTGCGCATATTGTGCAGGCGGTCGGCCAGCTTGATGAGGATGACGCGCACGTCGGACGCCATGGCCAGCAGCATCTTGCGGAAGTTTTCCGCCTGCGCTTCGATCTGGCTCTGGAATTCGATTTTTTCCAGCTTGGAGAGTCCGTCCACCAGGTGCGCCACCGGCGCGCCGAAGCGTTCGATCAGTTCGTCCTTCTTGACGTCCTGGTCTTCCATCACATCGTGCAGCAGCGCGGCCATGATGGCCTGTGCGTCCAGCTTCCAGTCGGCGCAGATTTCGGCGACAGCGATGGGATGCGAGATATACGGTTCACCCGATTTGCGCACCTGCCCCAGGTGCATCTCGTCCGAGAAGCGATAGGCTTCCTTGACCTTTTTCAGGTCTGCCTCGGCCATGTAGTCGGCCAGCTTTTCGGTGAGGTGGGTAATGGTGGCTACACCCGCGGTCACGGTGGGGGCAGCAAGGGGGGAGGTGGTGATGGCCGGAGCTGCGGGTGCAGCAGCTTCCGGCTTGGACTTCGCCGATCGTCGCGCCCGTCGGGGCGCTTCAGTGATGCCGGGATCGGCTGGTGTCAGGTTCATGGTTGATCGCAGAGACAAGAATCGGGAACCTGTGACAACGACAACTCAGGGGAACGCAGGTTCCCAGCTTACATTGGGACCTTTTTCAGCATTTCCAGGCCGACCTTGCCGGCAGCGATTTCGCGCAGGGCCAGCACGGTTGGCTTGTCCTTGGCTTCCACTTTCGGGGTATGGCCTTGCAGCAGCTGACGCGCGCGGTAGGTCGCGGCCAGGGTCAGCTGGAAGCGGTTAGGCACATTCTGCAGGCAATCTTCGATAGTAATACGGGCCATTTGCAACTCCTGATGTCAATACGGTATTTATTCGGCGGTCACGGCGTGGATGCCCAGCTGGGCAAACAGCGATGCACTGCGGGCGGCTTGTTGCGCGAACCGGCAACGGGCCGATCGGACGATCGCGCTCAGCTCGGACAAGGCGACCGGAAACTCTTCATTGATAATAACATACTCGAACTCCGGCGCGTGGGCGATTTCGCCGCCCGCGGCCAGCAAACGCCGCGTAATCACATGCGGTTCGTCCTGCCCGCGCTTGTTGAGGCGCTCTTCCAGCGCCGCGATCGAAGGCGGCAGGATGAAGATGCCGGCGGCCTGGGGGAACTGCTTCTTGACCTGGCGCGCACCCTGCCAGTCGATCTCCAGCAGGATGTCGGTGCCGGCCTTCATCTGCTCTTCCACGAAGATGCGCGAGGTGCCGTAGTAGTTGCCGTGCACTTCGGCCCACTCCAGGAACTCGCCCGCTTCCGCGCGCGCCACAAAGTCCTGCGGCGAGGTGAAGAAGTATTCGCGGCCGTGCTCTTCGCCGGGACGCGGTGCGCGCGTGGTGGTCGAGATGGAGAGCTTGATGGCCGGCTCCTGCGCGAGCAGGGCGTTCACCAGCGTCGATTTGCCTGCACCGGACGGTGCGGCGACCATGAACAGGCTGCCAGAGAAGTGTTGGCTCATAAGAAATAGTGATCAGCGTGGGCGCTCGCCCAAAAACGTATTTTACCAAGAGGAATCAACAAATTACACTGCTTTGCTTGACGACTGGACCGACTGGTCTATAGAATTATTGCATGAGCAAGACGCCGACTACCCGCGACCGCCTAGTCCACGCCATGATCCACACCCTGCAGCACAAGGGGCTGCACGGGGCGGGGTTGAACGAAATCCTGGCCCAGGCGCAGGCGCCCAAGGGGGTGATGTACCACCATTTCCCGGGCGGGAAGAGCGAGCTGGCGGTGGCCGCCATCGAATGGACGGTGTCCTGGCTGTGCCACAAGCTGGACCAGTATGTGGAGCGCGAGCCCGATGTGGCGTCCGCGCTGCACCTGTGGATCACGTGCGCCATGGAAGGCCTCTACGGCAGCCAGTTCGAGCGCGGCTGCCCGCTGGCTGCCGTGGCGCTGGAATCGACGGCGGCCGATGTGGAGATCCGCCGCGCCCTGGCCACCGGCTTCGCGGCCCTGCGCGGGCGCATCGCGGCGGCCCTGGAGCAGATCGGCCATGCACCCGCGCAGGCGGCCGGGCTGGCCGCGCTCATTGTCTCCGCCTACGAAGGCGCGCTGCTGCAATCGCGCGTGGCGCAGGACACTGCGCCCATGGTGCAGACCACCGAAACCCTGCTGTCCCTGATCCGCAAGGAGTAAAGCCATGACCAAGCTGCCGCCCGATGCCCTGCAGCCGGAATCCCTCACCCTGCATGCAGCGGACGGCTACCCGCTGGCCGCTACGCGCTACCGCAGCATGGGCGCGGAGCGCGCGCGGCTGGTAGTCGCGGGCGCCACCGGCGTGCCGCAGGGCTTCTACCGCCGCTTCGCCGAATACGCTGCGCAGCGCGGCTTCACGGTGCTGACTTTCGACTACCGCGGCATCGGCCGTTCAAAGCCGCCCAGCCTGCGCGGCTTTGAAGGCGACTTCCTGGACTGGGGCCGCCTGGACCTGGCAGCCGCAGTCGATGCAATGGCAGGCGGCGGCGTGCCGCTCTTCATGGTCGGCCATTCCTACGGCGGCCACGCGTTCGGCCTGCTGCCCAATCACCGCAAGGTGGACGCGCTCTACACCTTCGCCACCGGCGCCGGCTGGCATGGCTGGATGCCGTGGCTGGAAAGGCTGCGCGTGCTCTTCATGTGGCGTGTGGTGGGGCCGCTGATGACGAAGCGCCAGGGCTTCCTGGGCTGGAGCCGCCTTGGCATGGGCGAAGACCTGCCCCTGCGTGTGTACAGCCAGTGGCGGCACTGGTGCGGCTTCCCGCACTACTTCTTCGACGATCCCCGCATGAGCGAAGTGACGGACCGCTTCCGCGAAGTGCGCGCGCCCATCGTGGCCCTGAATGCGACGGACGACCGCTGGGCGCCTCCCGCATCACGCGATGCCTTCATGGCAGGCTACCGCAATGCGCCCTGGTTCGGCATCGACATCGATCCCGCACGCAGCGGCCTGCGCAAGCTGGGACATATGGGCTACTTCCGCGCCCACGCCGAACCGCTGTGGCGCATGGCGCTGGACTGGTTCGACGGCATCGGCAATGCACCGCAGCGCGGGCATCCGCCGGTATAATCGCGCCATCCGCACCTCAATAAAAGGTATTCCGATGACGCCGATGAAGTCCGCAGTCCTGCTTGCCCTCGCGCTGTCCGCCGCCGGCGCACACGCCGCTGATGGCCAGGTGATCAACCTGTATTCATCGCGCCATTACCAGACCGACCCGGCGCTGTACGAGAACTTCACGAAGCAGACCGGCATCACGGTCAACCGCATCGAAGCGGGCGAGAACGAAGTGATCGAGCGCGTCGTGAAAGAAGGCGCCACCAGCCCGGCCGACGTGCTGGTGACGGTGGACATTTCGCGCATGGCCCGCGCCGACGCGCAGGGCCTGTTCGCCCCGATCAATTCGCCGGTGCTGAACGAGCGCATCCCGGCCCACCTGCGCACAGATGACTGGATGGCGTTCTCGGTGCGTTCGCGCGTTATCGTGCATAACGCGTCGGTGAAGGCGGCGTGGGTGCAGAACTATGAAGACCTGGCCAATCCGCGCCTGAAGGGCAAGCTGTGCGTGCGCAACGGCGGCCACCCCTACAACCTGTCGCTCGGCGCCACGGTGCTGCAGCATAACGGCGAAAAGAAAACGGAACAGTGGGCCAAAGGCATTGTAGCCAACCTGGCGCGTCCACCGAAGGGCGGGGACCTGGACCAGGTGCGCGGCGTGGCCAGCGGCGACTGCGGCGTGGCCATCACGAACTCCTACTATCTGGGCCGCCTGATGCGCTCCGATAAGCCGGAAGACAGGAAGGTGATCGAATCGATCTCCATCGTGTTCCCGAACCAGAAGGGCTATGGCGCGCATGTGAACGTATCCGGTGCGGGTGTGCTGAAGCATGCGCCGAACCGCGAGAACGCCATCAAGTTCCTGGAATACCTGGCTTCGGACGAAGCCCAGGTGTATTTCGCCGACGGGAATAACGAATGGCCGGCCGCGCCGACGGCAAAGTCGCCCAATCCGGCGCTGGCCCAGCTGGGCAGCTTCAAGGCCGACAAAACCAATGTCGGCGACATCGCGAAGCACCTCGCCACCGTCCAGCAACTCTACGAAGCAGCCGGTTGGAAATAAAAAAAGCGGCTTGAAGCCGCTTTTTTTATTCCAGATTTTGAACCTGTTCCCGCATCTGCTCGATCAGCAGCTTCAGCTCCATCGAAGCATCCGCCAGCTCCTTGACCGAAGCCTTGGCGCCCAGCGTATTCGCTTCGCGGTTCAGCTCCTGCATCATGAAGTCCAGGCGTTTGCCGACCTGGCCGCCTTTCTTCAGGATGTGGCGCGTTTCGCTCAGGTGCGCCGACAGGCGCCCCAGCTCTTCGGCCACGTCGATGCGGATGCCGTACAGGATAACTTCCTGGCGAATCCGCTCCATCGCGTCCTGGCGTGACAGGCTGCTGTTGGAATTGCCGGCCGCGAGGCCCAGCGCTTCCTGCATGCGCTCCACCGCCTTCTGCTGGAACTGCGCCACCACCTGCGGAATCAGCGGCGTGATGCGCTTGACGATGCCTTCCATCGCCTCGATGCGCGAGATCAGCATCGCCTCCAGCGCCGCGCCTTCGCGTTGGCGGCTGTTGACGAAGGACTCGACGGTACGCACCATCAGCGCGCTCACGTCAGCCTGCAGGGTTTCCTGGCCAATCTGTGCTTCTTCCACCACACCGGGCCAGCGCAGCAATTCGGCCACGGACATGGCCTGCGCGCCGGCGAAGTGCTTTCCCACCTCGTTCTGGAGGCGGGCCAGCTCATTCAGCAGGGTGACATTCAGGGCCTGGGTGCCGGCAGCAGCAGCCTTGCGGCCAAAGCTCAGGCGGATCTCCACCTTGCCGCGCGTGATGGCGGACATGATGGTAGAGCGTAAATCGGGTTCGAGGGCGCGCAGGTCGTCGTTGATGCGGAACTGGAGATCAAGGAAGCGCGAATTCACGCTCTTGATCTCGATTGTCAGCGTTCCCGCAGCGCTTTCGCTGGTGGCAACCGCGTAGCCAGTCATGCTGGAAATGCTCAATGGATCTCCCCGATTTTATCTTTACAATACATGGTTTTATCCACACAATCCGGTTGTCGAGGCGAGGAACTTATGGCTGCACAAAACAACGCCCCACTTCCGGACGGGCTGGAAGTAGCTGGATACCGCATTGTAAAGAAAATTGCGTCGGGTGGGTTCAGTATTGTTTACCTCGCCTACGACGCAGAAGGCAATGCGGTCGCCATCAAGGAGTATTTACCAAGCGCACTCGCATTACGTCAAGAGGGAGAATTGATCCCGGCGGTATCAAAAACGAACCTTCCGGTCTTTAGAATAGGGCTGAAATGCTTTTTTGAAGAGGGAAGAGCGCTCGCCAGAATTTCTCATCCAAATGTTGTAAGAGTGTTGAATTTCTTCCGCGCGCACGATACCGTTTATATGGTAATGGCCTATGAATCGGGACATTCGCTGCAGGAGCATATTCAGGGCCAGCGCATCAAAGGCCTGAAAACCGGCGAAAAGTTTATTCGCCAGATATTTACGCAAGCCCTGAAAGGGCTGCGCGAAGTCCATGCCAACAAGCTGCTGCACCTGGACCTGAAACCCGCCAATATCTACATCCGGCGCGACGGCACCCCCATGCTGCTGGATTTTGGTGCGGCACGCCAGACCGTGAATGCCGAAGGCCCGAAGCTTACGCCCATGTACACACCCGGCTTCGCCGCGCCCGAACTGTATTCCAAAACCGAAGCGCTGGGACCATGGACGGATGCCTACAGCATCGGCGCCTCGATGTTCTGCTGCATGGCCGGTGCCCCGCCCCAGCCTGCGGACCAGCGCCGCAAGGAAGACAAGATGGAAGCCCATTTCGCCAAGCTGGAGGGCCAGTATTCGCCGGAGCTGCTGCACGCGGTACGGTGGTCGCTGGAACTGGATCCGCTGGCCCGTCCGCAAAGCCTGTTCGAGCTGCAGCGCCTCTTGCAGCTGCCCGTCACGGTCCAGGTGCCGGCCGCGCCGCCGCTCGGCACGCTGGAGCGCCTGCGCGGCCTGGTCGACCGCCTTCGCCCCGGCCGTAAACCTTCGGCCAACACGCTGCAGTCCTGACCATGCAGTTCTCCGTCTACCAGGAAAGCCACATCGGCGGCCGCAAGGTCAACCAGGACCGCATGGGCTACAGCTACACGCGCGAAGCCTTGCTGCTGGTGCTGGCCGACGGCATGGGCGGCCACCTGCGCGGCGAGGCAGCGGCCACCATCGCCCTGCAGACCTTCTCAGCGCTGTTCCAGCAGCAGGCCAAGCCCTATGTGAAGGGGCCGGAGCGCTTTCTGGAAGAAGCCTGCTTGGCCGCGCACCGCGAGATCCACCGCTACAGCGCGCTGGAAAACCTGCCGGACACGCCGCGCACCACCATCGTGGCCTGCCTGATCCAGCACAATATGGCGATCTGGGCGCACTGCGGCGACTCGCGCCTGTACTGGCTGCGCGGCGGCCAGCTGATGGCGCGCACGCGCGATCACTCGCATGTGGAAAAACTGATCGACCGCGGCGCCGTGCCGGCATCGGCGCGCGCCAGCCATCCGGACCGCAACAAGCTGTATAGCTGCCTCGGCGCCTCCAGCCTGCCGCGCGTGGAGGTCTCTGGGAGGGCCAGCCTGCTGCCGGGCGACCAGATGTTATTATGCTCGGATGGCCTGTGGGCCATGGTGCCGGAAGAGCAAGTGCTGCGCACCATGGCCAGCGAAACCGTCGTGCGCGCCGTGCCCGCGCTGCTGCAGTCGGCGCTGAGCCGCGCCGGCGAGCGCAGCGACAACGTGACGGCGCTGGCCATCATGTGGCAGGGCAGCGCGGTGGTGGACAGCGCAGAGACCTCGGCGGCGGCGCTATCCACCATGGTGTCCACCGAGGCGCTGGCGGAAGACGCGCCGAGCACCACGGTGGCCGGCGGTTTCAACGACGACGACATTGAAAAAGCCATTGCGGAGATCCGCATGGCGATTGAAAAATCATCCCAGATAATCAAATAGGAAGACCATGAGCTTTGAATCCCGCCCAAGTGGCCGCGCGGTTGACGCGCTGCGCACCATCCGCCTGACGCGCAACTACACCAAGCATGCGGAAGGCTCCGTGCTGATCGAATGCGGCGACACGAAAGTGATCTGCACCGCCAGCATCGAAGAAAAAGTGCCGGGCTTCCTGAAGGGCAAAGGGCAGGGCTGGATGACGGCCGAATACGGCATGCTGCCGCGCTCCACGCATTCGCGCATGGACCGCGAAGCGGCCAAAGGCAAGCAGAGCGGCCGCACGCAGGAGATCCAGCGCCTGATCGGCCGTTCGCTGCGTGCAGCTTTCGACCTGCAAGCTTTCGGAGAGCGCACGCTGCACCTGGACTGCGACGTTATCCAGGCCGACGGCGGCACGCGCACCGCATCGATCACGGGCGCCATGGTGGCGGCCTACGACGCCTTCAGCGAGCTGAAAGAGCGCGGCCTGATCCAGGCCATCCCGGTCAAGCACTTCGTGGCCGCGATCTCGGTCGGCGTCTATAAAGGCATGCCGGTGCTGGACCTCGACTACGTGGAAGATTCCGACTGCGATACCGACATGAACGTCATCATGACGGACAGCGGCGCCTTCGTGGAAGTGCAGGGCACCGCCGAAGGCGACGCCTTCGACCGCGCCACCATGAACCGCCTGCTCGACCTCGCCGACCGCGGCATCCGCGAGCTGGTGAGCCTGCAAAAGCAAACCCTAAACATTTCTTAATCGGGGACTCGGCGTCCCCGTCCGACCCCAATTAAAAAGCAATATTTTTATGACTCAAAAACTAGTGCTTGCCTCGAACAACGCAGGCAAACTCAAAGAATTCAACGAACTGCTGGCAACAGTGGGCTTCAGCGTCCACGCCCAGGGCGAGTTCAATGTGCCGGAGGCGGAAGAACCATACTTCACCTTCGTTGAAAACGCCTTGACCAAAGCGCGCCACGCCGCGCGCCTGACCGGCCTGCCCGCACTGGCGGACGATTCCGGCGTTTGCGTGAACGCGCTGGGCGGAGCACCCGGCGTGTTGTCCGCACGCTTCGCAGGCGAGCCGAAATCGGACGCCCGCAACAACGAGAAGATGGTCGCCGAGCTGGCAAAGCATGAAGACAAGTCGGCCTACTACTACTGTGTGCTCGTTTTCGTGCGCCACGCAGACGATCCGCAGCCGGTCATCGCCGACGGCCGCTGGGACGGCGTGATGATGCCAGAGCCGCGCGGCGAAGGCGGCTTTGGCTACGACGCCTATTTCCACATTCCTGAGCTGGACAAGCGCGCCGCCGAGCTGTCGAAGGAAGAGAAAAACCACCTGTCGCACCGCGGCCAGGCGCTGCGTGCCCTGGTAGAGAAGCTGAAAAAATGATTCCGATTAAACCCGCCGGCAGCAAGCCCGCTGGCAAGCGCAGCATCGATACCGCCGCCGGTGTCGCTGCGCAGTATCTGCAGCCCGGCGCGCTGAACCTCACCGCGCTGCCGCCGCTGTCGCTGTACATTCACTGGCCCTGGTGCGTGCGCAAATGCCCTTACTGCGACTTCAACTCGCATGAGGCCAAAGGCGAAGCGCCCGAGCAGGCCTATCTCGACGCACTGCGCGCCGACCTCGAAATGGCGCTGCCCCTGATCTGGGGCCGCAAGATCTACACGGTATTCATTGGCGGCGGCACGCCGAGCCTGATGTCCGCTGCGGCGCTGGACCGGCTGATGTCCGACCTGCGCTCCCTGCTGCCATTGGACAGCGATGCCGAGATTACGATGGAAGCCAATCCAGGCACCTTCGAGGCCGAGAAGTTCAAGTCCTACCGCGCCAGCGGCATCAACCGCCTGTCGATCGGCATCCAGAGCTTCAACGCCCAGCACCTGAAGGCGCTGGGCCGCATCCACGATGATGGCGAAGCACGCCGCGCCGTCGAAATCGCGCAGGCGAACTTCGACAACTTCAACCTGGACCTGATGTACGCGCTGCCTTCGCAAACGCTGGACGAAGCGCGCATCGATCTTGAAACGGCAATGTCCTTCAAGCCGCCGCACCTGTCACTGTATCACCTGACGATGGAGCCGAACACGGTCTTCGCCAAGTATCCGCCGCAGCTGCCGGATGATGACACCAGCGCTGATATGCAGGACCTGATCGCGGAAATGACGGCTGCCGCAGGCTACGGCCATTACGAAGTGTCGGCCTATGCACAGCCGGGCCATCAGGCGCGCCACAACCTGAACTACTGGCAGTTCGGCGACTACCTCGGCATCGGCGCGGGTGCCCACTCCAAGCTGTCCTTTCCGCACCGTGTGCTGCGCCAGGCGCGCTACAAGCAGCCGAAGAGTTATATGGAGCAGGTGGCGGCAGGTAACCCAGTGCAGGATGAGCACGAGATCGGCCGTGAGGACATGGGCTTCGAATTCATGCTGAATGCACTGCGCCTGCAGGGAGGTTTCTCGCCCAACTTGTTCGCGGAACGTACCGGCATGCAGATGAACGTGATCGAGCGCCAGCTGCAGCAGGCGGAGACGAAGGGGCTGTTATATCTCGACCACCAGATCATCCGCCCCACGGAGCTGGGGCAGCGCTTCCTCAACGACCTGCAGCAGATGTTCCTCGGCTGATCAGAAATCCCCGGCCTGTTTCAGGTCGGGTTTCTCCGCCCAGCGCGCCAGCGCTTCCGCCATCCGTCCGCTTTCACCGATCGCAAAGTTCCAGTCGCGAATGCGCGCCTGGTGATTCTGGCCGTAGTGCTTGAAGTCCGAACGGTCCGGCAGCTTGCCGTTCGGGAGGCGCGCGAGGAAGGACGGCGAAGGCGACACCAGCACCACATTCTCCACCGCCGCATCGCGCGCGCGGCGCCATGGCATCGACTTGTCCAGCCAGCCGGGAACGATGTGGTCGGTGAAGTGAGGGTAGAGCACCAGGCCTTCATTGCGCTGGTAGGGCAGGTGCAGGTGATAGTCGATCAGGCCACCGTCCCAATAGTCGCCTGCCGGCGCGCCTGCGATGCCGTTCACTGCTTCCAGCACTAGCGGGATCGAACCGGAAGCCAGCAGCGCGTCGCGCATATTAGCTTCCGACAGCGGCACGAATTCCGAAGCGAAGGCATCGAAGCCTTCGCGCAGCCATGCCGCATCATCGCGCGCATCATGAAAGACCACGCGCTCCATCGCCTTCGCCAGCCGCGCCCGCGACATGGCGTTGCCCGCTGCGGCGAGCAGGAAGCCCGCCATCTCGCGCCAGCGCGCACCACGGGTGTTTGCCAGCGCGCCGATGCCGCGCATGGTGATGATGGAAAGACGGTAATCCGGATTGCTGAGTGGCTCGGCGCCGCGGCCATCCAGCACTTCATCCAGCAGGCCGCGGCAGGTGCGGCTCACGTAAGCCGCATCCACCTTGGCTGGATAGGTTTGGTGGGAGTAGTGATACGCAAGGCGGCGCAGCGCGGCCACGGGGTCGTGAAACGCGGCCGCCGCCATACGCCAGGCGCCAATGGATGCGCCGATCAGCCGGCGCTCGCGTGGCGCCTGCTTCAGCCAGTCGCCGAACATCCAGGTATCGATGCCGCTGAGGATCAGGCCTTTCGGTCCGCCCGCAGCGGCGGGAATGATGGCCACGTCCGCTGCCTGCAAGCCCTCGGCCGCGATGCGCTGGCGCGCCCGCGGACCGAGGCGGATCGAAATGGGCGAGTCCATACCGCTTCGTGTTTACTTCAAGCCGCCGCCCAGGGAGCGGTACAGGTCGATGGCGCTGGTGGTGCGCAGCAGGCGTGCCTGCACCAGCTGCTGTTCGGCGTTGAACAGTTCGCGCTGCGCATCCAGCACGTCCAGCGAGCTGGCCACGCCGTTTTCGAAGCGCAGCTGCAGCAGGCGCAGGCGGTCTGCCTGCGCGTCCTGCACGGCACGCTGCGCCGCCACCTGGTCGCCCAGGTAGCTACGCGCCGCCAGCGCATCGGCTACTTCGCGGAACGCGACCTGAATGGTGCGTTCGTAATCGCTCACGGCAATGTTCTTGCGCACTTCGGCCAGGTTCAGATTGGCCACATTGCGGCCGCCCTGGAAGATCGGCAGCGTCAGTTGCGGCACGAAGGACCAGGTGCCGTTGCCGCCGTCGAACAGGCCGGAGAACTCGGGACTCGCGCTGCCGATGGCCGCCGTCAGCGAGATGCGCGGGAAGAAGGCCGCGCGCGCCGCGCCGATATTGGCATTGGCCGCTTTCAGGCGCTGCTCGGCCGCGCGAATGTCCGGACGGCGCGCCAACAGGTCGGACGGCAGGCCGGCCGGGACGGCACTCATCGCATCGATCTGCGCGTCCGTTGCCATCGCACCGCTCGCCGCCTGTGTGGGCGGAGCGCCGACCAGCAGCGTCAGCGCGTTTTCCGCTTGCGCACGCTGGCGGGCCAGGGCCAGTGCCGAGGCACGCGCCGTTTCCATCAGCGTTTCATTCGAACGCAGGTCGAGGCGCGAGGATGCGCCCACTTCCACACGCTGCTGCGTGAGCTCATAGGTGCGGCGGCGCGCTTCATAAGTACGCTGCGCCAGCGAGAACTGTTCGGCATAGGAGCGTTCGGTGAAGTAGGCCTTCGCCACTTCCGCCACGATGCTGATCTGGGCCGCCTGGCGCGCTTCGTCGCTCGCCAGGTAGCTGGCCAGCGCTGCATCGCTCAGGCTCTTCACGCGGCCGAAGAAGTCCAGCTCGAAGGCGGACATCGACAGGTTCGCGTCGTAACGCTCGCCCACCACGGCCTGGCCGGACGGCGTGGCGAAGCCCGGTGTGCGGCCGCGCGTTTCGGACAGGCCGATGTTCAGGTTCGGCACGCGGTCCGCGCGCTGAATGTTGTAGGCGGCGCGCGCCTCCTCGATGCGCAGTGCAGCGGTGCGCAGGTCGCGGTTGTTCTCTAGTGCCGTAGCGATCAGCTGCTGCAGGCGCTCGTCGGTGAAGAACTCGCGCCAGCCGGTATCGACAGCGCTGCGTGCATCCGATGCAGGCATAGCCGTGTTGAGCGGGAACTCGGCGGCCACCGGTGCGGCGGGGCGCTGATACACCGGCGCCATGGAGCAGCCGGACAGCACGCCGGCTGCAAGCAGCACGGCGGCGGAAGTTCGGAGAGTGAGTTTTTTCATCATCATTGCTTGGTCTCCGGCAGGTCCAGTTCATGCGCGGCCAGCCGGCGCTGGCGCTCGCTGCCCTTGAAGATGCGGCGGACCACCACGAAGAATACGGGAACCAGGAACACCGCCAGCACCGTTGCCGTGATCATGCCGCCCATCACGCCGGTACCGATGGCGCGCTGGCTGGCCGAACCTGCGCCGGTGGCGATCACCAGCGGCAGCACGCCGAGGATGAAGGCCAGCGAGGTCATGATGATCGGGCGGAAGCGCAGGTGCACCGCCTCCAGTGTCGCCTCGATCAGCCCCATGCCCTGCGCCTGCAGGTCCTTGGCGAATTCGATGATCAGGATCGCGTTTTTCGCAGACAGGCCGATAATCGCAATCAGGCCCACCTTGAAGTACACGTCGTTCGGCATATCGCGCAGGTGTGCGCCGAGCAGCGCGCCCAGCACGCCGAGCGGCACCACCAGCAGCACGGCCACCGGAATCGACTCGCTCTCATACAGCGCGGCCAGCACCAGGAAGGCCGCCAGCATCGACAGCGCAAACAGCGCAGGCGCCTGCGAACCCGAGGTGCGCTCTTCCAGCGACTGGCCGGTCCACTCGATGCCGAAGCCCGGCGGCAGCTGCGCTGCCAGGCGTTCCAGTTCTTCCATTGCTTCGCCGGTGGAGTGGCCGGGGGCTGCATCGCCGGTCAGCTTGATCGCCGGATAGCCGTTGTAGCGCACCAGCTGCACCGGACCGTTGATCCAGTGCGAACGCGCGAAGGACGCGAACGGCACCATATTGCCGGTGGTGGTGCTGCGCACATGCAGGCGCAGGATATCTTCCGGCTGCATGCGGCGCGACTGGTCGGCCTGCACGATCACGCGCTGCTGGCGGTTGCTGCTGTTGAAGTCATTCACATACGAGGAGCCGAGGCCGGAGGACAGCGTGGAGTTGATGTCCGCGAAGGTCACGCCCAGCGCATTCGCCTTCTCGCGGTCGATGTCCACCTGCAGCTGCGGCGCATCTTCCAGGCCTTCAGGGCGCAGGCCCTTCAGCACCGTGCTCTTGCCCGCCATGCCCAGCAGCTGGTTACGCGCATTGATCAGCGCTTCGTGCCCCAGCGAGCTGCGGTCCTGCAGGCGCGCCGTGATGCCTGTTGCATTACCCAGTTCGCGGATAGGCGGAGGGCTCAGCGGGAACACGATGGCGTCGGCAATGCCGGACAGGGCGCCGAAGGCCTTGCCCGCAATCGCCGTCGCCGAGTCTTCCGCGCCGCGTTCCTTCCAGTCCTTCAGTGGCACGAACACGAGGCCCGCGTTCTGGCCGTTGCCCGAGAAGCTGAAACCCGCCACCGAAATGGTGCGCGCCACGCCCGGTTGTTTGCGGAAGTAGGCGTCCACCTGGGCCAGCACGGCCTCGGTGCGGCTGCGCGAAGCGCCCGGCGGCAGCTGCACATTGGTCACGATATAGCCCTGGTCCTCGTTCGGCAGGAAGGAAGAGGGCAGGCGCGCATACAGCCAGCCCACGATGCCGAGGATCAGCACGAAGACCAGCATGAAGCGGCCGGTGCGCGTCAGCATCTTCGCAATCACGCCCTGGTAGCCGGTTGCCGTGACGGCGAAGCGGCGGTTGAACCAGCCGAAGAAGCCGCGCTTCTCGTGGTGATGGCCTGCTTCCACCGGTTTCAGCATGGTGGCGCACAGGGCCGGCGTGAGCGTCAGCGCCATCAGCGCCGAGAACACCATGGCCGATACCATCGACAGCGAGAACTGGCGGTAGATCGCACCCACGGCGCCGCCGAAGAAGGCCATTGGAATGAACACGGCGATCAGCACCAGCGTAATACCCACAATAGCGCCGGTAATCTGCGACATCGCCTTGCGCGTGGCTTCACGCGGCGACAGGCCTTCCTCGCTCATGATGCGTTCCACGTTCTCCACCACCACAATGGCATCGTCGACCAGGATACCGATCGCCAGCACCATGCCGAACATGGTCAGCACGTTGATGGAGTAGCCGAACATCTGCATGGCCGCGAAAGTACCCATCAGGGCGACCGGCACCACAATGGTAGGAATCAGCGTGTAGCGGATGTTCTGCAGGAACAGGTACATCACCAGGAACACCAGCAGAACCGCTTCGAACAGGGTCTTCACCACTTCTTCGATGGAGATCTTCACGAATAGCGAAGTATCGTAAGGCACGGTGTATTTCAGGCCTGGGGGGAAGTACTTCTGCAGCTCTTCCATCCTGGCCTTGACCAGGTTCGCTGTGGCCAGTGCATTGCCGGTCAGCGACTGCTGCACGGCGATGGCCACGAAAGGCTGGCCGTTCAGGCGCGCGCTGATGTTGTAGTTGGCGCCGCCCATTTCGAGGCGTGCCACATCCTTCAGGCGCACGGTGGAACCGTTCGGGTTCGCGCGCAGCACGATGTCGCCGAACTGCTCCAGCGATGAGAGCTGGCCGGTGACGACCACGGGCGCCTGGTAGGTCTGCGAGGAAGGATTCGGCAGGTCGCCGATGGTGCCGGACGTAACCTGCGCGTTCTGTGCGCGGATCGCCGCCGTCACATCGCTCATGTTCAGTTTGAGGCCGGTGAGCTTGTTCGGATCGATCCAGATGCGCAGTGCACGTTCCGTGCCGAAGAGCTGCGCCTGGCCGACACCCGGCAGGCGCTTGATCTCGTTCAGCACATTGCGGGCCATGTAGTCGCCGATGGCGGTCGGATCCATCTTGCCGTCGGTCGAGTACAGGCCAACGAACATCAGGATGTTGGAGCGTGCCTTGTTCACCTGCACGCCTTGCTGCGTGACAGCCTGCGGCAGGCGCGATTCCACGCGCTTGATGCGGTTCTGCACATCCACCGCAGCCAGGTCGGGGTTGGTGCCCGGGGCGAAGGTCACGGTAATGGTGACGCCGCCGCTGGCATTGCTCTCGGACTCCACATATTGCAGGCCGTCCGCGCCGTTCATCTCCTGCTCGATCACGCTGGTAACCGCGTCGTCCAGCACCTGCGCGGTTGCGCCGGGATAGTTGGCGGTGATGACGATGGAGGGCGGAGCGATGGTAGGGTACTGCGCCACCGGCAGCATGGTGATCGCCAGCGCTCCACCCAGCAGGATGAAGAGGGCGATCACCCATGCGAACACGGGGCGGTCGATAAAGAATTTTGCCATCGATGACGTCCTTTACTTGGCCGCTGCCGGTGCCGCGGATGCTGCAGGCGCAGCAGCTTTCCATGCCACCGGCGTCACGGGCGTACCCGGTTTCGCCTTCTGGAAGCCTTCCACGATAATGCGTTCACCGCCTTTCAGGCCGGAGCTCACGATCCAGTTATTGCCCTGCGATGCTTCGGCCTGCACCGGCTGTGCCACCACCTTGTTGTCGGCGCCAACGACCATCACGGACGAACCTTCCGCGCCGCGCACAATGGCTTGCTGCGGCACGGTGATGGCCGCTTCGTTTACGCCCTGTTCCAGGCGGGCGCGCACATACATGCCGGGCAGCAGGGTGCGTTTCGGATTCGGGAACTCGGCGCGCAATGAGACCGAGCCGGTGCTCTCGTCCACTGCCACGTCCGAGAACAGCAGCTTGCCTGTCGTGCCATATTCCTGGCCGTCTTCCGTCACCAGCGTCACGCGCGCCTGGTCCTTGCCTACGCTCTTCAGCTGGCCGCTGGCCAGTGCGCGCTTCATCGCAAGCAGTTCGGTGGAGGACTGGGTGATGGTTACGTAGATCGGGTCCAACTGCTGCACGGTTGCCATCGGAGTGGCTTCGCCCTGGCCCACCAGCGCGCCCTCGGTCACCAGCGCGCGGCCCACGCGGCCTGAGATCGGCGAGGTCACGGTGGCGTAGCCCAGCGTCAGTCCTGCGTTGGTGCGGGCGGCGCGCGCATTGGCCAGGTCGGCCGCGGCCTGCTTCTGGGCCGTCACCGCATCGTCGTATTCCTGCTGGCTGACCGCCTGTGCGCTCAACAGCGGCTTGTAGCGCTTCACTTTCAGCTCCGCCTGCGCCAGGTTGGCTTCCGCCTTGCTCACGGCCGCCTGCGCGCTCTCGAAGCTGGCCTGGAACTGGGCCGGATCGATACGGAACAGCACCTGCCCGGCCTTCACATCGCTGCCTTCCTCGAACACGCGCTTCAGCACAATGCCGGCGGTACGGGCGCGCACCTGGGCGATGCGGTAAGCCTCAATACGGCCGGGCAGTTCATTGGTCACGGCCACGACGGAAGGAGCGACGGTGATCACGGAGACGGTGGGGGGAGGCGGGGCAGGTGGAGCGCTTTCCTTCTTGCCGCAAGCCGCCATGAGCGACAGGGTGATGACTGCGAATGCAAGAGGCGTGTAACGAGGAACAGATCTCATGGATGTCTCGTGAAGTTAGGGGTTAAAACAGGTGCGTGTGATTGTATATCACTGGCATTTGTAACGTTTTGTATAGACAAGTTTTCATCGTCAGGACGAAAAAAAGGGGCCGAAGCCCCTTTGCGATCCGAATTAGCCCGGCTCTTATTTCATACCGGAAATGATCTGTTTCAGCTTGCCGGAGTCGGCGCAGAAGGCGCGGATGCCTTCGGCCAGCTTCTCGGTTGCCATTGCGTCTTCATTCAGCATGAAGCGGAAGGTCTTTTCGTCCATCGCGATCTTGTTCTGCGCGCCGGACGATGCGTCCAGCTTGCGCTCCACCGGACCGGTGGTGTCGGCCAGCTTTTGCAGCAGGTCCGGGCTGATGGTGAGCAGGTCGCAGCCGGCCAGTTCCAGGATCTGGCTGGTGTTGCGGAAGCTGGCGCCCATCACTTCGGTCTTGTAGCCGAACTTGCGGTAGTAGTTGTAGATGCGCTTCACGGACTGCACGCCCGGATCTTCCGCGCCGTCATAGTCGATGCCGGTGGATTTCTTGTACCAGTCATAGATGCGCCCCACGAACGGCGAAATCAGCTGCACGCCCGCTTCGGCGCAGGCGATTGCCTGTGGCAGGCAGAACAGCAGCGTCAGGTTGCAGTGGATGCCTTCCTTCTCCAGGATCTCGGCGGCCTTGATGCCTTCCCAGGTCGAAGCAATCTTGATCAGCACGCGCTCGCGCGGAATGCCTGCCTTCTCATACAGCGCGATCAGTTCGCGGCCCTTGGCCACATTGCCTTCCACGTCGAAGGACAGGGCGGCATCGATCTCGGTCGACACGCGGCCGGGAATGATCTTCAGGATCTCGGTGCCGAAGGCGATCAGCAGGCGGTCGATGATTTCGCCGGTCGATGCATTCGGGTTGTCGCGCACGGCCTTTTCCAGCAGCGGCTTGTATTCGTCCTTCTGCACGGCCTTCAGGATCAGCGAGGGATTCGTGGTCGCATCGCGCGGGGTGTAGGCCTTGATCGACTGGAAGTCGCCGGTATCGGCAACCACGGTGGTGTACTGTTTGAGCTGTTCGAGTTGGTTCATTGTGGTCAGAAAGGAAAGTCGGTGAATCCACGAGCGGAAGCGGGATTATACCGCGACCGCACCGTCCTCCCGCAGCCGTTCGCGCACAAATGCGATGATCGCGCGTACCGCTGGCGACACGCTGTCGCGGTGCGGATAGATCGCGTACAGCGGCCAGTCCGGGCCGCGCAGCTGCGGCAGCAGGCGCACCAGCCGCCCCGCGCGCAGGTCGTCCTTTACATCGAGTTCCGATTTGCAGGCGATGCCGCGACCGTCCACGGCCCAGGCGCGCACCACGCCGCCGTCGTCTGCCACGCGGTTGCCGCTGACCGTGATTTCCGTAACGCCCTGCGCATGGGGAAAGCGCCAGATATTCGTGCGCAGCTGGTTCAGGTTGTGCAGCAGGCAGTTATGCTGGCGCAGGGCATCCAGCGTCTTCGGTGCGCCGTGCTGTTCGACATAGGCAGGCGAAGCGACCAGGATGCGCTGGTTGGCGGCCAGCTCCTGCGCAATCAGTGCGGAATCGTCCAGGCGGCCGTAGCGGAAGGCGAGGTCGAAGGGATCGCGGAAAAGATCGCTGCGGTAATCCGAACACTGCAGCGTAAGGCCCAGTTGCGGATGCTCTTCCTGGAAGTCATCGAGCCAGCGCCGCAATACATTGCGGCCCCAGTCGGCAGGCGCCGAAATGCGCAGCTGCCCGTGCAGCGCCTTGCGGCTGTCGTTCAGGGCTGCTTCGCCGTCGGCCAGCGCCTGCAGCGCACTGCTGCAATAGGCGCGGAACAGTTCTCCCTGCTGCGTAAGCCGCATGCTGCGCGTGGTGCGTTCGAACAGGCGGCAGTCCAGCTGCTGTTCGATGCGTTTCAGGCTGGCGCTGGCGGTCGCGGGCAGCAGTCCCAGGTCGCGTGCTGCCGAAGACAGGTTGCCTGTTTCGGCGATGCGCAGGAAGAGTTTGAGGTCGGCGAACTGGTACATGATTATCAAATTTAATTTGATGATAATTCAATTATCTGCCCGTTTATCTAATCCAGCAATGCTTTCATACTTCGTTCCAAAAGGAGGAAGGTATGAAAGCAATCGCTTTGAAACGCTATCTGGACCCGGCGCTGCCGGAATCGCTGTTCGATGTGGAGCTGCCGGCGCCCGTGCCGGGCGAGCACGATGTGCTGGTGCAGGTGCAGGCCGCCGGCATCAATCCGCTGGACAACCGCGTGCGGCGCCCGAAGGACAAGGTGGAGCCGCAGCCGCGCGTGCTGGGCTGGGATGCGGCGGGCGTGGTGATTTCGGTGGGCGCGGCGGTGACGAAATTCCGCGCGGGCGACCGCATCTTTTATGCGGGCGAAATCGGGCGGCAGGGCAGCTTTGCCGAATACCAGCTGGTGGATGAGTTTCTCGCGGCCCGCATGCCCGGATCGCTGAGCTTCGCCGAAGCGGCAGCGCTGCCGCTGACCGCGCTGACTGCGTGGAGCGCGCTGTTCACGCGCATGAAGGTTGGGCGCAGTGCGGAAGCGAATGCGGGCAGGACGCTCCTGGTCATTGGCGCCGCAGGCGGTGTGGGCTCGATGGCCGTGCAGCTTGCAGCGCGTGCCGCGGGCCTGCATGTGATTGGCACGGCGTCCCGCCCTGAATCGGTGGCGTGGGTGCGGGCCATGGGCGCCAGCCATGTGGTGGACCATCGCGGCGATGTTGCAGCCCAGCTGCGCGCTGCGGGATACCATTATGTGGACTATGTGCTGATTCTCGCCGATACCGATACCTGGTATCCCGTGGCGGCGGAGATGGTCGCGCCCGAAGGCACCATCGGCACCGTGGTGGAGGCCACCAGGCCAATCGACTGGTCCGCCTTGTGGGACAAGAGCGCAACGCTGGTGTGGGAGATGGTTTTCACGCGCAATGAATACACGCCGGAGCGGGGCCACCAGATCGGCGATATGCTCGCGGACCTGGCGCGGCTGGTGGATGCAGGCATCATCGAAACCACGCTGACGGAGCACATTCCAATGCTGAACGCCGCCACCCTGCATGCTGCACTGGCACGGCAGGCCTCCGGGCGCAGCATCGGCAAAACCGTGCTGTCGGGATTCCAGGCTTGAGCGCGCTGCGGCGCCTGCTGCTGCTGGAGTGCGCACTGGTCTATTTTGCGGCCGGGATGTTCTATATCCTGCCGCTGTTCCTCGCCAGCCGTGGCGGCGGCGAACTGCTTGCGGCACAGCTGATCGGCGTGAGCGCGGTGGGAGCGATTGCCTGTTCAGCAGGAAGCGCATGGCTGGTGCGGCGTTTCGGGCTGGCGCGACTTGCGCCGCTCGGCGGCACCGTGTTCGCTGCCGGTTCGCTGGTGTTCGCGCGGGCAGCATGGGCCGATGCGGGCACGCCCCTGCTGTTCGCCGCTTCTGTGGTGCAGGGCTGGGGATGGGGACTGTATTTCACGCTTGGCCCGCTTTGCCTGTCATCCCTCTGCAGCGCGGAGGAGCGCACACATTCCCTGCTGCTGTATGGCGCGGCCGGTAGCGTGGGCAGCGGGGTCGCACCACTGCTCGCGGAGCTCGTGCTGCACCGTTCGCCCGACGGCTTTGCGGGGCTGTTCGCCCTGGCGGCTTTATGCAGCGCGGCTGCAGCCTTCCTTTCCCGCGCCGTGGTGCGCGGCGTGGCCGGCCTGCACACGCATACCGGCCCCGGTCCGGCGTCCCGGCATGGACAGGCCGACGCAGCGGCGCTGCCTGTGCCATGGCGCCGGCACGCCGGAGCTGCCACCGGGTTGCCGCGCGTCGCCTCCTGCCGCAGCCTGCTGCAATGGCCGGGCGCCGCGTACTACCTGATGGTGGCGCTGGCAGCCTGCATCTACACGAGCATGATCAATTTCCAGACCACCTTCGCGGCGGCGAAGGGGCTGCACTACAGCACCTTCTACCTGTTCTATACGCTGGCCGTCATTGGCACGCGCTTCGCTGCGGGATGGCTGGGCAAGGGCCGCGACCTCGCGCGGCTGCTGCCGGCGCTGCTGGCAACGGCGCTGCTGTCGCTGGGCTTCCTGGCCGCGGCAGCGCTGTCGCCGCTGCTGTACGCGGTTGGCGCTTTCCTGCTGGGCGCGGGCTATGGTCTCGCCTATCCCATCATGCAATCGCAAGCGATACGGCACGCGCCGCAGGGCGCGCAGCCGCTGGCGATGTCGCTGTACAGCCTGAGCTACCTGGTGCCGCGCTATGGCTTTCCCTATCTGGCGGCACTGCTGGTACTGGGGGGAGGATACGAAGCGCTGCTGGCGGTGCTGGCCTGCTGCACCGCCGCCGCGCTGGTGCTGGCGAAACTCAGCCGATGAAGGAGTCGAACTGCACTTCGAATTCCTGCAGCGCCTTCTGTGCGTTCTGCATCTTGCGGCGGAATTCGGGGCCGCGTTTCAGCGCAAGGCCTACGGCCAGCACGTCGATGACGACGAGGTAGGCCAGGCGCGCGGAAATCGGCGTGTACGGGTCGGTATTGAAGATCAGGTCAATCGGAATCAGCACCGTGGCCAGGTCGGCCAGCGGGGTGCCGGATGGCGCCAGTACGATCACGTCCGCGCCGCCGTCGCGCGCCAGGCTGACGGAGCGCACCAGTGCCGGGCTGTTGCCGCGCTGGGAAATCGCCACCAGCGCATCACCCTTGCGCAGCAGGGCTGCGGCAATGCTGTGAATCGCCGGATCGGAATAAGCCACGGTCGGCACGCCGGAGCGGAAGAACTTGTGCTGCGCATCCGCCGCCACAATGCCGGACGTGCCCTGGCCGTAGAACTCGATCTTGTTCGCGTGCTGCAGGATATCCAGGGCCTTCTGGATCGGTTCGTGGTGCAGGTTGTTGCGCAGGTCCAGCAGGGTATTGATGGAGCGGCTGCAGATTTTGTTGACCAGATCCGAGGCCAGGTCGTCCTGCGAAGGCTGCTCGTTCAGGCCGGGCAGGGCCAGGGCAAGCCCCTGCGCCAGCTTCAGCTTGAACTCGTGCCAGCCATCGTAGCCCAGCGTGCGGCAGAACCGCACCACGGTGGGCTCGGACACCTGCGCCGTTTTCGCCAGCGCAGTAATGTTGGCGCCCACCGTGCGGTTGGGATTATCCAGCACCGCCAGTGCCACCTTGCGCTCGGACTTGGACAGCGAGTCGAGCTGGGTTCGGATCGAGTCGAGCAGCATCTAGTCTTCCGGCAGCGCTTCTTCACGCCACTGCAGGCCGTCGCGTCCGATCAGCGCGCTGGCTGCCGCCGGACCCCAGGTACCCGAGGTGTATGGCAGCGGCGCGGTGTCGTCCTGTTCCCAGTTGTTGAGGATAGGCTCCACCCATTCCCATGCGGCTTCCAGCTCGTCGCCGCGCATGAACAGGGTCAGCTGGCCGCGCAGCACGTCGAGCAGCAGGCGCTCGTAAGCGTCCATGCGCGGCACATTGAAGGTTTCGCGGAAGTCCAGTTCCAGCTCGGCCGGTTTCAGGCGCATGCCTTCGCCCGGCGTTTTCGCCATCAGGTTCATGCGCAGGCCTTCGTCCGGCTGCAGGCGGATCACCAGCGAATTCGGCTGGAAGCTGGAAGTAGGCTGGTTGAAGATGGAGTGCGGAATCTGCTTGAAACGCACCACGATTTCCGCCAGGCCATCGGCCATGCGCTTGCCGGTACGCAGGTAGAACGGCACGCCGGCCCAGCGCCAGGTATCGATTTCCGCTTTCATGGCCACGAAGGTTTCGGTGCGCGAGTGCTGCGGCGCATCCGGTTCGTCGCGGTAGCTTGGCACCGGCTGGCCATCCACGTGGCCTGCGCGGTACTGGCCGCGCACGATGTTCTGCGCCAGCGTGGTCGGTGTGAAACGCTTCAGCGAACGCAGTACCTGCAGCTTGGCGTCGCGCACGGCGTCCGGCGAAGTCGAGGCAGGCGGTTCCATCGCAACGATACACAGCAATTGCAGCAGGTGGTTCTGCAGCATGTCGCGCAGCGCACCCGAGGTGTCGTAGTAGCCGATGCGGTTGCCCACGCCGAGCTTCTCGGCGATGGTGATCTGCACGTCCGAAATCCATTCGCGGCGCCACAGCGGCTCGAACAGGATATTACCGAAGCGCAGGGCCAGCAGGTTCTGCACGGTCTCTTTGCCGAGGTAGTGGTCGATACGGTAGATCTGCGACTCTTCGAAGAACTTGCCCACTTCCGCATTGATCTGCTTGGCCGAGGCCAGGTCGCGGCCCAGCGGCTTCTCCAGCACCACGCGCGAATTCTTCGTCACCAGGCCGGACACTTTCAGGTTCTCGCAAATCTTCGAGAACAGCGCAGGCGGCGTTGCCAGGTAGTAAACGCGGATCAGGTTCTGGTCCGGGCGCAGCGCATCGGCCAGCGCTTTGTAGGAGGCGGCATCGGTCGCATTCAGCGACACGTACACGATGCGTTTGGTAAAGCGCTCCCAGTTCTCCGGCGTCACCTTGGGCGACTTGATGTGCGGCTTCGACGTGCTGTTGACGGTGTCGATAAACTCTTCCTGCGTGTTTTCATGCCGGCCGATGCAGATGATGCGGGCATCGGGCGGCAGGTCGCCGCACACATCGCGGCTGAACATCGCAGGCAGCAGCTTGCGCATTGCAAGGTCGCCGCTGCCGCCAAAGAGGACGAGGTCGAAATCGGAGAGTGCCATATTCGTTATCTTCTGAAAATTTACAACGATTAATCTGTTCGATCAGGTAACTATACTACGTAACGCTTTATTCCACATACGCCGCTTCAAGGCGGCCCGCCACCGGCACACGCACCGACAGCAGGCGCCCGCTGAGCGGATATTCGGCCAGCTCTTCCGGCTTGCGGTTGCCCGCGCTGGTGATGTAGAGCGTGCGCAGGTCCGCGCCGCCGAAAGCCACCATGGTCGGGCATTTCACCGGCAGTTTGATTTCTTCCAGCTGTTCGCCGGCGGGCGAGAGCTTGAGCACGCGCGCGCCTTCGAACATCGCCACCCAGTAATTGCCTTCGCTGTCCACCGCTGCGCCATCCGGGCGGCCGCCGTAGTCCGGCGCCGCCTTGTCCTTCGAGAAGGCGCACACTTCCTGCTGGTTGCCCACATTGCCCGTCAGCGCATCGAAGTCGAAGCGGGTGATGCGGTGCGAGGGCGTATCCGCGTGGTACATGAAGCGGTTGTCCGGGCTGAAGGCGAGGCCGTTGGAGGTGGTCATGCCGCCCGACCAGGCCAGGCGCACCTTGCCGCGCTCCAGCACATACATTTCCGCTGCCTGCCTGTCGCGCGGCTCGTAAATGGTGCCGACCCAGAAGCGGCCGGCCGCATCCACCTTGCCGTCGTTGAAGCGCGTGGTGCTGCGGTCGAAAGGCGAGGGCTTGATGTCGCGCAGTGCGCCGCTTTCCGTATCCAGGAAGGCGAAGCCGGTGCGCATGGCTACCACCAGGCCGCCGCCCGCATTGCGCGCCAGCGTGGAGGGCTCGCTCGCCATTTTCCACGACGTGTGTTCGCCGCCACGCAGGCGGTGCACGGCAAAGCCTTCGATATCCACCCAATACAGCGCTTTCTCTTCCGGCACCCACAGCGGCGATTCGCCGACCACCATGGCCTGGTCGAGCGCGACTTCTACCTGTTCCGCCATCATTGCACCTTCGCTGCCTTGGCCATGATGATCAGGCCATTGGTCGAGCTGTCGTGCGCTTCCGGTTTGACGTCGCCCGTGAGTTCGGCCTGGATCTGTTTTGCCAGCACCTTGCCCAGCTCAACACCCCACTGGTCGAAGGTAGCCACATCCCACAGCACGCCCTGCACGAAGGTCTTGTGCTCATACAGCGCGATCAGCGCGCCCAGCGTGGCCGGCGTGAGCTGGTCCATCAGGATGGTGTTGCTCGGACGGTTTCCGGGGAAGGTCTTGTGCGGCACCAGCTCTTCAATCTGGGTATCGCTCAGCTTCTGCGCTTTCAGCTCGGCGCGCACTTCGTCTGCCGTTTTGCCCTTCATGAAGGCTTCGGACTGGGCGAAGCAGTTGGCCAGCAGCGCGTCGTGGTGGCCTTCCAGGTCATGCGTTGCGCGCAGTGCGGCGATGAAGTCGATCGGCGTCACGTCCGTGCCCTGGTGCAGCAGCTGGAAATAGGCATGCTGCGCGTTGGTGCCGCACTCGCCCCATACCACCGGGCAGGTTGGCGTATCCACCGGCTTGCCGCCCTTGGTCACGCGCTTGCCGTTGCTTTCCATGTCGAGCTGCTGCAGGTAGGCCGGGAAGCGCGACAGGTCCTGGTGGTAGGGCGCAATCGACAGCGAACCGGCATCCAGGAACTGGCGGTTCCAGAAGCCGATCAGTGCCAGCAGCACCGGCATGTTCTGTTCCAGCGGCGCCGTGCGGAAGTGCTCATCCATGGCATGTGCGCCCTCCAGGAAAGTCTGGAAGTAGCCGAAGCCCACCGCCAGCGCGACGGACAGGCCGATGGCCGACCACACGGAATAGCGGCCGCCCACCCAGTCCCAGAACGGAAACATGTTTTCCGGGTCGATGCCGAAGGCGGTCACCGACTGCGTGTTGGTGGACACGGCGACGAAGTGGCGCGGCAGGTCGGCTTCCTTCGCCTCGCACAGGAACCAGCGGCGCGCGGTCTGCGCATTCAGCATGGTTTCCGCCGTGGTGAAGGTTTTGGAGGCGACGATGAACAGCGTGGTTTCCACGTTCACCTGGGCCAGCACCGCATCCATATCGTGGCCGTCCACGTTGGAGACGAAGTGCATTTTCAGGCGTGGATGAGCATAGGAGCGCAGTGCCAGCACGGCCATTTTTGGACCGAGGTCCGAGCCGCCGATGCCGATATTGACGATATCCGTGATCGGTTTGCCGGTGTGGCCCAGCCAGGTGCCGTTGCGCACCTTGTCGGTAAAAGCACGCACACGGTCGAGCACCGCGTGCACGTCCGCGTTCACATCCTGGCCATCCACCACCAGCTGTTTGCCACGCGGCATACGCAGGGCGGTGTGCAGCACGCTGCGATGTTCGGTAATATTGATTTTCTCGCCAGACAGCATGGCATCGCGCTGGGCTTCCACGCCACGCTCGCGCGCCAGGTCCACCAGCAGTTCGATGGTGCGCTGGTTGGCGCGGTTCTTCGAATAGTCGAGGAAAAGACCGGCGGCATCCACGGTCATGGCCGGGAAGCGCTGCGGGTCGGCGGCGAACAGTTGGCGGATTTGCCAGTCCTGTGCGTCGGCAGCGTGGGATTGCAGGGCCAGGAAGCTGGCAGTCGTGGTGAGGGCAGGCTGGTGCATGTTGTTGTGGCGGGTTTGGGAATATTATTCAACTATACAGCAAAAGCAGGTAAATTCACTACAACTCTTTTGGCGCCGTCTCAAAAAACATCTGCCGAGCGTAGCGCTGGGGCAAACAAGATTGCTTCGCGTTTGGCTGCCGTCGCTGCAAAGCGATGGCGCATGACCTATCCAGCAAAAGTGTAGTAAAATTTCGAGAATTCATTGATCAGGAAATCACCATGGCCTTGCACCCAGTCCTAGAAAAAGTCACCGAGCGGATCATCAAGCGCAGCCGTCCTTCGCGCGGCGCCTACCTGGCGCATCTGCAGGCAGCCCGGATGAAGGGGCCGCAACGCGGGTCGCTGTCCTGCACCAACCTTGCGCACGGCTTTGCCGCCTTCCCGGCGAACGACAAGCTGGTGCTGAAGGAAGTGCGCAAGCCTTCCGTGGCCATCGTCTCCTCCTATAACGACATGCTGTCGGCGCACCAGCCTTTCGAAGCCTTCCCGAAAATTATCAAGGAAGCGGTGCGTGAAGTGGGCGCCGTGGCGCAGTATGCGGGCGGCGTGCCTGCCATGTGCGACGGCGTGACCCAGGGCCAGCCAGGCATGGAGCTGTCGCTGTTCTCGCGCGACGCCATCGCCATGGGCACGGCGGTAGCGCTATCCCATAATATGTTCGACTCCGTGCTCTACCTCGGCGTGTGCGACAAGATCGTTCCGGGCCTGCTGATCGGCGCGCTGCACTTCGGCCACCTGCCTGCAGTGTTCGTGCCGGCCGGCCCGATGACGTCCGGCCTCTCGAATAAAGAGAAAGCGGCGATCCGCCAGCGCTATGCACAGGGCAAGGCCACGCGCGAAGAGCTGCTGGAAGGCGAAGCCCAGTCCTACCACGGCGCGGGCACCTGCACCTTCTACGGCACCGCCAACAGTAACCAGATGCTGATGGAGGTGATGGGCCTGCACCTGCCGGGCGCCGCCTTCATCAATCCTTACACCCCGCTGCGCGATGCGCTGACCGCTGCTGCCGCCAAACGCGCCGCCGTGATCACCGACCAGGGCAGCGAATACCTGCCGGTGGGCCATGTGGTGGATGAGAAATCCATCGTCAACGCCATCGTGGCGCTGCTGGCCACGGGCGGCTCCACCAACCACACGCTGCACCTGCCCGCGATTGCGAAAGCCGCCGGCATCGTGATCGACTGGGACGATTTCAACGACCTGTCGGCCGTGGTGCCGCTGCTGGCGCGCATCTATCCGAACGGCGATGCGGATGTGAACCACTTCCACGCTGCGGGCGGCACCGGCTTCGTGATCCGCGAGCTGCTGAAAGCGGGCCTGCTGCATGACGACGTGACCACCATCCTCGGCAAGGGCCTGTCGAAGCACTGCGCCGAACCATTCCTGGCCGACGACGGCAAGGATGTGGTGTTCCGCGACGCGCCCGCCCAGAGCGCGGACGAGAATGTGCTGCGCACCGCTGCCGAACCATTCTCGAAAGATGGCGGCATGGTGCTGGTGCAGGGCAACCTGGGCCGCGCCATCATGAAGGTGTCGGCCGTGAAGCCGGAGCACCGCGCGGTGGAAGCGCCTGCGCTGGTGTTCAACTCGCAGGAAGATTTCATGGCCGCCTACAAGGCCGGCAAACTGGATCGCGACTTCGTTGCCGTGCTCCGCTTCCAGGGCCCGCGCGCGAACGGCATGCCCGAGCTGCACGCGCTCACACCGGCGCTGGCCAATCTGCAGGATGCCGGCCGCAAGGTAGCGCTGGTGACGGACGGCCGCATGTCCGGCGCTTCCGGCAAGGTGCCTGCCGCCATCCACGTCTCGCCCGAGATCCTGGCAGGCGGCCCGCTGGGCCTGGTGCGCGACGGCGACGTGATACGCCTGGATGCCGCTGCCGGCACGCTGGAAGCGCTGGTAGCTTCCGATGTGTGGCATGCGCGCTCGCTGGCGCAGGCCGACCTGTCGCCGAGCCATATCGGCATGGGCCGCGAACTGTTCGCCATGTACCGCAGCAGCGTGTGCGCGGCGGAGAGCGGCGCCACCACCTTCCCGCTGCCGTCCCCGATTCCCACCACCGTGGAACTGCACGGCGGCGATAACGTAGGCAATACCGTTCCCGGTTCCGATGAAGATTTCCTGATCAATAAGAAGGCATGACCATGACCCTACTCGACATTATGCGTACCTCGGCCGTGATCCCTGTGATTGCGATCGATGATCCCGACCATGCAGTACCGCTGGCCAAGGCGCTGGTCGCAGGCGGCATCCGCGTGCTGGAAGTCACGCTGCGCACGCAGCACGGCCTGGGCGCCATTCGCGCCATGAGCGAAGTGGAAGGCGCCATCGTGGGCGTGGGCACGCTGACGCAGCCGGAAGAATTTGCGGCGGCGCGCGATGCGGGCGCGGTGTTCGGCGTGTCGCCGGGCCTGACCCCGGCGCTGATCGCGGCCCAGAAGTCCAGCGGCCTGCCGCTGCTGCCTGGCGTGATGACACCGTCCGAAGTGATGGCCGCGCGCGAGCAGGGCTACAAGCAGCTGAAGCTGTTCCCGGCCGTGCCGGCCGGCGGGGTCGGCATGCTGAATGCGATTGCCGGCCCCCTGGCCGACATCACTTTCTGCCCGACCGGCGGTATCTCGCAGGAGACCGCGCCGGCCTTCCTGGCGCTGAAAAACGTGGCCTGCGTGGGCGGTTCCTGGCTGACGCCGAAGGATGCGATGAAAGCGGGCGACTGGGACCACATTACGGCGCTGGCCAAGGCTGCAAGCGGCTTGCGTAAATAAGCGATTCAATTGTATTAATAAAAAGCGGCGCTTTATGCGCCGCTTTTTTTATTATTTGTTTCTTTTATTTGTTAATTCAGATTCTCTCCAATTCCCACGGTAATTTTTTCTCAATATTTGTCCAATACAAACGATCAAGTAACTTCGTCCATGCAAGGTGGTAGCGAATAGACAAGTGCTTGGAAAAGGGGTATTTTTCAATTTGGAAAGCTGTCGGGTTTACGCGACCAATTAGATAAAAGTGTTACTTGGGCTTGCGCTGAGGAAATATCAGTAGCATTATCTCGGCAAGAGAGCCGCAATAAAACAGCGGCCGCAGATTTAATTCCAACACTAATTCAGGGAATACGGCCGTATTACGGACCGTTCCTGCTGGAGAGCCTTCGGTGCCTCAGACACGTCTTCGCCTGTTGTCCTTGCATTACCCCCTGATTCTTGCTGTATTGGCCGCCCCGATGCTGGTGTGGCTGGGCGGCTGGCATTGGCCGCCGCTGCTTGCCGCGGCCGTGCTGGCCGTGCTGGGCCTCGCCGCCAGCCGCCATGCCATGGCGCTGCAGCCACGTTCCGGCGACTCCCTGCGCAACTACCTGGACAGCCGCCAGCATTTCAGCGAAGAGGTATCCGGGGTGTGGAACTCCCACCTCGACGCATCGCGCAACCAGATGGAAGCCGCCGTGGTGGAGCTGATCGGCCGCTTCTCCGGCATCGTGTACCGGCTGGAACAGGCGCTGGCGGCATCGTCCACCTCCCAGTCCGGCGGCGATGTGGTGGAGGTCTATACCCGCAGCGAAAAGGAACTGCGTTCGCTGCTGGCCATGCTGGAAGAGGCGGCAACGAGCAAATCGATGATGCTGCAAAAGATTGAGGGCCTGCAGGCCATTACAGCCCAGCTGCAGACCATGGCCGCCGATGTGGCCAGCATCGCCTGGCAGACCAATCTGCTGGCGCTGAACGCCGCCATCGAAGCTGCCCGTGCCGGCGAGGCGGGCCGTGGTTTCGCCGTGGTGGCCAATGAGGTGCGCATGCTGTCTAACCGCTCGGCCGAAGCAGGCAAGCATATCTCGCAGCAGGTAAGCCAGATCAGCTCCGCCATCAATGCCACCTGCAGCGCCGCCACCGCCACCAAGCAGCAGGAAGAACGCTCGGTGCAGGCCTCCGAAGAAATGATCAACAGCGTGCTGGCCGGTTTCCGCGGTGTGACGGACGGCCTGGTGGCTTCGTCCGAGCTGCTCAAGCAGGAAAGCGCCGGCATCCAGACCGAAGTGTCGGAAGCGCTGGTGCAGCTGCAGTTCCAGGACCGCGTGAGCCAGATCCTGAGCCACGTGCAGCAGAACATTACACGCTGGCCGTCCATCCTGGACGAGAACCGGCAGCAGTTCGATGCAGAAGAGGGGATGCCGCCGCTGGATGCGCGCCCCCTGCTGGCCGAACTGGAAAGCACTTACGCCATGGCGGAAGAAAGAACACTGCACAAGAAGGGCGCACTCCCTGCGCCCCAGCAGGCAGAAGAAATTACCTTTTTCTAGGGAGTAGCTGACATGGCAAAAACAATCATGATCGTCGATGACTCGCTGTCGATCCGGCAGGTCGTTGGTATCGCGCTCAAGCAGGCGGGATACGACGTCATTGAAGGCACCGATGGTTCCGATGCGCTGGCCAAGCTGCACGGCCAGAAGATCAATCTCGTGATCAGCGACGTGAACATGCCGAACATGGACGGCATCTCCTTCGTGCGGGAGCTCAAGCAGCGCCCCGCCTACAAATTCACGCCCGTCATTATGCTCACCACGGAATCGCAGGAAGAGAAGAAACTGCAGGGGCAAGCTGCCGGCGCCAAGGCCTGGATGGTGAAACCGTTCAAGCCGGAACAGTTGCTGAACGCAGTGCAGAAACTGGTCATGCCTTAACGACCCGCGACAGGTTTTTTTCACGGAGAAGCACCATGAATATTGGCGCAGAGAGCCAAGGGACAGCTGTCGCCTTCGCTATTGAAGGCGAGCTGACCATTTACCGCGCGGCGGAGCTCAAGCCCGTGCTGCTGGAAGCGGCAGCGGGCGAGGCGCCGGCTGTCGACCTGTCGCAGGTAACGGAATTCGACAGCGCCGGCCTGCAGTTGCTGCTGGTCGCGGCGCGTGAGGCGCAGCGCGAGGGCCGCCAGCTGCAGCTGCTGGCGCCGAGCGCGCCGGTACGCGAGGTGCTGGCCATGCTGGATATGGAAGACCGCTTCACCATCGTGGAAGGAACTGCCGCATGAGCATCAATATCGATGTGGTGATGCACACCTTTATCGCCGAGAGCCGCGAGCTGCTGGGCGAGATGGAGAATGCGCTGCTGGCCGTGGCCCAGCCGGACGGTGGATCGGAAGCGGTGAACGCCATCTTCCGCGCCGCCCACACCATCAAGGGCTCGGCCGGCATGTTCGGCCTCGATCCGGTGGTGGAATTCACCCACGTTGCCGAGAGCGTGCTGGACCGCGTGCGCGATGGCCGCGTGCCGGTCGACGACGGCCTGGTGGCTTTGCTGCTGGCCTGCTGCGACCATATCGGCGCCCTCGTCAATGCGGTGGAAAGCGGCGAGCTGGATGGCAACCAGGCGCTGGCCGATGCGGGCGCACCGCTGACGGCGCAGCTGCAGACCTACCTGGGTGCTCCGGCCAGTGCCGCGCCGCGCCTGCAAGCGGTGGCGGCAGGTGCTGAGGCGGCGGGCGACGCGGAACACTGGCATATCTCGCTGCGCTTCGGCGCGGACGTGCTGCGCAACGGCATGGACCCCCTGTCCTTCCTGCGCTACCTGGGCCAGCTGGGCGAGATTACCGGCATTGCGGTGCTGGATGAGGCCCTGCCTGCGGCTGCGGAATTCGATCCGGAGAGCTGCTATCTGGGCTTCGAGATCGCCTTCCGCAGTAACACCGACAAGGCGGCCATCGAAGGCGTGTTCGAATTCGTGCGCGACGACTGCCAGCTGCGCATCCTGCCGCCGCACAGCCGAGTATCCGAATACGTGCGGCTGATTGAGCAGCTGCCGGAAGAGCGCAGCCGCCTGGGCGAAATGCTTGTCAAGTGCGGCAGCGTGACGGCCAATGAACTGGCCCAGGCGCTGGCGCAGCAGAACGCGGACGGCGCGCAGGCGGCGCCCATCGGCGCCATCCTGGTGGAGCAGGGCGCGGTGCGGCCGCCGGTGGTGGACGCGGCGCTGGCCAAGCAGAAGCAGGCTGGCGAGCCGCGAGCCGCCGTGCAGGGAAACCGCTCGGTGCGGGTGGATGCCGACAAGCTGGACCGCCTGATCAACCTGGTGGGCGAACTGATTATCGCGGGCGCCAGCGCCAATGTGATAGCGCGCCGCACGCAGATTCCCGAGCTGCTCGAATGCACCTCGACCCTGAGCAGCCTGGTGGAAGAAGTGCGCGACAGCGCGCTGCAGCTGCGCATGGTGAAGATCGGCGCCACCTTCAACCGCTTCCAGCGCGTGGTGCACGATGTGTCGCGCGAGATCGGCAAGGACATCGGCCTGTCCGTCAGCGGCGAGGATACTGAACTGGACAAAACAGTGGTGGAGAAGATCGGCGACCCGCTGACCCACCTGGTGCGCAATGCCATGGACCATGGCATTGAAAGCGCGGACGTGCGCACGGGGCGCGGCAAGCCGGCCAAGGGCAAGGTGGCGCTGAACGCCTACCACGACTCGGGCAGCATCGTGATCGAAGTGAGCGACGACGGCGGCGGCCTGAAAAAGGACCGCATCCTGGCCAAGGCCATCGAGCGCGGGCTGGTGGAGCCGGGCCGCGTGCTGAGCGACAAGGAAATTTATGGCCTGATCTTCGAGCCGGGCTTTTCGACGGCGGAGCAGGTCACCAACCTGTCCGGCCGCGGCGTGGGCATGGACGTGGTCAAGCGCAATATCCAGGCCCTGCGCGGCAGCGTGGAAATCTCTAGCGAAGAGGGCGTGGGCACCACGGTTACGGTGCGCCTGCCGCTGACGCTGGCCATCATCAACGGCTTCCAGGTCGGCCTGGGCAAATCCGTGTTCGTGATCCCGATGGACATGGTGGAGGAGTGCGTGGAATTACGCGAGGAAGAAGGGCGCGATTACATCGACCTGCGCGGCCAGGCGCTGCCCTTCGTGCGCCTGCGCGAGCGCTTCGCCATCGACGGCCCGCCTGCGCGGCGCCAGAGCATCGTGATTGTGCGCTACGGCAGCAAGCGCGCCGGGCTGGTGGTGGACAGCCTGCTGGGCGAGTTCCAGACCGTGATCAAGCCGCTGGGCAAAGTGTTCAGCGGCCTGCGTTTCCTCAGTGGCTCCAGCATTCTCGGGACCGGCGAAGTAGCGCTGATCCTGGACATGGTGGCGCTGCTGAATGGCATCGAACAAGACAGCAACGAAGCCCTTGCGGCCTGATTCAACAAACTTACCAATATCGGAGAGCACCATGCTCAAGAACCTCAAAATCGGCGTACGGCTTGGCCTCGGCTTCGGCGCATTGATCCTCCTGCTGCTGGCGCTGGGCGTGTTGACCCTGCAGCGCATGGAGGCGATCGACGACGCTACCGTGGAGATGGCGGAAGACAGTTATCCCAAGGTGGCGATGGCCAAGGACATGGAACGCCTCGCCGCCGAAAATGGCGCGCATATGAGCAGCATCCTGCTGGCCGGCAGCGACGCCGAGGGCGAGGCGCACCGCAAGGAGATCGAAGAGAACCGCGTGGAGCTGAACGAAACCATGGCCCGCGTGCAGAAATTGATCGCCAGCGAACGTGGCCGCGAGCTGTTCAAGGATATGGCCGACGGCCGCGCGGCCGTCGAGTCGAAGTTCGAGCACTTCTACCAGCTGGCGCGCACCGACCGCAAGCAGGCGGCCGAATACATGCGCACCGATTTCGCGCCGGCCAATGCCCGCTTCAACAAGGCGCTGGATGCGCTGGCCACCCACCAGGGCAAGAAGATGGTCAGCGCTGCCGAAGACGCCAAGCAAACCTATGCGGCTACTCGCAGCATGGTGATCAGCGTGTCGGCCGCAGCGATTGTGCTGGGCATTGCGATTGCAGCCTTCATCACCTTCAGCATCACCCGCCCGCTGCGCCAGGCCGTGGATGTGGCCAACCGCCTCGGCGAAGGAGACCTGACGGTACGTATCGACAGCGTATCGCGCGATGAACCGGGCCAGCTGCTGGCCGCCATGCGCACCATGGTGGGCCGTCTGCAGCAGGTGGTGAGCGAAGTCAATGGCGGCGCCCACTCGCTGGCCAGCGCATCGGAAGAAGTGAGCGCCACGGCGCAGTCGCTGTCGCAGGCGGCGAGCGAGCAGGCGGCAGGTGTGGAAGAAACCAGCGCCTCGCTGGAACAGATGACGGCGTCGATCTCGCAGAACACCGAGAACGCACGCGTGACCGACGGCATGGCCGCCAAGGCCGCACAGGAAGCAGCGGAAGGCGGCGAGGCCGTGAAGGCCACCGTGGTGGCGATGAAGCAGATTGCGAAGCAGATCGGCATCATTGACGATATCGCCTACCAGACCAACCTGCTGGCGCTGAATGCCGCCATTGAAGCGGCGCGCGCGGGCGAACATGGCAAGGGCTTTGCAGTGGTGGCGGCCGAAGTGCGCAAGCTGGCCGAACGCAGCCAGGTCGCGGCGCAGGAGATCAGCGAAGTGGCCACCAATAGTGTGGAACTGGCCGAACGCGCCGGCACCCTGCTGGACCAGATGGTGCCGAATATCCGCAAGACCTCGGACCTGGTGCAGGAAATTACGGCCGCATCGGAAGAACAGTCGGCCGGTGTGGGCCAGATCAATTCCGCCGTGGTGCAGCTGAGCCAGACCACCCAGCAGAATGCTTCCAGCTCCGAAGAGCTGGCTGCAACGGCCGAAGAGATGAGCAGCCAGGCCGAGCAGCTGCAGCAGGCCATGGCCTTCTTCCGTCTTGAACGGCAGTCCGCTGCGCCGCTGCGCTCCGCACCGGCACGCACCCTGCGCAGCGCCGCCAAGCCGCGCGCCGATGGCCTGGCCCTGCAGAACGCGGCGCTGGCCGCCGAGATGGGGCCAGACGAAATGCAATTTACGAAGTTCTGATCGAAACGCCTTTCTGGAGCAATCCTTATGTTTAAAGACCTGAAAATCAGCGTCCGCCTGGGCCTGGCCTTTGGCGTGGTCAGCCTCCTGCTGGCCAGCGTAGTGGTAATGGGCGTGACGCGCCTGGCCGATGTGGCCGAAAACACGGACGATATGGTGATCGACAAGTATCCCAAAGTCCTGTGGAGCTATACCCTGATCGGCAATATCAACGAGATTGCCATGTCGATGCGGAATATCGCGCTGTATAACGATGCGCAGACGGCGCGCAAGGAGCTGGCCGATATCGAGACGGCGAAGGCATCGATCCGCGAGCAGATCGCCAAGCTGGAAAAGCGCATTACCTCGCCGCAGGGCAAGGACCTGCTGCGCGGCATGATCGACGCGCGCGAGAAGTACCGCGTGCACCAGGAAGAATTCATCCGCCTGTCGGGCGACGGCAAGCTTGCCGAAGCCAAGGATCTGCTAACCAACCAGCTGGCAGGTGCACAAACCAACTATATCTCTTCGCTGTCGCGCCTGATCGCCTATCAGAGTGAACTGATGGAGAACAGCGGCAAGCAGGCGGCTGCCGAATACATCGAGGCGCGCAATATGATGGTGACGGTGGGCACGCTGGCCGTGCTGTTCGGTATCGCCATGGCGTTCTGGATTACGCTCAGCATCACGCGCCAGCTGGGCGGTGAGCCGGGCTACGCGGCCGAGCTGCTGAAGCGTATTGCGGCCGGTGACCTGAGCGGCGAAGTCGAAACCCGTGCCGGCGACAAGGGCAGCATGCTGTTCGCTGTCGGCGGCATGGTGGCCAAGCTGCGCCAGGTGATCGACGGCCAGCGTGCCGTGGTGGAAGCGGCCAACCGCGGCAACTTCGAAACGCGTGTGGATATGAACGGCCTGCAGGGCTTCCAGCAGGAGATGGGCCAGGGCCTGAACCAGCTGGTGACCACCGTGGGGTCCAGCATCGACGATGTGGTGCGCGTGATGGGCGCACTGTCGGAAGGTGACCTGAGCAAGAAGATCGACAAGGACTACCAGGGCGCCTTCGCCAAGCTGAAAGACTATTCCAACAACACGATGGACAAGCTGGCCCAGGTGGTCGGTGAAGTGAACAGCAGCGCCCATTCCCTGGCCAGCGCCTCGGAAGAAGTGAGCGCCACGGCGCAGTCGCTGTCGCAGGCGGCGAGCGAGCAGGCGGCGGGCGTGGAAGAAACCAGCGCCTCACTGGAACAGATGACGGCCTCGATTTCGCAGAACACCGAGAACGCGCGTGTGACCGACGGCATGGCCGGCAAGGCCGCACAGGAAGCGTCGGAAGGCGGTGAAGCCGTGAAGGCCACCGTGACGGCGATGAAGCAGATCGCGAAACAGATCGGCATCATCGACGATATCGCCTACCAGACCAACCTGCTGGCGCTGAATGCCGCCATTGAAGCGGCGCGCGCGGGCGAACATGGCAAGGGCTTTGCCGTGGTGGCGGCCGAAGTGCGCAAGCTGGCCGAACGCAGCCAGGTGGCGGCGCAGGAAATCGGCGAAGTGGCTACCAGCAGCGTGGAACTGGCCGAACGCGCCGGCACCCTGCTGGACCAGATGGTGCCGAATATCCGCAAGACCTCGGACCTGGTGCAGGAAATCACGGCCGCGTCGGAAGAGCAGTCGGCCGGTGTGGGCCAGATCAATTCCGCCGTGGTGCAATTGAGCCAGACCACGCAGCAGAATGCGTCGAGCTCCGAAGAGCTGGCGGCAACGGCTGAGGAAATGAGCAGCCAGGCCGAGCAGCTGCAGCAGGCCATGGCCTTCTTCCGCGTGGAAGGCGGTTCGCGTTCGGCGGTGATCGCCGTGGGCCACCGTTCGCCTGCGCCGGTGCGCGGCACGGGCCGCCGCGCGGCGCCGCTGAAGCTGGCCGACTCGCATTCGCTGCACAGCGCGCCGGACGAGGCAAACTTCACGTCATTCTGAGGAGAGCAGCATGCAGCAAGAACAGAACGGCGCGCAGCAGTACCTCACCTTCATGCTGGGGGGCGAAACCTATGGCCTGCGCATTATGGCGGTCAAGGAGATTATCGAATTCAGCGGCATCACCGAAGTGCCGATGATGCCGGAGTGCATCCGCGGTGTGATCAACCTGCGCGGCGCCGTGGTGCCGGTAATGGACCTGGCGGCGCGCTTCGGCAAGCCGCAGTCGGTGGCGGGCAAACGCACCTGCATCGTTATCGTGGAGCTGGAAGTGAGCGGCGAACACCAGGTGACGGGCGTGGTGGTGGACGCCGTGAATGCGGTGCTCGACATCGCAGACAGCGACATCGAGGAAGCGCCATCCTTCGGCACCCGCGTGCGCGGCGACTTCATCCAGGGCATGGGCAAGGTCAATGGCAAGTTCGTGATCCTGCTGAACGTGCACAATGTGCTGGCGCTGGAAGCGCTGGCCTCCATGCCGGAACTGAACGCGGCGGACCTGGCGCCGGTTTGATGCAATGAGCGTGTTTCAGATCAGCGAGCAGGAGTTCGCACAGTTCCAGCGCTTTATCTTCGATATCGCCGGCATCAGCATGTCGTCGGCGAAGAAGGCGCTGGTGAGCGGACGGCTCGCCAAGCGCCTGCAGCATCACCAGCTGTCCAGCTACACGGAATATTTCAAGCTGCTGTCCGCCGGCCACGCGCCGGAGGAAGTGCAGGTGGCGGTGGACCTGCTGACCACCAACGAAACCTATTTCTTCCGCGAGATGCGCCATTTCGAGCTGCTGCGCGAGGCGGCGCTGGCCCGGCCCGCAGGCAGCCGCAACACGCCTTTCAGGGTGTGGAGCGCGGCCTGTTCCTCCGGCGAGGAACCGTACAGCATCGCCATGGTGCTGGCCGACTGCCTGGGCAGCAATCCCTGGGAAGTGGTGGCCTCGGACATCAGCAGCCGTGTGCTGCAGCGTGCGCGCCACGGCCACTATCCGATGGAACGCGCCCAGCATATTCCGCAGGACTACCTGCGCCGCTTCTGCCTGAAAGGCATCGGCGACCAGCAGGGCACCCTGCTGGTGGAGCGCGCACTGCGCAGCCGCGTGCAGTTCCGCCAGGTGAACCTGAATACAGCGCTGCCCGACCTGGGCAGCTTCGACGTGATCTTCCTGCGCAATGTGATGATCTACTTTAACGGCGAGACCAAGCGCCAGGTGGTGAACCGCGTGGTGGCGCCATTGCGCCGCGGCGGTTATTTCTTCATCGGCCATTCCGAAAGCCTGCACGAGGTGAGCGACGCCGTGCGCGCCGTGATGCCCTCCGTCTACAGCAAGCCCTGATGAAGCAGATTAATGTCATGGTGGTCGATGATTCGGCCGTGGTGCGCAAAGTGGTGAGCGCGATGCTGGAATCGGCGCCCGGCATCAAGGTGCTGCATGCAGTATCCGATCCGCTGCTGGCGATAGAACGCATGAAGCAGCAGTGGCCGGATGTGATTGTGCTGGACGTGGAAATGCCGCGCATGGACGGCATCACCTTCTTGCGCAAGATCATGAGCGAGCGGCCCACGCCCGTCATCATCTGCTCCACGCTGACGGAGAAGGGGGCGCAGACCACGATGGCAGCGCTGGCGGCGGGCGCTGTTTCCATCATCACCAAGCCCAAGCTGGGCCTGCAGGAATTCCTCAAGGAGAGCGCGGACGAGCTGATTGGCGCCGTGCGTGCAGCGGCGGTGGCCAATGTGCGCCGCCTGGCGGCACGCGCCACGGTGCCGCTGGAAGCGCCCGTCAAGCATACGGCTGATGTGATCATGCCTTCCGTGCCGGAAGGGCGCGGCACGCTGCAGACCACGGAGCGGGTGGTGGCCATCGGCACCTCCACCGGCGGCACCCAGGCGCTGGAAGAAGTGCTGACGGCGCTGCCGCGGGTTACGCCGGGCATCGTGATCGTGCAGCACATGCCGGAGAAATTCACGGCGGCCTTCGCCGCGCGGCTCAATGGCCTGTGCCAGATCCGCGTTGCCGAAGCGCGCCATGGCGAGCGCGTGCTGCCGGGCCAGGCCCTGATTGCGCCGGGCGGCAAGCATATGCTGCTGCGGCGCGACGGCGCGCAGTATTACGTGGACGTGATCGACGGGCCGCTGGTCAACCGGCATCGGCCTTCGGTGGATGTGCTGTTCCGCTCCGTGGCCAAACACGCGGGCGCGAATGCGATGGGCATCATCATGACCGGCATGGGCGACGATGGCGCGGCCGGCCTGCTGGAGATGCGCAAGGCCGGCGCCCGCACCGTGGCGCAGGACGAGGAGAGCTGCGTGGTGTATGGCATGCCGAAGGAAGCGGTAAAGCGCGGCGCGGTCGAGAAAACGGTGGCGCTGAAGGCCATCGATAAGGAAATCGCCGCGTACCGCAGCCTCTAGCAGCTGGTTACTCGATGCCGGGCGGCTGGGCGATGGCGCGGTTGCGGCCGAGGCGTTTGGCGGCGTACAGCGCGTGGTCGGCGGCGCCGATCAGCGAGCCCGATTCCATCGGGTATTCCGGCGTGAGCGTGGCGATGCCGATGCTGACCGTGATCTGTTTCAGGTCGCCGCCCGCGTATTCATGGGGGATCTGCTGCCCGATGATGCGCATGCGGATGGCTTGCGCCATCTGCAGCGCCTGCGCGGCGTCCGTATCCGGCAGGATCATCGCAAACTCTTCCCCGCCATAGCGCGCCAGCACATCGGTGGAACGCTGCAGCATGGAGGCCATGGCGGCCGAGACGCGGATCAGGCAGTCGTCGCCCTGCTGGTGGCCGTAGTGGTCGTTATACGGCTTGAAGTAGTCGATATCGATCATCAGCAGCGACAGGAAGGCGCCATTGCGCTTGGCGCGGCGCAGCTCCTTGTCGATGGCCATGTCGAAGTAGCGGCGGTTGGCCACGCCCGTGAGGCCGTCGGAGAAGGTCTGGGTGCGCAGCAATTCGGTCTGCTCGCGCAGCAGCTTCTCGCGCGAGGCCGCCATGCTGACATCGTTCAGCTGGATCAGGCAGTAGCGCGCTTCGCCCGGCACATCCACCGGCGTGACGTTGATGGCCTGCTGCATGCGTTCACCGCGCGCCTGGGCGGCGGGATTGCTGAACAGGGGGAAGGGCGCCTTGTTCAGGGTGGGCGACAGCAGCGAGGCGAAGTTGTTGTCCAGCGCCTGGCGCACGGCCGCTTCCACGCGCAGACCGCGCAGCTCGGGGAACAGTTCGAACAGATTGCTGCCGATGGCCTGGTGCTGGTCCCAGCCGCTATGGCGCACCATCCATTTATTCCACAGCACGATGCGCTGCTGGCTGCAGAGCACAATGGCGCCGATGCTGACGGATTCGAGAACGCTTTCCAGCAGTTGCAGGCGATTCGGTTCTGCCATGCTTAGTGCTGTCCCATGGCGCGCGCCAGATAGAGATTGATCTGCTGCTTCAGGTCGTGCAGGGCGGAGACGTCCAGGATGAAGGCCACGTAGCCGTGGATCTGGTGCTTCTCCAGGATGAAGTCGATGTGCAGCATCAGCACCACGGTATCGGCACGCTGGCCGGAAGCGCTGAGGATTTCGTCGCTGGTGCCCACATGGTAGACGGGCAGGGAGCCGGTGAGCTCCTGCTGGAAGATATTGGCCAGGGTGCCGACACAGGAATTCAGGATGATGTTGCCGATTTCGCTCATCGCCTCCTGTTCCATTTCGGACAGCGCCTGCAGCGGCACCGCCTCGCCCACCATCAGGCGCACGATCTCCAGGCTCTTATCTTCCGGGAACATGAGGATGGCTTCGGTCTGGAATGCGCCGTCGAAATGCTGGCTGACGCCGCAAATGCGTTCGCTGCCGCCGCCCGCGCGGTGGGCATCGGCCAGCAGCTGGGCCGCTTCGGCGCGGCTGAGGAAACTGATCGAGGGCACCGACATCGTGACCTCTTCGCTGACGATGGCGCTCATCGAGGCGGCCGCCTGGCCCACCCCGATGTTGAAAATTTCAACCAGGGCGTCGTGTTCCAGCTCCGTCAGTTCGACCTTCATCACGTTTCCAGCGGCGCCACCAGGCGCGCGATGCGTTCGGCGGTGATCGGTTTTTCCATGAAGCCGACGCCCAGGTCTTCGGCGCGCACGCGGGTAGCATCCTGCACATTGGCGGTCAGCAGGGAAATATGGGCCTCCGGCAGCAGCTTGCGCAACTGCTCGGCCGCCGCAACGCCGCCCATGCCGGGCATGTTCACGTCCAGCACCACCAGGTTCGGCCGCAATGTGGCGGCCATCTCCAGCGCCTCTTCACCGGTGCGGGCTTCTTCGATCGTCCAGTCGGCATGCCTGGCCAGGATGTATTGCTTCGCCATCAGGCGCGATACGCGGCTGTCGTCAACGATCAGTACGACTGGGTTTGGAACCATGTCTCACTCATGTGCTTTGCTTTTCGGGATGGTCCATTTTCTCATATCGCTGCTGGCCGGGTGTGTATAAATTTCTGAAATTTGTTGCTCATTCGTAATTTCCGACGGCTGGAGGGCAGGCGCTTCCGGTAAAATGGCGGTATTCCTGCCTGACTATTTTTACACTGATGACTCAAGACGAACTGAAACAAGCGGTCGCCCGCGCGGCCATTTCCTATGTGGTTGAGGGAGAGATTATTGGCGTGGGCACCGGCTCCACCGCCAATTTCTTCATCGACGAACTGGCGAAGATGAAGGACCGTATCAAGGGCACGGTGGCTTCTTCCGAAGCCACGGCCGCGCGCCTGCAAGGCCACGGCATTCCGGTCTTCGACCTGAACGAGGTGCCGGAGATTGCCGTGTATATCGACGGGGCGGACGAAATCAACGCCATGGGCGCCATGATCAAGGGCGGCGGCGCAGCGCTGACGCGCGAGAAGATTGTGGCTTCGGTGTCGAAGCAGTTTGTCTGCATCGCCGACGGCTCCAAGCTGGTGGAAACGCTGGGCAAGTTCCCGCTGCCGGTGGAAGTGCTGCCGATGGCGCGCAATGCCGTGTTCCGCAAGCTGGCGGCACTGGGCGGCCAGCCCAAGGTGCGCACGAAGGCCGGTTCGGACGAGGCCTTCGTGACCGACAACGGCGGCAACATCATCGATGTGGGAGGCCTGTCGATCAGCGATCCGGTGGCGCTGGAGACCCAGATCAACCAGATGGTTGGCGTGGTGGCGGTTGGCCTGTTTGCGGCGCGTGGCGCGAACGTCTGCCTGCTGGGCATGGCGGACGGCGTGCGCACGCTGAAGTACTGACATGAAGCGCCTGGCACTGCTGTTGATGGCGGGCACGCTGAGCGCCTGCGCCTGGATGCCTGCCATGCCGTGGCAGGAGCAGGCGGCGGAAAGCCGTGCGCCGCTGGCGCGCAAGGCGGCAGCGCCTACCGTGGCGAGCGACGGTACGCCGATCGCGCGCCACGACGGTACGGAGATCCAGAAGGTGGCGTTCAGGCCGGGCGTATCCTCAGCCACGGTGGAAAAGCTGGCCAGGGCGGCAGGCTGCGAAGGCGGCCTGGGTGCCGGGCTGGTGTCCGAACCGGGACCGGTGGAGGTCTACCGCATGGCCTGCAGCAATGGCCGCACCTTCCTGGCCCGCTGCGAGCTGCGGCAGTGCAAGCCCATGAAATGAAAAACGGCGCCTGGGGCGCCGTTGTTTTATGCCGTTGGCGGTACGTAGCCCGCTGCAGCGTCGGCGCCGTCGCCGAAGAAGTGCTTCTCCATCTGCGCCGCCAGGTATTTGCGAGCGCGCAGGTCGGCCAGGTTCAGGCGGTTTTCGTTGATCAGCATGGTCTGGTGCTTGAGCCAGCCGTCCCACGCCTCTTTCGACACGGATTCATAGATTTTCTTGCCGATTTCGCCCGGCACGGGTGGGAAAGCCAGGCCTTCGGCTTCCTTGTTCAGTTTGATGCAATGGACGGTACGGGCCATCTGTGCTGCTCCTAAAGCGTGTTCTGAAACCGCAATTATAAGGTCTTAACGAGAACCTGGGATTTGCGCTGCCAGTTATACATGTGCTGGCGGTCCTTCGGCAGCGCGTCCACCGTGGCGGGCACGAAGCCGCGCTTGATGAACCAGTGCGCGGTGCGCGTGGTCAGCACGAACAGTTTGTTGATGCCGCTGGCGCGTGCGCGGTTCTCCATGTGCTTGAGAATACGCTCGCCGTCGCCCTGGGCCTGCACTTCCGGGTTGACGGTCAGGCATGCCATTTCCGCCATCTTCTCTTCCGGGAAGGGGTAGAGGGCGGCGCAGCCGAAGATCACGCCATCGTGCTCGATGACGGAGAAGCGGTCGATTTCGCGTTCAATCAGTTCGCGGCCGCGCTTGACGAGGGTGCCGTCGGCCTCCAGCGGTTCAATCAGCTTGAGAATCCCGCCAACGTCCTCAATTGAGGCCTGGCGCAGCGATTCCAGGTTCTCGTGCGAGATCATGGTGCCCACGCCGTCGTGGGTGAACAGTTCCAGCAGCGCCGAGCCGTCCATGGCGAAAGGCACGATGTGGGAACGTTCCACGCCGTTGTCGCAGGCCTTGATGCAGTGCCGGAGGTAGAAAGCGGTGGCATCGGGCAGGAAACCGGCCTGCAGCACGGCTTCCGCCTGGTGCGAGGACAGTTCGCGGATTTCGGTGCCGCCGGCATCTGTCATCATCTCGGTTTCGGTGATGAAAATCAGTTTGTCGGCATGCAGGGCGATGGCGGCGCTGCAGGCCACGTCTTCCATGGTCAGGTTGAAGGCCTCGCCGGTAGGCGAGAAGCCCAGCGGCGACAGCAGCACCAGGCCGTCCGAACCGAGGATGGAGTGGATGGTTTCGGCATCGACCTTGCGGGTCACGCCGGTCAGTTCCAGGTCCACGCCGTCGATCACGCCCAGCGGTTTGGCGGTGATGAAGTTGCCGGAAATGATACGGATCGCCGCGTGCGACATCGGCGTGTTCGGCAAGCCCTGGCTGAAGGCGGCCTCGATATCGAGGCGCAGCTCGCCCGCCGCTTCCTTGGCGCACTCCATGGCGGCCGGATCGGTGATGCGGAGACCGTTGTGGAAGCGGCCTTCCACATTCCGCAGGGCCAGCTGCTCGGCCACCTGCGGGCGCGAGCCGTAGACCACGGTGACGTTGATGTCCAGCGCGTGCAGGAGCGACAAATCATGGGCCAGCACCTGCAGGGCGCCGGCGGCGACCAGCTCCCCGGGGAAGGCGACCACGAAGGTCTTGCCACGGAAGGCGTGGATGTAGGGCGCGACTGAACGCAGCCAGTGGACGAATTCGACGGGGTTTTCCATGCGCCGCATTATAATTCGCTGCGCGGTTTTCGCAGCAAAACTATGTAAAAAACAATGTCAGAAGCACGCAATAAGCCTCAATCTCCCGCTAACGCACAACAAAACGATGCCCGGCAGCGCCCGCAAGGCGGCGCGCAGGGCGCCGCATCGTCCCCATCCGGCCCGCGCCGCGCGCCCCGGCCTGAGGGCCAGCGCGCGCCCGGCGCCCAGCAGGCGGGCCCGCAGCCCGGCCAGCGTGGCGGCAATGCGCAGCGGCCTGAGGGCTCAGCCGCGCCGCGTGGCCAGCGTGCGGGCCAGCACGCCGATGGCGCCGGCATATCCGGCAGCGCCGTGCAGCAGGGACGGGCGCCGCGCAACGGGCGTGACGGCGATGTGCAGCGTGCTGCGGGCGGCAGCGGCGGCCCGGGGAGCGCAGCAGATGGCGCACGTGGCGGCAATGCGCCGCGCCAAGGCCGCGAGCCGCGCGAAAAGCTCACGCCTGAGCAGCTGGCCGAGCGCGAGGCGGCGCGCCTGTTCCGCAACCCGATACCGCCGATTACTTTCCCTGAAGACCTGCCGGTATCCGGCCGCCGCGGGGAAATCGCCGAAGCGCTGCGCAAGCACCAGGTGGTGATCGTCTCCGGCGAGACCGGCTCCGGCAAAACCACCCAGCTGCCGAAAATCTGCCTGGAGCTGGGCCGCGGCCAGAAAGGCCTGATCGGCCACACCCAGCCGCGCCGTATCGCCGCTTCCTCGACCGCGAAACGCATCGCGCAGGAACTGGGCACGCCGCTGGGCGAAAACGTCGGCTTCAAGGTGCGTTTCAACGACACCCTGAGCAAGGGCGCCTCGGTCAAGCTGATGACCGACGGCATCCTGCTGGCCGAAACGCAGACCGACCCGCTGCTCAAGGGCTACGACACCATCATCATCGACGAAGCCCACGAGCGCAGCCTGAACATCGACTTCCTGCTGGGCTACCTGAAGCAGCTGCTGCCGCGCCGCCCGGAGCTGAAAGTGATCATCACCTCGGCCACCATCGACGCCGAGCGCTTTGCGCGCCACTTCACGCAGGAAGGCAAGCCGCCGGTGCCGGTGATTGAAGTGTCCGGCCGCCTGTATGCGGTGGAAATCCGCTACCGCCCCGTGGAGCGCGAACAGGTGACGGCAACGAGCGACCCATCGAAGCCGCAGGCCCGCACGGCCGCCGCTGCGCGCGACAAGCGCGACTTGATGGATGCCGTGGTGGACGGCGTGGATGAAGTGTGCCGCATCGGTTCCGGCGACGTGCTGGTGTTCCTGCCGGGCGAGCGCGAGATCCGCGATGCCGCCGAAGCGCTGCGCAAGCACCATCCGCCGCATGTGGAGATCCTGCCCCTGTTCGCCCGCCTGTCGGTGGAAGAGCAGGATCGCGTATTCCGCACCACGAATGCGCGCCGCATCGTGCTGGCGACCAATGTGGCCGAAACCTCGCTGACCGTGCCCGGCATCCGCTACGTGGTGGACGCCGGCCTGGCCCGTGTGAAGCGCTACAGCTACCGCAACAAGGTGGAGCAGCTGCAGATTGAGCCGGTGGCGCAATCCGCCGCCAACCAGCGCGCCGGCCGCTGCGGCCGTGTCGCGGACGGCGTCTGTATCCGCCTCTATGAGGAACAGGACTTCAACCAGCGTCCGAAATTCACGGACCCGGAAATCCTGCGTTCCTCGCTGGCCGCCGTCATCCTGCGCATGAAGTCCCTGCACCTGACGGATGTGGAGACCTTCCCCTTCATCGAACCGCCGCTGGCGCGCGCGATTGCGGACGGCTACCAGCTGCTGCAGGAACTGGGCGCCGTCGACGAATCGAACAACCTGACAGCGCTGGGCCGCAAGCTGGCCAAGCTGCCGCTGGACCCGCGCGTTGGCCGCATGATCCTGGCAGCCCAGGAAAACGCCAGCCTGACCGAGATGCTGATCATTGCCTCCGCGCTGTCGGTGCAGGACCCGCGCGACCGCCCGATCGAGCACCAGCAGGCTGCCGACCAGGCGCACAAGAAATTTGCTGACGAGAAGTCCGAATTCCTCAGCTATATCAAGATCTGGCGCTGGTTCGAGGAAGCGATTGAACACAAGAAGACCAACCGGCAGCTGCAGGACAACTGCCGCGCCAACTTCCTGTCGCAACTGCGCCTGCGCGAGTGGCGCGACGTGCACTCACAGTTGCTCACCATCGTGAAAGAGCAGGGCTGGCGCATGAACGACGCGCCTGCGACCTACGAGAACCTGCACCTCGCGCTGCTGACTGGCCTGCTGGGTAATATCGGCTTCAAGTCGGACGACGAGCCGGGGGCCGGCTATCTCGGCGCGCGCGGCATCCGCTTCCATGTGTGGCCGGGTTCCTCGCTGCTGAAGAAGCCGGGCAAGTGGATCATGGCGGCCGAGCTGGTGGAAACCAACCGCCTGTATGCGCGCTGCGTGGCGCAGATCCAGCCGGAGTGGATCGAGAAGATCGGCGGCCACCTGCTGAAGAAATCGTGGGGCGAACCGCGCTGGGAAAAACGTCCTGCGCAGGTGACGGCGGCGGAGAAGGCGGCCTTGTACGGCTTGATTATCTACAGCCAGCGCCGCATCAACTACGCCCTGCATAATCCCGTTGAAGCACGCGAAATCTTCATCCGCGACGCGCTGGTGGGCGGCGACTACGACACGCGGGCGCCGTTCTTCGCCCACAACCTCAAGCTGATCAAAGAGATCGAGAACCTCGAACACAAGTCGCGCCGCCAGGACGTGCTGGTGGACGACCAGCTGATCGAAGCCTTCTACGACAAGCAGATTCCGGCGGACGTGGTGAATGGCGCCGGCTTCGAGGCCTGGTACAAGAAGGCTTCGCAGGACGATCCAAAGCTGCTCTACCTGATCCGCGAAGAGCTGATGCGCCACGAGGCGGCAGGTGTGACAACGGAGCTCTTCCCCAAAAAGATGATGGCGGCCGGTCTCGAACTGCAGCTGACTTATCACTTCGAGCCGGGCAGCGTGCGCGATGGCGTAACGCTGGCGGTGCCGCTGTATGCGCTGAACCAGCTTTCGCGCGAACGCTGCGAATGGCTGGTGCCCGGCATGCTGAAGGAGAAAGTGCACCTGCTGCTGAAGTCCCTGCCGCAGAAGCAGCGCCGGCATATGGTGCCGCTGCCGGACTACGCCGCGAAATTCTGCGACCGCATCCACGACAAGCTGGCCTTCGGCCGCGGCGACCTGGTGGACGCGATCATTGCCGATATCCGCGAGCAGATCACCATCAATGTGCTGACCACGGACTTCAAGCCCGAAACGCTGCCCGCGCACCACTTCATGAACTTCAAGGTGATCGACGAGCATGGCCGCCAGCTGGACATGGGCCGCAACCTGGCCAAGCTGCAGGCCGAATACGGCAGCCAGGCGCGCGAGAGCTTCCAGAAGATGGCCGAGGCCACGCCTGCACAACTGGCGCAGCTGACCGGCGGCACGCCGCCCAAGCCGTCGCATGGCGGCATTGCAGCCGACGTGGCACGCAACGCCAATGGCGGCAAGGCGCCTGCCGCGCCGGTGCAGGAAGCTGCGCCGATCGCAGCGCATTCGAACATCACCGCCTGGACCTTCGGCGAGCTGCCGGAACTGCTGGAGATCAAGCAGGGCAAGTTAAGCCTGATCGGCTTCCCTGCGCTGGTGGACAAGGGCGCGTACTGCGACCTTGAAGTGTTCGATGATCCAAACGTGGCGGCACGCACGCACCGCGTTGGCCTGCGCCGCCTGTTTGCGCTGCAGATGAAGGACCAGATCAAGTTCGTTGAGAAGAGCATTCCGAACCTGCAGCAGATGGGCATGCAGTTCATGTCCATGGGCACGCAGGAGGAGCTGCGCGACCAGATCATCGCCAAGGCGCTGGACATCGCCTGTCTGCAGGACCCGCTGCCTATGGATGCGGCCTCCTTCAACAAGCGCAAGGACGAAGGCAAATCGCGCCTGGTGCTGCTGGTGAACGAGATTGCACGGCTGGTGGGACAGGTGCTGGCGGAATTCCACGGCATGCCGAAGCGCCTGCAGAACGTGAATCCGCAGGCCGCCGCCGATATGCAGGAGCAGCTGAAAGGCCTGGTGCACAAGCGCTTCCTGGCCGATAACGAATTCTCGCAGCTGGCGCACTTCCCGCGCTACCTGAAGGCGATGAACGTGCGGCTGGAGAAGCTGCGCGCGGATTCGGCGCGCGATGCAAAGTCGATGGCGGAATGGCACCAGGCCGCGCAGCCTTACCTGCGCGTGGCGCGAGACAAGTCGGCGGGCAAGAATACCGACCCGCGCCTGGTGGAATACCGCTGGATGCTGGAAGAACTGCGCGTGTCGCTGTTCGCACAGGAGCTGCGGACACCGATGCCGGTGTCCGTCAAGCGCCTGTTCAAGGTGTGGGAGTCGATGCAGCGCTAAGCTGGATCAGATGCGGTCCTTGTCCGGATCGATGCTCGTGTTCTGGTTCGACAGGCCGCCGACCTGATTGACATTCTTGTCGGTCATGTCGGACTGGCTGCTGCCCAGATCAAGGCTGCTGCCCTGGTTCAGGGTGCTGCTGCGCTGGTCCAGGCTCGTGCCCTGGTTCATATCCGTGCCGCTCCGGCTCAGGCTGCCACTGCTGCTGCCGGTTTGCGTGGACATGCCGCTGGAGGAGCCGAGGTTGCCGCTGCTGCTGCTCATCGAGCCGCTGCTGCCGCCCATGGAACCGGTGGAGCCGCTCTGCATGGTGCTGGTGCCGCTGCCCATCACGCTGCCGGTGGAGGTCATCTGGCCCGGCATTGCCTGCTGGGTGCCGTAGAAGCCGTGCACCTGGCTGCCGAATTCGGCGCTTGCCATATCGGGCCAGCGGTCCTTGTCGAAACCGGGCGCGGTTTCCAGTTTCTCCTTGGTGCAGTCGAGGATGAAACGCTTGTTCACGGTATCCAGCTGCAGCGCCTGCCATGGCACGGCAAACAGCTTGTCGCCCATGCCCAGGATGCCGCCGAAGGACAGCACGGCATAGGCGATCTGGCCGCTCTGCATATCGATCATGATTTCCTTGATATCGCCAAGATCTTCCTCCTGGCGGTTATAGACATCTTCGCCCATCAGGGTATCGGCGCCCATCAGGCGCGGGCCGGGGCCCTGACTGTCATTGTCGCGATAAATGCCAAAGGGGTCTCGGTCGAGGTAGCTCATTTGTTGTCTCCTGTGATTCAAAAAACCAATCGGAAAGCCGCCGATTTTGAGACGCCGGCGGAGCGATTTTCAGCATAGCGCAAGCAAGTTTTTCCCGTCCTTGCCCCGATTCAACAGTGCGCGCTTACTGCTGAGCCCCTGACACCATGGGGTCAGGCCCCCTGTGTCAGGTCAGGTAAACCTTGCAAAATCCGGCTGTACGGAGTACTGTGTATACATACAGTATTTCGATTCCACAGCCATGGCCCGTTCCGATCCGATTCCTGCGCCGGAAACCTTGCACCCATCGCTTTGGCTCGCATCGCAACTGGCGCGCTCTGCTTCCCGCTGTGTGGACACGGGGCATGCCGCCCTGTCCGCCCAGCTGCCGGGCGGCGGGTGGCCGCTCGGCTCGCTGAACGAGCTGCTGCTGGCGCAGTCGGGAATCGGGGAGATGCGCCTGCTGCAGCCGGCGCTGGCGCGCATGAAGCGGCCAGTGGTGCTGGTGCAGCCGCCGCAGATTCCGCAGACGCTCGCGATGTCGGCGCTGGGCATGTCGCCTTCGCAATTGATCTGGGTGCGCAGCAATCCCCGCGGCTCGGATGGTTTGTGGGCCGCGGAACAGATTCTGCGCAGCGGCAGTTGTGGCGCCGTGCTGCTGTGGTACCAGCATGCGCGCGGCGAGAACCTGCGCCGGCTGCACCTGGCGGCGCAGGGCGGGGAAACGCTGTTCTGCATGATGCGGCCCTTGTCCGAAGCGCGCGATGCCTCGCCGGCGCCGCTGCGGCTGACGCTGGAACCGGCGCCGGGCGGCCTGCAGCTGGGCTTCCTCAAGCGGCGCGGGCCGCAGCGGGACGAACCTTTATTTTTACCTTTATCACCTTCTTCGCTTCATCGACGCCATGCACCTCTGGATCGGCCTGCATCTGCCCCGGCTTCCGCTGGAAGTGTTCTGCCCCAGCTGGTCGGATGAAGCCTGCACGGTGGTGCTGGAGCAGGAAGGCGTGCTGGCCGCATCGGTCCAGGCATTAGCCTTAGGTGTACGGCCCGGCATGCGGCGCAACGGCGCGCTGCTGATGGCGCCCGATGCGCAGATGATGGAACGCGCACCCCTGCGGGAGGCTGAGGCCCTGCATGCGGTGGCGATGGCTTTGCTGCAATACACGCCGCAGGTGGCGGAAGGGGAAGAAGCCACCTTGCTGCTGGATGTGGGCGCGAGCCTGCGCCTGTTCGGCGGCGTGCGGCGCCTGTGCCGGCTGATCCGGCACACGATGCGGGAGCTGGGTTTTACTGCAGTGCTGAGCTGTGCGCCAACGGGGCGCGCGGCGTGGCTGCTGGCGCAGGCCGGCGGCGGCCGTTCTTTAACAAGGGAATCCATGCTGCGCAGGCTGGCTGCGGTGCCGCCTGCCGTGCTGCCGCCTGCGCGGCCCTACCTCACGTGGCTGGACGGCATCGGCTGTTTCAGCTTTGCCGCGCTGTGCCGCCTGCCGCGCCCGGGCCTGCAGCGGCGCTGCGGCAAGGCGCTGATCGCCATGCTCGATGCCGCGCGCGGCGACGCGCCGGAGCTATTCAACTGGATCGAAGCGCCGCCCAGTTTCATGGCCAGGCTGGAACTGTTCGACCGCATCGAGAGCGCCGAGCTGCTGCTGGCCGGTGCGCGCCGCCTGCTGCAGCAGATGACGGGCTGGCTGTGCGCGCGCCAGCTGGCCGTGGAAGGCATCCGCCTCGCGCTGGAGCATGAGCGGGGCAGGGTAGCGAAGCCGCCCACGCTGGTGGACATCCTGCTGTCCGAGGCTGTGTGGCACGACGGCCACCTGGTGCGGCTGCTGAAGGAAAGGCTGGGACGCATCACGCTGGAGTCGCCCGTCATCGGGCTCTGCCTGGAAGCCAGCGAGGTCAAGCCGATGGCGCCGCTCAACGACTCGCTATTTCCCGAACCGGGCGGCAGCGCGGAGGACCGGCAGCGCCTGCTGGAAGTGCTGGTCGCGCGGCTGGGGCCGGACAATGTGCTGCAGCCCGCGCCGAAAGCAGACTACCGTCCGGAACACGCCAATGCCTGGGTGCCGGTGCAGCAGAAGCTGCGTGCCGCCGACGTGCAGGCGCAGTTGCCGCCGCAGCCCTTGCCGCGTCCCACCTGGCTGCTGCCGAAGCCCATTGCGCTGATGATGCGCGATCATCGTCCTTTCTACGGTTCGCCGCTGCGCGTGGTGTCCAATGCCGAACGCATCGAAGCGGGCTGGTGGAGCGATGCGCAAACGCGCGACTACTTCATCGCGGAAGGCGAAGACCATGTGCATTACTGGGTCTACCGCGAGCGCCTGAGCGGCGGCGAGGAAGGCCAGCGCTGGTTCCTGCACGGCCTGTTCGGCTAGCGCTTCCGGCCTCTTGCCCACGGCCGCGTTCTGGTGCAAAGTAGGCGCAACGCCTCAACCGGAGCCACCCATGCGAGCAGAACGTCAGGAATTCAACGGCGCCCACGGCCATAAACTCGCCGCGCGGCTCGACGCGCCGGATGGCGCCATCCGCGCCTACGCCCTGTTCGCGCATTGCTTCACCTGCGGCAAGGATGTGTTTGCCGCAAGCCGCATCGCACAGGCGCTGACCGATCACGGCATTGCCGTACTGCGCTTCGACTTCACCGGTCTCGGCGCCAGCGAAGGCGATTTCGCCAACACCAATTTCTCCTCGAACGTGGCAGACCTCATCGCCGCCGCCGACTACCTGCGTGAACGCTATGAAGCGCCGAAGATCCTGATCGGCCACAGCCTCGGCGGCGCGGCAACGCTGGCCGTCGCAGAGACCGTGCCCGAGGCGCGCGCCGTCGTCACCATTGCGGCGCCCAGCGATCCCGGCCACGTTACCCATATGTTCAGCGAGCACATCGACACCATCACCAGCGATGGCGAAGCGCAGGTGCAGCTCGCGGGCCGTCCCTTCCGCATCAGGAAGCAGTTCCTGGAGGACGTGGCGGAAAGCAAGCTGAAAACCAAGATCGGCGCGATGCGCAAGGCGCTGCTGGTGATGCACGCGCCGGGCGACGATACCGTGGGCATCAGCAATGCCCTCGATATCTTTACGGCGGCCAAGCATCCGAAAAGCTTCATCTCGCTGGATGATGCTGACCACCTGCTGACGAAACGTGAAGATGCGGTCTACGTGGCCCGCCTGATCGCGGCGTGGAGCGAGCGCTACCTGCGTGACTAAGGGAAGGCGGGCGTACCGCTGGTGCGCCCGCCGGCCAGCTTCTTATTTGGCCTTAAGAATCGCTTCCAGGCGGTCCGGCGTGCCTTCGATGCGTTCCAGGCGCGGATACTTCAAGCCTTCGTGGTAGTCCAGCGCCACGGTGCGGTACTCGTTGCCGTGCTTGACCAGCAGTTCGATCGGCTTCTTGTCCGTCTTGGCGGCGGTGATGGCGGAACGCAGCAGCTCGGCCTTGTAGGCGCGGCCGTTGACCGCCAGCACCGTGGTATTGCCCGACAGGCCGGCCTTGAAGCCCACACCTTCCCACACCAGGCCCGACACCTTGCCGTCGCTGCCCAGCGAGAAGCCCAGCGAATACTGGAAGTTCGCGATTTTGGCGCGGTCTTCCGCCATTTTCAGGAAGTCGGTGGGCTTTTCAGTAAACACCAGCTTCCAGCCAGAGCGCGCCAGGCCGTCCAGTGGCGCAGGACCGGTGTTTTCAACACGGGTGCGCAGGAAAGGCGCCCAGTCGAAAGGCTGTACATCGTTGAGGAACTTCACCACATCGTCAAAGCTGTAGTGCTCGGCGGTGGCCTTGCCGTCCTTCACGCCGAAGAACTTGCTGGCGAAGTCATCCAGCGAACGCTTGTCGCCGGACAGCTCGCGGATCTTGGAGTCCACGTCCAGCCAGATCAGCAGGCCTTCGGAGTAGTAGTCCTCGCTGCGCTGCCAGTTCGACCATACCTGCGGGCGGCGCTGGCTGATGATCGGGTCATTGGTGGTGTCCACCAGCGGACGCCAGCTGCGGCCCTGCACATTCGAATAGGCCGCCGCGGTGGAGGCGATCATGTCGCGCACGCTGGCCGTCTTCACCAGGCCGGAGCGGGAGGCCAGCACCTGGCCCCAGTATTGCGTCTGGCCTTCGTATACCCACAGCAGGCTGTTTTCCAGCGGGGTATTGAAGTTCGGCACGTCCTGGCCTTTCGGCCGGCGGAACTTGCCGTTCCAGGAGTGCGTGTATTCATGCGGCAGCAGGGTGCGCACCGGCTCGGACTTGGCCCAGTCCGTGAAGTAGTCCGGCTTCACGCCGTTCTCGCTGGACTGGTGATGTTCGCGGCCGATGCCGCCGAATTCATCGCTCAGCGCGAACAGGAAATCGTAGTGGGCGTAGTGCTGGGAACCGAACAGCTTGTAAGCCTGCTTGACCATGGCGCGGTGCGCCTCGATCTGTTCCGGCTTGGCTTCCAGTGCTTCAGGCGTATCGGCCACGATGTTCAGGTTGACGGGAATCTTCGCGCCCGGATCGAGGTCGATGCGCTTGAAGTAGCGGCCCGCGAACACCGGTGAATCGACGAAGGTTTCCACGTCGGTGGTTTTGAACTGCACTTCATCGCCGTTGCGGCTGGCCGTTTCCAGCGCCGTGCCGTACTGCCAGCCGGCCGGCAGCTTCATCGTGGTCTGGATCGGAATCTGGCGCGTGTGATAACCAGCCGGATACATGGTCATCGACTGCCACTGGATGCCGATGATGTCCTGCGTCACGGCGATGCGGCCCTGGCTGCCTTCGGTCGGCGACAGGTGCTGGTATTCCACGTCCAGCGTTTTCGACCCCGCCGGCACGTCCACCTGGAAGGCATACACGTTCAGCGGATCGCGCTTCCACGCCACCGGCTTGCCGTTGGCCGACACCTTGAGCCCCGCCAGCTGGTGGATGGCGCCGGTCGGGCCGTGCTGGGCCGTCACCCACTGCGGGTAGAGCAGGGTCAGCTTGCCCGGCTTGACCGGAATCGACTGCTGGATGCGGAACACATGCTGGGCGGTGTCCGAGGCATCGATCTTCATCTGGATCGTGCCCGGATAGGGCTGGTCCAGCGATTTTGGCAGCGGGTCGGCGTGCGCCGCCAGCGCCGCGGATAGCAGCAGGGGCAGCAGGGCAATACGAGGAGTCAGGGGCATTGTCGTAAGGAAAGGGAATGGTCCAAGCGGGCGAGTGTAGCACGCTGAAAATGCCGGATGTTTCAAAAAGTAACAGACAAAAAATTTTTCAAAAAATCCCCTTGAAAAGGTTTTTGGGCAACCGTATATCGGATCCAGCGGTTGCCCAGAAGGGGGCCGCCAACACATATCGCTTAATTTTGAAAGGATATCCATCATGCGTACTTTTGACCTCACTCCCCTGTACCGTAGCGCCATTGGTTTCGACCGCCTGGCCCAGCTGCTGAACGACGCCCAGCGTGGCGACGCCCAGCCCAGCTATCCTCCCTACAATATCGAGCTGGTCTCCGAAGACCAGTACCGCATTGTGATGGCACTGGCCGGCTTCGACCGCAACGAGATCGACATCACCACCGAACGTGATTCCCTGCATATCGTCGGCCGCAAGCAGCGCGACGGCGTGGAGCGCACCTATCTGCACCGCGGTATCGCGGCCCGCGATTTCGAGCAGCGCTTCCAGCTGGCGAACCACGTGAAAGTGAGCGGCGCGTCCTTCAACAACGGCATGCTCACCATCGAGCTGCAGCGTGAAGTGCCGGAAGCCCTGAAGCCGCGCAAGATCGCGATCGACGGCGTGAGCAATAACGTGACCGCCCTGGAGCAGCCACGCGAAGCAGCGTAATACGGCGCGGGCCCCGGCCCGCTTTATAGCAGTACTACAGGCCGGGTTTATCCCGGCCTTCGTACGTTGCAGCTTAAGCGCCGCATAAGGCAGAGATTAAGCAGCGCCTAAGCTTGCGGGCCCATATTGAATACATCAGCAAATCATTCAATCGGGAGTGCAGCAATGCGTAACGATAAACACTTCGGTCCCTTTACCTTCAAGCGCCTTGTCGCAGCACTGGCCGCCGTCGGCGTGCTGGGCGCAGGCGCCGCCATTGCCGTGCAGCGCAACCTGGCGCCATCTGCGCCGCCGGCTGTCGCCGCCGCACCAGCGCCCGCCGTGCCGGCCAATGCCGCCGCCGGCGCACCGGCTCCGACACCCGCGCCCATGATCGCGCTGCCGGACTTCAGCGTCATCGCCTCGCGTAACGGCCCGGCTGTGGTGAATATCAGCACCACCGGCAGCGTGCGCACCGCCATGGATGGCGGCGAGGAGCCCTTTGCCGGCGATCCCTTCGCCGAGTTCTTCCGCCGCTTCCAGGGCCCGCAACAGCGGGGCGGGCGTGACATCCCCAGCCACGGCGTGGGCTCCGGCTTCATCGTCAGCGCAGACGGCATCATCCTGACCAATGCCCACGTTGTGCGCGGCGCGCGCGAAGTCACGGTCAAGCTGACCGACCGCCGCGAGTTCCGTGCCAAGGTGCTGGGCTCAGATCCGAAAACGGACGTGGCCGTGCTGAAAATCGATGCGAAGAATCTGCCCGTAGTGCCATTGGGCCGGTCCACCGACCTGAAAGTTGGTGAGTGGGTGCTGGCGATCGGCTCGCCGTTCGGTCTGGAGAGTACCGTAACGGCGGGCGTCGTCAGCGCCAAGGGGCGTTCGCTGCCCGATGACAGCAATGTGCCCTTCATCCAGACGGACGTAGCGGTGAACCCTGGTAACTCCGGCGGCCCGCTGTTCAACACGCGCGGCGAAGTGGTGGGCATCAATTCGCAGATCTATAGCCAGACCGGCGGCTACCAGGGCCTGTCCTTCGCCATTCCGATCGACCTGGCCAACCGCATCAAGGACCAGATCGTCGCCACCGGCAAGGTGGTGCATGCCCGCCTTGGGGTGACGGTGCAGGAAGTGAACCAGGGCTTTGCCGATTCCTTCAACCTGGAGTCGCCGGAAGGCGCGCTGGTGGCGAATGTGGAATCCGGCAGCCCGGCGGAACAGGCCGGCCTGAAAGCGGGCGACGTGATCCGCAAGCTGAACGGCCAGAAAATCGTGGCGTCGGGTGACCTGCCGGCGATGGTGGCGCTGGCCACCCCGGGCGACAAGGTCACGCTCGAGGTCTGGCGCCAGGGCAAGCCGGTGGTCCTGAACGGCAAGCTGGGGAGCGCCAACGACCGCAACCTGGCCAGCGCCGACAAGCGTGATGCCGCATCGAAGCTGCGCCTCGGCCTCGCCCTGCGTCCGCTGGATCCCGCGGAGCGCCGCCAGGCAGGCCTGCCTTCGGGACTGGTGATCGAGAACGCGGGCGGCGCCGCCGCCAATGCGGGGGTGGAGCCGGGCGATGTGCTGCTGTCGGTGAACGGCCGCCCGGTCAATACCATCGACCAGGTGCGCGAAATGGTGTCGAAGTCCGAGAAGTCGGTGGCCCTGCTGATCCTGCGCGGCGGTGAGCGCATTTTTATTCCGGTACGATTGGGATAAACTGCGCCCCGTAGACAACAAGGAAAGGCAAGACAATGCGGCTGCTGCTGGTAGAAGACGACACCATGATTGGCGAGGTAGTGCTCGACCTGCTGAGGGCAGAGCACTACGCCGTCGACTGGGTCAAGGATGGCGCCATGGCCGACACGGCGCTGCAGACGCAGACCTACGACCTGGTGCTGCTCGACCTCGGCCTGCCGAAGAAGGACGGGCTGGAAGTGCTGCGCTCCATGCGCACCCGCAAGGAGCTGACCCCGGTGCTGGTGGCTACCGCGCGCGACGCGGTGGACCAGCGCATCGCCGGCCTCGATGCGGGCGCGGACGACTATGTGCTGAAACCCTATGACCTGGACGAGCTGCTGGCGCGCATCCGCGCGCTGCTGCGGCGCTCCGCGGGCCGCGCCGAGCCGGTGTTCGAGCACAAGGGCGTGAGCATCAACCCGCAGACGCGCGAAGTGATCAACAACGGCCAGCCGGTCAACCTGTCGGCCCGCGAATGGGCGGTACTGGAGGCACTGATTGCGCGTCCTGGCATCGTGCTGTCGCGCGCCCAGCTGGAAGAAAAGCTGTACAGCTGGAAGGATGAAGTGAACAGCAATGCAGTCGAGGTATATATCCACGGCCTGCGCAAGAAGCTGGGCAGCGAACTGATTCAGAATGTGCGTGGCCTCGGCTACATGGTGCCCAAGCTATGATGGCGGTGCCCAAGGTGAACGTGTCGCACTCGCTGCGCGGCCGCCTGCTCTGGTTCCTGCTTGCTGCGATTACCATGGCCGCCGTGGCGCAGGCCATGATCGCCTACCGCAGCGCGCTGCACGATGCGGACGAGATCTTCGACTACCACATGCAGCAGGTGGCGCTGGCGCTGCGTTCCGGCGCGCCGCTGGCCAACCAGGGCCAGCGCCCGAGCGGCGATCCCGGCAACGACGATATGGTGGTGCAGGTGTGGACGCCGGACGGCATCCAGGTGTTCCGTTCCATTTCGCGCGCCGAGCTGCCGCAGCGCGCCGTGCTCGGTTTCTCCACCGTGCGCGCCAAGGGCACCACCTACCGCGTGTTCTCCGTGCAGACCAGTAACCAGACCGTGCAGATCGCCCAGGACATGGCCGTGCGCAAGCGCATGGCGGGTGCGCTGGCGCTGCGCACCGTCGGCCCGATTGCGCTGATGGCGCCGGTGCTGATGCTGGTGGTGTGGTGGGTGGTCAGCGGCTCGCTGGCGCCCGTGTCGCGCGTGCGGCGCCAGGTGGCAACGCGCCAGGCCGATGACTTGTCGCCGGTGTCCGAGGCCGACCTGCCGGACGAAGTGAAGCCGCTGGTGCAGGAACTGAACCTGCTGTTCGGCCGCGTGCGCAATGCCTTCGACGCGCAGCAGCACTTCGTGGCCGATGCCGCGCATGAACTGCGTTCGCCGCTGGCCGCGCTCAAGCTGCAGGTGCTGAGCCTGGAACGGGCGGAGAATGAACAGGCGCGCGCGGTGGCAGTGGGCCGCCTAACGGCAGGCATCGAGCGTGCCACGCGCCTGGTGGAACAGCTGCTGGTGCTGGCGCGCCAGGAAGCCTCGGAAGTGAAACTGGAGCCGGTGCAGCTCACCGACCTCGCCAAACGCACGCTGGCCGACCTGGCGGGCGCCGCCCAGGCGCGCCAGATCGACCTGGGCCTGCAGCATGCCGACGAAGCGACGGTGCAGGGCAAGGGCGATGCGCTGCTGGTCATGCTGCGCAACCTGCTCGATAACGCCATCAAGTATACGCCGCAGGGCGGCACCGTGGACCTGTCCCTGCATCACACCGACAAGGGCGTGGCGCTGACGGTGGAAGACAGCGGCCCCGGCATCTCGCCGGAAGAACGCGAGCGCGTATTCAGCCGCTTCTACCGCGTGCCGGGCAGCGAGGCGGGCGGCAGCGGGCTGGGACTGGCCATTATCAAGGCCATCGCCGAGCGCCACGGCGCCGTGCTGACCCTGGACAGCTCCGAGCGGCTGGGCGGGCTCAAGGTGCAGGTGCAGTTTCCGGGGGCGAAACCCGGCTAGAATACCGCCATCGACACAGTCAAAGGGCGGGGCATGAAGAAAATCGGCTTTTCGGGCACACTGGACCCGATCACCAACGGCCATATGTGGGTGATCGGCGAAGCCCGTTCCATCGCGGACGAAGTCGTGGTTCTGCTGTCCGAGAACTCCACCAAGCAGCCGCGCTTCTCGGCCGAGGAGCGCCGCGCCATCGTGCTGGAAAGCTGCGCCGAGCGTGGCTGGCGCAATGTGCAGGTGCAGGTCGTGAAAAGCGACTACACCGCGCGCGTAGCCAAGCGCCACGGCATCGACTACCTGATCCGCGGCATCCGCACCACCGCCGATTTCGATTACGAAAACCTGATCCAGCAGACTAACGTGGAAGTGATCGGCGGGGCCAAGACCCTGTTCGTGATGCCGCCGCGCGACCTCGGTTCCGTGAGCTCCAGCTTCGTGAAGGCGCTGGAAGGCCCCGTGGGCTGGAACTGGACGATGAAGAAGTTCGTGCCCGGCCCGGCCTACCGCGCCTGGATCGTGAGCTGGCTGCGCAAGGAATGGGACCAGCTGTGGCGTGCTGCCGATGCGCCCGCGCTGGCCAATGCCAACCACTGGTTCGAACGCCTGACCGGGGTGAGCGCTTACGGTGGCCCGGACCGCCACTATCACAACCTCGACCACCTGGTGCACGGCCTGGCCGAAATCCGCGCCTGGGCCGCCAACACCGGCGCCTCGCGGCGCGATTCCGACATCGTGCGCGCCGCCTTCTGGTTCCATGACGCGCAGTACGAGCACGGTGCGCAGGAGCTGAGCAACGAAGAAGCCAGCGCGCGCCTGTGGCTCTCCACCGGCCTGGAAGCGGACGCTGGACGCGCCGAAGAAGTGGCGCAGCTGATCCGCGTCACCGACCACTTCCAGGGCGCCTCCATCACGCACCCGCTGAAGGATGCGATGCTGAGCGTGGACCTGGCCATCCTGGGCCAGGAAGAAGAGGTGTACCAGGCCTACGCGCGCGGCATCCGCGCCGAATACGCCCACATCGCACCGGACAGCTACCGCGAGCAGCGCGGCCAGGTGCTGCAGCACCTGAGCGCCAAAGCCGCCGCCGGCAAGCTGTTCGCCGACACCTACTTCGCCGACCAGTACAACCACCTCGCCCTCAGCAACATGGCCGCCGAACTCGCCACCCTGGCCTGAGCCTCAAAGAAAAAACGCCCCGCACGTTGCCGAGCGGGGCGCCAAGGTACAACGGGGTAATTCGATCAGAACTTCACATACAGGCGGGCGAAGTAGGAAGCGCCGTTCAGGCCGAACTGCACGCTGTCGTACTTGAAGCCGTTGTCCGTTTCGTCCGCATTCTGCGTGGTCGGCTTCACGTTGAAGATGTTGTTGCCGCCGAAGGTCAGCTTGGTGTTCTTGTTGATGGTGTAGGTGAAAGCCAGGTCAGCCGAAGTCTTCGCATCGTACTTCGCGTTCGGCACACCGCCGGCCGTGCCGCTGAAGGTGCCCAGCGTCTGCGGACCGAAGTGAATGATCTTGAAGTCGGTTTCCACCGGACCGGTCACCAGGTCGAAGCCCAGCGTGGCCTTGCGGCGCGGGCCGCCCTGTTCGATGAACAGGCGCTCGCGTTCGGACAGCAGCACGTCCTCGAAGCCGGACAGCGAGGCCGGCGCGTGGATGTCGGTCACTTCGGTCTTGCTGAAGTTCGCCGCCAGGAAGGTGGTCAGCTTGTAACCTGCCACGGAGCCGCGGTGCGAGGCCGTCAGGTCCAGGCCGCGAGTCTTGGTGTCCACCGAGTTCACGAAGAACTGCGCCTGGCCAACGCCCAGCGTGGACAGCTTGGCTGCCAGCTCAGGATAGTTGTCCGCGTCGAAGCGGCCGGACAGCACGATGCGGTCCTTGATCTTGATCTGGTACAGGTCAGCCGTCACCGACACGGACTGCGTTGGCGTCCAGGTGGTGCCCAGCGTGAAGCTGCGCGAAGTCTCTTCCTTCAGCTTCGGAATGCCGGCCAGCGTGGCAACTGCGCCGCCGTTCGGCGCCAGCACCACATCGGTCGGAACGCCGCCGATGAAGTCGGTGAAGGTCGAGGAGAAGTAAGCCTGCTGCAGCGACGGTGCGCGGAAGCCGGAAGAGGCCGATGCGCGCAGCAGCGTTTCCGGATTCACGCGGTAGCTGCCCGCCAGCTTGCCGGTGACGGTGGAACCGAAGTCGCTGAAGTTCTCATAGCGCACGGCGCCCTGCAGCTTGGTCTTCGCATCCAGGTCCGCTTCCAGGTCCAGGTAGGCGGCCGTGCTGTGGCGGCGCGCGTTGGTGATGTCGCCCGGCTGGAAGCCGGGGAAGCCCTGGCTGCCGGCGTTGCCGCCGAAGCCCAGGCCGTCCGCATCGATATAGGAACCCGGTTCGCCGGCGAAGATCTTGTACTTCTCGATGCGGTATTCGCCGCCGAAGGCCACGTTCAGGCCATCGCCCGCCACGCCGCTGAAGTAGCGGTTAACGTCAACGTTGGTGGTCCACTGTTCGAAGGAGAAGCCGCCCGCATCGAAGCGGGTCGGGCTCATGCCCTTGCCGCCCTTGACCAGGTCCTGGTTCGCGATCGAGGCGTTCAGGGTATTGCTGATGTTGTACATCAGGCGGTTGAAGCCGTAGGTCTGCGAGATATCGGTATTCCAGTCGCCCAGCTGGCTGCGGTGGCCCACGGTGGCGTAACGGTCATCCAGGTCGCCATTGATGAAGGGCACGAAGCCGTCCGGATACATGGCGGCCGAGTTGCGGCTCGGGATATCGTCGGAACCGATGCCGCCGCGGCCGAAGGCGGCGCTCGATGCATCGCGGGTCTGCACGCCGCCGGTGAAGTAGAACTTGCCGGCCGAGGTCGGAATCTCGCCGTTCACGTACAGGGTTTTGTTCTTGGCCTTGGTGTCGCCGATGATACGGGGATTATCCGGCTCGGAACGGTCGGAACGGCCGCGGTTCAGGAACTCGCCGGTAATGCCGACCACGCCGCCCGCCACGGCAACGCCGCAGTAGGCCGAGGCCAGGAAGTTCTTGCCGTCGCCGGCGGAATACTGGCCATAGCCGGTTACGGCTTCGCAGCCGAGCGACTTCTTGAGGCCGATATCCATCACGCCGGCAATCGCGTCCGAGCCGTACTGGGCGGCGGCGCCGTCACGCAGCACCTGCACGTCCTTGATGGCCATCAGCGGAATCGCGTTCAGGTCGGTGCCGGTGTTGCCGCGGTTGCGCGCACCGAACAGGTTGACCAGGGCCGAGGTATGGCGGCGCTTGCCGTTTACCAGCACCAGGGTCTGGTCCGAACCGAGGCCGCGCAGCGCAGCGGAATCCACCAGGTCGGCGCCATCCGCACCGGTCTGGCGGGTGGAGTTGAAGGAAGGGGAGATGTTGGTCAGGGTCTGCGACAGGTCGAACTGGCCGCCCTGTTCGGAAACGCGGGTCATAGGAATCAGGTCGACCGGAACGACGGTGTCCGTCATCGAAGCATTGCTCGCGCGGCGCGAGCCGACCACATTCACGGTCTGGATATCGTCTTTCTTTGCCTCGGTAGCGGTGGCTTGCGCGAACGCAGCAGGAGCCAGCGACAGGGCAGCCCCGCCATACAGGGCCAGCAAGACGGCATTACGTAGCGTATTCGAAATCACGTTGGCGTCTCCCATGGAAAAATTCGATTCTAGTCGAACAAGTCCATGGTGAACTATGACTAAGTTTAGTCTTGTGACAATTTTGCACGCACACATTATTAAGTGTATGTGCGGCGCAACAAACTGCTATGGCTGCTGGGACGCCGGCGCGAAAGTGGCTGCGCCGCCGATCAAAATCTGATCGCCGTCGAGCATGGTTTGCAGCTTGCAGGGCTGGCCCAGGTGCGCGCCTTGATACAGCGTCAACGAGCGCCCGAGGTGCACCGCGAGAGCGCCGGCCGCCACGCCGGTAGCCGCATCTTCCAGCGTCGGCTCAAGGTGATTGAAGTTGCGGCCTTCGAAAGCGCCATCCGAACGCCGGCACCAGGCGTAGCAGCCGCTGACGCCATGCTGCTGGCCCCAGGCCTGAATGGCAGGCAAGTCCGGCTGCAGCGCCGCCAGCGTGGCGCTGTCGGCTACTTCCAGCAGCAGCTTCGGACTGCCCACGGACGCCACGGCGGGTGCCGATGCCAGCTGCAGGCCGGGTTGCGCCAGCAGCTGTGCCGGCAGCTCTTCTGGCAGCGCAGGCGAGGGCGCCTGCTGGCGTGAAAGACTGATGAAAACATCGCCGTCGCGCATGGACAGCGTCAGCAATTGCCCCCGCATGGCCGTGCGCACGCGCAGCGGGCCGGGCTGGCGTTCCAGCAGCACCCGCGCCGCCGCCAGCGTGGCATGCAGGCACAGCGGACTGCGCGTATGCGGGTAAAAATAGTCCAGCGTGAACGCAGCTTCCTCATCGCCCGCATCGACAAAGGCGCAAGCCGGTTTCGCCGCAGCCGCCGCAAACGCCTGCCGTTCCGCCGCATCGCCCGCATGTCCAAGCACCACCAGCGCCACATTCCCCTCTCCGGCGCGCACGCCGAAGCACTTCAACTCAAAGATTTCCATCCCCGCAGCATACAGCAGAGCTCTGACACCATGGGGTCAGGCACCCGTGGCAGGGTATATAATACTGTATGTTTATACAGTATTAAGTTGCTCTCATGTCATCCCGTCCGCCGTTCGCATTGCCCGCTTATGCGGAACTGTTCTGCATGACGAACTTCTCTTTCCTGCAAGGCGCCTCCCACGCCGAGGAGCTGCTGGCGCGCGCGGATGAGCTCGGCTATTCGGCGCTGGCGATTACCGATGAATGCTCGCTGGCGGGCGTGGTGCGCGCCTATGCAACAGCCAAGGAGCGCGAATGGCAGGGCAAGCTGCTGATCGGGAGCTGGTTCCGGCTCACCAATCCGGATGGCAGCCATGCGCTGTCGCTGCTGGCCATCGCCCACAACCGCGATGGCTACGGCAACCTGTCCGAGATGATTACGCTGGCCCGCACGCGCATCGAGAAGGGCAGCTACCTGCTGCATCCTGACGATTTCGCGGCACCGCCGCCGGAGCGCGCCCACCTGCGTGGTTTGCCCGACTGCTCGCTGATTCTGCTGCCGGATTATCCGGTGGCCGAAGCTGAGGATGTGGACCGCCTGCACCGCCAAGCCGCCTGGATGTCGGCCGTGTTCGGTGCCCGCGCCCGCATCGGCCTCACCCTGCTGCAACGCGCTTTCGACGAAGAGCACCGCGCCAGTCTCGATGAAGTGGCACTGCAGCATGGCATGCCACTGGTGGCGGCAGGCCACGTGTGCATGCATGTGCGCTCGCGTAAACCGATGCACGACATGCTGACCGCAGTGCGCCTGGGCTGTTCGGTGGCCGATGCCGGATACGGATTGGCGCAGAACGCCGAGCAGCACCTGCGTTCGCGGCTGCGGCTGGCGAATGTGTATCCGCGCAAGGCGCTGGAGGAGACCATGCGGGTTGCCGATGCGTGCACGTTCTCGCTGAAGGAACTCACGTACGAATATCCGCACGAGCTGATTCCCAAGGGGCACACGCCCGCCAGTTACCTGCGGCAGGAGACATTTGCCGGCGCCGAAGAACGTTATCCGGAGGGGATTCCACCGAAGGTGCTGAAGTTGCTGGAGATGGAACTGGAACTGATTTCAGATTTGCGCTACGAGTTCTTCTTCATTACCGTTTACGATGTGGTGAAGTTCGCACGGAAGAAAGGCATCCTGTGCCAGGGGCGTGGTTCAGCCGCCAATTCAGCTGTCTGCTACTGCCTCGGCGTGACTGCCGTGAACCCCAACGAAAGCAATGTGCTGATGGAGCGCTTCCTGTCGCGCGAGCGCGCCGAGCCGCCGGATATTGACGTCGATTTCGAACACCAGCGCCGCGAAGAAGTCATCCAGTACGTCTACGAGAAATATGGGCGCCACCGCGCGGCGATTGCCGCCACGGTGATCTGCTACCGTTCCAAAAGTGCGCTGCGCGACAGCGGCAAGGCGCTCGGCGTCGATCTCGCCGTGGTGGAGAAGGTCGCCAAGTCGCACCGCTGGTTCGATAGTGCCAGCGATTTCCTTGCGCGGGTCGAAGAGTGCGGCCTCGATCCCACCTCCAAAGTGGCGCAGGAATGGGCGTGGATGGCACAGTTGCTGCGCGGCTTCCCGCGCCACCTGTCGCAGCACGTCGGCGGTTTCGTCATCGCCCAGGACAAGCTGTCGCGCCTCGTACCCATCGAGAACGCATCGATGGTGGATCGCAGCGTAATCCAGTGGGATAAAGACGATCTGGAAACACTGGGTTTGCTGAAAGTCGATGTGCTGGCGCTGGGTATGCTGTCTGTCATGAAGCGTGCCTTCGACCTGTACCAACAGCGCCATGGCAAGCCACTGGCGATGCACACAGTCCCGCAAAAAGACAAGGCCACTTACGACATGATCTGCGAGGCTGACACCATCGGTGTGTTCCAGATCGAATCGCGCGCGCAAATGAGCATGCTGCCGCGGCTGAGGCCACGCTGCTATTACGATCTCGTTGTGCAGGTGGCCATTGTGCGGCCCGGTCCCATCACAGGCGGCATGGTGCATCCCTACCTGTTGCGGCGTGAAGGAAAACAGTCACCCGATTGCGAGCCGCGTCTGGCCCCTGCGCTCAAACGAACGTTGGGAGTGCCCATCTTCCAGGAACAGGTGATGCAAATCGCGATGCTGGCGGCCGACTACACGGCGGGCCAGGCTGACCAGCTGCGGCGCGACATGGCTGCGTGGAAGAAGAAGGGCAATATCCAGCAGCATCTGGACCGCATCAAGACCAATATGGTGAGGAACGGCTACGACGCCGGCTTCGCGGACCAGATCTGCGCCCAGATCACCGGCTTCGGCGAATACGGTTTCCCCGAATCGCACGCCGCCAGCTTCGCCTTGCTGACCTATGTGAGCTCATGGATCAAGTGCCACGAGCCTGCCATTTTCCTGTGCGCGCTGCTGAACAGCCAGCCCATGGGCTTCTACAGCCCCTCGCAACTGGTCCAGGATGCCAAGCGGCACGGCATCGAAGTGCGGCCCGTCGATGTTGCCATCAGCTGCTGGGATTCGACGCTGGAAGAAAAGCCCGCAGCAGCGGACGGCCTGCGCCCCCAGCCCGCTGTGCGGCTCGGCATGTCGCGGCTCTACGGCATGCGGGAGGAAGCGGCAGAACGCATTGCCGCGGCGCGCGCCGAACGTCCCTTCGCCAGTGTGGCAGACCTGGCGCGGCGGGCAGACCTCAATCGCCACGACCTGCAGGTGCTGGCCGGCGGCAATGCACTCATAGGCCTGACAGGCAACCGGCGCCAGGCCTTGTGGGAAGCCGTGGGCGCGGTGCCGGACAAGGACCTGCTGCGGCCCACCATGCCGGACGAAGAAGCGCCGCAGCTGCAGCCGCCCACCGAAGGCCAGGACATTCTTGGCGACTACCGCGCCCAGGGCCTGACGCTGGGCCGCCATCCGCTGGCGCTGCTGCGCCCGCAGCTGCTGGCGAAACGCTTCCTGCCGGCCGAGGTGCTGAACACCTTCAGCAAAGGCCAGCTCGCGCGCGGCGCCGGCATCGTCACGGTGCGGCAGCGGCCGGGCACGGCGAAGGGGGTGCTCTTCATCACCATCGAAGACGAAACGGGCAGCGTCAACGTCATCATCTGGCCCGACCTGGTAGAGCAGTACCGGCGCGAAGTGCTCGGCGCATCGCTGCTGGGCGTGTACGGCATCTGGCAGCAGGAAGGCATCGTGCGCCACCTCGTGGCCAAACGCCTGGTCGACCTCACCCCCATGCTGGGCCGCTTGCCCACCTCCAGCCGCGATTTCTGCTGACAGATATCAATCGCATATAGGCCTTGAGCGTCTTACAATGAAATGCTAAGGAGGTGCGGCCATGAAAAGCTATGAATTGAACATAACCAATGAGGTTGACGACTTTTTGCACGACTTCGCTATGCGCAATGGGGTCTCTATTTCCGAGACGGTAAGGCGCGCATTTGCATTGCTCTGTATCGTGGAAAAGGAAAAACGTCGAGATCCCACTTGCACGGTCGGCATCGTCCGCGAACACGAGGATCAGTCTGTGGAGGTCGTGGCCGAGATCAAAATATGAAGGCCAGTAAACCGCGCCGCCCGGAAGTGGACAACCAGTCATATTTCGGAAGTGCGGTCGAAGTGAAGATCAATGCTCGCGATCGGCTACGCTTTGCGAAGCAGATTCTGCTCGGGCTTGCGCTGATGACCCTGGCCGTATTCATCGGCTATGCAGCCATGCCGGCCAATCCGGCAATGACCCAAATATTCGAACTGACAAAGATTGGCGTTTTTCCTCTCGTCACCCTGGTAATCGCTTTTTATTTCCCAACTCGAAGCAAGTAAGCGCATCTGGCAAAATAGCCAAATGACTGAGAAAACTATTCGCTTTGCTAATCGGGATGACGTACCTGCTATTACATCGCTGATACGTTCCCTTCTGCCGTTTCTGACCCATGCCAGCGACGGCGTGTCCTATGCCGACACCGTCACCGAGGAAAACGTGCTTGGGTTTGTCACAGAAAGCGATGGGCGCTATCAGGTGGCAGTCGTTGACGGAGAACTTGCCGGTGTGGTGTCGATCCGCGATAACAGCCACCTTTTCCATCTCTACGTTGCCGAACGCTTCCACTGGCGCGGCATCGCGCGCGCCTTGTGGCAGGCCGCTCGCGACGATGCGCTGGAACGCGGCAACCCGGGACGATTTACAGTGAAGGCATCGCCGTATGCCGTCGGCGTCTACGAACGCTTCGGCTTCAAGGCCACGGGGCTGCATGCGGAGCAGGGCGGTCTGGTCTACGTGCCCATGCTGCTGGAGGCTGCGCCATGACCCTTGCCATGCGTTTCGCGACGCTGGACGACGTGGATGCCATCCGCGCCCTCATCACCAGCCTGCTGCCGATGATGACTATCCACCCGAACGGGGAGGGCGCCGAGCAGTTCATCGAAAGCTTCGGCGTGCCCGCCATGCAGCGCTACGTCAGCGCCCCCAACTTCCGCTACCAACTGGCGATGCTGGACGGCCAACTGGCCGGCGTGGTCGCCGTGCGCGACAACAGCCACCTGTTCCACCTCTTCGTGGCGCAGCGCCTACACGGCCGGGGCATCGGCAAGCAGCTGTGGCAGGCTGCATGGGACGATGCACGCGCGCTGGGCAACACTGGCCAGTTCACGGTGAACTCCTCGATGGGCGCGCTGGAGATGTACAAGCACTGGGGTTTCGAGCCCACCAGCGAACCCATTCAGCAGCACGGCATCGCCTATGTGCCGATGCGCCTGAAGGCGCAGGCGTAAAAAGAGCGCGCCGTCCGGGGTGCGGAGCGGCGCGCTGCGGCCTGGTGATGGCCGAAAACGAGGAAGCTAAGGTTTAGCGGGCGCTCTGGTTCAGGTTCGCGGCGCTGGTGCCGTAGTAGTTGTGCACTTCCGAAGCCCAGGCCTGGTTGGCCATGTCCGGCCAGTTGTCCTTGTCGAAGCCGGGCGCGTTCTCGATGCGCTCCTTGTCGATATTGAGGGTCATGCGGTGGTTGGCCGTATCCAGCGCCAGCGCTTCCCACGGCACGGCGAACAGTTTTTCGCCGATCGTCAGCACGCCGCCCGAGGCCATCACCACATAGGACACGCGGCCGGTCTGCATGTCCAGCATGATTTCCTTCACCGTGCCGAGGTGCTCGTTCTTCAGGTTATGGACATGGTCGCCGATCAGGGTGTCGGCGCCCATCAGGCGCGGACCCGGACCCTGGTGGCCGCCATCGATATAGGTGCCGTCTGCATCGCGTTCGTAACTCATGGTTGCCTCCTGTTGAAATAATGTCATTGTCCATCCCGACCGCAGGAGGGTCTGTACGGTGGCACACATTTTTGCGGGCCGTATGATGAAGAAGCAGGCAATTTAGGATATAATTTCAATTTCCCGCTAGTGCTGTTCGGCACTTATCTCGCAATGACCAAATTTGTCTTCGTCACCGGTGGTGTCGTGTCTTCCCTGGGTAAGGGGATCGCCGCCGCCTCCCTCGCCGCGATCCTTGAATCGCGCGGCCTCAAAGTCACCATGCTCAAGCTGGACCCGTACATCAACGTGGACCCTGGCACCATGAGCCCCATGCAGCACGGTGAAGTCTTCGTTACCGACGACGGTGCGGAAACCGACCTCGATCTGGGCCATTACGAGCGCTTCATCAGCACCCGCATGCGCAAGGTGAACAACTTCACCACCGGCCAGATTTACGAGTCCGTGATCCGCAAGGAGCGCCGTGGCGAGTACCTCGGCAAGACGGTGCAGGTAATCCCGCACATCACCAACGAGATCCAGGACTATATCCGCCGTGGCGCGGAAGGCTTTGACGTGGCGCTGTGCGAAATCGGCGGCACCGTGGGCGATATCGAATCGCTGCCTTTCCTGGAAGCGGCGCGTCAACTGAGCCTGCGCGCGGGCCGCAAGAATACCGCCTTCGTGCATCTGACGCTGGTGCCATATATCGCCTCCGCCGGCGAACTGAAAACCAAGCCTACCCAGCACTCGGTGCAGAAGCTGCGCGAAATCGGCATCTCGCCGAATGCGCTGCTGTGCCGTGCCGACCGCCGCATTCCGGAAGACGAGCGCGCGAAGATCTCCCTGTTCTCCAATATCGAAGAGCAGGCCGTGATTTCGGTATGGGACGTGGACACCATCTACAAAGTGCCGCAGATGCTGCATGACCAGGGCCTGGACGCGATCATCTGCGAAGCGCTGGACATCAATCCTGCACCGGCCGACCTGTCGGTGTGGAGCAAGCTGATTCACACGCTGGAAAATCCGAAGCAGGAAGTCTCGATCGGCATGGTCGGCAAGTATGTGGAACTGACCGAGTCCTACAAATCGCTGACGGAAGCGCTGCGCCACGCAGGCATCCACACCGAATCGAAGGTCAACATCGAATACATCGACTCGGAAGAGATCGAAGCCAAGGGCACCGGCGAGCTGTCGAAGTACGACGCCATCCTGGTGCCGGGCGGCTTCGGCAAGCGCGGCGTGGAAGGCAAGATCAAGGCGGCGCAATTCGCCCGTGAGAACAAAGTGCCTTACCTGGGCATCTGCCTCGGCATGCAGGTGGCGCTGATCGAATACGCACGCCACAAGGCGGGCCTGAAGAACGCCAACTCCACCGAATTCGAACCCGGCACCGACCAGCCGGTGGTGGCCCTGATCGACGAATGGCAGAACCACGACGGCAAGGTCGAGAAGCGCGATGCGAACTCGGACCTGGGCGGCACCATGCGCCTCGGCGCGCAGGCTTGCGCCGTGAAGCCGGGCACCCTGGCATCGGAAATCTACGGCAGCGTGGTGACCGAGCGTCACCGTCACCGCTACGAAGCGAACAACCATTACCTCAGCCGTGTTGAGGAAGCAGGCCTGGTGGTGGCGGCACGCACGCCAACCGAAGACCTGTGCGAAATCATGGAACTGCCGCGCGAAGGCGACAACGCCCACCCATGGTATATGGGCGTGCAGTACCACCCTGAATTCAAATCGACCCCGCGCGACGGCCATCCGCTGTTCACCTCCTACATCAAGGCGGCGCTGGCGCATAAGGCGGCAGGCGGCAAATCCGGCCACCTGAAATCGGTCGCCCTGCAAGGAGATGCAGCATGAAACTGTGTGGCTTCGACGTCGGCCTCGATAAGCCGTTCTTCCTGATCGCCGGCACCTGCGTGGTGGAATCGCGCCAGATGTCCTTTGACGTGGCCGGCCAGCTGAAAGAGATTACCAGCGCGCTGGGCATCCCCTTCATCTACAAATCGTCCTTCGACAAGGCCAACCGCTCCTCCGGCACCTCTTACCGTGGTCCGGGCATGGAAAAGGGCCTGGAAATCCTGGGCGACATCAAGCGCGAGCTGGGCGTGCCGGTGCTGACCGACGTGCACTCGATCGAGGAAATTGAAGTGGTGTCCTCCGTGGTAGACGTGCTGCAGACCCCGGCCTTCCTGTGCCGCCAGACGGACTTCATCAACGCCTGCGCGCAGTCCGGCAAGCCGGTGAACATCAAGAAGGGCCAGTTCCTCGCGCCGCACGACATGAAGAACGTGATCGACAAGGCGCGCGCGGCTGCCCGCGCCAAGGGCCTGAATGAAGACAACTTCATGGCCTGCGAACGCGGCGTGTCCTTCGGCTACAACAACCTCGTATCCGACATGCGCTCGCTCGCCATCATGCGCGAGACCAAGGCGCCGGTGGTGTTCGACGCCACCCATTCGGTGCAGCTGCCGGGCGGTAACGGCACTTCCTCGGGCGGCATGCGCGAGATGGTGCCGGTGCTGTCGCGCGCGGCCGTGGCCGTGGGCGTCGATGGCCTGTTCATGGAAACCCACCCGGATCCGGCCACTGCGCTGTCCGACGGTCCGAATGCGGTGCCGCTGGGCCGCATGAAAGAATTGCTGTCCACTCTGATCGAGCTGGACCGCATCACCAAGAAAGCCGGCTTCCTCGAATCCAGCTTCAACTGATCTGATGTCGGCGGGCCCCGTGTTACAAGCACCGGGCCCGCTTCCACATCCGGCCATCCTCTGTTACTCTTGTTGCAATTTTTGCGCGTGAACTGTCCGCGCAGCAGTGTTTCGCCTTACTTTGGAGAATAAGAAATGAGTGCAATCGTTGACATTATTGGCCGCGAAATCATCGACTCGCGCGGCAATCCGACCGTCGAATGCGACGTGCTGCTGGAATCGGGCGTGATGGGCCGCGCTGCGGTGCCGTCCGGCGCCTCCACCGGCTCGCGGGAAGCCATCGAACTGCGCGACGGCGATGCCAAGCGTTATTTCGGCAAGGGCGTGCTGCGCGCGTGCGAGCACATCAACACCGAAATCTCCGAAGCCATCATGGGCCTGGACGCCAATGAACAGGCTTTCCTGGACCGCACCCTGATCGACCTGGACGGCACCGAAAACAAATCCCGTCTCGGCGCCAACGCCATGCTGGCGGTGTCGATGGCCGTGGCCAAGGCGGCTGCGGAAGAAGCCGGCCTGCCGCTGTACCGCTACTTCGGCGGCTCGGGCGCCATGCAGATGCCGGTGCCGATGATGAACGTGATCAACGGCGGTGCGCATGCCGACAACAACCTGGACATCCAGGAATTCATGATCATTCCGGTGGGCGCACCGACCTTCAAGGAAGCCATGCGCTACGGCGCGGAAGTGTTCCACACCCTGAAGAAAATCCTGCACAAGAAAGGCCTGACCACCGCTGTCGGCGACGAAGGCGGCTTCGCACCGTCCGTGTCCTCGCACGAAGAAGCGATCAAGCTGATCATCCAGGCGATTGAAGAAGCGGGCTACGAGCCGGGCACCCAGATCGCGCTGGGCCTGGACTGCGCCGCCTCCGAGTTCTTCAAGAACGGCAAGTATGAGCTGGAAGGCGAGGGCCTGTCCCTGACCGCCACCGAGTTCACCAACCTGCTATCGACCTGGTGCGACAAGTACCCGATCATCTCGATTGAAGATGCGATGGGCGAAGGCGACTGGGAAGGCTGGGCGATCCTGACCGAAGCACTGGGCAAGAAAGTGCAGCTGGTGGGCGATGACCTGTTCGTGACCAACACCAAGATCCTGAAAGAAGGCATCCAGAAAGGCATCGCCAACTCGATCCTGATCAAGATCAACCAGATCGGTACCCTGACCGAAACCTTCGCTGCCATCGAAATGGCGAAGCGCGCCGGCTACACCGCCGTGATCTCGCACCGCTCGGGCGAAACCGAAGACTCCACCATCGCCGACATCGCCGTGGGCCTGAATGCGCTGCAGATTAAGACCGGTTCCATGTCCCGTTCGGACCGCATGGCCAAGTACAACCAGCTGCTGCGCATCGAAGAAGACCTGGGCGACATCGCTTCCTACCCGGGCCGCGACGCGTTCTATAATCTGAAGTAATAGAAACCCTCCGGCCGGCACTCCCGGCCGGAACTTTGTCCGCATGCGCCTCATCACCGTCGCTCTCGCAGCCCTGCTGCTGCTGATCCAGTACCCGCTATGGCTGGGCAAGGGCGGCTGGCTGCGCGTTGCCGACCTGGAACAGCAGGTGGAAGAAGCGCACGACAAGAACGACGCCCTCAAGCGCCGCAACGCCAAGCTCGACTCTGAAGTGCGCGACCTGAAGGACGGCACGGGCGCGGTAGAAGAGCGCGCGCGATACGAGCTCAGCATGATCAAGCAGAACGAAATCTACGTTCAAATCCTCGGCAAGGGTCAAACCCGCCCCGAAGCCAGCGCCACCCCCGAACCCTCCAAGCAATAATTTCTTAATCGGGGTCAGACCCCAATTAATTTAAAACATTTCTTTTTAATTGGGGTCTGACCCCGATTAAGAAATATTTGTAAATGAGAATCATTCTCGATATAATCTAGGCCGTTGCCAGCCGAGCGCCAGCATTTCACTGACCTCTCGACTGGAACACTATGGCTGCATTCCTGCTGCCAGCACGGCGTTTGCCCGTGCTGATGATGGCTGCGCTGGGCACGCTCGCGCACGCACAAACTACTCCTACTACCAATACCCTCGGCGAAATCCTCGTTACCGCGAAACGCGACGAAGCGGTGAAGAAGCCGGGCACCACGACCACGCTGGGCGCCGACGAGCTGTCGCGCCGTGCCGTGACCGATATGGCGGAAATTGCGCGCTACGAGCCGCTGATCAGCGTGCCTGCGGCGGCCAGCGGCTCCGGCAATATCTGGGACGGCGCCGGCAATACCGGCTTCAATATCCGCGGCATCGACGGCAATCGCGTCAGCCTCGATCTCGATGGCATCGCGCTGCCCGATGCGGCGCCGAAGCCGGATGGCTCGACCTTGAACAGCTTCGGCATCGGCCGCGATTATTTCGATCCCGAGACTTTCCGCGAAGTGCGCATCGGTTCCGGCACCACGCCAGTTGGCGCGGGCACGCCGGGCCTGGGCGGCAGCGTGGCGTTTGTGACGAAGTCGCCGGAAGATTACGTGAGCAAGCAGAAGCCGCGCTATGCCGAGTACCGTTTCGGCTACACCGGATCGAGTTCCGGCCGCATGCACGCGCTGACCGGCGCCGCGCAGTTCGACACCATGCAAGCGCTGGCCGTGCTGGTGCACCGCAATGGCAAGGAGCTGAAAAGCGAAGGCAGTGCACGCGCCAATCCGGATGACTGGAATTCCGATGCGCTGCTGGCAAAGCTGAACTGGTCGCTGAGCGGCCAGAAGCTGGGCTTCACCATTGATGCTTACCGCAATGAGCATGACCGCGAATACGACAACAAGCAGGGCTCTTCTTATCCGGAAGGCGCCACGCAGCATTCGGAAACGCGCCGCAACCGTTTCAGCATCGACCATGAAGCCAACAACGGCGGCTGGTTTGATACGCTGGAGAGCCGCCTCTATGTGCAGGATGCGAAGGTGGAGGACGTCACGCATGCGCGCTACATCACCGGTGGCCAGCCTTATGTGCGCGACATCACCACGGGCTACTTCAACAAGAGCATCGGCTTCGCCAGCAATGCCAGCAAGGAGCTGAATGCCGCTACCCAGCTGGCTTTCGGTATCAGCGCGGAGACGCTGGAAACGCGCCGCCCATGGCGCGAGGACCGTACCGTAATCGCCACCGGCGCGCACCAGATCACCAACAAGAACCGCATGGCCGATATGGACACGCGCAAGCTGGCGGCCTTCCTGCGCGGCGAATTCGTTACCGGCGCGCTGACGCTGACGCCAGGCATCCGTGCCGAGCAACGCGAGTTGAAGCCGAAGAACCTGGCGAACTATGTGGTGGCCGTGCCCTCGGCCGCGAAAGAGCTGAAGAAGGAGAGCGACAGCACCTTCACGCCGAGCTTCGGCGCAAGCTACGAGCTGAAGCCGGACTTCAACGCCTATGCGCAGTACAGCCGCGGCACGCGCCTGCCGACGGCAGCGGAACGCACCGGTACCTACGATTCCTTCAGCTATACGGGCGCCGGTAATGGCTATGCCGTGCTGGGGAACCCGAACCTGAAGAAGGAAACCAGCAATGCTTTCGAGCTTGGCGTGAAAGGCGATGTGGCGCGCGGCCTGAACTTCAAGGCTTCGCTGTTCCGCACCGAGTACAAGGACTTCATCGAATACGCGTCGCAGCCGTCCGATCCCGTCAACTATCCAACCATCAGCTTTGGCTTGTTCCGTCCGGAGAATATCGGCAATGCCCGCACCTGGGGCGGCGAATTCTCTGCCCGCGCGGATCTGGGTAAGTGGTCGCAGCCGATGGACGGCTTCAGCGTGGCGCTGGCCGCAGGCGTATCGCACGGCAAGGCGACCAATACCAAAACGGGCGCACGCAGCGAGCTGGCATCCACGCTGCCTTCGAAGATCAGCAGCACGCTGGCCTGGGATGATCCCGCCAAACGCGGCGGTGTGGCACTCACCGCCGCGCATGCACGCGCCAAGAAGGCGGAGAACGATGTGATCAGCAGCGTGACCACGCCACGCTTCGCTGTGCCTTCGTCTACCGTGGTCGACCTGATCGCGTACTGGAACGTGGGACCGCATGCGGCCATCGTTGGCGGCATCTACAACTTGGGCGACCGCAAGTACTGGGACTACGCCTCATCGCGCGGCCTTCCTTCCGGCACCACGGCGCTCGCGCTGGCCGACATCGAACGCCAGGCGCGTCCCGGCCGCAATGTCGCCGTCAATTTCAAACTGATGTACTAAGGGGGAGCAAATGAAAGCACACCAACGATACCTGCTGGCGCTGGCCGGCGTCATGATCCTGAGCGGCACCCATGCCATCGCCGCCGCGCCAACGCTGGCCGAACGCTGGGCCACGCTGCGCACCGAACAGCCCAAGCTGCAGATCCGCGACGCAGCGCGCACGCTGAACGTTTCCGAGGCCGAGCTGCTGGCCACAGGCATCGGCAAGACCGTTGTGCGCCTGAGCGAAGCGCAGAACGCGCCGCGCGAAATCATGCGCCGCGCGCTGGATCTCGGCACAGTGATGGCGCTCACGCGCAACGAGAATGGCGTGCTGGAACGTACCGGCGTGGCCGACCGCATCAAGCCGAGCAACGAGCAGCTGGCAGCAGGGGAGAAGAACGATCCGGAACGCGAAGCGCGCATGCTGAATATCGCAGGCGGCTATCTCGGCGGCCCGATCGATCTGCGCTTCCAGTTCAAGGAATGGAAGCACGCCTTCGCTGTGGTGCAGCCGGGCCGCGATGGCGCCACCAGCCGCAGCCTGCAGTTCTTCGACGCGCAAGGCACGGCCGTACACAAGATCTACCTGAAGAACGATGCCGGCATTCCGGTCTTCGAAAAGCTGGTGAGCGAGTTCCGCCACCCGCAGCAGACGGGCGAACTGAAGATCGCACGCGCGGAACCGAAAGCTGCCGAGAAGGCCGACAGCGCGGTGGACGTGAAGGAGTTCCAGCTCGCCTGGCAGGAAATGACGGATGTGCACCAGTTCAACCGCATCGTGCGCGAGTTCGGCCTGTCGCGCGAACAGGCGATGCGCCTGGCGCCTGCCGGTGTGGTGCAGCGCGTAACGCCGCTGGCGGTGCGTCAGCTGCTGGATGAATCAGCGAAGCAGCAGATCGCCATCATGGCTTTCCTTGGCAATGGCGCCGTAACGCAGATCTTCAGCGGCAAAATCACCAAGACCGCAGCGAGCGGCGAGTGGTACAACGTGCTGGATCCGGAGTTCAACCTGCACCTGCGCGAAAGCGCCTTCAAGTCCGGCTATGTAGTGCAGCGCGCGGGGGTGACATCGGTCGAGTTCTTCGACAAGAACGGCGAGCTGGTAGTGACCTTCTTCGGCGTGCGCGAGCGCGGCAAACCGCAGCCGCAAACCTGGCTCGACCTGACGAAGGCCCTGCCGAGAGCCTGAGGAAATACTGACACGTGGTGCCTGACCCCATGGTGTCAGTGTGACACCAGGGGTCAGGCACCGGTGTGTCAGTTGCTGGCGTTACTGCTTGGTGTCGGAGGCATGCAGCAGGGCTTCGGCGGGGGCGTCGCTGGCGAAGAGCTGGGCGCAGTCGACGGCGTCGTAGTCGTAGTGCTTGCCGCAGAAGTCGCAGTTGATGCCGAGGCGGCCCTGTTCGGCCAGCGCGGACTCCACTTCTTCCTGGCCCAGCATCTTCAGCATATTGCCCACTTTTTCGCGGGTGCAGGTGCAGTGGAAGGCTGGATGCACCGGGTCGAACACGCGAATCGTCTCTTCCCAGAACAGGCGCTTCATCAGTACGTCGATCGTCGTTTCCAGCAGCTCTTCACGTTTCAGCGTGGTGCCCAGCATGACGGAGCGGTTCCACGTTTCCAGCGCTTCTTCCTGCGTGATCGGCGCCGCTTCGGCTTTGCCGCCGTGCAGCGGCAGCTTTTGCAGCAGCAGGCCGCGCGAGACATTGTCGTCGGCCGCGAGCCACAGGCGCGTGTCGAGCTGCTCGGAACGCAGCATATAGTGTTCGATCACCGTGGCCACATCTTCGCCGTCCAGCGGCACAATGCCTTGATATGGCTGCTGGCCCGGCACTTTTTCCGCCGGGTCGAGCGTGATGATGAAACGGCCCTTGCCATGCTGGTTCAGCAGCGTGGTCAAGGTGGCGTCGCCGGCGATCACGTCGTCGTTCAGTTTCGCGGTGGCGCGCAGCTTGAGGTCGGAATCGCATTCCACTACCAGCAGGCGCACCGGCCCGTCGCCGTGAATCTGCATGATGATGGAGCCGTTGAATTTCAGGTTCGCCGACAGCAGCGCCGCCGCTGCCACCATCTCGCCCAGCAGGCGCTTCACGGGAGCAGGGTAGTCGTAGCGGGCTTGCACTTCGCGCCAGGTGGCGGAAATGTCGACCAGCTCACCGCGCACGGCAGCGTTTTCGAAGATGAATTTTTGCAGCGTATCCTGGGTCATTCTTTATCCAATCTTTTTTAGTTGCGACTTGAACAGCTGGCCGCGTTTCACGTAGCTGTCGGCGCTGGCCTTGAGCCGTGCCACGTCTTCCGCCGACAGTTCGCGCGCCACCTTGGCGGGCGAGCCGATAATCAGCGAGTTATCCGGGAATTCCTTGCCCTCCGTAACCAGCGCACCCGCGCCCACCAGGCAGCCCTTGCCGATCTTCGCGCCATTCAGGATCACGGCCTGGATGCCGATCAGCGAGCCGTCGCCCACCGTGCAGCCGTGCAGCATGGCCTGGTGGCCGATGGTTACGTCCTTGCCGATGGTGAGGGGATAGCCCATATCGGTGTGCATCACCGTGCCTTCCTGCACATTACTGTTTTCGCCGATTGTGATGCGCTCGTTATCGCCGCGTATCGTGGCGCCGAACCATACCGAACTGTTGGGCTCAAGCGTGACCTTGCCGATCAGCGTGGCCGTATCGGCCACAAATGCGGATGCGTCGATCTCGGGCGCGTGTTCGCCCAGCTGATAGATGGTCATGGTGGCCTTGTGGTGGAGGGAAAAGTGCCCGTATTTTACGCCCTGAGGGGCGTAAGCCTGAAATTGGAACGGTCGTGCTATTATGGATCTTTTCCGGCGCTAAGCGGCGCATATGGCTCCAGACTCCAGCATTTCAAGGCAGATCACGATGAAACCGTCCCGTTCCGACTTCCTCACCATTCGCGGCCTGCGCACCCACGTGCGGCACTGGGGGCGCGAGGGCGCGCCCAAGATCTTCATGCTGCATGGCTGGATGGACGTGGGCGCTTCCTTTCAGTTCGTGGTGGATTGCCTGCAGGGCGACTGGCATGTGATCGCGCCGGACTGGCGCGGCTTTGGCCTCACGCAGCGCGCGGGCACCGATACCTACTGGTTCCCCGACTATGTGGCGGACCTGGACGCGATTGTGCGCCACTACCAGCCGGAAGGCGCCATCAACCTGCTGGGGCACAGCATGGGTGGCAATGTGGCGGGCATCTACGCGGGCGCGCGGCCGGAGCGTATCCGCCGCTTCATCAACCTGGAAGGTTTCGGCCTGAAAGCGGCTACGCCGGACCAGGCGCCCATCAAGTACCGCAAATGGCTGGATGAGCTGCTGTCGCCGCCGGACATGCTCGCCTATCCGGACCGCGCCGCTGTCGCTGCGCGCCTGCAGAAAACCAATCCGCGCTTGAGCGATGAGCGCGCCGCCTTCCTGGCCGAGCACTGGTCGGCGCCGAACGCGGCAGGCGAGTTCGAGATTCTCGGCGACCCGGTGCATAAGTTGCCCAGCCCGCTGCTCTACCATGTTGACGACTTCATGGCCTGCTGGAAAGCCATCACGGCGCCGGTGCTGTGGGTCGAAGCCGACGATACCAATATGTGGCTGTGGATGGGGCCGAAGGAAGAGGCGCGCCACGAGGTAGACCGCCGCCTCAGCCACATCGCCAATGTGACGCCCAAAATGATGCCGGACGCGGGCCATATGCTGCACCACGACCAGCCCGAACTGCTGGCGCAGATCATCGAGGACTTCCTCGCCGGAGAATAAGAGCTTGTTTCAAAATGGCCGTGGCGTTGTTGCGGCTCCTTGCCGTGCAGGCGCACTGTCTTCGTCGCCGCGCCTAGCCACGCCCATTTTGAAACAAGCTCTAAGCTCTCAGCGTACAATGAAGGCTTGATCAAAGGATGCAAGTTTTGTATGTTGAAAGTCGATCTGCACTGCCACTCCAATGTTTCCGACGGCGTTCTGCCGCCCGCCGAGGTGGCGGGCTTGGCGCGCAAGGGCGGCGTCGATGTGTGGGCGCTGACCGACCACGATGAAATCGGCGGCACCGCTGCGGCCCGCGCCGCCGCGCAGGAGCAGGGCATGCGCTTCGTGGCGGGCGTGGAAATCTCCATTACCTGGGCCGGTGAAACCGTGCACATCGTCGGCCTGCAGATCGATGAAACCAATGAAGCACTGAACAAAGGCCTGGAAGCCACCCGCTCCGGCCGCGATGCGCGCGGCCAGGAAATTGGCAACCAGCTGGCCAAGGTCGGCATCCACGGCGCCTATGAAGGCGCGCTGGAATACGTCGATAACCCGGCCCTGATGTCGCGCACCCACTTCGCGCGCTTCCTGGTGGACAAGGGTTACTGCAAGGACGTGCCCGAAGTCTTCAAGAAATACCTGTCACCGGGCCAGCCCGGCTATGTGGAGCACCGCTGGGCCACCCTGCAGGATGCGGTGGGCTGGATTCGGGGCGCGGGCGGCATCGCCGTCATCGCCCATCCGGGCCGCTACAAGTTCACCGACATGCAGGAAGGCGTGCTGTTTGACGAGTTCAAGCAGCTGGGCGGCGCGGCGATCGAGGTCGTCACCGGCAGCCACACGCCGGACCAGTACCCGGAATACGCGAAACTGGCGAATGCCCATGGCTTCCTCGCTTCGCGCGGCACCGATTTTCACGCGCCGGGTGAGGCGCGGGTGGATTTTGGCCTGCTGCCGCCCCTGCCGGGCAGTGTGAAACCGGTCTGGCACGACTGGTTTTAACAGGCTCTTGTAATTCCTGGCAGATACCCCTATCTACATGTCGGTTAATACCCGGAGACCTCACCCATGAAACGTATCATCCTGTTTATTGTCACCAACCTCGCTGTGATGTTGGTGCTGTCCATCGTGCTGTCCCTGCTCGGCATTGGCCGTCCCGGCGCGGGCGGACAGCTGCAAATGGGCAGCCTGCTGGCGTTTTCCCTGGTGGTGGGCTTCACCGGCGCAATCATTTCGCTGCTGATGTCCAAGCCCATGGCCAAATGGTCCACCGGCGCGCGCGTGATCGACGCGCCGCAGAACTCCACCGAGCAGTGGCTGGTGAGCACCGTGCAGGGCCTGGCGCAGCGCGCCGGCATCGGCATGCCGGAAGTGGCCGTGTATGAGGGCGAACCGAACGCCTTCGCCACCGGCGCCTTCAAGAATTCCGCGCTGGTGGCCGTGTCCACCGGCCTGCTGCAGTCGATGAACCGCGAGGAGGTGGAAGCCGTGCTGGGCCACGAAGTGGCGCACATCGCCAATGGCGACATGGTGACCATGACCCTGATCCAGGGCGTGGTGAATACCTTCGTGGTGTTCCTGGCGCGCGTGGTCGGCTTCTTTGTCGACAAGGTGCTCCTGAAGGGCAATAACGAAGACCGCGGCCCCGGCATCGGTTATATGGTGACGGTGTTCGTCTGCGAAATCGTGTTCGGCCTGCTGGCCTCCATCATCGTGGCCTGGTTCTCGCGCCAGCGCGAATTCCGCGCCGACGCCGGCTCGGCCAAGCTGCTGGGCAGCACGGTGCCGATGCAGAACGCACTGGCCCGCCTGAACGGCGCCGAACCGGGCGCACTGCCGCAGAATATGGCCGCTTCCGGCATTACCGGTGGCGGCGGCTGGAGTGCGCTGTTCTCCACCCACCCACCGTTCGAGCAGCGCATCGCCGCGCTGCAGGCACTGCGCTAAGGTATGAGTCAATACTTCCAGGTCCACCCGGTCAATCCGCAGCCGCGCCTGATCAAGCAGGCGGCACAGATCATCCACGGCGGCGGCATCGTCGCCCTGCCGACCGACTCCTGTTATGCGCTGGTGTGCCACCTGGATGACAAAGCAGCCGTGGAGCGCCTGCGGCGCATCCGCGGCATCGACGAGAAGCACCACCTGACCCTGCTGTGCCGCGACCTGAGCGAGCTGGCCGTCTACGCCCGCGTGGACAACCGCCAGTTCCGCCTGCTCAAGAACGCCACGCCTGGGCCTTTCACCTTCATCCTGGAAGCCACGCGCTGCGTGCCGCGCCGCCTCAGCCATCCCTCGCGCAAGACCATCGGCCTGCGTGTGCCGGAAAACTGCATCGTGGACATGCTGCTGGCCGAGCTGGACCAGCCGCTGCTGGGCACCACCCTGACCCTGCCAGGCGACGACGAGCCGCTGAACGATCCGGAAGCGATCCGCGACCGTATCGGCAAGCAGATCGACCTGATCATCGACGGCGGCGCCTGCAGTTTTGAAATGACCACCGTGGTGGACCTGAGCGGCGACGAGACCGCGCTGGTGCGCCAGGGCCGCGGCGATGCCGCACTGCTGGGCCTGTAACGCCGGCCATCCCCAACCTTCACGATCCGGCCGGGGCAACCCGGTCTGGTAAAATTTTGCCCATGAGTGATATTTCCCAAGCCATTCAGACGATCGCGGTGTACGCGATTCCCGTGCTGTTTGCGATCTCGCTGCACGAAGCAGCCCACGGCTATGTGGCCCGTTATTTCGGCGACACCACCGCCGCCCAGCAGGGCCGCCTGACGCCGAATCCGATGAAGCACATCGACCCGTTCGGCACGGTGATCCTGCCGCTGCTGCTGTATCTCACCATCCATATGCCTTTCGGCTATGCCAAGCCGGTGCCGGTGGATTACAGCCGCCTGCGCAATCCGAAGAAGCAGATGGGCTTTGTGGCCGCTGCCGGCCCGGCCGCCAACTTCGCCATGGCGCTGGGCTGGGCCATCATGCTGGTGCTGCTGCGCGGCACCGGTGTGCAAGAGCCTTTCCTGATCGGCATGGCGGTGGCGGGCATCAATGTAAACGCCGTGATGTGCGTGTTCAACCTGCTGCCGATTCCGCCGCTGGACGGCGGCCGCATCGTGACCGCGCTGCTGCCGATGGAGCTGGCGCGGCCGTATGCCAGCATCGAACGCTACACGCCCTTTATCTTCATCGGCCTGATCGTGCTGATGTACACCGGCATCCTGAGTTCGCTGCTCGGCACCATGGTGAACCTGTTCGTGTCGCTGATCGGCTTCCTGGTGCTCCCGCTGAATCTACTGCTGAACTGACGCCATGTATCCAGACCGCGTTGTCTCCGGCATGCGCCCCACGGGCACCATGCACCTGGGCCACTACCACGGCGCCCTGAAGAACTGGATCAGCATGCAGGCCGAACAGCCTTGCCTGTTCTTCGTGGCCGACTGGCACGCGCTCACCACGCATTACGACGATCCGGCCATCATCGAGAAAAGCACCTGGGACATGCTGGTGGACTGGCTGGCGGCCGGCGTCGATCCCACCCAGGCTACGCTGTTCATCCAGTCGCGCGTGCCGGAACATGCCGAGCTGCACCTGCTGCTGTCCATGTCCACCCCGCTGGGCTGGCTGGAGCGGGTGCCGACCTACAAGGACCAGATCGAAAACCTGGCCCACCGCGACCTCGCGACCTATGGCTTCCTTGGCTACCCGCTGCTGCAGGCGGCCGACGTGCTGATCTACCGCGCCAGCGAGGTGCCGGTGGGCGAAGACCAGGTGCCGCATATCGAGATGATGCGCGAGATTGCACGCCGTTTTAATCATTTGTACGGCAAGGAGCCCGGCTTTGAGCAGAAGGCGCAGGAGGCCGTGAAGAAGCTGGGCAGCAAGCGCGCAAAGCTGTACAACGAGCTGCGCACCGAGTACCAGCAGGAAGGCAAGGACGAAGCGCTGGAGCAGGCCAAGGCCATGCTGGACGATGCGCAGAGCCTGTCCATGATCGACCGCGAGCGCCTGTTCGGCTACCTGGAAGGCAGCCGCAAGATCATCCTGGTGGAACCGCAGGCGAAATTGACCGCAGCTTCGCGCCTGCCGGGCCTGGATGGCCGCAAGATGTCCAAGAGCTACGGCAACGCCATCGCCCTGCGCGAAGACAAGGACGTGCTCACCAAGAAAATCCGCACCATGCCGACCGACCCGGCCCGCGTCCGCCGCACCGATGCGGGCGAACCGGAGCGCTGTCCCGTGTGGCAGTTCCATGTGGTGTATTCGGACCAGCCCACCCGGGAATGGGTGCAGAAGGGCTGCCGTTCCGCAGGCATTGGCTGCATCGAGTGCAAACAGCCGGTAATCGACGCCATCATCGGCGAACAGGAGCCTATGCACGAGCGTGCCCAGCCTTATCTGGACGACCCTTCGCTGGTGCGCGCCATCGTCGCCGACGGCAATGAGACCGCGCGCAAGCTGGCGCAGGAAACCATGCGCGATGTGCGCGAGGCCATGGGCCTGGATTACGGGTGATGGCCATGCACGCGAGCGATACCGTTTCCCCCTGGATTGAACGTTTTGCCGCACTGGTGCCGGGCGGCGAGGTGCTGGACCTGGCTTGCGGCAGCGGCCGCCACGCGCGGCACATGGCGCAGCTGGGCCATGCCGTCATCGCCGTGGATGCCGATGCCGAAGCGCTGGAGGCGGCCGCCGGCGACGGCATCAAAACCAGCCAGATCGACCTGGAAGCGGAGGGCGCCGCCTGGCCCTTCGGTGCTGGCCGCTTTGCCGGCATCATCGTCACCAACTACCTGCACCGGCCGCTATTGGACGCCATGCTGGGCAGCCTGGCCGCTAACGGCATGCTGCTGTACGAGACCTTCGCCGACGGTAATGCCGCCTTCGGCAAGCCCTCACGCCCGGCCTTTCTGCTGCAGCCGGGCGAGCTGCTGGAACTGGCAAATAAGCATGGTTTGCGTGTCATCGCATATGAGGAGGGCGTCGTTAACCACCCAAAACCGGCGATGGTGCAGCGAATTTGCGCCGTTCGCGCCGATTTTCCCCGGGAAGCAGCGCTTCTCGCCGCCTTCGAGGGTTGATTCCAGGCCGAAATGCACCACTGGCGCAGGCTATCGACTACAATCCTTGTTTTGAATAATACTTAACGCTATTGGTTCCTATGATTAAGGGCAGTATTGTTGCAATCGTCACCCCCATGCAGCCGGACGGCAGTCTGGACTATGCGGGCCTGAACCAGCTGATCGACTGGCACATCGCGGAAGGCACGGACGGCATTGTGATCGTCGGCACCACCGGCGAGTCGGCCACCGTCAGCGTCGAAGAGCACTGCGCGCTGATCAAGGCGACCGTGGACCGCGTGGCGGGCCGCATCCCCGTGATCGCAGGCAGCGGCGGCAACTCCACGGCGGAAGCCATCGTGCTGACCCGCTTTGCCAAGGAAGCCGGCGCCGACGCCACCCTGCAGGTGGTGCCTTACTACAACCGTCCTACCCAGGAAGGCATGTACCAGCACTTCAAGGCCATCGCCGAAGCGGTGGACCTGCCGGTCATCCTGTACAACGTGCCGGGCCGCACCGTGGCCGACATGTCGAACGACACCATCCTGCGCCTGGCCGCCATCAAGAACATCGTGGGCGTGAAAGACGCCACCGGCAATATCGGCCGCGGCATCGACCTGCTGCGCCTGGCGCCGGCCGATTTCGCCGTCTATTCCGGCGACGACCCCACCGCCATGGCCCTGATGCTGGCCGGCGGCAAGGGCAATATCTCGGTGACGGCCAACGTGGCGCCGCGCGCCATGGCCGAACTGTGCAAGGCCTCCATGGCCGGCGACCTCAAGACCGCCATCGCCATCAATAACAAAGTATTCCCTCTGCACCAGAAGCTGTTTGTGGAGCCGAATCCGGTTCCGGTCAAATGGGCGCTGGCGGAGATGGGCAAGATGCCGGCCGGCATCCGCCTGCCGCTGGTGCCGCTGGCAGCGGAATACCAAGAGACCGTTCGCGCCGCCCTGCGCGAAGCGGGTGTGTTGAACTAAGCTTCGTAGCTTCTACTTTTTAAGCACATGACTATTCGCAAGAACGCTTCTCTCGCCCCGCAAAGCGGCCTGGCGCTCGCTCTGGTTCTCAGCCTGTCCGGCTGCGGCATGATCGAATCCGTGGTTGGCAAAAATTCGGTGGACTACAAATCGGCCAAGAAAGCGGCCACGCTGGACGTGCCGCCAGACCTGACCCAGCTGTCCAAGGACTCGCGCTATGCGCTGCCGGATACCGGCATCGGCGTGGCCACCGCCTCCGGCTATGCCGCGCAGCGCGCGGCCATGGGCGGCGTGCAGGCCGGTCCGGCCGCTGCCGCGAACGAAGTGGCCAGCATCGGCAATGCCAAGGTGAGCGTGGTGCGCTCGGGTGACCAGCGCTGGCTGATCGTCAAGCAGTCGCCGGAACTGATCTGGCCGCAGCTCAAGGCCTTCTGGGAAGAGTCCGGCTTCGTACTGGCGACCGACAACGCGACCGCCGGCGTGATGGAAACCGAGTGGAACGAGAACCGCGCGAAGATCCCGCAGGACATCATCCGCCGCACCATCGGCAAGGTGTTCGACTCGGCCTATTCGAGCGGCATGCGCGACAAGTTCCGCACCCGCCTGGAGCGCCAGCCTGACGGTTCGACCGAGATTTTCATCAGCCACCGCGGCGCGGAAGAAGTGCTGACCGGTCCGCAGAAGGAAATCGCGCAGTGGACCATGCGTCCCACCGACCCGAACCTGGAAGCGATCTTCCTGGCCAAGCTGATGACCAAGCTGGGCGGCACCGAGCCGGCCGAATCGACCTTGGCCGTGGACAACGCCGCCGTGCAGCCGCTGCACGCCTTCCTGAAGGGCGAGGGCGCCGGCCGCTATGTGGAGACCGACGAAGGCTACGACCGCTCCTGGCGCCGCGTAGGCCTGGCGCTGGACCGCGCCGGCTTCACCGTGGAAGACCGCGACCGCGTGCAGGGCATCTACTTCGTGCGCTACGTGGCGGATACGGCCGAAGTGAAGGGCTGGTTCTCGCGCATCTTCAGCTGGAACTCGGACAAGGACAAGGAAGCCCAGCGCTACCGCATTCGCGTCAAGGCGGCCGACGACGGCAAGAGCAGCCAGGTTACCGTGCAGGACAACAAGGGCACGCCGGACGCCACCCCAGTGGGCGAGAAGATCCTGTCGCTGCTGCAGGAACAGCTGAAGTAAGCGCTTTCTGCCTCAACAAAAACCGGCCTTCGAGGCCGGTTTTTTTATTGTTGGCAGATGGGGAAGCCCAGTCCGCCACCGAACTCCAGTCCGCACGCAAAAGTAGGGCCGAAAAAAAACCGGCCCGAAGGCCGGTCTTTTTCCCTGCGCGCTGAATTACTTAGCAGCGGAAGCAGCGTCAGCAGCAGCCGAAGCAGCCGAAGCAGCAGCGGAAGCAGCAGCAGCAGCGTCGGAAGCAGCAGCGGCAGCAGCGTCAGCGGCTGGAGCAGCAGCAGGAGCAGCAGCGTCAGCGGCTGGAGCAGCAGCAGGAGCTGCAGCTTCTGGGGTAGCTACTGGAGCAGCTGGGGTTTCTTCTTTTTTCGAGCAAGCAGCCAGAGCAACAGCCAGCAGGGAGGCGATCAGCAGGGATTTTTTCATTTGTTTTCCTTAATTAATTCACAAAAATTAATAACAATGTTGCGATGAATAATTACCGGTAATTATCGCTCATTAGGGCGTCTCGTATGCTTTCGTACCGAATGGTGCCTCAGTCATCGGAAACTTCCTAACGGGATATTATAGCCATTTTTGGTGCGTCGCAATAGCAAAACGAGCCAGTTTCATAACTATTTTGCGTTCCCGCAATATTTTTCTTCCAGCGTGAACTTCCGGTATCTCCCGGCAACAGCAGCCTACCGGGTGAACAGGCGCATTGTACATATTTTTTTGTCACAATCCAGTGGTGTCCGCCTGCAGTCCCGGCAACGTTTCCACCCACATACTATCAAAACGCTCGGCGCTGATTTTGGTTGACTCGGGATCATCAAAACAGGCTTCGCCCCGGAAGTGGTCAGAATGGAAGCGTCGCACGATGTCGCGGCCGTCGGCAATGCAGAAGGAATCGCTCAGGTGGCGCAGCTGGCGCTGGGTGACACGGCACTCCATCTGCGGGCCGAAGTCGGCCAGCAGCTTCACGAAGCGGGGCGCCTCCTTCTGCAGGAATTCCTTGCTGTGCGCGGCCAGCAGCAGGCGGCCGCCATTGCGCAGGAAGTCGCGCAGCACTGTGTCCATGGCAGAACTGCCCAGCTGCCACCAGGCGAAGTCGGGGTCGAACATCTGCAAGGTCAGCCGGGCGCGGCCGAGGCAGAGCGCCAGCTTTGCTTCAAAGCCGCTGCGGCTGTCGAAAAGCTGGCGGTCCATGGCGCGGCCTCAGGCAGCCAGTTCCAGCCAGCCGTCCGTGTACCAGGCGAACAGGGCTTCCATCACGTCCTCCGAGGCCTCGGCCACCTCAGCACCGGCCAGCGCGCGCTCATTGGCCAGCGCCTCCAGCGTGGCCTTGTCGGCCTTGCCCACGGCGAAGGACTCGCCGTTGATGAACACATTCTTGCCGCGGTAAAGCATCTGCGTTTTGCGCGACAGCTTCACGCCCTTTTTCACGGCAGCCTTGCTGAAGGCGCCGGCGGTCAGCGCCTGCTGCGGGCCGTTGAAGAATACATTGAACTTGGGTTCGGACAGGTATTCGCCGAGGAAAATCGTAATGTCCTCCTCGGTGAAGCGCATCTTGTTCAGCTCGTCGGCGATGGTGGACAGCATGTGTTTCGGGATCTCGGCCGGCTTCTTGCTGTGCTCCAGGTCCGGGTCGGCATAGCGGCCCGGCAGGTCGATGGAGTCCGCCATGAATTGCAGGAAATTCTCGCCCAACTCCTGGTAGGACGGCGAACGGAAGCCGATCGAATAGGTCTGGCAGTCGCCGATGGCCACGCCGTCGTGGGCATAGTGCGGCGGCAGGTAAAGCATGTCGCCCGGTTCCAGGATGAACTCCTGCTCCGCCTTGAACTTGCTGAGGATCTTCAGCGGTAAACCTTCCACCAGGCTCAGGTCCTTCTGCGCGCTGATGCGCCAGCGGCGCTGGCCTTCGGCTTGCAGCAGGAACACATCGTAGGAATCAAAGTGCGGGCCGACGCCGCCGCCATCGGTAGCGAAGCTCACCATCAGGTCATCGAGGCGCGCATCGGGCACGAAGCGGAACTGGCGCAGCAACTGGTCGGCCGCATCGTCATGCAGGTTAATGCCCTGCACCAGCATGCTCCACTCGCGCTGGCTGCGCGGCGGCAGGCAGGTGAGGGGACCGTGCTGCATATCCCATTCGCCATCGGTCAGGGTGACGAGGCGCGATTCAACGTAGTCCTTGGTCGCCAGCTCGGCGAGCTGGTCGAAGGGCAGCAAGGGCTTGAAGCCGGGAACGGCCTGGCGGATCAGCAATGGTTTCTTGTGCCAATAGTCGCGCAGGAATTGCGCAGGCGACATATCGCCCAGAAGTGGTAGTTTTTTCATGCCCCATTATAACAATGAGGGCGGCGATGGTCCTGCCGCGCAGGGGGTATAATCGCGGCTAGCTAAATTGAAAGGAAGCCTTATGAAGATCGCCAAGAACACAGTCGTGACCGTGCAATACAAGCTGTCCGACGCCCAGAACAATCTGATCGAAGACGGCAGCCAGCCCATGGTCTACCTGCACGGCGGTTACGAAAACACGCTGCCGAAGATCGAAGAAGAGCTCGACGGCAAGGAAACCGGCTACGCCACCACGCTGCAGATTGAACCGGAAGATGCCTTTGGCGATTACGACGCCAGCCTGGTGAAGGTCGAGCCGCGCAACCGCCTGCCGGAACCGCTGGAAGTGGGCATGCAGTTCGAAGGCATGCCGGACGGCGACGATGGCGACGAAGAAGCCATGATCTTCACCGTGACCGACATCGCCGACGACAAGGTCGTGCTGGACGGCAACCATCCACTGGCCGGTATGGCCCTGCGCTTCGAGCTGAAGGTAACGGAAGTTCGCGCCGCCACCGAAGAAGAAATCGCCCACGAACACGTGCACGGCGCCCACGGCCACCACCACGGTGACGAAGACGATGAAGGCGAAGAAGGCGACCACTTCCGCACCCACCCGATCCACTAAGCCAGGCGCTTAACGGAAAAAAGGCAGCCCCGGCTGCCTTTTTTATTGCCTCAAACGCATGACACCTTGGGGTCAGGCACCGCTGTCAGTGACACGGGGTGCCTGACCCCAAGGTGTCATAGTCCTTACTTTTCCGGGCCGTGCAGCGAGAACAGGTGTTTGCTGCCGGGCTCGACTTCGATCTCGGACCACTCGCTGGTAAGGCTGACGTGGCCCAGGTTGCCGCGCCAGGTGAGCGTGCCGGGTTTCACATCGTCCGCCGGACGCTCCTTGCTCGTGTCGATCAGCAGCACCTTGCCTGGATACTTTTCCGCCAGCGTGCGCAGGATGCGGCGCGTGTCGCTGAAGCCGTCCTGCTTGCTGGAGAAGCTGGGCAGCAGCGAGAAGCCCTGCTCGCGGTGCGCGCCCACATCGCCGTCCGAAAACAGCACGATGCCGTCCAGCTTGCGCCGCTTGGCCAGCGCGAACAGCCGCTGCAGCCACGAGCGGTTGGCCACAAAGCGGTCCTCATACTCGCTGTTGCGTCCCGCCTCCGCAAGGAAGTGGTTGTTGTTCGACGGCAGATTGACGGTGGCGAACAGCACGCCCCCTTGCTCCCAGTGCGCATTCTCTGCATAGCTGCGGAACTTGGCGATGTTCGACTGGCGGCTCAGTTCCAGCTTGCGCTCGCCCAGCGAATCGGGGCCCTCGAAATAGATTTCGCGGATGCGGTTCAGGCGTTCGATGGCATTCGAGCGTCCCGCCGAATTGCGGCAGCCGGTCCAGTCGCTGCCCGCCAGCAGCAGGACCAAAGGACGGTCCGAGGTGTTCAGCACATTGCGCCGCTGCGTATAGAGCTTGTCGCTGCAAGGCTCGGCGGCCGACTTGATGCCGCTCGCCAGCACAAAGGCCGGCCTGGATTCGTTGGCCTTGGCGATGGCGCGCTTCAGGTCTGCGTCGCCCTGTTCGGCGGGGAAGGTATGCCCGATCACGCTGAAGTGAAAGGGCTTCTGCTTCGGCGCCGCGTGCAGCGGTGCAGCGCCCAGCAGGGCGCCCAGCAGCACATAAGACGCCAGCCGCTTCATCATGCCAGGGCAGGCTGCGCGAGGCGCTTGAGCTGATACAGGCGTTCCAGCGCTTCGCGCGGCGTGAGCGCATCGGGATCGATGTCGTCCACCGCGGCCAGCAGGGCTGCCAGCGCCGGATTCTCGTCCGCCTGCGCGGCAGGCGCTTCGGTCTCCTCATCATCCGCACGCGGCGCGGCGAACAGGTCCAGCTGCGGCGTGGCGTCCAGCGCCTGCGATTCGAGGCGCGCGAGATGCTTGCGTGCGGCCTTGATCACGCCCTGTGGCACGCCCGCCAGTTGCGCCACCTGCAAGCCGTAGCTCTGCGAAGCGGGACCGGCCTGCACTGCGTGAAGGAACACGATGCTGTCCTTGTGCTCCACTGCCGACAGGTGCACATTGGCCGCCGTCGGATGGCTCTCCGGCAGCTGCGTCAGTTCGAAATAGTGGGTGGCGAACAGGGTGAAGCTGCGGCTCGTGTCGATCAGGTGGCGCGCAATCGCCCATGCCAGCGCCAGGCCGTCGAAGGTGGAGGTGCCGCGCCCGATTTCGTCCATCAGCACCAGCGAATGCTCGGTGGCGCCGTTCAGGATGGTGGCCGCTTCCGTCATTTCCACCATGAAGGTGGAGCGGCCGCCGGCCAGGTCGTCGGTGGCGCCGATACGGGTGAAGATGCGGTCGATCGGGCCAATGGTGGCGCTGGTCGCGGGCACATAGCTGCCGATATAGGCCAGCAGCGTAATCAGCGCAACCTGGCGCATGAAGGTCGATTTACCGCCCATGTTCGGACCCGTGATCAGCAGCAGGCGGCGTTCGTTCTGCAGCTTGCAGTCGTTGGCGATGAAGCGCTCGATCTGGCCTTCCACTACAGGATGGCGGCCTTCCGTGATATCGATGCAGGGTTCTTCCACCAGCTGCGGCGCGCACCAGTTGTGGCGCAGCGCGTGTTCAGCCAGCGCGGTCAGCGTGTCCAGCTGCGACACCGCCTGTGCGATCGACTGCAGCGTGCCGATATGCGGCGCCAGGTCGGCCAGCAGCTGCTCGTACAGCTCCTTCTCGCGTGCCAGCGCCTTGTCCTGCGCCGACAGCGCCTTGTCCTCAAAGGCCTTCAGCTCCGGCGTGATATAGCGTTCGCAGTTCTTCAGCGTCTGGCGGCGGCGGTAATCATCCGGCACCTTGTCGGCCTGGCCGTTGGTGACTTCGATATAGAAGCCATGCACCTTGTTGTATTCAACGCGCAGGTTGGCGATGCCGGTGCGCGCACGCTCGCGCGTTTCGAGATCCACCAGATACTGGCCCGCGTTCTCCGACAGGCCGCGCAGTTCATCCAGCTCCGCATCGAAACCGCGTGCAATCACGCCGCCATCGCGCACCATATTCGCCGGTTCCGGCATCACCGCGCGCACCAGCAGGTCCACGCAGGATTCCGGCGTAGCCAGCGCGTTGTGGATGGTATGCAGCAGGCTGTCCACATTGTCGTGCAGCAGGCTGCGCGCCAGCGCCTGCTGCAGCTTGGGCAGCTGCTGCAGTCCGTCGCGCAGGCTGGCCAAGTCGCGCGGGCGCGCCGTCAGCAGCGCCACGCGCGTGGTAATCCGCTCGATATCCGGCACATGGCCCAGGTGATAGGCCAGCGAACCGGTGGTGTCGTTCTGCATCAGCGCGGAGATGGCATCATGCCGCGCGCGCGCCACCTTCTGGTCGCGCCGTGCATGGTGCAGCCAATAGCGAAGCAGGCGCGAGCCCATCGGCGTGCGGCAGTGGTCCAGCAGCGAGAACAGGGTCGGCGATTCCTGGCCGCGGATGGTTTCGGTCAGCTCCAGGTTGCGGCGCGTGGCCGAATCGAGGCCGATGAATTCCGACTCCGTTTCACAGGTCAGGCTACGCACGTGCTGCAGGCCGCGGCCCTGTGTGGAATGCGCATAGCGCAGCAGTGCGCCTGCCGCACCGAAGGCCGGGCCGAGGCCATCGGCGCCGAAGCCGGTCAGCGTGGCCACCGCCAATTGGTCCAGCAGCGACTTATGGCCATGCACCACGTCGAAATGCCACTCCGGCACATTGTTCACGTGGCAGATGGTGATCTCTTCAAACAGCTCGCCCGCATCGGGACGCAGGATTTCGGCCGGCGCAATGCGTTCCAGCTCCTGCGTCAGGCGCGCCTGCACGGAGCGCTGGTCGCCGGAGAACTCCATCAGGCGCAGCGCGCCGCTGGCCAGTGAAAGCCAGGCCAGGCCCGCCGTGGTGTGCTTGCGCTGGTTCATCAGATACATCGCCAGCAGCGGACGTTCCGATTTTTCCGGCAGCAGGTCTGAATCGGTCAGCGTACCGGGCGTGACGATACGCACCACCTTGCGCTCCACCGGCCCCTTGCTCAGGGCCGGATCGCCGATCTGCTCGCAGATCGCGCAGGACTCGCCCAGCTTCACCAGCTTGGCCAGGTAGCCGTCCAGCGAGTGGAAGGGCACCCCCGCCATTTTGATCGGCACGCCATTATTGGTGCCGCGCGCGGTCAGCGTAATGCCCAGGATGCGTGAAGCCTTCTCCGCATCGTCGTAGAACAATTCATAGAAGTCGCCCATGCGGTAGAACACCAGCATGGTCGGATGCTCGCTCTTGATGCGCAGGTACTGCTGCATCATTGGCGTGACTTTGCTGTCCTTGCCAATATTAACTTCTTGATTTGAAACGATATTCATTGTCCGGGATTTGATTTATTCGTGCTCGCGCGAGGCCATGGTGGAATACGCTAGCGAAGCAGGCGACACTTTACCATTTCTGAGAGCTCCAAGGACCGGCATATAATTCAGAGAAGGGTAGCCACGGAGAGTGGGAGACCAGGCATGGCGCGAAAGAAAGTACATGTTTTTCCGAAACATGGCGGCGGATGGATCGTCAGCATGTCAGGGCAAGCTTGGAATTACGGCTCCAAGGTCGACGCTATCGTCAAGGCGCGCACACTGACGGACCCGGAGCACATTGTCGTGCGAACGGCCGCTGGGCAAATACTACCTTCGATTGCCGGCAGAACTTCCGTGCCGGAGCAGGTCATCTGGGAGGCTGTGCTGGCGGCTGTCCGTCGGCAAGAGGAATCCGTATAGCCCATGCACTATGCGAAAACACGACAATTTCGACACGAATGTCTTCGTCAATTGTCCTTTCGATGATGAATATCGCCCCTTGTTGCGCGCAATCGTCTTCACGGTACTTGCCTGCGGCTTCACTCCCCGTAGCGCACTGGAAGAGCGGGACGCAGGCGTGATACGCCTGGAAAAAATCAAACGCCTCATCACCGAGAGCAGGCTCAGCATCCACGATATCGAGAACCTCACCTGACGACGAGAGCGGTCTGCCGCGTTTCAACATGCCTTTCGAGTTGGGGCTGGACATGGGCGCCCGGCATTGGGGCAGGGCTGAGTTGCGGCAAAAGGTGTCCCTCATCTTCGATACTGAACGCTTTCGATATCAAAAATTCTTGTCCGACATTGCGGGACAGGACATCGCCTCACATCGTGGTAAGCCGCATGTTCTGATTGCGGAGCTCCGGCACTGGCTGAATTCACTGCGCGGAAGTCCGCCGGCGCTGCCGTCGGCCGGCCAGCTGATTCACTTGTACCAGCAGTTCTCCCTGGCCCTTCCGCAAGTGTGTCAATCCGCAGTAATTGATATTACACATTTGGGATACGACGACTTCCGGACAATTGCGCTCCGCTGGCTCGGCGCCCAGGCCTAGCAGCGCGATTAGCGTCCCATATGGCACATGCTGTACACTTTACATCTTTGACCTTAGTTAACTCGCGGCCACAAGCTGCACAGATTGGAATGACCATGGCAGACAAGATTATCTACACGCTGACCGACGAAGCACCGCTGCTGGCGACCTACTCGCTGCTGCCTATTGTTGAAAAGTTCACGGCTCCGGCCGGCGTTGAAGTGGTGTCGAGCGACATTTCCGTCGCCGCCCGCGTGCTCGGCGAATTCCCGGAATACCTGAGCGACGAGCAAAAAGTCCCGAACAACCTGGCCGCGCTGGGCGCCTTGACCCAGAAGCCGGACACCAACATCATCAAGCTGCCGAACATCTCTGCCTCCGTAGCGCAGCTGATCGCCTGCGTGCGCGAGCTGCAGAGCCGCGGCTACAAGTTGCCGGATTATCCGGAAGACGCGAAAACCGAAGAAGAGAAAGCACTGAAGGCCCGCTACGGCAAGTGCATCGGCAGCGCCGTGAACCCGGTCCTGCGCGAAGGTAACTCGGACCGCCGCGCGCCGAAGGCCGTGAAGGAATACGCACGCAAGAACCCGCACTCGATGGGCGAGTGGAGCCCGGCTTCCCGCACCCACGTCTCGCACATGCACCATGGCGACTTCTACCACGGCGAAAAGTCCATGACCCTGGACAGCGCGCGTGAAGTGAAGATGGAACTGATCACCAAGTCCGGCAAGACCGTGGTGCTGAAGCCGAAGGTCGCGCTGCAGGCCGGCGAGATCATCGACAGCATGTTCATGAGCAAAAAGGCGCTGCTGGAGTTCTACGAACAGCAGATCGACGACGCGCACAAGACCGGCGTGATGTTCTCGCTGCACGTGAAAGCGACCATGATGAAGGTGTCGCACCCGATCGTGTTCGGCCACTGCGTGCGCGTGTTCTACAAGGACGCCTTCGAGAAGCACGGCAAGACCTTCGATGAGCTGGGCGTGAACGTGAACAACGGCATGGCCAACCTGTACGAGAAGATCGAGAAGCTGCCTGCTTCGCAGCGCGACGAGATCATGAAGGACCTGCACGCCTGCCACGAACACCGTCCGGAACTGGCGATGGTGGATTCGGCCAAGGGCATCACCAACTTCCACTCGCCGAACGACATCATTGTTGACGCATCGATGCCGGCCATGATCCGTATCGGCGGCAAGATGTGGGGCGCCGATGGCCGTCCGAAGGACGTGAAGGCTGTGATGCCGGAATCGACCTTCGCCCGTATCTACCAGGAGATGATCAACTTCTGCAAATGGCACGGCAACTTCGACCCGCGCACCATGGGCACCGTGCCGAACGTGGGCCTGATGGCCCAGCAGGCCGAGGAATACGGCTCGCACGACAAGACCTTCGAAGTGCCGGAAGCCGGCGTGGCCAACATCACCGACCTCGCCACCGGCGAAGTGCTGCTGACGCAGGATGTGGAAGAGGGCGATATCTGGCGCATGTGCCAGGTGAAGGATGCGCCGATCCGTGACTGGGTGAAGCTGGCCGTGACCCGTGCCCGCAACTCGGGCATGCCTGCCGTGTTCTGGCTGGACCCATACCGTCCGCACGAGAACGAAGTGATCAAGAAGGTGCAAACTTACCTGAAGGACCACGACACCAAGGGCCTGGACATCCAGATCATGTCCCAGGTGCGCGCAATGCGCTACACCCTGGAGCGCGTGTCGCGCGGCCTGGACACCATCTCGGTCACCGGCAACATCCTGCGCGACTACCTGACCGACCTGTTCCCGATCCTGGAACTGGGCACCAGCGCCAAGATGCTGTCCATCGTGCCGCTGATGGCCGGTGGCGGCATGTACGAAACGGGTGCCGGCGGCTCCGCGCCGAAGCACGTGAAGCAGCTAGTGGAAGAAAACCACCTGCGCTGGGATTCGCTGGGCGAGTTCCTGGCGCTGGCGGTGTCGCTGGAAGACCTGGGCATCAAGTCCGGCAACGCCAAGGCCAAGCTGCTGGCGAAGACGCTGGACGAAGCCACCGGCAAGCTGCTGGACAATAACAAGTCGCCTTCGGCCCGCACCGGTGAGCTGGACAACCGTGGCAGCCACTTCTACCTGGCCCTGTACTGGGCGCAGGCGCTGGCGGCGCAGACCGAAGACGCAGAGCTGAAGGCCCACTTCACGCCGCTGGCCAAGTCGCTGGCGGAGAACGAGTCGAAGATCGTCGAAGAGCTGATCAAGGTGCAGGGCGCCCCGATGGATATCGGCGGCTACTACTACCCTGATCCAGCCAAGACCAGCGCGGTGATGCGCCCAAGCGCCACCTTCAACAAGGCGCTGGAAGCCCTGTAACAGCATGATGGGGCGCTTCGGCGCCCCGTTCGCCGGGCGGATGCCGACTATTTTTTGTCGGAATTGTGTAGAACCCATTCGTGCGCGCCGGAAAATGGCAGGCGAACTAGTATTATGTTGTTATGGAAAAACTTCGAGACTTTGCGGCCGTCGTCGCCGAGGCACAGCGTGGGGAGCTGGTTTTCCCCACCAGTGTGAATGCAGCGCTTGCGCTGCAGCTCTGCCTTGCCGATCCGGATTGTCACGATGAAGAGGTCATCCGCAAGGTGCTGGCCGAGCCGATTCTGGCGGCCCGCTCCGTTGCATTAGCCAATTCCGCCGTATTCCGCTCCAACGGGGCGGCGCTGGCCACCAGCGTACGGGGCGCGGTCATGCGCCTCGGCTACCGCAATCTCTATACTCTTGCTGCCGCGATGGTCGTGCGCCAGTTTGGCGCCCGCATCAGCAATGCTTCCCTGCGTGCGCAGGCCGAGCAGCTGTGGCGCTATTCGGCCCACGTGGCCTCCCTCGCTTACCTGATCGGCAGCCGCATTACGCGGGTGGATGCCGATACCGCGCTGTTCGCGGGCATCATGCATGAAGTGGGCGGCTTCTACCTGCTGGGGCGGGCCGATGCCATGCCGGGCCTGCTGGAAGATCCCGAAGAGTGGATGGGCGCGGCGCAGGAGATCATTGCGCGCGAGCTGATGAAGAAGCTGCGGGTGCCGGAGCCGGTGGCCAATGCCGTGGTGTCGCTGCGCGGCGCCGCCGTCAGCATTCCGCCCGTCGGCCTGCGCGACACGCTGCTGCTGGCGCGCTACCTGAGCCCCGTGGAATGCCCGCTGCCGCGCCGCGAGGACGCCTACCTCACCCAGACCGGCACCCTGGCCCGCTACCTCGACGAACATCCCGAAATCCTGGCCTGCCTCGACGATGCGGCGGAAGACGCCAAATCCATGAGCACCGCACTGCTGGTCTAGGCCTCGCCCAGGATTTCTTCCACGGTCCACGGACATTCGGCCGGAAACCGATCCGATACAAAGCCCGTGTCGTCCGCCGCTTCGATCACAGCATGCGGATAGGCATAGGCTACCACCTCTGGCAGCGTGAGACGTAAGCTCGGGCTCTGTTCGAGCAGCATGGCCATCTCTCGCCGCTCCCTGCGGATAACTGCGGGCCAGCTCCTGTCGATTTGCGCAGGCAGCGTCCGGCAGTTAAGCAGGTGTTGCAGCAGGATCACCATCCGATTTTCCAGCTCCCTGCAAAGATTACCAGCCAAGCCATCAAGTTCGTCCATGATATTGATGACATCAAGCCGTTCAAAATCCCGATCCCTGAGCAATTTGACTTGTGCCTCTACCCACAGCGCAAAATCGTCTTCATAGTGGAGTGTGTCTTGCTCACTCATGTCGGCTCCAGAATTTCCGCAAGTGAGTATGGGCAATCTTTGGGGAAGCTGAAACGCGGAATTCCGGTCTGGGCAGCAGCTATCTTTGCGGCGTGCTGGTAGGCCCTTGGAAGCACATCGCTCAAATGTGCGCGCAGGCTAGGGCTGTCTGCCAGGATGTCAGCGATCCGTTCGCGCTGCTCGATGATTGTGCTGTCCCAACTGCGCGTGTGGTGGTCTGGCTGATGCTCACATTTCAGCAGATGCGCGAGCAAGATTTCCAGCCGGTGCTTCAGTGCACGCCGTTCGTGTCCGACCATGCTCGCGATCTCCTCAGTGAGATTGGCTATGTCCAGATCGTTAAACTGCCGCCGCTGCAGCAAGACGGCTTGCGTTTCAGCCCAGAGGACGAAATCGTCCTCATAGCGGGGGACTGCTTCGGATATGTCAGCGAGTGTCATGGCGCACCTCCACGCTTCAACTTAGCACCGCGCGCGGCGATGTCCAGCTGATGCGTGGGAAGTGCTGAGGGGGATCAGGCGAGGGTCTGTTCGAGGATGCGCACGAGGGACTGGATGCCTTCGGAGTCGGTTTCGTCGAAGCGGTTCGGCAGCGGGCTGTCGAGGTCGAACACGCCGATAATGGCGCGGTCCTTCCCGAACAGGGGCACCACCAGCTCGGAACGGGAATTCACATCGCAGGCGATATGGCCGGGGAAGGCATGCACGTCCGCCACTACGATGGGGGTGCCTCGCTCCACCGTCGAGCCGCACACGCCGCGCCCGCGCTTGATGCGGATGCAGGCCGGCTTGCCCTGGAAGGGGCCGAGCACCAGCTCGTTTTCCGTCTTCAGGAAATAGAAGCCCGCCCAGTTCAGGCCCGGCATCGTGTTGAACACCAGCGAGCTGAAATTGGCCGTGTTGGCGATCCAGTCGCTTTCGCCGTGCACCAGGCCTTGCAGCTGCGAGCGCAGGTCGGCGTACATGGCCTGTTTGGCTTCCGGCGTGTCGGTGGAATAGGTAGTGTCGCTGATGGTGAAGGTCATGATCGTCCTGCGCAGGAAAGCGGAAAGCGCGAAGTTTACCGGGAATTGCCCGCCGGCGTGTACTTGTTTTATTGATAATGCGCACGATTGAAACATCTGCTGTCGTTTTGGCAAAAACTGATAGCATATTGTTGCCTGAAAAAATGCCCCCTCCGAAGACCGCCGTGACTGCCCCAATCAATATCCTCGTTGTCGATGACATCCAGCAGAACCTGATCGCCGTGGAGGCCTTGCTGGCGCGGCCCGGCGTCGCCCTGCTCAAGGCCTCGTCCGGCGCGGAAGCGTTGGAGCTGCTGTTGGAGCATGAAGTGGCGCTGGCCCTGATCGATGTACAGATGCCGAATATGGACGGCTTCGAGCTGGCCGAGCTGATACGCGGCAGCGAGCGCACCCGCACCATTCCGCTGATCTTCCTGACCGCCGCCGCGCGCGAAGCGAGCTACAGCTTCCGCGGCTACGAAGCGGGCGCCGTCGATTTCCTCTACAAGCCGCTGGATGCCAAGGCCCTGGTGAGCAAGGTCAATGTCTTCGTCGAGCTCTACCAGCAGAAGAAGCAGATGTCGCAGCAGCTGGAAGAGCTGAAGCGCGCCCTGCGCCTGAATGAAATGTTTACCGCCGTGCTGGGGCACGACCTGCGCACGCCGCTGTCGGTGGTGATGAACGGCGCGATGCTGCTGCCGATGATGACCGACCACCCGAAAGTGGCGGTGACCGCGCAGCGCATCCAGAGCAGCGCGCGCCGCATGGCGCAGATGGTGGACCAGCTGCTGGACCTGGCGCGCATCCGCAGCGGCGAGCTGCAGCTTCGCCTTGCCGACCAGGATCTGGAACCAATCTGCCGCGCCATCGCCGATGAATTCCACGGTGCCGACAAGCCGCAGCGCGTGGCGGTGGAGGCCGAGGGCAACACCCTGGCGCACGTGGACGCAGGCATTCTGTCGCAGGTGGTCTCCAACCTGCTCTCGAATGCGCTTCAGCATGGTGCAGCCGACCATGCCGTCACGCTCAGGCTCGACGGGCGCAGCCCGGAACATATTGTGCTCAGCGTGAGCAACCATGGCGTCATCCCGCAAGCCTTGCTGGCAGGCCTGTTTGAACCCTTCCAGCACGGCAGCGAGGCGCGTAAATCCGGCCAGGGCCTGGGTCTCGGCCTGTACACGGCCAGCATGTTCGTCAAGGCCCACGGCGGCAAGGTGGACGTGGCCTCGGACGAAGCGCTGGGCACCACCGTCTTCAGCGTGCTGCTGCCACGGCGCGCAGCGGAGGCCTGGGCCGCATGACCGTAGCCGACCAGCCGCTCCGCAAGGCAAGCGATTGCTACATGCCGCATGGCGGCGGTGCGACCGGTGAGCTGGTGCGTGCGCTGGACTGGTCGCGCACCAGCCTTGGCGCCATGGACAGCTGGACGCCCGCGCTGCGCACCACCGTCGATATCGTGCTCAACTCGCCCATCGCCATGGTGCTGATGTGGGGGCGCGGCCACGTCATGATTTACAACGACGGCTATGCTGAAATCGCGGGCAAGCGGCATCCGGAGGCATTGGGCGGCACGGTGCCGGGCATCTGGCCGGAGATCTGGGACTGGAACCGCGGCATCCTCGAAAGCGGTTTCCGTGGCGAAGTGCGGCAGCACCTGGCCATGCCGATGCGCCTGCTGCGCAACGGCACACCGGAAGACGTATGGTTTGACCTGTTCTACACGCCGGTCTACGACAGCTGCGGCGAGGTGGGCGGCGTGCTGTGCACCGTGGTTGATGTGACGGAGCGCGTGCGCCACGAGCGCGCGCTGGACCAGCAGAACACGCGCCTGCAGGAAGAAACCAGGCTGCTGCGCCAGCTGTTCGAGCAGGCGCCGGGCTTCATGGCGGTGCTGCGCGGTCCGGAGCATGTATTCGAACTGGCCAACGACCCCTATATGCGGCTGGTACGCCAGCGCGACCTGATCGGACGGACGGTGGCCGAGGCCTTGCCGGAAGTGCGCGAGCAAGGCTTCGTGGAGCTGCTGGACCGCGTCTACCGCAGCGGCGAGCCCTTCGTCGGCAAGCAGATGAAGGTGGACCTGCTGGACCACGATGGCAGCGTCCAGCCGCGCTACCTCGATTTCGTCTACCAGCCTTTGCGCGACCATGACGGCGCCGTATCCGGCGTCTTCGTCGAGGGATCGGATGTGACGGACCTGATCGTCACCGGCGAGCGGCTGCGCATGGCGCAGCAGGCGGGCGGCATCGGCAGCTTTGAATGGTTCCCCAGCACCGGCAAGATGATGGTGTCGCAGACCTACCGCCAGATCTGGGGACTGGACGAGCATGTGGAGGTCACGGCGGAGCTGCTGGTGTCGCTGGTGGATGAGCGCGACCGTGACCGTGTAGGCCCGTCCCGCATGCGTGAAGGCGCCAATCCCCTCGAATACAGCGAATACCGCATCCGCCGCCCGGACAACGGGCAGGTGCGCTGGGTGGCGCGCCAGGGCGAAGTGGTGGAGGGCGCCACGCCGGCGCAGCGCCGCTATGTGGGCGTGTCCTTCGATATCACCGAACGCAAGCAGATCGAACAGGCGCTGCGCACCAGCCAGGACCGGCTTGCCGCCATCTTCGGCCAGGCTTCGGTGGGCCTGTCGGAACTGAGCCTGGAAGGCCGCTTCCAGCGCGTGAACGGCGCCCTGTGCTCGATGCTGGGCCGCAGCCAGCAGGAGCTGCTCAGCCTCCATATGGATGACCTGATCCACCCGGACGACAAGGCGGAAAACACGGCGCTGGTGGATCGCCTGAAAGTCTCCGGCCAGCCCTTCACGCTGGAAAAGCGCTACCAGAAACCGGACGGTTCCTGGGTCTGGATATCGAGCAGTATGAGCCGCCTGGATGATGAAATGGGGCAGCCGGTGGCACTGATCGCGGTGAAAACCGATATCACGGAACGGCGCCGCATTGAAGTGGCGCTGCGCGACTTGAACGACACGCTGGAGCAGCGCGTGGGCCGCGAGATCGCGGAGCGCGACAAGGCCGAGGAAGCGCTGCGCCAGTCGCAGAAAATGGAAGCGGTGGGCCAGCTGACGGGTGGTGTGGCGCATGACTTCAACAACGTGCTGCAAATCATCTCCGGCAACCTGCACCTGCTGAACCAGCACCTGAACGGCGACGAAACAGCGCGCAGGCGGCTCGATATGGCGATTGGCGCCGTGGAGCGCGGCGCCAAGCTGTCTTCGCAGTTGCTGGCCTTCGCGCGCCGCCAGCCCCTGCAGCCGGTGGTGTCCGACCTGGGCCGCCTGGTGGGCAATATGGACGAACTGCTGCGCCGCGCCATGGGCGAAGCCGTCGAGCTGGTGACGGTGATCGGCAGCGGCTTGTGGAATACCCTGGTGGATCCAGGCCAGATCGAAAACGTGATCCTGAACCTTGCCATCAATGCGCGCGACGCGATGCAGGGGCAGGGCCGCCTCACCATCGAACTCGGTAACGCAGTGCTGGACGAGTATTACGTCAACAACCTGATCGACGTGCCCTCGGGCCAGTACGTGATGCTGTCCGTGACCGACACCGGCTGCGGCATGCCGCAGGAAGTGCTGCAGCGCGCCTTCGAACCCTTCTTCACCACCAAGCCGGAAGGCGAGGGCACCGGGCTGGGCCTGTCGATGGCCTATGGCTTCGTCAAGCAGAGCCGGGGCCATATCAAGATCTACAGCGAAGTGGGGCAGGGCACCAGCGTCAAGATCTACCTGCCGCGCTCCATGCAGGCGGAAGCCGCGGAACAGGCGCCGGAAACGGGGCCGATCCGCGGCGGGGATGAAACCATCCTGGTGGTGGAGGACGACGAGGGCGTGCGCCAGGTAGTGCTGGATATGCTGTCCGCACTGGGCTACAAGGTGCTGTCGGCGGAGAATGGCGAGAAGGCGCTGCGCGTCATCGAAGGCGGCGCCAGGCCGGATCTGCTGTTCACCGACGTGGTGATGCCCGGTCCCCTGCGCAGCCCCGAACTGGCGCGCATCGCGCAGCAGATGCTGCCGGACCTGGCGGTGCTGTTCACCTCCGGCTACCCGCAGGGCGGCATCGTGCATGGCGGCCGTCTCGATCCAGGCCTGGAACTGCTGAGCAAACCCTATCGCCGCGAGGAACTGGCGCGCAAGCTGCGGCATGTGCTGAATAACCGCCAGCAGGCCATGCAGGCCCGCCAGCGCCGGAGCGCGGAGGCCAACGGCCTGCTGCCGCCGATGCCGTCCATCGAACAGAATACCTCGCTGCGCGTGCTGGTGGTGGAAGACAATCTCGACTCCCAGCAGATGGTGTGCGAACTGGTCGGCATGCTGGGGCATACCGTCAGCGGTGTGTCGGACGGCGAGGCCGCATGGGAGCTGATGCAGTCGCAGGACTTCGACATCCTGTTTACCGATGTCAGCCTGCCCGGCATGTCCGGCATCGAACTGGCGCGCAAGGTGCTGAAAGTGAAACCGGTGCGCATCATCTTCTCCACCGGTTACGGCAAGGAAGCACTGGACAGCCTGGAATTCAAGGCCCGCCTGCTGCGCAAGCCTTATGACCTGCTGGAGTTGCAGGCTGCGCTGGACAGCGCGCTTTCCTGAGCTCCTACGGGCTGAGTAGGCCCCGTCCTATGGCATCAGCAGCGCGCCACGCCTACAGTGGAGCTGTGATAACTAGAATGGACTGCAATGGTTACCAGGAAACTGAATACGCGCGAGCAGCGCGGCGTGCAGCGCAGCGGTGCTGCGCGGGCGCGCCTGATCCGCAGCCTGCTGCGCAATGTGTTCGGCGTGGACAAGCTGCGTGCGGGCCAGCAGGCCGTGATCGACAGCGTGCTTGAAGGACGCGACACGCTGGCCATTATGCCTACCGGCAGCGGCAAGTCGCTGTGCTACCAGATTCCTGCGTCCATCCTTCCGGGCACCACGGTCGTGGTGTCGCCGTTGATATCGCTGATGAAAGACCAGCTGGAGAGTCTGGAGGAAATCGGCATCAGCGCGGCCCAGGTCAACAGCAGCCTGTCGCGTGAGGAAGAACTGGAGGCGCTCGACAGCATACGTTCCAGCCATAGCCGCATCGTGTTCTGCACGCCCGAACGACTGGCGACCGAGGAGTTCCTCGATGTGCTCAAGGCCACCGAGATCTCGCTGCTGGTGGTGGACGAGGCCCACTGCATCTCGCAGTGGGGCCACGACTTCCGCCCGGCCTATCTGGAAATCGGCGCCGCCATTGCCGCATTGGGCAAGCCGCCCGTGCTGGCGCTGACCGCCACCGCGACCGAGGATGTGGTAGAGGATATCGCCCGCCAGTTGGGCGCCCCACGCATCAAGGTGGTCAACACCGGCATCTACCGGCCCAACCTGCACTACCGCGTGCAGCAGGTCACCAATCCCCAGGAGAAAACGGAGCAGGCGCTGCGCCTGGTACGCGGGACCGAAGGCGTCGGCATCGTCTACGCGGCGACCGTGAAGGCGGCCGCGGAGCTGTATGCGCTGCTTGAAGAAGCAGGGGAGAGCGTGGCCATCTATCACGGCAAGCTCAGTGCCAAGGAGCGCAAGGAGAACCAGGATCTCTTCATGAACGGCGAGCGCCGCGTGATGGTGGCCACCAACGCCTTCGGCATGGGCATCGACAAGCCGGACACGCGCTTCGTGATCCACCTGCAGGTGCCTGCCAATCTGGAAGCGTATTACCAGGAGTCGGGCCGGGCGGGACGCGATGGCGGCGATGCGGAATGCACGCTGCTCTACTTCCAGGACGACAAGCGCGTGCAGCAGTTCTTCCTCGTGAAGCACTACCCCGGCGCAGAGGAGCTGCGCGCGGTGTACGAGACGGCTGCTGGCATCGCACCCTTCCGCTATGCGGAGTTGAAGGCGCAGCTGGAAGATATGCCCGACCTCAAACTCAAGGTCTGCCTCAAGCTGCTCAAGGATGGCAAGCTGCTGCGCCAGAACCGCAAGCTGGATTACCTGGTGACGGCGCAGGAAGCGAAGGCGAAGCACTTCGACCAGCTTTCCGTCATCTACGAACAGAAGCAGGAGCGCGACAAGGAAGCGCTGGAGCAGATGGTGGCTTACGCACAAAGCGGCTATTGCCGCTGGAAGGTGCTGCTAGATTACTTTGGCGACGATTCGGTCGATATCGAACACTGCGGCTGCTGCGACAACTGCCTGTCGCCACCGGTGCTGGCGGAAGATGCAGCGGCGGATATCGTGCTTCCGCCGCCTTTGCCTGCTCCCGAGCCGGAAGCAGAGGCCTTCCTTGTCGGCAGCAAGGTCAAGGTGCCCAAGTTCGATATCGGCACCGTGCTCTCCGTAGCGGGCGACCAGATCACCATCGAATTCCCGGAGCACATCACCAAGACCTTTATGGCGGAATTCGTGCAGCCGGCCTGAGTGCGCTGGCGGACAGAGTCAGCCCGGCAGCTTGGCTACAATGGTGGCAAACCTTGCTGAGAGCCCGCCAATGTCCGATATGGTTGTTGTCCGCCGAGAAGGCCTGTACTGCGTGCCGGGGGATTTCTATATCGATCCCTGGCGCCCGGTGGAACGCGCCATCATCACGCACGGCCACGGCGACCACGCGCGGTACGGCCATGGGCACTATCTGGCAGCGGCGCCCGGCGTCGGCATCCTCAAGTCGCGGCTGGGCGACATCACCGTGCAGGGCCTTGAATACGGCGAGCAGATAGAGCACAACGGCGTGCGCATTTCGCTGCATCCTGCAGGCCATGTGCTGGGTTCAGCACAGATCCGCATGGAATGCGGTGGCGAAATCTGGGTGGCGTCAGGCGATTACAAGGTGGAGGCAGATGCCACCTGCACGCCTTTCGAGCCGGTGCGCTGCCACACCTTCATCACCGAATCCACGTTCGGCCTGCCGATCTACCGCTGGGAACCGCAGCAGCAGGTCTTCGATGATATGAATGCCTGGTGGCGCAAGAACGCGGCCGAAGGCCGGGCCAGCCTGATGCTGTGCTACTCCTTCGGCAAGGCCCAGCGTATCCTGAGCGGCCTCGATCCCTCGATCGGCCCGATCCTCGCGCACGGCTCAGTGGAGCCGCTGAACCGCGTCTACCGTGACGCCGGCGTTCCGCTGCCGATGACGCAACTGGTGACGGAAGTCGACAAGGCCGATATCCGCCGCTCCATCGTTATCGCACCGCCGTCGGCTGCGAGCTCGCCATGGGTGCGCCGCTTCGGCGATTTCAGCGATGCCTTCGCCAGCGGCTGGATGCTGCTGCGCGGCGCGCGCCGCCGCCGTGGCGTGGACCGGGGCTTCGTGCTGTCCGACCATGCGGACTGGCCGGGGCTGATGCAGGCCATCAAAGCCACCGAAGCGCAGCAGGTCATCGTCACGCACGGCTCAATTCCCACAATGGTGCGCTGGCTGTGCCAGAACGGTCTCGATGCAAAAGGCTTCGAGACCGAATACGGCGACGACGAAGCGCAGGACGCCGCCGCTGCAGGCGCCGCCGCCGAAGGCGTGACAGCGGAACCGGACCCGATTGCCGCGCGCTGGGCCGTCACCGAAGCGGCGGATGCAGCTCGCGCAGCAGGCAAGGCCGGCGCAGGCGAGGAGGACGGCAATGCGTGAATTCGCCCGCCTGTTCGCGGAACTGGACGAAACCACCGCCACCAATCGCAAGCTCGATGCGCTGAAAGCCTATTTCAGCAGCGTGGAGCCGGAGAATGCCGCCTGGGCCGTGTATTTTCTCGCAGGCGGCAAGCCGCGCCAGGCAGTGCCGGTGAAGCTGCTGCGCCAGTATGCAACCGAGTACGCGGGCCTGGACGACTGGCTGTTTGACGAATGCTACGACGCCGTCGGCGACCTGGCCGAAACCATCGCCCACATCCTGCCCGAACCGAAGCACCGCAGCGATATCGGCCTTGCCGAATGGGTGGAGCAGCGCATTGCGCCGCTGCGCGGGGCGCAGCCGGAAGTGATCCGCGAAGCCCTGTTCAGCTACTGGGACCAGCTCGAAACGCGCGAGCGCTTCCTGCTGGTCAAACTGATAGGCGGCGGCTTCCGCGTCGGCGTCTCGAAGCTGCTGGTGACCCGCGCGCTGAGCGCCATTGCCGCCGTGGACAGCAAGCTGATTGCGCAGCGCCTGATGGGCTGGACCGACGGCAGCGTGAGCCCCACTGCGAAGGGCTTTCTGCAGCTGATTGCCGCGCAGTCGGACCAGGAGCATGCCATGCGCGGTGGCCAGCCCTATCCCTTCTTCCTCGCGCACCAGCTGCAGGCCGCGCCGGAAACGCTGGGAGAGCTCGCGGACTGGCAGGTGGAATGGAAATACGATGGCATGCGCGCGCAGCTGGTGTGCCGCAGCGGCAGCAACTGGCTATGGTCGCGCGGCGAAGACCTGATTACGGAGCGCTTTCCCGAGATCGCAGCGATCCGCCTGCCCGATGGCACCGTGGTGGATGGCGAAATCCTGATCTGGCAGGCAGGCGATGCACCATCGCCGTTTGCCGACCTGCAGAAGCGCATCGGCCGCAAAACGCTGTCGGCAAAGCTGCTGGCCGAACTGCCTGCCGCGCTGGTCGCCTACGACCTGCTGGAGCGCGATGGCGTAGACCTGCGCCAGCTGCCGCAATGCGAACGCCGCACCTTGCTGGAGCAGCTGGTGGAGGATGTGAGCCTGCCGCAACTGCGCATCTCGCCGCTGGTGCATGCCGAAAGCTGGGAGCAACTGGCGGAGATCCGCGAAGAATCGCGCACGCGCGGCGTGGAAGGCATGATGCTGAAGGCGAAGGCTGCGCAATACGGCGTAGGCCGCACCAAGGACGTGGGCACCTGGTGGAAGTGGAAGATCGACCCCTACAGCGTGGATGCGGTGCTGATCTACGCCCAGGCAGGCCACGGCCGCCGCGCCTCGCTGTACACCGACTACACCTTCGCCGTGTGGGACAGCGACGAGCAGGGCGAACGCAAGCTGGTGCCCTTTGCCAAAGCCTATTCCGGCCTGACGGATGCCGAGATCGCGCAGGTCGACAACGCCATCCGCCGCACCACGATCGAAAAATTCGGCCCGGTGCGCAGCGTGCGGCCCACCATGGTGTTCGAGATCGGCTTTGAAGGCATTGCACTGTCGCCGCGCCACAAGTCGGGCATCGCCGTGCGCTTCCCGCGCATCCTGCGTAAGCGCGAGGACAAGGCAGTGGAGGATGCGGACACGCTCGACATCCTGAAGGGGCTGCTGGCCCAGGCCGGTTCATGAGCAAGGCCGCCGCCGCGCAGCAGGTGGATGACTGGTTCGCCCGCCGTGGCTGGAAGGTGTTCCCCTTCCAGCGCGCCGTCTGGAAAGCCGCAGTTGCGGGCGAATCGGGGCTGCTGCACGCCACCACCGGCTCGGGAAAAACCTTCGCCGTGTGGTTCGCTGCCTTGCAGCGCTCCATGCGCGCCCAGAAAGGCCGCCGCAAGGCCGGCCTGCGCGTGCTGTGGATTACGCCGATGCGCGCGCTGGCGGCGGATACGCTGCGCGCGCTGCAGGAATCCGCCTCGGAACTGATGCCCGGCTGGACCGTCGATGCGCGCACCGGCGACACCTCGTCGGCGGCCCGTGCGCGGCAGGCGCGCCATCTGCCGGATACGCTGATCACCACACCGGAAAGCCTTACGCTCATGCTGAGCAAGGCCGACGCGCGCGAGCAGTTCAATATGCTCGACATGGTCATCATCGACGAATGGCATGAGCTGATGGGGAACAAGCGCGGCGTGCAGACGCAGCTTGCGCTGGCGCGGCTGCGGCAGTGGAATCCGGCGCTGGTGGTGTGGGGGCTGTCCGCCACGCTGGGCAACCTGGAACGCGCGAAGCATGTGCTGCTCGGCGCGGAGGCGGGCGGCGTGATCGTGGAAGGCGCCATCCGCAAATCGCTGCTGGTGGACACGCTGATCCCTGAGAATCCTTCGCGCTTTCCGTGGGCGGGCCATCTCGGCATTCAGATGCTGCAGCCGGTCATTGCAGAAATCGAACAGCATGCGACCACGCTGGTGTTCTGCAACACCCGTTCGCAGGCGGAGCTGTGGTACCAGCACCTGCTGGACGCGCGGCCCGACTGGGCCGGCATCATCGCCCTGCATCACGGCTCGCTGGACAAGGAAGTGCGCGACTGGGTGGAGCTGGGCCTGAAGAAGGGCCAGCTGAAAGCCGTGGTCTGCACATCGAGCCTCGACCTCGGTGTCGATTTCCTGCCGGTGGAACGCGTGCTGCAAATTGGCAGCGCGAAAGGCATCGCACGCCTGCTGCAGCGCGCGGGCCGCTCCGGCCACGCGCCGGGCCGCGTGTCGCGCGTTACGCTGGTGCCCACGCATACGCTGGAACTGCTGGAAGCCGCAGGCGCTATCCAGGCGGTGAAGGACCGCGACATCGAAGCGCGTCCGGTGGCGGAGAAACCGCTCGACGTACTGGTGCAGCACCTCGTCACGATTGCCCTGGGCGGCGGCTTCCGTTCGGAAGAACTGCTGGCCGAGGTGTGCACCGCCTGGTCTTACCGCACGCTCACCGACGAGGAATGGCAATGGGCGCTGGACTTCGTGGCGCGCGGTGGCCAGAGCCTCACCGTCTATCCCGAGTACCGGCGCGTGCTGCCGGACGAGGAGGGCGTGTACCGCGTGCCGGATGCGGCCATCGGCCGCCGCCACCGCATGGGTATCGGCACCATCGTGTCCGAAGCCATGATCCAGGTGAAGTACATGAGCGGCGGCCGCCTTGGCACGGTCGAGGAAGGTTTCATTTCGCGCCTCAACAAGGGCGACCACTTCCTGTTCGGCGGCAGGATACTGGAATTCGTACGGGTGCATGAGATGACGGCCTATGTGCGGCGGGCTACCGGCGCCAAAGGGGCGGTGCCGCGCTGGCAGGGCGGGAAAATGCCGCTGTCTTCAGAGCTTGCACACGCAGCGCTGGAGCAGATGCGGCTGGCCACCGAAGGCATCTACAAGGGTCCGGAAATGCGCGCCATCCGCCCGCTGCTGGAAGTGCAGCAGCGCTGGTCCTCGCTGCCCACGCCGGTCAGCACGGTGGTGGAGAGCCTGCACAGCCGCGAAGGCCACCATCTGTTCATCTATCCCTTCGCCGGCCGCGCCGTGCATATCGGCCTCGCTTCGCTGTTCGCCTACCGCGTCGGCCGTGCCAGTCCCACCACTTTCTCCATCGCGGTGAACGACTACGGCTTCGAACTGCTCGCGCCGGAAAGCGTGGCCTGGCCCGATGTGTTCAGTGCGCTGGAAGGCAGCGATGTGGGCCTGTTCTCCACCGAACACCTGCTGGAAGACGTGCTGGCCAGCCTGAACGCAACGGAGCTGTCGCAGCGCCGCTTCCGTGAAATCGCCCGCATTGCCGGGCTGATTTTCCAGGGCTACCCCGGCCAGCCGAAGAGCAACCGCCAGCTGCAGGCATCGTCCTCGCTGTTCTTCGAAGTCTTTCGAAAGCATGACGCGGGCAACCTGCTGCTGACGCAGGCGCAGCGCGAGGTGCTGGAACAGGAGCTGGAGCTGAACCGCCTGCACGCCACGCTCACCGAGCTGCAGTCGCGCCGTGTCAGCTATCACGAAACGGCGCGCGCCACGCCCTTCGGCTTTGCGCTGATGGTGGAACGCTTCCGCGAAAAATTGACCACGGAAAAATTGTCGGACCGCGTCGCCCGTGTGTTGCGTGAACTGGAGAAAGCAGCAGGACCATGAGTGCGCTGGAAATTGAGCTGGCGGGGGAGCGCGTGCTGCTGCTGCCGCAGAAAGCGCTGTTCTGGCCGCGCGAGCGGATGCTGCTGATTGCGGATATCCACTTCGGCAAGGCCGCGTCCTTTCGCGCGCTGGGCATCCCCGTGCCACGCGGCACCACTACGGAGAACCTCGCCCGCCTTGACGCGCTAATCACCGCTTACGGTGTGCAGCACATCGTCTTCCTCGGCGACTTCCTGCATGCGAAAGCCGCCCATGCCTCGTCCACGCTGCGCGCCATGCTGGCCTGGCGCGCGCGGCATGTGCAGCTGCTGCTGACGCTGGTGCGTGGCAACCACGACCGTCACGCCGGCGATCCTTCCGAACAGCTGCGCATTGATATGGTGGACGAGCCTCACACGGTTGGCCCTTTCAGCTTCTGCCACCACCCGGACCTGCACGCGCCGGGTTATGTGCTGGCGGGCCATGTGCATCCCGTCTACCGCCTGAGCTCGGGATGGGAATCGCTGCGGCTGCCGTGTTTTGTGTTCGGCGAGCGGCGCGCGATCCTGCCATCCTTCGGCGCTTTTACGGGCGGCCACGTCATTGCGCCGCTGCCTGGCGAGAAAATATTTGTGACTGCAGAGGAATTAATTTTCCCAATTGAAATTCGGTAGGCGATATCCTACATTGATACCTGCGCGTGTCCTATATTGCCTCTACGGTGCTTGCCCTACTATGAGGACTCCTGAAGCCCGGTCGTTACAAACAAGATCGTCGCTGGTCGGTGAGAGCGATCGGGCTGCGGGATCCCCCCAAAGTACACCTCCCGCCATAACACCTATCCCTTATGACCCACTTCAGGAGAAACCACCATGGCATCATCGAACCAGGACAACCGAGGTAGCCGACAAGGCGAATCGCAAGGCAATAAACAAAGCTCCACGCGCAACCGTGGCTTTGCATCGATGGACCCGCAGCGCCAGCGCGAGATTGCATCGCAGGGCGGCCGCGCCGCCCACGCCAAAGGCACCGCACACGAGTTTACTTCCGAGGAAGCCCGCCGTGCCGGCGCCATGAGCCACAAGAATGGCAACCGCCAGAGCGCTTCGCGCAACAATGGCCAGGACAGCCAGCAGGAGCAGGCCGAAGTCCGCAACGATAATCGACAGGGCTGAGCGCTCGACACGGAATGCGGCGAGGAGAACAGCATGACGACTCCATCGGACAAATCCCGTAAGAAGAAAAACAGCGAGCAGAATTTCGTACTGGTCGATACCGATCACCCCGGCATCGGCAATGCCGATCTCCCGGAAACGGAAGTGCGGCGCGCGGACAAGCCAATACCCGGCAACCGTCAGAGCACGGTTGAAAAAGGTTCCCGGCAAGGAGAGGAACCTCCCGGCACCGAAGGCGGTGCGCCGGGCCCGGAAGCCAGTTCCGGCGTCTGAAAAACAAAACCCCGGCCATGATGAACTGACCCCGTAAAGTTGGACTGTTAGTTTGCCTAGACGGCCAAGGGCTGGGTTCTGTATTGCACAGGACTCAGCCCTTTTAGTTTGAGCTTGATACGTTCGTTATTGTAGTAGTGGATGTAGC